>Ga0315314_1000003_pt1 | contig 861596 bp, 926 predicted proteins | sample TDP9_MG_FD_203631 | JGI IMG/M metagenome (GOLD analysis project Ga0315314, IMG submission 203631) | Freshwater sediment microbial communities from Lake Towuti, South Sulawesi, Indonesia - TDP9 | ecosystem: Environmental > Aquatic > Freshwater > Lake > Sediment | place: Indonesia: South...
GGCTGCAAAACCTGACGCAAGTCGAAGTAGTCTTCTGAATCTTAACCTACTTTTTGGCATTGCCTTTAAGATTCCCTAGCTGAACGGATGTTGCCTCAACTTCGAGTTTCTGTTAATCCCTCTTAACAAACATGTTGTGTCTAACGGTTAATGTAGTGTTCCGCTTTTGAGACTGAAGGGGGTCTTCGAGGAGCTTTCAAAGCATCCGCCAATGATTCCTTGGCTAAAGAAGGTTGAGAAAGTCACGGTAACAGAAGCCCAAAAGCGCCCAGAGTGAGTGTTCATGCCTCGAAAAGCCAAAGGCTCGTTTTGGCCTGAGGTTCGGCGGCGTATGCGAGAGAAGGCTGTTGAGTTGTTTATGGCGGAGCATTCTCGCAATCCATATTTTACATGTCAGACTCCAGAAATGGAAGAACTAAGGGAAGGCGGATATCTTTATCGTGCAAAGATACTGGTTCTGAGGGAAGTTCATCACAAAATGAGATAGAATTTTCTTCTATAGCTGGATTTTAGAAAATGTAAAATATAACTTGTAGACAAAAATTGAGAGTCGCTGAAAAATAAAGGAGAAAGGAAAATGAAGAAAGCATTAGCATTGTTAACTGTTGCATTGATTGTTGTTTCGATGTTTTCGGTGCTTGCACCACAAGCTTATGCAACGTCCGTAGGGTCAAGTGAAAAAGGAATACTTAGAAAAGAATGGAAATACGACATGCGGTCTCTTTATGGTACGATTTACTTTGGTTCATCTCCAGCTATAGCAAATTTGCTGGGAGGTCCGGATCTCGAGATAGTCACAGGAAGTGATGAATACGGTAACTACTATCCAGAACTGGGATACTATGCTTGGGGAATATGGCGGTGCTTCGATTCTCAAGGAACCCTTCTGTGGGCAAAAGACACTGGAACTGATGAGTCTCGAAGTTCTCCAGTCATCGCTGATATCAACCAAGATGGCTATCTCGAAATAGTCGGCGGAACAACAAGTGGATGGAACGTAGAAGCCATGGACCGGTTCGGCAATTTCATTTGGACATTCCCATGGCCCCCAACACCAGGAGGACCATTCATGTGGCATTCCTCCCCAGCAGTAGCTGATGTAGATCCGTCTGTGAGTGGACTAGAAGTTTTCATTGGAAACAACCCCTATGGAGGTGTTTGGGCTTTGGACGGCGACAACTCGGATGGAGTAAACGATGGCATCACAGCAACTGATTGGTGGATATACGGCGGGACCGAAGGGATACATTGGGATGTTCTCTGGGCTTATCCAACTGGTAGTAGTGTGGTGTCTTCGCCAGCATTAGGAGACATTGACAAAGATGGCCAGATTGAAGTTGTCATTGGGTCTATGGACGGAAAGGTCTATGTGTTAAACGGAATCACAGGAGCTTTAGAGTGGAGTTATTCAACGGGCGGCGGTGTGGCCTCTTCCGCCGCAATTGCAAATCTTGACGGTGATTCCTATCTCGAAGTGGTGATAGGTTCAAGCGACGGTAAAGTATACTGCTTGCAGTGGAATGGATCTACTGGCAGTGTTGAATGGATATTTCCTACTTTCGGTGGAGTGTACTCTTCTCCGGCGATAGGGGACATTGATGGTGATGGACATTACGATGTGGTTGTGGGTTCAGATGATGGAAAGGTTTATGCTTTGAACGCTGATGGAAGCTTCAAGTGGAGTTATCCAACAGGCGGGGCTGTACGTTCCTCTGCAGCATTGGCAAATCGTGGGACAACAGGTCTCGGGGTCTACATTGGTTCGTACGATGATTACCTCTATTTGATTGATGGAAGTACTGGAACCTTAGTTGATAGGTTCCTGACCTATGGAGACATTTATACGTCTCCCAGCGTAGCGGACGTAGACGGTGACGGAAAACTGGAAATCTTCTTCTACGATGCCAGCTGGAGTCTCTATCGTTACACTTTCTGGGCTTTGGAAGATACTGGGTCAACAGCCAGCCCCTACTTGATGGAATGGCCGATGTTTAGGCATGACCCATATCGTACTGGTTTGTATATCGTGCTTCCACCACCAACTCCTCCGCCAGAGTTAAAGATAGGCGATATTGTTGAGACCACCGATTATCTCAAAGTAAGAGATATTACAGATTGGACCAATCCTCTTAACCCCGGAAACATTCTCTTTACAATGCCTCCCCCATACAAGGAAAGAACAAGTCCTCCAAACAATGTGGGAAAAGTTATTGATGGACCTAGAATTGCTGGTGGCTACATCTGGTGGAAGATAGAATGGGATAACAATGAGAAAGGCTGGTCAGCTGAGGGTCCGGTTGACCAACCCGGTCTGAAATATCTCGTGAAAAGCGATAAACCCTTCATTAAATTTCGAGACATAGAAGATCCATTTAATTACCAAGGTCAATATACTTTAGATGTCAAAAAATTGACATCAAAAGAGAATGAAGCAATCAAATATGTTATGGCATATGCAAAAACTAAGAAGATTAGTCCAGCGCTTATAATGGCAATAATCAGTTGGGAGAGCAATTTTGATGCGGGTGCGAAAGGAGATTATCGTACCCTGTACAAGGACGAGTTTAAACCTACTTCCTTTGGCTACATGCAAGTGCGATGGCCAGCGGCTTTCGATTCAGGATTTAGAGGAAAGGAAAGAAAAATTGAGGGTGAGCTGGAAGATCATTACAAGTGGTTTAATGAGAAGTGTGAAATAATCTGGGGGGTTAAACCCACACTTGAAAAGTTCTTTGCCTATCTTGATTGGCCAGACCAAGGTTTGGATCCTGAGACAAATATACGGTATGGAACTACCTATATCAAATTGCTATACGATAAAATCAAAAAAGGCGTAGGGCTCTACATTGATGTATATGGGGACATTCTAAAGAGTACCATATCCGCATATAACAGAGGGTATCCATGGCTACCAAATAGAGTAGACTACGTGCTTAAAGTATTAGAGAGCACCGTAACACGCGGGTATAGAGGCTATAGGCATTATTTGTCAATCCGAAATGAAAAACAGCCACTTTCAACAATAGAAGCTACATCTCCAGTGGACTTGATTATTACAGACCCAGACAATTTAACTATCACCAAAGAGATAGGTGAAATTCCAGGAGTTTTATATTACATAGAACTTGATATAGACGAAGATGGTGAACTGGATGACATGATTATTATCTTAGAGCGTAAAATTGGTGATTATCTAATAAGTGTGATACCTGAGCCTGATGCCGCACCTACGGATACATATACTCTTAAAGTTTTAGGACCAGATGCAACTATAGTCTTGGCTGAGAACGTCCCAATCAGTGATGTTCCAACGGAGCCGTATATCTTCAACCCGACAACATTAGATATTCCTCCGACGACGCTGCTGGATATTGGCGAGCCGAAGTTTGTAGTGAACGACATAACATACTTAACTTCAGTGACTCCTATCGCGTTAATTGCTGAAGACAATCCCGGCGGCTCTGGTGTTGCTTCAACAGCCTACAGAATCTATAACGCTACATACAACAGCGGCTGGATAACGTACACCCAACCCTTCTATCTAATCGGACTAAGCGACGGTACCTACCACATAGACTACAACAGCACAGACAACGCAGGAAACGTTGAGCCAACCAGCACGGTCACGGTTATTCTCGATAATACTCCGCCAACAACAACCCTAACCATCGGTGAACCAAAGTATGTGACTGACGTAACCTATGTAACGCTTGAAACTCCCTTCACCTTAGAAGCTGATGACGATGCAGGTTCAGGCGTCTATTCCATAGCCTATAGAATCTACAACAGCACCTATGACAGCGATTGGCTACCTTATACGGCACCATTCTACTTGACTGCATTAGCCGACGGAGCTTACACAATTGAATTTAACAGCACAGATAATGTTGGCAATGTGGAGCCAACAAATACCGCTACCATCATTCTTGATAACACAGGGCCATCAGTAGCTATTTTGAACCCTCCGAGTGGCTGGGCTCTGCAAGACGGCGTGACTTTCATAATCTCTGCCATCGATACTGGGAGCGGGGTATCCTCTCTGAACCTCTCGATCCGTGAGGCGAACGGTGATGAGGGGACACCCGTAGGGTTTGAAGACCTTCCAGCCACCTATAATGCGGCCACAGGCAATTGGACTCTATTTTTCGATACGCTTCAGCTTCCAGACGGATACTACGTGGTTCTCGTTAAGGCTGAGGACAACCTTGGAAACATAGGCTCTGTCACGGTTCCATACAGCATCAGAAACTGGGCTGTCATCGAGCTACTGCCCGCTTCAGAAACCAATAAAGCTGGAAGAACTATGCCAGTGAAATTCTCCCTCAGAGTCGCAGCCTCAGTTGACCCAGATCAGCCCTTCGTCTACAACGAGGAGCTCACAATCAAGATATATGCCACAAACGACCCAAGCAACATTTTGCAGACATCAACATTCGGGGATACCTCACGAGACTACCGCATAAACACTGTGAATCAGCTGTATATCACAAACTTCCAGACATTGAAGACGCCAATGCTGTACACAGTGTCAGTCTATAGAGGCATATTCCTGATCGACAGCTTCAACTTCAAGACTGTGAAATAGCTCCAACAACCCAAACCTGACCTCATATCCCCTTTTTATTTCTATTTCACCTACGTTGAGTTTCTTTTCCAAAACAGGTAGACTTTTGTTTGTGTTAGGAAGCCGAGGATACAGAGCATTTTAGGTTGTTTCCTTGGGCTGGCCTTGTAAATCGCTGCGTTAAGCAATGCTGTTAATAAGCCTTAACGAACCTAGGGGTTCCCATGATACGAACCTAAACTTTCATCCTATTTTCCGATTGAAGCAAGAAAAATCTCCTCTACAAGAAAGGAAGCCATGCCCTAGTTTAAAAGGGGGAGAAGAGAAAGAAACAAGTGTTTTTTTCAAAAAACATCCAAAATCAATGTTTTTAGACAAACTACGTTGTTTGTCATGTTCGTTTTAGCAAAATAAAACGAAATCTTTTTATTTTTGAATTTTGCGACGTTTTTTGTGTGTTTGTGCGCAACAGCACAGCACACAAGCATAGGAAACATAAAGCGCACAAGTGCTTAACGGAACCGTGAAGGGTTCCGTAATAGGATTAAGCAACGGATCACCACACAGCACAACGCTAAGCGTGTGTGCATTACTGAAGTCTGAAGGTTGCGCTTAATCCTAAAGTCGGATCCGACACGGTTTAAGTGCTGTCTAAAGGTTGCGCCGCTGTTCCGCAATATAATGGGCTGTTGCGCCCTATGTTGCGCAAACAGTTGTTAAATCTCTATGCTTCTTAACCCGACTCAAACCTCGCAACAATTGAAGGGTTAAGCGCATAAGCAACAATGCACAGCACTAAAGGGTTATGCTAACTTTAGTGTGTTGCGTGAAGTGAATAAAGTGCATGGATTTTGATTGCTAAGACTTCTCTAAACCATTACCACAGTTTAAATAGGTTGAATCTAATGCCTTTTGTTTCTCGTTGTGTTAGATGTGGACATATTGAGCTAGCCAGAACACGCCCTATACTTGATATTTGCATGGAAGAGCATGACCGAAAGAGCCACAGGGATCAGAGCGGAGATCATAGTCTATGGACTATCATTGTGATTAGTCATAGTGTTTTCTACAGATTTCAGGGGTTGTCAGGGAGTCCAGCGTTTTGGCGTGCGATTAGGCAGAAAGTTCCCTGTTTTTCTGGTCTGGTAGTGGGGAGAATAGCCTTCATGCAAACTGACGGAAAGTAGCCGATTGGGTTAGCTTCCAACCTCCAAAGGGAAGTGGTTATTTTGCCTAAGCCAAAAACTGAGCAGGTAGTCGTTGAAGTAGAACAGGAGTTAGTGCTTCTCCGAGGATTCAGGGACTTAGTTGCTGAGCGGTTCGGATATTTCATGGGTCGCAGACTCACTCAGCAAGAGATGAACGAGAAAACTGAAGAGGAACGAAAGGCTGTCCGTGAAGTCCGCAAATCCATCAACATAGAGGAGTTCATCCAAAATTCCGACCTTGAAGGTTACAAGGGTAAACTACAGGAGCTCGAGGATGCAAGGAAAGTTGTGAAGGAGAAGTCTAAGCCATTCAGAGAGAAAATCAGCCCTCTCGGTAAGGCAATTCGCTACATTGATAACGTGGCGATTCCAGATGCCCTGAAAGAATTAGGCACACCTGTTCAACCACGCTTCAGCATAAGCGACTACATAGAGAAACAGCTCGCACAACAGAAAAAGAAGTAACCAACTATTTCTCATCAAAATCTCCCACCCTTTTTTCTGTGCTAAAGTCGTAAGAGGAAACTCTGCGACGGCATGGAAAGGCAACCCGATTGAGCGGAAAACCCCGTTCAGGCATATAGAAGGCTAACTAAAAGTGGGCTCTCTAAAGCTCAAATTCCTCACTTCAGACAAGCAAGGAGTAGGATTCTCCATTGTGTTGGGTTTGAAGCTGAGCGAAGAGAAGAGAACTATACTTAATGCTCGTAGTAATCATCTCCTTTCTCTTTTCTCTATTTAGATGATTTTCCTCTTCGGAGCGGAGTAAAGCCCACTGCACTGAAACCTACTCATAAGAGGCTTTCGATGACGTAGCAAGACACCTTTGTTGGATAACAAGCCCTCTCTATAGAGAGGGTGGACAACACCCCAGTGTCGCAGAGATCAGACGATACCCACGTAAACACACAGAAACTCGGCTACGCCTAAACTTTAGGTGGTGGGAAACTACGCTGACGATACATAGGATGAGGCGTAGGCTAGGAAGCTCGAGTCACTATGAAAGCCTCAAATAGATCAAAGACTACCCTGCGGACAGTAGGCGGCGACAGCGACACGCCTGTCGCAGCGGAGCCCCAGCCTCTCAGGGTCGCTGAGAGTGAGCCGACCTTGCCGTAGGGAAGTAGGCGGGGTGGCAGAATCTTGAATGAAGAGACAAAACGAAACATTAGGGAGAGCCTTGTCTACGCCCTACAACAACTCAAATCTAAAACTCAAATCCGCCTGGTTATTCAAGAGTTTTACCACAGTCTAAACCGTAAAAACCTGTTGCTTAGCCATGAGGTTGCTTCTGAAATCGCCGAGGCTGAAAGGCTCATCGACGACCTCGCGGATAATTGGAAGTTCGTGAGCAACATCTAACCTTTTTTTTCTTTTGGGGTGTTCTGTTGTTCGGGATAGTAGTGATCAGAGATGAGGCTAAAGCGGAGCGGATAATCCGAAAGTTCTCGAGGCGTGTTCAAGTGACGCATGCTCGTAGTGTAGAGTTTATCTACTCAGGATGGCCTATCAAGCGAGAAATCTGTATGGTGTGCCTCCAACACAACCAGACGGGAATCTGTCCACTTAACGAGGAGATGTGCCCCGCAGAACAGATAAGAGAAGAGACGCTAATTGGATTAAGAGCTCTGCAGTATGCTAGGGTAAAGGCTAAAATAGTCTTCCCCGCACCCTAAACTTCCCATTTTTTTCTCTGATTGGGGTGATTGCGAACGAAGGTTTTTCCTAGAGTTACTTGGGGAGATGTTTGGATAGAAGATTCACAGACTGGACTATGGCATTTGCAGGCTTGTTACGATAGGGATTCACAAACAATAATATTAGATTGGCGAAGAGTGGAAACCACTTTAGACATGTTAAAGTGTGTACGGCATGAATTTTGGCACCACATAATAGATTTGTTCAAACTACCTGAGTGGCTGCACGACCTGATACAGTGATTTGTTCTGTTTTTGGGGTGTTTAGACGCCTAACAAGGTTTTGTATTGCAATTCTTTCGAGATAGACCACAACAGAGAAGTTGTCCTAATGATTCTGCGGTTCGAGGGCCCAGATGGGAGCCGAGAAACACTATACGCTTGTATAAGTCCAGCGGGAGCGGTAGCCTTCAAAGAATCTTTAGAGAATACGTTGGCGGAGTATGAGAAGAAACACGGAAAAATAGCGGCAACCGAATGGAGAACAAATCGTCCAGACACAACCAAAAACGTTACTTCATACCTCACCTAACTCTTTTTTCTATTTAGGGGTGTTGAATGAACAAAATAGCTTATTTCGGCGCTGAGAGGGACATCAAGAAGGCTGCAGCAGTTTTGAACAGGCATAGGAAACTGAAGCGAATGAAGGAAGGCGAGGCAAGGCTGAAAATACAAGGCCTGATGGATGAACACAATCTAAAGGCAGCGATTCTGATTAACGGCAATGCTGTGTGGAGCAAGAAGAGGATCCTAACAAATCTGCAGCGTGTAATGAAGCATGGAACCCTATATCGGCAGGACCATGAAGAACCCATCCTATCACACTACTTCTATGAGTTTCTGACTCAGGTGTGTGGCAGCATAGCTCACCACGACGTCGAAGGCTGGATACACGTGTACCCAACCACAGAACATCTTAGAAAATTCTTCAAGAGAAACGAGTTCGGAAAAAGAGTTCTTGAGTGGATCCCAGAAGAGAGAACTGACGCTAAAGCAATAGTAGAAGAAATTGAGAGTCTTCTGTTCCCATTTCAAAGCTACCTGAAGGCACAGAGTACGAGGGCTGGCGAGATTGAATAATTTGCAGTTATGGTTGCTTAAGCATTTTTGCGACGCACATGGGCTGGATCCCCAAGAAATAGACAACACCTTAACCTATAGCGAAAACAAGAAGCACCTTCAATCATTGGTCACGGATCGAGACATGTCAGCTGAATGGGCTTCTGAGCAAGAGCGTTACAACAAAGAACATGCTCTCTCAGACTACGTGATGGCTATTTTAGACGGTACGAACACATCAAAAGAAACGGGACCGCCACTGCAGCCACGATTCTCTCTGGCGGCGTACATTGAAGCCTCCCATTAATTTTTGGGGTGTTGAATGGAAGCAGCCTTGTCGATGTTTAGAGATTGCCTGTACTCTGCGTTCTATGACTGGCTTAACTCCCACAGAGAAACAATCGGAGACAAGCAGTACTGGTTCTTTCTTAAAGAGCTGAAAAAGAGCTGGAAGGACTTTAACACACCTCTACATCTAGTAGCGTTGTCACTATGGATGTTTATGGTTGTTTCTAATTTTGGAGTCCTAGCAGGACTAGGACCTGCAAACGTAAACATAATAGAAATCCCCAAACATCTAAATGAGGAAGTAACGAGACGCGTCCTGCTAAACTGCTCGTCGTGCCTAGCTCTGCAGCATCTGCCACCAGAAATCGCGAATAAACCACTACCAGATGGAGAAGGACCACCGTGGCGATTTAAACTGATGGAGTACATACAAGCCCACTAATTTTTTGGGGTGAAATTTAATGAATATTTACATGCTACAGAGAATGCCGATAGCATGCCATCAGATAGAAATAGACATTGGAAACAACAAGAAGATCAAGGTCATGCAAGACTTCAACTGCCGCTTCACCATTGAAGGTTACATTTTGTTCACAACCTTTGTAGCACCGAAGGGGTACTTTACACATGTCTACTGAATTAATAACATTACTTCAACGGATACAGGGTCGCAGGGAAAGGTTTACAAAGCCAACAGAGGAGCCACCGAAACCAAGTGCAGACTTGAAAAGGCTTTTGGGTCGAATGGAAACAAGACGATGGAAGGAAGAATCCCTAATTGACCTCGAGCTCTTGATACGAGATCTAGATGCAGACCTTTCATTAATGGAACATCTGAAAACCTGTAGGCAGTGCCAACTAGAATTAACCATAGACGTAGAACGATACTATGGAAATCATTGTGGAGTCTGGTATCTCGACCTTATGAACGGTGACTATCTTCCAGAATATTATCCAGACTGCCCCAAAGCAGAAAACTACGAGATCGGATCATACTGGTCTGGCACAAGCGACGGCACCATAAAATTCATCAAAGACCGTATAGCATGGGCTGAGAAAATAACTGAGAAAGAATTTGCGGCAGCCTGTAAACTCATCGCGGTTCTTGAGAATTGGCCTGTTAGCAAAGGAATCCCTGAGAACTCTTGGGTTAGAGGAATGGTGGATGAACTCGCTGGTAATCCCACACTTTTTTGGGGTGTATAATGCAAACCGTAGTGAAAAAGAAGAAAGTTTTCAAAGATGTTCTTTGCGAAGAGTGCGTCAAGGACCCCGCAATTAAGTGTCCACGTGATCCAGATGTTCAGTGTCTCCACTGTGGCACAAAATTATGTGGCTTCCACATGAACAAGCATTTAAAGGATAAGCATTGCGTGTCAACAACATGGATGGGATTGTAATATGCCACAAAATTGCATAGAATTTGTAGAAGATTTGAAAGTGTATCTTAAAGAACAACAGAGGAAAGCAGTGTTTGAAGCAAAAACAGACAAAGAAAATCTCAGAATACTAAGACAAACTTTAGCAGAAGTTAACAACAGAATAGCGAAGTTCTTAGGATCATGTGACTAACCCTCATCTTTTTCTATTCGGGGTGTGAATTGAGCAAGGAACTGTTAGAGTTACTTCATCGAATCCAAGTGAAAAAATACGCTGAGAGTCCTCCAAAGAAACTGCTGTTTGATATGTTACACGAGATCGATGTGAAGATGCACTATGGTTATTTCCGTAACTGGGAGATTCTCACAGAACTTTTGGCGCAGTGGCTAGTCCTCAACGTGGACCTGACTCTGGGAAGTATGAGTTGCAAGCCTTTCCTAGGCCTTGACACGAAGGAACATAAGGATCTCTTCGACCACCTCAATGACCTAGACTTATTCAGACATTACTACGTTGCAGCCAAGAAGAAACCCTGGGACCACATAGGAGAAGTTTACACGGAACTTGGGTTAGTGAGAGCCGGAGAAAACATGACACCAAAAGAAGTTGTGGATCTTATGATTCAAATGACATACGGGGAAGAACCCAAAAAGATAACCACACAGTTGGACACTTTCGTGGGACTCCACTAGAGCTAAAACCTTGTGTGGGAACCGGTCGCTTTCTCATTGAGGCAAGCATAACGTATCCAAAGGCACCTCTAATATTGTTCGGTATAGAAATCAACCTTACACTTTACCGAGCATGCCTAGTGAACATGGCACTTTTCTCCAATCACCCATATTCTATCATCTGCGCCGATGCACTGAGATTGAATCTGGATAGAACTGGCCCTGCTAGCCCAATCTGGGACCTCGGAAATCAATGGAACCCACCAGACGTCACCGACTTCTACTGGAAACCCATACCGCCATTCCAAGAATATCTACGAATGCAATCCAAAGACAAATAACAATTTTTTTCTTTTTGGGGTGACATATGAAATCTGTGAAGCACCCAATAGTTATGTAATGAAGCTGTTCAGATAGCTGATAGCTACAGACTGGTTAAGCAGCTTGTAACAAGTGAATACTATCTTTTGACAAACGTAAGGAGGTGAACTCTATGGCTGACCTTGAATGGTGGAAAGCAATAGTTAACGTCTTAAACGCTCACTACCCAGAAACAGTGGATTTGCAAACTATATACCTAGAGGTGCGCCAACATAGAACCCTAGTGAACAACGATTTAAAAATGACTTATGGACGACCAAACTATCAACACACTGTGCGAAGCATACTAACGCATTTGGTTAAAGAAGATTCGGCAGAGAGAGTGAAAAGAGCAACCTATAGATTGATGATGTAGCTGGATAGGAAGGGCGTCTCAGCGATTAGCCCCTTTTTTCTGTTCTGGGGTGAGTCTGAATGAGATTCACGATAGGAAAAACAAGCGTGGATGTCAAGTACAAGAAGATTTCAACCGCAAACATAGTGCCTAGACCAGAAATTATAACGAGGACTGCTGAGGGAAAACTTGTTCAAGCCAAAAGAGTAGCCGACAACGGACAAATGTTTGAGGGCTTCCACTGGAAAAACTTCGATGAGGAAGGCAAGGAAGTTTCTGTCAAGGAAATTCGTTACTTCCAGGTCAAAGAGGGCGGCTCAGAAATTGAGGTTAGACCCTTCGACCGAACCAAGGAGATTCACATAATAAAGGAGATTCCAGCCACCAGCAACGACTTCCTTGTTGAAAGCACCTACGAACTATACCACACGGATGAGGGCATAACGCAGGCCCTCTACGAAGAAGCACAGCGCTATTGGAAAGAAGACCTCATGGGCATAGCCTTGTTCTCATGGGGAAGAGGCTTTAAACAATTCTATGCTTTACTTCAACCGGTCCTCCGTGAGAGTGGCTTCGTATGGGTTATGATGCTGACTCAATGCCGAATAGAATACAACAACCTCATGCCTATCCCAGCGAAGAAGGTTCCAGAGAAGAAAGTTCCGACAGTTGCTCTGCTTCCGCCAATAGAGTAGGCACTATTTTCACTACATAGGGTAGCTAAACTATACAGAAATGCCACTTCTCAACATTCCTCTTTTTTTTCTTTTTTGGGGTGAAAATAACTGATTCGTGTTATGCTTGCTGAGACCGGCGATCTTCTAGATCTTCGGAGACACGGTTATGCAGCAGAGTTGAAGCTAGATGGGACAAGGGCTTTGGTCATAGAGGAGAACGGTAAGATCCGCGTCCAAAACAGGGAAGGTATAGACTACACGAGAAGGCTTCCAGAGTTAACTGCTTCAGCTCAAAAGCTACCAGGAGGCTTCACTATTGACGGTGAAGTGGTTTGCCTAGACCAGCAGGGGCGTAACGACTTCGTGGCTTGTCAGCGTCGGTGTTCAACCCAAGACCTTGCAGGGATTTACTACTTGACGCGTCGGCACCCAGCCTACTTCTACGCCTTTGACATTCTAGGGCGGAATGGGGAAGACCTAACAGACTTACAATATACAGAAAGGAAACAGGTGTTGAAGGGTCTTCTCTCACAGCCCACAGAGAACATCCAGTATTTGCCCCATCGCTTCGACCTAGAGGAGTTCTTTAGAGAGGTCCAACAACAAGAAGGAGAAGGCATAATGCTGAAGGCTGTTCAAAGCCTGTACGAACCCGGGCGCTCAAGCAGTTGGTTAAAGGTCAAAAATTGGAGAACAATGAAGGCTTGTGTTGTAGGCTATACTCTGGGGAAGAACGCTCGTCGCCACTATTTTGGAAGCCTTGTCTTGGCTAGGGACGGTCGATTCTGTGGTTGTGTGGGAAGCGGCTTCACGGAAGTCCAGCTAAGGAACTTCACTAATATATTGAAGAGCAGTCCACAAGTGCCCAAGCCTTTTGAGATAGGCGACCCTTACGTCGCGGTTGAAACCAGCCTAAAAGTTGAAGTCAAGTTCTACCAGCTTACTAGGGATCGCGTGATGAGGTTTCCTGTGTTCCTGCGAAGCCTCTAACCCTCTTTTCTTTCTTTTGGGGTGTAAGAATGCCTACAATACGGAGTGAGTTCGCTATAAACCAGTTCGAGGCTGTTTTGCAGAAACTCGCACATGATCTTCCAAAGTTCACAAGGGTTTCGACAGACCAGTTAACCATAAGGTTCAGCTACAATGAAAGGGGTAAGCCACGAAGTATAACAGTGGAACTCCACGGAGAGGGCCAATGGCTAAGTTTCAGAATTGAACCTAAAAACTACCTAGACAGCAACCACATCGCAAGAATAACGTTCAGCTATGAAGATAACAAAGCGAAAATAGAGGAGTATCTCAAAGAAATCATGGCATCCCAGAAGCCTGTTCCACGCTTCACCTTGAAAAAATACCAAGCTCAGCCGGGTTCAAATCCCGGTTAAAACTTTTTTGGGGTGTAGGCTTGAGAAAAACCTAGGTTGTCACTTCTGTAGTTTTGAAGCTAAGTGACACTAGGCTTCATGGAAAAGATAGGTATTTCTCGCAGTTAAGCTGATAAATCCTTCTTTTTCACGCGGGTGAAACCGTTCCTAAGGGGCAAACCTTGGCATCTTATCAAGAAGAACTCTTTTTTCTAGGTGCGAACTCGTCTTGGATATGTTCCTTTATAATGCCCATTTGTGTTAGAAGGTAAATTGTTGCGCTTCTCATCAGTTCGGCTTTGCTCTGATAGATTCCAGACTCCACTATCTTATCTAATAGTTTATTCAACTTTTCATCTATGGTGACTCTTAATTCCACCATTTTCCCACCGGATATCCATTGAATAGCCTCTCTAGTGTAATTCGAAAAGGATAATAAGCAACTTGCACACTGAATATCCATTAGAGTGGATAAGTAACGACTAAGAAGGAGTTTATTTGGGGTGTAAAGAGTGAAACCAATAAATGCGCTAATGGCATTAGGCATCGTGATTGTGCTGCATACAACCACTTTTCATATGGCATATGCTTCGTCGGACGACTATAGCTTAAGAGTTAGATGGATAGAGTTTACACATGAAAAAGTGGTTATGGACGACTATATACTTCAAGTCGAGTTTGAAATTCCATCGGTAGGTCATTATGAAGCGAAGAGAACCCCTTGTGGCAGATATTTATCCGACCTTACACCTTTGGAATTTAACGTTCAAGAGGGTTGGTTGAACCATTCGGCGAGGTTCATAATAGTTGCTTTTTGGCACTTGAACGATGTTATAATAGACATAAATCCAAATCCTGCTGATGGACGTTGGATCCCTGGTGCCTACTTTGAGGAAGCTGCAAAAAAGGCTTCAGCCCTTGTAATTTCATATAAGATAGGCAGTGATCCTATGCAGCGCTCTGCTGATGGGAACGATGATGGATACTTGGCCGACCTCAATAACGACGCTTATATCAAGCTTGTGGTGGAAACCTTGAAAGACGGAGAAGTCATCCCTGAGTTCACGGGCTCCCTATGGTTAATAGTTGCAATGGTTGTGGCGTCCACAGCCATGCTACTTCGAAGACTAAAGAAACAAAAATAACCCATCTTTCTTTTTCGTTTTAGAAACATAAAACGAAAAGACATGCGTTTTCTCAAAGCGAAAATAAATGAATCACAATCAATATTACGTCAGCGAAGATGTGCCGTGATAATTAAGGAGGTATCCCTCCGTCATGCATGCACAAATTTCCATCAATGGTGTCATAGAAGAATATGCTATCTGCCAAACGCCCTTATTTTTTGTTTGCTTGCTGTATGTTTGTATGGTGTTTTAAACAACCTTAACCTCTAGAGCTTTCTTGTCTATAACTGCGTATCTGCTGGAGTGCTAAAGTAAGTCTAGGAGAATAATAACGAGTTTGCTATGTGACGAACCATAGGATTAAATATATTAGTACTGCAAGGTTCTGTTACTTCTTCGTCGGTTTTATTTCCATGTTACTTTTCGTCGGATGTTTAGGAGGTGATAAACTTATATAGAGAATACGACCTAAACCGTTTTAGGTACCGAGAGGAACAGTGGATAGACTTGACCTACATTTTAGGAGCAAGATGCAAAGATGGCGTTGTTCTTATAGGGGATAGAAAGGTCACTTTGGAAGGCGGAACAGATTTTGAGTATTCAGACAAAATATTCATGGATATTCCGCCCATCATTGTCGGCTCTTCTGGAGTCGCTGGGCTTTTCGATAAATTTAGACGGCAAGTAGCAAAATATGTAACTACACATAGAGAGGATAGAGACATAGACAATTTCATAGCAGCAATTGAAGATATAACAAGGGATTTAAACGTAAGATACCGAGAGAGACTTAGAGGTAATTATTTCGATGTGCTAATAGGGATTCTTACTGCAGACATTGGCGCTTATTTACAATACATCAATCCCATCGGATTTGCTGAGGCGGTAAGAAAGTATAAAGTAATCGGTCACGGAGAACCATACGGTTCGATATATCTAAAACAACTTTGGAAACAAGATATGACTATGGAACAGACAGCTGAATTAGGATATTTCATAATAAGGCACATCGAAAAGTTGGAACTCGATGGTTCTGTAGGAGGAACACCCCAAATTTGGTTCATTCCCGACCCTCCAAAAGGACAAGTGAGTGAGGAAGACAAACCAAAATACGTCGTTCGTCAAGCTGACCAAACAACTATTGATGCATTTGAAAAGCGTATAGATGACAAAATCAGTAAATACAAAGAGAGCCTGAAACAGCTTTCTCCTTGAACTTCTTTTTTAAACCAGCATTCTTTTCTTTCTATCAAGTATCGGTTACGTTCTATTGTTTAGGTCTTAGAATGATTTTTCCATCTTTGACGACGGCTTCTAATTCTGTTCCTTCTTTCCACCCGACTTCTTGTACTTGTTTGGGCGGTATTGTAACAACATATTTTGGGTAAACTTTGTCATCTACTTTTCTTGAGAGTTGTTTCTGTAACTTCACATTTAGGCACCTATTCTGTTACTGAGGGGGTTCTGCTATATAAGTTTTAGGTACCGAAAAGTATAAATAGTGTTAGGTACCTAATCATATTTAGGCATGCATGCTACACCGCCGTTTTCTTTATCAATATGAGCACGCTACTAGCTTCCAATCAGGATACGTTTCCGGGTATTCCAAAACGCCAAGTGGTCTCTTGCCTTCCTGATATAAAAATCATTGGCGCTTTCATAATTCAATACCTTTTTCCAAGGCATTTTCAGGTAGTCTCCGATGAAATCTGCGAGCTCTTCCGCATTAATTCTCTTCAGATTCCTACAATCCCCATTGCCCTTGAATCGGATGGCGTCCTCACATCCGTTTATGAGCTCACCTGTATCAACTGGATCGGTACATAGTTTTCTAGCGATCTCTTCAAAATATGGGATTTCATAATGTGCCAGAACATCTTTGACCGTATTCTCGTCTGGAAGTTCAAAATAGAACATGTACTTAAACTGCCTCAAGACGGCTTGGTCCAGTACAACAGGATGATTTGCAATCCCAAAAACCGCCAATCCATCGTGATTCTCTTTCATGAAATTCATTGTCCAATGATTTGTGTACGTTGACTGCTCTAGCCTCTCAGAACAGAAGGCATCAAGTTCATCAAGAAAAACAATCGCGGGTAAGTTGCGTGCAATTTGCTGTTCGAGCATATCCAGAAATGTACTCAGAGAGATCAGGTCTTTATGTGTTCCTATGACTTCGAGACATGGGATGTGGAATAGCGAAATATCTGTACGCATATTTCTATTCCTTAGTTTGACCTCTCCTAGGAATTTTTGCACTCCTTTGTTTTCACAGATGTGTTTCATCAGAGCTTCAGGATACAACGACTTGCCTGTTCCTGCCATCCCAAAGACTAGAACTTTGCAGTCTGGATTCTCGATCTTGGCACCCATATTCTGGATTACCTGACAAACAATACCTAGACCAGCGCTGAGTTGCGATTGATACCCTGCCATAAAGACTTTCGAGACATCTCGGTGGCCACTTTGATAGAAACCAGTCGCTCTGCTGGAGTTCGCGCTCCGTTCGCGTGTCAATTCCAGAAAGTCGTCTTCCACTCTATCCTTAAGTCTGTTTCTACCCGTTTCTATCTGGATCTTGTCCCCGTCGTCTTTTGTCTCAATGTGATGGATCGAGAGTTTGTGCAGGGCGCTTCGTTGATGATTAGGCAAGGTGTTTTTTCTTGCATCTGCGGTTTTCTCTCTTTTGGCCATGTCTTCTCCCTCACTTAATGAGGGTAATGTGAAGAGCATCGCTAATGGGGTTTTTTGAAAATCGTCTCAAATAGTGGGATACGGCTAGGAATTCTACTCTGATCACAATTGTTGCAGAGAAAGGGGCATATTGGATTTATACATGCACTCTAGAGAATATTACTTGAAGAAACGGGCGGTTGTAAATTGTCGGAGAAATCGTTATTCTTGGCAACTGTAGATTGGCCACCATTGAAAAAGGCTGTATGTTGTGCAGGCGTGATTTTTTGGTTGCGCAATAATCTCTTAGCTTTTTTACCGTTTGATCTGCTTCAAGCGCAGAAATCGTCTGCGATCTGGAATAGATTGAAGCAACAGAGAATATATTCTTCTCGTTCCTTAATTCCTTCTGCCAGAATGATATATGACTATTTTCAGGAACTAGTAGTGGAAGGTTTTTTTGAGAAGGTTGAAGAGCCACGGCAACATGGTCGTGGATCTTCCCAAAAGATACGACCTACCGCAAACGCCCTTCAAATGGCCCTCGAGTTGAAAGTTGTTGATGAATTCGACGTAGCAAAGACCCGTGTGTTTTCTACTATTCCTCCACACAAGAGAGCTACAAGAAGCAGTACTTTGATTCACAGAATTCTTCGAAGCGAGGCGATTCGCCCGTCATCTGAAGTGCAAGAGTTCTTGAGTAGTCAAAAAAGGGAGTATCTTGCAATTGATGACGCAATATTGCTGCATCATGCTCCTGGCTTCAGCGGACTAGGACTCGAAGACATAGAGTTCAAGTATGACCGAAATGCCAAGCCCTTAGAACTTCGTGGACAAGACCTGAGCTACATCCAATCGACATATGGCCAACTCAACCAATGGGAGAAAAACAAACAGAACTATTTTCTGTGTGGTTTCAGGCCAGCCATAATAGATCAAGGAAACCGATGGAAAGTAACCCTAGGACCAAGCAATTATTCAATCAACAGAGCAATAGAAAGAGCTCTTGATAACCAGATAGATTTCGATCAGACGAGAACGACTTTGCGTTCATTGTATGGAGATGGAAGACTCGGGTTTGACGAAGACCTCAATAACATGGTGATTGTCTATCTTCTTGTTGTATCTGAGCTTGATGAGCAAGTGATATTTCTACAACGTTCAAAATACGTCAGTTATTACCCCTTGCACTGGTACGCTACTATTGCGGAACAAATGATAAGACCTGACGACAAGAGCTTTTTCGATACAGCTATTAGGGGTCTGAAGGAAGAAATAGGGATAGCAAATGCCTCAACTTCGTGGATACGGATGCTTGGCGTCGTTCGGGCGTATTCGAATTTCAATACGGTGATCTGCGGAATAGCAAGACTACCCTATTTTGCGGAGGACCTGGAGCAGAATTGGATTGCGGCAGGAGACAAAGAAGAAGCTGTTGCCTTCGACTTCTATCCCTTTCAACTAGCTTCTATGATCAGAATCCTCTCAGGGGAAACCTACGAGCCTTTCAGGAAGAATAACCAACCATACAGAATACACCCACTAGCGAAAATGAACATACTGCTGGCGCTGTTCAGAAAATTCGGTTATAACCAAGTAATCTCGGAAATCAAACGAGCATCGTTCGGAACTAGCTAAGTAGCTCGGGCTTGCCAAGCGACTGAGGTTTCATTTCAACTTCTCATGGAAGAACGATTTCTACTCCATTCTCAATTCTGTTTATATATGCTGCTCTTCTTAGTTCAATAGGCGAGGACGAGATGCATTGATTGGCAAGATTTTCAATATCCACGGCATCACTCTGAGTCTCGAGACTACTCAGGAGGAGTTATTTGGCGAAACTTTCGCTAAGCTAAACGATTTCTACTCATATTTCTGTGCGAATACTAACCCGAGAACGACTGCTGACATACGAATTGTTCTAACGAAGAAAATCCCTCGCCCACAATCGAGAATAGAGAAGCTATGGACCTGTACGCCAGGTTTCTTCTTTCACAAAGGAACTATTTCGTACAATGATTACTGCATTTTCTTCAAGAAAGGTGGTTCCAGCTTCAGCATAGTAGGCTTGAGTTCAAAGAAAACTTCCTTGGAAGCTAACATAACACGGCTGAAACCTTTGAAGCAATTGTCTTTGTTCCTACTGGCTGAGAAGATGCTCGAGCGAGGATGCCTTTTTGTTCACGCTGGAGGTGTCTCGACGGGCAATTCGGGGATTATTATGCCCGCCTGGGGACATGCTGGAAAGACAGCGTTGAGTCTTCATCTTGTTAATAGGGGCTACAAATACTTCGGTGATGATAAGATTATAGTATCAAAAGACGCTAAGATGCTCTCTTTCCCAACGAGTCTTCAGGTGTTCGGATATGACTTTGCGGCTTGTGGGTTTTTGGGGCAATCGTCCTCATCTGGACAACCTAGCTACGGAAGATTCGTCGAATTGCCAATAAGCTCTGTATTAACAGATAGTCAAATCGGGAGAATCGCTCACATTTCCCAAGCCTTTTTGATTAGGCGCTCGCCAAACGGATATTCAAGGGTAATTGAAGAGAAGAACAGAGAAATCATGGTTCGCAAGATCGTTTCTATCACGCTGAATGAGTTCAGCTACATATGCTTGCTGCATAACGTGCTTGTCGTCTACTGCTCTAACAGAAGCGAGCTGATGCAGCATATTTACAGCAAGATTATGAGCAAAGCTTGTCATGATATGGAGAACCACGTGTTTTTGGTTCCTGACAGAAAGATACCTCCTGCAGCAAAGATCTCGGAAGTAATGGACAGATTCATAAGAGATTATGGGATATTGACAGACACATTACGTGTCCCACCAAAGAGGTGCGAGCTTTGAAAGACGATGTTTCTCGAATGAGGCTGAGCAAACTAGCGAAACTGGCATCAGAACTAAAGATTGAGGATCAGTTCAAACGACTGCAATTTCTGGCCTTTGGCTTCGACGATGTCGAGGTTGAATCGTTTGATGATACAATGCAGAGGTTCAAGACAGTCGACAATAGGAAAATAACTGAGCGTTGGCAACGTTTCGCACAAGCGCACGATAAGGTATTTGATGGCAGACTTGCTAGTGTTAAGGCAGTGAGAATCGTCAATAACAGCCTAAAGATACAGCTTAGGCTTTCCAGCTTTTCTAGGTACATAGGAACGCGTTCATCAGAACCTCGACCCATAAATCTTTCAAGAGAGATTCTTGACGAGGATTATGCCTTGCCGCTTACTGTAGGTTCAGTGACGGTGACCAAGGATAATTGGATAGTGCTTGGTGTGAAAAAAAGAGAGGTGCGCACTGATCGCTACCTTTCATCAAGTGCGAACTATATCTCTCTTATCCCTTTAGGATACTTTGATCCAGACAAGGACATACTAAACAGTAAATATCGTCCGGATCTGACTATTTGGAGGGAGTTTGCTGAGGAACTAAGAATGGAAAGGGCTGGTGAATTACATGCAATAGGGTTAATATGTGACTTTGTGGAGAAACAGCAACCCTTGCTGGTCTTTAGACTTGATCTCCCACTCAGAAAAGTGCAGATACAGTGTCAGATTGAAGGTTTGAGTGAGCATTCAGGGCTGGTTTTCTTGCCCGCTGGGAACTTTCAGGAAATGCGTGAACTTTTAAACAAGAACATAGTATCTACACATGCTCTTGGAGCAATAATGCTTCATACAGCTTTGTCAAACCAGTAGTGTGTTAGCACTTTCGTTCACGTTTCAATTCTTGGAGGTTATGTATTATCCAGCTAGTGAGTTTCCAGAAGTCGTCGAATGTATCTACATTGATGCAGAATCCTGTGTCTAAGTTAAAACCTACTTTCCCATTTCTTTCGATCATTTCTTGAATCGCTAATCCTGCTGGCAGATAGGTTCCTCTAGCCCTTCTCCATATGTTTTGAAGGATCTCAAAAAACCATGAAACGCTGACTATGAGTCGCGCACCTATAGCCACAAAATCCCCAGATTCGACTCTTCTTGATTCACGTACAACGAATTGTCTTACTAGTCTGTGCTTCTCATCGATGACAACAAGGTTTCCGGTAGATCCAATAGCATCATCGAATTTTTTAACATTCAGAAAGGCATCAAAGTTATGCCATTGATGTTTCTTCGCCACACAAAAGATCGTATCGCTTTGTTGGTATTCATCAGCAAGGCAATACAAGAAAGGATCATTGTCAACTTCTTCTCTACAGAGCAATAGAGCATGCCCAACTCCCAAAGGTTTTTCCTGAAATACGTATCGGATTTGAAGCTTTCCTCTGTAGCCAGTGGTTATAGCGTGCTTGATTATTGGGCCTCGAAGAGGTTCGACAACAATAATGACTTCTTTGAATCCATGATTCTCCATTTTGTGCAACTGATTAACAATCAAGGGCTCAGCCCCTGCTGGCAGCATCGCTTTTGGCAAATAGTCCGAGTAGGCGCGCATCCTTTCCCCACGACCTGCTGCAAGGAGAATTGCTTTTTCCATGTCCTTCCTCTCCGAGAATCCTGCTCACTAGGCGACATGTATGTAAGATTGGTTCTCAGCTGTCCCGCTAGTCTATCAACTCATTGAAGATAATATCCTTTCTCTTTGCTCCCAGTCGATTCAACAGTCTTATGGCCCATACAACATCCCCAACTTGCCCAAGGGAATGGGCATCGGTTCCAATAGATAGCTTTGCGCCTTCTTTCAAGCATAGCCTGATAAAATCCTGAGTAGGGGTGCGAGTGGGGACATGCAGTTCAAAGGCTTTTCCACTGGCCGAAGCTTTTTCAATAATCGTCCTTTTCCATTCTTCATCGAAGAACTTCGTAACAATGGATTTTTCAATTTCCCGTTTCCGGTCTAGACCTATTATGTTGGATATATAGATTTCAAACGGTGGCATGGGAAGGTAGCCTTCTACATGAGTAATAATGCTCACCATGGGATTTTCAATCGTTTTTAGTAGAGCAAGTTTGTATCTTTCCCAATACTCTACATTCAAGATCTCTGGGGGAACTCGTTTCCTCACTTTAGAGGTCTTCCAAGTCTCTTCTGATATTTGCTCGACTATTGGATGTTTTATATAATGAACCCCCGCTTGAACGAAATCAACACCCCTTTCCTTAAGGCTTTTCCAGTCAATATCCATTGGAAGGCTCAAATACGCACTATTGTCTGGGCTGGCTATGATGTTTGCTTCAATGCTTGCCAGTATCTTTACGTTTTTTGTATCATCTCTTGCTTGATTGATATCATCAACATAAGGACCAAGTGAGACCATGGTAAGCCCTCGTCTCGTGACCTTAGGATCGTTAGGATCGAAGTGGTCAGAAATCGCGAGCAACCGTAACTTCTTTTTCTCAGCCTCTCTTACTATGTCAGAAATCGTAGCTCGACCATCCGAATAATTACTGTGAGTATGCAAATCTATTCTGGGAAGATATTCCATCTTTGATCCCTTCCTCGATTTTCCTGCTGGAGCATCGACAGGATTTCTAGGCATGCCCAAGTGTATAGACTATGGTTCCATTATTAGTACTAATGCTAACCGTAATTAGTCGCACGTGAGCAATATAAGAAGTGAGTGACAAAAATGTACTTCAATGAATACGTCGAAAGAGACCCAAAACTCAAGCGATTAATTGCACTAGTGAAGCCCCTTTTTTCGGCAAAGAGATTTCAACAACACAACTGGGAGCATATTGCTAGAGGAGTGAAAAGAGCAATTTCAATCGGCGAAACTGAAGGCGCAGACATGGAAATAGTCTTGCCAGCGATAATTGCTCATGACTACGGTCATCTTTTCACCAAAATGGGAAGGAGGCATGAAAAGATTGGAGGAAAGAGATTAGCGAAATTACTAAGACAACTAGGATACTCAGACTGTGAAACGGCAAGAATTTGTCACTGCGTAGAGACGCACAAGCCTCCTGCTGTTCCCCAGACGTTGGAGGCAAAGGTTGTCTACGATGCCGATCAACTGGAAAGATGCGGCTTTCTAGGAGTTATTTGGAACATTCTCGCAACGGTGGAGTATGGTAGAAGCGTTAAGGAGACAATAAGAACAAAGAACAAATATGTAAAGGCGTTAAAGCAAGGTCGCGCGTTCTTGACCGATACTGGCAGAAAACTGGGAATTGATGGCTATATAAAGTTCCTAAAGTTCTATGAAGAGGTTAGAAAAGAACTCGATGAAGGCAAGAACGGAGTAGTTTACATCTTAGAATAGGCAACTATGGCGGTTTCGCGAGGGGAGAGGCGATTAACGCCGCCTATGCAGCATTCTAAGAAAAGGATAGGAAACACAAGACACTGACTAGATTAGGTTGGACTAGCTGGTGCTAAGTTGATAGCGCACGCCAGAGGGAAACTGCCTGTAGCTCCAATCATGGAACGCCAAGTCTGGGAGGTTGCTGGAGTACAGGACTTGAACCCATTTGGGTATGTGGACGTAGAGACTAAAACTCATATAGGCGTTAGTCTCGCCCGCTTTTTCGCCACTTCAGACTAACAAGCATGACAGGCCTGACTATGCATGCATGCATGCAAAGCTGGGAATCTGAAATAAGTCTTATGTAGAGTCAAAGCAATTAGTAGCTCGCCTCCTCTCTAGCGGACAACAGGGAGTCCCCCTCTTCTGAAAAGTGTTCGGATATGTCCATTTTCAGATACTGTCCTTTAGAAGCCCTCGCAAAGAATAGTGTTCTTTACGAGGGGCAGAAAATTCTTGTGGTTTTATGGCGATTCTCTAGTGAGGTTTGGTTTGATGGTGGAGTCTGTCGTCAGGGTGAATCAGCAGAGGACTGCGTACATTCCCAACGAGATCGTTGAGAACTTGGGCTACGAGTGGACTCCAGTTCCTAATGCCAGAACAGCGGTCATCTATCCCAGGCAGTGTAGCCTCGACACGGCGATTAAGAGTCTTCAAATCATTTTGGACGGTTTCAAGCTCAGATTGACTGCCCAAAAGGGTGGGGAGGCTACAATATAAGTCGCAGAAAAATCCAAGGTTCTGCTGGAAACGAGGAGAAGAAGATTGACACTAAGTGTGCTGTGATATGGAGCCAGCGCGATTTTCTTTGAGCTTAAACGCCGAGGGAAATAACTCCGAGAAGGTGGAAGGAGTTTATCATGTTCTCGTAGCCAGCCTCATGTGCGGGTCATCAAGTCGGTAGAATTATCCAGCCTATGCTTGCCATAACTTCTCGTGGATCAAACCAGTTTTGCCAGCCACATCGGGGGCACCAAACGTTTACGCCCAGACCTTTCTCAATCATGGTTTGATAGCTAAATTTGTTGCCCAGCGCCACCGGAATTAGCCAGTTGCACCTTTTGCAGGGTAGCGTTGCCTTTCCAGTCTTTAAGATCAAGCTTACCGTTGAAAGGGATGAGTTCTCGTTCAGAAGAGCCTTTTTTCTCTTTTCCAACATGTTAACTTCCATCCCCAACGCTTCCACATCCCTCTTGAGTTTGGACCTTTGAACCTCGAGTGGGCCTTTTTCATCGATGAACCTCTCCAACCCGTCAGGGTCGATTCCCAATTTCGTCAACCCCTTTCTCCATCCAGCCAGTCGCTGAACTTCCTTAGGGCTGAAGCCCAACAACTCATAGTCTTCAATGAATTCGGATAGGGTGGCAGTTTTCTCCAAACCAAGCCTTTGCAGTCGATCTTGGCAACCAGTGGTACGTTTCAATTCTTCCAGCGTTTTGGAAAGCTTCTCTCTAGCCTGGCTTAGCTCCCCTTGCATCTTCACTCTCTGGCCGTCCAGCTCTTTAACCTTCAAATCCAGCTCCTTGACTCGCGCTTGCTTATCCTCAAATTCCCGAACTATTTCATGAAACGTTTTGCCGGTCTTAGTCTCAAGCTCCGTGAGCCTAATGGCTAAGCCAATAAATTTATCCGCTTCCACGTTATGTTCGGAAGAAATCTTATCAACAATGTTGACGAACCCTCCCAATCTCTCGAGGCTGACACCGAGCACATTGATTTTATCTAAGAGCTTTGCTCCCCTAACCGCGTCCAAGACAGACGCATCCGATTTTTGCAGAGCAATGTTTAGTTGTCGCAGGTCGTCGATGTCTGGCGCCTTTTTCCTGGCCTCATTGACTAATTCGTTCATGGCGCCAAGGCTCACCCCCGTCTTTTCATTGATGAGTCGGTATGTTAGCCCGTTCAGCCATAAGCGAAGAGCCTTAGCCTTAACTTCCGGCTTTAACACTCCCAACGTGTTCACTTCTCTGTTCGCTTGTTCGTTCTGTTCACGTGTTCACTCAGTTCCTACCATAGAATGGTGCTCTGCGACGCTATTTAATCTTGACGAAGGCAGCCCACTTCAAAATGCCCTCTGTCCCTGAAAACTCCTTCTCATGAAAGAGTTGGGTAGGCGGGGGTCCCCCTCCTCCGCGCCACCAGCCACGTTCTGAGCCAGCTTTGCAGAATGAGCCTTGCTATTAGAATGGAACATCGATACCAACTAAGCATCAGTTTTTTGGTTTTAGCTAGGAAAACTCTTGTCTTATTGCTTTTACAACTTACACGTAGAGCACGTTCTTTGAATCTAAATCCGTAGTTTTTCCAGTGTTCGTTATTTCGTATCCGCTCATTTCAATTTCATTCTTACGCTTGTCAAAACTCAGGAAGAAAACAAGATACCTTTCGTTGGCAAAGGCCCATCTATGTTGCCTGACTTCTTCCACCATTCGCTTTAAAAGATCTTTCTCTCGCAGTTGACGCATTGAAATGCGGAAAATTCCTATTTTATTATAGCATTTTGTGTCAACCAATTTGCGAAAAGCTCTTAGACAGTTTTTGGTCGTCAATGATAACTCTACTTCCATTCCTAATTCGAAGATCCGGCTCGGTTTTTCCAGCATCCAAACATGGTCTAGAATATATTCTGGTTCATTACTGCTTGGATAGCAACGATAACCTTTCTTCACACCCATCGACGAGAAGAACTCCTTAATTCTTCGTGTCCAGACTTTTCTTGATGTGCCCCAAGTTAGGCTTGAATTTTTAATCCAGCCACGGAATGAGACATAGATGTCTTCAGGGGATAGAGCCAAGACTTTTTCCCCTCACTTTGAGGAATTATTGTTGCGATGCCGCTGCGGCTACAAGCCCTATGAAAATTGCCCCAAAAAGGAACCCCAATATTCCAGCTGCAAGTTGTGCCTGAGTTCTTTCCGCTTCTTCCTTTCGTGATTTCAGTTGCTGAATATATCTGTTTATTCTAGCGAGTGTATACTCTGGGCTGCTTCTGTCTAGAGAAATCCATTCCACATTTCCGACCCATCTTCTTGCTTCATCTTCTAGACCTCTCTCAACAACTGGAATAATAAGTCTGTGAGCGTCTATCCCTATTTGGATTTCTCGTTGAACCCATCGAGATTTTAACCCGCTTTGTGTTAAAAGCACCAGAATACAATCTGATGTCCTAATATTTTCTGACATCTTGAGCAAAAGTTCCCGTCCAGGCTCGGGAAAGTATTCAGCCACGAAGACGTTTATTCCACTCTGTTTGAGATAGCTGTAAAGCGAACGCACAATCTCAGCATCTTCTGAACTATGGCTAATAAAAACGGTGAAAACCACATTTAGCCCTCTTTCTCAATTTTTCAAAATCCACTACGCATCTATTCGTATTTAAGCCTTCACGACGCGTTAAGATATGGATGGACTTAAACTAGTCTGCGACAAAATCTTCTCCGTTATGGATGAGGATAACTTCAAGGTATATGTTAACACCCATACTACTGCATCTGTATGTCTGTTTCTTCTATCAGTCGTCCCAGACTGCTGGAATAGAACTTTGAGCTCTCTGATGCGATCTTCCCGCTTTTCCCTCAGTCCTTTTGGGAGATACGTTTGTTGCTATTCCCAATCACGAGCTGCAACTAAGTCTTTTAGTTTCTCAAGAAGTGGTAATGCAGATTTAGTCTTATTCTTCTCTAAGTAATTCAATATCTTTTTTGTGGTTTTCCAAATGTCAAGCTCTATAGAACTCATCATGACAAATTGAATGTTCTTCAATATTTCAATAGGGTTTTGACCTTCTGGGATTTCTTTGTATCCTAGAATCTTCAATGCCTCTTTAGCTATTTTTTCTCGCTCTTCCTTAGAATCCAACTAAAATAACCTACTTTATGAAGGCTTTATTACCGTTCCTCTTTCAAAACTCTGTGGAAGCCCCTCTTTTATCAAATTGCTTAGGATGCCTTTTTGTTTGATATCAATTATTATAGAATCGATTCCATCTTTAGCGAGTTCGACGAGAGTCTCGACTTTCTGACGCATTCCTCCAGTTACATCAATTTCTGGTGTTGTGAATTTCAACTTTAACTCGTTAAAACGCTGAGGCGTTATAACTTTTAGTCTAATTGCATTAGGCTTTATTTTAGGGTCTTTCGTATACACGCCATCAACATCTGTCCCCACAATTACAAAACTCAGAATATCTTTGTATTTTTTGGCTAGATAAGAAAGAATCTGGTCGCCTGACAATATTACCGTTCCCACTGTTTTATCTTTTACAACATCACCGTGAAGAATTGGTATCTCTCTTTTGTCGAGGCATAAGTCGATTTGTTCAGTAAACATTGAACTTATCTCGCCTTCGTTTGTTACACAAAAGTCAGATGGGTGAAAGGAAATTGCTGGAGTTTCGTGTGGAAGCAATGTTTCTACAACTTTCCTATTTAACTCTTCCATTGTTGTTTTGATTTTGGAGTAATGCTTAGGCACATCTTTTGAGTTTCGAGTAGTAGTTTTGCCTTTATTCTCTTTTGCACTTATTTGGCGAGAATAACGGAAACCAAAACGTTTAGCTAATGGATGACCATAAGAACCGCCACCATGAACAATTATTAGGTTTTTATCACTTACTTTAAACGCCATTCCTATTTCATTGCAAATCAAATCAAGATTTCTTCTATTGATTGCCTTCCTTTCCGTTTTGGTGGTGATTACGCTTCCGCCAAATTTTACAATTATAAGGTTTCTCATTCGAGTCATCTTGTTCACTCATCAAAGACTGGATTTCACTATATTTTGGTAAAGAATTAATAAGCTTTCTGCGGTTGATTCCCAACCTTGGCACTTTTGCTTTATTAAGGACAGCCATTTGTTGTCTTCAAGCTGCAAGTTCACTTTTCGTCGTTATGCTAAGCTTATGGGCTATTAACTACGAATTTTCCAACGTTAGGTGCCTCGGATAGGAAGCCCTCCTCTTTCAACTTTTCAACGATTCTCTGCGGGTCCAGTTCCAGTTCTACACACTTGGCTGCAAGCTTCGACTGATCCACTAAACTGTCTTGGTTTTTCGCAACCAAAATCCACTCTTTCACTTTGGAAAACTTGTCTGAGAAGAGAATGGTTGAATGTAAACCTAACCTTTTAGCCAGGTCTTCAACGTCAGCTGTTGATAGGAGATACTGATATCCTGTTCCAACGCGCCTTTTCTCTTTGAAGCCTAGCCGTCTAAGGGCATTCCCTATCCATTGTGTTGTCAGCCATTTCTGTTCCTCGTCGTACGCCTTAGCCATTTCTTCCCTCAGCGTTTTTACTGGATAGTAATCGTCTTTTTGCACGAGCTGTGTTAGAATTTGTGCAAGTATGATTTCGCCGGTCTCTGTCACGTTTTCTACCTGTCGTTGTTTGGCATCATCTATTGCAAGTTTTAGAATCAGTGAACCTAGTGAATCTGGTGAACCCGTGAACCTGGAAACAGACACGTTTTTCCTGTCAAGAAACAGAGCCAGAGCCAGTATGCCCTTCCAGAGTTCAAGTTCTCTCCCAACCAAGTAGGTGTCCAAATCTTCTTTTGGGAAAAGTAGGTGTGTTTTCGGGTTCACTAGTTCACTAGATTCACCGATTTTATCATAAATTTCCTTAATTTCTCTCCAATATGTCAGGAACAACACGTAAAGCTTGTTTCGTAGGTTGCTCCATTCCTCAGCGCTTTCGTCAACTTCTAAATTCACTATTTTAGCGTCTCGGCTCCGCTTCAGAATTGTCGTTTTACAGCGGTCTTCCATAACGTCTTCTAAGCCTTGGATATTCGCCACGGCTTTCGGGCTGTAGACCTCAAAAGGCTGTGGCTGTAACCTGTCTTTTTCATTCTTTTCTGTGCGGTAGGTCCTGCCGCTTCTCTTGTAGCCTGATAGTAGGAGGCTTCGGAACTCTAAGGTGCGTTCACTCATTTGACCCTTGTATGCCAGTTTTTCGCTTTCGTCAATTAGCAGGGTGGTTCTTGCGTTTTGGATTAGTCTATAGATTGAAGCAGTGCTCATGTTGTTGCTGAAAACAGCGTTAAAAGCTAGACAATAATGCACTGTTAGGTCTTTGGTCTTTCCAGTTCTTTTGAGACCACCAATGTAATGGTACGGAAAGCAGTTGAATAAATGAAAGAAATAGGTTCCCATATCCCATGAGGCATGATATAGGGTTTCACGTGTGTTTGGCAATTCCATGTATTTCTGCCATGCATCAATCAGATCGATAAAAACCGACGCTGGGTCCACGGTGGCTCCATCTAAATAAGCTTGCATGTCTTGCAGGCGCCAACGATTAGGAAACCTAATCGGCTTGTAGGCAATTCTCCAGTTGAGGCCTTTCTCCCTAAATACTTGGTCGTTTGCCAAGATCAGTTCGCGTTTGTCCGTCACCAGAAACAGTAGATCGCGATAGGCCACGTTGCCTTTCTTATCTGTCACCTGGCATGGAATCCACACACCCACGTATGCTGTGTCGCCAACCACGCCTATTGCCGGGTGAACTTCGTCAAATTCTTTATTTAAGCCGGGATTTATTGTCAGATCGCCGACCTTAACCTCTTCCATTAGAGAGCCTCCACCAACCTTTCAAAACGTTTTTTGTGTCTGAGGAAAATTGGGCAAGCAGTGCCAATGCAGTAGCCGAAATTTTTTATCGTTTCACATTTGTACCGAGAGTATTTGCGCGAGACAACGTCGTTTACGTAGTAGAGAGTGGTTTTTTCATCAAAATCGGACTGGTCTCTAAAGAGAGAGACCATGTCCTTTGTGTTGGAAACGCCTCCGCGATGAAACTCCGTTACTATAGCAACTCTCATTTCGTGGCTGATCGTTTTCTCTTTCAATGCCTCTTTAAAACACGGCCTGATTTTGCCCATCCTTGAAGGCGGGTACACTGAAGAAGAATTTAGCTTAAGCTGAAGATCTCTTTGTTCTTTTGTATATTCAAGAATTTTTGCAACATCGCTTTCTGAAAAAGAAGAACCATGTACGTCGTATGTGATGGTGGAAGGTAAAGGCTTGAAGCTTTCAGAGTCTAGGAAACAAGACCATTTTTTGGCGGTTTGATGAAAACCTAGAGGCAATTTAATGAGATTTCCGAAACTTCTGTCGTCTCCCAACGCGTCTTGTTTAGGAAAAACTTCAACTGTTTTGGGCGATAAGCCAGCGTGTTCAAGGATCTTGTGAGCCAACCATCGTGCCACTTTTGCCTGTATGGGCGGGTCGAAGAACACCCAAATATGGTATGAGGGATCGTTGAATCTGCTCGCCTCTAACAGTATGTTTTTGCGATAAAACCTCGGCTCTTTGCTTGGTTTCTGGATACATTCCAGCAACAATCTTTGCGCTGTCTCTGGGCAACTGTCTAATTTTTCTGGATCCAGATCGAAAACTAAGTGCTTAACGTTGTTGATTATGTTGATTTGGTAGGCGCCAATGGTGATTTTGCCTCTGAAGTGTTCCTGTAAAACTTTTTTTGTAAGCGGGCTGTCCACTTTAACGTAACCACTCCCCGTTTGTTTAGCATAGCAATCGCTGCGAGCGATGAACAACTTTTGAAAAACGTCTAAGATGCTTTGATCTACGAAAGCTTCACATGAAGGATCAGGCATAGAAACATTTGTGCCTTTAACTGGGCACTTGCCCAGCCACATGTTCTCGGCTGAATAACCACTAAATCTTATGCACGCGCCACAGTTTGTCATGAATCGGTCCTTTTCCGAAGCTTCTCGGCGCAATCTTTGCAGAGCCATTTTCCATCACGAAGCATGTTCCTTAAACTGTCCCTGAGAAAGGGGGGAGAGAAACGTCGAGACTCGGTAGGTTTGCCGCAGCTGTCGCATCTAAGTTGGTTTCTGAAAAAATTGTGCAACTTCTTTGGTGAAGAAATATAGGCCTTCCTTTTTCTCTATGAGTCCCTTCTGAAGCAACTCTAACCTTGTCTGGACTGGTATCGTTGTGTTCCAATCGTCCTCATTCAGCGGTAGCCCACTATCAATAATGCCTTGACTTCTTACAATGAAGTCGATTGTTTCAGCGCTAACCCTCTGAGGTGAAGCAACTATTGGCAGCTTCGTGATTTCTTTCTTTGGCTCCGGTAGTTTAGTTGATAGTATAGAAAATTTTGGATACTCCTCGTCCTCGCAAGTGCGATAGCCAGAAACTTGGACAAAGAGCCGCCCATATTTTTTGAGGTCGTCCAGAAACTCCTTCAACGACTGGTACTGGACACCCGTAGCCGCCATAAATGTTTTGCACAGCTTGCCAAGCTTGCTTTTGATACTAGGCCTCTCATAGTACGCAAGCCAACTCTTGAACTCGAAACCGTTTTGTAGGCGTAAAGCCAACTCAATTTGTTGTCGCGGCGTACCATCTTCATTCTGGTATTTTGATTCCACGGGCCACTTCATGTCAATTATTTCAGCCTCTAATACATCGCCCTCTTCTACATCAGGTACTGGTGCCTCTTCTTTCAGAAAACTCATTGTTCAAATCACCTCTCTAGCCTTGGTCTCTTTCTGCCCTGGATTTAGGGCTAGGCGGTTTCCTGCCTCCGATCCATCTCGGAACCGGCTTAGCACGATTAAAAAACGCTTTAGAAAAGCGTGAGAAGAAACCGTTATAAACCAAATCGCAATGGTTATCATGCTGGCACCTCAGCTCTGGGGAAGGTCGGGCTCGCCGCGACTGAACTGACGCTACATCTCCAATGGGCATCCTTGCCGTGGATCGACGCCGGACCTCTTTCCCCGCTACTTCTGTCCCAGTCGTACACCCCTATCCGCATTCATGTTTTAGTTGCCCCCTTCGCTGGACATTCAGGGTTCTTGGTTCGTGCCTGCATTTGAAGATCAAGAATCGTTTGCGACTTCCATCTTTTCGCGGCGTCCAATTCGGCAAAGGACGACAATGCTCTTGGCTCACCGACAATCACTCCTTACGGCGAACTCGTATGGTGCCATCATCAAGAACTAGGATTGCCACACGAGAACCGACTTTTAGGTCATTCACCCACTCACGGAGCTCTTCGCTTTTTACAGAAATTACGCAACGCTTCCTGATACATAGGACAATTTCAGTGCTACGCACTTCCTCAACAATACCTATTGCCTCGGCCATGGGATCAACTGTATTAAAGGGTTGTTTCATGTCGCTGACTTCTTGAGAGTTTTGATTGGACATCGTTAGGGCTCCTTTAAAACCATAATTTCGGCTTTTTTAGTGACGCCTGAAACTTGGTCGTAGACTTCTTTTTCGTGGAGTGGATTTACAATTCGGATATCTAAGTCTCCGGTTATTAGAAGCCCTTGTATTTCGTCTGGTTTCAACCCATGTGCTTGGAACCACTTTAAAGGGATGAAGATTGCATAGGCTGAACCAATCTTGTGAAGTTTTCGTTTATCGACTATGGGGATCGAGTTAGTTTCAACATTTTGTTCCTTCAAATCGAGGTCGTCCTGTTTAACTCGGTTAAACTAATAAGGAGGGCAAAACGTAACAAAAGCTTAGGTGAGAGAACTCTCACGTGGTGAGATCCTTGGGAATGTACATATGGCACGCGAAACTGAAAAAGAAAGTGCTAGTCAAACTAAAAACACAGCAGGGAGTCGTGGATGTCAGAGTTGAGGAATTTAAAAACTTCGCAGAGAGAGTACTTGAGAAATTTGACAAAATCACGGTGTCTTTCACAGTTGAAGACGCGATGAAAGCGGGATTTAGTGTAGAATCTGCAAGAAAAGTAGGTGAAGTTGGAAGGTGGGATACAGCGAAAATGTACCTAGAAATACTGGCTTTTAACGGACTATTAAAGCCTGTTGCAGGCCCCCCGCATCCCGCATACATACTTGCTTGCACACCAGAGGAGGAAATCAAAGCCCAATGGAAAAGTTCGGGGAGTCTTCTCGCCGCTAGAGGTTACGCTTTCGTTGAACGATGGAGCAAGCGTAGGCCAGTTGCTGCAAACATTCTTAACTATTGGTTGTGCAGACTGTTAGGATAAACTCGGGGCCAGAATGAAAGTAATACTATTTGCAAGTGAACCAACGTGTTAAACTCGTGTTCGCGCAACTAGCTAGCTTGTAGCTGTTGTCTCAACTAGCTAGCTTGTAACAGGTCGATGTATCTTTAGAGAAGGTAATAAAATGCATTGCTGTTGCAAAGAAACAATGTCAGAGGAATTTGATAAGTACGAAGTGGCGGATATCATCCGAGAAGAAGGCAAGAAGAAGGGCATTAACTGCGAAGTGGTTAACCTAGAGGGAGCGAGAGGTTGCCGTTGTCCATTAATTCAGCTTAGTAAAGGAGTTCATAAAGTCAGAATAAGTGTTCATGATTCAGGCATGCGTAAGCACGGGGACCAATGTTGGGTTGGCATAGGGTTTAGTGACCTCAACAAGCTTGAAGATATGCCAAAAAGTTTCATAGTTGTTGTGGAGAAGCTAAGGCATGATTGCGTCATCGTTCCTTTGAAACGGTTAAGATCCCACTTTCACTTGTTTAGTGGAGGTCAATCGTTCAAATTGTGGATAGAGGCAGGGAGCTACCGTTTAGGGCATAAACGCGGATTTATCGTTGCTCTCAATGATCTCCAACCAATATTTGAAACTGTGGGAAACAGCATGTGTTAGGTGACCGCAGTCTAGTCGGACGGCTCTATGCGCGCGCAGAAACGGAGGATTAACCTACCACCGAACTACAACTCTGACTAATGAACATTCATGAGACCACATTTCAAGCCCAGCATTTCAACTTCTTGCCATTAGCCTTAGCATTCTCAAGTCTCTTCAAAAGGAAATATATGCAGCTCTCAGTGATGTGAAGACCCAATATGGCTTGTTCTATGTCTGGCTTGGGACGCATAGCAGCAGCGTGAGAACCCAGTGTCGAGTCAAAATGGTAGACAACCTTCAAAAGGTCGACATCCATCTTTTGATTTTTGTCTCCCTGGAATATGACCTTTTCATTGACGAGTTCAGTTAAGCTATCGGAGAAACCGACTGAACCCGTAGTCAATGCCTCCAAAGCTTTTCTGCAATCATCTAACACGTAGTCGAATCTACCTTTTGAGAGATTCTGACTAGCGTCGCTCAAATGTGATAGGACTTTTGGATTCGCTTGCTGCTCTATCCAAGACCTCAACACTTTTCGTTCCTTTTCCAGCAGTCCGGAAGGAACATGAACCAGCTTTAGTTGTCCGTTCGCGTCTGAAATTCCAAAGCCATATTTCATGAGAATGTTGCTGTAGGCACCAAGGTCGGGTGTCTTGGGGCCGAATCCTTTCTGAAGAACATAGTCGATTACCTCCAATAACCTTGGGTCGCCGTTGATACAATGAAGAAAAGCATATGCACGGGATTTGATAGAACTGCTTTTTTCATGGTAAGTTGACTCCAATGGCACACCAAAGCGTTTTGCCAGCAGGTCCATTTCCTTATGGCAGCTTCCATATCTGCAAGTGAATTCCACGATCATAGAAGAGAGATCCTGAATATCCGCCTCAGTGAGTTTTGCCGAAGGGGTTGCCATAGATAGCATTTAGAGCTCTGTTGCTTTTCAATCTTGTTGACTGGAGCTCTGGATGATGTGGTTCTGATGCGAGAGAAGATAGAACTTATAGTTTTGTTGTTTCGCAGAGCATTCGAGAACCTCCAAGCTGACAAGCCTGAATACGCGCCCGCATGCATGTTTTACCGGTAAAGTCGGGTGCGAATCCCACCCCCCGCACTGCGTCCAAAAATCTCGCTTCTGCCATCTTTTTGAAAGTCAAACTCTAAAATAACGGCACAGCATACAAAGATAATACAGTGATGGAGAAATGAAAAGGGCGATAGTTATTTACGACACAAGATTTGGCAACACCGAAAAGATAGCCAGAGCATTGGCACGTGGTATGGAAAAACAGGGGGTTGAGGTTGATTGTGTCAAAGTTGATGAAGTTGACGTCGATAAGCTGGTTGAATATGAGTTTCTGGCAATTGGCGGACCCACGCACTGGTTTGGCGTATCTAAACCGATGAAAGCCTCTCTTGAAAAATTGAGAAGCGTGGACATTAGAGGCAAGAAAGCATTTGCCTTCGACACCAAGTTAAAGTCTGGGTGGGCGGGAAGTGCAGGGAAAGGCATTGAAAAAACGTTGAAAGGACTTGGAATGAGCATTGTCAAGCCCCATTCCTCAGCCATAGTCTTGGGAAACGAGGGACCACTCGAAGAAGGTATGGAAGAAATGTTTGAACAAATTGGTGGTGAGATTGCAGAATTAATTCAATTGAAGTGATGATAGTTGGGAATAAAAAAGATTACCGACCTCTTCTTCATGTTATTAAGTATCGGGTTTGTCCCACTGGCTTTATTAACGCTGTTACCTAGCGATGCAAGTAAACCCAACTCGCTGGGTTATCATAGTCACTGTTCCTTTGCACCAGTAAGCACGATAATACTGTTGTTCTCTCTCCTGTCTTCATTCTGCTAGGTTTCAAAATGTTTAAAAGCCTCTGACAAGCGCACGCCAAAAACGTGGAATATAAAGGTATGTGTGAACCTAATCTCTGCACCATAAGTGCATTTTTTGGTCCTTTCACTTTGGGCAAAATTCCGAGAATTTAGACCGAAATGTAAACCTGTTCCCCGGTGCCAGAAAATCAAGTTTTACTCATGGTTTCTTATGAATGATTCAGCGTGCGTCAAGTCTATAACCGTGTTTTTCTCTTAAGCATAATCTAAGCAGCATGGAAGTGTTCAGATTGGAGAAGAAAAACAATCGTTATGGAGTATGTGGTGTTTATTGTGGCCAGTGCCCAAACGGGAACGGAAGGGTGAAGATGATTGCTGGCGAGTTGAAGAGGCTTGTTGATACGGTTCGCTACGACTGGATGGAGTCGGTGGTCAAGTCGTTCAGGTTCAAAGAGTTTAGGAAGGGCTTAGAGTGGTTTGCTAACGCGCAATGTCCAATGTGCCTCAACGGCGGCGGTGCGCCTTGCCAGAACAGGAAGTGCGCCTCTCAGAAGAAGTTGAAGAGCTGTCTTCTCTGCGACGATTACCTTACTTGCGAACACACACAATACCAGCGTGAATGGTATCCTTTTGTAAGGGACAACTATAATCGTGTCAAACAGGTGGGCTTTGAGAAGCATCTGGAAGAAGAGGGGGAAAGAGCGAGAGCAGGCGTAGACTTGATGGGTCATCTTGAGCGAAGATGCTGTAAGGTTGTCAAGCTAGAAGAATAACAGTGCATCTCAGCTGTTTGCAGAACGCCAACTGGCTAGCGGGCTTTCAGGCTAGGGCAGTCAGCGATGCATTGAATGTATATAGCATGAGAACGACCTAATACTCCATTGAACTTGACAAATGGGGTTTGGGAAAGATATCTCCACGGGTATGAGATTCAAATCTCACCTGCCTGCTACTTGAAAATTTTAGTGTCAATTGCTTCTTTTCAGCCAGGATATTATTTTCTCTGCCAACTGATCCCTAGCATTCGCAAAGGAGTGGTCTGTGTCAAAGATTTCTATCTGCACTTGCTTAGCTTCATGTTTCTGCAAAGCTCTGAAGAGAGGCAATATGTGATGCTCTATGTCGTTCGTTTGGTCGCGCCATCCACCGATTAAGAAAATGTCTTTACAGGACAGCGCCTTAGCATGCTTGACTAGATCGTACTTGTCTATGTCCACAAGTATTTCGGCAATAAGCTGCTCGGCTCTTGGAGCAACGAAACCTAAATTTGAAATGTCCTGATCTATGCCTTTTTCAATTGCTCGCTTGAATTCAGCGCTTTGCTGCATCATTCTTCCAAGCTCGCCGAAGTCGCCTCCGGCGATGTAGACTACTCTTCTTGCAGCAGGATCATTTAACGAGCCCAGCAAAGCCACACCCCCTCCGAAACTGGCTCCTATGATGGTAATTCGTGAGGGATCGACATTGAACTCTCGCGCGGCAACGGTGGATTTCACATAATGCATGGCAGCGACTACATCTTCCATCGAGTTCGCTGTCGTGAACATGCCTTCGCTTCCCCATGTGCCACGGTAATTAAAGGCAAGAACATTAAACCCTTCCTTCATCAATCTCTGACCAAGCCCAAGGACGTCTGTATCGTTTCCAGGAAAACCATGACAAAGGATAACTGTTGGAAATGGTCCGGCTCCAGAGGCTCTGTAGAAGAGGCCGCGAATCTTTAAACTTTCACTCCTAAACATTACTGGAACTGGCTTCTCAACTGTCAGTTTACAACCCCTCTTATGAGCACCAATATTTCTAAAAAGTGTAATAGATTAACCAGATATTTAAACAACTGATTTTTGTATGTGCCATTTAGCGTACATTCCATCAGAATGGAGGAAAAGAAAAAGGAATCGTGGGAAACATCTCCACTTGATGAGGGATGCAGACAAACCCTACAGAATAGGCAGCTTCTCCTCTAATTTGGGAGTGACACGAGAGAAAAGAAAAGGATAAGGGATAAACATGTTCTACAGTGAGCAGGCGTTTCAGATGAAGCATCCATCACTGTATCTAGACTGGTATGTCCACGTGCCAGAGCGCACACACATAAGATACGATTTCCGCTCAAGTGGTCTAAGCGCCTTCAAATATGATTTAGTGTTAGGCGAAGTTGACTTAAGCGCCAATTATATACACGGCAATCTCGAAAACGCCCAATTATTAGCCCAAAGGTATCGTGTCCAACCCGAAAACGTCTTTGTTTCGAGCGAAGGCGCCTCGGGTCAAAACGCACGAATAATCCGGTGTCTGGCGGAGAGGAACACGAAGAAAAACGAGGCAATAGTGGAGTATCCAACCTATGAGCCACTCTTACGCCAAGTGCAAGAACATTTTCCACACGTGAAGAGACTGGAAAGAAAGGAAAGTGAAGCCTACAGACTTGATGCCGATAGCCTCCGAAAAATCGTTTCAAAAAGAACTGGACTACTTATATTAACAAATCCCCATGCGCCGAGCGGAGCAACATCCAACGCAAGTGAACTAAAAGAAATAATGGGCATTGCAGATGAATACAGTTTTTATGTGTTGAGCGACGAAATATTCGCTGAATTTCAGCGGGACACCATACCCACGATTTTCTCTATCGACTCGAAGTTGGGCATTGTGACAACCAGTTTCACAAAGGCGTATGGTCTCGCAGGACTGAAAGTTGGCATCGCAATAGCCGAAAAGGAACTCGTTGACGAACTCTACTTGGACACACTACACACCATCGGCAACAGCGCAAACATCGTTGAAACCATCACAGCGAAACTGCTAAAAGAAGGCAGTGCAGACCTAGAAAGACACAAGCAGAAATGGGCAAAACTCAAAAACGAAACCGAAAGATGGCTGAGCGAGAAGGGTTTCGAATACTCACCAAACAGTGTCGGTGCAACCTACTGGGTGAAACTCCTGATAAAAGACACCTACAAGTGGATTAACGAACACGCGATACCGCATTACAGCATAGCCCCAGTGCCCGGAGCATTCTTTCTCTTCAAAAGTGGCTACAAACTGATAAGGTCAAGAATGGTAAGAGTAGGTCTCGGCAACATAAACCCTGACAAGCCAAACTTATCTGAAGCCTTGAATGCCCTTGAAAAAGCAATAAACACATACCAGTCTATCGGTTAAATTATCGGGGCTAGATGTTTCAGCAAGGCGCAAACAATTTAAAGTCTGAGCAACGTTAAAAGTAGAGGCTGAGGTAGACAGTATGCGAGTTAAGAAAGTAACCTTAGGCGATTTAGAAACAATCTATTGCTGCATGAGTGAGTTACCCCCAGACCATCCATGGGTGAAGGCTATGCCAGAGTCGAGGGAATGGTTCAAGGCTAACCTCGGCAAGCACGTGGAAGGCTATCATCTATTGGATGGCGACAGGGTTGTCGGTCACATCTACTACGAAACATCAGAGAGGGCGCTGGTTCCAATCGAAATAGAGCCAAAGGTAGCTTGCATCTACTGCACAGAAATGCTACGTGACTACATGCACAAGGGATACGGCAAGATGATGTTCGACTATGCAAAAGAGGACCTCAGAAAACAGGGGTTCAAAGGCATAATTGTGGACGCCACAGACTTCAAAGAATACATGCACTACGAGCACTTCCTTAAACAAGGATTCAAAATAATCAAAGAGCACGCACCGTTCAAACTCATGTACTTCCCCCTGACAAAGGAAACCGTCAACGCCAAACCCATAGACCTGAACTACAAGCCTTCAAAAGACAAGGTTGAAGTGACCTTGTTCAAGAACTTCTTCTGTCCAGTAAGCCCCCACATGTATCATCTAATAAAGAGGATTGCTAAAGGCTTCGGCGACAAGGTTAAGATAATTGAGATTGAGGCAACGCTCGAAACAGTGCGGAGATACGGAACCACAGACCCTTTAATCAACGGCAAAATCAAACTGCTTGGTCCGACTTCTGAAGAAGAAGTGAAAAAGGCGATACAAGAAGAAATCAACCAATTCAAACATTGAGGCTTGCGGAAAAGTCTTATTAAGTAGAGAAAGATTCTGGCTAAGTTTTACTGTTCTAGGCGAGGCTGAAACTCCTCTCTTTATGCTGGCACTTTTAATTCAGCCTTCTCTTTAGCCTTTTGTTGTGCAATTATCTTTTGTGCATCATACTTTGAAATTTGAAAGGCTAATTCACTCAAAGCCTTCGCTATTGGGTTTTCCTCGTTTAGCTTGTAGAGTTCGGCTCTGCCGATTCTACGTGTTCTGACTACTAAGCCGTATTTTTCGATGGTCGGCCAGATTCTGTAGAGGGTTTTCCATGCCACGCCGGAGTTTCTTGAAATTTCGGTTTTTGGATAGTCGAATCCCTTGAAGAGTGTTAGATAATCTAGGATTTTTGCTATCGCTGAGTCTCCGAAAAGCTTCTGCAGAGCTGGTGGGTTCTCCTCTTTTACATTTTCTTTCTTGTTCATGTTATATCTCCTACAATTCATAATTGTAAAAATGGCATATTTAAACTTCTCTTTCGGTCATTAATGTGTCATCATGGAAACACTTAAGAAGTTTTTTAGAGACATCTTTGGAACGATAATAATTGATTGATAACGTCGTGAAAACAATTCTTGCCAAGATGCATAGACATGGTTACATTGGCGGAAGGCATACGTCAATCGATAACGTTCCAAAAGGCTTTCCAAAACATGTTTACGGCAAAGTCAAGAAAGAAATAAAAGAATTGATGAAACAAAATCTCATCATGGTTAAACCTACAGCCTACGGCTTACAGGTTTCTCTTAATCCTCACAAAATGGATGAAGTCGAGAAAATTATCCGCGACCCATAACGACATCGATTTATCCCAGCCAGTTCAGCTTTCGGAGAAGATGAGAAAAAAAGGCAATGCAATAAAAATCAGTCAATTCAAACATTGAGCGAAACGTTTGGAGAAAAATTCTGGCTAAGTTTTTGTTCCAAGCGAGGAAGAACCCTATCTTCTTCTATTGTTCTGTCTTCTTTTTGTTGTTCGCCAAGTCCGACGCCAGCATCAGTTTCATGAAGTCGTAGATTTTTCCTTCTCTTCTGTGACCGCTTATGACATCTATCACGTAGACGCCGACCACAAAGATTGTAGACGCGATCAACCACTCGATTAAGGGTGCGAAACCCGTAAAGTCCATTTTCTGTTCTCACCTCCTCTCTTGGCTGTTAATCTTTTCAGTTGTTTGTTCAGGTTCCCAAAGCTCCCATCCCTGCTTAATCAACATCTTACGCAACTCTTCCCCTCTTATGGCTCCGAGTTCAAAGGCTCTCAGCTGATCTCCCAACATGAACTCTGGTTTTTCTGGTATACCCCAGTTAAGTCTAACCTGAGCCTTAACAGGGTCAAATCCCGCCTGCTTGGCAACTGGCACAAAGATTTCACGCTCTATGATTCGTTTTAAGAAGCGCTGTAAAGCCATAACCTTTCGTTCCGCGACTTCTATTGCTGCTCTTGCGGAGGCTTCCGTGAACCCCGGGGTCGTGAAGAGCTTGGGCAAGGGCGTCTGCAAACCTAAGATAAACTGGTTCCAAACGTGTTCTACATAGGCTTCAAATCTGCTGCGGGGATCAACAATGACCACTTCCACCTCAGCTGGCACGTTCACAACAAATCTTGCACCTTCTCTGGGCGTGCCCTTCAGAAGCGACGCGTACTCAGAAGCCTTATCGTCTGGCAAGCCCGGAAACTTCCACAATTCGGTTGGTCCCGCATACTTCCTAATGACCTCGGTCATCCCCTTTTCTATTCCCCCTTTCATGGCGGCGTAGCACGGACGGGTTTCGCCGTTACCTAGTTGCATGTTCTCAGCTAGGCTTCGTAGTATGCCTGTGCCAAATGCTTCTCCATCAACTGGATTCCAGCAGAAATGGATCATGCGTTCGGCATCCAAGAGGTTGCTGCCGTAGCGGAAAGTCTGCTTATAGCCCTGAACCCCGCCGTATCGGTCTCGCAAGATCTTTTCAACGCTGGTTAGTGGCAGGATTTTGAGACTCTCCAGTTGGTTGGGTTCTATCTTCTCCCAGAAACTGTTTCCGAAAGCAACGATTTCTCGAGTCGCCTGCATAAACATGTCATCTAGGTTGACGGCTTCGTTGAACTCGTCCACAACCGCTTTGGCTCTTGGTTCCTCAGCCGTCGTGTAAAAGCCCATTCCGACCGTTTGGTCAGCGATGAAGTCAACGGCTGCTTTGGCTGCTGGGTCTTGCAAATAAATGTTGACAAGGGTTTCAAAGGATATTAGAGGGGTCTCGCCTGTGAGTGTTCTCCATGCCGGAAGCAAAACCCCTCGATTAGACGTGTTCTTAAATCTTCCATAGAACCCCTTAATCCTCTCCAACACCTTGCTCAAGCTCTTCAACCAACAACTCTCTCAGCTAAACCATTCTTTTATGTCAAAATTACGTTAAGAGGCAATATTACTAATGGATGGAACATTATTTACTTTCACTTGGCTCTCCCCTCTCCTTTGCTTGTCGTTCGGTCGACTGCTTTAAAAGCGTAAAGCTATGAACTCTAATTAAGGAACGCTCTATGACTCATCCTGTTGAACGTTGCAAGAACCCTTGGAATGGCGAATGCAAAAGCACAAACATAGAAGTCTACATCTACTACAAGGGCAGGCGACATCCAGTCTGCCGAAACTGCTGGCAAAAAATAGCAGATAAAGACCTCGAATGGTGAAAACATGACAAGTTATCAAGAAGGCTTCGAAGACTCTCTGGAACTCTGCCTCACCGAAGTGAAGAGGTCAAACAGTAAGAAAGATGCGGTTCACAGAATCAAGTATCTACTGGGATTGGTGAAGGAGCACAAGTTCGACAGAATAAAAGAGATCTTAGGTGCCATGAAATAAACCTTAAAGGTTTTTCAAGATCACAAGTAACTCATCTAACTCACTAATTACCGCGTCTGGATTTCCTGTCTCCTTTTTTTCAGTTGAAGATTTTCTCACCAAAACAGTCTTCATACCAATCCTTCGTGCTCCTTCGATATCAAGAAGTGGAGAGTCACCCACAAAAACCGATTCAGAAGCACCCACCTCTAAGGATTCTAGAGCCTTCTGGAAAATTCTTGGACTTGGCTTACGCCACCCAACCTCCCCAGAAATCAATATGACGTCAAAGAACTTGGCAAGGTCGAATCGTTTCAGTGTCTTCTTTACGCCTGGTGGAAGGGCAAAGTTGGAGATGACCCCTAACTTGTATCTGTGGCGAAGTTGCTCAAGAACTGCTGGAACAAGGTCTTTCATGGTTGTTTGACCAGCGAAGGCTTCTGCAAAGGCGTTGGCTGCCTCAACGATCCTCTCATCAGTTTTCTTAAGTGCGTATCCAAAGTGTTTGAGGGTTTCCGAGATTCGCAGCAAAAAGGTGGGCTCCTCCAAGGATTCTTCGGTTTCTTTGTAGAGGCGGTCTCGGGTCTGGAAGTAGAGTTGCCTAAATTCTTGGAAGGGAACTGCTATCTCATCATGGAGGAGGCTTTCGTGAAGTTTTGACAGGCATGCATCGTAATCGAATTGAACCGTTTGAATCAGTGTGTCGCCCCAGTCGAACAGTATTGCCTTAACTGGCACTAGATGATTTCCCCCTTTTCTTAGTCAAATTGCAAATTCAATTAACAAGACAGTCTTTTAAACATAATTGACACAATGATGGCTGAGATTCAGTGTTTCTAAGCGCATTCCTCACTCGGCGATTTTTTTTATCAGTGCTCCTACGTGACGATGTCAAAGCACAAAAGATCAAAAAGCGAGAGGTGCTAACATTAGCGGATTAAATCATCTCTACGTTGGGTATGCCTGTGAAATGTTGATCGCCGGTGACCAGTGTAAGGCCTTTATGTTGGGTTGTTGCGTACACTATTGCATCTATTGTGTGAAGTTTATGTTTCTGTTTGACGTCAGCGGCTAAGAGGGCTATTTCTTTGTTTAATGGTACGATGAAGCTTCTTTCTGTGATTAACTCTATTCTGGTTGTTGGGTCTTTCTTGTCTCGTAGGTATCTTGACTTGATTTCTGTGAGGCAGATCGAAGGGATGTATAGTGGTTCTTCGCTTTCTATGTAGTCTCTTACTTTGGCTCCTCTGTTTGAGCCTGTGAAATATTCTATCCACGCAAAGGAATCAAGAAGTTTCATGGGGTTCTTCCTCGTCCCTGAGACCGTGTGTTGTGAGCCAGGGGTCTATGCCGAACATGCTTTTGGTTTGTGGTTTGAAGAGTTGTTTCATGAGTGCTTGGTTTACAGCCTCAGAGATTCGTCGTCTTCCAACTTTTTTGATCAGGTATTCGTAGATTTCATCCTTTAGCGTTATTGTGGTTTTGACGGGCACTTGTTTCACCGTAGATGTATTACGTAGATGTAATACTTATACTTTCTCGAAAGTCCCCTGAACTCTATATCAATGCCCAGCGACTCATGATCTTAGGATTTTCTCAATTTCAGCCAAGTGTTTTCCGATTTCTTGTCCTTTTTGGGTTAGTATGAAGTTTCTTGTGAATGGGAAGTCTTTGCTTGTTTTTTCTTGTACGAGTTGGAGTTCTGTGAGTGTTGAGAGGGCTGTGTAGACTGCTTTTTGTCCGACTGGTATTCCCTTCATGATGCTTGTTAGTTTTGCCTCTTTTTTTTCGTGTAGGTAGAGTATGACTCGTAGTGTGGCTTTGACTTCGTCTAGTTTGGCGATTTGATGCAAACAGAATTCCTCATAGGCGTATATTGGTTATGCGTATATGCGCAAAGCTTATATAAGTTTTTGACGTATATTCCTTAAGCGTATACTACAAAACAATATACAGGAAAGAGAAATGCAAAAACTCCAGCAACCAAACCTGCACCTACGTCCTCATGAAGCCACGTTAATAGTAAAGATACTACGAGTATTAGCGTATGGGCCAAAGAGCACTATGGCTATTTACCGTCAACTCAACAGCAACAGCGGCTTCAGGAATCATCACAGTTTTTATCGTCAACTCAACTTCTGCCTGAAACATGGGCTGATAGAGTTGCAGGGAATAGAGAAGAAGTGGGGGATACCGACTAAGACGTATAGGCTGACGGAAAGCGGACAACAAATACTACAAATACTAAACAAAAAAGACTAAGAAAGTTTTGAGTCAATAGCAGAATCTAAAAGGCTATATGTGTGGTTTTCTTAATATGTTTAATGTGTCATGTCATTCTTTTGGCTGTTTAGCAAAGTATATAGTCAACACACCAATGAAAATTGCAACACTTCCACCGAAAGCATATTCCTTCGCTATCATAATAAGGCTGACTGAGATGTAGTAGAAGATACAACATGCAAGAGCAAGGATAGAAATGAACACTCCGTGTTTTACAATCTTATGTGAACTAAAGAAAGTTGACAATCGCTTTCGCAACCCAACTTCTATCCTTTCAGTTTTGGATAAACATGACAATTGCTGATTTAGATTCTTGATTTTTTCCAAGTCAAGGCTCGTACACTCTCTCTGAAAAGGCGATAAGATTTTTCCAACAGTAATTAAGGTCTCATTATCTCCATCTTTCAGAGCGGGAATAAGCCTATTACGAATATTGTCTTTGAGTTCAGAGAGAGGCTTTTCAAAATGTTCTTTTGCTAGTTTGAAACTGCCAATTTTCCATCTTTTCTCAATGCACGCAAGAAAATCCTCAGCATTTTTTAAGGCACTTTTTTGATAATCTTTCTTCCTATCGATGTTCTTTGTGTTAATATATCCGAGCAGATTTTTCACTATTGAACTAGTATAGAATAATGCCCATTCATCATCGTCCAATCTATATTTTCTGGCTTTCCTTCCAATGATACTACTTGAAACCATGATAATCGCCATTATGACGCCCAAAAAATAAATTACATCCGAAATCTGAGTATCCCTATTTAAGAAGAATTTAATTGCCAATGCAAATACAATCAGTGATGGAAATGTGATAATCCAGTAAGCATAGTTCTTAACAAGATCGAGTCTCCTTTCATATTTCAAGAATTTTTTTGCTCGTTTTTCAAGTTCATCGTATTCATTGGTCATGTGTAATTCCAATCCTTATCTAGAATAATTAGTTCTGACAGATTTAATATAATAATGTTTGTGACCTAAAAATATGGATTTTTCAGAAAAAACCTTACATACAGAGTGAAAATAACATTCAGGCATGCAGTTTTTTCCAACAATGTGAGAACTGCGGAAAACTTATAGCAGAACCAAAAGAACTAATTAGAATTGTGAAGAGACCAATGAAAGAGACTAACTTACCTTCACTACCATGTCCAAAATGTGGAACAAGAATGGAGTGGAGAATATACAACAATGTTGAATGGGCAAAATACCCGAAAAGGCGGCAGCTTTACTGTCCAACTTGCAAGAAAATGAAGAAAGGAAGTCTCTCACTACCTTAAAAAATGCATGCATTCTGTTTTTTCTAAAGGCTTAGAATGTTAAAAGAAATACTAAACCTTTGGAGACTTGATATGACAGAAGTTGAAAAGAAAAAAGAGGAGTGAATTCTTCAAGACTTTATGTTCATTGCCCTTCATTGATAAAATGCAACAACTATTAAATGTCAAAAAGAGAGATAATCAAAAATTGATAGTAAAGGGGTATGATGTTTTATGTCGTTAGAAAAGAATAAGGCTATCATCCGAAGTCTTTATGAAGCCGCGAATAAGCAAAACGTAGCCTTACTAGTCGAGTTCATCACACCAGATTATGTTGACCATGACCTTCAACTACGAGGTCCAGAAGATGTCAAGCAGTTTGAGACCATGTTTTTCAAGGGTTTTCCCGATTTGCACGTGACTATTGAGGACATAACCGCTGAAGGGGACAAGGTGTGGGTTCGTGTGAAATATGAGGGAACACACAAAGGCGAATATCATGGAATAGCCCCTACAGGCAAGAAGTTTACAATGACGGCTGTCAGCATCTATCGTATAGTTGAGGGCAAGGCTGCAGAGAGAAAATCAGTCTTTGACACTTTGAATTTCTACAAACAACTAGGTGTTATCGAATACACAGAAAAAGCAAAGAAACTCTTTCCAAACAATGTTAAGTAACTGCTTGATTTTAGAGAAAGAGGATAACTGAACTTAGAGTTCTGATGCCAGAAGACATCATTTGATTAAATCTGGGCATTGATGAAAATGAATAGAAAAATGGATGGAATTAAGATGGAAACTAGAGAATCTAGATCTTTCCTCTTAGTCTTGAAAAAAGGTATAAAGAAAGGCACTCGGCTTCTGTATTCCTCAAAAGTTTCTCTATATTTTCTAGACAAGAATAGTTCTTCTACGTGCGCTAGGAAAATGTAAGCAAGCAGTTCAATGAACCACAAACCTACAGTTTGCGATGGGCTCAGAAACCCAATCCCATAAGAATTGTTTAAAATCCAGACACTCAAGCTCGTGAGACCAAGGGTCAAGAGAATCATTCCCAAATACTGAGGATGCCTGACCAACCGATAAGGTCCCGAAGTAACCAATCCTTCCTTTCTCTTCACCCATAGATAAACTACAGAGAAAACGAAGACGAAGAGACCGATTAAGATGAATGCTCTTTCTGGGACGAGGTGGGGCATGGGCCAAAAGAAAAACTCTGATATGCTGATGAGACTCTCTGGGAGACTTGAAAATACTAGGACTAAATAACTAGCAAACGGAAGAGTCATCAAACCAGCATACACTCCGATAGACGGCAGTGATTGAACAAGAGGAATCAAGTAGCCCACAAACCTCAAAACCCCAGACACTACTCTAGTCAGCGGATTCACATTTCACTCCACAACTCTTCCATAAGACTCTGGACACTCTTAAACATAGACTTTAGAACAAGACGTTCTAAACCCTCGAACACTCATTGTAATCATCAAACCCTAACAGAACCCAAAGCAACGCCTATTCCAAAATCAAACCGCTGAGATTACAGTTTCTTTTGGCAGTTGATGAAGAAGAAACTAAAAATAATTTTGACTCCTCTCACACAGAGAGGCTGGTCACTTCATTCGCTTAACAGTCTTAGACTCAAAATCACACAAGCCCATGATAGGACATTCATAACACTTCGGATTCTGCACCCTACACGTATACTTAGCCAAAAGCCACAACAAACCACTTGCCCTCTCATTCCCCCTCGGCACAAAATCCAAAGCTTTCTGAATCTCATCATAACAGAGAAAGGAAAGAATCTGGTAATCCAAGTGTTACCATTCTATTCTTGCAGGTGTTTTCGCTATCCTAGTGAATGCCGAATTCTTCCAGCCTCCAGGATATATCGCACTGTTTCCTTGTCACCTCCAACCAAAGAAATCAGAATGTTATTTGCTATGTTTTCGTGTTTTCTCTGGTCTAGAATGCGTGGACCGAGGTTGATCCCCAAGTTTTCCTCCAGCAACTGTAGGTCCTTCATTATCTGTGGAATCACTTCCTTTAGCCCAAACTTCTCGGTTATCTTCTTAACAACTTCTCTTTCGCCCATTAGATAGTTTAGATTCTGCCAACAAAGGTATTCGGAGGCGCATTGGAGGTCTTCTCTCCAGTTTACGTAATATTCGTCTAACAATCCCCAGTCTTCATCGGAAAGGGTTGCTAAAGCGCTTGCACCAACAAGCTCAGGCGGAAGCCCCAAAGAATACATGACGGCTGTAAACTCTATCGCTCTGGGCAATTTGGTGGATCCCATTCGTCTGCTGTATCCAAACAATCCAATGTGAAGTTTTCGTGCCCTCCTCTTCGGGATGAACTTAGCCACAAAGTTGATGAAAGTGGATAGCTTCTCAACTTTCCTCTGATAGTTCTCTGTGAAAATCTTGATGATCCACTTCACTCTTTCTTCTTCTCTTTCAGTCATAACCTCTGCGTTCTTCTTATGCAGTTCCGTGTTCAGTTTTTCTACAGCTTTCTTTACGTCCTCCTTCTCATAATCGTATTTAAGTGCTGACTGGACAGTTACCGTTTTTACACCAGCATATTCCTGAAGAAAATTGTTGATGTTGGCTGGGGTTAAATGACCCCTAAATGGTAAAGAACCTGTGCCCACAATCGGGAACATTTCAACTCCGTACTCTTGCGACACCTTACAGATCTTTGAAAGCGCGAGCTTGATGAGAAGCACTGCTGGAACTAGTCCATAGTTCAAAGCTGGGTCGGATCTTGCGAGGAAGACTCTCAGATACTTCGGTTTCATCTGTCTCAAATAACCATCCAGAATTTTGTCAATCGCTTGGAGGCTTTCTCTATCCTCTATTAAAGGAATAAGCTCGATTTTCTTGGGTTTGAAACTGCCAACCCAATCTCTTACGCACAGGTCTTCCACTTCGTAGAGCTTTATTCTTTCTTTTCCAACGATCACCTTACTGTAGCAGGATATCACTCTGAGAAGTTCAAGGTGAGAAGTTGTGAAGGGTAAAATAACTTCAAAGATCGGTGGATGGGTCTTCTTTTTGTAAAAGCTTTTTGCAACGTCGTAACAGCGAGGGATAGATTCTAATGCTTCTATCAAACCCTTCTTCTCAGTCCTCTCAACCGAAGGATTCGGAACTCTATAGGTTAGGAAGACGTCCTTTCCAATGACGTTTTCCCTAAAAAACTCTGGATAATTCACCAGAAGTTTTCTAACTATGTTTGGGTCAACATCCTTTCCCTCCCAGTCCCACATCTGCTCTCCACACTTCAATTCATGATAGGCAAAGAAGGTTTCACGCACCTCAGCCTCTCCAGAAATTGTCTCGCCGTTGGCCCAGGGTGGAAGTTGGATGTTGTCTGGATGTTGGGTAGACATTGTTGACGGAATTTTTCTCATGCTTATTTTCTCCAGCGCTTTCTTGTCGGTTTTCAGCATTATGGTAATGGATTCTTTTTCTTTATGAAAACCATGCATGCATCGTTTGGAAAGGTTTTATTTTCAGGTGAGTACGTCTGTGGTTTCTTTCACTGTTTCGTACACTATGCAACTCAATGTGTTTTCTACGCCCTCAACCATCCTCAATTTGTCCATGACAAGTTTTCCCAAAGTGTCAACGTGGTCAGCCTTAACTTTGATGAGAATGTCCCAACCTCCAGTAATTATATGCACTTCTTGCACTTCTGGAAATTTAGCGATCTGTTCTGCTACTTCCCTCTGAGATAATGGTTTTTCTCTGCCTCCAGGTCGATAAGTAAATGACACTAAAATAAAAGCTGTTGTTCCTTTGTCAAGTTTCCTTGAATCCAAGATGGCCTTGTATTGCTTTATTACGCCGAGCTCTTCCATTCTCTTTATCTTCGCGTAGACCGTGGTTATGGGGCTGCCGATTTCCTTAGCCATTTCCTTCGCAGTCATTTTGCAGTTCTTTTGCAGTAGTTTCAGTATCTCTACATCTTTTTTATCTAGTGGTTCCATACTGTAATTTTTACGAAATAGAAATAAAAATCTTATGCTATTTTGTGTTTTTTACACGATGTTTCGAGATAATTTTATCAAGATGAGGGATATTAGTATTCTTTATGGAACCACAAAATTTGAGTTCACTGGAATCCGTTAGGCTGAGATACCGTTCTATAAGACACCCTAAGATGAAACTCGTTCTAAAAGTTCAGGACCAAATCCTCACTTCCTTGAGAGACTTCTTAAGAACAGAGGGCTTCACAGAGATACTAGCACCCATCATTGGTCCCGCAACCGATCCCGGGATAAGGGGGGCAAAACAAGTTTCTATTGAATATTATGGTACACCATTCAAAATAATGAGCAGTATGATCCTTTACAAGCAGATGACGATCTCATCGGTCGAAAAGATATTTGCTTTATCACCAAACATTCGTCTAGAACCCCTTGAAAGCGCAAAAACCGCTAGACATCTGGTGGAGTTCAGACAGATCGACCTTGAGATGGCGTATGCGAGTTACGACGATGCTATGAACTTGGCGGAAAGACTGTTAATGTCGGTTGTGAGAGATGTGAGAGAAAATTGTAACGAAGAGCTGAAAGGGTTAGAAAGGGAACTTAAAGAAGTGTATGGTCCCTTCAAAAGACTGACCCACAAGCAATCTATTGATTTGTTAAGATCGAACGGATACATGGTTAGTTATGTGGAGGAAATTCCTTGGGATGCAGAAGCAGCTTTATCCGCCATGCATGAGGAGCCCTTCTTTGTCTACGACTATCCACTGGTGTCCAGAGGCTTCTATGACAGAGAAGACCCGAACAGGCCTGGAATACTGAGGGACTTTGACATGCTCTATCCTAAGGGTTTCGGCGAAGCCATATCTGGAGGAGAGAGAGAACACACCTTCGAAGGGGTTTTGAAGAGAATGAAACTGACTGGTGTTAACCCCGAGGAGTATAGTTGGTATTTGCAGATGCTTAAGGAAGGTGTTCCTCTTTCTGTGGGGTTTGGGATTGGTGTTGAAAGATTGACAAGATGGATTTGTGGCTTGAAAACTATTTGGGAAGCAGTGCCTTTTCCAAAAGTTCCAGGAATCATATCTCCCTAAATAAGTTTGAATTGAAGAAATTCTACATGAATGGTGGGAACCCATACCTTTAGAATTTCCTGACAAACCATGAAATCGTGTGGTCGATTTCGAATCCAATCTTTTTGTAAAGTCGCTCTGCATCTCCTCCCTTATCTGTTTGTAGTGTATGAAGGCTGTTTCCTTCTTTGATGGAGTCGATGAGGGCATGAACCGTTAGAGTTGTTCCGATACCTCGCCTTCTGTGTTCTTTCAAGGTTCCAACGTTGAATATTCCGCCAGTTTTCTTTAAGGAGAACATGGCAGAGGTGCCTACGGGTCTCCCATCCATATAAGCCAAGTAGCATTTTGCTCCTCTTCTCATAAATTCTAGAATAAACTTATCCCATCCCTTTTTCCACTCAACTGGCATTTCGAAACTTGTGATAAGGAGCTTGTTATATAGGTCAATTTCACTTTCCGATATTGCTTTTACCTTGACCTCTGGGTTCAATTTATCTTCCGAGCCTTCTCCTTTGAACACCATGACTGAATCCTCATGTTTTCTCTCAAATCCATGACTTTCGAGAAGAGAAGCAAATGATCTGGGACAAGTTAGCGGGGAAATTCGAAAGCAAACAAATGGAAACCTCCTTGACAGAAAGTATTCTGTGACTTCGTTCAGTAGGTTTTCAGCCTCGTCCTCGTTAACGTTAATGTCTGCGGCATGATTCAAAACAAAAAAGGGAACCTCAGGGTAATAGATAAGGACTGCTTCATTCAAGTCTGTAGTCCAAGGAAAAGTTAATAATATGTTGTGCCAAAACTTTTCGAGTCTTTTAATACTTCTCAATCCACATCATTCCATTGTATATTTTTCTTCAGTTTTATGACTTACCTTGTTAGCACCTTCAACTCCCTTTCGCAAAAGTTCTAGGTATCGTATCTCTTAGAGACTTAAGGAAGACTCTAATTACTGTTGCTAATAAATTTCTCTTTGAAAGGCTTAAGAAAAGTGCGCCTAAAAAGATTAGGTCGACACTTAGATAATGCAAAAGGGTGAGATAATCATGAAGACTCTTCTGAAGGAGGAAAAGATCGAGGAGACGATCAGGAGGATACCGCAAGATTCGTTTACAGTCCTTGATTTCATCAAGGTCTTCAAAGCGTTATACACGGATGACTGGAAACGATTAGTCGAGCGGTATGGGCAATTCGGCGAAAAGCGTAGATACACAGTGACCACCTATCTCTCCAATCGACTGGACATCTACTCCCAAAAACCTCACTCCTTGCTCCAACCTTTCACACTATATAGCGAAGGCAAGTTCAGGGATTACAGAAAAACCACTAAAGAAGAGAAGAAACACTTTGGTAGTTCCTGGATAGCTGTGTTTAAGAAGAAGATGTGAATCAGAGGAACGGAAAACAGCTCTATTTACCGATTCTGTCAGGTCTTTTGACCTACACCTTTCTCTTGGAGCAGTTTTACAAGGCTTGTGAGCATAGCATCTAGCAAATCGTGGTATATTCAGAAGATAGCCAAGAGAAATCAAATTCATATATGAGAATAACAAAGCATAAATCTGAGATTATTATTATTATTACTTGCGACTGGGAGGGTCGTCCGTGCGACTCGCTACAAGGATTGTCCTTGTACCTGGTCGTCCCATATAGTATTTTTATATATTGCATCTTTCCATTTACGTTTTATGTATCTTCTTTATCTTGACGAGTCTGGTGATCCAAACGGTTGGCAATATCAGAAAAACTACGTTCTCGCTGGAGTAGCGATATTCGAAGCTCAAATCTGGAAACTTAGCAGTGAGCTTGACAATATTCAAAATAAATACTTCCCAGGAATTTCCTATCCAATCGCTTTCCATGCTTCTGAAGCAAGAAGAGGAAAAGGACATTTTGACAATTTAAAACCTGAAATCCGAAACAATATACTTATAGATGTCTGTAATGTAATTGCCTCTTCCGTTTTTCCAAATCTCGTGACTTTCGCTACAGTAGTTAATATAAGTGCTGTCGAGAGTCCTCTACAAGTACGGCGACTCACACTTGAAGATATATGCGCTCGATTTAATACCTTCTTGATTCGACAACACAAAGCACAACGACCAAACAGAGGATTACTAATAATCGACCGCGTCCGAGAAGGTGAATATCGCTCTCTTATGGCAGACTTCAAACGAGAAGGTGTAAAGAGTGGTTATCTTGATAATATTGTAGATATACCTTATTTTGCAAGTTGCAGTGATACTCGTATGCTTCAATTGGCTGATTCTCTCGCCAATGCTGTTTTTCAATACTATGAAAAGGGAAACAATGAATTGCTTGATATAGTAATGCCGAAATTTGATAGACGAGAAAAAGATTACCCTCCAGATGGGTTGAAACATTTTACGAAGCAAAAAAATTGTAAATGCCCTGCTTGTAGTTGGAGAGATTAGGTCAAAAGACTTAACAGAATCCTATCTACCGAAGGTTTATCTTTGCCTTCCACGCTGGATAGCCCTTCATAGGGGGTTTATGAAATGACGGGCAAACCTTTCGAGAATGTGAAGAATCAGATAGGTTTTTGTGGAATCTGGTGTGGCAGTTGTGCGGGAGGGAATGGAGTGAGCATAGAGTTAACAAAGAGATATGAGGAATTCGTCAAGAAGGGTAATCTAGAAAAGTGGGCTCCCAAAACATTCGATTTCAAAGAATTTATGAAAGGATTAGCTTCCATACAAAACATGCACTTATGTCCAGGATGTTTGAAGGGTGGTGGTAACCTCACTTGCAAGATCAGAGTCTGCGCCTCTAAGAAGGGTATAACTGACTGTAGCCAGTGCGATCAGATTATAGCCTGTAAAAGTTTCGAAATGTTAGAGAAAAGTCACCCCACCATAAAAGAAGACTTGATCAAGATCAAGAACGTTGATCGACAAGAACTCATTGAGAAGTGGATTAATGAGTTGAAAGGTAAATGGCCTCATTGCGTTTTGTTCCTACACGACCAATGAAGACAGAGGACACTCGTTCATTGCGCAAATTATGACTTAGGTTTGTTAGTGCCTTCGAGGTTCTAAAACCTCTCTCATGTTTTCTCCTAGAATCTTCTCCCTCTCTTCTCTTGTAAGTCTCATCTTTTGAATGACGCTCAACTGGGCTTTTCTTTCGTTGTTTGTTCCACGCCAGTCTGAGCCGAAAACAACGTTATCGGCACCAATTCTGCGAATGAATTTGGTGGCAAAATTGATACCGTACAAATCTGCCATTGTAGTTAGTCCCCAAGAGGTTTCAGCGTAGACTCTTGGTAATGGTGCAATGGTCAGCAGGTCTAGGAAACGTGGAAAACCCATGTGCCCGATCAGTATTGTGGCTTTTGGTACTCTTTTCCAAAGAACTGGAATGTGCTCTACTAGGCAATTGTGGAAATCCCCATGTGGCGGGTAGGGATACATATGGATAAAGATTGGAACATTGAGCTCTGCTGCCTTTCTTATGAGTGGGACAATCTCTGGGTCTGCTGGACTAAAGCCTTGGATTCCCGGGTGTAATTTCAATCCTTTCAAGCCCAATTCATTTACGGCTTTCTCCAACTCTTTCACTGATTGGCTAGTTCGAGGGTCATTTACCCATGCGAATCCCACAAGTCTATCGGGATGAGATTTAACAACCTTGGACAAAAATTCATTGGATGCTATTCCAAGAAAGGCCACAACACAAGCCTTGTCTACACAGCACTCGTCCATATCGCTAAGAAGTTTATTTACAGAAACGTCAACTCCCTTTCCAAATGATATGGACAAGTCTGTTCCATCGGCGAGTTTAAAGTGAAATACTCCGTCAGCGGGTGTTTGCTCACTTATGTGAATATGGCTGTCGATAATCAAGTGCTCTTTATCCCTGCCGATTTATCTGGTATCCTATGCTATAGTTTTATGACTTGTGGAAGAAGCCACTAACTGATTCTGAAATTGTTGGTCATTTCTCTTTCATAAGCAACGCGAAAATCAGCATCGCCTCAACCGCTACGGTTAGAACAATTATGCCTGGAAGGATGGAACCAGTCAAATCCACCAGAAACCCAACCATTAACGGTCCGGTGAAACCCCCTAGCCCCCCAACGGACATGAGAATCCCTCCAGCTGCTCCCATATGCTGTGCACCAACTTGAGGTAGGTCCATAAGAATTACCATCACCAAAGGTGCCATAGCAGCTGAACTTATACCATAAAAAACCAAAGATGCGATGAGGGGCAAACCGATGGTTATGCCTGTGGTGAATATGCAGATGCCTTGAACCAGTAGTGTAACGAAAACTATGGGCTTTCTCGAGCCTGCTTTTCTAAGGCTAGGGATAACAAGGCTTCCGAGGACACCGCTCCAACCCGGAACCGAGGACCAGAATCCCGCATCCGCTGAACTCATTTCCCTTAACTCTAACAATTTTGGAAGCCAACGCCCAAAACCGTGACCAGCAAAGAATAATGAAAAGAAACCTATAATGACAACTATCCAAACATACTTTTCCCTAAGCAATTTTGTAATAGCCTCTCGCAATGGTACAGTTTTCGTGACCCCCGCTTTTGTATGCGTTGCTTCTCTTGCAAACAACAAACAAATAAAGGCTATCAACAGTCCGAAAAGTCCATACAAGCGGAGCGTATTTCGCCAAGTTCCCACAAGCGGCAAAACGAGAGTATTAGTTATAGCTAGTGCGGTGGAGCCTCCGATAGTAGCGCCCGTTATGTATATGCCAGATGCTACTCCGCGATCTCTGCCAAAAAACCACGAAGCTACAATTTTTGGTGAACCGACTGAAACGAATGGTCCTCCAAGGCCAAATACGAACACGGACAGGAACAAAGTCTCGAAGTTAGTAGCGAAAGACCCCAGAATTCCTGACAACGAAGCCAATGTAATGCCTATCATTAGCGTCCTTCTTGTCCCAACACGATCAATTACAAGGCCTACTGGAAGGCCTAGAGGGATGTATACGAGTAGCACAGTTCCCAGTATGAAGCCTACTTGAGAGTATGTTAGGGCTAAATCGTGCACTATCGGTGTGACAAGTGGCGGAATAGATGAAAAAACCATGAAGGCAGAAAAATAGACAAGCCATATCAGAGTTAGCATAACCCACTTGTAACTGGAGCTGACAGGACCGGGTGTTTCGTTTTTCATGCTTACTGGACCTTTATGTATGCTGCTATGCTAAACGTTTGTCCTTGTACTCACACATTTCAATAAGAGGACACTCATAACATCTTGGAGTGGGCGCTCTACACGTGTACTTAGCAAGAAGCCAGATCAAACCACCTATCCTCTCCCCTTTATCCTGCGGAATAAAATCATGAACAGCTCGTTGAATTTCCTCATATTTTGCATCTGGCTTCACCAACCCCAAACGCTTCGCAATCCTATCAAAGTGTGTGTCCACAACCGTAACCTCAGCATAACCATGCCGACTTGCCAAAAGCACGTCGGCTGTTTTCTTCCCAATCCCAGGCAACTCCATCAGCTTCTTCTTCGCCTCTTCTTTTGGGAGATTGAGGACAGATGAAACATCTCCGCCAAGTTTTTCTAAAACCGTTTTAGACAACTCCTTGATTCGTTTAGACTTGACGTTGTATAAGCCACCAGATTTTATGGCTTCCTTGATTTCTTCCTGATCGGCGTTTGCCAGAACCTCGGGTTTTATGTCAAACTTGGCTGCTAAGCCTTTGTATGCTCTGACGCAGTTTGCTTCGCTCGTGTTTTGGGAGAGAACCGTAATGATCAGGTTCTTGAAAGGATCTTTCGAAATCTCTTGTGGATACTCAACTGGCCACCAGTACTTACCGTACTTCTCTTCTAAGACCTTCATCAATCTTGAGTTGAAAGTCTTCATTTCCACTTCACAATATTCTTTTCGTGGGGTTGTGTGTATAAGATTTGCCGAAAGACATAGATGCAAAGATTCGCACAGTGAAGCAAGAAACTCTTAAACAACAGAAAAGAATCACTCTTTAAGAGGCTGAAAATGTCAAAAGAAGTGCGCACTTACACGATCGACACAGAAGTAACTCCAGCCTACGTAAGCCATCTACTAGACTTTATTCATCACAAATACGTCTCACCTAACCACCAGTTTTTTGCGGATGTGTCAAGAACAACCATCAACGATTATTCTTCACTCTCTTTCGTCACTCTCGATTCAAATGGAAAACGAGAGCTAAGCGTTACAGTTAAGGGCAGCAAACCAATCGAGGTAAAAATTTCTCGACTTAGCGAAACGGTAACTCAAAAGACGATAGAGGAAGTCAAACAGGACCTATTCATCGTTGTCCAGCTTTTTGAGGAGCAAGTTAGAAAGAGCACATTATACTTTGCTTGGAGAGAGGGTGAGGAGATTGTACCCGAGAAGATTAGTGGGAAAGAGAGGAAAGCCCTTAATAGAGTTTTTCTCGAAACTCAGATTTTTCTCTTCATAGTCTTCATCGGCTTCAGCATACTTCTATTTTCAATTTTGGACTGGTTTGCCCCAGTCGCTCTAATGATCCTCCAGCTCCTCATCGTATTGAACTCCAACAGAATCGTGGCAAGAATGGGAGACTGGCGCATAACCGAAGCCAACCCCAGCATCCACTTACTGCAATATCACTTACCGTTTGAGGAACATGAAGAGTTTGCACGAAAGTACTCAAAAGAGGAACTGATAGGAATTAAGAAGGAAATATACGAACAAACCTTAGCCAAGGGAAAAAACCTCGATTGTGAGACTGCTCAAGTAGTGCTTAGCAAGCACGGATTCGAATGTAAACCCGAAAACCTGTTGACAAAAACAGTGAACGTACACGAATTGGTAAAGGAGACCGCTGAGAAGTTCGGTCTCCCCATCCCCCAAGTAGTCATCTCCAACACCATGATTCCAAATGCAGCGGCTTCAGGACCTAGCCCAAGTCGTGGAGTGGTGCTCATAACAACTGGGCTTCTGGTTCAGTTGGAGGAAGATGAAGTTCTCAGTGTCTTAGGTCATGAGTTCAGCCACTTGAAAGGCAGAGATCCCCTTGCCCTCTTTGGGTTAACGGCTGGGGAGTTTCTGTTTCGTTTTTACGTAATTCTTCCTCTGTTTCCAGTTATTTTTAGTTCTTATATCCTCTTCTTTTCTTATTTCTGGTTGGTCACGGCGTTGATATACTTCATTGCTAAGTTTTTTGAGGCAAAGTGTGACCTCGTTTCTGCAATGGTGATGGGGCAACCTAAAGCTTTGGCAGAGGCTCTTGAAAAAATAGGATTTCGAAGGCTCCAATACGAGAGGTATCCGTCTTATCGGCTACAGAGATGGATAGGGTGGGAACCCCATCCTCCCATATCCTTTAGGGCAAATCGACTCATGAACCTCAAAGTTCCCGTGAAGACCGAGCATCCACTGTTCCAGTCGATGAAAGACGTAACAAAGGGGTTTCTCGCTAGCTTTTAAATGATGTATTCAAGAACAATATTGTTTTTCTGCGTAATTTTGACTTTTAAAACAAACATGGCAACATAGTTTCGGTGTGTTATTTGCCATGGGAAGAAACTCAAGAGTTTATTCGCTCTGGGCACCGTGACCCAGGCGAGTTTGAGCCTAACAGTCTCCGAACGATCTGGATCAGCGAGAAAGAGGGGATCAAGGCTGTTATTGGAAAGCCTAAAGGCGAAACCACAACCCAAGTGATCAGTTACCTCTTCCTAAAGGAGAAGGACTGGAACCTAGAGAAAGCGAAAGCATGGTTCAGCGAACACCAACAAGAAGCAAGTCACGAACGTCTCTATTGCTTGACTCCGATTTTAGAGAGAATCGTTGACAAACCCCTAAGAATTCGAGGCATAGCCTTAACGACTGGAATGAGCCGAAACCTCAATATGTACATGGGCGAGGAACTTAAAAGATTCGCTTCCAAACTCATTGGCTCGCCAGTCTATTTGGAACATGTCTCCGCCTTCTCTGCCGTAGGTAAAGTGGTAGACGCCAAATGGGATTCCAACTCGAAAACACTCTTTTATGAGACAGAAATTTACGACGATGAGACCCAAGAGAAGATTCGCAAAGGCTTAATTCAACACGTCTCTGTTGCAGCCGACTACGAACGCATAGACAGCCTAGACGGCAAGGTTCCTTACGGATTGCACAACGCAGAGTTGAGCCTCGTGGCTGTTCCAGGCGTTCCACAAACCAACGTTCAAATAATGGAAAAGTTCGGACCGAATCCTAAAAGATCAAGCGTGTTTACAAGACGAATTTTGGAGAGAGTTTGGACCCGTCGATATCGTGACGACCTCCCTGACTCCGCTTTTGCTCTGATTTTGCCTGGTGGAGAAAAGGATGAGACAGGTAAAACCGTGCCTCTTGCCTTAAGGAGGTTCCCGCACCACAATGCCTCTGGAGCCATCGATTTACCTCATCTAAGGAACGCCAACGCTAGGGTTCCTCAAAGCGACATTCCGGAGGAATACAAGCAGAGGGCAATGAAGCATCTGGCAATTCACAAGAAGCAGGCTGGAATTGGAATGGCAGCGGAAGAAGCAAAACTCATCGAGCAAACGGATTTGTCTAAGGAGGTTGAGTTTGAGGTTGCTCCAGAGCCAACAATAGATGAGGTAATCAACTCCATAGAGGGAGAGATAGACGAGATCAATGAAGCCTTGAAGACGTTGGTTAAGCGAGTTGAGGTTCTCGAGAAAGGAAGAGTCGAAGAGTCAAAGAAGCAGCAGTCCACTGGACGAGCTATCATAGCACTGGAAGCCATGGAAACCCCCACGCCCCTCGACCTCTCCAAGATTCCGTTACGCGACGTTATGAAGCATCTTTCATAGTTACCCAGTCAAGAGGCTGGTAACAAACGAAACGAAAGGAGGAAGAAAATAGATGACGGATAAATGGCCAAACGAAGACGGTTTCATCAGTGAGGGCGAGATCGCATCGCTCTTCAAAGCCACCGGAGCAATTCCAGAAGGGACACTGGTGCGCCTGACCGGAGACTTGGAGGTTCAGCCAGCAGTTTTAGACAGCGACCCCATCGGTGTAGCCCTGAAAGACGTGACAAGCGGTGAATACGTGCCAGTGTGCATTCACGGAGTCTGCAAGGTCAAGGCTGGTGGAGCGGTCACCCGTGGAAAGGCTGTGAAAAGCGACGCCAACGCTAGAGCCATAGAAATGAGTGACCAAGCAGTAAACGAGGGCGGAACTGGAACCTACACCATATACTACGCTAGAAAAGCTGGTATAGCGTTGCAAGCTGCCGCAGCAGCAGACGACTGGATTCTGATCTTTGTCTGCAAGTAGGAGGAAGAAACTATGCGAAAATCTGACTTAGCCGTGAGAAGACTTGAAGAAAAGTTGAGCACAACTCTCAGTGGTAAACCGATTTCTCTGATGCAGAATGAACTGCGTCAAAAAATGGGGGAGTTTCTGAGAAACAATCGTCTACAAGAAATTTTGCTTTCGGATGCCAGTCAAACCACTGGGAAAGTGTTGGATGTTGTTTGGGAGGCTGCGAAGCCCAACTTATTTGGAAGAGAAATCGCCGTCGTAATCGCTCAAGACACGCCCAGCATCAAGATCCCCCGCGCAAAATTGAGCAAAGCCTATGAAGTAGCGGAGGGTGCGGAAATTCCAATCGGCACAGAAGACTACGATAGCGTAACCTTGACGCCCAAAAAATACGGAGTCCGCCCATTGATTAGCAGAGAGATGATTGAGGATGCCGAATGGGATGTCATTGAATATCAACTTGCGGAGGCTGGCAGAGCCATGGCAGACCTCGAAACGGAGAAAATAGTTTCTCAGATGACCTCTGATGCGGGCAACAGTGTTGCAGCGGCAACCTCTGGAACCCTAGCCTACGGTGATGTGGTTAACATCCTTAAAGAATGCCTAATCGACAACTTCGCCACCGATGTCTTAGTGATTCATCCTAGCGAACTCGCCGACCTACTGAAGGACACAGCTATTCAGAAGGCTATGGAGTGGGGAGGACCCGCAGTAGTTCCATCAGGTAAAGTTGCTAATCTCTTGGGGATAAGAGTGCTGGTCTCCACCAAGGTTACGAGTGGAACCGCCCTAGTAGTAGACAGCAAGCACGCTGGGGTTCTGTTCATCAGAAGGGACATAACGCCGAAGACTACGAAGACCCCGTGAAGGACCTGGCTGGAGTTTCCATAACCGCTCGATGGGCCTACTCAACACTTAGAGCCGAAGCAATAGGCAAAATCACCAACTGCTAACAGAATCCAACCGAACCAAAGCCTTGCAACCTCCCATTTTTGTGAACCCACATCACACGAGGTGAGCATCAATGCGTGAAGAAGAGATACTCGATAACAGAGAGTTGACTGTGAAGGTTCCGGAACTGGAGAAAAGACTTGAGGAACTTGAAAGAAAGAGGACCAAAAGGAAGGACTGAAGACGACAAAGTCTCTAGAAAAACGCATGGAATTGGCGAGACTGATTCTTCGTAAACTGGAACACCAGCCCCTCAGATGGACTCCACTTCTGAAAGCAACGATCCAGGTCAGTGGAAGCCCACCACGATTGTATTATATTTTGAAGTTTCTTGAGCAGAACGGCTTTGTGCACCGTGTCCCAGTCAACGGAAAATCTCATTGGTCAATTACGGATAGAGGTAAAGAATTGTTAAAAGTCCTTCCAGACAATAGAGATTCCTCTTAAAAGCACACGTTAGTTTAACCAAGTTTGTTACTATATCCTAAATGCGTTCCCGATACTTGTTTTTAGTGCCCCCTATCTCTTGCTCATTTTTCAGTAATTTGTACTTGAAGCAGACCCTTGTTATCTTTCAATTTTTCAGTCCAACTCTTTCTTTTTAACATAGTATTCCATGAAACCAGTTTTCAGTTGTTTAATAAGCCTTCGTGAATTCTTCTGCTCTTCAGGTACCTTATAGAGAAAAGAAATCGTTAATAAGTCTGCCACATGAAGCAATGACTACTATATGAACATTGAGAGGCGTTCAACTAATGGCTATAATCGGGCAAAGAGGCTCAAGGTTCTCTAAAGAATTCTTATTTGGCGCCTTAAACAGAGACCTATGGATAATCTTCTTCTCGAACGTATTGGGCGCTTTCGGAGACGGCTTATACTTCTATGTCTGGCCGCTCTACATTCGAGATTTAGGCGGCACTCCAGGCGACGTAGGCATAATATACTCAGTCTTAGGTTTGGCTTCAGCCTTGACGCCGCTCTTAGGCGGGTTCCTAGCCGACAAATATGACAGAAAAAAGCTCATGATTTTGACTTGGTTAATCTGGGTTCCTGTCCCGCTAATGTTTTCATTTGTGAACGATTGGAGCCAACTGATACTGCCCTCATTTTTATATGGCTGCTTTATAGGTGGGCCAGCAACAAGCGCGTACGTGGCAACTTCAGCAAAAAAGGAAAGAATGGCGATAACATTTACTACGATTTCGGCGTCGTGGTCGCTTAGCTACACATTCGCTCCAGGCATAGGCAGCTACTTGGCAACGGTGATTGGAATAAGACGGGTGTTCCACATCGCTTTCGTTTTGTTTGCACTGGCTACCATAACCTTGCTCTTTATTCGCAGTCAACGCGCCACAACCCACTCCTCAGAGTCGCCAAAGCCTTCAAATTCATTCAAACCCAAGAAAATGTTCGTTTGGGCACTGTTCTTTGCTGCAATATTCTTTACTATAACTCTGTTTAGACCGTGTATTCCTCAGTTTTTCAAAGACGTTCATGGCTATGAGGACTTTCACGTGGGCATCTTTGGCTCAATAACGTTTTTCGGCTCATTTGTATTTGCGATTGTCTTAGGCAGGGTTGGAGACAAGTGGAAGAAAGCCATGGCGGTTCTGATAGCCTTGTTGCTGTCAGTCGGTTCGGTCGGTTTGCTTATTTCTTTTAGAGATTTTGCCATCTTAGGCTTCTCCTCCTACCTGATGGGTTGCTCCTACGTAACATGGTCGTTAATGGGTGCAACGATAGGTTCGCTTGCTCCAGAAGCCTCACGTGGGCGATGGATGGCAGTCGCACAAACGGCAAGTTTGGTTGCTGCTTTCCCAGCTCCCTACATTGGAGGAATCCTTTACGAGGCTTCGCCTTACAACCCCTTCAAGGCTGCGATCATAGCAACTCTGTTACTAGCGGTTTTGGCTTTAGTCATCTTGTTGAAAGTCGAAACATAGCGCATGCTTACCAAGCTGACCCGCGCTGATTTCAGAATCGAAATCTTTTAATCTATTTCTCATAGACTTCTACCGAGTGAATTCTATGAAGGCTTTTATCTCGGTTGATTTGGAAGGCATGCCATACGTCGTCATCCCAGGTCACTTGAGTCTGAAAGGCACATTGTATGATGAGGCGAGGAAAATCGCGACAAAAGTCACAAGGATCGTGGCAGAAGAGTTGAACAAAAATGGCTTTGACGAAATCGTTATCGCCGACAGTCACGGACCCATGATCAACCTTCTGGTTGACGATTTGCCTGAGTACGTGGAGATTATCAGGGGTTATCCTCGACCAGTCAGCATGGTTTCTGGAGTAGAAGGATGCGATGTCGCTTTATTTCTTGGATACCACGCAAAATTTGGAACCGCAAAATCCACGTTCGATCACACCTACAGCGGTGGTAGTATCAATAAGCTGGAAGTGAATGGAGTTGCGGTGAGCGAGTTTCTTTTAAACGCTTACACAGCGGGAGACTTGGATGTGCCCGTGATACTGGTTGCCGGTGAAACCCAACTCCTAAAGGACGATGTTGAAAAATACGCACCATGGACCGAATCTGTAGCCCTAAAACATTCTTTGGGTAGGGTCTCCGCTAAAAGTTTCAGTATAATAAAAATTGAGAAAGAACTAAGGGAAGCCGTTAAGAGAGCCGTAGCCAACTTCAGACAAAACAAAGTCAAGCCATTGAAAACGAAAAAACCAGTAAAAATGAGGATAACCTTTCTGGCAAGTCACTTCGCAGACGCCGCGGAGTTGCTGCCCATAATCAACAGAATCGACGGACTGAGCGTAGAGTACACCGCCAACAACATGATTGAAGCATACAAGATATTTGAACTTCTAGCGCTTGCGGCAAGCGCCATAACGGCTCTTCTCGAAAGACTAACATAATCACTTACTAATAGGTGGTGGCTTAACCTTGCGTGTGCACAAACTGCTTATGGCGATAACCGAAGCCCTCATAATTTATGGACTTATCATCGTAGCGTACGGAATCTTGGCGATTCACGTTACCAAGACATGGACTGGCAACTGGCGAATTGACAACCATTTTCCATGGCTCACGTTAGATCTTTTTATGATGATGAGTTTCGCGTTATCCTTTTTCGGGTACATAACATGGCGATACCTAAAATCCACCGAGCCTACCAAACAAAAAGAATAGCCTAATGCTTATGCATATCCGTAGGTGGGTTCTGTTAACTTATTGTTGGTAAACTAGTAAAGGAATGAAAAATAATACAGTTGTCTAAAAACTAAAGCAAATCTGCCAGCCTTTTAATATCTTTATTTGCTACATGGGTATAGATATGCGTTGTTTTCAAGCCCTTATGCCCCAACAATTGTTGGGTATATCTTATGTCCGCCCCAGATTCTAACAAATGAGTAGCAAAGCTATGTCTTAGTTTTGTTAGGTGCAAGGTATTTTCTTTCTATTCGTGGTATCCTACTGTTTGTGCCGAAATAATTATTTGTTCAGAGCGCAATTTCATGACATTACTGAGCTTCTCTTTGTCGATTAACGTTCTCGTTGTTGCTCCTAACCCCTCCGAAGTACAATAAAGATAAACATTTTGAGCTTGGTGACCTGCCTCAATGTATGCCCACTTTAATTTTTCGTCAGTCGGTGCAGGCATAGGTAAATCTTTCAGCTTGCCAAGGTCAGCAACATAAATAAGATTTACTGGTGCGGTGTATACATAATCGCGCATGCCAGTCAGTTTTCGAAAATCGCCTTTCACGATGGGTAAAAGTTGATGCTTTACCGGCTCATATAGGTAAACTCCTTCTTGTAGCACTGCATAAACATCTACGGGATGCTTGTTCAATGCTGAGGGCACAGTGCGTTTACCGTCTTCTCTATTCACACCGTTAGCTGCTCAAACTAGCTCTGATAAATGTTGCGAAGAAAGATTTTTGTCTGATAATCGTTTTTCTGATTTTCTGTTCTTCAGGGCTTGCATTATAGAGATTCCTTTGTCCAACTTTGGCGAATTAAGTTTGATTGGATTCACGTCCATAATAAATAAAATTAACCAACAACTTTAAATTATTATTGGGCGAATTCCCAACTTTGTCACTTATTTCCTCAGACCCGCCAGTACTGAAAATTCTAAGAGTCATTCTCTCCCGCCCGGAAAAAAATAATGACTGATGATTATAGGCTTATGAGATGGGTTTTCAATTTCGTGTTTTGCTTCCTACACTTCTTACCATCAAACATAGAGTCTATAATAGTGAGTGGAGCACAAACCTATTCGGAAGGTATCTGATGCCTGACAGCGTCAAAAGACTATGTGAAAATGGAAATAAACAGTAACCCACGAAAATAAGGTTCAAAGTTGCATAAAAGTGTGTTTCTTGCAAAACGGTTGTTTCGTGTTTTAAGGAACAAATTTCAAATACGGAATTTTTTAACCTTTTTTTCTTAAAAATTTCTTAAATATTCCTTATTCTATCAAATAATCCTCAGAAAAGAGGAAAGTCACTTTGGTTAATGTTAACGCAGACTCAGTTCGTGACCGCTTGAACCTGACTGCGGATGATGTTGAGGACGAGAAGGTGATGAAGATGGTTGAAGACGCCACCGCCACGGTTGAACTTGAAACTGGCTTGAGCATCGACTACACGAGTTGTGGTGAGGCTGAGGCTACAGCCATCAAGAACCTTGCCGCCATTTATCTGCTATGCTATTTGTCTGGGGGTTCTGCAGGGGGTTTGAACTTCAGTGTCGGCGATTTACGAGTTGACGCCCTAAGCAACTCACCAAGCGTTGACATTCTGTATCGGGAGGTTGAGCGCCTCATCCAACGGCTACGTCGTCCCTATGTTGGGAGAGTTTAGACGTTATGAACGCTTTGAGAACTTATTTTGATTTCATAATGGATTACGCACCTTACTTTTACTATTTGCCAGACTCCGGAACCGTAGATCCAGAATGGGGTAAAGGTCCGGCGCCGGCTGCCTTTGCCATAGACTTCCTTGCAGAGGCATACAACTCCAAAGAGTTTGAAGCAGAGAAAACGGATATTAACGACAAGATTGTTTCTTTAGCGGATTACCTTCTCTCCATTCAATGCAACGACAATTTGAAACTCGCCTACGGAGGTTTCAAAAGCAGAGACGACAGCACCTACTACTATTCAATCGACGCCTTAAGAGCCATACCAGCACTGTTGAAAGCCTACGATTTGACGGGCACAGTCGCATATTACAACGCTGCAAAACTTGCTGGAGGCACATTCCTCTACAACATGCAACACAAACCAAGCCAACTAGGCATTCACGACCAGTATTATGGAGGTTTCGCCCAAGCTGTAACCATCACAGACGACTGGGTTGCAGACATGTGGGTCATCGACCTCTACGGATTAGCAGCACTCAAAAGCCTTTACACCAGAACTGGAGAGGCAAAATATCAGACAATGACTGATGACGCCTTAGGCTTCTACAGGAACGGCTTTGAAGGGCTATACCTAAGGTATTCTTCCCCGCCGAGTGGCGATGGCTCTTGGCACAGAACTGGTTTACCCGAGAATCTGATTTATGATGACGACTTTAGTTATGGGTTACGGGGGCTTTACGGTTATGAAGGTTGGAGTTCCTCGGTTAAGAAGGTTTACGAACTCATCAATGCTATAGGTGCCAGTTCCGAGTACCCAGCCTATAATCCGGGGATTTGTTGGGCGGGCTACGTGGACGTTGTGAACCGGAAACCCGCATGCGAATACTATGATGCTGTAACCGCTGGGATCCTCTATGAAATAAGAAGTGTTCACGACCCCTTGGCCCTGGAGCAGAGCTTCAACACCGTTCTCTCAAATTCAGAAGCCTTCATGTACTGGGGCGTAAAATTCTCCGATTTCAGTCCAATAGAAAGAAAAATGTCTGTTGCGACTGTTTCGTGGCTTGCTCAACTCTTGCTGAGTTACAGCCCCGTGACGTCTATATTCACTCGGATACTGCGGGACCATGGAGAAACGGTTACTGTTTACAGTCGGCAAGAGATTGACGAAACTGTCACACATTCTGTGAGTGCAACAATTCTAGCCATTCTAAGTCCAGCCCAAGCCAACGAGATTCTGATTGAGACAGGATATGCTTCCAACGATTACATCCGTGTTTACGTTGTTTCTCCTATCACTCATAGAGACAGGATGGTTTGTAGAGGCACCGAATATGAGGTCGGTCCAGTTGAGGAGTTTCGTTTTCGAGACCAGCTAATGTATCGATCGGCCATTTGTAGGAGACTAATAAAGTGAGTACGGAAGACCCAAAAGAAACTTTGAAGAACCTTATCAAAGAGAACGTAACCCTTTACAAAGACGATGACCAGACGAAAGCAAGCTGTCTCGTTGCCAACGAATACGCGGAAGAGTTTTGGAGAAAGTATGAGGTCATAATAACAGTTGGTTTAGCCAGTGACAGAGAACGGCTAATTGGTCTAGGTGGCTCAAAAAGAGAAATCATTGCGAATTATCAAATCGGGGTTTGGACAAGAGACCAGACGGGCATAACGGGCCAAAAGATGCGTTGGAAAGCAATTCAAGAAGTCACGCGAATCATCAATGTCAACATGAAGAATCCAGGCGGCATACTCAACTGGATGAAACTCGCTGGTTGTGTAGACGCAGACAGAGTTGATGTCAAACCTGTCTTGTATCATTCCAACCTCACCATAGAGACTCACAGGTACGAAACCGTTTAGAAATGAAGAAGGAGAGGTGAAAAAGAAGATGACAACACCAATTTATGGGGCACATGAGGCAAAAGTCTACTTCATAGAGGAAACAACCTACGGCGAAACACCGAGCGGAACTGGACAGCCAGCAATGGTGGAGGTCGGCGTTGTTCAAGAAGTCGAACCCGCATTAAACCCAGATTTAATAAAGATCGGGGGAATAGGCTCTAGAGACTTGCAACACATCCGCAAGGGCTTAAGACAAGCGGATTTGAAGGTCACTTACGCTTTGCAGAACATCAACTTCCTACAACATGCAACCACGCTCACATCCATGAGTGTGGAAGTCTTCTACGAAAAGTCCAGTGGCATCATCTCCCTCAACCATAAAGGCTGTCGAATCAACCGACTAACTGTCGAGGCGGCTGCCGAGGAAATCGTGAAGGCTACAGCAGAACTAGTTGGTCAGAACGTGGTTGTCGGAACCGCAAAAATAGGGGCGAGTTACGGCGACTACTCTGACGCTCCCTTAGTTTGGTATGAAACCTACGTTAAGAAGGGTGCAACCACCCTTGAAAGAGTAACAGACTATCGCTTCACTATAGAGAACAATCTGAGGCGCATACCAGTGATAAGAACGACTGATGGGTATCTGCTGAAGTATCTACCAACCCGTCATCGAATGGCATCAGGCGAAATCGTTTGCGACTTTGAAACCAAAGAGGAGTTAGACGACATATTGAACGATACATCGTTTTCGTTGGAGTTTGGATTGGGCGGAACCCACAAAGTCGTTTTCAGTGGTTGCAAGTGGGACTCCAGCATCCTAGCAACACGCATCGAAGAACTCGTCTCCCAAAAACTGTCCTTCACAGCAAAATCCGTGACGATCAGTTAAGGTTGAAGGTGAGAGATTTTGAGGACGGAAACAATCGAGTTGGACGACCGCTTTGGCGTGGAGTACCGGGGCAAGTACGTGTTTCGAGAGATTAGCTGGGCTAAACGTAGTCGGATAATTCAGAAACACACAAAATATCATCCCATAACTGGTCAGGTTGTCAGTAGCGACTATGTGTCCATCCAGGCGGAACAAATCTGGGCGAGCTTGAAAGACCAACCAGCAACCAAGCCTATCTCATTGGAAAAATTGCTTGGCGAAGAAGACGGTATTCCCATAGAGCTAGGCGAATTATTCAGTAAGATCGCAAATCAACTCTGCAGTGTCACAACTGAAGAGACTCATTTTTTATCAGAGCCATCAAACGAGAGAAAGCACATCCAAGCCTCACAGAGTACAGACTCTGTAGTGAGTTCAAGTGCTTGCCCAGTCAACTCAGACGAGAATCAGCGAAAGACATCGAAACCTTCATCGTGATCATGAGCGAAATCGACCATCGAACCGAGGAGGAGATAGAGAAGGCGAAGAGGGAAGCAAGGCATGTCCGTTGAACTGGAAATCCACATTGAAGGCTTAGACGATTTGCACCGCAAGATGGAGACACTAAGTTCAGCTATGAAGAGCCGGGTGCACGATACACTTGTTGAGCAGAGCGAAGTGCTGAAAAATACAGCGCAGTCTCTTGCTCCACGACGGACAGGTCATCTCGAATCAACTATTTTCGCTAGAGTTGAAGAGTGGATTTTGAAAGTTGGCGCTACTGCTCCTTATGCTGCATTCGTAGAGTTTGGGACACGTTTCATTCAGCCCAGACGTTTCTTAGCAAGGGCACTCGAATATTGCATGCCAAGTCTTGTTCGTCGCGTGTATGAGGCAATTGACCAAGCCATTAGGGAGGCTAAAGAATGAGTTTTCACGAAATAGCCATAGATGTGATTGCTAGGGATAGTGCTAGTGCAGAGTTTGAAAAGATATCAACTAGTAGCGTTAAAATGAGCACTGAGATTCGGCATGTTGGACGTGAATTTGCCTCTTTTGGCGCTTCAGCTTTCGCAATCGCCAGAGTAGGCGAACAATTTGGAATTTTGTCAAAACAGCAAGCTGACGCCATCGCAGGCATCGGAAGTTTCCTAGCTTTGGCTGGCACGCTGATCAGAACTTTCAGTTACTTGGCTAGTGCCCAAACGATTTCAACGATAAAAACTGCGATTGATACGGCTGTTCAGTGGGCGCACAACGCAAGTCTCGCAGCGAAAATTGTCTTGCTAACCATGGGAGTGGGTGCAATTATCGTGGCGGCTGCGGCTATGGCTGCGCTTAGTATGTCAACAATGGCTGCGACGTCATCAATGCGAGAGTTCAACGCCACTGCATCAGAAATGCCGAGGAATACTCGCAATGTTCGGCGGGCGGGTGAAGAAGAGGAGTTACGGAGGCGAGGTATAGAATGAGTGTAGCCATACCAGTTGCCACCGTTCTATTCGGTTCTGTCGCACCTCCTCAAGGAGACATCCTAGAACTGCGAGTTCACTTAGGTTGTACGAAAGAGGTTTCGAGTTTCGACTGCCTCCTCCAGAATTTCGACAAGAAATACACGGTTACGAGTCCCATCAATGTCGGCGATAACTGCTCCATAAGCATTGGTAGAGGAGCCAACTGCCCCTTGATTCTCACTGGTCGAGTAGAGGAGATTGAACCCGAATCCACTCCAATTGAAAATCACATTCGGGTGAGCGGGCGTTGTTGGGGAGAGAAACTGTTTCGAAAAGTGGTAACAAAGACTTATGAGAATCAGAAGGGTGAGACCATTGTTAAGGACTTACTCGACAACTACGTGGGCTTGAGTCATGTAAGGAATAGCACCGAACTTGTCGAAGACACAGACACAACCTACACGCTGTTGGAATATGAGAATACTCCGGTGTTTGACATCCTGAAGTATATTGCGGAGAGCGCCGATAAGGCTGGTGTTATCGGCTTCGACTTTCGAATTGAATGGGACGGCAAATTCGCCTTTTTCCCAAAGAACAGCAAAACTTCGCTAATCAGCCTTTCTGAAACAATTGAAGAGAGTCGTTTTTCAAAGGATATCCACCGCATTCGAAACGAGATTACGGTTTATGGGGCTGCGGAAAAGGCTAATCCATCTAACAAGGACGCTTGGACCGAGACCTTAGACATCAATAACGACACAATCAATGATTGGACTAGCGGAACGGGAACTGGAAATGTATCGCTTGATGGCACTAAGAAAATCCTAGGATCATATAGTATCAAGCACACTACAACTACACCCGACTATTACGGATGCGCTATTCTCACGTTTCCATCTGGAATGGAGGTTGACTGCAACGATTATCCAAGCATGACATTTCAAATAGCGGAGCAATCTACTTTCAACGGAAACGTTGGAGTTGAACTCGAAGATTCTGCAGGCATGAAAGTCCGTAGAGAAATTGGAATTTCACTAAATGAAAAGTGGCATATACAAGGATTTAATGTGGGAAAAAAGCACAGTGATGAGTGGACTCACAGCGTTTTCAACTCACAACCCTTCAACTGGGCAAGCGTTAAAAAGATCTTCTGGTATTGCAACTTCTCAGGCACAGGCACCGGCAGTTTCTGGATCGACAACCTGTTCTTCAATAGGAGACGGTGGGAAGCTACAAGAGAAGATACGGCAAGTCAAAGCAGCTATGGTTTGAGAGAACTCGTGGAAGTTGATGAGGAACTTCACAGTGACAACGAATGCGACCTTCGCGCAAAAGCCTTACTAGATCACTTAAGCGAACCAGCAGAATTTCTGGCTCTACAAACCACATGTTTGGACTATGGCACAAATCGCTTATTACCAGGAGACAAAATTCACGTTACACTGCCAAACGAAAACGTTGACTCAGACTTTCGCATCATAAACGTTGAGTATCAAGTTACCGCAAACGACCAAACATTAGAGATCACGTTAGAACTCGGAAAAGAAAAGCCGTTGCTCGCCGATTATCTGTATGGTTTAAGGGCTACAACCGTGACCGTTGAAAAGTTAATGCGCACTAAAGCTGGTCTCTCTGGAGTAGCTGGGTCTGCAGGAGGCGGAGGAGGAGGTGTTGGAGGGAGTGCTGGCGTAAGCAGTCTCGGGGAACATGGAGACGCCACAACGTTAACGGGTGATGTTAAACTCGAAGAAGGAACTAATATTACCATTGAGCGTGTTGACGCTAACAACTCTCTGAAACTCTCTGCCGCAGGCGAAGGCGGAACATACAGCCGTTCTGCCACGAAAATTGTTGCGGCTTCAGATTCTTTGGATACTACGAACGCTGATTACGTGTGTGATGGAACTACAGATGAAGTAGAAATTGAATCGGCTATAAACGCTTTACCTGCTTCTGGCGGAAGAGTCATTTTGATGGAAGGAACATTCAATATTTCAACGCCGATCGACTGTGTAAAGTCAGGTGCCACCATCGAAGGACAAGGACTAGGAACTAAACTGTTCCTTGTTAACAGTGCAAACTGTCACGTCTTGGTGATAGGTAACGGAGCAACAGCATTCAGCAAAGTAACAATCAAAAACCTAGTTATAGATGGGAACAGAGCAAATCAAGGAGTAGGCACATATCATGGCATCCACCTTTACGGTAGTTCGTCCACATACCTCGATGATTTCGTAATCCAAGACATTCACATATATAATGCCAGAAGTTATGGTGTGAGAGCCGCATACGTTAACAGGCTCTTGTTGTCTGGTTGCCTCAGTCAAAACTGTTACGTTGGCGCCTACCAGTTTTATTATGCCTACGACTGTGTTGTTTTCCTCTGTATCGCCAAAGACGCTGGCACTTATGGCTGGAACTTCTACGGTGACCGGAACGTTTTATCCGCTGTCATTGGAATCTCTGCCGGGACTTACGGCTTTCTGTTTAGCGGAAACGATAACGTTGCGAGCGGAGGACGTTTCCAAGGCGGAGGATATGCAGGTTCATTGAATGGAAGTCGAAATTCGGTTGAGGGAATTGTTGGAAACACTGGGAATCAACACGGTTTCTACCTAAACGCCGCCATCGACTGCGTCCTTTCTAACTGTGTTTTTCAAGGCTACACTAATGATGGAATCCGCTTACTCAACTCTGACAACAACATCGTAGCCAACAACAGATGCCTAGGAAATGGTGGTTACGGAATAAACGTTTCTGACGCTGCCTCTGACAAAACCCTGGTTCACGGAAACATCTGTTTAGGAAACACGACTGGAGCAATAAACAACGCAGGAACCAACTCAGTTCTAGCAGATAACATAACAACGTAAAGCGATTACAATGGGGACAAACAAGACCGCTCGTAATCTAAATTTCGGGGATCTCGTTGATAACTGAAAACAAGTTTTACATCGCATTTTCGAGAGTGCCCAGAAGTGGCGCTTTGACGATTCATTCGGTTTCAATATCCTAAACTAAGGATGGGTTCAACAACGCCAATGGTAAGGGATGTTCTCTACTGGCCTGAACATCTTCGCAAAAAAGTTAAACAGACGGTTCAGCAGTTTCAGCAAGAAGAACTGAAACGCAACATCGCTAAAACCGACCTCAGAGACGTAATAATCGTGTGTGTCGCAGAAGCCTTACCCACTATCCGCAAGATGTCACTTGAAGAGTTTAGGCGAAAAGTTAACGAATTAAAAGACAAGGGCTAAACAATTTTAAACGACCACTCTGCTGAAGGCGATCAAACCTCTTTCGAAACAATGTTTCTTAATTTCCCGATTTTCTCGATCTCTACTTCTACCAAGTCGCCTGGCGACAGAAACTTGGGTTTCGGCTTCATGAAAACTCCCACTCCAGCAGGAGTTCCGGTCGCGATTATGTCCCCAGGCTCCAGAGTCATCACCAGACTAATGTGGTGAACAATCTCATAGACGTTAAACACCATGTTTCTAGTAGAAGAGTTCTGTCTCAGTTCACCGTTCACCCTTGTGCGCACACTTAAATTGTTTGGGTCTTCAATCTGGTTAGCGGTTGTGACGCAGGGTCCTGTGGGTGCGAAGGTGTCGAAACTCTTACCTCTTGTCCACTGTTTGTCCTTGAACTGGATGTCTCGGGCACTCACGTCGTTGAAGGCTGTATATCCAAAAATGTGTTTTTGGGCATCGGAAACGGGAATGTTCTTCCCTTTCTCACCTATCACTATCGCCAATTCCGCCTCATAGTCCAGTTGCTTCACCAATTTCGGTCGAATTATCGGTTGGTCGGGACCAATTATGGCTGTGCGTGGCTTCATAAATAAGATTGGTTCATCCGGTATCTCCTTTCCTTGCTCTTCTGCGTGGTCTCTATAGTTCAGGCCTAGGCAAACGATTTTTGGAGGTGAGTTTACGGGTGCTAAGAGTGTTACATCATCCAGACTTATTGTTGCATTTCTCTTCTCGTTCTGTGTCGAACTTCTCATCAACTGTTCTACTATTCTTATGCCTCTGTTGCCAAAATCTATGAGTTCGTTTAGAGTGAGTGGAGGAGGGCACTTCAGTGCCTTCGGCAGTGCTAGAACGCAAATAATTCCGTGGTCAGTTAGAACCCCATAGGATTCCATGTTCGAATGCTGATAGCGAACCAACCTCATGATTTTATCAACCAACTTCATCCTGTAAAGAAGTAGCGCATAGATAAAAGCCTAAAGAGAAGAACTTTGATAAGAAAGCAAGCTACCCTTATATAGTGAAATCGAATGACAAAAGAAGCTGAACGGATCAGGAAGCCAAGGCTCTCCAAGAAGTAATCCTCAAGAGAGGGATGAAGAGGAGTCGATGATTATAGTGGATCTCGAGGAGATTAGACGGAAAACGGTCTCTATTGAAGACTATATCTCTTCTATGAGCCCCCAGTTTAAAGAGAAATTCCTCGACCGCAAAGAAAGTTATCAACCCAATCGTGAAGCACTTGGTAAACTGAAAAAGGAAGCCCTCAAGTACACGGTTGTGGTTTTTTCTGCGGAATGGTGCAAAGACTGTGCTAAGAATATTCCAGTTTTATGGTTGATCTCGGAGTTTACGGGATTAGAAGTCAGAGTTTTCGGTCACATAAAGAGAGACCCCCTTAACCCAAAAACACCGTGGAGAATCCCCCCGTCTCCACCCGAAGTGGAGACTTTTGATGTGAAGAAGATTCCGTGGATTCTTATCTTTGAAAAAGAAGGCAGGGAAATTGGAAAAATCATTGAAAATCCGAGATACACAGGCTCTGTTGAAGAAGAAATATTGTATTTCATTGGGAAGAGGCAACAATGCAAATCTGCTCTCCCCTTCTATGACGAGGGTTCTGCGTGAATCGTAACCACAGCTTCTTTAAACCTTCTTTTTATTTCTTCTTCAACGTGGGAAACCGTGTCGTGCACAGCATCGACTGAGACGTTCCTGTCGAACGAGCAGTCTATGTTGATATAGCGCCGTTTCTCACTCACGTAGGTCACAACCCTGTTCACTCTGCGTATGTCTGGATGCGCCTCCCCTATCTGCCTAATCATTCTTCTCACCTCTGCATCTTCAACTATAAACTCTCGGCGAAACTTGGACAAAAGGGGCTCGATGTGAACTGTTACATTTTCTATGTCGCCTATCTGCTGTTTCAGATTATTCTCGATTTTTTCTGCTAGGTCATGGGCTTCCTCGACGGAAAGTTGAGGGTCTACAAGAGAGTGCAAAGTGATATAGAGCTTGCCCCCTGAATACACACTGCTCGTGCTGTGGACCTCTCGGACGCCTTCAACGTTCATCGCGAGAGTTTCAATCTCCCTTTCTATTGGCTTCTCTTCTCCTATTGGTTCGATGTGCACGGTCACAGTGGAGTCGCGATGTAACCTAACAATATTAGCCTCGATTTGAGACGCTACGTCGTGCGCCTCAGCTAGTCCCATCGAACTCGGCACGCAAATTGTTGTTTCCACGTAGAGTTTTGTGCCCACACGCCTCATCTTTAGGTCTTTGCAGACTGAGACCCCCTTGATGCTCAAGATTTGGTTCCTAATATCCTGTACAACACTGGTAGAAATCGCGTCGCTGAGTTCTAAGCCGCTGCTGCGTATCAGCCTAATGCTCAGGTAAGCCAAAAGGCTGCCGAGAACAATTGAGGCTACGGGGTCTCCATAATCGATGTTGATGAATACGAGCCCAAAACCGATTAATGCTATGACTGTGGAGGCAAAGTCTGAGACAGCGTGATAAAAACCTGCTTTTATAGTCGCGCTCTCATCTTGAACCTTCCCCCATAAAACTCCCATTCTAAAGAAATCGACGCCCAAAGTGAAACCAATCGCCAAAAAACCAACCATGTCATGACGTACTTGTGCAACCCCACTGATGAGCCGCATCACCGCTTCAGACACCAAGAAGACTGCTAGGCCTATGAGGGCTATTCCTCCTATGAGACCACCTATTGGCTCAATCTTGCCATGCCCGTACAAGTGTTCTGCGTCAGGTGGTTTAAGCGAGAGCTGAGTCGTCACGAGCAAAATGAGCGAGGTTGTTGAATCAAAAAGAGCGTGGCCAGCGTCACTCAGAATGGCGAGGCTGTTTGTGACAACGCCTAGTATGCCTTCAACGAAAACAACACTCAATATCGCTATCAGAGAAAGCCGAAGCGCCATCACTTTTGTGACGCTTTTTCCGGTACTCATGTCTAATCATTGATACAAAATTTTTCAAGCAAGATTTAAGGGTTAGGGTTTTTAAATAAGTCTTTAAGCAGGGAACATCCAAACTTCTTGAGTGATTAAAGCCAACTCATCACGCTCTCATCCAATCTTTGATTATTTTGTCGGTTTCTGTGATTTCTGTGTTGTAGATTTCTTTTAGGTACTGCAACCCTTCTTCGTAGTCTTTCTCTGTGAAGGCTTCTGTTGCGTCCTTTAGAACCCTGATTCTGTAGCCTCTGAAGAAGGCGTCTGCGGCTGTGTGCCTCACACAGATGTTTGTGTGCAACCCGGTTAGTATTAGAGTGTCAATTTTCAAGTTTCTGAGCAATGAATCCAGTCCAGTTTCAAAGAAGCCGCTGTAAACCCTTTTCTCCGAGACGTAGTCTTCTTTCTTGGGTTTCAGTTGTGGAATTACTTCCGCCTCTTTTGTTCCTTTCATGGCGTGTTTGCCCCATTTTCCAAGTTCGAAATCTGGTTGTAGGTGAGCGTCGTTGGAATATATTACTGGAACTCCTTTCTTTCTCGCTGATTCAACCAGTCTTTTAATGTTTGGAATTATTTTTTGGGCTCTTTCACACTTGAGTTTGCCCGTGACGAAATCGTTGAGCATATCTATAACTATAACTGCTTCCACGCAACCACCCTTACAAGATTTGGTAACCCTGACTATATTTAACTTGTAGTATCTTTGAAGGTCTCATCATTTGAGAAACGGTTCTAAGGTTCTTATGCTGTTTGATTATAATGAAGGAAAAAGAGAAAGATGTTTACGAATTGTGGGTTATGGGTCTGTTTTTCCGAAGTTTCTGGCTACCACGTATATGTCGCGCATGTCTATTTTTCCGTCGTTGTTTGTGTCTGCGTTTGGGGTGTGGGGGCACGAGCCGCATGGCGTCTTGTGCCAGTACTGGCAGTATCTGGGGTCGTTGGGGTCTGTGACGTGTTCTGCGCCGAAGCCTCTCGCCACAAGGTAGTCATCCCTCATGTCAACTTTTCCGTCTGGAATGCCTTCGGGGCTTGTTATGTCGCCTGGCATAGCAACTGTTACCCAACCGTCTATGTAGGTGTTGTCTGTTGTGTCTATTTCGTCTGGAACAGGCCAAGCATAAGCCTTTATGGTGTAGTTGCCCTTAGCCACGCCTGTAGTGTTCCATAGGAAGGTGAGGGTTGTGGAGTTTCTGTTTGCAAGGGTGATATTCAAAAATGTACCGATTGGGGTGGTGTTGGCATATGTAGTAACGTTGAAAGTTTCAGCTTCAACACCGTAGTTTATTATTTTGGCACTTACATTCAGGCAGAAGTCTTGTCCAACTGCTGTTTTGGATGTTATAAGTGTAGTTATTCCAATGTCAGAGGGACCACCATAGAGCTTCGTAAGTGGATATTTATCTCGATTGTTCACATAGATAACATATGATGTATCTCTAATGCCATCACTTCCAGTCTCATTCTGATACGGGCCACTATACAAGTCAACACCATTGCGGTCGCTCCAGTGGTTTCCGCCAGAAGGATAACCATCATCCCAAACATTGTTGAGAGATGGCGATAGCCACGTATCTTCGACATTGGCTTGATGAATATCATTATAGAAGTTGTTATGGTAGATTTTGTTATAACTAGAGGCAACAATGCTTATGCCGTATTTGTTATCTTTCAATGCATTTCCGACCACTACATTACTGTTCGAAAAGTCATGTAAATCGATGCCTGCAAGCTTCCAATCGGATGGTCCGCCAAATCCATTTCTTGCAATAGTGTTTTCTTCGATTATGCTGCTATTGCTCGCATAAAAGAAGATGCCATTCCATCCGTTATCTGTAATTATGTTATGTCGTATAGTAACGTTTTTGCTTCCTCCTTGAGGTGTTATGCCACATTTTTCGTTATTTGATATTGTGTTGTTCTGGATGAGAACGTCATAAGCCACGTAGAGAAATATGCCATCTGGTTGATTAAACTTAATTGTATTGTTTACTACCCGAGTATGTGCACTTGTACCATCAATTCTAATTCCTGGCTGTGCATTATGCGTAATAAGGTTGCTAAGAATAGAATTGCTGCTACCCCATATCACGAAAATGCCGTGTCCGTTGTTGTTGCTTACGTTGCAGTTTAGTACCAGACATTCATACACGTTGTTGAGAAAGACTCCGGATTCAGGATAGGTTCCTCCGCTGTTTCGAATTGTGAAGCCTGCGATCGTACAGTTGTCAGCCGCTATTGTTACGCTATTCCCAACACCACCCCCGTCAATTATGGTTGTTACCACACTTTCTCCGACAAGAGTTAGCTCATCTTTGTTCATGACTGGATTCTCGAAGTAAGTTCCTGCAGCCACAAATATTCGATCTCCAGGAACTGCTGCATTTATTGCTGCTTGTATTGTTGCATATTTGTCCGGGACAAATATCCAAGATTCATTAACTGTTCGGTTAGCAACGTAGGTGAACACGGGCATCCATCTAAGAATAGTTGTTTCGATTTGGCTTGGGTCAGGATTGAAGAATTGGAAGACTCCCTTTTCCCACCAAGTGTCTGGTTCTGGTCCGGGTTCGTATTGCCATGCGCTGCTGTTCGTGTAGATTTCGCACGTGAGGGCGAAGGTGGTTCTGTTGGCGTACATCCAATCGTCCCACATGCCGGAAGCAGTGTATAATCCGCTGTTTTGTCCGTATGGTGCGCAGTGAGTGCCGAAAGGTTGGCGGCGATTTCTCTGAAGATGTCGTCGTCTGGTGTTGGGTTTGTGGTGTATCCCCATGGATAGCCTATGACTTCTGTGCCTGAGTGGAAGCTTATGGCGTATTTGAAGTTGTGTTGTAGGGCTAGGTCTCTCATGGCTTGGGTTTCTGTTTCTGAGAACGGTGCTGGTCCTCGGTAGTCTTCTGCCCAAGGGTAGGGGCTTCCGCTATAGCATGTTGCATTCCATTGATAGCCGTAGTTTCTGTTGATGTCGACGCCTCCAATCCAGTCTTCGTTTAATAAACCATCGCCATCGTTGTCTATGCCTTCCCATCTAACGAAAACCCATTCAGAGCCAGTCCATCGAATAAGGTCTTCTATGTAGCCGTCTCCATCTTCATCGTCTGGCGGGTCCTCATCAAACTTGCCGTCTCCATCCTCGTCAAATGGGTGAACGCTTTTCCTTTGCCACTCATTCACATTAACAACGTTGAAACCATCCACATTCAATGCTACAACGACATAGATTTCGCTCAGATTCAACAATCGAGCTATGGTTGCGTTCACATCATAGTTCTCTACTATATAGAAAACAAAGTACAAGGGCAGTTCAGCGCTTATAAGTTCTCGAGCATGATGACACCCGACAAAAAGCATTTTAGGCTTAGAATAAGCTGCTTTTTCGTTCGTTAGTCGGATGCAATAAATATCGCGATCTTGCCAGCTCCTGCCGATAGAGAAAAGGTCGACTACGCTAGAATAGGTGGAATTTAGATAAAATAATGCGTTAGTGATCTCTGCATAGCTGTGATAATGAGCCCAATCGAGTATCTCGAGAAGTGCCACATCATCAAACCATGCAATTCCGGTTGCTGCATTAAAATCGAAAAGAAACCAAGCTGCGACGCAGTCAGCGGGCATAGAAGGTAAAGTAAACTCTGCGCTTTCAAAGTAGGTCCAATCCTGAGTTCCTGTAACATACCCTATCTCCATTACATAGCCATCTGTGGGAGTCCATCCATTGCTTCCTACATAATCCAGAGCAATAACCACGCCGCCACCAATGACATTTTGCGTTCTTATCCATCCGCTAATCTTGTACTTGCGGTTTGTAGTAACCTTGCTGGTCACGTCTTGATACAAACGCCCCAGACTCCAACCATTAATCTCAATACCCTTTGCGGAATACATGCCCCCTCGAAATGTGTCTGCAACAGCCAAATAGTTTGCAGTTCCTTCTGACACAGACCAATAGTCGAGATGTTGTTCGAATCCAGGATTCATAAGCATGTTGCTCAACTTAAAATATGCAGTTTGTCCGGATCCACCAATGCCAGAGGCAACCAACGATATTGACTTATCCAACTTGTCGCTGAAGTAACTTGTGTTTTTGGCACCATTAGACAAAGTGCAAAACTCTTCTAATTCTCCTTTGACCCAAGGTACAGACGAAAGCAGTGTTGTTAGAACAATGAGAATTAACATGGTCGATGATGTCATTTTCTTCATTTTCCTTTCTCTCTCCTTATATTATCTTATATCCGATTTATTTTTAAGATTTTTCAGTAAGAATGCGAGCACATAACACCAGCAAACCGTTATACTAACTAATACTAAGACAAAGAGAAACTTAACAGAAGCAGAATAAATAGTAGTCATGAAAGTAGCATCATGGTGACAGAATTGATTGAGGTTGCTTTCACCCAAGAAGACAGAAGAAACCTAAAAACCTTATAAAGGAAGTGCCAAGCCTAAACCAAACCTTCAACACCCTCCTCTATACCAGACCTCTCACCCAGGCACACACAACCAACAAGATGAAGGAACCTAAGTATCCTATGAATATGAAATCAAACAAGCTTAGGATCTCGCCTTTTTATCCATTCTATCTTGTCGAAATCCCTGTCCGCAGAAATAACATCAACAACTCCAGCCTTCTTCATAACCGCCGCATGAACACAATCATACGGACTGACCCTAAACTCGTCAAAGATACTGATGGCAGTTCTAACATCTATGGAATCAACCTCAAAGACACGCATGTCTAAAGAAAAAACCGCATCAACAACATCCTTTACTTCATCACTCAGCCCATACTTCCTTAAGGCATTAGCTAACTCAACAACAACCAAAGTCGAAGTAACCGCTTTTAAGTCCCCTCTCTCTATCTTACCCAAAACCCCAGCACAAACATCACCATACTCACGATCAAGAATCTTGGCATAAAAGAAAACATTACTGTCAACGAAATAGACTACCAAAACCCTACCTCGTCTCAGCCTCTTCCTCCAACTCCTCCACAGGAACATGGCGAACAGACGAAGTCTTACCAACCAACACCTTCAACGGATACTTCACCCTTCGAAACCTCCTAACCACAATCTCCTCCTCGCCAACACTCTCCACACTAACAACTTCTCCAGGTCTGACCCCAACCTTCTCACGAACCTCCTTCGGGATGGTAACCTGAAACTTACTCGTAACCTTCGTTTTCGGCATATTCACCCCAGAGAACAGGATAGAATACACGCATATAAGTATACCGTATACCAACCTACAAAGAGTATGGTCTGGGGACTAGAAAATACAAGTTGGTAGCACTAGGCTAAGAAAGAAATCCCTTAAATTCCTTCACCTTCATGTTTAGTGATACAGGTGTTCCCCGATAGATCAAGATTCGAAGTGAAGGACGATGAATACTGAAGAAATTATGGAGTTATCCCTCAAACTTGCAGATTTGAAAGAAATTCCGGAAGACTGTGCCATATACGTGAGCGGTGGCAACATAAGAAAGATCCTCTTTGGCATAGATGCGGGTGCTTCAGAACTTTTGCTCGCGAAACAATTAAGTTATCACGCCGTGATTGCTCATCACCCAACTAGCGGAACAGCAGCTGTAAACTTCCACCAAGTTTTCAAAAGACACATTCAACAAATGGTTTCAACTGGGGTTCCAATGGAGGAAGCGGAAAAAGCCGTCAGGAAGAGACTCGAAGCGTTAGAGGTGGAAGCGCACACACGAAACTATGGACACGCTGCAGACGTCGCAAGGCTCTTAAAAATGCCCTACATGAACATACACACGCCTTTAGATGAAGTTGGAAGAAAAACAATGACCGAAAAAATCAACAGCAGAATAGGAAAAAACTCCACAGTAGAAGACGTGGTTTCTGCTTTGAAGGAACTCCCCGAATTCAAAAAAGCTCTCACCAAAATCAAGATTCGACTGGGAAAAGCCGAAAACCCAGCAGGAAAAGTCGTGGTGTCTCATGGTGCCGGAACGAATGGCGGTTATGAAATTGCGAGAACATATTTCAAACATGGCATCAGAACGGTCGTATACATTCACATCAGCCCCACAGATCTGGAAAAACTGAGAAGTGAAAAAATGGGAAACCTCATAGTCACTGGACACATCGCAAGCGACTCTGTGGGCATAAACCCCCTAATTCACGAACTTGAAAAAAGAAATGTCTCTGTAACAAGGATTGGAATTGTCCCAAGTTAGAATGCATAGACGGTGTAGTTGACAATGGAAAAGTTGAAGCCAGAAGAAAAAGTGAACCTGGCGATAAACATGACTGATGCATGTGTTCGCATTTGTGCTGACTCCATCAAGGATCAAGACGGGACCATTAAGGAAGAAGAACTACTCGAAAGCTATCCGCTTATACGTGCTGACTTTTCCTTTGGGGATTTTGAAAGTGGCAATATAAACGTCTCTTTCAAACTGTGTTTTGTCTTTCAACGCCTCGATTACGTCTTTTTCCGTCTTGATTGATTTTAAGTTCATTAACAAATTCCTCGCAAGAGAAGGAAGATATATGTCTACTAATTTTCCTAAGCCTTTCCCTTGTTTCATGCGCACGCAACTACTTCCCCGCAGAGGAGATATCTCCGCAAACCCGCTCCTTTTTCTTTAACCCGAAGCCTAGCACCGATAAGTAAACCGCTAGCGCGGCGTTTCAAACACGTTCTCAAAAAGATTTATGCTCAGTCCTCTTGATTATTTCATTTTGTAGCTCTACACTGAGATTGACAAAGTAGTCTGTGTATCCGGCAACCCTTACCAAGAGGTCTCTGTATTTCTCCGGATTTTTTTGTGCCTCCCGAAGAGTGTCGGCATTTATTACATTGAACTGAATATGGTGACCATCGAGCTTGAAATATGTACGTATAAGATGAGCCAACTTATCTAGCCCTTCTTCATCAGCTAATACCTCAGGAGCAAACTTCTGATTTAGAAGCGTTCCACCCGTCTTAATATGATCTATCTTAGAGACAGATTTTATCACTGCCGTAGGACCCTTGCTATCTGCTCCTTGGACCGGCGATACTCCTTCAGAAAGAGGTTCACCAGCTTTTCTTCCGTCTGGAGTGGCTCCTACCATTTTTCCAAAGTAAATATGGACTGTCGTTGGCAAGAGGTTTATTCTATGTTTTCCTCCTTTCGTGTTGGGTCGTCCATCTACTGCATCATAGAAGACTTCGAAAGTAGATTTCATAATTTGGTCTGCATATTCGTCATCATTTCCGTATTTTGGTGTCTTGTTTAGAAGCCTCTGACGAAGATTTTCATGTCCATCAAAGTTAGTTTTCAGGGCATTGAGCAATTCTTTCAGCTTTATGTCTCTTCTGTCGAAAACATGATAGGCTATTGCTGTTAACGAATCCGTTATCGTGCCAAGTCCCACTCCCTGAATATAACTCGTATTATATCGTGCCCCGCCGTCATTGTAGTCTTTTCCTTTTGCTATGCAGTCGTCCACGAGAATGGACAGAAATGGTGCTGGTAAATATTCCGCGTATAATCGTTCTATTATATTATTTCCCTTGATTTTGATGTCAACGAAGTAGTTGAGTTGTCTTCTGAACGCATTGAAAAGTTCGTCAAAAGAACTAAATTCAGTAGGGTCACCTGTCTCAAGTCCGATTTTTTGGTTTGTCCTCGGATCCCAGCCATTGTTCAAAGTAATCTCTAAGATCTTAGTCAAGTTGAAATATCCTGTAAGAATGTAGCATTCTTTGCCAAAAGCTCCTGTTTCAACACATCCGCTTGCTCCGCCATTTCTCGCATCTTCGATATTTTTTCCTTGCCTAAGTAGCTCTTGAATTATGGCGTCGGTGTTAAACACTGACGGTTGTCCAAAGCCTGTTTTTATGATTTTGAGCGCTCTTTTTAGAAAGTTGTCAGAAGTTTTTTTGCTTATCTGAACCATAGAACTAGGCTGGGGAAGTCGCATTTCCTCTATGACATCAAGAATCCGATATGAGAGTTCATTCACAGCATCCGAGCCATCAGCTTTTACCCCGCCTGTGTTTATTAGCGCAAAATCATTGTAGGTATTGCTTTCTTCTGCTGTGACCCCCACTTTTGGTGGGGCTGGATGGTTGTTAAATTTTATCCAAAACAGCTGTAAGAGCTCTTTTGCTTTTTCTTGTGTTAATTTTCCATCGGCAATGGCTTTTTTATAGAATGGATAAAGGTGCTGGTCAAGCCTGCCAGGATTGAACGAATCCCACGGGTTGAGTTCTGTTATTACTCCGAGGTGAATGAACCAGTAGTATTGCAGAGCTTCCAAAAAATCTCTTGGCGCATGGGCTGGAACGTGTGAGCATACATCAGCTATCTTTTCGAGCTCTTTTCTCCTCTTAGGGTTCTTTTCGTTTCTGTGCAGTTCTCTTGCCATCTCAGCGAAGCGCTCCGCGTAGCGTATCACGGCATCTGCGGCTATTTTCATCGCCTCGAGTTCTTCCATTTTCTTGTATGCTTCAGGGTCATTCAAAAGGTCAAGACTTTCTATTCTTTTGGTAATTTCTTTCTTGAAATCATCTAAACCTTTTTTGTATATCTTATCGTCTAAGACTGTGTGTCCCGGGGCTCTCTGTTCCAAAAACTCAGTAAATACTCCCGCCTGATAAGATGCTTTCCATTCATCCGACATCTTACTAAATATCATTTCCCGTATGGTCTTGCCCTTCCAGAAAGGAATAATCTTTTCTTTGTATATTCTCTTTGTTTCTTCATCTACCACATAAGATGTTTTTTCCCTTGAGTTGAGAATCTCAAGATCTTCAAGGCTATGACAACATATCTCTGGATATGTTGGAACTTCTTTTGGTGTTGGGCCTCTCTCTCCGACAATTAGCTCCCCCTCACCTATCCATATTTTCTTGTTCTCAAGCAAATACTTCAGTGCAAGCGCTCTCTCCACAGGAGTGGATACTTGGCTAGCAACGTGACTTGCGTAGAATTCCGTAATAAGAATGGCTCTTTCTGGGGTGATGCGAGGTTTAGTGTTAATGCTCTGTTTCCTTAGTTTCTGAACCCTTTCGTTCAAGTGATTAGCCACCTACTCTTACTATTAGTCCAGAAGTCTCAAGTTTTTCTTTGAGCAACTTCATGTCTTGATCTGATGGCGCTTGGAGTTTCTCTAACTTGTACGTCTTACCCAGATTTTTGTACTTCTCAATACCCGATCTGTGGTAAGGAAGGAGACAAACATGCTTCATGCCGTGCGAAAGTACGAATTCTGCAGTCTTCGTTAGGTTGTCTTCATCATCATTGATCCCCGGAATAACGGGAAAGCGAACCAAAATATCGTTCCCATTTTCCGCGATTCTCTGAAAATTCTCTAGGATTGGCTTGTTTGACACGCCCGTGTATTTTCTATGTTTTCTATCATTCATCACCTTAATGTCGTACAGAAAGAGGTCAACCTCATTCATGATTCTATCAATAGCCCTATGTGTTGCGTAGCCGTTGGTATCCACTGCAGTGCGTATGTTCTTGTTCTTACACTCCTTCAAAAGTGCGTCTAGAAAATCGAGTTGCAGAAGTGGTTCTCCCCCGGAAAATGTTACTCCTCCTTCTGATTCCTCGTAAAAGATCAGATCCCGATCTATCTCTTTCATAACCTCCTCTACGGTTGTTTTTTTCCCAACTATCGTAAGAGCATCTGTAGGGCATTCTTGAAAACATCTGCCACAGAGACTACAGAGTTTCCTATCTACAGATACTTGTTTGTCAACGGATAGAATTGCCCCTTTTGGACAATTCTTCACACATACACCACATTCAACACATCTGTTCCTTCTATACATTAATTCAAGTCCTGACTCTTGCCCCTCTGGATTATGGCACCACCAACACCGTAGGGGACAGCCTTTAAAGAAAATTGTAGTGCGTATTCCTGGTCCATCATCAATCGCGAATTTTTTGATATCAAATACAACGCCGTTTTTGATAGTCATGCCCACCGACTAAGATTTTCATTTAGTTTTAGGCAGGAATGCCGAATAAAAACCTTCTCAAACTCAAAAACTGCGTGGAATCTGGGTATTGCGCACGAAGAAAAAAGACACTGCAAAGAACTAGGAAACCCCAAAGTGTCACTAAAGGATCGTAGCAAGACAAGAACCCAAAAAGTGGGCCGGGAGAGATTTGAACTTCCCACCACAGTGGAGACATCACCCAATCTTCCCTTTTTTTCTGTTTGGGATTCGCATTCAAGATTCTATGAAAACTTTTTTACTGGGTATGCTGCTGCTCTGTTTCCCGCCTTGTCGACAACGTATATTTCGCACTCGTAGAAGAAAGTTTCACAAGTTTTTTAAATTGAAGAATACACCAGTGTGTGACGATTAGTTAAAGAAAGGAGAGTATCGCTTTGAAAATCAAAAGATTAGTTCTTGTTCTGGTGATTGCTTGCATCTTGATAGCGCTGCCGAGTGTATGTGTCCATGTGACTTGTGCTGAGGCTTCAGCTCAATTGAGTGGAGGCAGTGGGCCTCTACATGGGGACTTCAACGGTGATGGCTACGACGACTTGGCTATAGGAGTCCCAGGGGAGAGTATTGGCACTGCTACTTACGCTGGGGCAGTCAACGTTCTATATGGTTCTTCCACTGGTCTTCAAGCCACTTCCCCAGCTGATCAATTCTGGCATCAGAACAGTTTCAGTGTCGCTGGTGCTGCCGAGTGGGGCGACGAGTTTGGTGGTGCCTTGGCCGTGGGTGACTTTAACGACGACGACTACGATGATCTAGCAATAGGGGTTCCATTCGAGGATATTGGAAGCATTACCGATGCTGGTTGCGTGAACGTTCTTTACGGCTCTTCTTCGGGTCTTCAGGCTAGTTCCCCAGATGATCAGCTTTGGCACCAAAACAGTCCAGACGTCTTGGATACGAGCGAGACGTATGATTGTTTTGGGCGCGCCTTGGCTGCTGGCGACTTCGATCATGATGGCTACGATGATTTGGCTATAGGAGTTCCAGGCGAGGACATCGGAACTATTTGGAACGCTGGGGCAGTCAACGTTCTCTACGGCGGTGTTTCAGGTCTTTCTGCTTCGGGTGATCAGTTTTGGAACCAGGCAAATCCTACTGTCTTGGGTGACGCCGAGAACTACGACGAGTTCGGAGCAGCTTTGACTGTGGGCAACTTTGACGGCAACCTTTACGACGACTTGGCTATTGGAGTTCCAGGAGAGGATATTGGAAGCATTACCGATGCTGGTTGCGTGAACGTTATCTATGGACATTCCACTGGTCTTCTTGCTACTGATGATCAGCTTTGGCACCAAAACAGCGCAAGCGTCAAGGATACCTGTGAGCAGGGAGATCGCTTTGGGGATGCCCTAGTTGCTGGCGACTTCAATAACGACGGCAAAGATGACTTAGCCATTGGGGTTCCAAGCGAGGACATTGGCACAATTCTCAACGCTGGAGCTGTTAACGTTCTTTACGGTTCTGCATCTCGCCTTCAGGCTAGTTCCCCAGATGATCAGTTTTGGCACCAGAATACCGCAGGCGTCTTAGACGCTTCCGAGCAGGACGATTTCTTTGGGGACACCCTTGCTTCGGGTGACTTCGATGGCGACGGCCGCGACGATCTAGCTACAGGTGTCCCAGGCGAGGACATTGCGACCATCAATAGTGCTGGTTGCGTTAATGTTCTATACGGCTCTTTGACAGGCCTTATTGCCACAGGTGATCAGCTTTGGCACCAAAACAGCCCAAGCGTCTTGGATGTCGCCGAGATAGAAGACTACTTCGGTGGCAAGTGGTTCACAATTCTAATCTAAAAATCGACAATTAACTAGAAACCCTAACTTCCCTTTTTTTCCAAACAACTATGATTTCATCGCTTAATCAAATTTGCACGAACGCAAATAATGCGTGAGTATGCGAAAAGCGATGCGTATGCATGTATGCATCCAATGTAACTTTCTATACGGAATGATTGCTCCTAGAACCTTTACCGTAAGTGGAGACACTCATATGGACTTGTGAAAAGCCTTTTATTGACATACCGTGTTCCCCTCTTCAATAGGAGACTACATTAGTGTCAAAGTTAATTTCTAAATGTGGCATAGATTGCGGAGTCTGTCCTTGGGGGCCTTATCCTCGAAAGAATATGACCGCTGAAGAATTTGAACAGTATAAAAAAAATACTAAGAAGATTTTGGGTTACCAGCCGATGCAGAAGCCCTGTTTCTTATGTCAGACGCCAGACAAAGAGATTCCGAAGGGAGCAAAACTGCCTTCTCGAAACTGTTTAGTGCGACAGTGTGTAGACAAAATCGGTGTGGAAAACTGCGCCTACTGCTCCCATTTTCCATGTGACCAAGTCAAAGATGTTAGCGGAGCATGGAACCGCAAAAAAATCGAAGAAAAACTTGGATCGCCGATTTCTGAAGAAGACTATCATCACTTTGTTGAACCCTTTGAGGCTTTGTCACGTTTAGAAGCGGTTCGCGCCTCCCTTAAGCCAGAGGATATTGTAGAAGCAGCTAAGGTTCCACCGCTTAAGATTAGGGTTGTCGACTTTCCAAAAAATGTGCTCTTCTCTAAAGAAGAAACAGAAGCCTTTAAGACAGTTCATAAGCTTTTGGTAGCCATAAAGCGTTCTTCACTTGGGTTAAAGGATGTTGATACTTTCGCCCAACAACAAAGGCTGAAGAGACGGATGCCACACTTTTTGAGGTTCTTGTGGATACTTGGACGTTTTGGAGATTTCAAGAAAGAAAATGGTGCATGTTTAGTGAGAAGACATTGGCAAGCTGGTCTTTTGTAAAAGATACAATTCTCAAAGCTTTGCTGGAATTTGGAGTGCACTGTGAACATGTTTCGTTGAAAGAAGTGAAGGAGAAGGACTTGACAACAGGCACTGGTTATCTACGAAGCAAAGGATGGGCTATGAAAATGTCTTTTGAAAAGAAAGCAGGCGGCGCTACTACACTCAAAGCATTGCAAACATACGCAAATAAATTGGACAGAAAGCATGGCAAGAAAGCGTTTCAGTATTTTTCGGATGTAGATATGCGAGTTTTAGGCAAAGACTAACACGCACACATGGTAACTTGTAGTGGGCCGGGAGAGATTTGAACTCTCGACCTTTCGGTTATCAGCCGAACGCTCTAACCATGCTGAGCTACCGGCCCTTTCATCCTCACCAGAATGTAGAAATAACAACATCGTTTATTAAGAGTTTCTTGAGGGAAAATCCTTAATCATCCGCTCAGTTACGTATTTTGGGGCCCGTTGCCCAGTCAGGATTAAGGCGCCGGCCTTCGGAGCCGGAGAACCAGGGTTCAAATCCCTGCGGGCCCGCCAATCTCGACTGCAGTTATTTTAATAAAATGACCGAATTATTATATGGTGAAATTCGTGGAGTTTAGAGTGGTTAAAATAGAAGTGCCAAAAGATTGCAACGTAATATTGGGAATGGCTCACTTCATCAAAACCGTCGAGGACCTCTATGAAGCATTGGTGAACTCGGTTCCTAACATTAAGTTTGGCATAGGCTTCTGCGAGAGTTCTGGACCATGTCTAATAAGATGCGAAGGCAACGACGAAGAACTGAAGAAACTGGCATCTCGTTACGCACTAGACCTCGCCTGTGGACACTCCTTTATCATTTTCATCAAAGAAGCTTTCCCAATCAACGTGTTAACCAAAATCAAGGAAGTGCCAGAAGTGTGCTGCATCTATGCGGCAACGTCCAACCCTTTAGAAGTCATTATCACAGAAACCGCCCAAGGCAGAGGAATCCTCGGCGTCATCGACGGCATGAAAAGTAAAGAAACCGAAACCGAAAAGGACGTTAAGGCCAGAAAGGAGTTTCTCAGAAAGATAGGCTACAAACTGTAGGCTTCTAAGCGAAAGCGACGTGACAAAATGATGGCAACTAAGAAGGCATATTTACCCTTTGTCAAGTGTGATTCTTGGGATAATTTTGTCCATTTTTCTAAACAATCCAGAATCGTGGTCTACAATCTTAAGATAGAAGAAGGCTCCTTCCACATTTATGCCATCAAAGAAAGGGTCTACGCCTACAAAGAAACTTTTCCTTTCCCTCAAAAAGCTGAGATCACAAAAAATGAGTCTAAATGGAAGTTCAAGAGCTACACAACCGACAACGAAAATCAGCTCCCAGATACGAGTAGTCTAGTTATTTTCAGCCGCCAACCACTGCAGAAAAAATTTGAATGCGGTATACCATACTCTGTCATCACAAAATTTAGTAGAGAAAAGGGTAAGTGGGTGATCCAGTTTAAATGTGAACTCACCTCAGAAACAGTGGCAGGATTTTTATCTGAAACACTAAAGGTCTCTAGAGATAGAGTTATTGAAGGAGATGTCTACAGTCTCTAATTGGGTGCGATGAAAAGATTTTTACTTGAATAACGCAACTTCTAGTTAATTAGCCCCAGAGGGGAGGATTAAGGCGTCACGCTCAAAGAAAGAGTCCACTTCTGACTCTGACAAAATGAAACCTCAATACGTACACGTATTAATCGGTGGAATTTTTGTCATATTCTTCCTCTACATCTTCGCGCAACTCATCGAAGGCTCAGCCCTCGTTACTCTCTTAGTTTTCAACGTGCTATCCCTTATCTTAACGTTTCCTCTTAAGGGTCCGCTTTGGTGCAAAATTGCTTGGTTGGGAATGGGCAACCTAACAGGAACAGCATGGATTTTGGTTCGTTTATCTTTAATCACCGCTGCAACTGAAATCAAAACAGAACCCTCCACTTTAGTCAACTTTTTCCTAGGACCAGTCACCGATTTCATATGGTTAGTGCCTGTCTGGTCTCTTGGAATCTCTGCTTTATCTTCCTTAGAGAGTCAAAGGAGAAGATGAAAAGAAAGTGAGTACTGGCATAATACTAAACATTGTTTTCACGTTTTTGGCTGTAATTATGTTAGCCTACCTCATTCGCCACTACATCTTTACAATCGTGGCACTCTATTATCGCCACAGACGTCACCATTACACTCCCCACAAGATGACTTATCAACCCACAATCTCAGTTCTTATTCCTGCCCATGACGAAGAAAGAGTAATTGGACGAATTCTCCAAAGAATGACTGAACTAACATACCCCAAAGATAAGCTCCAGATTATCGCTATAGATGACGCATCCACAGATAGAACGAGCGAAATCGCTGACAAATTCGCCGAGAAGTACGAGTCAATAAAAGTTGTTCACCGCTACTGTGATGGAGGAAAAGGAAAGTCAGTCGCGTTGAATGAAGGACTAAAGCACGCAACTGGCGAAATAATCTACTGTTTTGACGCCGACTACTATCCACAACGCGACATCCTCGAAAAACTGACGACATACTTCGCCGACCCCAAAGTGGGCGCTGTACAAGGCAGAGTCACAGTGCTAAACGAACCAAAGACATTAGTCACAAGACTTGTAGCCTTAGAACGAATCGGCGGCTACCGGATTGATCAGAAGGCCCGAGACGACCTTGAACTTATCCCGCAATTTGGCGGAACTGTTGGGGGGTTCAGACGCCATCTAATAAAGTCACTCGGTGGATGGGCCTCCAACATACTAGCCGAAGACACTGACCTAACTTTTCGAGCGTATCTTGCTGGATACAAAGTTCGTTACGTCAACGAAGCAGAATGCTATGAAGAAGCCGTTGAAGACTGGCGATCGTACTGGCATCAAAGGTGTAGGTGGGCGGCAGGTCATATGCAGTGCGCCTTCAAACATTCATGGTCCTTAATGAGAAGTAAACATTTGAGGTTAAGACAGAAAGTCGATGGGTTACTATTGCTCAACGTGTATTTTGTTCCGATCTTTGTTTGGCTGGCTTGGCTTCTCGGGGCGATAATGTTTTTTACTCATACCTTTTCATGGGCTACACTAGGTTGGATTCCTCTCTCCATTGCTGTTTACAGTACAACAGGAAATTTTGCGCCCTTCTTTGAAGTTGGTATAGGTGCCTATCTTGACCAACGAAAAGAGACGTGTCATCTTATACCTTTGTTGTTTCTAGTCTTCTTGTATAACATGGTCATCTGCACCAAGGCATTCCTTGATCTTTGTATATCAAAGGTTTCCGGAAATAGGCAACAAACATGGGTAAAGACGCGTCATAACGGAGGAAATGTGGTAGAAGGTAATGTTTGAAATCCCTTGGTTGCTTATTCTCTTGATCCTAGCATTATTTGGGTTCACAGTATTTCTGTTCTTACCCAGTATTCTTGAGTTGAAGCGACCGAGAAATCATGGACCACGAAGTATTCTAGAAAGTGGTGAGGAAAAGGGGACGCAAAGAGTGGACTCAGCGGAGTTGTTAGAGCTTCCTTTATTCGTTAAGGAGTATATTCCAGAGAGCTTACAGCAGATCATGGTGAGTCTTAATGGAAAAAAGATTTCTAAAATCGGCACAGACACCGTTAAGATAGGTGGTGATGTGGAATTTCCTTCTGAAATTGAAATCTTAGAGAACATCGTGGTAGAAGGTCGTTTAAGGATAGGAGATAAATGTCGTTTCCATGGCAATGTCCAAGCGTCTGAGGGTGTGAGAATTGGACGCAATGTGGTTTTGGAAAAGAATTTAGTGTCTGAAAAAGATGTTAGTATAGACAGAGATAGTGTGATAAATGGGTCATTAAACGCTAAGGGTTCAGTTTTTTTAGGTCCAAACGCCTTAGTGGGGCTTTCTCTTTTTTCTGGTGGGCATGTTGAACTAGGTCAAGGCGCTAAAGTTGTCAAAAATATTATTTCGAGTGGTCTCACCGTGTCTGATGAGACTCTAAAACTGCAAGAAAGAAATTGACACCAAAAGTGAGTGTTGGCTTAGCGTTTTGTATCATAGACTTTCGATATTAAGGACTTGGCGTTTTTCCACTGGTCTTGGAGTATTGCAAGGTTGCTTAAGACGTTTGAGTGAAGAGAATAGAAAATGTAGCAAAGATAGGCGCATTGGTTACATTGACTGAATTCTTCTCGAAGGCTCTTGAATCTTTGGCTACCCCAAACGTCAGGCAGTTCAAACATGGAAGCGACAGGTTCCCGCAAATGGCAACCCGCAACATTGCCGAGATGATCCACCATTAAGAAACTTTGGAGAGCCCTACATTCCCATGTTCTTTTCCTGTCGAGGAAAAAATGTTTGAGGGCCTCTAGTGTTTTGTTGGTGATGAAGATTCCTTTTCGCTCCTTTTTCAATTCTATTAGGGTGTCGCAGATTTTTGCCATGGCTTCTGCGTCGGTGATTTCGAATTCGCTTTGTTTTTTCCCTATTTCGAACAGTCGGTTTTCTGAGGGGTAATCGTACCAGTACAAGCAATACCAGACTGGAACGCCGTTATAGGTGAAGTATTTTGTGAAGTCGATGATTTCGTTAAGGTTTATCTGTGAAATCGTGGGTGAGACTCCCACATTGATGTCTTCCCTTTGCAGGATTTCTATCGCTTCCATCGCTTTTTTCCAAGCACCCTGAACCCCCTTTATGTGGTCATTCTTTTCTTCGTTTAATGTGTCTAGGGAAATGGCAACGAAATCCGCGTTGCGTAGGGCATCGATTTTTTCGACTGCCATGCTGCCGTTATCATAGACAGTTGTTATGAAACGTTGTGAGGCGTAATCAATGATTTGAGTGATGTCGTCTCGTAATAGGGGGTTTCCCCCAGAGAGGACAATCTCTACCACGCCCAACTTTTCTAGGATGCCTAAACCTTCCTTAACTTCTTCTGTCGATACCTCTTTTCGGTTTTCTGGCTCCCGCCAAACAGTGCAGCCTTTACAGCGGTAGTTGCATTTGCGTGTCAGAAGCCACTGAGCATGATAGGGATTGTTTGGGGTGAGAGAACGCTTCATTAGGCCTAAGAGTTTTCTTGAAGAGAGCCTCATTGCATTTGTGAACTCCCAAGTGGCGTAGTAGATAAGTTGTAAACTTGAGTTAACAATTGCTGTTTTAAGTTTTTTGTGCTTCAGCGAACTGGGGACCAAACCTTTGATACGGGTTTTCCACGTAATATAAAAGAGACGTAGTCTGTTATCCATGTACCAACGACTTTGAAAAAACCCATTTTTCGGAACCGCCTTAACGACTCGTACACGAGGAGGTCTTTGATGTACACGAATCTTCCAAGTTTTGACAGTCGGTGTGTGAGCTCATGGTCTTCTAGGCATGGCATAGTTTCGTTAAATCCGCCAACAGCCAGAAAACTCTTTTTCTTGACTGCGAGGAATTCTCCTCGGGAGTGAGGCTTAAACTTGGAACAAATCCGAATGAGTAGGTTATAAAACCGAAAGAACACTGTTTCACTAAGGGTTGGATGCTCTGGCACTATATGACATGTGGCTCCAACAACCATGGCTTCATTGAACGCCTCTAGAACTTTTTCTGCAAAATCTTTAGGAGGTTTTACGTCGGCGTCTAGGAACACGAGAATGTCTCCGCTCGCATGTTGAACTCCGTGATTTTTTGCCCTGGAAATTCCCCGTTCCCTTATTAGATATACTTTATCTGTGAACTGTTTCGCAATCTCAGCTGTGTTGTCTTGGCTTCTACTGTCAACTACCACAATTTCAATGAGAGGCTTCATTTCAGCCACTCTAGCCAAGACCTTCGCCAAGTACCTTCCTTCCTGAAACGTAGGAATAATCACTGAGATTCGCGGATTTTTCGCCTGCATGGATGGTCTTCACTATCGTTTATTTATGATGAAATCACATAAAGTTAACTAAACAACTTCTGTGTGCTACTGCCAAAGGAGGTTTCCAATAATACAATTCTTCCTTCTCTTAAAAATGGAACAACATTGAAGACGTTCATTTTGGAGCAGAATTCTACATCGTGGTTAAAGCCTTTCTTTTCTAAGTATCGGGCGTGACTGCCTTGTTTAACGGTTGTGTCTAATGAGTGGCGTGCTCCTTTGAAACTCTGCAAAGCTGCCATAACCGCGTCACAGAGTTCTATCATTCCGTTTGGGAAACTTTCAGCAATTGCGCCGGCGCAGAAAAAGTCTTCTAAGGAGAACCGTCCCTCCTTCCCTGCTAGCACTAGGGAGATTCCAGTCTTTTCCTTTTCAGCGATCTTGAGCGATGCCTCAGCGATGGCTTTGGCATTTAGAAATGCTCCAATCAGCACCCACTTTCCTTTCTGTGAAGAGGAAATGGCTTTGGTTCCACTCGTTGTGGTTAATATTATCCCTCTTCCAGCGACATTTCTATGAGAGAATTCGAGGGGCGAATTTCCTAAATCGAACCCTTTTGGTTTTAATCCTTTCCGCTCACCAGCAACTACGAATCTTGGATGTCTCTTCTTCAGTTTTCGTGCTTCTAAAATGGTTTTTACAGGAATTATACAAGTGGCGCCGTTTGCCAATGCCGTGACAATTGTAGAACAGCTTCTCAACACGTCGATTACTATTATGACGTCTCTTCTCTTAACAGCCCTCACAGTATCCTCCGCAAAGAATTCCAAACTTACGAAGGGCTTCAAACCTTGTATCCCCTTTATGAAACAGACTTTGAATAACCATTAAGCACGTATCTCATATATTTTCTGAGATTTTCCACAGTTCCTCTTTGACAGGAATGGAAAGATCGAGCCTACTTCCGTCACGGCGCAAGATGTAGCATCCCTTTTCTTTTTTTACGGCTTCCCCGACAATCGATGCTCGAATACCTTTTCTTCGGAGTACATCCACTATTTTTTCCGCTTTTTTTGGATGACAGAAGATTATGAGTGCTCCAGAACTGATGGTCTTTAACGGGTCTATGTTCGAGGCTTTGCAGATTGTTTCGGTTTCTTTGTAAATAGGGATTTTTTCTTCATCCGCTATGATTCCTATGTTGGATGCCCAAGCGACTTCTTGTAGGGCTCCAGCAATTCCTCCCTCGGTGGCGTCGTGCATCGCGTGAACTCCTTCTACCTCCATGGCGGTTAAAGCGTCTTCCAGCACACTTGTCATTTTGATGAATCCTCTGGCTCTTTGAATCAGTCGTTTGTCAATCTTGAGACGTTGAAATTTATCCATTTCAGTTGACAGAATGGCTGTTCCTTCAATTGCGGCTCCCTTCGTCACAATGATGCAGTCGCCAATCTCTGCGCCACTAGTTCTTACAAATCTTTTCTTTTCCGCTTCTCCGATGGCGGTTGCAATGATGATAGGTCTGTTAACGCTGGATGTGACTTCGGTGTGTCCACCTATTATCGCTATGTCAAGTTCTTTAGCAGCTTTGTCCATCTGTTTTGTTATTTTTTTCAACTGTTCCGAGTCGAAGTTTGGTGGTAAGAGCATGGTGATTAGAACCCATCTGGGACGAATTCCTCTGGTTGCAATGTCATTGGTGCATATGTTAATTGCTAGCCATCCGATGTTTTCGATGGCGCCAGTTATCGGGTCTGAATGGACAACAAGAACTCTGTCTTTGAAGTCGATCACTGCGGCGTCTTCTCCTATTTTGGGACCAACAATAACGCGGGGGTCAGAGGAACCCAAACAACTGAAAACAAGCTGTCTAAGCATGCTCGGTTCAAGTTTACCGACTGGGAGTGACCGCTGAGTCATGTAAGTCCTCCATTGGTAAGGAACACTGTGTTTTCCCCGCTATTGAAAGAGCATGTAATTCAGGTTTTAATGTGCCCGAATATCTCGGGAAGTCTTCTTCGCAAAACCAAGGCTATGGGGATTCCTACAAGTCCTCCGATTACGACTTGAGCGATGTTTGTGGGAACCTCTGACAATGCTCCGCCAAATCCCCAATTGAGCGGATACCACTCGACCAGAAAATAACCGATTACCATTTCGCTTCCAGCGACGATCACTGCAAGCACGTCTCGAAAAGCATTTTTCTTGTTCGAAATTAGGCTTGCAATGAAACCTTCTAATCCTTTGATAACTAATGTGGGGATAACAAACGCTGGAAACCCAATCGCATCTGAAATGGCTGAACCCACTCCTCCTGCAATACCGCTTACAACGGGGTTAAAGGTCAACGCACAAACAAAAATCATGACATCTCCTACGTTAAAGTATCCGCCCATTGGGTTGGGAATTCGGATTATGTAGGTTCCTACTGCAACTAGCGCTATCATAATTGGTATGAGAGAAATTTGAATTAAGGGGTTTTCTTTTTTCATAAAACCACCTGCCGCTTGATTTGAGAGGATAGTATAGTTACAACTTTACTATAAACTTTATGGTCTCTTTAAAGCAGAACTTTCAGCTCATCTATCGCCTTTAAAACCCGTTTTCCTCGATTCGTGACTTTGAAGTATTTTCTTCCCTTTTCTTCATAAGCGACTGTGAGCCCCCTCTCATTGAGGTCATCCAAATGCTGGTAAATGGCGGCACGTGTCATGGTTTTTCCGAGTTTTTTCCACAGATCATAGCCATAGGTGTCCTTTTGGGTTAAGACCCGCAGAATCTTCTCTTTCGTGCTCAGTTCAAAACCGACCACTGCAGTTTTTCGCTTTTTTGTCAGAGCTTGAAGCACATCGGTTGCCTTTAATCCGCTTCCCGTTATAAGACATACAACCTTGTCCCTTGGTTTAATGACGCCTTGACTGGAGAGTTTTTTGAGTGCTGCTATGGTGGCTGAGCTTGCTGGCTCTGCAAAGATTCCCTCCAACCTTGCGATTTCTTGTTCTGCCACGAAGATTTCAGGGTCAGAAACGGATATGGCTATGCCTCTGGATTCTTTCAATGCCTTTAACGCCCACACTCCATTCAATGGGTTAGCTACTAGGATTCCTAAGGCGTGAGTAGATGGTTTTTGAATTCTTGAAAAGGTCTCTTTCTTTTCTTTCTGATAGGCATCTACAATAGGTGCGCATCCTTCGGCTTGTACCCCGACCATTCTCGGTAAGGCTTCTATCTTCCCTAATGCGTGGAGTTCTTGGAAACCTTTCCATATGGAGTATATGGTTCCCCCGCTTCCTATGGAGACAACAAACCAGTCAGGCACACCAGTTTGTTCGGCGACTTCGTAGGCGATGGTTTTTTGGGCTTCGATAACTAAGGGGTTCAGTTCGGCGGAGGCTTGATACCAACTCGTTTCCTCTGCGACTGATTTTGCTCGTTCGAGGGATTCATCAAGGATTTCCCCGTGTTCTTCGATCACGGCATCGTAAATCAACATCTGAGCCATCTTGCCCATGTCAACCATTTTTGGAACTACTATGTGACAGATGAGATTTGATTTAGCACAGTAGGCCGCTAAAGAGGCGCCGATGTTACCGCTGGAAGCACAGATGACCGAATCGAACTTTAGGTCAAGGGCATTCGAAACCATCAATGCACCGCATCGGTCTCTAAACGAGTTAGTGGGATTTCGAGTTTCATCCTTCAGAAATACTTGGTTTAAACCGATTTTCTCTGCTAAACGCTGGGCTTTATGCAACGGTGTGCCACCTTCCCCCATAGACACGACATTCGTGACTTCTGGAAGGAATGGCTTGTATCTCCAAAAGGTAAAAGGACCAGCGATTTTTATTCGCCTCAATTGCTCAAAATCATAGGTATACTTCAGGAGCCTCCCACATTTTTCGCATTCGTATTGTGGAGGAAACGGTTTGAAAGTTGCTGAGCATTCAGTGCATTGAAGAGTTGCCATGTAAGTGAACTCCAAAATATAGGTGTCAATTAGTAACTTTTCTTTATCGGTTGCTTAGCAAACATTTTAAGCATCTTAAAGAGTTATAGGCGAGAAGATTAAGAAGGCAAACCTATTGGATATACGTGACTTAAAGCCTGGCATGGACCACGTAAACATGAAAGTAAAAGTTTCAAGTGTTTCCGGGTCTAAGCAAATTACGACAGGAGCAGGCATTGAACATGAAATAGTAGAGTTAGAAGTGCAGGATAAAACTGGCTCAATAACTCTAGTTTTGTGGAATGACAAAATTGTTTCCACAAAAGTCGGAGATACGTTAGAGATCAAGAATGGTTTTGTGACTTCTTTTAAGGGAGTCTGGAGAATAAACGTGGGAAAGTATGGCGCTGTGGTAAAGATAGAGTCTGGGTGAAAACGGAAAAACTATTTTCATTTCTTCTTCTCCTCTTGGATTAAGATTATTTTCTCATCATCCTCATCATCAACTGCCGAAAGAAGTCTACAATAGGCTGAGCACCCCATCACATCAAGTATTAGCACTGTTATGAATTTGTTTTAGCCTACCAGCCCTGACATTACCAAAACTATAGACATGATTACTTGGGTTATAATTCCGCCAGCGATTAGACCAGAAGCTGCCAGCATACCTTTCTCCTTGAAGAACTCGTTTCCGTATTTTCGGTCAGTGTATAGGCGGACGATGCCTCCAATTCCAAAGGGTATACCGTAGAACGGTGGCAAAAGCATTCCTAAGGCCAATCCTATAAAGGATACTGAAGTGAAGGATTCAAGAAGTGCACCGACTATACCGCCTCCTAAGAAGGTCATTGGATCAAGAATACCTGTGACACTCCTTTCCGCAAACATCTGGCAAATGAGCCTGTTCTGAACAAAACCTATACACGGCATCAATGGTGTGCCAAAACCCACAGTTCTCCACATCACGAGGATGAAGACCACGCTAGAGGCAAATGATGGTAACCAACCAATCAATATCGCTTTCACTATGCTTCTCAGATCGATGTTTAGTAAGTCCTTTATCTTGGCATACCCAACTACACTACTTCCTATGAATGGATCTGATCTTCCAGGCTGAGCAAGATATCCAGTATAACCCTTGTATCCAGCAGCGAAAAGTGGCACCATGTAAAAGATGATACTCTGAATACCCGTTGACATTCCGGCCTCGCCTGCCATTTTCGTGATAATGACGAAGTCAAAGAAACTGGCTGCTATTAGGAAAAATAAGGCAAAGACCATCGAAACAACGGCTGGGAATGGGTAAAGAAAGTTGATGTGATAGGTAAAGGCGATTATTGGCGCTGCTGTGCCGATAAACCCAGTGAGGAGCCATTTATTTGTGACAAGAGAACGTAAGAAAAACCTTAACAGTTCACCATATCCCAAAGTCGAACCTTTTTGTTCTTGAGTGTCACTTGAGTTAGTTGGGGCTCTCTTAAATCTCGCCCGCATCATCCCCACTACTGAAAGAAATATTCCCGCCATTAACATCATGCCGACTCCTGGGGACATCATAAACTTGTAGAGGAGGTCCATGTACAGTTGCATAGAATCAGGATGATAGCTAACAATTCCTTGATTCACTAATATAGGTGAAATTATCACATAACTTGCTAAACTGCCAATTAAAATGCTTAAGGAAACTCGAGCGCCGATGAAATATCCTAAAGCAATAAAGGCGACGTTCAACGCCAAGCCAAAGAGAAAACCTTGTGGAAGGTAAGGACTGAAGTCAACTATCGTCGTCTCTATGCCAAAAATCTTCACCACGAACTGCACAAATGTAATAGCAAATCCTGCGACCATAAAAAGGGTTAGAAAACGAATAGGTCCCCTTCCCTTGAAACATGAATCAACAATTACAGCTTGCATAGAGAAGTGAGGAAACACCATCCGTTCACTATTAACAAACACACGGTAGGTACCATAGCCCAAAATCATACCTAACAAACCACTTGTAGCCATCAGAAAGAGCATGACCAAAATTGGAGACCCCCACTCACCAGAAAAAATAACTCTGTCTCGGATTACTTGCCCTTGGGGCACCAGCCACTCTGGTAGCCCATTATTAGGCACAACTTCTTGTAGATAAATCAGAAAACCAAACGAAAAGGCTGCGCTCAAGCTCGACCCAGCCAACACCCATGCTAAGGCAATCTCACGTCTGTTGGAGCCACCAAGAACCTTGTGAAAAAGCACGTAGGCAAGAAGAATCGTAACCACACCGAATCCCAAGCCCATTCCAAAATTAATGTTCAGGTAAGAGTTGACGAGAGTGAAAAGAGCCGCTAATAAACAGCCTAAAATAACTGCTCGAACTGAAAGTCCATCGCCATTCTCTGAACCTTTTCTTTCTTGCAAAGTTCTCACCCTGAAAATATCATTGATTGATCACTCTAGTTAACGGTTCTCTGAAAAAGTGACAATGTCTTTGGGCACTATGAAGGTTGCTGAGGCAATTCATCAACCCTTACCGGGGGTTTCGTATAGAAAACTCCCTTTTCAGACTCCAAACTCTCCGTAAAGCGCACTTCACCTCGTATATGACAGCCCGACTCGATACGCATTCTCTGCCCGTAGAGATTTCTGGCTTGAGCATTCTCCTCCATAGTTATTTCGCCGGCATACACGTCCTCAACATGTGCTCTCTCACCAATCAAAACCTCGCTGGCGCATATCAGTCCAGTCACTCTGCCTCGTCTGCCAATCTCTACATAGGAGGCGTTAACACCAGCAACCGTCTCCATCAAACCACCCACTGACACTTCATCTTTAGCAGTGATCTCGTTAGCTTTGAGACTGCCTCCAACATCGATAGTCTGGGCGGTTAGGATACCCTTCACTTCAACCCTTCCACCCACGTCCAGTTCACCTGAAAGCCGCATTGACGCTCCCACATGCACCTTTCCACCAACATCTAGGCTTTCTCCTTCAGCCGAGCCTGAGATATCTATAACCCCACCAACATCGATGTTTTGGAATTTCAAGTCTCCATCAACCTTGCACGAGCCACCCACATCTATGTCGCCCCCTTCATTTTTGCCAGTCAACCTCACGACACCTCCAACGTCTATAGAATCGAACTTCAAGGAACCCTTTGAGTCAAAGGAGCCTCCGACATCAATCTTCCCTGCATGACCTCCGTGTAATGTCACTGTGCCGCCAACGTCGATTTTTTCTATTTCGACTTCAGATTCGATGGTAATAGAACCACCTACATCAATTTCTTCTGCTTTCACTTCGCCAACTCCTCTGAAACTTCCTCCCACATCAATTGTCTTAACCCGCGTGTTACCCTTCACTTCTAGACTACCTCCAACGTCTACGTCCTCTGCTTCTAAATCCTTGCCCACCACCAAACTTTTGTCTACATCAACATTTTTAGCGCTCAGCTTTCCCTCCACGTTAAGGCGACCGTGCTGAACCTCTACGTCACCTTTAACTTCAAGGTCACCATGAACTGCTATATCTCCATGTTCTCCTTCGAAGTCCTTCGCTGAAACATTGCATTCAAACGTGCAGTCTCCACTAAATATTATCGTGCCTGAAACATTTACGTTCGGAGGGACGCCTTCTCCCTTTATGGTGACCCCCCTGCTAATGGTGAGGTCACCGTCGACGAAACCTAGTGTAGCTGTGGATTCGGATTGAACCTTTGCACCCTCAGACATATAGGTCACGTTAAACTTGTTTTTGCTGTCTTTCCTGATTTTTATACTAAGCGGGTTTGTAATCTGAAGTGCGCAATTGTCTTGGATTTTTGTAGTTCGAATTCTCTTTGGTACTCTTCAAACAGTTTTACTGTTTGGAATCCGGAAAAGACGGCTACTGGCTTAAAACCGGATACCATCCGATGTAGATCCTTGATTATGTCGAACAATCCTTGTGTTACGAAAGACTCTTTCGTTTCACGTTTTTTCCAACTTGCTTCATGATTTATCCAACCTACCAATCTTATCACCTCATTTTACTCAGTAAAAGACTAGACTTGTATTGGCTTTTAAAGGGCGACGCACATTTGGAGATTACATCTTGTAGTCATATTTTGTGAGTGTTACAATTCTTCGGACAATGCCGCAAACATTTTCCTCATCTTCCTAAACGTTTCCAAGTACTCTAAACCCCGTTTGGTAATGCTGTATCTTATGGAACTGTCTATTCTTTCCTCTTTTACGAATCCACGAGAGGCCAAGAAGTGAAGAAATCTCTTGGTTCGGTCAACGGGAAGGTTAGCACCATAAGATGCTCTTGTTACAGGACAAGACTTCTTTTTCGTAACAATCCATAAAAGATCGGCGTAGATTTCGTATTTTGTTCTTCTTTCCAAGTTTTCGCCACTCTTTTAGAAATCTATAATATAAGTTAGAGATAGTAGTTTTGTTTCTTTCAAAGGAACAGTCAACTAACCACGATCACACCTGAATCCAGAATCCATATTCTTCATTCATAAGTTAGTTAAATACCAACATCTAAAGCCATCCCAACAGAGATGAAAAACATGATAGAGGTAGTTAACTTAACCCCTATCCGACGTAAACAACTTCAAACAAAAATAATAAGCATATTTAAAGAAGAAACACAAGTCCTCAACCAAGAACTTCAACAAATCCTTGCTGATGACCTCATCACAGCCTTCCAAAACCGTCTAAAAACATTCATCAAAATCCAGAAAAAACACACCGTGAAACATTAGTTCTAATCCATAAATCATTTATAGGAAAACCACAAGAGCTAGGAGACAAGAGGATTATGCCGATGCGCAGATCGAAATTAGAAATGTACATTGACATCATGAAGGTTCTAGCCAGAAAAGGTCCTCTAAAACTAACCCATATCATGTACAAAGCCAATGTTAACTGTAGCGTCCTAAAGGAGTATTTAGACTTCCTCATAAAACAAAACCTTGTCGAAGAGCAGCATGTGGGCAAAAAAAGAGTGGTTTACGCCATCACTGAACGTGGTCTAACGGTCCTCAAATACTTCCGTGAGTTACGAAGAGTTCTACCCATTATTGAAGAGGCAAATATGGAGATCCCACCTACCCTCTACTAACTATAAACTTATGAAAATTCAGTTATGGTCCCGTTTTCAAGAATGTGGAGTTGTGTGTCGTAAGACTTAATAAACCGTATATTCTACTCTTCTGTAGACATGTTATACAATTTGGAGAAAACCCATGACCACCTATAGAAGACCACAAAAAAGCCCCACACAAATACTGGAAAGGATCAGGGAGAGTATTGACAGGTTAAACGAAAAAATGGATGTATTTATCGAGATACAAAGGCACGGTCAGAGGAATAGTCAACCAATACCTGATGTCTTGGACGTTATGACTTTGTTGTCCCTGCCTGATCACCTGAGGAAAACAGCTGTGACTCTCTGTAAGCTTGGTCAAGCAACGGCTGACGAGGTCGCCGAGCAGACGAAGAGGGCGAGGGCTGTTGAGAGTGGCTACCTAAACCAGTTGGTGTTGATGGGTTACGTGAAAAAAGAGAGGAGAGGACGTAAAGCTTACTTCTATGTCGAAAAGGAGAGTGAGGCATAAGCAATGGGTAGCATCATAGCGCTTCATTCATACAAGGGTGGAACCGGAAAGACGTTGCTTTCCATTAATTTAGCGGCAACATATGCAAGGAGAGGCAGAAACATTTGTCTGCTTGATCTAGATTTTCGAGCTCCAAGTCTTCACGCCGCCTTCAAGGCTGAGGGTAACGGATATTGGCTTAACGATTATTTGAACGGCACTTGCGATATAAAGAAGGTACTAATTGAACTTAACCCCTTGCATAAGGAAGGTGGAAGGCTTTTTGTTGGTTTAGCAAATCCGACTACAGAGGCTATTCGGGAGATGTCTGCGAGGGATAGAAAGTGGGAGATGAGGGCTTTGGGTCGGCTACTGTCTCTTAAGACATCGCTTTTCAATGAAATGCATCTGGACCACATCGTTTTTGACACAAGTCCCGGCCTTCAGTACTCTTCCATAAACGCTATAGTCAGCGCCGACATGGTGCTCGTGGTATCAAGTTTGGATGCGTCGGACATAAATGGCACTCAAAGAATGACTCGTGAACTCTATGATCTCTTCGAGAAGAAAACAGGGATTCTTCTCAACAAGGTGCCGGCTGGAATTTTGTCAACGCCAAGCAGGAAGGAAGAGCTGTTGGAAAAACTTAGGTCTGTACACAATCTTCCAATCATAGATGCAATCCCTTGCTTCTGTGACATACTTGAGGCCGGAGGCACATACGTATTTGCGGAAGAAAAACCAGAACACCAATTCACAAAGATCCTAAATCAAATAACCACAAAAATCGAGAAATTCTAAACTTTATTCGGTTATACACCCAAAAAAAGTTTTAAAGCTGGTGAAAACTAGGTTCTTCTAATCTGTGAGAGAGTAAAATTATTTTTGCTTCTTCATCATCTTCTTCATCGTTAAGAATGCCATTCTCTATGCTCATTGAAAAAGCGTGAAAAGAGTGAACTAATTATTTCTCATGCTTCATTTTGACTTTCTTTACATCCTCCAAATATTTCTTGAGACGTTTTTTTTCCATCTCCTTTTCAGATAAGGTTTCGGGAGCATATAATAAGGGCAGTACAGCCAAGAACAAGAAGAAACTAGCCAGAGAGAAGGCAACAGAAATAGGGATTGATTCGGCGTAGGGGGTGAATAATACCTGAATGTAACCAGAAACGATAAATGGCAATACACCAATCAAATAATACTTTTCCTTAATTCGGTTTCCTGCCAAGTCTGCCCAAATAACTAGATAGAACATGAGAATGAAAATACCCCAAGCAATACCATCTAAGACGGTGTAGAGATACCATGAAACAATAGTACTTGAGAAAAGTCCAAGAACAGCATATCCAATACCTAATAGAATGAAACCAAGGATGACCATACGTTTTCGACCAACAGAATCAGCAAATTTTCCTGCTATTATTGCAGAAAGACCACCGATTCCATATTCTGCTATCGAGATTAGAAGGACAAAGTCTGCACCAACAAAATTATTCACTATTGGTGCTTCGAAAAAATTTACCAAACAGAACATAACCCATGGAACAAGATACAAGGCAAAAAATTTGTCCAGTAGAATTGATTTATATGATACATCTGTCATATTTTGTCTTCGTTCTAGTTTTGATTCAATGAGATAGAAAAGAAACAAGCCAATTCCTCTCCAAAAAGTCAAAAACAAGACGCTTACAGCAAAGGGAGAAACACTGACTAGGAGCCCAATAATAAGCATACTGATACTGGAAGCAAAGAATGTAATGCCGCCTAGTCTTCCGCGATTTTCCTCATAAGAATGATCTCCAAAATAAGCGAGACCAGAAGGAAACCCCAAACCTAGGGAAAACCCAAGAAAAAAAGAAACGCACAGTAAATATGCTTCGTTACCGACATCAAACGTGATAAGCATTCCGGAGGTCATTATCCCAATCAACATCCATAAATACAAAAGCGTATTACGATTCGAAAACTTCCTAACTATAGCTGCACCTATAACCGCAGACACTATAGCTCCTATATAGTGAACACTAAATGTTGTAAACAGAACGAATTCTCCTAATTGAGATTTTTCTAAAACGTCTTGGAAAAAGAAGTATAACGGAAAATACCATGAGAAAGTATTCACAACGATAATGAAAGCTCCAAGGAAATCTGTTTTCAAAGAACTCCAATACTTAACATGTGTATCAATCATTTTCTTTTTAGCTCGATTGTTCAATGTTTACTGCATAGATAAAAAATTTGCTAACATCTTGGCTTGAATACTTGAGCGTATTAGTGTTCAACAAAACTTATATGAGACCTGTTCAACAAGTATACAGTTGAGTGAATAGAAATGGCCATCAAAAAGAAAAAGAAACCATTGCGACTTTATGCTTATCCGTAAAATTGTGTCGCTAATTTAGCGCCGTTCTACAAATCCTTGATTACTTCCCTGACCAATATTTGCATCGTAGATCTTATATTCGGATTTCTCAATCTGGAAATACCCTTCAAAGCCTTTTTGACCAAACGTTGAAGCCCACTTTTGAAAATTTCGACAGCTTTCTCTTCATAAATAATTTCAACTATTCTTTCTGCATCTTTGTCAGAAATTTTCGTTTTAGAAAGGATGTCAGTAATGGTTTCTTTAGTTTTCGGATTTTTAAACGCGTGGAGTATTGGAAGGGGCAGAAGCTCGTTCTTCATTCTGTTCTGAAGCTCATCTGGTTCAAAAATATCTACGAAGTCTTCTCGTATGCCAGTCAAAGTTCCAAGTATTCTGCCATAATTGCCCAATTGTTCAATTTCACTTTGTCTTGCATCTCCAATAATAGCGCCAATGCGCATATACATCTCTAAATTTGCAGCTTTCTTTTTCAAGATATGCAGGTATTCTTCTGGAGAAATTCCTATATTTCTTTTTGAAGACACTTCAAGGGCTTCAGCATCTCCCATTTCAAATAGTAGATTATTAATTATGCCCCAAATCGCATTGATTTTTTGTGAAGAGAATTGCCCCTCTAACTTGTGAAGGAAGGTTAACCCTTCTATCAAAAAGGCATCACCTACAAGAAGCGCAACATCTTTCCCGAATTTGCCAAATAGTGTGGGTCTTCCGTATTTTGTCTTTGATCCATCGATTATATCGTCGTGTATATCGATGGCCGCTGTTAATAGTAGCATGACGACCTGTATTGGAATCGAATCATCTGGGTTTCCGTTTACGGCTTCGCAAGCTATTGAGATCAGTCCCACATGGATATAGTCAATACGGTTTTTAGCATAATACTCAAATGCCACGTTGAGTTCTTTGCACTCTCTTTTCTCACTAAGAATTATTTTATTAGCTATTTCAAATGATTTTGTGCTTCTTTCTTGAAGGATTCGTGTTATTTCTTCTATTGTCTTTTCGTTTTTTGGTTTTTGAGCAGTCATCATGTGCTCTCCTTGTTTTGTATGTCTGTTTCTTGTAGTTGCTGTTTCAGGATGTTGTGGTATGTTTGTATGAGTTGTTTTCCTTTTTCGGTTATTGTATATGTTTTTCTGATTCTTCCTTTTTGGATTTCGCGTTTGCTTCTGATGTAATCGTTTGCTTCCAGTGAGTTGAGGAGTGGGTATAGGGCGCCGTGTCTTATCTTGATCCCATATTTGTCTTCTATTTTTTTGAGGATCGAGTAGCCCCACATGGGCTCGGTTTGGATTAGCCTGAGTATTTGAAAATCAATAAAGTTTCTGACTACGCGTTGAACAATTTCCTCTTCAAGGTTTTCAGTCAATCTTTCACGTTCCGCCACTTCTCTTACAGGACTTTTTGTTGTTTTGGGTTAAAGATTTTGCCTGTTTTCCAGTTCTTATGTATGCTGTCGTATGTCTTGATTATGCATAAACCCTTATATCAGTGTTTCACGATAGAGGAATACGTCAATATGTCTAGAAAAGGACATATCGTATACACGTATAACACATAAACTGTAGAACAAAAAGACAGAAGGAGTAAAAATGGAACAAAAACTACGAGACGTAGAAGTCAAATTAATGAGAGGACTCCTCGACCTAGTGATCCTCCAGTTCCTAAGAGCAAACCCCATGCACGGCTACCAAATCATCACCAAAATCCGAAAGAACTTCGGAGTCTATTTCGGGCCGAGCACAATCTATCCCCTGCTCAACATTCTTGAAGAGAAAGGCTTCATCAAGAGCCAATGGGACTTGAGCAACGAGAGACCGAGAAAAGTTTACGACCTAACCCGAGAAGGCGAAGATCTGCTATGCTATACCGAGACTTCTCTGAACCACATCTGTCGAAAATTAGCGACGATCGGCCTAGATAAAATCGTAATCAACGGAGTTCTTTCGAACTCCTTGGCGACCATGAGGACCTCCGAAAAACGTTGAATCTCTAACAGAAGCAATCGCAGACAAGCCGTTTCTCTCTTTCTTCTCTCCACCCCGTTAAGTGTATTTCTTACAGAACGGAGAACCTCTCACTGTTGGGTTGGCACAAATTATCACCCTTTTAATCAGAGACCCTAGGATGTCACCTGTAAACCTATAAGCTACCAAAATTCTACACTGGATTACAAAGAAGAAATTGTACTCACGGTGAATCAAATGACAATCAGAATGGAAGCGGACACACTCATACAAAAGTGCACCATTCTTCCCATGACCGACAAAAGCATCATAAAAGACGGCGTAATCGCCATAAAAGGCAGCAAAATAACCTATGTTGGAGAACAAGCATCAGCGCCAAAGATAACCGCTGAAAAAATCATAGATGCTCAAGACAAGGTTGCGATGCCTGGCTTAATCAACTGTCACACTCACTTAGCCATGACACTGTTCCGTGGAGTCGCGGAAGACCAACCACTAAACACGTGGCTAACCAAAACAATATGGCCTCTAGAAGCAAAACTTCAACCCAAAGATGTCTACAACGGCGCATTACTAGGCTGCCTTGAAATGATAAAAACCGGCACGACAACATTTGCGGACATGTACTACCACGAGGATCAAGTCGCAAAAGCCGTGGAAAAAGCTGGTCTAAGAGCGGTCTTGACGCAGGGAACAATCGAGGTTGACGATTCAAAAATAGGGGAGAAAACACTAAAAAACAGCATCAATTTCGCCACAAAATACAACGGATACGCTGATGGAAGGATAACAACTCGCCTAGGTCCCCACGCAGTCTACACATGCAGCCCAGAACTTCTAGTAAAAGTCCGTGAGGCAGCCTCCAAACTCAACTCAAGTATTCACATTCACTTGGCTGAATCAAAAGAGATGACAGAACAAATGAAACAAGAATACGGTTTTACAGAGGTCGAACTTTTGAAGAAAATTGGTTTCTTAGGACCGAATGTTCTAGCCGCTCATTGCATACACCTCACCAAAAAAGAAATGAGGTTATTGGCCACCTATGACGTTAAAGTTGCTCACAACCCGGTTGCCAACATGAAACTCGCCCAAGGCATAGCAAAAGTCAAGAACCTAAGAGACTTAGGCTTGACTGTAGGCTTGGGCACAGACGGACCAGCCAGCAACAACACTCTCGACATGTTCGAAACTATGAAGATCGCGACTTTACTTCAGAAAGTCACTTATCGGAATCCCACTCTCCTGTCGGCCTACGAAGTTCTAAACATGGCGACCATAGATGGGGCAAGAGCCGTAGGAATCGAGAAAAATGCTGGTTCGCTTGAGGTGGGTAAGAGAGCCGACATGATCCTGATCGATATTTCAAAGCCTCATCTAAAACCCTTGCATAATATTTATGCGAACATTGTTTACTCCACACGCGGAAGCGATGTGGACACAGTCATCATTGATGGAAAAATCTTGATGGAGAAACAGCAAGTGAAGACCTTCGACGAAAATGCCGTGATGGAAGCAGCCGAAAAAACTGCTTGGAGTTTGCTGTCAAGGTAAATCTTATCTAACCGTCTAGTTATTGTATCTGCCTCAGCACAAGAGTAGAAGTGCCAAAATGCCACCGATAATTCGAATCGAGAACCTTACAAAAAAATTCGGAAACCTGGTCGCAGTTGACCACCTCAACTTAGGCATTGAAGAGGGTGAAATCCTTGGGCTTCTAGGACCAAACGGTGCAGGCAAAACAACTGTCGTCCTTATGCTTGCAACAGTAATTAGGCCCACAGAGGGCACGGCTACCGTCGGCGAGTACGATATAAGAAAAAATCCGGACAAAGTGCGTGGGCTTCTGGGTATATGTTTTCAAGAGCCTAAGATGTTGTGGGTCAGCACTCCTTGGGATATAGTGAACTGGCACGCCAAGGTTTGTGGACTATCAACGAAAGAGCGTAAAAGAAGGGTCAAAGAAGTATTAGATGCGGTAGACATGTGGGAGCCTCGGCGCAAGAGCGTCCATGCGCTTTCAGGCGGTATGCGGAAACGAGTCGAGATAGCTAAAGTTCTAATTCAAAGACCAAAGATTGTATTTGTTGACGAGCCGACTGCACAAATTGACGTAGTAGGCAAACACAGAATATGGAACATGCTTCTTGAACTTCGAGAGGAAGGAAGCACAATCATTCTTGCCACAAATGAGCTTTACGAGGCTGATCATCTTTCAGACCGTGTCGGAATAATGCACAAAGGCAAACTGCTTGTGTGTGACACCCCTAAGAAGTTAAAGGACAATATTGTGGGCGGTGACATCATTGACATTCAACTTGAAAAAGACGCCCCGGCGAAAATTGTGGACGAGCTTAAAGGTTTCAAAGAAGTCGTAAATATTTTACAAGTTAAACCGTCCACCATGCGCCTTTATTTAAACCAGGTTGAAGAGGTTGTTCCACGAATAATGAATTTGTTCATGAAGAAAGATGTGTCAATCACTTCCATACACATGAGTGAACCCAGCCTTGATGATGTGTTTGCGCACTACACAGGTCTGACAATTGAAGAAGCACAAAAGGTGGGGGGTAAACCGTAAACGAACAAGCTCCTTTTGGTGGTTGAGAGAGACATCCGCCTATTCTTCCAGTATAAATTCCTAATCATAATGCGAGCCATCTGGTTCGTATCACAAATCGCTCTGTTCGGACTTATCGCTTCACGCATGATTAACGTGAAAGATTATTTCCAGTACTATGTAGCTGGACTTTCAGTAATGACACTCTACTCAGCAGCCATATTTATTGGATTCGACATTTATGAAGAAGCAGAGCATGGCGTCTTTGAGTACCTGCTCAGCCTACCAGTCTCCAGAAGACAGTTGGTGCTGGGTCGATCAATCGGCGGAGGACTCAGATCCTTTATATATGTTGGACCATTGATAGGCGTATCATTGTACGTTATAGGCTCCATCAACCCGCTCGGCTTCTTGGTTTCCCTATTTTCGCTATTCTTATTCTCCTTCGGCGTCTCAGGCATGAGCATCACCATAGCCGTAATGATAAAATCTAGCGACCGCTTCGACATATTTATGGGTGTTCTAGACGCCTTAATCGTGCGTTTAAGCACAGCCATGTATCCGCAGGCAGTCGTGCAAATGGCCAATCCCCTCTACGGTGGAGTCGCAAGTTTTAACCCTGTCACGTATGCTGCAGACTTGTTCCGATGGGGCACGGGTTTAGAAGCTATAATAACTTTGGACAATCCTTTAATGCCGTTACTTGGCATAATCGCGTTTTTCGCGTTCTTCACCTTTGTAGGAGTAGTAATCTACGAGAGACGCATAGAAGGAGGAGGCTGGCAGTAATGAAGGCAGTCCTCCACGTTGTTGAACACGACTTCAGAAACTTCTTCAGATACAAGTGGTGGCTTGTAGGCCTGGTCAGCATGAACTTAGCCGACCTTTTCATAATGGCTATAGTTTACAACAACATGCTAAGCGTTGCTGTAAGGGATCAGATTAAGAACTACTTCAATTTTTTTGCACCAGGGCTTACCGTTACAGGCTTGTTTGCTTCAGCCTTCATGATTGGCCGCGAGATAAACATGGAGCGTCGAAGAGAAGTGCATCACTACATGCTGAGTTTGCCTATGACTAGGATGGAGTTAGCGATTGGACGTGTGCTTTCAGGCGGACTGCGCGGTATGGTTTACATGTCGCCTCTCTTGCTAACATGCTTCGCCTTTCTAGGATTCCCGACGGCATGGCAATTCCTGATAATCTTGGCAGTTCTGTTTTTCTTAGCCATCGGCATCTCTGGCTTAAGCATCGCCATCGCAGTCTCTACATCAAGTCTTGAAAAATTCATCACGGCGAGAGGCTTAGTTTATTATACACTGTTCTTCTGCAGCAGCGTCTTCTACCCACTCTCTTTAATTCAAGGTCTGGGGCAAGAAGGTAAATTCCCAATGGCACTGGTGACTCTAGCCGAGGTTAACCCACTGAGCAATGGGGCAGACCTCATTCGCTCTTTTCTACTCGGTAATCCTTCCTTTTCCTTGAACATGATCCTTAATGTTCTAGTTTTCTCCACAATCTTCACGCTTAGCGCAGCTTTCGCCTACATCAAAATAATCCAACAGTAGGTTTCTCCAGCCTCTTCGAGGTTAAATTTATGAATGTGAATAACCTATCTTTTTTCCTTCGCCTTAACAAGTTTGGTTTGAAGGTTATTTGATGGATGAAGTGAACCCCCTCTTTGAACCGCAAAATGTCGTCTTAATAGGTTCAAGCGTGATTCGTGAAAAAGTCGGCATGGCTTCCCCACAACTTTTCAGAGACGTCACATACAACATGAAGAAATTCTTCCGCGGAAACACCTATGTTTTAGATGTGGACGGAAAAGCTCGTTATGATCACGTAAGTGAACTGCCTAAAGTTTCTGAACTTGCGGTTATAATGCTTCCACCAGAGCAGTCGCTGATCCAAGCGGAGAAATGCGCCAAGAGAGGCGTCAAGGCCCTTATCGTGATTACTGGCGGGTATGACGATGAACAACGTCGACATCTGCTTAAACTCAAAAGTGAGTATGGCATTCGCATACTAGGTCCAAACACGATAATGGGCGTCATAAACACAGCAAACGGGTTAAACACAACCTTTGAAAGAGACGTAATGCCAAGAAAAGGCAACATCTCAGTTGTATCTCAAAGCGGAGGAGTCGGCGCCTGCCTCCTCGACTGGGCATGCTTCTACGAAATCGGCATCAGCAAGTTCGCCTTCATGGGAGACAAAATCGACATCAACGACATCGACCTACTAGAATACCTCAACGAAGACCATGAAACCAAGGTAATATGCCTTTACATGGAAGGAGTCGAAAACGGACGAGAATTCATACGAGTCGCAAAAAAAGTTGTAGAGAAGAAACCCATTTTGGTTCTCAAAGGCGGGGTGACAAAGGAAGCAGCTCGAAGAGCCGTATCTCACACAGCATCCATAGCAGGATCCGACATCATATTCGATGCTGCCATAAAGAAAGCTGGAATCGTTCGGGTAGAGGATGGCGAAGAACTAATCAATTCCGCGGTCGCATTGGCGAAGCAACCTCCGCTACGTGGGGATAATATAGCAATAGTAAGCAATGTGGGTGGACCCGCCATACTGGCTGCGGACGCGATAGTGAGAGATGGGCTAAAACTCGCGGTTCTCTCAGGAAAAACTAAAGAAGAAATTGAGAGGCGATATCCAGGGATAGAGGCCGTTAATCCCATTGACTTGATTGCGGATGCAAGGGCTGAGAGATACTCGGTTGTTTTAGATTTAGTCCTGTCAGACCCGAATGTTGATGGAGTCATGGTTGTAAACATGTTGAAATCGTGCTTCTTCGAACTCGAAGATGCACTGGCAATCGCTAAAACCGCAAAGAAACATGCTGAGAAACCAGTGGTGGATGTGGCTGCAGGCGGGGAAGACTTCGCACTTGTTCATAAAAGATTACAAAGTACCAATATCCCTGTCTATAATCTGCCTGAAAAAGCTGCTAAGGCGCTAAAAGCCCTGAGAAAATATCATAAGCGCTGAATATTTGGCAAAACAGCAAGAGAATGACTCTTGGATATAGAGTAAAGAGAAAAAAGGGATTGGAAAGGTTATGTGGTGGGCACCATTCCGAGCAAGGCACTGAGGATTGCGGCGAAGGCGACAGCAAAGATGATTAGTGGGATTATTATTGCTCCTATTATGTAGGCGAGAGCAGCCCTTCCAGTGGAAAGTTCGTGTAGTTGTCGAATACCTATGATCTGGACAACCAGAGTCCAGATGGCAAATATTATTCCTATAAGGGGAATCCATCCCAGTAGAAGCGACGGAGTGCTGCCGTAAGCCATAGCCTTTATTGTTTGCCCAACGCCTTTTCTTCCCCCGCAGACGTAGACCCAGATGTGCATCCATAGACTGCCAATAAGTATGCCAATCAACCCACCAATGAGGATCGAAATGAAACCCACAACAGCCATCACACCACCGAATAGTCCAAAGAGCCCTGTGAACTCAGGAGGGAACTCAGCGAAAGCCCCAATCCATGACATAAGGGTAGCAAATAAAGCGACGATAATAATAGTGAACAAGATTGCGTATATTATCAGCCATTTCGCAAAGAAGCCTATTGACCCACCCCAGCCCTCTTCCTTCACTTTATTGAACGTCTCTGTTGGAGAAAGCAAGAAGCCCTTAGTCTTCTCCCAAAAACTCATTTATATTCCTCTGCAAAGGAGTATGAAATGGAAATACATTTAAAACTTTTCATAGCTGTTGTGCTTCTCGGCACGCAATATTTCCGATACGTCTTCAAAGCGGTTAAGGTTAAGACATTCTTAAATAACTGTGAGGTTTGTTAAAAGAGAGGAAAGGTTTCATGTCTAATCTGATTTTCAGAGCTTTGCTTTCTGGACTGCGCTGGGAGGCAATTGTTCGTGTGTTGGGGTTGAATGAGCGAGTTAAGGGTATCGGAGATGGAAGAGTCGAGGGCTATCAATACATGATTGTTCAGCGTGGAGATGAAATCCTGATAATTTTGCCCGACTATGAGTCCAGAGAAAAATGCGAGGAAGTAGCGAAGAAAATTTTGTCACAACTTGCGCCGAAATCTGAGATTCAAGTGGCAACTATGGGTTATGCCTCATCCCATTGCAATTTTTGTCTGAAGCCAACTCCAATGCCATACCATTGTCATAGATGTGGAGGTTGGTATTGTGAAAGCCATAGACTTCCAGAAAAACACAACTGCCCCGGAGAAGAAGTGGGAAAAGGAAAGATTGTTGAACGACTAAAACCCAAAAAACAGGAAAAGAAAAAGGAAATAATCATAGCGGAGGTTCCATGCGGCTAGACAGAAAAATAGCAGGGAACATGATCTAGATGCCGTGTGAAGACTTCGAGAAAAAAGTTTTAGACATTTGTAAGCGTACTGCTGGTGTTCGAGAGATAGTTGCTGCGTGTTTTTATGGATCTCGGGTATATGGGTATGCCAACTACAAAGGTGATGTAAATGTTCTGCTTGTGCTCAAGGGTTTTGGACTTAGATTAAAAAGTTATCAAAAGCCATTGAATGAAACAAACGTGTTTATTTTAGCAGTTGATAAAGGTGTCTTCGAAAGCGATGTGGAACAGGGATGGTTGGGGGAGTTTGTCGCCGACAAAATCACCTTCCCCTATCAACCTTTTGTAAACAGTGAATATCTGTGGCAAAAAGAGGTTCAGATGAAGAAACGAATAATTCAAGAGCTTTTGGAAAACATGGTTTGGGAATTTCCTGAGTTGTCCCATGAGTTCCTCATTAGGGCAGAATATTTCATGTACAAAGCCATGAAACAGCGGGCTCGACTGTTCCCACCCATAACCTACAGTTACCTCAACATGCTAAGCGATGACGTAAAAACAAAAAACACAGAATCCATAATGAAGGGATACCTCCAAGCACTCGAGGAGCTAGCAGGAGAGGATAAAATAGCCTTCTCAAATGAGCACGTCAAAATTAATCCGACCTTCATCAAAACCGTCAAAAAACGAAAACTTCGAATCCCACCCTTCCTCAAATCCCTTCAAAAGGCAGCACTCACCCATCTCGTTAGCTTCTTCCCAAAAATGACGGTTCCCTTTACAAGTGAAGAAGAAATTTTCATGAAGACACATCAGGAGGTCGAGATAGAGGACCTGAGTTCTCAACTTGAAGAACCTGAAAGATACGTATCGATGCCAACTCCATTTGGATTAGTAACACTCTCTGACGAGACTACGATAGAAGATTTTGTCAGAAAAACACTTCCAGGCGGAGAGATTTTGAACATGGAAACAGAGAAGATAGGAGGTGTTCTAAACGATGTCTATCAGCTTAGGCTTCGAAGAGACAAAGAAGAGCAGAGAATTGTGGTGAAAAAGTTTAGGGACTGGCATGGGTTCAAGTGGTTTCCACTTGCTTTGTGGGCGGTAGGGACAAAAGCTTTCGTGGTTCTTGGGCGGTCGAGATTAGAGAGAGAATACGCCATCAACCAGTTCTTGGGCAAGGAAGGCTTCCTTGTTCCTCGGGTTCTCTACGTAAGCCCGCAAGAAGGCTTGATTTTCAAAGAATTCATTGAAGGCGAAAACTTAGTTCACGTCATTAAACGGATTATTTCGTCTAAGAACGAGCACCCAACAGCAGACATCGCTTTAGTTAAGGAAGCTGGTAGAAAAATCGCTGAAGCGCATAAGTTAGGAGTCGCCTTTGGAGACTGTAAACCCGAGAACATCCTAGTTACAAAGGAAGGAAAACTCTATTTCGTGGACCTTGAACAGGCGACGAGAGGGGGAAATCAAGTGTGGGATATAGCTGAATTCCTTTATTACTCCGGTCATTACGTTTCCCCTCTTTCTCCTACAGATGGAGTAGAGTTCATGACGAGAAAATTTATTGAAGGATACCTTGAGGGAGGTGGGAAAAAAGAAACCGTAAGGGGTGCATGGTCTCCCAGATACTCAAAGGTTTTTAGTGTTTTCACACCTCCTCACGTCCTTCTGGCTATTTCTAACCTTTGCAGAAAAGCTAATGACATTTAAGATGCAACCAGAATACGTATTGAGGAGCATAAATGACGAGGCAGAAGACAACCCTCACTTTCTACGGTGGAGTGAATGAGATTGGAGGAAACAAGGTTCTCCTAGAAGACAGAGGAGTCAGAATCTTTCTAGACTTCGGAGAGTCTTTTACCTTTGGCACAGACTATTTTACGGGTTGGCTTGCACCCAGAGCAGTAAACGGTTTAGGAGACTACTTTGAGTTCAATCTACTACCAAAAATAAGGGGAATTTATAGTAAAGAACAGTTGGCGTTCACAGACCTTCCCTATACTAAGCCGAAACACGATGCGGTGTTTCTATCTCACGCCCACGTAGACCACATGGGGCACATCCTATTTCTCGATGAAAAAATTCCCTTATATTGTGGTTACGGAACAAAAATATTCATTGACTCAATGGAGTCCACCAGCAACATCGATTTCGGGAAGCACCTCTATAAAACATTCAGAACAGGACACAAAATAAGAATTGAACATTTAGTGATAGAGCCTATTCACGTTGACCATTCCATCCCTGCTTCCTATGGGTTCATAATCCAAACTTCTAAGGGCGCAGTCGTGTACACTGGAGACCTTAGAGCCCATGGTCCTCGAAAGGATATGATGGCTGAATTTGTGGAAAAGGCTTGCGAGACTGAACCAGTGGCAATGATAACTGAGGGAACAAGGATGGTTGAGACGGAGAGAAGAAAGAACTACTCTGAATCGCAGGTAGAGAAGCTAAGCAACGAAGTTATTTCTAAAACAGATAAGATAGTGTTTGTTGCCCATTACGGACGGGACACGGACAGATTCAGAACATTTTATAATGTAGCCAAAGATAACGACAGAAAACTTGTCATATCTCCGAAAACTGCTCATCTACTCTGCCGACTTGTACAGGATGAACGCCTCATCTTTCCCGACCCCATGGAAGATGAGAACATTTTAGTCTATTACAAAAGGAAAAAAACCGGGGAGTTTCGAGAGGAGGATTATTACGTTTGGGAGCGGGAGTTCATGGAAAAGATGGTGAATCACAAGTTCGTGCATGAACACCAGAGTGAAATTGTTATGGACTTGGATTTCTACCAGTTCGCAGAACTCATCGACATAAAACCGAATTCCGGTAGTCACTTTATCCACAGCATGAGTGAACCCTACAGTGAAGAGGACATAGAAGAGACAGTTATGCACAACTGGCTAGACCACTTCGAAATCAAGTTTCACCAACTTCACGCTTCTGGACATCTGAATAGACGCCAACTAACAAACCTCATCAACTACATTCAACCCAAAAGAATTTTCCCAATACACACAGAAAACCCAAAATTGTTCACAAAAATTAACGAGAATGTTCAATTGGTAGAATACGGAAAGAAATACGCACTGTAGAAACAGTCTCTGACTCATAGCATGGTCAGAAGGCGCCCCCACCCTAAAGCTGGTTTTACATATTGGATTTTTTTAAGCATCGCCCACAAAGTTGCAGTGTTGCTCGAAACGACTGGTTTCTTGAGTTCTTCTTCTAATCTGCTTACCACTTCAATTGTTCTGAAGTTGGTACAACTCACAAAGACACCATCACTCCAAACTTTATCAACTTCTTTAACAAGTTCATAAACGGTTCGAGGACTCTGCTCCCCAATCTTTAGATTATCCTTCAACCCGAGACCCTGTATCTTTTGGATAACAAACCCATTCTCCTCCAAAAATCTTCTTTCTAAGGAATTGATTTCTTCAGTGTATGGGGTTGCAACCGAAATTCTGGATAGTTTCAGGGCTTTGAGGGCGTCTACAACCGCTCCAGCGGTAGCAATGGCTGGTATACCAGTGGCCTTTTCAATTTTTGTGACAATCTCTTTATCGTGTCCTAGACCGCGGAAGAGACTTCCAGACGTACAACCGAAACCGATTACGTCAACCTTCGCGTCTGATAGTCTTAGTGTTGCGGGCTCTATTTCTTTCTCCATACCCTTAAGCTTAGATAAGGTGACCTCTTTTAGTCGCATTCTTGCCACATGAACCGTTGCCTCTCTTGGTCGCATGACGTTGAACTCGTGTTCCATTGTTGTGTTTGATGAAGGGATGAGCAACCCTAACCGAAGAGTTTTTGGCAACTATTGTTGCTCCTACAGGGCTGTTTCTTGGGGTACCATGGATGTTTTCTGTCTCGTTTTAATTCGAAAACGACTTGGTTCTTCTCGTCAACGCATGGCACGGTTGTTGCATCTTTGTCTTTATCCCATGGGAATTCTGCTCCCCACATAAAGGCGTAGAGTGTGGGCACGATAGTGGCTAAGGCACCTGAACATATCTTTCCTTTCACACTTACCCCGTCAAAAATGACCTTGTCTCCTATCTTATGTCCAACTTCGCATTCTCCCTTGATCTCTTTCACGGTAGCGGTGACAGTATAACCGTAACCTTTTGTTTTCTCTCTCATGTTTGCAACTCCCTGACATCCATGTATTTTTATATCTGTAAGGCATAACCTTTACTTCATTTTGGAGGAAGCCGTTTGGAAAAGATTTGGAAGAGTATGGAAAAACATGGAGTACCCGGCAGAGATTTGTATGAACTACCGACTTCGGAGAAAAGGTTTCCAGACAAGTGCCACTACAGAATAGAAATCTCTGGTGTGGAACGACCGTCCACATTAGAAGCGTTAATAGACGAGATGGAAAAGAGAAAGGTGCCAGTTCACAGATTGATTTCAATGGTGATGGGAGCAACCCTTCTCTCAGACGACGAACTAGAGAAATTTTCAAAATTGGCGAAAGACGCAAAACTTGAAGTCATCATAACTCCTGGTCCAAGGGCTTCCTGGGATTTAGGAGGCCAGATTAGAACACCAGAGGGAGCACTATCTGGGATGCGTTTCAGGGGCTCGGACAATCTCGCATACGTAATTGCGGACATTAAGAGAGCCATTGAGTTTGGCTTCAGAGGCTTCCTGGTTGTAGATGAGGGCTTGCTTTGGCTCCTGAACGAGATGAGAAAGGCTGGGGACATACCGAAGGATGTGGTCTTCAAAGTTTCAATTTTCACTGGTCATGCAAACCCAGCAGGGGCAAAGGTTTTAGAAATGCTAGGCGCCAACACGTTTAACCCACTGGCAGACTTGACACTCCCGATGTTGGCAGCCATAAGAAAAGCCGTAGAAATACCCATTGATGTTCACGTTTACCTCTTCGATTCTTTTGGTGGGTTCAATCGTTTCTGGGAAACCCCAGAAATCGCAAGAGTAGCCTCGCCATGCTACTACAAGATCGAGCCTGGACCGAGTGTGAGCGCTCTGTACAAGCCTTGGACCAGCCCAGAACATCTAGCATTCCTTGCCAGAGAAAAAGTCAAACAAGCGGAGATCATCATATCTATTATGGAGAAGAACTACCCAGAAGCTAAACTTTCAGAGGTGGGCGCTAAGGATCTTGCATTTCCCAAGCCTTAATCCAACCTCTTTTTTCATTGGTTTCCAAGCACATTTGTGAACAGAATCATAGGAAATCTTTTGATTTTCGTAACTCCAGAGTAAACATATTAGGAACTGCGTGATTTAGAATCGAATCCCGTTGAGTTGGTTAGTAATGAAGACAAAGAAGTTCAATTTGAAAGGAATTTTTCCTGCCTTAGTTACCCCGTTCAAGAATGAGACGGAAGTCAATGAAGAAGCCCTTAGACGCTTGGTTAACTTCGTGATTGATGAGGGAGTAACGGGAGTTGTGCCCGTTGGCACCACCGGAGAATTTGTCTATATGTCGGAAGAAGAGCGGAAAAGGGCTTTGGAAATAGTTGTTGATGAGGTTGACGGCAGAGTTCCGGTGATTGCTGGGACTGGCGCGAGTTCAACCATGGAGGCAACAAGGTTGTCTAGGCACGCTGAGGATGTTGGGGCGGATGCCGCTTTGATCGTCACCCCATACTATTTGCTTCCAGCAGACAAAGGCGTCTATCAACACTTCTATGAGGTTGCCAAAGCCACCCAATTACCAATCGTTCTATACAATATTCCACAGTGCACTGGTGGGTTCCTCAGCAGAGAAGTCGTAGAAGATTTGGCTCAGATAGGCAATGTTGTGGGACTGAAAGACAGCAGTGGGCATCTCCCTTACACGCTTGAGTTGCTAAACTTCGTGGGTGATAAAATCGACATTGTTTGCGGTCACGACGAAGTGGTTTTGCCAGCGTTGGCGGCTGGGGCAAAAGGAGCAATATTAGCTTCTGCGAATGTTATCCCGGATGTATGGGTTGAACTGTACAAGGCTGTACAAAGAAGAGACATCGGCTCCGCTAGAAAACTCCAAATGAGTGCCCAGAAGTTGGCGAGAATTTTCTGTAGATATGGCGGAGCCGTAGCGGTTAAAGCAGCTCTAAAGATGATGGACATTGATGTTGGAAAGGTGAGGAGACCATTGGTAAGTGGCGGAGTCTTGAGTTGGGAAGTTAGAGAAGAAATACAGATGGAACTTGAAAAACTCGGGAAGATAAAGCCAAAAACAGTAGAAGTTAAGATTGAGCTTACAAAGCCCTTAAAGGACAGATTTCAAGACCTAGGAATCGCAGCCAAGGACATTGAACAGTCAAAGTCCTTAGTGAGTGAAGCCTCGGTTGGAGAAGGAAGAGAAAGGTCGCAGGTCTTTTTGTTGGCAGGTCCAAAGCAAGGCGCCGTAGGTTATGCGTGGGCAAGAGCCTTAGCTAATCCTGAGCCAGGGCACGAAGCCCTAACAGCCATCTTGGAGCCTAACCTCTCTGCTAAACCGATTACGCTTATTGTCCCAGCCGTTAAAATTGAGAGTCTACGGCAAGCAAGCATAGTGTATGGACCCGTTCAGTCGGCTGTTGGAAAGGCGGTTTCAGACGCAGTTGAAGGAAACGTGATTCCGAAAGAAATCTTAGAGGATTACGCTGTTGTAGTTAAGGCTGTTATCAATCCCGAAGCCCTAAACAGACAAGCGTTGTTTAGGAACACTTACGATGCGGTTAAGTTGGCTCTTAAAAACGCCTTTCGGAACAGGAGAGGTTAAGATGGAGAAGAAGATTTGGCCGAAGGGAGTGATTCCCGCATTAGTGACACCGTTCAAAAGAAACTCTGAGGTCGACGAAGAAGCGTTAAGGCGGCTGATAGATTTCGTCGTAGAGAAGGGTGTCACGGGTGTGGTTCCATGCGGAACAACAGGCGAGTTCGTCAACATGACCACAGAGGAAAGGATGAGAGTTGTTGAAGTCACCATAGACGAGGTCAACGGTCGGGTGCCAGTCTACGCTGGAACAGGAGACGCTGGAACCAAAAAAGCCATAGAGCTTACCGAACACGCTGAAGATGTGGGTGCTGACGCCGCCCTTGTGGTCTCCCCATTCTACTTCAAACCAACAGACAAGGAAATCTTTGAGCACTACGAAGAAATTGCAGATGCTGTAGACCTTCCAATTATTCTCTACAACATTCCGCAGGTTACGGGTGTTGAGATACTCTGGTGGGTTGTGGAGGGATTAGCCGAAATCGACAACATAGTTGGGATTAAGGACAGCAGTGGTAGCATGCCGTACATGATGGCTCTGTTAGAGAAGGTTTACGGAAAAATCTCCATCCTTTGCGGACATGACGAGATTGCGGTTGCAGCGCTTGCCGCTGGTGCTGATGGACTGATATTGGCGTCTGCGAATCTGATACCAGACCTTTGGTTGCAGCTATATGACTTAGTTAAAGCATATAATCTAGAGGAAGCATGCGGTCTTCAGAGGAAGGTTCAGACTCTGGCAAGGATTATCACTAGGCAGGGTGGTGGACTCGCTGTTAAGGCTGGGCTGAGAATGATGGGACTGGAGGTTGGAACCGCCAGAAGACCTCTAATGACTGGAGGAATCTTCCGCTATGAGGATGAAGAACTACTCAGACAGCACTTGGAGTGGTTAGGTAAACTTCCCAGCAAAACCATCCAACTGGAAATCAAACCGAAGCTTGTAGCAGAAAGCACATTCGCTGGGGCTATACCCCAAACTCCCAACAGAATAAGTGACTTCTCCCTGAAAGTTGCAGAAGCCTTCGCATCACCAAGCACAGCTGAAGTAGCCCACATTGACCTCCTCATTGGGCTTAGAGACGGACCAGTTGGCAAGACCCTGCAGGAAACTCTAGCCAATCCCAGAGCTGGTCATGAGCCTCAACTCGTAAGATTCGGAAGCAAACCAGTCAAGCCGGACACTTTACTGGTTCCCACAGTAACAATAAGAACCGAGCGTCAAGCCGAACTCGTTTATGTGCATGCAATGAGTGGAGTTGGCAAGGCTGTTGTGGACAGTGTTGAAGACGGTTTGTTGCCCAAAGACTCCTTAGAAGAACTGGTTATGATTGCAAACGTCTTTGTTCATCCGACTGCATCTAACCCCAAACGAGTAGTTATAAACAATTATAAGGCTATGGTTTGGGCAATTCGTAGGGCATTAGAAGCGAGACCTACGTTGGGGGAGTTGATGGAGAGGAAGGAGTCCGCCAGGCATCCATTCCGTTACGAACCATAACCACTACAATCGTAATAGAACTACAAAACTTCGTCAAAGGCTCCAAATCTAAGAATCAGAATTATTAGAATAAAACTCATAATCGTTACCAATTGAGTGGCAAATGGGAATGAATGTGTGACTTTGATTGGTAAAGAAATATTAAAGACGTTCATAGTGGCGTGGAATGCAAAAACACCCCAAATCTCTTCCTTACCCTTGAAGAAAAGATAACCAACGAAGATACCAAAACAGAGGACATAAACGAACTGCGATTGGAAGAACTTCTCGATCCAGTTCAACTGAAAGATGTGGATATGCTGCAGAGAGAAAAGTAGCGAAGAAATGGAAACCCCTATTACGTATCCATATCGTGATGCGATTCTCGACTGCATATAACTCCTAAAAGTGACCTCCTCAACAAAGGCTCCGAAAACAGCGAATACAACGTAAAGCATGAAGGCTGAAAAGATGGAGGAATAAATGGAATAACTCTCATACCCTTTTATGCTTGGGAAAGAGGAAAACTCCAAATTACCGCCGACTCCCAAACTTATTGAAAGCCATATCGCTTGAAATAGGAAGGCAAACACGATACCAACCATTATCACGTTGTAACTATGCAATTTGACAACTTCTGAGAACACCTCTTTCTTCGCTTCCTTCTTTAAGAAAAGCATTGAAAGTAAAAGGACCGCAGAGTAGGATAGAATCAACACGAGAAAGAGAGGTTCTATATTTTCAAATAATTGCCAGATGGGATATCGCGCAAACCAGACTAAGTAAATGAGGATTAGAAGGAAGATTGGACACGATAATGTTCTCAAACCATTTTTAGAAGTCATATGAAGTCAACCAACGCTGGACTTTGGTATTCTTTCTCAAATGTTTAACGCTACTAAATAATAGTTTCAAATTCTCTCTAGTCTATAAGGTTATAATCCTCAAATGAATTTTAGATGATGGTGTGTGAGTCTGGTTTGTCTGAAATCCACGAGGGCGACGACGTTCTTCTCTACTTAGATCGGAAGAGAACTTATCTTGTCAAGGTTGAGAAAGAAAAAAGTTTCCACACTCACAAGGGATTTGTTCAACTGAATGAGTTGATCGGAAAGCAATATGGAACTCGCATAACCAGTAGCATGAACATAGAGTTCATAGCCTTAAAGCCCACATTACAAGATCACATCTTCAAGATGCAGAGAAAGACCCAGATAACCTATCCAAAGGACATAGCCCTCATCCTGATGTTCAGTAACGCTGGTCCAGGCATCAAGATTGTTGAGGCAGGAACTGGAACTGGAGCCCTAACCACAGCCCTCGCCTATCATGTTCGCCCCACAGGCCACGTTTACAGCTACGAAATCAGAAAGGAATTCTTGGAAATGGCACTAAAAAACTTGATGAGAGCAGGAGTTTCCGATTACGTCACTGTCAAGAACAAGGACATAACAGAAGGCATCGACGAAACAGAGGTTGACGCAGTGGTCTTGGACCTCGCAACTCCATGGCTGGTCATCCATCACGCCTACACAGCCCTAAAAGGAAGCGGCGTCATCGTCTCCTTCAGTCCCACCATTGATCAAGTTGTGAAAACAGTTGAAGCCCTAAAGGAAAATGAGTTTGTATCTATTGAAACAGTTGAATGCCTCGTGCGAGGCATGCAGATTGAAAGAGGAAAGACTCGACCACAAACTCTAATGACAGCACACACAGGCTACATTACATATGCACGTAAAGCCCTCTGATTCAAGGCATCTTTTCTTCAATCACTCCCTCTGAAGAGTTACAGCGGCAACCACTAGCTTCAGCTTATCTTTGGTTTCCTTAACTGTTTTTTCCAGACTGGAAGTATCCCTCTGTCAACCAGTACTACAACCCCTAAAGATACGAAGCATAACGGCACGCCGATGATCAAGCCTTCCGCTATCCAAACCAAACTTGTAACCAACCAAGGTATAACGGACAGGATTTGGGTGATGGCTTGGGGTGGTTCTGCTCCTGTCTTCTCTTTTAAGGTTGTTTTTATTGTGGAGTAAGAGACTTCCTCTGTCTTGTCGGGGGTGGTTACGCTTCTTACGCTTGTTGTTATAGATGTAACGGTTCCGTTGAATTCGATCAAAGCTTTGGTTGCAAACACGAAGGAACTCATGTTCTCCTGAGGTATCTTGGAGACAACTTCTCCACTCCAAAGGCTGTCCCTAAAGAACAAGTCTTCTGAGTAGATGTATCCGCCTTCCACTTCCGTCAAGGCTTCGAGTTGACTGACAACCGTTTCAAAGGTTCCTTGTTTTAACTCGCCTTCTATTGTTTCAAAAACTTGCCAAGCGTACTGATCAACTTTGGACCATGAGCCTGATAACCCCCACTGACTCTTCAGCATTGACTCCTCTGACATCAATTCCAATTCAGGAATGCTTTGCTTTAAATGTGGGCTACTAGTATACGCCGTGAGGAATATGACTAAAACAGTCAACAAAACCGCTAGACCTATCTCCTTCTTAGACACCTTCACATAGTTCACCAAATAAACCATTCAAAACGATATCTATAATCCTACATTTTAGAACAGGCTGTACTAAAAACAGAACAAATGTTTCAGCTATGCAGGGGCAGAAATGGATAATAACGATATGATGAGTAAGGTCGTCGCCTTCTAACGAGTAAGTAAACGACTAGGGCTACCAAGAAACTGAGTGCGAGTGTCCCGACGAAGGGATCGGTTGGCTGAGATTTTGCGGCGTCAAGACCATAAGCTTCACGAAGTTTCTGCATACTTTCTTCTTGCGAACTATCTACCTGTGCAAGTGTGTATGCATACCTGCCTTCCTCTGATCGGGTTACAAAGAGCAGATGTATTGGAAAAAGCATCATCATCGCACCTAACAAAATTGCAGCAGAAGTGTAAGCGATGATTTTCTTCATTTTTGCTTTCTCCGGTTTGGTAGGTGTAATCAACATAATTGTAGAATTGGGAGGTATATAATTCCACGGTTTAGAACAGCCAGTTCTACCATTAGAACGATAAGTTTCATTGTTGGGTTCTCCTTTGTCTGTTTTTTAGAGCACGTTCTACTCTTTTCTTTCCAGAGGGGTGGTCGTAAAACACGAATTCTATTAGTGGGTGTGAGTAGGCGTATCTTAGGTTCTGGTCACAGAGTTTGGTCATCGAACTGATGTATGCGTCTGGCTTGTCAACGAGGTTGAGTTCATACTGGTCTGCTTGTCCTTCTTGCCAGCGGCTATACGTATTAAAGATGGGAATGAAAACTGTGTAGATTAAACCGAAAACCAGTGTGAGTAGTGGTAGCGAGGCGATAGAAGCCATTTCGGTTATGCCAAAGAAACCCATTGTGGCTCTCAATATTTGGTCGGTAACAATCAGTACCACGAGAAAGAAGAATATAATGAGTAGAGTTGCTTTCCCAATGTGATGATAAACGTGGTGACCTAATTCGTGACCCATTACGCTTTCAGTTTCATCGCTTGTGTAGTTTGCGAGGAAAGTGTCGCTGAGCAGCATCCTTCGAGTATTCGCAATTCCAGCGAGTGCGGCCATAGCCTTCTTGGTTTTTTCTCCAGCCTTCATCTCGTATACGCCCACAACCCTAATTCCAGCTTTCTCGGATAGGCTGGAGAGTTTCTTGAGAAGTTTTTCGTCGCTTATCTTCGGAAACTTGTAAAACATCGGCATTATCAGAACTGGAAAGGCGTAAGAGAAGAGGACAACAAAAACTGTGGAGACAATCCAAGTGAATAACCACCAGTATGCTGGGCTCTGAGACATGGAAAAGTAGACACCTTCAACGAAGAAGAGCATGAAAGCAACGTAAAGTATCAGCATCTTTAATTTATCTCTAAACCACTTGCCAAAGTTGTCGGTTGCGAGTTCAAACCTATGTTCGAGGACGTATTCTTTGAGGTAGTCAAAAGGGAGAGTGACAAGCCAGAATAGCGCATAACCGATTAGGAAATAGAGGGCCACGATTTGCCACTTTTCCCCAACCCATATTTTTACTGATTCTTCCAAAGCAATGTGCAGTCGCAGGCTCAAAACGACAAACGCTAACAGAAGTATAGTCACGCCTTTGCACAATGATAGTGCTAATCCAGTGTATAGATACTGCCGTGCCTTTTGTTGCGTCTCCGTATCAAAACCAGATTGTTCGCTCATCTCGCCACCTTCTTAATAGAGGCATTTCAGAATTCCATGTCCACTGTTAGAATGGTTTTTCCATCCAGAGCCTGATCGTCTCGTACCACAGACTGAAGCAAGCCACAAGACCGAAAGAAAGGGCGGCGATGCTGTGAACCCCACCTGTTAGTCCGTAAAAGATTAAGTAGAGACTCAGCATGGTCGTCAGCAAAACGGAATAGAAGAGGTATCGGGGAACGAGAAACCGCCCGAGCTTGGTGAAAAACCGTAGTATACCAACCTTGACTTTTTGAACCAAAAAGTACTCTCCAGTCTCACGCTTATCAACCAAACCGAGCTCAAGAAGTTTGTCGAGATGATGAGCCGCCACGCTTGGACTGGAAAACCCCAAGGAACGCTGAATCTCCCGCACCCCAACAGCGGAACTCGGAGACCTCAGCAAATACCAATAAACCAGAAGGGTTTTCCCCTTCAACTCAGACTCAACCAACAACAAATCAGACGAAGAATCCTTCGACATTCAACACGCCCATCAAATGTATTATTTACACGAATATTAAAGCCTAAGACACTTCAGCAACATAAAGAAACTCTTAAATCAATTAGGTGAGTAGCCACTTCTAACCAAAACGTGGCCGGGGTGAGGTATATCGGTTTGGTATGGGATGTTACCCACAGACTTTCCCTCTTTTTGTTGCCTTTTCTTTCTTTACCACATTGATACGAAAGTTTTTTTAACTTTTGTTTCCATATGGAAACTTTAGTTTACAGTGATTCAAATGCAGTTTCATGATCTCGTTGAAATGCTATTAGGTTCCAAAGTGAAAGTTAAGGCTCTTAGAACGCTTTGGAGATATCGAGAGAAAGAATTTACCATAAGGGAACTTGCCAAATTTTTGGGGATATCGCATACGGGTATCAAAAAGGTTGTCAATGAACTTGAAAAAACTAATGTCTTAAGAGTGAGAACAGTTGGCAGGTCCTACGCTTTCAAATTGAATATGAGCAGTTACGCGGCAAGCATTGTAGAAAAAACGTTTGAAATGGAACGGGGAGCCCTTTCAGAGCTTAGAGACGCGATAAGGAAAAAGCTGGAGTCTCGTTTGGTTACATCTGCTGCGTTATTTGGAAGCGTTGTGGAGGGAAAAGAGATGCCGCGAAGCGACATTGACCTCCTCATCATAACCAACCAGAGAGAAAAGGTTGAAGAAATTGTTGCTGAGCTTCAAAACGATGTTTCTGAGAGATTTGGAAATTCAATCTCAGCATACTACGTCAGTGAAGAATATCTGCGAAAGAAACGGAGAAAACCGCCGATCAAACAGGCTTTGCAGAATCACGTGTTGATTTGCGGTAAACCTCTGGAGTGAAAAGTCATGTCGGTGAGAGTTAGACACATCGACAAGTCTCTTTTTAAGAACTACTTAAGAAAATCTGAAGAATGTTTAGAGGCAGCATCCGAATGCTTGGAAAGAGGTCGTTGGAACGCCGCGGTCATAAGTGCTGTTCATTGTGGAATAAGTGCTTGTGATGCGTTGACTGTTTTCATGTTGGGCGTTAGACATGCTGGAGAAAGGCATGAAGACGCTATAAGCCTTTTTCAAACCGCTGGTTTACCAACGGATGTTCTGATGGCTAAAAGTAGACAGTTGAGCAGACTGCTTGGAATAAAGAATGCGGCTGAATATGAAGAGAGGCTGATGAATGAGAATGACGCAAGACAAGCGTACGAGATGCTGAGCGATTCTTTGGCTGGGTCAAAGAATACTTGAGCAAGTGATTGCTTTGTATGCTGATTAATCCACTAATAGATGGCGTACACCTATACCGCAAACGCAAATAAGCGCCAAGCGAATGAGGTTAAGAAGAAAACCCATCAAAGCGAACGGGGTCAAGCAAAACTATAGGAAAAGTGGCCGGGGTGAGGTAGCCTGGTAGCCTATAGGCCTGTGGAGCCTAGCGCCCGGGTTCGAATCCCGGCCCCGGCCCTTCAGTTATGGTGATTAGTTTGGTCGAAGTGCAAATCAGTGTCTTAACGCCAAAACATCGAACAGAGTTTCTCAAGGCCTACGAAAAAGTGTACAGTTCAAGAGAAGAAGCGGAGACATTTTATGGCAGATTTGTGCAGAACCGTTGGATCTCAGCTGCATGGAAAAATGGAGAGTTGATTGGCGTCTTAACTTGGACTCCGAGAGAAGCCGTAAAACATGGACTAGCTGAAATCATAGATTTTTGGGTTAAGGCTGAAGAGCGAAGGAAGGAGTTGGAGGAAAACTCGTTGACCACGCTCTTCTGCAGATGAAACGCTACTACGAACGTTTCGGCGCCACACTAAACAAAGTCATGTTGTTCACCGGAAACGCTGACAGATTTCTCGCCGCTAGACGCCTATACGAGAAGAAGGGATTTCGGGTTGTGGCAACTATTCCCAAAAACGCTTTAGATAACCCTTATGGTGACGACCTACTCTATGTGTCACAAATTACACCATAAGAATAAGGCATCAGAGGCGCCCCATTCTTCTTAAATACTCGAAACGTTCAGATTCAAGTACCAACGGAGGATCCACTAGCATTGAAACTTCTTCTCGACGAGATGTACACAGGCCTAAAAGAATACTTCGAGACTCTGGGTTGGGATGTGGTAACCGTTCAAGACGCTGGGTTAAAAGGTGCAGAAGACAGGAAGATCATAGAATACGCCAAAAAGAATGGACTATTACTCGTGACTCAAGACCAAAAACCCGCAGACCTCGCCGATCTCAAAGGAGTTCCACACGTGCTGATTTCCAAGAAAATGATCGCAGTAATGGCTGACGCCAAGATCAGAGAAAAATACCCAGACATAAAAGACAGTTGAGGACGACTCCTTCTACTCTTAGGATCGCTAATAGAAAAAGTTTACTTTCACGTACACATTCATGGATTCTATGGGCCGGTAGTTCAGTTTGGAATGAATGCCTGACTTGCACTCAGGAGGACGCGGGTTCAAATCCCGCCCGGTCCACTTAAGTGTGACAATAAGGTTGACTTCGTGTTGAACATGGTATCAAACGCTTTTCCCTCGAAAGATGTGGAAAGGTTAGTTCTCAGTCAGCATCATTTGACTGTGGAAACTTTGGGGCGGAATAAGGAGGATATTATCAGGATTGTCAGTGATGTTGGTGGGCTTCACGCTCAATCGTTTGAATCCCCCTATTTTTCATTGTGGAATCGAATGACAAACTTCAACTGGGATTGGCTGGATCAGCTACTGAAACAGAAAATGTTGATTGCCGCTCACTTAATGCGGGTAACCTTGCATATCGTTCCACTAAATGAGTTCCCAGCATATTTTCAGGCTACACGTGATGCTATACGCAGATTCCTTACGAACCGTGGCTTGTCGTGGCCTCCCAGATTCACTACAACCCATCAAGCTATACTAGACTTCATCAATGAAAAAGGGGCAGCCACAACCTTAGAGATTCGAAAATCTCTCAAGTCCAAAAGTTTGTCTAACAAAAATCTGCACAGAATAATTCACTACGAACTTGCTGGGGTCGGAGCCATTCTCAGATCAGAGAGAAGACCAACAGCTCCTACTCAATGGAAATGGTCAACTACAGAAAGGCTGATGGATAAATCTTCGTTGGAAAGCATTACGGAAGAAGAAGCGAAGGAGTGGCTTGTCCAAAAGTATCTCAAGGCTTTTGGGCCTTCATCAACAGAAGATGTTATCTCATATACGTGGTATACTAAAAGAGAAATCAGAAGAATACTCGAAAAGTTGGTGGCGAAAGGAAAAGTCTTAGATGCCAAGGTCGATGATGAAAGTAAGCATTGGATTTTGTCCGAAGACATCAACAGACTTCAGGAATTAGAAGCAGAAACTTATCCGCCTGAAAAGTCCAGCATTGTTCACGTTCTTCCTGAGTTCGACCCTCTCACAGTTGGCTACAGAAAAAGATGGAAAACGCTCATTTCTGTCCCACCAATTCGTCCTGGTCTCAGAGCCCACCCTGCTCCGGGCATAATTTTAGTCGATGGACAAGTTTTTGGTAGATATCTACCTTGGCCAGACTTTGCCTTGTTTTTTAATGTGAAAGATAAGGAGCCAAAAGTAATCAAAGCGATCCTTAAGAAGTTTGAAGAGATGGCAGCACTGAAGGGCATGCAGGTTTTTTGTATAAAAAGGATTGACGGAAAAGAAGTAACATCAAAGAAGTTGAAACCGTTATTAGGTTATTTCTATGAATCAGAATATTTTATGTGCAAGGGATGCCTCTGCAAGAAACTTTCATGACGACAAAAGACACATAATCACAGCATGTCTGAAACCATGTCGCCCAATTAATCAGTGGAGGATACGCGGATGCCCAATAGCCTAAAAGAAGTTCAGAGGTTCATGAATCGAGAGCGATTGGCTGCTTTTGCCACAGTTAGCCCTAACAACGAGCCTCACATTGTCCCAGTTTTCTTCACCTACGACGATGGCAAGGTGTACATACAAACCGACCGAAATTCAGTGAAAGTTCGCAATCTTATAAGAAACGATAATGTGGCTGTTATGGTTTACCGTGGAGAGGAAGCGGTTATCATAAAGGGAAAGGCACGATTAATCGACGATGACGAAGAATTCGTCAAGAGAACACGGGAGCATGTTGATAAATATCGGCTTAAACTGGATGAGCGTGGCAGAGATTCTCTTGGAATACCCCTGTTCGATGATAAGGTTCGTTGCGTCGTTAAAGTAACTCCAAAACGAATCTTATTCTGGTAATGAACAAGCATTTATTCGCCTAACAACTCAAAGCATATGGAGGTAATTTTGGTGCGCGAAGACACGTTATCGCCCTTCGAGGACTATTTCTGGGGTAATGTCGATCTAAACAACAAAGTGATTTTAGACGCAGGCACCGGATTCGGCGTTACCACACTAGAGACTGCCAAGCGAATTAATCTCCAAAAGGCAAGAAGCAGAATAATAAGCGTTGATATAAATCCGCAATCGTTTGAGTTTGCTAGAAAACTGCTGATGGAACACGGGTTGCTGGACCTCGTAACCTTTGAGAAAGCAGACCTTTCATCCATGCCAAAAATACAAAACGAGTCTGTGGACATCGTTATTTCCACGCGCACAATCGCTGACATCAACTCATTTCCATGCCGACTAGTAAAGGCTGCAGCGGAATTCTACAGAATCTTAAGAAAGGATGGCAGAATCATATTAAGCGATGAGTGCCACCGCATAAAAGCGCAGGGTGAAGAGGAAAAGGTCGGTGTAACAAGGTGGCAACTCGCAAAGGCAATTTCTCACCTTATCGGGAGAGCGCACTCCCACGAGGTCGAGCCTGAAGATTTGGAGTTCGTCATGACGCTTGTTGGATTTCAACAGTGCAGATGGGCTGTTTTCAAAGGAGAGGAAATACCGCCACAAAGAATCAACCACTTCGTCGTGAGAGCCACTGAAATGGCTAACCAGATAGAAAATCCCAAGTTGAGAAAAGTATTCCTAGAGGAAATCAAAGCTGTGAAAAAAGTTTTTAATGAAAAAGGAGGCGTTTTCCCTCCGAAATACATTTTTCACGCAGCAAAATAGAAGACTAATATGTGGGTAAGTCTTCTTCCCTTGACAAACACTTCAACAGTAAATACTATTGTTAGTAGAGTCGATTGCAGTTGCGTGCCGAAATCAAAGTCAGTGGAATTGTTCAAGGCGTGGGCTTCAGACCCTTTGTCTATCGCACGGCTGTGAAAAACTCTTTGGTAGGCTTTGTTCGAAATCGGGGAGACGCAGTCGTTGAAATAGTAGTTGAAGGCGAAGAAAGCAATATCAAACACTTTCTTAATGATCTTAGGAGAAGAAGACCACCCCTTGCCAGGATATACAGAATCACAACCAAATACTCTGACAACGAAAGTGGATTTGAAAAATTCACGATAGAAGCCAGTTTAGAAAACATCGAACTTTCAGGTTCGATTATTCCACCGGACGTTTCGATTTGCAACGAATGCTTAAAAGAACTTCGAAATCCCAAAGACAAACGACACAACTACTTTTTTATCACCTGTACAGATTGTGGTCCAAGATTCACAATAATTAGGAGCCTCCCATACGACCGTTCTAACACGACCATGAGGACGTTTCCAACGTGCAACTATTGCTCCAAAGAGTACAGAGATCCACTTAACCGTAGGTTTCACGCCCAAACAGTGGCTTGTAGCCAATGTGGTCCGAAGGCATATCTCGCCTCGAAGGACGGGGCACCTTTGGATTATGAGGACCCGATTAGAGAGGCTGGTAGGCTCCTTGAGGAAGGATATGTTGTGGCAATAAAGGGGAACGGAGGTTTTCACGTCGCAACTGCAACAACCCAGTCCGAACCAATAGCAAGGTTAAGAAAAGTAAAGCATAGAGCTCAAAAACCCTTTGCGGTCATGGCTCGGAATCTCCAAACTGTGAAGTCGTTTGCTGAAGTGAACCCAGAAGAAGCTAAACTCCTCACTTCCTATGTGAAGCCCATCATTCTGTTGAAGAAAAGAGACGATTACCATCTTTCGGAATTGATTTCTCCCGGGCTTCATAACGTTGGGGTGATGCTTCCATACACTGGTTTGCACGTTATGTTGTTTGATAAGGTAAGGGAGCCAGCCTTCGTGATGACAAGCGCCAATCCTCCCAACGAACCAATAGTCACAGAAAACGATGAAGCCACAAAAAAACTCGGATCAGTAGTTGATTTCTTCCTCTTTCACAACAGGACTATCGCCCAAAGATGTGACGACTCCGTCGTTCGACTCCATGGCGAAAGTCAGAGTGTAATTCGGCGCTCAAGAGGATACGCCCCCGAACCCGTTCATTTAAAGCGTTCAGCACGAAGATGTGCGTTGGGTGTTGGTGCCGAAGAGAACGTAACCTCTTGTGTGCTGTTAAGAGACAAAGCTTTTGTTTCACAGTTCATTGGAGACGTAGAGAACGTTGAGACTCTTGGGTTCTTGAAAGAAGCCACAAGCCACTTGTTAAAACTAACCAACAGCAAAGTCGACGTGATAGCGTGCGATTTGCATCCTAAATTCGTCACCACAAGAATGGCTAACGACCTCGGAAACGAACTTCAATGTCCGGTCGTTCCAATTCAGCATCACCACGCTCACCTAGCAGCCCTCATGGGTGAACACAACATTAGCGAAATGATTGCTATCGTCTGCGACGGCTTTGGCTATGGCTTAGATGGAACCGCTTGGGGCGGAGAAATCTTATACGGAAATCATGATGGGTTCCAGCGTTTAGGTCATCTTCAAGACCAGCCAATGGTTGGAGGCGACTTAGCGACACTCTATCCGCTAAGAATGGCAGCTGGAACACTATACGCGTCTACAAACATAGAAGAGTGGTTATTGGCTAACAGCCACCGTTTCCCCTATGGCAAAGAGGAGGTGGAGATTCTCATTAAACAATTGGAAAGAGGCGTGGCGCCCAAGACCACGAGTTGCGGAAGAATATTAGACGCAGTCTCAGCTATACTTGGAATTTGTTACGAACGCACCTATGAAGGCGAACCTGCCATGAAGTTGGAGTCAGCCGCCATGGGAGGGAAAGATGTTTTAGACTTGCAGCCTCAAGTTGAAGGAAACATAATTAATACAACTTCGGTGGTTGAGGAAGTGTTTCGTCAAAAAGACGAGTGCAACGTTGCTGACTTAGCCTACTCCGCTCAATCCTATGTTGCAAGAAGTCTTGCTCACCTCGCAATAGAGAAGGCGGAACACCTGAACATCAAAGCAATAGGTTTCTCCGGTGGAGTTGCATACAACGAACAAATAACATTAACAATCAAGCGAGTGATTGAAGAAAGCGAGTTCACATTCCTTGTTCATCGTGTGGTCCCTCCCGGGGATGGCGGAACATCCTTTGGTCAAGCGATTGCAGCCAGTTTCCAAGCCTAATAGGAGACGAACATAGTGGTGAAAAAGTTTCACATAAGAAAAGTCACATCGGCTAGCTTGTTAAGAGCCTGCAGAAGATTCTTGGCGCAAGACCCTGTCACTAATGTTTTGCCACTGGGCGACCTCTATTCGCCTCTTCTTCAAATAAGCGATGTCTACAGCACTATAAAGAGCAGCAAAGTTGTGGGTGTATGCACTATATACCGTGCGTTCTCAACGCCGAGCATAGTCTTCGGAACTGCCACGCCAGAGATTAAACGGGCACTCGTCCAGCAGGCGTTAAGCGATATCTCAAACGAGTTCATTTCGCTCTGCCAACCAAACGACATTGATTTGTTCAAAGAACACTCAACTATCTTGCATGATCACCGTGAACAACAAATGATCGCTCATCCTCCAAAACACATTAAATGTGATATCGAGGTAGGGAAAGTTAGAAAGAATGAGGTGGAATTGCTAAACAAGTTCTATATGGACCATCATGCCGAGGCATGGACTCCAATACAGTTTAGAGCTGGACCATACTACTGCGTAAAGCAAGAGGGTAAAATCGTTAGCGCGGCTGGGGTTCACTTAGTTGCGCCTCAAATCGCTCAACTCGGCAACATAATCACAGACGAGGCTTATCGAAATCAAGGCTTCGCCACAGCATGCACAAGTGCCTTAGCAGCTGATTTGGCTTCCAAGGGGCAAATTATCAGCTTATTCGTAAGGACCGACAACGCACCTGCCATTCACATGTATGAAAAGCTGGGTTTCCACAAAGTTCGGGAGATTGCATTTCTGATTATGCGAAAGAATGCGTAATAGATTTATTTCGGATACTTCGCCTTATAGATGATATACAATGTGTCTTGCGATTCCAGCAAAAGTCATAGAAGTCCGAGGCGATGTTGCCAAAGTCGATTTTGGCGAAGGGGTTCTTCGAGAAGTAAACGTCATGCTTGTAGACGCCAAAATTGGCGAATACGTCTTGGTTCACGCTGGATACGCAATTCAGGTGATTGACAGAAGGGCTGCAGAAGAAACCCTACAACTCTGGAATGAGATTCTTAATTATGAAGCGACTTCTTAAAGATGGTTTCAATCATAGGTGGTCGCCTAAGTGAAGGATGTAGTTAAGGCTGAGGAAGGAGAAATCTTTGACATAGAACTAGATGTCAACATTCTCGACGCAAACAAGAAACTCGCAACCAAAAACAAGGAACTCCTAAAGAAAAACGGCGTAAAAGCAATCGACATTATGGGCGCGATAGGGTCGGGGAAAACCTCCCTCATCGAAAAGTTGGTTCAAAACCTTAAGGGAAAGTATAGAATGGCAGCTCTCAAAGGTGATTTAACAACAACCATTGACGCTGAACTGATAGCAAGGCACGGAGTGACTGTTGTCCCGATAAACACTGGAAAGGAATGTCATTTAGACGCAAACCTGGTTAAGAAAGCGCTTAAAAAAATCGACCTCAAAGAAATTGATTTGCTGTTCATTGAGAATGTTGGCAACCTTATCTGTCCTGCGGAGTTTCCTCTGGGTTCTGACAAACGGATTGTGGTGGTCAGCGTTACTGAAGGACCTTACATGGTGGTCAAGCATCCCTTCATCTTCGTGGACGCCGACGTAGTGGTTATTAACAAAGTGGACTTGGCGAAGGCGATGGGAGTGGATGTTAAGAAACTAGAAAAGGATGTTAAAGCGGTGAACCCTAAGGCGAAGGCTGTGGCAACAAACTGTAGGAGTGGTGAAGGGGTCACAAGCGTTATCCAGGCGTTAGAACTTTAAGAAACATCTTGAGGCACTTGAAGTGCATGAATTTTCCGTGACCTCCCAAATCGTTGAAGCCGTTCTAAAGGAGGCTGAAAAACATAATGCAAAGAAGGTTGTGGAGGTTCATTTGGACATAGGGAAACTCACATTTTTGGGTTTAGAGCAAGTTCGATTTTCCTATGAAGTGCTTGTTAAGGGTACGATAATGGAAGGTTCAAAGCTTTACATCGAAGAAAAGGACGGCATCTTAAAATGTAACAGTTGTGGATATGAAGGGGGCTTCAAGTACGAAGACGACCCTATTTATCACGTTCCGACACCAACGCTCCATTGCCCAAAATGCGGAGAAACAGTTCAAATTATCGCGGGACGAGAATGCACGATAAGAGACGTGAAACTCCTTATAGACAAGGACGGCGACAGAACCAATGCAAATTAAAGAGAGGTTCAGAGACCCAACACTCGCAAAAAGGGTTGCAGAGCACATCCGAAAACTGGCTCTACCCTATGAAGTTAAGTTTTGTCACGTCTGCGGAACCCATGAGTGGACAATAACCCATTATGGACTCAGGGCACTTCTTCCAGAAACAGTGGATGTGATTGCTGGACCGGGCTGTCCTGTTTGTATTCTTCCCGCCGCTGAAATAGACGAGGCAATACAATTGGCTCTAAACGGAGTAACGATAACGACTTTCGGCGATGTGGTTCGAGTTCCTGGCTCAGAGAGTTCTCTTCAAGAGGCTAAGGCTGATGGTGGAGACGTTAGAGTCGTTTACAGCGTAAAGGATGCTGTGAAGATGGCTAAGAGGGAACCAGAAAAGGAGTTTGTGTTCTTCGCCATAGGTTTTGAGACAACAGCCCCCTCAACTGCCATAGAAATTCTCCAAGAACCACCTAAGAATCTCAGTTTTCTTATTTCTCATAGGTTGATTCCTCCAGCCATGGAACTGCTGCTGGGTGTGGGCGACCTGCACATAGACGGCTTCATCGCGCCAGGACACGTGTCAACTATTATTGGGATGCGACCCTACGAGATATTTCCAAAGGCCTATCACATGCCCACTATAGTGGCGGGGTTTGAGCCCTTAGACATCCTTTTTGCCATTTCAATGCTTCTCAAACAGTTGCAGAATCGCGAAGCTAAGCTGGAGAACGAATATACTCGTTCTGTGACGTGGGAAGGCAATGTTAAGGCTCAACAACTCATGGAAAGAGTGCTCGATGTTGTCGATGGACATTGGAGAGGACTCGGAAAAATCCCGTTGTCTGTGTTGGCTTTGAAAGAAGAGTTTGCGACTTATGATGCAAGAAAAAAGTATGGCATAACGATTGAGCGTTCAAGGGACTTGTTGCCTGGTTGCCTATGCCACTTGGTTATGATTGGGAAGATTAAGCCCCTAGAATGTGATCTCTTTATGAAGGCGTGCAAACCGGAGTCGCCGAAGGGAGCCTGCATGGTTTCTATGGAAGGCACTTGTAGAATTTGGGCGAGGCACAACTCAGACCTAGTTTAACATATCCTTGGAACAGGGTCTCCTATTGGTGGTGCCAGTATTCTTTTTCCACCAACTGCGGTCTCTAAGGCAACTTCCTTAAACTGTTTTGTCGCTTCTCCTATTATCTGGGCGCCTTTTCCTTCCTTCGTCTCTCTTAGTGCTAACAGAACTTCCTCAGCCTTTTCTCTGACAACTCCTATCAGTATTTTTCCTTCGTTTCCTACTTCTAGGGGGTCTATGCCCAGCATCTCGCATGCGGCTTTAACATCTTCACGTATGGGTATCCTATCTTCCTGCACCAGTATGCCGACTCTTGATTTTTCGCTCCACTCGTTTAGGGCGTTGGACAAACCACCCCGTGTGGGGTCCTTCATCGCCACTATTCCACCCACATTCAAGAGTCGGATAATTAACTTGTTTAAGGGCGTTACATCAGATTTGATCTGAGTTCCGAAATTGTAGCCTTCTTGAGCCGAAAGAACAGCGAGTCCGTGGTCTCCCACTGTGCCAGAAACTATTATTTTGTCTCCCTCCCGCAGATTAGAGTCCAGAATCCAACGAGTATTAAAGGAGCGATGTTTCTTCACTTCGGCGATGTTTCTTTCTAAGGCTTCGTTTCTCTTACCAATCCCGGAAGTGTTGATGACACACCCTCCTAAGTTTCCTTTCTCCACAACCTTTGTGTCACCAGTAATAACGTAAACACCCGCTTCTTTGCAGGTTTGTTTCATACTCCCCAGAATTTTTTCGAAGTCTGCTATTTGGAGTCCCTCTTCCAGAACAAAGCCACAAGAAAGAGCTGTTGGCTCTGCACCCATCACTGCAATGTCGTTCACGGTGCCTGCAACTGCCAACCTTCCAATGTCGCCTCCAGGGAAAAAGATTGGCTTGACAGCGTGGGAGTCGGACTTTAAAACAATGTCATCGATTACTGCGGCATCATCTAACGCTTCTAGCGGAACTTCAACATTACTCCCGCCTAGGTGCGTTACGATGTATTTCTTGATGAGGTCGTGCATGATGGTTCCGCCAGCCCCATGAGCCATAGTGATCTTTTCCAAACTTTAGTCCTCCATGGCGAACGAGAAGAAGAGGGGAAAGGGGTCTTAAGAAGATTAAGGTGTTCCTCATTTTGGAAAGATGTTATCAGGGATAGCACAAAGAATTTAAACACAAATTCAAATTAACTGCTTCCAAACGGTTGGAACATAACGAAAATGCAACACAATAACGCAAGGATTTCTCCAACCCACTTCACTTGGGAGAAAATGGTATGCCCATGAAACTGATGAAAACCGAGAACGAAAACGAACTCAAAGTTGAAAGAATCTTACACGCCAAACGATACTCTCTAACACTAGACAAGACCTTGTGCGTGGGTTGTGAGATTTGCAAGATAATCTGCCCAAGAGAAGCGATAGAAGTTAAAACTGTTTCTAAGGCAAGTGACGAAAAAGCAAGGCACCCAACCATCAATGTTGACGTGCAGAAGTGCCACTACTGCGGAATCTGCAATGTTATCTGTCCTTTTGGCGCCATGAAAGTGAGGGTAGACGGCGAACATGCGGTTCCAGTGGTCAAAACCGAGAGTTTCCCGCAACTCATCCGTGAGATTGAGGTTGACACGACCAAGTGTGACTTGGACTGTGTAGACTGTGAGAAAGCATGCCCCTTAGAACTCATCAAGGTTAGTGTGCGAACGCCTGAAGGGAAAGAAGTGTCAGACGCCACATCTATGTCCAACAAAGAGAACCTCACAGTTCACGTTGACATTAAAAGAGATTTTTGTCCTTGCTGTCGGTTGTGTGAGATGAAATGCCCAGAAGATACCATTCGTGTTCGCAAGATGTTTTACGGAGTCATGAAAATAAACCAAGAGAAATGCCCCGAAGGTTGCCAAGATTGCCTTGATGTGTGTCCAATCATAGGAGCTCTCTACTTAGGGGGCGATGGAAAAGTTCACGTTAACGAGTTATTTTGCATCTACTGCGGCGTTTGCAGACTCGTCTGTCCAAAGGAGGGAGCCTTAGAACTGCAAAGAACCTATGTGCGCCACACGCCAGTACGCTCAGGCGCATGGAACAAGGCACTCGAAAAACTAACATCCACAACCGAGATGACAAAGGAGTTAAGGGCAAAGGGCTCCACGAAAGCACGGGAATCGGTTGAGAAAAGACTCGCGTGGAAGGGGGCATCATAAGTGGTTGAGGAACCCCGAGTTGGGGTTTTCGTTTGCCACTGCGGGCTCAACATAGCAGGAGTAATCAGCGTAGAAGAGGTCACAGAATATGCCAAGACACTGCCCAACGTAGTCGTCGCCGTGCACAACCGATACACGTGTGCAGACCCAGGGCAGGAGGAGATCAGAAAGGCGATAAAGGAGCACAAGTTGAACAGAGTTGTCGTTGCTGCGTGCTCACCGCGTCTCCACGAACCCACGTTCAGAAGATGCATTGCGGAGGCTGGTTTAAACCCCTATGTTTTTGAGATGGCGAACATCCGAGAATTCTCTTCTTGGTGTCATCCGAGCACTCCTAAAGAGGCGACTGATAAGGCAAAGGAAATCGTGAAGATGGCGGTGGCTAAGGCTAGACTACTTCAGAACCTCCAGACGATTGAGGTTCCAGTAACGAACAAGGCTCTCGTTTTGGGCGGTGGAATTGCGGGAATCAGTGCCGCGTTAGACCTTGCTGACATGGGATTCAAGGTGTACTTGGTTGAGAGGGGCGAGAGCGTCGGGGGTCACATGGCGCAGTTGGACAAGACGTTCCCAACCCTCGACTGCTCCATCTGCATCGAAGGACCGAAAATGGTAGATGTGTCACGCCATCCCAACATCGAAATACTATCGTACGCTGACATTCTTAGCGTTGAAGGGTTTGTCGGGAACTTCAAGGTTAAGGTTCGAAAGAACCCACGATACATAATCGCCGAGAATTGCACTGGCTGTGGGGAATGTCGAGACGTCTGCCCCATAGAGTTCCCAAACGAGTGGGATTTGAACATGGGCGTTAGGAAGGCGATTTCGATTCCCTTCGATCAAGCGGTTCCGCTTATTTACACGGTCAACATGGATCATTGCATCGAGTGCTACAAGTGTGTTGACGCTTGTGGTGCCCGTCAAGCTATAAACTTAGACCAGAAACCTGAAGAGATTCAACTTGAGGTTGGAACAATCGTAGTCTCTACGGGCTTTGACATTTACCTCCCAAACGACGACAGCCTCTATGGCTATGGAAAATTCGATAACGTCATTACAGCGTTGGAGTTTGAGAGGCTTATCTTGGCTGCTGGACCGACTGGGGGGAAGGTGGTTCGGGCTTCTGATGGGAAGAAGCCTCACAGCGTGTTTTTTATTCAGTGTGTTGGTTCTAGGGATATCAGCAAGTTTGAGTATTGTTCGGGTTTCTGTTGCATGTACTCGTTAAAGAATTCTATTCTGCTTAAAGAGAAGTACAAGGATGACGTGGAGGTTTACATCCTTTACATGGACATGCGCACTCACTTCAAGGGCTACGAAGAGTTCTATAGAAGAGCTCGTGACTTGGGAATCAATTTTATTCGGGGGCGAGTCTCCAAAATCCTCGAAGACCCGAAGACTAAAAACTTAATGGTTCATGCTGAGGACATGACTCTCGGAGAACCAATCGAGTTAGAAGCCGAACTCGTGGTTTTGTCTACGGCTGCCGTTCCAAGCAAAGGTTCTGACGAGATGGCGAGGGTACTCAACGTGACTCGGGGAACCGATGGGTTCTTTATGGAGAGTCATCCGAAACTCAAGCCCCTTGACACGGCTGTGGACGGCATCTTTCTGGCTGGCGCCTGCCAAGGACCTAAAGACATTCCCTACAGTGTTTCGCAGGGAAGCGGGGCGGCTTCGAGAGCAGCGACGATTCTTTCGAAGCCTAAGTGGAAGATTGAGCCCATCATCGCCGTGGTTAGTCCTGAGAAGTGTAGGAATGTGAAGGTGAAGTGTGGCATTTGCTCGCAAAGATGCCCCTATGGAGCCATCAAGGCTCTTGAAGGACAGCCAGCAGAAGTTATAACCGCTATGTGTCATGGGTGTGGCACTTGTGTCGCCGAGTGCCCAGCCGATGCCATCACTCAGATGCACTTCACCGACGCTCAGATTTTTGCTCAGATTCGAGCCGCTTTAGAAGAGAATCCTGAGGATAAGATTCTTGGTTTCTTGTGTAATTGGTGTAGTTATGCTGGTGCGGATTTGGCTGGGACGAGTCGTTTTGAGTATCCGCCGACTCATCGGGCGATTAGGGTTATGTGTTCTGGGCGTGTGGACAGAGAGTTTGTCATGGAAGCGTTTAGACTTGGCGCTGGAATGGTTTTAGTCGGTGCGTGTCACTTGCCCTATGACTGTCACTACATCAGTGGTAACTGGAAGATGAAGGCGAGAATGGAAGCGTTGGCTGGGATGCTGGAAAAACTGGGCTTGAGCAAAGAACGCTTCAGAGTGGACTACGTGTCAGCGGCTGAAGGACTAAAATTCCAAGAAGTAATCACGGAAATGACGGAGCAAATGAAGGCGATAGGGAAGGAGAAGATTAAGGCAGAAAACGAAAAACTAAGACCAACACTAGAGAAAATGCTCTCACGAAAACAAGCATAATTGTTTCGTCCGTGTGTTGTGGAGGCATCAATCACAAAATCTCTTTTCTTGTTAAGGCGTTTTAAAAAGTGCTTGAGAAATGCAGAAAGACAAATAATTGCATTCACCACATTTTATAGAAACATGTGACAAAGGATGAATAAACAAATTACACTTGAAGGAAAGCCTCAAAATACTCTACGGATGAAATCTGAAAAGGGAAAAATTGTTGATAGTGCTGAGTGCGGACCCACTCCGCCAGGGGAAATTGTTGTAAGATCGGCATATTGTAATCTCCGGTGCATTCCTTGTTTTGCTTATTCGTACTCTTGGCCTGAAGAAGCTGGCAGAAATAAGGATGTTATAGAAGTTTCTGTGCGGAAAATAAATAGTGAGATTCGGGATTTTTTGAAGTACAATAAACCAATAGAAAGAGACTCTTATAACTGGTTTAGAATTCTTGGTGGCGAACCGTTTCTGAATGAAGCATATTTGGAATCATATATTGGCATTATCTCAAAGATTGACGCAGAGCATTGTAGGTTGTTCAATAATAGAGTTTTTATTCAAACAAACGGTGTGGTTTTAGGTAGGTTATCAAAGGAATTGTTACTCAAGAAATTTGAAACCTTGGCAGGCGGACATCTTAAGGTTGTTATTGAAATCTCAATAAAAGGCAGCAACTCAAAAGAATTTGAGATAATTACACGATCTAAGGCAGAGGTCTCTCAAACCTTATATCAGCAGCATATAAAAGCATGCGAAAATCTTGAGTTTGTGCATTCTAGGATAGCCAATGTTGATTGGACTGCTGTTGCAGGGTTTGGGATTGGTGTAACGAATTTATTTGCAGGTCACCTTAGCAGAAAGGAATACATCAAAACATTTTATCATCCTAAAACAGATGCACCCTTTTATCATCCCAATTGTTGGGACGAATCCTTTACAAAATTGTACACTTTGCATGTGGAAAAATATCGTGGCAAATTCGGAGATAAATTCCCCATGTTTGGTATTGAAGACAGATATCGCTGGAAATTTGCTCTATGCGGATTGAGAAACTGTAAAAAATACGCTGACGACTGGTTCTACGATGGTTATGAAGTATATAAGAAAAAGGTAAAACCACAGAACAAAGTCTTAGAAAATCGCATGCTAGATATAATAGAAAAGTTCTTTTTTGGTGATCCAACCTACTATTATGTCAAATTGTTTGAGTGACGGATTGATCAGTTATTGTCGGTCGTCAGAGTGTTTCCTTAGTGAAGGTGAAGTCGGTGAGTAACCAAAATAATTTTGAATTTGACTTTCCTAGACCTGGAGATACTAATCTTTCACCGCGTATTGCTATTTGGGAAAATGTTTATGTGTTTTGTAAACAGTATTGTTTACGGTGATGCCTTTGGCTCAGGTTCAGCTCAGGTTATCTCAAAAGATGCTTGAGGAAATAGACAGATGGGTAGCGGAAGGACGGTTTAAGAGCCGAAGCGACGCCATAAAAACTATAATAAGCTTCTATGAGGAACGAGAAAAAACACGTGAATTCTTCAAGATGCTAGTAAAACGAAGCGAAGAAGCAAAGAAGCATCCTGAGGCTCTTATTCCCTTAGAGGAATTGTAGTGGCTTTCACCGTACTTCTGCACCCAAAAGCCACCAAAACCCTACAAAAAATCGAAGAACCGACAAGGTCAAGGATAACAGAGAAACTAAGGGAACTAAGAGAGAGCCCGGAAAGAGTTGGAAAGCGCTTAAAGTACTCCGACTTCTGGAGCCTAAGAATCGGCGACTATCGTGCCATCTACGAAATTAACCTCGACAAAAACCAGCTGATAATACTGTTCATCGGACACAGAAAAAAAGTCTACGATGATTTCTCAAAAATGTTCTAAATCATAGTTTAGGCAGTCTCGATATTCCTTCTATCCCGTTAAAGTCCTCATCGAATGAGTACATCTCCTTCACACTATTCTGTCGCATAACATCAACTGCCAAAGCATCATTAGACTCCAGTCTCAAATCATCCCCGAGTTCAGTTGCCGCAAAATACGCCTCTCTACTCACCCCACAAATTCTCAGGTTATCCAGCATAAACAAGCCAAGAACAAGGTTGTTCAATGATTCCAGTGGTATGCCATGCTTTAGAATGTTCACTACTTCAGCCAAATGCACAACGGTCGTCAAGAGTTCTTCCTTTCCTTCAGACATGTCGCTAATTATCTTCTTTGCATGCTCCTTCATTTGCTTCTCTTTTTGGCTAAGCTGCCTTTTCGGCTTGTAATAGGCATAGATGAACACATTTGCGTCTAAGAACCTCATGCGCCAACCTCAGAAAACCTCTTCTCAAATTCTTTCCAGTTTCCAATAGCGCCTACACCCAAGTCAACCTTGTCAAAGTTCTCAGTCAAGTCAACCCGACGCTTAGGAACGATCTTCAAGTACCCCTTCCTCTTCACCACGTACAGTTCACGGCTCTCTCCGACTTCAGATTCTCGCCAATCCGCAGGCAAAATGAGACGACCCTGAGAATCCACCTTCTTAACTTCGACTCCAACTTCCATTTCTATTCACCATAAAATAGTCATTTATGCCATAATATAAAGTTTCCTCCATTAACAGCTAGCAGCCACCATCGAGGTCTTCCATTAGAATCAAACCGTAAAACAACAAAAATAGTGATGCTTAGTGAAGAAGATGAAGAAGAAACAAAAATAATTTTATTCTCTTAGACAGACCCATAGACGCTGATGCTTCTATCTAGATTTCGAATTTTTCTATTATCTTTCTCTCCTTCTCACCCACAATCTCCGCCACAACATGCACATATTTTTCAAGTCCAGACCCCAAAATCCTAGCCTTCAACAACCCGTCTATCTGAAATATCCCAGCAGAATTCAACATCCTAATCCTTATCACCACGGGCTTCTCTGTCCCTTCCAGAATCTCGACCTTCTCTATCGACAAAGCCGAGACAGCGTGAATGTCAACCTTTCCAGCCTGAAACGGTATTCTGGCTCTGCCCTCCTCCATATCCAACGCATCCGCAACTCGAACAACACCAGCCTCCAGCGTCAAGACCTTCTGCTGAGGATGATGCGCCAGCAAAGCATGCAACACTTCTGAGCAAATTATTGCACTTTCTTCTTGAGAGTAGACTATGGGAAGGTGTCGTTGCAAGAAATGAAGAGCCAACATGACACTGTACTCTTCATGCCTTTCTCTTGTAACTATCATTCCCAAATCATGAAAAACAGATGCAAGAACAACGACAACTTCCGCATCCTCGTTGGTCAAACTGTAGTCTTTCACAACACTTGGCACAACCCCACTCTTGACCAAAATTCTCAAAATTTTCAGTGCAGAGTTTGCAACAATCTTCACGTGAGTTGGACCGTGGTCAGTGTAGCCCATGCGACTTATAGCCATAACATTGGCGCATCTCCAAAACGTCTGCAACTCAGCATCCTCTTTCACCAAATCCACAATCTGCTTCAGCTTTTTATTCTCCAGAAACGGAACACTAAACACGTACGACAATCGCACTCACCACCGTTCGCCTCTATTTCATGCCTTCCAAAAATAAATGCATTACACCAGTGTACCCAAGCTTTTCTCTCCCCCCTCTACCTAGAGACTCTCACACACGCACACAAAAAGAATTTATGCCCTCCAACTAAACATCAAGAAACGACCACAAAGGATGCAAAAATGAACACCTGGAGACTACTAAAACTAGAAACAAACAACGCCTTCACAAACATGGCTGTCGACGAAGCCATCTTACGAGCCAGAATAGCCGAAAAAGTGCCAAACACCCTACGCTTTTACAGGTGGCAACCATCCGCCGTCTCTATTGGTCGTTTCCAAGACCCTTTCAAAGAGGTTAACGTGGAAAACTGCCGAAAGCATAGGGTTGATTTTGTGAGGCGAATCAGCGGTGGAGGCTCCATTTACCACGACTATGAAGGAGAAATAACATACAGCACAATTGTGAGCAAAGAAGACTTGGAAACAACCGACGTTTTCTATGCATATAAAGTGATTTGTAATGGGTTGATAGAGGCGATGAAAATCCTGGGAATTCACGCCGATTTTGACCCAGGCAACCTAAAACATTGCCCAAACGTTTTGGTAAATGGGAGAAAGATTTCTGGAAGCTCCCAATCTCATAAAAGGGGGGTTCTTCTTCAACACGGAACGTTCCTCATAGATGTCGACCTAGAAAAGATGTTTACGTTCCTGAAGGTTCCTTGGGCAAAAACGTGCATGGAAGTGATCCCTGTCGCTGAAAGGAAGATAACCACAGTAAAACGAGAACTTGAAGCAAACATATCTATGCAAGAAGCCTACGAAGCTTTAGTGAAAGGTTTCCGAAGAGCACTAGAAATTAAACTAGTTGAAGGAAAGTTGACAAATCACGAGAAAAACCTATCGGAAAAACTTTGTGCGGAAAAATTTTCAACTGACGATTGGAATTTAAGAGGCAAAACAGTTGGCTCTTCTTTTCAGTGAAACCACTCCGATATCTCCATGTCCCTTTTAGGCTCGAAGTCGATGTCCATGGGCTCAAAAGTCTGCCCCAACGCAGTTCTTAGGTTCCTGACATAGTCTTCAACGTTTATTTCTGCCACATTTTTCACGTGGCTACTGGGTTTTACCGTGAATTTTTTCCCTCTATAGTTGAAGGGGTTAGCCTTGATGAAAGAAACGGTGTCTCGCTTGTTCACCTCAACACCTGAATCTATGAGTTGAATGGCGCATTGGTATGGCTGATGCAAAGCCTCCTCCATCGGAAGTTTCTCTTTTGGGTCAAAGAACAGTTCCACCGAATACTCCAAATCCCCAATTGGAACCCTCTTTCGCCTTAAATCCGCCACCGCCTCCTGAACAATCTTCACAATCCTCCTTTTAGCCTCCTCGTACTCTCCCATATTCTTGACATCACTCAACTCTCTCACACAGTCTCGAAACACCCTTTGGAAAAACTTCGGCGAATTCGATTTGATGACCGTGAGCCCCTTAATGTCAGGTGTGCCATCTTCGAGGATGCCGAAATACGCCTTTTTCGCTTTAGGCAACACACAAACTGGATATCGCTTCTCAACAGCCAAATCCAACAGAAGTTTCTCCTTCACAGTCTCGATTAACCACCTCACTCCTTCCTCGGAGGGGTTGTCAAGAAAGAGGGAGTCTGTGTCTCCGTAAGTGGGACGCAAACCGTGCGCCTCAGCCATGTTCCAAGCGGTCTGGAGAACATACCGCCCGTAACCAGTTATCGATTCAGCTAATGGCGTGGATGCGAGTCCATGGATTCGAACAGTGACACCGTAGCTCGAAACCGTCAACAGTTTCAGTAGCTTGGATAACGCCTCTGCCGAGCGCCTTTCCTCCTCCGAAACAGAAGGGTCTTTTGAAAGAGGTTTAAACCAGTGGATTCGCAAATCTTTTAAGGCGCCTGTTAAGACGGAATAAAATCCTCGTCTCTTGGTGCAGACGTGATGATTCACCCCGGAAACAGAGTTTTTTCGGCATTCCTCGTGCTCGCAATCAACCGTCTCGTAAGACAGGTTGTAGCTGTCGATAACACTCGGATAAAGGCTTTCAAAGTCTGTTACAACAGTGTTGAAGTAGACTCCACTCTTAGGCGCAATCGTTAAGGCGCCCTCAACCGACCTCTTCAACACTCCGCCTCTTCTCAGTTCCTTGGACGTTGGAATCAAGATGTTGTTTTTTCGAAGGTATGTGTAGATTATGGATTTTATCCAGTCGCTTACGTGACGGCTGGAATAGGCTTCGGGAACTGGTATGTTCGCTATTCTAGACAACATGAAAACAATGTGCCGTCTTTTGGGGTCAAGTTTTTCTCTTATGCTTAATTTTTCCGGTTTGATTTGCGGTGTTGGTTGATAGCATAAGTTGAACCAGTACTCGAGCATTTCGTATTTTAGGGGGTCAGTTTTCTTCACTTCAGCAAAGACTACCTCAAAATTCTTCCTAATCTGTTTGGGAACGTCTAAAATGGGTGTAAAATCTCTTCCCTTTAAGGCGTATTGCGAACCAAAAACCAAGCCACGGTCATAAACGTATCCGCGCGAGAATTCTATCTCACTCTCCCACACGTTTTCAAATAATTTACTGAAGGAATCAACGTTTTCTGGGTTTCTTATTGTAACCTTTGCCAAGGTCTTCGTCTTATTGCCAAACAAATCGTATTTTTGAATCGTTGAGACTTTTCCAACGATTCTCTCAACAGTGTATTTGTCTCTTTCACTGAGAGGATAAGGTATTAAGAAGTAAGGCTCATATCCGCTGTCCTCAACCTCTGTTATTCTTTCTCCAGAAGCGTCACAAAACCTCAGGACTACTGTACTGCCAATAGTCTTAGCGTCTACCAAGTACCAAGTATCCAACGAATGTTCCTTCTTCATTCCCAGACAGTTCAAGATAAATGAGTTAATCCCACAAAATAACGATTTCCAGAGGAAAACGTATCTACCATAGGTCATTGTGAGAAGATTTGCCTTTCTATCTCGACCATTTCCTTCGGAAAAGGATGCCTCGGATAATTGTAGAGATGCCCGCCCGGGCGCTCGTTATAATAGGGGCGATTGCAGTTTGGACATCCAGAAGTGATAAAGGGACTACCATCACTTATCGCTTTCCGCAGTTGTTGGGTTGACACTCCAAAATCAAGGATGCGTCCATTTCTATCAAAACTCATGCTCTCAAACTGCACAAGTCCTTTAGTTATGAGATAGTGTGCGAGTTGAAGCCTTCTATACTGGCTAAGAGAAGGCTGAGGCTGATTCTCCAAAGCAGTCCCAAATACGGGGGTAAAGGCAAACAAGCCCGGATAAATGCCCAAGTTCACACACCACTGAATCGTTTTAACCATCTCCTCTTCGGTTTCCCCGAGACCAGCGATAAGATGCGTGCTTACACGCCCCCTTCCAAAAACTTGTACTGCTTTCTTTAAGGTCTCTCGTTGTTCCTTCCATAGATAGGGACCACCAGCCAAGGGACCCTTAACCTTGTTGAACAATTCTTCGGTGGCGGCGTCTAAAGGGATGCTGATCCTGTCAACACCGGCCTCCACGAGTTCTCGTATCTCTTTTGGTCGCAAGGGCTGGCAGGAAACAGAAATCGGCATAGTTATGCGCGACTGAATTTCATTTACGAGATTCAAAATATCTTCCAGAACAGTTGGGTAGTTCAATGCTTGAATACAAACTCGTTTTATGGCTCCCTTCTTCACCGCATCTTCTATTCCAGAAAGCACTTGTTCAGTCGGAAATGGAGGCCAAGTCACTCTTGAAAGCATGTCTGCTCTGCTCTTGCTGGTTTTGGCTTGAGGGCAAAAGCCACAGTTAGCCGAACATTTCCCACTCCTATATGTGAGAAGATATGCGGTTGTCGGCAAAGCATCCAGTCTTCCACGTATCAAGTTAAGCACGATCGCTGAACCGACTGAAACTCGAATCATCTTAGGAATTTCGAGAGTCTTCTGACCTTCATTGTGTCGGCTCAATCAGTTCTCCAGCATGTACCCTAATCCCTGTTGTTAATAAAAGTATACTGAAAGATTTCATTAGACGGGCATTCAGCTCTCTTTCGTGATGTTTAATTGCTATTCCTTTACAAGCGTATATTGGCGGGTCCTGATGTCGCAGTCGACCTTACCTTCTTCAAAGAGTTTTCGCAGAGATCTGAAGACGGTTTTGGACGGTTTTCCGATTTGATCTGCGATTTCGGCAAGGGTCATTCGTTTGTCTGAGTTTTTCAGTAATGAGACGATTTGGTCTTCAACCTTTCCCATTTGAACCCACTCACGACTAGCATTTCTTGTTTAACATTTCCTCTATTTCAAATTAATGCTCATGCTCCCAGATGTAAGGTATTTATGTTGCTAATCACAAGTTGTAAGCGGTGAAAAGATGAAGGAAACGGTTGAAACCAGAATCCAAAAAGCTATCCAAGAATTGAGACCGAATCTACAGGCTGATGGCGGAGACATAGAACTCTTAGGAGTGGAAAACGGCATCGTGAAGGTGAAGTTGAAAGGGGCATGCGCCGGATGTCCAATGTCAACAATGACCATCCAATGGGGAGTCGAAAACTTTCTTAAGAAAAAGATACCGGAAGTGGTCAAGGTCGAGGCAGTTCAATAACAAGTAAGAAGCGATCAACTTCCTTTTTTCAAAAATTTTCTAAAAGTAAATTCCATGTGGCTTTTAAGTGCTTCTGGCTAATATCAACTATGTCCTTTGTTGATGATCTGGAATGAAACCTCAAGAAGTCATGAGAATGTCTAAAGACGAACTACACGACTACATTGAAACGAAACTATCACCTGAGAGACCGAGGAAAATCCGATTCTATGTCCCAAGTTTCATGTACTATAAAAGCAATCATTACTGTTCTTTACCCACTGCTTTTCCATCCATTTCTGTAACTGGCTCCTCCTGCGCCTTGAAATGCAAACACTGTGGCGGAAAAGTTCTGAATACAATGTTTCCAGCCCTCACCCATGAGAAATTAGTCAAAATCTGCACCGACCTCAAGAGCGAAGGAACCTTGGGTTGTCTAATAAGTGGGGGATGTTTGCCAAACGGTTCTGTTCCCCTCCACAAATTTATGAAGGCTATTGCCAAAATAAAACGTGATTTAGGACTGACCGTTGTTGTGCATACGGGTATTACAGATTCTTCTATGACTGCCAAGTTGAAAGAAGCCGGCGTGGATGCGGCATTAATTGATGTAATTGGCTCCGATGAGACCATACGGGAGATTTACCAGTTAAATGTTAGAGTTGAAGATTATGATGCATCCTTAAGGGCGTTGCATGAGGCAGAGGTTCCAGTGGTGCCTCACATTCTTGTAGGGCTACATTACGGCAAACTTAAAGGGGAACTACACGCTCTTGAAATGATCTCGAAACATGAACCGTCTGCCCTAATCATAATCGTGTTGATGCCCATTCGTGGCACGCCTATGGAAAATGTTAGTCCTCCCTTGCCAGAGGATATAGCAAAAGTGTTAGTAAGCGCCAAGTTGATGATGCCCAAAACTCCTCTGGTTTTAGGATGTATGAGACCAAAGGGTGAACATAAGATAGAAACGGATCTGTTAGCCATTAAATCAGGAGTTCACGCAATAGCATTTCCGACAAACGACGCTGTTCAACTGGCTGAGGACATGGGCTTAGAAATCGCATTTTCGTCTTTGTGCTGTTCTCAAATTTTTCAGGACATTAAATCTGGTTCTTAGAGCCCTATAAGCGACTCTGTTGATTGAACCCCTTCTATGCCTCTTATTTTGTCTGTGATTGTTGCGGAGAGTTCCTCGAGTGTTGGCGCTTCTAAAAGAACGATCAAGTCATACCGCCCGAAGACGGCGTATACTTTCTTTACTCCCTTTATCTTGGCAATTTCTTCCTTTACAGACTTCACAAAGCTCAGGTGCTCTCCTGCTCCGACCCGTATTAAGACGAAAGCCATTACCACGTGAACACCTCCGTTTCATGAGTGAAATCACTTAGTGAATTTAACGATTACTGTCACTTGTTGAGTTTCAGAATCAGTTTGACCCGCCACTCTGAAATGGTTATGAATGGCAGATTCACTATGGTCTGATGTAACGTTTGAGTTCTCTCATAAGATTGTCTTTCAAGAGTTTGTATTGGGCGCTGAGTCTCTTCGCATCTTCCTTTGACATTCCCTGCTTGATCACTTCCTTTTCAAAGGCTTTTCTTGTTTTTCGCATCTTCCAACCCAAGGTCAACCATGCAGCGAAGAGACTGCAAAGGATTCTCACAATGTATGGTGCTACACTGAGTATGGTTAGTGCTGCTCTTATCTTTCCCATTCTTTTATCTCCTAAAAAGTAGAGGGGGAGAAGATTTGGGTTTCTTCTATTCTTCCTTTATTTTCTCAGCGATCTTCTCCTTAATCTTTCTGGCAACTTCTTCATCGATCTTGCTTGGAACGTGTTCTTTTCCGCCCCATTTTCCAGCACTCTTAAGTAGGTCTCCCAGACTGGTGAATACGCCTAGGTAGTTCTCAGTCATTTTGACCGCCACGTCCTCTGGCATACCGCTTTCCTTCAACTCGTTGTAGAAGGCTGCAGCTGCACGCCCCATGCTCTTGCCGGCTTCTTCCGAAAACACTGAACTAATGATCCCTTTTATTAGTGCAGGAATTTCAGTAGAGACCACTCCAAGAATTTCTTTGACTTCTTCGGCCTCTGGTATCTTGCGTTTTCTCTCTTCACTCACTCTTCCACCTCCATTTCTTTCTTCAATTAAACATAACCAGTGGTCACCATAGTTAACGATTATGAGAAAAAGTGATCAACGGATGATCACTCGACGAGTTCATAAATTGTTCCGAAACCTTTCACTCGACGTACTACGCCATCCTTTTCTAGGAGTTTCAATCTTGCTCTAATGATTCTTCTGGAGGCTTTTCCTCTCATTGCTTGGACTTGACGGGTGATGGCTGAGATACTTAATGGTCCTTTTAGAGCGAGGGCTTGGACAACGCATCGTGAGATTTCATCTGTGGCGATAAACTGGCGTTTCAGGAAGCGTTCGGCTGTTTTGATGCGGGACACAATTTTTAGGGGTTCGCCATATAGCCCTACACCCGCTCTTGTTAGTCGTAGTGTAGCGGCTAATCCATTGTATTCTGGCTTGTCTAGAATCAAGGCTTCCAAAGCGTCTAATCGTTGCATGATTAGGTCGAGTTTTTTGCTCAACTCCTCAAAGGACTTGGAGGAGCCCTCTTTTCGTTCGCTCATGACACCGCACTTTTAGGTATGCGAAATTATTGTGACCTTACATTTAAATGGATGACAGGTTACTTGAGGAATATCTAAAATTAAGTTGCAACTTTCTGATCACGGCCAATAGTTAATTTTAAAACAGAAAGCCACACATTAATGCTTCTTCAAGAGGTGAGAAGTATGGTAAAGGTCGATAATTACGAAATCCCAGAAGGGCTGTACTACTCCAAGGACTTTGCGTGGATAAAAATCGAAGGCAAGAAGGTGCGATGCGGCATCACAGACTACGCTCAAAAGCAACTTCGAGAGATAGTCTATGTCGAACTCCCAAGTGTGGGCGGTACAATCAAGCAGAGCGACCCTTACGGAACTGTGGAATCGGTGAAGGCGGTTTCAGACCTTGTGGCTCCATTGAGTGGCAAAATCGAGGAAGTTAACGAGGGAGTCAGGAGTAAGCCAGAAACCCTTAACGAGGACCCATACAACAAGGGATGGCTACTCGTTATAACACCCTCCAACCTGGACGCAGAACTAAAGAATCTCATGGATGTCAAGAAGTCTGTGGAGTGGCACAAGGGGCTGCTTAAGGAAGGCTAAGAATGCCTCGAAGAATCGTCATTATCGGCGCTAACGCTGCTGGAGTGGACGCTGCGGTCGCGGCGAGAAAGATCGACAGAACCGCTGAAATCACTTTGATTACGAAGGAGAATAAGGGAGCATACTCAAGATGCGGAATTCCGTACGTGCTCGGGGGGCAAATCCCAAGTTTCAATGCTTTGCTGGTTTATCCCTCTTCCTATTATCGCATGATGAAGTTCGACCTCAGACTGGAAACAACAGCGACTAACATCAACACCGAAGCAAAAACAGTGGAGATACAGGATAAGAGTGGAAAGAAGGAAGTTCTCAACTATGACAGTTTGATTCTCGCCACGGGCGCCTACCCCTTTGTGCCACCAGTAAAGGGCAAGGAAAAGAAGGGAGTCTTCGTTGTCCGAACAATCGAAGACGGACAAAGGGTTGATGAGGCTCTTAAAACTGCAAAAACGGCGGTTGTTGTAGGCGCCGGGGTTATCGGTTTAGAGGTTGCGGCAGCTTTCGCCGAGCGTGGAGTGAAAACCACGGTGGTTGAGTTCTTGCCTTACGTTCTTCCAGTGATGTTAGATAAGGAGATGGCTGATGTTGTCCAGGGTATGCTTGAAGAGAAGGGTCTAAAAATCATTGTTGGACGCGGAGTTGACGAAATTCTCGGCACAGACAAGGTTACAGGCGCATTGGTTGCTGGAGAAAAGATTCCTGCCGATCTAGTGGTTGTGGCGACTGGTGTCAGGGCTGATACGGAACTTGCTCAGAAAGCTGGTATAGCTATTGGGGAGAGTCGAGGAATAAGAACGAATTTGAGGATGGAGACCAGTGCCAAGGGCGTGTATGCGGTTGGAGACTGCGCCGAATCCGTGAACAGCATTACTCGACTGCCGGCGTTGCCCCAGCTTGGAACTGTAGCGGTTAGGCAGGGGAAAGTGGCGGGAACCAATGCTGCTGGTGGGTATGCGGTGTTTACTGGGGTTCAAGGCTCAGCAGTGACGAAGTTGTTTGACTTTGAGGTTGGCGTTACTGGCTTAAACGAGTTCTTTGCTGGAAGGGCTGGCATTCAAACGGTTGCTGGAGCCATAACCTCAAAGACTAAAGCTGACTACTATCCGGGAGCCTTACCGATTAGGGTGAAGATTGTTGTTGAGAAGGAGAGTCAGAGGATTATTGGCGGACAGATAATTGCTGGTGAAGAGGTGACTCAACGGATAAACGCTTTGTCCTTTGCGATACAGAAGCAGATGACTGTGCAGGAACTAGCAAAAGCAGACACAGCGTATGCTCCACCCGTAAATGAAACATGGGAACCCATGGTCTTAGCAGCAGAAATGGCACTAAGAAAACTGTATTAACCCTTGCAAAATCTAAACCAAGATTTTCTCCCCCTTGACCCAGAGAAGCCAAAACTTTGAGATTTGACGTAGCTTTCGCAGTATCGTCCTTTAAAATGCTATTATACACGCTCTATATTGTTTTGGGTTTTACTTAGATTTTTACGCCTTTTCTTCTTTTACGTAATTATCAAGTTTTTGATCCTTGATTATGGAGAAATGGTATGTCTTCCACTTGTCATACATGTCATCTCCAGTTCTGGTCGGTCTCGATGTAACAAAACCGTAGAGTTTTTTCAGGTATGATTTATCCATTTTAAATGGCATTCTACCCTTAAGTCCAAGAAACTTAATGATTTCTTCATCCCTTTTCCCAGCATCCCTTATTTCTCTTGTTATCCTGATTATTTCGTTTTGAGTATACTTCGATCCTTTGTAAAGTTCAAGAACTCCTTTGACCTCGCACCCTTGACCGCTATGCAATATCAAATTACACATTTGACATACAGTAATGAGATTGTTTTCCTTGTTATTATTCGGGTTTCCATCCAAGTGATGGGCGAGTTGATATTTTTTACTTCGATAGCCACAATACTGGCAAGTATAATTGTCTCTCTCAAGTATCTTCTTTCTCAGAGAGAGCCAAGTTCCATCTACCCCCTCAATCTGCTTTTCATCTCTCCAATAGATAGAGTGTGCAAAAGTAGGATATAGCTTCCTGAACTTTTTCGGCATTCCTTTGATATGCGATGGCATCTCTCATACCTTTCAGATTATATACCTCGTTCACTAAAAAACCTTTAAAGATCCATAAAAGAATATAGAAGCAAAAATCCCTTCTACCTCTATACCCGTCTGTCTCTCTCAGTCCACCCTCCCCCTCTATAGAGACCTAGACACAGACACACACAAGCAATAACCACTATGCGAAATCTTATTAAGAAAAACCCCACTACAACCTCTCAACCAAGGTGAATCATGAATGGTAATAAGAGTAGCGATAAACGGTTTCGGAAGAATCGGACGCCTCCTCTTCAGAGCAGCAAATGAAAGAAACGCAAAAATCGACTTCGTAGCACTCAACGACATAACCGACTCCAAAACATTGGCTCACCTACTCAAATACGACTCAGTGCACGGACGCGCACCCTTCCCAGTGGAAGCAGACAAAGACGGCATAGTCGTCAAAGGCAAAAAAGTACGCACCCTGATGGAACGCGACCCCTCCAAACTCCCCTGGAAAGACCAAGACGTATACCTAGCCGTAGAATCCACGGGACTGTTCACGGACAGAGAGAAAGCCTCGATGCACCTTCAAGCAGGAGCCAAAAAAGTCTTAATCTCTGCTCCTGCCAAAAACCCCGACATAACCATAGTTCTCGGCGTGAACGAAGACAAATACGACCCTAAGAACCACAACATCCTGTCAAACGCCTCGTGCACCACCAACTGCGTCGCGCCCGTAGCCAAAGTGTTGCACGACAACTTTGGCGTAAAAGCCGCGCTCATGACCACAGCCCATGCGTACACCAACGACCAAAGAATCCTCGATCTAGTGCATTCCGACCTTCGTAGGGCAAGAGCTGGCACCCTCAACATTATACCCACGACCACGGGCGCAGCCATCGCGGCGACACTCGCACTTCCAGAACTCACGGGAAGAATGAACGGAATCGCCTTGCGTGTTCCAGTTCCAAACGTTTCAATAGTCGACCTCACAGCAACGCTAGAAAAGAACGCTACCAAAGAAGAAGTGAACGCTGCATTAAAGAAGGCTGCAGAAAGCGAACTGAGAGGAATAATGGACTACACCGATGACCCAGTAGTGTCTACGGACTTCAATCACAACGAGTATTCAGCGGTCGTAGATGGACAGTCCACGATGGTTATCGGAGGCAACCTAGTCAAAGTCTTAGCTTGGTACGACAACGAGTGGGGCTTCTCCTGCCGAATGGTGGAACTGATCGAGCTCATCGGCAAGAAAGCCCGCCTATGATAGACAAACCCCTAAAGAAACTCCAACAATTCCAAAACTCAGACCTCTTTATTTTATGTAGGTGATAGAATGGCTAAATTCCTAACGATGAATGATTTCGATTTCAAAAACAAAGTGACACTACTCAGAGTTGATTTCAACTCACCAATCGACCCCCAAACCAAAAAGGTTCTCGACGACGCAAGAATTCGGGCGCACGCCGAAACAACCATCAAGGAGTTGATTCAGAAAGGCGCGAAGGTAGTGGTCTTAGCGCATCAGGGCAGACCAGGAGACCCAGATTTCACTCCCCTTAAACAGCACGCCGAAATTCTCGGTAGAATTTTGAAGAATCCAGTAAAATACGTGGACGACATCTTTGGAGAAAAGGCGCAGAAAGCCATCAAACAATTGAAAAGCGGCGAGGTTCTGGTTCTAGAAAACGTTCGAACATTTGCGGATGAGCAAAACAAAGGATCACCCGAGGATCACGCAAAGTCTGAGTTCGTGAAGAAGTTGGCTCCCCTTGCCGACGTTTTCGTCAACGACGCCTTCGCAGCCGCACACCGAGCCCATATATCAATCGTCGGATTCACAGCAGTTTTGCCGAGTGTTGCTGGCAGAATAATGGAGAGAGAACTCAAGGCCTTAAAGAGGGTTTTGGAGGCTCCGGAAAAGCCTTGTGTTTTCGTTCTTGGAGGGGCGAAGGGAGACGATTCCTTAGAGATATCCAGATACGTTCTCAAGAACAAAATCGCAGATTACATTTTGACTGGCGGGGTCATAGGGCACATATTTCTCGTTGCGAAGGGCGTCGACCTCGGAAAACCGAACATGGAATTCTTGGAGAAGAAGGAGTTGATGGGGTTGGTGCCTGGAATTAGAGAACTGATGAAAGAATATCCCAAAGCGATTGAGGCGCCTGTGGATTTAGCGGTTGAAGTTCAAAAGAAGAGAAAGGAAATGGGAGTTAAGGAGCTTCCAACCAACTACGCCATCTTTGACATTGGAACAGAAACCGCCAAAAAATACGAAGAGTTCATACGCAAAGCCAAGTCAATCGTCATCAGTGGTCCCATGGGGGTTTTTGAAAACAAAGAGTTCATGACTGGAACCAAAAGAGTTCTTGAGGCGATAGCTGCTTCTAAAGCCTTCTCACTCGTGGGCGGTGGACACACGGTTGCAGCGGTGGAGGAACTGAGACTGACAAACAAGATGTCCTATGTGAGCACTGCTGGAGGTGCACTCATAGAGTTTTTGATGGGAAAGCAGTTGCCTGGGGTTGTTGCCCTCGAGAAAGCCACTACCGCTAAAAAAGCCTAACTTCCCTTTCTTATTTTTTAGTTTCGCATTTGTTAAAAAAGAGAGAGGGCATAGGGTGTTTATTTTTTCTTCATTGTGGCTATGAATTCTTCTATGGGGATTGCTGGTAGAGTTTTAATTTGTATTGTTCCTCGTGAGCCGAGTTCCACGGAGACTCGTGCGATGGTTTTGTTGTCAGGTGCCTCCACCACATTGACGAAGTCGTAGGGTCCTAGAACAGCGTATTGGTTGATCACTTTTGCTCCGTAGGCTTCGATTTCTTTGTTGACTTCCTTGATTCTTTCCGGCTTCGCTTTGACTGTTTTCCATCCTTCCTCTGTGAGGGTTGAGAGTAGAATGTAGATGGGCATTTTGTTTTTCTCCTCTTAGAGTGTTTGGTGTATTTTGTTTTTATGTTTTTGCGTAACAGTGTTTCGAGCGGACTTGTTGGATATAGTCTCCCCTCTCTCCAGAAAAAAGCACAGAAAAATTTTGTTCTTCTCCTTCATCTTCATCAACTGCCAAAAGAACACTCGTTCTAGTCCTCTGACTCTGGAAAGGCGTCGCTTTAGGTTCTTTTAACCAACTTTTAATTAACTGTGAGCTAAAGAGGCACTTCCTTTAAGTGGCCCAGAGAAAACCTCTTGAACTCTCCTTCTCCAATGGCAACAACGAAACTTTGAATTTCATCAGTCAGGTCTTTCCAGTTAACTCTCAGCAGATTCACTTTTTGATGGTAGTCTGTGTAGTTTCCGTGAAAAGAGATAATCACTCCAGTCATGCCCAAGCCTTCCCCTGTGGAGGCGAATATTGCGTTAGGAAACTTTACAGCGTATTTCTTGGCTTCCTCCATTACTCCCGGCGAAAGAATTTCGGGACGCATTTTGACAAAGGTTAGGGCTAATATTTCGAAACCCATCTTCCTAAAATCTGGGATGATCGTGTATTCCTCGATCATTCCGCTCTTTTCAAGCTTGTGACGAGTTCTGGTTATTGTTGGCTGAGAAACCTTGAGGGTTTTGGAGAGGTCTCTGTCACTTCGTTTTGAATTTTTAAGAAGCTCACGTAACAATTGTTGAGGTAACTCTTTTCGCATAGACTAGAGTCAGCAACAGTCTTTATTAAAAGCTTTTGTTAAAAACGCACGGTTTGCACCTGCGACTTCAATAATTAAGCCATACGTTTTGGTTCTATACAAACCTGCGACATCGCGCGTGCACCAAATTCCGCCCGCAGGCTTCTGTTTCTGGAATATTTGCAGAACCGTAATCACCTCTATATCTCATCATTCGTAAGCATTAACTATGCAGTCTATCAACGTTCTAACGATTAACAGAGAACCTGAAAATGAGCGAGACTTGGTCAATATTGTTGAGAAAGCGCGGAGATATTTTCCGACGGAAACATGGGACGACATCATGTATCTTGGGAAACTTAGCTTGGAACACGACCTTAAAATAGCGATAAGTAGAGAATCTTTTGGAGCCCTTCTTCTTGAAAAGTTGATCAAAAGAATAGAAGAGATGAAAGGCTCTGATAGACTGACAAGTCTCCTGTTAGGGATAACACCCGACCCTGTAGTTGCCGTGTATTGTTTCTTTGATGGAAAAAATTTCAAGAAGATGCTCTATCTTGTTCACGACTACGTGACTGAAAAGGTTGGGGTCGTCTCCATTTTTCAGTTGGACGAAGAAACTTCAAGAAAAGTGGTGGCGCACGGGTTGGGGCACAATAGAGGCTTGCGTCACCACGTGGAGCCTATTGATCTCATGTGTTCCGAATTATTGAGAATCCCCATATTGCAGGTGGAGGGTTTTTGTAGGGTTTGCCTGCGCACGTTGAAAAAAGTTTAGACAGACACCAACGAGTCATTTGAAGTGACTTAATCCCAACTTGGTTTTTATGCGTTGTTCAAGTGAAGGATTAACTTCTATCCCGATGCATCTTCTGTCCATACTTAGGCAGACTTTCATAGTCGTGCCGGAACCCAACACAGGATCAACTACTAAGTCCCCTTTATTGGAAGAGGTGTATATGCATCTTGCGACCAGTTTTTCAGAAAGCTCGTTGCCAGCTGTCCGTGTCCCGTGGTGGTAGGGACGCTTAATAACCCATACGTCTTCAGCATAGTGCTTCGGCTTATTGAAAGTGTAATTATTCGGGTCTTTCACCAGAAGCAGAAGATGGTAATGGGAAGTGGTAAACCTCTTCTTGGTGAAGACCCCGAACTGGTATCTCCAGATGCAGTGATTTAAGAGGTGAAACCCACTGTCCTCGACTGCACTAAGCACCGTGCCCAAATTGTTCCACCCTGAAAGCAACCACATACTTCCAAAAGACACTAGCGAGTTGTAGGACCAATCCAGAAGTTCTCGTATGAAGTTGGGATATTCTTCTGCCGACACTTCCACGTAGGAGAGGGCGTCTGGGGTTCTGTGATATGTCTGGAGGTTGCCACTAAAACCGATTCCAAATGGAGGATCCGCAAACACCAGACTTGCCTTTTCACTCAATCTGACATTTCTGAAATCGTCAAAGATAATCTTGTGATCGTCATCCAATTTGAGCACACGTTTTGACGCGCTTTCCATGCTACCAGGACCTCCTTCTATTCAAGCGGGTTTCCTATTCTTTTCGCTTCCTCGATCAACTCGGGAGGCCACACCCTGAACGTCTTGGATTCTAGTTGAAGGTGTTTTTCTTTCATAGGGTCCTTCCCACACTGTTGGTGCACAAAGGCGTCCAGCCATAGAGGGTCGTCACAATAATAGATCAGTCCCGTGTTTTCTAACACATCATATCTGTACCCAAAGACTGATTTGTGTTTACCTTTTTCCGCGCCTATGTTATAGCTGAGAGAGAGCACGCCCTCCACTAAGCCCACAACGTTAAAAATTGATCGATAGACCTTGTTGACGTCTACGATGTTTTGACTCAAGTTTCTGTCTGCCTTGTCGTGGTATGTAGATCTAGAACCATATCCTACATATTCAGGTATCAAGCCAAACATGTTTTTGGTGCACATCGTGAAAAACACCTTGAATTTAGCCAAGCTGATAAAGGTGCCTCTCCTTAATGCATACAACTTCTCTGGTAAGAAAGCGTGTAACTCGCCTCTTAACACTGGAGGATAATTCTTTTCAACAAGTTTTCTCACGGTTTCTTCATCCACGGTTCTTTCGGCTAACACTTCTTCAGCGACGTTAACGTATTCTATTCCAAGTTCGTCAATCACACTCTTTGTTCCAGTCGTTCTCAAGAAGTTTTCTTCAGATTTCCTTACAAGCTTTATTTCATCTCCCGAAAACCTCAGACCAGGTTTAAGATCGGGCAAAGCCATCATGTTTCTCCCAGAGTACGATTCGACAAGGACAACCTCTCCTCGCCCGTGAAGAAACCTTAACGTCCATTCTAGGATTTGTGGATCCGTGAAATGACCATAATCTCCACATATCCAATTGGGCTTCACTATGAAAGGCTTCCTTAAGTGCAATGAACCCATAAAGTTAAAGAGTTCTTCTTTGGTATGAACATTGTCTACAACCAGTCTTCTTCCTTCAAATCCAAATTCTCTGCGCATCCTAACGCCTATTTTCATCTCAAATGTTTTGAAGTTAATATATCTTGTTAGAGTCTGCAGGCAAATGATCCACTGAAGAAAAACGATTGGAGAGCGGTTCTCACCGACCGAAGCTAGCACTGCCAGATTTGCTGTTCACATGTTAGTGCTAACCGAGACAAGCGGAACATGTACCGCCTGTAAAACTAATCTTCGGTCAAAAAACTGACACGGCACATTGAAACGCATCAGCCTAATACTTTCGAGAACTGAGAAGAGAAAATCAAGCATTTTCCCTTGAATGAGCCTATTACGCCCATTAGGTAATAAGAGTAACACACTTATTTTTAGATATCATGAAATATTGTCTCGAGTAATGTCTAAACGACGCTTGGTTGACTAATATGAAAGTAAATGAAACTTTGCTTAAAGTAGAAGACCTCATCGTGAGAGCATACGACGTGGACAGAGGAGTTGGATTACCTGTCGATGGAGTAAGCTTTAAAGTTAATGAGGGAGAGATCCTAGGGTTGACTGGAGAATCTGGCTCAGGCAAAACCACTACAGCCTTTTCAATCCTAAGATTGATAGGTAATGCTACTACCCAAACTCCAGACCCTCAACGCAAAGTTTCTCTCTTGGGAACAACAATGAGCAAACGTGAGATAAGCGGAGGTAAGATAATCTTCAAGGGCAAGGATTTGCTCAGCTTACCCGAGGAAGAAATGACAAAAATAAGAGGAAAGGAGATATCCATCATCTTCCAAAATCCTATAGCTTCCATGCATCCAATGATGATTATTGGTTACCAAGTTGGAGAACCAAAAGAAGCCCATGAGAAATTAGAATGGGAAGAGATAACTAAAATAGTCTTCGATTACCTTGGAAAAGTTGAGTTACCTGATGTGAAGTTCAGAGCCTATCATGATCCCCATAGATTCAGCGGAGGAGAAGGACAAAGGATAATGATTGCAATGGCATTGATATGTAATCCTTCCCTGCTCATAGCCGACGAACCCACGAGCTCTCTAGATGTAACCATACAGAGACAGGTCTTAGAACTCATTAAAAAATTCAAGAAGGAGTTCAGCCTTTCAGTTCTCTACATAACCCACGATCTTGGCGTTATTTTCGAGATGTCGGATAGTGTAGCAATAATGTACGCGGGAGAGATAGTCGAATATGGAAATGCGAGAACGATCTATAAGAAACCAAGACATCCTTACACAATAGAATTGAAGGAAGCTTATCCTGATCTTTACGCTCCCAGAAAGCATCTTAAAGGAATTCGTGGAAGTCATCCTACTCCCTTTGATAGATTCCCTGGGTGTAAGTTTTATCCAAGATGCGAGTATGCAAAACTGTTCTGTAACAAAAAGAGACCATATATAACAGAAGTCGAGCCAGAACACTCGGTCTCTTGCTTGCGAGTTTACGAGATCTAGACTGCAAATTAAAGTTTTTAAAGAAATGCCTCAAGCACCCAAGAAGCAGTTCGGTTGGTTGCTCCGTTAAATTCAAAATTTTTTGCGAAGAGCCCTTAAGGTTCCGGAAACTCTGAGGACAAGGATAGTGACGGATTTTTCATTTACCCTTGTTATAGCCGCGACAGATGCTCTAACCATATCAACCGCCTTATGAGAACAGCGCAAGACAGCATAGCCTTTTTCTGGATTAAATTCTACAAGGTAAAGGTTGGTTTGGCTGGCGCCATATTCCCCAAAGAGTTGCAAAATAGAGTTCCAGATAACCCAAATGAGGTCTTTTTCAGTTAACGGCTCTTCACTCTCAACTTTTAAAGCCAAATAGCGCTTTCTCACACGCCCAAACAACGCTTTACCTCTCTTACGACAAACAGACCAGGAGCCACATAACCTGAACTGAGTTTCTTCCTGTTTCTCTCAACAATGCTGAAAGGATATTCCGAAAGCCCACGCAAAGCAAGTGGCATGGACAAATCAAACAGAGTTGCCAGAGCGGCATAATCATAAGGTCCCCTTAAGAGACTTGCATCGGTTGCTCCACTGGAAATCACTATCGGCACCTCATAATCCTCAGTAACTGCAACTTCTTTTCTAAGACTGGAAAGAAATCGAATCCTCGGAAACCCAGTTAAAAACAGAAGCGAAGCTATATCGATCTCTAAGGCACATTCAGCCTTAGAAGCGAGTTCCGCTTCCGCTTTATCAAAGAAGCGTTTGCAGGGGAATCCAAGGGAGAAAGCTAAGAGGTCAACTCTTCTATCCTTAGCCGCTTGTCTCGCAACACTCTTGGAATTACATGTCACAGATATAATTTCGAATCTTCTTCTAGAACGTCGCAGGTTTCGAAGTAGCTCACCAGAGGTTTTTGGCGCAAGATCGATTCTTGTGACCAGATCCATTCTGACGTTTTCACAAATGGTTCTCAGTTGACGAACTTTTTCTTCTTTAATGTCATGGGGAAGTGGGATGCCAACCGATCGATACCCGAGACCAGAAGATCGCTTGACCATTTTTTCTATATGACCCAAATCGTTTATGGATGGACTTAAATGGAGATCAACAAACTTTCTCATGGCAACATCCCGAATTCTTCGCAGATTTTAACGATGTCTTCGACTCCTCCTTTCTTGAATCGTATGCGAACACGAATGGGGTCTGCGGTGCAAAGTTTGATGTCACCGTGGAGAGCAGCTTGCTTATCTAAACGAAGATAGAGACTTCCCTTTTCCACGTGCAAGCCGATTTCTCTCAGTAGGCTTTCTTTATCTACCGCGCTAATACGTGGAAAAAGGTTGTCAATCAAACCCCTTATTGTTTTCTCCTCTTTTATCTTAGTCTCGAAGAGTGTGATAGGGTTTCCATAGTGCCCTTTTAGGTCGGTTCTCCTAAACTCAACCTCTTCTAAGGAATCAGTGGAAAAGATTCGTTTTGTCGCCTCCATGACCTTCTTGGGATCCTCGGTTGCGTGGGCAAACGACCTTATTTCAATAAAGGCGACGGGGATTTTAGACAATCATGCCACTCTGCAATTTACATCTATTAGGTTTTTTAATGTTTAACCTGTGCGTGTGGTTTACGTTTTTTCCGAATCCTTAGGGGCTTCAAACTTTGAAGATGCTGCTTGAGAATTTTCACGTTGTCTTCGTGTTTTGTCTCCCGTCTTAAATCAATGGGGATTTTTTGTCTGAGGGCTTGTTTAAAATCTATTCTAACCTCTCTTAATTCGCCTTTACTGAACCCTTTTCCTTCCCTCACTCTGCCATTCTTTTTGCGTATTATTGGTCGAATATTCATCGCTCCTCAACTCGCTATACCGCTTCAGTTTATGTTAACTCACCATAAAACAAATACTCTGGTTTAAGTGCTATGCAATGTCGAGAGGTAAAAGGAAAGATGTTCCCAAAAGAATTCTTTGTAACAAGTGGCAAAGCCATCAGCCCGATCTCCGAGCTCAACGCCTTTGATTTAGCGCTAAAAAACGCTGGAATAGCCCAGTGCAATCTAGTATCGGTAAGTTCCATTATTCCTCCTGGATGTAGGGAAATAAAGTTAAAGGAGATACCCATTGGCTCCATAACCCACGCAGTTGTGGCGAGAATGAGTGCCGAAGGAGAAGCAAGGATAGGAGCTGGAATCGCTTGGGGGTGGGAAAAAGAGAAGAAATACGGCATTGTGGCAGAGACTCATGGGTATCTGGATAAAAAGACCTTAGAGAAAACTTTGGAATGGAGAATCAGAGAGATGGCAGAGATACGGGAGATAGAGATCGAGAAAATTAATTATCGACTTGAAACCCTTGAAGTACCTACAACCAATCATGGTTGCGTCATGGTAGCACTAATATACATACCTTAAAAACACAGTGCGTGTAGTTTATTTTTCCTCTTTTCTGCGTTCACGAGATGCCTTGCGACTTGGTCTAACCTTCTCCGCGCCTAGTCCTCTGTGACGAAGCGCCCGTATCTTCTTGCCAGCGCTTGTTAATCCCCTAAAAACTCTTCCGCTGTGAACCCTTTCGCAAATCCAATTGATATCGTCATCAGATTTTACGACTGGGTGATCGGGGTCTATCAAAATGACCTCGAACCATTTGTGGCGACCGTTCTGCCAGACCCAGTAGGAGTTTAGAACTTCGAGGTTTGGAAACTTTCTTGCTGTTCTCTCCTCTGCAATAAGCCTTAGACTTTTCGCTAGCTTAAATTTTGTTACGCCTATTCTTTTGGGTCTTCGACCAGCCTTAGGAGGAACCTTTCTGAAGCCCCCACGTCGAACACGAACCCTCGCGATGATAAATCCTTGTTTGGCTTTGTACCCCAATTTTCTTGCTCGGTCTAGGCGTGTTGGTCTCTCGATTCTAAGAACCGTGGGTTGTTTACGCCACTCGATAGTTCTTTGAAACATTAAATCCTTGACATAGGAGGCTTCTGGCTTTTCCCAAGCCTTTGCAACATACTTGTACGTCATCTACGAAGTCCTCTCCATTTGTGGTTCAACCTTTTAGTTACATCCCGACGGAACAACGTCCGCAAATAGCCTTTTAGGTATGAAGCCCTCAGATTGCTAATAAACCTTTTCGAGTGCTTGGGTTTATGTGTGTGCGTGTGTGTGAGGTCTAGTCTATAGAGGGGGGAGAGACAGAGACGGGTATAGGGTCGTCTAGGGAGGGAGGGAAGGAAATTTGGGTCTTCATCTTCGTCATCGCTTCTCTCTGTGTTGATACCGCTGAGAAAGAATTTTGGTTTTTTCATCAACTGCACAGGCTTAGAAACACTCCTTTACATCACTGACTCTTGTACGTGCGCATCGTCTCATTCGGCCTGTCCTGCCACGTGGGTTGTCATTTCGGCAGCGAAGCCAAGCCTACGCTTGCGATACTTATAGGGAAATTCCATTTAAATTTCTTTAAAAATAAAAAGGAGGTATCTTTGAAGCTTTTATGGGTCTTTTTTTCCGAAGTTTCTCACTATTAGGTAGATGTCTCGCATGTCAACTTTGTTGTCGTTGTTGATGTCTGCGTTTGGATTCCACTTTTTTGGATGACCGAGATAGCTTCCGAAGGCTTTAGCAGCTAAGAATATGTCACTCATGTCACACTTCCCATCAGGCCATCCGTCAGGTCCAGTTATGTCCCCAACCATAGCAACTATAACCGAGCCATCAAAGTATCCGTTGTCACCAACATCAATTTCGTACGGAACCATACTGGTTGCGGCGCTAATAATGTATGTTCCCTTTTGGAAGCCTATAGTATTCCAAATAACCCGAAGAAGAATTGTACCAGACGGAGTAGTTAGATACAATCTTGACAGGATTGTAAAGTTAGCGTATAGTGTTACATTGAAAGTCTCCACGAAGTCACCCTGGTTTTCAACTGTCACATCAATAGACAGGCAATACCCCTCCCCTACTACGGTCTTTGAACAAGTGATGTCGATTATGGCTACATCAACGTGCGGCCACGAAATGTATGTGTATAACCCGTCGTATTGAGTGGTTGTAATAGTGAGCCCTGCTGGAGTGAGTACGTAAGTGTAGCTAGGATAGGTTTCAGTGATGTCGAATTCGCTGGTGAGGATTCCGCCTTTCAACGGTGCCCCTATAATTTCAAATTCGATCCACATAAGGCTTCCAAATCCTGCATCTCTTTGAATCGGGCCTAGCAATGATTCGCCGTGTTGAACGAAGCCATGAGTAGCATTATAATCGCCTATAACTGGTATAACTGGCACTGTGGTAAGTCCCTTAAAGAATTGGCTTGTGCCGTCCGCAGTATAGCCTACTCCTGTCGCTTTTAGTTGTAATTTGTCAAATAGCAGCTTCACTTGCCATGTGTAGCTTGGTACGGTTAGGTTAACCCAGACGGTAATGTTGAATCTGTAGCCAACTGGCACCATGTTGGTGCTAAAGACCGTAGATGGCGGCTCAACCCACATAGCATTCGGAGGGGCAACGTGTGGCTCCCACAAGAGCGCTGTACCATAATTCTCGTCGAAGTCCACATACCTTACTTCCCCGGTTAAAGGGTCTGTTTCATTTCTAACGTACACTTGCAATATATTCCCTATTCTGAAAAGTTCACGGTCAAGCCCTAGGTCGGCTGGATCTGCGGTCTTTCCTCCCGCCACAATGTGCCACACAATAACTGCTTGTTCATTCACGTTATACTTTACTAATTGTCGCATCTCACATATCCCAGCCCAGGCAGGCGGCACTGGCCCTAATTCTAAGACCTCTCCTATGATAGTTGCGACTTGCGGCGAGCCAACTTCTGTTTCGTTCGGATCCTTGTAGTCTATGCCCGTGAGATCACCGTTTTTATCAATGTGTAACTTTTCTATCTTGCCATCACTGTAGATAGAATAGCCAATATCAAATTGCTTATCACCATCCAAATCCTTGCCAACGGCTCCTTTTTTTGTCGTTTTCTGACCTCTGTCTCTGCGGTAGTTGTTTTCTGCGTCTATTCCAGCTGCGTGTGATGGATCGAATGCTTGACCAGTGGCGGCATTATGTCTATATTGTCCGAGTATGTGGGCAAGAACTTGGAATTTGTCGCTTGCCCATGGAGCAGTTGCGGGCGGTGTTTTAGGAAATTTGCAGAGATCTTTCAAGTCAATGGTCTTGTCGTAGAAATCATCAACAAACACGTTACATCCCTCACTCTTACTCCCTAATTCTATGTTTATTGTGTAGGTGCAAGTCTTGATTATGTCGTCTATGAGGTCTCGCAATGACTTTGAAGGAATAGGCCAACCCGGGTTTTCATTCTTAATGTAAACTCCGCCTCCGCCACACCATTGATATTCAAGATCCTTGCCGCTTGCCTCCTCCAAAAGTTTTAAAAACTCGTCCATGTCTGCTGGAGTTCCACTTACTTTCAACCCGGTGTGTGGTGGTATCTGTAAGGCCTCTATTACGACTCTGCCTTCTACGGGTTCTTTGGTGGGTATCTCTATCGAGTGGTCAAAGAGTATGACCTCGCAGAAGAACAGTGGGGTCTCGTCGTGGCTGCATGGTGGTCTTGGCGGAATCGTGTCTTGATACTTGACGTGGAAGGTTACTGTGGCGACTAAGACTCGTCCGGCTGGGTATGGAGGCGTACACATGTCTGTGACGAAGAAGTGTATTCTGTCCCAGGTGCCTGGGTGAGGAGGACATGGGCCTTCATCGTACCACCACATTCCGTCGTTGTCGTCCGAGAACCAGAATGGGTCTATCACCACGTTTGTGAAGTTGATGAGGGTTGAGTTGTAGCACAGGATGAAGGAGGCGTTCGTCAGGTACCAAGCCGCCGACAGATCGTCTATGTAGATTTTGATGTCGAATGTTTCGCCGACCGCATTCTCGAAGTGAGTGTAGGTCACTAATGCTGGGTCAACCTCCAGGTTTGGGTTTGGAGGCGCCGCCCAGTTGTACTCGACGAGGCCGTCGTATTGGACCGTGGGAATAAGGTCTCCGTCTGGGTTCCAGACCCAAGTGTCGGTTGGATAGGTTGTGGTGATGTCGAAGACGCCTGAGAGGCACTCACCCTTCAGTGGGGCATCGGTGATGTTGAATTCGATCCAGACGAGGCTTCCAACTCGTGGCGGCGCTATGAGATCTGCGCCTAACAGGGTTTCACCGAAGAAGACCTCGCTGGCAACGCTGAGGTCTGGTCCGGTTGCCACTGTTGTGTGTCCGGAGCAGAACTGGCTTGTTGGGGGCTCTGTGAATCCTGCTTTGAGTGCGTTCAGCCATGCAGTGTTGTACTTCAACTTCACCTGGTATATGTAGAAGTTGGATGAGGTGATTTTTAGCCAGACGGTGATGTTAAATAGTTTGCCGATGTCAGTGTCGCTGGTATTGAACTTTTGGTATCCAGGCTCTATCCACATTGCGTCGGCATCTGGCTTCGGCTCGGTTGGAACACCAGCCATCACCGGAAACGCTATCATACTCAACAGGAGCATTGCTACAATCAGAACCCCCAAAATCTCACATAACTTTCTTTTCATTCTTTTCCTCTCGGCTCTTTCTCTCTTAGACATAACTGTTTAATATCAGAAGAGGATTTAAAACTTGTGGCTCCAAAACTTATTAAAATCAGAAAAAGAGCTTCAGTTGTCTATCTGTCTACTAGTCTGGCTGTTTTCACAAGCAGATATCCACTGTCATTTTCCCAAATCTTCTCCGTCTTCAATAGTTGGATTTTTCTCCTAAAATAAGGTGCATCCAGAACCAAGGTCTCGTATTCACCGCCCTCACCGACAAGTGATACTCCAAATTTCTTATTCAGGTTGAGAAGAGAGTCTACTGTGGGAAGGTCGATTTTTCTCCCTAACCAGCTCTCGTTGAAGCCGTAAGCATACACTCCAACAATGATTACCTCAAAACGCAGCTCTATGACCTCCTTTAATAGCTGTAAGGGGTCTTCTTGCCAAAGAGGCGCAATCGAACTCAAGTTCAGTTCTTGACAGATTTTGTCTATTCGCTTCTTCTGGTATTGTGACGATATTGCGCCCGAAACAACTCCTTCAATGTCTACAGTTGCAAGCAGTTTTTTCAAGTCTTCGAGTTCTGTCTCCTTGATCCCTGTGGTTTTAGCCTTGACCAGTGGAATTCCAACTGCTTCAGCGAACAGGTCAGTAAGATGGATATTTGGGAAGTGAAACATCCAACTATCAGCCCTCTGAGGAAGCATACTCACCAAGTACTTTACTTCGTAGCCTTGCTTTAGAGTGCGATAAAGAGATAGGGCGGAGTCTTTTCCACCCGTGACTAAAACCGCAACACGCAAGTCTTGGCAACCCCAATAAAGCAGTGTCTTACCGACTTAATAAGTGAAAGCAACCTTCTGTTAAGGTTTCTTTCTCTTGGGAAAGAATTTACCCGTTGTACGCTGGTATTCTAAGTATGCCTCACCAAACCTTCTCACTAACAACTCCTCTTCCACAGTTGCGATGCGCACGTAGCCAGGAACCGCAACAAAGGGAACCAGAGCTACCAGACTAGGAATGGTTAGAAACAGCCCAGCGAACAAGATGAGGTAGGCAAGATATGAAGGGTGACGCACGTAGCGATATGGCCCCCACATCACGAGCTTCTGATCCTCAGGCATCTCCCAAGACGTGGCGTACCTTCCTCTGGCGAGAACACTCCAAGTAAACAGAGAGTAGCCGAAAGCAGTCGTGGAGATGCCAGCTAACTGCACCCACGAGTCGAAAGGAAACCGAAGTTGAAGGAATAGACTGCACAGGGTTGTTTGAAGACCAGCAAAGACCAGAAGAATATAGAAGAATGATTCTAGAAAGAAGATCACCGTCCCCAGAGCCGAGAGGACAAAAATGAGCCCCTTTGGGCGCTCCACCTCAGCCTCATACTTGACCCCTTTCTTGCTTGCACCATGCCTTTTGAGATTGTACAAGTTTGCACTCCAGAAACCTAAGAGACACACTGTCAGAAAAACTGCTATCGGCAAGTCAGGAAGCATGAATCTCCAGATACGCATGGAACTATTTATGGGGTTCCACAAGCGTTGCTCATTTTGACCAATGAATGAAAGATTTTTACGTTAATTTTCCCATACATAGACAAAATGCAACCAAATATCGAGATCAAGATCATAGACATAACGAAAAAGAGCGAGTACGAGAGACACCTTTACCGATGCCTTGCACCAATGCCCCTTATAAAATATAGGAAACGCCGAGAATACTTAGAAACCGCAATTCCCACAGGTTTTCACAAGAAACTCCTAATCTTTAATGGAGAAGTTGTTGGACAAATCGAGTATGGACCAGCAGAAGCGTCTGCCTACCCAATTATGGGGAATAACATTATTGTAATGAACTGTATTTGGGTTCTGAGAAAAGCGAAAGGGCACAACTTTGGAAAGCAACTACTGGCAGACATGATAAAAAGCGAAGAAAACGCGCTTGGTTTTGCCACTATAGGGTTAGAGAACCATTGGAGCGGTTGGTTGAAGAAAGAGCAAATGGAGAAACTTGGCTTCAAATCCCTCGACTCAATCAGAGTAAAACACAAAACAAAGCATGTTGGCGAATGCTTCAAGATACACCTCATGTGGCAACCAACAGCTGAAAAAGGCGAGCCTCCGACCTGGAACAAATCAAAGCTGTTGGAAGGTGTAGACTTCTGTCTTGCTCATCCCCTCTACCACCCAGAGAAACCTGTATTAAAGGAAATCTTTGAAAAGTGTTAATTCGTAAGCGTTCCTAGGTGAAGTCGGTTGGTCATTGATGTTCATCTACACGCTGTGGAGAGTCTCGTTAGATGGCTTTTGGAAGAGGAAAGCCCTTCGGTTCGCTATTTTACTCTTAGAGACCTCTTAGACAGAGAAGAGGATGACCCAGAGGTGCAAGCTGCTAAGGCTGCGATTCCAACCTCGAAGGTAGTGGCAAAGATATTTTCTAAGCAGAGGTTCGAGGGGTATTGGGAGGAACCAGCGAATCCCTATCATCCCAAGTACAAATCCTCTTATTGGCAGATAATGACTCTAGGGCAGTTAGAAATGGACAGAAACGATGAAAGAGTCGGAAAGGCTTGTGAACACATTTTTCAGTTTCAATTGGATGAGGGCGGCTTTTCGAGTTACACTCCTGAACGAGCATTCAAAGAATACGAGTATCTGCGCCAAAAAGGAAAGAAGTTGCCTTTGCCGAACGAGTGGGTGCCCTCCCTGGTTTTTGAACACCAATATTCGTGTCTCACTGGCAACATGGCGGCAGCTTTGATTAGAATAGGATACGGGAATGACCCGAGAGTAAGGAAGGCTTTGGAGTGGCTTGTGAAGATTCAGAACAGAGACGGTGGGTGGCTCTGTCCATATTGGCGAGCACACGTTAAGGATAAGCATGGATGCTTTTACGGAACGATTTGCCCAATGGAAGCCTTTAGTGAAGCTCCCAGAAAAGTGTTAACAAAAGAAATGGAACAAACGGTAGAGAGGGGAGCAGAGTTTCTTCTTATGCATCGCCTCTTTAAGGCGGATCACCACTATTACAAAGTAATCAACCAGTCGTGGCTAAAACTTGGTTTTCCATGGTTCTATGGATATAACATTCTAAGAGGATTAGATGTTTTGACCAAACTGGGCTATACCGAGGATGAACGTTTAAGCGACGCTATGCAAGTTTTGTTGCAAAAGCGCTGTCAAGATGGAAGATGGACTCTTGAAAGTGCTCCAGCTGGTAGGATGCACGCTAATATAGAGACCGTGGGTAAGCCGAGCAAGTGGATAACTTTGATCGCTTTGAGGGTGTTGAAACGCTCCATAAAATGAGTAATGAATAGTTGAAGGAAAAGTGAAATGAACGACGAGAAAATCCTCAGAAAACTCGTATAATCACCAAAAATAGGAAAAATCGCTATAGACACCACTAAATTATTTTAACTTCAGATATGCCATGTAAGAGTGAGGACAAGATCGAACGCATTAGATGAAATTAGAGGTGAAATGAATGAAGATTTTGGGTATCTCGGGGTCAAACAGAAAAGACGGCAATTCCTATTTGCTGCTTAAAGAAATGTTCAGAAATGTCTTACCAGTCGAGACAAAGATTGTTCAGACGGCAGAACTGAGCATCAAGCCGTGCGAACTTTGCTTCGAGTCATGTGCTCAGAAGCCCTTTGGTTGTGTGATTGAGGATGATTTTAAGATACTCTTTGAGGAAATGAAATCTACGGATGGCATAGTGATAGCTTGCCCCTTCTACTTTTACGTTCCATCCAAATTTCAGGCGTTCATGGAGAGAACAAGTTGTTTGGATTATTTTACCGAGAAGAGGCATGGAATGGGACTTTCTCCTTTGAATGGAAAGTCCTGCGTTTTGATATCTGTTTCAGCGAGCGGTAGCGGTTTCAACGCCTTCCAGATTCTTCATCATCTGCAGGAGTTTGCGTTGATGTTGGGTGTGCGACCCGTGACTACGAGCACTTGGCCGTTTATCGGTTTCTCGGCTAGAAGTGGCGACATAGAGAGAGGCGCTATCCTAAAAGAAAAGGAAACAATTAGGCAGGCGAGAGAGCTGTTGAAGCGGTTAATAAGGGAAATAGAGAGATGAAGGAAACCTAACCCTAACAGAGTATGGTGTCGGCAAAAGGCTTGTTTTGCAACAGATAGACAAAATCCAACAGTTTTGGTAGGTTGGGTTTGTTCGAAAGTGGGTAAGCCAAGCAAATGGACAACTTTAACCGCTTGAGGGTCTTAAAATGCCTTCAAAGTTGGATCAGGAACAATAGAAGACAAACTGCGCGAAGTGCTTAAATCAACACGCTGTTCCTTCTGTTAGCCATCGTTGGCACAAGTCATGAAAACTGGAACCCGAACCCTCCTAATCTCTGCTTTTGTAAACAATATAGGTGGCGGCATCTTCTGGCCCTTTCTTACCCTTCACCTCTACGACCTTGGAGCCAGTTACGTTCAAATCGCGTTGCTGGATTCTCTTTCAGCGGTTATGTACATAACTTCGAGGGCTTGGGGTGCCGCCTCTGACTACTATGGAAGGCGAAAGCCTTTCATTGCGGTTGGTACAGGGGTGTCTGCCATTCCTATATTTCTGTGCGGCTTCTTTGACTCCTCAACTCCCATCATCGCGTTGTTTATGGTTAGCTCCTTCTTCGGCTCGGTCAGTTTTCCATCCTTCTTAGCTGCGTTGACGGCTGCGGAGGAGAAGGGTAGGGTAATAGGCTGGTTTTCTATGCTTAGTGGGTTGGGCTGGGCTGTTGGAACCTTCTCTATGGGGTTCATCTCTGAGTCTTTTGGCGTTATAGGTGTCTACGCTACCGCAGCAGCGATAATAGCACTCTCAGCCTTGATTGTTGTATTTTATCCACAAGAATCACGCGTGAGTAGAGACAAGAGTTTAATGGGCTATGTTAAGAGCGCGTTCTCGTTCAAGTTTAAGGCTCCAAAAGAGTTTGTGTGGCTTTTGATTGCCATGTTTATTTGCTGGTTTGGATTCCAGTGGAGTGGTCCTCTGCTAAGATTGCGCTTCTACGATTTGCTTCAACATTCAAAAGTTATGCTTGGTATTGTTTGGGGTGTGAGCGCATCAATCTCAGGCGCTATTGTCAGCCCGTTGGCTGGACGACTCTCAGATAGGGTTGGTGGTGGAAGGATGCTTCAAGTAACCACCCTAATATACGCGATTTACACTCCTTTATTCGCCTTCATCAACGACCCAGTACTGTTCTCCATTTTGTGGATTGTTCCGATATGGACCTTCAACTGGGTAGCAGCGTTCTCGGTACCTGCTCAAATGACGCAGGAGAGCGTTAGAGGAGAGGCTATGGGCGCACTAAACACCGCCACATACCTCGGAGTAATGTTGGGTGTGCTGGGAGGTGTGTTTGCTGATATGTTTAACCGAGAACTGGGAATATTATTAACGCCCTTGTTTTTCGCTGTCACTTGGATTGCCCTACTGCCTCTTGTGAAATTCTACAAGAAATACCCAACTAAAGTGGAGTAATTAGCCATTGTGAGACACGAAGAAAGATAGATACCCTCCTCAACCAACTTAGAGATCGGATCGCAAGGTATTTATGTATGCATTCGATATCTTTTGTATACAGGTGGTCGGTTGACACTCAAACCTTTAGCGGTGAGGATACCTGAAGAGATTGAGAAGGAAATTCTTGAAGTCGTTGAGCATGAGAAGTTGGACAAGGCTACGATTGTAAGAAACTTGCTTGAGATGGGGATTGTCGAGTGGAGAAAACAGACTGCCTTGGAGTTGCTGCGGGATGGTAAGGTAACGTTTGCTAAGGCGGCTGAGACGGCTAAGCTTTCGCTCTGGGAGTTCGCCGACCTGGTGAAACAGCGTAATGTAGAGTGGGTCAGGTACACGCCAGAAGAAATAGAGAAAGAAACCAGGGAAGCATCAGTGGCGGAGTAAAAGTGAAGCCACTAGTTTTCAATGCCACACCATTAATTTATATAACCAAAGTGGGGTTGAGCAAGGTTTTTGAAGACTTAAATGAAAAACTGACATCGCCACATGTTAAGAGAGAGGTTGTAGACGAAGGAAAGCGCAGAGGCGTCCCAGACGCTATCATTTTGGAGAAAATGTTTCAAAATGAAGTATTCAAGGTAGTAGAGCCTAAGGACCAAGAATTCTTAACAACCCTTTTGGAAACCAGAGGGCTTCACATAACTGATGCTGAGGTTTTGGCCATTGCCAAAGAGCGTGACGGAATAGCGGTTATAGACGATGAAGTGGCTAGAAAAACCGCAAGAATTTATGGAATATCCTGTGTTGGTACAGCATTCATTTTGATGAGAGCTGTCTTTCAGGGGCTGGTTACAAAAGAGAGAGCCAAACAAGCGATAAACGAGATGGTTTTTGCGGGTTGGAGATGCAGCATAGAAAGCTATGCCAAAATCATGGATGCCATAGAAAAATTGTAGCAGACGCTCAGGATGTACGGCGAGTTCCACTTGTGTTAGAAAAGGCATTCCACCATTTTTCTTAGGTGCAGTATCGCTCTCTATTCCTTAGATGTTTTGTTTAACCGATTTCAAAACGCCCAACCCCAGATACGCATGAGATATTTGCCAATCAATGTTTTGGCCAATGGTGCGGGGGGGTTAGGTTTAAACATCGGTTTAAATTCTCGGAATTTAGCGCTCTTTCATCTCTTTTTTTAGCATTGCGAAGTCCTTATTAAGACAGATACAACCACAGTCTCATTCGCTCGTTTCACGAAGCCAAAAAAGGAAAGGTGGTATAAACATGACTAAGATGATTATGTACTTCAACTTGAGGAACGGTGTAAGTGAGGAGGAGTTTGTTAATAAGGCAAAAGAGTTGCTCCGTTATCTTGAAGACAAGGTGGAAGGACTCGGGTCTGGGAAACTCTATCGGCATGACTATTTCGGTGCGAATCCAAGGACGTATCAAATGCATATGGAGATGCGAGACTTTGGCACATTGGATAGGTTGGTAGCCTTCATTAAGAAGGATGCTAAGGCAGCGAGGCTCTTCCAGGAAAACTGGTGGAAACTCATAGACATGGATACGCACTATGACGAATTCGTTAGGGAAATACCTTTGTAGACATCAACTTTCGACAACTCGATAACGCTAACGACGGCACTCTTTCCCATTTTTAGGTCAATAGCTATTTTTTGGCTTGTTCAGTGCGGGGTGGGATTCAAACCCACGAACGCCTACACGACAAGGTCCTGAGCCTTGCACCTTTAGTTGTCTAGTTATTCTTTATAGCAAATCTTAGAAAGAGAAATATTGAATGCCTATGTATGAACGAAATCGTTTTCGAGGTGTCTGCAAAGCTTGGGAACAAAATTAAGCTGGACAAATATAGGTGGAAGCATATATTAGAGCATCCTGAAATGTCCAAGAAGTATTTGCTTGTCGCTGTAGAAGTTTTAGATGGAGAAGGTTTTATAGTGACGGCTTTCTTTACTGATAAAGTGAAGAAAGGTGGCTTGATTTGGAAAAAGAGTCGTTAAGAGTTTGGTTTGATCCTGAAGGCGACTTGCTTGAGGTGGAGGTAGGCAAGCCTCGGAAGGGCTTCTTCAGAGACATAGGAGACGACGTTTTCCTTAGAGTGGATGAAAAAGGAAACGTGTTAGGTTTTGCTATACTTAACGCCACGAAAAGAATGAAAAAAGTGAGAGAAGTGGAACTGCCCATAAAAGCATCTTTTTCCAAGATGAAACTAACCACCTGAAAGTAGAATTAGACATTACTTGTTAGTGATTGTATTTAATGATGGTTGCGAGAATACTTAACGATGAAGGATTAGTGGTTACAAGTTACTTCACAGACAAGATAAAGATCGGTGAAGAAATTTGGAGAGAAAAATAAACTTCTTCTTCGACGATGAGGGGGATGTGCTAGATATTGCTTTTGGGAAGCCAAGAAAAGCGGTATCCAAGGAGCTGAAGAATGACATAGCGATCAGAGTGGATCCAAAAACAGGAGAAGTGGTGGGCATCACTGTTCTAAACTTTACGAAAAGGTTTAGGTTAACAAGAAAGAGAGAGGAAATTGAACTCCCAGTAAAAATTACAGCACACGCCGAATGACCAAAGTCATCTTGTTAATCTTGGCAAACTCCTCAATCAAAACTATATTTTTCATCTGTGCAGGGTGGATTTGAACCCACGAACGCCTACACGACAAGGTCCTGAGCCTCATAGAGAATAGTTGAAAAGAACTTTTCTTTTAAAGAACGTTGTTGATAGGGAGTATTTGAAAATACTGGGCAATTCCTCTTTTGTTCGTGCCCCAATTATAGATATCTCACCATGAAGATTCATAAAACTTATAAGTATGTTGCCGAACTTTTTATTTGATAAGAACCCGGTAGGCGATACGGCATTTGGGTGAATTCTCGCTTGCTGTATCGCCTATCTATAATATACCTCGCTTCTCTACATCTGAAACTTTGTTGCTATATTGTCGAGTTCATGAAATTTATGGCCCACTTGTCTTAATTCAACGCCTACCATATGTTTGAATTGAGCAATCTCGATTCTTAAAGAAGGTTTTCGATCTCGTAATTTTCTTATCACAGGTGCAAGATCAGAATCTCCGCTTACAATAATCGCTGCATCATATTCACCTACAAGTCCGTAAAGTAGAAAATCGGTTGCTAACGCAACATCTATTCCCTTTTCCACGTCTTCAGAGAAAGTCTTTCCGCAGATTCTGCATTTGACCTCTTTCACCCTTGTTGTTTTAATGAAAGTCCGAAATCTGAACTTTAGCATTTCATAGAAACCCTGTTGTTTTCGAAAGCGCTCATCATCATTCTTTATTTTCGGGTCATGAGGTCTTAGCGAGCCATAATAGCATACTTCAATTAGCTCACGGTCAGGTTCAAGGTCCTTAAGTATATCCACCAACTTCTCAATGTCAACCTTGAACTTCTGCTGAAAAGTTCTACAGCCATAGAACAAATTTTGTCCATCGATGAAAATCATCAATTTCTTAGATATTCTCTCCACCTTCCTTCGCTTTAATTTTGCTTTCGACATAGTCTAGCCATGGTTTGATAACTTCCATCAGTTTAGTTTTTGCAAATTCAATTGTTCTCAAATCCTTGCGCAACTGTATCTTGAAATCCTCCGTTTCAAAAGTGGCAAAAGCAGGTTCCACGATTGCAACTCGTGAAGGAAGTTCAACCTTTCCAGTTTTTTCTCTTGACATCAATGGCTTGATTGATTCTTCATACACTTGCCGAATTTCGTCCTCTTTAGCCTGTGTGTCAGGAGCTTCGGCGCCTGTTATATTCACTAAATTTACCCAAAATTTATCCTTTGGCAATTCCAAATCATATTTGTCATAGAGCACCCTAAAGAGTTCAACATTTTTTATTGCTTCCTCAACCGCATCGATTTCGATTTCCCTATTCGCGGGATATGTTATTCTCTTCCCTAGATCTGTAATCCCTACTTTTCCTCGGGGTGTTATTAACCCGAATTTTCTGAGCGCTGATAGTCTGTAATAGAAGGTTCCGCCTCTATAACCGATTGTTTCCGATATTAGTTTGCTATCAACTTCCTCCTCTTTAAAACGGTCGTATATCTTCTTCGCATCTTCTATAGATTCATTCAATGGTATATCAGGGTAGTCATACTTTCCGATCTTAGCCAATTTGACCGACCTTCAACCTAAGTCAACCTATAACTTACTAATAAGCTTTCTTATTACTAATAACTTATGACCAACTGTATACTTCTATCGGTTCGTTGACAAATCCAAGCTTGATGATTCGGCTGTCTATTTCCATTGTTGGCATGAATGGTAGCAAAGTCTTCTGCGATTTTGATGTCTAGACAGAATCGAAAATTAGATTTTTGGTGCAGGGGGTGGGATTTGAACCCACGAAGGCCTACGCCATGAGGCCCTGAACCTCACCCCTTTGACCTGGCTTGGGAACCCCTGCCCCAACTTACAATTCAAGGACAGTCTTACTTAAGTTTCTCCTCAAACTATGTATAGAGGTAGTTTTGAAAAATAGCTTATCACTTGCTATCAATTCGGAGCAACTGAACAGAATCAGAAATAACGCCTATCTCCAAATCAGAAAGCTAAGACAACTCTTCTTTTCGGCAGTTGATGAAAAAACACAAAAAAATTTTCCTGTTATCACTTGGAGAAGAAAGAAAGTTTTCTCTTCCCCCTCTAGACGAGGCTATACCCGTCTCTGTCCCTCCCCCCTCTATAGAGAAGGTCTCACACACGCACACACCACTCACGTTTAAAAGCACACTCAACCACACCATTCAATAGAAAAAAGAGGACCACACCAAATGAACTGGCTCCCCATCCTCAAAAAATGCGCCCAAAAAATAAGAAAAGACGTCTTGCCCTTCTACGCAACCCCAAACGCCAGCATAACCTTCGGAAGAGGAGCAGGAGGAGACCCCATGAAAAAAATCGACCTCATCGCAGAAAAAGCCCTCATAGAAGTCTTGGAGGAAAACGACGCCTCATGCACCCTAATAAGCGAAGAAACAGGCACAAAAGAAATAGGCTCACAACCCCACGAATACTATTTAACCACAGATCCTTTAGACGGCACAACAAACGCCACAAGAGGCATACCATTCATCGCCACTTCTCTGGCGATATCAAAAACCCCAAACCTACAAAACATACAAACAGCCCTCGTAACAGACCTCCTCCACAACATCACGTACACAGCCCAAAAAGGCAAAGGCGCCCATAAAAACAACAAGAAAATACAGTCATCCACAACAACCATACTAGAAGAGGCAGTGATAGGCATCGACTTTAACACGTATAAGATAAAGCAGATAGCCAACCAACTTAATCCAGTTCTCGAAAAAACAAGGCATCTACGTCATTTGGGCGCCAACGCTCTCGAACTCTGCTACGTGGCTGACGGAACAACAGACGCCTTCATCGACTTAAGAGGCAAACTAAGGGTAACAGACATAGCCGCTGCTCACCTTATAGTAAAAGAGGCAGGAGCCATAATGCTAACACCTCAAGGAGCAGAAATAAACGTTCCATTAACTCCCACCCAAAAGGTATCTTTCATCGCAGCCGCCAATACAACCTTATATGAAACGATAAAGAAACTCTTAACTTGACTACCTTCACAGCGAAAAAGGAGCGCTCAAACAATTATGATAGTTCCGTTGAGACCATTCCCAGCCCTCCTCCTAAAAACGGGTTCCGAACGAATCCTGGTAGTCGCAGACCTCCACATCGGCTGGGAAGTGCGACTCGCTGAACAAGGCATCTACATTCCATCACAAACACCGAAAATTCGAGAAAGAATGCTACAATTAATCCAATCATGTAAGCCCACAAGTCTCCTCTTCCTCGGAGACGTAAAACACGCAATCGCAAAGGTTGAGATGGAAGAATGGCGTGACATCCCAGACTTGTTCGAAACTCTAAACAAAAAAGTTCAGAACATTCAAATAATCCCTGGAAACCACGACGGAAACCTAGAACCACTGTTACCCCAAGCCGTAAAGATTTTGGCTCCAACAGGCATAGCCTTAGGAAATGTGGGACTTTTCCATGGACACACATGGCCGTCTCCTAATCTGTTGAACTGCCACAACCTTATCACCGCCCACGTTCATCCAACAGTCGCCTTCAGAGACCCTCTTGGCTTCAGAATTACGAGACAGGTCTGGGTGAAAGCTAATTGCGATAACGGAAAGCTCGCAAAATCTCTGCTGGAACATTTACGTATAAAGGTTGATAGAAATCCAATCCTCCTGCTGCAAGAACATTTTAAAGTGAAACTGAGAACCTCTCGGCTTTTCATAATGCCTTCGTTCAACGATTTTTTAGGAGGACAAGCTATAAACCAAAAAAGTCTTGGAAAAAGCGGCAGCTCCAAGGCTTTTATAGGCCCAATTTTACGTTCCAGAAGCGTAAACATTGACAACGCTGAAGTTCACCTTCTTGACGGAACATTTTTAGGAACTGTAAACCACCTGAAGAGCTTGGCTTAATGCTTCACGAAGATTTTTATAGAATTCTAATTACCCACGATAAGATTTTAGGATTTTTACATGAGACAAGAGCCAACGATATTAATTACTTAATTTTAGCTTGAGCGTTTGTTAATGGCGTTGGTTGTTTTTCAGGTTTTATGGGTCTGTTTTTCCGAAGTTTCTGGCTACCACGTAGATGTCGCGCATGTCTATCTTTCCGTCGCTGTTTATGTCTGCGTTTGGGGTGTGGGGGCACGAGCCGCACGGCGTCTTGTGCCAGTACTGGCAGTATCTGGGGTCGTTGGGGTCTGTGACGTGCTCTGCGCCGAAGCCTCTCGCTACGGGGTAGATGTCTCTCATGTCAACTTTTCTGTCTGGCCATCCGTCTGGACCAGTTATGTCGCCTGGCATGGCTACTATTATCCAGCCGTCTGTTAGGGTGTTGTCTAGTGTGTCTGTTTCGCCTGGAACTGGCCAAGCATAGGCGCTTATGATGTAATTGCCCTTAGCAAAGCCTGTGGTGTCCCAAAGAAAAGTGATAGTGAGGGAAGTTCCTTTGTCTATGGCGACAGACCATATATATGGGATGACACATGAATTAGCACATGTAAAGATGAGGTTGACTTCTTCAATAAAATCGCCTTTGTTTTTGATTGTTACATCGATCTCTATTACGTGTCCGTATCCTTCTGCTACAACGGTCTTTGAAGGCACTATGTTAGTTATAGCAATGTCATGAAGATATCTGAAGGCGTAAAGTGTTCCATCTCCTGATCCTATAAACAATGTGTTGCTTGCGATGGCTGGAGAAGAAGAAACTGAGCTATTGGCTTTGTAAGTCCAAAGCACGGTTCCATTCGCAGGATGCAGCGAGTAAATTGTTCCGTTCTCTGTGGCTATGAAGAGTTTCTGTTTACACGCAATTGCTGGAGACGAAAATATATAATCGCCAGCCGTATATTGCCATATAAGTTCTCCTGATGTAGCGTTTATTGCGTAAACGTTGCCGTCATATGAGCCTACGAATACTTTGCCGCATGTGACTGCTGGAGAACCCTTTATTGGGCCTGTGGTAGTGTAGTTCCAGATGATGATGCCGTTCTGCGCGTTTAGGCAAAAGATGTTGCCTTTCATTGTCATTGATCCTATATAGACTCTTCCGTCAACAACTGCTGGGGAAGAGTATGTTAGTCTTTCGCCGGTGCTATTTTTCCACACTAGGTCTCCATTCGTAGCGTTTAAGGCGTACACACATTTGTCCCAACATCCGAAGAATACTTTTCCGTCAGCGACAGCTGGAGAAGAATATACAAAGTCATCAGCCTTGGAGCTCCAAAGGAACGTTCCGTTCGTGTCTAGTGCGTAGACGTCTCCAAGCGAGGAACACACGAACACTTTTCCGTTGGCTACAGCAGGTGAGGATATTATCGCGCCTAACGTTGTATGATTCCATAGGGATTCTCCAGATTTAGCATCTAGGGCGTATAGATTTCCGTCCCACGAACCGACGAAGACCTTACCATTAGCAACTGCTGGAGAAGATTCAACCCAATCGCCTGTTGTGAAGTTCCATAGGGGTTTTCCAGTTTCAGCGTCTAGGCAGTAAATTTTGTTATCGTATGATCCTATGTAGACTTTTCCGTCTGCAATAGCTGGAGAGGAGGAGATGATACTGCCACCTAGTTTGTGTGTCCATAATGTTTTGTTTGAGCATGGTCCAGGCGAGGTGGAGTATCTTGCTCGTGTTGGGTCGCAGCCGAACATGTTCCATTCTTTTTGTGGTTCGCATATCACGTGGAGGGGATAGTCTTCGATTTCTCCTCCGTTGTCTGGGCTTTGATCGTGGGGAACGAGGGCTTCATCGCCAAAATTAGTTTCAAGATATTCAGATGAGTTAGCATGGACTAACCTAGCTCTTGCCCAGGTATCCTGCATTCCTTGAGGTACTGAAAAGTGGTATATCACGGTGTATGTGTTTGTTGTCCAGTCTTCGGGAAAGAAGTCGTCGAGGACTATTCGTTCGCTTGATTCCCAGTTCATGTTATAGTCATAGTCGATCCAAATAGCTAGATAGAGGCAATATCCTGGTACCGTATAGCGGGGTGAGCTGCGGTTGGTTACGGATATTGTGACTCTCACTGTTCCTTCGGTTCCTACTATGGTGAACGCGCATCCGTCATCGTAATCTTCGTTAATTTGGCGTGGTAGGCGCTCCATTGTGGTGGTGCTGTTGCCAGAGTTGGGTGGTCCCAGCCATTCTTTGTCAATGACTCTGGCATAGGCTCCTCTATGCTCATATTTTACTGGGTATGGGTCTGGGGCGTCGCCAAGATCATATTGAGGTATTGAATAAAGATCACGTACTCCATGGACGGTGTCTGAATCTAATGTACCTAACCATGGACCGAGAATGTCGTAACGTCCTAAACCGGCGGCTGGGAACTCTTCATGTTTCTCGCTGGCTCGGAACGCTATTAAGGCAGAAGCTAGCACAGCATCAGCATCGCCTGCCGCCACTGTTGATCCGCAGCCTTGCAATCTGATGTTGATTAGGGCGAATCCTTCATCGGTGTCGTTTGTTGCTACTATTGTTCCGGCAGCATATCCATTTGCGGCCGTCAACCTCTGGTCGTCAACAGAAACCCAATTATCATTGTCATTGTCTCGGTAAATGAACTCTCCAGGGTCGTATCTGTTGTTAACGGCTATGTTTTCCCTATGTTTCTCATTAAGTCGGATTGTGCCGGACCAGAGCCTCACATCGCCAGCAGTTACGTTACCGCTCATATCCATGTCTAGATAAACGAGTTCTCCTGCATCATAGGCTCCATTTCCGTTGGGGTCTACATGTCTTTCATTGGCTGCAAATGGCACTAATTGCCTTCCACCAGCTGGTTCACGGCTATCAATATCTCCTGCCCCCACTACTGAGTTCGCTCCGTACAGTTCATCAAGGAGACATGCATCGGAGACCATGAATGGATCAAGGTATCTGATATCTCCAACAGAAACTCTTCCATTACCGTCAGTATCATTGTAGACGGCTTCAGCTCTGGTCATATAATACATTATGTCGTCGGTGTCGTCTTGCTCGTCAAGCCCGACTACATGGCCAACCTCGTGAAGCGCCACGGTGAAAAAGTGCTTCTGCCCAAGGGGAATGTTTGTTGGATCAATGGTGAAATTCCATGGATGGTGAGGGATGCTGTCAAACGTAACATTTATGGGTGCTGCGTTGGCGACATTCCACTCATTGCTAACTACACCTTGATAACCTATATCCTCCCAATAGATGACAATTTCAGCCGATACATCTCTCGCGGGATCAAATTCTACGAAATCGATTCCTACGATAAGATGAGCTTGGTCTGTTCCGGTTCCATTATACATTGAGAAAGCCTGTCGTATCAAGTCTCTGATGTCGACACCACTGACCGGATCAGTCCAATTGATCGGGTGCCCCGCCTGTGTAACATCACTGAACCTGTAGCGTGGAATACAATCTCTACCACCACCTAGCCAAAGCCATTCGTTGATAAAGCCATGCCCTCTTTCAAAGGAAGCGCGCGTCGAAGTTCTATACTGTCTGTTATCCCAGACGCAACATGCCTCATAGTTATTGGGCCCCCTAGGAGGCCATCCAGCTCCGCCAGGGATTGTTCGACCTCCGAAATCTTGGGCACAATGGTGTTGATGAGCTATATTATTGGGGTTCTGTACGCATGCGTCCCAATCTGCTGCCCATGTTACTGTTCCATTAATATTCGGTATATAACTCGTCAATCCATGTGTCGCGTTACGTGTCCAGTGGGGATGATGCTCATACGGTGGCGGAGGTTCAGGCGGAGGCGGCAAACTCGGAATCGCATAAATATTTGCTATAAAGAACCCATCTGAAACACTAACAACACACAACAATAACATTATTAAAACGACTATTACACCCTTCTTCATTTCCCCATACTACTCCTTTCTCGCTTTTCATCTGCTCAAAATCTAACCATTCAACAAACTATTACACACATGCAATATTTAACACTTTTGAAACATCTTTCTATAATTCAATACATTAACTTGACCATTCACAACTTCCCCACGAATATGACGGTGTCGCAATGACCCACCAAAAAACCAAAGCAACGCCCCATCTCCAAATCAGAAGACTAAGGTTCTTCCGTGCAGTTGATGAAAAAACAAAACTTTTCTGTTATCATCCAGAAGAGAACCTTTAACTTATAGCACCTTTCTTCCAGACCCACCCCGCTCTATAGAGGTAGTCTCACACACATACACATCAGTAGCCCCCATCTTCTATTTGGACCCTATTTGGCTCATACAGTAGACCGGGGCTAGACCCTCTGCGTGTGTGAGAGTTTCACTCCCTCACCTCCCCCTCTATAGACACCCTCTCACACGCACACACAAAAAACATATAAACAACCCCCCTTCCAGCTCAACACGCAAAACCTAATCGACAGGTGAGAGAGTTATGGCTTGGGAAAACTTCCCAGAATGGTTCAGGAGAAGAATGCGCCGCTCCCCATACTTCAGAAGTTGGTTCTTCGGAGACATAGAAGACATGTTCAAGGACATGGAAGAAATGATGGAAAGAGAATTCAAAGAGTTCAGCACCCGTGTCCCAAAGGACTTTGTGCGAGAACGCAAACTTCCAGACGGCTCCACCATCCGTGAATGGGGACCCTTCGTCTACGGATACTCCATGACCATCGGTCCAGACGGAAAGCCAAAGATAAGGGAATTCGGCAACGTCAAGCCCTCGCTCAAACCAGAAGCCCTCGGACTCACGAGACCCAGCCTCGACATAAAAGAAGAGCGTGAACCCCTAATAGACGTGATTGACACAGATGGAGAAATAAAAATAGTTGCCGAATTACCAGGAGTTGAAAAAGAAGAGATCAAACTACACGGAACAGAAGACACACTAACCATCTCCGTTGACACCCCCAAACGTAAGTACTTCAAAGAAATACCATTACCTACCAGAATAAATCCAAAGGAAGCAAAAACAATCTACAAAAACGGAGTCCTCGAGGTCACCATACCAAAAATCAAAGAGAAAAAGAAGCCACACGGAGAACCAATAAAAATCGAATAGCAACAAGTTCTTTCAACAAACCAATAACTCACAATTCTACCACTCTTGATCAAATTTTGTTAGTTGAGAAGCCATAACGCTTTTACTTAACAAAACACCAAACCAGATTAATCCGCCACTCCATATTTTGGGATCCATCAATGGAAAAACCATCGGAAACAGAAATATTAAAGGAGATTTGCAAAGAAATCAAAGCAAACGAGCTCGTAACCGGAGTCCAGTTAACCCGCCTTTTCATGGCATTTGGTTCAAGATTTACAAAGGCATGGGAAGCATTGAAAGACAGAAGAATAAAAAAATATTTGTTTAAACCGAGTGGCAGGGTCGTTTGGATTGTTGTTGGCCGAGAGCGTGATTACTTGGTGATGCCTGCGGCTGACTTCTGTTCATGTGACGACTTTTATTTTCGAGTTATGGATAAAGAAATACATCTATGTTATCATCTTATTGCCCAAAAGATAGCGGAAGCCCTATCCTGGTACGACACTTTTGAAGAAGAAGACGAGCTCTACGATTTCTTAATGGACGAATGGAAAAGGTCACACTTTAAATAGCCAATCTCTCAAAATAGAAGGAGAAGGGAAGAACCCCTTGGACTCCCCAGTGTACTTTACGTTAATCATCAACGTCCTGATGGTAGTAACCTTTATCACGCTGCTTCTGACCTTCCTGTATATGATTTACCGTAAAGAAGAAACAGAATAATCAGTTATGGTCTTGTTCTCGCCCTCTTTGAAACAGGAAAAACATGACTATGCTTAAGACGGTTAAGACAACAGCGAGTAAAAGAGCTAAAGTCGCGTATGGTCCGGCTCCGAGTATTATTGGTAGTGGTCCAAAGAACACTACCACTCCAGCCGAGACAGGAGTTCCCATTAAGTTTGATATCACGACGAACACAACACCAGCGAAGATTAACAGAAAACTCAAGAGAAGAAGTCTAAATAAGGTTGATTGGAAGACCCAAAATCCTCCGGACTCTTCTTTAAGATAGCTATAACAGTCTGAGCAAACCCAAGTCTGCGGTTCAAGACAGACCTCGCAAATTATTCGCCCACACTCCTGACAAACATACTTAGCTGAACGTTTGCTGCAAATCTAGCATACCCGAGTTTGCACGACACCATCTCCTCTTACCTAACAACATAAGAAAATATCATAACAATTAAAACGAGAACAGCCAAAACTACGGACAACATGAGGAGCATCTTGACCAATTCTCTATCGGTTCCGAAAACTACAGGGAAGGGCCCAATTATTATTGCCCCTCCACCTCTCACTTTTCCTTCACCTTTAAAGGATTTCCACATCAAAAGAATAAGGACAACAAACGCAAGAACGAAACCAACTAGGATTAGAAAAGCGCCTACGTTGAACAACAGTGAACCAAGCATATCTTCTCACTTCTTCAACCATTAGAAAAACATGGTTTGAAATAAATTTAATGAAACTTGAAGGTTATGTTTCGGTGAGTTCATTGAAAAGGAGCGTGGTATGTCTGTTAAATGCGGTTAAGCTTCCGCTTCTTTTAGTTTTCTTAGTATGGGTAGAGCTGGTTGCCCTTTCTTCCATAACGCTTCGAAATACTCGTACAAAATAGTGGCCAACGAAGGCAAATTTATCCAAACTGCTACCTGGGAACCCTTCTCCGGCGGCAGCACCAAAACTGTATCTTTCTTATCGAAGACGGCAAACCTAAGCCCATCATATTTGAGGCATCTCACCTGATCACTAAATCTGATTAGCTCCTCATACCCATCTGACTCATCACGAGTCCATTGAGGTGTAATCTGCCTTACAACTCTCACAGACCTGTTCTTCTTCAGCACATGCCTTACAACTTCAAGAACCTCCTTTTCAGGAGGATCGATGGCTGGAGTAGCTATCACAAACTCTTTTTCTGTGTTCCTAATCGCTTCACAATATCTTGCAATGAAAGCACTGTCTCTTCGGGTCCCCCAAACTCTTCTATCTATAGACGCTTCTCGACTCTTGTCATGAAGTTTGGACAACGAAGAACTCGCTCTCTCAGCAGTTTTTCTTTTCTCTTCTAGTTGCCTCAGCATTTCTCTTTCAAGTTCCACCATCATTTTCTCTAATCCCACCCGAGGATCTGTTGCAGCATACATTGGTGGTCTTCCAGGCTGCTTCATCAGTAATAAAAGAAAAACTGGTTTTAGCGAGACAGAAGATGCCCAAAATGTTCAGATTAATCCATGGCTTAGGAAATGTTTCTTCACCAGCCCCCACTTCGTACGAAACAACAACGCCACGCGCATACATGCATCTACCTACCACTAATTATTCTCTGGAAGCAGAGCTGAAAAAAGCGGAGGCACTAGAACACTGGCGCAAGGGAACCCGACCTGAGTAACAAAAATCTGAATCGAAAACGCACTCAATTCCTCCTTTTTCTGTTAAACAACGCACATATAGAGTTTATAAAAGAAGCCTTAGGATTTGTTGTATGGTCCTTGTTTATTGAAGTCACAGAGACAAATGGAACCGTTGGTTCCTTTGCACAGTTCGAAACTTAACCTTCAAAATTCAATAGAATAATTTTATTAACACTTGCTTTGGTTCTTCTTCATGAAAATAACAGTGAACTATGATGAGTTTAGAAGGTGTTGTAAACCGAATCCTGTTATTTCGACCAGATCTTTCACGCGAAGATGTCTTGAAGAGAATTAAGGAGAAAAAGGAAGACATAGAAGGATATTTAACGGATGAAACAGCGGCACGCATTGTTGCTACCGAGTTAGGAGTGGAGGTTCCGCAAGAATTCTTCAAAACCGAAATTCCGATAAAAGATGTTGTTTCTGGTTTGAATGATGTAGCGGTCACCGGACGTGTTATCGCTGTTCATTCTCCCAAAACCTTCACTCGCTCTGATATGACTAGAGGGACTGTTGCCCACCTGCATATAGCCGACAAAACAGGAGCGATAAAGGTGGTTCTTTGGAACGACAAAACAAGTCTTATAGAAACTAAAAAACTTGTGGAAGGACAGATAATCAAAGTTTCTCATGGATACGTCCGAGAAGGACTTTACGGAAAACCTGAACTACATGTTGGCTCACGAGGAGAGATTCAAGTTTCTCCATCAAACGTCAAGGAATGCGACTACCCCAGAATTACAAGTTTCGTGAAAAAAATCGCTGAGATCAGAAGGAAAACGAGGGCAAGTGTTGTTGGAACTGTACAGCAGGTATCTCCGGTGTCAACATTTGAAAGGTCGGGTGGATCACGAGGTAAGGTAATGAGATTATGCTTAAGTGATGAAACAGGTCGAGTAACTGCCGTTTTCTGGAATGAAAAAGTAGATGAGCTTGGTGATATAAGGAGAGGGGATTCTCTGCAAATTTTGAATGGGAGAGCAAAGGAGGGTTTGAACGGGCAACTTGAGTTGCATGTGGAAAAATCAACTCAAATTGAAACTTCTCACACTGCGAAGAATGCGAAAGTATCTGACATAAAAGAGGAGGGAGGACCTATCACCATTGAAGGAGTCATTGTAACAACCCCAAAAACGACTCAAGTCATCACTGCCCGCAACGAGAAAGTTACAGTTATCTCTTTCGATCTAGAGGACAACACTGGAAAGATTAGAGTTTCCGTATGGAGGAAACTCACGGAAGCTGTCAAGGACATAGGGATGGGAACGCAAATCAGGATAAACAACGCTTATGTTAAGAAAGGGTTTGCTGACCAGTTGGAACTCACTTCTCGCATGCACACGTCAATAGAGATTCTTTCAAAAGAGACATGAACACAACAGCATAGATTTATTATAAGCCAGTCTTTACATATGCTTCTTTCACACGCTGGTGACAAGATGTATAGGAATCAAATTCAACTTTCTGTAGACGACCTGCCTACTAAATGGTATAACATCCTTCCAGACTTGCCTAAACCTCTTCCTCCGCCCAAGGAACCAGAAGAAGGACCTTCTCGCATGGAATTTCTGTCGAAAACCATGATTGGAGAGTGCCTAAAGCAAGAGTCTTCTGACCAACATTGGATTACCATACCAGAAGAGGTAAGGGAGCTGTTTGTTCAGGCTGGAAGACCAAGACCCCTGTACCGTGCCAATAGACTTGAAAGCTATCTGAAATTGAAAAAGACAAGAATATACTACAAAAGAGAGGATTTATCTCCAACTGGCTCCCACAAAACCAACACAGCTTCAGCCCAAGCTTATTTTGCAGCGAAGGAAGGAAAGGACACGCTTGTTACCGAAACTGGTGCGGGACAGTGGGGCACGGCACTTTCGTATGCGGCTCGATTAATGGGTTTAGATTGTGTGGTTTTTTGGGTTCGGTCAGTTTACGACTGGAAAGTCGACCGCAGAACCTTTATGAAACTCTTTGGAGCCTCTGTTTATGCGTCGCCAAGTGAACAAACCAAAACTGGGAGAGAGATTCAGTCAAAGTATCCTAATCATCCCGGTTCCCTTGGCATCGCTGTCTCTGAGGGCTTAGAGTACACAGAGAAACAAGAAGGAAGGGTCTACTGCTTGGGCTCTGTCTTGAATCATGTCCTTCTACACCAAAGCGTAATAGGTCTTGAAACCATAAAGCAATTCGAAATGGCTGATGACGAGCCAGATTTGATTGTGGGTTGCCTCGGTGGCGGCTCAAACTTCGGAGGCATCGCATTACCCTTCATTGGAGAGGTCTTGAAGGGAAAGCGAGAATGTGAGTTTCTCGCGTCACAGTCGATGGCGGCTCCAAGCCTTGTTAAAGGCGAATACAGATATGACTTTGGCGATGTGGCTGAACACACACCACTCCTAAAAATGTACACACTTGGACACCAAACTGAAATGTCACCAATAAAGGCCGACGGCTTACGATATCATGCTGCCGCTCCGATCATAAGTTCACTTCGACATCACAAGATTGTAAAAGCAACATCATATCCTACAGATGAAAAGACAGTCTTTGAGGCAGCCAAAATCTTCCTACAAAGCGAAGGATGGCTCATAGCCCCGGAATCCAGCTACGCGGTGAGAGCAACCATAGACGAAGCGCTCAAGAATGAGAAGAAAGGCGAAGAAAAAGTAATATGCATGAACATAAGTGGACACGGATTCTTGGATATGTTGGCGTATAAAGAAAAACTCTACACTTGATACCGCAAGAACCCTTTTTTGTCGCAATCCCTCTCTATGGGGTAGACTCACACACACGCACGGGTCTAGACCTAGGTTTAATATATGATTCAAATAGGAGCCAAATAGGTGTGCGCTTGTATTTGGTTGGGGTTGAGCTTTGTGGTTTTGGAACAGACGTTGGTTTGGGTTCTGTTAGGCTTTGATGAGGAGTTTATCGCTGGTTATCGATTTTGTCAATTTGCATGGTAAAGCATATTACAAACGAAATGAAACAGTAGGATGATGTTTTATGGGTGTGCCTAGACCGACGGAAACGACTGTGCGAGACTTGTTGCAAGAAGAATTGCGAAAAAGAGGCGTCACAGTTGTTCCAGAGTTTACTGTTTCGACGCTGATTTTGTAGCACTCTTTTGGATGCTGTTTTATTGGGGAAAAAGAAAACTAAATGACGTGCACACATTAGGTTTATAACCGAAAACCTTTGAAAGATATTTGGTAAAAGAAAACTGAAAACAGGCAGAATTTCATAGTTGCTGCCCGTCTCATTTTGCATGCCCAAGCCATTCTACAAAAGGCTTAAAAGGTAATAGGCTCCATTTCCGGAACCGGTCCGAGGCATTTGACAAATGAAGAAAATTCCTCCAAAATGTCCCAGTTGCGAACAAAGGCTTGTCGAGGTGTTTGAGAATGAGTATAATACTTACATCTTTGATCCATCCTCGGGAACCTACAGAGAACACCAATGGAAAGGCGAGATTGAAATGTTCTGTCCATACTGCAACGCCAAACTTTATGATGTTTTTCCTGATGGCGTGTGTAATTATGTTTCCAAGACGAGAGATAAAAAGAGAGGTGAAATGAATTGAATAAGAAGCAGGCTATCTATTGGCTTTCGGTTGCCTTGCAGATTCATTATGAGACAGAGATTATTGAAGCGTTCAAAATTGCTATAGACGAACTCACAAAACAAGCTGAACACTAAGAACTCTGAATTTCATCGATATACTGTTAAAGGTTTTCTACAAATTATCTCTATCCTGCCCTAGCCAACGAAATCCAACAACCCATAAAACCCTCATGTAAGGATAAACAATATCTTCTCGTTCTAAAAGAATATTAACATCGTGGAACAATCATTTATTCAGGTAAACAACATGAAACCTCGAGTGTCCCTAGAAATGATTTACAATGAGGTAAAAAGAGTAAACCAGCGACTAAGACTCATCGAAGACATAATTGAAGAAGTCATCATAAAAACTCTACCTGAAACAGAACTGAGCCCTAAGAAAATAAAGGAAATACAACGCTCAATTGAAGAAATGAAGAAAGGAAGCTATGTAACACTCGAGGAACTAAAACGTGCCTAACTACAAAGTAATAGCCCACCGAAAAGTCCACAAATTCATAAGCAACCTAAAAGACCCAAACCTCAAAAACACAGTAATAAACACCCTGACAAAACTCGAAAATTATCCCATGACCCTAAGAGAAATGGACGTTGAAAAGATTAAGGGATTAGAGAAAACCTTCAGACTAAGAATAGGCAAATACCGAATAATATTTCACGTGGACAACGCGGAAAAGACGATCTACGTCACACACGCGGAAACAAGAAAAAAGATATACAAGAAAATAGGCTAAAACCTTCTACACAATAGAATTCCTCAAAACCGCATTCTTGACTATCTTTACCCTGCCTTAGCCAACAAAATCCAACAACCCATAAAACCCTCATGTAAGGATAAACAGATTTATAGTAATATACCCTATACCTCATAATAGTGACCCCCCTCTTGGAAAAAGCAGCATTACTAATCAAAAAATATGACAAACTAATGAGTCAACACCCTGGAAAATGGGTAGCCATCTCCAACGACAAAGTAATCGCCACGTCAGAAAACATCGAAGAACTAACCAAAAAAATAGAACAACTAAACGACGTTCTAATAGCCTACTCACCAACTCCCTCTGAGAAAAAAGTCGGCTACCTCCTCTAAACGAGGACACCCCTTGAAACAAACATTCAAAACAATAATAGACCAAGACGGATTCGTAAGACTACCCGTCCGAATACACGGACCACACAAAAGAAGCATAAAACTCATCGCAATCGTGGATACAGGCTCAAGCTACACAATAATCCCACCCTTCGCCTGCCAACTACTCAACCTACCCTTATTCGACAAACAAACCCCAGAAATAACAGTACTCACGGGAAGCGACTACATACAAGCTCCCCTCAAAAAAGCCACAAAAATCAAAATACTCGGCAGCCAAATCCAAAAACAAAACACACCAGTCCTCTGCCACCACATCCCCAGAGGCGTCACAATCCTCGGACACACCTTCCTAAAAGACTACAAAGCAACATTCAACTGGAAACAAAACACATTCACACTAGAAGAACAAAAATAAACACAGTAAAAGCGACATTCTTGACTATCTTTACCCTGCCTTAGCCAACAAAATCCAACAACCCATAAACACTAATGCAAGGATAAACTTACATTAGTTATTAGTTATAACTACAATAGAAACCATAAACCTCATACAAACCCAACACAACACCTTATTTACGCAAGGTCGATTTTCCTGTTTCTTTCAGCAGTTGATGATGAAAATGATGATGAAAAAATAATTTTAATCCAAGAGGAGAAGAAGAAACAAAAATAATTTTGACTTTAGCCCCATAAACTACAGACACTGGAACACAGAAAAACTCGGGAACCTAAGAGATTTCGGAGTCTCCTACTTCTCTTTTTCTACCTCTCTCGTTACGTCTCCTATTATTTCAAGGCTGGCATCGACGAGCTCCTTCGTTATGTTCAGTGGTGGGGCAATTCTGAGCGTTGATGTGCCACAGGTTATTATGGCGACTCCACGCTTCCAACACCTCATCATAATCTCAGACGCCTTCTCCTTTGCAGGCTTCTTTGTTTTCTTGTCTTCCACAATTTCAGCGCCTATCATCAATCCCTTGCCTCGAACATCTCCAACTATCTCGCATTCTTCCTTCAACTCTTGCAACCACTTCATAACGTAGTTGCCCTGTTTTGCTGCATTTTCAAGGAGATTCTCCTCTTTGATGATGTCGATGACTGCAAGTGCTGCTACACAGGCCAGTGGGTTTCCGCCAAAGGTGGTTGCGTGTGAGCCCTCCTCCCAATCCATGATTTTTGAGCGTGAAACTGTCGCACCAAGAGGCAATCCTGAGGCAATAGATTTGGCGATACATACGATGTCTGGTTCAACGTCCCAATGTTCAATGGCAAACCATCGTCCGGTTCTACCCATTCCTGCTTGCACTTCATCGTCGATTAGGAGCAATCCATACTTGTCAGCGAGTTTCTTGAGTCGCTGGAAATATTCTAGTGGTGGCACGACGTATCCGCCTTCTCCTTGGATGGGTTCAAAAACTATGCCAGCAACCTCTTCGGGGGGTACATATTTTTGGAGGACCATTTCATCGATGAAGTCTACGCACCAGTAGTCGCAGTTTGGAAATATGAGTTTAAAGGGGCAGCGGTAGCAGTAAGGATAGGGCACGTGCGTTACACCGGGAAGAAGGGGGAAGAAATATCTCCTCTGTGTGATTTTACTTGCTGTTAGTGACAATGAGCCCAAGGTTCGTCCATGAAAAGCGCTGATGAAGGCGATGAACCTGTGCTTTCGTGTATGCCACTTCGAAACCTTAATAGCTGCTTCAACTGCCTCTGTTCCACTGTTTCCAAAATACACTTTTTTTTCAAATCTTCCAGGAGTTATTTCAGTCAACTTTTCAGCGAGGTCCACAACTTCTCTGTAATAAAAATCTGTGTTAGAGTAGTGGAGAAATCTGTCGCATTGAGTCCTAATTGCTTTGACAACTTTTGGATGGTTGTGCCCGACATTTAGGCATATGAGTCCAGAATTGAAGTCGATGTATTCGTTTCCATCAACATCCCTTACTATACAGCCTTCGCCGGATTCAACTACAAGTGGATAAAAACGAACATAAGAAGGCGAGATCAACAACTCATCCTTCCTAACGAGTTCCCTTGCTTTCGGACCAGGTGGACGAACAACAATTCTAGGATAATTACTCATATACCTCACCATAAAGACTAACTTTTTTAGAAAAAGAGACTCTTATAGGTATCTGTCTTCCGCAGGATTTGTAACCTGCGCTGAACTGCTTGCGGCGGACAAATCTGATGTTTATCTTATTCTGGTGTTAAAGAGAGAAGTTACCTAGAACCTGTTTTAGCCACTGTTATTTCAACTGTTGAAACGTTTCGTGCCCCGCCCTCTTCTCGCTGTATTTCTTCGGTGCCTATGCTGATGTTTTTAACCTCTAAATCCTTCACGAATGCTCGTCTAAGTAACTCTATAGTGTCTACTGCCCTGCTGATTGCTCGCCCTCTCGCTTTCACCGTGACTTCATTTTCGCCACTGTTAAAGAAGGTGATGCAAGCAACCACATAGTTCATCACTGGTTTTCTGCCAATCAAAACGACGTTTTCAGCTCGGGTTTCTTTAGGTATGTCTTTAGGCTTTTCCTTTTCTGTTTCTTTCAGAGGCGCTTTGGGGGGCGCTTTGGGGGGCGCTTTAGGCGGTGCTTTACGTGATGCTTTAGGTGTCTTTCTCTCTACAGTTTTCTTTTGCGCCTGTTTTTTCTGTGCCATATTTTCTCCTTCTTATTTCTAAGACTGTTTCGCTAACGATTATACCTATACATCAAGTTGTAGCTTCTTATAATTTTCCCATCTCTCATCAATCCACTTCTGAATCTCAATGAAACCTTCATTCGTTAAGTTGCCGAAGCGCCCCTGCACCTGTAAATATTCTTTAACCGGCTTGCGTTTCGTTCTGTCTATGAAAGCCTCACTGGCGCTTGAAAGCTTAAATTTTCCATGCTCGATCTCAAATAATGCCCACATACCCGTTTGCACAGCCAATCGTCCAATCTCTATTGTTTTCTCTGTTGGAAACCGCCAACCTGGGGAACAAGGCGCCAGTATCTGAATGTATCTTGTACCATTGATTTCCTTTGCCTTCCTCAATTTTGAAATTACATCCAGGGGATAAGAAATACACGTCGTTGCAACATAGGGAATGCCGTGGGCAGCCATAATCAAAGGAACATCTTTCTTATGTTCTCTTTTACCCGATGGTGTTGTTGTGGTCCAAGCCCCATATGGAGTGGACCCGCTTCTCTGTATGCCAGTGTTCATGTAACTTTCATTGTCATACATGACGTAGATGAAGTTCGTTCCCCTCTCCGCAGCTCCTGATAAGGCTTGTATCCCTATGTCTGCAGTGCCTCCATCGCCAGCCCACGCAAGAACGGTCACATCCTTCACACTCCTTTGTTCATATGCCGCCACCACTCCGGAGGCTGCTGCTGCCGCTGCCTCAAACGCTATGTTAAGGCAGGGAGCAGCAAATGCCGTGAAAGGAAAGGCGCTCTGAATCACTGATGTGCAACATGCTGGAACCACAAAAACGGTTCTAGGTCCAAGGGCTTTAAAGGCAAGCCTTATGCCGATGGAAGCACCACACCCCGCACATGTGGCATTGCCCGGAAGGAAATACTCCTCTTTGCTCAGTTCCTTTAAGGTGACCATGTCATTCACTTCCTTAAACCGATCCACTCAACTTCCTTCTCAACCTTCCCTGCCTTAAGCCATTTTAGTGACCGATTGATCATGCTCTCTAAGTCGATGAATGTGACATCTCGCCCGCCTAAGCCAGCTATGAAGCCAACTGTTAAGGGTTTTTCCTCGTTTTCATACAATGATGCTTTGACTTCTGTGAAGAGAGGCCCCTCCATGCCGTAGGAGATCTGACGATCAACTATTGCCAGCATACGGACATTTCTCGCAAGATTTTCAATTTCTTCCTTTGGAAACGGTCGAAAGACGCGGAGTCTTGCGGTACCCACCTTTAAGCCTTTTTCTCGAAGGCGATCGACTGCTGCTTTTGCTTCGCTTCCCATTGTTCCCATTGTTAGCAGTATAATTTCGGCATCTTCGCAGCGATAACGTTCCACATGCCCACCGTACTCAAAACCGAATTTTCTTCCGTATTCTCTGTCGATTTCTGGAATCAGTTTTTTGGCGTTTTCCATAGCCTCGTACATGAAGTAACGAAATTCCATGTACCAATTAGGATAGACTATGCTGCCATGTGTGATCGGATTTTCCACATCCAGCAACCAAGGCGGATTATAAGGCGGTAGGAAATCATCGATGTCCTTTTGATCAGGAATCTGCACTGGCATTGAGGTGTGAGAGAGAACATAGCCTTCAAAGCAAACCATTGCTGGCAAGAAAACGCGTTTATCCTCGCATAACTTGTACGCTTGGATGATGGTGTCGAAGATTTCTTGGTTGCTGGCACAATAGAACTGAATCCAGCCTGTATCACGTTGTGACAATGAATCACTGAAATCTGCCCACACATTCCATGGTGGACCCATGGCACGATTCACCACAGCCATAACTATTGGAAGGCGGGACGCAGACGCCCAATGAAGCATCTCGTGCATCAAAGCTAATCCATGGGCTGAAGTTGCTGTGAAGGCGCGGGCGCCGCCAACGGCGGCTCCTATACAGGCTGCCATAGCACTGTGCTCCGATTCAACCCTTATGTATTTGGCGTCCATCTCTCCCTTTTCAATGAGGTCAGCTACTTGTTCCACTACTGGTGATTGGGGGGTGATTGGGTATGCTGCGACAACTTGGGCTCTGGCGGCTCTGCACGCAAAACCTGCTATGTGGTTTCCGGTATCAATTATTACTTGAGCCATCAAACCTCCTCCCTCTCCATTTTTATTGCGCCAAGACGACACTCATTTGCACAAACCCCACAGCCTTTACAGTAGTCATAGTTTATTTCAGGCATGTCGTCTTCTAATCTTCCAATGCATCCTTCTGGGCAGAAAATCCAGCACAATAGGCAATGGGTACACTTTTTGGTGTCGATAATTGGACGAAAGGTTCTCCAAGACCCTGTTTTTCCCATGCTTGCGATTGTAGGAGTAGACAGAGGAGTTATTGGTAAGTCCTTTATGCCTTTGGGTTCTTTTACCATCAAGCGCCACCACTGGTGAAGTAAGTAGAGTGAAGGAAGGGAGTGAAAAGTGTTTCGAAATTCTACCTTTATTTTAGGGTCACTTCGACACTAAACATGTTTTTAAGGGAAAACGTATATCTAAGTGAACCCTCTTTTGAGGTCTTTCAAGTCAGATAAAGAATGGTGGAAGTAAAAAGTGGCTTATCTTCTGGAAATTAGGTGGCATGGCAGGGGAGGGCAAGGAGCGTGGACTGCAAGCGAATTGCTTGCAAGAGCAGCTGTACAAGAAGGAAAATACATTCAGTCCTTTCCCGAGTTTGGACCAGAACGCATGGGAGCGCCAGTGAACGCTTTTACCAGAATAAGTACTGAGCCCATAAACCTACACTGCACCATCTACTCACCAGACATAGTAGCTGTTCTTGACCCGACTCTTCTGAAAACCGTGCCGGTGACTGAAGGACTAAAAAAGGACGGTGTTCTCGTGATAAACACACGAGAAACGCCTACACAACTTGCAGAGCAATTAAATTTTCCTAAGCGGCAACTCTGGACAATCTCCGCAACTGATATTGCAGTTAAGATGTTAGGAAGACCTATAACTAATACTGCAATGCTTGGAGCAGTTGCAAGGGCTGCTGAACTTGTTAGCCTAAAGAGCATAAAAGAAGCCGTAAAAGAGCGTTTCCCCCTTAAAATTGCCGAAAGAAATATGGAGATAGTTGAGAGGGCATACAACGAGGTGAAGTCAGGATGACCTCTGAAAAGAAGGGTTGGAAAGAAGTATCAATCGCAGGGGTCTGTTGGAAACCAAGCACAGAGTATCTAACTGGAGACTGGAGAAACTACAAACCTGTACGAAACACAGAGAAGTGCAACTTGTGCCTAATATGCCATATATACTGTCCAGACGGTGCCATCCCATTCAACAAAGAAACTGGACAAATCGAGTTTGATTATGACCATTGCAAAGGGTGTGGCATATGCGCAAACGAGTGCCCACGAAAGGCTATAGAAATGGTGCTTGAATAAAGGAGGAGAATTAGAATGGTATTGGCTAAACAAAAATTGCTTCCAATGAATGGAGACGAAGCTGTAGCCTACGCTGTCAAACAATCAAAGGTAGATGTGGTTGCGGCATACCCAATCACACCACAAACCATTATTGTTGAGAAATTCAGCGAATACGTGCACGACGGAGAAGTGGACACGGAATTCATATGCACAGAATCTGAACACAGCGCCCTCACCGCATGCCTAACCGCTTCAGCAATCGGAGCAAGAACCTTTACCGCATCGGCATCAGCAGGACTTGCGCTAATGCACGAAATCCTGTATGTTACATCGGGTTGTCGAGCGCCCGTGGTTATGGCCATAACAAACAGAGCCCTTTCCGCACCACTTAACATTCACTGCGACCATGCGGACAGCATGGTGGAACGGGACGCATGTTGGATACAGATTTATGTTGAAAATTCACAGGAAGCATACGACTCCATTATACAGGCATTCAAGATTGCCGAACACCCGGACATACTTTTGCCAGTTATGGTGATGCTAGACGCCTTTTTCCTCAGTCACACGTTAGAAAACGTAAACGTGTTATCAGATGAAACCGTACAAAAATTTGTCGAAACCCGAAAATTACCTCTTGTAATCACCCATGAAAACAAGCGAGTGCCATTTAAGCTTGATCCGCAGAACCCTATGACAATGGGTCCCCTTGACCTATATGACTACTACTTTGAACACAAAAGGCAACAGGAAGAAGCAATGCAAAAGGCTTCTCAGATCATCAAGCAAATACATGATGAATATGGAAAGATAAGTGGACGCCGATATGGAGATGGACTAGTAGAACCCTACCATCTTGAAGACGCCGAAATAGCAACTGTATGTGTAGGGTCTACGGCTGGAACTGTCAAAACCGTTGTGGATCAACTTCGCAGTAAGGGAATAAAGGCTGGGTTGCTTCGTCTACGAGCTTATCGTCCACTTCCAACACAGAGCATAATAGATGCCCTAAAAAACGTAAAAGCCATCGCAGTTATGGACAGAAGCCACAGCTTCGGAGCCCTCGGAGGACCGATGTTTCATGAGATGCGACACGTCTTTTATGACACCCCAACGCATCCACACTTGGTTAGCTACATCTACGGATTAGGCGGCAGAGACATGCCTCCGAACCTCATAAACAAAATCTACCAAGACCTTTTGGAAATAGTTCGGATGAACCGTGTTGAAAAGTTAGTCCAGTTTATCGGAGTGAGAGAATAGAGGAGAATTAAGACAATGATGTCGGAATGGAAGTTTACGATCAAAGATCTCGCAGAGAAACCAGAACTCTTGATGCCTGGACACCGTGCGTGCGCGGGGTGTGGTCCAACAATCGTTTTTCGGCAGATACTAAAGGCTACACGAGGACCGATAATTGTAACAAACGCGACGGGATGTATGGAAGTCGTCACGACCATCTATCCATACACGTCATGGAGAATCCCTTGGATTCACACAGCCTTTGAAAACGCAGCTGCAAACGCCTCTGGCATTGAAGCGGCTCTAAAGGTCATGAAAAGAAGGGGAACACTCAAAGATCACATTGATGTGGTGGCTTTCGCAGGCGACGGAGGCACCTTCGACATAGGGATACAAGCCCTATCAGGAGCAGCTGAAAGAGGTCATGACTTCCTCTATGTGCTCTACGATAATGAAGCCTACATGAACACTGGCATACAGAGAAGCGGAGGCACGCCTCTTGGTGCTTGGACAACGACTTCGCCGGCTGGGCGCGTGATTCCAGGTAAGCCTGAGTTCAAAAAGCCCATTGCGGAAATCATGGTGGCACATGAAATCCCGTATGTGGCAACTGCTTCGCCCGCCTACTGGCGAGACCTAATCGTTAAGACTCGAAAGGGTCTAGAAGTCAACGGTCCAGCGTTCCTTCATGTGCTTGCGCCTTGTCCACGTGGTTGGCGCTATGAAACCAGCAAAACTATAGAACTTGCCCGAACAGCGGTGGAAACATGTGTTTTCCCATTGTGGGAGGCTGTTGAAGGAGAATACGCTTTATCAGCACCTAGCAAAGTAATTGCTTTGAAGCCCGAACTCAAAAAGCCTGTTAGTGAATATTTGAAGGCTCAAGGTCGTTTCAGACATTTGTTTGTGCCTGAATTTGAGCACGTTATTGAAAAAATCCAGCATGCCATCGACAAGCGTTGGACATTGCTTCTCAAGAGATGTGGAATTGCATAAACTTCAAAACAGATAATTGCAACTCACCAATTCTTTGCAAGTCTCTTGTATGCTAATGCAGCTCCTTCCGCATTTTTCTTTCCCACGGGTCCTGGCCACCGTTCTTCAATAACTTTCATTACGGTTTCAAGTTTAACTTCTCCTGTTGCTTTGGCAAAAGCTCCCAGCATGGATGTGTTTAAGACTGGAAGCCCAGCGACTAACAGCTCTAGTTCAAGAGCGATACCCGTGGCATCTACAGTGGCTACATGATATCCCTTAATATCTAATTCTTTAGGTTCCTTTGTAGCATTCATTACGACTATTCCTCTTTTTTTCAACCCTTCCGTGACATCAATCACTTCAAGCAATGTGGAATCCAACACCATCACATAATCGGGATTATACACTTGACTTCGTATCCAAATTGGCTCGTCAGAGATTCGAGCAAAAGCCTTAACTGGAGCACCTCGCCTTTCAGCGCCAAAAAAGGGAATGGCTTGTACCCACTTGCCCTCCATGAAAGCGGCATGCGCCAAGAGTTCTGCTGCGGTCACCCCGCCTTGCCCACCTCGCCCGTGTATACAGATTTCCTTGAGCAAACCACTTCTCCTCCAGATTTGAGATGAGGATGTAGCTTCGATAATATTAGTGTTAGCCTCTTAAGCAAAACTGTTCTTCGTAAAAACTAGACAAGCGCAGCCAAAACTATCAGAAAGATTCCCAATATTGGAAATAGTAGGATAGCTAGTTTCTTTGCTTCATGAAGCGTTTTTTCGGTGAGCCCACAAAGGGCTTCTATCTGGCTTCTCCCAATAACCTTGACCTTTGGGACAATCTTTGTGCACCAAGCCACGTCGGCTGGCTTAAGGTCCTCCACCGCATTCAAGGTTGCCTGCTTAATCCAACCAATCAACTTCTCGTGACTGATCGCCTCGCCCAACGGATGATAGCCCCGTGGAGTTAATGACACACCTGTCACTGCATGGGTGTCTGTGGTGAGAACTTCCCCGTCATTGATGCCGATCTCCTTGAGTGAAGAAAGAATTTTTTCCCTAAGCCCAGAAACCATGTTATTTCCATCGATAGTTACGTATGCCGCCTTCTGCTCACCAACCTTTGTCACCACGACCGTTATTCCTCCCAGACCCATGCCATCTTTAACGCCGAACTCCTTGATCACAACTTTCGCAGCACCCACCTCAAAGGGCATGAATTGATGACTGAACGCCCTTACAAGACTTGCAGTTGCAGCTTCCTCAAGAGAACCCGCTACTTCACTAAGATCAAACGGTCCTCCAATACTGTTGTGAGCGTTAACTACAATAGCAGAGGATAATCGTTGTCTGACTGCTTCATTAGGCACTGTTAAGTCCAATTCTTGAGGCAGGTCTTCTGTGGTTTCGGGGGCAAGAGTCAACGTCAGGATGGCACATTTCCCAAATACTTGGCAACTTGCTTTTGCTTTGCCTTTCTCAACTCGGATGAAAGGTGTAGATCGTGAACTGAAGGAAGAAAAATCTGTAATGTCGGCGACTGCATCCAAAACCTTTTGATTTTGAACTTGAGAGGCGAGATCAAACTCGTGTCCAAACAATCCGTGGGGAACTGAAACCACACAAGAGAATTTCTTCTCTAATGCGTCCTGGACCATAAAAGGAAGAAGACTACTGCCTACATTTTTGAAGGGACCAGGGTGAAGGGCGGGCACAATCATCACAGCCTTCATCTTTTCTTTGGCTCTAAAAGCCAGTGAAGAGATCTTAATGTCTTGTTCACTGCCGAGTTGCTCAAGAAACCTTTCGATTGGTTCATTCAGCTCTTCTGTCCAGTTTGCCAAGAAAGCTCTGAACAGAGAAAGCGAAGGCACTCCCAAGGCTCTTTCTCCAACACAATTAAGAAAGAAGGCGAAGAGAAAGACGGTAAGTATTATGGCTGGAACGGAAATTGACAAGAAAATAAGAGGAACAGCGAGATCCATGAAAAAAACAGGAATCACACACAACACTGGCTGTAGAAAAGAAGAAAGAAGTGTTTTCCACCTATCAGCAAAAGCCACAGTCAAAAACACTACTAAACGAAGAAGGAGTACCACACAAAAGCCAAGAAAGAAAACTTTAGCCCAAATGTTCCAGTTCCCAAGCAGATGACTAAATATATCACCAAAAAAGATTACGAAGAACCATATAAGATTGGAAAAAAGAGAAAGTCCCGAACATCTTCTTAAACTGAAAATTGGATCAGCCCGCATGAAACTGAGACGGATAAGGAAGTCAGAGAACAGTGTTGCCAGAAAGACGGCGATGCCAAAAAGCAAGCCGATTCCAAATCCATAAGGTGAAGGAAGCAAAGGTAGGATTCCTAAGACACCGCCAACTAAACACAGAGCGCAAAGGAGCAAAACTATCTTCTTATGAGAAGGAAGTGTGAACAAGGATGAATAGCGCCGTGTAATCTTGCTAATGCTTTTATCTAAAGAATCACTAATAATGAGCACACTCCACTTACTCATCATTTAGTCGTGTTCAAAAATATTAAGGTTACAAACTAACTGAAAATGCCCATCCCTCTCGTCCCCAGACAAGCACAAAGTTTTATTCTCAGATTCACCTTAAGAGTGTGCGGATAGTGATGCCAGAAGGTAACTTGCCTCCCACTGTGTTTCATATGCTTGAACGAAACATCGGAGGAAGACTGCTGGTTATTCTGGACCCCTCGTATGGGTTTGAGGGAACTCTGGTTGCGGTTACAAGAGAACCTCCTGGAATCTGGCTTTCTGACGCTGACGCAGTTATATTGCGTTCTACGATAGCTCAGCCTATACCACAGACCGCTGGGAGAGAACGTAGAAGTGAGATATTTGTTAACCTGAACTCTGTTCAACGCATCGAAGTCATACATGAATAATGATTCTTAAACAAGGAGCAGAGGCAAAAGCACGCAAACTATGATTAGCGCAACTGTCAGAATGAGGAGTATTTCTGGTTTCACCTTTATGCCTTCTGTCTCTTCTTCAAAGAAGCGGAGTAAACCCGCGCTTTGAGCTGGCATGGGCGCCTTTTTCTCTCGTTTCTTCTCTCTTTTGGTGCTCATGTCATGATCCTCTGCGGTCTGATTATATCATGGAGCCTAATAGGCTATTAAAGTTATCCAAAGTCTTTATTTTTCCTTATGCTATATGTCGTTGAGGAGTCGGTATGAGTTTCGCTCGGGAATATTATAATAGGACTTTTGAACTTGCCCAGAAACATCACAAGTGGTTTGCGGAGGCTATACCCCTTATTGCTAGTGAGAATGTTTCGAGTCCGGCTGTGCGCGAAGCCTTAACGATGGATTTTGGAAACCGCTATGCGGAGGGTTGGCCTGGAGAACGGGTTTATGCTGGATGCACCTACATCGATCAGGTGGAAGTGATTTGCATCGAGTTAATGAAGAAGTTGTTCAAGGCGGAGTTTGTTGATGTTCGTCCGGTTTCTGGGGTTGTTGCGAATTTGGTTGTTTACACGACGTTTACTAATTGTGGTGACATCATGATGGCTTTGTCTATTCCTTGTGGGGGGCACATTAGCATGGGGAAGAAGGATTTGGGTGGCACTGCTGGGGCGGTTCACGACTTGGTTGTGGAGTACCTTGCTTTGGATTATAAGGAGTTGAACATTGATGTAGATGAGACTAAGAAGAGGGTTGAGCGTTTGGCGGGGGAGGGGAGACCTCCAAGGTTGGTTATGTTTGGTGGTAGTGTTTTTCCTTTCCCTCATCCATTGAAGGAGTTGGCGGATGTTTTTCGTGATGTTGGCGCTACTGTTGGGTATGATGCTGCTCATGTGGCTGGGTTGATTGCTGGCGGTTGTTTTCAGGATCCTTTGAGGGAGGGAGCTGATGTGGTTTCGTTGAGTACTCATAAGACTTTGTTTGGTCCTCAGCATGGGGGTGTGTTGTCTTGGGAGAGGTTTGGGGATAGGATTAAGCGGGCGACTTTTCCTGGGTTAGTGAGTAATCATCACTTGCATGCGGTTGCTGGTGTGGCTGTGGCTTGTGCCGAGATGTTGGAGTTTGGGAGGGAGTATGCTCGGCAGGTTGTGAGGAATGCTAAGGCTTTGGGGCAGGCTCTACATGAGCGTGGTTTTGACGTTTTGGCTGAGCACAAGGGGTTTACGGAGTCGCATGTGGTTCTTGTTGATATAACTAAGTTTGGGGATGGTGGAACCTTGGAGGGCTTGTTGGAGAAGGGCAATGTGATCATTAATAGGAATCTGTTGCCTTGGGATATCAAGGCTGGTCGTCATTTTATGCATCCCGGTGGGATTAGGCTTGGGACTAGTGAGGTGACGAGGTTGGGGATGGGGGAGAGTGAGATGGTTGAGGTTGCTGAGTTTGTGAAGAGGATCGTTATTGATAGGGAGGATGTGGAGAGGGTTAGGAGGGATGTTGCTGAGTTTCGTAGGGAGTTTCAGAGGGTGCGTTATTGTTTTGAGGATGCGACTGAGGCGTATGAGTATGTGAAGATAAGGTGAGACAGAGAGACGGGTATAGCCTCGTCTAGGGGGGAGAGAGACAGACACACGCACACACGCAGAGGGTCTAGGCTAGGTTTAATATATGATTCAAATATGAGCAAAATAGAAATCTTGTGTGTGATTGCTGATTTGTTCGCAGTTTCTCAAGTTCTTTTTCTGGTGTGGGAAATTAATCCTTAAAGCCTAATGAAGATGCTTTTATTTCATGATTATTAGATTCATCGATAGAGGGTTGGGGCATGACTATAATTGTTAAGAACTTGAAGATTTCAAGGGGGCTTCAGATCACGATACCGGCTGAAATCAGGGAAAAATACCGCTTAAAGGAAGGAGACGAGTTGGTCATTGTCGATTTGGGAGAGGAAATCATTGTTAGGCCCGTTAAGAAGGATGCTGATTTAACCGAACTGATCGGCGTGTTTGAAACCGAGGAGTCCTTTGACGCGGTTGATGAACACGATGTCGTGTTGAGTGGAGAGCACTAGGTTTGGGCTTTTTTCTCTTATAGGTCGCTTTCATCTATAGTCCATTCTCTGGGCATGGATTTTAAGGCTAATTTGAAAAATTCTTCTGGGGTCAGGTTCATTTCTCTGCACATCATTATGCCATTTGCCAAAAAATTTTGGAAATGTCGAGTCTTCGAGCATCTCCTCCAACATATTCACTTCAATTTGACGAACTTTGTGAGTGGAGGTTGCTAGTGCTGCACGTATTATCAAGCCCCAGACACAGTCTGAGGCTATTAGTGCCTTATCCATTAGGCTTTCGGGTTTTACACCTGTTCTGTGATCGTGAGCTCGAATGGCGTGTAGACATTCTTCGGGAAGCTTTCCTTCCAGTGTTTTGGAGGCAATCAAACCATGTTTACTTGGGTTGTCTATGGTTTTATCATAGTCTAAGTCATGCAACATGCCCGTAAGCTCCCACTTCTCTGCGTTCATGTGAAGCGTTTTAGCAAGTTCCCTCATTATTGCTGAAACTGTTATCATGTGCTTTCTTTTCTTTCTGTCAGAAACGTGTTCACTGAGCAATTGGAGAGCTTCTTGCTTAGAGAGCATAGAGAGGATTAGAACCCTCAACTTAAAATCGTTTATTCTGAAGAACATGGAAACATTTTCAGTAAAATTAATTGGAGGCTTTTTCGATATTAGATTCAGAAAACAAGTATTTGGGATGTAAATCAGCATTGTGGAAATGTGCATATGGAGGTGACCGAATTGCAGTCACCTATAGGAGCTATCCTAAAGGGGATTACGTTCTACTTAAAGAACCTTATTGCGCTAAGTGCGCATATCCAAGCGTAACCACTGAGACCTGTACGTGACACTGGGATGATTATGGTTTCGAAAGGATTTATGCAATGGGCGCTTATCTATCGCCAAAGACGCCTGAAGGGTACAATGATCTTCTTAGTAAGCATATAAGAGGCTTAAAGAAGTATGTCGGGTATGTGGTACCACTAAGCTTAGGTCTAGCTTCGTGTGTACAAAATAGGTACAGTGAACTGCTCCAAATGGACTTGATAGTTCCCGTGCCCAAGCATCCTACTGAAGTACAGCAACGAGGATATAATCAGGCTCACGAACTATCTAGTAGACTGAGTATAGAACTGGGTATACCACTTTTAGAAGCCTTGGTCAAAACTAGACCCGAGAAGATGCGAGAGTTGCTAACGAGAGCTGATAGAAAGGAGACAGTAAAAGGACTATACGTAACGAAGGATAATCAACTTAATAACATGAAGATTCTTCTGATTGATGATGTTTCAACTTCTGGAGCAACAGTTTCTGAGTGCTCGAAAGTTCTATTAGATAAAAGTGCATACTTAGTTAATGTCTTAGTCGCTGGTAGAGATGTTGCAGCTGTTGTGTGAGTCATGAGACCTGTGAATTTAACGAATAGTCATCAAATTCCGGAGGAGGCGTACTGGCTAGCTCTTCAGGACACGCACTGGTTGATCTCTACTAGGAAAGTTGTTCGATATTTTTACGAACTTGGCTCACTTAGATCGCTCTGGGCTGCTCCTTACTCATACCTTCGTGAAATGGGGCTTGACGACCAAACTATCCGTAAATTCAATAAGCACAAAGAACTAACCCAACCAGAAAATCTTTCTAGAACACTCAAAACTCTTGAGCAAATGCAAGTGAAATTGATTCGTTATGTAGACAAGGAATACCCGCAGATGCTAAGGAATACAATGGAGGACCCCCCACTACTCATTTTACATAAAGGTTCACTTACAAATTTTGATAAGTGTGTTGCTATTGTAGGAACCCGTAACGCCTCATTTTACGGTCGCATGATGGCTAGAAAGTTAAGTAAAGCCATTGCCTCAAAGGGATACACTATCGTTAGTGGTCTTGCCAGAGGCATTGATGAGTGGGCTCATTGTGGAGCTCTTGAAGCCTCTAGGGGTAGGACTGTAGCAGTCTTGGCATGGATGGATCCCGTTTATCCATCAGAGCATTCTGAGTTGTTGAAAGATATTCAGCAGAGAGGTGCAGTTTTAAGCGAACGCCTCCAAAAGCCATTTGGTAAATATGTTCCAGCTAAATTTGTGCAAAGGAATCGAATAACCAGCGGACTTTCCTGTTGTGTAATAGCGGTGGAGTCAGATGAAGAAGGAGGTTCAATTCATCAAGTAAAAATTGCACTGTCCCAGAGACGAAAAGTCTTTGCCCTTAAGCCAAGGAATAATGAACGTGCCAAGAGAGGCTTTAAAGTATTCATGGACATAGGTGCAACTCCGGTAAAATCGAGTAAGGAAATTTTGGATTTTCTGAAGCAACAGAGGCCTTCGACGATGGAAGAAGTGAGGTTAGATTCATTCTACCAACATTCGCTGGACAGGTTTGAAAAAGGTAACGTAACGTGAAAATTGCTTTTGATGTTGACAATGTCTTAGCCGACACTATGAGCTGTTGGTGTCTAAAAGCTACGGAATACCTCGGCTTACCGGTGACAAAGGAGGATATAAAACATCACAAAATAGTTGGCTCCGTTCCAATTTCGCCAAGGATAATATTTATGTTGCTAGATCAAGTTTGGAATGAATGGGAAACTTTACCTTCTACTGAAACTGATATTATCCAAAAGCTAGACACTTTAAAGGATAATGGCTTTGAAATATGCATAGCTACTTCAAGACCATTTAGATCTATTCAGAATGTTAAACAATGGCTCGACAAGATGAACATTTGCTACAGCGAATTTTTCTCCCTTGGACCGTACGAGTTGAAAGCTAAAATTGCAATAGATATACTAGTCGACGACGCACCAGATCAAATAAGAGAGTTCATACGTACCGGTAGAACGGGTTTTCTTTACAAACAGCCGTGGAACAAAAATGCTAGAGTCCGAAAAGCGTTATTTATCAACAGCCTTGACGACCTCCTAAGATACTACGAAATAAAGCGATAGACGAAACTGCCATATACTGATTCCTAGTTATAATCCGTCAACTAAACAGAACACAAGTCATCTAAGTAGCTTACTCACACGTCTTATCTGATAAATTGTTTATTCTAATAAAGTAGTGCTGATACTCATCTCTGTAAGGGTTTGTACGATGAATCTTCTGTGGCAGTATTTTGATTTTGGTTCAACACATGTGATGGCGACGTTGGTTTCTTCAGTCATTTCCAACAGTTGTTTTATGCCAGCATTGTACTCCTCTGTTTCCGTGTATTTTTTGTAGCCACCTCTACGGAAGCCTCCCAAGGTCTCGCTCATACACACATACCTTATTCCCCACTTAGGCAGCTCAACCTCAAGGTTCTCTCTCTTAAACTCGGGGTTCTTGCTCGTCGGAAACCGCCTAACATCCACAAGGACACCAATCTCATAGGTCTTTAAATGTTCGATAAAGTCTTGGAGTCTCTTCCAGTTTCCATAACCCAAGGCATAGACTTTCTTCATGAAGCACTCATCTTTATCTAGTGGCTGGGGCGTTCAACACCACCAACAACATATCAGTGTCTCCAGTGTTTTTGTAGCCATGCTCCACTTCCCTATCAACTAAAGCCACATCATCAGGCTTTATCTCGTAAGTTTTGCCACCAACCCAACACTCTCCTTCACCACTCAAGAAATACAAGACGTGAGCGTGCGTGCGCTTGTGCTTCGGAAACTCTCCATTGGGCTTTACCCTAAACAACGAAACATTAAACCCCTCATTAAACGCTTTTGTGGAGATATCTTTGAAGAATACTCCTTTCGTGTTATGTCCGAACTCTCGCCACCCAACCTCTCCAAGATTGAAATACAAATGCGATTTCACTTCCTACCCCCAATTTCATATAAATCACCCCAAATATTAACAAATCCACAAAACACGATAAAAGAAGGAACCAGCATGCACATCCACGAATTTCAAGACATGATGCGACAAATCTATTTTCACAGAGACTCAGAGCGTGGAGCAAAGGGAACCTACGAGTGGCTCGTTGACGAGGTTAAAGAGTTAGGAAACGCCATGAAAGAAGACAACGTCAAAGCCTTGAAGGACGAATTCGCAGACGTTCTCGCATGGTTAGCCTCCTTAGCGAACGTGTTAGAGATAAACCTAGAAGAAGCAACACTAACAAAATATGACGGGAAATGTCCGAAATGCCACCGAGCAAGATGTAAGTGCGCTTTCAAAGCAACCCCAACATAGACGACCGTGAAACTCTAAACCATCCTCACCACAAGACTCTTAAGAAGACTCAAAGAAAATAGAAACAAATGCAATGTAGGAGAATGAATGTTCTTGGTGTACTGCACTAAATGTGGCACTAAAAACGAAGAAGACGCCGTAGTGTGTGTTAAGTGTGGGGCAAGCCTAGAAGTAGCGCCACCTTCTCGAAGACCCGAACGCAAACACGTAGAAGAGGAATGCTTCGGAATCCCACGCGGCGGCACAGTCGTAGGCTTAGCCATCGGCGTAATAATCCTACTCTGGGGAGCCATAATGTTCCTGCAACAGGTAGAAGTAATCCCCCCAGAAGTGTCTCCATGGCCCTTCGCAGTCATAATCTTCGGAATCCTAATCATCATAGGCGCCTACTTCGGACTACGCCGCAGATAACTAACAACTCACCTCTTTTTTGATTCTCGAAACTCGCACAAAGCCACACCACAAACGTAGCAAATTCTTTCATGATCCCACTGTGAAATCGCTATCCGAGTAAAAAGCCAAAAAACAATCAACGCAATCAAAAAAAGATCAGTAAACACACTTTGTGCGAGTCTGTCAATCCCAACCAAAACCAAAAATGAGCCCAAAACGAAAAAGGCGTTCAGAAAGAGACGAATGAAACGCTGTTTCGCCCTGAACTGGAACAAGCCTAAACCAACCCCCAAAAGCCCAACCAAAACCACCAGAACGTTGTTTTGTTCAACACGCCAATCGCCGAAGAAATACAGAAAGGTTCCAACCAGACCAAGAAGCCCTCCCATAGTCAGTCCAGTGCAAGCAACACAAAACCTTCTGTTGCCTACTCGGAATACATGCGGAGAAAAGTTTTCACAGCTAGGATGATGCCCACCAGCCTCAGAGAAATAGCCGTGAATGGCATGTCTCTGTCCCTTTCCAATATGGAATATGTCTGTGCATCGCTTTGGGAAAAAAGCCGCAAGAACTCCCAATACGCAGATCAAACCAAAGATGGAACCAACAAGAGGTCTTCTCCAGACAAAGTTCTCATGCGTTACAGACGGGAAAAAGGCGAGGAGCACCAGTAGTGAGATACCGAAAAACGATATGAAAAGCAAAATCGTTAGGGGACGATTTTGAAGTATGCCTTGAGACATGGGAACCGCAACTCAAAACAACTTCTTAAACTGGTGCACAATGCCCTGGGTAGCCATATACCTGTAAACTCTTCTCTTCATCTCATTCGCAGAAAAAACACCCTTCACCCTTCTGCTCAGAGAACCGAAGAAACTCCTATAGCACTCATACAGTTGCTCTTGCACCTCCGCTCTCGACAACGTTTCTGTAGGCATAACCGCGTGAACCATATCATAGTGCGCCCAGTTAAAATCCTCAATCCAACCGTTTCGCCTAGCCTCCTCAAAAACCTCAGTCCCCGGAAAAGGAGTGAGAATCCCGAAAATCGCTAAGTCCGGATCTAACTCATCCGCGAACTCTCTTAGACTCGCTACAGATTCCAATGTGTCCTTGCGCTCTCCGATGATGAACATTGCGTGAGCGAATATGTCATTCTCCTTTAGCAGTTTCACTGCCTTCTTGGCGTCTTCAGGATGCGCTTCTTTGTTGAAAGTTTTGAGCGTGGATGGATTGTTGCTCTCCACCCCGAGAAGCACCCATTGAAGACCCGATTTACGCATCTTCGCCAGAAGATCATGATGGTTCACAACATCGTCACATCTGGCTTGCACAAACCACAGTATGTCATCCGCAAAACCTCGCCCAATAATCTCGTCAGCCAATTCACTTGCACGCTTGCCCAAGCCGAAGTTATCATCAGTCAACCACAGGAATCTGCTGCCATACTTTTCATAACAAAACTCCATTTCGTCTGCGATTCTTCTCGGCGATTTAGTTCTCCACCTCCCTCCCCAGTGCCTCCACTGCGTACAAAACGCGCAACGGTGAGGACAACCCCTAGACCCTTCTATTATGGCATACCTAGTTTTAGGACCCGACATCGCCGTGAAATGATACCGGTCAACAAGATCTTCAACAAAGTGATACCCTGGATAGGGAAGGTCTTCCAGATTTTCAATTAAGGGTCGTGGGGCGTTATGCCAAATTTTTCCTTTGTATCTAAAAGAGATGCCCTTCACTCTTGATGAGGGTAAACCCTTACTTGCCGTTCGCACCAACTCTGCAAAAGTTTCTTCGCCCTCCCCCCGAACAATCACGTCGATTTCAGGATAGGCTTCCAAGCTTTCTTGAGCGGTTACTGTAAAGTGTTGTCCTCCAGCCACGGTGATAACACTAGGATTCACTTTTTTAGCCGTTTCAAGAACCCTAACAGCAACGTAGGTGTTGCAGGTGGCAAGTGCACTCGAAGCCACAATGTGGGGATTAAAAGATTCAACACGTTTTTCTAAACCTTTCCAGTCCAACTGTTGGGCTGGGCAGTCTAACACCTCAATCTCCACATTTTCATTCTTGCTCTCTATATACGCCGCAAGCTGAAGAATCCCATACGGGGGTGGAAGGTATTCTCCCATGACGAACCAGTAGTCTTTGGGTGGCTCTACAAAAAGAACCCCTGCTCTCTTACTGTGGTTTTTCTGCAAAGACTCTCCCTATTCCAGTTTCATAATTAATGAAGTCTGTTGCTCTTAAAAGTAAAGTTAAGCAGTGACATAGCAACCATTAAAAGAAGGAGAAAACATCTAAATATTTCAAAAGGAGTCATAGCCATGACCCAAGAACGACATTCCAAAGGAACGGATTGGCTCGGGTTGGTTTCTCTAGGATTTTTCTTTATCGTCATAGGCATAGTTTCCGCGGGCATCCCAGACTTAACAGGAAAAATCGGAGCATTTTTTAAGGATTTCCATCTGGCAGAAGCGTATCCGAATGTTAAATTGCCTGCCCCAAGAATCCACCACCCAGTGATTTATGAGGTTATTACGAATTTTTGTTACGTCTTCGGTGTGTCCCAAATCATTTTACTGATCCTCAGGTTTGCTCTCAAAGATTCCGCGAGTCGGAAGGCTGAAACAGCTTCTGGAATAATCTTTTGGTTTGGAATGGGGATTTTCGCTGACTTTGCAAACTCGTTGTTGGTTGAACCGACTGGATGGTTTTCTCTCCTCAGTGGACTCATAACAATGATAGGGCTCCTGATAATCTCAAGGATTCTTTTGGCAGAATTACTGCGTAGGTTCTGACACTACTTTAGATTTATCAGTCTCTGTTGCCCGGCACCCGTCAACTTCCATAAGAAGGGTTTGGTTCCCTTTCGTTCAATGATGTTTTCTGTCTCAAGAAGATGAAGGTGATGAAGAACCGCGGCGTAACTCAGTTCAATTTTCTCTGCAAGTGTTCTTGCATTGAAGTTTTCTTTCTCAAGTAAAACAACTATCTTTGTCCTTGCAACCAAGCCTAAGCGAACGTTTTTGGTTGAGGACAAAAAAGCCTTGGGGTGATAGGATTCTTTCAAGGTGCTTCCCTAAACAAATTTATCATCAGTGTAGAAAAAGTTTCTATTGTCTGTTAGGCTACAAAATCTGAGAGACTGATCTGTTTGGGTTTCTTACCTTCAAAGAGAGTATTTATCTCGTCTTCAAATAGTGCCAGACGCTGAGTGTAGTAGGGTGAAAGACCATACTTTTTCACGAGTTGATACGCTGATTCCAAGTATTTTTCGATGCCCCCACGATAGACAGTTAACGTTAACGCGCCTCCACAGTCTGGACACTTACCCTGAAGGGGTAGTCGTCTAAAGCGTTTGTTACACTTCTTACATCGAAAGTTCTGAGTCGCAAAAGCACGAAGGTTACCCGCGATGTCTCGGATGAAATGGGTGGTCAAAACCTTCCGCGCCACAATCTTGGCGTCAACAGCCTCGATCTTCTCCGCCAACGCAAGTTGACTGTTCAACTTATCTATCATCCGCTTCAGCTTTTTGTACGTGCTCTCAACATTCCCCAAGTTGATGTCTGAAACTGGAGTCGTGTACCCAAAGCCCTGAAACTGTGCCTCAGTATTCAACCTGTAACCAATCAGGTCCATGATTTCGCTCACTTCTTGGGGAGCCCCTTTCAGCAAGGTTTTTTCGTAAAACACCAGAGGATAGACGCTGGAAACATCGAATTCGTGAGCCTGCCTCTGCACCTCACCGGGGTTTATCAAAGAAATGATGAAGAGTGGAGCGTCCATCATCCCCCCGATTTGGGCAGGCAGGTAAGACTTTGAAAAGTTTATCAGAGGGTCCAAGGCTAACATCAGCGCGTCCTCATCCCCATCACAGTCTCTTCGTTTGGCTGAGTGCCAAAGGGGATGAGCATAACAAACATTGAGGTTAGTGAACCCTATGATTCTTCCAAGAATACCCACGGAGGTGTGGGGTGCCAAACCTATTGTTAGATGGCCAACTAAATCATCAGCTCGTTTGACGTTGTAGTACGGCGGAAGCCTATACACCTTCTCGAGTAGTTCATCTAGAAAGTTGGCTACACGCACAAAATACTCTGCACATTTCAGAGGAATCACAACATCTTGCACCTTGAGTTCGCAAATCTGATGTGAATCAGTTAGTGGCTTTCCAGTACAACCACAATGGTAACCTAGTTGCAGAAGCCTTTCCAAAGCCACACCTATTTCCTTCGGCTTAAAGTGTGTCAAAGGAGCATTCGTGACATCAAACCTTATCGTCCCATCCTTAAAGGCAGACAAGTCATATTTTGCGCGTAAAATCCCTTTTTCGAGAATCTCAGCGGTTTTTGTTTCATTCATCAGCCCCTTCACACCCTTAACAAGTTCAGGTGGAGAATGCCTCAGTTTTTTAGCGGCTTCTTCCACTATGTCTTTAACGTTAACCTCTTGTTTCGCATAACTTCTAGGGAGAACTTTACAGACTGGACAGAAATCTTCTTTTACAACTCTTCCACATCGGGGACAAGACTTCTTCATGAGTGCCTCTACACCGCATCTGGGGCACATCGTTCTAAGGGTCATCGTTCCACAATGGGGACACCGCCGTTTCACCAGCTCAACTTCAATCACACCCTTTTTTGCGGCTTCGATTACATTTCGGTGGGTACCACCAGCCAACCCTACCGGAAAGAGAACGTGAACAAGAGGTTTCATCTCCCTTCTCTTCGCCTTCTCTGGACGACCCATTCTGGCGCCAAGAAAAGTAGGCGTCTTTTCTCTTACAAGAACCCCGGTAAGTTCCTTAATATTCTCAAAAATGGATTTGGTTAGAGTTATTCTTCTCTTGGGTTCATAGAATCCAAGGCAAAAAGATAAGGCGTGAGCATCATCATTCTCCACTTTAATATTCCTTTCTTCATCAACTCTGTGCGGTACGTAGATTCTTTCCAGTAACCCTTTGACAGATTCATCCATTTTTCCAGTTATTTCACAAACATTGTCATTCTCGACTTTAATCTGAGAATCCAAAAGCCAATGCCTTAACGACCGAAACTCTTCGCACAAAATATTAGACCACACGTACGTGAAAAAGGGGTGAAGAGGAACGTTAAGATTTTTAGCCAAGGATATCGCCTCCTTCGCAGTAGGCTTGTTTCCATAAGGATCACTCAAAATATCACTCAGGCGTGTTGCAGAGATGATTGCTGCCTCTCCTGCCTTTTCAATGTCTCCATCAAAATTTTTCTCAATAGCTAACTGAAGTTCTTGGCACCACCACTCTTCAGTGTACCCAGAAGGAAGGAAAGGCTTGTTATTGTAGAGAAAGTCGCCGAAACTGATGAGAATGTCGCCAAGAAACAGAATCTTGTCTATCATGCCTTTTAGTTGCTCAAAAATCTGAAGCGAAACGCGAACAACAGATCCGTCTTTCAATCGAACGATTGGAGGCTCTATCGTGTCCACTGGCATAACTATTCCTGCTTTGCCTGGACCCTGAATGCGTAGTTGGGTACCAGCAGCTAAGAAGTGTTGAAGTGTTGCCATTGTGGCGGGGTGTAACCCTACTGCAGCAAGACCAGTGTTCCTAGACCTTCCATAACGAAGTCTGAACCCGCCACTTTTGGAAGGAAACGAAAATATTGGACGCCCAGCAATAACGTCTTCCATAAACCCAGCCGTTTTCTTCTCTTCGATTTCCCGAATTCTACCAAGCCAGTCCCACCCTGAAATCCCTAGTTTTTCCACAATCGTCCAAACCTTCGCCGAACGCCCTACCACCCCATCATTCACGACACGAAGCGCTCCACCCCTCAACCGATTGGTTTCAATCCGAGGTAGGTTACGGAAAGATGAAACCTCAACGCGATCAGTCTCTGCGCCTGTAACTTCTACAGGAAGTGATTCTAGAGCTCTCCTTAACTCTTCATCAAGAACGTGATACTGGAACCTACTCACCGAGCGCTCATACAATCTCACCTCCTCTATGAAGCGCCCGATTTCCTCTTCTGTAGGCTTATAACGATCCAAACCAAGAAGGCGACGAACAAAATCTCCCACAACTAGGGTCAATGGCGCATCTGTACCGCCTGCCGATCTTATGGGACCAGCGAAATAGATCGCAAGGTATTTTGTGCGATCAGGATTAATTTTAATGGCTACTCGCGCTACACCTTGTAAAGGGGCAGCGGTGATGCCTTCGGTCAATATGGCAAGGGCGGTTCTTATAGCCTGTTCTGCAGCCTCACGAGCGTCCAAATGCCCGAATTTTCCATAGACAATCTCTTCAGCTATTTTAAACGCCAGCTCTTCTCGTGGCAATTTCTTGCCTAAATCTCTTATACTGTCACCTACCCCGGAAGGACCGACAAGCCCCTCAACAAGCTCAGCTAAATCCTTTGCTACCTTGATTTCGGGACTTAAGGTTGGATCAAATGCCTTTCCTCTTGCTTTTTTCGCTACATCGTAGACGTCATTCAGGGTCTTCTCTAAAGTGGATGTGTACTCGTGGTATTCTTTGCTCATTTTAAGGTTCAAAATCTTCATCACTGTTAGTTTTCATAAGTCCGTTATTGACTTTTCCGACACAAATCAGTCAAAAACATTAGTCGTTCAGATCACTATATGTATTGTATTTTACTTGTTCTTTATGCGTCCTATTAGTTCCTTAAGCTTGGGCTTCGCCGAAGGAGTCTCCGTCACCGTGCCCGTCACTAAGATGTCAGCGCCCGCTTCTGCGAGTTCTTTGGCTTGTTTCCCAGTTTTTATTCCTCCCCCAACGATCAAAGGAACACTGATGAGGTCTTTTACCATCTTCACCATGTCATTTGGGACCGGTTGCTTAGCGCCGGAGCCAGCCTCTAAATACACAAATCGCATACCCAAGTATTGAGCCGCTAAAGCATGTGCAGCCACCAACTCCGGCTTGTCGTACGGAATCGCGCAAACTCTGCCTACAACCCCCACTGTACCACCTTCTCCTACAACTATGTAGCCTAACGGAATAGCCTCCAAACCAAACTTTCTGATCAAGGGTGCGCCTAAGACTTGGGCTCCGAAGATGAAGTAGGGATCAGAAGAGTTGAGAAGGGACATGAACCATATGGCGTCCGCATACCTACTGATACCACTTACATTGTTTGGGAAAAGAACAATCGGAGCCTTCACAGTTCTTTTCACCGCTTTAACGACACGGTCTAAATGATTAGTCAAAGTGAAAGTGGACCCGCCTATCATGATGGCGGATGTTCCCCATGACTCGGCGTCACGGGCTGTAGTGGATGCAGATTGAGGAGTCACCTTCTCGGGATCGATAAGAGTGATATGGATGGATCCGTTTGTCGAAATCTTGTCTTTCAGATAATCTTCCACTTTACCTAACATCCGCATCTCCTTCTAAGCACTAGTTGTGGGAGAGTAGAATTTGTCGGTGAAGTGACAGTAGACATCGATTTCCTTAAACGCAGGCTTTATTGACAGTTCTTGGGTTAAACCACAACTTCCGCACCGCACTGCCGCACTTTCGTGGTCCTTGGATATTTCAACCCTAATTGCTTCCTTCCCGCATCTGGGACAAAGGTAAACTTTAGGCAGTTGTTTCTTGGGAATACGAACTACCTTTCTGCGTCTCCTACCCATGTTTTCAAGTCCTCTATTCAGTACTTCTCCACGGTTTAAATAGTTGTCTAAGTCTTCAACACAGATCAAAGAACATCATCTATAAAAATAGGGCGCACCAATAGGTCACGTGATCACATTGGAATTAAAAGATTCCATCCTGAAATTGGATCTACCATCTGTAGAGGCGAAGGTTAAGCGTTTCATAAAAGACTACGTAGGAAAATGTGGGGCAAAGGGAGTTGTTTTAGGGGTGTCGGGCGGGGTTGACAGCTGCACAACAGCCGCTCTCGCCGCTCTCTCCTTAGGTGGAGATAACGTGTTAGGGCTAATGTTGCCTGAAGAAGAAACCTTCAACGCGACTGATATCCAGCACGCAAGATCAGTGGCGAAAAAATTCGGCTTCAACCTAGAAACCATCGACATTTCACCAACTCTCAGAGCATGCGTCAACTCCCTCCCAATTTACGACAAGAATGACAAACTCAGCAAAGGCAACCTAAAAGCAAGAATTAGAATGATCTACCTCTATTATTATGCCAACCGACTTCAGCGGATAGTGTGCGGGAGCTCCGACAAGTCAGAAACCATGATGGGTTACTTCACCAAATGGGGAGACGCCGCCGCCGACATTACACCTCTCATGGACCTCTACAAAACCCAAGTCAGACAGTTAGCCCTACACATCGGCCTTCCGCCAGAGATAGCCACAAAACCCTCAACCCCAGCTCTTTGGCCCGGCCACCTCGCAGAAGAAGAGCTAGGCGTCAAATATGAAACTCTAGACTTGGTTCTGTATGGCTTGGAACACTTTATGGCAACCGAGGAAATTGCCCATCAACTAAATATTTCCACTCGGCTAGTTGAAGAAATAAAGAGGCGATGGCAAACCATGGAACACAAGAGACGCCTACCACTAACAACAAAACTTGGATACAGAACAATAGGAGCAGACTTTAGACTTCCATACACAACCTACTAAAGTAGAAGGAGAAAGCCAAATGTTAGAAGAAGTTAACATAGCACTTTCGCAAATCAGCTGCAAAATAGGAGACAAAAAGCACAACCTAAACAAGATGAAAGAACAGATTAAACAAGCAAAGAAAAACGGTGCAAACCTAATCATCTTCCCAGAACTCGCACTGACAGGCTACACCCTCAAGGACCTCGTCTACGAATCAGCGGAACCCATTCCAGGACCGTCCACCAACCTCCTAACAGAAGTTGCGAAAAAAGAAAGCATCCACATAGTTTTCGGAATGGTAGAGCAAAGCACGAAGGCCAGCGCAGTCCTATATAATACTGCGGTTCTTTTGAGTCCAAAAGGTCTTGTGGAAAAATACCAAAAGATGTATCTGCCAACACACAGCATTTTTGAGGAGAAACGCTATTTCAGACCAGGCTACAATCTACCCATATTCGAGACAGACATAGGAAAATTGGGATTAATAATCTGTTATGACGTGTTTTTTCCCGAAACTGTTCGGCTGCTCAGACTAAAGGGCGCCCAACTCATTATATGCATCTCGGCTTCCCCAGCCGTGAGGCGCAAGTTCTTTGAGGTACTAACTGTTGCAAGAGCAATTGAAAACACGATCTTTCTGGCTTACGTAAACCTTGTCGGCATAGAAGACGGTCTGCAATTTTGGGGAGGAAGCAGACTCATTGCCCCAAACGGCAGCACTATATCACAAGCCAAATACGATGACGAAGACCTTGTGACAGGAAAAATTGATTATACTGACTTGAAAAAAACAGAAACCTTTGTGCCTACTCTCCGTGATCTGCGACCTGAACTGTTTGATTCCTTAAAAGAACAAGTAGAAAACCTTTAAACTCGGAGTCTGTGTAGAGTGTCTACCCTTTTTTCACAATTCTTTCTATTCGGTTCAACGCTTCTTGAATTCTGGCATACTCGGTAGCAAATGAAAAACGTACATACCCCTCTCCATAGTTTCCAAAAGCAGACCCCGCCACGGTCACAACCTTTGCTTTATCAAACAAGTCTTCGGCAAGTCTTTCAGAAGACATATTGAACCCCTCAACATTTGCAAACACATAAAACGCCCCCTTTGGAAGAATGCACCGAAAACCCTTAATTTCATTAAGCCTCGAATGGAGAAGACGGCGGCGTCTGTCAAACTCCCGAACCATGTTCTCAACAAAGTTTTGTGGACCTTCTAAGGCTGCAACCGCAGCATACTGCGACGGCCCACTCACACAGGCGGTAACATACTGATGCGCCTTCAACATGGGAGCAATTAACTCTTCAGGACCAAGTGCGTAGCCGACACGAAAGCCTGTCATAGCATATGTCTTGGAGAAGGAGTTTACAACTATCGTGCGGTCCCGCATCCCGGGAAAAGTGGCTAAGCAACAGTGCTTGACGTTGTCGTACAAGATCTTTTCGTAGACCTCGTCAGAAATCACAATCAAATCACGCTCAACAGCAAGTTTAGCTAAACTAGCCATGTCGTCATAAGACAAAACCGAACCCGTTGGATTGTTAGGAGAATTGATGATCATCACACGTGATTTCCCTGTGATTAGCGGCATCACAAAATCTGCATTAAGCTTAAAGTCATTTTTCTCAAGCAGAGGCATCGAAACTGGGACACCGCCCGCCAGTAAGACGTTGGGCTCGTAACACACAAAACCAGGATTGGGAACCAAGACTTCATCACCCGGATTCACCAACGCTGTTAAAGCCAAAAAAATTGCTTCGGTTCCTCCCGCTGTAACTAAGACCTCTGACTGCGGATCATACGACAAACCGTAGTCTTTTTTCGCTTTTTTCACTAGCCCCTCGCGTAGTTCTGGGATGCCAGCGTTGGGCGTGTAGTGGGTTTTACCTTTGTCCATGGCTTGTTTAGCGGCTTCTAGAACATGGGGTGGAGGAACAAAGTCGGGTTCACCGACCCCCAAACTGATGACATCGTGGACTCCTTGTGCCAAGTCGAAGAGACGGCGGATGCCAGAAGGTCTGATCCCACTTAATCTTGTCGCGAGTTTGAAGCGTCTAGGCACGTACCCCCATCACTCCACTAGTTCTCACGCTGAAAGATTTACATTTGCCAATATTTGTGTAATGCCTATATAAATCAGCTTGAAGCGAACCCATCGCAAACCTTTTCTTTTCAGACCGTATACAAAACTGTATTCTCTAAGTGTGGCGGCGTGGTGGAAGGAATGAAACTGAAGGAAAACGTTCAAAAATGGATAACGGACTCCCTAAACGACCCAATTGCAAAAATACTTGCAAAAAATAACCATTTAACTAAAATACAGCTTGAAACACTTTTAATCGACGTGTTAGCAGAAAATTTGGCGGGAAAATCATTAAAATACGACGAAAAAGCCAGGTTACGCCTATTAAAGGACGGAATAAGTCGCGGCGCCTTCAACAGAACTCTGCAACAAGCCAAGAGAAACGTCATGAAGTCGATTTACACTATCATCCTCCTCGGATACCTGGGAGTTTTCGAAAGCACAAAACTGGACTCCTACATAGAAGTCGCGAACAAACTGCAAACATACACGAAAGCCTACAAAGACATGCTGAGAGGGAGAAAGCTAACTGATGAGCATATAAGAATATTGAATATGCTTCGAGAGGAACTTGAGTCTAACTTAACAGTGTTATCTAATGGTTCTGTACCTAAAAAGTTGTGATGTCACAGATCACGGCTACCTGATACAGAAAGTCACGTAAACAAAACCTCATAAACTAACACCATTAGATGGAGAACGTTCTGCCTTTCTTACAAGAACGTTTAGAAATGAACCTTCAGAAGCATACAGATACCAGCAATCCGTGGGGTCAAGCAAGCATCATCACGCTCTCTCATGTTGTGATTTGTGATGTCACATTCACTTGGAGCTCATGTCACCATAATCCTTAAGTTCCCTTGTAGGGAATGTGATGTGTGATGTTTAACACAAATCACAAGCGATCACGTTCAAGTCACAGATACGGTGAACCACGCGGAGGTTTCTAATTGATCGATCTAATCGTGTTGGTTGCGATCCTTCTATTGTTTGTAACGGCGATCTCTTCAGCCCTGTATTGGAAGGAAATTAGGAAAGTTCAGCGAGAGTATGTAGAAGCGAAGGACATCATGGGTGATGTGGTCATAAGTTTTAACGCAGACATTGAAAGGGAGAGACAAAAACTTTCGGCAGTCTCTAGCGAAATGGAAGCGCTACATTCGGATAATAAAACGATCCAGAAAAAAGCGGAAGTGTGGGACGGTCAATTAAGCGGACTTGCTACCAAGATTGAAGAGGTTTCAGGGTTAGAGCCAAAGCTTTCGGCGCAGTTGGAAGAGATGCAAAAAAGTATCACAGATTTGATCGATACTCAGAGGCATACAGACCAGCGAATCACGAAGATCGAGCAACTAAGCCCTCGAGTCTCTGCGCAGCAGGAAACAAAAATAGAAACGGCTATTCCGATAAGAAGAGAAAAGGCTTTGGCCACAATAACGCAAACAGAACTGGAGGTACTGGAAGTTCTCGCAAAAGAAGGCAGGAAAACCGCCCCGGAAATAAAGGAGATGATCAAACTTACAAGGGAGCACACGGCTCGCTTGATGAAGAGCTTGTATCAAAGAGGTTACTTGGAACGGAGCACTGAGAGGATTCCTTATTTTTATAGCGTTAAAGATGAGATGCGAAAAATCTTGAGGAAAACACCAGAGGCTCAATGAGAATCTTACAAGTTACAATAAAACTATTTCAGGGACTCTCCTGCTCTATGGATTCTTCGAAGCCTCTCATCCATTTCAGAAAGCGACTTTGATGCGGGAAGGTTGTAATCGACTTTCTCTGACCTTTCCTCTAGATACTCTGGGTAATGAATGACCTTTATTGGAACAGCGAATCGAATCTTTGGCTCAGAGATGAGCAACGCCTCACCAACGTCTAGCATCTTTATCTCCGTGTCGCTGTACTCAAGATAAGGCGTGTTTTCCGTGAGGTACTCTCTGTCGCGACGTAACTCAGTCTTCATGATGACTTTAGTCCAGAGTTCGGCGAAGACGTTAGGATTTATTCTCGAAGGCCGCGGTGTCACAGCGTTCAGTCCAACGCGATACTTTCGATACGTAAGGGCGATGTCAGAGAATATAGTTTTAGGTAGCTCGGGGTCAAGGAATTCATGGGCCTCCTCCAAAGTTATGAGAAGGGTTGGCAGTTTTTTCCACTCCTCAAAATTGTCTTCCCACATCCGCTTGTAGTGGAAAGCTACACTAGACGCGGTAAGGCAGGTTACGTGACGTTGCTCCTCAAAACTAATTCCTGAAATATCAATAAGACAAGTGACGCCCTTGCTCACGTTCTGAACTACATCATCAACGAAGCTGTAGTCGGAGGATGGAAAGAGGTCTGGAGATAAACTTGAAAGCTTCAGCATGAGAGCATCTATCACCACTTTGCTCTTGTAGTCCGTTAGCCCAGCCACTCCCTTGTACCCATCCCGAACATAGGCTTCGCGTAACTCCTCTATCCAAGTTCTCCCTAGTCGGGTATAGAGTTTTTGAGCAACCCTCAACTGGTGGTGCGTTATGTCGGGGAAGAGTGTTAGAAGCTTGTAGGGGTGGATGGTATAGAGCCCTACTACCATCTTCTTTTCTCTAGCCGAGTAGTAACGAACTCTTGTGTGAAAGAATGGATGATCCTTAATGCCTCGCTGAGGCGTTATCCCCTTCCCCTCCAGAAGTTGACCCGCAAAGTCAAAAATTATACCAACAGTCCGTGGACTTGAATCTATGATCCGAGCATTAAGCATCAATTCACAATTCGTTTTTCCTGACCCAGTCATCCCAAACATGCCCATCATAAGAGGAATAGCCTCAAAGCTTATGCCCACGGGGCCAAGCACCTGTTCCCCGGAGCGCAAACGCCCTATCTCCAACTCCCCACCAAGCCTCAAAACTGTACAGTCTTCCTGGCTGGCGGTATGCACCTTGTCTCTGTAGTCAGGGTTGAAGGTTGGAGAGTGAACTCTATCGACTCTCTTTTCCAAGAAGAGAATAGCCTCGACGCTTCGAAAGCTGGAGTACGGACCAAAAGCCTCCTTACCTTCTGCCTCACGTAGTTGTTCTATTGTCTTCAGAGTGGAACTGCTTTGAGCGTTAACGACTCTCGCATAGAAGCTTTTTTGGCCTGAGTCTATCCGGACAATCTGTCCAAAAGAAAGGTTGATTGCGGGATCTAGAAAGAAAGAGACTTTGTCTCCCTCTGTCCCGCACACAAAGCCTATAGGTTCAGACATATTCGCCCCATAACTCCCTTTCATACGCGTGCTTTACTCCGTGAAGTTCATCCACGAAGCTACATGTAAGCTCTTCTCTTCGTAGAGCATCTAGTAACCCAAGGTTGTTGAGCTCTTTCTCAACCTGATCATGGTAATGAAGAAGCATAGATTCAGATGGCGCAGAGAACTCATGCGCAAGCCAGAGGGTAATGGGATACCCGATGCACCTTGGATCTTCCGCAATGAACGTTAGGGGGGATAGAAGTCCACCTATTCCTCGATCCGTAAGGTAATCCATTATGTCACAACGGAAGATGCGCTGGCCTTCTTCACATAGTTTTACGATGGATATATCACCGTAAAGACTCTGATCTTTGTTTGCTTCCCTAATCGGATGATACACCCACATTTTGTAGGGGGAGAGTGTACTCGTAGTAGCAATAAAGTCGCGACCTTTCTCGTCATGGAGCATCGGGGAATTCTTGCTTATCGCCAAGAGGCAGATTTCATTATTTTTACACTCATCGTACAGTGCTACACGAAATTTTCTTTCACCACCGAAGTAGCCCCCGCCATCTAGAAGAAGGTAATTACTACGAGGATCCTCGTAGTAAACTTGACCCCCGCTATGTAAAAGACTTAACGCCATTTGACTTTCAAGTTCGATGCGAAAGTCTGTCAAGAAATTACTACGAGCACGTGCGTCCCCTACCACAGTGCATATTCTTTCCATGTAACCCCAGTTCACGTTGCGTCCTTCCACTGAAGCGTGTGAAGCACGCATGAGATAGATGCCCCAGTTGTTCGCTCTCTTCAAAGTCCTAGTGGAACAATCAACCGCCAAAAATTGACCTCCATAACTACTTACTTTTTTCAAAGGCTCAATTTTTGACCCGTCTGGTTTGACAGCGATTACAGGTTCCCCTTTAACCTCTGCGTGCCCCGTAATTCGCCCCGTGTCAACGTATTCTCTCAGTTTCTTTTTCATCTCAACCAAATCTTCCCCAATTCTTTCATCCATTCACTTTCCTCCTAGAACCCCGTGAACAGACCCAACAATCATCTTTGAAATTAGCGCTATTTATTAGCTTTCACAAAACCCAGTATACTTCGTGCACTCTCAGTTACCATTTTATATTGCCGACGATTGGATGTCTCATTCTTGGCGAGGAACCCTCGGTCAACCATTCTGGACAGATACGTTGAAACCGTACTTAGGCTAATGGGTTCCTTTAGTTTCTGTTCATACAACGATTGAACATCTCGAGATGAAAACCAAACAACCGGAAAATTTTCCTTAACAACGTAACGGACTTTATCAAATTTTGAAAATTCAAAGTTGCTTTGATTTAACTCGGAGCCAGCTCTCGACATACCTCCCAACAACTCTACAATGTCAAGCAGACGTAGAGCTTTGTCCCTTGTTACGTGACCTTCAAACGCCACCGTATAACGGTTTCCATCCCCGTCGAAGACCTCCACCCGCACTTTCCTAGCTGGCATCCTAAACACCAATCAAAGGAACTTCCTTTCACAAGTTAACACTTCACAAGTTATAGAAGTTACGGTTAAGAAGCGAAGGTGAAACGCTTAAAAATGACTCGTAAAAGCCAAAGTAAGCAGAAATATTGTTTTATTCAGTTCACAGACTTCACACTAGAAACCATAGAAGGGAAAAGGAAAGGAAACAAACTGTCATTGATTCTCCACAGGAAGCCGAGGGGTCTTGCCTCTACACGAAATAACACCAAATTGAGTAAAAATTAGGGAAGGAGTAGAAAATACTTCCACTGAGGTATTTAATTTCACCATTCTTCACTAAATGCTAAAGCATATAAGGGAAAAGTTTGACCAAAAAAATACCCCAAAGAGGTATAAGAGCACAAGGGAGACGCTAACTATAACCTTAACGTATTCCTCATATCAATTCGCCAACCCCTCAATTTCCACTGCATCTCCCTCTGCGCAAAGAAGGGTGCACTTTGCTTACAAAAAGTTGTTGGACTAACTTCAAAGGTTTTTACAAAAATAGTTATAATAAAAGAGTTACCTTTAACGTGTGGAAGCTATTCCTTTTCTGTTAAAGGAACACTGATACTCTCTTTAAAAGTATGCTATTCCAATAGAAACGATGGGGTGGGGTCCTAGAAAACTTTTTTCACCCTTCTCAACCCTCTTAGGTTTTTGTGAGCCATGTTTAGTTTTTTATATGAAAGTTCTTATCTTAACTGGCAGATTTTGAGTTACTCTTGTATTCTCAGGAGTGGAACACTTATGGCTGAACACACGGTGTTAGACGACGTTTTCGAAAGATTTTCAAAAGGCTCCAGCATTTTTAAGGACAGGGATGTTCTACGCCACGATTACATTCCAGAGAAGCTTCCCCATCGAGAAGAGCAAATCAGTTGTTTTGGAGAAATAGTTGCCCCTGTTCTGCGAGGGGCACGTTGCTCTAACGTGTTCATATATGGAAAAACTGGCACAGGAAAAACCGCGGTTGTGAAGTTTGTGCTGAACAAACTCGCGCAAAAGGCGAGATCATTTGGGGCTGAGGTAAAGATTTGTTACGTTAACTGCCAATTCGCTGGCACAGAGTACAGAGTTTTTTCCAGTTTATGTGATGCCCTTGGCTCTAAAGTGCCATTTACTGGTTTAGCTGTCGGGGAAGTCTTTGATAGGTTTAAGAAAGACTTGAACCTGAAAAAGTTACTCTTCGTGATTGTCCTTGATGAAATTGACGCCCTTATAAGAGCCAGAGGAGATGTTCTACTTTACGAGTTGACAAGAATAAACGAAGATCTCTACTCTAGTCGAACTTCAATAGTGGGGATATCCAACGATCTCAGGTTCAAAGAATTCTTGGACCCAAGAGTTCTTAGTTCTCTGAGTGAAGAAGAAATAGTCTTTAGGCCTTATGATGCGGCAGAACTACGAGACATTCTTTCAGATCGTGCTCGTCTTGCGTTTCAAGGAGGGGTCTTGCTTGAAGGGACAATAGATTTGTGTGCAGCTCTTGCTGCTGCGGAGCATGGTGATGCAAGGCGCGCCTTGGATTTGCTTCGTGTTGCCGGTGAATTAGCCGAGCGTAAAGGCTCTCCTAAGGTGGTTGAGGATCACATACGGCAAGCTGAAAGAAGGATTGAGCATGATCGAACCATAGAAGCCTTGAAGAATCTTCCCCTTCACTCAAAACTTGTCTTGTGCAGTGTCTACCTCTTGGGTAAGGCAAAGATCAGTTCTGCTGTTACAGGCGACATTTACGAGATTTATCATGAACTCTGCGGTCTTTCTGGTCTCTCTCCTTTGACACAGAGGCGAGTCAGTAGTTTGATTAACGAATTGGACGTGATAGGATTGTTGAATACTCGGGTCATCAATAAGGGGCGCTATGGGCGCACGAGAAGAATCTGTTTAAGCGTTAACCGTAGTCTTATTAGGGAAGTTTTTGCCTCTGATAATAGAGTTAGTTGTCTGATCGACTATGCACCAAAATACCTTTCAACGATTCCAGGTAGTCGGGGTTGAGGATGGTGGCTTCTCTAGGAATATATTAGATTCTGGTTTTTCGAAAGCCCTTCTCGTGAGTGTTTTGTTCGTTGGAACATGGCTTTACGGTTTTCAGTTAGACAAATAACGGTCGATGGTTTGGATGCCACTGAGAGGCTTTCAAAAATGCTTTTACAAATAGTCTTTGATGTTGTTATATTAGCTGGAGTTTCCTTTGCAGGCTTTAACTTGATCGATTCAAGGTATATTTTAAAGGAATTAAAGAAACCAGCAATTATAGTCGCGAGGACCGAACCCGACAACGTATCTGTAATGAGTGCCCTGCGCCAGCATTTCAAGGACTGACGTATTCACTGGAATATTTTTGATAAATTAGGTCCAGTGTATAGTTGTTTTAAGGGTTAGTGAACTCCGATTTATGCAGAGGTTGTAGGAGCAAGTCTTGAGTGGGCGGAACGGGTACTGCGCTTGTCAACCATTTGCTGTAGAATTCCAGAACCGATTCGGGTTGCAAGACTTATTGCACAGAGCATTACAGAGAGGACGACGTAAAATCCAGTGAAGTAACCTGTAGCGTTTGAAGGTTTACGACTGGAACAATTCCTGGTGTGGGCAGAAGTCCCATACGTTTTTGATACTCTGTTTGTTCCTGCCATGCACCTGAGTTTACAGTTAGAACTCCTCGGTATATGCTATGCTTTTGCACGTGCACATGCCCGGTTTGGAAAACATCTGGTATCCTTTCTATTACCAAGTAATCTTGTGTCTGAGGAGCTATGAGTGTTTTCTCTCCATAAGTGGGCGCCAAGTGTCTGCTTTGTAGAAGCAACTTCATAGCCTTATCAGGAGTGTGAAAACTCATGTTTGGTGCAGTTGCTATGACGTCATCTAAACTTCGTCCATGATACAGGAGAAACTCTACTCCGTGAAGACTTATGGTGCAGGGGTTTCCAAAGGAAAGCACTTTTCTGGCTTCCAACAAGGGTTCTATGTAACCTTTTGATATGGGTGGTTGAGGTAAAGCCCTTCTGGAAGCGTCGTGGTTTCCAGGGATTACCAGCAGTTCTATGTAATCGGGTATTTGCTCGATGAAACTCGCCACTTCTTGGTATTGTTTATGAATGTCTTTGGTTGCTAGTTCCTTTATTTGTTTTGGGTAAACACCTATTCCATCCACAAGATCTCCTGCGACAACAACATATTTGACGTGACTTGCGATATGCTGCATCTTTTCGTTACCCAATTTTCCGTTTAGCCAGAGCAGAAAACGCTTGAATGCTTCTTGCATGAACTTTTTGCTTCCAACGTGCAGGTCTGAGATAAGGGGTGCGTAAACTGGCATCGACGCTCCATGTGGCTTTTTTTCGGGGATGTCAGGTAAAACGAAGTCTTCTGCGATTAATAAACCGTTTTTTCCCTTGAAACCAACGACGCATACTACTTGGTCAAGTAGTAACATCTGTGCTTTTTCTGTAAGGCTTGGATTTGTGGTTGGCGACACTAGCACAGTGATATATGCGTCAAGGTCCTCAACTTTCAGGAAAATCTTCTGTTTAGATTCCCGTTTCTCTGTGATCATTCCGATAATCTTAACCCTTGATTTAGTTGGCGCTTTCAGTGTTTCCAGAATGGACATTGCATCCCTCGCATCCATCCGTTGTCTTAGAATTTTCCGTAATTTCTTGAAGCGGTCTCGGAAATATTCTAAGTATTCTTCGACATCGCCAGTTGCACATATCTTGTCTGCTGGGTCATCAATTACCTTTACATCTGAGTCTATGTCTTTCGCATAGGCGTGGAAGGCTTTTTTCGTCTCTATTATAGGTGAAAGTATAGGTGATTTTGGTTCTTTCTCTTGTAGGAGAACCTCGCTTGCCACTCTTTCCAAATAATCTCTGCTTATGAACAAGGGCTTTTCAGGTGTAGTTCTAATTTTCTTCAAGGTTTCTTCTGTTAACTTAAGGATGTCTTCTGTTTGAGGCAGTGCACTCAAGAAATTGAAGGCATTAGTGTCTAGTTGGAATCCTGCTTCTATTATGGAAGAGACTGCCTTCTGTAATATTTCGCTCACAGTTGAATGTGCCTCCAGTCGCTTTCTAATGGAATGATAATATAGCCTTCCTTAGCGTTTCCTATCGATTGGGTTTTTCTGTTTAGGTGAAGGTATCCTGTGAGAGCGGCGGTGACCGCGTCTAGTTCGTGGGGCGAAAGTTTACGGTTTTTTATGTCTCCTTCTAAACCCATGTTTAGGAAAATCTTTTGCATTTTATTCCAGTCTTTTCGGGGCATTTTTAACGCCTTTCAGGTTGATGTTGGGTGAACCTCTATTATGTCGAATCCGTCCTTTATGATTTTTTGAAAGATTTCCATTGCTCGTATGGTCAATTTTTCCATGGCGGGGAAGCGTGGAGGGAAGACTGGGTATCCGAGTTTGTGCATTTGTAGGTCTGCTTTTCTCATCATACCTTTTGTTGGCAGACTTAGTGGAGCGTCTATCGCAATGAGGGTTGGCTTTTGGGTTGTTGAGTTTCTTATGATTTCGTTGTTGCTGTGGAGATGGCAAGCGAATATTGTTTTGTTCTTCCAGAGAGCCCAACCTGTCGGGTTTTTGGGTGTTCCTGCTAAATCTATACCTGTGATGACGTTTTCTTTGATTTCTGACATTGCATGTCAACTTTAAATATTAGATTATTATTTTAGATATGTTAATATTTGCTTTTGAGGATTTGCTATGGATCTGCGTAAGGTTCAGAAGGCGAGTAGCGGGACCTTCTTTGTTTGTTTGCCCAAGGGTTGGGCTGAGCGAAACGGGATTAATCGGGGTTCTGTTGTTTCCGTTTCTGAAAGGGTTGACGGACGATTGGTTATTGACGCCAAGTACGGAACTGAGCGTGCTCCTGAAGTGGCTGTTGTTAAGCCTGGTCCTCTTCTTTACCGTGAGATTATGGGGAAGTATTTGTTGGGTTATGATGTTATTAGGGTTGAGGGGAAGGAGCGGATTAGTGTTGATGATCGTGGAAGGGTTAAGGAGACTGTTAGTCGTTTGGTTGGTTTGGAGATTGTTGAGGAGGATTACATGCGGATTGTTATGCAGTGTTTGTTGGAACCTTCGTCCTTTCCGCCCGAGAAGATTTTGAGACGTGAGTATTCTATTGCTGCTGGTATGCACAAAGATGCGATGACTGCTCTTGTTGATGGCGACGTACATTTGGCTAGGAATGTTGTTGCGAGGGACGACGACGTAAATCGTTTGTATTTTCTTTTGGTTCGTATTCTGCGTACTGTCATTCAGAATCCGGGGTTGAGTGAGAAGTTGGGGATTTTGCCCATTGATTGCTTGGATTATCGTTTGGCTGCGAGTTTGGTTGAGTCGATTGGTGATCAGTCTGTGATGATTGCTCAGAAGGCGATGGGATTGGAAGGAGCGAAGTTGGAGAAGACTGTGCTAGAGGCTGTCACGAGGTTGCATGGATGTGTTTTTGATTGTCACGAGAAGGCTTTGCGGGCTTTGTTCAGTAGGGATGTTGCCTTGGCTGAATCCTTGAGAGTGGGGGGACGTAACAAGTTTGTTTCTATGTTCCAGGAGGTTGAGAGTGTTGTGGGTTCTTTGTGTGGTGGGGCGGCTCCACATGTGTTAGCTGTTGTTTCTTTTGTTGGGCGGATTTTTGATGCGGGTGTTGATATCGCGGATTTGGTTATGCCAAAGATCAGTTAGTGTATGTGCGTGTGTGAGAACCTCTCTATAGAGGGGGGAGAGAAAAATATTTTTTCATCTTCGTCATCATCTCAGTCTCTACGTTGATAACGCAGAGGAAAATTTTTGGTTATCATTATCAACTGGGGTTGGAATCTTCAATCCTCACTGTCTGATTTTGAAATAGACGTTGTTTCGGGGTTCATTTAGTCACTTCGTAGTGATATCAGTTGATAACATGGTGATAACAAAACCCTTTTAGACGTGAAAGAGGTTCTGAGTTTTGGATGTGCCGGGATGGCAGAGCGGTAATGCGCTGGACACTCTTTGGACCTCCGGGGTTAGAAGGGGCAGACTCGAGATCCAGTGGGCCTTCGGCTCACAGGGGTTCAAATCCCCTTCCCGGCGCCAACTGCAACTAAGCTGAGGCAAAATGGTTCGAATAAAGGCTCTAGGAGACATAGACAAGGTCAAGTTAAAAAGTTTGTTCCAGAGAAGAGGGCATGCCATCCGCACTCCAGATTTTCTAGGAGTCGTTAAGGAGATTCTCGAAGGCAAGCGAAAAGGAATGGAAGTGCATCAGTGTCGTTGCGGGGAACTAATGGTGCTATATAAGGCGCATGCAAACAGTTTAAGAAGGAAATATCGAACTGATGATATCCCTTGTAAAGTTTGTGGAAAGAGAGAGAAACAAATCTTAAGTATGAAAATTTTTGAGCGATTTAGAGAAATCACGAACTTTCTTAATGAACGATATGTTTTCACAACAAGATCACTTTCAACATTAAAACCAAAAGATGTAAAAATACTTGAAAAAATGGCTTTAGGCCTTTTTCCAACCAATACTCCTGCCGAAATGTTAGTTGGATATTTTGATTTTATGAATGCTTTATTCATGCACTTCCCCAAGAGACTATTTAAGAATAAAGATACTATCAAAAGACTTTTTGACGAAGCAAAAAGTAAGAATCAAAAAGAATTCGAGAGAATGTATTATTCTCTCTTGGACTGGGAAAAATCTCACAAAGCAGAGCTAAATCTTTTTAGTAAAGAAGATATTATGTCTTCATTGCTTTCAAAAGATTTCTCAAGGTCTCTGGAAGAGGACCTTATTGAGAAGGAAAAGCTAGACGTAGAGACTGCCAAAATTCAACTTGAACTTTCCGCTTATCAAGATGCCATTGAGATTAAAGTGTATCTTGACATTCTGGCTAATGTTTTGAACATAATAAATGGCAAGAGAATCTCAGCTGATCCATTTAGAACTCTTAGATTACCGCCTCTCAAACGAAGAGATAAAGCTAGGGAAATCAAGAGCTTGGCAGATAAGGTAGAATGTTTGAAAAGCAAGCTTCCTTTCAACATTACAAAGATGTACAATACACGCCTCCGAAATGCAATAGCGCACAATGAGTACCAAATTGATGGAAAAGAAAGAAAAATTGTTTTAACGAGGTATTCAGAAACACTTACTTTTGATGACTTTAAGGCAACTTTTCGTGCGCTTAAAGACTTACACTATGCAATAAACAGTTATCTTGCTGATTATCACATAGAGAAGTCTCGCCTTAAAGTTAAAAATCAAGGAATAGGTGCCTCAATCCTTAGTTATACAGACTTTTTCGAAGAAAAAGGGAAACTTCATCCTAAAGCGCCCTGCGATGCACAATTGAATATTTACCAATATTGGGATTTCGCAACCTTTGAAGAAGGACAACGCATATTTCCAAGATTTGAAATAAGAATGGAGGAAAGAGATCAAACAATGGTCGTAGATTTCGGTGAGAATGGGGCACTTTATCGCTTCCCAGAGGCGCCTGAACTTGTTGAGTGGTTGGAACAATTAGTTGTGACAGGGCGCTTGCACATAACACTGTCAACTATAGCTCCAATTCTCCCTATATTTGCTCGGAAAGCAATTCTGAGAGTCCCGGTTGGAAAGATCATGGATGTCTATATTCTTAGTGTTGATGAAAAAACAATGAACATCTCGCCCGAACTAGTACGTGATGTAGTCAAATTTTTGAGAGAGTAAGTCTACTCTGGTGCTTTTCGCCTCATGGGTTCAAATCCCATCCCCGGCGCCAAACTTCATGGTTAAATTTTAAATTAGCTTTCAAAACACACGCTTTCTGGGCGGTTGGGAACCATAACTTATATAGGTAAAATAGAAGAAGAGTGGTGAGTGAACCCTACACACACAAAACCCTGGGGGAGGTGAATAGGTATGTGTACGGCAAAGAAGAAGGCGAAGCCGACCAAGAAGAAAGAGAAAACAGAAGAGTGGTAGCACAATACCCGCACCCTAATCCGACGTAAAACTTCTCTTTTTCTTTTTCGTAGTTAACTCTACAGAGAGTTTCCCTAATTTTTTTAAATCTTTATATGAAGAAGGTTGCCTACAGTTTTCTGGTCTCCAAGATGATTGAAGGCAAAAGAATTCGCTTGCGTAGCTTTGAACTCTCAGACCTCGACGAAATCATGAAGCACTGGAACAACATGGAACTAAGAAACCTCCTTGGGAACGTCGACAGAGGTCCAGCTAGTCGCAACGACGAAGAAGAGTGGATCAGAAACACGTGGAAACAGCGTCAGGAAAGAAGGGCTTTCACGTTCGCTATCGAAGCCATCGCAGACAACAAACCCATAGGTGGAACAGGCCTCTTCAACATCGATTGGACCAGCAGATCCGCCATGACAGGAATAAGCATATACAATCCAGAATATTGGGGCAAAGGGTATGGACAAGAATCCATAAACCTGATCCTCGGCTTCGCTTTTCAAAACTTAAACCTCAACAGGGTGGAACTCGAAACATTCGACTTCAACAAGCGAGCGCAAAAATGCTACCTGAACGTTGGTTTCAAAGAGGTCGGAAGAAGAAGAAAAGCTCGTTTCATAGACAACAAATATCGTGATGAAATCATAATGGACATCCTGAAAGACGAATGGCTCACCAAGACAAAGGGGTGAAAAACTTGTCCACACACGAAGTCAAGAAGATTATTTACTTCAAAAACCCTGGTCCACAAAACACCGACAAGGTCATCACAGCAACGAAGGAAAGAGTCAAAGAAGGCGGCATCAAACATGTGGTAGTAGCGTCCATCAGCGGCGAAACCGCCCTAAAAGTGGCTGAAGAACTCCAAAATCTGGGCATCTCTGTTGTATGCGTTTCAGGGTTTCCAGGTTGGGGCACCATCCATGAAATAGAGTATCCATTTGTAAGAGGAAAAACAAGGGATGCACTCGAAAAACTCAAGGTAGCGATAGTTGACAAGATGCCCTCATCTCTAAGCGACACACTAGACTATGGGTTGGCGAGATACGGCTACACACCGTCAAGTTGGGCTATAGCCGAAACATTGGTATCGGTTGGCGGGTATGGCCTAAAAACCGCAGTTGAAGCCATACTGATGGCAACGGACTACGGTGCAGTGCCACCCTACACCGATGTAATTTCAATGGCTGGGAGTGACAAAGGCGCCGACACAGCCATCGTGGCGAGGTCCACCTATTCAACTCACATGTTCAGCGGAGATTCAGCACAGAGATTTCAAGTGTTAGAAATAATTGTCATGCCACGAAAAAAGAAGTGGTACAAAACGATCGGTGTTGGAGGGCTACTCATAAAAGAGGTTGAGAGAGGAGAAACCTTAGGACCCTAAGTATAATATCCTGATAGTATCATCTATCCCTTGGCAAAGGTTGGACATAGAAACGAGTTTGGTTCTACCTATCCTAGGTGACATGTCCTAATGTCACAAAATCACGGAAAAATAAGGATAGACGCTGAAGTTTATCTAGTATCTCAAGAAGAAGAGAAGTTGAAGGTAGTAAAAGCCCCTGTTTACGTCCATGTTAAGGGATACATGAGAGCAAGAGTCACCCACTTAGACGTTGAAGATAGGGCTCTGGGCAAGATCATACCCCGAGGCAGAGGGAACATGCTAGCAGTAAGGGGGGTTCGGGGTGGAATAGAGATCAGACCGAAGCGTCCAGCAGAGATAGAGCTCGGCGGGTCTAGAATTGTAGTTCGTAGCTTGGAGGTGCTCCATCCCATCCTAAGTAAAATGCTCACGATAGGTGAATCGACAGTGACTTGGGTTGGCAGAAAGTATGACGGAATCTACGTTGGCTTCAAGAAGGCTCAAATTGATCAACTGGAGTATCTGGTCCAAGAGACGTATGGGGTCAGTCCCATGGAACACTTGGAAAAGCCGGAACCTAAACTTCTGTAAACTAAACTGGAGACTGCGAAGCGTAGTCCAAACTTAACCTTTAAGGCTTGGGAGTGTGTCTGTGTCTAGGTCTCTATAGAGGGGAGAGAAGAAAGGGAAAAAACATGTGTGAATAGACGTTATTTTGGGTTCTGTTAGGGCACTTCGTCATGATAGGAGTTGATAACCTTTTTTCACGTGCTGAATGGCAATGTGTGCAACGAGTGAGGTTCCTAGTACTTGACAGTGAGATATAGCAGTACAGCTAATGCTACGCATGTAAATAGGTCTGGCAACATGGCAAATGGTCCAAGACCGAACGCTCGGAAACCAAAAGTCCAAGTCACCAAGGGATTGGAGACAAGAACGTTGAGAAGCAAGACCATTGAAAATATTATTAATCCGATTGTGAACTCCGACTGTGTCTTTCTGTATATGTTAATGTATGTGAGCAACAGGAAGATTAAGAGTGTTACATTGACCGTGGAAACTACCGTTTTTGCTGTGTAGAAAAACTCTATGTCTCCAGGAATACTCGCTGGGGGTCGTGGGTGAGGTTCCCAGGGATAGCGTGGAAACCAAAAGGTGGACGTAGCCCAGAAGGCTGCCAAGATAGCTACCACTACCAATGTTGCCAGTATCAGCCAAATTCTCATGCTCTTATTCATACGATTCTTCGTCTGCATTCCTCCTTTTTCTACTTTTTCCAGATTTTCTTCAGAATCTCCTCGAACAAAGCGTAATTCTCCTCCATTACTGGAGACAAGAAATACGTAGTGCCATACCCTTCACCAGCGGATGTGATTATCCTGTTCTTCTCAAGCACTTCAAGATGATGCCTTATCGTTCTATAATCCATTCCAAGTAAGTTCGCCAACTGATTTGCATTCTGTGGGGTCTCCTTCAGAGTCTCAATTATCTTGGCACGGGTCGCGCCACCTCTCGTGCCTGCGATGAGCCAACCAAGCAAATACTTCAACGGACGCCCGCTAGCAGACATCCATACCGCTCCGCATGCATCAAGGAGTTTTAGCTAAACCTATCCAGATTGCAGTAATAAAATATGTCCTTCCAGCGTCTGAACCGAATTAGGAATAAAATTGGGGTTAATTCTGAAAAACTAATTAATAATCGGCGGGCGTCTACATGACCTGACAACAGAAGGAGGTGATGAATACAGGCAGACAAAAAAGCATGTCTGGAACGGTTGGAGGAGATGAAGTTTTTTTTAGCTTTTCTCTCTTCTCCTTTCTCTTTTGGACTCTGCAACCCTCCTCCAACCACGGTTCAAACAGCTGAGAACCTCGTAGCACTTGTCTCGATGGTGAATTCTTGACTTGAACAGCGGATATAATTTTACTAAGCCAGATTCGGAAGAGAATTTGGTCTAATTCTGAAAAATTCCTTTATAGTTCACGATACTTCTCAACCGAGATGACACCGATTTAAGTAAAAGGGGGGTGATTGAAATAGAAAGAAGGATCAAAACCTTAGCGGTTTCGGCAGTGGTGGCTCTGGCGGTGTTGTCTGGAATAGCTGTGATAGCATACGCTAACGGAGTAACTAATGACACAAGCGCAACACCCAGCCCAATGTGGTACTACAGAGATCTATGCTGCAACAGCACATACCCATCTTTTGGAGGGCGTGGATTTGGAGGACATGGATTTAGAGGCGGACGCGGCATGCTCGGTGGGCACATCACTGTCAGCGAAGAGTACAAGGACAACGTACTCAACATAACAGAAAGCGACACAGACGTGCAAGCGTTACTCACAGAGGGCTATAACATCACCGGAGTAAGACCCATCATCAGTACTACAGTTGAAGCAGACGGCACTGTTGCCATGAAAGCAACAACCGCAGTAGTCTCGTTGCAAAAGGACACAACTGGCAGGGCAATAGTGTGGGTTGACGTCGAACAGGCAAAGGTGACGAGAATAGAGATTTTGACAATAACTGTGATCGAAAAATAAATGTCTATGAAACCATTGAAACCACAGGGATAAAGACTCGGACAAAAGCGTCAACTCTTTTTTTGTGTTCAAAATTCAGAGTGCGCTGAGAAAGAATCCAAACGCTATTTTATTCATTTTTACTTCGTATCCCTCTTTCACAGACGTGTATTTTGCACCATTAGATTAGGGAGATGAATTCGGGTCTAATTCTGAAAAACTCTTTAATAATCGTTTAAACATGCGTCGGGATGATAAGACCACAGTAAGAGAGGTATATAATTTGGGTGTCTTGACTAGAGCATTCAGAAATGTTTCAAGAAGGAAAATCAGGGTATTTTTAGTGGTTATTGCCTTGGGTTTCTCTATGGCGATCATGATTTCTATTCCATCAGGCATCGTGGCAAACCAAACAGCTACACAGAGACTGACCGAAAATTATGATGAACTTATAAATAGGATGCAAGAGGAAATTAACGCGACATTAACATTAATAGAAATTGGTCCCTCATCCGGATTTAGGTTTGGACCTATGCCTGGGCCCGGCGGAAGTGAGAGTTACCTTGACGAAAGTATCATCTCTGACATTGAATCCGTTCAAGGCGTTAAGGATGTTGTGCCGTTTTTAGAAAAGTCAGAGGGAACTAACGAAACTGTGACGCGGTTTGGAAGGACTTTCACTTTCCTTAGACCCGATTACACTATTATGGGGGTTTCTCTGAATTCATCCTTAATCGATAACTATGCTATACTGCCAACGAACATAGCTGAGGGAAGAAATCTATGTGAAGGAGACAGTGGGGTTGTTCTCTTAGGCTTAAACAACACAGAGTACTTCGGAGTAGAGGTTGGTGATACAGTGAACATTTTAGGAAGCAATTTCAAAGTGGTAGGAGTCCATGGGGAAACGGGCTTTAGAGAAGCAATGGTGCTGTACATGAATATTTCTGATGCTCAAAAGATAACCGATCTTGAGGGAAATATAAGTAGATTGGACGTATACGCAGAAGACACATCCTATGTGGATGAAATAGCAAGCTTGTTGGCAGCAAAGTATCCAGAGTTGTCTGTTACAACAGCTTCAGAGCGTCTAAGCCGGCTCCAGAATATGCAGGACATGTATCAAAATACGTTGCAAAATGCTGAGGCAACCATTAGCCAGACGCAAACCACTGCCTTCCAAGTGATCGGTATAGCAATTGTTGCTACAAGTTTGATTGTTTTGTTCACAATGCTGTATACTGTACGTGAGAGGACAAAAGAGATTGGCATACTTAAAGCGATAGGCTTCAGCAACTGGAACGTTATGAGTCAGTTTATGCTTGAAGGAATATTGATGAGTTTGATGGCAGGAGTAGTCGGCAGTGTGATAGGAATCGTTGGAGCACCCACTCTAACGTCGCTTTTACTTCCCCACATAAGCATGTTTGGAACACAAAGAGGTCCAGGTTCTTTTCAAGGATACATAAATCCTGAAGCGCCTGTAGCCCCTGGGTTACAAGTTGCGACAGCTGCGCTAGACCCTCAACTGATTTTGGTTGCATTCGGCGTAGCCGCGTTACTAGGAGCCTTGGGCAGCCTATACCCTGCTTGGAAAGCATCCAGAACAAGTCCTATGGAGGCGTTGAGATATGAGTGAACTGGTTCTAGAGACAGAAAAACTGGACAAGGTCTACGAACTGGGTGGACGCAAAGTTCGCGCCCTTTCTGATGTAAACCTCCAAGTAAACAAGGGTGACTTCGTTTCGATCATGGGACCCTCCGGCTCCGGCAAGACAACGCTGCTGAACATGTTGGGCTGCCTCGACAAACCGACCCACGGGAAAGTAATTCTAGATGGAGCAGATGTCACAAAGGTGCCAGAGACAAAGCTCTATAAAATAAGAAGGCACAAAATTGGATTCATCTTCCAGACTTTCAACCTAACGCCATACTTGAACGCCATCGAAAACGTGGAACTCCCCATGGAAGGCACAAAGAAATCGGGAGACGAAAAGAAGAAGAGAGCTCGCGAACTATTGAAAATGGTTGGGCTCTCAGAAAGAGAAGAACACAGGCCACATCGACTGAGTGCAGGAGAGCAACAAAGAGTCGCCATCGCAAGAGCATTAGCGAACAACCCCGCCATAGTTATGGCAGACGAACCCACTGGTAACCTAGATTCAAAAACCGGCTATGAAATCGTTAGGCTACTGGGCAAACTAAGCACCGACCACGGAACAACAATCGTCATGGTAACCCACGACAGCCACATAGCTTCACATGCAGGAAGAATACTCTTTCTCTACGACGGAAGGCTGAAGGAACAAGAGAGGCGAGGGACGCACCTTTTGAAGCTCGAGTGTCCCAATTGCGGTAAGAAAATTCAACCAGATGACAAGTTTTGTCCCCTTTGCGGTAAAAAATTATTGAGGTGAAGGCTTTGGCTCGGAGATCTAGAATAGAGGCTCAGAGGATGCTTAGAGCCATCGCCATTTTCCTTCGAAACACCACATGGAAATGTGGAAGAATGGAGCGACTTGTCGTAAGCTACTTGCGACGACAGCTTCGAAGGTGTGGACGCGCTCAAACTTCGCTAAAGGATATGTTGCAATATTTTAAGCTGAAGGGAAAACAAGAGAGCGAGTTCCTTGAGGCGATAGAAAGGCTGGAAAGACGACACATAATCAAAATAGTCTTCATTCAAATTCCCTCACCTCCACTAACTTAGCACGCTGAACAGTCAAGGAGGATTATAATTGGAGTTTCCTCAAAAACCAAAAGCAATACGCAGCTCAACGATTCTCATAGTAACAATTGTTATAGCCAGCCTATTCGCAGGAGGAGTGCTAGGCTATCTATTAGGTTACTCAAATATTTCAGGAAGAATTAATGACCTGCAAAATCAATTGGCAACACTCCAAGAACAAATCTCTAATCTCCAATCGACACAGAACGTCACTTACCAAAACATTACTTACTTCCTAGGAGAAAACGCCTCACTTTCCCAGTTATACGAGCAAGTTAAAGAATCCATCGTCGTGATCCGAGGGATAATAGTGCAATACGACTTCTTCGGGCGCCCCCACTACACACAAGTCCAAGGATCAGGGTTCGTCTACAATCTCACAGTGCAAACGGTAATCATCACAAACTATCACGTAGTCCAAGACACAATCAACATCACTGTAACCTTCATAAACGGAAACGGATACGCAGCAACGGTTCTGGGCTCAGACCCATACGCAGATCTAGCAGTGCTTTCAACAGACGCCCCACAGAGCGAATACAAGCCTCTCGAGATCATCGGTTCATCGGCTTTAGAAGTAGGCGACCCAGTTATAGCCGTCGGCAACCCCTATGGACTAACTGGATCAATGACTACAGGCGTAGTGAGTGCACTAGGAAGAACAATAAGTGAAGAGCTCACAGGCGGATATCCAATAGCCAACGTCATCCAAACAACCACTCCCCTAAATCCAGGCAACTCTGGAGGGCCTCTCCTGAACTATCTAGGTCAAGTTGTTGGTATAACCACAGCTATCGTGAGTGATTCCCAAGGGCTGGGCTTCGCAATTCCCTCCAATACAATACTGCGAGAAATAGAATCTCTAGTCACAAAAGGCTCATACGCCCGTCATCCTTGGCTAGGTGCAGAAGGAATGGATATGGTTCATGAAATCGCAAAAGCGATGAGCACAAACGTAACCTATGGATGGCTGATCACCCAAGTGGTAAGCGGAGGACCAGCAGACAATGCAGGTCTACGAGGTGGAACAAAACAAGCCTTAATCGCTGGAGAGTGGATAACAATAGGCGGCGACATCGTAATAGCAATCAATGAAACAAGAATCACTAACATGGATGATCTCTCAACCTACCTAGAAGAATACACTTTACCAGGTCGAACAATCAACGTAACAATAGTAAGAGACAACCAAACAATGACCCTTGCAGTTGAGTTAGGAACGCGACCTCCTCTGAGCGTCTAGTGAGTGAGTGCGTGCGCATCGCTCAATTATTTCAGGAGAATTAAGCATGCGAAATCATTTGGCAACACTTCGAGAACAAATCTCGAATTTTTCTTCTTCTTTTCTGTTGTGGTATTAACAGTTTAATTACTCTTCACTTATTTTGGTTCTGGGTTTCGCTATAACTTCCCTTACTTCCAGATCGAAAAAGCGGGATGCACTCGCAGACTTTATAACCAAGGCAGTGTCTGTTCCGTGTCCAGTTCCCGCCATTGCTATGACCTCCGTGCCCTCTGGAATCAGCCCAGCGTCAACCGCCATAATAACGATTTCCACACAGACCTTGGTTCCTTCACCAAAAAGCCTCAGGGTGTGAGCGATGAGTTCTAGGGGCATGATCGTCTCGAACTCCTTGCGGATGGCTCTTTCAACTCCGCTTAGAGCGTGAGTTGCTGTGAAAATTCTGGCGCTGTTTTCGAGAATTTTCTTGCGATTTTCCTTCAGTAGCTCGTGTACGCCTGGTTGCCGAAAGCCGAAGTGGTGTGTAACAACAACCACGTTGAAGCCCTTAAGAATTTTTGAGGCTTTCACTCCAGTTTCGCCCGTGGTGGAGGCGACTACGATGTCCCTTATTCCTTTAGTTTCAGCGTAGTTCTTAACCAGCTTTAGCACGGTTTCGGTGTTTTCCTTTCCCGGCTTATCGAAGTACATGGTCTTGCCTTCTATCAAATCTGTTTTGGCTCCCTCACCTTTTTAACAGATATTTCTTTAACGGCTTTCGTTTGAGTTCGGTTCCACAGATTTCGCACCTTTTGTGTTTATAGTCCGAGGGATATTTCCGGTAGCACGCGGGACAGTAACGAATCCACTGTAGACGGAATTTTATGCCAAAGGTCATGAGAGGAGCAAACTCCACGCCTATCTGATTCGCCACGTTCTGAATCGAATAATCATCGGTGACAATCAACGGAGTTTCGCCACTGTTCTTGATTTCTAGAGCTAAAGCCAGAACCTGCAGATCCGCTTCTGAGAGGAAGGAGATGTCACCAACAGTCTTGGATGCTTCTTTAATTTTTTTGACAAAATCTACACTCGGCTCTTTGATGTGTAGTTTCTTGTTTTCAACCGCCGCGTTAAACCGTGTCCAAGATAGAGAGTCTGAAAAAAGTTCTTTCTCCACCATTGGAACTGAATACTGCTCGTTTTGGACTGAAAAGGGGTCAAAGCCAGCGATAAACGCCGAAGTGTCGAGGATAACCACTCTATCTCTTTCGCTCAACATCTTTCACCTCTTGGGAAGAGGAGTCTCCCCTTTAGACGATGGTAAAAGTCCTCTCTGAATCGAATAAACGATGTCTCATATTCAGACTTGGCAACTGTTATGCGGTTTCTCTTCGGTTCCACTTCTCTCTGAAAATGACCGTCCAACACGACAATCGCCTTTTTTGGCTTAAGAAGCTGTATATTGATTGTTGATTTTGTGGGAAAGACTATCGGATGAAAAGCCGTTAGTGGGCAAATTGGCGTCAAAACGAAGGCGTCTAACTCAGGATCTAAGACTGGTCCCCCTCCAGATAAGGAATATCCAGTCGAGCCCACTTGAGACGCGATTACTATTCCGTCGGCACGGCACTCCGCCACTAATACGTCGTCTTTCCAGATTTTTGCGTACAAGATTTTAGCAGGAGCAGGTGATGTGATGAAAACTTCATTTAACGCATCAGGTAGTTGCGTTTCGCCGACATAGGATGCGAGTTTTATGTAGCGTTCCAAACTGAACTTTCCCTCTAAGCATTTGTCCAAGGCGACTAAGCCTTCCTTTGGCGAGACTTCTGCAAGGAAGCCCCGTATACCCATGTTGATGGCGAGGATTGGGGGTTCGGGTTTGGGAATGGTAAGGCAGGTTCGTAGTATGGTGCCGTCGCCGCCTATCGTAATTATGAGGTCAGTCTTCATTTCTTCTAGGGGCAGGGCAACAGCTGTTCTGTCAAGGTGCTTTGCTAGTTGTGGTTCGAGAAAAAATTTGATTCCCTTAGTTTCTAGATGACCTATTAGGGTTTTGGCGAATTCCAGCGCCTTTTTGCGGTCAGTCCGTGAAACAACTCCAACAACATTAAACAGCCGCGATATCCTCCCAGTCTTGACTGTATCATAAGCGATAAGTTATTAAGATAAACTCTTTGTAGAAATTTCCATAATGAGGCGAACGAAGATGAGCAAACCATCAGAGGTTGGTGCCGTCAAAGTCGGCAGTTACGTGCTTGTCGACAACGAACCCTGCCGAATCGTTGACTACACAAAGTCAAAACCTGGGAAGCATGGCTCTGCGAAAGCCAGAGTCGTTGCCATCGGAGTCTTCGATGGGGTGAAGAGAAGTTTTGTCAAGCCTGTTGACGCCCAGGTAGAGGTGCCGATAATCGAGAAACGGGCAGGCCAGGTCATATCCGTATCGCCTACTTCTCTTCAAATCATGGATCTAGAAACTTATGAGATGCTTGAATCACCTTTGCCAGAAGAGGAAGAGTTAAAATCAAAGCTCACTTCTGGCGTTGAAGTTGAATATTGGCGGATTTTGGGAAGAACAAAGATAATGCGGGCGAAAGGTTAGAGTCCTTACTATTTTAGGAAGTAAGTCCACAGAGATTACGGTTGAAGGGTGAAAAGTTTGAGACACGTTAAACAGATGCAGTTACGACCGAGAATGAGCGTCAACGAACTAACGACTGAAATGAGAGCGGCGGGGGTTCTTGGCGCAGGAAAAATCGGAGAAGCGGCTGAGTTAACGGCGGAAATGTTCAGCAACCCAGACTACACAGTCTTTTTAACGATTGCTGGCGCTCTAGTTCCAGCTGGCTTAAGAAAAGTCATGCGCGACCTGATCGACCGAGAATATGTAAATGTCGTTGTTACCACTGGAGCCAACATGGTTCATGACATGGTGGAAGCGTTAGGTTACAAGCATGTTAGGGGCTCCTTTTTCGCTGAAGACAAGAAACTGAAAGACGAAGACATTGGAAGAATTGGCGACATCTATATCCAACAAAAAGCATTCAAGCACTTGGAAAAATGGCTGTTCCAAATCTTGGAAACTATACCTGAAGAAAAAAGGAAGCACATGTCTGCAGCAGAACTTCTGTCTGAGGTCGGGGAACGAATTAAAGATAACGACTCGATCCTCGCCACTGCGGCAAGAAAGAAGGTTCCTATCATATGTCCAGCCTTTGTCGACTCTATAGCCGGTTTCCATCTGTGGGTTTTTGGACAAGACAAAAAAATTGTAATTGATCCTCTTCTCGACGTGAGTAGGCTGATGGATGTAGTGTATGGAGCAAAGAAGGTGGGCATAATCATTCTTGGCGGTGGCACACCCAAACATTTCGCACTCTTCGCAAACACATTCCGAGAAGGGGTGGACTCTGCCGTTCAGATCACGATGGACAGACCTGAACCCGGAGGCTTAAGTGGCGCACCTTTAGAAGAGGCGATAAGTTGGGGGAAAATCAAACCAGAAGGAAAAGGGGTGACGGTGATCTGTGACGCAACTATAGCTTTTCCTCTGATAGTCGCCTCGGCTCTCGAAGACTTGGAGGAATAGGTTAGAAGTTAGCTGGCTTCTACTTGATCACTCGATTTTGATCTTGTAACCCTTCTTCCTCGGTAGATGAACTTCTAGGATGCCTCGTTTAAACTGTGTTTTCATTTTTTTGGTGTCTACCGGCACTGGGATGCGGGTTTGGCAGCGGAATGCGGAAAACTCGCCTTGACGATGTGTTATGCCAAAGTCCTCGAAGTGTAGTTTTCTCTTCATTTTGGCTGTGATTTCGATTAGGTCTTCCCCAACCGTCTCCACCTTGATATTTTTTGGGTCAATGTTTGGAAGGTCAGCGGTGACAACCACTTCGTCTGCTGAGACGAAGACGCTGCAGAGGGGCTCAAGGCAACACGACTGTAGGTCCCAGCTTGGTCGTTCCATCAAAGCGGACTCCATCAGTTTGTCGGCGAATGCTTCGAGGTCTTCTACATGCTCTCGTATTATTTCAAAGATTGAGCGTTTTCTTCGCCTTATGGACATTTGTGTTCGTCTCCTACATAACGTATGGAAGGTCGTATTCCTGCGACTTCTTCATCTGGGTTAGTTCCCGTTGGGTGCGCTTCATGATGTCTCTCGCCCTTAATCGAATTTCCTCTCCCTTCTCGAGCAGTTGGGAGACATCCACTTTTACGTCAGCGATTTTGGCGACCTCCTTGATCGTTGCGGCTGCCGCCTCTGGGTCAGGGTAGTTGTAGAAAGATTGGGCTAGAAGGGCTATGGCGGGGATGTTTCTTTCTGCACAGAAACGCATGGTTAACGCTTGCGGACCAACCATGTAGCCTTCTCTTAAGATGTCTAAACCTTTGTCTTGGAGAAATTCTAAGAGGTCTTTGCTGGAAGCTGCACCAAAAACCTTTGGTTCTTTGATGTCTTGTCGGTTTTCAACCGGCATTCCTCCCATGGAGATCGTCATTTTAACCTTTTTTGATTGTCCCCATTCGACGAGTGCTCTCATGACCGGGTGAAGGGCGGCTTCTGAGACAGGCACTTCAGAAATTATTGCGATTAAGTTTTTCCCTCCATATATGCGCAGGGGGGCGTGAGGAAGCCCGTCGTGTAACACGATTACGGGAGGAAGAAGGTCTGAATCCACATCTGCTATTTCGGGAAAATCGAGTTCTGATATGATGTAGGAAGTGGCGATCAGCCCAACAAGTCCTACGTCGGGAAGTCCGTAAAGCATAATCGCATCAGAGGGTATCGCCTTCTTTTCAACCACTCTAACAACTTCAGACAAAGATGTTTCCTCTCAACTCATACGCTTCTCTGAATGATAAAAAAGTTGTGGAAAACATGATACTGTTAAGTCTGATGTGATGGCACCACAATATTTTGACATATAGAAATGGGGTTGATATTTAAGGAGCTATACCAATAGGCCTCAAATTCGGACACTGTTAAGTTTGTTGCGATGAGATAGTCTTCCGAATAGCTTATTATGTTTACATTGAACTGATTTTGTGCAAAGAGGTGTTAGGTTCTTGAATTAGAAGATGTAGACGTAGTTGGGGTGTTCCCCACCACCAGTGGCACCGTTCATACCTTTCTCTGTGAAATACTTCTCAACATTTCTGGCAATGGTTTCGGTATCGGCTCTCCATTGGTGCCAGTATTTTGGATTACTATGTTCAGTTCTACGACGGTCTGGGTCATCAGTTATGCCGATAGTCCAACTTGAATATTTCCCACTTACTATTCGCTCAATGGCACCTTTTATCTCTGATTCGTTCACATGCATCTGAATGATACTATAAGAAAGAGAATTAATATCTTTTTGGCATACTATGAATGTATGATGTTCTTTTTCAAAGGATGATATGCTTGCTTCTGTGGTTGAGGTTTTGGAAGAGAACGGCATCTTAACTCAAGAATGGAAGAATAGAATTAAAGCTAAAGTTGAGGAACGAACAGAATCAGAAAGTTGCAGGGAGATTCAATTCAGTAAGAGGAGACATAAACTAAATCAACCTATCTTTACATTTTTAGCTATCGAATCTAGACGTTTCTTTGCAAATAAATCCACCGCACTTTTGCCATCAAGATACGTTTGCATTTTCTCGATACCAATTAGCGTTCGCACGACATCCGCTTCTTTTAGTTGTGCACGTTGATTAAAATCTTGTATTTGTCTTCTATCACCACGAATATACTCATATGAGAGTTCGTCTCTCAAAAATCTCTTCACTCTTGGTGGGCCTCGCCCCATACGGGGACCACCTCTTGCTTTGAAAGTGCTCCCAAAAGCATCCACATATGCGAAGAAGCTTAAAAAGTCGTCAGCTCTAGCTTTGTATGCCTCAAACTGAGGTATTCCAAGGTTACACGCATAGATAAAAGCCTCGTTTAGTGGAACTTCTTCGTTAATCTCAATTAAAATTGACCTGAAATCAGTCTCATGATTAAGAAAGTCTTTCGTACCCCCATCGATTGCAAATGCTGTGATATCTTTTTGATGGTATAATTGTATGATTGGTTTTGAATACTTGATAGGCATTAACGGAATTGTTCCGATAAACGCCTTTGTATTACCTATTGCTTCAGTAATCTCTATTAAGTTACGCATCATCCATACGTATTCTTCAATCTTTTTTTCCGAAAGTTTCTCGCCGTCCTTCAACATGGACATTCTAACTGTAGGTAGAAAGAGAGTGGATTGACTTGCTACATACCAGTAGCTAGCAAGGGATTTGATCTGATCCCATTCTAGGACTGAGTCAAAAACCAGTTCAAATATAGTGAAATTGATTCTGTTCCGCAGAAACTTAGGAAATAGACTCCTTCTTGGGGTATCCGTTCCTTCTTGTATAGACGCAATAGTTTTCGGAGATATTCTTTTAGTCACCTCATTTATGCATACAGTAAAGGGAATATCAGACCTAAGATCCTTTACACATCTTACAGGAGTTTCAAATGTGGGCATTCTGGGGACAGAAATTTCTTTTTTTAAGATCCCAAATTCAGCGTCTCTATCGACGCTTCTAGCTCTTATCTTTGGAGCCATAACTATAATAAAAGATAATAAGTGTTTAAATACATTTTACTCTTGAGGGTGCAACAATGTCTGCCATTCTTGACTATGGATTAGATTCTCCAGCTAGGGCATTACTAATCTTAGCATTATCGATACAAGATAGGACACAGAAGAAAGAAATGGACATATTGCATATTCAGAAGACCATCCGATATTTCGAGCACTTACGACAAGAAAAAAAGATTGACTTTTCAGACTTCAAATACGGAGGCGTCTCTTACGAGTTACAAGAAAATCTTGAGACATTACAGGAATGTGGTTTGGTTACTAAGGTCGGTACTAAATATGTGCTTGCTGAAGAAGGTGAAAGGGCAGCGAAAGAGCTTTTGGCGGCATCTAACGAAGAAGAGATTCGGAGATTAAAATTTGCAAAACATCAGCTTAACGATTTGTCTCATAATGAGACGTTATTTTTCATGTACATGCTCATCCCAGAAACAAGAAGGCATTCTACGGAATTCGCTAAATTAGATAAACAGAGAGAAGTGTTAGTTCGTAAGTTATTCTTAAAAGGGCGCATAAACTCAACTACCGCTGCAAAATGGCTTGGAGTGGATGAAAAAACGTTTCTTGACTCTCTCCAAACTAGCGATTAGACATGAACTACATCTTCGACACCTCTTCTGCAATCTTGCTCTTTGAGAAATGCAACCTAAGAAAACAACTGCTAAAATTCTCTGAAACTAACAACCTCTATGTGCCTACTAGGGTGATGGAAGAATACCTTAAAGGAGATGTAAAATCGTCTGATATTGTGGATTTCCAAAAAGTGTTTTCCGTGATTAATCCGATTTTAGAGGAAGTCTTGTTGCCTTATTTCAACTTTGATTCTAGTTCTGGTGAAATATGGGTAATATCATATGCTCTTAGAAATCCAGAATGCTGTTGTGTCATAGATGAAGAATTTGGAAGAAACATATGTACGCTTTTTGAAACAAGACTAACTGGAGCAATAGGAATAATAAAGGAACTGAAAAAACAGAATCTTTTATCAGATAAAGACCTTCATCAAATAAAAGCAAACGTTAGAAAGAGTCGCTTCTATCTATCCGAAAAGCTACTTGAAGAATTAGGCAAAATATGTTCATCACAACAGACTTAACAGCATCGGAAAACATAGACATTTATTTAAAGGCAAGTCCAGTTTAAATTGGAGAAAAGTCATGGCTTTAGAACGTCTCGGTTCGTCCCTTTACGATGCTCTAAAAAAGATATTTCGAGCCCCGGTTGTTGACGAGGAAACCGTTAAAGAGTTAGCCCGCGACATCCAAAGAGTACTACTCCAAGCTGACGTGAACGTAAAACTCGTTCTCGAAACATCCAAGCGAATAGAAGACAGAGCACTCCAAGAGAAGGTTCCACCAGGAGTCTCAAGACGAGAACACGTAATAAAAGTAGTCTACGAAGAACTGACTCGCTTCCTCGGTGAAAAACCAGTTCCCTTGAAGGTGGAACCTGGAAAAAGAAAAACCATCATGCTTGTCGGAATCCAAGGTTCAGGCAAAACCACGGGCGCCGCAAAACTGGCGAGATACTTCCAAAAAAGAGGGCTAAAAACAGCGTTAGTTTGTGCGGATACCTATCGCCCCGGAGCATACGCACAACTTCAACAACTAGCAAGCCAGATAAACATCCCCATATACGGAGACCCAAAAGCCAAAGAATCCGTGGTCATTGCTTCAGAAGGACTAAAAAAATTCGACAACTATGAAGTTGTGATCATCGACACCGCTGGTCGCCACAAAGAGGAGAAGAGTCTCATTCAAGAAATGAAGACGCTGGAAAAGGCAATAACTCCAGACGAGGTGATCATGGTCATCGACGGAACTATAGGACAACAAGCGGCAACACAAGCAAGGGCATTCCACGAAGCCACACCAATAGGATCAATCTTTGTCGCAAAACTTGACGGCTCTGCAAGGGGAGGAGGCGCCCTCTCCGCAGTCGCCGCCATCGGAGCACCCATAAAATTCATCGGCACAGGCGAAAAAATCAACGACATAGAACCCTTTGTTCCGTCAAGATTCGTCGGCAGACTCCTGGGCATGGGCGACCTCCAAAGCCTCATAGAGAAGGTTCGTGAGGCAGAGGTGGAACTACCAGAGAAGAAGATGAGAGCGTTTCTGAGCGGCAGATTCACATTAACTGACATGTATGAACAGTTTGAATCCATGAAGAGCTTAGGTCCGCTTAGGCATCTCCTGAAATTGGTCCCAGGGCTTTCTTACAACATCCCCGAAGAGATGATGGAGATGGCGGAAGACCGCTTAAAAAAATGGAAGGTAATCATCGAATCCATGACTCCACAAGAAAGAGAAGAACCAAAAGTCTTTACATCCTCTCGAGTGCGGCGAGTGGCTAGAGGCTCAGGAACCAACGAAAAGGAGGTCAAAGAACTCCTAAAACAATATTCAATGATGAAGAAGATGATGAAAGCCTTAAGGAGAAAGAGATTTCCATTTTTCGGAAAGAAATTCCCCATTCCACAAGGATGAAATTAAGACACCCTCCAACCCACATATGTAGGATAGAGCGAGTCCCATGGAAATCCTTGAAAAAACACAGAGAATGCTTGAGAAACATCCCCTTTGCGACCACTGTTTAGGAAGACAGTTCGCCCTTTTGGGCTACGGACTAGACGACGAAAGAAGGGGTGAAACCCTAAAACTCCTCCTAACCATGCAGGGTCACCAAGAAGCCCTTCTTAGAAAGAAAACAGGAATCTCCCTTCTCAAAACCTTGGCAGTAAACGGCTCCTTCACCATGGCGACTGAGATATTAAAGAGAATGAAAAAGAGGGTTGGAGAAAAGAAAAACTGCTATCTCTGTGAAGGACGCTTCGATTTGCTAGACGACTTGGTGAAGAGTTCTGTCAGAAAACTGAGGCGTTACGAATACACCACCTTTCTCGTGGGTATGGAACTGCCCACTGAAATAGAGGAAAGGGAAGACGAATTCAAGGCAGAATTTGATATAAAACACGGGGAAAGCATGAGAAACGAGTTCAGTCGCGACATCGGAAAAAGAATCGCAGAGATAACGAAAACACAAGCCGAATACAAAAAACCCGACATGGTGGTTTATGTTAATCCCTTCACGAAGGAAATCGGACTTCAACCAAATCCACTCCACATCGCTGGAAGATACAGAAAGCTTGTGCGTGGAATACCGCAATCAAAATGGTTCTGCTCCAAATGTGGGGGAGAAGGATGTCCTCATTGCAACTGGACTGGGAAAATGTATCCAGAATCCATCGAAGAAATCATCGCGAAGCCCACTTTAGAGACAACTCAAGGGGAACATGCCTCCTTTCACGCGGCTGGAAGAGAAGACATAGACGCCCGCATGCTTGGGCGTGGCAGACCCTTCATCTTGGAGGTTAAAAGACCCAGAAAGAGATTTGTCGACCTGAAAGCACTCGCAGAAACCATCAACGAAGAGGCGAAAGGAAAACTGGAAGTCCTGAATCTTCGTCTCGCAGATAGGGATGCCGTAAGAAAGTTGAAGAAAAGGGAGATGGCTGAAAAAGTTTACAAAGTTGTCATCAAGTTTGACCGAAGCGTTTCCGATGAGGAGTTGGAGTTAATACGGAAAAAACTTACGAACGCGGTCATTAGTCAGCAAACCCCTTTACGCGTGTTACATCGAAGAGCGGACAGAACACGAGAAAAGCACATATATAAGGCAAAAATAAAGAGATTGGCACCCGACAGCGCAGAAATGAGGATACGTTGCCAAGGGGGGCTCTACATCAAAGAATTAATCACAGGAGACGAAGGTCGAACAAAACCCTGCGTCACCGAAATCGTCAACGCCGGAGCTGAGCCCCTCGAATTAGACGTCCTCAGCATCGTCAAGAGGCGGTAAGATGAAGAAATCAAAGGGTTACCGCGCAAAAACTCGCTCGCTCTTAAGAAGAAAACCACGAGAACGAGGAAAATCAGGCCTTAGCAAAATCCTTCACGATTACCAGAAAGGAGAGAAAGTATTAATCAAAACAGACCCAAGCGTTCACAAAGGCATGCCCCATCGAAGATACCACGGAGAAATCGGCGTCATATCCGACAAGAGAGGCAGAAGTTACGTCATAAGCGTCAAGCAAGGAAACGCAGTCAAAGAAATAATCGTGCGCCCCGAACACATCAACCCATACCAAGAGGGATGAAAATACCCAAAAAAGAACTAAAAGAACAACTACTTACCGTGCCACAAGTAAAAGAAATGTTAGAAAAGATAGGTGAAGAAAGCCTAGATCAGTTCCAAAGAAGAACGTTGGATTTTGCCGCAAAGTTTTCCAAGGTAGACCCTAAAGCCACACAGGAATTAATGGAAAAGCTTGTCGGAGAATTTGGATTGGATAACGAAGAAGCTGCTCAAATTATAAATTGCATGCCAGAATCCATTGAAGAGATTCGGGTTTTTTTGGCTGGAGGACGCAAAATCGTGGAGACCTCAAAGTTGGAAGCCCTTCTTGCTTTTCTAAACAAATATCGAAAAACTGAGTAAATTCCACTTAAAAGGTCTAAAATAATGAAGGAAATTAGCACTAACCTAATAACTTACTAAATCCAATGGTTCTCTCAAAATATGTCATGCCAAAATAATTATATTGACTGATAGCATTATGAATAAGTAATCAAGTGCGCTCCAATGAAGGCGAGAAACAAGGGTTACAAGTGGTTCTCGAAGACGCTTAACCAGTGGAGATCCTAAGGTAATCTAGCATTTGGGGGTGTCGCATGCAAATTTTTAAAGGAAGTAAAATCAAGGTAAGGGAGGACTATGAGTCAAGCACCTGAGAAACGCTACGAAGAACACGCCTACATCCTCGATTTTCTTCCTCACGGAAGACCCGGGAGCAGACAAAGTTACCGTGCAGGAGCACTAGTTCAGGTTATTGGAGAAGAGTACTTCACACTTTTAGAGGCGATTGCGAAGGAGGGGGTTGTTCTCAAATCATTCCAGCGGGTTTATGTTGGAAAAGACGCTCGAGACCAAATCACCTATATTATAGGTAGAGTAGGTTACAACGAACTGACCACCACCGCCAAAACGGAACTACCCGCAGTGGTGGAGCAAATAGTGCTTAATCGTGAAAGTTGGTTTGTCAACTTCTTTAACACTGCCCAAGCAATAACGCCCAGAATGCATGCCTTGGAGCTAATTCCTGGAATCGGCAAGAAATACATGTGGCAAATCATTGATGAGCGTGAAAGGAGTCCATTCAAGAGTTTTGAAGACCTACAAAAGCGCACGAACATTCCTAATCCAGTGAAACTTATCGTAAAAAGAGTTTTGGAAGAGTTGTCTGAGGAGAGTAAATACCGCTTTTTCACAAGGGCAACCTAGTGGCTCAACTAATGAATCTTCTTGAAAAGACCAAGCACTTACTTCGCCTTTACAAGTTTTCACCCAAAAAGCGTCTGGGGCAAAACTTTGTTATTGATGATTCTCTTTTGCAGAGACTCTTGTCTTATGCGTCTGTTAAGAATGAGGACGTGATTCTGGAGGTGGGGGCTGGTTTTGGATTTCTGACACGGTTGCTAGCTGAGAAATGTGAAAAGGTTATTGCTGTTGAGGTTGACAGGAACTTGATAAAGGTGTTAGAAACACAACTTAACGATTTAGAGAATGTGGAGTTGATAGAGGGCGACATTCTTAAGGTTCCAGTTCCCTCTTTCAACAAGGTGGTTTCAATTCCTCCCTACTCGATCTCTTCTCCCATGCTATTCTGGCTCCTAGAAAGGAAATTTGACTGTGCAATTTTGTTGTTTCAGAAAGAATTTGCTGAAAGGCTTACGGCTTCTGCTGGAAGCAAGGATTATGGAAGATTAACGGTCACTACCTATTATTTTGCAGACACAGAACTCTTGGAGCGTGTACCAAGGAAAGTGTTTTATCCGCCACCTAAAGTTGACTCTATTGTTGTGCGTCTAAAGCCTAAAAAACCGCCTTTCAGAGTTGAAGACGAAGAAACCTTTTTTGAACTTGTGCGGATGCTGTTTACTCAACGAAACAAGAAAGTGAGAAATGCCATAATTCCCTTTTTACGTAAGCGAAGAATAGTTGGGAAAGAAGCAATTAAGTTGGCAGATTCCTTACCTTTTCATTATAAGAGAGTTTGGGAACTTGCACCAGAAGACTTTGGAACACTCGTCACCGAGTTATCTACAGAACGAATATATAGTGAACTATAAATTATAGCATCTGGAGGCAAAAGAAATGTTAGAAGACTGGATATACACAATTTCGATAATTGTCGGTGCAATTGTCGTCGCAATTCTGTTGGTTGCTGGTAGCTACACTGTTGTGCCACCACACCAAGCACACGTGGTGGTTAGCAGAGGCAAGGGTAGGAAAGTCTACTGTGCAAGGGAGGGGTTCAAGAGTTCTTATTGGAAAGTTCCCGTTGTTCAGCAGAGAGCGATAGTTCCGATTGAAAACATACAAATCTCAGTCGATGATGTTCCTTTAAGAGACAAAAACATGGCAAAGTTTGAAGGCGATGTCGTAGCTTGGCTCAATATTATAGATCCACTTCTCGCAGCAGAGAGGTTAGGAAAACTAGAGGCCGGTATCGAATCTGTTAAAGCCGACGTGGTTAACGTCATTAGAGCGGTGACGAGAAACGAATCAATGTACTGGACCATCATAGACATCATGACAAAACGAAAGGAGTTCAGCCAAGATGTCGAGAACGCTGTGAACGAAGAGCTTAAAGCGTGGGGTATGGCGCTGATAGAACTGGAAGTCATTCACTTTGTTGATATCGAAGGCTACACAGTAATCAAGGATTTAGAGAAAAGACAAGCCACGGTGATCAACACAGAAACTAGGAAGCAAGTAGCTGAGAAGACTAAGGAAGCCGAAATCGTAGAATCGAACTCCAAGAGGGAGGAGGAAATGCGGAAGGCTGAAAACGAACAGGCATATCGCACGAGACAAGTTGAAAAAGATGAGGAGATAGGCAAGCGAGAACAAACCAAAGAAATGGCTGTAGCAGAGGCGACACAGAAGGCTAACGAAAAGAAGGTTGAGGCGAAGAGAACGTTGACTGTCGGAGACGCTAAAATAGAAAAGGAAGCCACAATAACCAAGGCGGAAGGAGAGGCAGAATCAGAAGTGAAGAGAGGTGATGCCAAGGCGATCGTTGCACGAAAAGTTGGAGAAGCCGACGCTGACGTTATCAGAGCGAAGGGTTTTGCTGATGCAGAGAGCACGGATAAACGTGCTGAAGCATTGAAGAAATACAACGAAGCAGGTATTGGCTTGGAAGTAATCAACGCTTCGAAAACTGTACAAATCGAACAAGCTCGTGCTTGGGCTGAAGCCATGAAAGTAGCGAAGATACAAGTCTACTCTGGTGGAGAGGCTGGTAAACTGTTTGGCATGCCAGTTTCACCGCAAGCTGGGTTCAACTTGGGAGCATTCGCGGAAATCGCGAAGGAGCATGGAATAGACCTTCAAAAAATAGCCGAAAGCATTGCGAAAGGAACGTTGCCAGTAGCCGAAGTTTCTAGAGTGGTAGAGAAAAAGCAACCAGAAGAACCTAAACGAGAAGGTGGGACAGATGTCAAAGGAAAGCGAAAAAGTGATTGACTTAGACAAGCTTAGCCCGAAGGCTATGGAAACTCTCCAACAGTTATCTAAAACCACCGGTCATGATAGTCTAGAGAGAACAGTGGAAGAATTAGCGTTTGCTATGTTGGAGTTGCTGCAGATCATAGACACACAGAGAGACCCCCTCTTAGAACCCGAAGTTGCCAGAAGACAAATGGAAACTATGCGGGGCGTGTTACAAAGATTCAAACGATTCCAAAAATAGTTCCGAAACAACTATTTTCAATGTAGACGATGGCGTAAGTTAGGCATTACACATGAGGTTAGTGGTTCTTTGCCTTTTTCACCATAAGAGAGTTTGGGACCTTGTGCTAGGAGATTTTGGAGCCCTCGCCAACGAAATTACCCACAAAACCATTGAAAAAGTTCTTCTTTGACGATTGCGTATTTTACGTTTTAGAGAATGTTTACGAGCCAGCAGAAGACACATGCCTTCTCGCAGAAAATCTTCGTCTCAACAAGAATGATTTTGTGCTAGATATGGGTACAGGTTGCGGAATACTAGGAATTCTGGCTGCGAAAAAAGCCAGATCGGTTATTGCCGTAGACATAAATCCCCATGCAGTTTGCTGTACAAAAATGAACGCAAAACTCAACAGGGTTGAAAGAAAAGTCAACATACTACAAGGAGACCTATTCCGACCTATAAAGGAAGGTGAAAAATTTGATGTAATCCTCTTTAATCCCCCTTACCTGCCTTCAAAGAAGGAGGAACAGAAAACATGGATAGAAAAGGCATGGGCAGGCGGACCTGATGGAAGAGAACTAATTAACAAATTTTTGTTGAAGGCATCAAAATATCTGAAAGTGAATGGAAGAATCCTCTTAGTGCAATCGACCATATCCAATGTTGAGAAAACCATGCAAACTCTTGAGAGAGCCGGATTACACGCTAAGGTTGTTGCCGAAGAGAAAGCTGCTTTTGAAACAATAGTGGTCATTGAAGCCAGAATCGAGAAGCGCAAAAGAAGTATATAACACATATGCTGTATGATACTGTTAACTTGTTTGTCATGATAAATAGTTTTTTAGGATTTTATCTGTCTGGCAGTTTTTCATTGTCTATCGTATTTTTCCACCTTGTCGCTCATTACAGCGAGTCCGACCCCTGCGTCCTTGAACATTTTCACAGTATCTGCTTCAGCGTGATAATGGTTTTCTGCAACTACATGCTTGATACCAGAATTGATGATCATCATTGCACAAGACCTGCACGGAACCATTTTGCAATAAAGTGTCGCTCCCTCTATAGATACCCCGAATCTTGCAGCTTGAATTATCGCATTTTGTTCGGCGTGCAATGTTCGTACACAATGTTGAGTAACATTTCCAGCGTCATCGAAAACCTTACGCATATCATGCCCAATTTCATCACAATGAGGTAATCCTGCAGGCGAACCGACGTATCCTGTGGTGAGAATCCTTTTATCTTTTACAATTACACATCCGCTCCTACCTCTATCACATGTAGCCCTTTTCGAAACAGCTTCACATAAATCAAGAAAATACCTATCCCAATTTGGTCTCTTGCACTCTTCCATGCTTCTACACTTGGCTTTAGAGTTATTAATATTTTAGCGTGCGAGCTCCGACAGTTAACAGAATTTGTCAAGACGATTTAAGCCTCGAAGAGTTGACAGAACCATTAGACGTTGACAGCTATTCTACTCGATGCTTTCTACGCAAAATGTGCTTTTTAAGGTAGATTAAAATCAAATCAGTTACGAAGCCTAAAAAGAATGCCCACACTATCAGGCTGAAAAATGAGATGCTGAATAGAATAAGTAAATGGGGGTTATGACTTGTCTCGGAAATTATTGTGTGGAGAGCCTCCAAGGGGTGTTGAAGATACCATGTTGCTTCAGAAATTCCATAGTATGCTCTAATCATAAAGAAGACCACGTAAATGAGATGTATAAAAAAATAGACGATTGCAAAGCACATAACTCTGAGGATTCTAATCGATCGCAACTGACTCACTTTCCACTTGGTTCGTCGTCTAGAAAGGTTTATTTGTCAGCCTTTAAAAGCTTACTGTAGGAACTGATCATGGCTTTAAGCACGGGTTACCTTACCTCAAAGCAGAAGCAGATCTGGAACCTAAAAAGCAAGGGTCTCCTAGAGACAAACATCGCCCGAAGATTAAACATAACTCGTCAAACCGTTCACAAGGCGCTCGACGTCGCCAACACTAAGGTCTTTCAGGCTCTTCAGGAGACAGCTAGACTCAACAAGATAAAGGTTAAAACCGTTGACCCCGCCGATGGCATCTTGGTGGGTTATAGCCCGGAATTCAAAACCGACGCCCTGATCACGTTCTCAGCTAAAAATGGGGTTCAAGTCTGGTACAGACACGATGGAGACTGCGAAAACTGCGATCAACTCCAAACATGTAAAACAATGCTGCTTGATGAAGCAAAGGATAGAAATGTTGAGCTTCCAAGAGATTCTGATTTAATGTTACCCTCTAAACTGGCTGAAATCTTTTTTTCCAAAATTATGGGTGAGCGAAAATGAACATTCACAAGAGACTGTGGAACTGGTGTCGAAGACCACTAAAGCCTGTTTCACCAAACTTTACGAGGTTTGTTACACCACTATTCGTTTCGGTTTTAATAGTGGGTCTAATAATAAGTTTCCTACTGATAACATTTGCTTCCATTGCTTTTTTGTCTCCAATAATCTTTTCGAAACTCTCAAAAATTGAACGCTTTGCAGGCGACGATTCTGTCGCATGTTTTGAATGGACGGATGTCTGTCATAGTGCGGTTGTAGGCGTCTACCTAACAACCGACGCTCTTTGGGTGACGAACTACAGCCGAAAAATCACGTTCCTCTTCACTGTGCAGAATATCAGTGGCTACCCAAATGCAACAACATTCTACAATAACTCTTATGTCGTTTTGAACAGCATAAAACTTGACCCGTCATACGTTAACAAAAGCGAGTTTCCATTCAAGAAACTTTCAGAAAAAGAGGCGTGGAGTGTCGACTGGTACTTTACCCCAAGAGCCGACGATTATGTCCTTGGTTGCATGGGGATATCCAAGGGCAAGCACATGCAATATTCTTTGTTTCTTGAAGTGAACTACACCGTTGTCTATTCAGAAGACATTGAATGGTCCAGTCTCTTTCAAAACTGGGCTACCATAACTATTGTTGGAGGCGACGACGCACCTTAAAGAGAGGTAACTGAAAAAAGTGAACATCCATAGAAAATTGTGGAATTGGTGTCGAAGACCCAAAAAGCCAGTCTTAACAGAACTTACAAGGTTAGCTGTGCCACTTTACCTCTCGATGAGCGCACCGGGAGTGCTGATATCTCTGAGCGCACCGGGAGTGCTGATATCTCTGAGCGCATCTCTGTTTGTGTTAGGCGCGTATTTGTGTGTGGTAAAGGTGCCTGTTTGGGTCGGTGACCCGTATGGATTTGGGGAGTATGAACCTATGCGTGCTTACATGCTTTTTGGTCTCCTTTTATGGCTTCAGGCTCTCGCATTTTTCGTTTGTGGAATTGTCTTGGGAGTACGAAAGCCTGTACAATTTGCTCGATTAAGAACGGTCTTCTCACAGACCAGCTTGATAGTTGCAGTGACACTGGGCATTTTGGCTTTGACTTCAATTCTGTTACCTTGGGTAATCGCTGAAAGAACTAATACAGTCGTAGAAACTCGAGGGGGCACATTTACTGTACCACAGTATTATGCACTCACTGGACTTAATCTTATGGTGGAGATAGGGGAAGTTTTCCTTGTGTTTGTAGGCGGAATAATCAGCATTTTAGCCCCGTTAGTCTGTCTCTTTGAGAGTGAAAGACCTGACGCCGTTAGAGCGTTCCTTTTCCTTCTGAGCGGTATATGTATAATTGGTCCTGTTGCTCTGCTCTACGACAATATCCAAGGAAATCTTGTGTGGGGAATCAGTTTCGGCCAGTTTGGCATAGCTACGACCTTCCAAAGCCCTGGAATAGGTTTTTTCATTGCAATTCTCTCCAGCATTGGACTAATGGTCTCAGGAGTAACCACCACCATAAAATTCACCCGCCACCCCCACAACCCAGCCTTCAATTAATTAGAATCGAAACTTAATTGGCTCAGAATCCTAAATCTTAAAAGTTATTTTACTTGAATCTTGAAGGAGGGTCGGGGGCAAATGTATGACTAAAAGGACTGTTGAATACTTTGAGCGACCTGGACCTTTTAATACAGAGAAAGTTGTTAGGTTATGTAGACAACGGGCTATAGATCTTGGGATTCGTTTTGTTGTTGTGGCTTCATTGACGGGAAATTGTGCTGTGAAGGTTGCGAAGGCTTTCAAGGATTTGAGTGTTAATGTTGTAAGTATTAGGTATCTTCCCGGCGGTGCTTGGACTGTGAAGGAAGAGCCTTATGGGGCATACGAGGCAATTCCAGAGCTTAAAAAGATGAGGCAAGAATGGATTAAGAAAGGATTAGAACGTGTTCCCATTGAGTATTCAAAGGAAAATTTGGAAGAACTCGCGAAACTCGGTGTAAAAATTGTCGGTGGAACCCCAACACTATGGAACGTGGACCGTTCTCTTATGAAAAAATACGGCGGTACATCTGCCCAAGAAATTATTAATGAAACTCTTCGATTCGTCTGCCCAGGATTTCGAGTATGCGTGGAAGTTGCATTGATGGCGGCGGACAACGGAGCCATTCCAACAAATGAGGAAGTCATAGTTATGGCTGGAACTGAGAGAGGATTGGACACAGCAGTTGTTATGAAGCCCTCATACTCCGTAAACATGTTTGACCTCTATGAGGGAATGGAAATCAGAGAGATTATATGTAAGCCACGAACGATGCTTAGCTCAAAGGGGAGATTCATAGGAAGATACAAGATTCTGTAGTACTGAGACTTACAAAATAGTTCCCATGTGCACGCAACAAGACTTTAAGTTCCTTATCTTGTTAAAATTTGGATCAGTGGAACATTATGTGCTTGGATGATTACCGACGATTGGCTAAAGCCTTAAAGACACAGCCGATGTTTACGGACGTCCTTCCGATGATAGTCAGGCAGGACGAGGTTGAACTGCTCCTTAGGTTGTCGGAAAAAGAGCGGTCAATTAGTCAACTATTCAAAGTATTAGGTCTATCACAGAAAACTTTGGAATCAAAGGTTAACAGTTTGTTCGTAAGAGGGTTCCTTAAGAAGAAAAAAGACGGCGAAGTATACTATTTGACAAAACCATTTCAAAGTATAGTTAACAGGTATCTCTCAGAGGGAAGAGCAGAGTCCTTAGGAAAATACGTGGTTGCGCTGGCGACTAATCGAATGAAAGAGCATGTGAAACGTGGAAGAGCAGACCCCTACCCTGAAGGTAAAATACTGCCGGTTCCAGAGGCTGTTCTTGAACCGGTTTCGATTGTATTGCCCTTTGAGACTGCTATTGTAGTCCTAGAAAAGGCTAGGTCCTTCTCACTTCGCGACTGTGAATGCCGAATAACCTACAAGAACTGTGATAAACCTCTCAGAACATGCCTTGGGCTCAACGAATTCTCTGATGAACTCGTAGAACGAGGAGTAGCTGAGAAAATTTCTCTGGAAGAAGCGAAAAAAGTCCTACATTTGGCCAACGAACACGGTCTTGTACATCAAGTCCTTTACACCGACTGGCTAAAAGGCGAAGTCTTTGACATCTGTAGTTGTTGCCCATGCTGCTGCTTATACCTACGTACTGTCATGAACTACGGAGTTAAACATCACATAGCAAAGTCAGGGCTGGTAGCGAAAGTTGACTCCGAGAAATGCAACGGCTGCGGCACATGCATTGAACGTTGCATCTTTAATGCCAGAAAACTCAAAAATGGCAAGGGCTTCGTAGTGAAAGATGACTGTTATGGATGTGGTCTTTGCACCACAACATGTCCAACTGGAGCCTCCAAATTCGGTGTTTAGATTGGCCCAGTTGAAAGAGTTCTTCGGTCTTGTCTCCATTCGTTTGTATGGTGTCTCAAGATTAAGAATTCATACTTTATATAAGCAAGGATGAGAACAAATGCTTTAAATAAGACTGTTCTGCCTATGCTGGGGGAAACTGTATGAAGTCACGAAATTACAGAGAGGTAAAGGGGCCGCCTTACACGAGAAAAGAGTATATTAAAGCCTCTCCACAGCCAAAAATAACCAAATTCACGATGGGCGACACTGCAAAAAAATTCGAGTACGAGGCGTCCCTCATCGCCCAAAAGCAAGTTCAGGTAAGTCACAACGCCCTAGAAGCGGCACGTGTGGCAGCAAATCAGGTTCTCTCTGGGAAGTTAGGAAACGATTATCTCCTACAGATTCTGCTTTACCCTCACACTGTGCTTCGGGAAAACAAAATGGTTTTCGGAGCACAGGCAGACCGGTTCCAAGACGGGATGAGGAAGGCTTTCGGCAAGCCTATTGGAACTGCTGCTCGAGTAAAAGTAAATCAGCCAGTCATAACAGTAAAAGTCAACGAAAACGGTATAGAAGCCGCCAAGGAAGCCTTGAGAAGAGGAGAGGCAAAACTGCCCACTCCCTGCCGAATCAACATCGAAAGAACCTCAGATTAATGAGGTGAACCTTTTGAAGAGTTCCCGAGAAAAACTTGTGATTGATTTTAAGGATTTAGAGAAAAAGGACATTCCTCTTGTAGGGGGTAAAAACGCCAACCTAGGAGAGATGCTTAGAGCGGGGATTCCAATCCCTCCAGGCTTTGCAGTGACCGCTTACGCCTTCAAGAGATTCATTACAGAGACAAGAATTGCCGAAAAGATTTATGAGACCATCAAAGAAACCGTCACTGACATCAACAATCCCAAGCAGTTGGAGAAGGCTTCAGAAAAAGTTCGCCGTCTCATAGAATCCACTTCTACGCCGGAAGAAATCCAGAAAGCCATAATAAACGCTTATAAGAAACTTGGTGAAAAAACTGGGGGTTCTCAGGTTTTTGTGGCTGTGCGTTCGAGTGCCACGGCTGAGGATTTGCCTGACGCCTCCTTTGCAGGTCAGCAAGAAACCTATCTAAACGTAAAAGGAACCAAAAACCTTCTTGAGAAGACTGTTAAATGCTGGTCGAGCTTGTTCACTCCCAGAGCGATTTTTTACAGAACTCAGAAGGGGTTCAGGCACGAAGACGTTCTCATCAGTGTCGGAGTCCAGAAAATGGTGAATTCGAAGACTGCAGGCGTTACGTTTACCATCAACCCGGTGACTGGCAAAGAGAATGAAATTGTGATTGAAGCTAACTGGGGACTGGGCGAGACCGTTGTTTCTGGGGAAGTCACTCCAGACCGTTATGTTGTAGACAAAACAACCCTTAAAGTAACAGATAGAAAAATCGTGAAGAAAACCATTGAACGCATTCGTGACTCCAAAAGTGGCAAAACAATTGAAGTTCAAGTGGTAACCGAAAAACAAGAGCAACCCTGCTTAACCGACGAGGAGGTTCTCAAACTTGCCCAGCTTGCCAAAAAAATTGAGGAACATTATGACACGCCACAAGACATTGAATGGGCAATCGACCGAGACATGCGCTTTCCAGAAAACGTCTTCATCACGCAGTCCAGACCCGAAACCGTGTGGAGCGCGAAGGAAGCACCCAGTAAAATGGAGATAAAGCCCACAGTCCCATCAGTCTCAGAACTGGAGCAGAGAGTTGTCGTCACTGGAATAGCCGCTGGAAAAAGAGCCATAAGCGCAGGCTTAGCAAAAGTCGTGTTCACACCAGAAGACGCCTCTAAGCTTATGGGGAAGGGCGACGTTCTCGTCACCACCATGACCAATCCCGATTACGTACCATTCATGAAAATGGCTGGGGCGATCGTTACAGACAAGGGAGGAGTTACCTGCCACGCCGCAATAGTGAGCCGAGAGTTAGGTATTCCATGCATTGTCGGAGCCGAGAATGCTACTAAACTAATGAAAACCAATGAAGGGTACACGGTGGACGCGAGAAGCGGTGTTGTGTACGAAGGGATTGTAAGGGAACCAGAGGAGCCGGCTGTGCTGGCGTTACCAAACACAGCAACCGCTACGACCACTCTTCTTGAACAAGCTCCCATAACCGCCACAAAGATATACATGAACCTAGGCGTTCCAGACATGGTCGAAGAGTACAAAAACCTGCCCTTCGACGGAATAGGACTCATGCGTATCGAGTTCATCCTCGCCAGTTACCTCGGGGAACATCCGTTATACATGTTAGAAACTGGACGAGGAGACGAGTTCATAGAAAAGTTAGCCAAAGGAATAGCCGCAGTGGCAAGGGGTATACAACCCCGCCCAGTAGTTGTGCGTTTCAGCGACTTCAAAACAAACGAGTACCGAGAGTTAAAGGGTGGAGAAAAGTATGAAATAACCGAAGCCAACCCGATGCTTGGCTGGCGAGGAGCGAGCAGATACATAAGCCAGTGGTATGAAAAAGCGTTCAGACTTGAATGCAGAGCAATCAGAAAATGCAGAGAGGAATGGAAACTCCGAAACGTGTGGGTGATGCTTCCGGTCATAAGAACAGTTTGGGAAGCCAAGAAGTGCTTAGCCTTAATGAGAGAGGAAGGACTGGAGAGTTCGAGAGACTTCCAGATATGGTTTATGGCTGAGACTCCATCCATCGCTATTATGGCTGATGAATTCTCCAGACTCTGCGACGGATTCTCTATAGGCTCAAACGACTTGACACAGGGCATCTTACTCATTGACCGAGACTCAGAAAGACTGGGGCTGATGGGCTACTTCGACGAGAGAGACCCCGCCATAAAACGCATAATCGCCCACCTCATCCAAGTGGCTCACCAACACGGACGCACCGTTTCTATCTGTGGAGAAGGGCCCTCAAACCTTCCAGACTTCACCGAATTCCTTGTTAAGTGCGGAATCGACAGCGTTTCGGTAAACGCCGATGCCGTTGTTCGTACACGGCAACTAGTAGCAAGTATAGAACAGAAAATACTGCTTGAAAGATTAGCCGAGACGCTTAGAAGTAGTGGCGCAACCGAAAAGTCTAAACAAAACCGTGAATGGCTCCCAGAATGGGAATGAATGGGGATAAAGGCATAGAATAGCCACACAACCCTCATCTGATATTTCCAATTCAGTGGCAAATCCGAATGAAAACAAAGACCTTTGACCTTGAAGAAAAGCGTTTAGAAGAAGAAATAAAAAAACAAAAAGCCAAACGGGTTCTCATACAACTCCCCGAAGGATTAAAAACTGAAGGAACCCACCTAGCATCCATAGCTGAACAGGCAGGCGCCACCGCAATCATCTCAGCCGACCCCTGCTACGGCGCCTGCGATTTAGCAACACTCGATGCCAAAAGTCTAGGCGTTGACCTAATCGTCCATTACGGTCACAGTCCAATGGTCAAGGAAGGGCAAACACAAACTGTCTACTTCGAGGCTAAAGCGAAAATCAGTTCCGAAACTGCTGTGCAAAGGGCAACATCCCTTCTAGAGGACTGGGGCAAAATTGGATTAGTGACCACGGTTCAACACGTTCACACACTTGAGGAAGCAAAGAAACTGCTACTTAAATCAGGGAAAACTGTTGCAATCGGAGACACAGGACACCAAAAGTACGCTGGTCAAGTAACTGGTTGCGATTATACCAACGCCAAAGCAATCGGGGAGGAAGTTGAAGCCTTCCTTCTTATTGGAGGCGGTAGATTCCACGCCATAGGCGTAGCGTTAGCCACGGCAAAACCAACGATAGTCGCTGACCCCTATGAAGGAAGAGCCCACAACGTTGACGAAGAAGTGAGGAAGATAATCAATCAGAGGTGGGGCAGCATTTCAGAAGCAAAGGAAGCCAAAGAGTTTGGAGTGTTGATTGGATTAAAAACCGGCCAAGGAAGACTTGAGTTAGCCATGTCAATGAGAGAGAAACTTGAGAAGAACGGGAGAAACACCATACTACTTGCACTGAAAGAAGTAACACCGGAAGCGCTCATGCAGTTTCCACCCATAGAGGCGTTCGTAAACACTGCCTGTCCACGAGTATCCATTGATGACGGAAACAGGTTTCGCAGACCAGTTCTCACCCCTGATGAAACCCTGGTGGCTCTCGGCGAAATGAGTTGGGAGCAGTTATGCAAAAAAGGCTGGTTCGAAAACAACACCTAGAAAAGGCAATAGCAGAGGTCATGCTCCACCCCAAACCCAAGGCTTACCTTGAACAATACACAATACCATCCGAAGTTGCAGCTGAAATTCTGTATTTGGCTGCATATACATACGATGACATTATCAACAAGAGTGTAGTGGATTTGGGGTGTGGCACTGGAAGACTCGCCATCGGTGCTCTACTTCTAGGTGCAAAAGAAGTGTTTGGCATCGACATAGACCCATTAGCCATAAAAGTGGCGAAAGACAACGCCAAGAACTTAGCGTTAGAAAAAAAGACAAACTGGATCACTGCCGATATCAATGTTCTGCACGGGCACTTCCATACTGTTCTACAGAATCCACCGTTCGGTGTTCAGAAAAGAAGCGCAGACAGAATATTCTTGGAAAAATCTTTAGAACTGGGTCAGAGAGTATATTCCCTTCATAAGAGTGGAAAACGCAACAGAGAGTTCATCAAAAGGTTTATTGAGAGGCGTGGGGGAAAAGTTACTGGCATCTTTCACATGGAGATGACGATTCCGAAACTCTTTGAGTTTCACACAAAAGAAAGACGAAACATTGAGGTTGACTTGTATCGAATAGAGGGAAAAACCACGTGACTGAAAATGGAAGAAAAAGCGGTCAATTCGTTGTGCCAGGCGACCGATTAGGGGTTATTGAAGAATTTGTGCCAGGCTCAGGAACATACGTGGAAGGTGGTGTCATTCATTCTAAAGTCACTGGGTGCACGCTTCTAGATAAGCTCAACAAAAAGGTCTCCGTCTATCCTCTAATTCGTGGAGTAAGCGTTCCCAAGGTAGGAAGCGTCGTTGAGGGGCAGGTTTCCGATGTGCAAAGCAAGTCAGCGACATTACGTATATCCAGAATAGGGAAGAAGTTGCTTTCGGGCAATTTCACGGGGATTCTGCACGTTTCTGATGTAAGTCCTGAGTACGTGGAGACAATGTACGACGCATGTAAACCCGGTGACATCATGCAAGCCAAAGTGATCAGCACCATGAACAGAACACATCACTTGTCAACCTCAGAGAAGGACTTTGGGGTTATCTACGCTTTCTGTTCGCAATGTGGGCACATGCTAACCTTAGGAAGACCAGGATTACGATGTCCGAAATGTGGGAAAATTGAAAAACGGAAAACCGCTGCAGATTACGGTAAAGGTTAGCCTGGGGAATGTAATGAAAGTCCAAATCCTGAAAAAAACCTCGAACGAGTTGAAAATCGAAATCGAAGGAGAGGGGCACTCCCTCTGTAACGTGTTGCAGAAGGTTCTCATCGAAGACGATACGGTGGACATGGCAGGCTACACCATACCGCATCCCCTACTCTCACGCGCTGTAGTTGATGTTCGCACAAAAGAAAAACGAAAACCAGAAGACGCAATGAAGGACGCTGTGAAAAAAATAAGGACGCAAAATAAAGAGTTCAGGAAGAGTTTCGAGAAGGCTCTAAAAAGTTATCAGCGATCGGTATCGTAACTAACTGACTGACAACACTTCATGAACTGACCTCGGCTAGATTGAGTTTCTTTGTGATTGTTAGTAGGAGGGCACAGAACCCTTCAACAGGGTCCGCGTGTTGTTTCAGGATGTCGATTCCTTCCTCTATCGTCATAACATTTTGTATCCAAGCGTACACAATCAAAGCCTCTGCAGCATCTGCTTGTGCATGCCTATCGGTTCTAGACGGCAACAATTTTCTTAAACCCGCCTTTTTGAGAGCCTCGGATAGTACACGGCTATTAACCTTAGCACCGATGGGTTCTCCTTTTCTCCTTGAAAGGGATAAAGAATAGATGAGATTCACGAAGGAGTCGCCTAGAGAAGCAAGTTTTTGGTCCACCAAGACTTCACACAGGTTCTTATACTTCGACACTAAAGTGAACATGGTACTCACTTCGTATAGTTATTGACTCTTTGATATTTTAGATGTTTATGAAAATTTATTAAGATATTCAAGAATAACATATAGCGGTGTCCGTTATATATGAAGAAAACTGTTTTGTTGACTTTGGTTTTATTTTTCTTATTGTCTGTGGTGGTTGTGACATCGTCGGCCCAAGAGAGAATAGTGGGTGTTGCTGTCGGTGACTGGTTTAAGTATGGTGAATTTAATGTTAGATGGAGTTCCACTGATCCAAATGCAACATTTCCGCCTCCTGGTGGAGAACAGTTGGAGGAGATGAATGAGACGGAATGGATGTTAGTGTCTATCGAGAACATTTCTCGTACATGGATATTCCTAGAAATTGTAAAGCATTTCAAAGATGAAACCGAGAAAACCGAGAATGGTTCTGTGGACGTAGAAACTGGAATTGGCATCATGTTTGGTCGGATTATTTCAGCTAATCTAAATGTAAACGATACCATATACACTCATCCTCCTCCTTTTTCCACTTGGAAGATTTGCGAGACAATAGTTAGAACTTATCCAAATGGCGGGAGGGAAACAAATCACCTAAACACAACACAGGAATGGAACATTACACGATACATGGATTCATGGGCAATTAATGGAACAGGGCACGCTGTCATAGATTTTTACTGGGACAGACCAACTGGAATCCTTGTTGAATACTCATATAACGTAATTGAACACGTAGGAGAATACGTAACTACTACGGTGGTGTCATATAGAATTACCGAGTCAAACGTCTGGATAGTACCTGAGTTTCCCAGTTGGACAATAGCAGTACTCATACTCACTGCCATCACAGCTGCAATAGTTATCTATAAACGAAGACTACTCAAACACTAATCCACTGAAGAAAAGGAACCAGTAGTTGAACGGCAACTTATGACTGTGACAAACAGGAAAGCTGATCCACAATTAGCCAACCAAACAATACATGAAAGGCTGGAGTTCACAAAAGCCAAGAGAATCTTCTGAACAAATGCCCCAACCCTTCTTTCCTCCTTTAATAAAAAAAAGGGTTTAGTGATATCAAAGGGGGTTCAGCGCTATGGTATGGTCAATTGGAGAGGCAAACCAACAGCAACGCTTCCGTGGAATGTCTTCTGAATTGCAGAGATTTCTAATCTATAAGTGCCTGACTCTGCCTGATCTCCGATTGACAACGTCAAATTCACAGTAACCATGTCTGCTTCCACACTTATCTCAGTTCGGTCCAAGATAGCCGTGATTCCTAGCGGTACACGGTAGAGGTGTGTTCGAAGCTCAGGGGGGACCCAAACGGCTGTATAATTTTCTGTCCCAACGACTAATAAAAGGTCAACTTTCTCGGTGGAGCAGACCGTAACCGTTATGTTCACAGATTCTCCTTTGGAAACCGTTACCTCACTGTGGTCCAATGAAAGGTCGAACGGGATTGAGCTCAATCCTGGAATGAGTGTGGCATTCTCATGAATCTCAGGTGCAGGTTGAGGAGGCTCCCCTATCGGTGAAGTCTTTATTGGTGTGACTCTAGTCTGCTCTATGGCAAAAGCCACTAGTATGCCACTTATACCAATGACCGCAAACGCAACCGCCACCAAAAGTTTCGTACGATTCATATCAACCACCTAATCCGATATCTTGATGTAGTAAATAAACGTATAGTACGGATCATAAAAGAAATCTGCCCTTGCAAAACCCTCTTCCCAGCAATCAATACCACCAAGAGCCGCTGTGCGAACCTCTACTACTACACTATATGACCCGCTCCCGAATGGCGGAGAGATATGCATCCACCGAGAGACAGATGCTAAAATTTCGACATGTTGATTTGGATAATTGTATGAACTAATAGTATATGTGTACGTGTTTACATGCTCCCATCTCCAATAGGGATGTATATAAACAAATCTATAGACGTATAGCACGAGCGATACCGAAGACATACATGGAATCCCAGGACCCCCAGGACCGAGATATCCGTAGGCGATCCAATATGCACCAACAGTAAAATCGTCTTCCTCATATACCATCGGAGAATTTCCAATTGGCGGGTTTGTATTGAACTTGACATATGCTACCTTTTCAGTGCCCATATCTGACCAGTCTAAAGAATATACCGAGGCTTGTCCTGTTGCCTTGTCACCATATGCACATACCTTTCTATTCACCCAGTCGTAACAATAACCACTCGGCGGATATGTGTCTTGATTCTCATAGGGTGGGTAAGTGTAGTAGAGATTGTAATCAGGAGTAGTGAGCTGTGCAAGGTCAACCCAAGCCTTAAAGTCGGGCTTTCCATGTATGATAACTGCGATGTAGTTGGTGGTCGGGGGCAGAATTGCCGTCACGCTTGCGGTCCACCATTTGAGCTCCGTAGGAGCGGTCCAGGAGCCATTAACGTGCGCGTCTTTAGTGTCAGGATAGTCATATATGTAGTATATCTCTGCCCTCGCTTGGTTTTGCGAGCCGTCAGGCGCAACTGATTCAGGGTAGAAATAGAAGCTGAACTCAACTTTCTCTCCAGCTAAGGCCATAACAACATCGATGTCCAGCCACTGCCACATTTGGTAGTCTCCGCCTCCGCTTGTGTACCATGAGTAATAACCATCGATACGCTTGGTTTCTTTGTAACAGTCTCGTGCTACGGCGTATACATCCTTCATGTCGACCTTGCCATCCCCGTCTATGTCATAGTTGGGGCTATGAGGGCATAGATTGCATGGCTCTGTGTGCCAGTATTGGCAGTATTTCGGTGATGCTTGGTCTGTTATATGCTTTGCACCAAAGGCTTTAGACACCAGATACACGTCTGTCATGTCGCATTTGCCGTCACCATTAACATCGCCCCTCAACTCTCGCCAACCACCGTTATTAGATTCCCAAGGCGGACACCTATACACCCCATCCCCGGGAATGGAGTGATCGCGACCTTCAAAGCTCCAGTTCTTCACGGGCTCTACAAGCTCAGAGGTCAGCTGAACATCGGTCTTAACGCAAGGCGCCAACAAAGTCACTGAGAGAAGGATAGTTATACTAAATGTGAATGCTAACTTCCGTAAAGACATCATTTTCCTAAATTACTCCTCCTTTCCATTTCCTTGTTGTCTTTTGGTCCTCAATATTTTACGTTGCTAAACTATTTTTGTCTTTTGGTGACAGGTATTAGCGTCACAAAAGAATGAATAGGAGTGTTTAACGGTGTCGTTTTTGCTTGACCACATCCCCAGACACTATCTTTCTCACGGTTACATCTTTGAGTAAAACCTCTAAAGCCCCGTCCTGATCCACACCCACTGCTAAGCCCATGAATTTTTCCTCAAAGCTCGAGACCTCCAGGTGTGCTCCGACAAGTGTTGTTAAGGCTTTCCATTCCTCTAAGATAAATCAAAGGTATCTCTAATCTATATGTGACTTAACTAAATTGTTATGAAAAAGATTTAAGGACAGGTGAGGATGGTTTAAGAGGAATAGGCTTGAATCCTAAACGATTTCGTTGCATAAAACCCGAAATCAGAGTCTTAGGCATAGACGACGGAGTTTTCCTTCCACGCACAGAAGGCACTGTCGATGTTGTGGGCGTTGTTTATCGAGGAGGATATTGGCTTGACGGAGTCATGCGAACAGAAGTGAAAATCGACGGGATGGACGCAACAGAAAAAATCGCCTCCATGATAAAGAGTTCCCCCCATCACAAACAGCTTAGAGTAGTGGTGTTAAACGGAGTCACTCTTGCGGGCTTCAACGTGGTGGACATACAGAGACTTTCCAAAGAGGTGGATTTGCCTGTCATAACAGTGACCAAAGAAAAGCCTAATTTTACAGAAATAAAGGCGGCACTTGAAAATCTACCCGAGTACGAAGAGCGATGGCAAGCAATGAGAAACGCAGGGGAGATAGCCGAGGTATACACAAGAAACGACGAAGAAGCTGTGTACATGCAAGTTGCTGGAATCTCTAGAAGCGACGCTGAAAAGATTCTGAAGAAAACGTCCACTCGAAGTAACGTTCCAGAAGCTTTGCGTGTGGCACACATCATAGCGTCTGGACTGGCACAAGCGAAAGAAAAGGAAATGTAATATTAGTGAAGGGCTTTAACGCGTTTAGATGTGCGTTTATTTTTGTCCCACCAGCGTGGCACCCGAAAACGCTATTGTCGGAAGTATAACATCATCCACAATTTTCACGTCGTTTCCAACGCCGACAACATTTCTGAGGTGCTCATACATGTTTCCAGTTAATAGAGCATGTTTGATGTGTCTTGTTGGTTGGCCTTCCTCGATGAGTGTTGCGTCTCTCACCTCACAACCGAAACCGCCAGTGATTGGATTAACCTCTGGTGAAGCGAATCTTTCAACCAGAACCCCTTCATCTATCTGTGAGATTATTTGTTCTCTACTCTTGTTTCCAGGTTTTATGGTCATGTTGGAGTAGGCACAAACGACTGGTGAAGTGAAGGCTCCTTCGATGCTTCTCGTTCCTCGTCGGAAGCCGTTTCCGGTTGCTTCGACTCCTGCGATGTTTGCGTTATAGGAGTCGTAGATATAGGACTTAAGAACTCCATCGCTTATGATCACTTTCTTGGTTGTTCTGACTCCCTCGTCGTCAGCGACCGCGCTCCTAATACCGCTAGGATAGGTTCCGTCGTCTATAATTGTGAGTTCTTGGCTCGCCACTTGGGTTCCGATTTTTTTGATCCATGGGCTTCTACCCTTGTTCACTTGCTCAGAGCTAGTTGCGAACTTCACCGAATCAAGCAAGCCAGCAGTCTCAACTGGGTCTATAACTGCGATTCCCTTGAGTTCCCCTTGAAAAGGGTCAGCTTCTAGAGTTTTCAGGGCTTTTTCAGCGATGGAGCTTCCCATTCCCTCAAAGTCAATGGACGAGATTTTCGTAGACCACACTTTTTCTACGCCTTCTCCAGCGTTTGCTCCTCGTGTTGCCTTCGCCGTGAAGTGTAAGAAGACCATTGTGCCCTTGTGATGGAAGCGAACACCTAGTGAGTTAGAAACTTGCAGGGTGTATTTGGCTAAGCGAAGTAGTCCCAAGGGTACCTTTACTCCTTTATTCTTTTCGGCAGTCCTCACGGCTGTCATTGCCTTTGCTACAATCTCTTCAGTCGTAATTTCAGCGGTTTCCTCACAAAACACATCCTTAACTTCTCCAGAGACCTCTCTGCCACTTGGGATAGATTGAAAGTCTGGGTCTTCCTTCGTGGTTTTAGCTATGGTTAATGCTTCGTTGACGATTTCTTCGGCAGATTTTGCACTACTAACCACTCCTGAAGAGAAACCAATGCGCTTGTGGATACACGCTTTAACGCCTAAGCCTCTCTCTAGTTTGTCGTCTGCGAGGCGTGGAACACTATCCTCTATGTAGATGCTGCGAATGTGGCTGTCTATAATGAAGGCTTCTGCTTGACTTGCACCTCTTTTTTCGGCGCTTTTCAGAACTGAAGACGCCAACGAATCAAGTGTTGACAATTTATCCGCCTCCAACGATGATGTTTGCTCTTATGTAGGGTCCGCCAGTGCCCACTCGCACTATGTCTTCTTCTCCTTTACCGCAGCTGCCGCCTTCCAGACGAAAGTCTTTGCTAACCGCGTCAACAGTTTTTAAGATGTCTATGGCTTTGCCTGTCAAGGTAAAACTTCGAACCAACTCTTTCTTCTCACCATTCTGTATTGTGTAACCTTTTAGTGCCCTTGCTTGAAATCCGCCGCCGACTGGGTCTTCCATTCCAGATATCGCCTTCAAGGCTAGTAGACCATTTTTTGTGTCGGAAATCATCTCTTCGAGTTTCCAGTCTCGCGGTTCAAAGAAGGTGTTTGTCATGCGAACCCATACACGTCTGTTGTAGTCTTGAGCTCTTCCGTTTCCTGTCGGCTTTGCGTTAAGTGCGGCTGCTGTCTCAAGGGAGTGTATGAAGCCTTTGTAAATTCCGTTTTCTATGATTATGGTGCGCGAACTTGGGGTGCCTTCAGAATCGTATGGTATTGTTCCATCTGCTTTGGCTATTGTTCCGTCGTCAACCATGGTTACAAGGCTACTTCCAACCTTCTTCCCAACTGCGTCGCAGAGAAATGATCTTCTTCGAATGACTTCATCGGCTTCTGAGGCGTGTCCCATAACTTCGTGTGCCAGCAAGCCAGCTATATCCGGGTCTACTATGACTTTCATAGGTCCGCTTGGAGGCTTTACCGCTGAAAGCATTTCTATGGCTTCTTTGGCTGCGTTGCCTGCAAACTCGTTGGGGTCTGTTTCCTTGACAAGTTCGTAACCCACGGTTCCGCTTTTGAAGTCAGCTCCCAATTCTCGTCTACCTGCTTCAAGAGCCACACTGAAAGCTGAAAAAGAGGTTCGAACCTCATCCCAACTCAACTCACAACCAAGACTGTTAGCCAACTCAAATTCCTGAGAAACTTCGGCGTAGTTGGAAGTTCTACTTACGATTCGACCATCTGTTTCCTTTTGAGCCTTGTCGATAGCAAAAATGAACTTCATCTTCTCTTCGGTGTCGATATCCTCTGGGTTAATCTTGATTTTCGTCTTTAATGGCTTTTTAATGAGTTTTATCTCTGGAATCCCGATTTTTCCTCTGGAGTAAGTACTGGATGTTTTTGCTAACTTAAACGCTCTCTTTGCTGCGTCTCTTAAAGAGTCCGAAGTGGACACATTTGTTGAGGCTAAACCCCATGCACCCTTGAGTTTGACTCTTACAGCCACCCCACTACGCATAGATGAGGTGAAGTTTCGAATCGCCCCATTTACCACACTGATTTGCTTTACCTTACGTCTTTCAAATCTTACATCAGCGAATTCGCCGCCTAACCTTTGAGCAAAATCCACTACTTTCTCCAGCTCACTCACCATTGCTACCCTCTCCCACTCAATGTTATGTAAAGATATTAAACTTTATGAGGACATATCGAATCGAAAGAAAGGTTTAAAAGACTCCAAATTAACGAAAAGGAAACGAACATTAGGTGTGACTCGGCATGGAGTTTTGTCCAAAATGCGGAATGAGGTTGACGCCGATTAGCAAAAAAGAACGAAAAAAGACGGTTCTTTTGCTTTCGTGTCCAAAATGTGGCTACGAGAAACCTGCGACACCTGAGGTAGCAACTCGTCCAAAAGTTATAGAGCACGCGCCTCAAGAACGCATAGCCATAATAGGAAAAGAGGAACAAAAATTAAGAACCCTCCCCACAGTTCAGATTGAGTGCCCAAAGTGTGGAAACAACCTAGCCTACGCTTGGCAAGTGCAAACGAGAGGGAGCGACGAATCCTCAACCCAGTTCTTCAGATGCACAAAATGCAACTACACCTTCCGAGAATACAGCTAAGAACATCGTTTGTATAGGCATCGTACTCAGGAAGACATTTGGTTTAGTCTTTTATTCAGAACCTTCCACAAGTGTTTAAAGAGGAGAAAGATTGCCGTTCAGATCTTCCAGAGCTGAATAAACATATGAGGGCAAAAATACTTTAGAATCTAGCAAGATTGACTTCATGAAAAACAATAATCAGGAATATTAGAAATAGGTTATGAATGTTTGCATTGCCGTTTATTCCACTATCGTTTGCAGGGCGAAAATGTTAAATTGCGTTTCAACAAACTACCTTGCCTCATGAGTAAGCTGGATATTAAGAGGGTTTTAAGGCAACTTGAGCCCAACTTGCCCAAAAGAAAAAACATTTTGGACGCTTGGCTGGAAAGCAGTCTAAAGAACCTCATTGACAAACTTTCTGCAACTGGAGATTTGAAAAACAAGGACGCCATCGCTGAAATTAGAAAGAATGCTTACAGAAATGTTTCGACTAGTGTAGAAAAGATTAACAAGACAGAAGATGTGTGGGCTGCTCATTTAAAAGATTATGAGGACCGTTCAAAAGAACTGGTTGACTCTTTGATTGGCGTAATCATAGGATCAACTGCCCGATTGGAAGCAGAAAGTCAGAGTGATATTGATATTAATCTGATAATTGAAGAACCCCCCAAAATTAGATCATTAAAGGATGATATCGAAGAGTTCCAGGAAGATTTGCAGGAAGAGACATCCAAAAAAGGAAGCAAATACTTACCGTTGGATACTTCACACTGCAAACCTTTTCCCATGAGAAATCTTGGTAGTATGGGGAACATGGCTAACTCAATTCTTGGTTATCACGGTCTCGGAGATCCTTCGAGATTCAATTTCGCTTTTTTAAAATGCGTTAAGAAAATAAACAAGTGGGAACTAATTGATCACCTTGGAAACAGAGCAAGTCGAGTACTAAAAGAGAGGAAGCATGGGGCGATAAAAATCTGGTATTATGTGATGATGTACTCAATTCGAATGTTTGCTCTGTGTTACTTGAAAATCAAAGAGTTGTGCAGTACTTTGCCCAAGCCGTATTGGAAGATCTGCGACGACCTGTACAACCGTCGGCGTGTTAACAAAGGGGTTCTACATGATTGTGCTGTTGCAATTAAGGAAACAATGCGCTATCGGCATCTGGAAGACAGGGAAAAAATTGGAAAGCGAAAATATCGTATTGGGCCTGGGCACGAGAGCGATACTTTATATCTTGTAACAAAGAGTTTCTATGAGGTGAGAGAGGAGATCAGACTAAAGAGGCCGTAAAATGACCGCACTCTTGAAGTATAATAAAGCATTACTATAAGCACATAACTTTCTGAATCTCTCACTTTCTTCGGCTCTGTATGCGTCTGCGACCATTTGATTTATCTTTTCTTGGATTTTACATGCTTCACTAGGGTCGCGAGTTTGAATCATTTTGACGACAAAATCTTCGATGTATCGAAAAGTTTCTTGAAGTTCTGCACTTCTCGAAAAAACGGAAGGGTTCTGAAGATTATAGGGATTTGAAGGGCTTCCTAGGTTCGAGTTTTCACTTAATTTAGCTTGACCAAGGATCTCATGATAAGCCTTTTCAAGTATTCTAGATATAACTTCAAGTTCCCCTGATAGCATCTCTCGTGCAATCTTCTCTTCTTGGCGAACACGCTCAACAGATCTCAGAGACTCGACTCTACTTCGCACATATTTTTGAACGATCTCCACTTCTGTTGGATTTCGACTCCATATGGCTTTACATGAAACTAGAGAAATCTGATAAAGGCCTTGATTGAACACCACCACATCGAAATAGGGCACACTCTGTTCTAAACTTTTCCACCAATCATCAAGTAACTTAGTCAAATCTCCATTCATCGCTACTGCCACGTTTAGCGCTTCCTATATATATCTTCCCTTCGGTCACCTACACGTATAGTTGTTATTTTCAAATATTTAAACATATGACGTTTCTTACGTATAAAACATACTTTTGGCAATTGTTACGTAATTAACATCGCATTACGTAATATGGATGATATAGACTCACGGATTTTCTTGTGCAACCTCTTTAGGAAATGTCTTAACATGCTTCACCTTTGTCTGTTCTATTGTATCGATTATAGTTAAGTTGAGGACAATTTCGGCAATATCACTTGAATATTCAGCAGTTCTCCGCATGCTTTCAACTATGATCTTGATAGCGGATAGTTCTTTTGCAGGTAATTCTGGCCGGTCAACTTCCCCGAAGAGAAGGGCATCAATTTCATCTTCGAAACGTGATATTTCTGCTGCCTCATCCATGACACGGTTTGCTTTGAGGAAAGCATTTGGACGTTTGGCGATAAAATCAAAAAGAGAACGCATAGCATCTGAGAACACTTGAATCGAGTAATCACTCATAGCTTGAATACTTTCCAAAATCTTTGGATCTATACGTTTTCTCAAGAATACGATGTATCTGCAAATTTTTGCTGCATGGTCCCCTATTCTCTCCATACTCTTGACGATTAGCCTATATCCTAGACACTCTCTACCAGTGATTATTCCGATTTTGGCTCTTATATCTCGGTTGTCGACTGCTGCTTTCAATAAACGGATACCATGCAAGTGGAGACCATCAACCAAATCATCTCTTAGTCTTATTTCCTCCGCTCTTTTTAGAAGAGCTTGTTCGTCAACTCTACCAACATCTTTAAGGATCTTCACTGCGTCTTCATGCATAGAAATGATGTTTTGCCTCATTTTCTTTAAAACGTATTTCATAGAAAGTTCTTCAAAACCTGTAACGACCTTTAGTTCCAGTTTGTTTGAAGAATCTGTTACTATTGCTACACCTGTCAACCTATTTTTAATATGATCTTTCAACCTATTTCTTATGCTTTCTTTCATTTCTGTTTCTCCTGTTTCAACCAAGATTTCATCATAACCTACTAAATATGCAGAATCAATTTTTCGTAGTATCAAATCTGGCTTATCCTCTGAAGTTACCCAAATCAATGCCTGTTGTGGTAACTTGGTTATTTTCGTCAGTGGACCAACAATTACGAGTGATCCATCCTGTGGAATAATTCTTAAAGTACTGCCAGGCTGTAGTTTCATCCGTTTGATCCATTCTTTAGGTAAGGAAATTATGAAAGTCTCTCCTCGAGTCTTCTGAAGTTTTCTTAAGACCTCTTCTTTTTCTTCAGTTTCTGATGTCATAAGCACCCCAGATGTTCGTGGTCATGTCGTCATATATTTGTATCTTCATCGTTTATATCATTTTAGCAAAAAACCGAAATAAATGTAATTATTAGATATGGACAACAATCGAGTTATAATGCACATCGATTAGAATGCTTGAGTGTTGGGAAGCTTGTAGAGCTGCACTCATCGTATCTATAAGATACTTTAAATTTTTTCACAATAATGGAATCGGTGTACATCGGTAAAGATGTTCATGTAGTTTCTCTTTAATCTTATACGATCTAATGATTAGGGCTTTATAAACGAACACTCCAGAGAATAATCCGCAAACACAATGAGCTAGAAGATTGCGAAGACATGATCGTTGAGACGATTGAAGACCCGGATTTTATAGTGGAGGGCCATAAACGTGAGCTCTTAGCTGTGAGACATTATGACGTAACACCTGTGGGCTCGAAGGATATGGTCGTCGTCTATCGTGAAGACAAAGGACTCGTTATCACAGCGTTTTTAACTTCGAAAGCACACAAAATTATTGAAAAGAGGCGTGTGGTATGGCAAAAAGTGAGGTAGTTGCGCTTAGCGCGCAAAAAATGGAAGTGGAATACGACAAGGAAGCTGATGTGCTTTACATATCGTTTAGCCCGGGCACACCAGCTGACGATTCTGAGCTCACAGACAATGACATAGTCATACGGTATAAAAATAATAGAATAATAGGCTTGACGGTGTTGCACTTCTCGGAGAGACGTAAACAGAAAAAGAACTGACTTCAGACTCTACTTATGAATAATTAGTACTTATTTTACGGTTCAGAGTAAATGGAGCGACGAATCTTCGACACACTTTTTCTGTTGAATAAGATGCAACTACACCTTCAGAGAATATAGCTAAACTTACAATTCTAATTCAGTGAAAAGATAATCGCTGTTGGTGGAGCCTCTAAGTCCCGAAGAGTTAACAGAACCGTGTTGAGTAATGTTTATTAAATGGCACTCCATCTTCCATTCCAGATGATTCGCATGACAACTAAGACCAAAGTCTCCTCTCAAGGAAGAACAGTGATTCCCGTGGAAATAAGGGAAAAGCTTAGTATTCGTGAGGGTGAAGAGGTTGAGTGGGTTCTAGAAGGTGACGTTATTGTGGTCAAACCATTTCGGGAGGAGCAGACCTCAGACGAGATTATGAAGCACCTTAAAGGTCATTTAGTGGAGATTAAAGGTATCCCTTCAAAGGATGTCTCAACTAACCTGAAGAAACGGATGATGAATGAATGGGCGAGAAGGAAATTAGGGCTGACGCAGTGATGGATGTTGGGATTCTAGCCGTTGGATTGTCTAGAAATCCTGCTACGAACTACTGCTTAGAAGTAATAGAGGACGCGGTGAAGGGTAGAATTCGAGTCCTAATTCCCTACACGGTAATTTTCGGTGCCCACTACATTTTAACGAGGTTTTACGGTGTCGAACCTAAAGAGGCTAATAGTCTACTCCAAAATCTGCTTTTGTCTCAAAGGATTATTTGGTATGGGCATATTGACAGAAGTAGCATGGAGAAATCCTTCGAGAATACTGAGAAATACGATTTAGATGCTTGGGATGGATACATCTTACACTTGATGGAAGCAGATCAAATAAAGATAATTTACACCCTCGACGTAGAACACTTCAACAAAATAAACTGGCTAAAAGCAATTAACCCAATCCCAAACACAAAAATGAGAGAATTGCGCGACTTCCTACAAGGAAAAGGATGAAACCACACCGCATGCTCAGGTTTTTCCGCTGCACAAAATGCGATTACACATTCAGAGAATACAGATAAGAACATCGTTTGTAGAGGTATCGGAGTCAGAAAGACATTGGATTTAGTCTTTTATTCAGAATCTTCAATAAGGATCAAAGAGGAGAAAGGTTGTCGTTTAGATCATCCAGAGCTGTAACTGGTATCATTGTTAGGCTTTACAGACGAACAAAATTATTGAAAAGAGGAGTGTGGGTGGCAAAAAGTGGGGTAGTTGCGTTTAGCCCGGAAAAATGGAAGTGGAATACGACAAAGAAGCTGATGTGCTTTACATATCGTTTAGCCCGGGCACACCGGCTGATGATTCTGAACTCACGAATAATGACATAATTATACGGTATAAAAATAGTAGAATAATCGGCTTAACGGTATTGCACTTCTCGGAGAGACGTAAACAGAAAAAGAACTAGGATTAACGTTGCAAATGAGAAACTTTTCTTGATGAAGGGCGTTTCAAGCATTCTTTTTTGAATCAATGATACTTATTTGGCTTCTCTCTCAATAATAGAACTAAAACTCAGATTTTATAGAATCAGATACTGAAAAATAGTTTCATAAAACCTAAATGCGTGCAAGCAATAACTTATCAATCTGCTTGAGATGAAGGGAATGCGTGATAAAAGAAAATCTCCTCCTTTCTCTTTCAGTGTCTTTTGAAAGCTAGCGACGCATTCCCAGAACTTGTTTTACCAATCCTCTGATTTCAATTATTATGGAGCTTTTTTCTATATAATCAAAGAACCCTCTTTGTACAGACAGAATCGGGTTCTCCCTTTCTTTGAGGGTGCAACAGGTCATTAAAGAATTTCAGGACAATCCTAAGAACTTTAGAAATCTGATTGAAAGCAACCATCTGGTTAGATAGAGAGAAAATGGTTTATTTTTGGGGCTTCAGAGTACTAATGTGGGATACTTATGGATGATGATATGATTTCTGAGAGAATGATTTTGTCAGTTATTATGCTAGCCGTTTTCTTAGTCCGATCCTGGATAAATTGGTCAACTGCTGACGCTCGCTACTGGACTATTATGCTGAGTGAAGCTGGACTTACCCCACAAGAAATCGGTATTGCCCTAATGTTTAGGAGTATCGTATTTGGAGTCGTGGGTATCTGCACCTCAATCGGATTGTTGCTACTGAATTACTACTTAGGGAAAAGATACAAACTTACCAAAACATCAACAATAGTTATGTTATCCTATTAGCACTGGTAATTTCCATACTTCTTGGTCTTCTCCTTGGGTATGGAATAAAACAACTCCAGCTTCCTCAATATCCAATACTGAACTGGGGAATAGTAATAGAAATCCCATATGAGCTGAGCTTCACAATAACTTGGTGTATGTTAGGAATGCTAGCTGGAAACTACAAGAGAGAAATTGAAGAAAAAAGAAGGGGTGTAAGAGAGTAGCTCAGGTCAATGCTAAACTAACTAAACAGTGCTAGTAAAAAGATTAAAAAGAAGGGTCAATATACGCATTGAAAGGAGGATTATCTTTGTTTAACGTTAAGATGACGGACGCAAAGCTTCTGAAAGACATGATGACCGCAATCTCAATACTCATCGACGAAGCCACCTTCGACATAACACCAGAAGGAATCGGACTCCGTGCGATGGACCCCTCACGCGTAGCCATGGTCGACTTCGAATGGCCAAAAACAATCTTCGACGAATACAACTGTGGTGAATCAATGAAGATGTGCCTCAACATAAGTGAAATGCTGAAGTTGCTGAGGCGAGTCGGGAAGGATGAATCCATCGAACTTTCCTTAGACGAAAAAACGGGGCGGCTAAAACTGACAATAAGGGGAAAGTATGTGCGTACCTTTAACATGCCAACTCTAGAAGCCATGGAGGAAGAGGTTCCCACTCCAAAAGTCACTTTTAATGCGAAAGCGAGGGCTACAACAGACGGCATACGAGAAGCCATAGAAGACGCTTCATTGGTAAGTGACCATGTTCGAATTGAAGCCGACAACGAAAAGATGGTAATGCAAGCAACTGGAGACCTGATGGGAGCCACTATAGAACTGAAGAAGGGTAGCGACGCCCTTCTAAATTTAGAAGTTAAAGAGCCGTCTAAGGCAACGTTCAGTTTGAGCTACCTGTCTGAAATAGTTAAAGCTGCGTCTGCGACATCCGCTGTGGCGACTCTGGAATTCTCCAGTGACATGCCCATCAAACTAAACTTTGAACTGGAAAAAGAAGGGAAATTAACATTCTATCTAGCTCCACGCATAGAAGTCGAATAGTGAACAACTAGTGGAGGGGAGCTACGTATTTACAGAAAGTGACTTAGCCAATTACCCCTTCATCCCGGAAGCTGCAAAGTTTGTAAAAAATCTAGATATTAAGATTGATGAACTAGCAAGTCCAGAGTACAAGTCTATATTAAACAGAGCCCAAGAACGAGTTGAAGAAGCCATTCACGATGCTTTGGTAAGCAGAAAACTGCACAACTGTGGAATAGAAATTCCCTCTTTTCCAATAGCGGTCATGATGGTGGTTGCTCTCGCCAACCCATACCTCAAAAAGAGATACGCCTTAGCCGAAGCCAAAGGAGTCCACCGTCAACTTGAAGAAGAGGATAGAGAAAAAATGATTGAAATCGCAAAAACCTTCGATTGGAACATAAAACCGGTCGAAGACGACGCCAACATGAACATCTACGATTTCTCACTCCACTTCACAGATTTTTTGAAAAATACAGAGGCTTTCCACGACGCAAAATGGAAACTTGTCAACCGAGTTATGCTTCGAGGAAACGTCTATCTGACAAAAAGTGAGGCAAGCCGTTTACTACAAGAAGAGGTGCAAAGATACGTTGAAGGAAAACTAAGTGCAAAGATAGGCATCCTTCCACCAAACATAATGGAGCGAGTAGAACAACTAAAACAACTCTTCATTGAGAAAAGAGGCAAAATTCAATCAGAAGAAACTCCCAAAATAATGGTTACCGCCGCATTTCCCCCATGCATCAAAGAATTATACGATACCATAAAATCCGGTCACCACCTATCCCACATTGGCCGTTTCGCACTAACTTCCTTCTTAGTAAACATTGGTATGACCGTGGAAAATGTTGTTGACCTATTTCGTTCACTTTCAGACTTCGACGAAAGAATGACCCGTTATCAAGTGGGACACATAGCTGGAGAGAAAGGAAGTCGAACAAAATACATTCCACCTCGATGTGACACCCTCCGTACGCACGGAGTCTGTGTTGGCACCGATGATACCTGCAGAAGAACGCGCCATCCCCTCGCTAATTATCGAAGAAGGCTGAGAGCAATGAGAAGAGAGGTTATTAATGAGCATCGAGATAGTGAAAAATGTTGAGAATTCGTGCCCTTGTTACATAATAATTATAAAGACTTTAATGACAAATGAAAGAGCAAAGATGAGGAAAAGGCGTGGAAGAAGGGATGTGAGTAGGTTTGAAAAAACCTACTTCTATAGAAGGGGAGCAAACGTTTACTGTAGATTATGAAACCGGAAAAGGAAGTAGAGAATATAGACCCACAGTTGCTGTTTTACTTCCTACCTACTGCGAAGCTGAAAACATTGAGAGCTTAATTCGAGAGCTTCAAAAACTTGAACTTAATCTCTTAATTGTTGTAATTGATGACTCCAGTCCAGACGGAACAGCTTCCCGGGCAAGAAGACTTCAAGGAGATTTTGACAACATTGTTGTGCATATTAGACCTACAAAACTAGGATTAGGAACCGCCATCACCGACGGTTTTAGATTAATGTTATCTTTAAAGAACCCCCCTAACTATGTAATTACTATGGACGCGGACTATTCGCACGATCCAAAAGATATTCCTGGTCTGGTAAACGTGGCTAGAGAGAACTATGATATGGTGATTGGCAGTAGGTACTGTCGAGGTGGAATAATTGTTGGCTGGTCTTACGTCCGAAGGTTGATCAGTCAAATTGCAAATTTTGTTGCGTCAGCAATGGTCGGAATGCACATTCGGGATTGTACAAGTGGTTTGCGATGTTATTCGTTAAGATATATTCAGAATGTAATTAGATTTCTGCACAGCCAGACCTATGAGATCCAAATAGAAACTCTTAAACAAGCCTGGGCTCAAGGGTTCAAGATTAGAGAGCTACCCGTAACTTTCACAAATAGGAAGAGGGGAAAGTCAAAACTTACCCTTGATGAGATTCGCGCTTTTTTAGTTTATATTTTAAAAGCTGCCTGCAAGATCTGAAAACTTGTGAATGAAGAATGGTCGAGAAGATTCCAAAATAGAATAAGACCTTGATATACTCAGGAGATATTAGAAAGTTGTCCTTTAAAGGCAATGACAGAATCTTATCTAATTAAGTCTCGTCGAACGAAAACAAGAAATAATTCCAATCGTAATGAGTTTTCAGAATTGATGAACTGCCAAATAGAAAGCGAATAGTTAAGAGATATGGAGGGACAATGTTGTTCGCTGAAAAGAAATTCGTAGCTTTCTTTCTTCTAGCCCTCATACTACCGATTTGCATCTGTTACACTTTGGAGCCAAATTTATTCTTTTTGACATGGAAAGGTAGGGCTTTATCTCTCTTTTTTCTGTGGCTTATATTCTTGGAACTTGTTTTAGCATGGGGTAGTTTTGTTCATAAAAAATTTTCTTCCTTTAAAGGGTGGAGAGTGTTTGCTCTATTCGCTTTTGCCGCCGCTCCAAGTCTTTATGTAATAGTGACGAATCTAAGTCCTGCCAGACAGGGTATCATAGGACTCGGTGAACTAATAGGGGTGGCTCACACGTTGGAAGACCCCGTTGCGCGCTATGGGTTTATCAAAGAACATTTTCCCATCTCATTAGAATACTTATGTTTGACTCTCTTCTTCACAATTTTCATTTGGTTCACCTACGGAAAAAACGGTTTAAGATATTTTGAAGTGTCTCTTTTTTTCCTGGGAGCAATTGGAACAGTTTACATGGTCGATACTTTGTATCCGTTTGGTGCCTTTACTCCCTTTCAATCCTTTGTTCCCTTCACTGCTTCCTCTGCAGAACAAGTCCTTAGATGGATGGGATACATAGCGTCATGGGAGTTCAAATCGGTTGGAGGAGTAGAGCTTCCAGTCATGTCTGTGAGGGGTGGCTCAAGCTCGGTGGAGTATGGTATAGGCTGGCCCTGTGCAGGTGTACAAAGCTTGTTCATATACACATTTACGATACTACTCCTATTAAAACAAATGAACACGCAGATAATATCCAAAGTAGTCTATTTCGTTATAGGAGCTATCGGCACATACATCGTGAACATCCTAAGAGTTGTATCGATATTTTTGATTGCATTACACGAAGGAGGAGCTGCTGCCAAAACTTTTCATGACTTTTATGGAGAATTTTATGCCATAACCTATATAGTTCTGTACCTAATGATAGTTATTGTCGTCCACAAAAAATGGAGAAAATTTAGAGAATTATGCAACATACGCCTAATCTGGCATAAGATCAAGACGTTCTTGGGTAAACACTTTCAAATGTTATTATCTCACCACTGAGACAATTGCACTGCCTTTCATTTTTCACTTGAATTAATTCAAACTATGCTTCCTTAAAGAGTATGTGAAGACAAGAACTACTCCACCGATCATTGTTGTGACTACAAAGACTAACGTTCGTGGTGTCCCCCAGTTTTCTTGTCGAATTTTCTCTAATCCTCTTAACTGGCAGATGTAGTTTTTGGTTTTGTTATACAAAAAGAACGGATCAACGTCAGCCGTAGCATCATAATGAGGCTCAATGTTAGACCGTTCGGCATACTCATTCCAGCACTGGATTGTGATGACATCAATCTCGTAGACTTTGGCGCACTCAATGGCTTTTTCCCACAATTCGTCGTATAAGCCCTCGGTAAGATTCGCATCCTTCCTATATTGATACCGTCTTTCACTCTGGTTAAAATTGGTCTCATCAAACCTTGGAATTACTGGAAAAGCTCTGCCTCTTAGGCTTGGTCCTTCGAAGTTAGGGCTAAAATTCTCATATAGCCAGTCTGTATACTCAAATATACCAAAGGTTATTACAGTGAATCTTGGGTCTTTGGAATAGTTGCCATTGGGCGTCAAGTATAGGGCATTGAAGAAAAGGATTAAGGGTTTGCCCCGATGGTAATAGTAGATTTTCGGATGCGCTGAAACAAAGTTGTCATAAATATAGTCATATATCCTCGTGTAGTTATAGCCGTTCTCGGTTTCATTGTAAGGTTGCACGCAAATAACAAATTTAGTTCGGTTAAATTCAAATTCTTTTGCAGTTTCAAAAACTACTCGTATTGCTGCGTCTGTAAAACTGTTTTCTCCATCCCAAGGCATGAATGCGAAGTCCAAGTCTAGTTCTTTAAACCATGTTAGATGTTGTTGAATGATGCCTACATCACATGAGTTGTAATAACCAAGATATGGTATGTCAACGATTATGGTCTTATTCCATGAAGAGTCGTTCTCTTGACCTCTATACCAAACATCGTAACAAATTCCAACCCGCGTTTCTGCATACTCCGTGAATGACATTATTTCGTAGCAGAGAAGTAGTCCCATAAGTAGATATAGAAGGAGGTGTATCGGAAAGACACATTTTCTCATTAGCTCACCCGAAAAAGTGTAGAAGCAGACGCCACTCTATACCTCCTTTATGAGCGTAGACCGATTTTCGATGTAAATTACTCCTTTGTCGCAAGGAATTTCCCCTATGGTCGTCTACTATTATTTATTTTTCTTTTTGAATCTGTTTTCCTACATTTCATATCAGACATAAACTTGAATGCCCATTTTTAGTCTTCTTATGTGATGAAATCGCTAGGAGAAATGTGCAACAAGATAAAACCGGTTGTAACCCAACAATGTTGTTCTAATCTTTCTTCACACGGGAGTAAGCGACTAGTTCGTTCTTTATTAGAGATAGATTACGCAGGGGTGTCTTTGAGACTATCTTAAACAAGTTTAGAAGTATATCAGCAGTGATCTGAGAAAACGGGATTCGCAATCTATCTAATACCGATGGTGGAAACAAGAAATACAGTTTTTTAAACGAAACTAAGATGTAATTGTTCTTTCTTGCTAACGAGTTCAGAACAGTTTGTGAAATGTCGCTAATGTGCTCTGGATATCGAAATCCAAGTATGTTTTTGAGTTTTTCCTCTGGAAGAGTAACAAAACAGTAGTTTTTGCTAACTCTCAGCAACTCGACAAAGGCAAGATAGGGACGCTTTATATGCTCAAGAACTTCACTCATTAAGGAAGCTTCTGCTGTGCATTTTCTAAATGGTAAGTTTCGTGCGTCACACAGAACTTTTTCCGCTTTCAGGCTTTGCTCAAGTTTGGCAGGATCTATATCGCACCCGATGTATGAACCAATTTGAATTCCGAATTTTTCGAGCCATTCTCTGGTTACCCCATACCCACATCCTACGTCCACTAACACGTCGATTCTGGTTCCAACACTTTCCCTTATGATTTGTGCGACAGCGTCATATCTTGTTTTATGAAACACTTTGGCGGTATAAGTAAGTGGCCTGGGATCAGATTCAGCGATAGTTATTAAGGTGTGTCGTAGTCTCTTCATTTCGTACGGGAGCTCCGCCATTTTCTCAAAAGTAAATAAGCTGCCGCCCCCGTTTCAAAAGTCAAAGCCGATATCATAAGATAATGATCCCATGTTGGCGTGAATTTGCGGAAAATATAGAGCCGATATGTTGTCTGAAATTTTTCTTCGACGTCCGCTTTTATGATCCTTTTGCTGTAACCATTCTCGATCACTATGTCGCCCAAAGCCACTTCAGCATAGACTGTTTGATTATAACTCCATTTTAGGGTTTCCATACCGATTTCGAATGCTACGTACAAAATGTTTTTCCCCAAAAAAACTCCCATCCTATTAGTGGAAATCTCGGTGTTTGAAAGGTCCACCTTGAAGGGAACAAAACCATCTGCCGCAGAAATTGGCGAAGCAAGTGGATAAGAATACCTATTGGTTTCGGTCATCAGAACAAGGTTTATGTAATCAATCTTGCCACCTAAGATTCTAAAGACTCCAGAGACTTCGAAATCTGGTTCCGCAACTTCCCAGTACGGTGAAACCAAGAACAACCGTGAATAATTTTGTATTGTAGAAGAGTTAAGGTCAGCCTCTAGACGTATTCCTATGTAGTTGAGTTCATCTTCAGCAATTTTGAATACACTGTAGTTTGCGGGTGTACCTAAAAGTTGCAGAGCGTAGTAGCAACTAGAGGGCCCCGCATTTAGCCAAAAAGTTGGCGAAGAAGTGTAGTTTACAATGTAGAAATATCTTCTTTGCAGAATAGAAGGATATGCAAGGTCATCTCTTCCTTCAATATCCAGCGGTAGAGGAGTTAAAGAGTTAGAGGGATCTACAGAAAGGCTCAGTGGGAAGTCAGCGTCAAAAATCAAACAAACCCTTTCTAAGGGATGGACCATGGGAAGGTTAATACTAGAGTCAGAATTCGCATTGACATTTAAAGTTGATTCATAAAAGAAGGTGCTGTTTTCTGTGAAATCGTAAATGCACCAAGCGAGTATGATGACGGTTAATGTCAATATAATGAGAAGTGGGGTTGCTAAGTAATACATCTTCATCCATCATCATCTCTAGCCCTTATAGAGTATAATGCAATGGATAGAAATAATACTCCATATAACAACACACGCGTAACAGTAATTACGAGGAGCGGAAAATAGGTGCCTAGCACGGCAGTGTTCCATAAGTGTACAAGCCTTTGATCCCATATCGTTAAATGAATAATGTTCACCCCTTCAAAGCCTATCAACAGAAGTGTTGTATACAGAGGCTGAAAATCTATCGTTGTAAGAACTATAAGTGGCGCAAGTACAAGTTCTAGAGTACTATTATAGAATGTTGAGAAAGCGAAGAATGAAATTGCTGAGATTGACAAAAGAATCACTCTTTTCTGCGTTGATTTTTTTGGTGCACAAAAAGAGAAACCTAAGACAAACAGTATCGAAAGAATCGTAGATGCCACTTTCAATAGAGGGTATTTCCATAAGTACACAAAGTGATCCAGTTGGGACGGCTCATATGTCGCAATGAATTGCCAAGAGTACAGGGTGGCGTCATATGTGGGATGTGGAAAACCGCTGTGACCAATAAACCCATCCATCGTTGAAAATATCGTCTCGCATGGCCCCCTTGACAAATGATGTATAAATGTGGAACCATACATGTATGGATCTGCCATGAGAAATGGAAAAGAAACAATCAAAAAAGTCACTGTGAACGAAGCGAGAAGAAGAGCTCTATGTTCCAGTTTTCTCAGTATTATCAGAAGTATTGGCAACAATATGCACGGGTATATTTTGGTAAGTGTTCCTAGAGCGCACATGATTCCAGACATAAAATAGTTATTTTTGACGGTTGAGAAATAGATGGTTCCTAAAAAGAAGAGTAACGCAAACAAATCTGAGTGAGCATATCCGATTATTGCTATTAACGTAGTTGGGAGCGCTAGGAAAACAAGCGAAAGCCGCCTGTGCCAAGCAGAAGTGTCTCTTAAAATTAGGTACAAGAAATATGCCGCGACACAAGCGGCAATCAAATTATAGAAAAGAATAATGTCAGACTGAGAAATCGAAGGGATGATTGAGCGGACATTAGCAAACAAGAGATAAATTTTTCCTAAAGGGGGATAGCCTGGTCTAAAATCGATATAGTATGTAAGACCGGTTTCGCTCACAAAGATGTCATCAAAAAGCCAATCGCTAAGAGTTTGATGAAGCCTAAAGTTGTATGAAACCAAAAGCACGCCAATAGAATAGAACAGAACATATTTTGCAAAGGCAGAGTTTTTAAACTGCACGTATGCGTTTTTCAGCATGCTTGAGTGCTCCTCATTTGTTCCTTAATGATTTTTGAGAAAACATTTGCTGCGTCATCCCAGCAAAATTTTTCTGCGTGCTCTCTGCTTCTCTCTTCGAGTTTCGCTAGAAGTTGCTGACTATTAATCAATGAAAGGAGAGCATTAGACAATTCAGATATATCTCCATCTGGAATGAGTATCCCGTTGACACCACTGGTTATTGAGCATCTGAGTCCAGGGACATCATATCCCACGCATGGAGTGCCACACGCATTCGCCTCAAGCACAGATATTCCAAACCCTTCCTTCATGCTTGTAATTACGGAAACCCAAGCTCTGCTAAGCAGATTTATCTTTTGTTCGCGAGTAAGGTTGTATATAAACTCGGTGTTTTTAATACGTATTTTTTTGGAAAGATTTTTGAGTTCTGTGAAATACTTCAAATCTCCTTTTCCAGCGACTGTCAAATGAGCCGAAGGATGGGTAGATGTCACTTCTTTGAAGGCGTGGAGCACATGTTCGATTCTTTTGTATCTTGCAATTCGGCCGAAATATATGATAAGAGGGTACTCAGTTTTCTTAAGTGTGTAGTCTTTTATAGAGTTTAAGAAATTCTCCTCTAACCCGTTTGGAATAACTGAGATATTCTCTGGGCTAAAACCCATTTGAACAAGTTCTTTCTTCGTACTCTCTGAGACTACAACTGTTTTTGTTCTACTATAAAATAGAGGAATGGTTTTCTCCATTAATAGAAGGAGAAAAGCCACAACTTTGGGCAATACGGAAAATAGAGTTTGTCCATGTATGTGATGAATTATTGCAATTTTCTTTTTTGTTGGTGCCCATAAAGTTGAAAACAGAGGCATTTTGCTAATGTCCTCTAAAATGATCCCTTGGCGTTTGTGAAGTTTCAATAAGTAATAGAGTGGGGCAAAGAAAGCGAAAGTGTATTTTGAACCAACTCTATGAACCTCAATTACTTGATCGTTAGTGGAGGAACGACTTTTGCTTTTGCCACACACCGCAACAATAGAATATCCTCTCTCTGAAAGTTTCTTGCAAATGTGGTAGAGATGTACCTCTGCACCACCAGCTTCTGGGTCATCCATCCATCTCCAGTTAAATATTATAAGTGTGTTAGGCGAGTTCCCTGTTGTATTTGCCATTAGTTTTCGCCCTTTCAATCTAACCACACAAGTTGGAAGAAAGTTTATTTAAGAGTTGCTTGCATCTGACTTTTTAGAAAAATGATGTTTTTGACCTCTATAGTTGACGCTGATGGAATCTTTGGAGGTATCCATCAGTCATAAGAGGTGTTTAGTTTTTACTTAGCCACTAAGATTTTTATGTCGGCGAGTCGTCTGAAGAATATTGAGTTATTAAGTTTAATAGACTTATCTACATGTGTTGGAATAGAGAAATGGTTTCCTCTTTGTCTTTTGTGCGTGACAAGTTTGCCGAGTATTACCGAAGAGACTCCCCTTTTATCCAGCCTCCCAATTCGATTGAAAACCGAGAGTTCGGGTTTCTTTTGTTTAAAGAGAGATTTATGCTGAGGCACAAGGGCTTCGAAGATGCGGATGCGTTAAGGTCTTTTTTAAAAACAACCATTCCTTCAGACGTCTATTATTCGAGTGCTTACTATGAAAGACCTGAGGAGAAAATGGAAGAGAAAGGTTGGTTGGGTGCAGATTTGATTTTTGACATAGACGCCGATCACATTCCAACACCTTGCGCCAAAATTCACGATTCCTGGGTTTGTAATAACTGTGGCACAACCGACCAGGGACCACCGCCTGAAAAGTGTCTTAAGTGTGGAGGACAGAAGTTTGACGAAAAAACGTGGCCGTGTGAAGTCTGTCTAGAGGCTGCAAAAGCAGAGACGCTGAAACTTGTCGACATACTGGTGAAGGATTTTGGTTTTTCCTTGGGAGAGTTGAGGGTGAGTTTTTCTGGGCACAGAGGTTATCACCTTCACATAGAGAGTGAAGCGATTCGGGAAATGGATCAAGTGGCTCGAAAGGAAATAGTGGATTATGTTGTGGGAATAGGGCTGGAAGCAACGCTTCATGGTTTGGAAGAGACCAGCTTAGGCGGGAGGTCTCGAATTTTGGTTGGTCCCAACTTGGATGAAATTGGGTGGAGGGGGAGGATCGCTAAAGGAACTTACGAGTTTCTTCTGACAGCCACTCCAGAGGACTTGGAGAGAATAGGTTTGAAGAGGCACGTTGTTAAAACTCTCTTTGATCAGAGGGAATCGATTTTAGAAAGTTGGAAAGAAAAGGGTCCTTGGGGAAAAGTGAAAAATATAGGCGTTGAGAGTTGGAGAAAAATAGCTTTGTACGGGGCACAAAGACGGGCGGCGAAAATTGACACAGTTGTCACTACGGACATTCATCGCCTAATAAGACTAGAAAACTCATTGCATGGAAAAACTGGGTTCAAAAAAGTTGGAGTTCCCGTAAAGGGCATCGAGGATTTTGATCCCTTTAAAAGTGGTGTCGCCTTCAAGGAAGGGTTGGTTACAGTTTTTGTGTCGAACTCTCCGAGGTTTAGGCTGGGAGATCAGACTTATGAACCATTTAAAGAACAGAGGGTTGAACTACCAACAGCAGCAGCGCTACTGCTTTTGTGTAAGGGAGCAGCAACGGTGGTTGAATGACATGTATGATGGACTTTATGAGGCGTGGAAGAGAGAGAAGGAAAACAGGGAGATTCAAACCCTCCCCAAGGACTTTTACTCTAAACTTGCAGACTATGTGAAATCCTTGAGAGAAGAAAGCCGGATGCTGGATAGAAAAACACTGAAGGCTAGGCTGATGCTTCGTGAGTTTGAAAACGTGAAAAAATTGGTGAAAGAACTCACGCGACTTCGGTATGAAAAAACTTTGAAAGAGACCGTTGCTGGAAAAGTTGTGCCCGGAGATGTTTTGACTGAGGAGGAGGAGAGGCTGCATAAAGCCGTCTTGCCTTCGGCGGAATCCTACAAGGCTTTCTTGAAGGATGTTCTCAGAGGTCGTTGGTCGCCTCTGGAAAGAGAAAGAGAAGACAAGCCAAAACGGATACTCTTGCGGTTTATGCGAGAGATTCCAGCCATTATTGGGTCGGATATGCGAACTTACGGTCCCTTTAAAGCAGAGGATATAGCGACGTTGCCGATTGAAAACGCGAGAATTCTTTTGGAGAAAGGCATAGCAGTCGAGGTAGAAGCAAAGGTATGAAAAGCCTCTTAGGGTGAGTTTGTTGAAGATTCTCATAGTTGATCCCATTGTAAAAAGCGAATCCACAAAGGGTGTTGATAAGAGCTATTCGACACTAAGGGTTGAGGGGTTCTCATTAGATTTCGAGAGCCTCAAACAAGGTCCATACTTCATTGAGACCGAGGAAAACGAGAAATCAGCCGTACCTGATCTTTTAAGGGTGATAAAGGAGGGAGAAGAGAGGGGTTACGACGGCATAATCATCAATTGCTTTGGAAATCCGGGGTTAGAAGAGGCGAGAAAACTCGTTAAGGTTCCAGTGATAGGGGCTGGTGAAGCTTCCTTCTTGAAGGTGAAAGAAATGGAACGAAGATTTTCTGTGTTGACCACCGTTGAGGATGCGGTTAGAAGAGTGAAAAGGAATGCTCGTAAATTTGATGTGGAAGGTTTTCTTGTGTCTGTCAGACCGTTAGGGATGCACGTGCTTGAACTGGGTCAGAGGAAGCGACTGAGAAAGGCGTTAATTATTGAGGGAGGAAAGGCGGTTCAAGACGATCATGCTGAGGTTGTCGTTTTGGGTTGCACGGGAATGGCTGGTAACGCAGAATGGCTTTCTAAAAAACTCGGTGTCCCAGTTATTGATTCTACCAAAGCAGCCTTTGAAACGACCATAAAAGTGCTAACTTAGCTACTAGATGCGTTTCCTTTTCCATATGCTTGAAAAGATGCAGTTTTATGAACAAGACTATGTCAAACATTTAAAGATATCTTTAAAGGGTTCTGTTAACTCTTCGGGACTTTTAAGTTGAACGGAGAAGGTGTTAACTATCGGGACTTATTGTCAATTTCTGTCATGAATAGGTACTAGAAGATTTCTCCACAATATCTAAATACAGATTTCAGTTTCATAAATGACATATCTTGAACCAAAAGAAATTTGAGTTTCGAGGTAATAATAATATATATAGGCATTGGTATTCATAATAAATGAATACTCTCAATGGCGAAATAAAAAATGTACACTTACGTCAAAGCGTGTGCAGATATTCGAAGGATGCTGATAGGTTTTCTAGAACAAGGTATTGATGTTAGTAGATTAGACCTAATGGATCGTATAGTCAAATCATCTAAAATTGACCAAGTTAAAATCCTGAATTCTTATTTACCTTTGGTAGAGCAGAGAACTCTATTTGGTGCAACAAGAAACATTCATAATATCATTAGAATTATGAAAGAAAAACTAAAAACCGCATGTGAAACTCATGAGAATCCAACGACTATTGAATTATCTTTAGAAATAATGGAAAATTTATCAAATTTGGCTCCTTACATTGATGAATTCATAACTAACGGTAAAACAGGAGATATGGATAGAATAGATGAACTTTCAAGGATCTTGTATAGAAAAGCTAAGAACCTTGGATTTTATCAAGGCGTTGACGCTCAGCTCCATGACGCTGGAATTACTCAGAACGAAGTCAAAACTTTCGTTGAAAAACTGAACGAAAATATCGAATTAGAGATGGAGACTGAGGATGAGTCTCTTTAATGAAAATAGTAGTAGAGACATCAGTCCTAATCGGTGCATGCATTTTTTGGGAACATGAAAATCTTTAGTAAGGCACCGTTTTTTCGATAAGTGTGGTAAGCTTTTTGAATTTCTTAAAGATAAGCCAGAATTAGGTATAATAACCAAGACAATCGAAAATGAAGCTAAGAATGTACTGAACAAAGCAGTAATTAACACAATTCGTCACACTTATTTCCCTGATATTACAGAGAAAATTAGGATAATGACATTGCAACATATAGTAACGAATCATTGCTTAGATAGACTCGAAAATTTTGTCGAAGAGTGTTCTACAAGATTGCCTATAAATACTAAAGAAAGGGACAAGATAAAAAGTGAGGAATTAGAACCCTTTCTAAAAGAAGTGGTTAAGAAAACGGTTAGATATATTCAACCAAGAATCCCCTCTTTCGTAGAAGATGAAGAGCTAAGAGGCGATCTTACAGACATAATGGTGGAATCACTACCAGCTAAAGGTACTGTCTATAAAGGAATGCCAGCCGATAGAGATATAACAATAATGACTGAGGCAACCATGATTTATAGAAAGTACAGAGGAAAAGAAAAAGTGTATGTGGCATCCATGGACCAACATTTTGTACCGAATCGGATACAAATAAGTTCTTATCTTTCTGGTCATATGAAATATCTAGATGAATTCGATTCCACTATAAGAGATAAGCTTGCAGAAAAATTCGGATTCGTGAGTGATGACCCGCTAAAAATACTAGAAGTTGCCAAAAAAAAGTTTGAAGAAAAGGTTTCTGTGGAAAAAATCGAAGCCGAGAAAGAACAGAGGAAAATATTAGTTCCTAAACAAATTGCTATAATCGCAAAGGAACTTGAGGGAAGTGTAGAGGCTGTACTACTAAACAAAAAAATGGAACAAATAGAACGACTAGCCGTAAGCGAACTCGCAGAGAAACTTCAGGGAATAAAAGATGTGGACACCGTGGTCTTTGACGGAGTTATAACCCAAAGACTCGTAGACATTGCAGCTGAAAAAAACATCAAGTACCTCATAGCCTCTCACGTTTCAGAGGCAATAAAGCAACCATTGCAGGTAACTCTGTTAACGTTCACAGAAATCTGCTAATTTCGATTTGTGCTTCTCTTTATCAATGATAGCCATTTATTTTTCCCTAACCCTAAGTTTATGCTTGCTTTGTTGAGCTGGCGTTTTTCCGTTTAGTGCCATGTGTGGTCTTATGAAGTTGTAGTAGATTCTGAACCCATCGATTATTGTCTGTGCGGTTTTTTCTTCGTCTAAGCCTCTCATAACTTTGTCTCTTTCCCTTATCGTTCCGTGTAGCCTTTCTACCATGTTGTTGTTTGATTTGTTTCTAATGTTTGGAACTCTGATAGCTCTGTTCCGTTAGCCTCGATATTGCGTTTAGTCAAGATGTTTGAAAATCTAAAAATAGCATGTTAAACCTTGTAGACAAGCAATATTGAAAACCTATTTTATCACTTGCTATCAATTTGAAGTGACTAAACAGAACCTTGAGTGGCGTCTGTTCCAAAATCAGAAAGCCAGAACTGCCGCTTCATTCAACAGTCGATGATGAAGATGAAGAACCAAAATTTTTCTCTCCTCCCTCCCCTAGACGAGCCTATACCCGTCTCTGTCCCTCCCCCCTCTATAGAGAGGCTCTCACACACGCACACACTAACGAATCCTCACATACTCATACATAGATTTGCTCTGACTCAACCCGCCTTCTCGCCGTAAACATCAAGTACTCAAGACTTATCGGGCAACAAGAAATCTCAGTCCCACACCTTCCACACCTTATCTTAATCAATATAGGCGTCACACTCTCAGTCGTATAGCTTACTCCCAGAAAAGTCAGGTCATCATAAGCAACCTCGATCATCTTTGTCTTTCCCAACTCAAATTTCCCAGTCCTCAAATATTCGATGTAAGTAACTTTTTGTGGGCACCCACACTTTTTACATTCCACTGTGTGTGGAGTAGCGAGCAAGGGATTACGATCAAAAACCCCTTCCCTGACCTTGTGCACTATCTTAGCTTTAAGACTACGCTGAGAAATGTTTGGACCTTGGCGCGGGTTAAGTCGCTTTTTCATTCCGCATAAACTATTGTTCTGCACAAATATTGATTTTGCTATCGCAAACCAGCCTAGAAATCCACAAATTATTAAAGATTAATGATTGATAGCAGGCTTATCATTTAAGGGTTCCCTTGAAACGTGGAAAGAAAATGACTTCATGGCCTCTAAACCCTGAGACAAGAAAGATTTCTAAGGTCTGGAACTACGCGAAACACTTGTTATTAGGCAGGTGGAGCTTTGCAAACATTTTCGTGACAAGAGATTGTAATCTGCGTTGTGAATACTGCAATGTATGGAAGAAAAGGTTTAGTGATTTGCCTCTGGAAGACTGGTGCAATGAAATAGACGTTCTGGCGAAACAGGGTTGTGCCCACATAAGTTTAACTGGAGGAGAACCAACAATGAGAGACGATTTAACGGATCTAATTCAATACATCGACAAGAAGGGCATCTCCGTTTCACTTGTCTCCAACGCCACCCTTATCGATGAAGACTTAGTCCAAACCCTATTAAAATCAGGTTTAGATGGATTTTGTACCTCATTCGACAGTCTAACCAACTTCGGCAAACACTCAAAGACAGTCATAGACATTGCTCAAGAGTTTGCCAGACATATCATGGTGACTTTAATCACGGTTATGACAACGAAGAATCTGAGGGAAGTTTTGAGCATAACTTCAATGTGTGATAAGCTTGGTTTTTGGTATAATCCCATAATAGTTCAATCCATGAACGGGTTTTTTAGCTCCAAGTGTGACGAGTTACTGCCGGAAGCCAGCGAGGTGAAACTGATCTGCGACAACTTAATTAGTTTAAAAGTCCGAGGGTTTCCGATTGTGCCTACTCTCGAGTATCTAACAAGAGTTCCCGATTTCTGTGACGGTGAAAGATGGGTTTGCCAACCTTTCAAACACTCGATAACCTTAAACAATGATGGGAGAGTTATGGTGTGCCAAGAGATGAAACCATTTAATGTCCGGCTAAGCGATATCGAAGACAACATTGAGGATTTAAAAAAATTGACCAGCTCGTTTAGCTGCGGTGGGTGTTTGTTGGATTGCTACTTCAAACCTCAAACTAATCGGAATCTACATTTTTTGCGAGATTCGATTCTACTTGCGCGTTCTCATATGGCAAAGGGAAGAAGAGCTACAGTGGTTAAGGAGAATGATTATTAAGAGAAGTACACTGATAAAGAGAACTATCCCGCTTCTGTTTGTCGGTATTTTCGTTTTTGCTCTTTACCTCTACTTCTTAGTTGGAATAGAAAATGTTATCTTGAGTCTTCAAAAGGTCACTCCCTTCTATTATTCGTTGGCATTCGCTGCTGTCCTGTTGACGATGGTCTTCTATTCCTTAACTTGGCACCACTTACTAGGTATTCTTTCTATAAAGACCAGTTTTCGTAAGATTTTCCTTTTCGTATGGGTAGGGACGTTCATCGACATCTTAATTCCGGCAGAATCCATCAGCAGTGAACTATCAAAAGTCTATATGGTCCATGAAAGCATTGGTGCGGATACAGGAAAGGTTCTAGCTTCGGTTGTGAGCCACAGGATTTTATCTTGGTTCATTACCTTAGGAGGACTAATTGGGGGCACAGTTTTCCTTTTTCTGGGATATAAAGTTCCTCCTCTTGTTGCAAACTTCTTAATTGTTGTAATTGTAGGTACAGGTACCGCTTTAGTTCTACTGAGCTATCTGTGCTTCCGGACACAAACAACTTGGAAAATAATAGAGTGGATTCTAAACCTGTTTGAATCAATTTTGAGAGGACATCTGCAACTGACTAATTTGAAGACCAAAGCACAAAAGATGTTGATGATGTTCCATCAGGGAATGGAAACCCTAAGAAAGCATCTAAGGGATTTAGCTTTACCAATAATCTTCTCTATTGGAGCTTGGATTTTCGATATACTTGCCTCCTTTCTGGTTTTCGTTTCTCTCGGGTTCTTCGTTTCTGTAATCGTGGTGATAATTGTATATACAATAAGTATGGCTATTCAACACTTCCCTTTAGGCGTTCCAAGCGAAGTGGGCCTTACTGAAATTGTCATGTCGAGTCTTTACTCCACGCTTCTTGTGGAGCAACTTGGCGAGCAATACCTGGCAATTTGTGCCTCAGCCACTTTATTGATAAGGATTTTAACCGTGTGGATGAGGTTCGTTGTCGGCTACATACTTTTTGTTAAATGGGTGGGAACCGAATTTTTATCTAGGTAGTTAGAAAACCCGAGTGAAGTTTAATTAAACCAGTTTTTTGGTGATATACTGTAAGATAAATGGGAAGATTAGCTAGAAGCGTTTAAATATTAATTAAGCGGGCTGTTCTATACAAAAGTTGTTCAGGGGTCATGATGAAAGCGCCGAAAGAAGTCACGACATACTGCCCGAAATGTAAGACTCATCAAGCTCACACAGTTACTTTATATAAGGCTGGTAAAAGGAGAGCCTTAGCGAAGGGAGAACGCAGCCACAGACTGCGTGAAATGAAAGGCTATGGGGGGCAAAAATACGCTCGCCAACGAAAATTTGCCAAAACTACCAAAAAACAAACACTAAAACTGAGATGCAAAGTCTGTGGCTACACACGACACCGAGAAGGGATGCGTCTAGCAAAACTAACCCTAGACTAGAGAGGAATCACATGAGCGATTGGGAGAAACTCATACCGAAACCCAAGAGCAAGTTTCTAAGGGTGAAATGCCCTGACTGTGGAAATGAACAAGTTGTCTTCGACCACCCAACAATCGTTGTCCACTGCAATATTTGTGGAGCAACCCTTGCCGAACCCTCCGGAGGGAAGGCGTCAATCAAAGGAGAAATCGTGGCTATACTTGATTAGTAGATGGGAAAAATGGAGTTTAAAAAAACTGGATGGCCAGAAGTAGGCGACCTCGTAATCGCCACAATCCAAAAGATAACTGATTACGGTGCATACGTCACTTTAGACGAGTACGGCAAAGAAGGCTTACTACATGTTTCTGAAGTCTCTTCATCTTGGGTAAGAAACATTCGCAGTTTCATACGTGAAGGACAAAAATTAGTGCTAAAGGTCTTACGAGTCAACGCTGAAAAAGAACACGTAGACCTCTCACTAAGAAGAGTCACAAGAGGGGAAAGGAAAGAAAAGGTTCTTTCTTGGAAAAGAGAGCGAAAGGCTGACACCTTATTACGAACTGCCTCTGAAAAACTAAAAATGCCCCCAGAGGGGTTCAACAAAAAAATAGCGCCTTTACTTGAAAAGGGATTGGAAGAGGCATATGAAGAACTTGAAGGAGCTGCGAGAGAAGGCGCTGGGGTTCTGATAAAGGCAGGTGTACCCGAAGACATAGCTGTAGTTTTGGAAGAAGTCGCGAAAGAGAAAATTAAGCTTCCTATGGTAAGGGTGAAAGGAATCTTAAACCTTCAATGCACAAAATCAAATGGGATCATCGCTGTTCGAGAAGCTTTGCTGAGTACCCAAAAAATTCAACCCCAAAACGCCAAAATTCAAGTTTATGTGGTTGCGCCACCCAAGTATCGTATAGTGGTTTCAGCGGAAGACTACAAGGAGGCGGAGAAAATTCTGGAGAAAGCAGTAAACACTGTTGTAAAGAACATAAAGGAAGCCGGTGGGCAAGGCGTGTTCGTACGGGAAAATAAGGGAAAATAATGGTTTGGTTACTTAGAAAATGTGAGAAATGCAAAAAATACACTTTGAGGCAGGACAAATGCCCGTATTGTGGAGGAAAAGTGCACATACCCCACCCGGCCAAGTTCTCACCTGATGACAAGTACGCGAAGTATAGGCAAGCAATACGGAGTCCAGATTGAGATGAAGAAGACGGTGATAGAGGGGATAGCAAAGGTTAAACTGAAAGACCCAGTGCTGATTGAGGGTCTTCCAGGGCTTGGTATGGTTGGAAGAATAGCCACACGATACCTAGTAAAGCAATTGAATGCAAAGCCCTTCGCCAAGTTGTATTCCCCCCACTTCCCATACTACGTGCTTGTGAACGAGAAGGGAAGCGTAAGACTTCTCCACTGTGTTTTCTCTTTCTGGGAGAACAGAACTGGAAAGCACGACCTGATTTTTCTGACAGGAGACAGCCAAGCCCAAACAATTGAGGGTCAATATGAAGTCGCCGATAGTATACTTGATTTTGCCGAGAAGCATGGAGTAAAAACGATCATAACAATTGGAGGATATCGAAAAGAAGCCGAAGAAAAACCAAAGGTTGTGGCGGTGTCTACAGATTCGGCACTGTTGAGCAAAGCCTTGAAAGCAGAGGCCATACCCAGCCCCTCTGGAAACCCAATTGTTGGGACAGCAGGATTACTGTTAGGGTTAGCAAAGTTTAGGAAGATGGGTGCCCTCTGCCTTCTCGGAGAAACCCGTGGCTATCTCCCCGATCCAAAAGCGGCGAAAGGTGTGCTCGCCGTTCTACAGAGCATCCTGGAGATTAAAATCGACTTAAAAGATATGGACAAGGAGATAGAAAAGGCGAAGAAAATCCTTGAAAGGATGAAAAGAATCGCAAAGGAAAGGGAAACCTACGCGTTGAAAACACGCAGAATCGAAGAGGAAAAGGTCACTTATATTTCCTGAATGGCTTACCTATTCTTCCAATTTGTCAATGTATTCTGCATACTTCTGTGCGTTCATGAGACCTTTGAGTTCACTGTCAAGACTTGTAGGTTTAACTTTTGCAATCCATCCGTCAGTGTAAGGATGCTTATTGAGAAGTTCCGGATTTTCAACAAGGTTCTTGTTTATCTCAACCACCTTACCTGAGACTGGAGCGAAAATCTCAGAAACCGCCTTTACCGATTCCACTGTTCCCATTGTTTTCATTTGTTTGATCTCAGATCCGAGCAATGGAGGTTCTACGTAAACGATTTCGTGAAGAGCTTTCTGGGCGTAATCTGTTATCCCAACTATAACATGGTCTCTTTTGACTAGTGCCCATTCATGCTCTTTGGAGTAGCAAAGTCCCTCTGGTATTTCGTAATCATGAGTTTTCATGATGTTTTCCTCTGGTAACCATATTTTGTGGGGTCGTAGAAAGGAAATTTCACGATTTTTCCTTTCGCAAACGTATCCCTTATCTTTACGGTGACTTCTTCGCCTTCCGTTGAGTATTCCGTTGGAACGCATGCCATAGCTACACCACACCTTAAGACGGGAGAGAGGGTCCCACTTGTCACTATTCCTATCTTCTCTTTACTCTTCCAAACTTCATAGTGGGGGCGAGGAATGCCTTTTTCTAGCATACGGATGCCGACACGCTTCCTTTTTACTCCTTCCGTTTTCTGTTTCACCAACGAGTTTTTACCGATGAAGTCTCCCTTTTGAAGTTTGACCACAAAACCCAATCCGGCTTCTAAAGGTGTAACATCTTCATCAATGTCACTGCCATATAGGCACATGCCAGCCTCTAGTCGTAAGGTGTCTCTGGCACCTAAACCACAAGGTTCGATTCCGAATTCTTTACCAGCCTCCAGAACCTTGTTCCACACATCTACCGCTTTTTCTGGACTCGTTAGGGGGGTATCCCAGACAAAGACTTCAAAGCCGTCTTCCCCAGTGTAGCCAGTTCTTGTAATGAAGGTTGTTGCTCCAGCTAACTCTGTCCAGCCACATTTGAAGCGCTCTATTTTGCTGAGGTCTATGCTGGATATTTTTTGTAGCGTTTGCTCAGCCTTTGGACCTTGCACTGCAAACATGGCAACTTTATCTGAAACATTCTTTTTATCGACTTTGAAACGACGTGATTGGTTGACTATCCAATCGTAGTCTTTGTCTCTGTTGCTTGCGTTATAAACTATGAGAAACTTTTCCTTTTCCAGCCTTGACAGGACAAAGTCGTCTTTTATTCCGCCTTGTGGGTTGCACATGGTTGAGTAATGGGCAGAGAGAGGGGTTAACGCAGAAACATCGTTCGTTGTTATGTAATTTAGGAAAGTTTCGGCTTCGAGTCCAGAAATGAGGGTTCGTCCCATATGAGTGACATCAAAAATCCCAACACCGTTTCGTACCGCAAGGTGTTCCGGAATTATTCCCTTGTACCACATCGGCATTTCAAACCCAGCGAAAACCTCTATCCGACCTCTTTGGGCATGAAACTTATAGAGATGAGTTTTTTGTGGGGGGTTTCTCAATGAATTTGCCTCCATCAACGTATATACAAACCTTTAGCAGGTTGATTACTCAATGGGTTTAACTTCCACTTTTGTTGGAATAAATGATAACTTTTTCCCACATTTCGGGCACTTGCCGTCATGCTGCTGAATGATCTCATCAGGAGGCTTTAACTCTCCACCATCATAGAGTACGAAGCCACATTCATGACAGACAACTCGCTGAGGCACAATATCACAGTCCTCTTAGATGCCAAATTACAAAAGTCGCAAACTATTTATAACTTCCGTATATGCTTGAAAGAAGGAAAGATGCCAATGGAAAAACACACTTTAATTGTCACCGAGAAGCCAGATGCGGCGCAACGAATAGCAAAGGCACTTGATTTGAAAGGCGCCCCTCAAAGGATTGAAGAAAATGGTGTGCCATACTTTATCGCTCAACGAAACAAGAAGCTAGTAGTGGTTCCAGCTCTCGGGCATTTATACACAGTGGTTCAGGAAATGGGAGGAAGAAACTATTATCCGGTTTTTAACTTTAAGTGGGCGCCACGACATTTAGCCGAGAGAGGCGCAAAGCAAGTTCGCGCTTGGATTGAGATGTTTTCAAGGTTGGCAAAAGACGCAGACGGGTTCATCGCTGCATGCGACTATGACTTGGAAGGGAGTCTCATTGGATACTGCATATTGAGGTATGCTTGTGGGAATAAAGAAAGCGTAGCCAAGAGAATGAAGTTTTCTACCTTGATGAAAAGCGAGTTGGAAAAGGCCTACGATGAACCTCTCCCTCACCTCGACTTTGGTTTAGTAGAGGCTGGAAAGACTAGGCATGAGATAGACTGGCTTTACGGCGTGAACTTCTCTCGGGCATTGACTATGGCAGCTAAACGTTGGAGTGGAAGACACGAAACCCTAAGCACTGGGAGAGTGCAAGGTCCAACCCTGAGTTTTTTAGTTGAGAGAGAAAAGGAGATTGGAAGTTTTGTTCCCACCCCCTACTGGGAAATAAAAGCGGAAATTGGGATAAAGGGTTCCAGTTATGAAGTGGAATATGAAAGAAAAGGGATCAAAAAAAGAGTAGAAGCGGACGCTATCGTTGAAGAGTGTGAGGGAAAGGTAGGCGAGATAGAAAAGATCGATGTTAAGCAGTCCCGACAGAACCCTCCCATTCCATTTGACATCGGCGCACTGCAAACCGAAGCGTACAGTCTGTTTGGATACACACCGAGACGAACCATGGACATTGCAGAACGATTGTATCTTCAAGCGTTGATCTCTTACCCAAGGACTAGTAGCCAAAAACTTCCACCCATAATTAACTATAAAGCGATACTCAAAGCACTAAGCCAAAAACCAGTCTACAAAAATCTGGCGTCATATCTTCTAGAAAAAGAGGAATTGAAACCAATAGAAGGAAAAAAAGAGGATCCAGCTCATCCCGCAATATATCCAACGGGTAACCTGCTAGAAACCGAGTTGAACGATCCAGAGAAGAAACTTTGGGACCTGATTGTTAGGCGTTTTATGGCAGTTTTTGGAGAACCAGCGATCAAGCGAAGTATGAGAGTTTGCATACACGTAAACGGTCACTGCTTCTATCTCCGGGGAAGACAGATTCTGAAGGAGGGTTGGATGCGATTCTATAAGCCCTATGTGAGGGCTGAAGAGGTGCAACTTCCTCCCTTAAAGGAAGGAGAGAAGGTTCAATTGAGTAAGATAGCTCGAGAGGATAAGTTCACCAGTCCTCCGCCACGCTATAATCCAAGTAGTCTCCTCAAAAAAATGGAAGAGGAAGGAATTGGAACAAAGGCAACTAGAGCCGACATCATCGAGACTCTCTACAGCAGAAAATACATCGCAGAGGAAAGAATCGCAGTCACTGATTTGGGGTTCGACGTAACTGACATCCTCTCTAAGCATTGTCCAGGAGTAATTTCTGTGGACTTTACCAGGGAACTTGAAGAAAAGATGGAGCAGGTTCAAAACAACAGCGAGAAAAAAGGAGAAGTGATCGTCGAGGCAATCGATCGGTTAAAGCCACTTCTAGGAGAGTTTAAGGAGAGAGAAGAAAAAATAGGTGAGGGACTAAGCCAAGCCATCAAAAGAGCACTGATGCAAGAGCGAATAGTCGGTGATTGTCCTAATTGTGGAACTGGCAAACTAATGATCCTATACTCACGCAAAACCCGAAAGCGTTTCATAGGATGCACCAACTACTTCAAAGGTCTTTGTAAAGCCTCGTTTCCCCTTCCTCAAAAAGGAACTGTTAAGCCTATGGGAAAGAATTGTCGAGTTTGTGAATGGCCATTGCTACAGGTGCGAATCAAAGGCGGAAGACCGTGGATGCTGTGTTTCAATTCCAGCTGCCCACTGAAAGAAGAGAGGAGGAAACGCCGTGAAATGCAAAATATGTAGCAAAGAAGCGATAAGCGAATATTGTGAATTACACGAGAAGGCTTATGAGAGTTTAGTTAAAACATATGACGATTGGAAAAAGGCGTTAGAGATTTCTTGGAAGGAATATTTAAAAGAGGTTGTGAGAAACCAATATTCTGGAGTGTGGGCCAAAGAAGTGGCACAGTATCTCTTAGAAAAAGGAGACAAGAACCGTGACAAGACGAGTTAAAAGAAACTTGGAATCTCTCTCTTACATGTTACAGAGAGCTTACTGGAAGATAGTGACCGCTAAACCATCTGTTCTGGTTTTTACGGTCGTGATAATTGCGGCTTCCATTTTTCTGCTGGGCGGCGGCGTCTATAACCTTTTAGAGAAGCCCTTGTTCGCATATTTTACCCCTCAGGGGAGGTTCATAAGCGTCTATCCTTACTCTTTAAACGAGCAGTTTATTGCGGAAAGCATCTTTGTTACGTTAGTTTATGCCATAGGGGCAGGAGGTATTTTGCTAACTTACCAGAGTACGAAATACGCTTATAGACCCCGTCAAGCTTTCATGTTCTTGTTGATAGGAATCCTCTTCATTGTTGTTGCGTACATATGTGCTGAATACGCTTTCTTGGCGAGATGGAGACTGGGATAAAAGGCCCGAAAAAGCTTAGGTAATGAAGAGTTCTCCATCTTTCATTATCAGGTTGTCGTCTACTTTCACTGTGGGTTGGAAAAGAATTCCATCAAGATGGGTTTTGCTTTTGGTGTGCCCCCCTTTGTATGATGTGTTGTCGCCCAGGGCAATATGAACTGTACCCAACACTTTTTCATCTTCCAGCACAGCACCCGTTATGCGTGCTTTTGGATTTGTTCCGATACCCAGTTCTCCTATGTTGTAGGCGTTTTCGTCTGCTGATTTGAGCAGGTTCTCGAGTTGGGCGGCGTCTGGTCCTTTGAATTTTCGAGCCCATCCGTCCTCTACGGTTATTTGGAGGGGCTGTTTCACGACGTTGCCCATGCTGTCGATTACTAGTAAGCCTTGAGTTGTCCCCTCCACTGGCGCTAAGCATGCTTCTCCCGCGGGCAGGTTTCCCCAGTCGCCTGGACTATGATAGAGCCCAGTGTCCGCGAGTGGAGGGCGTCCTTCAATGCTCATAGTCAAATTTGTTCCTGAAGGGGTTATGATTTTAACGTTTTTCCCCTTTTCCAGAACTTCGGCGACTCTCTGGGTTAATTCGGCTACTTTCGTGTAGTTAGCTGTTAAACCTCCTATACTCATCATGTCCATCGTTATGCCCGGCATGCTGGCGATTCTAACCCCGTGCTTTGTGGCGTTTCTGCGTGCGTCGGTGTGTGAGAGAGATTTTGTAGTTGGCATTAATGCTACATCTGCTGATAGCAAAGCCTCAGCAACTGGTTTTGGTGGTTCTTCACCGCTTCTACTTAACGGTTCCATGATGGTGATGACGGTTTTAGCTCCAGTAGATGTGGCGGCGTAGGCGAAGGCTTCGGCGATTTCCAGTTTTCCGGTGTCTGTAACGATGAGAACAGTTTCTGTAGGCTTTATATTCATGCAGGTTTCAACCGCAACTCGCGCGCCCTTCATGATGGGTAAACGGTTAAACATTCAAACTCACCATGGCGTCTTTTTAACTCCAAAAAGGTATGCTATGAAGTTTGTTAAAAGGTGTATGGGCGGTGTCACAATAATGATAAGTAAAGCGGTTGTCAGAGATGGTGGCGAAACAAGGATTGAAAAAAGAAGAGCCCCAACGACAAAGTCCAGTTGGTCTGCTATGGGGAATGGTGCCCCTGGAGAAAGGTTCAATCGTCTTTTAATAAACGACTCCAACAAATCGCCCAATAATGCCCCTAGTGATATTGTGAATCCGAGCAGTGGATGATATTGAAAAAGGGACGTTAAAAAAAAATTGCCAATTACGCTTTGAAGAGCGCCAACCAATGTCCCAATCAACAGTCCAGTCAAAAAACCCCGGAAAGTTTTGTGAGCACCAAATATTGGTTTTCCATTCAAAAAAGTCCATCCGCTATCAATGGGGCGGCCTCCTCCAAGTATCACTGGAATTGCGTTGGCACAATAAGCTGGGAATATGAAGTATAGAGCACGAACAACGTCTGTTACTTCTATTGGCATGTCCTTTCTTTCATCCATCCTAAATTTGATAAGATAAATTTAGCGGCTAAAGTCTCGAATACCAGTTCTGTTTATCATGACGAAATGACTTAGTGGATGTTTACGTTTAGGATGCTTCTCCAGAACCACTTTGACTACTCGAATTTGGCCTGTGCGTTTAAATCTGAGCACAATGTCTGACCAAAATTTCAGGACTCGTGTAGCCACAGGTTCAATGTTTATTTGTTCTTCCACAAAGGCGCTTCTAACCTGACTCGTGATAAGTACCGCTACCTTCTGCGTTTTGGCGATTTGAGCTAAGTATGCGAGTTGTGTGTTGAGCTGTCGGTTCAGGTCAAATGATTTCTCTGAAGGGCCGAGTTCCACACGATAGAGAGATGTAATCGTGTCGACTATGACTAATCCGGCTTTTTCTGTCACGTACTTCTCTAGATGATCAATTACATTTGCTTGCTCCCGAAATGTTGTTGGTCTAAAAAGAATTATAAGAGGAGACAGTTTTTCGATGTCACGATAGGCTATTTGCAGTAACCTTCTCGAAGAAAATGTTCCGTCTGAATCTATGAAAACGGTTTTGCAATCAGTTCTGGCACAGTTGACTGCGCATTGAATGGCAAAGGAGGTTTTGCCTGTTTCGGCTTCTCCATAAACCAAAGAAACTCCTCCCTTAGGCAGTCCTCCTCCTAACAGTTTGTCAAGAGAAACGCAACCTGTTGAAATGGCGTTTTCCAAGAACGACCCATCATCGGTGGAGACTGCCCTCATAAGAGGCTGAATCTACCTTTATACGTCGTAATGTATTTAAGAGACTCGGAAAAGAATGATTAAGACTTCCAAGGGAGGAACATGAAAGAGTTACGGTACTCCTCAAACAGACTTGACGGCTTTTTAACATCCCTAATTGTGCCTTTTATCAACTGTGAAAGGCAGGTTACATGAAGGCAAAAATCGCTGTTGCAACAGTCTCTGGAAGAGCATACTACATGTTAGTAAACGAACTTAAAAAAAGAGGTGTAGCCTTTTTAAGTCTAAGACCTTGGGATTCCATTCCATTCGATGTAACGGTTGTTTTAACGACTGAAAAAGAGCGGGCTTCAATAAGACATCCCAACATCGTCATCCTCAAGGACGAATCTGATTCCGTGACGGTTGTCGATGAAGCAATTCGAATCGCTCAAGGAAAGAAAGATTATAATAAACTCGTCATTGGAGTAGACCCAGGTGAGACCATTGGAGTTGCAATCTTAGGTGATGGGAATGTTCTCGAAACTTTGCTCTGCCCCAGTTTAGAAGAAACCCTAAAAACGGTTTTAGAAAATCTTGAGAGGATAAAAGCTCCAGTGAAGGTAGTTAAAGTGGGAAATGGTGCCCCCGACTATGCTAAGGAGTTGTTAAGTTTATTAGATGAATATTTACCTAAGGGTGTTGCTATAGAAGTAGTGAGTGAAGCTGGCACAAGCCATTTCGTAAATAACACTGTTCATCGAAGAGGATTGAGAGACATGATGTCTGCCAAAATGATTGCAGGAAGACAGGGACAAGTTTATCCTCGGAGGAGAACCAGATGAAACACAGAATTAGCAAGGGCAAAACCTTGCTTGTAGATGGTCCAGCATCGGTCGAGCTTATCTCAGGAGAAGCCGAAATCCTAGGTGCTACGTTCAAGAAGGGAGACAAAATCGTGATAAGAGACGGAAAACGTGTACCCTTTGAAGTGAAGAAAGACAGCGCATTTGATTTGATGGTTACCGAGAATGCTTTACCAGAAGAAACTGATGGAAGCACTGTTCCTGTCTCTTGGGAAACCGCCTCCGAAGATATAGTTTCGATGAGAAAGCAGAAGACCGTCATGGTTATGGGTGAAGTTGATTCAGGCAAAACAAGCTTTTGTGTCTATCTCGCAAATAAAGCCCTGAAAAGAAAATTGAAAGTAGCCGTAATAGATGGTGATTTGGGCCAATCAGACATTGGGCCACCATCAACAATAGGTTTCTGTCACTTAAAAGCCCCCGTTAGGGACCTTTTTGAACTAGATGCAGAAAACGCATATTTTTTCGGAGTTACGAGTCCAAGTAGCGTGGTAAGTGAAGTTATTAGTAGGTTAACTAGCCTAAAAAGCACCATCTTGGATACGAATGTTGATTTTTTGATCATGAATACTGATGGATGGGTCGATGGAGACGACGCAATAAAGTACAAGATTGATTTGGCTGAGAGTGTTGCACCAGACTTAGTTGTTGGAATACAACGCGAAAACGAGTTGATCTCCATTCTGTCCGCCTTAAAAGATCCAAAGACTATTACAGTAGACTCCCCTTTGGTGACACGGAAAAGGAACCGAGAGAAAAGGAAGACTTTGCGTCAGTTGAGTTACAAGAAGTATTTGAAGGGGGCGAAGGTTCAATCATTCCCTTTAAGCTGGATAAGGGTTGAAGGCGCCCTTTTGACGAGTCGCAAACTCCCCATTAAAGAACGAATCCAAATGGTAGAAGAACTGTTGGGCACAAGTCCTCTTCATTATGAAGAAGCCTCCACCACAGCCTTGATTGTTTTGCAGAAGAATTGGTGGCCTGTTGAGGCTCAAATTGAAGCGGTCGAGAAGGTTTTAGGGAAAAAGGCGATTGTGATAAGAGAAGGTGAGGAAGAGGGTTTACTCGTTGGGCTGGAGAACGAGAAAGGTGCATTTTTGGGTATCGGCATCATACGTGGCATTGATTACACGAGAAGAGTGATGAAAGTGTATACTCCTGTTAGTGAAGGCGTGTCAACTGTCTGTATGGGCCAGGTTAAACTCGACGAAAAAGGGAGAGAGCTCGGGGTAAGTGAAGTTTTCACGGTTTCTTCGTCCCAAGCTTAGAGAATGATTTTGACAAAACTTTTCTTAGGTCAATGGGGTTGCTTAAGACCAAAGAATGACATTAACTCTTTTGCGATCACTCCTGGTTTGTCGGGCAAGGTTTTCATGTTTTCCCCCATCCATATTGGGAGGTATCGACGGCAGTAGGCTGTTGAAAAACGGTAGTCCAAGAAGATGATGGCTCCGCGATCGTCTAGTGATCGGATGGGTCTTCCAGCTGCCTGTGAAGCCCTTCTTAACGCAGGCAAAACGTATCCATATTCTCGACCGTGCCCTGGAAATTTGGTGTCGTAATATCTGATTTGTGCCTCAACTCTTGGTGATGGCTGTGCGTATGGGACGCCGACAACCACGACTGTTTCCATCTGTTTTCCGGGGTAATCAGCTCCTTCTGAAGCTCGTCCTCCTTGAACTCCCAAAAGAACTGCGCCACCTTTTTCAGCGTATGATTTGAACTGCTTGATGAGTAAGTCGTTATGTCGTGACGACATACCCTGTTTCTCGATGAAGAATTTTTTTTCCACCGCATTTTCGAGTCCTGTGTCCAGAATTCTTTGCAAGACTTCGTAGGAGGCGGCGAATACGCCGATGTTTGTATTGGGACTGTGTCGAATCGCTTCTGCTATTCGTTTTGCCAACTTGTTATACATGGGTTGGGTTCGTTGTTTCATGGCTGTTGTGACGCCGCAGCAAACCAATGACAGGATGTGTTTTTTGGGAAACGGAGACGGAACTACTTTGGTGATAGTTGTTTCCGGTAGACGAGTTATCTTGATGAAAGCCTCTAGGGGCTCTAACGTTCCAGACATTGTTACGCTGCAGTTGACTGATGAGAAAACAGGTTCGGTTATCTTGGATGGGTCTAGTGCCACAACTTCCAGTCGTGCAGAAGGCTGTCCCGTCTTTGCTATATATTTGCTTAGAACATGGGTGAACGAAGTATCTTTAGCTGTGTCCAGCCACTTTAATAGAAACTCGCCAACCCTGTGAATATACGAGCGTGGATACTTGCCTTGTGTTAAATAACTGCGTTTGATGAGGTTTCCCGTGTCATGGAGGTATTCAAAAAATGTTGGGGGTTCCTCTATTTCCATTTCTGTTTTGATAGTTTCAACTAGAAAGTCTGGAGAAACCCATGTCTCCTTTTCTACTTTTGTCGCCATTTTCTCGACGTATGCCCTAAGCTGTGCGGTGAAGGTCACTACGTCTTTGTAGTTGTGTTCTTTAGCCTCTCTTTCAGCTAATCTCAGAATAAAGAGAGAAAGGCTGTCACTTTCTATCTCTAAAGCCGTGTTAGGTAAGTTGTGTGCCTCATCAACTATGAGAAGGATTCGGCTCAGAGGTTTTTCGAGATTCTTTAGAAAAACACTTCGGATGACTGGGTCAAAAATGTACAGATAACTCAGTGCAACAACATCAACTTCCCCAACTAAGAGCTTAATCAACTCATAGGGACAAAAACCCTCATCTTTACATATTTCTTGAATTTCGAGGGCTGTGAAAGGCTTGGATGAGATGTGTAGTTGAAGGTCTGCGTATCTATCTGGGTTTGCGCTTATTTTTTCGTAATAGGGACATTGCCCTCTTGCCTTCAATAATTCGCAAATCTCCATGGTAGACCTTGCGTCTGGGGCGTGGCGAACGATAAATGGGTGGAAGCACATGGCTTGTCTTCCACGAATAGAAATCCCTGATACCATTTGTTTCCTTGAGACGGCTCTGAGTTCTTCGATTACACGGTCGTGTTGGCGATGTGTTTTTGCTGTGTAGATTATCTTTAATCCTTGTTCTTTCGCTACGGGTAGACAAGCGGATAAGACTGCGATGGTTTTGCCCAAGCCGTTGCTTCCTTCAATAACGACATGCTTCCCTTTTTTCACAGTCTCATAAACGGTTTTGGTAAAAGTGTCTTGATGTGGTCTAACGTTTGGATAGGGGAAGTAACTTGCGACCGTTTTTGGAAGTTTTGGCATAGGGTTTCAGTACCTTGACCACTAATCTTCTGTGTGTTTAGAAGGGCATAACTCATTTACAAGGCACAGTTTACATAGGGGTTTCCTTGCTTTGCAGTATTTTCGTCCAAGCGCGATAAGCAGTAGATGAACAGCCAAGTGGTCTTCTGGTTGATAAAGCGACTGAAGCGATTTTTGAGTTTCTTTGTAATCGGCTTTTGGATGAACTAATCCGAGCCTTTTTGAGACACGGTTCACATGGGTATCGATGGGGATTATCGGTTTCTTGGCACAAAAGAGGAGTGTTACATCAGCTGTTTTGGGTCCAACTCCAGGGATTGTCAGAAGCGTTTCACGTGCTTCTTCCAATGGTGAAGTGTAAATGAAATCCATGGAGCCGTTGAACTTTTCCAGAATCACTTGAGAAACACTCTTTATCACTTTAGACTTATTTCTGTAAAGCCCCGCAACCCTAATTGCCTCTTCAATATCCTTTGCATCCGCCTTTGCTAGAGTGTGTGGAGTTATTGAGAACTTGCGCGAAAGATTTTCGAATGCTTGGGCCGTGTTTCTGCTGGCTGTGGCTTGGGAGAGTACCGTTCTGATTAGTGTTTGGAAAGGGGTTGTATGTGGGTCAGCCCATCTTGGGAGGGAGAAATTATTTTGGAGTATGTGCAGGATTCTGTTTGCCTTGTCCACTTTGTTCGTGTTACTCGCTAGCATAGGAGTGTGGCGTCCTTCTTTGAAAATACTAAATAGTGGTGCACAATGCTATAAATAAGAGTGGTAGGTTACAGCATGGCTCGTGCAAAGTTTGTTCAAGAGGAAATAAGAGAAAAGGATAGACTCTTTCTATCTACTTATCTGGAAATGGAGAACGCGGGTTTGATTCTTTTGAGTGAAGAAGAGGATCGGTTGGGGACGTTGGCTGTTAGTGTGCCTCAAAAAGACGAACTGCTAGGTCCACCGTTGTCGTCTGTTCTGCTTGGTGACCGCAACATAATGATTGCTCGCATTCTAGCCGAAAGCCTTGCCAAGAAAATGACCAAAATTGCCTTGGTTTCGGTTTTCACTAAAACAATGACTGAGAAGGAGGCTGGTCCGATTCTCTTAAAACTTGTTGATAAAACGGTTAGTAAAGAAGAGGAGGCTAGAAAGTGAGTTTACGAGAGTTTGTTGAGGAAATGGAAGAGAAAGGGGAAGTCTCTCATATAAAGTCTCAGGTCTCGCCAAGTTATGAAATTTCATCAGTTATGAAATCATTCGATGGCGATCCACTGCTGATCTTTGACAATGTGAAAGGTTACAGAACCAAAGTTGTGGCAAATGTTTGCGGAACTCGAGAAAGAATCTGTTCGGCACTAAATGCTAACCCAGAAAATCTGTACAAACGACTACTCGATGCTTGGCGGTCACCAACTCCAGCGAAAGTTGTTAAAGAAGGTCCAGTCAAAGAAGTTGTTGAAAAGGCGGATTTGTCTAAGATTCCTATTTTGAGGCATTTCGAGAAGGATGCGGCTCCCTACATAACATCTGGCATAATCTCCGCAAGAAGTCCAGACGGAAAAACTGAAAATGTTTCGATTCACCGTCTGATGATTGTTTATAAGAATCGTCTGGCTATCCGTTTGGTTCCAAGGCATCTTTTCAAATTGTGGAGCATGGCTAAGGAAGAGGGAAGAGATTTGGAAGTTGCCATATCAATTGGTTTGCATCCAGTTCTTTTAATGGCTGCGACTTCCGTTTTGCCATTCGGTGTAAGTGAATTCAGCGTAGCAAACGTTCTATTGAAAGGAGGACTACGGCTGATAAAGTGTGAAAATGTAAACGCCTATGCTCCTGCGGATGCAGAACTGGTGCTAGAAGGCACTATCTCAACCGAGAAGGAGATTTTAGAAGGTCCCCTCGTAGACATAACCGGAACATACGATGTTCAGAGAAGCCAACCCATAGTCAAGATAACTAGCATAATGCACCGTGAAGACTACATTTACCAAGCACTACTACCCTCCGGAACCGAGCATAGGTTGTTAATGGGTTTACCCCACGAAACAATGATTTGGGAAGCAGTCGCAAACGTCGTTCCCGTGGTGAAAGCCGTAAACCTCTCTGCAGGTGGGTGTGGATGGCTCCACGCCATAATTTCGATTGAAAAACAAACAGAGGGAGATGGAAAAAACGCTTTAATGGCTGCGTTCGCAGCTCATCCCAGTCTCAAACATGTAGTAGTCGTGGATACGGACATCGACGTCTTCAATTTGGAGGATGTTGAATGGGCTATTGCAACTCGTTTTCAAGCCAATGAAGATTTGATCATCATCCCAAACGCAAGGGGATCTACCTTGGACCCTTCTGCCGATCAAGAGACGGGTTCAACAACAAAGCTCGGCATGGATGCGACACGTCCATTGACAAAGCCTATAAATAAATTCACACGGGCAAAAATACCCACAAGTGAACGAATAGGGAGAATTATAGGCGAAATAAAGAGGTCAACTTGTTAGGTATATACTTTCACGAAACGAATCTTAACGCTAAGATGCGCTGATGACGAAAGCCGCCTCTTAATCGTTTTTCATGTGTTTTGAATAAGTTTAAGCGATGTGGCAAACAAAGAGTTTGTCAACACGTGAGCGTGTCATGATGTTTTCTATTCACTGACGATAAAGGTTTGGGCATTTTAAAAGAAGGTATTCAAGAGGATGGACCACGGAGTTATGAAACACCACACGATGACAGTACGGGTTAGTTCGTTTGAAACATCAGAGAAAACAATCCGAAAAATCATTCATGTATTATGCTCGAATCAGAGTTTCCTCGAATTTTGAGGTGCAAGGATGGCCGTCAGCCACGAGCATTTTCTTTTCGTTTGTGTTTGCGATTACAGAACGTAACGTGTTGATTTCGTTATGAGCGCATATAGGGACACTGTGGTCCGAGAGAAGTTTTCGCATAAACTCGTCGTCTACTCTGCCCCTTTTCTCACGGAGACGTTTTCTGGCAAAGTCATACCTAGAAAACGCTGTTGGTTCAAGAGGCTTCATCTCTTCTACGATAGGGGTTAGAAACACATTGGACGCAACCAACACGCCTTCTTTCGACTTTCTCAAACAACTCTTAGTCAAACCCATCTCGATTACAACGGCTTCTTTCTTGTCAGCAACCAGATAGCAAGTTCCAGCATTATTAGCAAATTTTGGGGTCTGACGGATGAAATCAATTGCCGTGTCAACAGAAGCACAGTTCTCTAAGACCAGTTGCATAACCTGTCTTGAAGACACACCTCTAGATAATGGCAACTCCCTTGGTTCCCAGCCTGCATCACCAATAAACAAGCCTACATTGTTCAGTCCTTCTTCGACTCCTAATATGGTGATAGTACCGCCTACGAAGGAGAATCCCTTGTCTTTCTTAACGATTCGAATTTGGTTACACTTTCTAAAGTCTAACATAAAGTCATAGTTTCTGCCAACAATGGGCATCCCATCGGTTGTCATGGTGCCAGAGGCGGAGATGATTGTGCAGTTTGAAGAAGCCTTAGCAGTAAATGGATAAGCGGTCTCGAGGAGTAGGGAGTCGTATGACAATTGTGCTCCCTCAGCCACACCTCGAATTTCTTCCAGCAACTCTGGAAAATGCCTCGCCATAACTCTCTCATTCTCCAATGCCAGTCTAAGCCCATACTCCATAGTCAAGCCATCATCTGCCAATTTTTGTTCAAGAAACGAAAGGTCGTGAACGCAAACATCTCGTATCATCTTTCCCAAGGCTAAGCCACGGGCAAAACAGCTGTCGCCACTTAACGTGATATATTCCAACCACTGCTTCCTCAGATGCGCACTCAATAAACCGCTTTATGAAAATTTTGGTTTTATTCTTGAACAAGTAAGACTGATAAGCACCAAGGACATTTCACTCACATCAATCATGGAGAGTTCCTATGAGACGACAAGATGTCGAGAAAGTAGTTAAGAACTGGTTTGCCAAAACCGCTGGTCACGAGTGGAAGCGCTTGAGGCGAAACCCATACCATCAACTGGAGTTCACAGTCACCACGCACTTTCTTGAGAAATACCTTCCCAAGAAAGGGTTATTACTAGATGCCGGTGGTGGACCGGGAAGATACACAATAGCGTTGGCGAAGAAAGGCTACGACCTGATTCTTCTCGACTTGGTAAAAGAGATGCTAGAACTCGCGAAGAGAAAAATCAAGAGAGAAGGGGTTCAGCATAAAGTGAAGCAAATAGTCGAAGGCTCAGTCACAGACTTATCCATGTTTAAGAATGAAACCTTTGACGGAGTCTTGTGTCTCGGCGGCCCGCTCTGCCATCTACTTGACAGTAAACTAAGGGAAACAGCGGCAAGAGAGTTGGTAAGGGTTGCCAAGACGGGCGCTCCTCTTTTCGTCTCCGTGATAGGTAGACTCGGTCTTCTCAAAACGATTCTGTACAGGCTTCCTGATGAAATAAGGGATTGCCATCATCATCTGGAGGTTGGAGACTACATACCCGGTGTGTTACCACGCAAAGAGGTAACTGGCTTCACGGCGGCTCACTGGTTCATGCCAGAAGAACTCAAAGAACTCTTCGAAGGACTGCACGTTGAAACATTAGATTTAGTGGCGCTTGAAGGCTTGTCCTCCCACCTGGAGCGAGCAACAAACAGACTGCAAAAAGATGAAGAAAAGTGGAGCATGTGGGTCGACATCGTTCTAAAAACGTGCAATCATCCTTCGGTTGTTGGAACGGCTGAGCACATATTGTACATAGGAAAGAAGGCTCCACATTGATCTTTCATGCTAGAGCATTAGTTCGTAAAGGTAAATGTCCTCTCCCCAGTAATGTTTTCTGAGATGCCCACACTTAATGAATCCAAATTTCTCGTAGAGAGACATCGCTTCCTTAAGCCTCGGAGTTGTGTCCAACCACACTTTAACTGCGCCATTCTCTCTTGCGTATTTTATGGCTTTCTCAGTCAAAGCGGAACCTATGCCTCTCTTTCTATGCTCTCTGTCAACGACCATGTGCATAAGCAAACACGTGCCATGTGTCAGAGAACAACCCACCACACCCACGATTCGATGACCTTCCCTAGCCACAAAATAGGTATCGTGCCTCATCCATTCTTTCATCTGCTCTGTTGTCGGTTGTCTAGCCTTGACCAATTCATCGGGAAATTTGCCTCTATACTCGTCCCAAACCCTCTTATAGAGCGAGACTATCTCAACCGCGTCACGTCTTCTTGCTCGCTCTACTCGATAGGAGTTGCCATTAAAACGCTCGGGTAACATCTCTGTTCCTCCCGTCCACCTTTCCCAAAGCTCCTCACTTCTCTTGCAAATTAATATTTTGAACGTATATGGTTACATGGAAAGGAAGATTTGTGGGTGATGAGCGCAGAGACTACATCTGACAAACAGTTATTATCAGACTATGGCATTCTATGGTTTTGTCAATAAATAATGAGAGCGCAGTGACTTTGACTGATGAATTTGATGCAGTTGTCGTGGGTGGTGGCTCATGCGGCTCCTTCTCCGCTCTGACAGCGGCAAAGCTAGGCGCCAAAGTGGTGGTTTGCGAGGAACACGAATCAATCGGCATCCCCACGCACTGCACTGGCCATCTGAACCTCAACGGGTTGAAACGTTTAAGACTGCTCCCCTTTCCCAAGAACGTAGTGGAGAACGAGTTTAGAGGCGTAACCTTCTACTCCCCGTATGGAAAAGATTTTTCAGTCAGGTTTGACTCTCCCGTGACATGCACTGTAAACAGGGAACTGTTTGACAAACACCTCGCTGATCTTGCCATGAGGGCTGGTGTAGAATATCGTTTGGGGTCTAAAGTAGAGTCACTTATCCTTAAAAGAGGCTCTGCTAAAGGTGTTGTCACCAACCGCAAGGGTTTTAGGGAAACATTGTTCTCAAAAATTGTCATTAACGCGGAGGGTGTTTCGTCGACTATTTTGAAGAAAGCCGGACTCCAGTCGCTTGACCGTTCTATGGTTGTAAACGCAGTTCACGTTGAGATGAACGGAGTGAAGGATGTTGAAGGAGACTCGGTTGAGGTTTATCTTGGAAAAAAGTATGCCCCTGGCTTTTTCGCATGGATAATTCCCAAACAGAACGGCATGGCTAAAGTTGGGTTAGCCGCAAATGTCGGAAGTCCTAAGAGGTATCTACACAAATTCATCCGTGACCATCCTATAGCATCTCCAAAACTAAGTGATAGTAAGATTCTAAGCCAGTCTTTCTATCCTATTCCACTTGGCGGGCCAATCTCCAAAACTTATCATCGTGGGCTCCTCATAGTTGGAGACGCAGCCTCACAAGTAAAGCCGACAACGGGCGGCGGTGTAATCTTCGGTCTTTTGTGCTCAAAAATTGCTGGCGAAGTAGTATACGAATCCATAAAAAACAATGATTTCTCTGAGAGATTCTTGTCACGTTATGAGAGCAGATGGAGAGCCTTTATAGGTTTTGAGCTCATGTTGATGCGACGACTAAGAATGATGTTAAATGGTCTATCGGACAAGAGAATCGACAAGATTATCGAGTTGTGCGCAAGGCTGGAAATGGATAGAGTCCTTAAGAAGCACGGTGACTTGGACTTTGAGGGGGCGTCTTTGATCCGAATGCTTAGCCATCCAGCCACGTTCATCTTAACGTTTTATTTCATTTTTTCGTCATTCATCCATTGACAAAACGCGAACCCATATCGGTAAACGGAATATTTCGTGGATGGAGTAAATTGCATATATTAAGATATAAGATACTTGTCTATGGGGACTGTGTTGCAAGGGGTTCACGGACGAATCCAAGACGTTGTCAGCGTGAACGAAAAGAAACTAGAAACCGTGCAGAAGTTGTTAAAGTTAAAGCTGATCGCAAGGGGCATGGGTTTAACAGTTCTAATAGTCTACTACAAAGTCTGCAACACTCTACTAAGAATTGCGCTGAAGATCCTTTAGAGGAGACAAAAGACTCAAAATTTCGGAGTTTTGACTAACACCAACTGAATATTTAATAGTCTTTTCGAAGAAATTGAGGACCAGACCTCACATGCCCGCCTTCAAGTACAAGATGGCCCTAGTTATTCGCACAGATTTGAAAATGAGCAAGGGCAAAATTGCGGCTCAAGCCGGGCACGCAGCAGTTTCCGCGGCGGAAGAAGCGAAAAAAAGTCGTCCGAAATGGTGGAAGAAGTGGATTGAGGAAGGGCAATGCAAAATAGCTGTTAAGGCACGATCAGAAAAGGAACTTCTTGAGCTAGAAAGAAGGGCAGAGGAAATGGAACTACCTTCTGCGCTGATTTCAGACCGAGGTTTAACTGAACTGACGCCTGGCACGATAACGTGTTTGGGGATTGGACCAGCCCCTTCCAGTATGGTTGATAAAATAACTGGCGAACTCGAACTTTTTTGAGGCGATTTTTTTTGAGTGTTCCTCGGTTGGAGAGAGAACTCGGGATAGGAGTCTATGTTTCTGAGACTTCTGGGGTTGGGGGAAGAATTCGTCAGTTTCCAGAAGATTTCGTGGTTGAAGAGGTTCTAGTCGACGGTTCTGAAGCCAAGGTTTCATCTGTGGGCACTCCACAAATAGTTGGAAGAGGACGTTATCTCGTCTGTGTTTTGGTTAAGCGAAACTGGGACACACTTAGAGCGGTGAAAAGCATTGCAAGGCAACTGGGCATAAGTGGGCAATACATTCAAATTGCGGGCATAAAGGATGCAAAAGCTATTACAGGGCAGCACGTGAGCGTCAGCTGTGTCAGTGGAGTGACACCCGAACATATACTAAAAGTGGAAACCAAGGGCATCACTCTCTATCCGCAACGTTTTTCTAATGAGAAGATTTCGTCACAACTTCTTCTTGGAAATCGATTCAACATCAAAATCAGAGCTATGTCCTGTTCCTCTTCCATAGTCAATCGTCGAATAGAAGGCACACTAAGCGAACTCAAAGATTTAGGTGGGATTCCAAACTTTTTTGGGCATCAACGCTTTGGCACGATTCGCCCCATAACCCATATAGTCGGTAAGTTCATTGTTCAAGGAGACTGGGAAAATGCAGCCCTCACGTTTCTTTGTCAACCCAGTCCCTACGAGCATCCTCAATCAAGAGAATCTCGACAACAACTCCAGACTTCACGAGATTTCAAGGAGGCGCAAAAGTATTTTCCGTGCTCTCTGCACTATGAACGCTCAATGCTCAGTCATTTAGCTAAGCATCAAAGAGACTATGTGGGAGCCTTCAGAAAACTGCCCACAAAATTGTGTAAACTCTTCGTTCAAGCCTACCAATCTTTCCTATTCAACAAGTTTCTTAGCCAAAGAATAAGGATGGGGGTTCTCTTCAATCTGGTTCAGATGGGAGATTATGTTACGAAACTTGATAGTTATGGGTTTCCAACGGGTAGTTTCACGCGGGTAACTGCACAATCCATGGAGAGCGTTCAGAGGGCCATAGATGAAAACAAGATGCGCATCGCCATTCCCCTCATAGGGTTCAAGCAATTTCTCTCTGGCGGCATGCAAGGTGAGATTGAAAAAGAGATTTTAGAAACTGAAAATCTATCACCTGAGGATTTCAAGCTTTCGACTATGCCCCAGATAAGTGTACCAGGAGGACTGAGAGCAATTCTAACTCCAATACTCAACCTTTCCATAGGAGAAGTATGTAAGGACTCTGCGAATCCATCCAGTCGAGCCCTCAATCTGGGCTTTATGTTGCATAGGGGCTCCTACGCAACGGTCTTGCTACGAGAATTCATGAAGCCAAAGGACTTGATAAAAGCAGGCTTTTAGAGTTTCTTTAGAAAGGTCTCGGCATCTTCATGTTTAGAGAACACTTTGTTTTCTAATAGTTTAGCCTTGATTCTCTCCTTTGCGGTGGTTTCGCTTATATTAAGAGCCTTCTCTATCAGGTCTTGAGGCATCCACCTTTCCAACAAATCATATGAGTAAGTCATTTTGGGAGATTCTTCTCGACCGACGATTCCAACAGAGAATGTCACTTGTAACTCGTCCATGGCTTTCGTGAATTCGGATTTCCTTTCTTTTCCCATGAGGTTAAGGTTTTTCCTCAATAGCGTAGTTGACGTTGCTCCCTTCTTCCTCAAGAGTTCAAGAATTTTTTGTACGGTTTCGCTTAACTTGCGTTTTCCATAGAGTTTGTAAAAATATGGAAACATGTCTAACGAGATTAACGTGACTTGTTTGTGCACAAGTTTTCCGTAGTGAATTTTCTTCTCCTCAGCGAGGGTGTCTGCCCATCGCCATGTCTTTTGAAATTTCTCTTCCTTGTCTTCTCCAGATGTGGCTTGGTATAGGTTTGGAAAACTGAAACCTTTTATTGGGAAGAGGGTGACTAAGCCATACTTGTTTATGAACCTAAGCGCTTCTTTCTCGGTTGTTAACGTGTTTTCCTCAAACATCTTCTCACCTGCACGCCGTTATGCCCGAGAAAATCCTTCAATCTCTGAAATATAACATTTCTCTCTATTGTCGGTGGTTTCACCCCACATATAAAAACGCTTTAGGAAACAAATTAGTGACAAATCCTAAATGAGGATGAGGGAATAGAAGTTTATTTAAAGGATGTGGATGATTTGGATGTTCAAAAAGCAATAAGCTTTGTCGAAAAACACGGGACAGAATTAGAGAAGTATAGGTTACACTATCTACTAGGTAAAGAGAGAGACGATGAGGTTCCGCTGAGATACTTAAGACGGCTTCAGAACGATGACGAAGGCTTTCCCTATGAAAACGAAAAGGGTAAGGTGAGCTGTGTACTCAACACGAGCGCGAACCTCAGTCTCATGATAGAGTTTGGAATTGCTGAGTCAGACGTTTGCAGAAAAACTGCAGAATACCTTCTGGGGGTTCAAGGTAGAGACGGTGGCTGGAACGAAAATGACGAAATCAAACAATATAACCCACCATTCTGGGATTTACCAGGAGACCCAAAAACCAAGATTTGGCTTAGCGCGGATGTGTGCAACCACCTGATTCAACTTGGCTATAAAGAATCCAAGGCAGTAAAGAAGGCAACCGAGTTTCTTTTAAAAAACAGGGATGCCGAAGGAAAATTTGTTGGCTTCCTGCATTCAACATGGATATCAGTGGCGGTCTTCGGTCAGTTGAGGGGAAGTGACTCTGAGGTTGTGAAAAAGGCGCTAAAGGTGATAGAGCGAAACATCAGTCGAATAGAGGATGGAGCCTCAGATTTGATCTGGTGCCTAGAATGTTTCCATGTTGCTGGAATCTCTAAAAGTGTTCCCATAGTCAAGAGATGTATTGACGGAGTGATGGAGCTGCAAAGGGAAAATGGAGCATGGGCATCGGGGGATGGAGAGAAGTATAGTGTTTCTACAACGATTAACGCGTTAAGAGTTCTCAAAATGTACGAGGTTTGGTGAGCTGAAAGGTTCTCTTAGAGATAAATTTGTGAGGTGGCAGAGCTCTTTGGCTTTTCGATTTAATTAAATGTAAAGCTTATCTTTCCGTAGTTAAGAAAACGTTGTATAGTGGATTTAGGAGTGAATAATTGTTTCATAAAATTTTTTAGGAAGTAGCGTTCACAGTATAATACCACGGAAAAAAGAGAGAGGAGTAAGAAAAATGCGTAGAAAAGTAGTGTACTCTATGCTAGCGATTTTGGCTTTGTTGTCGCTCATCTGTGTTCCGAATGTTCCAACGAAAGCTTGGGTTTATCCTGATTGTACTCAGGACGACAAGTTTGAGCTTTTTGGACCTAGGCTTGACAGGCTTCTGATCAATATGTACTCTGACCTCATTGCTGAGTGTGCAGCTATGGAGGAATGCGAGATTGACATCATGGATTGGAAGGCTCCATGGTGGTACTACGATAAATGGACGACACCACCCTACGATGAACTCATTAAACTGGTTAATGTCTCGTGCAATCTAGACGAAATTGCGCTTAAGATCAACAACAACAAAACGGTTTACGGTGAACCTAATCCCTGCCACGTGTCATCGTTTAGGCATGCGCTAGCCCACATGGTTGACAGAAACCAGATCATAATGGTTGATTGTGGAGGCTGGGCTATTCCCATGTACACCGAAGTTCCACGTGCTTGTTGCTTAGAGAAGTACTCCCATCCAGACATATGGCCAGGCGGGCTCCTAGACGATTTAACTCATCCATATGACCAGGCCGAAGCTGAGAGACTGTTGAGAGAGGACGGCTTCTTCAGAATTCCAGAGCCAGATGGACCTTGGTATTGGATACCGGCGCTGGTAGATCCTAAGCAGTGGCCCGAATACACGGTGCCCATCAAAGTGCACTTGACGTTCGTGATCCCTGGTGAAGATCCGATCAAGATGAAAATCGGCTATAGGCTTGAGTTGAAACTAAACGAAATGGGAATTCAACACACCAGCATATTTCTGCCAAATATGGGGATTCATTACGAAGTGATGCTGGAAAAGCAGTTCCACCTGTACCTGGCTGATCAGAACCTGAGGAAGAACCCAGACTACCTCTACGACATGAAGCACAGCCAGATGTACTGGCACCCAGGCGCCTGTCCCAACTACATCCACTTCAACGACACAGAATATGACATGTGGGCAGAGAGACTCAAGTGTGCGGCTACACAGGAGGAGGCTGTGGCGGCAGCCTTGAAGTGTCAGGAGATCTATGCCACTCCCTGCAGGATAGGGTCTGTACCAATCTGTATGTTAGTTGGATACAAGGCCATGAAGAGATGCTACACCGGCACTCCATACGTGGTAGATGAAGAAGACATGTATGAGTGTCAGTCATGGAAGGGCATAGTCAACGGTTACTGGGACAAATGCAGCTGCGGCGGTGACTTCGGCATCAACAGTTGGTGGACATTCCTCAACGCATACCCCGAAGGCCATCTCATGGGCGACTGTGCGCACATGACAATGAGATACGGGTTCATGACTCCTCAGTTGAAGTCGCTTAACCCAATATACGCCTACGACTACTGGGACTGGGAGGTCCTGAACAAAATCTACGACACCCTCATCAAGAACGACCCATACCACAAATTGCATCCTAACCAACCGCAGGAAATACCCTGGATGGCCAAAGACTGGAACATCAGTACCTGGATAGACCCAGTAACTCACGCGGTCAAGACCAAACTAATCTTCCATCTAGATACGGCCATCACGTGGCAAGACGGTGTCCCATTCTGCCCTGCAGACGTGAAATTCACCCTACTAGACTTGCCAAGAAGATTAGAGCAGATGGGACTGCCTCCGCCATGGTGGCACATGAAGGTGAAGCAAATCCACAACGTGCAAATGCCAGACCCCTGCACGGTCGAGGTGCTATTCAACTGCACGAGCATGTGGGCGTTGCAGTGGATAGGAGCGCTCAAGATACTTCCGAAACACATATGGGAGCCTCTTCTTGATCTTCACCAAGCTGGAGTGGTAGACATAACTGGCTTCGCTCCTGACCCCAACCTAATCGGCACTGGTCCATGGAGACTGGAAGAATACGTTCCCCTCAGCCATGTTCTGCTGGTTGCCAACAAACCCAGCAGTGTAGTACAAACAGACCTTCCAGGCAGTGAGCCTATCCACTCACCGAACGGATACTTCCGATGGTGTCCAGTCCACATCAACATCCACACCCTACACGAGTTCCACAACAAGGACCCAATCGATTTCGGAATGAAAAATCCCTGGTACTGCACGCAATGGAACTACACAAAGGGCAAACATGAGAACATAAGCACACAATACCACCTGACATGGTACCCATATGATACATTCTATGATCCATTTGACGTTTGGAATTACACTGGAGCTTGGAGATATTACGATCCGGATGCAGCAGAAGGTTATGTCAGCGTAAGTGATGGAATGTTACATGTTTCAGGCTATGGCCCCCCACCTGGTCCTTACGAAGAAGGTGGGCTTATGACAATAGGAGAATTCAACTATCCGGTGACTATTGAAACAAGACTCAGATCCAATTCTAATTATAACTCTCCATCGTTACATTTCAGACAACAATGGGCGCAAGGTTCTATTTGGGTTCAGTACGATTACTCTGCCGGGGGTTGGCATGCTGGCTATATGGACACAACAGGACACCATGATGTTGTTTGGGCAGGTTCACACATTGCTGGGATATGGTACACGCTCAAACTGGTAGTGAATTCAACCAACTTTAAGGTGTACTTGAATGATGCTTTGAAAGTTGATAGCTATTGGTCGCCCCCACAAGAAATCAGCAAAACCATTGGCCTCACATCAACTTACGGGAGTTATGGTAGTGGAGATTTTGATTGGGTAAATATCACGTTGACAACCACAACCTATGACACCAACTTGAACGGCATCCTCGACCAAGGCGACTACATCGACATGACAAGGAAAAAAGACGAGGTACCCGTTGGTCCAACGATTAGACATCACGTCTTCTACGTGGAGACGAGGGGTGTAGGACCTGTGTATCCACCATGCAACGTGACCATATGGACAGACTGGTACAGCCAGAAGATCTATCCATGCGACGAAGCAACCTTCGGAATAACCCTACACAATCAGTGGCTCAACCCGATACCCAACACTGCGTGGCCAAATCACGAACAAGTAGGCGAACTGTGGGTAGACAAAATAGTCAAGCTATCCGTCAAACAGATCATAGAAGGCGAGTCAGGCACGGAATTCCCACCAGGGCAATATCTCCACTTCCAAAATACAACAAAGGTGAAATTGCCAACGGATCAGCTCGCGTGGACGCCTATCCACTACCAGACAACGGGAGCTGTCTATAGCACCTACTGGGGTTGGCACATTGTCAATCCGTGTGACACATGGACGTATCCTCCAGGCGACATAATAACCTTCGAAGCATGTATGGAGATCGACCTGCCGGAGCCAACATGGTTCCTGTGGATGCATCCTACAGAGGTTCAGATAAAACCCACAGAAAACATAATTCTTCCAGCCTGCGAACATCACAAAGAGATCATCAACCTACACTTCAAGAAATGCCACTACGACATCAAAGTATTAGTCCACATAAAGGGCCCGCCAAAACTCGTAGTCACCAAGGATGATGGAACAATCCCAATCCCCGTCTGCGTACCATTCACACTAGAACCTTACCAGCAAGTGGCGTTCCTACAATCTACGGTCGTCCATTGGCTCGAGTATGGAATAGTACACATCAAACAGCCAACGGTCATACACGTTCTTGAGGGAATGATCTTTGTGGACGGGATTCCAATCCCGCCTTGTGTACCATACCCACTGGTGCCCTGCCAGGTGGTGGAATTCTTGCCATCTACGGTGGTTCATTGGGTCGAGATGGGACATATGGAGATCATGGGAGCACCAACGGTCATACACGTGTTAGAAGGCAAAGCCTACAAAGACCCATACGTAGTCCACAACCCATGGCTCTGTCAATGGATAAACTGCACCTACGACTTCTGGTCCACCATCCCACCAGACATAGCCGGCAAATGGTGGGACACCTGGCACGAAGTGGGCTGGCACGGCCTCCTACCAGCAGGCCACCAAATACAGATCCCAGACTGCAAAGTCGACATGAAAGACGTCTTCAAGGGTGCAAAGGCTTTCGGCTCACATCCATGCCACCCAAGATGGGAAGCCATCGCAGACCTCAACGGCGACTACAAAGTCGACATGAAAGACATCTACTTTATCGCTAGAAACTTCGGCTGGAAATGCTAAAAATCTAAGCGCGCCAAGAGCGCGCAACCCCCCATTTTTGCTTCTTGCCAGAATCCTTGCATATAACGGATTATGGTGTGAGTCTGAAGCGGTCTCTCGGAAACAACACGACCTCACGAATATTCTTCTTTCCAGTCAGCGCCATGATAAGTCGCTCCAAACCAATAGCCCACCCAGCATGAGGTGGCATCCCGTAATCAAACACTTTCAAGTGATATCTGAAGGATTCTGGATTCAAGCCCTGCTCCCTCAATCTCTTAACTAGAAGTTCTTTTGAATGAACACGGGTTCCTCCAGAGGCGATCTCTATCCACCTCCACATAAAGTCAAACCCCTCGGAAATTTTCGGGTTGTCTTCTCGCGGTTTTATGTAAAAAGGCTTAGACTCGGTTGGCCAATCTGTTATGAAATAATAGTAGTGATGGAGTTTGCCGAGCTTTCTAAGTGCGGGAGTAGAGATATCTTGTCCCCATGGGATGTGAATTTTTTCTTTCTTCAATTCTTCAATTACTTCGTCATAGGTGAGGCGCTTGAAGGGTGCCTTCGGCACTTCAACATTATGTTTCAAGATTTTCAATTCCTTCTGACACTTTTCTCTTACAGCCTCGCATATACGCTGAACAAGTCTTTCAAGGACACACATCACATCTCCAGCAGTTGCGAACGCTTGTTCAATATCCATAGAAATAAATTCACTTATGTGATGGCGAGTATGGAACTCTTCCGCCCTAAAAAAGGGGCCAATCTCAAAAACCTTCTCGAAACCCATCACCAATTGTTCCTTGTACAATTGGGGGCTCTGCGCAAGGAAGGCCTTCTGACCAAAATATTCAACAGGAAAGAGTGCCGCTCCACCCTCGGTTGCTGAGGCGATGATTCTAGGCGTGTGAACTTCTACAAAGCCTTGACCCGACAAGAAACCTCGTGTGGCTTCTAACACCACATGCTGAATTTTGAAAATCGCTCGGCTTTCATCTCTACAAAGGTCAAGGGCGCGCGAATCGAGGCGCACATCAATTTCGGCAGGAACTCGTCCTGTGACGTCTAAGGGAAGAGGAGGCTTTGGCACAGCCAGTACCCGAATCTCGCTGGGAATAATCTCGATGCCTCTTGGAGTAAGTTCTGTTTTTCTAACTATACCTCTTACACCAATACTGCACTGCCTTTGTAAGGAGTCAACTCTCCTCATTACATCCTGGCTAACGCCCTCTCGGGGAATAGTGACCTGAACCGTCCCCTCTCTATCCTGTAGAATCACGAACCTTATCGCACCTAAATCTCGAATATCCCGAACCCACCCTAAAAGCACAACCTCTCTTTCATGTAATTCAGGCGTTACCTCCGACGAATAATGAGTTCTACTCCAGTCTCCTAACGGATCAACTTCCATAAAAGTCCACTCTGTTACCTTGCAAACTCCACTCTGAGGGTTATTCCTCGCACCTTCTTTGCTATTTCCTTCAAAGCCTCAACTTTTATCCCAGGTGGTCTCTTATTCCGCTTCTTTAAAATAGCCCTTGTTTCAGTGGTTCCGTCGGGAAGCCAAATCGTATTTATTGTTATAATACTTAACGGTGCGAACAAATCTTCCAGAAATTTTCTTTCATCTACTCCATGCTCTAATATACGGATTGTTTTCCCCATCTTCTCTTCAAGAGCCTTGACGATTTTTCTGCCTTGACCTAATAGGCGTGGCATGCCACCACGATCAACTATTAAGGCTAAGAGGTCGTCGGCTTCCACAGCCTTATGAAAATAAACGTCTTGGAGGGAAGGATTTTCATCTTCGAGTGAGAGAAGTAATCGAGCTATTTCTAGATCTGTTTGGCTGATTTCTCCTGTCTTAACTTTTTTTGAACACTTTGGACACAATATTCCGCTTTTGAGGCAGAAATTGCATAATGACGTTTTCACCTCTTTTAGAGTCCTCCCTCTGAAATAAAGGAGGGGGCGGAGCCCTTAAAGATTTTTACGCGCGCTTTTTACTTCGCTAACGTTATCTCGATGGTGCTGACGTTTAGAGGCTGGCCACCCTCTTCAGTGGGTGTCACTTGCTCAGTGCCGATGCCCACGTTTTTGATTGTCACGTCCGGTAGGAATCGGCGTCTTACGACTTCAACGACGTCAACAGCCCGACTGATTGCTCTCCCTCGCGCCTTTACGTTTACTTCCTTTGCTCCGCCGTGGAAGAGGGTTATGCAAGCCAGTACGTAGTTCATTACTGGCTTTCTTCCGATCAACACCGCATTGCTTTCTCTCACTGACATTTCCCGCCTCACTCCTTGTTTTTGTTTTTGCTTTTGGCTCCCTATGCTATTTTCTGGGTAAATAAATAGGTTGCGGTATTTTATCTATAGTACAATTCTTCATGGTTAGTCGGTGAAATCTTGTAAGCGAACGACATCCAAAAAGATTTGAATGAAGTGAAAACCAAGAATTTGTAGGAAGCAGATATGCCTTAAATAACCTAATCCTAAAATAGCCTAACAAGGAAGGTGATTCGGTGAGCAGGGAGATTCTCTCCAAACGCCCATTTCGTTTGCTTAAGATGCTGTACGAGCAAGGCAAACCATTAACAACTTACACTTTAGAAATGAAGCAAAACGAGTTGGCAAAAGGACTGGAAATAAGTCGCCAAGCATTAAATGTCCACTTGCGCAAACTCCGAGATCTTAGGTACATTCGAACCGGAAGGGGGTTCATAGACGTAACGGAGAGTGGACTAAGAGCGTTGGGAGTGTCGGCGAATCCCGCCTTCATCTTCATTAAGGTTTCTCCGGTCAAAAGAGGAGAAGCCTACACAAGAATAGGGGAGTTTCCCGTTCAACGATTTTTTAGAGTAGCTGGCGACATGGATGCGGTTCTTGTTGTGGAACGGGAAAATCTCGAGGAAACACTTCGAAAACTAGCCTTTGTAGACGGCGTCCAGGATACCAAATCTTACATCACAATCCAAGTTATTAAGTAACCCAACTTTAGAGAGGGGTTTAACTCTTGAAACTCCATGAATATGAGGCGAAGGAAATCTTTTCTAAGTATGGAATGCCAACGCCAAAGGGGGAGTTAGCAACATCTCTAAAACAAGCTCGAGATATCGCCACTAAACTCGGCGTCCCAGTTGCCATCAAGGCACAAGTTCTGGTTTCTGGCAGAGGAAAGGTTGGTGGAATCCTTTTCGCTAGTTCACCCATGGAAACTGAAGTCATGACAAGAAAATTGTTAACTACAAAGGTGAAGGCGACTAGAGTTCAGAGCGTTTTGGTTGAGGAGAAACTTAACATTAAGAAGGAGTTGTATTTTGGTATAACCACTGACCGTTCAAGTCAAAGCTATGTAGCGATCGCCTCTTCAGAAGGTGGAATGGACATAGAAGAAGTAGCTGCTACTATGCCCGAAAAAATAGTGAGGGTTTTAATAAACCCGTTTTGTGGATTCCGTTCCTATCACGCACGCCAAATTGCCAGAAGACTGGGTTATGCCGCAAACCAACTAATTGATCTGACTCGAATTTTCATTCAGCTCTACAAGGTGGCGATGGATTATGATGCGGAGATGATTGAGATTAACCCCCTTGTTGAGACCATCGACGGGAAGTTTGTGGTGGCTGATGCTCGCTTACTAGTAGACGACAATGCCCTTTATCGACACACAGAATACAAAGAACGACTTGTTCAAGAGGAAACCGAACTTAGTCCCAGAGAGATAGAAGCCCAAAAGAGTGGACTCGCATATGTTCCACTTGATGGAAACATTGGGATCATCGGAAATGGGGCGGGTTTAGTGATGGCCACTTTGGATGTGGTTCAACTTCACGGAGGAAACCCTGCTAATTTTCTTGACGTGGGCGGTGGCGCCTCTGCAGATAAAATGGCGTCAGCCCTTGACCTTGTTTTATCTGATCCGAAGGTGGAGGTTGTTTTCATCAACATTTTGGGGGGCATCACTCGTTGCGATGAAATTGCAAAAGGAATCTTAGGGGCGAAGAGGCGGGTTGGGTTTGTGAAGCCGATGGTCATTCGGTTGGTTGGGACCAACGAAGAGGAAGGAAGAAAGATTCTGACAGAGGCTGGCATCCATGTTTTGGATAGCATGGAGGATGCTGCTATGAGAGCTGTTGAAATGGTGAAGTCTGGGGGATGAGGTCTTGGGTGTTTTTGTTGGCAAAGACACCAAAGCGATTGTGCAGGGAATAACCGGCAGTCAGGGAAGTTTTCACACAAGGCTCATGCTTGATTATGGGACAAAGATAGTTGGGGGTGTGACACCAGGGAAGGGCGGGACACAAGTTCATGGCGTTCCTGTTTATGACACTGTTGAGGAAGCGGTAAAGAGGCATGCCGCAAACGCCTCTATAATTTTTGTTCCTGCTCCCTTCGCCGCCGACTCTGCCTTTGAGGCTATTGAGGCTGGGTTGAAGACTCTGGTTATCATTACAGAGCGAATTCCGATCAGGGACGCCGTTGAGGTTATGGCTTACGCGAAACATGAGGGCGCCGTTGTCATTGGTCCAAATACTCCTGGAATCATTGTACCCAATGAGTGTGAGTGTAAGCTCGGTATTATGCCCGCGCACGTTTTCAGGTCTGGTGTAGTGGGTGTGGCTTCCAGAAGCGGAACCCTAACCTATGAGATTGCTTCTGGGCTTTCGGCTATGGGGCTTGGTCAGTCAACCTGCGTGGGTTTAGGTGGTGACCCCATTGTTGGATTAAGTTTTGTTGACATGCTCAAGAGGTTTAGTGAAGACAGGCAGACGAAGGCGGTTGCCTTGATCGGTGAGATTGGCGGGAACTTGGAGGAATTGGCTGCCGAGTTTATCGCGTCTGAGGGGTTTGACAAGCCTGTGGTTGCTTTTGTGGCTGGGCGAACAGCGCCTCCTGGGAAGAGGATGGGTCATGCTGGGGCGATTATTATGGGAAGCGCAGGAACCGCTCAGAGCAAGATTGAGGCTTTTTTGGAGGCTGGTGTGAGGGTTGCTGAGAAGCCGAGTGATGTTGCGAGGATTTTGGCGAGGGAGTTGGAAAGGTAAAGTATATTTGGCGGGAGGTTGTTTGAAACCTAATTTGGTTCAGAGGGATTTGTAGTGCCTCTTGTTGATCCTGTGAAGAAGGCTATCGCTCAGCGTGCTCGGTTGTTTATGAAGATCTGTAGAGATTGTGGTGTACGTAATGCTAGCTCTGCTGTTAAGTGTAGGAAGTGTCGTAGCAAGAATTTGAGATGGAAGAAGCGGGAGCTGGTTCGTTAGCTTGTAGATGTAGGGTTTCTGTGTGTGCGTGTGTGAGGGCCTCTCTATAGAGGGGGGAGAAGAAAATTTTGTTCTTCATCATCAACTCCTCGGAGGAACTTTAGTTTTGGCGGTCTGATTATGAAACAGACGCCAGGAAGGGGTTCTGTTATATGAAAAGTTATGATAACTGTTGATAAGTCTGTTTTCAAGAGTTTGCCTGTGATTGCTTGCTGTTCGCCTAATGATTGAAAAAGATTGATTTCGTGTTCATAACTCCTAACCAACCCCCAAAAAGTCAAATGCGAACAATCAAATATACCCAGTTATTTCACTATCTTTCAGAGTTTTACCCAAAAGTTATTACAGAAATCGGACAAAGCTATGACATTGTGATGAATCGTGTCGAAGGAAGATAAAATTTTGGAGGAGCTGAAGCGAATAAGAGAGTTGCTTGAACCCAAGCCTGCTCCACCGCCACCAAAGGGACTGTGGAACGAGTTTATGGACTTCCTTTCGAAATACAAGGTCATGGGGCTTGCTGTTGCGTTCATCATGGGCGTGTACCTCGGTGCCTTGGCAAAAGCGCTCGTTGATGACTTGATCATGCCCATAATCACTCTAGTCGTGCCGGGCATCGAGTGGGAAAAGATTGTGGTTGGACCATTTCGCATTGGACACTTCATCGGGAATCTGATAACCTTTCTCATCATAGCCTTCGTGATCTTCCTAATGGTCAAGGTCACAAAACGATGGGGAATCGAATAGCGAAAGCACATTGAACCTCTCCTTTTTCTTGAGACAGAAACCATAATTGCTGCAAATGGAGCCTATTAATATTATGGAGTCCAAATTCGAACTCGTTGTTTAAAGATTCATTGGCTTACTTTCTCAAATTGATGACTGTTTTGTTCAAACGTGTCCAGTAAAGCTTTTAAGTTTGAAGTATCCTATCCCATAGGAGGGGATAAATTATGTTGCACAAAAAGCGAGAAGATATACTCAAGAGATTGGCGAAGATTGAGGGTCACGTTCATGGCATTCGGAGAATGATTGAAGAAGATAAAGAGTGCCCAGACATTCTTCTACAACTTGCAGCAGTTAGAGCTGCAATAAACAAGGTAGGCCGCCTTGTTTTGGAAGATCACATAGAAATCTGCATTGTCCAAGCCTCTAAAGAGGGAAAAGTCGAAGAATCTGTGATGGAACTGAAGGATGCGCTCATCAAATTCATGTAACACCTGTGAGAAGAAATGGAAAGTCAAAGGAAGAGAGTAACCGAGTTTCTGCGACTCAGTGTAGTTCTGATCGCAATACTCGTAAGTTGGTTAGGTTTTTCTCCTATCCTCTATTCTTTTGATATAGCTGCAATCTTGGCAGTAATTGCAAGTAGCATCCCAATTTTCAAATCCATGATAAAATCGCTTTTGAAAAGATCTGTGACAGCCGAAATGGCTATGGCTTTAGGTATGTTAGCATCCCTACTAATTGGACAGTTTCTTTCAGCAGCTGTTATAGGTTTCTTTATGCTATCTGCTGATTTCCTTGATGAATTTACCACTGAAAAAAGCAGAACTGCTATTAGCAAACTTGTAAAAATGTCACCTAAAACCGCCATTATCAAGCGGGATGACGAAACAGAAACCGTAAATATAAACAAGGTGCAACTAGATGATGTTGTTATCGTGAAATCCGGAGAAATGATACCTGTTGATGGTAAAATAGTAGAAGGCCACACTGTTGTTAATCAGGCTCTAATCACAGGTGAGTCAATATCAATAGAAAAAACTGTTGGTAATGATGTTTTTGCTGGTACAATCAATCAAGTTGGGGCAATTCAGATAAGAGTTACAAAAATTGGTAAAGACACTACACTAGGACGAATTATTCAGCTTGTAGAGGAAGCTGAGACCTCAAAGGCGCCGATCCAAAAAATTGCAGATCGCTTCGCTTCAAGATTTATACCTCTGGTCTTTGTTGCCGCTATACTGACTTACGTATTCACCAATAACATAACCAATGCGATATCAGTCATTGTAGTCGCTTGCCCATGCGCGATTGCATTAGCAACTCCTTTAGCTGTGGTTGCGAGCATAGGAAACGCTGCAAGAAGGGGAATAATCGTTAAAGGTGGGATCTATCTCGAAGAAATCGCGAAGGTAGATACTTTAGTTATTGACAAAACTGGCACACTCACTTTGGGCACACCCAAAATCACAGAGATAAAATGCTATGATGAGCACTGCGAAAAAGAGGTAATTGATCTAGCTGCAACTGCAGAACTTCACTCAGAACATCCTCTAGCAAGTGCAATAGCTGATAAAGCTCAAGAGTATGGGATTGAAACATGTGAACATGATGACTGCGAGGTTGTTCCAGGCAAGGGAGTGATTGCAACATTAAAAGACCAGACAATAGTATTGGGCAACAGAGAATTGATTCAACAAAGAAAACTGAGAATCCCAAAAGAAATTGAAGAATTTATGAAAGAAAGGGAAAAGGATGGAAAAACCAGCTTAATAATAGCACATAACTCAGAAATTTGTGGGGTCATTTGCGTAGCGGATATGGTGAGAACAGAAGCGCAATCTGCTATAACTGAATTGAAACGTAAAAGCATTGAACTAGTTATGATGACAGGTGACAATCCACGCACAGCAAAATTCATTGCACAACAAATAGGAATTAATGAAGTGTATGCAGAAATGCGACCGGAACAAAAGGTTGACAAAGTGAAAGAACTCGGCAGACAAGGACGTAAGGTCGCGATGGTAGGTGATGGAATAAACGATGCTCCAGCACTCGCCGAGGCATCAGTTGGAATAGCTATGGGAGCAGCTGGAACTGACATAGCCATCGAATCTGCAGATATTGCCTTGATGACTGATAATCTGGGAGGAATTCCTGAAATAGTCAACATTGGACGAAGAACTTTTAGGGTTATCAAACAAAATCTTATAGCAAGCGTCATTTTTAATGTAGTGGGCGTTTCTCTCGCTGCTGTCGGTATATTAAACCCTTTGATGGCAGCCTTTGCTCATACTCTGCCTGATTTCATTCTCTTTCTAAACTCCTCTAGACTTATTCGAGGAACTTAAAACCCAAAAGTCTTGAGCATTGGCAAATCTGTGGAAAGATTTCTGTGACATCAAGACAAAACATACTATGAACAGCTCAAAATCTTCTTAGATTTGGTAGGATTCAGCACATTACGGAAAATCAAGACGGGTTCGAATTCCCATATACGACATTTTATTTGTCACGACACACGAACGACAGAAGCATTCTCCTTTCTTGAAAAGAACGTAGATTTTGGTGCGCAGAGATATGGAGCCCCGGGCGGGATTCGATCCCGCGACCTACGGCTATCCTTATCTAGATACAAGGCCGTTGCTTTTGTCGCAATCTCTCTAACCGCTGAGCCACCGGGGCACACAATTAACTGACTGAACCTTGAAAATAAGTTTTCGCCGTACCCTCACCTTAAGATTGTGCAATAATATTAAGATAGCTTAGCAACAGAAGTTTAGTCGAGTCTAACTCCTTGCCTTACAGATTGGATGATGAGGTTGATTCGAGTCGCGTTGGCAAGGAACACTCCCAGTCTGTAGGAACTTTTTAAAGTTCTTAATAGTTCAGAAAGGAGAGTCTTTGGACGGAGGTAAAAGGCTCGGAAGTAGTCATAAATCGCCAAGCGGATTTCATCAAAGCGGACAGCGTGCGGAGAAACTTTCGGAACATACACTCCCGTTTCCCAGTATTCTTCTTCGTTAATGTAGCCTTTGGCTACAAGGTCTGTCCAGAGATCGGTTCCCCTAAAAGCACCTAAGATGTTCAATTGAGGAACATCAATGTTTAGTTTATTCACGAAATTCAGGGTGGTTTGAATTTCTTGTCGAGTCTCATCAGGAGCCCCGAAAATGAAGGAACCCACGATGACATCTACGCCTGCTTTTCTAGCCTTACGAACGGCGCCTTCAGACTGGTCTGGAGTTATCCCTTTCCTATAGTAATCCAGAATTCTTTGGTTAGCGCTCTCTATTCCAAAATACACTGTTTTGCAGCCGGCTTTCACCATCTCCCTAAACATGTCGTATCGGCAGTTGTCCACTCGGGAGTCACAGAACCACTCAACATCCATCCTCTCCTTCCTCAGTCTCCGACAAAATTCTATCACTCTTTTCGGGTTCAGGGTGAAGTTATCATCCACGAAAAGAAACTGTTCGTAGCCTTGGCTCTGGAGCAACTCAATCTCCTTGATGATGTTTTCTACTGATCTTGGTCTCCACACTCCTCGTGCGAATTTTCTGCAACCACAGAAACTGCATTGGAAGGGGCATCCACGAGAAGAGACGATGGTTGAGAATTTTCTGCTGGCAACCCTCACTCCATAGATCGTGGAACTGTAGCTGGCACCTACTAAGTCGCGGTTCGGAAACGGAAGAGCGTCAACGTCTTTGATTAAGGGTCTGTCAGGAGTTAACACGATTTTTCCATTTTTGCGAAAGGCTATACCCTTAACCTCTTCGAGGTCTTGCCTCTTCTCCAAGCATTTGGCGAGTTCAAGGCTTGTGTGTTCGCCTTCACCCCGAACAATCACATCCACGGAAGAATATTTTTTAAGAATTCTCTCAGCGTTGAACGTGGCGTGATAATTTCCAAAAACTATCGTAATATTCGGATTTTCTGCTTTCACTAGCTCGGCAATCTTTGGTGCCTCTTTTGCTGAGCTGCTCAAAACCGAGAGACCGAGGATGTCTGGGTTCTCTTTCTTCACCCAATCCAAGGTTTGTTTCAGAGAAAATCTTTTTGCGGCTTGGTCTAGGATGGAGACTTCAATTCCTTCATTCATCAGAACCTCCGCACAATAGAGCATGCCTAAAGGCGGCCATGCAGTAACCACCATATCAGGTGTGTCTGGAGACGGACTCGGATTTAGGAAGGAAAACTTCATCGAGGACACACTACCCAGTTTCTTTAGGAGTGTAAATGAGATAAGTTTTGCCAAAAATCGCCAAAACACGGATTCAACATTTATTAACAGAAAGCGTTAAGAAAGTTAGAAGGGGCTGTCGGCTAGCATGGTCTAGGCTAGGAGACTTGGGCTCTCTTGACCCCGGTCCAAATCCGGGCAGCCCCACCAAACCTCATATTTGATGATCTTCCTCTCTCAGCCTCATAATGATAAATGAGTGTTCTTTAGCCTCGCCTTTCTTCAGAGAGGAGAATTGGAGAGCAATGGATCTTGACGCGAATTGTTAGTATATCTTTTTTCCGAAGTTTGTAACTATTAGATAGATGTCTTTCATGTCTACTTTGTTGTCTTGATTCGTGTCTGCGAGGAGATTCCATCTTCGATGTTCGGGGTATGATCCAAAGGCTAGAGCCGCGACATAAACATCGCCCATGTTAACCTTCGTGTCACCGTTGATATCGGGTACTAGCCTTACTCTCACCGGTGCTTCCATGGAGCCCTTTAGCACTGAGGGTTCACTCCAGAAGAACCAGAAGTTATTGTAAGCCCAAGTTTCTCCTATAACTATGGTGGCTTCAGCCCATATAGCATAGTCAACGTATGGCGTTAAGGTGCTGGTATCCATGCTGAAAATCAAGGTGATTTCCTTGCCCGGAGGGAGATCAGAGACTTTTCGGATGACCCTGAGTTCGCTTGCAAAGTTTACACTAACGGAGAAGGCTTGCGGGATATTATCGTTGTTTCTGACGGTGGCGTTGACTTCGATTATCCATCCAGCGTACACCCCAGTTCTGGTGGTCTCAACATTCGTTATCTCGATGATGTCGCCTAAAACGTCCACCCACGAGTTGACTATCTGGATAGACATCGCGTTCGACTCAGAGTCAAGGAGGAATGTGCCCTCGCCATCAAGTTTTAAGCTTGAAGAGCCCCTCGCTTTGGCTTTGAAATGCATTTCGCACAGGATTCCACTACCGCTGAATGGTTCAGCATCGTCCAATAGACAAGCACCGTACATCACGTAGTCTTCTTTTACGTTGGGAGATGGGGCTACGTATTTCGCTTCTGAGAACACGTGGTCGTCGGGAAGCCATATTTCTCTGAACTCCAAGACTTCAGGGTTGTAATGGAGCTTGATTTGCCATGTGTAGAGATCGGTGACATCGTAGACGCGTATGTTGACTCTCACAGACTCTCCGACATTGGCATAGTTATTCCATGGCTTCGCCTGAACCGTTGGCGTTTTGGGAGGAGAAACAGTTACGGTTTCAGCATCAACATTGTTAAGCGTGATCTCCTCTCCCGCGATTGGAGGAGCGTAAGCTTTCACCGTGTAGGTTCCCTCAACCGATGGAATCCACAAGTAAGTGATTTCTTCTGAACTGCCTGCATCTAGCTTGGCTATGGTTGTTTTGTTAGCAATTTCTTCGTCAATAAGCAATTGTAGTTCTACGTCGGTTTCTACATCCTTCCATCCCACGTTGCTAACAGTTGCCTTCAATAAGCTGGTCTTGCTTGCTCTTGCAAGCAAGCAAGATCTCTGATCTCCGATCTCTGAGATCGGAGACTGTCTATCTCGGAGAGTGTTATTTCCTCGCTTGGAGGAATGTCGCTGAGGGTTTTTGTCCCGATGACATGCGAGTTGTAGCAAGCTGTGACATTGAAGTTTTCGGTTGTTGTTCCCACGTTTTTACTGACAACAGTCAGGTTCACTATCTGTCCCGCGAACACCTCAGTTGAAGATGGAGTCACACTGACTATGGCCACATCATGAGGTGCACCCCCAGCCGTGACGTAGCCATCCTGCGCTTCAAAAGGAATATTCTCAAAGTCAGAGTCCAATAGAAAGCTCTCCTCTGGGTCTGTACATATTTTCAGGATAGAGTCGCCTGGGCCTGTGCAACCGAATTTTATGGTCGCTAAGACTCCGTTGCCATTCACTCCGGGAACCTCGCCCTTCAGACAACAGCCTGTCATTACGCTGCCGTGTGTGGCGTTCCAGTCATTTATGATTCGTGGGTTTGGGAAAATTGTATCTCCGCCTGTCTTTAAGAAGGGTCCTTCGAAGACTTCGATAGCGTTTACGACGTCATTCTGGTAAAATAGATTTACTTGCCAAGCACCAAGGTCCGTAACGTTACCTATGCAAATGGTGATGTTGAACGCTTGGCCAGAAACTACCTGAGTTGTTAGCGGATCTATGTAAACTATAGTTTGAGCCTCTTCAGCTTCCGTTAAGGTGATGGGAAAAATGGTCAATGTCAAGAGCACTAAAACATAAACTGATAGAACAGATTTCTTATTCATTTAGATCGCTCTTTATTATTGATACAGAGGTTTTTATAACTTGTGGAAAAACCTTCAGACACATTCAACTCATTCTCAAAGCGTTAGGTTTCCTAACGTTTATTTTTGGGAGACTTGGGCTCTCTTGACCCCGGGCAGTTCAGACCAAAGGACAAGTAACTTATTTTTTCTCCGTTGCTTGTGCTACGCACTTGTAAAGGAACTGAAGATTGGCGACGAAAAAATTGTCAAAGAATAGCAACCAAGTCTCAAATTGTGATGGAATATGCTGAAGAGAAACTTCCTCTATGGATTTACCAGACTTCACCATGTTCGCTACAATGTTTTCGAGGGACTGGATATACCGAGTCATCACCGAGAGATCTGCAGATCGTCCTACTGGACCGTGACCAGGAACGACGGTCTGTACTCCTAACGCTTCGACCATGCTGAGAGATTCTTTCCAGCGCTCCGGAAAACCACTTGGCAGATATGGGTGCATATTGATGAAAAGCAAATCGCTCATAAACGCAATCTTTTCTTCGGGCAGATAAAGAACAAGATCGCTCGCCGTGTGACCGACAAAAGCGACAAGTTCAACTGTTCTCTGCGTTCCATGGATTACAAGTTTGGGAGGCTCAAATGTGATATTTGGTAACCGTGTTTTCAATTGCGGATGAGATTCAATAATTGCCTTATAGTAAACAATCAATAAAGCAAGCTCGCGACGTCGCTTCGGGTCTTTTTCAGTAGCCAGCTTCAATTGTGCCTCAATAATTCCTTTGGGAATGTTCTCTCTTTCCCATTGAATCTCTTCAGGCTCGTTCCGCGTGATCGCCTCTCGAGTCCATGTGGTGCTGATAATGTCCACATCAGGAGAAAAGACTTGGTTACCGCGAATGTGATCGTTGTGATAATGGCTGTTGACAACGTAGAGAGTTTTATGCGAGGTTAATCGCTTAGCCGCATTCAAGAGGTCTTTTGCCGCGTTTGGAGAGATAAAAGTGTCAAAGATAATAGTTTTGTCGCCAATGTCGATGATACCGGTATTGCAAATAGCGTAACCTTGCTCAGAAGCAATTGCGGCATAGACACCTTCTGCTAATGGCTCAATCTGAAAGTGTTTCGACTCTGGCAGTTGAGTTGGCATTATAAAAATTCCCCTTTCTCTTTGGCTTTCATGAGACATATAAGAATGCGTTTGAACTGATAAGGTATCTCTGGTTTAGGTTCAAATCTCGGTTCAAAATATAGGAGTTACGCCTCAACTCTTTCTATAAGTCCGGGCAGCTCCACCAACTAAGAAACAATCTCTAAACTCTTTTCTTTAAGGTTTTCATGTAGTCTTCTCTTCGTTACTTATAGACTCTTAATGGGGTTCCGAGGAGTTTCTCGTTAAGCTGGACTATGCCTAAACCCGGCTTCATAGAGGGGACTCGTTTTGACGCTTTAAGTGCTGGACTACCCTTAAAAACGAGCTTATCTGCAATAAGAATGTCTGAGTCGAGGTCCGCATACCGTATATTCTTGAGGGCAGAGGCTAAATGAACTCCAGCGGTTATGCCAACTGCGGACTCGCCCATACATCCGATCATGCACGGAACGTTGGCTGCTTCGGCAATCGCTACTATTTTTCTGGCTTTCAGGATTCCGCCGCTCTTCATCAGTTTGATATTGATCATGTGAGCCGCCTTTTCCTTTATTAGGTGTAAGGCGTCTTCTGGCGTATGGACGCTCTCATCTGCCATGACTGGGATGGGCGAGGATTCTGTGATTTCTGCTAAGCCAGGGATATCGTCGGCTTTGACTGGTTGTTCAACAAACTCGATTTTGAGGGGTTCAAGCTTATTTAGAATGGCAATTGCTTCTTTAACGGTCCAGCCTTGATTTGCGTCTATTCTTATGGCGATTTCGGAGCCAACAGCCTCCCGTATCCTTCGTATTCTCTCAAAATCTTTGGTTGGATTTACTCCGACCTTGACTTTGAGGGCTGTAAATCCTTTCTTGACGGCTTTCACGGCATCCTTAGCCATTTCTTTCGGTTCTTTTATGCTGAGGGTGAGGTCTGTTAGGATGTCTTCTCGGAAACCCCCGATGAGTTTGAACAGGGGTTTACGCGCGGCTTTTCCTAGAATGTCGTGTAACGCTATGTCTATGGCGGCTTTGGCGCTTGTATTTTCGGATACCAACTCATCCATGGTTTCGTTGACTTGTTCGATTCGTAATGGACACATGCCGAGCAGATGGGGCGCAATTTTATCTAGGGTTTCAATAACGGTTTGAGGAGTTTCTTTTGTCACTCTTTTAGACGGTGAGGATTCTCCTATCCCCACAATTTTGAAATCGGTTATGACTTTTACGATTATGTTGTGGGTCTCGACTGTTGTGGTAGGGGCTATTCTGAAGGGCTCTCGGTATCGAAGAACGACTGGATAGGCTTCTATCGATTGAATGCCCATTCTTACTCCATACCTGTTGATAGTTTTTTTATGGCCTGAATCGCGGTTGCCTTTACATGCGCTGAAAGTTTGGGTGTCTGGTTAGAAGGGTAGTTTAGGAGTTCTTTTTCCGAGAACCATCTACATTTCTCTTCTCCCTTCGGTTCTTTCACGGCGCTTTTTGGTGCACAGAAGAAGTCAAACCCGTAATGATCGTGGTTCTTATCTATGGAGTGTATGTGCATACTTTCTGGAACGAAGAGCATCTCCTCGTCAGAACTGTGTGCTGCATACTTTTTTCCAACAATCTCAACGTTTAGACCGGTTTCCTCCTTCACCTCTCTGACAACTGCTTCCTCAGGAGACTCGACAAACATGCCATTAGCGTCTTGGTTCAGGTGTCCGCCCGGAGGCAACAACTTCCGAAGCTCCTTGTGAGCAACGAGAAGAACCTTCCGGTTAGAAACAACGTAACCGGCTGCGGTGAACTGAAACGGTTTTCTTGTCTTGCCGACCATGAACCTGTCCTCGACTCAGTTTTAGACAACTAACATTATTTATTTAATAGCTTATAGTGCTCATGGGTGATTTGATGGCTCCGACTTTGTTTGAGGCTCAGAAGGTTTCTTGGAAGGTCTTTAGGAAGATCAATGAAAAACTTGACGTTGCCAGAGGGAAGGGCTGGGACCCATTTGTTATGGTTGCGGATATTCTTGAGGAGGCTGGGGAGGTGGCGGGAATCGTTAAGGGATTAGAGGGGTTCAAGCCTTCAGATAAGCAGAAGACGAAGGAGATGTTGGCAAGGAAACTCTCTGACTTACTTTATGGAGTATTCGTGTTGGCTGAGCATTATGGCATCGAGTTGGAAGAGGTGTTTCTTGAAACTGTGAATGACTACATGCTTAGGTTTGTAACCTAATTGAAGAATTTTCTAGAATCGTCAGAGAGGTGAAAAGGATGTGATCATGTTGTCCGGTTTTATGGGTCTTTTTTTCCGAAGTTTCTTGCTACCAGGTATATGTCGCGCATGTCTATTTTGTCGTCGTCGTTGAAGTCGCAGTTGGGGTTCCAGAGTGGATGGCCTGGTTTGATTCCGAATCTTCTGGCTACCAGATACACATCTCTCATGTCAACTTTCCCATCCGGATAGCCGTCAGGCCCGGTTATGTCTGCTACCATGGCAACTATAACCCAGCCGTCTGTTAGGGTGTTGTCTGTTGTGTCTGTTTCGCCTATCACGGGCTCTGCGTGGGCTGTTATGGTGTAGTTGCCCTTAGCCACGCCCGTGGTGTTCCAAGTTAAGGTGATGGTGGCAAAGTTTCTGTTTGTTAAGGTGGCTGGCAGTGAGGCTTTGACGGTTGTGTTGGCGTAGATATTTATGGTGGAGACTTCGTCGTCTACACCGTGGTTTAGGATTGTTACGTTTATGCTTAACGTGAAGCCTTGTCCAATAACAGTTTTTGATGTGGTAGTCTTTGTTATTGCTAAGCCGCGGAAGGGTTTCATCAGAGGATATCTGTCTCGATTGTTCGAATCAATGATGTATGGTGTATCTCCTATTCCATCACCATTGGCATCTACACCAGCATAGTCGCTCCAGTAGTTTCCGCCAGAAGGATAACCGTTGTCCCAGATGTTCGCGTATACTCCTGGTGAAACATATACTGGGTCGGTGTTGGCGATAAAGTTGTTGTGGTAGATGATGTTGGTTGAAGACTCGGTTAAGTTGATGGCGATGTAGTTGCCTTGGAATATGTTGTTGTAGATGCGGTTGTTGGCGGCGTTATTACCTTGCAGTGCGATTCCGCTGTTATTCATGAGAGACATTATGTTACCGTAAATCTTACAATCGCCAGAGTCGACAAAGGATATGCCTTGGTTCCAGTTTGTTATTACGATTCCTGTGATGGTGGTTCCGGAGGCGCCGGGTAATAGGGTGGCAAAAGTGCCGCTTCCACCGCCGTCGAAGATGGGGGCGCTTCCCGGTAACCCAATTATTGTTAAGGTTTTGTTGATGATCATTGACTGGTTGTAGTAGGTGCCTGGCGCGATTATGATGGTGGCTCCTGTTTCAGCTGCGTCGATTGCCTCCTGTATGGTTGGGTAGTTTTCTGGAACCCTAATGATATTTCCAAACGCATACACATTGCCGTCAGCCGAGCCTATAAAAACCATGCCGTCGGCAACAGCTGGAGAAGAATTAACTAGGTTGCCTGTTGTGTAGCTCCATATTTTTGCTCCGGTTGAAGCGTTGAGACAGTAAACCTTGTTATCCCCTGATCCTACGTAGACTTTGCCGTCAGCCACAGCAGGAGAAGAATACGAGCCGCCTGTTGTGTAGTTCCATATCTGTGTTCCAGTTAGAGCGTTGAGACAGTAAACCTTGCCATCAAATGATCCTACGTAGACTTTACCATCAACAACAGCAGGAGAAGAATCCACCCAGTTGCCTGTTGTGTAGTTCCAGATGTGGGCCCCAGTTAGAGCGTTGAGACAGTAAACCTTGTGGTCATCTGATCCTACGTAGACTTTGCCATCAACGACAGCAGGAGAAGAAAAAACACCGTTGCCTGTTGTGTAGTTCCAGATGAGCGTCCCTGTTGAAGCGTCAAGACAGTAGATCTTGTTATCCCCTGATCCCACATAGACTCTACCATCAACAACAGCAGGAGAAGAAGGGGCCAAAGGGCCGCCTGTTGTATAGTTCCAAATGAGTACACTAGTTGTAGCGTCAAGACAGTAAGTCTTGTTATCCCATGATCCTACGTAGACCCTACCATCAACAACAGCAGGAGAAGAAGATACCCTGTCGCCTGTTGTGTAGCTCCATATTAATGCGCCGGTAGAACCATCCAAACAGTAAGTCTTGTTATCCCATGATCCCACGTAGACTTTACCATCAACAACAGCAGGAGAAGAATGCACCCAGTTGCCTGTTGTGTAGTTCCATGCCTGTGTTCCAGTTAGAGCGTTGAGACAGTAAACCTTGTTATCACGTGATCCTACGTAGACTTTGCCATCAACGACAGCAGGAGAAGAAAAAACAAAGCCGCCTGTTGTATAGGTCCATTGTGTTTGGTTTGTGTTTGGTGCTGGGCTTTTAGTGTAGCCCGTGTGTCTGGGGTTGTGACGGAACATGGGCCAAGGATACCTGGTGGAGGGCACTAGTGTCCAAGGTCTCATGAGTGGATAGTTATCTTTTTCAGTCTCGCCGACAAAGTAAGGTGTATCTCCTATTCCGTCACTGCCAGTTTGGTTTTGATATGGACCACAATACAAGTCTGTGCCATCGTAGCCGCTCCAGTAATTTCCGCCAGAGGGATAACCGTCATCCCAAATATTGTTGGATGCCCAGATGTATACCGGGTTATCAATGAAGTTGTTATGATAGATATGATTGTTTGAAGAATAATCGAGCTCGATACCAACCTCACCATTGTTTGTTATGGTGTTTCCAGAAATAATGTTGCTGGAAGAAGACCCGAGAACAACGCCCTCGGACCAGTTGTTTGTTATGCTGTTCCCAGAAATAGTGTTGTTGGAGGAACCCTCAAGATAGATGCCACGCCCGTTGTTTGTTATGCTGTTTCCAGAAATAATGCTTCTTGAAGCGCAGTCGAAGAGGATACCGTATACGTTGTTTGCTATGTTGTTCCCAGAGATAGTGAAGTTTAAAGCCCCAACAATGTCGATGCCATAATCGTTGTGTGCTATCGTGTTTTCTGTTATTTCTGTGTCCGCATCCTCCGCTATAACGATGCCAACACTGCAGTATGTTATATTGTTTCTATGGATGATGTTCGAAGAGGAAGCAACATCGATGCCGTTATAGAAGTTTTGAATCTGCAAATTCCTGATTGTCACATTATCCGCATACGAGCGCAAGTATATTCCTGTTCCCGCTCCTCCACCCGCAACGGTGTATCCTCTCCCATCAACCACAATGTTATTTCTCTCCACCACGATTCCATCAGCACTGGTATAGATGTTGTCAGTTAATGTATAGAGGTCTCCGTTTCGTTGTATTGGTGCTGTTGGCGGGTCAACCGAGCCGTCAGCACGGATATAGATTGTCTGAGGTGTGAGTTTTACCAACCAGAAATCATAGCCGCCAACACCATAAGAGCCAGTGTAGCCAGCTATAGCGTATCCTCCATCACTCGTCTGAACAACAGAACGGGCAATTTCAATGGTTAAGCGTCCGTATGTTTTGTTCCACTGGATGTTTCCAGAAGAATCTGCCTTAACCAAATAAAAATCATCGTTTCCAGCACCAAAAGACAATGTGCTACCTGCTATTGCGTATCCTCCATCATTCGTCTGAACCACAGAATAGGCACAGTCACTGTTTGTTCCTCCGTATGTTTTGTTCCATTCTGTTCCCATCCAGACACTACTCATTGCATCTGGCTTATTGTTCATTGCTTCTTCTGCCTCAGAAAATTGAACATTAAACGTTGACGTTAACATGCTTAAAATTAATAATGTCACCGTCATTCCGGTAACTACTTTCTTTCTCATTCTCACTCCTCTCTTCCAGCACACTATTAAAGTATCAATGACAATATTAAGCTTTCAGAAAGAATCTTCTAGTGAATTGGAACACTCAGAAAACAGCCTTAACAAACAGAAATGGAACAAAAACTTATGGGTCTTTTTTTCCGAAGTTTCTTGCTACCACGTATATGTCGCGCATGTCTATTTTTTCGTCGTCGTTGAAGTCGCAGTTGGGGTTCCAGAGTGGATGGCCTGGTTTGATTCCGAATCGTCTGGCTACTAGGTACACGTCTCTCATGTCGACTTTCCCGTCTGGATAGCCTTCTGGGCCTGTTATGTCTGCTATCATGGCTACTATAACCCAGCCGTCTGTTAGGGTGTTGTCTGTTGTGTCTGTTTCGTCTGGAACTGGAGTAGCCTTGGCTGTTATGGTGTAGTTGCCCTTAGCCACGCCCGTGGTGTTCCATAGGAAGGTGATAGTGGTGAAGTTTCTGTTTGTCAAGGTGGCTGGTAGTGAGGCTTTGACGGTTGTGTTGGCGTAGATAGCTACGGTGGAGACTTCGTCGTCCACGCCGTGGTTCAGGATCGTTACGTTTATGCTTAAGGTGAACCCTTGTCCAATAACAGTTTTTGATGTAGTAGCCCTTGTTATCGCTATGCCCCGGAAGGGTTTCACAAGAGGATACATGTCTCGATTGTTCAAATCAATGATGTATGGTGTATCCCATATGCCTGAACCATCTATCTCCTTAGCAGCGGGGTATTTCTCATTGTAGTCGCTCCAGTAGTTTCCGCCAGAAGGATATCCATTGTCCCAGATGTTCACGTATACTTCTGGCGAAGCGTACACTTGACGAGTGTTGTTGATAAAGTTGTTGTGGTAGATGATGTTGCTGGTTGAAGACTCGGTTAAGTAGATAGAGATGTTGTTGCCTTGGAATATATTGTTGTAGATGCGGTTGTTAGCGGCGTTATTACCTTGAAGGACGATTCCGCTGTCGCCCATGACAGACATTATGTTGCCGTAAATCTTACAATCGCCAGAATCGACGAAGAATATGCCTTGGTCCCAGTTTGTTATCACGATTCCTGTGATAGTGGATCCAGATGCGCCAGGTAGTAGGGTGATGGCGATTCCAGATCCACCGCCGTCGAAGATGGGGGCGCTTCCCGGTAACCCAATTATTGTTAAAGTTTTGTTGATGATCATAGACTGGTTGTAGTAGATGCCTGGAGCGATTATGATGGTGGCCCCCGCAGTTGCGTTGTTGATTGCCTCTTGTACAGTCGGGAAATCTTCTGGAACCCTAATAACATTTCCAAAGGCATACACTTTGTCATCATTTGAGCCTATGAAAACCATACCATCGGCAACAGCAGGAGAAGACAACACCCAGTCGCCTGTTGTGTAGCTCCATATGTGTGCTCCAGTCGAGGCGTTCAAACAGTAAACCTTCTTATCGTATGATCCCACATAGACTTTACCATCGGCAACAGCGGGAGAAGAATCCACGAAGTTGCCTGTTGTAAAGTTCCACACGTGTGCTCCTGTTGTAGCATCAAGACAGTAAATCTCATACGCCGATCCCACAAAGACCCTGCCATCGGCAACAGCAGGCGAGGACAGCGCCCAGCCTCGTGTTGTAAAGTTCCATATATGTGCTCCTGTTGTAGCATCTAGGCAGTAAACCTTGCCACCTTCGGGATAAGCCGATCCCACATAAACCTTACCGTAAGCAACAGCAGGAGAAGAATCTACGAAGTCGCCAGTTGTAAAGTTCCATATATGTGCTCCTGTTGTAGCATCTAGGCAGTAAACCTTGCCGTCATATGATCCCACATAAACCTTACCATTAGCGACAGCAGAAGAGGACCCCACATCAAGACCTGTTGTAAAGTTCCATATATGTGCTCCTGTTATGGCGTCCAGGCAGTAAACCTTGCCGTCATATGATCCCACATAAACCTTACCGTAAGCAACAGCAGGGGAGGACCCTACACCGAGACCTGTTGTAAAGTTCCATATATGTGCTCCTGTTGCAGCATCTAGGCAGTAAACCTTCCTATCCACTGATCCGACAAAGACTTTGCCATCGGCAACACCAGGAGAGGACGTCACCCAGCTGCCCGTTGTAAAGTTCCACACTTGTGCTCCAGTATATTGGTCTAAGGCGTAGACTTTGCGGTCGTTAGAGCCTACAAAAACTATGCCATTGGCAACAGCCGGAGAGGATCGCACATCGAGACCAGTTGTGTATTTCCATATTGTTTGGTTTGTGTTTGGCGCTGGGCTTTTTGTGTAGCCCGTGTGTCTGGGGTTGTGACGGAACATGGGCCAAGGATACCTAGTGGAGCCTGGACCAACCTTAACCAACATAAAATCACTTGTCATTTCTGGTATAGCTGTGTAGCCGGCAAGCGCGTATCCCCCATCTGAGGTCTGCACAACAGAATGCGCCTCATCATAATTGTTTCCGCCGTATGTCCCGTTCCACTGGTGATTCCCAGAAGAGTCGACTTTAACCAACCAAAAATCGTAGTATCCCGCTCCAAAAGAACTTGTGTAGCCTGCCAAGGCGTATCCTCCATCGTTTGTCTGCACTACAGAAAACGCCCAATCCATGTCTCCCCCTCCGTATGTTTGGCTCCACTGCGTGTTGCCAGACCCGTCGGTCTTCACCAGCCAAAAATCAAAGCTGCCAGCACCGTAGGAGTATGTGTAGCCTGCCAAGGCGTATCCTCCGTCATCCGTCTGAATTACAGAATGGGCACCTTCATAGTTTGCTCCGCCGTACGTTTTGTTCCATTGATGGCTCCCAGAAGAGTCAACCTTAACTAACCAAAAATCCTTGTTACCAGCTCCGAAAGGCTCTGTGTAGCCGGCAAGCGCGTATCCTCCGTCTGAGGTCTGCACAACAGACCACGCCCCATCTTCATTGCTTCCGCCGTATGTCCTGTTCCACTGGTGATTCCCAGAAGAGTCGACTTTAACCAACCAAAAATCGTAGTATCCCGCTCCAAAAGAACTTGTGTAGCCTGCCAAGGCGTATCCGCCATCACCCGTCTGAACCAAAGAATAGGCAGTGTCACCGCTTGTTCCTCCGTATGTTTTGTTCCACTGCATGGTTCCAACCGAATCCGTTTTAACCAGCCAGAAATCAGCGCTGCCAGCACCATAGGAGCTGGTGTATCCAGCTATGGCGTATCCTCCGTCACCAGTCTGAACCAAAGAAAAGGCTTGGTCATCGCTTGTTCCTCCGTATGTTTTGTTCCACTGGTGATTCCCAGAAGAGTCAACCTTAACCAACCAAAAATCCTCGTTGCCAGCTCCAAAAGAAGCCGTGTATCCAGCTATTGCGTATCCTCCGTCTGAGGTCTGCACAAGAGAATACGCCCCATCATTATCGTTTCCCCCGTATATTTTGGTCCATTCTGTGACTAATGGTTTCACGGCTTCTGCTCGGTGAACGTTAAACACAAACGTTAACATACCTACCAACATACCCATTAACAGCACCGTCAGCATCATTCCCGAAACTACCTTCTTTTTCATTACCTCTCCTCCCTTTCAGCACACTATTAAGGCGTCAATCACAATATTAAGCTTTCAGAAAGAATCTTCTATTGAATAAGAACACTCAGAAAACAGCCTCAACAAACAGAAACACTACAAAAACACAACATTGTTAAACCACCACCTACCCCCAGCCTAACAACCCCCTCTAGACCTACCTATACCCGTCTCTGTCTCACTCCACACCTAACCAACCCTCCCAAGACCTCGTTCGACATCAATGAGCAACAAGTTTTAATTCCCCACTATACACAAGAGTAAACGTGGCGATCCAAGATGACAAACAAAGACCTAGTCATGACAATCGTTAAACACCACTTCACAATTAAGCTCCACCCGAACTTGCTGGAAGTAGACCTAAAAGAAGGCGCCAAGAAAGAGTTAGAAAACGTTGTAGAGGCAAATCCAATTCTCAGAGGGAGCTTAGGCTTCCTCTTCCAGAGCGTGATCCCACTCGACGTACCACTCAAAGACATAGAATCAGTGACGCTAGACAAGAAAGGACGAGTAAAGATAATAATTCCACATCGAAAAGACATAACCGTGCCACTTGAGCCAAACGACTCCCAGAAACTCGTTAACAAACTGAACGAACTCATCCCAATAGAGAAACAAAGGGAAAAAGAGCGCATATTATTATGGGAGAGGGGAGAACACGTCAGGCGTCTGAAAACGCTGAGCAAAATAGCTTCCAGTTACGATGCACGCACAAGAGCTAAATAGATGACATCTACACTCGGTGGGAGGGGTCAAATCCCATCCTTGCTTGCATCTTCATTAGTCAAACACTAAGTTTGTTTTTGACGCCTTGTGACTACGATGTCAAAAACACATCTTGGGGGCAAATCATCACTCATGTGGTGTGTCCAGCTGAAGCCCAGTTTCTTTCCCAGCTTAGGCATAACGATTCTACATGTCCCACAGACTTCTGTTTTCTTTGGGGGCCAATCCCTCAACGAACTATACCTGTCAAGGGAAGCGAACATTTCCTCTCCTCTAATGGCCAATGGTTGTTCGATCGTAAACTCTCTGAGATACTCCACTGACTGAAGGAATCTTTCGGGTAAGGGGCACTTTTCCACAACTATCGTCGCCCTCTCCTTATCCCCACTACACTGTGCTTCTATGCCAAAGGGTTGAAAGTTCAGGCGAATCATGTTCTTTGCGATGTCATCAGCTCTCCAAGCCTGTTTCTCCAATCCCTCGCCGAATTTTTCACCTTGGTATTCAAACATGCTCTGCACGCCGCTTTCACCAATTCTCTCTCTCAGGAACGAACCGATAGTATTTATGGATGCGATGAATAGGTGGCTAAGCCTCCCGATGGTTTTCTCGGGCGAAAGCCTCGGAACCACTCCCTTTTCCATTCGACGAAAGCCCCAGAGCCTTCCGATTCGCGTCTCAAGTCTCTTTATACCCGTCACTTTTTTCTCTTCACTTTGCAACTTTCTTTTCCTCCACTCTTCGATGGCGACTGCCCGAAGGTAGGCATGGAGACTAACTCCTTGAACCGTTTCAGGGTTACCAAGCCTTCAAAGTGTGCGATGAGGTTCACTTCTGTGTCCCACACTCCATCTATGACACGCAACTCCTTCACAAATTCCCAAGCACTCTCCAGACTCTTTGCCAAGAAGAAAACGACCAAGTCAAACTCTTTGCTGTGAAACGTATGCCCCGTCATTAGCGGTATAGCCTCATCTGTTGGTTCAATTGATAAGACGCGCTCGTACACAGCGCGATCTTTAGTGGGGGCAACATCAACCTTCGCCATGAAAAAGAGTAAATCTTCTGACTCAAGAGGCGTCGTCATCGTCCCTTCATGTTCTGGTTCGACCATGAAATCGAAGGAAGAGAGGAGCTTAAACTCGTAAATGGGCACAACAATAAGTTCTTCTATGTCCATGACGCTTCGCACGTTCTCTATTAAATAATCATCCAGAGTCTCTATGTCAGCCGAGTGTAAGAGAAGCATCACATCTGCTCCCTCGAAAAGTCGCCCGATAACCAAAGGTGTGACTCCCCTGCCGCTTCTCAGTTTCTCTATCTGACGGTAGACAGTTTCATCTTGACCAGGTCTAACATCACAAATGGTTATAAAAATCAGTTCCTTCGCCCCAACAAAATTAACAAGGGTGTTATTTAACAATTGCTAATCCCGAATGAGCAATGTCAGGACTAGAGCTTTATCTCCTCCGAGATTTCAAGTTTCATAGGTTGTACCAGACTGCACGCTACAAAATGAAAAACGATGTTGAAATCTAATCCCATTAGTCAGCGCTTCTGAATTTTTATATCTCAGATGTACCCAGAGTAATATCACAGCATGGCACTTAGTGAGTAAATTGAGAAAGAACAAGATCTCCGTGTCATTTTTAATCTTGCTTTTCCTTTTGTTATCTTTGATTGGCGTACAAGTGAATTCATCTGTCCTCGTTTGCGCTAGAGAAAATTACTCGACAGCTCATGCTGAAGTTAATCAGACAGTTGCTACGTCTTCTCACGCGGGTTCGACCGAAACCATACATGGAGGGCATGAAACGTTGCAACTTTCTTCTGTTTTCATTTCTTCTTCGTTTACTCGACACATAATGTGCAAGGACCATGACCTTTATTACAATCCGATCGAACCCACAACAATTTTCAGACCAAGCGATACTAAGGCTGAGTGTTTGACAACAGTTTCAATGAAAAAAGATGACTCAGTCGATTTTAGATGGTATTATAGGAGTAATTCCTCTAAGACTTGGATTTCTTGCTATAACTGGAGCTATAGTGCGTTATATGACGGGGTTCACGTTGTCGAAGGTCATCTTCTGATAGCCGGATATTGGCCAGGCTCGAATTATCCTAGAGGATACAAGGTTGATGTTTACTTAGAGGGCTCTCTTGCGTTTTCAGAGTTCTTTGAGGTAACCAATGGTGGGTTAAATAGCCCTCGCATGTGCGAAGACATTGACGCAAATGGACATCCAGTCAATATGAAATCACGGTTTACGATAGGTGTGGACACAAAAGCACACTATTACTTAAGGTTTGACAAAATCGCTTACTTCAACGAGGAGCTGGAATGCTGTCACGACTTCACAACTGTTTGGATTCAACCCAATGGCAGCATCTATAAAGCGTATTCCCGCAGCTTCACTGATTACAAGGAGACCAACGTTACTTGGAACTACTGGAATTGCCGATACATTTCAGACGATTACATTTCCATCAATTCAAGCACTCCCGTAGGAAACTGGAAGGTGGAAGTCTACCTTGACAGCTATTATTTCAATAACACATGGGTTCGTTACGGACCTATTGCAACCACACCGTTTATTGTTGGAAGCGAACCTGTCGCGGATTGGACGTTTATGGTCTATCTTGATGCAGATAGCAATCTAGAAGCGGCTGGCATTGAGATTTTCTTGAAGATGGCCAACGTCGGTTCCTCGTCTCATGTAAACATCGTTGTGCAAATGGATAGAATAAGTGGCTATGATAGTGGATATGAAAACTGGACGGATTGTAAACGTTTTCACGTCACCAAAAATATCATTCCTACGCCTGAGAATGCAACTCTACATTTAGGCGAGGCGAACATGGGGCACCCTGACACGCTAAAGGACTTTGTTAACTGGACCATAGACACCTATCCAGCGAACTATTACTTTCTGTCACTCTGGGGGCACGGAACTGGCTGCGTGGGTGTTTGTTTCGATGTTACAAATGCGAGCGACGCCTTATCCCTTCCAGAACTCAGCCAAGCTCTCAGCGGACTCCCAGTAATAATCGATGTGGTGCTCTTTGACGCCTGCAGCATGAGCATGATAGAGGTAGCTTGTCAGATTAAAGACTATGTGAACGTGCTAGTTGGTCCAGAAGGACTGGGTTACGCACCACCACCTTATGACAGTTACCTCTCAATCTTAACCAGCAACCCATCGATGTCCCCAAGCATATTCGCTACTGAAGTAGTCACCTCTTACATAGAATGGTGTAAAAGCCCACCTGCTGCTAGTCAGATTCCTAATGCAACAATGTCAGCAACTGATCTAACTAAGATTAGCACTTTGATAGCAGCAATTGACGACTTTGCCCTAAAGTTGAAGGAAAAAGAGAGTCTCCACAATCTAAGCCAAAGTTTCCAAAATTATTATTTAATAAGTTTGGTCAGAAATCTAACTGAGGGTTATCCAGGACCATTAGAAGGTGACACCGGCTATTACATTGATCTCTACCATTTTGCTCAGCTAACCCATCAACACGTTCTTGACGAAGAGCTTCGAAACATTGCAGATCAGGTGATGACCACACTTGAGAGCATAATAATTATAGAAGACCATAAAGCCCTTCCAAATTCTCATGGTTTGTCAATATCTTTCCCGGATGAAAAAGGAAAATATGAAGACAACTATAGAAGCGTGTATGAAGAGACAACCTTTGCGGAAGATACCCTATGGGACGAATTTGTGAAATACCACCTATCTGGATACGTCTTAACGATTCAAACTCCATACTCCGACATCATAGTAAAGGTTGATGAAGAATCATATACAACAGATAACGAAGGAAAACTCCAAATGTTTATTTTGCCTGACTCTTATACCGTCAATGTCACGACCCCTGTCTTAATCGGACCTGGCTCACGTGGGGTCTTCACTCAATGGGATGATGGCCTCACGTCAAATCCGAGAACCCTTAATATAAACAAAGAATTGACACTGGTAGCTCTATACAAAACCCAGCATTACTTGACCGTAAACACCGATCCGAACGGCTTAACCCCACCAAAAGTCTATCCACAAGGACTATGGTATAACGAAAGTGAGCGGGTGACATGCACCGCTGAGGAGATAAGTGGATACGTATTTGACCACTGGACCGTTGGCGAGATAAGCTATGATTTCGGCACTAACTCAATAACGGTCACCATGGATAAGCCGTACAACGCCACGGCTCACTATAAGCTCCCTCCCGCCTGGTGGGAGACCTTCCTCCGCCCTGAGATACTGCAAGTTATCGTAGGATTTATCGGGGTAGTGCTCACTGTCGCTTTCGTTGTCCCTGCATGGGTTAGAACTCGTAGAAGAAGGGGCATCGTCAAGGCCTTCTTGAATGAGATCGACGAAGTCTATTCAAGGTTCAAGGCGGATCCTCAAAAATGCGAGGATGAGCTTTACAGGTTGAGGAACACAATTTTAGAAGGGTTAACCGATGACAGAATCAGTGAAGAAAGCTATAACATCTTGGATAAAAGGATAGACAAATACATGGAGGAGCTTCAGAAACAAAAAGGACGCGGACGCGCAGACAAACGTCATTGATAGAAAAGGTGAAGCGTTGCACCAACGCCCCACTGGCGCATGTGCGCTTCCTAGTATATCGTTTCCTGAAACAGCAAGTCTTAAACATATGGTGTCTGTTGGTAAGAACTTGAGGGCAAGATTTAACTTTGGAACGTGAATAGAAAACTAAGAGGTGACACTGATGGTTGAGAAACTTGTCTTAAAGATCGACAAACCTAACTTTGTCGTTAAGCTTCACGAAGAGACACTCGAGGTGGACTTAAAGGAAGGAGCAAAGAAGGAGCTTGAAGATGTAGTTGAGGCACATCCGATCCTTAGGGAAAGCTTGGGAATCCTATTCCAAACCATAATCCCATTGGATGTTGCGTTGAAGGACATAGAATCCGTAGAAGTCGATAGTAGGGGTCGATTGAAGATAAAAATTCCGCTGCGAAGAGACATCATCATTCCTTTAGAGGCTGATGAATCTAAAAGACTTGCCGAGAAGATGAATGAACTAATACCGTTAGCGAAACTAAAGGAAGCAGAAGAGATAAAGGCGTTGGAGGAAATGGAGGAAAGACCGAGACCAAAACCTAGGAAACCACTCTAAATCTAGCGCGTATAAACTCTTGAGTTGCTTCTACTTATAAGGTAGTCAAACTTCCTTTTTCTTAATATTCTCGTTGAATATGAATGTCAACCGTAACGGTGCAGTAATATTCAATCGCTCCTCTTTTTTACAAGAAGAATCTACAGTTTGTTAGAATCAAATGTTGATGTAGACAAACTAGACGATATCTTCAGGTTTGAAAGTCAGGAACTATTTAGTATTTCCATAAATGGTCTTGGCTTCACAGTAAGAACGACGCAAGATTTACGCAACTCTCTTTGCCAAATATAAGCCCAAATCTAACCTAAACGAACGAAAATATTGGTGGGGTCGGCCGGAGTTGAACCGACGACCTTTACCCGAAACAGCGTCTGGCTGTTCCTACGGGTTTCTCTAGTTTTCACCGCTCCAGAATTTCTTCACTCCGCCAAGCGGTCAGCAAACCCGTTGAATTCTTCTGGAGCCCGTCGTCATCCCTTTCCAGCGACTCGTCGGGTTGGCGAAGTCGTGGCTAGACTACGACCCCTTTCTAGAACCAAACTTGGAGGGGGTTCAGATATATACGTTGCTCCAGAAGAGGACGAGCCATCAGGTTTAATATATCGACAAAGATGATTTAGACTTGGAAAGGAAGAGATAACGTGAAAAAAATAATTGCCTTTTGCGGTATCGTTTGTTCTGACTGCCCAGTTTTCATAGCCACCAAGAAGGACGATAACGAGGAAAGAAGAAGGGTTGCAGAGTTGTGGACCAAGCAATACGGCGAAGAATACAAGCCAGAGGACATTAACTGTGACGGCTGCTTAACAAAGGGTCCACGAGTCTTCAGCTACTGCAACACCTGCGAAATAAGAAAGTGTGGACAGGAGAAGAAGGTTAAGAATTGCGCCTACTGCGAGGAATATATATGCGAGAAACTTGCTAAGCTGTTTAACGAATATTCAAAGGCCAAAGAGGTTTTGGATGAGATAAGAGCGTCTCGACGACGCTGATTATGGCTCCTGAGCCTTTGCCCATGTGTCTTGTAAAGGAAAACGGTGGTTTTAGCGAAAACTTAATGAACCTAAAATCCTCGAAGTCTATGGGGTATGCCGGCCAGAGGGCACGGGATCCACCTGAACCCGTTCCGAACTCAGAAGTTAAACCGTGCTCCGTTTCCAGTGTTAGTGTGGTCTTCGGCCACGCGAAGCCGGAGAAGCTGGCAACCCCACCTTAAATGGAGCGGAAATACTCAAAATTTATTACTAACCCTAGCATTGAATCTTTGCGAGGAATGAAACCTTCATGATTCCGAACGTTTCACAGGGGCTAGTTCCAACACAGGACAACCTCATCGGATGGATTCTTCAGATAGCGTGGCTAGCCTTCTTCGTCGTTTTCATGTTTTATGGTCAACGCATCCAACTCTACGTGATGTTGAGGGAGATCGAAGGCTCTCTCAGACGCCTCAGATACATAAGAGATGAAGGACGAAAGGACACCATAACAACAATAAAAGAACTTGGAAAGCCGAAAGAGGACCCAACCCCCAGAGTCGACCAATTCCTAGAATACATAGCGATACCACCCATGGACATGGACCCCTCAGGCATCGTGTGGAAACTTGAACACATACTCGATGTCAGAGACACCCGCTTTGAAGACGAGGTAAAACTAATCGCTCCAGAAGCAGATGGAACACAAGTAAAAAATCTAGAGAACACGCTAGAAGCTGCCCTCGCTCTAAACTACATCTACAAGGTTGTCAGACACTTCTACATGCTCGGCAAAAAAACCCTAAGCCTATACGTGATCTATCAACTTCAAATGGTGCTACCCCTCGTGATGAGAGAGGCAGAAGCCTTCGCCAGCGCCCTAAAAGCCTTCACCTACGGTCAACCCATAGGAGACGGAGCCGGCGCACTCGTCGCCGCCAAACTCATGCAAGGACACGAAAAAAGAAAGATCGCCAAAGACGTGGTTGTGGCTACCGTGCCGTTTGAAGGACGAAAAGCGTATGTTCTGAAGGCCGAAGGCCCCGGTGGAAACATAGGAAAGCCTGGAGAAGCCATAAAACAGATTCTAGAAGAAAACGAAGGAAAAATCGCCAACATAGTTGTTATTGACGCTGCCCAAAAACTTGAGGGAGAAAAACCGGGAGACGTTGCGGAAGGTGTTGGTGTCGCGATCGGTGGACCAGGCGTTGAGCAGTTTAAGGCTGAAGAATCGATTTTGAAGTATAAGGTTCCCATAAACGCTGTCATAATCAAAGAAGACATTGGAGATGCGGTTTCTCCGTTACGGAAGGAGATATTTGAGGCTGTAAACGCCGCAATTGATAGAATAAGGAGACTAATTTTGGAGAGAACGAAGGAAGGGGACAACATTATAATTGCGGGAATAGGAAACACTATAGGAATTGGACAATAGGGGTGAAAAAATGGGTGAAACTGAAACCCCAAAAAGGATTTCTTCTCTTTTCCTAGCCATAATCGTTATAACCCTCGCTTTATCAGTTGTTGCTATTTTTTGGGGGGTTGAAGCATACAGAATCGGAGACACTGGAACTGGTCACTCTTCTACGTTAATCGGTGTTTCAGGGCTCGCGTTGTCTGCTTATATGCTGTTCCAAACGAGAAGAAGAACCCTGCAACTAGCTATCAAAATGCAACCCGTAACCACGACTCTCCTGTGCCAAAAGTGCGGGTTCAAGAATCTACGAGACTTTCAGAGAGGAGACTTCATATTCAAAGAAGCCGAAGAGTGCCCGAAATGCAAGGAAAAGATGCAGATTAGCTCAATCTACAGAGAAGCCGAGGAGAAAGAATAGGTTAGGTTAACACTAGGCAACCGTCTTCTACTATCAAGACCGTGTGCTCAGCCTGGGCAACTGGCTTTCGGCTCGCCTCAACAAACACTGGAAACGACATCAAACTCTTTGAGGAAAGAAGTTCTGAGAATGCAGTCTTGTAATGGCTTTGAGGCACGCATCTCAAAAGCCACCGTTCTGTGAAGGGAAGAGTGTGAAAATTCTTTTGAATGTAGAGTAGAAGACGTTTAGCGAATTGGTCACTCAGGGACTTTTGTTTCATGAACCGAAAGATGTACGCTTCGGGTTCGCTGTCCACTTTACCCGCTGCATCAGCAAGCGTCACAAAGGGCTCGACGGCATAGATTTCTCCCAAGTTTACCTTGGAGAAAGAGAAGTGAGAGACGTTCGGAAGAGCTGTTCCAGTGTGCACCAGGTAACGTCCTACTTGATGACCCGTGAGGTTGGATATGGGCTTGAAACCCCGGCTAGTAATTGTTCTCTCAATCATTGAACCAAACTGTGACATAGACAGCCCGGGACGGAGTGATTCGATGGCTTTTTTAACGGCTTCTTCGGCAGCGTTTACAAGGCTGTCGTATTCTGGATTAAAGCAGACGGTTACGGCGGTGTCGGCAATATAGCCATCAATATGCACCCCAATATCCACTTTGACTATGGAATTTTCTGGGATGAGTCGCTTGTCATTTGGTGCAGAAGTATAGTGCGCTGCGATTTCGTTAACGGATACGTTACAGGGAAAGGCAGGCTTCCCACCCTTTTTCCTAATCATGGACTCAACTTTTTCGCACAAATCTATGATGGGCATGCCTTCTCTAACAAAACTCCTCGTCTCTTTCCGAACCTCAGCGGCGATTTTTCCCGCCTTTCGGTATTTTTGGAGAACCTCTTCTGGGGTGGTCATTGTAACACGCAGATTCCTTTAGATGGAGACTGGTTAAAAAAGTTTAGACCCAAAGGTAAAGGTTGTTGCGTTAAAGCCAGCTGAAACTTATTAATTCTAAGATTGATTCTGCCTTTCTAGTTGAGGGCTCACAATTTTGGGTGCGAGGGTTGCGAAGTCGTCTCCACCCATGTGGTAGATGGGTTTCACCTTGCTAAGATCATAGATTTTGTCGAAAACATCTTCGTTCACGTGGGCTGTTAGTATTTCTCCAACCACTATTATGTGGTCTCCCGCGGTTATTTTTCGACGCAACTTGCACTCGAGATGAGCCACGCATTCTTCTATTATGGGTGGCTTCACTGTTTTGGCTGGTGAAGAAGTGAGACCGGTTTCTTTAAACTTGTCGTGTTGTTTTCCGCTTCTTCTTCCACAGAATAGGGTTTCTTTGACGATGTCCATTGTTGGAACGTTGATCACGAACTCCTTTGTTTCCTTGATCATCTTGTAGGAGTGTCTTGTTGGACGGATGCTTAGGGCGAGCAGTGGAGGCTCCACGGATACGGGCATGCACCAAGCCAAGGTTATGATGTTTGCCTTCCCCTTTCTGTCTGTGCAACTCAGCAAAATGGTGTGTTCAGGGTGTAAGAGCCTATAAGCCTGCGATAATTCAATATCAACCTTCTTAACTTCCAAGAAACTCACCTTCCAGTGGCTTCTCTTATCAGCCTCCCGAAATTAATTAAGTTTTGTGCAGCACTTAAAACTAGATAAATGCAAAGATCGTCAACACATAAGCAATTACGTCAAGCGTCACATGAGCCGCCATCAATACTAGGAGATTTCGTTCTCGAACATAATATAGTCCCGCAATAATACCGAGGATAAAGGTCACGGCCAATTTGTCGATCAAGAAGACCCCATGAATAAAGGCGAAGGAAATCGAGGAATACACGATGGCTCTTGTCTCCGACCTACTCATCGCTAGAAGCTTGTTGATGAAGTAGCCTCTCCAGATCAACTCTTCAACAAATCCCGCAGTTATTGGTACCACCAAAACGAAGAAGACAACCTGAAAGGGACTTAAGCCTCTCATTGGAGGAATGCGCCCGTAAGTTAACGCCACAATCATGTACGCTGTAAAGAACATGTTGAGTAGGACAAAGACAAGTGTTGCAGGCAAGAGGTTGAGCTTACTTTTAGGAACAATGAATTCCTTTATAGATGCACCTTGTTTTCTTAGCCTTCTAATGACAACGAAAGCGAACACCCATTCAAGTGCCACAATACACCCCAGAATCACCGTGTTCTGTAGTCCCGAATCAGCGTAATATCCAGAAGAAACAGCAAATAACAAACCAATAGCAGCCAAACCGACTATATTGAAGATAACTGGAAAAAATATCAAATCTCTCAAAGACCCCTCAGTCACATTCTTTCACCTTAGGTAATTCCGATTTTAGTTTCAGAAAACTTAATTACCCCTCGAGATATTTACTTGTTCCTTGACAAGGTGAACGCCTTGGAATGGCATTAAGCCTATTAACGGATACGCCTAACTTTTCCCAGCGATCAGCCTTTAAAGAAAACCTATCAACTCAAGAACCAATGATTTATGGAGGTTGTTAATACTTGTCGACAAACGATGATAAGAAAACCATCATTGACCCCTTCGGAACAACAATAATCGAAGACTACGACCGCCTCTACGAGGAGTTCGGAATCCAACCATTCCGACCATTGTTAAGCCAAGTGCCAAACCCGAGCATGTACATGAGACGCAACGTCGTCTTTGGTCACAGAGACCTCCAACCCGTTCTCGAAGCCATGAAAAACCACAAGGGCTTCGCCGTGATGAGCGGAATCAAACCCACCGGAGAATTTCACCTCGGAACCCTGATGACCGCCCAAGAGGTTATCTACTTCCAGAGTCAAGGCGCCACGGCTTTCTACTGCATCGCAGACGTAGAAGCCTACGAAGACAACAGAATCCCCTTCGAGAGAAGCCAAAAATACGCCGCAGGGAACATTGCCGATCTCTTGGCTTTGGGATTCAACCCGAAAAAGGGCTACATTTATCAGCAATCCAAGGAGAGGCGAGTCCAAGATTTAGCGATAATCTTTGGCAGAGGTGCAACCCTGGCTACCATGAAAGCAATCTATGGAGAACACCACATAGGGCTTTACTTATCCGCACTGATCCAGGCTGGTGACATCTTGATGCCACAACTAAAGGATTTCGACGGACCCAAACCAACGGTAGTGCCCGTTGGAGTAGATCAAGACCCCCACTTGCGACTCACCAGGGACCTCGCAGCCAAGTTTCGCCGAAAATACAACTTCATCCTTCCGTCATCCACGGTTCACAAAATCATTAAAGGGCTAGACGGGTCGCCGAAAATGAGCAAACGCAACCCCACAAGCTACTTCACCTTACACGAGAAGCCAGAAGCCATCGCCAAAAAAATTTCAAATGCATTCACGGGTGGAAGACCCACGATTAAGGAGCAGCGGGAACTCGGGGGAAACCCCGACATCTGCCCAGTGTATCAACTGGACATGTATCAATTCGTGGAAGACGACAACAAAGTCATCCGAGTCTACCACGACTGCAAAAGCGGGAAACTCCTGTGCGGAGAACACAAGAATCAAACAATCAAAACTATTTTGAAATTCATCAACAAACATCAGCGCGAGCGACGAAAATTCGTTGATATGGCAAGGGAAATACTGCAGAGTCCGTAGACGAAGTCTGCTGTTCTAATCTGTAGAATTAAATAGTCTCAAGCACAAGCCATTACTTAGGTAGAGAGTTTGGGAAAGTTAGGATTCCTTCTTTCAGTGATTGCAATAAGTGTGGTAGTCACATCTTTAATAGCAAATATTCATTTGCACGCAGTAAACAATCAATTAAATGATGAATTCTCTGAATCAAGACAAATGGAATTTCAAACAATTGAGAAGGGATATTTTTCGATGCACAGATCTCCAGCATACTACGTTATACAAAACGAAGAAGAATGGACAAATCTGTGGAACCGCCATGACATCTCCATACCTCAACGCTCACCACCACAAGTAGATTTCTCAGGGTCCACAATTATTGCAGTTTTCATGGGAGATTTCAATACTGGTGGTTATGGAATAGAAATCAAAAATATATTCGATATGAGTCACTCAGTGGTGGTTAAGGTGGAGAAAACATATCCGGGCAAAGGATGCTGTGTGTTCGAGGCGTTTACTTATCCATACCATATTATCAAAACAGATAAGATAGGTAAAGAAGTCACATTTGAAACTGTTGAAAGAACCATTGAATGCCCATGAGACATTCGTTCTTAAGAGCACATGTTCATCACTCTTCAATGTTCTGTTCTTTGCTTCCTTACCATTATACACCAAAATATACCAAGAGCAACACAATAGTGGAGTAGCAGAAAGACAATTTGCACCAAAAAGGAAATAGGTCTTGAAAATAGTAGTTGGTAACATAAGGGAGGTGAATTTGGAAATGAGCGAAACTGTGGCTGAAGCTGTTGTGACGAAGAAGGGTGAGGAGTATTCGGGTTCTCCTGCTCCATTCGCGTTCTTCCTAGCGTTGTTTCTGGTGTTTCTAGCGTGGGCTCTTCTCGCTTTTCCAACTATCATATCTACTCTGTTCTTCGCAATAGCATTCGCTTCTGTGGCTGTTCTGCCGGCAACTGTGGCGATTAACAAGGAGTGGGAAGAAGCGATAATATTGCGTTTCGGGAAGTTTCAAAGGCTTGTAGGACCTGGTTTCTTCTTTAAGTGGCCATTGGCTGAGAGTTTTCTGAAGCAGGACAAGCGAATCATAACCTTAGATGTTTCACGGCAAGAGGTCATGACCAAGGATAACATCAGTGTGAGTGTTGACGCAGTTGTGTTCATGAAAGTGGTGAACACAAAGGACAGCCTTGTTAACATTCAGAACGTGTGGAACAGCGTGATGAAGTATGCACAGACGACAATGCGGGATGTTGTGGGGGATGTGGAGTTAGACGAGTTGTTGGCGCGACGAGATGAGATTGCGGGCAAAATCGAGAAGATTGTGGAGATGGAGACACAGGAATGGGGAGTGGACATTATTTCGGTGAAATTACAGAACGTAGAGTTGCCAGAGGACATGAAGCGAGTGATCGCACGACAGGCTGAAGCTGAGCGAGAGAAACGGGCGGTTATTATCAAGAGTGAGGGTGAGTTGACGGCAGCTGGAAACCTGGAGCAGGCGGTGCAGAAGATGAGCAGTCGGGCGATGTACCTGCGCACATTGTCGAGCTTAGAGGACATCAGTTTTGACCCGAGTAATACTATTGTGTTTGCCCTTCCGATGGATGTAGTGAGGGGGGAGATTCTCGGATTGTCGGCGTTTGCTAAAGCAAGTGAAACGGAGAAGACGGAAAAGCCGAGGGAGGCGAGGCCCAAAGTCAGCCGAACTAGAATGATTACATAAAACATAAATAACCTTTCTTCGCATCTTTCGTGTTGGTGAAGGGATGCCCTATCAATTTCCCTAAATACGCATCTGATTCTCTTTTTAACCAGCAGAGGGCATTATCAAGTCTCAAAACCTTTAAGGACTACTTACCAAACTGCTAGAGCAAATCACAATGTCACTTTGTTCTGACCGTGGAGGAAAAACAGTGGCTGAACTAAGAGAAAACGAACAAAAAACCTTGTTAGCACTGCAGAAACTCGAAGGAAAAGGGAGTACAGTGAAAATAGTTGAAGCCAGCGGTTTAGCTCATGCGGCAGTCATGCGAGCGGCTTTAAGCCTTTCTGCTAAGAAGTTAGTACAGGTTCATGAACAGACACAGACCATAATCACATTGAATGAAGAAGGAAAACATCATGCTGAGAAGGGATTACCTGAACGCCGCTTAGTTAATGCCCTGATCAAACTCGGCGGCGAGGCTTCAATCAAAGAAGTTTCTGAAAAATCAGGTTTAGAGAACAAGTTTTTAACAATAGCATTAGGATGGTTACACCGAAAAGAATGGGCATCAGCAAAAGAGGGTGAGCTTGTTCTTGATCCAAGATGGAAGACAAAGGAGCCTCCATTAGGAGCAGATGAGAAACTTCTCTCTCTTTTGCATCAAAAAGGTTCGCAAATTGTAGAAGACCTCGACAAAGAGCTGAAAGAAACTGTTTCCATTTTGAGTAGTAGAAATCTTGCGGAAATTAAGAAACAAACACTTAGAGTATTAGAACTAACTGAAACTGGCAGGCAACTAGTAAAACGAGGCATCAAACTAGTTGAAGAAGTCAGCCAATTGTCTCCAGAACTTATCGTAAGCGGAAAATGGCGCGAAGTTAAATTACGAAAATACAACATTGAAGCACCGGTTGCAGAAGTTTGGCCTGGAAAAAAGCAGCCATACATGAAGTTCCTAGATGATCTTACCGCAAAACTTGTTGCACTTGGCTTCAAAGAAATGACTGGTCCACTTGTGGAATTAATGTTCTTCAACTTTGACAGCCTTTACACGCCACAAGATCATCCAGCACGCGAGATACACGGCGTCTATCTGATAGAATCACCAAAATACGGTCAGCTAAATGCTCGTTACACGATTCCCTTAAAGAACGTGAAAGCAACACATGAAAATGGATGGAAAACAGGTTCCAAAGGATGGGAATACAAGTTCTCCGTAAAAGAGGCTAAACGCTTAATGTTGCGTTCTCACGGAACAGCTCAAAGCGCCAGAACATTGCTAAGTGAAGGCTTGGAGATTCCGGGAAAATATTTCTCGATAGCCCGCTGCTACAGGCCAGATGTAATTGACAAAATTCATTTGACCGAGTTCAATCAAGTTGAGGGCATAGTGGTAGATGAAAGTCTAACTTTGCGGGATTTGCTAGGAGTTTTGGAGAAGTTTGCCGTAGAAGTTGCTGATGCTGACAAAGTCAAGTTTAGACCTGATTATTTCCCCTTCACAGAGCCAAGCGTTGAGTTGGTCGCTTACAGAGAAGGCTATGGATGGCTTGAGTTTGGTGGCTCAGGAATTTTTCGACCAGAAGTCACGTTGCCACTGGGCATTAAGGTTCCGGTAATTGCTTGGGGACTCGGCGTGGACAGGTTGTTTATGATGAAAGCCAAGATCGATGATATTCGCTACCTGTTTTCACAGGACTTGGACTGGATAAGACATAAGGAGTTGACGTGAGATGCCAACGATTCAGATCGATTTCGAAGATTTCCAGAAACTGCTTGGAATAAAACTGCCCAAAGAAGCTGATGAACTCGATGAAATACTTTCTTACGTGAAAGGAGCAGTCACGCTCTTTAACGGACATGAGGTGCACATAGAAATTAAGGACAGTAATCGTCCAGATTTGTGGCATGTTGAAGGTTTAGCAAGGGCGTTACGTGGATTTCTAGGCTTTGAGAAAGGACTGAAAAAATATTCGGTTAGTGGTGGTTCAGGGGTGAAAGTTGATGTTGATTCCAAGTTGAAGAATATACGTCCATACATCGCGTGTGCAGTAATCAAAGATGTCAAACTAAACGACACAGTTATTCGTCAAGCAATGCATCTGCAAGATAAACTTGACCAAACTTATGGACGAAGAAGACAAAGAGCCTCGATAGGACTATACAATTTCAGTTTGATCGCTTCACCTCTGCATTATGGGATTGCAAAACCAAGTGAAGTAAGTTTTGTGCCACTCGGCTTTGAAGAAAAGATGAGTTTGAAGGAAATTCTTGAAAAACATCCAAAGGGAATAGAATACGGCGACATTGTCCGCAGACATGAAGTTTGGCCTATACTCAAGGATTCTGAAGAAAAAATTCTTTCGTTTCCGCCAGTAATTAATTCTAACGACTTGGGAAAAATAACTGGTAATGTTCATGAAGTGTTAATTGAGGTTACTGGCACGGTTCATGAAACTGTTTTAAACACCTTGACCACAGTTGCGGTTTCTTTAGCTGACCGTGGAGGAAAGATCTATTCTGCAACTGTTCAATATCCTCATGCAGAATTGAAGAAAGTTGTGACGCCTGAGTTGAAGACACAAACTATGCGGTTGGACGTGAAGTTTGTGAATAAGATTTTAGGTTTTGACTTGAAGACAAAGGAAACTGTAGATTTACTGCAAAAAGCACGTTTTGGAGTTAGCAAAGTTCTAGAGGACAGTGTCATGGTGGAGATTCCATGTTACCGAATAGACATCATGCACGCCGTAGACATACTAGAAGACATCGCAATAGCGTATGGATACAATAACATTAAGCCTCGATGGCCACAACTACCAACTACTGGGGCTGTGTCTTCTCAAAAACGTTTCAGCGATTTAGTCCGAGAAATTATGATAGGTCTGGGATTCCAAGAAACCTTGACGTTTTCAATGTCTAATCCAGAGACATTGTTTAGTAAAATGAACCTAAAAGCAGGCAATGTTGTTGAAATCTCTAATCCAAAGATGTTGACTTTCACATGCCTAGGAAACTGGCTTTTGCCAAGCCTCATGGAGTTTCTAAGCCACAATACACATGTTGAGTATCCCCAAAAAGTATTCGAAGCAGGCTGTGTCACAGTTTTTGATGAGAAGGAAGAAAATAAAACAAGAGACATTCAAAAACTCGCATGCGTCATTATGCATGCCAACGCAAACTTTACAGAAATCAAGGCAATGTTAGACGCGCTCTTCTTGAATTTGGGATTAAAATACGGCATAAGAGAGAGCAAGCATGACAGCTTTATAGATGGCAGAAATGGAAAAATCATAGTCGGAAACAAAGAAGTTGGAATCATAGGCGAAATTCATCCAAAAGTTCTGGAAGCGTGGAAACTAGAAAATCCGGTGAGCGCATTTGAAATTAACCTGGAAGAAATTCTACGATAGAGAAAATACACAGCTTGGCATGTCATTAAAATTCCAATATCAGCGCACGTCTTTAAGTTCTCTACTCTCTCTTAACAAAACAGAGTTAAAGCGTCAATATTTCAACAGCATTTTCAACATCAGAAAGGTCATTGAGGCTTTTTCTGTTTAATAGGAGCCGCACAGTTAGGGCATTTCAGATAGTTAGAAGGCAAGAGGGCTCCACAGTATTGGCATGGAATCATAGAACCATTGGCGATTTTTGTTGAACATTAGCGACGAATTTCATAGAATATTTCGTATTTTCTTCCCACCTCTTTGAGCACGTTCTCGAAGAATTGGGTCTGTATAGATGCAAATAAGCATGAAAGCGCCCCTTCCAAGAACTATCAAACTTAGTATCCAATTATACGCTCCATATAGGGCAGAAAATAGAAACAGCAAAGCTAAGGCATCGGTTATGACTGAAGTTACTAACATTTGGTTCTTAGTGGTTTTATTCATTGGGTCATGCCTTTACTACCTGACACTTCATGTTTTCATAGGAAGCTTGTGGACTAAGAAGATTATGGAGACTGAATAAACGTTGAGTTAGGGCTCTTCTCAAAGGGTTGAGAGTCATTTCAACTTATTTAGAAGGCGATAGTTCATACCTCAAAATCCGTATTATCCCCGCTGCAAGGTCTTGTTGTTTCACATAATGACGCATATTAACTCTAAATTTATCAAGATACTCCATGAGCATGGCTGAAACCCTTACACCGTTTCTCTTAAAGAACCATACTTTCTCTGAATGCCCTTGGAATAGGGCATGCATAAGCTCCACATACTCGCCGCCAAGTGTCTCTTCTCTATCTCTCACCAAAAAGATAACTCTGGCCAGCCTCATCAAGTCATTAAACTTACTGTAGATTGGCTCTTTGCTAAAGCTTTGAATTTCATACTTTTCTTTAAGAAAGCTGTAAACTGACTCATCAAGGTTGTCTTTCAGTTTGATATCGTATACATCTGCTAAAGTACCATTGTGAAAAAGGAAAAGTGTGACTTTATCTTTGTTAACTAACTCCGCTAAGACTTGAATCATGCCAGCAGAATATATCTCCAGTTCATCAAGCAGAAATGAATATACGTTTTCCCCTGAAAAGTTCTTTGCAATTTCTTCTTTTAGAGTTTCCAAATGTGCCTTTGTTCGAGGGTCATAACTGCCAAGCAACAAGACTATTATCATAGGTGTCTCCAATGTCTTTCACTACTTGGTCTCCTCTTGTATCTTTAAACTTAAAAGCTTCAAGTTCTTGTCTAACTTCGAGTTAAATTTTCCTTTTCTAGTAGGACTATAAGAGAAAAGTGGAGTAACCCTGAAAGTTCCGATAACGGAATATGCCTCCTGTTCCGTTTCAACCTCAGATAGATTTACGTTTGTTATGATGGATGACTCTCCTAGTGCGGCTGCTATCTCCCTTTCTAAAATATCTCTGATCCTCATTACCACTAACTCAGTCATGACCCTAAAGTCTCCTGCATCCTCTCAACGAGGTCTTCTCCAACCATACTCTCTATTTCCGACACCTTAGTCTCATTGATTCTGTATTTTGGCTGGCCCTCAATGTCTACCTTGTCCAAGAACCCTGTCTCAATAAGCCTACCTACATGAAAGTTCAACGTATTGGGGTTAACACCACCGATTGATCTTTCCAAGTTACTTTTCAGCTCGGACCACGAAATCTCTGGTCTAACAAATAACACAAGCATAATGAACATTCTAAGGGGGTTGCTAAATATCTCACACTTCTTACTTCTCTCGACCACTAATTGCTCAATTGCCATTTCGATTCCCTATTAACTATTGTAATAGGCTTCATAAATAGTTAACTCCAGTTAACTAGCACTAGAGGTTCGACAAAGCAAACAATCAACATATTATCCTTTGAGATTGGAAATCTCTGTTGTTCTCTAGATTTTTCTATGTTTTCTTCGTGCTTCGCCTTAAACAAACTTGACATTTTTGCAGATTATCGACAAAAGTATTTTTCTACTTCATCTTCATCATCAACTAAGGAAGGGGCACAATTATGTCGGTTACTGATTTGCCTTGTTCGACTGCCTTCCAGATTAGAGCCGTTCCGCCCTATGACTTTGTGCTTACAGTCCGGAAGCCTGCTGGGTGGTCGTTGTTAACACCCTTCGAGATGTTTGAAGACGGAACTCTCTGGACTGGGATGAGGCTTAACTCTGGAGAGATGTTTGGGTTGAAGCTAAGGTCCAAAGGAACCATAGAGAAGCCTCAGATATTCTGTAAAGTGTTTTCCCGTAAAAAGGTGAACGTAAAGAAGAAAGAAGAACTCTCAGAAACGGTGTCATGGATGCTTAGTACTGAAGAAGACATCAGAGAGTTTTATACACTCGCTGAGCACGATCCCCTTGTTAAATCATTGATGGAAGACTTGTACGGGATGCGAAGAACCAAACAACCGGACATTTTTCCCAGACTCATTTTGGCTTTAACGCTACAGATGGCTCCGATAAGGAGAAGCGACCAGATGATGAATCTGTTGATTAGGGAGTACGGCGAGAAAATAATGTTTGACGGAAAAGAGGTTTTGTATTGGCCTTCTCCAGAGAGGATAGCGAAAGCTGACATAAGAGAACTTGAAGAGAGGTGTAAGCTCGGTTACCGAGCCAAGACTCTGAAGGGCATCGCTCAAGCCATATGCAAGGGTTTCCCAACGATTCAAGAACTCGAAAAGATGTCGGCTGATGAAGCGAAAGCTAGGCTAATGGAACTGAAAGGAATTGGCGAATACTCGGCGGACATAGTCTCTCCCCATCCCGGATTCGCGCTTGACATCTGGAGCGCAAAAATATTCAATCTACTTCTCTTCGGAGAGAAGGCGGAATCGCCTCGCATCATCATCCCAAACCTCAAAAAAATCGCTGAGGACAGGTGGGGAAAATGGAGGGGCTACGTATTCACTTACGTGCTTAATGATCTTAACAACCTATCAAGAAGATTCAAACTTAACCTCATAGAATTATAAGTAATGAGAGCCGTTAATTCTCTCTGGTGCTGAATGAGCGGAAGGTAAAGACTTGGTAGGTAAGTTTAATAGTGTAAAAGTTGTGGAGTCCAGAACTGTCTATAACAAACATGGCAGACTGATTCTTGAAGATGTCTTGGAGTTTGCTGACGGCTCAAGACACGAGTGGGTCTACTTCAAGGCTTCAGGCGCCGCAGTAGCAATAGCCGCCTTCACCAAAGACGACAAAATGATCCTCACGAGGCAGTACAGACACCCCTTCGGCAAGGTGATTTACGACATTCCAGCGGGTGGAATGAAGAACGATGAAACACCAGAGCAAGCAGCCTTGAGGGAACTAGAGGAGGAGACAGGCTATACTGCAGAAAAGCTGGAATGGATAGGAAGGTTCACTTGGGCTCCAGGAGCCATGGGACCCGCAACTGTTGAAATATTCTTCACGAAAAGCCTCAAGCCAAAGGGAGACTTCGACCCAAAAGAAATAATGAACATTGAGTTGGTGGACTTCAATAAAGTCCATAGCGGTGTATTGAGAGGCGATTACCTTGATTCAGCCTTGGTCATAGCAACACTACTTGTCTCAGTGAAAAAGTGTATCCAACGCTAGGACAAATGTGCAAATAAAAACCGAAAACGTCTAAACGCAAGTGAACACCAATCGGAAAGTGCACGCACAAAACTATAATAATTACATTACGATACTGTTAATTTAGATGATGTGGGCCGGGCGGGATTTGAACCCGCAAACTCTTACCAGCTTGACTAAAGACTCTGGCTGGTAAGCGCTTTTGCCAACATAGCTACCGGCCCGCTGACACTTCATAGAGAGCGCCAATCTTGTCGTAATCTGTCAAAAACCGTATACCTTTTTCTTTCGATTGTAGCCGAATATGTTCCGTTATCTGCTTGAAAATTTTATTCATGTAGTGTTCAGCAATCACATATAACAGATTTATCTGCGCAGCTCTTTCTTTTGCGTCCTCGATTTCTTTAACAACTTCTAACTCAGCAAGTATCTTTTTAAGATTGGTTTTTATGAAATAATAGGTTTTGTCTCTCAACAACAATGTCTTCTTAAGTTCCACCTCATTCTCTAAGGTAATTTCAAAGTTTGCGAATAGCCTGGTAGCAAGCTGAAAGTAAGGCACAATTTCAATCAAATCCTTGTCTTCAATTTCGCTTCCGATAACGCTTGCAATAGCGCTAAACGCGTCTTTTCGAATTTGAAAAGAAGAAATATTCTGAAAAACTAGGTTAATCGCCCAGTTGATGTCGTCTTTGTCAAAGTACTTAGAGAATGAAAAAGCCTCTAGTTTTTTTTCAAGTTCTTCGTAGATTCGCATTTTATCTAAAACGGCTTGAGTATACTTGCTCTCGAAGAGCTCTTGAACTTTTGATTGCAGAAAATAGAGATGGAAAACTTTTGCGAAAGTTTCAGAATCAGACTTTAGAATCATTTTTCTTTCATAGGCTATAATACGCATGTCGCACAGCTCCAGCAATTGGTCTCGAATTTTGCTAACCGCTGATTTAGTTACTGAGCTTTTATTCGCTAACTCACTTTGAGTTATCGGTATAGGGTACTCATTTACTAAAACTTCGATGTACTTGCTCAGCGACCTCATTGATTCCATAATTATGACCAAAATAAGAATTGAAAATGGAGTATATAAGTTTATAAGGAAGTTGACTTGTTTCCATCGTACTACACAACTTTTGTCCCTTAACTTACAAGATACTCAAAAAGTTGCCATTAGAAAACACTGAAGAGTTTATCCCACGAGTAACTGACTATTAAAGTTAAGGAAAATTTATCTCTGTGGCTTCCAGTCTTCTTTGTAGCGATGACATGAGCACTGTTGGAATCCCACCGAAACCTTAACTGGCTCATGCAGACGGACTCAACAGAGGAAGATGAAACCTCATCTACCAGTGACGGAGGGTTAACCCAGGCATGGGACACGGTGGGCGCGGGCGCCACAAAACCACCCATGTTAGAGAGAGCTTAACCAAGGGGAGCGCATTGCTCTACTATGAGGTTAAGGGTTAGGAGCGTGGGACACAAAGCGCCCGCGATATAACCTAATGGAGCCAGAAACAGGATGTGTGCGACAATGAGCGCATACACAATACGGTTACATGGATTCTGGAAGTATAAAGCAGATGTTTTCGACGAAGATAATAATCTAGTGGCAATAGGCGAACTTAACCGTAGGAATGCGCAAATCGAGTTTCTGCTCGACAAAGAGAGACGCCTGCTAAGCCGACGCGGCTTTTTTCGACAATGGTATCAACTAATGGATGAAACGGGGAATCCCCTCTGCCATTCGCTCCCTAAAATAGGAAAATACCCTCTTACGCTGTATACGGGGTCTGGCATGCAATGGTTGAAAGTAGATAGACAGGGCGTCTTTAACGTTCGTTACATTTTCTATGACGCTAAAGGTGAAGAAGTAGCATGGATGAAGACCAAGGGATTATTTTCACGAGGATACGAATTAAGAATTAGCCAATTGCAACCCGATTTCAGAAACAATATCATTTCTATAACAACAGCAACGGCTCTTTTCGACACCGCCGACGCAGCCGCCGCGGTCGTCGCTGCTACTTCCGCTTCTGCAGCTTCATAAATCTTTTAGAAAGGTGACAACAAGAACTTTTAAGTTAATCCGTCCTTTATCAATAAAAACGTCAAAAGGATTGTGCAAGAGTTTGGACATTGAGACAAAGATTGACTTGATTGGCAGATTACCGACAGAAGAAGTTTTGACGCCTAGAGACCTGCGACAACTCTTGGAGACCGAGGAGCATCCAATCGCCTACAACGGTTGGGAACCGTCGGGTCTCGTCCACTTGGGGACTGGGTTAATCTGCGCCTACAAGATGAAGGACCTGATAGAGGCGGGAATACGGTTCAAAGCATACCTTTCAACATGGCACGCATGGATAAACAACAAACTAGGCGGCAACTTAGAACTCATAAGAAAATCCGCAGACCACTTTAAACATTCTTGGATAGCTTTAGGCGTTCCCGAGAGCGGGGTCGAATTCATCTACTCAGACCAACTCTACGATGACTTAGATTACTGGGCAAAAACAATCTCAGTCGCAAAAAACCTGACCATAGCGAGAACGAGAAGAACCCTGGAGATTGCGGGTAGGAAGGAAACAGAGGCTAAGTACGTCTCAGACTTCATGTACACTCCAATGCAAGTCGCAGACATATTCCAACTAAACGTCAAAATCTGCCAACTAGGCATAGACCAGAGGAAAGCAAACGTCGTGGCAAGGGAAATCGGAGAAAAAATTGGATACTGGAAACCAATATGCGTCCATCATCACCTACTTCAGGGGTTGGAAAAGCCAGCCATCTGGCCAATCCCAGAGGACAAAGAGAAAGAAGCCTTAGCCTCAGCCAAAATGTCTAAGAGCAAACCAGAAACATGCGTCTTCGTTTACGACTCTCCTGAAGACATAAGAAGAAAAATCGCCAGCGCCTTCTGCCCAGAAAAGATTGTTGAATTCAACCCGATATTAGACATCTGCAAGTACATAGTCTTCAGAGAACTAAAAACCTTTGAGATAAGGAGAACCGCTAAATTTGGTGGAAACATCGAGTTCAACACCTTCGAAGAATTACTGGGCACTTACAGTAAAGGGGAATTGCACCCAATGGACCTGAAAAGCGCCGTTGCAGAAGAACTAACAAAAATTCTTGAACCCGTTAGGAAGTACTTTGAAAGAAACAAGGAAGCGAGGCAGTGCCTAGAAACCATAAAGAGAGCCGAAGTCACTAGGTAAGAAGCTTGTCGACTCATCTGGAAGAAAGACTGGAAAGAATTTTAGAACTTTTAGACAAACTGGCAAAGGAATCAGCGAAAGGCATCCCGATAGTTGTTGAAGGACCCAGTGACGTCGACGCCCTGCGTCGTCTCTCTGTCGCAGGAAAAATCATCTCCGCAAAGGCTTCTGGGAAAACTTTCATCGACGTTGTAGATGAAGTGGTGAATGCTGGAAAGGGTGAGATCATTCTCTTGATGGACTTTGACAGACGAGGCAAAGAGTGGACCAAACGCATGGCGCAGCGCCTTCAAGAAATGAGGATAAAACCTAACGTGCTCTTTTGGAAAAGACTTCTGAAACTTGCGGGACGGGACGTCAAGGACATTGAGGGTTTGGTAACTTATTTGGAAACCTTGAAGAAGAAAGTAGAGTAAAAAGAATCAGACTTTTTAGTGTGCACAGAAATCTAAGAGATGTCTATGGATGCTTTGTCTATCCATGTTTGGAAGTTGTCTGTGAAGTGGATGATGACTTTGATGGCCATCGTGTTTGCTGGTAGTGTGGTTGTTACGTTGGCGTTGTGCCAGCCTTCTGTTGCGTAGACCCAATCGCCGTTGACTGTTGTCTCGTCGCCAGTTTCTGTGATGTACGTGATTTTTGCTTGGGCTTTGTTTTCTGTCGCGTTTGGTTTGAACCAGAAGGAAAATGTGACTTGCTGGTCTCTTAGGGCGCGTATGTCGAGGTCGCAGAGCCACTGAGTCATGTTGTAGGTGCCGTTTCCATGTGTGTACCATGAGTACGAGCCATCGACAGGATCGGTTACCTTTCCGAATTCACGTGTTACTATGTACATGTCTTTCATGTCGACTTTGTCGTCACCGTTTAGGTCGGCGTCTGGGTTCCAGTTTGGGTCGCCTGGTTTTGAGCCGTAGGCTTTATTTACGATGTACACGTCTCTCATGTCGACTTTCCGATCTGGCACGCCTTCTGGTCCAGTTATATCACCCTTCAGTTCCCGCCAATCCTTGTCAACGTCTGACCAGTCCCAGTAGGCTGGTTCATAAACTGACTTGAGTCTTTCTTCAAAACTTGGGTTTCCAACACCAACTATGCCTAAGATGGTTATTGCTAGAGCTTGGGCTCCTCGATCTAGCCAGTCGAAGTCCGAGTATGCTTGGTAGGCGTATGTGCTGAAGCCGTATTCTATTGTGTAGGTTTGTTGAGCAAGTAAGGTACCATGATAGGTATAGTCTATTGTGTAGTAATCGTCAAAGTAACGTGATGTTGTTCCGTTTTCGTAGTGGATTTGAGAATTAAGCATGAACAGTAGGCTTCCGTTAGGTGCAAAGAGTTTGAAAATAGCACGAAGGTCAGCCCACCCATGCGGGGTGTTCATGTAGCCTTTGTCGTGGAAGCCGAAAAGGAACTTTGGATTAGTCAGATTGCGTGATGGAACGAAGTTTTTGTTTAGGGTTGTTATGGCGTAGTTTTCGACAGGGTCTACACCTTCTTTGCGACCTGCGGAAAGATCGTACCATCCGCTAAGTGATGCCCATGCGGTGTAGTCTCCGTAGCCGTATTCATGTTTGCTTTCAGCTTGGTCGACTGGTATGTCGGTTGGGCACAGCACCGCTCTCTCAGCGTCAACTATTCCTTTTCCTCGATCGTTTTCTCTTTGTGGCATTGCTTGAAGGTTGTCGTTTAGTCTGGCTGTTCCCATGATGACACTTTTCACTATACCTGGAGTCCAGCCGGGATGAGCCTGCAAGAGCAAAGCAGCAACACCAGCAACATGAGGAGTAGCCGCGCTTGTGTAACCAAAGTTGCTATAACCTCCAGTAGTAGCGTTTGGGGACATTATATTCCATCCAGGAGCAACGACATCAGGTTTAGGTCTTCCGTCTTGAGTTGGTCCACGGCTACTTGAATCCAGAAGGGTGTCATCGTGTATGTTTTGGGTGTCATGGTCATCGATAGCACCAACAGTGATAACGTTGAAAGCGTTTCCGGGGCACCCTATAGGACCCAATTCACCTGCGTTACCCGCCGATTTTACTACAACCACACCCTTACTTACACATTCATCTGCCTTTTCGCAAAGCAGACAGTGACCATCACAACCTCCCCAACGATAAATGCTCCAACTGCAACTTATCACCTGTGCTCCTTCAGAAACAGCCCAGTCTAAAGCGGCTCTTGCGTCTGGTTCTCTAAATACCAATGACTGATCTAGCATTTTACCAATTATTAATCTAGTTACTCCTGGAGCGACACCTCTGTATATTCCATTCGATGCATTTCCAGTTCCAGCGACTATTCCAGCGCAATGTGTTCCATGACCTTCATCATCGTATGAAGTCGGTTGATTGTTTATGAAGTCTCTCCATGTAATGTCTTTGCCTGCAAAGTCAGGGTGACTTGCATTTATACCACTATCCAACACAGCCACTCTTATGTCGGAACCATTGTACCCTAATTCATTCACGACAATCGTAGATCGTATGACCACCGTGCTAATGTCAAGATCAGCAATCCCCCTTGCTTCTCCGTCGCCAAGGCGATCTATAAATTCGTATTTGGCAATTTCCTTGATTTCCGGTACTCTGATTTTAATGTCTATGAAAGATAGAACCTTCCCTATGTATATAATGGTGGCATTGTGTTCCTGGGCTAGATGAGTAGCCACTTGAGTCTTGAAGTTATAAGCAGCTGTTAGGTTATGCTCATAGGATGTGCAATTGATACCCAAACCTATAGACATGAACCGCGTTGTTCCGTTGGCTTCAAGCTCCTGCACTTTCTCCCAAAGCCATGGCTCAAACTTGCTTCTGATTGTAAGATCATCAAAAGACTGGACAAAAGAGAAGTCCGCTGAAGAAACGGTTGAAAATATGTAACTTGATATTAAGAATCCTATGAGCGTTGAACTTGCCATATTTTTCATCATAAGCCCTCTTTTGTTTTATTGTAGTAGTTAGTCGGAGAAATATTTAAAATTTTGCTTGTTTTACCTAAAAATGAAGGAAAAAAATGTTGAGTTAGACTATTGATATGAAGTTTTAAATTATCTCCATTTTAACCTCTGGGGTTTCAATTTTAATAAAGTTGGCATATTCCAATGGGTTATATTCTTCAGGAGAACCAACATAAAAGAGAAGTGGTCCTACCTGTCCTTTGATATAATACGTTCCAAGTTGGACTTGTCTGGACGCAAAGGGAGGAAGGTTGTCTATTTCCAGTTGATCCCATGTCAAAGTTTGGCTGAGGGCCTCTCCGGGATCCAATACCACATCGACACCAGTGTCCGCCCAACCAACAGATAAGAAATAGTCAAATATTGTTTGAGACGATTTGTTACATACCACGAAGTTCGTTTTGCAGGGTGCGGAAAAACCTAACAGCACGGTTTCATTGCTAATGTTCATAACAATCAAAGTTATGTTGACTGGCTCTCCTAACCTATATGTTGTTTTGTCTAATCTCATCGTCAATTTGATAGGCCCATACGTTGTTTCTACCTCCATTGGATTAAACACTTCGCTATACGTTAGTGTTTTCAATCCCAAAATAACCATTGCACTCGCAAAAATGACAAGTATACTACAAATACCCATCTTCTTAAAGGATATAATCATTTACTTCTCCTTCTAGATAACACTAACCTGTAGGGGACATATTAATCATTTTTTTGAACAGACTGTTCTACTTCTTGAACAGTGGTTTTGGGGAGAATTCTGTAGAATTGTATAGTCTCCACTAGGTGAATCCCAAAACCCAACAAAGAAAACAAAAGCGCCACATCCCCTACTACTCCAGAAAGCATAAGCAACGAAAAAACAGCCAAAACCCCATATAAAAGAGCGTAGAATAAACTTCTTGGAATTATGAACTTTCTCACAATAAAGAAAAACTTCAGCATCCCAAACCTGCGGGGTACAACATGATAGACGCCATATCTATCTTTCCTAACAAGCCCCAAACCATCCAGCTTTTCAAGATGATGAACCGCCAAAGCGGGACTAGAGAACCCAAGCTGATGGGCAACGTCTCTACCAGAAGCCTCCTTTACCCTAAGCATCAAGAGATAAACTCGAAAAGTGTTGTACTCCCCAGCAACATCCCTCTCAAGCCCAGACCGACTCAACCATCCACCTACCCCACAATAATCCCACTAACAACCAAATAAAATACTAACACCAATTACATCTTAAAACCTTCCAACCCTTCGGCATCGCCCCTGAAACCCGACCTATTAACTCCCAGACAACAAACCAAAAACCCCAAGCCTTACCCCCTCTCCCCCCTCTATAGAGACCTAGACACACAGACACACATAACAAACGACCAGTCAAAATACTAACATCAATAACACATCTTAAAACCTTTGAAACTCCCTTTTATAACCTATCAATATAGAAGAAGGCATAGTAAAGTATAACTAGGCGCAAAGCAATTTATGGTTAAAGCACCACGTTATGATTACTAAAGTGGAATTAAAACTTGATTGAGGTGAAATTTAATGGGTTCATCACAAGCACTTACTGTAAAGTATGTGGTTCGCGCCTCCTTCGAGATAGAAGGAGTGGTTGAAAAACCCGACGTAATCGGAGCGGTTTTTGGACAAACAGAAGGATTGTTTGGACCTGAACTGGACCTCCGAGAACTTCAGAAATCGGGAAGAATAGGAAGAATAGAAATCAGTTTAAAGTCTGAGAAGGACAAGACAACAGGCACCATAATCATTCCAACAAGCCTCGACAGAGTCTCCACAGCAATCATCGCAGCAAGCCTCGAAAGCATAAACAGAGTCGGACCGTGCTCCGCCACCGTCACTCTAGAAAAAGTCGAAGACATACGTGACGCCAGACGAAAGATAATCATAGAAAGGGCAAAAGAAATCCTCAAAGAATGGACCATAGAAGCGATGCCTGGAACAGAAGAAATCTTCAGAGAAGTATCAGAAACACTGAGAATAGCTAGGGTTGAAAAATATGGACCAGAAGAACTGAGTGCAGGACCCGATGTCGAAAGCGCAAAAGAGATAATCATTGTTGAGGGCAGAGCAGACGTGATAAACTTGCTAAAAAACGGAATGCAAAACGTCGTCGCGCTGGAAGGAGCAAAAATCCCTGAGACCATAATAAAACTGTGTCGTGAGAAAGAGACCACAGCATTTCTTGACGGAGACCGAGGAGGAGACCTCATACTCAAGGAACTAAAGCAAGTGGCTAACGTCAAGTACGTCGCTAGGGCTCCGCCACAAAAGGAAGTCGAAGAACTAACTCCTAAAGAAATCGAGGAAGCCCTCCAGAAAAGAGTCCTTCTCAAAGAATACAAGCCCAAAGAAGAACGAAGAAAAATCCTTGTTCCCAAACAAATAGTCAAAGTGGCTAAGGAGTTAGACGGAACCTTAGAAGCGATATTGCTCAACGAGAAAATGAAGCAGATGGAACGACTACCAGTCAGCGAACTCGCCGAGAAACTTCAACAAGCCAAGGGAGTTGACACCGTGGTCTTCGATGGCATAATAACCCAAAGGCTCATAGACGTCGCGACAGAGAAAAACGTGAAATATTTAGTCGCAGCCCGCATTTCCGAAGTGGTGAAGCCGCCACTAAACATACGTCTACTAACATTCCCAGACATTGCAGGTTAACTTCCTGCAAACTCAACGAGAGTTTTTGGCGCCTTAGAAGGCATCAACGTATCTTCTGCTATGCCGAACAAAGTAAGGATGCGAGACGCAGCCGGAACCACCTGGTTAGATACGTAGTATTCAATGTCAACCTCATCGTAAGAAGCCAAAACATAGGGCTTCGCTTTTTCATACAAACGCCCTGACCCCAAGACGATGACATAGCCGATCTTGTCGCCTAAGGATAATTCCCACCCTTCTTCCATCAGCTTCTTTGCGGCTTCAACGTGGGGAGCCCTAACAGCATACTCCTCGACTGGTTTGGTGAGAGTCTTCCATATGACCAAATCCTTGTAAGGAACCTTCTTTTCCCTTAAATCCGAGATGAACTGAGTCACAAATTTCGCGGCTTTCTGTGGAGCTTGTTCCTTAAGGATTATCTCCAACACTCTTTCCTGTACATTCTTGGCTACCCCTGCCCAGTCGCCTCTCACCACCTCCAAGCCCACCGTGTCTAGGCGTCCGTCTGAGAGGAGCCCGCAATACCTTTTCTTGGCTTCGGTGAACAAGATTCGAACATAAATCTGGTCAGGCTTTATCTCAAGTCCAAATCTTTCACTGATCGCTTCAGAAAGTTTTTCGACCTTGTCGGGATCATGCTTCACGAAAACGCTGTCGGTGTCACCATAAATGACCTCTAATCCGATTTTCTTTGCCAAATCTATCGTGTACAAGATGGAGTGGCGACCCCACGCTGTTGCCGCTTCTGCAACAGGTTTTATGTACCAGCGTGCGCTTATCCACCCCGTGTAACCGTAAGAGGCGTTCGTAATCACTTTTACAGCCTTCTGGCGAGCATCTAAGACACGGTATTCCGCTCTTTTGGGGTCAAGTTTTCTCATTTTCACTCGGATTTCATCCCGCACGCCTATGAGACTTGAGAGCACCTGTTTGTAGAAGCCCGCTGGTTCCTTGCGGAATCTGTGTTTCACTTCCGGGGCGATGTTTACCCCGCAGGGTGGTTCGGGTTCTGATGGGGAGATGTAGGTGTCGGGTGAGAGGTTCTCGGTTATCATTATGTTTGGGTACATAGCCTTGAAATCGAGGACGGCGACGTTTTCGTGAACTCCGGGTTTGGGTTCTAAAACCACAGCGCCCACGTAGGGAATGTAGGGGCGTTCTATCCTCTTGGGCACGAGTTCACCGATTTTGTACGCCTCTTTGATCAGGTACCATTCAACCCTGAAGCCAACCGCAGCGGTTCCGACGTGATCTAAGGGTAAACCAACGAGACTGGACAGCTGCATGGCGAAATCCAGCATGGCGTTGACGATTCCCATTGTTGAGTGGGCGTTTTCTCTGGAAAACTTCAACAAGGTGGAACGCTTCTCTGGGTTCTCCCAATAGCTCGGAAAGTCGATGTTTTCGATCAAGGTGCGTTTTTCAATTTTCACGACGCCGAGAAAGTCCGCTATGTTTTCCAGAGTCTTTATCTTCACTTCAGGCAGTTCATCCGCGAAATCGAAGAAGTCTATGTTTGCTCGTCCAGTGATGGACACGTGACCGTAAACGCTTGTGTGTGGTTCGGTGTTCGCCCTGTCTACACATAGTTTTATGCCCAGTTTTTTGGAGCGGGACAGTAGATAGGGCCAGTCTTGTTGATTGGTGCCATAACCAGCGAGTATGTCGGGGTCGAAATCACGAACACACTTTACGAAGGATTCAATCAAGGTTTTGTCGTCGGAATCTTTCGATATGAACTGCTTCTCGTCTCCAGAATTTGTGCACACCGAAATGACGACAACTGGGTTTCTTTGTGGTTTTGGTGCGCCTTGAGGACTGTATGAGATTGTTGAGAAGGCTAAGATTCTTAGTTTGGGGATCTCGGTTTTTTCGATGGCTTTGGGAAATGTTTTAGCGACGTATACTTTGTCAACGTGTATTCCAAGATTGTTTTCTATTTCTTCGACTTCTATTTCGTGCCAGCTACACGGGAAGACACTGTTGTCTATCAGATAGCGCATAGAGTAACGAATGTCGTCTTCGAGACAGTCTTTTACGCCCTTAACTTTCTTTAGAGTCTTTGCGTACTTTGACACAACGTCTGGGTCTTCGCAAACCACCTTAATTGCGTTCACAGGTTTTCCAAAAAATCTTCGATTTGTGAGTTCCAGTTTCTTGATTAACGGATAATCCGTCTTAAGTGACTCTATTGTTTTTATAATTAGTAGTGGGTCTTCGTTCTGTTCTACAACCAAGTAGAAGTGGGGAAGAAAATTCCTGTCGATGATGAGGATTCGTTTGTCTTCGTCGTCGATGCCCCAAATCCACATCTCTGGCTTGTGTTCTTTCACCTCATAATTGACATCTAAAAGCCAGAACATCTTCTTCATGCACCAAAGACCTCCACCATCTTTCTCTTATCCTATTTTCAAAGATTTCTAAATATCTCTCCCCAGAATCCCATATAAGGTGATTCTTTTACAGTTGAAATCCGTCCGCGTCTGCAACTAATAGTTAAAATTGAAATCAGCAAAAGGATAGATCGCATAAACGAGTGTTTTAATCGCATGCCCGTAAGTGCCAGACAGATTTCCCCTTATTCTTGGGTATCATCCTCGAAGCTGCTTTCCATTCTTATTCATGGCTGATGGAATTCTTGGTGTATGAAACGATTTTTTAAAACATTGGTCTGTTGATGGAAGTTTCTTTTTAAATCTTTTATATAAGTTAACTGAAATAATAGGTGAGAAAGAGAAAGGAGGTGAGAAGAATTGAAACTGAAAGCAATTGCAGGAATAGTGCTAATTTTTCTTTTGATAACTGTGACATTTACGCTGCTTTCAATCAGTGTACCGTCGTTAGTTGGGTCGTATGTTCAGGTATTTCAAGGCGGATCGACTGAGGTTGAGGGATATATTTCTAAAAATACCACGTGGACTTCGGCCAACAGCCCTTACATTGTAACAGGCGATGTAACAGTTGTGAATTGGTCTACATTAACAATAGAATCAGGAGTAACTGTCAAATTTACTGACAAGAAAAGTCTTGTGATAACATCTGAGTGTAGCCTAATCGCACAGGGCACCATAGCGGATAATATAGTATTCACAAGCAATAAAACGGAGCCGAACAAAGGCGATTGGGGAATGGTGTGGTTCTTGGGGAAAAACTTTGTTATGAGCTATGCCTTGATCGAATATGCTACCACGGGTGTAAAGTTCGAGACAACTGCAGGTATTTCGAATAGTATAGTCTCAAACTGTAATGTAGGCGTTGAAGGAAAGTTAAGCTATGCCGACAACCTTACAGTAACAGGTAACACTGGTGACGGTTTAAGCCTCAGCACCCCCCTGCGCATCAAAAACAGTAATGTATCAAGCAACGGTGGGCACGGGATCACCACCACAGATACCATCGATATGGATAACTGCGTAGTCTGGAATAATACGGAAGACGGTATTATCTTATCAAAAGGAGAGAGTTACATCAAAAACAGCCGTATCACCGACAACGATGGCAATGGAACCTGCATCCTTGGACCAACAACAATCGAGAACACTACCATTTCAGAAAATGGTGTCAACGGAAGTGGCAACGGAATATGGACGGAATCAAGTATATCAATCACTGAGTGTAACATCACTAAAAATGAGGAAAACGGAATAAGAGTCGGTTATGTTGGTGGATCAATAACGATTCAAAACTCTAACATTTCTGATAACACCGGTGATGGAATATGGACTAACTCCTTTGTACAAATTAAAGGATGCCATATCGCTTACAATGGGGGCAATGGGGTTATTACAGCAGAGAATGGCAATATGAAGGTTAATGGGTCAGATATTCGCAACAATACATTGAGCGGCTTATTAGGTCGTGGCTATGTTTCTTACTCTACTGTGTCAGGCAACAACATGAGTGGTATATCAGGTAATTTCACAATTGAAGTTTGCAATGTCATAACAGAGAACAAAGGCGGAGGATTCAACGGGACGGGAAGAATTTTCTGGAGCGACATCTTTAACAATACACTTTGGGGCTCTTATGACGCAATAGCAGACATTTGGCCCAATAATATCACAGCCATTAATAATTGGTGGGGAACGAATGATAGCGCTATAATCGAGGAACACATATGGGATCACAATGACAATGAAAGTTTGGGCTATGTCTTCTTCGAGCCTTATCTGCAAGGACCTCACGGTCCACTTGATATTTGGCCACCTAAAATCGGCCTCCCTATCTACAATGGTACATCGCCATCCCCATACCTTAATAGAACCGAGCTCGGCCTAGATTTTCCAATCCGGACGAATGAACCAGTACGAGTCTCTGTGAATGTAACGGATAATGAATCACCCATGCCCAGCGGAGTGGACAGAGTGCTGTTGTTCTATAGGGTGAATAGCAGCGAGTGGTGGAACACAACAATGACATTGATAACCATGTACAATGAAACAAGCGGCAATTGGAATGTTACCATACCTGCGCAACCAGCCAATTCGACTGTCGAATTCTTTATTCAAGCATATGATAAAGCTGGAAACTGGAATATGAGTTCCACATACAGCTATACGGTTAAATGGCTAACGTTAGGCGACATAAACGGCGACGGAAAAACTGACATGAAAGACATCTATATCGTAGCAAGAAACTTTGGAAAAAAAGACCCGTAAACCAAAGAAGAAAAAATCCCCAACCACATCCTTCCCCCCAAATGGTTCGCAGACCCAAATCCCCCATTTCTTAAAATAAGCACGCGAATTTGGGAGTGGTGAGAGTTAATCAAAAGCCTTTCTTTCAGATCAATATCTCACCGATTATTTTCCTGGCATATCCGTTATCTGCGCCACAGACTTGCGGTAACACAGATAAGACAGAAATACAACAACCCTTTCAAACATTTTTTGGACAAACTTGATTGGAGAAACCACCTTTGAAAATCTTGGAGACAAAACTGAAAAAGGGCATTGTGAAGGTTTTGCCAGAGAGTCTAGACGATATTTGGCATCTCTATAACATAATTCTCAGAAACGATGAGGTACACGGAAGAACCACTCGAGAAGTGAAGGTTGAAGACCGTTACGCTCGTCCACAGAGAGGGGAAAGAGTTTCAGTTCTTCTCGGCGTGAGAGTTGAAAAGGTGTCGTGGGATAGGAGTTTAAACAGACTTAGAGTGCAAGGGATTGTTTGCAAGGCACCAGAAGACCTCAACGTAAAGGGCTCACACCACACCATAAACGTCACCGTGAATAATCCCATCACCATCGTAAAATCTAGGTGGCTGAGACATGAGATCGATAGGTTAAACAGAGCTAGCAAGACTACAGCTGCACCGATCATCGTAGCATCCATAGATGACGAAGGATACTGCTTAGCGGTTTTGAGACAATACGGCATAGACGTTAAGGTAGAGGCAAAAACAAAACTTCCAGGCAAACTTGAACCAGAAAAAAGAACCCAAGCCACACACGAATTTTTCAAAGATGCACTAAAAGCCCTGAGACAGGTTTGGACGAACCTTCGAAGCCCGATTGTCATCATCGGTCTTGGGTTCACTAAGGGTCACTTTGCCCAATTTATAAGAGACCATGATTCAGAAATTGCAGGGGCAGTAATTGATGTAAAGAGCGTGAATAGCGTGGGGGTTGCTGGAGTATATGAGGCGTTGCGTTCAGGGGTCTTCACTAAAGCCATAAAACAAATGCGCATAGCAGAAGAGACAGAAGCCATGGAAGAGGTTCTTTTACGGCTTGGGAAGGGAAGAATGGATGTCACCTATGGATTCGACGAAGTGAAAAGTGCGAGCACGATAGGAGCGGTGGATAAACTGCTCATTACAGATGAGACTCTAAGGGAAGCCACCGACGACAAAAGAACTCTTCTAGAAAACCTCATGAGAGACGTCGAAGAAAAGGGGGGAGAAATCATAGTTTTGAGTGTAGAGCACGAGGCAGGAGCAAAACTGCTCTCGTTAGGCGGCGTCGCCGCACTCCTTCGTTTTCCGATCGGGTAGTCACTTTCCGTAAAGTCTGAGGCGCCTACGAACTGCAGGATTCTGATCTGCAAGTCTCTTCAGAACCATTTCAAAGGTTTCCTCTGGTGAGAGTTCTCTCTCTATAAAGACGCCGGTTCGGCCAATTTCGTCACGACGTAAGAGGGCGTGGACACGATCTAACACTGTCTCTATGGAAACCCCTAAGAGCCGTGCTATGTTTTCTTCCAGTCCCACGATTGTGCTTTCAACATGACCTTTCGTGGTTGGTTCGATCAGCATTAGCCCTTTGTCTACTCCAAGAACCCGCATATCATTTCTAAGCATCGGAAGAGTTGCTTCGCCTCCGAATTTGTAGAAGTCTCTTTCTAAGGGACGGAGTTTTAGAAGAGGAAAAGAGACGCACTGTCGTTCGTTTGTCTCCAGATATCCCTTGACAGCATAGTGAGGCGTGGCTTGCACTATAACTCTTCGGCCAACTGGAACTCCAGCCCTTTCAAGAGCGGTTTCCACAATGAACGAGGACGGAGGATCTGGAACAAAAACGTCGATGTCACTCCCTTTTGACACGTCGCCTCGCGCGATACTTCCGTGAACAACTGAGTAGAGATGAAACTGACTGAGAATTTCCATTATCTTCATTGCCTTAGCCCTCAATTCTATCAGCAGGTTCCAGCGTTTTTCGGTGTAAGTGACTTCTATGCGTTCGGCACGTTTCAATGGTTTCTTAGCCACCGTCATCTCTCCCTATTTGAAGGTTGGCTTCCAGCCAACCTAGGTAGGAGGGTAAGCCCTTCAAAATTGGAAGTGCTATGATTTCGGGCACCTCATAACTGTGGATTGACTTCACCCTTTCCGAGAGCTTGTCGAAAAGTTTTGTGCTTGACTTCATGAACACTAGAAACTCTGTGGCTTCCTCGATCTTGTCATTCCACCAAAACAGAGATGAAATGGGACCAATGATGTTAGCACACGCAATTAGTCTTTCTTCTAATAGGCATCGAACGATTTTGGTTGCTTCCTCATTGGTTGAAGTAGTCATAATAATAAGGTAATTGGACATGCTCTTATCCCATAAGGACTACACCGAAGTGTTATAAGATCATTTTCAGTTTACCATACTACAAAAGAAGGTTAAAAATACTTGACTTGTAGCAGACATGTAGTATCTTTCTAGATTCGGGTTAACCTCTAGGGTCTTCACACTCGTCTCTTTCTCTAACGCATGATATTGCTAAAGTACAATGACAATACTAAATGAACTGAAATAGTGAGAGTTTGGGGGTTATTTTCTTTATTGTTGGTATCAGATGGTTTTTCCAAAGTTTTTAATTACGAGATAGATGTCTCTCATGTCAACTTTGTAGTCGCCGTTGAGGTCTGCTATAGGGTTCCACCTTGGATAATTAGGATAGCTTCCAAACGCTCTAGCTGCTATACTTACGTCTTTCATGTCAACTATCATGTCTCTGTTGAGGTCACCAGAAATTGGATTGCTCCAATACCAATAGGGACTCATCAATGGGTAACGGTCTCTGTTGTTTGCATCGATGATGTAAGCAGTATCTGCCAAAGCATCACCATTAGCATCTAAATTTGTACCATCACTCCAATAGTTGCCGCCAGAAGGATAACCATCATCCCAAGTGTTATTTGATACTGCGCCATAAACTTGCCTTGTGTTACCGATGAAATTGTTGTGAAAGAAAAAATTTCCTTCTGAATACTGTGTTGCCCATATGCCTATTCGATTGTTCTCTATCGTGTTACCGAAAACAGTATTGTCGACGCAATAGATAACTTTGCTGTTAACACCTGTACAAATTTGTATGCCAGCACTGTACTCTTGGAACTCGCCCTTTCCATTGTCGGAAATCAGATTATTACTGATTATGCTATGAGAAAAAAGCATTTCTATACCAGTAACATTGTTTGAGGTAATAACATTGTCGCAAATTTTGACGTTAACACAATCGTAGTGACCTGCGATACCATACTCATTGTTCAATATGATATTGTTACTTACTATGTGTCCGTTGGTCCAAGGATACATTTGTATGCCGTAAGACCCATTTTGTACAGTAAACCCCTTGATTTTTGTGTTGTTGGCTTTCAGAGAAACAACAGTTTTTCCACCGCCACTGATGATTGTGGTATTATTGTTTTCTCCAACAAGTGCCACCGTTTTGTTTACAACTACATTTTCATAGTATGTTCCTGAAGAAACAAAGATGATGTCTCCTTCATTAGCTGCATTGATAGCTGCTTGAATAATGGCATAGTCTTTGGGTACTTCTATCTGTACGATTGAATATCCAACAGCTATCCAAGCCAGTATTCCTCCAACCATGTTGTAGACTTCAATGAATCCGTGATCTACCAGTATTTGGCTTGCCATAACACTTCTCCCTCCACTTCTACAATATACTAGTGTTGGTTTTTGACTGTCCAGTTCACTTAATCTTCCTTCAAGTTCGTATACAGAAATGAGTGTAGCATTCTTGATGTGCCCACTGATGTATTCATCCCAAGTTCTAACGTCAAGAATTACAAGGTTTGGATTTGAATCTATCATCTCCTTTGCTTGTGAAGCATCAACATTGGTATAGCTAGCCAAGACGACTATAGTTTGGTTCAGAGACAATAGTAATAGGACCAGAATAGAAGACGGAAGAACGTTTTTCCAGCTCATCCTTTCTCGTCCTTCTCTATTTTACAAATATACAATTCAAGCATTTAGAACTTAAACACTATTCTGTTGAATGATTCTTTTCTACATACTAGAGTCAGATAGTGATTTGAGAATGGCTAAATGTTGAGACTGTAGGTTCGTTGACTATTTCCTATCTGAAAACAACTATAGGTGTTTTCAAGATAAATATTAACGAATGCCCCACTTCCTTCTCAATGCAGCCACAATAACATTCTCTTGCTTTCTGAATTCTTTTGTTTTTTCTTCCTTTTCGATTTTCTGGGTTTGATTGAATCTGTCAACTTGTAGATTTGTTGCTTGAATCACCCTCTGGAGCCAATCGATCTTCTCTTCAATCTCAGTGGGAGTTGTTATAAGCAGTAATTTGTCTCCAATGATTGTAACTTTTCTCTCCCACAGATTGAGACTGGATTTCCATTCCTGCTCAAAAAAAGTCAGCCACACATAATCTGGTTGAGAATCAAGTGGGAGTTCAATAGTAAAGGCGTTGGCTAAGAAAATGTCTCTTCCAATTCGAATCTTATCAACATCTATGGACTTCATCAAATTCACTTTCTTTCCCAATCTTCTCATGTTTTCACATACTCCAACACTAGAGCTAGAATTTTCTTTCTTAAATCTTTAGAACATTAAACTTTTGGTTGATTATACTAAAATCCCTAAGATTAATCAGTTGATTAACTTTCTAGGTCCCTAAAACCAAAAAATTAATCAGTTGATTAAGTTTTTGAGTTTTTCGGGTTTTCAGACTAATTCAGAAAAATTCAGAAAGATTCAGACTTAGCCAAATAAAAGCCAAATTCAAAAAGTGAGAGGTTAAGCGATTGAGGAATCAAACATGACTTTTTAAAAGCCATGTACTTAACCTCTCACTACCATAAATAAGACCATAACATAAAATTAAAGGTTGTGTAGCGTGAGACCTTTTGCACATAGGCGACTTTTTTAATAGAAATTAGAAAAGGGAATCTAGGGAATTGCTTAAACCTAGATTTTTGGAAGGGAATTCCAAAAATCAGATTTTCCTTAGACCTCTAGAAGAACATAAGCCAAATCAAGCCTTTAAAATTATGTTTTTGGCTAAACAAGTAGGCTTTTTTGCTGAGAAATAGCCTCTTAACCCGAATTTTTACAAGCCACTTGAAAAAATAGAAAAACCAAAAGGTAGGGGGTTATTTTTTATGTTTTCTCTTTCTCAATCACATTGGTGTTACTTTTCCCAGAAATTTATTGTTTTCGTCATATACTCTGATTGAATATTTTGGTTCATGTGTCTTGTTATATTTCTTAATACATTTCAGATGGGCTTTTCCCATCCATGTTGCGTTTTGGTGTATTTCACCTGTTTCACTATCTCTACATGGGACACCTTTTATTGTGGCTGAAACCATGTTTTTGGCTTTATCCCATTGTTTACAAATTGGACAAAGACATCTTGATTCGCTTGTATCCATCATCATTCCCTCAATATTCTAACTAATTTCTTTGGTTCTGCTATAACTCTTTTGCATTTCTCACATTTTATAGGTTCATAAACTCTGAAAGTCTTGAAAAGAATCCTTCGCTTGTTGTATATGCTTAAATAAATGCAAGTTTGAAATAACTAACTTGGTTCAAGATGACTTCATCAGAAGAAAAGCCTTGCATTCAAAAACGTGTAGTGGCAATCATCTCCGAAAGGCTACCAGAGTTTCTTCTTGCTTTCAGTATCATTGCATTCGTAATCATAACGCTAATCTTAGAAAATTCGCAGTATTCATATGGTAATTACCTAAAGAATCTAGATTACAATCAGATAAAAGACCTCATAAATTTAACTGTTACAACGAACGGTTTCTTGATTGCATTCACTGGTGTAATCGCTAGTGTGATTCTAAAAGTGTCATATGAGAAAGAGGAAAGGAGAGAAGGTGAATCCCCTTTTTTCGGAATGCTTCTTAGTGAGTATTACAAAAAAATAAGGCAGAAAATAATCAAGTTTGTCTTGGTTGTTTTGGTAGTCTTAACGATTAGTATTGGATTTAGTTTTGGAGTGATTATCACACAGTTTTTCTTTTATTCGGTATTGTCAATACTGTGTTTGTTCATAGGATTAATCGAACTTATTGGAATGATAGTCTATTCATTACAATAGGGAATTGTTTAAAGTAATCTTTTAATGCGTTTTCGATTTCTGAGGTCTGTAGAAAGAGTTTACACTAACGCTTTAGGCGTTTATGAAACTAAAAAAAGAGAAAAGTGACGGTTAAGGCATATGACCATAGAGCATAAAGTATTCTAAGTTTGTTATTTCGTATGCTGTTTGTGTCTGAATCCTTTTTAGAAATCTAATGAATTCTTCACTAAATAGCGTTAGATTAAACATTCTTCTTTCATTTTTCATGCATAGAACTACTTTATCCTTCTCTGAGCAATAGGTAAACCCTACATCATTCTCATATACGAAAGTATGATGTTTTTGTTCACATAAAGAACAAGGTAGCCATACACATAGAGGCTTTTTCTCACTCATTTTTGGCTACTCTCCCAATTCTTTCAGTTTTCTTTTGACTTCATTGATGTTATCCTCAAATTTTTGCACTCCGATAAGATTGCCTTTTGCCTCTGCCTCATCTCTTTTGGTTTCCCATTTTTCTAGTTCATCTTTAAGTTCATTGATTTGGGTCTCTTTAGTATGTTGTTTTTCAGTATGTTTCTCACTTCTGATTTCTCTGTTTTGGTCTCTAATCTCCAATTCACGCTCTTTAAGTTCAATGATTCTCTTTTGCTCAGCAATTTTCAGTTTTTCCTTTTCGACTTTTTCTCTATGTTGTTCATCAATGGTCTTTTTGTAGCGTGAACTCAATTCTTCATACGTTTCTTTTGAAAGGTCATTTTTGCAATGTTCAACTAATAAAGCCATGATGTAAGTTGCATTCAACTGTTTTTTCTCAGAGGCTTTTCCGTTTATGGCTACCAATAGCCTAGTATCTAGAACTAAAGGGATAAAGTTTGACCCTCTTTTGACCATCTATCTGTTTCACCTTTACAGTATCTTAAGTCTTAAGACATTCTTATAAACATTGCGGTAAAAATTAATCAATTGATTAATCTTACCAGAAAACTGAATTATATAAATTAATCAGTTGATTAATTATTTACATCTGTGCCACATATGGTCAACATATGGTCTGCATATTAGATACTGTTTATTATAATCAGTATCTAGATGTCTTAGGTGTCCCTAGTTGATAATCAGTATCTAAGTGAATAATCAGTATCTTTTGTACGAGTGCAGTAGTATGAATTGTGTCCGCTCGTATGCCTTTTCAGTAAAAGCATTAAAGCGGTCTGTCTGTCTTTTTTTTGTCTAGATACTGTCTGTCTGACTGTCTGTCTGTTACTCTGTCTGTTGTTAGTCTGACCTCATTGAAAAATATTTGTTGCGTGTTTCATTTTCCCTAAAGGAAAATGGTCTCATATCATATGTGACTTTATTTCAATGGTAGATACTGTTTATAATAATCAGTATCTGCACATAAAAGCCTAAAATTATTATTGTGTGTCTTCCTTCTCTTCTTTGAGGTGCTTTACGATAATGTCTTTTCCATCCTTGTTTAAGACGGCAAAGCATGTGTTGGTAAGTCCTCCAAACTTACCTACTTTGACAATTACACATTCACCAGCCTTAACTCGGTTAGGGTCAAATTCCAATATCTTTCGCTCTTGGGTCTTAGTGACTTCATATCCCAATTTCACGGGAGACTCAATTAGTGATTTCTTGCCAGACTTTTTTCCAGACATCGCTATTTCTTCTCTTCCTCTAATTTGAAAATCTTAATCGTTCTCCCTTCTTTACAAACAGCAACCTTGTCCTTGAGGTTCGTTGGTTCTGGTAGGAAACATGAGCCTGATGGCAAATCCTTGATTCTTTTAAAGTCAAGTCGAAGGAAGTCGGAAAAAGATTGCATCTTTTCTGGCGTTTTTGCGTCCTTGAGGAATTTAAGCATTATTTTCTCAAATTCCAATCTATCTTTCTCTTCCTTAGATGCCAAGTTCTCATACCAAACCACACTATATGTTTTTTTAACGATAAAAATATTTGCATAGCACCACACATACGGTTTTGCCTTTTTAAGCGATAGAGAAGGCTTATTTAATATGCCATGCTCACACTACATAAGACCTAGTTTTTAGCCTCAGAAACTTAATCAATTGATTAATTACGCTTATTTGCACCAATGCACCATTAAACACTCTTTATTCCATAATGCTTATATAGTTATTGCACCATTTATGGTATAGAGGTTGAAAAATGCCTAAAAAGTTCAAAACCCTGAAAATAAGGGAAGATACGTGGAAAAAACTCCAATATTTGGCTAAAGTCCTAAACAAGTCACAAGCGTCAATCCTTTCTGAGTACATAGAGCAACTTTTTGGTCTTTTGGCTACTTACCGACACGCTAACGTTTCATACGAGACAGAAATAACCTCTGGGAGACTAATCATAAACGTTTCGGGTTCTAATAGGCTTGTTTTTGGCATTGCTAAATCAGATGAAGAGGCAATGAAAGAGATAACGGAAAAACTGAGTTTAGAGGGTCAAGTAAATGAGTGAAATCAAACTCCCAAAAGGCTGGGTTCTTTTAGTGGAAGAATCGAAATCGCTCCCTAAAGGAATCTTGAAACTAAAAACCGATAAAGAAAAAATCCTATATGTTAAGGCAAGTCTAGACCCAAATACCATGTTTGAGGTCTTAACCTCAGAGGAACTTAAAGAACTAGGCATTGCTGTAGAAGAATCCTATTCCCATTCTGAGGAAAAACCGTATGTTGTAGAAGAAAGCGAAAGTTCAGAGGAAAAATCTGATGTCTGGAATCCTCAAAAAGAAAGTCTTGAGGAATACAAAAAGCGAATGAGTGGTAAACAAGCGCACATAGACGTGAATGCAGTTGAATTACTTAGAGGAGAATTGGAACAAGAACGTTTAAATCGAGAGGATTTAGAGGCAAAATTGCTTATAGTCGCAGAAAAGGAATTTAAGCGTAAAAAAGAAGAATTAGGTTGCACAGACGAATCAATTGATTCTCCAGACAAACTTAAAGGTTGGGCAATTGCACATAAAACGGGTAAAAGTGAAGATGAATTAAGAGCAGAGCGAAAAGCAGACCCTATCGGAAAAGGTGCTGGCGGTCAAGCGAAATTATCTCAGGCTAAAGGCACAAAATCAGGCGAATATGACAGTTATGAGCAAATGATTGATGACCTTAGAATCAAATCTAAAAGTAGTGACCCAGAAATAGTGAAAGAGAATCAAGCCTTACTTGTTGAGTTGTTTAAGAGGTCAATTAAAGGAAGAATTGAATCAGACAAACCATTTAAGTATGAAGATACTTCTCAAATCCCACTAAAAGAGCAACTACCTAGCCATAAAGAGTTTTTGGAGTGGAAAAAGCGATTATTGGAACAAAAAGGCGAGAAACATGAGCAATGAAGATAAAGATAGAAGGATAAAAACGAATTCGTTTACTGAACCGTTTTATGATAGAGATAAAGACCAATTCCTAATTAAAAAAACAGTTCTCACGTATGAATTTGATTCAGTTCTTAGGGTCTGGAATAAAACCTCTGAAGTGGTCACATTAGAAAGTTTAGAAAAGCATGGCTTAAAGAAACGTATAGAACTAGGTGCTATCATAATTCAACAGATACAGAGTAGAACCTTATTCGGTCAAATCGAGACACTCTTTTATTTGGGAAAATTTGAATTTAAAGTTCCAGACATAGAAAAGTTCAAACATAGTTATTTACATATTTTTGAGGAATCCAACACGGTTATTATTGACTTACTAGATTGTAAGGCTAGTTTTCCTATAGGTTTTGATAATCTAGAACTCTGTCGAATCATGGAAGAGCCAAAACTAATCTCTAAAGAAGAGGCTTTAAAACTCTTTAAGGAAAAGAAAGTTTACTCAAAATTCCTTATGCGATATTCGGGTTCATGGGCTACGGTAGTCTTAGTTCCATAGGCATTAGAGGGAGACTCTCATGCAAGAGTTTCTGACATGGAAGGGTTTTCCCAACAGAAGGCTATTGCTCCACTTGGCTTTCTGTTGTTTTTCCCTTCCAAAAATCCCATTTTTTAAGAGGGTTCTGGTATGGCTTTAACTCAAATTCAAACTGAAATCCCTATATGCTCATGTGGTAGTAGTGACCTAAAGCAACTTTCTATAGATAAACAAAACAGAAAACGTGTTAGATGTAATTCATGTGGCAAAAAGTTTTTTGTTAATCGGAATCCCAGATGTGTCTATTGTGACGGTTATACGACTAAAAAAGGTGTGCAATGTGGAAAACTACAATACAGATGTAAGGACTGTCATAGAAGTTTCAATTTTGGCACTAGAGAGTACGCACTTAGAGAGCATAAACCTAAGAAAAATCTTAACATGCCTAGTTTAGCACCACTTTTTAGAAAGCCTATCAATGCGGATTCAATTATTAACGTGCCGTGTTTCTTATGTGAGAGGCAAAATAGGCTAGAGTGTGACCCGAACACATGCCAAAAATTGACACAATTCCTAATAGGAGAGGTTAAAAAATGGCTTTAACTGAACAAAAAGTTTGTGTTGTTTGCGGTAAATCACTTTCTAAAAGAGCGCAAAAATATTGTTCTCAAGCATGTTCTGACAAATTTGATAGGCTAAAACGTCAATATAAATATAATGAAGGCGATATTTGGATTTTAAATATGAATACTTTTGAATGGAAAAAGGAGATAAGAAAATAAACAAAAACCCTAAAGTTCAATTCCCATGTATCTATTGTTCCAAATTCTTAATAAAGGATGGTTGTGACATGAAAAATTGTCAAAAACTTAAAGAATGGTTGAAAACTCAAAAGCCAAATTTACCCTTTTGTGAGGTCTGTAAGAGATTTCACGTTAAAGGTTATTGCATAGAAGAATTAAGGCAGAGGTGACATTAAATGACACATAAGCCAAAAACAAGATTTCCAAGTTTCAGAGGTAAACGACATGCCAATTAAGGATAAAGAGACCCGAAAACAGTATTTTAAGAATTACATGGCTAAACTGAGAGCAAAACTTAAGCGTGAAAAACAAATCGTTAAGGATAAAGAGATAGAAGAGCAAATCGCAAAAGGGAATCTTAATTTTGGCTTAGAAACTAAGCACACAGAATTTATGACTTATGAAGAGTTTAAGAAGGCAAATCCGAAAAAGACTTTTGGAGATTATCTACGACAAAAGAGAGATTTTGAATCTGGTCAACATAGGGAAGTGCCAAAAGTACAAAGAGGCTTTAAGATTAGTGGTATTGACTTGTGGAATGAAAACCCGCAAAAAGAAGAGTTATCAGACAGAGACAAACAACTAACGGTTCAGACCCTAGAAGAGTTATCTATAAAGCCTAACCCTATTCAAACAGAAAAGACCGACTTTAATCAACAACTAGAGGAACAGATTAACCGTATAGCACCAAAAAAGAAGAAAGAAGAATCTGAGGGTTTAACAGATTAACCCTCTAGGGTTTAACAAACTACCCTTAAGCCATGTTAAACCCGAACCGTTAAACCCTAACTAAGTCAACATCCATAAATAGCCTCTATCCTACTTAATAGGTGAGGTTCAAAATACGCTTAATTTGAGTTTCTTTATGGTGGGGGAGTTCTATAGAAGGGCTTTTTTCACCAAAATAATGGAGAATTAAGCCTATTTTCAATCCTTATCTAGTTTGTTCCTCAGAACATACAACTAAAAGTAGATTATACCTAGCCTAAGTCAACATCAAAAACAACATCAACATCCATACTATGTTTAAAGAGGATACGCCATTCGTATAGGTTGTTAAACCCTAGTTGTTAAACCCTAGTCTGTTCTCTATGCGCTAGGTGTTGTTTGTTGATTAGGGTTTGTTAGAAGTTAGAAGTATGGTTCTCTTAAATGATTATGAGATAGAACAAAAAGAAGATAGAGAAAAGAAACTTAGGGTTTGAAAGGTCTTACTATGGCTTTAAAGAGGTCTCTGATTCGCATAGGCTTAATTTCTAATGTTAATGGTTCTGTTTGTTCTGTCTGTTCAAAATGCATGTATAGTTGCGGGTTGTTTCTAGGTTTGAATAGTGGAACAGAGATTATGTCTATTTTGCGGTCTTGAACTCTAATGAAGTCTCCTATACTTAGACCTTCCATAGCGATTCGGGTATAGTCTTTTCCGTAGTATGCTGAGAACTTAGCCTTAGAGTTTTGTTCAATGTTTAGGCGTCCGTGAAATCGGATAGAGCATAACCGTATAACGCTAGTGTCTAAGAGTGCTAGGTCTGTAGTGACCAGACAGCACCTTACGTTTACGTTAGCACCTATATGTACAAGTCGATATATGTTCTCACTTGTTGACCCTCTAATATTTCTAAGGTGTGCTTCCGATTCCTCAATGAACACAAAAGTATGATTCGGATTCGTTAAGGCTATTTGTTTGTTCCAAATCTCCTCTGTTATTTCTTCTGTGACCTTCTTAGATTCCGATAGTTTCAAAAGCGATAAGTCGTATATCCCAGACCCTTCTAGTTTTGCGTAAACTAACTCTCCATTGACCTTATAGACTTTAGAGTAGTATGGCAAATCTGAGACCCTTTTCCATTTACCCGATACATCTATTGCAATGACAGTATAGCCTAGTTTGTGCAACATTGAGGCTATGGCACACGCTAATCGGGTTTTTCCTATTTGATTGCAACCCGACACTAGAATGTTCTGTTTCTTAGCCTCTTCTAAGTCGAATAGGTTTTCAAACTTCATAGTTCAAACCACTCCTCTTCTATTGCCATGTCTAACTCTTTTTCCTCTGTTGTGATTCCTCTATAGCACCTTTTACACATGCCATTATAGAGTGTGTCTTGTCTTGTGCTTATTGGCTTGTCACAGAGTTTACATTTAGGCATGTTCCTTAGTCTCCTCTTTAGACTCTCCGTTTTTCTTTTTCATTATTTGGCTATACTCAAATAGTGTGTTGAATTGCTCCTCAAACTCTGTCGGTAGTTTCTTAAGTAAGCCTTGACCCTTAAGGTGCTTTCTTAGGTTCTCAAAAGATTCAACCATTTTAATGGCTAGGTCTAGAGTTTGGTTAAATTTCGCATTGCCATTAACGTTAGTGCTTAGGCTTAAGTGCATAGGATAAGCCTTTTTGTATTTCTCGAAAGCCTCATTTTTAAGGGTCTGTAGATAGGTCAATTTGCTAGGTTCTATAGCCTTACCTAGAATTAGGTCTATCTGAAACTCATTGAGACCCGCACTTGAGAGAGCACTCATTAGAAACTTTCGGATTAGGTGAAACTTTATTGTTCCTATGGTCTTAATGTTAGCCTTTTCTGTCATGCTCCCTAACCATTTTATTAGTGCTTGTGGTGTTATTGGGAATAGCCTTTCTGTAGCCTCTGATTCTGTAGCCTCTAGATATTTCTCTAAGTCGTATAATGCGATAGGGTTTAAGATTCCTAATCTAATCTCTCCAGATTTGGCTCTAGTTGTCTCAAACATTATAAAGTCTGATTTTTGGCTTTTTGCTCTCTCCACTAACCTCTTAACAAAATCTCTTTCTAGGTCTAAGAATGCGCTAGTTTCCCATCCTAGACTTGTAGCACTAGAAATCATTGCTTTATCTCGATAGTCTCCTATCTCTCGAATAGCCTTTAGGTCTTCTAGGCTAAAAATGTGCTCTCCCTTAGCGATAGTCTGTTTAACGATTTTCCCTTTTAAACCTCTGATTTGTTCGCATTGAGAGTTATAGAACGCTCTGATTATCTGAACTCTAGTTCTAGCGGTATTTTGTTCGTATGCTTGATTTGGTTTTCCCTTTATGGTGTGAATTGGCTTTAGTAACCATGCTTGAAATTGTAGAAGTCGGTTTCTAGTTTGTTTGTTCCATGTCTCTCTATCCTTAGTTTGTTTGTGTTCTGTCACTAGGTCAATATCGGATTTGCCTAAGAATGCTAGGTATTGCTCAAAAATGCCTTTATTGATGTATGCTGTACTTTCTTTTTTGTACTCGCTAAGCCATTGCTCTTTAGGTGTTCCGTTAGACATTTTTCCTTATCTCCCTTCATGTTGAACTAGAAGGCGAAAGCCACACCATTCACACCTATAAAGTGTGAATTTGGAATCGCTTTTAGCCTCTAGCCTATTACCACACTTGACACAACCCATTCTAAAAAAGGCTTGTCTATGTGGTATTGTTTGATGTTGTCTTTCTTCTGTCATGCTTGATTCCTCACCTATATCCTATATGGGTAAGGCTTAATAAACCTCTCGGTATAATAAACTTTAAGTTGGTTGTTCTTTAGTACAAGTTGAAATGATATAACCGCTGTAGGGAGAGAGGAGTGATATGTTGTTAAAGAAAAAATACGTAGTAATTTTCTTCAATAGGAATAGTTTCTGTCTTACTTGGAAGCCTCTTCTACTACAATATAGTTCAAGGACAAGGAGTGGGTGATTACGATCCTTGGGCCGACCTAAACGATGACGGAAAAATAGACATGAGAGACGTATACGTAGTAGCCAGAAAATTCGGCACCACTGGAACTCCAATAAACAAAACAGCCTTACTACTCGAATTGAACGCCACAGTTCACGATCTAAAGTGGAAAATGGATACCGAAATATTTCAATCAGGTCTCTTGCTCCAACTTCCATACGGGGCTACGATGAATGACCATACACCAAAAGTAAACAGTATTCTTCATTGGTTGGATTTAGACAAGGACAAGCCTGGAAATCAAACAGTAGTCTTTGTGCCTGAGGGAGCAACAATTACTGTGGCAGGTAAATTCCAGGTGTGGGAATATGGTGCGTCAATCGGTCAAGAGTTCTTCATATACTCATGGACACCAAGCTGGCCTCCCCCTAATTCCACATACTATTACCCCCTGTATAATGACATCCCTGGGTCTTATCCTGGTGACACACGATCCTTTAGCTTTGATCTCACTGTTCCAAATAAACGTGGCATATATTACCTGTACTATTGTACAGGAACACAATACAGTATGGAAGATGCTGTGAACCAATATACACAACCACTATGGGTGCCATATGCCATTATTACTGTATGTAGTAGCCCTTAAGATGAATTCCTCAAGAACTAACATCTTTCCTCTTTCCCTTTTTTAATTGAATCCGAATATTAAGCAAGATGAAGTAAACACTAAATACTCAACCATTCCTCTCTTTAGACAATGAAGAATTTACAGTTTGTTAAAATCAAATGTCAATATGGCGTAGTCCCAAACAGAGCAGTAGCTATCCACTGCATGTTACTTATGAAAAACAATGATATTGAAATTATAAACATCAATATCGTAGCTTTGAATATGACTTCTGACTTCCAAAAATTAGTAGTGTAGATGGTTGCTAAACCGACTGTCACTATGAAAGAGAGAACATTAATGTTTCTTAGATAATCCCAAGCTCCTGGTCTGAAATAGTAACCAGCATATGCAATAAATGCTAACCATGTTACCCAAAACAACAGTATTAAAGAGACTACTAAAACCCATTTAACTTCTCTCTTCACTTCCTCTCCCAAACAAACCACCTTCCGATATCGTTGTTTACTGTCATAGAACAGTTATATTATTTTCCTACAGCTTGTTAAAATCAAATGTCAATGTGGACATACTAACTTGGTTCCAGTATTCAAGAGTTTCTAGGAGTCTACTGTCTGAGTCTCTATGTGAATCCGCAATTACTATACCGTTTATTAGTATAGAAAGAAGGAATCTTGATGAAAGTTCTTACATTTGTTTGCATAACACTTTAATCGAGATTCTCTTTTTATTGAGTAGGAAGAATTAAACCGAATCCAAGAGACTCTTAAGGATTTCATCATATTAAGAAGAAGTATTTTAGAATAATTCTTAATCGTATCCATAAGAAAGAAAGTGTTATTTAGTTAGTTTACTTTTAAACCTCGGCAAGGAAAACAAACATGATCCCAGAGTTATGGTTTCTACTCCTTCTCGTCATCTTTTGGATAGCCCTCTATCTAGCAGGCTATTTCTTCCACTTGGAAAAGCACGGATTGGAAGTAAAACCAGCATACTTCATGTACAAATCCGAGAAGTTAAGGAGACTCTTGGACAAAGCATCCAAAAGACGACACTTCTTCTGGAAAACCTTCTCCAACGTCAGCGTAGCATTTGCGTCGGGACTAATGATCTTCAGCATCTACTTTCTCACCAACAATCTGTTGAAATTTGTTTACCCAGTGGAAGTAGGGGGCGCGGTTCCAGTTATTCCGGTTCTCCCCATCATAACCATTCGACTATACTGGTTACCATACTTTTTCGCAGCCATAACGGTGGTCGTTTTGACCCATGAGTTTGCCCACGGCATCATCGCCAGACTTGAGAAGATTCCCGTAAAATCTGCGGGAATTTTTATGGCCTTTGTTTTCTTCGGCGGATTTGTCGAACAAGACGAAGAAGGTTTCGAGAAGGTTTCAACCGTTTCTAAGCTTCGAATGGTTGCGGTGGGCTCTTCAACAAACCTGATTACGAGCTTACTTGTCTTGCTCTTGGTGATGGGCTTGTTTGCCCCGGCTTCTGGGATTCTAATATACGAAACTACGGAAGATGGACCCGTTGCGAGGGCGGGTCTTCAACAGTGGGATACTATTTTTGCGATAAATGGAACCACAGTATCAAATGTAAGTGACCTTGAAGAGTTCATGAAAGATGTAAAACCAGGGGAAACTCTTATTCTCAAGACAAACAAGGACTACCCAATATCAATCGAGACCGAAAATGGTTCTCGTGGTCAAGCTGTTATCGGTCTCGCCTATTATTCGGAGTATTCCCCGTGCAGAATACCGCTGGACTATTACTTGGCTATCCATTTGCACATGTCCTTGTTCTGGCTCCACCTCATATCCGTGAGCGTCGCCATCTTCAATATGCTGCCACTGTACCCCTTTGACGGAGAGAAATTCCTCTACTACCCTTTAAAGAAAATCGTGAAGAAGAGACACCATGAAGCCCGTATAGTTTTCAATGCCATTTGTCTCGGACTGATCGCAATCAACATGGCGATGAGCTTCATTAGATACGGCTTGATAAGGCTCTAAGGGAAGACGATGACGACGTGCACTTCATGTAAAAGCAGAGACGCAATTTTCATGCGCCTATACTCTGGAGAAAAACTGTGCGGAAGATGCTTCAAGAAATCCATCGAAAGGAAAGTCCAGGCGACAATCTCTAAGTATGAGATGCTTGAGCCAGACGACAAGTTGGCGGTAGCGGTTTCCGGAGGAAAAGACAGCGTGAGTCTCCTCCACATATTGGCGAGGATTGAAAGAAACTTTCCAGAAGCGATGCTGTTTGCGGTCACGGTTGATGAGGGAATAAAGGGCTACCGAGACGAAGCACTAAAGTTTGCCATCAAAAACTGTCAGAAACTCGGTGTGGAGCACAGAGTTGTCTCGTTTAAGGAATCGTATGGGTACAGGTTGGATGAGCTCATAGACGTGATTCGAACAAAGGGAGAGAAGGATATGTCTCCTTGCTCCTACTGCGGAGTGCTGAGGAGACGAGCCTTGAACACTGTTGCACGAGAGGCTGGTGCGGATAAGTTGGCTACAGCCCACAACCTGGATGATGAAACTCAGACCATCCTTCTAAATATTGTTCATGGAGATGCTCTAAGAATCGCACGGGTCAAGCCTGTGCTGTCGGCTGTGTACCCGAGACTCGTACCGCGAATAAAGCCTTTCTGTGAGGTGCCAGAGAAAGAAATCGCATTTTATGCCTATCTAAAGAGGATTCGATTTCAAGAAACTCCGTGTCCCTATGCTCAGACCGCGTTAAGAAACGACATAAGGAGCATGCTCAACAGATTGGAAGAGAAGCATGCGGGAACAAAGTTCACGATTCTCAGATCAGCAGATAGGGTTAGACCTGCCTTAGAGGCTATGGGTGAGAAGGAAAAATTACAAGACTGCGAAATATGTGGGGAACCCACCATAGGAGAGGTGTGTAAGCCCTGTCAGATGCTTCAGAGGTTGCGTATTCTGTAAGATGGGCGTTGTGAAAAGGCGGTGGATCACCGAGAGTCGACACCCAGTTTTCACAAAGCCCCTTCAACCTCTTTACTCGTATCCGCACCCCCTCAAGCGCCGAACGTCCAAGTTTAGGTTGCTCCCTCCCGGGCCTGGCCAGGTTCGCCTGGTAAACTCAGTGGACAGCCTTCCTACGAAGACTGCTCTGTGACCGTCAGCCCTAAGGGACGGATATTCATGGTTAGAGGGTTGAGGGACTCGGCGATCTTTGGCGCCTCGTCTTGGCTTTCGGCCCATCATAGAGGGGGTTTATGGTTCAGGGGACCCCTATCCCCCCGCCTAAGACCCACCGCCTAAGTTTAATTGAGTGTTTTCGATGGTATAAAAGTTTGTGAGTTGGGGTGGATTGTTTATTTGTGGTTAGGATTGTGGATTCATAAGGTTTTTTGGTTACGTTTGATGTGTTTAGTTTTGGATTAGGGTTGAGTGAGAAAAAGGTTCATTACGGTGTTCGATTGCGCATTGATCAGGCGCTGTTTCTTAGGGATGTATCTAACCCTTCAGAGTGGATCAGAGAGGCGATAGACGAGAAACGGAAGAGGGAACAATTCAACAAGAAGAAGCAGTGATTCTGGCTTCTCTGTTTCAAAGAATCTGTTATTTTGTGATTATGAAATAGCTGTATTCTCGACTATCTTTATCCTGCCTTAGCCAACAAAATCCAACAACCAAAAACCTCTCCCCTCTCTATAGAGGTAGACTCACACACGCACACACAAACTTCCACAACAAAAAATATTCAAACCAACAACAAACATACACTCATCAAAGAGGCATTCACACTTGACCACGACAACAAAACAGCCTAAACGCCTCATAGTCTTCGACGTCGAAGGAGTACTCCTACCCAAAAGACGCTACCTACTATTCGAAGCCGCAAGAAAAATAGGACCCCTCGGATTCCTCAAAATCCTCCTCACAGGCACACTATACGAAATAGGACTTCTACCCCTCGAATCAGCCCTCAAAAAAATCTTCACACTCCTAAAAGGACTCGAAATCAACGAACTCTTCCAACTCTATAAGAAAGTCCCACTGATGCCAAACACAAAGGATGTCTTCCAAAAACTCAAAGAAGCAGGCCACAAGACAGCCCTCATCAGCTCAGGTCTCCCGACACCCTTCGTCAAAGACCTAGCAATCGCACTAAAAGCAGACCACGCCCACGGCTTAGAACTCGGAACAACCAACGGTCGCCTAACGGGCGAAATCTCTGGTGACGTCATAAAAACAGACGGCAAAGCAATAGTCCTAAAGAAAATACTCCACGACACAAACCTATCACCCAAGGACTGCGCACTAATCGTCGACGACAGAAACAACCTACCAATGTTCCCCCTATCCACCACAAGAATCGGCTACAACCCAGACTTCCTAGTTAGCGCAAGATCCGACTTCGTCGTCAGAGGAGACCTCACAGAAACACTACCAATCCTAACCCAAAAAACACCCAAACACCCACACCCAGCACTCTCCAAAAGCGAGATACTCCGCGAAACAATCCACATAGGGAGTTTCTCAATCCCCTTCGTCTGCACCCACATCCTCAACCCCCACACCGTCTCATTGATAATACTCCTCATCACCACCCTCTACATCATATCAGAAGCCCTAAGAATAAGAGGCATAAACCTACCAATAACATCCACCATAACCTGGAAAACCGCCCGAAAACCAGAACTCTACGAAATCGCAACCGCCCCAGCCCTCTTCGCCCTAGGCATAATACTCTCACTTATCCTCTTCCCCGCACCCATCAACTACGTGCCAATCGCAACACTCACCTTAGGAGACGGTTTCGCCACCATCTTTGGAAAAACATTAGGAAGAACGGTTCTCCCACTAAACAAAGGAAAAACACTGGAGGGCTCAGCCTTTGGCTTCATATTCGCCTTTTCAGGAGCACTGCTCTTCGTAAATCCCACAAAAGCGCTGATAAGCAGTGCCATAGGAATACTCGTGGAACTTCTTCCTCTCCCAATAAACGACAACCTAACAATACCACTCATCACAGGACTAGCACTCACACTAATTCCCTAGAAGAAGAGTGGCTGGGGATGCGGGATTTGAACCCACCCGGCCGTTTCTGACTACAGGCTTAGCAGGCTTATAAGCATAACATTAACAACAATGATAAAGAAGCACGGTTATCTGATGAGTGTTTTCAATGTCAACAATTGCTACGACAAAATCCAAAAACAATAAAGCAATAAAACTTACTGCGGAACGTTGGTTCCACATTATTGAGTCTCATGACTATATGGCTGGTTATTTCCATAACGTACTTGAAACCATAGGCGATCCAGACTATGTTATAGCTGGCAAAAAAGAAGAGTTATTAGCTGCCAAGTTTTATAAGAAAACTCATATTAGCCCGAAGCATCTCATCGTTGTTTACAAAGAAAAGAATAAAGAAGGGTTTGTAATCACAGCATTTATGACTTCGAAGATAGATAATACTCTAAAGAGGAAGGAAATCTTGTGGCGAAGACAATAAGTATTCAGAAAATCTCCGAGATAGTACCTCACATTCTCTCTATGCCATCAAAGGTGATGTGGATAGACTATGATGAAGAAGCTGATGTGCTTTACATCAACTTTGAAAAGCCCCAGAAGGCAACAGAAAGCAAAATGATTAATGACATAATTATGCATTACCGAAATGGCGACGTAGTGGGAGTAACCGTACTCAATGCGAGCAATTATTTAAAAGCATAATGAAAAGTCGCTACAAATAGTCTACGTACTATTCATTTTGTTACCTGCGTCTTACAGTAAATCTCATTTTGGCGCGGGGTGCGGGATTTGAACCCGCGCGGCCATTGCTGACCACAGGCTTAGCAGGCTTAGGCTATCCTTACTATCTGCCCCCTACCAGGCTAGGGCAACCCCGCACATTCCAGTATTCTCTGAGTGTCGAGTTTCCTAAAAAAGTTCCTATACGAGCGCAACAAACTAATCTTTTTTATAGGCTACTTTATCTTATGGGATAGGAGGGCCGGTAGTCTAGCTTGGTTTGGACATCTGAAAAGAGGACCAGAAGCAGCCCTTACGAGGCTGAGGTCGCAGGTTCAAGTCCTGCCCGGCCCACCAAGCCTTTGAGGGGGCGGTCTCTATAGAAAAGATGGTCTCTTGATGAAGTCTCTTATCTTTCGGGGGCTAAACGGCGCCAGTATTGCGTGTGGAAGCATCGGTCCGAACTTCGGCATCAAACCCTTCGCTTCCGTTCCCAACTTGCACAAGATGTCGTGCTCAAGCAAACCCAAAGATTCGACTCTTATTACATCACGAACATGCCTTGACCTCTTTATCGCATCCTCAACATCCGAGGAGGGCGCACCAAGGATTATCAGTCTGTCCAAATGGGAACGAATCCATCCCGTGATTTGATACAACTGCACCTCTGACAACACGGCTTCAATGAAGCCAGTCTCTGAGCTCACATCACCGACTATCTTAACCTCCAACGGTAGGTTATCATAAAAGCAAAAAAGATCGATCAAGTGCTCCAGTGAAAGGCTCTTTCCATCCGCTATCTGAGCCTGTAGAGTCTGCAATGGAATAGTGGCATCTATGAGTTGTGGGGAAAAGACCCCTACATCCACGTGAAGACCATCTCCACTTGCTCCAGAAGAGACAATCTTTCCCCTAAGAAGAGAGAACTTTTTCACGTTTTCAAATGAAACTGGCGCCAACCCGACTTTCTGATCTAAAAGACGCAAAGCCACATCTTTGTCGTCTCCGGAAACGTCAACCTGAATCCATCCACGTTCCGTTTTCCCGATAACCCTTAGCCTAACTTCAAGACCTTCGCAAAGGGACTGGAAAACTGGTTCAAAGGCGTCGGGAGGAAACGGTCCGTAGACTTTTTCAAGCAGTGTCGCTTTGGGCATCAAAATCCCCGATTAACGATGAAAACTCTTCATGCAACTTCTTCATCCCTTCAATAGAAGACTTGGGTAACTTCTTGGAAAATTTTTTGATTGTTCTTTCAATCGGAACCCTTTCGGAGCCTTCGATTAGTTTGTCTGCATATGACACTATCTTCTCTTCCAACATCTGTGGTGAATAGTCTTTAATGGACCACCCGAGTTTCTTTGCTTCTTCGCTGGTGATGCCGCCACCAACATGACGTTCAATGATGGCTATAACGCAATCGGGTAATTTTAGCGACTTAGCGATTTCTACACCGATAATGGCGTGATGAACGCTGTGGGTTTTGGAACGCCCGATGTCGTGAAGAAGGGCACCAATCTCAACAAGTTTTACATCAACGTCTAACCCCTTCTTTTTACAAGCTTTAGCGATTTGTGTAGCAACGTTTGCAACCGCTTTGCAATGCGCCACGACCTTGGGGGAACAACCGTTTTGGAAAAGAAGTTTTATGGCTTTTTTCTTGGATGGCAGTTGATCATTCACCGAGTTCCTTCCTCAACTGTTCAATTCTTTTGTCTAGTGCTTCGATTATTTCGCCGTTGTCGTAGTGCATTAATGGTTTGTTGCATGTGGGGCACTTGAAAACCAGTTCCATCGCTTCTTCAAAGGGAATTCTCTCGCACTCGGGAGTTGAGCAATAGTAGAAGTCATGGTTTTTCTCGTACCTCAGTCTGGTCTCAAGTTTTTCCAAGATGCGACGCTTCTGATTCAAAACGAACCCCTCAAGCTGGTCGGGTTGTAGCCGCCAGTGGAAAATGAACCACCCAGTGGTTTCGTCACGGGACCTTCTTAAACCCACAATGGAGTGGTCGTAGAGTTTGTAGAGAATCTTGCGGACGAAATTGAGTCTAATTCCGGTTTTGTTGGCTATATCTTCATCCGTGGTTTCGTCGACCTCTTTAAGAATGTCTATAATCTTCACTGCATCTTCGTTGCCGAACACTTCAGCAATCTTTACTAATGTTTCGTCATCGGTGAAGGATTGCATTAGAAATCTCTGCCAGTGTCACTACTCCTCTACATAATATATGCGTGATAGAAATTTAAATCTCTTTATCAATTTCGACTCAAACAGGGCTGAATTTAATCACCCTCTTCCCCCTAACTTGAGGGACTATCCTCACCTTCGCTCCCTCAAACTCCTTCTGAAACTCTTGCCCTTCGAAAAGGCGGTCAAGAAAAACTGCTAAGCTGGAGCATTCAGAATGAGGCTGGTTCCCAACTGCCACATTGAAGTCCGAAACTTTTTCCGAGAAGAATTCTTGGGGGACCTTCTGACTTCCAACGATAACCAATACGTCCTTTCCTATAGCCCTTATTCTGTTCATGACGTCGCTTGTTTGAATGTTTTCTCCGTAGGCTGTGAGATGAACCACTATTCCACTATGCTTTTTCCATTCTTTGACAGCCTGTCTCCATGGTACCCCCATTTGAAAGGAGAAGACTCCGCCCCACTGATTGGTGACCTTTTCTATCGCCTGTTTGATTATTTCATCTTCAACATCTGATAAAATGAAGCCTGAAGCGCCTAGGGCACGAGCAGTTAACGCAACGTGTGTTGTAAGTCTTTGATCTCTATATCGGTGCCCCCATCTCAATACAACAACTTTGGGCAATTGATTTCCACCATGTCCAGCAGCAACAGCCATTTAAGAGTTAAAGGCGCCTCCAAGTTGCTCCACGCGCAACTTCACCTTGTTTGCGAACCACGGAATTGACTCGAAAACAACGTTCACAACGTCTCCTTCATATTTAACTGTGTGCACATCGGCGTGACTAAAAAGCCATGACAGAAAAGACATGGATTCGTTAGACAATGGTAGGGAGAAAGATGCTTGAGTGAAGTTCGCCAGATGGTTCATGATTTCTTGCTTAAGTAAGGGTATGTTCGTTTTGTGCATGGCAGAGACTGGGACGGCTCTTGGAGCAAAATTTTCGAGGATATCAATTTTGTTTTGAATTTCGGCGTCCGTCAGTAAATCGATTTTGTTGAGGGCGGTCACTGTAGGAATTCCTGATGCCCCGATTTTTTCGATGGTTTCAAGGCAACACGAGAGTTTTCTTTCTACATCTTCTTGAGGCTCGCTTATATCGACAACGAGAAGAATAAGATTGGAGAAAATGGTTTCTTCGAGAGTCGAATGGAACGCCTCTATGAGCGTCAGAGGCAGGCGGTCGATAAATCCAACGGTGTCGGTTAGTAATACTTTCTTGCCAGAGAGAGCCACAACTCGGGTTGTTGTGGAGAGAGTGGTGAACAACTCTGGATTCACTGGAACCATTTCCTCAGTAAGGACGTTGAACAAGGAACTCTTGCCAGCGTTGGTGTATCCGGCTAAAGAAATTGATGTGAAGCCTAACTCGAGTCTGCGGGTGCGATGGAGGCCCCTTCTCTTTCTTATTCCTTTCAATTTCTCTTTTATGCTGTTGACTCTTCTTTTTACTTCTTCGTAGTAGAGGTCCACCTCGTACATTCCAAGTCCCATAAACCCTGGTTGCTCCTCCATCCTTGCTAGTCTTACTCTTTCTTTTGCCCGAGACAACTCGTATCGTAGCTTGGCTAGTTCGATCTGGAGTTTGGCTTCGAGGGTTGAGGCTCTATGGGCGAAGATTTCGAGGATTAGTTGAAATCTGTCGATTGCCTCTACACCGGTTATCTTGGCGAGGTTGTAAGCCTGAACTGGCTTCAATTCGTTGTCAAATATCGTTTTTTCAACCTCGTTTTTGGCGACGAGTTCTGCGAGTTCCTTTGCTTTTCCGCTTCCGATCTGGTAGCGTGAGTCAGGTTCCCTTGTTTGTTCCACAGAGCCAACTACGGTGTAACCAGCTGATTCTGCGAGGCTTCGGAGTTCATCTAGGCTGGAGCGTTCGTTATGGAGTCGTCTTTGAACTATGATGGTTTTCATCCTTTCGCCTCCTCAGATTTTCTTTTCTTTAAGTAGGCTACTTTTCCAAGTGTGATTTCTGGAGGTTTTGGCAAACTTGATGGTGGAACCTTCGGTTCAGAGGGAGTAACAAGCAGTTTAATCCTAAGCGTGTGTTCCAATTTTTCTGCGAGTTGATGATTCGGGGTCATTTTTCCGGTTTCTATCTTTCGAAGAACCGAAACTTTTTCACTGATCTTCCTGCCTAAATCATCGTGGCTTAGTCCGAGTTTTTCTCTTGCCTGCCTTATTTTTGGGCTAAAGTTGTCTATGAGTTCGAGAGTTTCGGTGATTTTTGGAGGCTGCTTTTTCATCGAAAAACTGGGTGTAGAAGGTTTTGTAATCTTCCCCTTGCGAGGTGTAGGCAAGGGTGTTGCTTCTAAATATACTGTGCCAAACTTGGCGCAGTTTCTGCAAACAACCATCTTAGCTCCTTCAATCATAGCGTTTAGTGGTTCTCCGAGTATTTTTCGACCGCAGACTTCGCATCGCATTGGCTAACATCCTAAATTGTTTAATTATTTACTATTGTTTATAGTTGTCGAATTTGAAGGCGAGAAGCATGCCAGAAAAATGGGTTGATGATCTGCAGAAAATCAGAAGCATAGCGGACTACCAGTTTGGAAAAGGCGTTGGTAAACAACTTTTTCCAGATGAAGTAAAGATTGTGCTTTCTAAAAGGACTGGAAGAATTAGGTACATTTACCTTGGAGAGAAGAGGTTGGCTACTTTGCGACCCACCAACGGACTCTTCTCCCTATCCATCACAGGAGCCAAAAGAATAATGGAAAACGTAAAGCCTCCAAGACTGTGGGTTAGAGTCAAAGAAGAAGCTGCGCCTTTTGTCAAAAAGGGAAAATCGGTTTTTGCCAAGCACGTGAGCAACGCTGACGAAGAGATTCGCCCAATGGAAGAAGTCATAGTGATCACTGAGGAAGGCGAGGTTCTGGCTGTTGGGAAGGCGATTCTCACCGGTGAGGAGATGAAAGCATTTAAGAAAGGAGTCGCTGTTAAAGTGCGAAAGGGAACCGCAGAAGAAAGCCAAGAAGGAGGCTAAACCACTTGAAACGAAGGGTAAGCCCAAGAGAAGCGAAAAGAATGATGCAACGCATGGGCTTGAGCATGGGAGAAGTACCCGATGTCCAAGAAGTCATAATCAAAACACCCACCAAAGAAATCACTGTGGAAAATCCTGAGGTGGCGATTCTTGAGATGCACGGGCAGAAAATCTTTCAAGTGACTGGCGGCAAAGTCGAGGAGAAAACGATTGAGAAGGCGACAATGATCCCGGAAGAGGATGTGCAGTTGGTGGCGCAACAAGCGAAGGTGAGTTTGGACGAAGCGAGAGCGGCGCTTGAGCAGACGAAAGGTGATTTGGCACAGGCAATATTGCTTTTAACTCAAACCTAAACTCGCTATCGTGTTAATATTGGATTCCCTTTGTTGTTGGAATTTTCTCAGGATGCTTTACATCTATTATTTCGTTGACAAAATCAGCCCTCTCCACAAGTTCTTTTGGAGCGTATCTTCCAGTCAAAACGACATCGGTCTTTTTAGGAATCTTATCTAACAGTTCAAATACTTCGTTGGCGTCCAAGAGCCTGCAGTGGACTGCAAGGTTTATCTCATCCAAGACCAACAGATGTGGCTCCTTCTCTTGGACGATTTTTTCGGCAAACTTTAAGCCCTTTTTCGCCAGTTTCTTGTCTTCTTCTCCTAAGTTGCTTAGTCCGATCCAGCCCTTTCTTCCAAACTGATAAATCTCATAGTGGGGTTCGAGTCTTTTCCTAATCTTGTATTCTCCTGTGTTTTTCCACCACTTCATAAACTGGATTATCACAACTTTGTGACCGTGACCAACTGACCTGAGAGCCAAGCCTAAGGCGTTTGTGGTTTTTCCTCCACCAGTTCCAGTGTATAGGTAAACATATCCCAAACTATCTATCCCCCTGTAAAACTCTCTCTCTTTGCTTAAGGTCGTTCACTCCAATATAGATGTTTAAACCCGAAAAAATTAAGTGCGCAGGGAGTTGGAGCCAACCGCTGTAAGATTAACCATAGATGTGTGGCGCAGTTTATAGGACTGGTCTGGGGGCAGCATTGTCTTGTTCTTTATAACTGGAGTTCTGTTGACTCTGAACAGACTCAGATTTCCAGGCACCGTTCAAATAGTCAACAAAACATGTATTCTCCCTTTCTTTGTATTCGATTCCTAGTTTGCCGTATAGAATTTTGACTACTGACTCTTCAATTACCTTGGCACCCGCCCCAAACATTTTTTTCAAGCCTTCAGCAAACATCTCGGGTTTGTCTGGAATATCTTCCCGCGGAAGAGAGCATCCGTTTTGAAGGTGAAAATAAATCGCTTTTCTGGCGCTTTCTCCGAGGATTAGCAAGCCCTCGTCTACCGCTTCAAGCAAGAGTTGTCTCCATCGATTTTCCGTTTGAGACAAGGCTTCGACCTCAGAGTTCCTTCATATGAACATAAAACGCTAGGAGAAAGAGCAGATATCCTAAATGAAAGAGAAGCTCGAGGAAGTGGCCGCTATAGTAGGTTTCTTGTGCAGTCGTGTAACTGAAAAGCATATCCGCGCCTACATTAGACAAGATTCCCATGTTAATCAGTAGCCATGATTCCCCCAATTTTCCTTTAAAGAAGACCACAAGACCCAAAACTGCCACAGAAAACAGGACAAGATCTAGAAGAGGATAAGCAAAGTCCACAAGCATCGTAATCGCATCCTCTTCGGCTCCTAAAATCGGAGTTATCAAGGTAGCGGATACGAGAACGCTTAAGGCGAAGACAGTCAGCATTGAAATGCCTAGCGTTCGCTTCGACAAAACAGACGCAAAAGTTTTGACATAAAGACACAGCGCCATGAAAAAAGGAACATAGCCGCTCAGCCAGAAAACGTCCGCGACTGAGGGGTAAGGTATTTCGACACCTAGAAGAAGAGTGTAGATTGCCCAGCCAGTTTCTCCAAGGAACCAAAGAGCCATTCCAAGAGTGAAGGAAAACCACACCAGAGAAAAGCGTTGTTTAAGATTGTGCCCATACTTTCGTAAGGCAAAGCCCGATGAGACGACAGCTGCGCCAGCAATAAATGGCGGGAAAGCGTTAGAGAAATACGCCATAAACTCTGGATAAAAACTTTGGAAAGCATAAATTAGTGTTAAGCCAACAAATAAAATTAGACCGATTTTGTAAATGGTCAACAACCGACCACATCCTTTATTCTGCGCTAGTTAAGAATCTTGAACCTAACCTTAACGTTTTATGAACTCTAAATCGATACTCCAGATTCAATGTAAAAGAAAGTATTACAAGATGAACGATATCGTGTATGGACACAGACGCATCATATTTGCTCGCCTCACTCACTCATATGCAGCTTTCCATGTTAAGATTAATTTTGTACCACAAAAAGGGATAATAAATGCAAAATAGCACACATTCTTCCATGAAAGTAATTGAGGAAATCAGGAAACTGGTAGAAAAAGAGTGCAAAAAGGACACAAATGTTTTTGGCTATGAGATTTGGGTGAACCACATTCTTTCCGTTGTAAAGTTTGCGAAGATTCTTGCTCAAAAAACGGACGCGGATCAAGATATTGTCGAAATCGCCGCCTTGTTGCATGACATTGCAAGTATCAAAGACGAACACAAATATGCTAAGCATCACATTTTAGGAGCTGAAGAGGCTGAACGTATTCTAAAGCAATACCGTTATCCGAAAGAAAAGATAGAAAAGGTCAAGCATTGCATCCTTGCTCATAGAGCAAGTCTGTCTATCAAAAGGATGACTAAGGAGGCGGATTGTGTCGCAAATGCCGATGCTATTACGCATTTCGATAACATACCTTCGCTATTTTATTTTGTGTTTGTCAGAAGGAAAATGTGTGTTGAAGAAGGCACAAGATGGTTGAGGAATAAACTGCAGAGAAGCTGGAACAAAATGACGCTGGAGGCGAAGGAGATAGTTAAGAATAAGTATGAAGCAAGTATGACCCTTCTGAAGAAGTAGGGCGTAAAACGTTAGAATTGTTTGAGTACGTCTTGTTTTTCCATGATGTAGCCGCAGTAGTGGCATTTCAACATGAGCGGTTCTTCGTGTTCAACGTAGAATGTCGGCTGAACTGGTTCTGCGCTGTTTGAAATGCATGCGGGATTCGCGCATTTCACTACGCCCTTCAGAACTTCTGGCAGTTTCACAACCTGCTTCTCAGCAACCTCGTAGTCTCGGATGATGTTTATGGTGGCGTGTGGCGCTAACAACGCTATCTTGTCGACTTCCTTCGAGTTCAGTTCTCGCCCCTCAACCTTCACTATGTCCTTTATGCCGTGTTTTTTGCTGGGAACGTTCATGGCAACCGTCACGATTCCTCCAGTTCGTCCTGTAATTCCAAGAATCTTCACCACGTCCAAAGCGTGACCGTTTGTTATGTGATCAATTACGGTGCCGTTTCTGATTTTGGAAACACGCAGAGTCGTCTCAGCCATCCCTTTAACCCCTTGAAACTTTTAATTAGTCTCAGGAGGATAAAAGGGATTTTGTTTCTCTTCTTTCCTTTTGTACGGGCTGATTGCTATCAGAATGGGTATGATTTCGATTCTTCCTATTAGCATGGCTGTGATTATTAGCCACTTGTAGGCTACGTGCATAGTTAAGGTTGTTGCACCCATTGAGATTCCGTTTGTTGTGAGAGCGGAGCCAACTTCAAAGAGTGCGTCTGTGAACGACACGCCTATCGTTGAGAAGATGATGGAGAAGATGAAGAGTGTTGCGACAAAGAGTATGATCGCAACTAGAATAGAGAATTGTTCAACGTTATTTGTTTCTGCTTCTTCGCTCTCTTCCTGAATCACTTTCTCCTTGATCAGTACGCCTTTAATGCTCTGCTTGATTGATTTCAGGAACGAGATGATTCTAAACATCTTGATCCCCCCAGCCATAGAAAAGCCACACCCACCCAAAATCATAAGCACGATAAAGAGGGATTTGACAGTGTCATTAAACGCACTTGGAATGTTGATGTAGTCGTATCCAGTTGAGGATGATATGCTTACAACGTGAAAAAGCGAAGTTAAAAACCCTCTTCCCGTGATAGAGAAGATCAAGACGGTGCCGATTAGGATCACGAGCAAGTACAAGAGAGTCTCTTTTGAAAACGCTTTCTTCAGTTTGAGGGTGAAGAGGTGGTAGCTGAAACTGAAGTTGACTGAGCCGACAAACATCAAGATAATAATGCACACCCTCATTGGAATAGACAGGTACAGTTGAAACCGTTCAACAGAGGGCTGATAACCGCCCGTGATTGTATCAATGACGAAGGAGCCGGTCTTGATAACGTCTTGGAACCCCAAAATATAGAAGATTACCGTGAAGACGATTATGTAGACACCATAGATCAAGAAGACTGAAAAGAACATTCTTTTTAGGCTGTCTCCGATGCGTTCTATTCCTAAAGCGTTGCCTAAACCATTCAATGATTTTCTCGAGTGGAAGAAGGCGAGGAGTAGGAAGACTATGCCGACTCCGCCCATCAGCTCGGTTATACTGCGGTACAACAGGAAAGATTTTGGTAAGGCATCACTGTTGGGTATGAAGCTGAAGCCCGTTGTCGTGAAGCCTGAGACGCTTTCAAAGTAGGCGTTCGTGAATCTGTCTATGGGGTTTGGGCTGTTGAAGGGGTCATTGGAGACGTACGGTATTGCGCCTATCAGCGACATCAACAAGAAAGCCAGTAAGATTAGTGTGCACGAGGACTTGAAGTCGAGGTCTTTCCTTTCACAGAGGGCGTTCATAAGGAATCCACACGCCAAGAAGGATATAGACGTAAGGAAGAGTGGAGCCAAAGTTTGAGTCTCGTTTAGATACAAGCCAACAACAATTGGCAAAACGATCAGTAAGCCAGCAATCTGGAGCAAAAAGCCCAAGTTTGCGAAAACGTGCTTGTACATGCAATTTTCGCCACTTCTTAGAAATGTGCCTCTTTAAAAAGTTCACGGAAATGAAATTAGTATTCTCAATTAATTACTAGACAATGTGCGTAGAGGAAAAGAATTATTTACTCACTGCTTAGATGTGTTAGGTGTCACGTTTGGAGTTCAAGGGAAGAGACATCATCTCGATCAAAGACTTCACACGCGAAGAAATCGACTACATTCTGAAGATTGCAGGTGCCATGGAGCCCATAGCCAAAACCACTTCGAACATGCTTCGAGGCAAAATATTGGCTACGTTGTTCTTCGAACCCAGCACTCGAACACGCTTGAGCTTCGAGGCGGCTATGCATAAACTGGGCGGCGACGCAATAGGGTTTGCAGAAGCGGAAATTGCTTCGGTGAGGAAGGGTGAAAGCTTGGCGGATACTATGCGGGTTGTCGAAAATTACGCAGACGTTATTGCTGTGCGGCATCCGTTGGAAGGTGCAGCACGGTTGGCGGCTGAGTTCGCTAAGATTCCGGTCATTAACGCTGGTTCGGGTGCTGAGGAGCATCCGACACAGGCACTTTTAGACCTATATACGATTTTGAAGGAGAGCGGGAAAATAGACGGCTTGAACATTGCTTTGGTGGGCGACTTGCGTTACGGGCGCACTGTGCACTCTCTTGCCTACGCTTTTTCGCTTTATGATGTGAAACTGTATTTCGTTTCGCCTGAGCTACTGCGGATGCGCCGAGAAGTGTTAGAGGCGATCAAGGAGAAGGCTAAGGTTGTGGAGAAGACGGGTTTGGAGGAGGTTTTGCCGAAACTCGACGTTTTGTATGTGACGAGGATACAGAAGGAACGTTTTGCGGATATGGCTGAGTACGCGAAGGTTAAGGGCGCCTACAAAATAGATTTAGAGTTGCTGAAGAATGCTAAACCGGATTTGATTATTATGCATCCGTTGCCGAGAGTGGACGAAATTAGCAGCGAAGTGGACGCAACGCCGCATGCACGGTATTTCCAGCAGGTATGGAACGGCATAGTAATGCGCATGGCTTTACTAGCACTCATATTGGGAGCAACAGAATAAAGACTATCCGAATCTGACATTTCTTAGACGTTTGTTCCAAATAACTGCGGCAAGATAACCTGCTACAGCACCGCTCATAATGCCCAATGCAAGTATGACGATTTCAAGCAGAAGATTTCTCGGCACCAATTCCATCAGCAATGCCATGGAATAATAGCTCAAGAGTCCAATTAATGTGGTGCTAAGAGTTGTTGCAACGACTGTTTTGCTTGTTTTCACTTTGTCGTCGATGGCGCGGACTTTGAGTAGATAAAAGAAGATGTCAATGAAAAAGCCGTAGAGGATGGCGAAGAAGAATGTGAAAGGGGCGAGGACTGGTCTCCATAAGGCTGTTAGGAAGCCGCCAATAGCGCTGACGTATGTGGCGCCTATTTTCTGTAGTAGTAAGGCTCCAATAACGAGTAGAAAGGCTTGGACTATTATGAACATTTTGTCTATGGGTGAAGGTACAATGATCTTGGTTAGGAACATTATGGTGCCGAGTGATGTGGCGATGGCTATTCTTTTTGTTTGTGGTTTCAAGTTTTCACCAAATCGTTGAAATATTTTTTGAATCTGATGCAAGAGTTTTAGCCCCCTTATATATAGGGTAGGTTTAGCATAGCACTACTAGCCCTCATACTAGGAGCAACAGAATAAGAGGACAAAAATTAAGCGTTTGCGATTCTCCAGATGGCGTCTTTCATCTCTCGGTTGTGCTTCATCTTGTAATAGATTCCTGCGACCTTAGCTGCGAACGGAATTGCTACTCGTCTAACGAACTTGCAGAGAAGGGGATTGTGGAATTTCTCTTCTATGAAGGAGTCTCCCCAGATTGTGGCGTTGTATTCCCAGCAGCGTGTGATGAGTTCCCAGCGTGCTTTCGTAAGGGAGTCAACTTCTGCGCCTTGTTTATCCATCAGTGAACAGTTCTCTAGCGGAACAAAAAGCAGGGGAACATAGAAGACGTTAAAGCCTCTTAGGTCATCCATCAGTTCAAGTGTTTCGATAACGTCTTCCTCGTTTTCTTCTGGGAGACCAACTATAAGGGTGGCAAGTGGGCACCAATTATTATCGTTGAGTATACCAAAGGCTTGGGTGACGATTTCCTTCCATTGTTCTGGCTCGAATGGAAGCATTTTTCCAGCCATGTATTTCTGTATTAGTCTGATGCTTCCGGTTTCTACGCCTGTTTCAGCAGTCACGATAGGTTTTTTCTCGTGAGCGTAGCAGTTGTGGTCTATTAGGATTTCTGCGACCTCCTTCACCATGTCAGGGCTGTGAACGACTGGCGCCAAGGACATGTGTGCTGGCTGTATGGCTTTGACCCCTGGATGTGAGGCGACGCTTTTCACTAGTTTCAAGACCGCCTCTTTGTTTGGGATTAATTTCTTGTCTTTTGAGCCGTATAGGAAGATGTCTTCTGTAACCAGAGTGATGTATTTGCTTCCTTCTCGTGTTGTCAGTTCCACTTCTTTCATTATGTTCTCTAAGGGGATGTCACGTTTTCTTTGCATAGTGGGCGTGCAGAACTGGCAGTTTCGACCACAGCCTCTTGAAATCTCTACGCACCCGTGAATAGCTGCGTGTCTAATGATTGGCACCGCATCGTTGTCAGAACTGTTTTCAACACGAACCACACGTGGAAGAGGTTCCCCGTTAACTGCCTTCTCGAAGACCTCTACTACCGCTTTCTCTCCTTCGCCAATGACTACACAATCTACGCCGTAACTTTCGGCAACCTTCTTGCGTTCAAGTTGCCACGCGCCGAACCCGCCTACGATTACTTTAAGTTGATGTTCTTGAATGCTACGGTGTTTCACTAGTGCCTTGAATTCGATGGCGTTCATGGGTTCGCCTCCACCTATAATTGAGGAGTATGTTTTGCTCACGTATCCCATTCCTGTTGGGTCCATGGAGGATATTCCGACTGCTCTCGTGTTTGGACCTATGAAGGCGTCTAGGTCGAATGGATGAACCACCGCCACATCGTTTTCATCAAGACCGTTCTTTAGAAGAATTGCTTCTACTTTTCTCAGACCGTAAGGTGCGTATTTTGCTCTTCCGTCAAGGGTGCGTTCTACTGGGGGATAGAGCATTTTCCTGACAAGCCACAGGGGTATGGGACCTTTAGAGAACCCAGCCGAAAAAGCGATAAACTGACTGTTGTTGAAGTTGCTCATTTCGGTGGCTGAGGCCGTTAAGACCACTTTTACGCCTGGGTTTCTTGCCATCTGCTCTTCCCTTTGCTATAGATGCTGAAGATGTTCCTTCGAGCTATTATTTTTACCTTTAGCCAACGGAGTTTCTTTTTTGTCCTTCTCCTTCACCTTTTGTGGTTAAAATTATTTTTTGCTTCATCATCTTCATCTCATTTAAGCGATATAGAATATGAGATGGTGTTGTTGGTATTTGTATTACGGGTGGCATGCGAGTTGTTTTTGGGACACTATCTAGGTTTTGTGGCACGTTTTTTATTTTAGTAACACTTATATGTCTGGAGTTTACCTAAGTTTTGGTGAAGGCGATGGCATGTCTATTGTTGAGGTTGGTCCGAAGTACCGTGTAACCATTACGCAGGATGTGCGTAGGAAGATTCCTGTTAGGGTTGGGCAGAGAGTCTATCTGTTGGCTAGGTTTCCTTATGTGATTTTGATTCCTATTCCAGAGAGGGTTGATGAGACTCTGGCTGAACTTATCGGCGATATAGCGTACAGTAGGGAAGAGCGGAAAAAGGCTGAAGAACATCTTACGAGAGAGGCAGTGTGACTTGGAAAAGGATTTCATGGTTGAGACAGAGTTTCTTTTCGGTTTTCAACCAAGAGACAGACATTATGATGTTGTGTCTAGCGTTTTGAAGGCGTATTCGGCGAAGAAGCCTTTTTCTCTTTACTATCCTGTTTCAGCTATGGTTGAGACTCGTGAGGTGATGGCAAGTCACGAAAAAAGCAGTGGAGAAAGGCTTAGTGCTCTTACATTTATTAAGGCGAAGGCTGTGTCGTTTGGTCTTTCAGAAGTTGGGCTTTTTTCCGACGACTTGATCTTGTGTGAGGATTTGTTGATGCAACACGGGTTCTTGACTTTCTTTGATGGGTTGCATGCTGCTGTGGCGTTGAATAACAGGTTTGTTATGGTTTCAAACGATGAGACTTACGACAAACTAGGCACAGAAAGACTATCCTTCAAAAGCTTCTTGGACTCTTTCAAGAAATGATTCTTTCCTCGATATATCTGCATATGGATAAAATACACTACTAACACTAATACTAGGAGCAACAGAATAATAGAGCATTTAACGTCTTTCTGTTTATCTCTGCTGATAGTTCTCAACCAAAAGGCTTAAGTGCACCTACAATGTATGTGCAAACGGTGTCAATAATGACCAACTTTACATTTCGATTAGATGACGAAGTTGCAGAGGAAATGAAGAAATACGAAGTTAATTGGAGCGAAGTTGCCAGGCAAGCAATAGCGGAAAGACTCGAACAGATACGGCGCTACGAGCGTAGTTTTCCAAAGGATTTCTCATGGAGGACTATCAATTGCAAGGACCATACAATTACTGTCAATGCCAAACTTGAGAAATTCGGCCCGACCGAGTGGTCATTAGAAATCAAATCAAGTAAGCTCGAAAAGCCATTAATAGTGGAGCTTGGTGGAATGGCGTTACTTGACAGCACGATCAGAGGCATCGCGGATTATTTCTTTCATGCGGCTCTAAGAACTCAAGGACTTGATTTGTCGAAGGCTATCTCAAAAGATTTGCTTTTAGACCTTTGGCTAAAAGTTGGAAAATGGGCAAGACAGAACAAACTAGATGTCTCCGCAAACGTGGCATTACTACCATATCAAAGCATTAGAGTAAACGGGAAACACGGTCAGTTGGAATTCGATGATGAAGTCACTCCAAAAAACTGGGAAGATGTTCAGAAGGATGAAGATCAAATAAACATTTTCTTTTCGAACTTATGGATTGGATCGTATGCGCACACACAAGGGGTAGTATTCCGATTGTCAAGTTACCTTACAAAAGAGATTGGAGTCTCCAGTGCGAAAGCTGCCACCAGATACATAGACTTTAATCCAGATGATTCTCGTGATGAGGCAGAAATAAAAAAACTCATTGGCAAAGCTACTACAGTCTATCTTCCGGATCTTTCGATTAGGAACGTTCGGTCGATATTTTTTGAAAGCACAGAGTGACATAAAAGATGACTTGAGAGGATTCCAATGCATATAACTAGACGAAAACCCAACCAATGCCCAGACTGCTTCATGCGAGGACATCCAACGGATGGCCAGTATCTCGGTTCCAGACTGACTAGCAAGCATTTCTATAGAGACTACAAGTGCCCGAACCAGGATTGCCTTAAACCTTTCTCTTGGCAAAGAACTTGGCGAATGGGACATAGTCAACCTATTGTTTGTACATCATGTGGAGAAAAAGGGCATGAGGTTCACCAGATTCAAACAGGAAAATTCAGAAATGAAACCAGAAGAGTCATTGAAGTCGAAGTCAAATGCCCTAAATGTGGGCATCTAGGATGGATCTCTATTGAGACAGAGGAAATTGTTATGTTGTAGACATGGAGAGATGCTTCGTCAGAAGAGCAGGCAGTCACCAAAATAAGAGCCATTTCATATTGTGTATCTGTGTCTGTCTTGAAGTTCTTTCTGCTTCCCTCTATTCCATCCGCTCACTGCTTGATAATAACCAGTCACCCTGGACCACCACTCCACATTTGAGGACCCACAATTCGGACACTCCCCATTGAGAGGTGATGTAACTCGTCCACAATTGTTGCAGATTGTCAAGTCTTTTGTGTAGGCGTAGTAGCCCACATGAGTCTTGGTGGCTATCCTCTTAGTCAGTTTATAAAGCGCCTCAGGGTCTGGAGAGGCGTCTCCAAGCCAAACGTGAAACATGTTTCCCCCGTTCAAGAGTGGGAAGAACTTCTGCTCAATGTCTATCCTATCCAACAAACCCACCTTAGCCCCAACATCCAAGTGAGTCCCGTTACTGTAATAGATGGGGACATCCCTTTCACCTTCGGCGAGCAAAGCCCCAGCACCGTTCAAGTCTCCTTTAACGAGCTTCTCCGCCTTATCACGATAATCATTTGTTAAAAGGTCTGCGGTGGCGAATCTCTGAGCCGTGGACTCAGCGGGAGTTCTAGCCAAAGCGAGTTTCAGACCAGTCTTTTCCTCCAGCAACGCCTTGTACTTCTGCATCTTAAGAATCAACTTAACCAATATCTTGATCGCCTCTGGATTCTCGTGAAGTTGATAGCCAGTGTGCCACTGAGCCATCTCGTTCCCGCCCACCAAGCCTATCGTAAAGGTCAGTTCATCAAAGTCTACCGCTTGGGTTCCCTTCTTGCGAGTTTTTGGGTCTAACGGATGCTGGGTCGCAAAGGGTATCCGATCGTGCTTTACAACGAGGTCCATCCACTTCTTCTTGACCCTAAATATCTCAGCCGCAAGGTCCATCAGCCTATAACTCTCTTCAAAGAGTTTGTCGTCATCGCCGTTAGCCTTGTAAGCCATTCTGGGAAGGTTGAGGCTCACAACCTGCCAACTCCCCATGGTGAAGTGCTTCCCATCATTGAAGTAAAGCTTATCATAGAACTCGGGGCTGTGCTCTGGCGTTTCAACAAAGCAGTAAGCACAGCATTGATAACACGAGACGCCCTTTCCGTAGCCTCTGTACGGTGGCATCAAGTTGTCAAAGTACGGTATCCCAAATTTAGCAACGACCTTGTGAACGTCAAGCCAGAACTCGTCGTACTCCGGTTTGAAGAACTCGGGGCTTATGGTGTTTTCCAGTTTTGGGAAGTTGAAGGGCTTCCCCCAGTAGTCGCCTTCATAAGCCACGTCATAAAGCGCCCTAAACATCAGGCGAACCTCGTCCTCATAGTCGCCGTAGAGGTCTGGTCCAACATGCCCCTTAGCCACTATAGGCACTTTTCTCCATAGTTCTGGAACTCCCGGCTGCACTTGGATGTTGCTGAAAACGAGTTGCCCGCCTCTGGCTACATAAGCCTGAGTATACTCGAAGAACATCATCTGCATCAGTTGCCTAATCTTCTTGTAGTCTAATCCCCTCATGTACGGAGCAAGAAAAACCAGAAAGTTGTAGAAGCCTTCACCACCAGCAAAGTTCGTTTGGGCAGAAGCCAGAACCTTAGCCGTGTGAAGTATGGCAACCTCTGGATGCTTAGCAGGACCAGCAATGCTCGTTCTTGTCCCGATTCCATCAGGCATCAAACCGTAATAGAAAAAGTATCGGAGGTCCCAGTCTTGGCAGAAGGGTCTTGTCCCAAAATACTCGAGATCATGTATGTGCAGATCTCCAGATAAGTGGGCGTCAGCCAGTTTCGGAGGCATTAGGAGTAGGTATTCTTCTCCTGAAACCCAGTCCGCCTTTCTCTTGTGAGCGGTTTCAGGGTTGGGTTGAAGATTCGCGTTTTCCTTAGCCTTGAACCCTTGCCCAACATCTATCAAGTAAGCGTCATAGACGGGAGTTCCCACTCGTGTCAGAATGTTTCTGTAAATGCTGTACTCTGGACTTTCCTTAGATTTGTCCAGCAAAACATTGTTTACAAGTTCCCTTATAAGGGGGCCACTCACGAACCTTAGTTTCAGATCGAAGATTCTTTTTTCAACGTCGATGGCTATTTCCTCAGCTTCTTCCACACTTATCGGTCTTACATCATAGAATTCCTTGCCGAGCTTTGTTTCGGTTAGAAGTTGTTTCACGATGGAGTTGCGGTTCCACGGGACGATAAAGCCGTCGCTTCTTCTAACCCTCGGTTGAAACTCCGTGGTTGCGGAATCGCCTATTTCCATCTGCTTTCCTTCTGCTTTCTTCTATTTTCCTTCCAAAATGCCCAAGAGTTTGCCGTTTATTCGTCCATCCTCGTCGAAAATCTCGTCTGTCCTGTAAAGTATGCCCGCCACTTCGAGAACTGGAGCTGCAAGGACAACTTCGTTTCTCATTACTAACTCAGCCATGGTGTCCACGTCGTCTAGGTCCTTTTCTTCAAATTCTCTTTTTATGCTCCTTAACCACTCTTCCAGCATGTTACACTTGGCGCATCCAGTGGTTTTGTAGACCACTATTCTGCTCATTTGTGGCGAACCTAAAGATGAATCATCAAGAGGCTTCAGTGAACTCATGAAAATTCCTCGCCGAAGGCGGATACCAGAATGGAACTATTTTCTATTTTAGTTTTTTAGAAATGATTGTATAAAATTCTGTACAGAATCTCTGTGAAATTAACACGGGCAATTTTCACTTGTAATAGGCGGATGTTATGGGGAAGAGCGCAAGTGACCAAGCTTTCTTTTAAACTGCTTAATAAATTCATTCAGAAGGGGCTTAGGCGCCTAAACGACTGAAGCGGATCAATGTGTTAACCGATCCACAAGAGGGGCATTTATCTAATAATCCATAAAAGGTTTTTTGACAGCCAGAACAGTGAGTTAGGGCATGGTTGTAGGTGTAGAGTCCAAGAGGGTATGCCTTACAAATCTCTTTCGTCGCGGACAAGAGTTTGTTCGGGTCTTGTTGGGAGTTTGGAAGCTGTATGATAGAAAGGTGGCTACCTGGCGTTAGTTCGTGGAAACTGGCTTCGATGCTTAATCTTTTCTCCCATGATGAACCATCCTCGAAGGGTACCGCAACAAAGTCCGTATAGAATGGTTGATCTCTTGTGCCACTGGCGCGAACCTTTGCCCATCCATACTTTTCCACATCCAACTCCACAAGTCTTTTGGAGGTATCTGTAGTTGGCGTCGGCACCATGGAGAGAACAGCGCGTGTTTCCCTTTTTGAGGATTTTTGGATGCTTCCTTGAAGGTATTTCAGGGTCTCTTTGGCGAAGTTTAGAGCCTCCTCGTCTTCGTACACGGCTTTTCCGAGGAAAGATTGTGTGGCTTCGTTTAGTCCGATGAAGCTGATTAGGTGGGAGGCGTTTTCGAGTCTGAGATAGGGGTCGCCGTCTGCCTTTTGTGTGAGGAATGGGAGCAGTCCCTCTCTAACCCGTTGTTTTAGGGTTAGGTGTTTTATTTTTAAAGCCCTTAGAGCCATTTCTAACTGTTCATCTAGTATTTTGAGGAACTTTGGTTGTTTGCCTTCAGCCTCGTAGGTGGCTCTTGGCAGGTTTAGGATGACGCTGTCGATGCTTCCGGTCTGTAGTGTGTCGAGTTCCCAGTCTTTTTTCCAGTCTGCTGCGAGTCTGAATCCAGTTGCGGTGTAGGAGGCGTATTTCTGGTTTTTGGGGCAGACGTTGGCGAAGTATGGGATGCCTCTCTCAGCTGCCAGTTGATGGGATTGGAAAAGAAGAGACTCACATTCCTTGTTATCGAGCACTTCTGGTCGAATCTTTATTATCAGGGATGGATTGAAGATGGGTCGGTGTTTTTCGTCTTCGAGCATTAGTTCGAGTAGAAGCGAGGCGATGAGGCGGCTTTCTTCAACGAAGTCTGCGTAGGTTCCTGTTGTTTTTCCGTTTGGTCCGACTGCGGTCTCTTTTTCCAGAAAGTTAGGTATCACCAACTCTAAGCCTAATGATGTTTCTAAGGGGGCTCCTGTGTTTGTGATGGATTGGTTTAGGTTGGAGACGAATAAGCGTAGGCTTTCTTTAATTTCGTCGGGTGGAAGATTTTGGGCGAATGGCGCCAGGAAGACGTTGAAGTAGTCGAGGTTTTGTTCGCCGATTACTTCTGTTGAGGCGATTTTGATGATGTTTGAGGCTGTTAGGAGTGCGGTTTCGAGGTTTTTGGGAGGAGGATAAAAAGGTCTGGTGAAGTCTGTGCTTTCCATCTTGAGTCCGTGTTTGAAGAAGAAGCGTAGGTCGTGCATGAACTTGCTTGGTTTCAGTATCCAGGAGCCTAGGTTGGTGAGGTGGAGAGAGCCGGAGAGATGGGCGTCGGCGATGTCTCTGGCTAACACGTTTAAGAGGGTGTACTCTTCTATTACTGCGTCGCCTGCTGCTTTGTGGACGGCTTCGACTCCCAAAGACGATGTGCTTGTCGATTTTAGTAGTTGGGTGACGTCGTAGACTGGGAGTCCGAGGCGTGTGAGTTTGTGGCGGTATTCCTCCCAGCCTTTCTGGATTAGGATGGTGTTGACGATTTCTCGGATTAAAGGCGCTGTTAGATATTTTGTTTTGAATTCTGACAGAAGTCTTTCTGTTTCTCGGGCGACTTTCTGGGCTAGGTCGATGGGGACCTCGGCTTCTTTCACGAGAGAGTCTACGATTTTGTTTCTGTCGAACTCCTCCACTGAGAAGCGTGAGGTGCGCACCATCATTCTTTTTCTTTTGAAGAAGCGTTTTTCGATGTCTTCTCGGAAGTCTATCATCGTTCTGCCGAGGTCTGTGAGGCGGTATTTTTTGGCTTCTGAGTCTGGTTCGATTAGGTCTGCTTTTAAGAGGAATTTTAGGTGGTATGCGAATCTTCCTGCGTCTCGGGTTGGGCTGAGTTTTAGGATGTTCATTAGTTCGGTGTAGGAGAGTGGTCCTCTTTCGAAGAGGAGGTTTAGGACTTCGAGCCTTAGAGGCGACGAAGCTGCTTTGAGGACTCTGAGTCCTGAGTATGGTTTGCGGGACAACTGAAACCCTTCTATTATAGGGATTAGTGGGTGATTATAGTTTAAAAATTTAGAGTAGAGGAGGTTGGAAGGGAATAATTCTTATGAAAGGATGTTATTTACAACAGTTGTGGAGATGGGGCTGTCGGCTAGCTTGGTCTAGGCTCTGAGCCTCTCCAGATTCAATTTTAGGTAAGTATCTTTTCATACGTTCTTGCCTAGTTTTTCCATATATGTTTTCTTAATTATAAGCAGTCAACATAAGTTCATTACTGGTTTATAAGACTCAAAAAGCTTATTGCTTTCAAAGTCTAATGTTTTTACAAATATCGCATTAAATGTAAGGAAAATAAAGTTTGAGTACACAAAAAATCAAAGACCCTATACACCCAGACTTAAGTGTGCCAACTAATCTGCGAGAGATTTTGCTTCATCCAGCTTTCAATAGGCTACGTTTTATAAAACAATTAGGCTTGAAAGCATATTGTGGACGTTTCCCAAGTGCGAATCATACAAGATATGAGCATTGCCTTGGCACAATGCATTTGGCAGGAAAACTTTGTTCTTCTTTGGAGAACAACACAACGGACAGAGATTTGAAAGGAAGTATTGCGCAGTATAAAGAACTAATTAGAATAGCGGCACTATTACATGATATTGGGCATGGTCCTTTTTCACATACTATAGATGACCTCATCAAAGGGAGATTTAACAGAAAGCATGAAGAATTTACAGAACTAATCATAAAGAATGTCATGCGTGAAACGATTGAATCTACGGTTAATTCATCATCTATAGATGAAGTTTGTAACATGATTCTATCAGAACATAAAGAACATCGTTATTTGAACGATATAATTAGCGGAGAACTTGATGTCGATAGAATGGACTACCTGATTAGAGATGCTTACCATACTGGAGTCGAGCGTCGATTCTACCCCGATTCGTTGATTGAAACAATGAAAGTCTCAAAACATCCAATAGTGACAATTGAAGAAATGCAAAGGCACCAAAGAGAAATTGACGAGTTTCTGAGCGAAATAGAAGACCCTGAGACGAAAATGAAAATGTCTACAGCCTTTCAAAACCTTCAAGCCGTAAGTAGCGATCATGTGACTATCCAGGGTGATACTGGTGTTGTGCTTGCTGAAACATTTTTGGTGACTAGGAAATCAATGTACCAGGAAGTCTATTATGAAACAAATTCTCGAATTGCAGAGAGAATGGTACAAGAAGCCATTTCATGGATGTTAGACAACAACAAAATGTCAAAGAACTCTCTACTTAATGTAAGGAAGTATGTTCTTTTAGATGACTATGAACTCTTTGCTTCTATGAAAGCTGCGGAAGGATTCGCTTCTGAAATATTAGATAGAATAAAGAAAGGCAGACTTTATGGGACTCTTATTTCTGGCGGTCCAGGCGATTTTGACCTGATAAAGAAGATTCTTATGGGTTCAAAAGAACGACATTACAGAAAATTAAGGCAATTAGAGCAAGAAATAGCTGAAAAGTTCAGATTAAGAAAGGAAGATGTTCTTATTGATGTGATTAAGGTTCCTGCATTCAAATCAGAAAGAGTTTATGTCGAGTTGAAAGGAGAACTCCCTAAATTACTTGAGGAAATCTCACCAGTTGCAAAAACACTCGTGGATTTAGGAGAAATAAATAAGGTAAACGTCTATATCAATGAGGAAAAGGTTAAGAACAAAAGAGAAGATATAAGACAGTCGGTTGAGAGATTTCTGAAGGGAAACCTATGACTAAAAAACTTTCTGATTTGGAACTTCTGGTATTAGGCCTAAAGAATTCCCAAGGAGAGATTATAGAAGGGCGAACAAAATTGCAAAAAATGGTTTTCCTTCTAAAGAAGCTGCATCGAATCGATTTTTCATACCATTTTACTCCTTATTTTTATGGTCCGTATTCTTCAGATTTGCAGACGGACATTGATTACCTTGTCAGCCTTGGATTAGTGACAGAGGCTCGAGAATCGACCATTAGTGGAATTAGATATACGTATAAGTTGACTAACAGTGGTTCAAAGCTAGCTGAAAAGCTGTCGTCCAAGTATAGTAGAAATACAGAATTCATAAAGGCTGTAAATGAACTATCCAAGTATCCCCCAGATTTCTTGATAGTTGCAGCTAAAACTCTAGCATCAGTTACTTCTTGACCTCTTGATCCAGAACTCTGAGCATATTTATATTCAATTACCGCTACTGCAACCATTTTCTGAGCCAAAAATTCTTTGATGATCTTCCTTTGATTTGATCTGCATAGATGCTGAGTTTTCGATAAAGTTTTTAGAAGCGATGGAAGATTCTCTTTAAGGAGCCTGGATTATTGATTTGGGGCTGTCGGCTAGCTTGGTCTAGGCTCTGAGCCTCGGGCGCTCGGGACGGGAGTTCAAATCTTCCCAGCCCCACCAACCGTTATTTCAAGGGTTATCTGGGCAAGCTTCATGTTCTTTTTTAGTAGGATTGGGCGCTTGATGCTGGCTGTCACAAATACCTTATTTTCCCTAACGTCCCAGAACGCGCATAAAGATAGGATAATATACCAATGCGCCCAAAAATGCAATCAGACCCCAGTACAGCCAACGAAACACAATCTGCTTTCTGAAAAATGACTCATTTTCTCTTCTAGCGGTCTCCTCTAGATAGTTGTCAAGATTCAATTTCACTCCCTTCTTCTCGAATTCCACTTTTTCGAGTTCCGCATTCTTTCTTAAGCCATATTGTTCCAAGAGGTGAGCAATATTGCCATAGAAAGTGAATCTATGAAAGGTGTAATGACCTGCATAAGCAAAAGCACCATATGAAACCAAAGATACAGGAATAAGGATAACACAATCTAACATTCTGGTATACTGAACCGCTTGTATCACCGCTAACAATGCGACAACGCCAAATATGGAAGCTACAAAAAGGCTTGCAAATGAGGTCGCTCTGTCCGCATAAAAATCAAGAAGCGCTGATCTAGCGGTGAGTATGTTTTGTTCCTTTTCGTTGTCTTTATCTGGCAATATGGAACACCAGAATTCTCTTTATTTTGAACTGAACAAATTTAAATTTTTCATGCATACATGCCCGCTGAATATTAAGGTTCCAACGTGCGCATCACTATAATTGCGATAATAACGAAACCCAACACGAAGTATATTAAAAATGAGATTGTTAGGTATGCAGAATCAGAATAGTTTCTCTTTTACTTTTCTAAGTGCTTCTTTATTGTATCCACAAATTCTTTAGTGTTCAGCAATATAGCCTCTGCCTCTGACTTCCCCGCAGTTGCTGTAACGCTATATTCATAGGTTTCTCTCGCGGCTTTCGCATCAGCCAAGTCCTTGCCCAACTCCCTCGGAAAAATCTCTGTCACCACAAACTTCCTCCCAAATTCCGTAACCACTCCCTCATGCGTTTTAGGAAACACACCCACAGTGGACAACGCAGCTCTAGCCGCATGGTACATGGCATAATACGCCCTCGAAACAGCATCCTCATAATCGCCGTCACGAAACAGCCTTTCTGCAACCCTTAGTCTCTCAAGAGCCTTCTCCAAATGAGCCCTTGCTATACTCATTTAATAAGCCTCCATGCAGCTGTACCCCCTCCCTCACAACGGAGAGAGCGAAGGGGTCTCCATCCCCAATCATGCGGATGAAGCGTTTTCTATCCATAACTATCAGGGACACATCCACCCCCAACGCCGGAATCATAGGATAAATCAAGTCATAGAGGCGCTGTCTAACAACCCAACCCTCCGCACCCTCAACCAAGACAAGAAGGTCAACATCACTCGCAAGAGTCGCGTCACCACGAGCTACAGAACCGAACAACATCACATCAGTCACAGTTTTCTCGTTCCAAACAATCATCCCTGAGGCTATTTCCACAGCAGCCCTGCCAAGGACACTCTTCTGTCCACTCACGCCCTCGGAAGCCACAAGCCTCCTCAAAGCCTCTCGAACAAGAGCGCTACGATTCGGATAAACGCCAGCCTCAACCAACTCCCTTACCCTTTCCACCACATCCCTTGAAACCCTGACTGGAACAACCGCACTCATAAGCTTGTATACACTCTGTATACAAATAAACCTTCCCCCCTCCCCCCTCTATACTAGACCTAGACAGACAGACACTCATCAAGCAGGCTTAGACTTCTCTCGCCTCACAATCTCCTCAGCCGCAATCACCCCAGAAACAGAAGCCTGCACCAACCCTCTCGTCACACCCGCCCCATCACCAATCGTAAACAAATTCCTAACCCTCCTCGTCTCCAAACAATCCCTCAACTCCAACCTCGACGTATAAAACTTAACCTCAACCCCATACAACAAAGTATGCTTAGAATTCACCCCAGGCGAAATCACATCCAAAGCCTCCAACATCTCCCTGATATCAGCCAAATAACGATAAGGCAAAACAAAACTCAAGTCACCAGGCGTCGCATTCCTCAGAGTCGGAACAACAACACTACGCCCAATCCGTTCCTCAGTCGAACGCCGACCAGCCTGCAAATCACCCAACCTCTGAACAATAACGCCACCGCTAAGCAAATTCGTCAATCTCGCCAAATACTTCCCGTAAGCAATAGGCTCCTTAAACGGCTCAGTAAAAGAGGTACTCACCAAAATCGCAAAATTAGTATTCTTAGTCTTACGTTCAGCATAACTCTGACCATTTACAGTCAAAATCCCGTCATAAGACTCCATGATGACTTCGCCTTCAGGTGCAACACAAAAAGTCCTCAATTGGTCATCAAAAGACTTTGAATAGTAAATGAACTTGGGTTCATAAAGGACGCTGGTCAAGTCCTCCATAACAGACGATAAAATCTCAACCCTAACACCAACATCAACGGGATTGTTAAGGGTCTTCAAACCCAAAGACTGAGCCTCACACTTCAACCACTCAGCACCACTCCTACCTGGAGCCACAATAACGTACTTACCAAAAATCCTCTCACCCTTGGTGGTCTCTATGCCCTCTACAACATCGTTCTTAACCAACAGACCCTTAACGTCGGTTCTCGTTCGAACATCCACCCTATCATTTAAATGCTTCCTCATTTTACGAAGAGTGCCCGCACACTTCTCGGTGCCCATGTGACGCAATCTCTGGGGCACCAACGTAAGCCCAGCGAGAGAAGCCTTCCGCTCAATTTCCTCAATCCTATCAAGATCGTCTCCATAAAGATTGTGGGGCGCCCCAAACTCCAGATAAACACTATCCACATGATCAACCAGTTTGGCAAGCCTCTCCTTGGGGCAATACTCATTGAGCCACCCACCGACTTCCGTGGACAAAGTCAGTTTACCGTCGCTGAAGGCTCCAGCCCCTCCCCAACCAGACAACAACGAACAAGGATCACAATTCAAACACCCCAAACCTCTATTCGCTGGGCACTTACGTTTGTTAATGTCTGGTCCTTTATCCAACATAAGAACGCTCAGATCTGTGTCCTTACTGAGTTCTAGAGCAGAGAATATTCCAGCCGGTCCCGCACCGACGATAACCACATCAAATTTCAAGACACACCCTTCTAAAGACCCAAAAGTAGATATCGCATGTGAGATATATCTTCATCGGTAAAACTAACTTTCTTCAGACCCTATCTCTTGGGCTTCCAACTTTTGAGCATCTTTCAGCCGATCCATATACATCGACCTTTGCAGAGCAGAATGAACACTAAAAATTATTCCAAGAACAAGCAACACCAATCCAATGACTGCAAACGATAAACCCACAAGACTGTAAGGATGCGATGTCAACTGATAAGGAATAAAGAGAAGCCAGTTTGGATTTTCCGCGGTGACAACAGTTGCAAGTGTGCCCCCAACCAAGAGATTCACCCCTACGATCATTATAAGAAACCCTAATGTTTCGTTGTGCCTGGATTCCTCGGCTTTTTCGTGTAAGTAATCTCTAAGAGCCAACATATCACCATTCAACGTAAGTTTCAATCCGAGTGCAATTAGTCATGACCATTGAACTCTTAAATAGAAACCTTGAGTTAGACAATAAGTTTTATGACTTGAGATTCAAAATGAGTGATACAAATTTCTGATACTTACTCATCTGTACGTGAAGGCTTTCGAGTCATTAGTCTTTAATTCCTCTAAAAAACTGAGGTGGCGATCCTCTGATCGTCTAAGTATCTGTTTGCTCACGCTCAGTTTCTCATCTTGGCATTACTATTGCTTGCTGGCGAGTTCCGTAAGTGATGGTTTTTCCTTCTAAGAAGAGTTTTCCTACGAGAGCGCATGTTACGGCGTCAAGCTCGTGGTCGTTCATCCCGTCGTTCAGTCCTTTTATTCCCTGCTTTTCCAAACCCTGTTTAAGCCCGCTTAGTCCGTGTTGTTTTCTGGGGATTTTTAGAATGTCTTGAGCACCGCCTGGATAGACCTCTATCACCTTGAAGTGCTTGCTTTCGAGGATTCTTCTTAGGGTTATGCCCCTGCTCGTTAGTTTTCTCATGGGTCCGAGGGTGACTGGGAAGAATTTTATCCCTCTCTTCAGGAGTTCTTTGTCGCATTCCCTCAAATGAACCCCAGTTCTTTGTTCTATCGACTTTCTCCCAGCTGGAAGACTCAATGGTGCATCAATGGCAACAATCATGGGGTTGCTTTCCATCGTTTTCCTCACTATTTCTTCATTCGTGTAGACTAGGAAAGTCTCTGCCATCAAACCCTTAAGGATGCAGAGACCAGTGGGTCTACTCTCGACACCCGCCAAGTCCAAACCGACTACCGACATTCAGCCTCAACTCTCTAAGTTTCACAGCGGGCGCCTTATAGTTATTCTCATGCTGGTGAGAGTCGAACCCTACCCTCAGTGAGGATTTCCCGCAAACCTTTTTTTATTTTTGCGTCATCAGTTAGCAGGGGCTATAGTGTTTGGTGTGATTTTTCGAGAATTGCCAGTGCCATGTCTACAGGTGTTAAGAAGGTGCTGTCTTCTGTTTTTAGGTCCTCTTTGGTGAGTATTGCGTATTCGTTTACATGTGGGGTTCTCCAGATGTCTCTGGATGAGACTTCGCTTTGATATTTGGTTTCGATTGCCGTATATTTTTCGTTGATTCTCAGTATATTGTCTATTTCTTTTCCTCGTGTGTCGTAGTAGAACCATAGGAAAGTCTTGGGTTGCGCATAATTGGGATTTCTTGGTTTGCTATTAGGTGTGATGAAACGATTCCTTCAACCAGTTTACTAACGAATTCTTCATTCTGTAATGTTTCGTCAATGATTTCGTTTACGTCCTTTCCAGTTAGGAAGCTTTTGACTGAGTGAAACATGAATGGGTCTTGGAAGAAGATTTTCTTGTCTCCTTTGAATTTTATGTCCTTTTTGTTGAAATCAAAAGCGTATAGGACAGTGACAATCAAGGATTCTTCGAGGGTTTCGAGGTAGTCAATTGCCGTGACATGTGTTGTTTCTATGTCGGTTGCAAGTTTAGAGAAGCTGTAGCGGCTTCCATATTTCTCGGTGATTTCTCTAAGGATTTGTCGAATGAAGGTTTCTTGTTTGCCGAGCTTTGTGATGTCTCCGATTATGTCTCTCATAAGTGCTTCTGAGAGTTTGGGGTTTATTGAGAATCTTGATTGTCTTGGTCTTTGTTCGCTTCGTAGTTTTTTGAGCAGGTAGTCGTTCACTACGAATGGGTAGCCTCCATATCTTATGTACAGGTTGAAAAGATAGTCGAGTTCTTGCTTGAAGGGCGCAATTTGGTGTAGAGCCTTGAATAGTTGACTGAGTCCTGCTTCTAGATTATAGCTGGTTTTTTCGAGAATTGACAGTAACTTTTTGAGTGAATTACGGAGTTCTGCTTCTCCTATCGTTGAAATCACTTGGTCTGTGGTTTGGAGAACAAAATCTCTGAAAGACAGAGGTTTCATATGATATTCATTTCCTTCAAGACCTCTTCCTGGGAGAAGTTCGCCTTTTCTTCTCAGAGCTGAAGAGCATGAGCCGGTGGCCAGTATTCTCGCTTTTTCTAAGATTCCTGAGTCGGCTATGTATTTTAGTTCGAGGTTCCAGTCTTTGATTGAGGTTATTTCGTCTATGAAGATGTAGAGGTCAGTTATGTCGAGGTTTTTGTTCGTAAAGTAGGTTATTGCGTTTCTTAGTTCTCTTCTTGAGACGAAGAAATCTGAGGATAGGTACAGAATGTGGTTTGGGTCTATTCCTTCGGTGATTAGTTTGCTTATTGAGTCCTTTATGTATGTTGTTTTTCCAATTTGTCTGGGTCCTCTTAGAACGTAGATGTTTCCTTTGTTAAGGTTGATTCTTTTCCTTTTGAAGAATATAGGCTTCTCTTTCGCCTCTTTGAGGGTTTTATCGAAGATAACGAAGTTTTCTCCGTGCTTCCACCAAGGATTTTGGTTAACTATTTCACTGATTTTTACATGTTTTAGATAGTTTGTTATCCAAATTTATAAATTTTTAGATAGCACGCTATCCAAAAATGGCTTCAACATACATTACAGTCCAGGGGCGACTGAGAAGAATTTTGTTCCTCTCTTCAGGAGTTGTTTGTCGCATTCCCTCAAGTGAACACTGGTCTTTTGCTCTATGGAGTTTCGTCCCGTTAGAAGGCTCAGCGGTGCATCGATGGCAACAATCTTGGGTTTACTTTCTTCTGTTTTCTTTACTATTTCCTCGTTCGTGTAGGCTAGAAAAGTCTCTGCCGTTAAACCTTTAAGGATACAGAGACCAGTGGGTCTACTTTCGACACCAGCCAAGTCTAAACCGACTACCGACACTCGCGAAGCTGGTGACATCCCCTGCAAAATCCCCTCTTTTTTGTTTAAATGATGAGCAGAAAGAGCCAGATCGGTAGGATTGTTATTTTCCTTCTGACTTCTAAGGTTTCTTTGGATAGAATGATGGCGTTTGATGATCCTGAGACTTTCATAAAGTCGATGGCGCCGAACATGTCTTTCCTGTTGATCGCAGGTTGATATTTGACTTCTATGGCAGCGCATTTAGGTAGGCACTCTCGCATCACAAAATCTACCTCTCGGTCTCTTTTTCCCCTCCAGTATAGGACCATGTTTTCGTATGCGAAGAGTTGCTTTTGTTTGCACAAGAGGAATGCCAATCTGATTAAGTGATCGGCTGTGATTCCTTCCGCGAGGACGCCCACATTCTCTGGGTTTTTGAGAAATTCGAGGGTTGATTCAAACGGTTCTTTTCCTGTGGTCCATGCTCTCATTGCATGTAGAAAGAAGGGGTCGCAGAAGTGAATTTTCTTTTCTTTTTGGTATGCTGGTCGCTGATGGCTTGTGTCGTATCGGTGCAGGTACAACAAAACGAAGCTATCGGTTAGGGTGTCAACGTATTCGGCGACTGTGTTGTGACTTGCTATATCTGTGTCTTGTCTAAGTGTATTCCAGCCGACTGGGTTTCCAAGAGTTTCGATTACTCGGCTTATGACCTGCCGCAGATAGGTTTCTCTCTTCCCCCATTTTGCCAAGTCTCCCAAGACTATGTCTACATAGGTTTTGTAAACGCTTTCACGTATTTCATTCTGTTTGAGGTATTCGTGAGCAACTCTTGCGGTTCCTCCTGTGATGAGATATTGTTGGAATAACAGTTTCAAGTCTTTCGATAGAAAGGAGAGTTCTTTGATTTCTTCTGGGATGTTGCCTTTTAGAAGGGAGAAGAAGAGTTGTTTTCTTCTGGTCCATGGGCGTATTCCTTGTTCTCGGATGGAGTCCTTTATGTCTTTGTTCAGGGTCTCTGCATATTCTGCGAATTTCATTGGTAGCATTATTTTGTCTGGTGTGTCTTTGGTAAGTCCTCGTCGCCCTGGCAGCTTTTCTGATGCTTTTTTGATGTCTAGCGTGTGTGATCCAGTTAGAATTAGAGTTGTCCGAGTTAATTTGCCAGTGTCGGCTAGGTGTTTTATGGCTTTCTGCCAGTCTTTAATGGATGACACTTCGTCTAATAGCAAATAAGCTCTTTGCTTTGGGGAAGGTCTAGCAAAGGTCAGGTAAGAGGATATTGTTTCTACAAGGGCTTTTGGATTGTCTACGAGGTCGCATGTGTAGTAGAATATATTTCTTGGTGGAACTCGGGATCTGAGGAGGTGTCTTGTCATGTCTTTGAGGAGTGTTGTCTTTCCGACTTGGCGTGGTCCTCTGAGAGTGTAGATTGCGTCTATGTTTAAGTCGAATTTGTATTTTAGTCGTGGGTCCCAGCGAACTTTGGATTTGTCTAGTGCCATGATGTACTTGTCTTTCAGAATGGCCTTGGAGTCTCTCCACCAAGGATTCTGATCCATCAACTCTACTGGTATGGACATATGCTGGAAGTGTATTGACAGCTTATTTATAAATAGTTTGTCAATGTACTTGCAAGCTACTTATAAAGAACGTAAAAAAGCATTTACACCAGAAAGCAATCATTCTGCATTTTATGTTGACTCGTTCCTTGAAAAGTCTTAAAACTCACTCCCGTCTAGTTCTAAGCTGGTGCTGAGCTTTGGGAGAGAAGCGTTACTACGCTATTGTAAGAGAGTGGCTGGAACGGCAAGGATACTATTGTGGAGGAAACATAACGGTTCGAGACAAGCCTAACTACTACCAAGACATAGGTCCCCGAAACAGACGGGCAGACGTTGCCGGGGTTAAGAATGTGGGCAGTAAATATGAAGACCAAATTGAAATAGTCGCTGTAGAAGTTAGAGATAGACCCACAGTGTCTGATCAGGATTTCAGAGATACCGATAACTATCATCAATACGCCCATAAATGCTATCTCGCTACTACCGCGCTCATAACCCAGAAACATAAACAGATAGCAGAGCGAAGAAACATTGGCCTACTGAGTCTTAAGAAAGGAAAGAAAAAACCTAAACCAATCCATGACCCAAATCCAGAAAATCCAAGAAATTATGCAGAAATGATAGAGTTTTTGAACAGCTTCGAAGTCGTCAAATGCGCAATATGTGGGTGCTTCTTTGAGAGATTCGTAAGAACAAGAGAAAAGTATCATAGCTACATTGAACTGACTCGAGCAAAATACTTCAAGGTAATGAGTGAAACTGATAAAGAACCTCTTGAGAAGAAGGACGTTGAGAGACTTCCATCTGACTATAAAATGTATCTTTATGTCTGCGAACCATGCATTCGTGACTTCTTCTTGCAACCTGGGAAAGTTGAAAGAATGCGGGTCAAACTAAAGTAAGACAAAAGCTGTTGTGCCAAATGAATGTTGTTGGCGACGGTGGGATTAGAACATCCGAACGGTGGTAATATCCCCCGCAAGATCCTCTTTTTCTTTTTCATGCTACGTATACGCATTGCGCGATGAAAAGAATGTGTTTTGCTCGAATTAGATTGAGTGGGTTCTGTCTTTCGGAGGGGAGTACGGGTTTTCCCAGTCGATTGGCTGTCCCGTCGAGAACGTGTGTTCCAGTCTTCCGAGAACGCTGTCCCAAGCACGCAAGAAATATTGATAGACCTTCTCCCACTCCTCACCTTCCTTCCAACCCAGATGCGTTAACCTAACTTCTGTCTGATCTTGCGCAAGTTGGTAAAACTGGAGAACCACCCAAGTGTGTTTCTGCATCTGTTGCTTCCGAACCTCTGGAAACTCTGGTGGAGCATTCCACTCGAACGACAGCATCTCCATCGGAAGAAAACTCAGCACTCTGCAACCCTCACCCCCTGCGAACCCTTCGGAGCTTGAAGATCGAAGTACAACTCATAACGTCCACCCCTAGTAAGCTCGATACGTGCTTTAGGAGCAAAGAACCTAGTAGCCCCCTCACTCGTGGTCCACGCCTTCCACACCTTCTCGATAGAAGCATTCACCTTCACTTCTTTCCGAATGACACGACTCAAAATCTCACTCGCTCCGTTCATCACCGCATCACCGCAACACGCGCGCAAAGCAATCTCTTATTATTGTATCTAGCTTTTTATAGCCTCCAACAAACCGAAATGAGAGATCGCCACAAACTCCCCCCTTTTACAACAAGGCTCTCAAAAACTCTAACCGCAGAAAACAGACTTAGGGCAGTACGCCTGCAAACCAAAAAATGCCCAATAAATCACCGATAAAGTATGTTATAAATCACCCACAAATCAACCCAAACACAAAAAGAAACAACAACCAGAAACCAAAACAAAACCCAAAACACAACCAGAACCCAACCTCAACCAAACAAAAAAATTCACGCACCCACACACGACAGACTTTAGTCTTTAATTGCCTCAAGCAGACTCATAACACTCCAGAGCCTAACCCGAGTATACGGAGGCATATTAGGGTCCTGCAAAATCTCGTCAAGAATCGAAACCGCGTTGGATGCCCTCACAGCCAACGTATATTGCGTCAACTGAAGGGCTTCAATCGACTGCTTCGCCGCCCTCCTTATGTTACGAGGAGTCGTGGTGTCCTCAGAAACCTGTCCAAGAACGAGTGTCGCTTGCTTTATTTTTTCTTCATATTCCTGCAATTTCTTTTTACTCACCATGTAAGAGACCTCCAGCAAGAAGTAGACTTTCCGATAATCAAATTACTAACTACTTACTAAAAATCTTTGTGAGGATTAAGGTTGTCTGAAAAGGGAAAGAACATAAGGGCTATGGCGGATCTGCTCCGTCAAGGCGCAACCTTAACCGAGCTTTCTTGTCCAGTGTGTTCTTCACCCCTCTTCAAAATGAAAGGTGGCGATCTGTGGTGCGTCAACTGTGAAAAACGTGTAATTGTCGTAAAAGAAGGCGAGTCGCCATCAGAGGTGACAAGCCCCGTTATGCTTACCTCATTGGAGTCGACTATCCTTTCAAAAATTCAGGAAGTGGAAAGAAAAATCAAGGAGGAAACCGATTTCGAGCAACTGAATAAATTGGGGGATATTCTATCCATTTTGCTTGAGAATCTGGAAAAGGTGAGAAAAATAAAGAAGACATGAATTGAAGGTTGTGTAATAGGCGAAAGAGATAATTTTGGTTCTTCTTCTCCTTCTTCTTCAAGTGCGCTTCTGCTAGATGGTTTTAGAGAATCTTATTCTCTCTCGAAGAAGTCTTCCGCTCTCGGCGGTCTCGGACTCAAGCCTCTGCGTTTCCGAATCTCTTCTATGACGGTCGCTTGCATCGATTCTGGAACCATCGCCCAGTGACTGAACTGTGTCGCCCAGAAGGCTCTGCCCTGTGTCGACGACCTCAACTCGTCCGCAAGACCGAACGACTCTGCCACTGGGATTTCTGCCTTGATGATCACCATGTCCTCTTCGGTTGGCATCTCAAGAATTCTTCCACGTCTCTTCTGAACAGTCGTCAACACTGGACTTACGAACTCGTTTGGCACTTTACACTCGAAACTTATGATAGGCTCCAACAATTTCGGATCGCTCAACAGGAAGCAACACCAGATTGGACGCCAAGTCATTGGAAGAATCTGGGCTGGACCCCGATGCACTGGGTCTTCGTGAACTTGAATGTCTTCTATGTTAACCTTTAGACCACGGGCGGGTTCTTCAGCCAAGATGCACGTGTGCACGGCTTCTCTGAACCCAGATTTGATGTGATCCACCACCTCTTCAACAAACTGTTTCCCTTTAATCCTGTTGACTAAGATATTCGTCTCCTCAATAGCAGCGACATTGCGTGCATCGTCCGTCTCCCATCCGAACTCCTTTGACAAAATCTTTCGCTTTTCCTCGCGCCCAATCATCTCAGATATTCTTCCCTGTCTAATCGCTTCAATCACTTCTTCGGGCAGTTTCTCCAAAGTCACCCAGAGACGATTGTGCTTGTTTGGGCTCTTGCCCATTATCGAAGGCCCACTATAGTCATGACTGACAGTTTCACGGTAAATCACAATCGGCTTGCTGATTTTAACTCTTAACCCAGCTTCTTGCATTCGGTAAGCGGTGATCTCAAGGTGTAACTCGCCCATTCCACTCAGCAGATACTCGCCGCTTTCCTTGTTAAACGTAAAACGTAGGTTTGGGTCTTCAAGAGTCAGCTTCCGAATAACCTTATCAAACAGGGGCAACTCTCTAACTTCTGCTGGTGCGACAGCCACGGTGACAACTGGCTCAGAAACGTACCGCAAACCTTCGAACGGTTGAGTTTCCGTTCCCTGTTCTGCGATTGTTTCGCCCACACGAACTGTGGGTAGTCCACCAAGTGCCGCAATGTTGCCTGCTGGAATGCGGTCTACAATGACACGATCGGCTGCCATACTCATGTAGACTTGTTGTATAGTTCCATCCATACGGCTTGTGACTAAGCGTACTGGCTTGCCCTTTTCGACGGTTCCGCTGAACAGACGCCCAATGGCTATGATCCCACTATGCTGATCAACTTCGACGGTGCTGATGCACATTAGGGCTGGGCCGTTCGAATCAACTTTAGCCATGGCTTCGCCGACTGGGCTTTCCGGGCTTCCAGGCCAGATTTGACTTTGCCGATAAGGCTGGGCTTGCAAGGGATTCGGGAGATGCTCGCAAAACATGTCCAAGATAGTTTCGTAAAGTGGAGCCTTCTTGCTTAGTTCGTCGACTTTTTTGCCTATTTCTTCTGGTTCTCCACTATAAGCGTCAATTATGTCTTTGAACGCTATGCCTTTGGCTTTCATGTGTGGCAGATTTAGTCCCCACTTATGAAGAGCTGCACCAAATGCCACTCGGCCGTCTTCAACGTTAACTTGCCAGTCTTGTTTGTGTTCAGGCGGTGCGTATTTTTCAATGAGGCTGTTTACTCTTCGAATGATCTTCGCGAATTTTTCTTGAATCCCCTGTGGGGTTAGGCGAAGTTCTTTGATGAGTCGGTCCACCTTGTTAATGAATAAAAGCGGTTTGACTCGTTCACGCAGAGCTTGCATCAAGACTGTTTCTGTTTGGGTCATGGGACCTTCTACTGCGTCAACGACTACTAATGCGCCGTCGACTGCCCTTAGACTGCGTGTGACTGCACCGCTGAAGTCGATGTGTCCAGGTGTGTCTATTAGATTGATGAGGTAGTCCTTTCCCTTGTAGTTGTGTGCGAGGCTTATGTTTGAGGCAAACACTGTCATTTGTCTTTTTTGTTCGAGCTCCCAAGAGTCAAGAAACAGTTTTTGTCCCGCAACCTGTTCGCTGATTATACCTGCCGCTGCGAGTAGGCTATCGGACAGAGTGGTTTTTCCGTGGTCTACGTGAGCGATTATGCTGGTGTTCCTAATGCGTTCTAGGTCGTTCATGAGTTTGACGATTTCTTCGACTTGCTTGTATCTGCCCATGATTGAGTTTCCTTCTTGAAATGTTACGCCTTCATTTTTGAAGCTACATGGTTGTGACAAGCCTAGCAAATTAACTTTACGATTTTGTACTAAGTTAAGAAAATCGCATGGGATGTAATGAAGGTTTAGGTGTTAGGGTATTAGGGTGTTAGAAAAATTCTGGTTCCATAACTGCGGAAGTCACGATCTTTTCTTCAAAAAATCGAGAACAGTTGACAAAATATCCTTCGCTACCTCCTGTTTTGCTCTATTTGCATCGATAAGCACTAGCCGCCTATCCTTCACTAATCTTAGGTAAACTTCCCGAACCTTTCGCTGAGTCTGAAGATTTTCCATAACCGATTTTTTCCGTTTCAACCTTTTGATTACGACTTCTGAGGGAATATCAATGTAGATTGCTAAATCTGGGGAAATAGCAAACCTGTTTATTTCTTCTATCCAGTCAAGGTTTAATCCCATTGCCCCTTGGTATGCAAGAGAAGAATACACATATCTATCCGAAACGACTATTTTTCCCTCTTTTATGGCGGGTCTTATGGTTCTTTCGACATGATCAGCCCTATCAACCGCGAAGAGTAATGCTTCTACAATTGTTGGAATTCGTTTCTGCCTTTGAAGAATGTATGTTCTGACGAACTTCCCGATTTGTCCAGAACTCGGCTCTGTGGTGTATAAAGCCTCGTATCCTCTTTCCAAAAGGCTTCTTACAAGTTTATGAGCATGTGTGGTTTTTCCGCTCGCATCAAGCCCCTCTACGCAGATAAATATTCCTTGTTTTTCCATCGCAATCCCTCGCCGTCAATTATTAATTGATCGCTTTAATAATAATGTTAAAGACTGAAACCACTGGAGAAATTTAGATGCGACGGTATTGGGGCGAAATCAAAGACCCGGTTCATGGCTATGTTTACATCACAGAGGCAGAGAAAGAAATAATTGACTCTTTTCCGGTGCAGAGGCTTCATCGACTTCGACAACTCGCTGGAGCGGAGTTTGTGTATCCCGGCGCCAATCACACCCGTTTTGAGCACTCTGTCGGCGTCCTGTATCTAGCTGGTCTCCTTTCGGAAAATCCGAACCTTTCTCAGCATCTCTCGGAAGATGAGGTTCAGATCCTTCGAATAGCTGCTTTACTCCATGATGTTGGGCACGGTCCGTTTTCACACATTTTTGAACACTTACTCAACAAGTTTCTTAACAAAACCCACGAAGACCTTACCTCTTGGGTTGTTCAAAAATCCGAGTTAAGTGACATACTTAACACTCTTGGGTATGATCCTCAGATGATTGGAAAGTTAGCGGTGGGGATGTTGCACAGGTCTGGCAAATCCTTCATGGATCAGGTGATCCGAAGTGCGGTAGATGTGGACAAACTTGATTTCATTGTTCGAGATACATATCACACAGGAGCTGCGTACGGATATGTGGACATTTTTCGCCTTATTCACATGCTGGATGTCATTGACGAAAATCTTGCGGTGGACTTGGGTGCACTCTCAGCCCTTGAATCCTTCATATTGGCTCGAATTGAATCCTTCAAAAGCATATATTTTCACAGAGTTTCGAGAGCAGTTCAAATAATGATAGCTATGGCCATGGAAGTGGCAAAAGATGAACTTGGCTTAGTGGATTTGAAGTCGGTTGATGAATACTTAGCCTTCAACGATTACACGGTATGGACCATGTTAAGAAGTTGTAAGAAATCTAGAGGGATTATGGAAAACTTGGAGAGGCGTAGATTGCTCAAGTGCGCTTATGATCAAACTTTCCTTGTGAGAGATAAAACGGTTTCAAGCGTCTTCAGCGTTGAGGAAATTCGAGATCAGATGAGGGATAATATCGCTTCAGAGGCGGGCATCGACCCTTGCTTAGTGGTGATTGATGTTCCATCGCTACCTTCGGTGCCCTATCGCCACTCCGTCTTGCTTGAACCCATGGAAATTCCAGTTTTTAACAAAACGAGAGACGGCAAAAAAATCCCTCAGAGACTAAGCGACGTTTCGAAAATATTTGACGTACTGAAGGGTTTCATAAACATTCTTCGTGTGTACACGGTGGAGGAACATAGAGAGAGGGTAGGATCGGCTGCGGCAAAACTGCTTGGTGAGATTCCTTCGTCAGCAAGAATATCCTACTAGAGGATGAAGTAAGACTTGAAAGTCGAAGTGTTACAAGGAAGGTCTATTGTCCCTGGTCACGGAAGAGGACCCGCTTTGGTTTCTAAGAAGCCTATTGGTTTTCTTGGGGGCGTGGATCCAGACTCGGGACTGATTATTGAGAGAAACCACGATTTAAAGAGTGAGAGTGTGAAGGGAAAGATTCTTTGTTTTCCAAGTGGACATGGTTCAACGGTTGGAAGTTATGTGCTTTACGCGTTAGCAAAAAAGGAACTCGGTCCCAGAGCAATTGTTAATCAAACTGCAGATCCTGTGGTTGTTGTAGGGGCTATTATTGCAGAAATTCCCATGATTGACCAAGTTGATATACGACAGATAGAAACAGACGATGACATTGAGGTTGATGGCGAAAAGGGAATCGTAAAGATCTGGAAGAGAAAGGAAGTCAAAAAGGAGAAATAAAGTTGCATCTGACCTCCGAAGAAGAAAAAATATTCGATGGCGAATCTGGGTGGGCGTATCAGGTTTCGATGAGGATTCTTGTTCGTTTGGGGGATCTTTTTGGGGCAACTGAACTGATACCCATTGAGTCGGCTCACATTTCTGGAGTCTCTTACAAGACGCTGGGAGATGCTCCTATTGATTTCCTTGAAGCCTTGATGAAAGCGAGCGCAAGAGTGAAAATTCCTTCTACAATTAATCCATCAAGTTTTGACAAAGAATACTTGGCTAAAAGGTTTCCCGAAGATTATCTGAAGAAACAATCACGTGTAATTGAGTTATACCAGAAGATGGGAGTCACTCCCGCTTTGACTTGCACTCCCTATTACTTACGACAACCACCAACAGACTGTCACCTCGCGTGGTCAGAGTCTTCAGCCGTAATATACGCCAACTCGGTTTTGGGATCTTGGACAAACAGAGAGGGAGGTCCAAGCGCTTTAGCAGCCGCATTAATAGGCAAAACCCCGAATTACGGTGTTCACAAAGCCGAAGATCGTGAGGCAAACATCCTCATCAAAGTCGAATCACCCCTTCGAAATGAGACAGACTTTGGAGCCTTGGGAATCCATGTTGGCAAACTGTTAAAAAATGAGGTCCCAGTTTTTGAAGGCCTCTTTAATTACAGAGAGGACGATTTGAAACAACTGGGTGCCGGACTCGCGTCCAGTGGGATGACAACCATATTTCATTACCAGGAGAAGAGTAGGAAAGAGAAACTTCAAACGCTTTTTGTTGAAGCAAACGACATAGGAGATACAATTGGAAGTTTATCTACTTCGTCCGATCAGGCTGACTTAATATTCATCGGATGCCCCCACTGCTCGTTAAAGGAAATTCAGGGGGTAGCTCAAGCTCTGAAAGGTAAAAAGGTGAAAAAAGGAACGGAATTATGGGTTTGTACATCTTCGCACGTTAAGGAAGAAGCGGAAAAATACGTGGATATCATCAATAGGGCTGGCGGTCACGTCCTTTGTGACACATGCGCCGTTGTCACATGGATAGAAAAACTTGGAATTGACACCATGATGACAAACTCAGCAAAAACAGCCTATTATTCACCTACACTGAATAAGGTGAATGTTGCTCTGGCTTCTATGACCAAATGCATCGATGAAGCTTGCAAATGAAACGTAAGGTAGAGAAATAGAAATCGAGGAATTTCTGAGCCTTGCTTCCTGAAAATTCAAGCTAATTTAACTCTCATACACTGCATTATGTTCAGGGTGCTTGTCAGTTGAGTATCAAAGCGGTATTGTTCGACCTTTATGGCACTATTGCTCACGTTAGAAATTCAGAAACCGACCAAGAAGCATCTGACTATCTTGTTAGTCGCGGTGACGAGGTTTCTCTCCAAACCTTTATGGCTGTTTGGCGAACTAAACAATACTACACAAAAGCTAAGTAATTATCTTATGTTTGTGGCTGTCAGGAATGAGGTGAAAGAAGCTTAAATTCTCGAAAGACTAAAATGAAGAATAGGAGGAAATAGGTTATGACGCAAGGAGTGAAAATGTTAGGAGAAGAGAGAGAGGTTCTATTTCGCAACCTGGTTACACTTCCCTCCACAACATACGGAACATTTGCTCTTTATAGATATCCTGCCAAATTCATTCCTCATGTGATAGCTTACGTGTTAGAAAACTACGCTCGCCCTAAGATGAAAGTCTTCGACCCTTTCGCTGGATATGGAACAGTTGGTGTTGTGTCAAGAATTTACGGCTACGACTACGAATTGTGGGACTTAAATCCTATGATAGAGACGCTGCATAGTGTTGCCACATTGGAGCCAGAAGAAGTAGACGTAAAGGAACTTCTTCAACAAATGGCTACTTCTAACGAGGGATTCATCCCAAGGTGGTCAAGACTTGACTATTGGTTTCCACGAGATTTCTTACCTCTTCTGTATAAAGCATGGGGGTTCTATCATTCCTTAAAAGATAAGTATCTCAAACTTCTTCTCACTATACCGCTACTCAAAACAAGTCGTTTCTTTTCACTTGACGACATGCAGAAACAGAAGCTATGTCAGTCGCCAAAATCAGAAGAACGAATGGTTCTGATGTTAACCTCTGATTGGAAAACAAAATTCTTCAAAATGCTGGAGAAGGAATTGAAGAAAATAATCAAGGGGATAGAAGAGTATTCGGTGCTCTCACCAAAACAGACTGATGCAATCGTCAAGGGTGGTGTAGATACCCTCAACATGAACCTTAAAGAAAAAAAAGACATCCTCATCACTTCTCCTCCTTACTTACAATCACAGGAATATCTCCGTCAAGCTAAAATGGACTTATTTTGGTTAGGCTATCCAGAGGATGAAATTAGAAAACTGAGTAAGCTAGAAATTCCTTATCGAGACGTGGAACCGCAATCTATACATTCCGAAACTTTTTCTTCAGTCAGAAGCGAAATAAGAGAAGCTCATCTGCAAAGCGTTTTTGACAGATATTTTTGGGGAGTACTGGGAGCATTAACCCGTTTACAAGAGAAGGTGAGCTCTTATCTGTTTCTCTTCGTAGGCCGGACAAGCATGAGAGGACGTTCTATTCCGATTGACCGCATTTTTGCTGAGCACTTAACAGAGTTAGGATGGGTTCATGAGGCTACATTGATAGACACAATAGTATCACGCCGAATGTTTTCCTATCGTGTAAATCCCGCAACGAAGATTAACGATATAAGAACACCAGTGGAAAACCTGGTGATTCTTCGAAAGGCATAAGTGAGAAACCTTAAGAACTCAACATTCAACATTTTCTCTTATGTTGCCTCAAGAAAAGAAGATAACTGACCTGAACATTACGAGAAAGGACCCTGCTGCCTTTGCGGCTCTCTTAGGTGATGCACACGAATTCATTGTTACTGGAATACTCATCAGATTAGGATTTGATGTAGGGACTATGCAGGTTAAGGGAGTCGCATACGATTTATGGCTTCTTGCTTACGACAAGCCTAAAGGGAAGAAGGTTTCTCTTCGCGTCCAAATAAAAACGATTTCAGAGGGCGGGAGTATTAGGTTTATTGGCGGGTCGAGAGGCGGGATTGACAGAATATACAAACCCAAAGTTAAAGAGTATAAATACACAACAGAGCACAGCGACCTAATAATCGGAATAGATAAAAACACATTTGACCTCTACCTAGTTCCAACACGGTTCATTGAAAAATGGGGAAGTTCCAGGTCCATAGGAAAAATGCAGCCTTTAAAGAACAACTGGGATATCTTGCTCAACTGGAACGATGGGTTTCTGAAGAAACTTGAAGATGCGTTGCCTGAATAATTTTTATTCTATAAGTTCGAAGCTATTTAACTCTCATACACTACGTTATGTTGAGGGTGCTCATCAGTTGACTATAAAAGCGGCATTGTTCGACCTTTATGGCACTATTGCTCACGTTAAAAATGAAGTAACCGATCAGGAAGCATCCGACTATCTTGTCAGTCGTGGCTACGAAGTCTATCCCCAAACCTTCATGGCTGCGTGGCGATTCGTAGCCTTCATAGACTACCCAAAATACGGATACAAGAATTATCATTCATTCCTCAAACGAGTTCTATGGAGAATAAAAGTTAGAGTTGATAAAGAAACCCTAGATGGACTGGCTAAACTGTATGAACGAAGTCAATTTGAACTCTACCCAGACGCGATCAAAGCCGTGAAAAGGGCGAAGGAATACAGGCTCAAAACAGCCATTGTCACCACTATAGCACGTTTCAAATTCGAAAAGGCTTTGCAGCCAATCCTACCGTATTTAGATGCTGTTGTCACTGGTTATGAGGCAAGATGCGAGAAGTCAAATCCAAGAATGTTCAAGCGAACCCTAGAAATCTTAAATGTTAAACCAGATGAAGCCGTGATGATTGGAGACGATGTTCCGATAGACATCTTGATCTCTAAAAAACTGGGTATACGCACCATACTTTTGGATAGGGAACATAAAATGAGTGACAGCAAGTTCTCGGATGCCATAGCAGAGAATCTCGTAGAGGCTATAAAGATAGTTGAGGCTTGGATTAGACCTTAGCCAAGACGTTTTTGAATCGAAGACAACAATGGTTCTATGCTTAGATCCTTGTATCCTAGCATCTGGGCTAATTCAACAACATCATATTTTTGTCCGTCAGCCCATAAACCCGTAAGAAATATCCCTGTCTCCTTGTTGTTGAACCATTTCTCCCCAAATCTTTTCTTCAGCGCTGCTCTCAGTTGTTCTTCAAATATCCATGCTCTGAGATATTGGGCGCAGTAGAAATCATCGTTGTGATCTGTGAGGTAATGATTTTTGGGATGTTTAAACTTCAGTGCTTCTTCAAAGGTTTCCTTGTAGACTTCGTCCATTCCCTTTAGTGTGTCGGCTGTGTGTAGTTTGAGTTCGTAAGAGAGTTTTGTTCCGAATCTTCTTAGAAAGTAGAGTTTGTATAGGCAGAGGAAGTCAAGATATTCCTTTGCTTCTTTCAGGGGCGTATTTTGCCTTAGCCAGTTCTCGTCGGTTAATAAATATTCCAGCAAGAAAGCAAAGGTTTCGGTTACGGAGTTGTCGCCCAACCGCTTATACTCCACAGCCAAGTCTGGATTTACACAACCATAGTGTTCGGCGTGTCCTGCTTCATGAAACAAACTCGCATAATCGTCGTGTCCACCCTGCGGCATAACCACTAACTTCACTTCGTCGGGAACTCTTATTCCACTACAAAAAGCCCTCGGAGACTTCGTGGGTCTTTCTTCCACATCAACCTCAATGTTCTTTTGACCCTCTAAGCGGAGACCCATATCTGCTAACGTATTCCTTAAAGTCTCCACGCTATTTTCCTTCTTGAAGTAAGTGTCAAATTCCTTCGCCCTAAAGAAGAAGGCTAAATCGTGTTTTTCTGCATCTTTCAGTTTCACGCCGACTTTGTCAAGTAATGCCTTTTCCATTCGGGTGACGTAGATGGACTCGGTTTTAGTGATGAAGTCTTTCATCAGTTTTTCTAGTCGCTGGAAGTCGATGCCCTTAATGTCCCTGAATAGAGTCATGTAGTTTGTGTAACCCAACTCCCTAGAGGTTTCGTGAAGTTTTTCTATTCTCTCCAGAAGAACAACATTGATTTTATCGATCACCTTGTTTCTTGCTTCAAAGAGTTTGCTTCTTTGTTCTCTCTTTGGTTCATTTGCTATTTTTGTAGCCGCAAGTCTAAAGGGAATCTTTTCTTCGTTTACTTTGATGGTTTCCTTCGATTCCATGGTTTCAGCTTTATCACTGAGTTCTTTCACAACCATGCCTAAGTAGTCGCTGACAAAGAATTGTTGCAGATATCTTAGCTTTCTTTCCTCTTCTCCTTTTGATTGTTTTCTTTTTTCTTTGACGGCTAGGATTAGGTCTTTCGTGAACAAGTGCTCGTACTTGTTGTAGATGGGTGAAAGGTTCATTTCCTCTTTTAAGCCAGCCCAGTTGAGATACCATTCCTTTTCCATTTCACTGCAGAAGTTCTCTACGTCTCGCCGAATCTTATTCCAGTCATACATGCTGTTTCCTCACAGAACAAATCATTATTCACCCTTTGAAGAACCTACATCTTTAGTTTGGCTTTGTGATCGTTGTAACCGTTAAGTAGTCGCTAAGCGTTTGTCTCTACAAACGGATTAGGGTGTTTAGTATCGGCTTCTTCTTGGTGGTCTTCTCTTCGCCCAACAGTCTTTGCAGTAGACAGGTCTGCTGGGATCGGGTTTGAACGGTACTTCGCATTCTTGACCGCAATCGGCGCAGACTGCCTTGTGCATTTCCCTTGGTTCTCCTCTTCTGTACGACATCTGGATTGCACCTCCTATTTCGCTGGAAGAACTAGTCTTCGTCTATGAATCCTAATTCTTGAATCCTTAACTTAGCATGATTGCCTTATAAACTTATACTAGACTCGGGGAAGGTTTCATTGGTTTGTGTCAAAATCTGGTCGAAACCATACTCTTCATTTCCAACAACCTTCAGTTTAGCCTTGACTTGTCGGTTGTTGACTTGGATGATGCCGTACGAGTTGTGGTAGAAGCCGCGAAGCCTTTTGGTTGACACGGCTCCAGCATAGACTATTGGCAAGTTTCCGATCTCCCACATCCAAGGGCGATGTCGATGCCCGCAAAGAACCAAGTTAACGTCGTTCAAGATTAGAGTTCGGAGAAGATCGCCAGCATCCGACACCGTGTTTCTCTCCATTCCCGTGTCCGGCACTGGAATAAGATGGTGGTGAAGCGCTACAATCTTAAACTCGTCTTTGTGTTGATTCAGACGCTTTTTCAGCCATAGTCCCTGGTTGTAGCCGATTTCTCCGTCCTCTCTGTCTGGTCGAGACGAATTCAACATAATTAACGCCGTGTCTCCAACCTCTGTGACCGAGGAGGGTTCACCGAAGAACTTTGGAAAAAGCAGATAGCCTGTGGTTCTTGAGTCGTGGTTTCCACTACCCACAACGATGTGCTCGCATTTCAACTGTTTCAGATAACGCTTTGCTTCTTGGAACTCGCCAGTTAATCCATCCTCAGTGATGTCACCAGTTACAACGACAACATCTGGTTTTAGTGCGTTTATTTCGTCTACTGCCTGCTGAAGCGTGTTCCCTTCTAATCTGGGTCCACAATGCACATCCGACATGTGCACAAGCAACAGATTTTCGCGAATGTCTCCATTCATTTTAGAAAACCCATGAAAGATAATGAACTAAAATTTCGGAATAGTGGCTGTTTCACTTCGCTCAGTGGGGGTAAGTTCCTCCACTAAGATGTCGACAACAAGACTTTGTTCCAATAATAGTAGAGTTCATTGATGATTCCTTTTCCGTTTTCTCTTCTGAAGGCTAAAGTGTGCTATATAAACATTGCCACGAACGCCTTTTGTCGTCGTAACCTTCTATCAATTAGTGTGCAAAAAGTTATCTAAGGCTACTGGATTGTTGTGTTTTCACTGGCAAAAAATGCAGGGGACTAGTCGAAGGGTGAAAGAATGAACTCAGTTGTGATTCCCTTGATTACTGCTTTCTCACTTGTCTTTCTTGCAGAGTTGGGCGATAAGACACAGCTAACCACCATTATGCTTTCTTCAAAGGCGTCTGCGACATCCGTTTTTGCAGGAGCCATGTTAGCCTTCTTTGTTGTGGATGGTGTAAGCGCATTGGTGGGAGGAACCTTGCTCGGTTTTCTTCCCTACAAATGGGTTCGTCTCGGCTCAGGTCTAGTGTTCATAATCGTTGGGATTTTCTCACTCGTTCGTAAGAGAGAAGAAATCAAGAAAGAGAGACAAGAGGTTACTCTTCTCAAAACCTTTTCAATGATCTCTCTAATGGAGTTGGGTGATAAGACGCAGCTTGCTTCGATTGTTTTGGCGGCGGAACTTGGCTCTCCGCTTGTTGTGTTGTTAGGTGTTATGCTTGCGTTTGCGGTTGTGACTGGAATCGGGGTGATCTTTGGGGCAAAGGTTCTGAGCTTGTTACCTGAGAGATACTTGGAAGTGGGAGCATCCCTTCTATTCATACTCTTCGGACTCATCTTCATCGTCAGTGCAATAACTGACACAACCTTAATTCTATAATATAGCTTACTTTATGAACGGGGCAAGCCAAATTCAAAACCTGCAGATTCTTTGCGGGTGAAGTCTATGAAGGTTGTTCATCATGAAAGATATCGTGAGGTGTATTCTTCGGATCCAGCCGCGATGCCCGGAAGAATAGAGAGCATATATGACGAATTGTATGGTCATTTCGAGTTTGTGCTGCCAGAACCTGCTGACGAAAAGGATCTGAGATTGGTTCACGGGGACGGTCACATAGAATGGGTTAAGAGACACAGACTGGTTTATGAGGTTGCTGTTCTAGCGGTGGGCGGAGCCTTGAAGGCAGCAGAGCTTGCGGTAGAAGGGGAGCCAGCCTTTGGTTTGATTAGACCGCCGGGGCATCACGCGAGCAGAGATTCTAGTTGGGGTTTCTGCTACTTCAACAACGTAGCGATTTCGGTGGAGAAACTCCGGCGAGAGAACAAGATTGAGAAGGCGATTATAGTGGATATTGATTTGCATTATGGAGACGGGACTGCTAACATCTTTAGTGGAATGCCTAAGGTTTCATATTTTCATGTTGAGGGCAGAAGTAGAGAAGAGTATTTAGATAGTCTTGCTGGACGTCTTGCAACAATAAAAGATTACGATGTTATCGCGGTTTCGGCTGGATTTGACAGGCATGAAGAGGATTGGGGTGGCTTATTAGCAACACAAGACTATAAGTTCATTGGGAAGATGATAAAGGAATGTGCAGAAAGAGTGTGTAATGGAAGAAGATACGCTGTTCTGGAGGGTGGATACAACCACAAGGTTCTGGGGAAGAACGTGAAGTCTCTGCTTCTGGGCATGATGTAAGCACAACTCTTGGAGAACCGCTAGTTCGTATGATCTAGAGTGTTCAAAAACCAACGAAGATAATATATGTGTGGTATTCTGTAGATCAAGTAGGCGATGTTCTTGGAAGCCTACGTTTTCGTTAATTGTGAACCTTTGTTGGTTTGGGAGATTGCTGAAGCCTCGCGTAAAATCGAAGGAGTGAAGTTGGCTCATGCAGTCACTGGTCAGTTCGATGTAGTTGCGTATGTCGAGTTCGCCAACATGGACAGGCTTAGGGAGATTTTGGGCAAGTTCCAGTCCCTGAAGGGAGTTCAAAGAACCCAAACAGCAGTCGCCATACCACCAAGACTAAAATAAAACTGCTGGCTTCAGATTTAACAGGCCTAAACATGAACTTTGGTGAAGATTTATAAGATAACATTTTTATATAATTTTGTTAGCAAACTGGTGTCTGTCATGGTTGAAGAGAAACTTCTGGTGAGGCTGAGCGGTGTAGCCGCCGATGTTTTGAACGAACTTGTTAGAAGGGGCTATTTCGCTACGAAGTCAGAAGCCATACGTGTGGGAATCCTTAGGCTTGGCGAGAACTTCGGCTTTTTCAAGCCAGCCATGCACTATTGGAGAGAACTCGGAGAGGAAATTAAGAGATCTGGTAAAAGGATGACACACGAGGAGATCGTGGAGGCTCTGAAGCGGCTTGAGCAAGAAGCCTAAGAGGGCTTACTTAGACTTCATGGTCTTCATTTTTGGTAGGCTTGAAGAGTGTAATTCAAGGCTTTTGTTGTTTTTGGCTCAGCTCGGCGAGTTTGAGGTGGTCACGTCTGAGCTAGTGACTGAAGAAGTGGAGAGGTTCTTCAGGGATAACTTTAGCAGACAAGCTGGATACGTGGCTCGTAGATTTGTCGAGGAGTTGTCTGCTCGGATTGTGAGAAGAGACGAAATCAAAGCGGAGATGAATGTGCTGAAAGGAAGGATTAAGGCGAAAGATTTGGAGAATCTAGCAGCCGTAAAGCATGAGAATCTTGCTTATCTCGTTGCTTATGATAAGGATTATGAAGATGCAGAGGTAGAGGAATACGTAACGCCAAAGGAATTCGTCAAGCTATTCAAACTTAAACCCTACAAAATGGAGTACTAAAAAGCTAAAATCTGCTTTCAGTATGGTGGGCCGGGCCGGATTTGAACAGGCGTTCTCTTCGCTGACGATGAAGAGATGCATATCATATATTTATTTAAAACTCTGATAACTAAGTGATGGGATTTAGTATGTCACGGTACTGGGGCGTAAGGATTGGAGAAGGAGGCAAGTATGTTGACGATGCGAAAAGTGGCAATTACATAGCCATTGGGTGGAATGAATTGGGAGATCTTAACTGGTTGACAAAAGAGAACAATTACGAAACACTTCTTCAAAAAGCAACAAAACTCTATGGACAGACTTACCCGAAAGAAACGAAAAACGCCCAGAGTATCAATAGAGGTCAGCTCATAAGATTCGTAAAGGAAATAAACAGAGATGATATCGTTTTGGTTCCTGATTCTCCTAGAAGAAAGGTTTTGATTGGCAGAGTGGTGGGAGACTACCAATTCATAAAACCGAGTGATCAATGCCCTTATTTCCACAGAAGAGAAGTGCAGTGGATTAAAACTATTGATCGCGATGATTTGCCTCAAAAACTTAGGAATTCTATAGGCTCATTGTTAACCGTATTCAATCTGGATTCACATCAAGTGGTGATTGATCAATTAATCGGAAAGGCAGAGAAAAAAAGAAAAATTGTTGAAGTTACCGGAGACGCTCTTGTGAAAGAAATTATTGACCGTTTGTTCGAGCTTAGCCCAAGAGAGTTCGAGGAACTAGTGAAAGACTTGTTAGGTTCCTTGGGATTTGAAGCCGCAGTTATGGAGTACGTTGGTGATAAAGGCGTTGACGTCATTGGAACGCTTAACGCAGAGGGACTTGTTCAAGTGACCCTTCGTGTTCAAGTAAAAAGGGTATCATGGAATATAGGCATCGATGACGTTCTCAGGATACGCGGAGCGCTGGGAACCGATGAACATGGGGCGATAATTACAACTTCAAGTTTCACAAGGAGCGCACAGGAAGAAGCTCAGCAACAACAGAAGAAGCCTATCTCTTTGATAGATGGTGAGACACTTGCCGAGCTTTTGCTAAGACATTATGACGAATTGGATACCAAGTACAAAGAGTTGCTAAAATTGCATCGGAAAGAGATTCCATTAAAAGACACATTTTATACAAAGGCATAGACCTTAAAAACAAAATACAATGGTGGGCCGGGCCGGATTTGAACCGGCGATCTTCGCCGCGTGAGGGCGACGTCATAGTCACGTTAGTTTTAACCACGCTGGACTACCGGCCCCACATATTCAACAACTCTTCTAATCTATTTACATAATCAAATAAGTTATTTCGCATATACTTAAGATAACTGTATGCGTCTCTTCCACAAGTCATAAATAACGAAGCAACACCAACGTAACGTTTGTTTGCGTTTCTAAGGAGGTGACAGATTGAGATTTAGTGATGTCATCATGTGTGTGGCTACTATGGCTGTGATTTTTGCTTTGGTTTACCTTGGGTTGGGCATAGCGTTGATTCCGTCTATAGGTTCTTTTTGGGGGGTTAATTCTGCAGCTATCATATCCATATTGGTCACTGGGTCAGTTGTGGGTTGCGTTTTTGCTGGAAAGATACAAGAAGAATCCAGAATAAGAGCGGTTGGGAAAATAGCTGTTTTGTTTGGAGCGGTTGCGTCGTTTACTACGGTGTTATCTCTTTCTGCTAATAGCTACTATAGCGCTTTAGTTAAGGAGACCTTGCAGAGTATGTATTCTACGGGTGCATGGACAACAATGGATTGGTTCGTTTATGAGCACTTGCATACATGCATGCAAGTGGCTCTCAACGTCCTATTGGCATTGGTGTTAGGTTTCATCGGGCTCTACATCGGTTCGATGCTTAGGGGACCAAGCGGAAAATAGCCAAAAACACAATTCCGCCACCCTCTTTATTTCTATTCATACCTCTCATTCAATACTTTTGAAAATAGCTTTTCAACTGCTATCAATTCGGAGCAACTAAACGGAACCCAAAACAACTCCTATTCCAAAAACACACAGCCAAAACCAAACAGTCCCCCATTACTTGATGAAAAAACACAAAAATTTTTCTCCCTTTTCAAACAGAGAGAGAAGCACACACACCAAACACCCATTGAAAACAGACTTATCAACTGATATCACAAGTTTCATCCTAACAGAACCTCAAATGACATCAATTCCAAAATCAGACAACCAAAACAACTGCTCCGCTCACGAGTTGATAATGAAAACAGAAAATTTTTCTCAGCGTTATCAGAAGGAGAGAGCTCGCTTCACACGTCACTTCTGTTCTTCAAGAAACACTATTTCTATATCGAAGGGCTTCCTCTCCATCTCTCTAACAAAATCTCTCTCCTTTCTTGCGAAAACAGCCTTAGCGTCCACCAGTTTAGCCACAGCGATACAACTACAGTCAGCAAGAGACATAGCTCTCTCACACTTGATCTTCCCAGCTTCTACAGCAAGGTCTGTCGTGTTGCAAACTCGCAGTGTCTGCGACTTCAGCATACCATCTATTTTGTCTTCGGCAAACGCAACTCCCTTGAGCCGACACAATATATAGAATATTTCGGACATAGCAAGCAGAGAGCAGTAAGTCGTTTCTTCGGGTTTTAGTGTTTCAAAGTATCGCTTTATGACTTCGCCAGCCTTCGTTCCCATTAGGTATTCTATCAAAGCACTCGTGTCAAGCGATGTGTTTCCCCGCAAGTTCCTCAAGTTTTTCCTTCTCCCTGGCTCTCAACTCTTTCAGGAGCGTGCGAGCTTTTGGCTCCGAGCGTAAACAACCGAAAAGGGACAACATCCCTAAAACGTCTCGTTCCTGCGAAAGATAAACGCTTATCAAGTGCTTTATTGCCTCGTTGAGAGAGGTTTTTTTGCCCCGTTTGGATTGGAGTTGAGCAGCTATTGAAAAAAGGCGTTGCTTTGTTTCCTCTTCAACCTGAATCGTGGACATATTATTCACAGTTACTACAGAAACTACAGAAAATATAAAAACTTTCCGTTAATCCCACCATTCAAAACTGTGAGAACCCAGAGACCCAAACCCCCCACACAAAAACAATGGAATGCTTCGGCAGTTGATGAAGATGATGATGAAAAAAAATAATTTTGACACCTTACACACACAGAGAAAAGAAATTAGATTTTGGCTTTAGAAGGCGCATCTTTCCCCTCCAACCAACCATCCAGCCACTTACATAGGAGGTGATCCGGCCGCAGGTTCCCCTACGGCCACCTTGTTACGACTTCTCCCCCCTCACGAGGCTTAGATTCGACATGGCCACGAGGACCACGCCTCACCAAAACCCCACTTGGGTGGAGCGACGGGCGGTGTGTGCAAGGAGCGGGGACGTATTCACCGCGCGGTGATGACGCGCGATTACTAGGCATTCCACGATTCACGAGGGCGGGTTTCAGCCCTCGATCCCAACTACGACAGGGTTTCGGGATTACCTTCTCCTCTCGGAGTCGGAACCCACTGTCCCTGCCATTGCAGCTCGCGTGTGGCCCGGGAGATTCGGGGCATACTGACCTGCCGTGGCCCACTCCTTCCTCCGCCTTATCGGCGGCGGTCTCCCTAGTCTTGCCCTTCGGAGACTCTCCTCAGAGGCAACAAGGGATGTGGGTCTCGATCGTTACCTGACTTGACAGGACACCTCACGGCACGAACTGGCGACGGCCATGCACCTCCTCTCAGCTCGTCAAGCAAGACCATCAATCTGGCCATCATTCTGCTGTCGCCCCCGGTAAGGTTTCCGGCGTTGACTCCAATTGAACCGCAAGCTTCACGCCTTGTGGTGCTCCCCCGCCAATTCCTTTAAGTTTCAGCCTTGCGGCCGTACTCCCCAGGCGGCGGGCTTAACGGCTTCCCTGCGGCACTGAAGTGGCCCGTAGCCACCCCAACACCTAGCCCGCATCGTTTACAGCTTGGACTACCCGGGTATCTAATCCGGTTCGCTCCCCAAGCTTTCGTCCCTCACCGTCGAGCGCGTGCTAGCCGACAGCCTTCGCCACTGGTGGTCCTCCTGGGATTATAAGATTTCACCCTTACCCCAAGAGTACCGTCGGCCTTTCCCGCCTCCTAGCCTGACAGTATCTCCCGCAGTCCAGCGATTGAATCGTTGGATTTGACGAGAGACTTGTTAGGCCGGCTACGGACGCTTTAAGCCCAATAATCATCCCTACCACTCGGAGAGCTGGTATTACCGCGGCGGCTGACACCAGACTTGCCCTCTCCTTATTCCCACGCTTCCTTACGGCGTGGAAAAGCCATCCTCAGCGGACGGCACTCGGGGTAGCCCCGTCACACTTTCGTGCATTGCGGAGTTTTCGCAACTGCTGCGCCCCGTAGGGCCTGGGACCTTGTCTCAGTTCCCATCTCCGGGCTCCCGCTCTCACGGCCCGTACCGGTTATTGGCTTGGTAGGCCGTTGCCCTACCAACTACCTGATCGGCCGCGGCTCCGTCCTTGAGCGGCACCTAAAGCGTGGTTCAGGTGCCTTTTGGGTGAGGAGCCATTCCAGGCTTCCTCGCCTATCTGGAATTGTCCCCAGTTTCCCGGGGTTGTTCCCGTCTCAAGGTTGGGTTGGCCACGTGTTACTGAGCCGTTTGCCGCGTCTCCACCGGTGGCTTGGAGACGTTCGACACGCATGTTTTAGTCCCACCCCGATAGCAGTAGGGTCCGGCAGGATCAACCGGATTTATAATGTTTGGAGAGTTTTTGGCCGCTATGGTTGGTTGGATTTGGGGGGTTTGTGCGCCTTTTTGAGCCTGTTTCGGACCTAAGCAGAGCGTTTAGGTCTTCATTTTTGTCGCCGTAACCGGAGGTCAACCGTCTTCATTCAAGGGCGTTTTTGCGCCTTTTTTGTCTGGGTTGAAGCCGCCGATGGTTACGGCTCTGTTGGTGCGATTCATGTTAGCCAAAGAGAGTGTGTTTGGCTAGTCTTCGCAATTATATGTGTTGTTTTAGGTGTTAATAAGGATTGTTGAGCTGGTAGCGTGGTCTTGTGTTTGCTACAGAAGATTATTTTAGAATAAGCCTCTATGTTCTTTTGAGAGGATGGATGAATTGAAGTTTGGTGGTCGAGAGAGGCTGGTTAGGACTAAGAAGGCTCTTGAAAAGAACGGGTTCAGTGTTGTTATAGCTTCTTCTAAGGAGGATGCGGTTGAGAAGGTTTTGGGTTTGATTCCTTTGGATGCGAAGGTTGGTGTTGGGGGGTCTGTGACGGTTCGGGAGTTGGGTTTGATTGAGGCTTTGAGTGAGCGTGGGAATCGTGTTGTTCATCATTGGTTGCCTGGTGTTCCGATTGAGGGTTGGCTCCCGTTTATGGTGGAGGCGCACAACTCCGATGTGTATCTGTGTAGTAGTAATGCGGTTACGGAGGATGGGAAGTTGGTGAATGTTGATAGTTCGGGGAATAGGGTTGCTTCTATGATTTTTGGTCCTGGGAGGGTGGTTGTGGTTGTTGGGGTGAATAAGATTGTGAGGGATGTGGAGGCTGGGCTTAAAAGGCTTAAGGAGGTTGCGGGACCTCTGAACGCTAAACGACATAACATCAGAGAATTACCTTGCGTTAAGACTGGAGTGTGTACGGATTGCGACTCTCCGAAGAGGATTTGCCGTGTAATAACGATTTTGGAGAGGGCTCCCAACAGAGTCAGGAAGCCAAACATAACAGTGGTGCTCGTAGCCGAAGAATTAGGCTTCTAGTGTAGTTATGGTGATGTTTTACCCCTTGTTTAGGCTTCTCTATATTGGAAAAATAAACTTCCTATAAGCAAAAAAGGCTCTAGTTTACTCAAAAGATTTTCCGATTTCATATTTGAACTTGCTCATGACTTTCGGCATGCTCAATCGGATTCTCTTTGATTCTTCGGATTCTTCGATGACTTTTCCGCATAACGGACATAGGGACGCTTTGAGAACTTTTTCGATTTTTCTAGAATCCTCGTTCTCTTTCTGTGGCCAGTAATATTTGATTGCAGATCTGCAATTTTTGCAAACAATAGTTGTGCCAGCATTGCCCAACTGTGTTCCGACGTAGAATTTGTACTGATCATTTTGATCTATTAGAAGCGGTTTTGGAAGAACCCACGAAACTGTATCAGATAGATACGCTTCATTCATTACGAAACCAGGCCCGAAAAAGTTGAGAGCTCTAGCCACTTTTTCGTCCACCTTGAGGTCTTCATATTTTTGCCTTCTATCAAACATAATTAATTTTACCCATAATATCAAATGTTCAGACATTTTTTCGCCCAGTTCCTTCTCTAGATCGATCCTTTTTATCTGGGAGACACCTTCGTTTGTGATCTTTATGCTAGGCGCTATCGTCTCGATTCTGGAGAGAAATGATTCTTTGAAGGATAATGTGAAAAGTCCTGCCATAGTGCTAAAAAGACCGTATTCTGACACAATCGCAAAATGTTCACCTGTTTCTACACAATGTGCTGTGAGATCTTGAAATACACCGGCTGAACATATGACAATTCTTATGCTGTTTAACTGGTGTTCCTTAATCCCATGCTTTTGCAGAAGTTCTTCAAGACCTTTTGTGTTTCTAATCCACTCCGCATACCTCGCACATTGAATAGGTGCTTTTTCTCTCATGTACCTGATCGCATGTCTACTTTCAAAGTTTAAGGCTTTCATCTCTATCAGATACAAGTTCATGTTAGCATAAACTACTAGATCAATTCTTCCGGATCTGCCTATCTTTCTCGAAATCTCATTTTCTGGTAGATTTATTGGGAAGTTTTTCTCCAAAATCCGCCAAGGAATGCTTCGACTTGTCTTTCCTTGCGATTTTTCTTCTAGACGGGGTTCTATCATGACGCCAAGGGCAGATTTTCCACCCAGCTTAATTCCGACCTTAGAATAAAAAGTTGAAAGTAGGGCTATGTCATTTTCAAAGGTTTGACCGTGAAGCTTCAGCTTTCTTACAAATCTAACGAAGACAGGCATCAATTTATTGTAAAACCACTTTCGACACGGGAGATAATAGACAAAACCTTTGTTACAGGATACCTTGAACCCTCTTGCTAGATCGGCCAATCTAAAATGTCCTGTCAAATTCGGGTCGGACTTAGACAATTCTTTCGAAGATATCAAGTCGAGTTTTTCATGAACTTCAGGAAGAACTTCGTTTAACGTTTCAAAGACTAAGCTTTTCTTCAAACCAAAGGATTGGTAATCGTTGAAGTATGTTGCTTTCTCCTGATTTTGTTCTGTTATCCCATCTTGGCTTATAACCCATTCTAACCAATCCCAAAGTTTTTGGAAATCAAAAACTGTCATCTTTGTATCTGTTTGAAAAACTTCATTCCAAATTTCTTTGAAAACTTCAAAGTGCTCTTTAATATTACCCCTATCGAAAGAAAATGAAGCTCCAAATTCATCCCGTGCTGTTGAAGTTCCGTAAGGAAATAGAATCTTCCTTAATGTGCCATGCCATTGTTCATTTGCGTCTTTGAGTCGAAACAGCAACAAACGTTTTGCAGATTCTTCTAGCAGGATTGGAACTATTAATATAAATTTGGGAGATGCCTCGTCATCGACGGCAATATCATAATAACCGTTTACAGCGAATTTAGTTGCCATGAACAATTCAAACTCTGCATCCATTAGAATCAAAAGTTTGGCTATCTTCAACTCAAGCCTTTTTGGTATCTGCACAATTTCGTCTGATTCTGCAATCGAGTACATCATTTCCTTTACTTCGCGCACCGTCTCAATAACCCTAAGCAACAAATATCCAGTGAACGCAGATGTTTCAGTAAATGCAAGAAACTGCTCATCTGCAACTTTTTCGGGCTCCCATCCTAGAAGCGTGTTAATTGCATGTAGCTGCAAGTTTATCATCCAAAATGCTGCGTTAGGATTCGATGCGAGTTCCTTGCTGTTCTTCTCTTTCAATTTGAGGTAGAAATCCTTTATTAAAAATCGTCTTGTATTCCTTACATAGTGCTTGGTACAAATAGACAATCCGTATCTCGTTTTCGAGGGATCGTTTGTGTTTCCACATATAGGGCACGTTCTGAAATCAATAGGAACTTTGGCAACACCATAAGAATAACGAGGATGTACCCGTTCAATATGTCTTATTAAGTTTTCTGGCTTAAGAGGTACACCGCATAAAGGACAATGGTTTGCCCATAACACTGCCATGTTTAGTCAATTAATCGTTTTATTCCATACAAATATCTTTTTGGATTATTGGCTTTTCTGTACTACCCGATGTGTTATTGTGCTTTAACAAAAAATGCCTATGGGGCCGTTCTTGTTCAGTAAACTGCGAGTGCTAGTGCGCATAGCATGCCTTCTTGGCTCCCTTCTGGATGACTAAACGTCACATAGCCGCTTTGTTGTAGACATGCTGTTGTTCGTTGAAATTTGCATGTAGTCTCCGGCTTTCGAAGAAGTCTAGTAGCTGGTTGGTTGTGGTTTTATGCCGAAGAGTTTCACGAAGTCAGCCTGTGAAATGACTTTTACGCGTTCTTTCGCCTTTGATGTCATGAAGTGTCTATTGGATGTTATGAAATAGTCAACTTCCGATATGATGGCTGACACCAAGTGTGGCAAATCCTTGTCTGGAACAATGCCTCTATACTTGTTTATTTGCTGTTTCACCTTGTCTTTTGAGATGATTTCGAGATTAGGCAAACTTATCAGATAGTAGACTTCATTTACGGCTGCTTCTTTGTTATATCTACGTGAGAAATACTCTCTCAACTCTTCCAACGTCAAGTATGAAACAACTGGAACTATCTTCCCTTCTTCCACCAATTCCAAGATTAAACGTGAATTGGATTCTTCTCTTTCCTTACCAAAGATGAAAACGTTCGAGTCCAGATGCACCCTTAACTTCTCAGCCTTCAAAGTAGTCTTTTCCTCTACGCCAGAGCTCCTTTCTAATCTCTCTCAACTCTTCAATCACCTTGTCTGGTTCTTCTGGTTCCTTTCCAGAAGACTTTATTGCCTCTTCGACTCGCAGCCGATAGTAACGGTATGGCTCAAGGAAAAGCCGTTTAGATTCAATCAATCTCCTAACGGAGTCTCTGATCGCTTCGCTTCTGCTCTCATAAAGCCCAGCACTGACCAAGAGATCGATCTCTTCGACGAGTTTTTTTGGCATACGCAAAGGCAAGGTGGCCGTCTTCATAAGCTCACCACAAGAAAGTATACTAACCGCACATATAAACGTATACAATCCCTACACTTCTTTTTGTTGTAGGCGTACTGGTGTTCATTCAGTTGTTGGCAAAGGCTTAAATTCCATGATTTTCAGCGAATAAGGTATGAAGAGGGTTGATGAAATAAAAGAAGCACTCAAGAAGCACAAAGGAGAACTGAGAGAGAGGTTTAGGGTAAAGGAAATAGGCGTTTTCGGTTCCTATGTCAAGGGAGAACAAAAGAAAGCAAGCGACATCGACATACTTGTGGAATTCGAAGAACCCATAGGATTATTTGAATTCATGGATTTGGAAGAAAACTTATCGACTCTATTGGGCACAAAGGTTGACCTAGTGTCAAAGAAAGCCCTCAAACCAAGAATCGGCGAACACATCCTAAAAGAAGTGGTATACATATGAAAAGGCGCGACTACAGAGATTACATAAAAGACGTCCTCGACTCTGTCAACGACATCGAAAGCTTCATCAGAGACATGAGTTTCGAAGACTTCAAAAGGGACAGAAAGACGATAAACGCCGTTGTGAGAAGCATCGAGGTCATAGGAGAAGCCACAAAGAAGATTCCCAAGACGCTAAAAGACAAACACAGAGAGGTTCCTTGGAAGAAAATGTCAGGGATGAGAGACAAACTAATCCACGAATACTTCGGCGTCGATGTAGAAATCTTATGGAAAACAGCAAATGACGACATACCACCTCTCAAACAATTAGTTCAAAACATTCTGAAGAGTTTAGAAAAAGTGTAGCCTATTTGTTGGCTGTGGCGAAGTATGGCTTGACTTCTTTTTGTCTTGTGGCTTTTGTTGCGAGTGCCAATGCGCACAGCATATCGTCGTGGCTGTTCGGTTGATGCCAGAATCTTAGTTGCCCAGATTTTGTGTATTCGTATTGTTGGTTGTTCATTTGCTGGCAAAGCCGATGATTGTACGGCATTTTAAATTTGTCTTGTTCTATCTTTATCCTTAGATATGTTAGCATTTCTGCTTTGCTTTGTGCAGTAAACGCCTCCCCTTCGGCATTTTTTAGTCCTTGTGTCTTAATCTCTTCCATAATAGCCTCCCCAACACCACTTCTATCGACCAGAATCTTCCTAAAACCAAACCTACGCTCGGCACATACAATCCACCCAATCACATGACTATAAGGCGTCTCCAAAGGAAACTCCTTCAAAAAAACCAGTTTAACCAAAGTCCTCCTCTCGCTTCACTATCGCCACAGCAGAATAGTCCTTAAGCTTCCCAAGATCAACACCCATATAATAGTCACCCACAAATCTGACAGCCTCTTCTCCAACAATCACATCATCAACAAACTCAAGTTCAGGATCAACACAAGAACGAATCAAATCCTGCCAAAAATACGACCTAGCCGCCTCCATAAACTCCGCCTCATACTCCCTCAAATAATCCTCCTTGGTCATAAGTTGATGTTGCTTTTCAAGAAAATCATCCGAAATTAAAGGGCACTCCCTGGACTTCACATAATGAACACTGAAATCAGGGTCCATAAAGGCCCGATAAAAGAAATGATCTCTCCCCCAAGGCGTGCCTAACAGAATCAAAGTTCCATTTGTAGTCGCCAACATCGGATTCAAAACATTCACGATAGTTCCCTCTGGAACGAAGGCAGCCTCATCAACAATCACCAAATCGGCTGTGTATCCACGAAGAAGATGTTCAGAACAAGGCAAAGCAATAATCTGACTTCCATTATCAAGCTTAACTATAGACCGAGTCTTCTGAGCAACACTGGACGGAAGCCACTCATTCCCATAAATAAACCCCAAAACACGGTCAAACATAATCATGCTCTGCCTGAAACTAGCAGAAACAATCAACGTCAGAGTTTTAGGGTTAGCAAAGGCAAAGTGAACCGCCTTCACCGCTATAGTCGAAGTTTTGCCGCACTGCCTTCCCCAACAGCTCACAATGCGCTTCGACTTGTCACGCAACAACCGTTTCTGATAGGGAAAAGGATGCCAGCCAAGCAAAGACTCTGCAAAACAAACAGGGTCATCCCTAATCTTTCTGAGTTTCTCATAATCATCACTACTCATCTACGACAAACCTCTTCCTACGCTTACCAACCCTCAGCACAATGTTACGATATTTCTTGGGAACCTTCTCCAACAACTTTGCCACACTCTTCTTATCCATCCTCCCCACACCAGCCTTCCACATCAACTTATTCAAAGTCCCAATAACAGTCGCCAAAACACCAGCCCACCTAATCCTCTCGTTCTCATCCAAACTCTCATCTCTGACCCTATCCTCAGCCAAATCCACCAAACGCCAAGCCCTAACAATCAACTCTCCAATCTCCTCTTCCTTCTTCTCATCGTCACCCACTCTCCCTCCCCCCTCTATACTAGACCTAGACAGACAGACACCCCCTAACCAACATGACCAAAAAACACACCCACAACAGCACCAACCAAACTCGTAATAACAGCAAAAACCTCACTACTCCAACACCTCAAAACCAACAAATGAACAACCTCCAAAACAAACAACCCAACCAACGCAACAACAACAAAACAAACACCAAAAACAAGTCCCTCACTAGGCAAGACCTCAACGCGCACAACCTTCTTACCTCTACCACTCTGCCTAAGCACCGTTCTCGTTAACGCCCTTCTGATTAGACTGCGCATCCTATCCAACCCGCCCGCTTCTTGATCTGCTTGAAGGTTTTCAGGTAGAGTTTCTTCAGGCGATGCTTCGCACGCTTTGTCAGAGCCACCCGACTATGCACCTTGAGGCGCTGAATCATCCCCACTGGAATAACGTTGTAATGATAAGTTCTCGAGTCCAGAATCTCCTTGGCAACGACCAAGTGCTTTCCCTTGCGCCCCTTAACCCCCAGAAAGAACCCCACAGAAACAACAGGCGTATCAAAAAACTCATGGTTTATGCTATCGGTCGCCTCGCTCGCATCCAGCCAATCAACCTGAACCAAGTCGCCGAAACACAACGAATCAATCACTTGACTAATATTTGAGTTAGCCAATCTCTTTTCACTGGGAGAGGCTAAACTGAAGGCTTTGTTAAAAGGAAAGCGCACACAGTGAAGTTGGCACTGTGGCACTATAGCACTATGGCACGATAGCACTGTGGAACATGTTACAAAACAAAAGAAAGAATACAGAGGATTAAAAGCAGGTTCTAGTGAGTCTTCGGGTTCAGAACAATCTTTTCCTTCAACTTCTCCGCAACATAATCAGAAAACTCTTCAAACTGCCGTTCAGTCAACACCAGTTTCGCCTTAGCCAACAATTCTACGCACACGTCTTTGAAGACCATGTCCGTGCATCCCAGTTTGGCGTCGTCGATCAACTCCTTACAAGTCGCGAGAATCACTCCGTCCACTATCTTTCACCCTCATTGGGCTTAGGGTTCCAATGATTACTTGATTAATGCTTTATGACTTTAGAATCCATACCAGTCCTAAAGATTCAGCGTCCATTCTGGCTTCATTTTGACTTGGACTCGGTAAGAAAAAAAAGAAAAGAAAAATTGATTTAGCGAGATTTTAAACATCTATAGCCCTTTGAGCCTCGTTGAACGCACTTTCTTTCCAAGAACTACGACAAGTAGGGTCGCAAGCAGAAACACAGCGATCAACATGAGGCCTGAAAATTCGGGTATCACATCGATTGTCCCTGGAGTTGCCGTGTGTGAAATGCTGACTCCGTTCGGGTTGAAGAGTTCAGTTGCGGGTTCAAAGTAAGGCGCCTCCTCCCAGAACTCCAGAGCTGTGTCGCCCACAGCGAGACACGTGAAATTGAGTGTTGCGATTATTCCACTCCCATCAACTCCGGGGTCCTCTCCTTCGAGGGAGCAGGCTGTTTCGTTTATTCTGCCAGCCGCGTTTATCTCTGAAAGCATAAGCGGTGATAGCATCAGACCGCTTGTGATACCCCCATCTTTTTTGAGGAACGGTCCCTCTTCGATGCTGTTCAACCGCAGAACCGTGCTATTCCATTTCATGCGAAACATCCAGAGGTAAAGGTCTGTGACGTCGTTGACGGTTATGTTGATGATGAAAGACTCGCCCGGCAATCCTTCGACAGAAGCGGGGACAACCTCGATTGAAGTCGTTGGACTGGCTCTCGCTACACTTGACAGAATCACGATCAACGCTGTCATGATTAACAAAAGCGGCGTACACACAAGGATTTTTCTCATTTTTCTCACCTTAACCCCTTAGTTAGTAGTTAGGATAAACGGTTGTGGTTTGTTTTGCTGAAACATCTCAGCGATTACCCTGGTAGCGCAATGACGCTTAATGTTCTTTCAGCTACATTCCCCGCGGATGCAGAAGTCGCAACACGCCATTGTATTCTGACGGTGTAGACGCCAGCGTTGACGTTTGGTAAGTAGAAGACGTAAGAATAAGACCACCACATTGATGTTTGGTCAGTTAAGGGTATACCCGCAGAGCCCGGATAAGCATCGGATGGGCCAACTTTAGCTCGCACTCTGATAAAGTTGCCAGTTGTAGCCAGCCAAGCCCTACTGCTGAACATAATTATTACGTGACTTTTAGTAGCCAAAGTTATGCTCACTGACATGTCGGGCATGTCAGGCCAATCCATTGATGTTGTTGATTGCGGAGTTGTGCTATAAGTGGAATTGAAGGGAATTGCGCCAGCTGCCAGCTTAGCATTGGTAACTGCGGCATCTGCAATTCTCTCCGTTGTCACAGGTTCTTCTAACGCATTAACCCTTGCTTCTAGATCAAGAATTGAAGCGTTCAAGCTATCCACTTTAGATTGCAGTTCAAGGAGTAAGTCGGTTTTGTTTATTGGTGTTCCAAAGGTACCGTATCTGGACGCCAGATTGAACAGGTCTTCGTAGTTGATTATTCCGTCGTCGTTTGTGTCAATCCAAGGATCATACTCGCTTGGACTTGGTGTGCTTCTGATCGGTATCGCAGTGAACAGTATAGCTGTTAGACAGAAAGTTGCTAGAACAGCGACTATCAAATCTTTTTTCAATATCATAATATTCACCTCATTTCACGTTCTTCACTCTTTACAGTGGATGCGGTTTTAACTTTTGCTAAAGATTCCAGATGAGCATGCGTAATTTGGCAAGATTGTTCCGCTGCGATATTGTGGTTTTGTGCAATTTTGATTTATCTTTCTCCCTTGTGTTTGCTGGTTTTGCTGAGATTTCATGAGGAAGAGGTCCAGAGAGCGTCTACGTGAAGTCTTCGAGATCACGAAGACAGCCAAGAGGTTCGACCGCACTTCGAACACATTCAACATCACCATCAGTTACAAAACCGCCACAGACATCACTCCACGAACTCTTGCAGTTGCGGAAGCCTTCGGCATAGGCGTAGACCAAAACCGCCAACAAATGCTCTACGACAACATAGAACTAAAAATCGCCCCAAACGACATCATCTACATCACGGGTGAATCAGGCAGCGGAAAAAGCGTACTGCTGAAACGACTGGAAAAACTCCTCTCACCCAACACAATAAACATCAAGGATGTGCGGGTCAACCGTGAAAAACCATTAATTGATACCGTGGGCAACTCCCTTCAAGAAGGCTTGGAGTTGCTTAGTCGAGTGGGCTTAAACGACGCCTTTCTGTTCATCCGCCGATACAGCCAACTCAGCGACGGACAGAAATATCGCTATCGCATAGCCAAACTCATCGAAACCAACAAACAGCACTGGGTGATGGATGAATTCTGCTCCACATTAGACCGAGAAACCGCAAGAATTGTTGCCTTCAACCTACAAAAACTCGCCAGACAAGAAGGAAAGGCGGTTTTGGCGGCGACAACCCACAACGACCTATTCGACGATTTGAAGCCTTCGGTGTACGTTCACAAACGCTTAGGCAAAGAGGTAGAAGTCAGATACTTTATCAACAAACTCAATCAAACCTGCTCAGTAACCCAAGACATACGGATCGAAGAAGGCACACTCCAAGACTACAAGAGACTCGCTCAGTTCCATTACCGAGAATCTGGAGGACTTCCGCCACCGCGCAAAGTCTTCACTCTAAAACGAAGAGAGGAAACAATAGGCGTCATAGTCTACAGTTACTCCCCCATCACATGCTTCGGAAGAAGCAAAGTCTTCCAAAGACACTTGACAACAGAGCAACTAAACCGAGATTTCTCCATAATCTCTAGAGTCGTGTTACACCCCAAATATCGTACCATAGGCTTAGGCGCACAACTGGTAAGAGAAACACTGCTAAAGGCTGGGACAGAATACGTGGAAGCCATCGCAGTTATGGCACGCTATAACCCCTTCTTCGAGAAAGCAGGAATGAAGAAAATCGCAGAACAAAAGCCAGATCCTTCATGCAAAGAAGCAGTCGAAGAACTACGCGAACTAGGCTTCAACCCGATTCTTCTAGCCTCTAAAAAACAGAACCTACAACACCTCAAAGAGTTAAGCATGGAAGAAATGAGCCGATGCAAAAACATCTTGGCAAACGTTCAACATCCCCGAGTGAGGAGAGCGGCTGTTCCAGAAAAACCCTACACAAACGATGACACTTATTGCTCAGCCATAAAAGAGGCTGAGGTTGAAAAAACAGCAAGAATACTCCGAGTTCTCAGCATTTTGATGCAGACAAAGGTGTATCTTCTATGGGAAAGAGCCGCTTAGGTCGCAAACTCTTAGCAGGTGAGGTGCAGAGCGGCTACAACTTTTTTCCCAGATTTTATGAGACTGTTATAGGTTTTGCAGGCCTCTTCGGTGGGCTGAATGATCAGCTCGAACCCCTCACTTTTTATGAATTCCTTAGTCTCTGTAGGAACCTTCATCAACCCTGAGTGTCCAGTGCCCACGATGAGCACTTCTGCTTTCTCTTTCACGACCTCATCTAAGTCGTTGACGTGTAGTCTGTGTCCTTCTTTTCTCCACCAGTCGCTCATGATTCTATTTGGGAAGATGATTAGGTCGCTTGTGTACGTTTTTCCGTTTATGACGATTCTTCCAAAATCGTAGGCATCAATCATACTGATGCTTCTCCTTCTCTGATATACATAGGGAATGTATTTTAGGTTCCTTATTATTCTTTGATTCCGATACTAATTTATCATTCGGTTGAGTTTCATATTTTAGGCGTGTGGGTTGGCTAGACAGATTAGGCGGCTTCGACCCTTTGAAGGGGCGGAGTGCAGAGTTTGCTCCTTGAAAAGAAGCGTCTATTGTTGGAGACAATGCCCTTACAACGTTTGGCGCCAGCGACAAGTTGAATGAGAGTTAAAGCACTTCTCCATGTGAAGAAAAACTTAAAGACACGGTGAGATATGAAGTTGTGGCTGTGTGCCGAGGTAGCTTAGACTGGGAGAGCACCCGACTCTTATACTCCTAAAAAGAGGGTGAAGCTGAAGACCGGGTTGTCGCCGGTTCAAGTCCGGCCCTCGGCACCACAACCAGACCCGCGACACTTCACGAGTCATGTAAGCTTGTTTCAGGCTTATTTTCGTTTTCTGAAGATTTTGGCTCCATCCATCTCTGTGACAAACTCGAAGCCGCTCTTCACGAATTCGCAGGCTTCTTCCAATGTTTTGGCTACTCGGACATTAAGCCTATTGACAGAAAAATGCAGGGAAAGCTTGAACGCAACCTAAATTTCATTTCTATGAAAAGATTTTAGGTCAAAAATGATATTAATTTGCACGCAATTCAGAGCTGCTGTTTGATTCTGGTTATCATTTCTTGGACGATTTCAACTGTCTTTTCTAGTTTCTCGGTTTCAATAATGTTCAAAGTGTCGCCTATTGTATGAATGTGTCCGGCTTCGAATTGTGTTTGGTAAGGGATAAAAAGCAATCGAGCAGCAACTCTCGCCGGAAGTGTTGGGGGTTTGTAGTTTTCTCTTATCACTGTAATGGCCTTGAAACCCTTTTCGAGCCATTCAGCGTGATCTCCGCTGCTGCCTGTTATCAACGTTTCCCAATAGTATTTCCATTGTGCGCCTTTCTCATCGCAGGCGTCCCTTAACAAATTGACCAGGTTTGGATCCGCCTTTTTTCGGAAAACTATTCCTTGACCTTTGAGGACGGAAAAAGTGTCTCCAACACCCAAACCGTCTAAGTTTATGACAGACAATTTGTTCTTGTCGATTTTGTTGCCAAATGACTTCAGGAACTGTCTGCTGCCGAACAAACCTTTTTCTTCGACTCCCCAAAACGCAGCCACAAGTTCCAATTTGCCTAAGGGTTCTTTTTGTAAATTCTTCATTATTGCCAAGGTTGCAGCAACACCAGATGCATTGTCATCCGCTCCAATAGAATCAGGTCTCGATTTCCGTGTGGTAAAAGAATAGGTGGTGACAGCCAAATTGAGGATGACGTAGGGAGCACACACAACAACAAAGGAAGCCCAGAGTGTGCTTTTCCATAACATCTCAAGCCAAGCAAGGCTTTCAAGAGAGAATATGTTAATCCAAACTAGCCCGAAGACAGCTGCTCTAATAACTACGATACCTAGAAAAATAACAAAAGCAAGGAAAGTGAACGGAAACAGGAATCGATTAATCTTGAAGAAGTTTTGAAGGGCTTTGGACATCGTTCTCGCAGTATCATAATGCGCAGCAATTAAGACCACAGGTTTCTTCTGGTTCACAATAATTGCACTTGGTTGTTCGTCAAACGATGCCATAATGTTTGCCGACTCGGCTTTCGCGAGACGCAGCTCGACTTTTCTATAAATCCGGGACTCGAAGAAGATGTAAAGAGCAATAGCGAAAAAAATGAAGGCGGGAGGAATGTCACGGCTAAGCAACAAAAGGGCATAAAGAATAATCAAGAATGCGTAGTTTCGAAGGACTCCATAGTAATCCGTTTTTATAAAAGAAAAATTGTGAATCTCTGTTTTCAAACCTGACTCCTTGCATTTGCGAAGAATCCATTCTCTTGCTTTGTCTTCTCCTTCAGTGCCCGCTCTTCTTGGTCCTACTTCTTCAATTAGTTCTTTGAGATAACTCCAAGCCATCAGCTAAACAACTCCGCGCGCCTAGGATAGACTTGAACTGCTGAAATTATCAAGTTTGTGGGGTTTCACAGAAAAAAGCCTCAAAGATTCGAGGGGCCACATCTATCTGTCTCTCACACTTCATGCTCATTGCGCATATATAGTATTTCTGATTCTCTTCGAGGCTTGGTTCCCGCACTCGACCTATGATGACATATGTTGATTGGTTGTGGATAGAATTTCTATCCAACCAAAATAGCGCCCGCTTGGGACGAATGCCTCAACTGAACCGCTTATGTGCCGCAAGAATTCTCTAGCGTCTGCAGAATTCTGCATGCATGCATGAAAAAAGAGGAATTATGTGGGAAAAACTCGGGTGACTTATCCGTGAGGCTCTAGTATGCCAATCTATAAATGTGAATAAATACGAAAATGAGTGATGAAAAATATCACTACAAGGTGTTGTGGCTTGTCTGAAAAGGAGATTAAAGACGTTGTCCGCAGTTTAAACCAAGCCATCGAGAGGAAGGACGTAGAGAAAATACTTTCTCTGTACGTAGAAGAGGCAACCCTAGTCGCCCCTGACGGTACTTTCGAAGGTAAAGAGGAGATAAGACGGTTCTGGTTGTGGCAGGCTCAGTCGGCATTGGAGGCGACAAGCACAGAGACAGAGATGATAGTTCAAGGAAATAAGCTTGCTGCAGAGCACATTACCGCTGTCACCACGGTTAGCGGTATGAAATGGCAAGTTCCAATCACGTGTATATACAAGTTTACCGATGGAAAAATCCAGCTTCATAGAATGTCTTACGATAGATTGTCGGTCGCCAAACAGGCAGCTAAAGGATGGTTCGCAAAAAGACTCGTTAATTCTATTATAAGGCAAATGGAAAAGGGATTACACTAGAGCTTAGCGCGTAGTGTAAGTTTTTGCAAAACTGTTGAGAACGCTTTTCTAAAGTTCTGGCAAAGCTAATATGCCGATAAGTTAGTAAAATATGCGCGTGGAGAAGTGAAAGCTGGCTTGGCTTTTCCAACCTCGTTTGATGTTATATTGCCAATTGCCATCTTTTTAGTTGGCGTTCTCATAGTCTACTCGTCATCAAGAGCTTTGAAACTTCGCCCAAAACCCATAACAATTGCCGATACGAGAAGCGAGGCTACTGCAACATTTTTGGTAGTTGTAGCCTTGTTTGCTGCAAGGTTTGCGTTAGACACTCTTGGATATTTGGTTGTGTTACCATCGTTTCCCCTTTATAGGCTTCAACCTTATCCGCTGTTTGCTGCGGTTGATGTGTTTTGGTATGCGTTGGTCTCCGCCATCTATCTGCTACCAATGATTTTGGCTATGAAGAGAAGTGGGCAAAGCCTTGCAAGCATTGGCATAACTGGGATGGATAAGGGGCGTAATCTTGCACTGGGTTTTGTGTTGAGTGCGATTTACGTTGGAGGCATGGGTCTGCTCGCTCCTTCTTTGGGCAGAACTTTCGCGGGTTTTTCTGTGTCGCTGGTTTACGCGTTTATTCTACATGCAATTGTGGGTTTCAGTCAGGAAGTTGTGTGGAGGGGTTATGTTCAAACGCGACTGATCGCTTACGGTGGCACGGTTAAAGGGCTTGTTGCAACAACGTTGATTTTTGGATTATGGCACTTTCCAATGCGTTACTTTCAACGTTTTGGAGTTGTCTTGGAGGCTTTTGCAGATATTCTCGTGGGATTGCCAATCAAGCTTCTTGTGGGATACATTATGCTGAGGAGTCAAAACGTTATTCCGCCGTCGATTTTTCATCTCTTCTACAATTGGACGACGACGAGCTTATGGCAAATACGTACATCCTAATGGAAAAAAGGGGAATTGCGGGTGATATCTCCACCTGACTTGGGTTCAAGTCCGGCCCTCTCACCACAGAACAAGCCCATCGTCATTTCTTTACTGCTTCAATAATTATTGAATGCGGGATTTTTGTGTGCTTCCTGAGCGAGGGATGCTTTGACACGCCTCTTAATGTTGGTTTCGGTTCGACAAGTCTTGCAACCATGAACCCGTTCTCATATAATGCCTGAAAATAGTCAGTTAGAGTTCTGTGGAATGATGTTGTCTTGAAGGGTTTAGCAAGTCTCTTCATGTCCCATGAGACTTCACATTTGCTGATGCCAAAGTACTTTTTTATCTCTAAGTGTAATGCTTTCTTCTCGGCTGTATTCTCTGTCCCTTCCTCATATTTCCACTCTGCGATGGGTTCTCCACTTATTGTTACACCCCATTCGAAACAAGGGTGAGTGATCGAGAAGACAAATCTTCCATTTTTCTTTAGAACTCTGGCAACCTCTGAAATGGCGTCTTCATAACGTTCAATATCCATAAGAGCCATAAGACATGTTACAACGTCAAAACGCTCGTTTTCGAAGTCCTTCAAATCAGCCGCATCTGAAACATAATAGCTTATGCCCAGCTTTTCGTTTTTCTCCCTTTGTCTTGCCAGTTCTATCATCTTTTCAGAGAAGTCTACGCCGACTACTTTAGCCCCTCTTTTAGCCAGAATCCTTGTGTTGTATCCTTCCCCACATGACAAATCCAAAACATGCTTATCTCTTACGTTTCCTATTATCTTGAAGGCGGCAGGATTGTTCATTTCCTCTCGGTAATAGTCCTTGCCCTGTCGAACAAAGTTTGCCCAAGACTCCGAAGCCTTATCCCACTCTCTCGATAACTCTTCCTCAGCCATAAAACCACCTGAGCCGATGATATCGTCAGTAGGAAAATCATTAGCAGAATATATGCTTACTGAGCAGAACTATTTTTTCTTTCCCACAGTGGCACAAGCGATGAGAACTTGTTCTTCTCCGTCGATGCCTAGGATGCGGTGCATTTCATCGCAATTGTAGGCACCTATCGCACATACGCCCGAGCGTATTGCCTCCGCCGCCAAGTATAGGTTCTGACAGATGAATCCAACCTCAACGAATGCCTTGTACCCTCGGTCGCCATAGCGCCAAACTGATCTGTAGGGCACGAACACCCAGAAGAATGTTACCGCGCTGTTCTTCACCATCTGCTGCTGCCAACAAGCCTTGGTGATTTTGTCTGCTAAGCCTTCTTCCACGTTAAGCTCCACGAGTTTGTGCTCCACGGGTAAGAATCTGTAAAGCCCTTGGCACAGTCCCTTGACACGATTTACCAGTAGGTAGGTTTCAAAGGGATGACGAGCTCCACCTGAAGGTACAGTTCTCAGCGTCCGAGTCTTGTCAACTACTTGCTGGACTCCTTGGGTGCACCACAGAAGCCAAGAGAGCTCCTCCATCGTTAGGGACTGTTCCACATAGGTGCGTACGCTTCTGCGTTTTTCTATTGCCTCCCTCAAGTCTATGGCGTCAACTTTGACCTCTTTGGGGGATGGCAGTTCGATAACCTTCTTGGTTTTGTCATACTCCAGCTCGAATAGTGGTGGAGGCAGCCCTTTACTTTGATCCGTTTCTCTTAGGTCGTGCTCTTGTGATATATCAAAACTCGATTTCTTCATGAACACCTTGAAAATTAGTCGTGCACTCGCACGATTTAGATCATCTTCACTTACCAATTTCCTATTCCTCTTTTCTTTTTGATATTTGAATCACTTCTGAACTTATAGCTCGTACTCCACTGGAAATTCTGAGCATAATTGCCAGTGGAACCTAACGCAGGTAATTTTCATTTTATGCAGCATTCCATATAATAACATTTACTTACAGGTAAGAGGGCATGTCAGAAAACCAGCCTCGGCACCAGAAGAACGTTTCACAGTTTTATGAGTGTTATACTAGAAAATAGACAAGTATTGCTGTTACGAATGAGATTGCTATTGAAGGAATCAGATACCTGTAGATTCTGCCCAGTGAAGACTTGAAGTAATCTGCAGTGAACGCGAAGCAGAGGTGTGTCGGAGTGATCAAATATCCTAGGTAGGCGCCCATGTAAATCAGTGCCGCTGTTCTAGGTGAAAAGGTGGTGAGAACTCCGTATAGGATTGGGACGCTTATTGTCACTCCTCCTAGAGGTGAACCCGTGAGGAAACCTAAAACAGCTGGAACAACTGTTAACAGTAAAATGATGTCGACGCTTCCGTTCGTCACAAACGCCTTAAAGATTTCCGGGATTCCAGTTGCAACCATTATGTTCCTCAGCAAGAATGCGCCGTAGGCTGCCAATGTAATTCCGTAGATTCCCCAGCTTTTGAAAGGTCTTATGAAGACCTGTAGATCCATTTTAGAAATTGCAATCAAAATCACCAATCCTATGAACGTCGCTATCAGCACATCAAATCCTAGTTTGGCTAGACCGAAACCAGCTAGATCCAAACCGATAGCCACAACTATCGTTGCGAGAATTGGAGAGAAAGCAACAAAAAACCCTTTCAAATCCGAGTTTGATCTGTCCTTTATCTTTGAGTTTTCTCTGTTCTTTGTATCAGAAACTCTCCAAAAACTAATAATGTATCCAACAATTATCATAACGGCAACAACTGGAATATGGCGCATAATTATTACTGGTATAGTTATCCCCGTGAGTGCGGCTGTGACTATGAGAAGTTGACTGATTGGATAAACTGGAAAAATAGTGTGTCGAAACCACAAGTTTACGTAAGCTTTCTTTTCGGGTTTCAATCCAAGTCTTTTTGTTTCAGCATCCACGAGGGGCGCTGACATTAGTGCTCCACCCGCAACTGGCAGAAATCCTATAACCGCTGGAAGAATGCTTGCCACGACCTTCGGATTGTTGATTATTCTGCTTAGACTCTTGCTTAAGTCGTTAATAACCCCTGTTTCCTTGTAGAGTTGACTCAGCAGCATTATCCCGAAGGTTGCGAGCACAACGGAAATCGTCAGTAGATCAAAGGTAGTTTCAAAAATTATGTTAGGAATTTCCTGCCAGTCAAGCGAAAGCAAAGCCAAAAGCAGAGCAGTTGCGCTCAAGGTTACTCCAAGATTCACGCGCTTGTATAGCAATACTCCGAGAAAAGAGAACGAGACAATAACTGCGATTAACGGTTCAACGAATCCCAACTGTAACAAGCTTCCTTCTCAAAGTTCCGACTTGAAGAATCGAAATTAGCACCAACTCTTTTAATCTTTTCTTTCACGTATTTAGAACGTTTCTGCGTCCATGACTTGAACTCCACTTGCTTTTCTGGTTTGACGACATATGTTATATAACTCTGCAATTCCTAATGGTAAAAGGCTACCCAGAATGTCAAATAAAGACAACCAGTTCATTCTTCAGTTCTACACTCAGCATAGCGCGATTACGGATCCGCATGGATACGCCTACTTGTTCGATGATTTGCCACATGATATTCCGAGTCTGGTCAAAACCGTGCAAGGACTGCTCGTCCACCCTGCGTGGCAAGAGGCCCGCAACATACCCGATGAAAGGCACAACGAGTTCTATCTTCGTTCTGTCCCTCAAATGCTTAGGCGTATTCTCGAGCTAGACCCAAGGCCACTTTCTATGGGGCGTCCGCCTGAGAAACGCAAGGTAAGCATCTGTCGCGATTGGGCTGTGCTGCTTGTCTCAATGCTTCGTCATCAAGGTGTCCCTGCGCGTTTACGCATCGGCTTCGCAGGTTACTTCATGTCTCCCAAGGCTAAATACGTGGATCATCGCATTGCAGAGTACTGGGACAAGGAGCTTAACCACTGGGTGCTGGTTGACGCTATGATAGACGATGTCAGGCGTAAAAGGCTAAATCTCAAATTTGACACACTCAACATTGACAGCGGCTCCCTCTTTCTGCTGGCTGGCGATGTCTGGCAGAGATGTCGCGCTGGCAAAGCAGATCCAGAGGAATTCGGAGACAGCCCAGACGATAGGGGGATGCCTCCTATTCGATATGCCTTGCTGCATGATTTTGACGCTGTTAATAAAGTTGAGCTAGTAGGTTTCGACGCGTGGCACAGTCTCATTAGCAAGCCTGAAAGTGAAGTAGCAGAAGACGAGAGGAAATTGCTCGATAAAATAGCAGAGCTAACCACTCGTGCTGACTCTCACTTCAAAGCCTTACGAACCCTATATCAGACTACTTCTCATGGTCAAACCGTGTTCAGATATCAATCACACAATATGGGAATTTGTTTCTGATCTCAGCAGTCCACTTCTCTATAAGTTCTCGTCGACCGCCCTTACCCGTTTTAAGTAACATGCCTACGGCTAGGGCGCCGGTGCGCACTTTCTGTAGCGCCTCAAGGTTCGTGCATGTCGTGAGCTCGTCGCATTCGTTGCAGTCAGATATTTTCTTTTTCGATGCGCAGGGTCTGATTTTGCATTCATCGTTGCCGCCGCCTTTCAGGCACCCTATGCATATAGGCAAGTTTTGTATCGATGCCAGTCCCTTCATGAATTCCTTGGAATCGAAGTCTTTGGCACCCCATTTATCCACACCGTAACCCTTGATGAGTTCTTCGTATCTTTTCGTCAACTCTTTCAAGGTTCCGTTACCTACTATACAACTTCCACACCAGAGTCCGCAGTAGCCGATTTGATTCTTCACGTTTTCGAAAGGTTTAGCTTGCACTTCATATGACCCCCAGTAAATCTTGCCGAGCGATAAGCAACAAGCATGATATAAAGATACTGCGACACAAGTGCAAGCATTGTTACTGATGAACCCAGTCCGCATTTGGTTGGGTGCAAATCCCCCTCAACCAAAAAGAGAAGTGCGGAAAAGTTATAGCTGAGCCGAGCAATCACTTTTCTGAGCTGAAACTGCTTGTTTTGTCTGCTAATACTTTCAAGGCAATTGTTAAGATAGTCCACACGAGGACGCTTGAGATTCCAGCAAGCATGCGATTTACTCCAGTCATATCAACTCCAAGTGGCACTATTGTTCCAAAAAGGTCATAAAACATATGTAGTGTGATTGGACCCAACAGGTTTCCTCGACTTTTGAAATAGAAGTATCCTGCAAAAATTCCAAAACTAGGGAGCACGGCAAGGACTGTCACAACCAAGTCACTTATAGATATGGCAAAGAAGTTTGCGTGATAGATTTTGAACAAGATGGACGCAAAAAGTAGCGCTGGTAGAAACTTCCAAGCCTCTGTTAATTTCCTTTGAATGTAGCCTCTAAAGATGCCCTCCTCTGACAGCCCTACAAAAAATGTGTCAACAACAAAAAACATTGAAACGGAAAGAGAGGAGTAAGAGCATACAATGATGACTCCGCCAACCAACGCACCAAAGCCAATTTCTAAGAACCTAGCTAAAAAGGCAAATGAAACGCCCATCAGAATATGGGTTTTCCATCTCGCTCCTTTGCTGAATCCAATGTTTTTCAAAGAGTAGTGGTCAATGTAGCGGACAAAGAACACCAAAATCGCAAACGTGAAAACGTAGAAAACGAGATAAAAAAGGTAGCCTTGAAGGGTTTCCCACATAAAATAAGACTTGTAGGGGGAGAATGTCGTTATGAACCGATACAAGTGCCAAATAGCGATTGTCAGAAGAAAAATCGAGATACACTTGCTAACAATAGGCACTTTGCTTTCCATAGTTTTTAATTTAGTTTCATCAATTTTATTTTATGTTTTGCTAGGGATTCGTTGAAGGATATGACTACACTATAGAACAGTCTTATGTTAGTCCTTTTTAGCCAGTTTGACCATTCTATTCTTGGGAAAGCTAGAAATCGCTATTCCTAGTTACCTTTTCGAGAGACATCTCACTTTGGGCTGTGTTCAAATCCTACGGTTTGTTAGGTGGGTGGAATTTGCACTCCATACCTAGTAAAAGTCTTCCGTAGCCCTCTTTTTGCATGCATGCAAATACATTTACACACATTTTAGGCATTGGAATGCCACAACTGAATATGCCAAGACAAAAGACATTTTACATGTTATGCAGTTGTTGGACGTAGGAAAATCGCAAAATGCACCAATCTACATGCACTTGGTCGTATTCTAAGACGATGAATATTCCTGCAAAACCGCCTCAACAGTAACAGAAGTCTCAGAATTGATTGAAGATGGATTCGAATACGTCCCAAACATCGAAAACACACAGTTCTTCCGAAAAAGAAAATAACTTAAAAGCGTTAGAATGTCCGTAGTCCAGTCGTAGCGGCCGTAGTCTAGTTTGGTCTAGGACATCAGCCTGCCACGCTGACGACCCGGGTTCAAATCTCGGCGGCCGCACCATCCCAACTATAGTTACAGAAGCTGTGCGTTTCCAAAGCTTAAGTGATTCTATTTCAGAATCTGATATATCCGTCTACCCCTATATACCCGTCTGTCTCTCTCACCCACTATCTGCCTCTTGATTTCAACAGTTCAAAAGCCGCCATCTTTGCTCCAAACTCCGCCAGCCTCTTGTCTTCGGCGCTCCCTATTATGATCACATCATTTTCTTTTGGTTGTAACTTCGACAAGAGAGTGTCACGTATTGCTGAAATGTCTTCGAAGACGTCTTCTGTTACGCTTGGCATCGTCAACCTATTCTTACGGAATATCAGTGTGGTGGCTCCATTGGCTCCAGTCGCAATCGCTGCGTCACGTTGCTCCAACCCATATTTCACAGCCGAGCCCACATTCCTCACGAGAACCGCCACATTGAAAGTACCAACTGTCAAGGAGCTAGGTGGAATCTCCACTTCCTTGCTCATCTCAGCCCTTAAACTGGAGAACAATCTCTTTCCTTGTTCAGAGAGATCGATTCCATATCTGGAGATTATGATCAGGTTCTCTTTTTTGAGGTGTTTGACGAGGGTTCTGGTTGTTCCTTCACCCAATCCAAGTTCTTTGGACAGTTTTATTCGACCCACCTGCCCTTGGGCTTCTATCTCCTCAAGAGCCTTGATCACATGTGCCTCTGTAAAAAAGGGCGTGCGACCGGGCGCGATTTTGCTTGCAACTCTCTCGACTATTTCAATGATGCTCACTTCGTTTTCCTCGAATATAGATTTGCTTATCTTTAATATAGCAATTCTTAAATAGAACTTGGATGGATAATCTAACCAGATTCGCATGAGGACACCTCAAAAGATGTTTTGGACCGTTTTTTGCACAATTTTTCTGATATCCTATTCTATTGTATCTTTGAGTGGGATAAACAAAGCATCTACTTCCTTCGGCAACGGTGATGGACCCATTTCTGAGGCATTGGGCTATCTGAGGAGCACTCAGCAATCTGACGGTGGCATCTCAGATTTTGCAACTTCAAACTGGGCAGTTATGGCAATTGCAGCGGCAGGAGAAGACCCTCACAACTGGAGGGTGGGTGAAGGCCCGTCAATAGTGGATTATTTGATTGCGAACAGAGGTATGCTCGATTTAGGTAAGGCTTCGGATGTTGAGCGATTTATACTTTCGATGACAGCTGCAGACGAGGACTCGAGAGATATTAATGGCATAGACTACGTCGAAATACTCAAAAGTCACTTTGTTAATGGCCAGATAGGAGATGAAGGGTGGCTGTTCGATGATTTTTGGGGGGTGATGGTACTTGTTTCGAATGGTCAAGCTGCAAACTCAACAGTTATTCATGAAACAGTTGAGTTCATTAAGGGGCATCAGAACTCTGATGGGGGATGGGGATGGGCTGTAGGCGCCGGAAGCGACGTCGATGACACCGCAGCAGCAACAATGTCCTTGATTTCTGCCGGTGAAGACAACTCTACAGAAGTGGTTAAGAAAGCGTTACAATATCTGAGGAATAATCAACAGCCCGATGGAGGTTTTCCAAGCTGGGGTGTCACAAACAGCGCTTCAGATTCATGGGTAATCGGTGCAATATGCAGCTCAGAGCAAGATCCTGCTGAATGGCAAGTGAATGGCACAAGCGTGATTGATCATCTGTTGAGTCTGCAAAATGCGGATGGGTCATTCAACTGGACGAAGACAGACCCTGAGTGGGTGAATAGAGCATTAATGACTTCTTATGCTATTGTTGCTTTATGCTTAAGGCAGTATCCAGTTAACGGTTTACCCATCTACATTAGAATAGAAGGTAGCCAAGCCACCATATGGAGGCAAAAGGTGTTTGTTGCAGCCTCCATAATCATTGACGACCAAGGCCAAGAACACTATTTCACGGAGCCAATTGTTCTGGGCGCCTTGGATAAAGCGGCGGAAGTCGGAGGCTTCGATTATAAGGTCAAACAAACAGCCTGGGGCCTTTATTTGTATTCAGTAGCTGGTGAAGAAGCCATTGGAACAAAAGGATGGATGTACCGCATAGACTACGTTATGCCTGGGGTCGGCATGGGTGCATTCATATGGAATGTGACGTCTTCTCCTCCGCCTCCACACAAGGATCTTCTATTATACTATGGTGAATGGACAGATTTGCCTCTGAAAATAACTGTTGACAAGACTATAGTAAGACGGGGAGACACCGTTACGGTTTTCGTTGAGTATTTTGATGATACGGAACAACTTTGGCATCCTCTTGAAGGAGCAATAGTACACTTCCTCAGCACACAATTTACCACGAATGCGACTGGTTACACGATAATTACTATACTAGTTGACCCACCAATCTGGGCTGAAAAAGGGGGCTTCATCAGAAGCGACATTGTTAAGATCAAATGGGTGGGAGATGTAACTGGACCCGGCGGCTGGCCTGATGGCAAAGTTGACATGAGAGACATCTATCTAGTCGCTAAAGCCTTCGGCTCCTACCCCAGCCATCCGAGATGGAACCCAAACGCCGACATAAATAACGACGGAAAGATAGACATGCGCGACATATACGCAGTAGCCAGAAACTTCGGAAAAACAGACCCATAATACCATTCTTTTTCTTATGAAAAATAGGTGAAGATTATGGAAAATAAGCGTGTTGCACTCTTAAGCGCAATGGCATCTCTTTGCGTAGGAATCCAGCTTAACCCCTAGACCACCAAATGGGGAGTTTACATCCATTATCTGCCTTTTAGTGGGATCTTTATGCCATCACAGAAAAAATTAAACACGCAAAAAACCGCCTTGTTCACTGTTTTGGTTGCCATATGCACGGCTATTCAAACTATGCCTAGGCCTTTAGGTTTAGAGTTCACTTCTCTTCTGACCTTCTCTGCTGGCTCTGTTTTTGGAAGTCTCTTGGGAGCATCATTTGGTGCCATGGTCATGTTCGTCAACGCCTTCCTTTCACCTTGGGGTTTCGCTGGCTTGAACATGCCTTTCCAAATGTTGGGGATGTGCATAATTGGAGCTGTTGGAGGTTTTTACAAAATTGAAAACAGCGATAATAAAGAATTATACGCTGGAAGTGCGGTTTTAGGTGCGTTCCTCACATTTATTTACTACTTAATCACTAATCTAGGTTTTGCCGTATATCTCACCCGTGGAATCCTTTCCTTTGAAGCTATAGTCTTCGCTCAGGTTAACGGCGCATTCTTTACACTTATTTACACAGTTTCAAACACCTTCCTCTTCGGAGTGGGGGCAATACCAATAGTAAACACCATGCGAAAGCTACTGGGAACTCCTATTCAAAGATGATTGTAAGTCTGGAGAAGAGAAAGTAATGCAATTGAAAAAACCATATATATTGCTAATTTTGGGCTGGATAACTACTATAGCATTAATGGGACTGCTTGTCGGCTACTACTACATACAATACAAAGACCTAACCAGCCTGTTACAAAAATATGAAAGCGTCATAGTGCGTGTCAACATCTGCATTGATTACAAGGAATGGAACGCAACAGTGGTGTGGTATAACGATACTATTGTACCCCTTGGATGCGATCTGTTACAAGCAACAAGAAGGATTGCCGTAGTTAATAGCACTTATTGGCCAGCTTACCAAGCCAGCTTTGTGGACGCAATGAATGGCGTATGGAAAAGTGGTGCTCGTTTCTGGATGTGGTACCGCTGGAACGCTGAGAAAGAAATGTGGGAATACGGCAATGTTGGCGCAGACAGATACCCACTGACAAATAATGAAACAGTTATGTGGCGGTATGAGATTCCAGGTTATTCATAAAGCGCCTACTACCTAAAAATCCATTTTGTAACCATCAACATGGAGACTACCTCTAAGAGGGATGAACGAGGCTGAGTTTAAGGGTATTAGTGGATTAGGCTTGTGTATTTGGGATGGTTTAAGTTTAAAAAGAACATTGAAAATATTAACTTTGACAGGCAAGTTGTTCCATTGAAATGCGGTCGTGGTCTAGTCTGGTTAGGACACAAGCCTTCCAAGCTTGCAATCCCGGGTTCAAATCCCGGCGACCGCACCAAAGTCATTCTTACGTTTCTTGTTCTTCAGATAAATATTTATGTCTGATTAAATTTATTATCTGATTTGGTGATGTGTTTGAAAGTGAGAGTGGGTTCTAGGGGTACAATTGTTCTTCCAAAGGAGATCAGGAACAAGAGCGGCATAGTGGAAGGGGATGTCTTAGAGATTTCTTTGAAGGAGAGAGCCATCGTTTTGGTGAAAGATACAAAATGGGAGAAGTTCCATGGTTGTGCTGAGGGCTTAGTTACCGTTGAAAAAATTGAGAAAGAATTAGACGAGGACGAGAAGCTTTGGGAGAAGTGCCTAGAACGGTGATCATTGACACCTACGCCTTAATGGCGAAGGCGACCGGAGAAATAACACCTAAAGCGAACAGGCATCTGGAGAATGTCCGAAGCGGAAAGATCAAGGGAATAATCCACCCAATAATTACCTATGAATTCCTGCTGCAGTTTTATAAAGGAAGAACACCAATTTTTAAGACAGCGGAGGAAAGTTTGGGTTTCCTCGAAACATATTTTTCAACAGCAGAGTTGTCAAACCTCCTGTCCCTCTTGGCGGCTGAGATCAGATTTAAGAGCGACATGCGGGTCGCTACAATTGAGAGAAGCCTCTCAGTCTGCGATTCGTTAACCATAGCTCTTGCTAAGAAAACAAAATCTCCAATAATAACTGGAGACAAAGACCTTCGAGCGGTTGCTGGAGAAGAAAATGTAGACACGATATGGTGACACATTCTTTTTTAAGCCAACATTAGCCTTTTGACAATTTCTATATTAGTGCGTTTCATCCAGTTTATTGATTTTTTGCTTCAAAGAGCCTCTAACGTCTCTAAGAACTTCTCGCATAATCAAAATTCTTTATATAGAGACAGTTTCTTCCAAGTCTTTAAAATGTTCGTCACCAGTCACAACTTTTGCTTTTTTCAGCCTTGCAGTGCTAAGAACCATAGAATCTGCTAATCCCCAACCTTTGGTTTTTCTTTTTATCTCTATATCAATTTTTACAGAGTCAACCGCTATCTCTTCGTTTAACGGCACTGATGCACTTCGTGTTTTGATGAATGCTCTCTGAAACTCAGCCTCTCAAATCCTTCTACCTTCAGAACCTTTGCATATATTTCAGACAAGCAGATTGTCGGCGTCAATTTTTCATGTTCGCTAGATTCTATTATCTCTCCAGCCTTCTCGCCTGCTACTGTACCCATAAAATACTCTAACCAAGCATGAGAATCAATAACATACTTCATACACGGTCCTTGTGATCTCTCAAGTCCTTCAGCGAAGTCTTCTTCATAGTACCAAACATGCTATCACCCTTAAACAAAGCCTCAGACAAGATTTCATTTATCGCCTTCGAAAGCCCCTAGAACCATACCTTTTCTTCAAAACCTCGTAAACATCTTCACGAAGAATAACTGTGGGTTTAGTCATATACATCACCATAAAAATGGACACAAACATAAACATTACCGAGAGTTTCAGATAACAGTCACAAGAACTGGAAATAAGGTTTCACAAATGCTCAAGAAAGGATTAACGTTTCGCCAGTTTTATTTGCTGGAAATACAAAAGATGGTTATGACTTGTTGAGAGGCAATGTAGATGCGTGAAGGTAGTCTCTCTGATTTGAAAAATGGGTTAGAGCAGTTTGTGAGGGGCTTTGGCGCCTATGCTATGGGGGTTGCAGATGCAAGTAAGGGGTTCGAGAATGCCGTGTCTGGCTGTCGCCCAAGAGATGTTATGAAAAACTGCAATTCAGTGGTCGTTTTTGCTGTTTATGTGGGACTCGACTACTATCGCTCTGTTAAGATGGAGAATAAGACGGCTGGAGACGACAGAATTATGAGTATTCTCTGCGATTGGCTACAATATAAGGTGGCCGAGTACCTTGGAGAAAAAGGACATCGCGCCGTTGTCCCAACCGGCTATTTTAACCGTGAAAAGTGGATCCCTCGCTTTCCCTTCAAACTTGCCGCCTATGAGGCTGGTCTAGGCGTTTATGGTCGGTGCGGGATCATAATAACTCCAAAATACGGGCCCAGAGTCAATTTAAGAGTTGTTCTAACGGATGCGAACCTAGAACCAGACACAAAACTGACAGACTTTGATCCATGCCTAGAATGTCGGTTGTGCGTCGATTTGTGTCCACCAAAGGCTATCCGAGGGGATGTTAGTCCTCCTACGGGTCATGACCGAGACAGATGCATCAGTTTCATTTTAAAACTAAGGGAGAAGACACGTGACCAACACTTCTATTGTGGATACTGCTACAATTTTTGTCCTGTTGGAAAGACAGACAGACCCGGCTTTAGGTTGTCCCGATACAGAAACTTATTAGATTTGACGGCTGACGAAAGAGAACATCTAATCGATGAGGTCAAATAAGTGACTTGTTTTAACTGTTCTAAAGTGTAGCATTAAATACTTCTTTATAGCTTCAAACACTAGGTGATTAGATGACTTATTGTCGGAAGCTGGTGTTTGTTTTTTGCGTGGTAAGCATGATTTTGGGTTCAATTTTATTAGGATTGAATTTAGCCTTTAATAAGACATCTGCTTATACTGACGCAGAAATAACCCCTGAAGTTCCCAAAGAAAAAGAGTTTCCTTTAATTACACCTTCTTTTTCAATGAACGATTCCTCAACTTCTAAACCGCCGTCACCATCGCCTCCAACAACTCCACCTACAACCAGACCTCCACCTACGACCACACCTACAACTCCAGGATGGACCACAATTGCAGTGTCTCCACAGACTATGAATCTAACAGCCAGCGATAGTTTTACGATTGAAATAGATGTAATTAACGTAACTGACTTAGTGGCGTATGCCTTTGCACTTGAATACAACAACACCGTTGTTACTGCGACTGAGGTCAATATAGGCGATTTCTTTCCAAAAGATTCCTTTGTCATCCGAAAAGAGATCTCCACAAGAGTGCCTGGAAGACAAGACATCCCTACCGTGTGGGTTGCAGTACAAAGCCCCTTAGGCTCTCGTTTTAGAGCAAGTGGAAATGGAACACTCGCAACAGTTGGCTTCAAAGCAATATCAACTGGAAGTTGCGTCTTGAAACTCTGTTGCACTCAGCTTGTCAAGGACGACGGTAAAAACATTAACGATATTGCCCATAACGTTATTGATGGCTATGTGGAGTGCAAGATGTATGAGCACGAGATTGCAGCCTATCTTGGTGCACCAATTCACCTTCAACCTGGGTCCCCTTGGTTGATCAACGGATCAGCAGTCAACAAGGGCCTAAGCAACGAAACGGATGTGATTTTTCAACTTCTTATCGACGGAGAAGTGGTTAACTTTAGGATTGCAAGCCTATTGACAGCGGGTTCGTCCATCGACTTGACGTATATGTTTACGCCCACCGAAGAGAGAACCTACAATGTAACCGCATACGTCAAACCAGTGCCAAACGAAGAACACACGCAAAACAATGCAGCCTCAACAAACATTGTAGTCAGAACACAAATAAGGGTTCCACAAGATTATGAAACCATTCAAGAAGCAATTAACGCTGCGGTCTCCGGAGAAACCATAGTTGTCGCCTCTGGAGTATATCATGAACACATAGGCATAGACAAGCCTTTGACACTCGTAGGCGAAAACTGCAACACAACGATAATTGAAGGAGATGGAGAGACCAAAGTCATAGTTATCATCAAAGCGAGTCAAGTCACACTTAGTGGATTTACAATAAGAAATGGATCTGGAGGCATTCTTTTAGATCACTCGAACAACAGTGTTATCGCCGGCAATATCGTCGTAAATACGATGGATGGGCTTTCTTTGCTGTTTAGTCACAACAACACCATAATCTCCAACAGGATAAAAGACAACGAGATGGGTCTGTTCCTCGGAGAGTCAAACGGTAACACAGTCTACCATAACAGCTTCATTAATAACACAGAACAAGCAGTAACCATGGATTCATGTAACACTTGGGACAATGGTACGGAAGGCAACTACTGGAGCGACTACAAAGGCGAGGACTCGAATAGTGACGGGATTGGGGATACCCCACACGTGATAGATAAAGACAACCGAGATAACTATCCTCTTATGAACATGCGCGCATAGACAAATCATTGAACAAAGAGAAGTCAAATTTCCAAGCGTAGCCTAAACATGATATATAAGGCGAAGGCTTTAGACTTAGCTTTGGTGGAAGAAATGAAATTAGTGGAAACCTGGGTGAAAGCCCCATTTTTGAAGGAGTCATCGTTGCTTGTTGTTGGTGAATGCGTCCAAACAACCTTTCCAAACGCCCACAAAAAATTCGAAAAAGAACGTGTAGTCTTGTCTAGTTGCCCTGAAACAGAAAACCATGGCTTGATCGTAAGCAAATTAGCCACGATTCTTGCATGCGCCAAGCCCAAAAACGTCACGGTTTTGACTGTTGACGGTTCCCCTCACTGCTTTGGGTTGCACGCCGCACTAAGTCAAGCTTTGTTTTTGACAAAAACCATGCCCATCTCTCATCATTATGTTATTGTGAATGGGAAAGTGTTGAAGGTGAGTGCTGAGAGCGTTAGGGTTGGCAGGTATCTGCACTTGGTGCAGAGGTGCCTTAATAGTTGTCCAGAGATTCTTGGGGAGTTGAATCGCCTCAGCCTAGAGCAACGGTGCTTTACTAAGGCGTCTTCTAAGTGACCAACCCACTCAGTCGCTTCTTCGGTAAAGAAATGGCCCGCTCATACTCATAGATCACCCTAGCAGTCACAGTCCAAGTTTCAAGCATTTCCACATCTATAGAAACCGCTTCATCCGCAAGTTTGAGAACCTTGCTGGAGAAGTGACCGTGAGGAAAACCACCGATGATCACGATTGGCTTTTCTTCATCTGAAATTTTGGCAACAGCGTCTTCCAAGGTGTGAAGTGACCCTTTTCTTGTAAAGGCTAAAACAAAGGTTGGTTTAATTCTTTGAAGAAGATGGGACAAAGTTAGACGTGTTACGGTGAGAAGCAGTTGTCCAGTAGGCGGAATCTTCCCAAACTCAAATAGCTGTTCCATTAAACCGATGAACCGGTTGTAGTTTTTTGGCAACCGAACTTGAGGATTAACCGTAATCACGTAGTTGTTGACGGTGTGGACGTAAACTTCTAGTAATCCTTCTTTGTTGAGAGGGGAGGCTAAAGCCTCTAACAAAGCGAAATGCACTATGTCGGGGCGTCCCCTTTTTTCGTTTCCCTTAAGCGCCCTCATCACGGCATGGTGGTAAGACCGATCGAGAAGAAGAAACTCTGGAGACTTTCCACGTTTCTCCGAGTAACGCTTAATCACTGGGTTTTTCCACAACTTCTTGGGGATTGTTTCAAGGGCTGACTCTGCCAGTATGAGGGTTAGCAACTTAACCACACCAAACTGTAACGACTAATACAATTTCAACGTTGTGAAAAGCGTTCCGACTTTTGGACAAAAAATAAATAGACCAACTCATCTAGGTTTAGACGAATGGAAGCTAGAGCGCTGAAAGAGAAAGGAGATTGGAGAATAGAAAAATCCCTCAGTTTTTCTAGCTTCCATTCCCTGTCCCCTTCGCCTACTTCTCCCTTCATATAAAAACTATGAATGGTTTTGTCGCTTCAATCTTAAAAATCTTTTGTTTTTTCCACAAAGACTGGTTTTTTTGCCAAAAAGAAAACATGCCCAAAACAGACTCTTGACCGTTCACTTCTCCATTAATTCCTCTAATCTCCTAAGTTTCTCCTCAGAGTTAAAGGTCCATTTGTTTTCCTTGAAAAACTCGTACGAGATGGTTTGCCGCCTGAACGAGGCAACATCTAACGTTACGTAGAGAAAACTTTTGATTAGTTTTTTCTCGGTTAGGCGGTTCAGTGAGTCGATGAATCTTGAAAACTCGGTTTTTGGAGTGTACGTGTGAAACACAAGAGAGGGTTGACCAATGGCTTTTTCATAGTTGAAGACAAAAGGTTTGTTTTGCAAGCTGTTGACAAATTTGGCTAACTTTTCCTCATTTTCAAAGTCAACTATGAAACTGCACATGTCAGATGTTGGAATTGGGTATGGAAGTGTTGCAACTTCATAATCAACAATGAGACCACGCCCGACTATGTGTCTATAGTATCGATATCTAACTCCCTGCGATGTTATGTTCGCCACTTCTGCAAGTTTGGTGAATTTGGTGGTTCCGTCCTTCTCCAGTTCCTTTAGAATCAGTATGTCGGTTTCATCAACACGAATTGGATAGGTTTTGGGTTCCACAAGTTTTGGAGGAAGTTTTTCCGAAGCTCTTTGAACCTCCTCAATCCAACTTGTCCACTGGAAGTTCCATGATTTGCTTTGAAAGTCAAACCAGTCGAAGTTGGGGGCGACTTCAATGAAATTGGTAGTGTGGTGAAATACGTAGCGTGAAAACGCTTTTAGTTGCGCGGCTTTGTCGAGATATTCTTCCATCTCCTTTTTATACTCTGCCGGAAAGGCGAATGTAGTGTAGTATCCGTCGTATTTTCCATAACATCGGGTCATGTAGGTCCAATACCCCAAATTGTCGATGACTTGCTGCAACTTCTTTTCCTGTCCGAGCCTAGATTCCGCGATGAGAACCGCCTTCATCAACCCTAGCTTAGAGTAGTCGAGATCAGTCCTTATTTTAAGAAAGCCCTTCTTCATCATCTTTCTTATACGGAAGGTTACAGTTGTGTGGGGTAATCCTATTGATTTGGCTAGTGCCAAAAAGTTCCTTGGACCATGCTTGCTAAGTCCCTCCAATATTCTTGCGTTAGTCGAATCTAACATTCTTAGATATCGAAGCATCCACTCGTAGTCTTCGAGCCTACTCATAGGATTACCTCCTTTAGGAATACGTCTGTCTAGTGGTGGGACTTACTTGAAGTTGGCATCAACGGGGTCGTGGGTCATCAATAGGATCGCCTAAGACACCCAGATTTGGTTTTAGATAGGACAGTTTTACATTTTGACAGTTTTCTTTGGTTACAGTGGTGGGCTCAGAAAGCACAATGCCTTTGTAGTGGGTTGCATGGCAAGGCAAAGCGGTGATGCTGTAACAGTAGATGATTGACAGAGTCACCAAGCACACTAGCAGAATAGAGGCGATCTTTTCGTTCACTTGTTCTACCTCATTATCTTATTAAGAGTTTTGTCTATTTTACTTTTCGCACAAAATAATGAAATCCTTGCATAAAAAACAATATTACAATTTTCCGAATTACAGTGAATCGACATAACCCATTTCTATAATTGTCATGGTGACGCATACACTCGCATACACTCTAATTGCGCGGGAAAACTCATATCAGTGAAAAATTAATGATTACGTGGAGAACCATAACAGAATGAGCACCACGAAACAGATAGCCATGAACCGAGTTCACACGCTTTTTCACCTCGCTAAGGAAGTCGTCCACAAAGACCCAGAATTAGCTCAGCATTACGCTAAGGTGGCGAGGAAGATTGCCATGGCTATGAGGTTGAGGCTACCGAAAGAGTATAAGCGCCATATCTGCAGGCACTGTAAAAGTTTTATTTTGCCAGGTGTGAATTGTCGTGTCAGAATCCAACCGAAAAGAGAGCCTCACGTTGTGATAACATGCTTCAACTGTGGCAAACATTCACGCATACCCTTGAAGAGTGGGAGAAAATATGATAACGCCAAGAATGAAGCGAAGAATAAAGAGTGAGTTAAGTACCGAGAAACCAACGATATGGATCGGAAAAGAAGGAGTATCTTCCCATATCCTCAACGAAATCTCTCGGCAACTAGAAAAGAGAGAGATGGTGAAGGTTAAAGTTTTGAAAAGTGCTCTTAAGGAAGAGGAAACCCGAGAGGTCGCGTCGAAAATTGCGCAGGAGACAGAGTCAACTCTCATTGATGTTCGGGGTCACACAATCATACTCTATAAACTTCGCAAAAGGAAAAAGTGAAGGGCTGATTCAAGATTAAACAATCAAAGAGTGAATCTTCGGGCTAGTTCTTCGTTTGGTCTCAAGTATTCGATTTCAGTGAGATGCAGTTCTATTAAGGTGTAGTTGGGGTCGTCGGGACTCTTCCAGTGTTCGCTGAAAAAGTCGCAGTGTTTCGCTATCTTGATTTTTGTTTCTCTATCTCGGATAATTTTTGCCAAGCCTGTGGCTCTCACATAGCCCTGATGTTCTTCTTTCTTAAAGAGTAGACAGAACTCTGTCTTTGGATTTTTCCGTATTTGCTTGGTCTTTGCGTTGTTTGTGCCTGTGAGAATCCAGAATCTTCTGTCTAGACAGACAAGTGTTACAGGTCTGACTCTAGGTTGGTCTTTCTCAGATGTTGCCAAGAAGATGTCTTGTTGATCTTTGAAATTTTCCCATATTTCCTCCTTAAGATCGTCAAACCTCTCGCTCATAGCTTCTTCCTTCTTCCTCATCTCTTTAATTGTTCTGGTACTCCCCTGTTTTTATATAATTAACGCTTAAATAGCATAGTTAGTGATTTCGAAGTAGTTATTGAGAATCTCCTTTCGTGAGGTGATGCTACATGATTTATTTTGTAATCGTAGATAAATTTACTCGGGAAGGGAAAAGGGACTTGATGAAAGTTTGGGAATGGCAAAAACAGTTGGATGAGTGGCTTATATCCCACGGTGCAAAATTTACAGGCGTCAAACATTTCTTAACCCTAATAGGTGAGCCTGTTTATGAGACTTGGCTTGAATATCCGAACTATAAAGCTTTGGACGAAGACGAAGAGAAAGCCAGAGAATTCGCAAAGGACCCAAAGTGGCAGGAACTTGCCTCTCAGATGAACGTTTTCTTCGAACGATTAAATAGTAAGATTGTAAAGGAAATCAAACCTTAAAAGTTAAGTTTGTCTTTTCATAAGCCACTTTTGGAGAACTAGATGAAGGGAGAAAGTAATTTTTAGCACGTTTATTGCTGATACAAGAAAATTCAGAAACATTCAAAACAATCAGCATGTGGCTATTCTCTTTTCAAACATGTGGATTAGTTCTCTCAGAAAACTACCAATAATACTGGTTCAAGGAACAGCGGAAACATACGAACCAGACCCTTCAGTATGCTGATGCAAAGGTAGCCAAAAACCCTTAATAGTTCCAAAAAAGTCTTTATAAGTCGCTTCATGAATTACTGAGGAAAACAACGGGAAGAAGAGATTTGCCAACACCATACGATGTTCCCTCATCAATACTGATAAAAAAATTAGCAAAATACCTAAAGGACAACACAGATGAAATAATTCTACCCTCTTGGGGTCCTCTCGTGAAAACTGGGTCCCACGCTCAAAGGCCCCCGCAGAACCCTGACTGGTGGTTCACCCGCTGTGCCTCTCTTCTGAGAAAGATTTACGTTAGAGGACCAATCGGCACATCCCGACTCCGCTCAGAATACGGAGGAAGAGTTGATCGTGGAGTTAAGCCTGAACACGTTAGGAAGGGTGGAGGTGCTGCTGTTAGAAAGGCTATTCAGCAGTTGGAGGCGGCTGGTCTCGTGAAACCTCTTGGAAACAGGGGGAGAGTGGTGACCAAAGAGGGGAGGACACTGCTTGATGCCTTGTCAACGGAGATCAAGAGAGATCTAGAGAAGGAGATTCCAGAACTCAAGAAGTATTAGGTGCCCCCAATGAGTGAAGAAGAAGAGCTTGAGGAGCTGCGACGAAGAAGGATGCTTGAACTACAACGGCGTCTTGTCCAAGAACAACAAAGGGTTCAAGCAGAACAACAAATCGAAATGCAAAAGCAAGCCATACTACGCAGGATTCTGACATCTGACGCAAGACAACGCCTAACCAACTTGAAAATGGTGAAGCCAGAATTCGCAGAACAACTCGAATTGCAACTAATCCAACTCGCACAACAGAACAAAATAAGCATCCCAATGACAGACGAGCAACTGAAAGAAATCCTGCAGAAACTACAGTCTCAGCGACGAGAAATCAAAATCAGGAGAATCTAAAATGGCAAGAAACAAGCCGACAGCAAAAAAACGAAGATTAGCTAAAGCGGGAAAACAAAGGAAACCAGTCCCCACATGGGTCATCGCAAGGACTGGTGGGCTGGTTAGAGCCAACCCTAAAAGAAGACGTTGGCACCAAAGGAAAATAAGAGCGTGAGATGACCGAGAATGAAGACTCACGAAGAGAAAATCGATGTCAAAGAAGACTTGGGCGAAGAAACCGAAGAGGAACATGAAGAAGAACTACCAATCGAAGAAGCTGAGAAAGCAGAAGAGGCTGGAGCTGAGGAGGAATTAGAAGAAGCTGAAGAAAGGGTGGGGGAAGAAGAGGTTGCCAAGGAAGGGGTTTTAGAGGAGCCAATAGAGGAACCGACAGAAGAAGAGGAAGCGATAGAAGAAGAGGAAAAACCCGAAAAGATAGAAAAGAAAGAAGTTGAAGAAGAAATCGTTGAAGAACGAGTCTACACGATACCGTTAAGCCGAGCATGGATATCCCCACCAAAAAAGCGTGCCCCACGAGCTATACGCATCATTAAAACTTTCATTACAAAGCACATGAAAATTAAAACAGACGCCACAGAAGAAGAAGCCGAAAGACTGGTTATAAGCAACGAAGTGAACGAGAAGATTTGGAGTTATGGAATAAAGAATCCCCCAAGAAACATAAGAGTTCGAGCCCTGAAGGACAAAGAGGGAACCGTGACCCTTCGTCTGGCGGAAGAGGACTAGGGCTTGGGGATATTTCTCTTCGACCTTTTTGGTAGCGCAAGCATAGGAGTTTATTCTTTAGCCACCGACGAGATTGTGATTGTTCCCCCACAAGTTTCAGAACCGAAATCCAAAAGGCTGGAAGAATGGTTGAGGGCTAAGGTTATACGCACTACCATAGGCGAATCCGTGCTTATAGGAGCCTTGGCTTGTGCCAACTCGAAGGGCATAATACTGCCCCATTATGCATGCAAAGAAGAGGTTCAAACCATCACTTCATGTTCTGACATTAATGTTTCGATTATGGAAACAAAGAGAACCGCTTATGGAAACATGGTTTTGGCAAATGACTATGGCGCCTTAGTCGACCCGAGGCTCAAGGAGACTGATGCAAAAATGGTTGCTGACACTTTGGGAGTTGACGTGGTTTATGGAGAAATCGCTGGACTACCGTATGTTGGTTCCCTCGCGCTTGTCACAAACAAAGGAGTCTTAGCCCATCCGCTACTAAAGGAGGAGGAGCGAAAGGTTCTGGCGGGTGTGTTAAAGGTTCCAGTGGATGTTGGAACAATAAACTGTGGAGTCCCGTACGTCGCCACTGGGCTCATAGGAAACAAATCCGGCGCCGTAGCGGGCTCGCTAACAACTGGACCTGAACTGTTCATAATCGGACAAGCACTCGATGTAGTGAAAGAAGCAGATGAAACCTAAGCTGGTTTAGTTTAAAATATTTATAGGGAGGTTACCTTCTCAAGAGGCGTACTGACACGGTGATTCAATGACTGAAGTCAAGGTGTTCCAAGTAACTGGAGAAATCGTGAAACCAAACTTTCAAACCACTTTCAGAAAAGAGATCAGAGCCTTGAAGCCCGAGGACGCCATCGAAAAAATCTACAAAGACCTCGGCAGCAAGCACAGAGCCAAGCGCTTCCAAATAAAAATCAGAGAGGTCAAGGAGATAGGTGCTGAGGAGATTACGAGTCCAGTGATAAAGAAATTAACACTTGGAGAAGAGAAAGGTGTCCAGTGAGGAAGAAACCTTCAGAAGGCTAGTGGTTGAACTCAGGATTTTGGAAGGAACAGCCGAAGCCCTACAGTCAAGGATTAGCCTAGTAAACGCAGCCATCGCCGAACTCAGAGTCGCAAACTTGACCCTCGAAGGACTGGAAAAAGAGGAGAAAGAGGTGCCTCTAGTGGTTCCCATAGGAGGAGGCTCCTACATAGAAGCAACGCTGAGAAGCGCAGACAAAGTGGTTGTTGGGGTTGGCGCTGGAGTGGCTATCGAAAAAACCGTGAAAGAGGCAAAGGAAAACCTCGGAAACCGCATCAGTGACTTGGAGAAAACAAGGACGTCGCTTGAACAGCAATTAACTCAAGTGGTGGAAAAAATCGGAGGACACAGAGCCCAACTCGATGAGATGACAGCAAAACTGAGCAGGGAGCAAGCGAGTAGTGTTCGAAAAACTTAGGAAAGGCCTCAGCAACCTCGTCAACAAAGTCACCACTACGGAGTTAAAGGCTGAGACACTGCGTCCAGTCTTCGCCGACTTCAAAATAAACCTAATAGAAAACGACGTGGCAGTCTCTGTCGCCGACCACATCTGCGGTGAATTAGAAAAACGACTCGACGGCGTTCAAATAAAACGACTGGAAGACAGACAAAAAATAGTGAGGACAAGTCTCGACGAAATCTTACTTAACATCTTATCGACCCACGAGAAAGTTGATTTGTTAAAAAGGGTTGAGGAAAAACGAAAAAGCAACGAGCCCTACGTGATTCTCTTTGTGGGAATTAACGGAACCGGAAAAACCACGAGCATAGCGAAAGTCGCCAAATTCCTCATGAAAAACGGTTACTCGGTTGTTCTGGCTTGTAGTGACACTTATCGTGCGGGTTCAATTGAACAGTTGGAGGAACACGCAAGACGCCTCGGGGTGCGCATGATCAAGCACAAGTATGGGGCAGACCCTGCAGCAGTGGCTTATGACGCCATCAGCCACGCCAAAGCGCATGGAATAAGCGCTGTGTTGATAGACACTGCAGGACGAATCCAGACAAACCGAAACCTGATGATTGAACTGCAGAAAATCAAGAGGGTCATTAGTCCTGACATAACGGTTCTGACTGTGGATGCGTTGACTGGAAATGATGCGGTTATGCAGGCGGAAGAATTCCACAAGACAGTGGGTATAGATGGAACAATATTGACTAAGGTTGACGCCGACGTGAAGGGGGGCTCAGCATTAAGCGTAACCTATGTGACAAAGAAACCCATAGTATTCATCGGAACAGGTCAAAAATACGAAGACCTACAAGAGTTTGATCCAGAAGAGTTTACAAAAATGATACTCAAATAAATGAATAGTTTCTCTAAACAACAGCATGTTTGTGTTATTACTAATCTATTGTCTCCGTTGAGAGAGAGGCATAATATTAAAAGGTAGGTGATTTGGTGAAAAAAAGAATTATGAAGATGGCAGAACAAACTTCTATTTAAAGGATCAATGGACAACCATAAATGTTACCGAAAGTATTACAAAATGGGACAAAAGAGGTGCTTGTATGAGTGGGGGTTCATTCGTATCTTTCCTTGCTTTGTTACTGGTTTTTTCTATAACTGGTTCGTTACCAGTTAGAGTGTCAGCTAAACCTGACTTACGAGTTCACAACATTGACACAGGACAGGATTATGCGACAATACAAGAATCGATAGATGCTCCTGAAACTTTAGATGAACACACAATCTTAGTGGATGCTGGAATATACTATGAACACGTGATCATAAACAAGTCTTTATCATTAATCGGAGAGAATAGAAGAACAACTGTGATTGATGGAAATCATACTGGAGTTGTCATGAAAATACTGGCTAGCAATGTCAACATTATAGGGTTCACTATGCAAAACAGTGGGATCGACTATCCAAGCTGTAGCGTCTATGTTACTTCGAGTTGCAACACCATAAGTGACAACATTATAGCCAACAACGGCGGTGGCAGTGGCGTTAGGCTACACTCTTCAAGCAATGTCATATCGGGAAATGAGATAGAAAACAATGGAATCGGCATAAGACTCTTTAACAACTCAAACAACAGCTTGCATGGAAACAACATTACAGACAACGGAAGTGGCATCATGCTCGATTTGTATACCTCAAATAATGGAATATCAAGGAACAACATTTCCAATAATGGGCATACGGGGATCTTGTCCTTTGGTTCTTTTAGCAACAGCATATTTAGAAACAGCATAACAGCAAACGGCTATTATGGCATTTACCTCTCAGGTTTTACCTCAGGTTCTAATGAGAATCACATATGTGGAAACCATATATCAAATAACGGTAATGGCATCCGGCTCGACATTGGCTCGAAAAACACGATATCTGCAAACAACATAACAAACAACAATGTGGGCATAAGTCTGTGGCAGCCGAAGAACAACACCTTTTACCATAACAACGTACTAGACAACACAAACCAGGTTCAACAATTGACTTATGACTTCGCTAACTTTTGGGACAATAGTGTTGAAGGAAACTACTGGAGTGACTATACTGGAGTTGACTTGAACAAGGATGGAATAGGCGACTCTCCATACGTCATAAGTCCGAACAACCAAGACAACTATCCGCTGATGGACCTTTATGTTCCAGAAAGAGCACTAGCGGCTTATCGAAACCTTTCAGAGAGATATAACAAGATACTATCTGATTTTAACAGCCTGAATGCAACCTATCATACTCTTCAATCCAATTACATCGAATTACAAGAAAATTACGCCTCCCTTCAAAGCAGCTATGGCAGTCTACAAGGACTTTATAATTCACTGAACTCTACGTACACCACCCTAATGGATGATCTAAATAATATCAGAAACCTAATGTATGTTTTCATAGCAACCACAATAATCCTTACAATATCTGTATTGTATCTAGCAAAAAAGACTAAAAATACTCAGAGAATCAAAACATAATCTCCAAAGTCCTTACGTCCCTTCTTCTCGCCGAATGTTGACTTTTAAACTTTTCATAGGACGAGTGTGGTGCTTATGGCAACTCCTAGACTGTGAATGAGCATTGCTCCGTAAACGTTTCTTGTCTTGAGTGTTATGTAGGCTTCAACGCCTAGCCCAAGGATGAAGAATGGTGTGAAAACTGTCAGGGGTATAAACATGAGGAAAGTAAGAGTTGACATGAGGAAGAGGAGTATAGGGTTTTCAGAGTCTGTATGGTTGTGGAATAGAATCCCCAAGAAAAAGAAAGTCTGCATCCAAGTGGCTACCCCACTAACAAGAACAAACCAAAGCAACAAATCTGTCGTCGTGTAAGAGAAGGGCCACTTGTAGCCCCATGAAAACAAAATTGAGATTAAGAAAGGAAGCACTGCGATAAATGAATTAACGCATGCTCCAAGCATTGTGAGACGCAGAGTACGTCTTGCGTTTTTGACTTTGAGACCGAGCTTTCCAGCATCTAACTGATTCGTGAAAAATAGGAACAGCATTGGAAAAACAACAAACGTAAGCGCCACTGTGGTAAAGTAGTTGGCGATTGTCATGAAGTGGAAAGGGTTTTCGGGGAGAGAAATCGGGAATATTAGTTGTAGGATTCTGCCGTGTAAGGTGAAGTAGGCGATGCCGACAAAGGCGATTAAGAGAGCTATAAAAAAGAACCTTGTCTTGACCCCTTTCCATCTTTTGTATAATCCAATTGAGAGGACCGCAAGTGAAAGAACCAACAAGTTTACGCTAACACCGATAGAGTCGAGATAGATGTGCCACACCGTGTCCCAAGACATGCTTCTGCCTCTAGTCTTAGAATGCCATAGTGAAGGAGCAGAACCTCACCTGTTCAGTCCACAACGGAAGCTCGGGCCTCTGCTATCATGGCAACTTCCCTCCAACCCATTCTTCTGTTGGTTGCCTTCAAGACCAAACGTTCCCTCCAACCACAACTAAAGCACTCAAACTTCACGGGAGTAATCCCCAAATGACCAGACATGTCACCACTCATAGCACGGACTTTTCGAACTCTCGGGCTCTTACAGCGAGGGCAAACCTGCACATCCACACGCTTTCCTTCTTTCTCCAGTTCCTCCAAAACTCCGAGCAACTCCCCGAACAGTGCACTCTCGGTTTCCTCCTCTCTTAGGACGAGAAGTTGCTTCTGCTCTTTCTTTTTTCTCTTCTTTTCCATCCGCCGAACTTCCGTGGGTCTCATTGATCACCTCTTATGGTGCTGGAAGATAGGTTTTCTGGTACGGTTCCTTACATTAGTACATTCACTTACGGATATCCATAAAAGTCTGGAAACCGACTTCTTTAGTGGAGTTTACAGATTTGAAACGTAACGTCATTATGTCATCATCCCTCATTCTTCTAATCCTTGGTTTCTCATTCCTTACATTAGCCTTTTCACAGAAAAATTCGAATTTTTCTCCTACAATTTCGACTGCGCCTTTGTTTGTCGGAGTGATTTTTCGCAATAATTTAGCATCCCTCAACCAATCGACGCGAATGGAAATCTACAACTTCGTCACGAACAATCCAGGAATCCAATTCAGGGGCATATGTAACAGTTTGAACCTACCCATAGGAACTGCCCAGCATCATCTAGACCTCTTAACAAAAGCGGGATTGCTTTCATTCTTTCGTGATGGACGATACAAAAGATATTTTGAGTCCAAAAGATTCACGAAGACCGAGATGACTGTGATTTCGTTCCTTCGGCGTCAAACGGCAGGAAGGATTTTGTCTATCTTGCTAGAAAAAGTTCAGATTTCGCACAGGGACTTGGCTCAGCAACTCGAAATCTCGTCTCAGGCGTTGACTTGGCAGATGAAACGTTTGAGAGATTCGGGACTCGTTCATGGTCTAAGAGAAGAAGTAAAAGTCAACTACTTCCTAGATGAAGCATGCACAGTTGCGGTGAGACAATGGGTACATTTAGCGGATAAGAGTTCTTAGAAAAAGAAGCTTCGCACGTCGCAAAACTAACTTAGATTTTCCCGAATTTTACAATTCGAGCCCCGATTTCAAAAGCTCGTGCCATTCTTTCCTCGTCTTTTCTCACGCTCCCTACCTCGTTATCCTCGTGAGCGTATAGAATTTTTTCGAACAACTCAATGTTCGCCCAGTTGAAAAATCCCTTTACTGTTGTCAGAATCGTGCTAAATTCTTGGTCTGTGCCAGCAACAGTGATGAAGACTCCCTTCTTTCGTTTGCCTATTCTTCTTTCGAAACCGTATGTTCCATTGGGGTGCTTAACGTATGGGAGTAGGCAGTTGCTACGGTCTATCATGAGTTTGGTTTGTGCACTGACTGTATCGAAATATACTGGGGAACCAAGCACTATGGCATCGTAAGACTCTAGAGCGTCATAGATCAGTTTCATGTCATCGTCGAAGAGGCAATACTTTGGGTGAGGGTCAACTCCACAACTCTGGCATGGCCTGATGTTCAAGTCGTTGAGATAAATTTTCTGTGTTTTTGCTCCTCGGCTCATCGCTCCCTTCAGCACTTGAGATACAAGCAAGTCAACGTTCCCATTTTTCTTAGGGCTACCAACGATTCCACAGACCTTCATTAGGGGTGACCTCTGAACCTCAAGACATGGAAGAAATCTCTGTGTAGAGTTTTTATGTTGCGCCTAGAAGTTCCAACAAAATTCCTTTTGCCGAGTGAAGCCTGTTCTCACTTTGCTCATATATTATAGAGTTGGGGCTCTCTATCACTTCGGCGCTTATTTCGTAGCCCCTGTGAATAGGCATGTCGTGCATTATTAGGGCGTTGCTGTCCCTCAACAACTCTCTGTTAACCTGATAGGGTTTCATGAGTTTGACTCTCTTTTCCTTCTCTTCCTTGAACTTTGGGTCTACAAAGAACTCCATATCCACCCAAGTGTCGGTGTAGACGAAGTCGGCGTCTTTAACAGCCTCTTTCACATTGAGAGTTGTTTCGTAAAGTCTGGTTCGCTTAGCCTTATCCACTAATTCCTTGTCGAAGGCAGGTTCGTTCATGATTGGTGTCACCGTGGTGATTTTCACCCCGGTCTTGGTGCAACCTTCAATTATAGAGTTACATACGTTGTTGTGGACTCCGATATAGACAAGCTTCAGCCCTTTCAATGAACCTTTTTTCTCCTTCATCGTCATCAAATCAGAAATCGCTTGGCAAGGATGATATTTCTCGTCACATCCGTTTATCACTGGGACCTCGGAGGCTTCTGCCATCGCCCTTAGGTCGGTGTGCCGTAGCAAACGAGCCATGATACAGTTCACATTCCTTGAAAGATATTTTGTTTCGTCTCTGATGTCTGCCAAGGCGAAATTTGTGGTTCTCCAGTCAAGATAGATTCCGTGTCCTCCAAGTTGTGTCATAGCCACCTCAAAAGAAACCCGTGTTCTAGTCGAGGTCTTCTGAAAAACCATCGCCAAAGATTTATCCTTCAAAGAACTGCAGTATCGCTCAGGATTATTCTTGATCTCTATGGCTTTTTCAATTACAGTGGTGACTTTTTGTGAGGGCCAGTCTTTGAGGGTTAACAAATGCATAATCGACCTCAACGGCGACATCCCCTATAGTCTTCTGTCTTTTTCTCCTCCCATAGATAGACCTTCTGTATGGTCCTCTATATAAATCCATTAAGACAACCAGTCGTCTTTAGAAAGCCAGGCGTGACGCATCAATTGAAAGTTAATCTGTGCAACAAGGCATGTATTCTGTTACGTATACCTATCTGACTCGGATAAGAACGCCTTCGGCGTGAGGAACTTACGTTACTTTTCCAATATAGACCTCAAAAGCAAGACAATCTTGTCGCCACTTTCTGAAATATTTTCCAGTGTTTCTCTGCCCTTTTCGGTCAGCCTATAAACTCTCTTACTCTTATCCATCGTACCTTCAATGAGCCCGTTTCTCTCCATAGAATACATGAGAGAATAGACGGATCCAGAAGACATGAAAATACGAAATCTTTTGTAGATCAAAGCAATCACGTCATAGGCGCCAATAAGATTGCCATTCTTCAGTTCTTTTAGAACTATTACATCCATGAAACTCTTGATAAGCCTCTCGTAAAGTTCCCTTGCGACTACGTTTTGAAGCGACGTATCAACCAGGTTGAACACGCCTCCAAAACAAATTCAGGCGTGAGTTCGACACACGATTTACGTCGTTTTCAAAGCGGTGTCCTTGAAGATTTCGTGACCGTGGCATTTTTTTAGTTTAATAATCTGGTCTTCATCAAGCCTATTCATGTCGTAGATGCACAGTGCACACAGGTTTAGGGGGAGTTGTCTGCCGAACGCTGCTTCGTATCTTAGTAATTCCTTGATCTTTGCGTTGTCAAAGAAGACCTCCATTTCGCCAGCGCCGCGGAGTCCTGTGAATCCAGCCTTTTGCTTCTCTTTAGCAAGCATCAGCCAATTGGCTATAATCGTTTTAGCTTGGGCTTTGCCCTTTTTCAGGTACCATTCGTCAGCTGACATGATTGTAAATGCTCCCATACGGAAGCAGTTAGCGCTTATCCCGTGCCTCTGGATTGCTTGACCTTCCGAACCCAGTCTATGGTCGGACACAAGATAAACAACTGCTTCACCCTTTGGTAGCCCTGCTTCTAGGAACGAGAAGGATATTTCGCGCTTGATGTCCTCTGTATCGTAGTAGAGAATAGCGTGGTCTCCAAACCTGAGACGTCGGACGTATCTCGTTGGTTCGTGTGTGAGGTCTCGTCCGCCCCTATCCACGATGAAGCGAGTGTCCCAAATCAACTCGCCAGCCAACTGTCCTCTGTCTGTTAAACGATATTTGCCCATTGAAGGCTCACGTTCAACCAATTCTCCCAGTGCTTTCATATGAAAACCGAGTTTGCCATGATTACCGATGCCAACATGTTTCAGTAACTCACGGAACGAGAGCGCATCCTTCTCTTGCAAGCATTCTATGATGCGTCTTCTGATAGGATGTGCCAGCGCCCTGTGAATCTCGTCATCCCAATCCTTCAAAGTTTCACCTCGCCTATCCATGCGCACGCATGGGGGTGCGCGATTTCCAGTTTACAAAAACTGGATTTATTGCTGAAAGAAGGAAGAAAGGAGATTTCCGCGCCCCCCAATCCTCCAAATTCGACACCGCATAATCATAAGAAATCGTAACCTTTCGTATTTAATGATTTAGTGAAGCACAGTTCACCTATTACATGAAAACAAATGATGAATTGGCAGTATTAAGGATTAATGTGTTTTTGCGTCAAGCTCGCTTTATGCTAGGTTGTATGTCTGCGTTAGTTTGCTTTGATTTTGGTCCTATTGATTTAAGTTTTGTGAAGCCATTCATATTGTTGATGAAAGGTGCCCACATGATTTTGATTGTAGCTTCAACGAAAGACCTGGCTGGCATGAACATCGCGCAACAAATCATAAAACACTACAGGTTTGAGGAGGGTTCAGAATCCTTTCATCAAAACCCTATTTATTTAAAGAGGATTCAGGGTCAGGAAATACGGCTTCTTTTCATCAATGAAGAAATCGTTAACACGCAGTTCGTAACCGACTTTTTCACCCCGCAACTGTTAATCTTCGTATCCCGCCACAGCAGTGCAAAAGGAATCCCAACCCTGTCTGTTCACACCCCAGGCAACCTCGGTGAAGCAGAGTTTGGAGGGGTTTCTAAGAAGGTTTCTGTGTCCCCAGCGAGTGCAATGAGAGATGTGCTCGTGAATATGGCGAGTTTGAAGGAGAAGATGAAACTCGACTATGAGGTTTCTTATGAGTGCACTCATCACGGTCCATCGTTAGACGTTCCCACGATGTTTGCTGAGTTGGGTAGTTCGCCCAAAGAATGGAAGGACTTGAGGGCGGCTGAGGCTGTAGCCCACGCCACCATGGCTGCTGTTTGTAAAGGGTCGAGTTACCCAGCCGTCTTAGGTGTTGGCGGTCCCCACTATAATAGGAAGTTCACCAAAATCGCGTTAACAACCGAGAAAGCTTTCGGTCACATAATCCCGAAGTATGCCGTTTCCACCGTAGACGCGGATATGATTAAGCAATGCGTCGAGAAGACGGTGGAAAATGTGAAAACGGCGGTCTTGGACTGGAAAGGGATTAAGGGTCAGGACAAAGAAAAACTAGTGGGGATGCTGAATGAAGTCGGCTTGTCGATTCAGAGGGTCTAAGGTTTAGGCAGTATGTGCTCGGGTTCGAAATACTTTTTATATCAGTTGTTGTTCTTTGAGAATGCGATGAGCGTTGGGATTGAGATCTTTCCTTGAGTCGTCTGTGAGGTTGCTTAGGCTTGCCACGAAGCCTGGGAGAAGTGAGCTCTGGCTCTCGGTAAAGATCTGTTTTCTGGGAGTCCTCGTGGTGGGGGTTGTCGGGTTCATTGTAAAACTGATTGCGGGAATCTTAACGGGATTCTAAGTCGGTTAAGGAAGGAGGAGAATGGAAGAGAAGCCTCTTGGAGTTATCTTCGCTGTGCGAACCACGGCGGGGCAGGAGAAGAATGTGGCGAATCTCCTCGCTGTGAGAGTTGAAGCCAGCAAGTTGCCGATAAAGGCGGTTCTGGTGCCGGAGACGCTTAAGGGGTATGTGTTCATCGAAGCCGACGGACCCCACTTCGTTGAGAAAGCCATTGCGGGGATCAAGCACGTGAGGTCGAGGGTTCCCGGAATTGTCAGTTTCTCTGAGATTGAGAGGTACATAGTGATTAAGCCTGTCATTGAGGATTTGGGCGAAGAGGACATGGTGGAGGTTGTTGGGGGGCCTTTTAAGGGTATGAGGGCGAGAATCACACGGATAGATAGAACGAAGGAGGAGGTGACGCTGGAGTTGTTGGAGGCGACGTTCACGATGCCCATAACCGTTCATGCGGACTATGTGAAACTCGTGGAGAAGGCGAAGAGGTGAGAGTGAGATGGGTGAGAAGAAGACAATCGACGCCTTGGTGCCTGGTGGACAGGCGAGTGGTGGTCCTCCTTTGGGGCCTGCGTTGGGTCCGCTTGGCGTGAATGTGCTGGCTATCGTGAATAAGATTAACGAGGTCACGAAGAGTTTTGCTGGGATGAAGGTTCCGGTTAAGATTGTTGTGGATACGGAGACTAAGGAGTTTGAGGTTGTTGTGGGGACTCCGACGATGTCTGCGTTGATTGTGAGTGAGTTGGGGGTTGGGAAGGGTTCTGGGAATCCGAAGACTGAGAAGGTTGGGAATTTGTCTTTGGAGCAGGTTGTGCGTATCGCTGGGGTTAAGCGTCATGAGTTGTTGGCGAGGGGTCTTAGGGGTGCGGTGAAGGAGGTTTTGGGGAGCTGTGTTAGTATGGGGGTGACTGTGGAGGGCAAGGATCCGCGTGAGGTGCAGAGGGAGGTGGATGAGGGGAAGCATGACGCCTCGTTGAAGGAGAAGGAGTAGTGTGTTGTGGCTCTCACACGCGCAGGGGGTCTACCTCGGGTCTTGTATATGATCCAAATAAGGTTGTAGGGTGTTGCTATAAAGTGATAGAGGACTGGCTTTCACTCGTGGAAGGTAAGTAAGGCTCGAAGGTCTTCAACAAGAAAACCAATTAAGAAGCAATCTAGGAAAGTTTGCTAGGTTTAAGATCGCATTTTTGGACGATACATCCTTTGCATTTATTTTCCAGCCATTCTCTAACTGTTGCTGAGGTAGCATTCTGTTTGGATAGGAAGTAAGCGATTTGTTCTCCATCTATTAGTTTGATAAATTTCTCTTCAGCACAGATCTTAGCGGGGAGAGTATACGAGACTGTCGTAATAAAAACAAATGCTGCACCTGAATAATTTTCCTTAGCTTGTAATGCCCATATTTCTAACTCGTTTTTTCCTACCAATCCGGAGCCATGGAGTCTCGCTTGCGCAACTATAGAAAAATCTCGTCTCGCTATGATGTCTGCCCCGCCATCGAGGCGTCGCACTCTTATAATCTCACAGTTCATAATCTCTTTAATGAAAACGCAACACACACGTTGAAACTCAAATGGATCTAATTTCTTTATTTCTTTCTCTAATTCATCCATAACTTGCGGTCGCTGTTTTCCTAATAATTCATTACCATGAAGTCGGACTCTTGGTGGTATACCCCGAATTTCCGAATCAACGGCATGGACGTTTATGCGGTCTTTTACTTCTTCCCTGACCTCTTCTTCAGTTTCTATTGCTGTTAGTTCATCGATATCAAAATACTTTTGCAAGACCTCAATTATGGAGTCGCTCACCCAAAAGCGTTCTTTTGGAGAAAAGTCGTTTATTATATGATCCGCAAGCTTTTCCATGCTTAACGGTTTACGTTTTTCCAAGGTAAACTTTGACATCCCTTAGCCTTTTCTTGGCAGATTTAGTCAAACTTTCAAATAATTTGGCATCATCTGGGGCAAATGGCAAGGATATCCCACGTTCTAACAAAGTTATTGTCTTTCGAATTTGGTCTCTCCAATCAATTATTAAGGGTGCTTTTTCCCTTTGTTCGGCTTTAATTGCGTCGCCGAAGGACTCTTCTATGGAAAACTCCCCCTCTTCCACAAGTTTATCAATAGCTTCCGGAGTATACTTCAAAATATTCGGAAGATATCGAATGTCCGTCAGTCTCCGTATTTTTTTTCTCTCTAGGAGTTCATACAATGTTTCGCACGCATCATCGTCGGTGAATTTTCTCTTGGAGTCATCCCATCCGAGCCAATTTCTTAAACTCTTCTTTCCAAGAACTTCAGAGAAATACGAGAAAAGTTCCTTATGCTGACTTGCGTATTCGCCATAATCTTCATCCTCAACCATCTGCATATATGCACTATAAGCACGCAGTAGACGGCCCACTTCCTTTGCAGTGACCCCTCCTCCAAGAGCCCTTGATATCTCTGTAGGCTTAAGTCCTTGTTTCTCAAGCGACAGACAAGCAAGTGCACGGGCGAAAGCAGGCCACCCATGTACTGGCGACATATGACTTATTCCTTGCAGAAGAAGTCTATCTCTTTCCAGCTTCTCTGTAGTAGTGTTCACCAAAAGCAAGTCTAGCTTCATTAATTTGCTTCTTCTTTTCTCCAAAATTTCTCCAGTTACGCCCGGAGGAGCTTCTGCCATGATCCATTTTATCGCCGCCACCCGACGGTTTCCCTCTAGTACCACATATTTATCTGAGCCATGTTTGAAGTGTTTACGAACAACCAGCATCTGTATAGGCAGATAACCAGATGTAGCAATACTGGCTCTCAGGTCATCAATTCCATCTTTCTTTAAAGTAGCAAAAGTTGTCTCTTGAACGCCGTTGCCATCAATCCCTTCTTCTGGTTCAATTGTTCCCCTCACTTCAGCTAATCGTGGGTTATTTGGGTCCAAAAGAACTCGATTTAGATCTAGGGATATGGGTTTCAACCGTTCCAGTATCTCAGAAAAATCCTGTATTGACATAGTCATCACATTTTTATTATTAGGGTTCTGTTTGTAAGTTATTTGTCTTTTCCTTTTTTCTGATTTTCCCACAGTGGTTACTGATTTTGTCTTTGCACTGTCTTGGAGGGAAATTTCAAAATTCTCGAGTGCCCTTTTGTCTTTTTAGAGAAAGTGTTTAAAGGTTGAAAGAGTAAAAACTTACGCAGAGGTGAAAAATTCCAAATGCCTTCTCTTCCAAAAACTCTTCACCGTGTTGTTATAGGCGATTCTAGGAAGATGAAGGAAATCGAGAATGAAAAAGTGCACCTTGTCGTAACATCTCCACCTTATTATAATGCTCCTTTTGACTACAGGGGGTATTTCACAAAGTACAGTGAATTCTTGTCATTAATGAGAGATGTTGCAAAAGAAATAAAGAAAGTTTTACAAGATGGCCGAATTGCTTGCATAAACTGTGACGATATGCTCGTTGACGGAAAGAAATTTCCAATAATCTCAGATGTAACGAGGATTTTTGTTGAGGAAGGCTTCATTTATAGAGACTCCTTGATCTGGAGAAAACCTGATGGTTACATCCGAAAAAGTAGGCGCAGTGGGGTTGTTATTCAACATCCTTACCCAATGTACTATTACCCCGATAACATAGTTGAGACCATCCTCATTTTTCAAAACGGAGAATTTGATTATCAAAGCATTGATCCCAAGATTAGAGAGTTATCTCGCATAGACATCAACGAATATCTTGTGGATAAATGGTATCTTAACGTCTGGGAGATGACAAACGTCCTTCCTCTAGATAGAATAGAGAAGGACGTTGCTGCCTTTCCAGACGAACTTCCGTATAGACTCATTAAGTTGTTTTCTTTCGTTGGTGAAACCGTTCTCGACCCCTTTCTCGGTTCTGGAACAACTACAAAAGTTGCGAAAGAACTAGGAAGAAATAGCATCGGTTATGAAATAGAGGAGCGGTTGATTCCTGTTATAAAAGCTAAAGTTTCACAGTCACTCAAGAAAAAGTATACTAAACTCTTAGAAAATGATCTCTCATTGAAAGAAAAGGAAGAAGCTACACCGTTTGAATTGCAAATCATTATACGGGAGAGTCAAGTCAAACTTGTCCCTGAGTAAACATGACATGTTAGCGAAGGCAATGGTGAACATCCTAGCTGCCCATGGTTTTGAAGTGCAGTACAAAATTAAGGGTAAGGAAACCGAAAAAATACTCGTAGTGGGAGACTCCGGCTTAAATTACTATCCAGATATTTTAGCCACTAAGGGGTACACTACTTTGATTGGGGATATCAGAACTAGAAACCAGAGAGGAACAAAAGATAAAATTGACCGCTATGTGGTTCAGTTTCTTCAAGCGGAATTAGATGACATGACAGCTAAACTCAAAAGACCTCATGGATTAATTGTCACTGCTCATGGGTCTGACAAAGATGCAATAAGATTAGCAGATAATTTTGGTATCTACTTAGTGCATCTTCCATTAGATGTAGCTCAAGAAATAGCAAACCTAGACCCAGTCTCACAAAGGCAGAAAATCATAGAGACCGCACGCAAAAACAAAATTGAGTTTTAACCTTTTTGACAACATCTCCCTCCCTCTCGGTAGGGGGTCTCTCACACGCTCAACTAACAACATACAAACACTAAACACAAATGCAACACATGCAGACACCATTCTTACTACGCCTTCTATGACCATATTTTGCGCATTCCTCTTTTTAATTTCGTCCAGACGCTTATAATCCAAAAGTTTCAGCCCGACACCTCGGGCGATTGGAAGCCGCAGGCTAAACACCTCGACCGAAGTCTTAGCAACATTATGTCTTAACTAACAATTCAGTAACATGCAAATTAAAAATAAAGCTCAAGCGCAACACCAGCAACATCCACGGCTAAACCAACAGTCCTCACCAATCAAGCCACACCATTTATTTTATGTGCCGTAAGTCAGCGACATTCAACGCTGAGCCTGCAAGTTTTCCATCAAGGTTTGAACCTTAAACTTGGGATTTATAGACGCGACTAAGTCACTAAAATCTTTATTCTTCCTCAGGTCCTGAATGTCCTCATCTTCGGTTATCAGGACATCGCACAGGTTTATAGCCGATGAAAGAAGCAGGCAATCAATAAAGTCGCTGAGCATACCTCTAAGTTTGAAAGCAGTAAGCAAAAGAGTAGTCTCACGCATCGAAATAATCTCAACCGTGTCACTGTAAACGAGAGCCCTTATGCCCCTTGTCACTCTCTCAGCGGCAAGGGTTCCTAAAGCAACATGTTTGGCGCCCTTGGCTGCAAGTTCGAAGATGCTTATATCACTTATAGAGATTTGATGTCCTTTCTGCATCAATTTGAGCACAGCATCTTTTGGAAGATCTTTCACAGAGATACCTATTGCGGGCAAAAAATAGGTTGTGTCCAACAGCACTCTCAAGACTCAGCCTTCCGAGACAGTTCCTTTCTAAGTTTGTGAAATTCTTCACGGGATATTTCCACCGACGAGGGCTCCTTAAACACTTCTTCAAGGCTTGGTACGGGCTCAACAACAAGTCTTCCACCTTCAATTTTGTAAACAACCTTCACATGAGCACGGAGTCCTAATCTTTCTCTAATCTCCTTAGGAGGAAACAGCTCTCCCTTCGAGCCAACTCGACTTTCTTGCATTTATCAGATTCACCGAATTAAAAAGCCATTTTCGATTTAATAAACATTGTGGACGATGGCTTCACTGACCGAACCCACGAAAAAAGGCTAATTCTGAAAGAGTAAAAATAAAAGCATTAAACAAAGTCAGATATTAGGATAGGTTATGTTATTGTTACTTCTTTTTTGGCTAAGCCCTGAACCATCAACGGTATTATCTTGCTTGCATTCAGTATCTCCATAAAGAGCGGTTTCCCATCCTCGTCAAAATGAACTACTATGTCGCCTACCTCTTCCGCATACGCAAGCTTGCCCTTCTCGGCAACCACAACAGTGAGAACGTCCGCTTCAGCATCATACTTTACCTTATACGCCATACTGCTTCCACCTCACAGGATAAGAATGAGCCCACTAATGATATATTTACTTGTGTTCGTGTGTTAGTGCGTTTATTACCGTCATATTGACTGTCTTGCCCTTCTGATCCAAACCCAGTACGATTTCACCGTGCTTGTCCACAATCTCGCTGTCAACACTCTTCGAAGGATACTCAAAATGTACATAAAGAGTGTCAGCTTCGTCATCATAATGGAACATTACAATCTTCGAAGGCAAATCTAGGTCATAATGCTTAGCAATTCGGCTAACCACACCCGCAACATCAACTGCTAAACTCACAGTCTTCGCCAAAGACGATACATCCTTCTTAACTTATGTTACTTAGTGTATGAAACTTTTATAATGTTCCGTAGTTTACATATATTGGAAGGCTCCTAACTATGAAAACAATCACAATCGAAAACAAGACCGCCAAAGAGCTACGCTCCCACCTACTCAAAGAACTCGCCCTCTTCGAAGGAATAGAAAAACGCTTCCAAAGAAAATACAAGATGTCACTAACCCAAATCGAAGAAAAAATAAAAACCGAGGGCGTCTCCACGGAAAAACACGAGATATGGGAAGACTCTATCGAATGGAGAAACGCAATCGAAGAGGCGACTAAACTCAGAACGATACTGGCGGGATTCACCATCAAATGAGCCTTCCAACACTTTTAGAGAACTCGAAAAGGAAGTATTCTCCATCTTTCATAAAGGAAATGAAGAGCACAGAGTTATTCAGTTCGCAAGTGGAACACGCCTGACTCGATTTTGAACAAAACACCCTAAACTCGAAGTGGGAAACGCTGTAATTGCCCAATAAGTGCCCATTAAATCACCTTTAAGTATGTTATAAATCACCCTAAACCCAACCCAAACACAACCCAAAACAACAACCAAACAAAAAACAAAACCCAAAACACAAACAGAATCTTAGCCTTCCCCACACAAAAATTTTTTCACACACCCATACTAATAGATGTCTTCAACTCCTAAATCTTTTTATAACTCACCCCACATCCTTCAATGCCACGAGGCTCCAACAATGCCCCTAGACACCAAAACCATCCTCCAAACCATCAAAGAAGCTAGAGAAAAATCCAAGAAAAGAAACTTCACCCAATCCATCGAACTCATCATAAACCTACAAGACATAGACCCCAAAAAACCCGAAGGAAAAATCCAAGAAGTAATAGAACTGCCACACGGAATCGGAAAAGGAAACAAGATATGCGTGATCGCCTCGGGTGAACTAGCCCTAAAGGCTAAGAAAGCAGGAGCAGACCTAGTCATCGAGAGAAACGAACTCGAAGCCCTAACAGGCGACAAGAAAAAACAAAAAGAACTCTCAACCACATACGACTCCTTCATCGCAGAAGCCCCCCTAATGCCCATAGTAGGAAGAGTCTTAGGCGCAACCCTAGGACCAAAAGGAAAAATGCCCACTCCAGTCCCCCCAACAGCCAACATAACAGAACTCATCGAAAAAAACAGAAAAACAATAGCCGTAAGATTACGAGGACAACCAGTTCTCCACTGCCTCGTCGGAACAGAAAACATGCCCGACGAACAAATCTCCGAAAACATTCAAACAGTCGTCAGAAGAATCGAAGGAAAACTCAAGAAAGGGATCAAAAACATCAAGTCGATTAACCTGAAAACCGCGATGGGTCCACCAATCAAAATAACCCCGTAGGGAAAAATCCGATGTCACGCCAAATAGCACTGGAAAAAACAGAAGAAGTCGAGGAAATAAGAAACCTTCTGCAACAATATAGAGCCCTGGGAGTCGCAGGTCTCGAAAAGGTGAGGGCTAGTCAACTTCAAGAACTGAAAAGAAAACTAGAAAACAATGCTTATCTTCGTGTCGTCAAGAACACTCTGATAAGAAGGGCGATAAGCCAGTGCAAGGACAAACCAGAACTCGAAAAACTCGATGCTCACCTCAGCGGCTCAAACGTATTTCTGTTCACCAACCTAAACCCATTCAAACTCACGCTACTCCTCAAAAAGAGCAGAGTCAAAGCCATCGCGAGGACAGGAGACGTAGCCTCAGAAGACGTTATAGTTCCAGCAGGAAACACAGGATTGCCCCCAGGCCCAGTAATCAGCCTACTAACTGCCGTTGGTCTGCCCTCCAGAATAGAGGCTGGAAGCGTCTGGGTATCACGAGACACCCTAGTAGCCAAGAAAGGAGACGCAATAGACACCAGATTGGCTGGTGTGCTGTCGAAACTCGGCATAAAGGCGGTCGAAATCGGGCTCAGTCTGAGGACCGTGTACGATGATGGATTAATCATAACGGAGGACCAGTTGCAACTGGACTTGGAAGGAACACAAAAAGAGTTCGTACAAGCCCACACAAGCGCCCTCAACCTCTCTATAAACGCCCCATATCCTCTTCCAGAAAACATCGTTTTCCTTCTACGGAAAGCCCACCACGAAGCCTATTCGCTGGCTTTGAGTGAAGCCATTCCAAACAATGAAACAGTAGTTGATCTTATTAGACAAGCCCATCTCGCAGCGTCAAGTTTATCCATGAAACTAAAAAGAAACAGTTAGATCCACGCAAACTCTGAATCTGAATTAAAAATAAATTGCCAATTCATATACTGATTCCACAAGTGTTTTTAGCCTTTTAGACAGAAAATTTAGAAGCAAAAATTCAACGCTCACACATCAAGCCTATAAAAGGAAGTCGATATGGGTTTGGCTAAATCTGCTGTCGAGTCATCATCCAAAATCATTGTAGACTTAGTCGAGCAAGCGCCAATACTGGTTTTGCACGTAGACGACGATCTTCCATTCTCAAAGGTCATGAAACAATGCTTAGAAATGAGAGGGTTTAAGGTTGAAACTGCCTCCTCTGTTGAAGAAGCCACGGAAACAATGAAGAAGAAAAAATTCGATGTGATCATTTCTGACTACGTGATGCCAGGAAAAGACGGCTTGCATTTCCTCAAAGAACTGAGAGACAAAGGCGACAACACCCCATTCATCATATTCACCGGGAAAGGTAGACAAGAAGTAGCGATAAAAGCACTGAACCTCGGTGCGGATCGTTACTTCAACAAAACTGGCGGTCCAGAAACAGTTTACGGCGAATTGGTAAATGGCATATGCCAAGTCGTGGAAAGAAAAAGGGCAGAGGAAGATCTAAGGGAAAATAAAAACTACTTAGAAACAATATTGGATTCCATCTTCTCAGGGGTTGTAGTCATAGACGAGAAGACACATGAGATCGTGGATGCAAACCCAAAAGCACTGGAAACAATAGGTGCTTCGAGAAAGCAAGTCATCGGAAAGATATGTCACAACTTTATCTGTCCAGCTGAAAAAGGTAGATGTCCAATCAATGACCTGGGACAGACTGTAGACAAATCAGAACGTGTGCTATTGACGGCCAATGAGGAGAAAATTCCTATTCTCAAGACCGTTACAACAACAAGATGGAGAGGTCACAAGTACCTAATAGAGAGCTTCATCGACATCACCGAACACAAGAAAATCGAGAATGCACTGGAGAAATCTGAGGAAGGTTTTAGGACCCTGATTGAGGAAGCTCCAATCGCCATATGCAATGCCGATCTCAGGGGAAAAATCACTTACGTCAACAAGAGATTCGAAGAAGCCACAGGCTATTCGCGTGAGGAACTCGTTGGCAAGAACGGTTTTAAGCTTGGTATTATGTCCGAAGAAGCATTGCGGTTATTCAAGAAACGGATGAAGGAGAGAGTAATGGGGAAACCCAGTCGCATTCTGGAGGGGCAGTTCAAGCGCAAAGACGGAGAGTGGATATGGGCGGAAGTAGAAACCAGAGTAATCAAGAAATTTGGGGTTCCAGTCGGCTTCCAACTTGCTGCAAGAGATATTACGGAACGAAAGAAAGCGGAAGAAGAAAGGAAACGTTATGAGGAAAGTCTTTCTGCGTTGAACATCTATAGTCGGAACTTAAACACAGCAAAGAGTATGGAGGAGATATATCGGCTAACTTTAGATGCCATGCAAACAGTACTAGGATTTGAGTACGCAGACTTCATGATGATTAACAAGAGCGTGCTTTGTATCGTGGATCAACGTGGATATCCAAAACCCTTTCCACTTGAACTGCCACTGGATGGCAGCAAAAGGGGCATAACTATTAAGGTAGTGAAAACTGGCAATTCTGTTCTAGTTCCAGATGTAAGAAAGGATGAAGACTTCGTCGAAGGCCTGCCCAGTATATATTCCGAGCTCGCCGTACCGATCAAAGTTGGGCAAAAAATCTTTGGGGTACTAAATGTAGAAAGTAAAAGATTAGATGCTTTTGACGCAAAAGATCAAGAGCTGCTTGAAATCTTGGCGTCACACGCTGCGACTGCAATAAGCAACTTGGAGTATGCTAAAAACTTAGAGGCCTACGCGCAAGAGATTCAAAAGAGCCAAGAGAAGTTTAAAGCGTTATTCATAGATAATCCCGATGCAGCTGTTTATGTGGATCAAGATTTTCACATTTTGGATGTTAACCCACACTTCACCGAGCTTTTCGGATACTCTTTGGACGAAATCAAAGGTAAACACATCAATGATGTGGTGGTGCCAGAAGACAAGATGAAAGAGGCAGAAATGTTGGATGAAAAAGCTTTCGAAGGATGCTTTTATTATGAGACTGTTAGAAGGAGGAAGGACGGGTCTCTTGTTCCAGTGTCTATAGCTGTTGCCGCGATTCGGGTTGAAGGCAAAGGTGTAGGCAGTGTAGGGTTGTACAGAGATATCACGGGGCGAAAACAAATGGAGAAAAAACTGGAGGAGTATTCTCAGCATCTAGAGGAACTTGTTGAGAAACGAACTAGAGAGTTGAAAGAGACGCAAGAACGACTTCTTAAGGCTGAGAGACTCGCTGTCATCGGACAAGTAGCTGCTATGGTTGGCCATGACCTGCGCAACCCATTGACAGGAATCGCCTGCGCTACATATTACTTGAAAATGAAGTTGGGTTCAGAAGTTGATGAGAAAACAAAGGAAATGCTGGAGCTTATTGACAAAGACATAGAACACTCGAACAACATTCTAACCGATCTTTTAGAATACTCCAAAGATGTACATTTGGAGATTGTAGAAACCAACGTAAAATCAATCGTGAGTGAAGCATTATCCTTGGTTAGATTTCCCAAAAACATTCAAGTGTTAGATTCAAGCCAGAGCGAACCAAAAATAAAGGTTGACTTGGAGAAGCTGAAAAGAGTCTTCGTCAACATCATTAAAAACGCTGTTGACGCCATGCCTGAAGGCGGTACATTAACAATTACAAGCAGAGAATCAAATGATGGTTTGGAGATAGCCTTCACTGACACCGGATTGGGCATACCAAAGGATGTCATAGGGAAACTTGGGACACCATTTTTTTCAACAAAGGCAAGAGGAATGGGATTAGGGCTGTCCATCTGTAGGCGCTTCGTAGAAGCCCATGGAGGTAACATTTCTGTGGAAAGCACAGTTGGCAAAGGAACCACATTTACAGTAACCATTCCAATCGAACCCAAAATAGAGGGGGTGAAAACGCTTGACTGAACGTGTCAGAATCCTCGTTGTTGACGACGACGAAAGCATAAGGAAAACTCTGGCAGCTGTACTGGAAGACCAAGGATACGTTGTTGATACAGTCGAAAACGGGAGAGAAGCAATTGAAAAATCTAATACCAAATTCTTCAACCTTGCACTGGTGGACATTCGCCTACCCGACATTGAAGGAACAAGATTGTTGACAGCAATGAAAGAGACTATTCCACCAATGGTCAAAATAATCATAACCGGCTATCCATCACTGCAAAACGCCATGGAAGCCGTGAACAAGGGCGCAGATGCCTACGTTCTTAAACCCTTAAACATAGACAATGTTCTTAGCACAATCAAAGAACATTTGAAAAAGCAACAAGAAGCAAAAATATACAGCGAAGAAAAAGTCACTGAATTCATAGAAACGCGAGCCAAAGAATTAGAGGCAACATCCCATAAAAAAGCGCCATAGTGCACCTTTCTTCAATTAATTTCTTTTTAACCGTGACTATAAATATTCATTAACCATTGGTAAATCACACATTCGTGTAGAAACAATAAGCTTTTATTAAATAGTGTTTACTTAACGGGAGTGCTAAGATGTCGAGTTTAAGTCCGATAGAGAAAGGTTGAAAAGGCGGATTGCAAAAAGAAAGGGAAGGTGAAAGAATAATGGAATACGTGTACGCTGCGATGCTTCTCCACAGGGCTGGAAAACCCATCGACGAGAAAAACCTGACTGACGTGTTGAATGCTGCGGGCATCAACGCAGACCCCATCAGAGTGAAGGCTTTAGTCGCATCCCTCAGCGAGGTCAACATTGATGAGGCGATAAAGTCCTCTCCAACTATGATGCCTATGGCGGTTGCGCCAACTGCTGCTGCTCCAACGTCGGCGCCAACTCCAGCGAAACCAGCAGAAGAAAAGAAGAAGAAGGAAGAAGAGGAGAAGAAGAAGGAAGAGGCAGCACTAGAAGGTCTTGGAGCACTATTCGGATAGTCATTCATCTCCACGCATCAGTTTTCCAACAGAATACTATCGTAAAATAGAATGTAGTTAACTTAGTTGTCTTTGAATGTAGAGTTTGGTTTAAGAGATCGAACGCTTTGTATGCGCACATACACTTTTTAAGATTGGCAGTGGAATAGATAGATGCGAGTAGAGGCTGGCAGAGAGGAGATTCATTGTCATCTCTTAAGCATTTGCAGAATGGCAGATACGCCATCTTGAAAAAGCTTGGTGAAGGCGGAAAAGGCACTGTTTACAAGGCTAGAGACACTGTTTTGGACCGTGTCGTTGCGATTAAAATGCTTAAGAGTGAGGTTTTGAGCGAGGAGGCGTATCCACGCTTTATACGTGAAGCCCAAGCCGTGGGGAAACTTAACCATCCAAACATTGTTTCCATACACGACATCGGCAAAGAGGACGAGAAACGATTTTTCGTTCTCGAATTCGTTGACGGAATGAGTCTGCGAGGTCTAATGGCAACATATCCAGAAGGCAAGTGTGACATTCAAACAGTCTTAAGAGTTGGCATGGATGTCTGCAGTGCTCTTCAGTACGCTCACTCTCAAGGTGTTCTGCATCGGGACATCAAACCAGAGAATATCTTGATCACTCAGGAGGGCACTGCGAAACTGATGGATTTTGGTTTAGCTAAGATGCTCGGTCAACCCAGCATCACGCAAGAAGGAATGATAGTGGGAACGGTTGCTTACGTGGCTCCTGAGATAGCGTTGGGAAAAGGCGCCGACGCAAGATCAGACTTATACTCCTTTGGAGCAGTCCTTTACGAGGCTGTGACCGGAAGACCGCCCTTCGTAGGCGAAGACCCCGTGAAAGTCATCTTCAGCCACATCCACGACTATCCTGTTTCGCCTAGTAGGCTAAATCCAAAGGTTCCTCAGGCTTTGGCTGAGTGTATCCTACGGCTTTTGGAAAAAGAGCCTGAGAAGAGGTATCAGACCGCGGCAGATTTTCTTAGGGTGTTAAGGGAGATTGCCGAGGGATATTTGAGAGAGGTTCTTGTGCCTTCGCTCAAGCCGGTGGTTGTTGTTCCGAGTCCTCGTCCTGTTGCGGCAAGGGAGGTTCAACTCATCGATAGGGTTGAGGAGATGAGCCTTCTCAGAGAGGCTGTGGACAGGGCGGTTCGTGGCGAAGGCGGAGTTGTCTTTCTGTACGGAGAGGCGGGAATCGGTAAGACGAGACTGGCTAGAGAGTTAGGTGCATACGCACGTTTGCGTGGCATGCAGGTTTTGTCTGGAAGATGCCCAGCTCTATTCAGAATGGATGGTGTTCCGCCTTACGTCCTCTGGAGCGAGGTGATTAAAGACTATTTGCAAGCCTGCACTCCTGAGCAATTGTATAAGGTGATTGGTTTCTATCCAAGCGAAGTCTCTAGGCTGGTTCCTGAAATTAAGCAGAAGCTTGGCACGATTGTGCCGTCGTTACCGATAGGTCCTGAGAACGAGCGTAACCGTCTCTTTGAGGCTGTCTCGCAGTTTGTCACCAACATTTCTAAGGAGGCGCCGTTGCTGGTTGTTCTTGATGATTTGCAGTGGACTGATCAGTCTTCGCTTTTGTTGTTGCATTATTTGGCGCGTGGCGCCAGCAGCGAGTCTCTGCTTCTTTTGGGTGCTTATCGGGATACCGACATTGATGAGAGGCATCCATTGTCTCCAGTCCTGACAGAACTGAATAGGGAACGGTTGCTTGAGCCAGTTCCGTTAAAACGCATGTCCTTCGATAACGTTTCAGAGATGATTAAGCAGATTTTGGAGCAGGATGAGGTGCCAAGAGAGTTTTGTGAACTGGTCTATGAGAAGACGAGGGGCAACCCGTTCTTTGCTGAAGAGGTGATGAAGTCTCTGAAGGAAGAGGGAGTCATCTACCGCGAAGAGAACAGATGGAGGATTAAGGAAGTTTCTGGGCTCAAGTTTCCGAAGACCGTCAAGAGCGTCATAAAGAACAGAGTAGGGCGGTTGGATGAGGAATGTCAAAACGTGTTGACTATGGCTTCTTTTGTTGGGAAGGATTTCGCTTTTGAAGCGCTACGCGAAGTCACTGGCATTGAAGAGGATAAGCTGCTTGAGTTGATGGAGAGAATCCTCAAGACTGGACTGGTTGATGAGAGGGTTATCCGTGGAGAAGGCGTGTACTCCTTTGCTGATGTTATAGTGAGGGATGTTGTGCATGAGGAAGTCAGCCTTCTCAGACACATGAAACTTCATGGTGTTGTGGGGGCTGCCTTAGAGAAGGCGTACGCCAAAAAGATTGATGAACACCTAGGCGAATTAGCCTATCACTTTCTGGAAGGCGGTGACAAAGAAAAGGCGCTTGATTACTTTTTGAAGGCTGGGGAGAAGGCGAGGAACATATATGCCTATGATGAGGCTTTCTCCTATCTTCATCACGCTCTTGAACTTCTCGAAGAGAAAGAGGGTAATCTGGAAGAGAAGGCTCGTATAACCCAACGGCTCGGCGAGCTCAAACTGTGGATGGGGCAATTTGACGCCTGCATGGAATACTTGAACAAATCGTTAACACTCTGGAATCAGATTGGAGACAAGAAAAACATCGCAAGTCTTCATACCCAAATGGCATTCTGGTTGTGGATAGCCGGTGGTGACCGAGAGAAAGCTTCTGAGCATCATCGTGTGGCTTTAGAGATACTTGAGAAGGAGCCTGAAAGCGTTGAATTAGCCAGTTTGTATGAAGATATTGGGCACATGCTCTGGCGAACCGGCCAGTCCACTGCTGAGGCCTTGCCTTGGGCACAGAAGGCTTTTGAACTCGCAGAGAGATTAGGCGCTCCCGAGGTTCTTGCACCCTGCTATAACGATCTCGGAACGTTGAGTATGAAGTTAGGAGAATACGAAAAGGCGTCAAGATACTACGAGCAAGGACTGAAAATATTTCTCGAAAATCAGAATGCACTGGTCTGGGCTGTCACCTTCTACAACAACCTTTCCCAACTCTACTGGGTTACAGGAGAATTTCAAAAGATGTTTGAAACCGCCCAGAAAGGGTCAGAATTCGTAAAAAAAGTCGGTTCCTTGTACGGCTTAACCTGGCTGAATTCCGTGCTAGCGACATCCTATATGCTTATGGGAGAGACGCAGAAAGCCGTTTCCATCTACGAAGACATTCTGGCACTAGCAAAGAGACTCAAACACCAGGTTCAAATCTCAGGCGCAAATAGTGGTCTCGGATGGTGTTATCAGATTTTAGGAGAATGGGACAAAAGCCTTCAATATCTTATGGAAGCCCGTGACATCGCGAAAAAGATTGGAGAATACCAATTTACTGCAGGTGCTACTTTATCTCTAGGAGAATTGTTTATGGAAATGGAAGATTATGGGGAGGCTGAGAAATACCTAAAAGAAGTCAACAGCATGTATGAAACCGCAGGAGAAACAGCCACTCAGCTTTCCGATGTATTTCCAGCTCTTTCAAAACTATATCTGAAAAAGGGTGAAATTGAAAAAGCTGAAGAACTGATTGAGAAAACCTACGAACACGCAACTAGGACAAAAAACAGACTTGTTATTCCTTACGCCGAAATGTTGAAGGCGATGCTTTTCAGAGAACAGAAAAACTGGGAACAATCTGTACAACACTTTGAAAAGAGTCTTGAAGGGTACAAGTCCCTGAACGCCCAGAAATGGTACGTCGCCCAGTTCGCTGAACTCCTGTACGAATACGGCGTAATGCACCTAGACAGAAACCAAGAGGGCGACAAAGAAAAAGCCTACTCCCTTCTAAACCAAGCCTTAGCAATCTATCAAAGAATAGACGCAAAAAAGAAGATAGAAAAGATAATAGCGAAAAAGAAACTCCTCACAGCCTAAATCCTGGAAGCCATAAACCTATCTAGGCTCGGTTGCTTCCTCTTAATCGTCTCCACTTGAATCTTTTCACCCATTCTTACCCGCATCTCATCCTTCGCCGCTATGGTTGGAACCCCAGTCTTCTCCTCAACCAACCTCGCCTCATCATCGGGACCTCTAAAAATCATCTGCATCCCGAAATCCGTCAGAACAGCCATCTCAGGCTTAACTTTTTCCACAACTCTTATTGCGTCGTCGGTTGTCATGTGACCCTTCCAAGGTGTTCCAGAAGGTCGCAAAACACAGAGGACCAGAAGCCTAACGCCCTCATAGATTTTCCCCATTCCCTCAAAATACTCGGTGTCAGAAGTGTAGACGAAGTCGCCCAAATCTGGAGTCTCAAACCTGAAACCCACAGTGTCGGGGTCAGAATGCTTAGCCCTACAGACAACAACCTTAATGTCGCCTATGTCAAATTCCACTCCAGACTTCGCCTCAATCAACCGTTCAACCAACCCCTGATGATACCTCGACACCGCCATCTCACAAACTTCGTTTCCAAACAGAACACTGTGGGCAGCAGCCAACGTTCCCCTCTTCTTTGTTGTGCCGTGAGTCATAGCCTCAACCAAGACCTCGCCGTCCGTGTAATGGTCTGGATGACTGTGCGAAACCAATAGGGCAGAAATCTTCTGAGGGTCCAAGTTCATGTTCAAAGAGTAAACGAGGGCTCCTGGTCCAGGGTCCAAGTGAGCGTTGACGCCTTTAGAAAGAATGCGAATTCCCCCAGTCCTTCTTTTTTGGGTTATAGTTGCGAATCTTCCGCCACCAGTTCCCAAGAAGACCAGTTCGATTTCAGGCAACGGCTTCCTTCACTCCCAGTCCGCCCCACACAGGAATATCAGCTAATCTTGGTTTGTCTGGTATTTCAAGGTTAGCAGAATCCTGAGTGAATCTTATTATGTGTTGGGCATAACACTATAGAGGAGGCGCCTCTGTGAAGGTTGTGATTCGCGTCGGTGGATCTGTGGTGGCTTCTCCACCAAACCCCAAACTGATGGGTCAGTATGTTGATTTGTTGAAGGAACTGAAGGGGCAAGGGCACCAAGTTGTGGCGGTGGTTGGAGGAGGAGCCTTAGCCCGCGACTTCATAAAGAACGCCAAAGACATGGGCTTGGCTGAGCCCGCCCAAGACTGGGTTGCGATCTTCGTCTCACGCCTATTTGCCCTCTTATTTGTTATGCGGTTAGGCGACTCAGGCTGTGGCACGGTTCCAGTCTCCATCGAAGAGGCTGTAGACTGCTTCAAACGTGGCAAAATCGTGGTTATGGGCGGTCTGAAACCCGGAATGACTACTGACGCGGTAGCAGCCATGGTGACTGAGAAATTAAAGGCTAGTTTGCTGATAAAGGCTACAGATCAGGAAGGCGTTTATACCAAGGATCCTGATAAGTTTCCAGAAGCAAAGAAAATCGATGAAATAAGTTTCGAGGACCTGTTCACTCTACTTGAAGAAGACAAGCATAAGGCTGGAATACAGCAGATACTCGATCCAGTGGCGGTTCAGGTTCTTCAAAAAAGCAGAGTCAAAACGGTTGTGGTTAACGGGTTTAAGCCCAAAAACATATTGTTGGTTATGAAAGGAGAACAAATCGGAACGACGATTGGTTAGGTAAGGTTCATCATTCTTTGTCAGCGTGTTGGTTTGTTTTCACTTACTCTCACTATGTCTTCTAGTTGTGGAGTCGACACCTCAAAGAGAATCGAGTCCTTTTTGCCAATGATTCTATGAACAGTCTTGGGAAGTAAGGTTATGTCGTTTCCTTCTTTCAATGTGACTATTCTATCGCTTAAGATAATGTCGACTTGTCCCTTAAAGCAGTAAATTGTTTCCTTCTTATCCTTGTGAAAATGTTGCGAAGTGTCGTGGTTCTCCTTTATGATCAGGATTTTTCCGCCGTACTCCTTCTCTTGGGCTATCCAGAGTTCCTTGCCCCAGTTCTTCAATATCTCCTTCAACTTCAGCCTCCAGTCTATTCTTGCAATAAATTATGTATGTCGTATCTTAAAAAGAGGAGTGTTAAGGAACTGTGCGACTAGAGAAATTTACAAACAGAAGACCGTCTCTCCGAACTTCCCTTCTTCGATTCCATCAGCGTGATCAACGTGTGTACACAGGGCAGAAGATTGGCACAGTCGAGACATTCATCTGGGATCACGGTGTTCTTCCACACAGCCTCCCCAGAGCCAGCCTCTTCGGAGCGTTCGAGATTTCTCTCGGGGTTGTCTCTGAACATAGTGGGTTTCATCTCCTCTCTGAAGGCTGCGACCAAGTCTTTTTCGTCCATGTCCATTTTGGACAGGCAGTATGGACAAGCGTAGTAGGTTTCTGAAGAGTCTCCGCTCTGGTTGGTTAACACGAGTGGGTGTGAGAAGGGGTGGCTGCATTGAGTGCATAAGTGTTTGCTCATTTGTTGTTTCTCCAGCGCGTGTTAACATATATTAAATATTACTATATGATATACTTTTATTCCGAAACCAAAATATATCGAAAAAAGAAACGTCTTCGTGGTTTGGCTTATTCGCATAGTTTCTTTATAGTTTCTCTTATGATCGAGACAGACCCTGCAAAGCGTTTCTTTGTTTCAGGCGTCAACTCGAGCTTCAAGATTCTTTCGACACCGTTTCTTCCAAGGATGACCGGCACACCGATTGAGATGTCGGAAAATCCGTACTCGCCTCGTAGATACGTGGAAACACCCATCACCCTGTTCCTTCCCCTGAGAATGGCGTCGGTCATAACCGCAATGACAACCGCTGGCGCGTGAATTGTTGATCCCTTCAGTTTGATAACATCAGAACCAGAAGTTATCGTCAAGTTCATTATCTTGTCGATATGCTCTTTTTTGATCAATTTCGTTATTGGTATCCCTGAGACAGAAGCGTATTCCACGAGAGGAACCATGGAATCTCCGTGTTCTCCTATGACCAAAGCACGGACGTCCTCTCTCGAAACATTTAATTCCATTGCGATGTAAGATCTGAAGCGCATGGTGTCGAGGATGTTCCCCATCCCAAAAACCCGGTTTCTCTCGAAGCCCGATTCCTTGTAAGCTATGTACGTCATGATGTCTACTGGATTTGTGATGAGCATGAGTTTGCAGTTGGGGGCGTACCTCACAACCTCCTTCACTATGGATTTGACTATCTTGGCGTTTTTGTTCATGAGGTCGATTCTCGTCATTCCCGGTTTTCTTGCCTCGCCTGCCGCCACGACCACTATTTCTGAGCCTTCCATCTCGCTGAAGTCGTTTGTTCCTCTGATTTTTCCGTCGAACTCTATGGCGGGCGCGGCTTGCATCATGTCGAGTGCTTCGCCCTTAGCCAAATCTTCCATGATGTCTATTAGGACGACGTCGCTGACTCTGTACCTTAGGATGTTGAATGCTGCTGCGCTTCCTACTTTTCCTGCGCCGACTATTGTGATCATAGTGATCCTGTGTGAAGTTCTCTTATTTTTAGTTCGAGGCTGACCATGTCGCCCTTTTTGAAGCCCATTTTGTTGAAGAATCTGAGGAGGTTCCAGTCGTTCCATCTAACCAGTGTGTAGACAACGTTTACGCCCTCTATCTGGGTTTCTTTTGCTTCTGGCTGAGCCTCCTTTCCAGTGCGTTTGAAGTTTTCGATTAGTTTTTTGAAGAGGGTTTTCCCTACGCCTTGGTTTTGGTAGTCTGGGTCTACGCCTATCGTGTCGATCCATCCAACGGTGTCTGGCACTCCGAATTCCCATCCGCTCACATAGCCTAATATGAAGCCCACGACCTTGCCGTTTACTTCTGCGACTAATGCGGGTCTCGGATAAATGTCGGCGTAGCCGATTTTTCTTCTCCAGTACTCACGTCTCGCTTTTCCGAGGATTTTTCTGTCGATCTCCACCACGGCGTCTAAATCGTTTTCTGTGAGTGCACGAATCTTTAATCCAGCTTTCATGGATGATACCTCTTGTTATCTAGAATCTGTTAGGTTTAAAATATATTTGTGGTTTGTTAGTGAGTGAGGGACGGAGACATGGAGAGATACGGACACAGAGAGACGGGTATGCCTAGGTGGAGTGGTTCTAGTCAGTGGCAAATGAGTAAGGCTGTTGGAAGGGGGGAATCAATAAAAGATTCACGTATCGAGCGTTTTCAGCGTTGGAAAAGATGATAGAAACAAGAAGGGACTATATCATCAGGAGTTCTGTGGGCTTTAGTTGCTTTGTTACGGGGTCCACTTGATAGCCCAGTGCCTCTAGGGCTGTGGCTCCTAGGACTGGTGTGTCCTTTTCTTCGGCGAATATCACTGTGATTCCAGCGTATACTTTCTTGTAGTTGATTAGTGTGGCTCCTATCTTCCTCTCCACGATTTGTCCCCCAAACGCACGCAATGTGCGCTTGCCGACTGGTTTGATTTGGAGTTCCTCGAGGATTTTGCGAGGAACAGCGGTCAAAATGGCTCCAGTATCGACTAGAAGTTCTACTTCACGCTTCTTTTCCTTGAGGGCTGGGTTAGACAGATTAACCTTGACGTATGTGAAGCCCATATGATATCCACTGCTTGATGCGTTTCCTTCAATCATAAACAAGTGGCTTATATCAAATAAGCATTGTCATTTGGAAAGAATTAAATGAAGCGGAGCTATGAAGATTGAAAGGGGAAGCAGCGGTCGCCAAGCCAGGTCAAAGGCGAAGAAAGTCTGAGAGTATATATCTCTGAGTTTCGACATGTCATGACAAGTCGCTGTTTGTAATTATTAATTCGTCAAGGTAATCTCTTTCGAGCATTGGGACAAAAAGAGGGTCTACATACATTCTGATTTTCAATTGCTTTATTTGGAAATTCTTTCGTAAGACATAATTTTCGAAAAAAGTTTCCTTCCCAGCAGAAATAGGTGCTCCCACACGAGAAGACTTGCCAACTCGAAATTCCAAATGGAAAACTTCCTCTAACCTTCCCTGCAAAATACCTGTATCTAAAGATGGGTCACGATGTAAAATTCCATAAAGGTCGTAGCTTATGGAAGACAGATACGTACCCTTATCAGGGACCCATATCAGAAATTCCCTTTCACCGTCTGTGCATACTAAAAGTGTATCTATAAACCCATTAGTGACCGTTCCATCGAAACGAACTGCAACTGTAAGTACGTCTTCCGCTGTGAAACTTTTTTGGATTTCTTTCTCCTCAAGCTTCTTTTCAATCCAATGCAACTTACCAAAGCAAGGTCTAGGAGTCGAAAGTTCAAGATACTCCCGAAGAAGTTTCATGATAACAAAAACATATGGGCCTAAAAGACAAACTCCCACTATGAATAGCCAATTTGCTATCGCGTCTAACACAGTGATGTCAAGTTGCAAACTAGGATATACAATCAAGCCATGTTGGGTTGAATAAGAAATCAAGAAACTTAATAGAAAGAGTGCGAAAGGCGGCAGGCCCATGAAGTTCTCGTAACTTTTTGGTCTTAATATTCTTGTCTTTTTATGTTCACTTCTCAACCTTTGGAGGGATTGTTGGAGTAGTCTATAAGTCGTTGTTTGCAACTCTCGACTTTCAAGTCTGGCCCCAAGCGCTGATATCTGTTGACTAAGAATAGACCTTTTTTCGAGTTTTCGTTCGTTGAATCTGGAGAGAACAAGAGAGTTCACTATGCTTATGGTTGCTATGGTGATACTTACGAAGGTTGCCATAACATTCACAGATGGAGGCATGTGTTTTTATTATTTGCAAATGTCTTTTAAGTTTATGGAGAACTGTGGCTTCAAAAAAGAATTAATAAGACTGAACCACTAATCAGCCTCGATGAACTTCCTCAAAAGTTCTAAATCCTCTAAGAGCTTTGGGAGAAATTTTTTACTTCGATATCTGAGCATTTCGTGGAATTTTCCTTTTGTTTTTTCGCCTTTGAGCCATTTTTGGATGTGTTGGTGTTCTCGGTCTGTTAGTATTTTTTGTCGCATGGTTCTACTGTTATAGTAGAAAGTTTAATAAAGGTTGCACTACTATAGTAGTAGAGGAAATCAAAATGCGAACTAAACCCAAGCCCAGAGGCGTCATTTACCACCAACCAAGGAAAGAACTTGACGAAGAAGTGGCTCTTTTGCTGGGTCTTCATGTGGCGATGGCTGGCTTTCTGACAAATGGGGCATTACATGCGAGCCTAAAGACAAGGCAATGATCATTAAAGTTACCCAACTTGTTAGAGACGTTTTGGGTGTTGAACCGATAAAGCCCTGCCAATGTGCAGCGGGAAAAGCGATCATGATTAGGAGTGGGCAAAAACAAGCCTTAGATTTCTTTAGGAATTATGGTCTTCCGCAAGGCAGAAAAGCAGGGAAAGTTCGCGTTCCTCAGCGGATTCTTGAATCAAATAACGACGCTTTAATCAAAGCTTTCTTGTGTGGTTTGTTTAGCACAGATGGTTGTTTCAGCTTTCAAATTGAGAAGAGTCCTCGTGTTGAGATTCAAGTTAAGAGCGAGAAACTGAGAGACGATTTTCTTGACTTGGTTGGTCGGCTTGGTTTCTCTTTTCGTTCCTATGCTTATCTTCCGCCCAGAGGCAAGAATAAGGCTCCTCTTCAAGTTGCATACACAACGCAGACGAAGCAGGTGGTTAGATGGATGGAAGAGATAGGCTCGATCAAAGACTCACATATGGAGCAGTATCAGCGTTGGAAAAAGATAATAGAAACCAAGAGAAGTTAGAGAAAATGGCTCTGCCAGAACGTAGAGTGCAGGGGTGGCAGAGCATGGTCAAACCCACATAGCGCAATAGGGACTAAATGCGTGGCTGAACTCTTGATTGCCAGAATTTGAATTTTTTAATATGAGCGTCGCAAAGAGTGCCTATGGTTGTCATCCATTTCAACACATCTTTTCTTGAAGTAAGGTTTGCGTTAAAGAAGGCTCCTGTTGATTTGGTTGTAAAGCCCTTCTTTACTCTTATAGCGTCAGATTTGTTGAACGAAAAGCCGACCTTGGCAGCCAATTCGACAAATTGATCTCTTAGCAATTTGCTCCTAACCATCAAATCTATACGAGGAGAATTGTCTCTTTTCTGGAAGCTGAAACTTCCGTCAGAGCTGAATAAGCCTCTTAAGAATGCCTCAATAATTTTCAAATCGTTTGTGCAGACTATTTGGTTGGGCACTTTAACGATGTAAGCTTTTTTTCCTTCAATAAAGCCATACTTTCGGAAAAATCTAACTGTCTGCCTTTGTCCACTTCGTATTTCAAAGGTGTTTTCTCTTATTCTGACGCATGGTTCTACTCCAAGAACGTTGCGAACCAGGTGTATTATTCGCTGAGCCATGTCTTCGTCTTGAAGGTTGCATCGTATGCCCCAAACTCCGCATGACATGTAACCATCACCTGCGTGAAGCCCTAAAAGCTCAGCAACATCCATGTCTAGAACTTCTTTTGGTTGAAGATAAGTAACATGCCTACCTCTGCCCATTTTTGATAAATTAACCATTGTTTTAGCCACTTTTCGATTATGACGCCTTCTTTGGGGTGCTTTTCTTTTAAGTAACACTTAATTATTCTTTATGTCAATTTAAGTTCTTGGTCAGCAGCGGTCGCCAAGCCAGGTCAAAGGCGAAAGAGTGTGCACTGCTGTGCACTCCACTAAGGACTCAAGATCCTTTCCCGTAGGGGTTCGCAGGTTCAAATCCTGCCCGCTGCACTATTCGTCCTATGAAAAGAAAAATGCCCAAAAATATATGGTTCTATTTTGCTGCTGTTTGCTTTATTTTTGAAAACGATGCTTTTATGGGTAGTTCCACTTCTCTAACTTTTTTCATTCTCTTGGTGGCGTTGAGTATGGCGAATCCTAACACATTTCCCTTTTCATCCACTCTAAGGAAAACGTCGTCGCCTACGTCTCTAAAGAAACCTTTCCTAGGCTTGCCCAACTCCACCTCAAGCAGGTCGCCTTCAGGGTCAAACCAGACTCTCAACGACTCTTTTTCCAAATCAAGCCACCTTTCTTCACTTTATCAGTAAAGAAAGCCGTCACTATAAAACCTTCTTCATCCAAAACTTTCACGGCAACAAGCAAATATTTTTCCGACACTGGACTATTTGGGTAAAACTTGTAGAATAGCCACATGGAGGACATACGCACGCTTTCTCTTACTTCATCTGGATCAACAAGAGTTTCTTCTATCTTTGAAATCTGCTTCTCCATTTCAGGATGCTCCACCACATGCTGCCACCTATCTTCATCCAACCTAATCACCTTCCCAAGTTTCGAACGAACTTCAAGCACAACCAACCCCTAAGCCTCACATTTACCAACAGCATTTTTTCAAACGAATAAACGACTTCATCAAATTTTAAATTTAAAACTTGGCATATGTCTTCACGAAGGATTCGCAGGTTCGAATCTCTGCCCATTACACCATAAATGATAAACGAGTGTAGAGAGATCCCACTATGAACTCTCAAAAGTAAGTGTTACCACTGTGGCAAAGAGTTTTCAGTGTGAAGGATCTGCTCTTGCGACTCAGATAAGCTTAGTTGGCTATTCTTTTATCTGTTCTTTTGCGAGTGTCTGGCGAAAACCCTTACCGCAATTAGGGCATTTGAAGGAGCCTAAGGTTAGTTTTGGTCTTACTCCAGTCTTAACGGGTTTTCCGATTATGCTCCACGTTTTTGTTGGAGTTGTGGCGGTTCCGCACTTTGGACAATTCGCTAAGATGGGCTTTTCTGGTTTGGTTATTGTTTCTATGAGTTGTTTTCTGAGGTCTTCGCCGGATGCTTTGATTCTTTCTATGGCGTCTGCTAAGGTGGAGGCTTCAAAGATGTTTCGTATCCATTTGGCGAAGTCTCCGCGTTTCTGGTGAAACTCTACTGAAGCGATTGGGATTTCCTTGAGTTTTGTGGTGAAGTCTTCTAGGCTTGTGGCCATTTTGCCAGTTGGTTTTGCGATTTCAGTGTAGAAGTGGAAGCCTTTGTCGGGTGGAACTGTCTTTTCAACTGTCATTTTCTGTTCCTCAATTATTATGATATTACATTTGGGGTGTGTCCCGTATTTCTTTATATATTCTTCTAGGATTTCCTTTTTTCTTTTTTGGTGGTTCTGGGTGAACTCTCTGTTGTAGTATCTTGTGGCTTGCTTGCACGGGTCTTGAGCGAAGTCTGTTTCCAAGTATTCTGTGAAGGTTTGTTGGAGGTTTTGGCTTGTGCCCACGTATATGAGTTCGTAAGCCTCGTTGTAGAGTCCGTAGACGCCAGGTTTTGGTGGAATGGTTTTTGCTTTTTCGCCCCAGACGTAGAGTTTGCTGGTCACTTCATATCCACCGAATACTTTAGTTTCTTTTATCTACTACTAATGATTTACTATAGGATGCGATTTAGGAGAGGTGAGGCGTCTTGATGGGTTTGACTCACGTTCTCTTTAGTTTGTTTCTCTTCCTCTTGTCTTGGCGTCTTGGGCTGGTTGGTTTTGATGCGGCGGTTCTCGGGACTCTGATCGTTGGAAGCATCCTGCCTGATTTAGATCATCCTATGGGTTTGGTTTACAGTTTGTTTGGGGCGCCTAGATGGCTGGCGAGAGGGGTTGGCAGAGGGGTTGGTCAGCGTGGGGTTCTTCACAGTCTTGTTGTAGCCATAGCCGTTCTGGTTTTTGGTTGTCTGGTTCTTGTTGTGGGTTTGGGGCTTGATTTTGTTGCTGGGTTGGGGTTGTTTGTGGGGTTTTTGGCTCACTTGCTTCTGGATTCTTTGACGGTTAGGGGTGTTGCTTGGTTGGCTCCTTTTTCACGTAAGCGAGTTGGTTTTGTGGTTGGGACTGGTGGTGTGGTTGAGCGGGTTTTCTTTTATGTTTTGGCTGTTGTTTCGGTTGTTGTTGGTTATCCCTTGGTTGGTTATTTGTTTGAGTTTGATCTGAGAAGGATTTTTGGTTCGTTATTGTGTGCTGTTGGTTGTTAGGTATTTTTTTAGTAGGGTTTGGAGTTTTTTTATGGCGGTTTCGATGTTTGGTTTTGTGGTGAGGTGGAGGGGGATGAGGAAGCGCCATGTTTCTTCTTCTGCTTTTAGTGTGCCGTCGATGAAGGCTCTTATGTGGAGTTGTTTTTTGTAGTTGAGTCTTTTTACTAAGCCGTAGACTTGACCTTGCTTGCAGAATTGCCAGCGGGTGTGGTGGAAGCCTTGGGTTTGGAGGAAGTGTTTTAGGTCGTTTAAGAAGGGGGGTGGGATTCTGATGGTTTCGCTGGTCAAGATTAAGCGTTCACCTATTGAAGGCAGATTTATGTTCCGTTCACTACACGAAATCGTCATTTAAATCTATCGCTATTTAGAGGCTGTGTGTCCAGAAAGCTTATTAATGGATGTTGACAGAACTGAGCGGTCGATTATAGATGATAGGAGTTGGTTGAGTTTTGGATGATTTGATTTGGAAGGTGCGGATTTCGGTGCTTTGGCTTATTTACGAAGTGGCTCTTTTGGTTTACATGATCTTGGAGAGTGTGGAGTTAGGTGTGATAGAGCGGGTAGGAGCTGAATTGTTGCTGCTGTTCGCAGTCATATTGTTGGTTCCGTTGGTTATGGCTTTCCTGTCCCTGACCTTGAAGGATTCGATGAATCGCTGGGTAAACATCATCTTAGGTGTAGTTTATGCGGTCTTTGAACTTCTTGCGTTAAGTGAGGTTGCGGCAAAACCATCTGCGTGGGCGATACTGATGATTCTTTCAAAACTTGTGGTTCTGGCGTTGATTGTGTGGTATGCTTGGAAGTGGCCTAAGAAGGAAGGTTAACCCTAATAGTCGCATTCATACACAAATGCGCGCGCGAACATTTCGTTAAAGTCCAGAAGCGGCAACATAGGAGTAAAAGTCAGGCCACCATAAATGTAGTGATAGTCTTCTCTTTCTTGTGGTTTTCTTTGTTTTTGCCAATGGAATTAATTCGTTCAACTTTTCGGAGAGTTTTTGGGATTCGTCAAGTTCCAGTGGGATGATGATGTCTTTGTGCCTCGGGACGATTATTTTCAGTTGGCCCTTATCGTCTACTTCTACGGATTCTATGGAGCTTAAAGCGATGTCTGACGGGATGACTGTTTGGAATAGGACACCTAAGGTTTTTCTGAGAGCTGGATGCGCCTCAATTACGTCTTCGAACTCTTTCTTGGCTCCTTCCTTTAGGTCTACCTCTATTACGTCTTCGTGAAGTTTGACAACGAATTTGGGCTTGTCAATGATTAGAACTGGTTCGTTCACCATCAGTGTCACCGCTATTTTCGTATTCATTCTTTGAAGTTAAATTTTTCCTCGTGCCCGCTTATGTGAAAACTGCGGTGAGATGGACCTATATAAAGAAATGCGCATACATTGTTCTAACGAAGGGAGAGATTCTGGGTTGACTGTTATGGGTTGGATGGGGCTGAAGAAGGGGGCTTGTTGTGGAGGAGGGAGTTTTCCTTGGTGTAGGAGAGTTGTGGAAACAAAAGAGCAAACAACACAAAACATAACACCTATACTTCGTTCTCGACTCGGTTAGTTCTTTTTGACTCGATGATCAATAATATTGAGAGTTTCTCTGAACTCTATGAAACAGTTTTTAGGGAATAATTGGTTATTTAGTCATATGCGATTTAGAACGTGGTCATATAGATTTGCCGAAGAGGTTTTGAACAGCAAGCTATCGCTCAAAAAAGAGATTGAAGATATAATCGAATCCATAAATCTTAGTCCGAATGAAGTTTCTCGACCCAGATTAAATAAAGCGTTCAGAAAAGAATTCCTGAAGAGAGTCTGGAGTCCTGAAGAAAAGATATTTGAGGAACTAGGTGAGCCTTCGGCTAAAATAGATTACATAAAAGATAGAATTGGGGTTGAAGTTGCGTTCTCTCATTCGTCATTCTTGGGCATTGACATGCTCAAATTCCAAATGCTTTCGTATTCTTTTTTGGATAGAATTGATGTTGGAGTATACATTGTAGTGACAGGGGATTATTTTAAGGAGAAATTTGAGGGTAGCATAAAATTTGAGAGAGTCGTCAAATACTTACCATATTTTCGCAGTGCAATACAAGTACCGATCTACGTTTATGGTTTAGAAGAATAGCATTCATTCAGTGTGCCAGCTGGCGGGCTGAATCAAGATGTAGCGCCAACATTGATTACAGAGTCTTGGATCAGATTCTTGCCTTTTCCAATATGTAAGCATGCATTTTTTCTAAGGGAAAAGTTCATTTCTTCTGTTCTTTCTATGTCTTTAGGTATTCGTTAATGCAAATTATTCGCGGAGAAGAGAAGGTCGAAGAAGCTATTAAGAAGCAGTTGATCACTGAAAAAGAAAAGTTCAGGAAACGAATTAAGGGAACAGAAGCCAAATTCCTGTTCGTGTTGCTACAGTCAATGAATTACCTAGTAGGAGACAAACTATTAATCGAGAGAGATGGTTATGTCGACAAAATAGACATTCCGACTTATAGACTGCTTATGTCAATGAGAGCTATGCTTGATATAATCTTGAAAAGCAGATTCTCAGCAGTACAAGTTGTCAGCAAAAATGAATTCTTAGAGATTTTCTCGATTCTAAAAGAACATATAAGAATTGGGTTTCTATCTCATATCTATTACATACAAAAAACATCTCCTGTTCGCGAAATCAAGATTGAAGATGGTCAAATTGTGGAAGTTAAAGACGAAGATTCGATTTATTTCTACAAGGCACTTCAAAAATGGGTGGAACTCGTAAGCATAGACTCGAACTGGACAAACTGGCTCTTCAGTAGCAGATTTCAGGAAAAAAGAGCTAGAGTAGGTAAGTTGTTGAGAAAGGGTTTCGAGGCAATCTATCATCTAAAAGCTAGATGATCTTACTAACATTTCAGAATATTTTAAGGAAGTATCAGAAGATCACCTCAAGAAAGTAAAATGGTCAATCAGCTCCACGCCCTTTTTGTACATAAAACGCAAGAAACTTGAAAAAAAGTTCTCGAAGCACATGACTCAAAGGGACACTCAAGAATGGCTTAGATTACTTGAATATAGACCAGAAAGAGATCTTCTGAAGTCCCCACTAATCCCGGTTAAGGTTGGTGGTATAAAGGCATACACTTTAATGACTTGGGTATTTACGCCTTCAAACCACTTCTGGAGCGCATGGACAACCGATTTGTTATTGGAACACCCGAAACTTAGTGTTCATGGAAAATGGGCTGATCAATATGGGAAAACATTTCAAAGGTACGTCGATTTCAAGCTAGTCGAATGTAAGCTACCAACCACGAATCTTGGAAGCAGGAAAGTATCGGCAAAGGCTTATCCTGAGATAAAGCTTTGGCTCAACAAGTTACAAAGGAAGGAAGGTTTCGAAGTTGACAGATTAGTCGAATGTGGCGATGTTCTTTTCGTAGTCTCTTGCAAGGCTAGAGATTACTTATATGATAGAAAAGTTACTAAAAGAGATCTTTTCTTCCCAAAAGAGGAGTTTGAGCGAAGAGTAGAACAAAACCTGCAAGAAATGAACACAATTTGCATTGTAGCTAATTGTATAGCGTCTTGCAATAAAATTAGAAAAGAACTCCAACTATTCGCAAATAGATTTGTGCCTGTGCTTCTTACATCGATGAGGGAACCCTTAAGTGTTTCTGAAGTTAGATCGTATTACACTAAGAGAAGGGGAGTGAAATTACCTAAAGCTCACATTGTGACAATACCACAGTTCATTGATATTATCAAATCCTATCACAGACTTTCAAGCCAGCAAAACCCCAACCTCACCCCAAACCAAAACCACAAACCCAAAACAAAACCACCCACACACAACTGATAATAAAAAACAAAATTTTCCTAAGCATTATTAACCAAAGAGAAGAAGAAGGCAAAATAATCTTAACCTCTTACGATTTCGTGAATGGTACAAGTGTTTGAAGTCTCTTCACCTGATCATCCAAAGTCTTCAGAATCTCCTCAATCGCCCTCCCCTGCTCAACACCATAATAAGCCTCACCACACCGAGAACACACATCAGTCTGAATATCCCGAATAATAACATAGTAATCTCCACGAGTGATAGTGAAGGTCTTCTTCCCCCTCACAACCTCCCCATACAATAGCCTTAATTTACCGCACTCCACATTAAATAAGCAAGGGGAAAACCAACCATGCAATCCCAGTATCTAGCAATGTTCGACGACCACGAACAAAACTGGACATGGTTCAAGAAAAACTACCAACAACTCCTCAAAAAGTTCAACGGAGAATACGTCGCCATACACCAACAAAAAGTCGTCGACCACGACAAAGACCTAAGCCACCTAGCAAAAAGGATAAGAGCAAACTATCCCCTCAACCAAGTCCTCGTCGAATACGTCACAAGCGAAAAAATCGTGTTGGTGCTATGAAAATAACGGGCTTCTTCGACGAGCGATTCGAACCACCAGCACCATTCATAACAGCCGTCATAAACTCGAAAAAATTAGGACTAAGCCACCGCCTCCACCTCCACATCGACACAGGCGCCTCCGTAACCATCATCTTCGACAAAGACATCGAATTACTAGGCATCAACCCAAAAAAACTAAAAAAAGCCCAACGAAACGTCGGAGGCATAGGCGGAACAGTCGACACCTACGTCATCGAAGACGCAACACTACTATTCAGAACCCAAGACAGAAAAATACACGAAGAAAAACTACGCCTATTCGTCGGAAAACACGACCCAACAAAACTCTCCCAAAACGAAATCGAAATCATCATGCGCATGCCCTCACTACTAGGCAGAGACATAATCCACAGATTCAAACTGATCTGCAACAAAAGCAGAGACGAAATCTACCTAGAATCCCCTCCCCCTCTATACTAGACCTAGACAGACAGACACCAACACTAAAACATAGAATACGACAATGACACCATGCAAACCTATTCAGCGCCCTAATCACGCTCATATCACCCAAACACCAAGCTTTTTCAGCCCGACACCTCGGGCGATTGGAAGCCGCAGGCTAAACACCTCGACCGAAGTCTTAGTGCGCACACCCCGGCTCCATCAACCCCATCTTCTATGGGAGCCCTCGTCCATGACCAAGGCTTCGTTGCCAAAGTCTCACGTCATGGATTGGCCGCCTCTTATCGGGAATGGTTTCGGGCTTAGATGCTTTCAGCCCTTACCCACGACAGCGTAGCTGCCCGGCAAATGCCCTATCGGACAACCGGTAAACCAGAGGCTACAACGTCCCGTTCCTCTCGTACTGGGGACCCTCTCCCCTCAGGCGACCAACACTCCCAGCAGATAAAGACCGACCTGTCTCACGACGGTCTAAACCCAGCTCACGTTCCCTTTTAATAGGCGAGCAGCCTCACCCTTGGCCCCTTATGCAGGGCCAGGATAGGAAGAGCCGACGTCGAGGTACCAAGCCGCGGGGTCGATGTGGACTCTCGCCCGCGACGAGCCTGTTACGCCCGGGGTAATTTTTCTGTCATATCCAACCCCCACCAAAGGGGATCTGGATGTTCGCTAAGCCCGGCTTTCGCCTCTGAATCCCTTGCCTCGGAGGATTCAGTCAGGCCGGCTTTTGCCTTTACACTCTACAGCGGGTTTCTGTCCCGCCTGAGCCGACCTTTGGGCCCCCTTGATATTTTTTCGAGGGGGTGCCGCCCCAGCCAAACTGCCCACCTACCGTTGTTCCAGCGCCCAAAGGCGCCAGTAAGAGACACGGTTGCGAAAGGTCGGTGTTCCATTGTCGCCTCCCCCAGCCCCCGGAGAGACTGGGATCAAGCGGCTCCCGACTACACTCTGCATCCACAGCCATATCCCAGCGACAGGCTGCAGTAAAACTCCACGGGGTCTTCTTTTCCCGCTGGGAGATCGTGGACTGTTCGTCCACGTTACGTGGGTTCACCGGGTACCAAGCGGGGACAGCGGGGTCCTCGTTGTTCCATTCATGCACGTCGGAACTTACCCGACAAGGCATTTGGCTACCTTGAGAGAGTCAGAGTTACTCCCGGCTTTAGCAGGCCCTTAGCCCAGTTGAACCCAGGTTTCAGGTACCTGTAGTGGCCAGGATTCAGAAGCCGTACACACCTTTTCAGGCTTGCGGCTTCCTGTGTTTTTGTTAAACAGTCGGGACCCCCTTGCCACTGCGACCTGCAGTCCCAGCCGAAGCCAAAACCGCAGGCACCCCTTATCCCAAAGTTACGGGGCTAATTTGCCTAATTCCCTCGCTTGGTGTGCACCCGACACGCCTTAGGTTCCTCGCCTAGGGACACCTGTGACGGTTCTTGGTACGGGCACAGAGGATTCTTCCCAACACCCTTTTCATGGGCTCCAGAGATCGACCGAACTGCCCTAAAAACGGGCAGCTATTCCCGCTTTCGCCTGCTTCTCGCCATTACGGCACTCCCCAGGCTTATACGGTTAAACAAGGCGACAGCCTTGCTCAGTCTACCCCGAAGCGTCAGGTGTTAGGCTTGTGTTGCCACGTGTACCTCTGTGGTGCGGGAATCTTAACCAGCTTCCCTTTCGGCTGAGTCGGTTAGGCTCAGTCTTAGGACCGACTTACCCCCAGCTGACGACGCATTGCTGGGAAACCCTTGCCCTTTCGGCGGAGAGGATTCACACCTCTCTTTGCTGTTACTACCACCGGGATCTGCAATCCCGAACCGGTCCACCAGACCTTATGATCTGGCTTCCGCCCAGTCGGGACGCCCTCCTACCAGATTGCAGTGCTGAACTGCACCCTGGGGTATCGGCGGCTGGCTTAGCCCCGTCCATTTTCAGGGCCATCAGCCTCGGCGGGTGAGCTGTTACGCTTTCTTTGAAGGGTGGCTGCTTCTAAGCCTACCTCCCCGCTGTCTGGGGCTGATGACGCCTTTCGGTTTGACACTTAGCCAGCACTTTGGGGCCTTAACCTCAGTCTGGGTTGTCCCCCTCTCGGACATGGAGCTTACCCCCATGAACCCGTCTCCCAAGGTCTACGGCGCGGATGGATTCGGAGTTTGAGAGAAAAGCGGGACCTTTCGATCCCTCACTTTTCAGTCAGTGCTCTACCCCATCAGCTGCCTCGCTTGGGGCTGGGCTGCGACCCACTTCGGAGGGAACTAGCTATCACCGGACTAGATTGGTCTTTCGCCCCTAGCCTCAGGTCAGTAGAGCGAGTTGCACGTCAGCACCTTTTCGGGCCTCCACCAAGCTTTCGCCTGGCTTCGCCCTGCCCAAGGCTAGATCGTCCGGTTTCTAGTGTCACGGTTGTGACTTCAGGCCTTTTCAGACCTCGCCCCTTGCTAGCACGAGGCTAGTTGCGGGCTTTTTGGTTTCCCTTTGCTTACAGGCTGTCTAAGCCTTTAGGCTTGCCACAACTGTGAACTCCCCGGCCCGTGCTTCGAGACGGAGCGTGCAACCCTGGTCGTCCCCTCTCGATTGCCGTGTTGCCGTGGTTTTCTTTGAGGGGAGTCTACCCTTCTGGGCTGCACACGTCTGTGACCGTCTAGTTTCAGGCTCTTTTCACCCCCCTTCCGGGGTACTTTTCGGCTTTCCGTCACCGTACTAGTGCGCTATCGGTCTTGAGGCGTGTTTAGTCTTGGAAGTTGATGGCTTCCGGTTTTCCGCACCCAAACCAGGGTGTGGTAGTCTGGGATTCCAGCCCTTCTTCTTCTGGTTTGTGCCTACGGAACTTTCATCCTCTTTGGTGCGCCGTTTCAGGCGACTTCGGCTTGGCCAGTGAGAGGGCGGCTGGACCCGCAACACTACATTCGCCACAAGTTTCCTTGTGGAGTTTGGTTTGGACTTTTCCCTTTTCGCTCGCCGCTAGTGGGGGAATCCCGTTTGGTTTCTTTTCCTCCCCTTACTAAGATGTTTCAGTTCAGGGGGTTCCCGTTCCTTTCGGAACGTCACGAAGTCCTTTCGGGCTTCGCAACGAGAAGTCTCATTTGGGTGTCCACGGTTCTAGAGCTGCGTGCGCTTACCCGTGGCGTTTCGCTGCTTGCCGCGCCCTTCTTCGGCGTTCAAGCCTGGTCATTCTCCAGACGGCGTGGCATGTCGGGCTTATTTGGCGTGGTGTCTTTGGTGTTTGTTTGGTGTGAGTGGATTGGGTCTATGCGGATGTTTGCATGGTGTCATTGCAAGTCTGTGAGGAGGTGACTTGCTTTTCCCTTTGTCATATATGGTTTGGCATATATGACTGCATCTGCTGATTGCAAAGTAGAGGTCTTTAATTGGCGGGTAGAATTCGACCTCAAAGGCGCCTTTGCAATTAGTATCCTTACTTTGGTGGTTAATAAGGTTAGTGGATTAGTGGTTTGTGGGTTTTTGTGTGCGTGTGTGAACCTCTCTCTATAGAGGGGGGAGGTGTAGAGAAGGTGGATTTATGGGTTGTTTGGGAGATTGGGATTGTTTTTGGGTTTGTTTTGTGTTGGGTTTGTTGGTTTTTGAGGGTGGTTGGTTTGTTGTTTGTTGTGGTTGTTTCGGGTGAGTTTTTGTGTTAGATATGAGGGCTTTAATTCTGTGGATGGTTTGTGGGGAAAATTAGCAGAAGAGTGTGCATGAAGGAGATTTGGGTTGTGTAGAGTCTGTCTGAGCGAAGGGGGAGTCAAAATTATTTTTTGTTTCATCATCTTCATCATCTCTCTCGGTGATAACGCTGGGAAAAAATCTGGGTTTCATTATCAACTGGTGAAGGACTGTTTGATTTTGGCTCTGTGTTTTTGGAATAGGCGTTGCTTTAGGGTCTGTTGCGTGAGAGCCTATGATATCATTTGATAACCTTTGTTTTCATATCCATGTTCGTTTTGTTTCTTTTATCATGTTGTAGTGGGGGTCGTCTGAGAGGACTTGGGCTCGGTTGATTGTGGCCGTGGCGGCGATTATGCAGTCTCCTGTTGGTACGTTTCTGTGTCGGCATTTTAGTAGTCCTGCTTCTTTGGCGATGTTTGGGGTTAGGGATTCGATTTGGAGTTTGCTTCCTATGAGTGCTTGGTAGCAGGTTTCTGCTTCTTCTTTTCCTAGTTTTTCGCAGACGACTTGGATGGTTTCGGTGATTACTATTGTTGGGAGTAAGCCTTCTTTTCGTTGGATTAGTTCCTTTAGTTTTTTGGTTGTTTTTTGTCTTGTTTCGGGTTGGTTGGAGTAGTAGTGTTCGATGAGGAATCGTGTGTCTATGACTTCTTTCAGGTTAGTATTCCTCTCTCATTTTGTCGATTTCTTTTTTGATTTCTTCTACTTTTCCGTATTTTGCGTAGATGCCAGCTGAGTCTTCGAGTTTTAGAATCTTTTTTAGGAGTAGTCCTTCTTTGGTGGCTTCTACTAGGAGTTGGTCTCCTTCTTTTATTCCGTATTGTTGTCGGAATTTTTGGGGGATTGTCGTTTGTCCTCTTCTTGTTACTTTTACTATGGATGGCATTTGTTGTGTCCTCAATGAAAATGATGGTTGGTACTACTTATAAATTTATTCCTACTTTTAATCAAGAATAGGATTTTCTTAACGTTGTGGTTGTTGCTTGGGTTTCTGGTTTTTTGGTGTGGGTTGTGTGCATGTGTGAGACTGCCTATATAGAGGAGGATTCTTGGGTTTGAGAGTATTCCTTTCTCGTTTCCTCGATTTCTTGCTTGATCTGTTCTACTTTTCCGAATTTTGCGTCGACTTCAGCCAAGTTCTCTTATTTGGCTGGAAGGGTTAGTTCCATTCTTTTGTTTTTGATGAACCCAGTGATTTCGTGGACGAAGGTTGCGGTTTTAGTGTCGAAGTATTTTTCTCCGCATTTTTCGCAGACTTCTGCGGGTACGCCCTTTATGACGACTCCTTCTAGTTCTAGGTCGATGATTCTTTTTGAGGCGGGTCCGCCGCACTGGTAGCACGTCTTCATTTTCGTTTCCTTCTGGTTCTGAAGTTCTGTTTCCAGTCTTCTATAGAAGGTACATACACGGTCACTATTATAAGTGCTTCTTCGTGAGGGGCGCAAACTATGTGTACTGGCTTGTCTTTGATTCGGATTAGGATTAGACAGCTGTGTCCTCTTGGGTCGTTGGGATAGTCTTCAACTAGCTCAAACCCTTTGAGTAAGGCGTCCTCAACTTCTTGTGCTGTTAAGCCCTCTCTCATTTCTTCTTTCAAGGCGTGAAGTGAGTGACGAACATTTCGTTTCTTTAGTCTTGAATGAATCTCGTCGATTATCGTCGGTTTGTTGTTCTTGATCATCTTGATCTCTATTTTGTCTTTAGGTGACTGTTATTATAGCGTTTAGTTGGTGGAATAATTGGATGTTGTTGAGGTTGCTGATAAGTATTGTATTACTATTACTCGTTCTGTTAGGGCGGTTGTTCCTTTGAGGGTTGGGCAGAAGGTGGCTGTTGTTCCGTTTGGTGACAAGATTATTGTTCAGCCTTTGCCTGAGAAGCCCGAGGAGGAGTTGGCTAAACTAACGAAAGAGATTGTTTTTGACAGAGAAGCCCGCAAGAAGGCTTCCAAATTCTTGACTTCTCAAGCCAAAGAATAGATGCTCTCGTGGTAAGAGTGGATTTTTGTTTTCTTCATTAATTACCTGAAGAAACCATAATTCTAACAGTCTGATTTTGAAATAGATGCCACCAGGGGTTCTGTTCAGTTTTGTTACGTTGATAAAGATTTTATTTCCTTCCTTCGATTCACCAATGATGATGTGCGCGCAAAAGTTTTTTTACTAACAAAGACTTTAGTAACTGTATGGATGTGGTGAGCAGTGAAGAAGACTGTAGAGGAGCGAATTAGAGCGCTATTTGCAGAACACTCAATTCCACCGATGGAAGTGATTATACCAATTCTCGAAAAGACAGGGCGTGGTGAAAAAGAATTAACGGCTCAAATCTATGATACGTTCACGAGTGTTGCTAAGGGAATAAAAGAAATCTTGAAGTTGAAAGACAAAAACATGGAGACATTGGCAAGAGTTTGCGAAACGGTGTTTATTGTGAGTGGAGAAAAATTTGAGCCTATTGAGTTGACTGATTCAAGGTTTTCTCTAAATATGTTAGATTGTCCTTTGCTGCACGTAGGAAAAGACATAAGTTTTAATGTAAGAAGCAGATTCTGTGATTTGATGTGCACGACTGGAAGCAAAGCACTGATGGATACTGTTCTGGGTTCACATAAATGTAATTGCACTTGGGACAAGGCGCTTATAAAAGGAACAGGTAAATGCACGGCAGTATTTGAGTTAGTGAAGACAACGTGAGTTTTTTTAAGAATCCCTTACTTCTTATTTCTATTTTGTTGATTGTTTCGGGATTAGTTTTCATTCCAGTTTGGCTAGGTATGACTATGTCTTTGAGTCATGAAGATATGAGAACAATTTTGACCACAACTACAGAAGCATTTGGAGTGTTGCTCGGAATAATCACTGCAGGACTTATGTTTACTCAAGGAAAATTCAGTGAACTCGCAAGCCAACTCGCCGAAAAGTCGCCTGATTATCTTGCAAAAGTGTTATCCTTGGAAAAAATCCATTCCATTGAAACCCGTTTGCTTGCTTTGAAAAAGGCATTTACTCAGCTTGCGGCATCCACAACAATTGCTGAAGAAAGGAGTCTTTACGAAAGGATTGCGACAAAAGTGTCTTCGATATTCGTTGATTTTGCAGTGCTCTCAAATTTAAAACTCAGGCAACAAGGATTGGTAGATACTCGTTTTTCAATCTCAGAAATGGATTCAAGCCTTTACAAAGTTTATCAAAAAAGGATACAGAGTATCAACAAAGAATGGCAAATATTCAACGTCATTAAACAGATAACAGATACATGGGAAGCCCCAACACCCTTTTCTGGTGGAAGATCAAACAGAGAAATGCCGCTTCAAGCTGACCTCAGAAGTTCAATTGCTATTTTGAAACTGAAAGAAGATGTTGACAAAGGTTCCACAAACATTCGCACTGAAATCGCAAAAACGTCCAGTGAGCTAAATGCGGAACTCAGTGAAATCAGCAAACGGCTTCACGAAGACAGAATACCTCAAATTTTACCTCAGATGAAACTGGCAAGCACCATACGGGGCAAATACTTCTATTTGACACTCGCATTCATTGCTGCTCCGCTTCTTATCAACCTCATAATCTTGACGCAACTCTCTGAAACAACTGCAACCTTCTTCCAACCAATCATTTCAATAACAAGCTTACTAAGTGTCATGGGAGTCATTTTCTTGCTCCTTTACATTCACAAAATTCTCAACGTATAACTGTCTGCGCGCACATATAACTAAGTTTTAAGTTGCGCTTTCAGCGTTTACTCTGAAGCGAGTGCCTGTTACTCCTTTTCTGGTGAGGTGAGAGGCGCGTCATAGTTGAAGCAATCACGAGCAATCTTCCAAGAACCATCAGCCTGCCTCGCAAAGATGGTCAAGTATTTACCAGAAACCTTAGTCGTCTCACCCCCTGCCTTAGGAGTTGTAGACAACGTGTAAGTACCACGAGAAAACGCCAAGTCCCCAGATACCCTAACTTCCTCACAAGTGATGGGGATCTTGATGATGAGCTGATCAAACAAGGGCTTCATTCTCGCCCGTATCTGCTCTTTTCCGACTACAGCAGGGGTGTCTGGCGGCATCTGTATCCCGTTATCAATCCACAAAGAAATCCAAAGATCCAAATCTCCAGTTTCAGCAGCGAAAGTATATTGTTTCCAAATCTTTTTGATCGCAGTGATGTCGGCTTCGACATCGTTCAATCTTGCTTCCCTCAGGACATTAATTGTAATTTATACTTAAAAAATTTGGGTAACTAGAATCAGTAACTCCGAAAAACTTGTGCGCGCCGTGTTAGTTTCTGAAATCATAGTCCAAAGTGTCAACTTATAATGAATTGAAAAAAGGGTGAAGAGACGAACTAGCCAACCTCATTTTAGTTTTATTGTCGTTTTGCATCCGTTCTCTTCAAGCTTCAACCTCATCTCCATCCTAAACATCCTACGCGGATGCTCACTCGACCTAAACATAGCCTTTCTCCATCTCACAATAAAACCTCGAATCAACGTCCAAACCAGCCTTTCCCACCATCCTCCTCGACCCCCTCAACTCCTCACAGTCATAAATGCTGTCTAACCTCAACGATGAACACAAAATTTTTATCATATGTAATTTAATCTGGAGAAAGAGGTAGATTGACCATGAGTGAAAAATTCACACCAGAGTTCACGGCAGGCGTACAACTCATGAGCGCTCTGATGGGCATGACTCTAGCCTTCAAAAAAAGGTTCGGAGACGAAGCAATGAAAGTCGCACAAGGCTTCACAGTACAACTAGGAACAACGATGGGAAACAAATTCAAGGAAAAAGCAGGTATCAAAGGATCAGGAATCCACGACATCGAACGGCTTTACCACGCTTGGCTAGATCCAATACTAGCGCCTCACAAACTGAAAACAAACATTGAAGGCAACAAATTAACCGTTACAAGAGAGAGTCCCACAGTGTGTCCCGGCATAATCGTGGCAAAACAAATGAACCTACCATTGGAAATGGTCTGCAACAACATCTCCATGCGTATGTTTGAGGGCATCGCAAAATCAGTGAACCCCAACGCAAAACATTCCAGCGTTCAGATGAGCGAACACAAATGCATAGAAGTGATTAAAATACCCTAAGAAGGTTCCTAGAAACCCTCACACGCCCTCTTTTCTTTAAACAACATTCTTTCTTAAATCCTTAGCACAACTATAAATCATTCACAAAAACGAAAAAAGGGAAGATCAAGAGTTCGTTGGTAAGACTCACGCTTTCTGTTTAGACTTCCATGCGAACCAGACAATCAGTGCTGCAACCACAATTTCGACAATTCCGATCGGTATCGCAAAAGCGAAATAAGCGGATTTTCCTGCCAGATACTCAACTGCACCAGCGAGTCCGAGACCAGCAAAGACTATGCCCACGATGATGTTTACCCAGCGACTTATCGAATCCTTCAAGATCAGAGACAGTAAAGCCATGATTGGCGCAATTAGCATTACAATTGCCAATACCAGCAACAGTTCGGGTGTTACTTCCGCAAGCGCTTCCTCCAGATAACCTGGCATATATACCTCCAAAATAGGTGCCACAAGCGCAGCACATTCCCAAACCAACCACAGCACTGAAACCTTTATCTTCCAATCCTCCAAAACCCATCACCTCTTTAAACAGTGTCTAAACGTTTGTGACTTCAAAACCATATAAGACTTTCACCCTCAATTCGTCCTTCATAAGAACTCTTTTTAAAAAGACTCCAATACATAAAGGATACTTATGGGCGACCCGATAGACGACGCCTTCGACTGGCTACTGCTAATCATGAGCACAATCAACGGCATCCTAATCGGTCTACCAGAAACCATAGAAGCAAAAAAAGGAGTAGCAGGAGCGCTAATGCCACCATTCTTCGTCTTAATCGTGGTCTGGCTACTAGGGCACCTAATAAAAAGAAAACATCTAAAAGCGGTACTGAAAACATACGCATGGTTTTATGCCTTCTTCATACTTTTGTTTCTCGGTGAAATATTTGTTGACCAAACATACGGATTAATAAAATTTTTACATGCACATGTTTTTATGGTTTTCCCACCGTCAGTAATTCTGTTGCTTGCCTTCTGGTTTGTCGGACCCTTCGTATTTTTCGAAAGACTGGTTCTACCCGCGTACAAAGAGATATACAAGGATTCAAGATTACTATCCACTCGTCGGCGACTAGTCTCATTATACATTCTTGCCTTGACAACTTTTACTATTCTGACTCTACCCTTCCTCAAAACGTTCGCATCTTACCTAATCTAAGCGAAAATCGCCAGCCGACTAAAACAGCACGAAAAAACAGTAAAAAGAACTATTGTGGAGGGCGTTCCCTCTTCTTCCTTCTTTTACGGCGTGCACGCTCTTTGTGCCCTTGCTTCCTAGACTTCCCCTTGCGCGGCAATTTTCTTCACTAGACTCATGGTACAGTAAAGTTAAAAGTATTATGCACGCGTTGGTTCGATGGTGTTGACACACGCGCATATCCTATCTATCTTCTAATCCTTCACCACTGTCGGTTGAACCAATTGATTGCAGTGGGGGCACGTACTCCACCCCCTCGCTCGACTCGCCTTCCACTGGTTCTTGCAGAAAGGACACTGCAACAAAACCCTTTCCCCTTCATAAAGAGCTTGTCGGCTAAACGCAAGAACGAAAACTCCTAAAACCAGAGCAGCAGCCGCCATCACGGTCAAGTGCATCAGTTTCAATCTAACACCGAAACCAAAGTCAAACTCTTCTGCCCACAGATAAGCCTCCAAAGCTGAGAACACATCATACGAACCAGACACATCAGGCCATGCCTTCCACAACACCGCAACCAGCACAGTCAATCCAACAAAGCAGAGCACGAAACCCAACGCGTAACCAATCACATAATGTATAGTAATCCTTCTCATGAAACATCCAAATTCGGTTGAAAAGCCATTCTTATTTGATTTATGAAGTCAAGATAAACATGCGCGTGAGACAACCCACTTGAAGGTCTTGCCAAGAGCAACTGTTTCTTCAAAATCCATACTCGCTATACCTTACATTTTCCCTGAAACAGTTAATCGCCTGCCTAATGTAAGGTATCGTATCATCCGGAAGACCATCCAGATCAAACCACCGTAAGTCATCACACTTACCAGGCTCCATAATCCTAGGCTCACCCCTCCACCTCCTCGCAGCAAAAAACAGATTAACCCTCCTCTCATCCGTTGGCTCCCTCTGCCTCCTATGCATTACATGAACCAACTCCAAATCCACCGAATCCAACTCTACCCCAACCTCCTCCCTCGCTTCCCTAACCATAGCCTCACTAAACGTTTCCTCGTCCCCACTAAGATGACCAGCAGGAAAACTATACTTCCCATCCTCAAACCCCGTATTACATCTTCGAGAAAGAAGAACCCTATTATCCCTAACCAAAACCAGATACACTGTAGGAATTACCTTAGGTCTTCCCTTCAACATACGGAAAAATAAGTACAGAACCCATTATAAATAATCCCTTTATCACCCTTCCTCCTCAAGCCAAACAATAATCTACACTGGTTCAGCAGGTGGTGCATTTGCAATGGCACTTGCACCTGTTCTCTTCTATGGAAAACTCCAAATCCAAAAGCATGTCCTTAACCTCTTCAACAGTCTTAGAGTCTCCCATCCTCTTAGCCTCCTCCAAAACCAAGACAGCCTCATCTCTAACCGCAAAGACATCCTCCACACCTTCTCTGAAACCTTTGTACATTCTCCGTAAGCTTTCAACCCTGTTTTCCATAGAACATCGCACCTAAAAGACTAAAGAACAAACTTCTATGCTTCTGCAGTGTGTTGGTGATGAGATGAGTGTTTACGAGAAGCTGAAGTGCAGTAAATGTGGAAAAACTTTGGGGTTCATCTCGGTTTCAATCAGAACGATTCCACCAAAATCGTTGTATCGATTATTTGCAGGCTTCCCACATCAGAAGGTCACTGTGGACGGTTTGTGTGAAGAATGCTTCTCCGAAGGGAAATAGATTTATTATGAAGAAAGGTATTTATTTTCTACCTTAAATCTTTAGCACCACTCGAAATCATTCCAGTCTTTTGCCGCATTTGTAGCAGAACTTGGCGTCAGCAATGTTCTCTTCTCGGCATTCTGGACAGACAACCAGTTCCTCACCAGCCGCTGCCTCCTCAACCTCCTCCCCCACCCCCTCAAAAGCTCTTTCAATCTCCGTCCCAACCCTCTCAAATGCCTTCTCCAACTTCTCTCCCCATCCTCTCAAAAGCCTCGCTAACCTCATCCCACGGACTACCCACACCCGCCTCAACCCCCAATCTACTTCGTACACCACAATTAGGACAGAAATACGCACCCTCTGGCAGTTCTTTACCACAACTGGAGCAAAACACCATACACGCATCACCTATCTCCGCATGATGAACCAAAGACTTCATCGTTGCTGACGTTATAACCGTTTAGGCGATGAACTCCATTGGAAGTTGTAAAAGTTGCAACTACGATGACCTCTCAACATAAAGCTCCACACATCCACATTCTCACACCTGTAAGCAACTACCTTTGCACCCCGTAACTGCCACAAGCTCTTCACCCAAGTGACATAACCATAAGAGGCTAACCTTCCAGCCTCCATCATTCCACTACATTTCGGACACTTTTTCTCACTCACTCGTAACCACACCCATTTCCCCTTACAGAAGTTTCTTTCTTAAATCTTTAGTACAAGTTGAAAAGAAATGAATGATAAAGAAGAGGTGATGAGCGTGGAAAAGAAACCTATCGTCTTGGTCCTCATCGCTCTGTTGATTGGATTAGGAGGAGGATACGGCTTAGGAGTTGCCATATATCAACCACAAATCTCAACAATACAATCCAATATCTCTGACATCCAGTCAATCCTATCCCCAAACAAGACATGGCACACCATGGCAAACTTCAACCTCTCAGCAGACCACGAGTGGGTATCATCAGTCTTCACCATCCACGCGGAGCTATGGCGAATCAACTGGACAAAAGCAGGAAACTTCATGAGCGTGACCGGATGGGCTGGTTTCCTGATTTGCAAGCCAGGTCAGTATGTAATAGAGGCTGTTGACCTAAGACCAGCTCTCAGTGGTCCTCTCATATGGTCTGGAGGCACACATTACATGTATGGTGTTCCAGGAGACTACTTCATAATACTCCAAGGCATAGGAGCAGACGGAATCAGTTTCACCGTCGAGTCATACCTACCTCCCCTAAAGTAACTGTCTCACTGATCATGCGTAACCAGCAAGACTTTCCAAAAAAACTCCGGAGTAGCGCTTAAAGCAATCATAACGCGACAAAGAAAAAGAAAACTCCTACATTTTTAGCGTTACTCCTGTCAGTCTGTATCCTCGGTTTTCGCTTCCGTAGTCCTACCCTAACTAGTTGATTAACGCGCACGCACTACTTGATCAATTCTTTAAGTCGCTCAGACACTATGCTGTAGAGACGATTCCGCAGAGCCTGCCCCCGAAGTTTCCGATTCCTGAGTTTCCCTATCTCCTTAGCCAACCTCTCATCCCTAAGACCATCCAAAACCCATTTCTCAAAGTCTCCCCGCTCCACATGGAAACTCAAGGATTTCACATCGACCCTCTTAATGCTCGCCAAGAAGTCCTCGTACGAAGCCGCGCTCACACCCGTGTACTGACCAATGTCGACGCAGAAGTAGAACGGCGCAACCTGTTCGAGTTTCCTAACACTCATGAAACACACCTCTATTGATTAATTCTCTCTGCTAAGTGAACCACACTGGTAAAATATAGGTTATGAAAACGAAATCAATATTTACACTCAGCTTCGCTAGGGCTACATCTGAAACCTATATTCGAGACTACAAAACTAATTCGGGAGGCTCAGACGTGAAGTGGAACGAAATCCTAAAAAGAGGAGAGTACAGCCCAGAAGAACCCGACAAACTAGCTGTGCAGTTCACGGAATTTTTGAAAAACAAACATGTAAAACGAGTTCTCGACTTGGGTTGCGGAACAGGAAGACACACCGTCTATTTCGCAAAACAAGGCTTCGAAACCTACGGAATAGACATCTCAGAAACAGGTCTCAAAAAAACCAAAAGCAAACTCAAAAAAGAGAAACTAGACGCTTCTCTAATAAAATGCGACATGAAAGCACTACCCTACATCCCCAACTGCTTCCACGCAGCCATAAGCCTCTACACAATCTATCACAACACCAAACAAGGCATAAGAAAGGCAGTAGAGGAAACCCACCGAACCCTGACAAAAACTGGGCTCATACTCCTAAACTTCCACACAAAACGAAGCAGCAAACACGGAAAAGGAACAAAAATAGAAGAAAACACCTTCATCCAAGAAGACGGACCAGAAAAAGGCATAATCCACCACTTCGTGGACGAAAACGAAATCCACCAACTCTTAAAAGGCTTCAAAGTTCTGAGGCTTCAGCGTGAAGAACACGAGACCGAAGGATACCTAAGAAGCCACCTAACAGTCGTAGCAACAAAAGATTAACCTCAAAGAGGCTTAACCACCAAGCACCTTAACCCCCTCAACTCTCAGGGAAGGCACAACAGCGTACTGAGACTGCTTCGTCTCACACCCAACCCCAGACACACTCCTAAGCCAGTCAAAGGCGATACCCGAAACCATCCCACCTCTGATTGAATGCTGCACCTCACCATTCCGTATGAAGTGTGCACGAGACAACTGCGCACTAACCAAACCAGACCCAGCCTGAACAAACCCAGACATGGCTTCAACAAGAACCCCCTTCTCCACCTCACTAATCAACTCAGATTTTGTTTTGCTGCCCGGTCGAATCACAAGGTTTGAAGGATAAATCCCAGGCTTAGACTTGTAGCCCCCTCCAATAATCGACCTAGTCATGTCCAGCCCTCCAGCCTCAACATCCCTACTAGCATTACCAGTGTTCTCCATTGCCAAAGCGCTTGAAGAAGTGGCGTTGTGAAGGAAACACAACAGCTTACCCTTCCTCGTTATCTCCGTTCTCTGAGATGGATAGCCTTCATCATCAAAGCACCGAGAACCAAAACCACCTTTCAACACACCATCATCACTGATTTCTAGGTTCTCAGAAACCACAGCCTTTCCCACTTTGCCCGCCCAAGCAGACCTCCTATTAGCAACGGCGTCTCCCCTCAAGGCGCCAACAATCGCATCAAACAACTGATACGCAACCGCCGCAGGTTCAAAGACGACGGTTCCTTCGAAACTCTCAATCTTGCGAGGCTTGAATTGGGCGACAACCATCTCAGCCACGTTCGCTCCGACAACCTCAGGATTGCTGTCAGTCGAACGCTTGAATTCATAGTCATCACAGGAAGGCGTCACTTCGCCTGCGTCTTCCCCAGCCCCACCAAAATAAATAAAACACTTAGTAAATTTCTCCTCTGTGTCAACTCCCAAAGAATTAACAACTCTCCGCTTGCCTATCTGATAAGAAACCACTCCAGTCTTTGCCACAACACGGGAATCATAACCCTCAGCCGCCTCAACAGCCCGCCTCGCAACGTCAACAACATCCTGAACACCAATAACCTCAAACCTCTTATCGTACAAACCGAAGACACTCGGAATCTTTGAGACACTTGGAAGTGAGAAATGTGGAACTGCAGCGCTTACTTTTGCGATGTCAAATGCCTTATGGGCAGATTCTGCCACTGCCTTTTCGTCAATGAGGTTAGTGCAGGCGAAACCGACCTTTTCGCCATCAACCCCTATGCGAAACCCCACTCCAGCGTCGGAGGCTACGTTCTCTGCGAATATCTCTGAGTTCCTGATGAAAACCTCGGTTGTTAGAGTGTCTGTTAGGAATGCTTCGGCGTGGGTGGCTCTTGTCTTAATGACCTGTGAAACAGCTTTATCAGCTGCATCGTTTAGCAAGACCCATCTCTCGTTCAAACTCGGCTTTGATCTTTTCATCCGTCTAGCCTCCTGTTCCCCCAACTGTTATTTCACAGCGAATTGCTGGTACGATTCTCCCCTGCACCGCAAACTGATACTTTCCGCACGCTCCGGGTCTAAGCACAGCCTCGTCGCTGACAGCGTCTATCGTCTTGAAGACTTGAATTGCGTTGCCAGCCAGGTTCGCCCCTCTCAGCAACTCAGCCTTTTCTCCCTTTCTTATCCACCTCGCGCTCTGGAAACCAAACGTGAAGTCGGCGTTGGAATCTGCTTGACCTCCGAAGGTTCCCTCGATCAAAAGACCTTCACCAATTTCCTCAATCATTTCCTCAAACTTATAGTCGCCTGATTCGATGCCTATGTTCGTCTGCCTAATCAAGGGCTCCACACTGTAATCCCAAGCGTGACTGTTGCCAGTGGGAGAAACACCCATAGCCGCTGCACTGGTTCGGTCGTGCATGAACGAACGCAATACACCGTTCTCAATCAGAACCGTGCGCTCACACTTCACTCCCTCGTCGTCGTAGGGGAAGTAGCCAAGACCAGACGGCACAGACCCGTCATCATAGATTGTGATCAAGGGTGATGACACCAGGGCGCCGATCTGCCTTCCGAATCCTCCTCCAGCCATGGCTAAGTCGGCTTCTAAGGGATGACCGATAGCCTCGTGCAACAGGGTTGCGCAGAGATTTGGTTGAATAACAGACCGAAACCTTCCAGAAGGAGGCGCTTTGGCACCGAGAAGGTCAATCGCCTTCAAACCCACGTATCTGCCAATGTCGTACGGTTGTCTCTCGTCGAAGAGCTCCAAACCACCGGTGTAACCCGTAGTCTCAGACGCTGGGCAAATAACCTCAGATCTTCTTGCAACGGCGTTAACCATTAGCAAGACTCGTGTAGAGGCTTGACGAATGCGAGCTCCCTCGGAGCTGACGAAGAACTTTTCGTCTTGAATCCCAATATAGGAGGCTGTTGCATTCACTATGTCGGGTCCAGCTTCTTTGGCTCCCTTGTAAGCTTGGAAAGGTATCTGTGAGATTTCTTCTGATGACGCCTTAGAAGGAGTCTTTCTAACCTTCGCAGAAACATCTGTTATGACTCCTTTGATCGGTTCAATCTCTATCCTTTGTGTCTTTGATTTGGCCGAATCTTTCGCGAGTTTAACGGCGGTTTCGAGCGTTTTCAAAGCGTTTGCCTCGTCACAGGTGTTTGTTGAGCTGAAGCCCCAAGACTTTTTATCGACGAGCGCTCTGACGCCGACACCGCTCAGAGTTACGTTGGAAAACTCTTCGACAAAACCGTTTTGAACGGAGCAGACATTCATGAGGCGTCTTTGACCACGAATCTGCACCAAATCAGCGGGAGACGCAACCTTGGATTCTAAACATTTCTCAAGCACATCAAACATTGACTACTCTCTCCGTGCACGTTTTTGAGTGATAACCCTTTCTTTTATAGAAGGAAAAACACTATGTAAGATTTTTCATATGTAAAATCCTCTTATCATAAGTCTTAAGTGGAAAACCCTTAACTGTCAAAAGACTAAACCATGACCAAACACAGGGAATGGCGAGACGATTCAGGCGGAAACCGAACTTGACTACATCTACGCTTACGAAGTTCCTTGACTCCTTCTCCTCTAAACCCATTGTTCGATACCTAATTTATTCATCTTCCGCCATCTTCTTTTTTGTAGTAATTTTGGTTCCACCAATCTTAGGCATACTTCTCAAGTGGAACCTGATCGGACAAATCTTTGAAGACCCAGAATTGATGGCTAGTGCAGTCTCGGCTGTCCAAGCCTCCTTTGTGGTTGCTGTCTTTGTTTCGGTAGTGGATGTGGTCCTTGGTTTGCCAATGGCTTGGTATATCGTGAGAAGTAGATCGAGATTGCTTTCTGTTATCGATACCTTAGCTGACATACCGTTCATTGTTCCAACAGTCACTCTTGGCTATTCGCTAAGACTTTTCTGGAGTGACCCTCAAGGCATTTCCTCCCTTTTCGCAACAACCGTTGTCTCCCCTGGTTGGCTTCTAGTGGTTTTGTTGCACTTCGCCTTCTCTTATCCCGTGGTTGTAAGAGTGATCGTTGGAGCCCTCTACGATTACCAACTGGTGTACGAAGAAGCTGCAAGAACTTTAGGTGCAGCCCCACTCACTGTTGGCAGAACAGTCACGTTTTCCATTCTAAAACCATCCATAATCTCGTCCTTCATCTTAGCCTTCGCAAGGTCTCTTTCAGAGACTGGAGCAACAGTGATGGTGGCTGACTCATTTCAGAACGGTCCAGTCTTCATCCACAAGAACTATGATCTAAAAAATCCCAACTACGGACCTTTAGTCTTCGTGAGTTCTTTGCTGATAATTACCTCTTGCATAGTTTTTTCCATAATAGTGGTGCTTGGTCCCAAACTGCGCATGCCCATAAAAAGGGTTTGGCCAGTTGCCGAAAGAAAATTGAGTGGTGACAATGTAGTGACTTTTCGAAACAGCATAACACTGTTGGTCTTTCTCTTTCTCGTCTTGATTCCTTCGGTTTTCGTTGCCTTTCCAGCTGTTTACGCTGTTGCAAACGGAACAATCAACGATGCGATTAGTGGAGTTGGTGTATGGGGCGACTATTGGCAAAGTCTTCTTCTTTCCTATTTCATTGGAGCCATTGTGACACTGCTCAATTTGGTTGTTGGTTTACCTCTTGCGATTCTGATAGCACGAAAACGGTTTGGAAGCCTCCTCTCAAAAATCCTTGACGTATTAGTCAACATACCCTTGATTGTCCCATCCATAGCACTGGGCTTCTCGTTAAGGCTGTTTTGGACAGAAAACTTCGTGGGCATACCAGAAATAGCTTTAGTAGTCTTTGCCCATCTCGCGATTACCTACCCCTACTTCGTTAGAGCGATGTCTGCAGCCGTTGAGAGAGTCAATATAGACTTTGAGGATGCGGCACGGATACTTGGAGCAAAACCTTTCACTGTCTTCAAAACCATCATTCTGCCCTTGACGAAATATTCTTTGTTCTCAGGTGCAATCATAATGTTTACAAGAAGCGTTGATGAGACAGGAGCCACCTCGGTAGTTACCACCCTTAAGACCGTCCCAGTCTTGCTGGTCGACTGGGTTAAGGAATTCCTAAGCCAAGAATCATCCCCATCCACAATTACTTCATTAGATATAGGCTTAGGATGCAGCTTTTTGATAATCTTCTCTTTTATAGTTCTGCTTGTTTTGAGGCTAATGGTCAAAGGAAGAAGGAGACGTTAATAGGCTTAATTATCCTTAAAGGGGAAATTCGCTTAGAAACATCCTTGTTGACGCTTGGCTTTTTCTTCACAACACTAGTGTGACGAAACCACTTCATGCAACCGCCAAGTACTTTTAAATTTAGACAGCGACTATACTGTAGAAGGTGGTGAGTATGCGCCCGTCTGAACTTGAAGGAAAAAAGGTTATTGACACAACAGCAAAAATAGTTGGAACTGTTTCAGGCATCGAAATTGACTTGAGAGGGTGGAAAGTGACACATTTGCGAATAGAGTTAACGGATGAATTAATCCAGATTTTGGGTTACAAGAAACCCTTTTTGGGGCATGTAGAGATTCTGCTTTCAATAGACGCAGTGAAGGCCGTAGCTGATGTTGTCGCCCTTAACAAGGGGATTGAAGAGCTAAAAGACGTGATTGAACCCCCAAAACGAGTACCGACATAAACATATACTTTCTGTGATTGTTGCCATAAGTCGCAGATGAGTGCGCATATATTTAAAATCTGCAACACTAAATTTACGTATCTAACAGGTTTCGGAGGCTTACCACCCAATGCCAGAAGTCCAAGTGGTGAACGTAACAAAAACATTTGCCAAAGGCAAAATAGTCGCAGTAGACAACGTAAGCCTCCAAATACAAGACAAAGAATATTTTTCTCTCCTCGGTCCGAGTGGCTGCGGAAAAACCACCCTTCTCAGGTTGATTGCTGGTCTGGTTGAACCAGATGAAGGTGAAATCTACATTGATGGAAAACTCGTGAACGATGTCCCGCCTGAGGACAGAGGCATCGGCTTTGTCTTCCAAACCTATGCTCTGTTTCCTCACATGGATGTCTGGGACAACGTCACCTATGGACCCCGAGTGAAGGCTTGGGAGGAAGACAAAAGCACGAGAATCGGACGCGAGATGCTGGAAATGGTGAGGCTCTATGAACGGGCTGATGCGGTTCCCCACGAATTAAGTGGCGGAATGATGCAGAGAGTCGCCTTAGCAAGGGCGTTGGCTGCTGGAGCAAAACTATTACTGTTAGACGAGCCCTTAGGCGCCTTAGACGCAAAGATTCGGTTAGCACTAAGATACGAACTAAGAAAACTTGTGAAAGACCTTGAACTAACCGCCATACACGTCACTCACGATCAGGCAGAGGCCACAGCAATCTCAGACAGAATAGCCGTCATGAGAAAAGGAAAGGTTCTACAGGTTGGAAACCCACAAGAACTCTACATGACCCCAAAAGACATTTTTGTAGCTCATTTTATCGGAGAATCAAACTTCTTGGAAGGCTACGTTTCAGAGGTCAAGGAGAAGAAGGAATCTATCATCGAGTTGCGTCAAGGTCTCCTCCTTCGAGCACCAGACAAGGGATACAAAGTTGGGGGGAAAGTCGCCATAGCCGTGAGACCAGAAGCCCTCGAAGTCAGAAAGGATAGAGTAAAAAGGCTGAACTCGCTTTTTGGTGAAGTTGAGGGGGTTCAGTTCGAGGGAACAGACATACGATACGAGATTAGACTTGAAAACGGAGACCGCGTGGTTGTTGTTCGCCCATCCCTATTGACAGAATGGTTTAGTGCCGGAGAAGAGGTCACTGTGGGCTTTCCAATCGACAAAATCTTTGTCTTCCCATATCCTAAAAGGGGTTTAAGAGAGGAGTTAGCCCTTGAATGACACAAGAATCTTAAATACACATCCTCCCAGTATTGATATAAACGCTGTTAAAGAGTGAATTAATTATGGAAAGATGGTTTGCCAAAAGGCGAAAGTCCAAGGTTCTGGAAATCGCCGACAGACAGATGGCACTGGCGATAGACACGGTAGTAGAACTGGAAAAATCCATCAACGCGGCTCTAAAAGGAGATAAAAAAGAGGCATTAAAGTCAATAGAAAAATTGTCTACCACAGAACACGAAATCGACGAACTCAGAAGAACCGTTTTTGAGGAGCTGACAAGGGGCAGTCTGCCCTCAAAGGATCGAGAAGATATCATGCACTTAGTAAAGAGACTGGACGAAATGGCGGATCATGTGAAGGATGCAGCAAGAGCTGTGTCACTACTTTTAGAAGCGAAGGTCTTGAAAGAAATGTGGGAACAATTCGCAACAACCTCTAAGGATTTGGTGGCTTGCGCAACGACTCTACGCAAGGCTATCGAGAAGTTGGGCACGAATCCCTCTGAAGCTATGGAACTCGCAAAACAAATTGACGCAATAGAAAACAAAGTCGACGAAGGCTATCTGAGGTCAAAGGCACTGCTTCTCAAATACTCGAACAAAATGGATGCTGCAACAATCCTAGTGCTTAAGGATTTGATCGAGGAGATGGAACACGTGGCAGACAGTTGCGACGACACCGCTGACTACGTTAGGATTTTGACTGTTGGCAGAGAGAGTGTGTAACGCCACCTTCACCGTTTGTGTACGTCGGTTAGATGCGAAACTCTTATTCCGAACTGTCTCCCTTTTTCTATTGGGTTGGTGAGCTGGCGGACGGCTTTCGAACGCCCAAAAGGCGTTTGAGGAAACTCCGCCCACCATAGCAGAACTGTAACGCTCGCAAGGGCGTGAGACGAGAGTTTCGGCTCCGAAACAGAAACGAAACGTCCACTCGGCGATAGGACGATGATACATTGTTAAGTTGTTGAGGATGCTGGGTGGAAACGGTGAAACGGTCGACCTGCAGGGTGAAAGGGCGAATAGGCGTCTGTGAAGGTTCTGCGGGAGACGCGGGTAGCCCGTTTAGCCGAATGCCGTCGTTGAACAGAAGGCGGGTTACGACCAGCACACCAACTCCAGAATGGAATACATTCATTCTCTGATTTTTACGTATTCTTCTTTCTCATTTCGACAAACTTAAGAGTTGAACCAAACTACTATCCTAATGGTGCTTCGTTGGAAGAAGCTATACTCTATGTCAGGTCCACAAAGTTAGATTTGGTTTCTTGGACCATGCCTCACCGTGACCACTGGTGTAGCGCCGGCTACAGGTCCAAGGGGACTCAAAAGGCATTTGATGAAGAGGACAGAGAAGCCCTCGAAACACTCGAAAGATCTAAAATACCTCACCTGGTTGTCGATTTGTCAGACTGCCCACTAACATTCAGGATGAAAGCCAAACTTCAAAGAATCAACAAGACCCCCACTTTGGTGGTTGGTTCAGAAAAGGTTAAAGGGCTACATGAAATTATGGAGTTCGTCTCAGGGAAGAGACAATAATGAGCAAAACGGAGTCTGACAAAGACAAGTTGCCATGGTTTTACAGGTTAATCCTTAGGCTGCCGAAGATAGAAGTGCATTCTGATCTTCAAGGGGTTTACTGGGCTATCGTGATACCCGCATTTCTAATCTTTGAGTTCTTCCTCAGCTTATTTCTGTTAACAAACCTTTCATTTCCAATAAACCTCGTTACGGCTAGCGTTATTCCAATAACCGTCTTTGTAGTCTTTGTTAAGGTTCAGCTAGAGAGGTTTATGGATTGGTGGAATTCGACTTTTCGAAGCGAACCCATGAGGTGGGACGTTCAAAAGGCGACAGAAGAATACATTCTACTGTTAAAAAAACAAGGATTAGGAAAACGAAATCTCAGCGTGCCTACAGAGGAGAAAGACAGAAAAGAAGATTAGCCAAGTGCATTTAAAGTAAACCTCATCTTTATCCGTCACATCAGTCCCCCAAAAAAAACCAAACCACCTCTCAAAACGCTTATTTATGGATTCGGAATCCGTGACCTTTATTAACGTGAAGAACAAGTGTTGCGAACACTATGAAAGAGCTCATCCACAACGGAATTCTGGTCCCCAAGTACGAGAGGAAAGGATTCCACATCTTTGTAAAGGGGAAAGAAATAGACTTGACACTCGAGCAGGAGGAGATGGCAGTAGCTTGGGTCAAAAAACTCGGAACCCCATATATTGAAGATCAAGTCTTTGTCAAAAACTTCTTCAAAGACTTTAGCACGGCACTCCACATTAATGGTAGGCTTCTTCCAGAAGACTGCGACTTCTCGATGATAGAAGAGTACATTCGGAGAGAAACGGAGATTAAGCGTAACCTCTCTAAAGAGGAAAGAAGAAGGCTTGCCGAACAACGGAAAATGACAAGAGAAGCCAACAAAGAGCAGTACGGATACGCTGTTGTTGACGGTTTAAAAGTGGAAGTCGCCAATTACGTTGCCGAGCCCTCCTGCATTTTCATGGGGAGAGGTAAACATCCCCTACGTGGACGATGGAAAAAGGGACCGGCAACAAGCGACATCGTTCTTAATCTTTCTCCAGACGCCCCTATTCCCCAGGGAGATTGGAAGGAGATGGTGTGGCGTCCTGAGTTTATGTGGATAGCGAGTTGGAAGGACAAACTCTCTGGGAAGATGAAGTATGTTTGGCTGGCCGACACTTTCCATGCCAAGCAAGTGAAGGAAATCGAAAAGTTTGATAAGGCTATGGAACTGGCTAACAAAATTGAGGAAGTTCGTCATCACATTGCGAATAACTTGGAATCCACGGATGTCATGAGACGAAAAATCGCAACATTGTGCCACCTAATAGATGTGTTTAAACTGCGTGTTGGAGACGAAAAGAACAAAGACGAGGCTGACACCGTTGGCGCAACAACATTAAGACCGGAACACATCACCTTTAGCCCAAACGGACTAACAACCTTCAATTTTATCGGTAAAGATGCGGTTAGATGGCGAAAAGAAGCTGCATTGGCAGAAGTAGTCGTAGGCAACCTGCAAGAGTTCATTAAGGAGTCCAAGTCAACCATATTCAAAGGAATTCGGTCAAGGGATGTCTCCCTCTTTCTCGACGAGGTGATGTCTGGATTAACCGCAAAGGTTTTCAGGACTTACCACGCCTCAAACGTTGTCAAAGCCTCGTTGAACAACAGCAGTGTTTCGCAGTCAACTCCAGACTATCTGAAGAAGTATGTAGCCACCATGGCAAATTTGGCAGCCGCAGTTGTTTGTAATCACAAGAAAAAACTGCAGAAGAACTGGAGAGAATCGTTGAGAAAGAAGATTGAGAGGCTGAAAACATTGAGGGAGAAGAAAACCAGAGGGTCTGTGGAAAGAGCAAAGATTCTGAGAGTTAACATAAAAGTCATGAAGGCGACTAAGAATTATAACCTTAGGACTTCGTTGAAGAGTTACATCGATCCCCGCATATACTATGATTGGGGTAAGCGAGTGGAGTTTGATTGGAAGTTGTATTATCCGAAGACGCTTCAAAGCAAGTTTTCATGGGTTGAAAAACGCCTATAATGACATGAACGTCTTTTGTAATTTTACTACTTCAGTGCTGTTTTTTGCTTGAGCGTAATCATCCAGCAACTCTTTATTTAATTCGATGAAATGGGGTCCCCACTTAAATATTGAAAGCAACTGTGTCGCGTTCTCTTTGAATCCAGCGATGTAGAGGGCTGCTGACAACGCTTCCACGGTGCTTAGTTTTGTTGGTGTTCCATAGTTTGTTGGGTTTGCAGCGATTAGGTATGGGAGGCAACGTGAAACTCCTCGCACGGAGAGTTCGAAGACTTCGTCTGCGTGCATCCAACTACAGTCCACAGCAGCCAACCCCTTTCTTTCGAGTCTCTTCTGGTCTGCTGGTGAAAAAGCCTTCTTCGAGAACGGGTTTAGTATAACTGCTCCGTAGGGCAGCGCTCTAACTCTATAAACAACAGTGACAAGATTGTGGCGTCTAAGTTTCAGAGTTGTGCATTTTTTGGGGTCACACTGCTTAGCATGATAGACAACAATTCTAACTTCTTTCTGGGGCACTCCTTCGCACCTTTAAATGAGACATAGGATCATCCATGACCCGTGGAATCCAATCAATAATGTCTGTGGGAACCATGTGATAACCCTTCTCACTCTGAACGAAGTCTCCGGCGGCACCGTTGATGAAGGCTCCTGCCACCGACGCTTCAAATGGATTTGCGCCTTGCGCTAAGAAGGCTCCGACTATGCCGGAAAGGGTGTCACCAGTTCCTCCAACCGTCATTCCTGGGTTTCCAGTGAAGTTTAATTTCACGTGTTCTCCATCGGAAATCACATCCACATTGCCTTTCAACAGTATCACTGCGTTTAGATCATGTGCGGTTTTCTGCACCTCTTCTGCTCGTTTCTTTAACTCTGCTGGCGGTCGTCTCTCTGTTAATATCTGGTATTCACCAGCATGCGGGGTCAGAACCAGAGGAAACTTAACCTTTCTTTTGTGCTTGGCGAAGGCTTTCAGTCCGTCAGCATCCAGCAACAATGGAATCCCTTTTTCTTCTATCATTTCTACGATTTCGTCAACGGCGTCTTCTGTTTCTTTGTGAAGTCCCAATCCTGGTCCCATGACAACAGCGTTGACGGTTTCTAGGTGGCGTTTGATGACTGGTGTGTTACGGGGGTTGAGATGCTCTCCCTCCAATTTCAAAGTGATTAGGTTGGGAGACATGGATGAAATAGCGATTGCAGTTTTTTGTGGCGCAGCGATATAGGTTAAGTCTACGCCAGTGCGGAGTGCCGCAAGGGCTACAAGAGTTGGAGCGCCAGAGAAAACTTCACTCCCACCAATCACGAGGAGTCGACCAAAATCACCTTTGTGAGCATCGAGGGGACGAGGCTTAACAACCAAGGAGACATCGCCAGGACCCGCAAACCTCTCAAACTCGGACGGTAAGCCGATGTCCTTTACGATTAGTTCTCCGGTGTGCTTTTTGGCTTTAGTAAGCCCAGGTTTCGCTCTGTGGAAGGTAACCGTCAAGTTGGCTTTCACCGCTTCGCCCAAAACTTCTCCAGTGTCAGAGTCTATTCCTGTGGGTATGTCTACAGCAACTCGAAACGCTTTCATTTGGTTAATCTTTCTCACGAGATGCAGGATTGGCGGGCGTAATGAACCCTTCAGCCCAATCCCAAGCAAAGCGTCAACAACAACCTCAGCCTCAACGTCTGGAACAAGAGAAGAGTCGAAAACCTCATGCACAACAATGAAATCTTTTAAGGACTGTAATGCCTGCCAGTTCTTTAACGCCGCCTCATCCACGATATCGTTTGAGCTTCCAGCAAGGATTATCTCCACTCTAAAGCCTCTGGAGATGAGGTGACGTGCCGCAACAAATCCGTCCCCTCCGTTCCCGCCAGTCCCACAGAAAACAGCCACTCGAGTCTTGTCAGCCGAAAATCTGGAGAATATCTCACCCGCAACGCTTCTTCCAGCGTTTTCCATGAGTTGCAGTCTGGAGACGCCAAAATACTCAGAGTTTACCTCAAGAGCGTGCATTTCTCTACTTGTTATCGTCATTTCCTTTGCCATAGTTCATAATTTAAGCTTATAAGCAAAAATGTTTTAGGGTAAAGAACCCTAATCATAACATAGGGGACATTACAAAATGGCGCCAATCGCTTTCGTGCTGATAAACACCGAGATAGGTTCAGAAAGTGAGGTTCTGAAGGTGTTGAAGAAGGTCAATGGAGTAAAAGAAGCCTACAGCGTCTACGGCGTCTACGACATCATAGCAAAAGTCCAAGCCGAGACAATGGATAAACTAAAAGAACTGGTCACGTGGCAAATAAGGCGTTTAGACAAGGTTCGTTCAACCCTGACAATGATAGTCACCGAAGAATCAGCCTAAACAAAACTATCCCCTTTTTTCTCACGATTCCATCGCCACACAAAACCGAAAACTCTTATCATTCTGTATCTTCTGTCATGATAGTTATTGAGTGACTTTCATATGATTAGGATGCACGTCGGGTTCGACGACACGGACTCGCCGAGAATGGGGTGCACAACCTACATAGCCGCTTTACTAATTGAAAAACTACACAAAATTGGCGTCACCTTCATAGACTACCCAAATCTCGTTCGACTTAACCCCAATGTGCCTTGGAAAACCCGTGGCAACGGCGCCCTCTGTCTACGAATAAACTGCAGCGAAGACCTTGTAGAAGAGATTAAAGAAATGGTTGTTGACACGGTTGAAAGATACGCTGACCTAGATTATGATGGAACCGACCCAGGTGTCGTCTTCCTCTTCCAGGATATCCCTCCAGAAGTCAAAGTCTTCGCCAAAAGAACCATTCAAGGCATAGTGAAGATAAAGGAAGCCCTAAAACTAATCAAAGTCTATAAAGCCGAGGCTGTGGGCTTCAAAGAAGGTCGTGGAATAATTGGGGGCTTAGCCGCAATCGGCGAAACATTGGAAGAGGACCACACCTATGAAGTCATAACTTATCGAACACCAGAAAACTGTGGAACTCCCAGAAAAATACAGGTTTCTTCTGTTAAGGACATGAACGACAAAACATCACCTCTCACTTTCAACAACATAGACCCCGAAACTGGACGAATCCTCATCACTCCCCGGGGACCAGACCCGATTCTGTATGGCATCCGTGGAGAAAATCCTGAAGTGGTTAAAAGAGCTCACGAAACCATCGTGTCTCAAGAACCCGTTGAAAGATGGGTGATTTTTCGCACAAACCACGGAACCGACGCCCACCTGAGAAGGGTTAGTTCAATCAGTGAGATACAGCCCTTCAACCCAGTCGTGGTTCAAGGATTCGTGAGTGCGACTCCACGAGTTATTCCGGGTGGACACGTTATTTTTTCCCTTATGGATGAAACTGGACTAATAGACTGTGCAGCCTATGAGCCCACAGGCACCCTCAGGAAGGTCGCTGAGCAACTGGTTCCCAAAGACCACATCGAAGCCTGTGGGGGAATTCGCCCTGCTTCAAAAAATTATCCAAACACGGTAAACCTCGAAAAGATACGGATACTGAAACTAGCGCCCAAAACCACTTTCTTAAATCCAGAGTGTCTTCAGTGTGGCAAGAGGATGAAGTCTATGGGAAAGGGACAAGGTTTTAGATGTGAAAGGTGTGGCTATCGCTCTGCAGAGTTAGGGAAAGTGTCTGTGAGGGGCAAACGAGAGCTGAAGAAAGGATTGTACATAACGTCTCCTCGCTCTCAGAGGCATCTGACGAAACCCTGGTGTCGATATGGAAGAGAAAAATCTGGCAAACCTGATAAACTGATCGAAAACTGGCACTTTCCTTAAACGATTGACGCTATCGAGTTTGTTAGGTTTCTTTCGCTTTGAAGATTTCGCAGAGAATCTCGTAGAGTTCTTCTCCGCCCTCAACCTTCGTGAATAAGTCCTTCTCAGCCTTCAACACTCTCCCCACAGTCTCGTAGGTTCTTCTCCACTCCATTTCTCTCCAGATCATCTTGTAGTTTCTCAGTTCTATCCACGCCCTGAAGACTAAAACAAGAAACATCGCTATGGTGATCAAGAGGTTTAACACGTATATGTTAAGCAACTCATCCATTTTCACACCACCTATCTAGTTATCATCATCAATCATTCATACTGAAAGAAGTATTTACGGATAAACAAGTTTTAAACTCTTCACCTAAGCCCGTTCAGCGCACTTCAGTTCTCTCAACTTCACCATAATTCTTAAGATTCCGTAAGAACAAACACTCACAACGGTGTAGGCAGTGGTCAGAGGATTCTGCGCTGTATGCGGAAGAACCATTGGAGGATTTCTGAGACCAACAGCGTGGCAGTGTCCTAGATGCAAGAAAATATTCTGTGCAGACTGCTGCCCAAAGGTTGGCTTGGTGTTCAAGAAGCCTGCCTGCCCAGAGTGTGGGATTGAGCTGGTGAAAGGATGAAAGTGGGTTCTCTATTTCTCGGCGAAAATATCACCTTGAGCGGCAAAGCAGACTATCATGGCACAAAAGGAACCTTATATCTAACCGACAAGAGATTGGCGTTTGTGTACGAAAAGAGGGGGATCATGTCTAGGAACAAGTACACCCCAGTAAACTTACTCCTTGACGCCATCTCAGAGGTAACAGTGGTGGGTAAAGGTCCCTTCAAAAAAATCTCCGTATACACTCGTAAGGATAGGTTACCATTAGGGCTTCCAAGATACGAATTTAAGGTTCAGAACCCAGAGAGTTGGACGCTAAAGATAGAGGAAGCATGCCTAAGAACGATACCTGAGAATGTCGTGACGCTGATAAAATGCGCCGTCTGCGGAACACAAATAGAATCTTTTCAAACCGAATGTCCTGTGTGCGGAGCGGAACTAACATGAGATTCTTGGATATCTTGAGAAAAAAGCCGAAAACTCCCAAGGAATTTGGAGAGCACTACTTTAGAGAGGCGGCGTCCACAACTGATCCGTACCGCAAAAAGAGGCTGTCAGTAACAGCGTCTAAATATTTTGAGGAAGCACAAGACTATGAGAGTGCAATAAAATGCCTAGTGATGGGTGGCGAAGAAAAGGGTGCCCGAACCCTAAGCGTGAAACTCTATAACCCGTCTTATTTCAGAAAGTATTCCCAAAACAAAACAGAGACCGTGCAAACCTACATGGGTTGCATAATAAGGTGCCTAAACGAAAATCTCCTCGGAAAAGCAACAGAGCTCAGCAAAGAGCTACTGGATTATCAGAAAGACGAGTTTACCGAAGGCGTGTTCTTAGCGGTCAACGGATTGCAACACACCAACCTGATGGATTTGGACAGAGCCTTCGCCAAAATCCACAAAGGTGACACAGAGTTTCTAGGGGAAGATGTTCGCAGAATTTTCGTTAAAGTCCTCTACGATAGGTGTAAGGAGTACGACATATTCAGAGAGTTGTTCAGAAGGCACGCCATCCCAGAAGTCTGCCCCCGCTGTCACGGTCAGATGATATTCCATGAAGAGTTCGGGGAAGCTGTCTGTCAATACTGCGGAACAAAAATAAAAATAACCTGAAAAACAACACAATGAATAACACATTGGAGATGATGAATAATTGAGTGAACTTCTTCCAATTATCTATCAAATAGCCGTGGGCGGAATCGGCGGTTTCCTTGTTGGATATGTAGTCAAGAAAGTTACAAAAGTTTTGGCAATCGTTTTAGGAATTTTCGTTCTTTCTTTAATAGCCTTAGCCTATGTAGGCGCTATTAACGTGAATTATGACAAGTTGACAGAAGTTTTGTCCAAGTTGACTATTCCAGAACAGGCTGCGGAACTGCTTATGCCTATTCTTGCGAACTTGCCCTTCGTTATCAGCTTCGTCGTTGCCTTTCTGATTGGACTAAAAAAGGGATAGACCCAGTCAAAAAAGCCTATCACTTAAGTGAATAAAAATTCTAGTAGCACTATCGAAATGTATAAATCAGAAAATTTTCACTTGTAACATTTGGTCGGGCGCCGGGCGGTAGCTCAGCTTGGTAGAGCTTCCGAGTCAACTAGGCTAAACCTAGTTGGCGGAGACGCTGTAGACGCCTACCGATGGTGGGCGCCCAATTCAGCCTATCAAGCACACAACCGCAGAAACCGGAGTGTCGCAGGTTCAAATCCTGCCCGCCCGACCAAAAACTGGTTTTTATAGTCTGAACCAGAGTTAGAATCTATACATCCAGTTCATAAGTTTTAATGGTGAAAGCCTTCTCATCTTTAATGATGTTTCCATGGGGATGCCATTTGAATCTCTCGACATTCCAATTTACAACGGGAGTCTCTTGCATGGGTGATTTAAATTTCGAGAAAAACTTACTTGAAGCTGTGGATAATGGATTACTGACTCTGGGAGAGAACCCAAGAAAAGCCATATACTTTCATCTGAAGAGAAGCTTCCAACTTCAAAGGGAGAGTATTCCCAAAGAGACCGATGGGTTTTCTCGAGCATTAAATAACATTTTTGGTCCCGGAGCCCAAATAATTGAGAAGTATATTCTGAAAGAGTTGTATCGACGGTTAGAGCTGAATTTTGAAGAAAAGGAAGGTTTCACATTTGCCGACTATGTAAGAGAAGCCAAGAAATTGGTAGGAAGAACGAAGCAGGACTCAGTGAAGAGCACAAGCCTGAAGAAACTTGGGGGAGCGTGTCTTGGAAGAAGAGGAATTTATGCTTTTGGAAGAGGAACCTGTTTGGCTTGAAGAAACAGTCATTCTAAACGCCATCGCAGATGCTGTAGTGGTTATTGGGTTGGATGGAACAATCCTGCAAACGAATGGTGCCGCCCTTCACCTTTTCAAAGTTGCCAGAGAAGAATGTATAGGGAAAAAAGTTTACGACTTCATCACTGAAGACGACCGAGTAAAGGCAGAAAAAGAGTTACAACATCTTCTAAAGGAAGGAACTCGAAGTACCCAATTTATGGGATTACGCCAAGATGGAACAACATTCCCGGCAGAAATCAATGCATCCTTGCTAGAAACTTCATCGGGGAAGCCTTACGCAATTGTAGGAATTATTAGAGATATCTTTTTTCGGATGGCTACCGAAGAACAGATTCAGAGACGCTCACGTGAACTAACAGCTTTAATGAAAAGTTCCACAAGGATTATTCGAACCAAGGATTTGCGTCAAAGACTCAAAGTAATAGGAGAAGCAATAAGAGGACTTGGTTGGAGAAGGGTCGTTATCTCAGTCAGAGACGAAAACTTAGAGATAACCGATCTTGTTACGGCAGGTCTAACTCCAGAAGAAGAGGAGATTCTTCTAAAGAAGAAGTCGCCAGGTCATGTTTGGCGTGAACGTTTGGGTCCAAAGGTTCGACGCTACAAAATAGGAGAGTTCTATTATCTACCATGGAAGGACCCTTGGGTTCGCGAACACTTCTGGAAAGTTCCAAGCGACACCCCACCCGAAGAAGCAATCGAACACATCGCTGGTGTCCCAAGTAAAATCTCACCAGAGGAGATGATTGACTGGCATCCGCAAGATACGCTGTATGCGCCTCTCCGCCTTCCCGATGGGAGTGTAGTTGGCATCATAAGCATAGATGATCCCCTTGACGGACGGAGACCCACCACGGAATCCCTTGCACCTCTAGAACTCTTCGTACATCAAGCCGCTGTGGCTATTGAAAACGCTCAACTAATTAAGGATTTAGAAACAGCTAGAAACCAAGTAAAGGGATATGCTGAACAACTTGAATTAAAAGTGAAAGAAAGAACGCGCGAACTTGTGGAATCAGAAAAGAAGTATTCAACGCTTGTTGAACACGCCAATGATGGTGTTGTTATCATTCAGGATGACAGATTATCCTTCGTCAACAAGAGAGTAGAAGAAATGACAGGTTACAGCAGAGAAGAAATAATTGGAAAACACTTTCTAAAAACGCTCCCAGAAAGTGAAGTTGAACTTGTCAAAAGCGTTTATGAGAAGTGGATGAAGGAGAACCCAGTGCCAGCAATTTATGAGACAAAGGTTCTATCCAAAAGTGGTGATGTGATACCCATCGAGGTGAACGCCGCAGTCATTAACTATGGTGGAAAACCCGCAGCCTTACTTATAGTGCGTGATATAAGCGAAAGAAAGAAGATGGAGGAGAAGCTTCTGAAGGCTGAGAAGTTGGCTACCATCGGAGAATTGGCCGCGAGTGTAGGTCATGATCTTCGAAATCCACTGACGGGTATAAGTGGCGCTGTCTATTACATGAAAATGAAACTTGCATCAAAAATAGACCGACGATTAAGCGAGATGTTGGAACTTATTGAAGAAAACGTGGAGTATTCTAATAAGATTGTGAATGATCTTCTGGACTTTTCCAGGGAAATACACCTGCAGCGGACTAGGGTCAGCATTAAGTCAATGATAGAAGAGACGTTAGCCAAAATCAAAGTCCCCAAAAAAGTAGAGGTTCTAGACCAAACTGGAGATCTTCCCAAAGTCTTTGTGGATGCCGACCGAATAAAACGTGTATTCGAAAACTTGGTCAAAAATGCTATTGAAGCCATGCCGAAAGGTGGCAAGCTCGAAATCAAGTCCAAAAGAATAAATGAGGGTCTCCAAATAAATTTTCAAGACACTGGAATAGGGATATCAACACAGAACCAGCAAAAACTTTTCACACCCATGTTCACAACGAAAGCGAAGGGTGTGGGCTTGGGATTAGCCATATGCAAACGCATAATCGATGCCCATGGAGGCACTATTAACATAAAAAGTAAAGAAGGAATCGGTACCCTTGTCACAGTTATCATACCGATTATGAAAGAAAAATAGAGAATGAGAGGTGTCAGAAATGTGTAAGAAAGCAAACATACTCGTGGTAGACGACGACCCAAGCATACGGAAGGTTCTGACAGCCATCTTAGAAGAAAAGGGCTACACCGTTGAAACTGCAGGGAATGGAAGAGAAGCCATAAGAAGGTCAAAAACAAGATTCTACAACTTAGCCTTGATAGACATACGCCTACCCGATATGGAAGGGGTAAAACTACTAACTGAAATGAAGGAAACCAAACCCAAAATGGCTAAAGTCATAATCACCGGATATCCGTCTCTACAAAACGCAGTCGAAGCCCTAAACAAAGGCGCGGACGCATACATCATCAAACCCCTAGACATAGACAAAACTCTGGCTACTATCGAGGAACACCTTGAAAAACAACGCAAAGCCCAGAAAATGACTGAAAAAGGTCTCGTAGATTTCATTGAAACCCGAGTAAAACAGCTTGAACACGAAAAGATAATCAGATAGACTGATGCGACAGAAAGACCGTCGATTCATCTGCTGATCAGAAATTTACTTTAATAGTGGATAACACCAAAACTGGATTACACATATTTGACAGCGTTAACTTAACGCGCGGAAACGTAACGTCCCCTTCTTTCTATCTCCCCAATTTTTGTTAGCACACCTTCTGCTGCGTCCTTTCCCATGGATTCGCTATAACCCTCCATAACAGCATCGAAACTCTCCTTCGCGTACTTGAAATGAGAGCTTTGAAACGCTCTCTTCATGAGATGTAGGTCGACTCCTCTTGTTTCTAGTTCAGTAGAGTATTCGCTTAAGCCGAAGTCCACAATGACAATCTTGCCACTGGGGGTCAATATCATGTTTGAGGTTGTTAGATCGCCGTGGATGATTCCATGAGTGTGAAGGCGCCCGATCAAGTTGCCGATGTGGCGACACATACCATATCTTTCTGTGGGAGAGAGGTTGCCTAGAATCTGTTTGATTTGCCTCCCTTCTATAAACTCCATGATGATTGTGGCGTTTGGGGTATCAATCATGTAGACCGTTGGAGTGGGAACCCCTGCTTCTTTTGCTCTATGGATCACCTGAGGCTCATGGATTGTCCGTTGTGAGCGAATTTTCTTATCAATCTCTGCGATGCGATATTCTTTCGATAAGCGTCGCTTCAGTATCACTTTTCGGTCGTGCCAATCTTCTAAATAGAGGTTGGCTTCTGCTCCCTTTTTAATGAGCATGGTTAACCCTCTACCCAAGGCACATGCACATCGTCTAATCGCCACTTTATCTTCACAAAGCTTTTCTCGATGGGAACTGTCAGGTTGTGTTGGTATGCGAGGATTCCAGTCCAAGCGATCATGGCTCCGTTGTCTAAAGCATATTCTTTGGGAACAACACAGAATCGAGCGTTGTGTTCTTCAGCCACCGACTTTATCATTGATTGCAGCCGTTTGTTCGCTGCTACTCCTCCTGTTAGCAGAACTTCTGGCTTTTCGGTATGAGCCAATGCCCTTTCAGTGACTTCTGCTAACATGGAAAAAGCAACTTCTTGAAGACTGAAACACAAGTCTTCGACTGAATGTTTTTCCTCTTTGAGCAACTGAATGGTTGCGGTGAGAAGACCGCTGAAGGATAGGTCCATGCCCTTTACGGAATATGGAAGGGAAAGAAAGTTGTGGCTGCGACTGGCTAAATCCTCGACTATTGCACCGAAAGGCATCCCCTCTCTTTGACGTAGCCCCGCTTCCCTAGCAAAAACATCGAGGCAATTACCCACAGCAATGTCCAGAGTTTCGCCAAACACACGATATTTCCCGCCATCAAAAGCAGAGACTATGGTGTTACCTCCCGAAACATAGAGGGTCACCGGGTCCTTCGCTTCGGTCACTAATTTTCCTATCTCAATGTGAGCCACACAATGATTAACTCCCACTAAAGGAACGTTTAGATAGGAAGCTAAGGCGCGGGCTGCTGTGGCGCCTGTTCGGAGGCATGGCCCCAAGCCTGGTCCTTGAGAGAAGGCGACAACGCTGACTTCTTTTGGCTTGACTTCTGCCTTTTGAAAGGCTTTCGATAAGACTTTTCCCGCAACCTCGGTGTGATGTCTGGATGCTTCTCTTGGATGTATGCCGCCCTCTGGGTTTATGTAGGCGCTGACTATGTTTGCGAGCACTTTTCCTTTGAGGGAGAGAATTCCAACACTGAAGTCGTCGGCAGTGGACTCTATGCCTAAGCAGTAGGTGCTATCTGAACGGTTCATCTGCATCCTTCTCTTCTCAAGATACGACCATGTTCATCCTTATATGCAACACTGTTAGGTCTGACACGCAGAAGGTCGCTGGTCCAATGTTTCTCGAATGTGGTGAGGCGTCTTTTGCGTGTGCTCTGAAAGATTAGGTTACCCTTCTATTCTGTTTCCCTCTCCCTCTTTAATGTAATGTCTGAAGTAATGTTTGTTGGTGATGATGAAGAAGCAGATTGTGTTTGGGTTGACGCTGCTGTTTGAAGCCTTAAGACACATCGCTGATTCTAGACTGCGCCGAGAGATAGAGGAGGCTCTAACAAAGACAACAGATGAGAAAAGGCAGCCATGAGAATTGCTCAAATGGAAAGCTGGAGTCAATGAGCGACTCCAACGCAACTTCGCCTCCCCACGAACCTTCCTAGCATCCAGCTGCCGAATCGCATACTTTATGCTTCTCTTCAAATTCTCAGTGCATACGACGCATGAACAAGAAGTTAGACAGCCTAATAGGTCAAAAGCAGCAGAGAAAGTACGCAAAGGCTGGGCACTTGCATCTTTTTGCGAGAAACGTGGGGTTCAACAAAAAGAAGAAATGCTGACAAACATGATTCGAGCCGTCTTTGAGTGCACACCAGTGTAACAACCACTCGAATTTGCAAGATGGAGGCTTAGGACTAAGCCTTGCCGAGTGTCAACCTCTTTTAGTACAAGTGCAAAGAGTGATACCGCATTATGACATTACTTTTTTGTCTGGTGCAAGAATTATAAAGATTGAATAAGTAACTTAGTTTTATGCGCACCCTATCGAGAAATCAGATTCTAGCATTAAGACTATTGCATGAAGGAAAGAAAAGATCAGAAATATGCAAGATTACTGAATTATCTTCATCTTCCGTAAGCGAGGCGATCAATAGAGGGCAAGGAAACATATATCGAGCAATTAAAATACTTCAAACGGCTGTTGAAAACAATATTCTTGACGAAGATCAAGTCCAAAAGTTAAAACTAGTTTTAGGCAAGATTTAAATGGAAGAAAATGCTCTCCAGGTAATCCTGGAGAGACACGGAAATGCCATCATGTTCACTATCCAAGAGTGAATTGGAAGAGAGAAGAAATCGCGTCTTAAATGTTCTCTTGCAAAACAAGACAGGTCTAATCAGCGAGAACATTCAAAGAATCAATGAGAATGTATACTGGGACTTCAAGGTTGCCCAAGCCGAGGAGATTTTGAGGTCAGCATACCAGATTTTCGGAGAGAATCTTGTAATTGCCTTTAGCGGAGGAAAAGACAGTCTTGTGGTGCTTCACTTAGCCCTTCATACCATTAGTCCAAAGATCCCTGTCTTATTTAGCTCCACAACTGTGGAGTTTCCCGAGACGATTCAATACGTGCAAAGTTTAGCTGAGGAATGGAACTTGAATTTGCATATTGCCAAACCCGAGAAATCCTTTTTTTCAGCTGTAAAGGAGCTAGGTTGGGCATCTCACGAAAACAGGTGGTGTTGTCGACCATACAAAGAGGTACCCGCTTATCAATTTATCGCCAAGAAAAAGATTTCTGCTGAGATAACGGGGACAACTAGAACAGAGTCAATTTATCGGCGTAGTCTTGCTCCAATAAAAATGCCAAAGAAAGAACCCTTTCTGATCAGGATAAATCCGATATATGATTGGAACGAGTGGGAAGTATGGAAATATATTAAGGTGAAAAAACTGCCCTATAATCTGCTCTATGATAAAGGATATAGAAGAATTGGATGCTGGTGCTGTCCTATAAATGGACCGACGCACTATAGGAGACTTAAGAAAACGCACCCAAAACTTTTTGATTTCTTATCAAACTTCAACCCTCAACATCCCCACCTATCACAGTTCAGCAAAAGTTGATACATCGCTTTAAAAACAAAACTACACGTAATTAACTATGCATTTTCTCTATAAGGCATATATTTCCTAGTAATAAGGCATCGGGGCGATTTCACCTGAAAAACACTCCTGCCCACAAAGGCGACTGTCTAGGCCGGCTTTTCTGCATATCTCGATGAAAGACTCCATGTATTCCTGTTTTTTGTCAACCGTTTTCTTCGCTGGCATTTTGTTAAAAAAGTTTTGGAAAGAAGAAATAACATGTTCGCTGGAGACAGTACGGTTCCTGGTGAAATTATAGAGAATTATGTCAGGTGATGACATGGTTGCACCTATTTTCTGTCGGTTCACAAATTTATCTAAGGCCTCATCCCGTGCTCTAAGGTCATCCGTGATAAGAAAGATAAAGTTGTTCAAACTTCGGCTCAAATGTAAAGATAGACCAAGGCAAAATCGCTCACCGTCATCTATTCTAACATTGTGTTTATTGAGCCATTTTTCTGTGACTTTCAAACATGAATCGAAAGCTTCATCAGGAATAACCTTAGCTTGGATGTGGTGCAATTTGCGATGAATATCCTCAACATCAATCTCATGATCTCTTGATGCTGAGCCTAACTCATGTTTTATGACGAAAAAAGGAATGTAAATATCAAATATCCTTGATAACCAATCAATCAGTTTGATTGTGCCAAGTTCTATAGAGAATCCAATCAATATCGAGTCTGCATCTAAAACACAAATTTGCTTCATATACTTCAACCATCACATGAACTGTCGTCATTTTGATATTTAAATATCAGATCCTCCTAAATCAGTTAGGATCGTGAGAGTGTATTCGAATTGAACCTCTATCAAAAAGTTTTCAGATTAAAGGATTCCCCATTTGCAACGACTCCTCCTGGCATTGAAAGACCCATTGTTTGGGCAGCGAGGGCGCCACTGAAACAAAAACTGGTGGACGCTATTAGAGGCTCTCTGATAACTTCTCCTTCGCGGATTATAATAAATCATGGTGAGTGGGGCGCTGGCAAAACTCATGCTATGAAATACTTTATGCAAAAAAAGAACTTGGAAGTTATCGCAAAAGAAGTAAAGACAAAAACGGGTTTTAGTATACCTATAGTGTGCCCAAGGAGAGAAGTCCTTGATTCCCTTTATTTGTCGATAATTGACTCCATTGGTTTAGACCCCCTCAGGAAAATCGTTAAAGAGGTGGTCTTTGCAAAAGAAACAATTGTTGATACAGCGGAACAAATACGGCGGCTTGAAAATGTTGGCTTCAGTTACGCAATGGCTAGAGTAGTTCAGGCATTATCATCGAAAAATCTGCAGACACGCACAGCTGCTGAAAGATATCTATATTTGGAGGCAACAGCATCCGACCTAAAAACTCTACAAGTGCCAGGGAGAATAAGACTTGCGATGGATTTACTTCAAATATTAGCGCAGATCTTCAAATTGCTTGTAGTTAAACAATCTCCTTACTCCAGAGTTTTTGTTTGGATTGATGAAATGGAAACAATTGAGACACTATCCGGAAAAGAACTCACTGATTCCAGATTTTTTCTAAGAAGTATGCTGGATCTTGTACCTCAGAATCTTACTATCTTCTTAAACGCTACCAAAAAACGCGCTGAGTTGGAAAGTTTCTTCACCTTTTTAGGACCGGCGGTGCTAGAAAGAGTATACGCTATAATAGAGTTTCCCGAGATGGATAAGGAAGACGTCATTGCATATGTGCACGACTTGCTGAATTCTGAAATTTACAGAACCTCTAAGGATAAAGGGGTCCTCGAAGAGAAAGAAATCACTTTCTTTCCGTTCAACAAGAAGAGTATTTCAGCAGCATATGACTTTTTAACTGAACATTTAAAGAGAAAACCTACACCCAGAAATGTCAATGATGTTATGGCGGCGGCTTTAGACATAGCTCTTCGGGACGAATCCCTTATGAAAGAACTAAGCGAATTACAAAAAACAATTGACCATAAGTTCGTAAAAGACAATTGGGATGTCATCAAATCTGGAATTTATGTACCTTCAGTTATATAGCCAGCTTCAGTCTTCACTCCTTTTTTAGAGATTTCTTCAACCTTTCGATATCTATAGCCAGCTTCACCTGAAGCTGAAATTTCCAAAATTGCTCTTTCCATGTCTTTCCGTTCACAGATAAGTTGTTCTCGACACAAAGCATAACAAGCTGTGTACTCAAAGAAACTTCGCGAGCTTATGCTTTTAGTCAATGTTGTTTCAAAATCAGAGAATACTCTTTGTAAGTACTCGACTATCTTTCTCTTCTTTTGTTTGTCAGGTAACTCAGAAAGACGGTCGAATTTTCCAATTTTTCCGACATTCGCGAACTGGTTATAATAGTTATTATCTAGGTACTCCAATAACTTGTTCTGCTTAGTACTTTCTAACTTCATTAGAAACTCTCTAGTTTGGTCTGTGAATTCAATTTTAGATTTAGCTTTAAATTTCTCCCAATCTAACAACTCTAAGTCAAGAAACCACCCTATTCTGGGAGCAAAAATATGTTCCTGAAAAAATTTTTCTGGACTTTTCCATTTTTCCATTTCTCTCAATAACATAAGTCCTTCTACTGGTGTACCTAACAAGCGACTAGCTTTCAAATGTCTCGAAAAACGTTCTTTGAACCTTAAGAAGTTAACATCCTCCTCCTTCATGATCAGACTTGCAATTGGGACCAAGTAGTCAAAATCTTTCTCCAGAAGTTTCTTCAGCAAGAAGCACTTCAACTCACAAAAAAGTTTGTACGGTTCTTCGTTCACACTTTTGAATTTTGATAAAACTGTCCCATCTATTGTGTTGACAAACTGGGTTCCAACGAAAGAGATCAAACCTAATTCCTTTGAAAGGTTCAAGTATCGCTCTCCTGCCTTGAGGGTAGATATTTCTCCTGTCTGATCTATATGATTGCGAAGATGATTCTTGTTTTCCTCTGCCCATTTCTTAAGGTCTGTTATCAAGGTCTGTTTTGACAGAGTGTTCTTAGCTTGCAGTAATTGAGCAATTTTATATAAATAATAGAGTCGTCTAGTCTTGACATGCGAATTCGTAAGTCTAAGAATATTGGATATCATTCTCTCACGGCTTAAGTGCATCCACAATTAATACCTATCGTTATTTAACTTCGTATCCTTAGTCTTCCCAAAAACTTTCCCTACACACTTATCCAAATTTGATTTAGAGTTAAGTTTTAAGTGTAATTCAAGACACCTATTAAGTGCCCGTTAAATCACCCACAAAACACCCTTAAACCCAAACCAAACACAACCCAAAACAACAACCAAACCAAAAACAAAAACCAAACAACAACCCTCAACCCCAACCCTAACACACACATTTTTATCTCTCCAACCCCCTCTATTATTAAGAACCCCACAAGGAACAAAGATACATATGCCCAGACGAGACGACATGGAACACAAAGCCCTACAGTTCATCGTAACCACAGGAAACGACGGTGTGCTTCAATCTGAACTATGGCGAAAACTCGACGCCAGCAGCCGAGAAGGCTCACGAATATCCCTAAAACTCGAAAAGAAAGGTTTGATTCGTCGTGAACGAGAACTCCGCGACGGAAGATGGACGTATCGACTCTATCCCAAAAGGCAACCTCCATCCATAAACTCCATAATCGACTGCCCCTGCTTAATGTGTTCAGATGATTCTCGGTGCGGATCTTGGAGCAATATATCACCCAACAACTGCAAAAAACTCACTAGCTGGATCCTAGGGATTGAAGGAGAAGAAATGAACCCCACCGGTGACAGTTGATCTTGCCAAAGGCGTGGATAAAGGAACGAAAGAGAGAATACTATTATCGAAAGGCGAAGGAAGAAGAATACCGATCCCGGGCTGCTTACAAACTTCTTCAAGCCGCAGAAAAATATCGGTTGATAAAACCTGGCCATGTAGTTGTTGACCTGGGTGCCGCGCCTGGTGGCTGGTCACAAGTTTCTCGGAAACTAGTTGGAGAGAAGGGTTTCGTTTTAGGGGTCGATCTAGAGCACATTCAGTCTTTTGATTTGCCTAATGTTTGCACAATTGTTGGCGACATAACTGACCCTCACACAGTCTCGGAGATAAAGGAGGTCTTACCTTCTCCGGCGGATGTGGTGATTTCCGATGTTTCACCAAACATATCTGGAATTTGGGAACTCGATCAAGCCCGTCAAATCGACCTTGCCAGAAAATCTCTACGCATTGCCCTTTCCACCCTAAAACCGAGGGGGAATTTTTTTGTGAAAGTCTTCCAAGGTGACATGCTCAATGACTTCTTTAAGGAAGTGAAACAGCATTTCGCTTTCGTTAAGTTGATTAAGCCAAAAGCCAGCAGAGCAAAAAGCTCAGAACTATACATTCTGGCATTGGATTTTGTCAAAGAATCGTGACAAAAATTTGTCAAAAGTTACAGCATACGATTGTGATTTTCAGTCACAGAGACTCATCATCTTTACTCAGAGTAACTCTGAATCATCACTCAACATTAATAATGAAAATGGAGCCATAAAAATCTTTTGAGGAAAGCCTTCGTTTGGTTGTGGGTAACTTTTTTAACGGTGAAACATAAATCTCTCCAGAACCACGTAGATTCGGTGAAAACGCAATGAAAATAGTTGCGGCAGATTCTGGTGCGGCTCTCTTAAACGACCGCTTTGAACCCAAACTCATTGTCGCTACAGTTGCGGGGTTGGTAGAACCTCCTTATAGAAAGATCAGTCTTTGCTTGGCTAAGCCCATTTTTGCTAGTGTAGAGGATGGTCATGTCTTGATTATCCAGGAACTTGAGATGTGCCAGAACCTTCTAAAAGAAGTTAAGGCGGATGTCGTTCATCTAGATATGTCACTCGGTGGACTCCCTTTGGAAGAGCTTTCGGTGGTGGGGCTCTCCAGAATAAAGGTTTCAAGTAAAGCGCGACAGCACATACTGAGGATTCTACCAAAACTAAGGAAAATCGCTTCTGACATTAAACGTGTTTACGGAATTGAGGTTTTGGCGATAGGGAAAGAAAGCGTTCCGGTGAGAATTGCGGAATTATCTTGTGGCGCCTATGGTGTTCTGTACACGGCAGAAAAGGCGGTTAGAGAGGGGGTTAATTTGAGGCTGGGGTTGCCAATAAAATGTAGCGTAAATGTTTCAGCAGGGAGTGTTTCACTGAAATCCTTAGCGCCTGGAGAGCACGATCTCATGAGTTTTGTTAAGGACTCTGAGAAGATTTTAGAGAAAGTTACGATGTCGGAAATGCCTAACCCTCGTGCCCTCGGTTTCCGAGTGTTAGAGATCAACCCGGAAGTTTGAGTCAAGTGTAAGATTTCGCCCATACTTTTCAAAATGAATAAGTTATTTTCCTTTTACCTTTCTTATTTCCAGACTTATGTCTAGAGCTTTTGCGCTGTCGGTGATTTCGCCTAGGCTGACGATATCAACCCCGGTCTCAGCGTATTCAAGAATGTTACGCTCGTTTATTCCTCCACTCGCCTCAATCAAAACTCTGTCTCGGAGTCTGTTCTTCCTAAGCAATGAGATTGTTTCTCTCACTTCTTTAGGCGAAAAATTGTCAAGCATAACTATGTCAGCCCCCGATTTTGTCGCTTCTAAGGCCTCCTCAGCCCCAGAAACTTCAATTTCAATTTTTTTGGAAAAGGAAACCGCCTCTCGAGCTTTCTTTACTGCCTTGCTGATGTCTCCGACAATTGCCAAATGATTGTCTTTTATGAGAACAAGATCGTCAAGGTGAAGGCGATGTGTGTCTCCTCCTCCGAGCGTCACCGCTTTCTTGTCGAAGTATAAGAGTCCTGGCGCCACTTTTCGGATACACGCCACTCGTGTTTTGAAGCCAGCGCCTCTAACCTCTTCGATCAGTCGATGGGTCTTGGTGGCTATACCACTCATTCTCGTAACGATGTTGAGGAGGGTTCTCTCTATGGAAAGGAGCGTTTTGGCGTCTCCCGTAATTCTTAATACACCTGTTTCTTCTTTGACCATTGATCCATCCGAAACGAGGGCTTCTACTTGGAAGCCTTGACTCTCTAAAAATGTCGTGGCTTCCTCTATTCCAGCAATTATCCCTTCTTCCTTCGCAACTATCTCTCCTTCAACAATGGTTCCGTCGGGTACGAGAAGAGAAGTTGTTATGTCGCCTTGTCCGAGGTCTTCTTCCAAAAAACGACGAATTTTTTCTTCTAGAGTTTTCCTTGGAAGGAACATTCTAATTCTCCTAAATTATGAATCGTATCACCTTTCGAGTTTCTTTGATTTTATTTCACCGTTCGGTGTAGTTTCTTCAAAGATTATGGCTTGGAATTTGTAGATTTTTGTTCCTTCAAGGACCCAGCAGTCTGGCGACAAACCAGTCTTCATGCAGCACTGGCAGAGAAACTCTTCTTCGTTCCAGTTCCATTCGATGGGCACTTGAGGAAGAAGCAAACCCTTATAGTAGCCTCTTTCAACGATCAGCCCGTCCTTTCCAACTTTGATTTTGGAGGGATACTCGGTTGGTTTTTCCACTTTGATGAGTTTGGGGGGAGTAAGAACACTCACCTCAAAAACTATGCTGCCAAGTTCGTCATAAGAGACGGGTGGAAAACGGGGGTCCTGAGTCGCAGAATCGATGGCCGAATCAACCACGGCTCTTACCAACGGAAGAGTTGGATACGGAAAACCAATGCAACCCCTCAACTCCTTCTCTTTGCCCCCCACACTGTTTAGTGTGACAAAAACTCCACAGTGCTCCATGAACTTTGGTGAGACGTCTTTAGGTTGCGACATTACCTTTCCGTTTTTAAGATACTGCTCCACAGCGTTTCTGGCAAGTCTTACAAGAAATTCGCCGTCTTTAAGCGTTAACTGAAATGGCACGTTATTCGCCTCGGTTTTTGGCGATGCAACTCTGGCTACTTAAGCTCTAACTCTGCCTTATTATTTTATCTTAAGTTCAATCGCTGTAAAACTGGATGGTGAAGCATGAGAGGCTGAACGCTCAGAATTTCACAGATTCTTCTTTGATTCCTTCTTTTGTGATCATGAGAAAGTCTATGCCGTCGCCGCTCATTACATCTCGGCTTATTGCGGACTTTATAGCTCGCGCTGTGAGTTGCTTCGCCTCTTCCATGTTCATGTTTTCTCTGTATCCTTCTTCCAAAACTCCAACGGCGATTTCTGCTCCTGAACCCACGGCGGCGTATTTGTCGGGTATTAGAGAGCCGAGCACATCCAGTATATAGATTGATGCTCCTTCTTCGTCCATTCCACCCACTATGGTTTGAGTTATCAACGGGAACAGTCGTCTACTGAAAAGAAGATTTGACATAAGCTTTGCGGCAGATTTTACGGGAAGCATTCTTCCGGCATCAATCCTGAAAAGGTTGGCGTAGGCTTCAACTTCTCTGACCAAAATCTGCATGTCAGAAACCAGTCCTGCGCATGCGGCTCCGATTCTGTCGGTTATTTTGAAAACTTTTTTGCCAACATGGCTAACCACCAAATAGCCATAGGAGACTCTCTTCTCAGAGGCTAGAATGACACCGTTGGAGCAGACAACGCCCAATGTGGTGGCGCCTGGAACATAGAGATACTGGGGCTGTGTTTGTTCGTTCATGAGTTATTCCTCAGGTTTATGCACTAATGTGCCGACTGACTATTAAGTTTAATCATAAAATCTTAAATCTGTGGTGTGCTCTCCTTATGCCTAATCATTCCTGAAAAACTCTACCTGAGGAAACTTCCATGATAAACATTGTGACTAAGAATATCGATGGAATATGGTATGGGGCTGCCGTAGAGGCAGAGAAGGTTTTAGCAACAACTTTCACACAAAAAGAAACGGAAGCTCTAAGATATCTTCTAGGAAGTTTGCCATACGAGGCACAGTTCCAAGTTAACGAAAAAACGACCCCTTTTTCTGAAAGATTGTTGGAAACCTTGAAAAGGATTTATGACGGAGAGGACGTTTCCCTCAGTTTTGAGATGTCAATGGATCACTTGTCAGGTTATGCTCAGAAAGTTCTCAGATGTGTGTCATCGGTTCCTGTCGGGTATTTTACCACGTACGGTGCTGTGGCGAAGGCTTGTGGTGGAAGTGCGAGAGCTGTGGGGCAGATTATGGCTAAGAACCCTTTCCCTCCATTAGTTCCGTGTCATCGAGTAGTGCGCTCAGATTTCAGTGTCGGGGAATACGGGGGAGGAAGAGAGCTTAAGTGGAAGATGTTAAAGAGAGAAGACAGAGGCTACGCTGAGTCTAAAAAGATAGAGGTAGGTAACGAATTATTGTCTGTGTTTCCAATTAAGTGCCTTCGGAGAGTTTAAAATCAGGGCAAAAATTAAGTTTAATGGCAAGTGCCAACTATAGAAAAGAGGAACGCGCATGATAAGGCGGGGACTTTTCGTAGGAAGATTCCAACCCCTTCACAAAGGTCATTTGAAAGCTATGAAGGACATTTTGGAAGAGGTTGATGAACTTGTGATTCTGGTTGGTAGTTCCCAGTACAGCCACACGACAGAGAACCCGTTCACCACTGGCGAACGCGTTGTTATGATCAGACGGACACTCACAGAAGAAGGAGTGGATTCCTCTCGATATTGGATCATCCCAGTGCCAGACATGCATATACACATGATATGGGTTGCGGAGGTCGTTGGCTACACCCCGAAATTTGACACAGTCTACACAAACGAGCCACTCACAAGCCGACTCTTCGTTGAAAGCGGCTTCAAGGTAAAACCAGTCCCCTTCCACCAGCGAGAAGAATACTCCTCCACCGAGATAAGACAAAGAATGCTACGTAGAAAGAATTGGGAGGAACTCGTTCCAGAAGAGGTGGCGCGATTTATTCAAGAAATCGACGGCGCAGAGAGACTGCGCGACTTAGCAAAGACCGACAAGGTTCGAAAGACAGGCTGAGTTTAACGGAAACGGATGTTGAAGGAATCTCCTATCTTTAAATTGAGTGTTTGAGAGGCGTTTCCTTGATTTATGGATATTTCAAGGAAATCGTGACTGCCAACAACTGCAAGTGGAGTTTTTGCAGGGGCATCCCCATAGGTTGAACAAAACCTCATTTCGAACGTTTTTCTTCCAATTCTTGCATGAAGTAAGTCACCTATGCGGGTTTCTAGTTCTTCAAGGTCCTTCGATGAGATGTTGGTAACGATGTTCCCGAAGTCATCTATATACATGACCTCCCCAATCAGTTCACCTTTTTTCATGACTAGTTTTGCAAATGGCGGAGCAACATAGTTCTCAATCTCAGGACCAAACTGGGAAGGAGAACATCCCACTGATAGATGTGCGGCTGCGGGAGCGAAGATGTCTCTTCCATGGAAGGTTGTGGAGATTTTTGGGCGCATGTATTTTGGGTTTCTTATATGATAAACGTGGCTGATCTTTTCCTTTTGAGCCGATAGGACGAGGAGCCCGTTGTCTGGTCCAACGTAAAAGCTTCGTTTGGTTTGGATTATTATTGGGCGTCTCTTTGTCCCAACTCCAGGATCTACAACGGCAACATGAACTGTGCCCTCTGGGAAGTAAGGTGTTGCAGAGGCGAGTGTGAAGGCGCCTATACGTATGTTAAACTTTTCGATTTCGTGACTGATATCCACTATACGGGCGTCTGGATTGATAGACAGTATTACAGCCTTCATTTCCGCAACATAAGCATCCCTTAATCCAAAATCAGAGAGCAGTGTTATGATCGGTGGAGTTGCATTCACAATCTTCATGTCTTCCCCCCCTCTTAACCTCACAACAATTTCATGAGTAGAGGTTAAATCACATATAGAAGATTTTTCCATAAAGTTGAAATGCTAGACGTCGGAATATATCTGGGAATGCGTGTCCGCTTTTAAAAGCGCTGGAAGAGAAAGGAGAGAATCCTCTTTTATGCACGCACTCCCTTCATCAGAAGCAAGTAAGTGTTACTGTTTCTATATATACTTTTCGTAGCAAGATCCACAAGAATGAATACGATTTTTTCAAAGAGAAATCTGGCATCTACACTATTCGTTGTTTCATGAAAGCCATAAAACTTAATAAAAGAGCGGATCAATGCTTTTAACTCCTCACGGTCTAAAAAGGCGAAGAAAATCCTTGAAAGAAGAAAGAAATCTCATAATGTTGCCTGGACCCACCAACGTGCCAGACAGAGTCATGCGGGCAATGGTGAAACCCATAATAAACCATAGAGGACCCGACTTTGAAGCGCTCTACGGAAGCATAGAAGAGAACCTGAGATACGTCTTCCAAACAAAAAATGACGTTTTTGTATTAACTTCTTCTGGAACCGGTGGAGTCACCTGTGCGGTTGGTAACGTCGTCAATCCTGGCGATAAGATAATCACACCTGTTTATGGCGTTTTCAGCGAGAGACTGAAGGAAAAGGTTGTCTCCTTCGGTGGAAAACCAATCGAACTTCCGATCGAATGGGGTGACGCCCCATCAACCGAACAAATAGCAAAGGTTGTGGAAAAAGAAAAGGACGCAAAGGCAATAGCCATCATCTACAATGAGACGTCAACTGGAGCCACAGTACGGGATCTCCCAAAGATCGGAAAGATAGCCAAAGAAAACGACATGATTCTAATCGTGGACGCCATCTCAATTTTGGGTGGAGACCAATTGCCAGTGGATGAATGGGGCGTAGACATCTGTGTTACAGGAAGCCAAAAATGCATAGCTTGCCCCCCAGGATTAGCGATGATTTCTGTAAGCCCGAAAGCTTGGGAGGTTGTGGAGAAGACAAAAGTCAGACCATACTACTTCGATTTACTTGAAATTAAGGAGTTTGGCGAAAAGGGGGCTACTCCATTCACTCCCGCCATACCCATATTCTATGCACTTGACGAAGCACTAAAAATGATGCGGGAAGAGGGGCTTGAAAAAAGGTTCAAACGACACGAAACCTGTGCTAAAGCTTTTTACAAGGCCTTTGGCGTTCTTAAAATAAAACCGTATCCGAAGGAAAAAGTTTTGTCCAACACTGTTCTTGCTATTAACGCACCCCCAAAAGTTAACATCGCCAAGGTTAGAGAGGTTATGAGAGAGAGATACAAGGTTGAAGTGGCTGGAGGCATGGGCAAACTCAAAGACGTGATATTCAGGATTGGCTGCATGGGAATCATCTCTGAAACAGAAACGCTCCAAACGATAAGCGCCCTAGAAAACGCGTTAAACGACGTGAATCACTCTGTCAGAATTGGAAGCGGTGTCGAAGCGGCGAGACAAATATTTTATCAATAAACTCTCACTTCTCAGCATCCTTCTCTTACAATTTATCTTTCCTATGTATTATAAGATTAGGGGGCTTCCTTGCATAACAGTGAACGCATTCTCTTGGAGCGACTAAATGAAAAAGCATACGGTCGGGTTATATGTTATCCCAGATATGATGTAAAAGAGTTGAGGAAGCGCCTAAAGGAACTAAAGAAGCTTGGAGTAACAGCTGTAGAGTTCTCTGGTAAAAAGATGGTTTCTGACTTGTCAGTGTTGGGTAAGGGATGCGTAGGTATCGTCGTTATTGCTTACAGGAAAGATGAGAAGGTCGCCATGAAAATTCGCAGAGTGGACGCTGATCGCCTAAAGATGCAGCATGAAGCAGAAATGTTGAAAAAAGCAAACACAGTGAATATCGGGCCCAATCTGCTTGACGTGAGTGACAATTTCATTGTCATGGGATTTATCGAGGGTATGCTGCTTCCAGAGTGGATTAATGTGTTGAAGGGAAAAGGAACAAAATCCAGGGTTGAACGAGTTTTGCGTGATGTTCTGGAGCAATCGTGGAGTCTGGATGAACTGGGTTTGGATCACGGAGAACTAAGCAGAGCCCCCAAACACATCATCGTGGATGCGGACGAAAAGCCTTGGATAGTGGATTTTGAGACTGCGAGTGTTAATCGACGAGTCTCCAACGTGACGTCAATATGCCAGTATCTTCTTGTAGGCGGGCAAATCGCAAAAGCAATACAGAAGAAACTCGGCAGAGTTGACAGAACGAAACTGATACAAGCCTTAAGAGGTTATAAACAAGAAAGAACAAGAGAGAGCTTTGAGAAAATACTAAGGGTATGCACGCTCCATAATGTTTAGAAGGAAACGGAACGAGAGGAGTGCATGGGTTGGGGTCGTGGTCAAGTTTGGTCTAAAATCTAAGCTAGCATGCACAATGACATTTGATTTTGACAAACTGTAGCTTCTTCAGCAGGTATGATACTAGAGAGGTACATCCTTCAAGTGTGTTAGAGAGAATCTCTTGAATTCTCCTTCTCCAATGACAACAACGAAACTTTGGATCTCCTCAACCACGCCTTTCCATTTAACTCTCATCAGATTTACTCTGTTGTGAAATTCTGTAAAGCTCTTGTACAAGGCGAAATCTACTGCATTCATACCCATTCCCTCTCCAGCAGATGCAAATATCGTATTGGGGAATTTTGCAATGAATTCCTTGGCTTTTTCTGTAATTTCAGGTGAAAGAATTTCAGGACGAATTCTGGCGAAATTTATAGCTAGTATTTCAAATCCCATCTTTCTAAAATCAGGAACGATTGTATATTCTTGAATCATTCCATCTCTTTCAAGTTTGTGACGAGTTCTTGTGACTGTTGGTTGGGAAACCTTGAGGACTTTAGCTAATTCTTTATCACTATGTTTGGAATTCTTGAGAAGCTCTCTTAACAGCCTTTGAGGTAGTTCTTTTCGCATGAAAGTCTCCTCCTTATTGGCAAAGAAGAGTAACAGCTGAGTATTAGTCTTTTAGCTTTTCAGATGGCAGTGTTAATGAGTCATTTTAGTTCAATCTGTACTAGAGATTTTAAGAAAGAAACTTCTATGATGTTGGAATATGTAATTAAGTGTTGATGTATGAATGTATGTGTGGGTGTAGTAAATATTTCTATGATAATCAGAGAATGAAATCTTTAATGGTTAGAAGAGCTCAGAGCTAAAGGGGAGGAGTAAATTGTGTTTGAGGGGGAGAAGACCTCTGTGTTTTGGATTGGCTTGATAATTTTAGGTTTAGCTTCTGAACAACGAAAGTGAAATAGAAATAAGGCGTAAACGCACAGATTCCAAATAAGAGTAGAATCCAGAACGTGACTCTTCTATTCAACACGTATCCTCATCATATCTCTAATCCAATTGCTCCAATTATGCTTAACTAATAGAGTTTTGGAAGAAACATAAGAACCATAGATTATTCATCTTTTTGATTATGATCAGTTCTTTTGGCTCTACTATGACTTTGTCTATTTTTTCTGAAGTAGGAATTACGGGTAATTCTCTGGATTTTCTAGGTTGCGGTTCTTCATCAGGTACGTTAGCCCATGAAATATTGATTTTACGCTCAAGTCTTTCTTTACCAAGATTTTTAAGTCTAAGTAGAATCTTAACAATATTGCCTTTCACAGTAGCTAGGTCATAGTCGAACTGTTGGGGTCGTGGTCCAGTTTGGACACGCCCGCTACTGGCGATACCTCCCGCAAGCTCCCCTCTTTTTTTGGTTTTTGGGTTGATTTGGAGGCGTTACCTATGACGGTTCGAAGCAAGGTAAAATGTTCCGAATGCGGCAGTGAAAGGGTGTGGAAAGACGGTGTTCGATATACTCGTTTCGGTGAGGTGCAGCGATATCTGTGTCGAGACTGTGGCTATCGGTTTTCAGAGGGTTCCAAGTTAGAACACTTTGTCTTCCGCAAACTTCCCTCTTTTTTCTCTTTTTTGAGGTTGAGTATGTGAAGCTTCGTCTTAGTGAAGAATATGTAATTGATACTGACGATTATCGTAAGGAAGGTCTTCGTATTGCAGTCTTGGCTATGAGTGGGCATGGGAAGTCTAATGCTGCTGCGGATGTTGTGGAGGACGTTTTGGATCAGAAAGGTCAAACAATAATTTTGGAGCCCATCACTGAATGGCACACACTCAAAGCACGGTACAATAATGTGGTGACGGTTGGCGGCGAGTTCCAAGACTTGCCGTTAGAACATGACTTCGCTAGGGAGTATGTGCATGCTAGCCTTGAAAATGGAGTAAACCTCGTAGTAAACGTCAGCGACCTTGAAGAGGAAACTGAGCAGTGCAAGTTCGTGGCTGATTTCTTATGGAATCTCTATCGCAGCGAGCAGAAGTATCGGCGAGTCGTTTTCCTTGCTGTTGAGGAGGCGGACACTTGGGCACCTCAAATGTGGGACCAAACAAGCAAGCAGAGTTTAGCTAGGGTTAGCCTCATCGCTAAGCATGGACGCAAGATTGGTATCTTTCCGATTTTTATTACGCAGCGACCTGCTGACTTTCACAAATCGCCTCTTTCTCAGTGTAATGTGATTCTTTTTGGTAAGTTCACTAGCTCAGCTGACTTGGACCCTAAGACTGGTATTATGTACGTAGTGAAGAAGCTTCACATTCCTATTGAAGAGAAAGACATCATCGGGTTAGAGACAGGCGAAATTATTGTCTGGGATAAGTTTGGTGTGCATAGGATTAAGGCTCGAAAGAGGACATGTCCTCATGGTGCTGATACTCCGCTTGTGGCGCCTGTTCCGTTTGCAGTTGGTATTAGCCAGACTCTTGGTTCATTGAAAGAGACTATTTTGAAGGCGGTTGAAGCGAAAAAGAAAGAAAGGTCGTTGGTGGAGCGCCTTCAAGCTGAACTAACAGCAAAAGACGAGAGGATCAAAGAGCTTGAGAAAAAAGCCGACATCAAAATCGCTGTTTCTGAGATGTTGAGGGGAGAAAGACCCGCAAAAGAAACGCCTGACATCACCGCCAAAATTGCTGAGCTAACGAAAACTTACGATGATCGAATCGCAACTTTGGAGCAGGAGAAGAAAGACAAGACCGAGAGAATCCTTACTCTCGAATCGGAAAAGGCGGAGCTACAAGAGAAGTTTAAAGCCTATGAGTCTCTTGACATGGCTTTAGCCACACTCATCGAGAGAAAGTTGGTTATGCATTTACCTACGAATACACGAAGTATACCAAGCGACGTGCCTTCCGAGATTGTTGTGGACCAAGAGATTCCCCGAGTTACCGTGTCAGTCAGAAAGCCTGTTGTGGAAACTGATGAAAGCAATTGGAGTGGTCGATTGATTCTGTTGATCGCTGATGGCTATTTTGATGAGCCTAGACGGTTAACGCCTATTCGGGAACGTTTGCAGCAGGATTATGGTGCTCTGCCTAATGCTGCCTTAATCAGCAACGAGCTTGTTGAACTGATGAGGATGCATCTTCTTCAGAGGCACCAAGAAGGCGGACAATGGGTGTACAGCGTATATCCAGAAGCGAAAGAGCGAATAAAACGTAGAGAGGTTAAAGTCTAATGAGTGAAACCTTGCCCAAAAAAGAAAGCATGGCTCATAAGCAGAGGTCTCTGTTTCCTGACTCTGGTAAATCGAGTGCGCTAAATGTGTTGCGTGGTCTTGATAGGGCTGAGGTTGAGCCTTTAGCTTTCAAGATTGTGAGCACGATAGGTCCGTTTTGCATTCGAGCAGAAGTCGCAGGTAGCATCCGGAGACGCAAACCTACAGTTAATGATATTGACGTTGTGGTTCAGCCTAAGCCGCAGTCTTGGATTCAAGTGATCAAAGAAATTAGGCGTGAATTTGGTGCTATCACTGAGAAGCAGGGAGAGAAGTTGGCGACGCTTTACGTGCCCTTTGAGAGCAAGCAGGGCAAGGGCTATGTGGAAGTAGACTTATATCGTGCTTCTGAGGGCACATGGGGGATTTTGTTCCTCATCCGTACTGGAAGTGCTGAGCACAACATCTATCTCTGCAATCTTGCAATTCGCAAAGGCTATCGTCTAGCCTATTCTCACGGGTTGCTCAACGAAAAGGGCGAGGTTATTGCTTCAAAGACTGAGCAAGATGTTTTCCAAGCCCTAGGATTAGACTTCATACCTCCTGAAGGTCGAGAAGTCAAAAAGGAATAGCGTTTCTGAGGAATCTCTCTATTGCCTAGGCGTCCCCATGTTCGACGAGTTCAAAGAGTTAAACAGGATTTTTTAACTCTTAGGGATGCCGTTCCCGTAACCAAGAAGGGCCAACAGATTCTAAGTCTCTTAGGTGCTGGGAATCCTGCCAGCCAAGTGGCTAAGATCGTGGGTTGCAGTCGCTCCGATGTTAGTTATTGGAAGGACAAGTTCTTGTGTATGGGGGCTCTCCGTCTACAAGTTCGTGATGTGGTGCATATCCACCGTCTCACGCCGTACGGTTCAAAAATCCTCACTATGAGTGAGGGGTTTTTGCCTGAGGTTTGTTGTTTGGAGGATTATGCTGTTAAGTTTGGGGTTTTGGAGTGGGAGAAGGTGCCTTTGGATTGGAAGCGGTTGGGGCGTCCTAGGAATTGGGAGAAGTTGGGTGTGAGGGTTGGTAATGTTAGGGTTGTGAGGACGAGTAAGAGTGTCATTATTCATCCTGGGCGTTTGCGTGGTTTTGATGTTGATGAGTTGTTGATGTTGGCTGGTAGGATTGTGGAGCGTGTTCGAATGGTTCTGGAGAATAAGTTTGGTATGTTGCTGAGTGATGTTGGGGTTCCGTTGCATCAGCCTGTCACACGGTTTTACAGCGAGGAAGCCCGGGAACTCGTTAAACTTGGAACTACGGTTGTTCAGGATGTCGGTAGCATTGATGAGAGTCCGCCTGAGAGGGAACCTCATGAAGAGTATGTTGGTAAGGATCTCGCTAAGGCTAGGTTGTTGATGCCTTTGAGTGTACGTCGCCTTGAACAGCGTGTCGGCGGCGTTGAGGAAAAAGTCGACAGATTATCCAGCGACGTACATGAGCTAGTCAATGTTTTGAAAGAAGCCCTATCGCCAAGAGAAAGTCAGCCGTCCTTGAAGGATAGGAGGTACATCGCTTAATGCTTATTCTGGGACTTAGATCTGTGCAAGGCTTGAAATGGAGTTATTTTTTGGGCTTTCTTTTTGCTTCTTTTACGGAAATATGTCTTTTTTCGGGACGGTTGAGGCACGCTATTTCCAGTAGAGAAAGTATCTACGTTAATGGTTTCAGTTGCTGCACTCTGGAATGTTACTGTTAACCGCTGTTAATGTGTTTTGCCATGGAAACAACGTTGCAACCTGCGCAAAACGGGTCTGAAAAGCCTAAGAAACGGCGTTCTCAAGAGGAGAAAATCGGTCGGCGCAAATGGATTATCCGAACTCTGAAGCGGCATGAAATTGTTTTGAACCGTATTGATCGTAGGACCCGTATGTTAGCTGCTGGTCTTCGTGAACTCTTGATATTAGGGGAAGACTACGTTTCCATGGTTGCATGCCAAGATGAGACGGATGTAGCTTTGCTTGGCGCTCTCCGGGAGGCTGGAGCAGTAGGCCGTCAATCAGGCGAACTGGCAGACATATTGAATATTAATTACAGATACGTGTCACGTAGGATCAAAGGCATAAACAAGAGGATGGAACAAGAAATCGGAGAGAGAATCATAGAAAAACATGGACACAAATGGATGATGATTTCTCGCCTCAGACGTGATTTTGCTGCGACAAAAGCAGAGGAGGAAGAAAGTTGATGAAGGAAGCATGAACACGTGTTCAAGAACAAACTCGCTCCTTTTGTAGTTTCTTACCTTCTAGACGTAACCTTCATAACTGTTATTTATGGTGTGATCAGAAATTTATTCGAGGTGAAAAATGTATGACTAAAAAAGCGGTTATAACAGTCTTGCTTGGTAAAGAAAGCGCTGAGAAAGCGAATGAAGACATTGAGAAAGAGATATTGCGAGAGCTATCAGAAAATATATCTATGATTCCATGGTGCGAAAAAATTGTGAAAGTCATCGTGAAAGAGGTTTAGAATGCTTCGTGTTGCCCGAAAAAGATTTTCTTAACCAGGTCTACAAACATTTTTTCGGCATTTTTGAGAGATTGTATCGTTTGTTTGCCTTTGTCCGTTAGTACATAACTTCTTCTGTTCTCACTCTCTTTGGCTTTTATCAACCCGTTTCGTTCCATGGAATATAGGTTAGCATACACTGTCCCTGAACTAACTAACATCCCAAACTCTCTGTTGAGGAAGGCAATGATGTCATAACCTCCCATGGGCTGTCTTTTTTCCAACTTCCTCATAATGATTAAGTCGAGAAAGTTTTTGACAAGTCGTTTATACATTCCGTCAAGCAGTTCTGACTCGGAGTTTGTCATAATATGTCGTCTGCATAATATTCTTTTTATGCTTTTTGGCAATAAGTAGTCCCTTCTGTTGCATAAAGCGGAAAGGAGGTGAGAGGCTTGAACTTTAAAGTGGCTGTACTATTGTTGGTTGTTCTCGGAACTTGCTTTGCTTATGCGATTCTTTCGCCTTACGTAAATGCGTCTGAGGTATCCTATCAGCCTTTGGGAGATCCAATAGATAACCCAGAGCCGTTAGGAGACCCTATAGACAACCCTGAACCCTTAGGAGATCCTATTGATAACCCAGAGCCCTTAGTAGGTCCATGAGAAAACCCACTATAAATATAAGTGCTGGATATACTCAAGATTAACGACAAAAAATGGACAAAAAACTTGACCTTGTGGACATCAGAATCCTTGAAGCCATCGGAAAGTATGGTCCTAGAAACATCGCTAAAATTGCAAGAAAGTTGGGCATACCCCATAGAACTGTGCATCACAGGCTAAGACAAATATCTTCCCATTTTTTTGTAAGATTCAATCTTAATATTTACCACACAAATTTGGGTCTTAAGAAGGCTGTAGTCTTTGCCGATGCTGCCCCCGGATACGAGGATGTCCTCACAGACTGCTTAAGGGCCAACGGATTCTGGATTTATCTAGCAAGATACTTTAGTAACTATGAGGGATGTTTTGGAATATATACAATCCCGAAAGATCATACCTGTGAGTTCGAGGAGTTTCTTAACGAAATAAGGAATCTCAGAGTAGCCAGAAACATACGATTCTTCTGGTCCACATGCTTTCATTCTGTAAACTTGTCAAGCAGCTGGTTTAACTCTCCAAGCAATACGTGGGTGTTTCCGTGGAAAAGCTGGATTAGCGAGATTTCAACCGGAGCTACAGAACTTCCACCAACTTTGAAAGACCCTAAAGAATGGCCGATAAGAGGAGACTACATCGACGTATTTATTTTGAAGGAGATGGAAAAAGATGCTAGAGTTGATTTTACTGATATAGCAAAGAAGCTTAATATGGATCCACGCGGAGTTCAATATCATTTTCGGAATCATATTGTTGAACGCGGTTTGATGGAGGGTTTCAAGACAACTATATTTCAGTTTGACAGATCATTATCAGATTGGCTCTATTTTGTCTTTAGGTTTTACAGTGAAGATGATATGGCAAAGTTTGCTTCATCACTATTGGATAAGCCATTTGCTCGGACAATAGGCAAGGTTCTGGGGGAAAATGCCTTGTTAGCCTTGTTGTATATGCCGAGAGTAGAATTCCGTAAATTTGTTAGCAGTCTCTCCAAGATTATTAGAGAAGGCTTGTTAATGGATTTTGAGCATGTAATCTTGGATATTTCAAAGAGCTTGCAACAGACAATATCATTCGAGTTTTTCGAAGACGAGACATGGACCTACGACCATGATGCACATATCCAGAATCTTAGAAAGCTAGTGGAACAGGGCTAGAAGACTCGAAAAGAGCATGTGTGTTCTCCTTTACTTGGGATTTTTCCTTGAACCGAAGTGATTGGTTATGATCTTCCAGAAGATGTGAGGGATCTTTCAATTCCCTTTACTTGGGATTTTTCCTTGAACCCGCACTAAAAATATACAACTAGCCAGCCAAATAGTAACACTTTCAATTCCCTTTACTTGGGATTTTTCCTTGAACCACAAGTACAAGTACAAACACACAAACCACAACCAACTAACTTTCAATTCCCTTTACTTGGGATTTTTCCTTGAACCGTCGACGAGCCTTAACATCTGGTCTCTGTCGATATTCCCGTCTTTCAATTCCCTTTACTTGGGATTTTTCCTTGAACCCGTTGCTACCGAAAGTCGGGAAGCCCGACAGCATTGCTTCTTTCAATTCCCTTTACTTGGGATTTTTCCTTGAACCAAAATCCCTATCCGAATGGACTTTGAAGGCGAAGAGGCCTTTCAATTCCCTTTACTTGGGATTTTTCCTTGAACCCACAACGAGATATGGTTCTTACGGATCTCGCCTCAGGATTCTTTCAATTCCCTTTACTTGGGATTTTTCCTTGAACCAAAATCCCTATCCGAATGGACTTTGAAGGCGAAGAGGCCTTTCAATTCCCTTTACTTGGGATTTTTCCTTGAACCGGCAATACGATAACGGTAACGTTGGCCATCACTGAGCCTTTCAATTCCCTTTACTTGGGATTTTTCCTTGAACCACTGTAAATGGGATAGCAGCGCCCTATCGACTCGGATCTTTCAATTCCCTTTACTTGGGATTTTTCCTTGAACCGGCAATACGATAACGGTAACGTTGGCCATCACTGAGCCTTTCAATTCCCTTTACTTGGGATTTTTCCTTGAACCACTGTAAATGGGATAGCAGCGCCCTATCGACTCGGATCTTTCAATTCCCTTTACTTGGGATTTTTCCTTGAACCTTCGTCCGAATTTCACGGACTCATCAGGAGTTTACTGTCCTTTCAATTCCCTTTACTTGGGATTTTTCCTTGAACCTCACGACTGTTATTAATTCTTCACCGGTAGCTGTATCGACTTTCAATTCCCTTTACTTGGGATTTTTCCTTGAACCTCACGACTGTTATTAATTCTTCACCGGTAGCTGTATCGACTTTCAATTCCCTTTACTTGGGATTTTTCCTTGAACCTCACGACTGTTATTAATTCTTCACCGGTAGCTGTATCGACTTTCAATTCCCTTTACTTGGGATTTTTCCTTGAACCTTGGGTGCTGGTTTGGTTTCAGGAGCCTTCTCTGCTTTCTCTTTCAATTCCCTTTACTTGGGATTTTTCCTTGAACCCTCGGCGAGTTGACCAACTCTGCCAAGCATGTTGATATCTACTTTCAATTCCCTTTACTTGGGATTTTTCCTTGAACCAGAGCCCTAGAATTGTTCCTGACAACCCGGTGATTGCCTTTCAATTCCCTTTACTTGGGATTTTTCCTTGAACCACTCATCTCCTCTCGCTTCCGCAGAAGCACAAACTCAATCCTTTCAATTCCCTTTACTTGGGATTTTTCCTTGAACCCAAGGCTCGTTTTCGCTAGCCATGACACCCCATCAACTGACTTTCAATTCCCTTTACTTGGGATTTTTCCTTGAACCGATATAACCCGAAAATGCCAGCACTCATGAATAAGGCGACTTTCAATTCCCTTTACTTGGGATTTTTCCTTGAACCGAAGAGTCTAGAGAAGAGTTGCTTGGTATCAAGGAAGGCTTTCAATTCCCTTTACTTGGGATTTTTCCTTGAACCGCTGTTGTGCTCGTGGAATTTGAGTTTCCAGAGAGCAAGCTCTTTCAATTCCCTTTACTTGGGATTTTTCCTTGAACCCTCGATTAACCGAGCAAAAAGGGCTTGAATGCCAAGGTTTCTTTCAATTCCCTTTACTTGGGATTTTTCCTTGAACCTTCTCTATATTCATGAATGTGGGGTTTATGTGGCTCTATACTTTCAATTCCCTTTACTTGGGATTTTTCCTTGAACCCCCTATGCTAAAACTGCACCACATGAATACATAATCTTCTTTCAATTCCCTTTACTTGGGATTTTTCCTTGAACCGGAACAACCAAAAAACGCATAGACACTATACGCAAGAACTTTCAATTCCCTTTACTTGGGATTTTTCCTTGAACCCTATTTGTCTGCACTCACTCATCCCTAAGAACCCCCTTAGACTTTCAATTCCCTTTACTTGGGATTTTTCCTTGAACCGTCCTTCGCCATAGTCATGCTGATCTGTCTAACTATCCTCTTTCAATTCCCTTTACTTGGGATTTTTCCTTGAACCTTTTTGCGAAGGAGGTCCCTCTCTCGATCCTTCAACTAACTTTCAATTCCCTTTACTTGGGATTTTTCCTTGAACCAATGCTGTTTTATGTCCTAGTTGTTGTCTTACTAAGTACTTTCAATTCCCTTTACTTGGGATTTTTCCTTGAACCATATTCTTCGTCAACGTTCATTAGTCCTCTTGCTATGTCTTTCAATTCCCTTTACTTGGGATTTTTCCTTGAACCAATGCTGTTTTATGTCCTAGTTGTTGTCTTACTAAGTACTTTCAATTCCCTTTACTTGGGATTTTTCCTTGAACCACCCAATCAAAGTTATGTTAAGAAAGGTGTGGAAACGCTCTTTCAATTCCCTTTACTTGGGATTTTTCCTTGAACCAAGGCTAAGGCGTGGTTTGAGCAACATCAGCCTAAGCGCTTTCAATTCCCTTTACTTGGGATTTTTCCTTGAACCGCCAGGTTCTTACGCACCTCTTCAGGGCGAATATATGCTTTCAATTCCCTTTACTTGGGATTTTTCCTTGAACCCCTTGAACCACCGTGAGAAATTCAGCGGGGCTCTTCAGGTGATCCACTTTCAATTCCCTTTACTTGGGATTTTTCCTTGAACCCTCGGCAAGTGCTTTAGCAACTGCACGACTGAAGTCACCTTTCAATTCCCTTTACTTGGGATTTTTCCTTGAACCGCAAACAGAGCCAAGGCTGCAGCCCAGAAGACATCATCACTTTCAATTCCCTTTACTTGGGATTTTTCCTTGAACCGGCTTGACGGAGAGATATGGAGTTCAGTGATGGATTATGCTTTCAATTCCCTTTACTTGGGATTTTTCCTTGAACCCCTTATTCGGCATCTCTCCAGTCGTCAAAAGATGCGTTCTTTCAATTCCCTTTACTTGGGATTTTTCCTTGAACCAACAAGAAAAACAGTTTTACAGCCAGTTGTCTGATTTGGCGACTTTCAATTCCCTTTACTTGGGATTTTTCCTTGAACCTCCCCCTTCTGATTCTCGTAGGTCTTAGTCACAACTTTGCCTTTCAATTCCCTTTACTTGGGATTTTTCCTTGAACCTAGTTTCATTCATCTCTCTCTGCTGTCTTAACTTTGTCTTTCAATTCCCTTTACTTGGGATTTTTCCTTGAACCTCATGAAACCGAGAATGAAGTATATTGATGACTGGGGCCCTTTCAATTCCCTTTACTTGGGATTTTTCCTTGAACCCCAACTGCTTGATAATTGCGTCGCCAGTGTAGAGTCGATCATCTTTCAATTCCCTTTACTTGGGATTTTTCCTTGAACCGGCAATACGATAACGGTAACGTTGGCCATCACTGAGCCTTTCAATTCCCTTTACTTGGGATTTTTCCTTGAACCGTAACAGGGGAGAGTTTTGCCTCACTTGAAGTTGATCTTACTTTCAATTCCCTTTACTTGGGATTTTTCCTTGAACCTGTCATAGATTGTTCTCTGTTTGGCTCCTCTGTTTGTCCTTTCAATTCCCTTTACTTGGGATTTTTCCTTGAACCTATTGCAGTTTTGTTTAGTCGTTATGGAGATGCCGATAAACTTTCAATTCCCTTTACTTGGGATTTTTCCTTGAACCATTGAAGTGGACTATGAGATTCCTAGTGTTGCTTTGTTACCTTTCAATTCCCTTTACTTGGGATTTTTCCTTGAACCACCGAGCCAAGGGGAGGAGCTGAAGCTTTACGATGAGTTGACTTTCAATTCCCTTTACTTGGGATTTTTCCTTGAACCACTGAACCAGCACAATCAGAGAAGATGCGGAAGAAGACTTTCAATTCCCTTTACTTGGGATTTTTCCTTGAACCGACACCACCTAATCTCTTGAAAGCCACTCCTTCATAAACTTTCAATTCCCTTTACTTGGGATTTTTCCTTGAACCACTACGTATTCTTTGGCGCTCATGTCGTAACCACAAACTTTCAATTCCCTTTACTTGGGATTTTTCCTTGAACCGATTCTTGAGGCCTTAACAGAGTCACCTAAACATGGCTACTTTCAATTCCCTTTACTTGGGATTTTTCCTTGAACCACCTACAATTTTTTGTAGGAATTCTGATCCAGTTTTACCTCTTTCAATTCCCTTTACTTGGGATTTTTCCTTGAACCCGACCCCATTTTTGACGTTTTTCGCCAATTCGGGGCAGAGTCGTTACGCTTCTGATATGTCTTCTCGATTATTATTAGAATGTAATTTAGTTTATAAAGATAATCGGACATAGTCAATTTGATGGTCGACCCTATTGTACTTTCTCTCCGATATCGAGCAAAAGTACTTGCTTCATCAGCTCTTGCCCACCGCTAGAGAAGTCACCGTCAGCAAGGAATTGAGAGGATGGAGTTGGTACCAGCCGCCCCTAAAACCATACCATGACAACGTGAAACTCCCAATGTACGCCATTAGCTCAAAATATTGCCCTACAAATCGAGATGTGTATTTACGCAATGTGGAGAAGGCACACCCAACTCCCGGAGCCAAAGTCGCATTAGGCAAAATTCTCCACGGCGTAGTCAGCGACAGCTTACAAGCTTTTCTCCAGCATCGTAGCATAGATTTTGAAGCATGGTGGCAAACCATCCGCTGGTCTGAGATACCAGAAAAACCCGAGAATGTAAGGGGACCCTCAAAGAAAGTCTGGGAATTCATGTCCAAGATGTGTGAGGCGAAGCTGGCTGAGGTCTCAAGCAGACAACCCTATGCATCAGAACTAGATCTAATGGCCTCGGCTGTTCCGTTCTTAATTGAACATAAAATTTCAGGTGAACTTCTCGGTTTAAGTGGTATTCTCAGCTTAGATTGTTACGATTATTTAAGGGCAATCATGTTTGATTTGAAAATAGCAACTGAGCCACAAGAATGGCATCGACTGGCACCAGTAGGCTATGCCCTTGTGTTTGAAAGCGTCCACGAAGTTCCTGTGGATATTTGTTGTATCATATATTTGAGCATTGAAAATGGCAAGATTATCGTGCGGAAGGATTTATTTTTCGCTAATGACGAATTGAGACAATGGTGGATCGAAGAAAGAGACAAAAAACTAGAAATTGTAGCAGAAAGGAAAGACCCAGGCAAACCCGACCAGTTGAAATGCGGAGAAGATTGCATGTATTTTAACGTCTGCTATGGTTAGTCAGCCTAACTCAATGTGGTGAATTTTGTGAAGATTTTTCTAGATGATTTTGGCATTTTCTTGGGCAGAAAACGAAATCGGTTTGTTGTGAAAAGAGAGGGCAAAACAGAAGAGATCGTGGCAGACGATGTTGATTCAATAATCTGCTGCTCATCAGGCGTAGCCATGTCAGCGAGTGCGTTGGATTTGGCGGTCCAAAATAATATCCAAGTTGTTTTTGCTCGTTATAGCGGCTGGCCTTATGGTGTTTTGATGCCGGCTTCCATGACTGGTTCGGTTAGAGCCCGCCGAGAACAGTTTATAGCGTATAATGATGAACGAGGTTTTATTCTGGCTAAGAAATTTATCGCTGGAAAGCTCGTGAATCAGGCTAACCTTTTGAAGTTGATGGCGAAAAACAGACGCCAGACTGACCCGGTATTAGCTGAAAGGCTTTATAGTGCAGGCAAAGCCATCGATGCTACGTATGAGAAGATTGACAAGGAGCATGGTTTGAATATTGATGAGAAGCGTCAGCAGTTGATGAATTGGGAGGCTGAGGGCGCTAGGTTTTATTGGGATGCTATTAGGCAGGTTTTGCCGACTGAACTAAATTTTAAAGGGCGAGAAACTCGTGGTGCTCGTGACCCGTTTAATGCGATGCTGAATTTCGGTTATCAGACGATTCTGTTTCCAGAGGTTTGGAAGGCTGTGAGCTATGCTGGTCTAGATTTTTATGCGGGATATCTGCATGCTGACAGACCCGGTAAGCCCTCGTTAGTTTTGGATCTGATAGAAGAGTTTAGACAGCAAGTTGTGGATAGAACCTTAATTGGTCTCATAACGAAGAGCGTGATTAAACCTGATAAGGTTCTTGCTGTTGAGGTGGTTGAAGAAGGTCGAGTATTGAGTAAAGAGGTGATTAAGACTCTGCTCACCAGTTTTCAGGAACGTCTAGACGCAGAGGTGATGTTTGATGGTCAGCGAGGACCCATAAAGAGCTTTGTTTATCATCAGGCTAGGCGTGTGGTGCGCTTCCTTTTGCAAGAAACCGATTATGTGCCCTTCAGTTTAGGCTGGTGATGGTTCATGCGATATGTGGTGATTTATGATATTACCGATGACAACCTGCGTGCTTTGGTTGCCGAGACCTTGAAGGATTATGGGTTGCAGAGGATTCAGTACAGCGCGTTTATTGGCAATCTGCGCCGTGACGAGTTGAACAGTTTGATTGTTGACTTAAAGAATCTGATCAAGGAATTGATTGAAAACGTGCAGCTATATCCGGTTTGTGACACGTGTTTTAAGGGGAGAAGAGAAGTGGGTAAGCCTAAGAAGTATGAGCTTAAAGAAGAAAAAGATAAGGTCGCTTATTTTTGATGCGCCACGGTTTCCTTGATTGGATGGAAAAGGAAGACAGGGTGACTAGAGGGAGCTTTTCGCAAGGTATTTATGTATGCATGTGATATCTTTTGTATACGGTGAAGGCGTTGACACTTAAACCTTTAGCGGTAAGAATACCTGAAGAAATTGAGAAGGAAATTCTTGAGGTGGCTGAGCGGGAAAAGTTGGACAAGGCTACGGTTGTGAGAACCCTCCTTGAAATGGGGATCGTGGAGTGGAGAAAACAAACTGCTCTGGACTTGCTACGAGATGGGAAAGTGACGTTTACTAAGGCTGCTGAGATGGCTAAGCTTTCGCTTTGGGAGTTCGCTGACTTGGTGAAACAACGCAATGTAGAGTGGGTTAGGTATACGCCTGAAGAAGTAGAGAAGGAACTCAAAGAGGCATCAGTGGCGGAGTCCAAGTGAAGCCACTCGTTTTTAATGCCACTCCATTAATCTACATAACTAAGATAGGATTGAGTAAGATTTTTGAAGAATTGAAAGATGAAAAATTGACATCTCCACATGTTAAGAGAGAAATTGTAGACGAAGGGAAGCGTAAAGGCGTCTCAGATGCTATCGTTTTGCAGAAGATGTTCAAAAACAACGTATTCAAGGTAGTTGAGACCAAGAACAAAAATCTCTTAGCAAGCCTTTTGGAGACAAGAGGGCTTCATATAACTGATGCTGAGGTTTTGGCCATTGCCAAAGAGCTCGGCGGAATAGCGGTTATAGATGATGAAGTTGCTAGAAAAACTGCGAAGATTTATGGGATATCCTATGTAAGTACACCATACATTTTGATGAGAGCTGTCTCTCAAGGGCTTATTACAAAAGAGAGAGCCAAACAAGCCATAAACGAGATGGTTTTTGCAGGCTGGAGATGTAGCGTAGAAAGCTATGCCAAGATTATGGGTGCCATAGAAAAATTGTAGCAGACCATTAGGATGTAGACGAGTTGAAAAACCGAAAAGACAGTTGGTTGAAGAAGAAGCAGAGGTTGCCTATTTCTGACATTGCAGAGCCTTTTGTTTCCGTTACGGATATAAAGCATTACATTTACTGTCCACGACTTATCTATTTCGACAAGGTTTTGCATGCCACGCCAGTCTTTGGCTCGCAGCAAGAGGATAGCAAGGAATTACATGAGGACTATGTGAAAAAGGAGTTGAGGAGAAAAGACGCCATATACTATTCGCCTGAGTTTGTCGGAGCAGAGAAGTTGCTGTTTACTCCACTTAGTTCTAGTGGGCTTGGGTTGCAGGGAAACGTGGACTGCATAATCAAAACTGCCAGTGGCGAGTATGTTCCTGTGGATTATAAGAATATGGCTTCGGACAAGGGGCGGGTTTGGATGGATCATAGGTATCAGTTGGTTGCGTATGCCTTGCTTGTTGAGGACCATTTTGGTGCGGTTGTTAGGCGTGGTTTTGTGAATTATATTCCTGAAACTTTGATTCTGCAGTTGGAGATTACGCCCACTATGAAGAGTTACGTGAAACGTGTTTTGGGGCATATTAAGAGAATTATAGAAGATGAGGAGTTGCCGCCGATTCGGGTATCTAAACAGAAATGTGGGGGAGGATGTGGGCATAAGCAAGTGTGCAAGTAATGTTAATGGTTTGAGTGTGCCGACTATGATGGAGTTGCCTGCTTTTTTGCCCATTTTCTAGAAAGGTTTATGTGGGCGGAAGTAATTGTATTTTTGTGGGTGAATTATAATGGGAAAGATTAGACTGGATGAAAGAGGAAGAGTTTTGATTCCTTCTGAGGAAAGGGAGAGATTAGGCTTAAAGTCTGGGGCTGAGTTTGAGATGGTTGAGGAGAGAGGTGTCTTGCTTTTGAAGCCTATTGTCTCGGAACCCGTAAGAGTAAAGTCCAGAAGGGGAAGATGGGGAAAAGAAGCTTTCTTGGATTCTGGAGAGGCTACTTTTGGCGAATGATGTTGGTGTAGAAAAAAAGGTATTAGATGTCAATATATTAGCAGTTTTTCTCGTGAAGGATCATCCGGGAAATGAGTATGTGTCTCCTGTGGTTGAAGAAGGATTGAGAGGCGCATTTATTCCTCTTGTCATGGATATCATTCCAATTAGAGCATATTGGATAATGACAAAGAAGTGGGAATGCCCAGAAAAAGAGAGTGCTGAGGCGGTTGAGTATTTTATTAAGGCTTATGATCGTCCTCATTATCCATGTCTTCGCAGAGAGACACTTCTTGAAAGTTTCAGGTTGGCAAAAAAGCTTAGGCATGACGTGTTTGATTGTATCTATCTTGCATTTGCGTTGCAGGAGGATGCCAAGGCAATTATTACGACGGACACGGATTTTGAACATCTCTGCAAGCAAACTGGATTAGAATATGTTAATCCAGTTCCAAAAGAGGTCTTGAAGCAATTCAAAGAACAAAACAAATGAAGCCTCAAGGGTTCATCGGTTTTACGGTTGGATGCTACCTTCTATGAAGAGTTGTGTGAAACGTGTGTTAGGACACATTAAAAGAATCATAAAGGAAGAGGAACTGCCGCCCATACGAGTGGCTAAACAAAAATGCACAGGCGGATGCGGATACAAACAAACATGCCGTGGATGATGTTCAATACGAGCAATGTTTGCATCTTTGCCTTTGATTCTTCCCCATTAAATAAGACTGTTACTTGAAAGTTTGAAATGACAAGCTCGTAAGAAAGTTACGCATTGTCAAACCCGAACTTCTTGTCAAGGAAGTATTGAACAAATGCCTCTCCACCCATCACTACCCTACCTCGAGCATTCTGAGCAAACAGCCATTGGAATCTCCAATCCACCCTGGGAGCCCTAGTAAAGTATCCTATTACAGAATTACAGATGACTTCATTAACAACCTCATTTAGTGAATCAAATCCTGTGTCTACACAAAAGATTTGACGGTTGAGCAATGCGGGTCTAGCCAGTTTTTCATACTCACAAGTACATTTCACTATGTTCGGCTTTTCGAGGAAACCGGTGACAACCAAGATATTGCTTTGAACCCATGAAGGAACTTTTAAATCAAACTTCTTTAGAAGCTCCCGCCTAGTCACGGACTCTGATGCACAAAGTAGCCCCGTTTCTCTTACACTTACATAACCAAGCAGTGGTTTTTCGCCATATATCTTATCGTAAACTACTGGAATACTGCCTGCTCCTCCTCGTGGTCCAGAACTCGCAATTGCCTCCAGGACTCGGGGATGCATTTCCTTGAAGACCGACGAAAGCGCAGAGGCTTTTTGAAGAGGTGGAATCAACTTACTCAATCTGCTTGGTTCCTCTAGAAGATGTCTCAATTCATGCAGGTACTTGACAAAGTCTTCGTTAGGGTGCAACCTTAGAAATCCTAAAAGGAATCCGCATAGCAGCTCGCCTGCCTCATTGCTAGTTAAGAACTCATCGTACACCTCTGGAACGCAAAGTCTCTTTTGAACTATTTCCTCGAACTGAGAATACTCCACTTCGTCGGGAATTTCATCAGGTTTTTCCAAAAGTTCAGGGGGAACATAAGCCACAACGTCGCATGGTCTGTGTCTGCCACCTCTACACAGTCGCTGGATGAAGGTTATAGGGTCTCTTGCTTCGAACAGCAAGCTTGCTACATCGAAATCAACTCCTACTTCAACGGTGCTAGTGGCCACAGTGATTTCTTTCCGTTCGCGAGCTTTTTTTGGAACAAGCCCACTTATCATACCGACTTTGTCTTCTCCGAACTCGTTTTTTAGTGACTCCCACAGTTGAGCGCAAAAAGCTACCGAGTTAACGATAGCGAGTACTCTTATGAACGGTTTACTGGAAGGTGTGTCGGACTTGTGGCGTTCATATAGTTCTTTGATGGAGGAAGTTACTTCCTGCGCACATTCCTTGCCTCCCAGTATCTGGTCAAATGGTTTAAGCAGTAACCTTGTTGGATACCTAATCTGACGCCCCGTTGGAGAGCTGTAGACCTTAGCTTTGACTGTTCGTGAAGGCTTGAATACGCCTTTAAAGACATTTGCAACGATAGAAGGTGTTGCTGAGGAGAGGATAATCTGTCTTATGTTTTTAAGAGGATAAAGTGTGAAGAGAAGATTTGCAAGAGAAACTCCAGTATACATATGGAATTCATCTATTATAAAGATGTTAAAGTTTTGGAGAAACCGGAATATATCTTCGCTTTTGTGATAGAATGACTTTGCAAGCAGATTTATCAACTCAAGGTTTGTAAGAATAATTCGTCTGTCAGCAGAAATGTTCAATATACTGCGAAGTACGGTTCCTTTTGCAATTCCGTCTCGCTCCAAGGCTTCGCTGTTGGCACGGATAAGAGCGTAATTCGTAGAGCCATTGTGATGTTGTAGCGAATCGGCGCTTAGGATACTTACCTTCTTTTTTAGATGATCTCGTACTAGTCCTTCAAGAGAAGATGCTTGGTCTTCAATCAACTCATTTGTTGGATAGATTATGACTGCGTCTGCTTGTTCCTTTTCAATTCTTAGAAGATTTGCAAGAGTTTTTCCACTAGATGGGGGCGATGTAACTATCACTAGTCTTTCTGTTGCTTCCCTCACTTCTGCTTGATGAGCCATGAGTTTAGTGCCAGATTGGAAGCTAGGAGGCACCTTCGAATACTCTGTGTACAATGATTTTACATGTAAAGTCTTCATATCAGGATCGCTATGAGTTGAGGATTTCAGGGAACAGATGTTCGTCAGGTTTAGCTACCCAATACTTCTTCCGTCCTAGTCGTCCAACAAAATAAGGACCTTTAAGCTTCCCCTTTGAGAGAACTAACCCATTAGGGAGCACAATTAAGCTTCCTTCAAGAACCTTGGTTTCAGGTGAGAGGTCTGCTAATTGAACTGCATGACTGGGTTCGAACTCTCCAGAATCCAATTGAACTTCTTGAAGTTCTTCATAGATAACCCTTGTTGGGGGGGATTTCTTTCCAACCCTTATTATAGGATTCCCTTTGCCACCTAAAGTAAAGAAGCTAAAGGTTGCCAGAGGTGGGTAGCATAAGTAGGCACCTAGCTTTGGGAAGTTGAGTTTATCCTCTTTTCGGTGAAATATGGACCTCTCCATGGATATCAGTTCAGTTGAGTCAACACTATTATACGTTATTTTAACTGGGCTTGTGCTGAAGTTATGTTGAAGTTCATTCTCAAAGTTCTGTTCACCATTGCCAATAATGGCAAATCCTTGCTCCTCGAAAATGCCTGCAGTTGCATACACTTTGAACTCTCCCAAATCTTCCTCATAGTGTGGAGTTGATCCGCTCGCCACTCTGTGAATACCATCCAGAGACAAATTTACGGCGTACAGAAGAGTTGTGTTTCCTATTACCCGCGTTGGAACGCCTATCTTAAGCTCTCGAGCAACTGTTGTGAAGAAATCATGGATTGTCGCTGTAGCTTTGAAAATCTTCACTCAAAATCACCGTTTTCGCTTAGCTTTTGCTTTTGTTCCGTACTCGCTCAGTTTTTCGCCCAAACAGGATGCGTCTTGGTATATTTTTTCTATGAAGGGTTTTGAATACTGGAATTCAGCAACTTTTTCAATGAAGCTACTAAGTTCCTTTTTGCTCAATAGGACGACATCATTGTTAAAGGCGGAAAATTTTTTATACTTTTCAAGTATGTCCGCGGTCTTTTCTAGCGGATTGACCTCACCGAGTTTGACCGCTGAAAGTTCAAGATTGTATTCTAGCGGAGTAATTATCTCATCGTAGCTTCCCACAATACCAACTATATGATTCACCATGTCCCCTTTAACTCTCGTCTCAGCTCCATAAGACTTGCAAGCCATGAGAGTTTTCAGATACGCTACGAACTCCTCTAGTGTTACAGAGTTAAGCGTTATTATAGAAGGCAAAGTTGTTAGAGGCTGAATATTCTCAGTGTATCCTAGAGCTTGCCCAGTTGATTGAGTTACAGAATCTACGGCGTTGAACGTGAGAATTTCATATATTTCTTCATATGGCTCTACGGAGTAAGCGGAACTATACTCTATCCTATGTTTGATGTTCCACCTTTCTTGACCCCCTTTCTCAACAGTGACAGAACCGAAAAGGATACAGCGAGGACATTTCTGACATAGATTGTCCTTAAGTTCACATTGTCTCTGAACATCGTCAAGTTTGTACCCGACTTCCTCGGCAGCAGTTCTAAGCAAGTTGTGATAAAGTCTATTTTCAGGAGCCTTCTGTTTAGATGCGAGCATCACAACCTTAGCTGTCGGAGTTTTATCTAAGGCACTCTTCGGAAGCGTTACTAGATTAAGCTCTCTGGTTTCCTCTGTTCTGAAAATCGCGAAGTCTTGTGTCTGTCTTAAAACTAGGATTTGAATGTTTTTGGAGGTTCTGAATAGTCGTGGTGATTCTACAAAGAACTTGGTTAGGTTCTTTGGAACAAGCTGATCGAGTGTGAGGGGATTAGACATTATGGTGCACCTCCAATTTGGCTTGTTGGAAGTCTATGCGCTACTTGGCCATATCTATTGATAAAAACTCCATAGTCTATTTCTCTAAGGATTCGCAACCAATACCTTCGGGGAGTTATCGTATGGAGTTTTTCAAGAGTATTAACAGCTTCCCTTAGTCTCGCTACAGCTGAAGGCGACGCCCTAGATTTGGACAGGTTGTTATGTATACTGACTACGAAGCCAACTATCGCATCCTTGTTTTCAAATCTTCCACTTGCCACAGCTGAGATGAACTTTCCAACAGGGCCCATCATGCTACTCTTGCTAGGTGCATAGGTTTCTGGTTCGAATGTCTTAAGGTATTCCGACAGTTCGGCGATTACTTCCTGCTCAAGTTTCTTAATCTCTTCGGGGCTTGTTGTGATTTCTTCCTCTTGCATGTATATGAAGGGTCTACTCAACTTATTTTCACCTCAAATACCTATGATGCTTGTAATAGATACGCATGAAGTGCAGGGCTAACTTCTTTGCTTACCTGCAAATGTCTATTTAACACTTCTCCAGGATGTTTTTTTAATATGTTTAGCAGGTTATCTTTTCCAAAGTCTGTACGCGTTGCTAGAAGCATGTCATCTAACTTTAAATATAAAGCCAGCTTTAGAAGGACCTCATCCACCTGGTTAATTCGAACCCACTCACTTATCCCAAGTTTCTTGTAAATGCCTGCAAGACCTAGCTTTTTGGGGAGTTTGAGGTATCCTTTTGTTGGTTCTACGTGATAGTATATTCCAAGAACTATATCAGGATACATAACAGAAGCTAGAAAAAGCCTTGATAAGAGAAGACCAATGAAGACCTTCCTCAGGATGGCTGATGTTTCAGATTCTTCTAACTGGGTTATGGGAAATGATGAAGCCACCAAAATGTAATTGGGAGAGACGTAGCTAGAATGCATGCCTGATGTTCTTTTGAAATCTTCTTCCATCTCACGTGCTACTTGAGGAGGAAGTCGTATTTTTCCGTCGATTATCTGTATTGCAGCATTTTCGAAATCTTTCACGTTTATTGAAGCGCTTGCAAGAAATGCTTTCATTTTATCTATACTTGAGTACCTATCTTCCAGCCATTTGGAAATGGCTTTCGTTCTAGTTCCTTTGAAAGTATCCTTGCGAACAACATCATCGAGAATTTGTCTTTCACCTTCATTCAACTTTCCATCTATGACAACATCTATCCAGTATCGATCTTTAAGAGGCTTCAAGCCACGTTCTTCCATTCCATCAATAAGGTGTTTAAGAAGTCTATCCCATTTTTTTCTGAGAGACTCGCTTATATTAAGTTGTGGCAGGATTAGGAGTGTCTCCTTATGACTTGATATGAACACTAATCTAATTTTTGCTTCAAGATCACATAGAGTGCATATCCAAGCTTTGTGGGTCCCTCCAATACGTGTTCCACCCTTCATAAGATTGATGAAAGATTCAACTCCTTCTCCTATCAGTGGCTCTGTTCCTTGAGTGACTGGTCTGCTCCCGCATAGAACACAACTCACAGAGCCTCTCACCTTTCCACTTCGATATCCTTTAACTGCCTCTAAAGATTCTGTCCGCAGATCTCTTACTAGAGGTATCTCAAGATCTCCTAATAGTTGCTCAGCAATCCTACGTGAATCAATTGCGATTTTGTCACTGACTAATTGTCTAAGTCTCTTGGTGATTTCTTTGAAATGTTCTGTCAACTTCTCTATTAGAAGCTCTATATTCCTTTCGTCCATGTCAGTAGGCTTAGTTAGACTTTCATAGATTTGAACGAGCTGCTCAGCTGGAGTAGTGTTGGCCAATCTCCTCAAAATCTTATCAATGTCATTACTTGTTTGAAACCTTTCTTGCAGTTCCTGCATGAAGAATTTCCAAGCCTTAGGTTCCTCTGCCTCGCAACACGAGACTATCTCTTTCATCACGAAGGCCAGTCGTGTAGCAGCCCGTATCTTCTTGTATTTTAGCTCTATAACAGCTCGATCTTCGTTTGGTTTATTTGCTAAGAGTCTATACCATTCTTCTGCCTTTCTCTCTTCCTTTGGAAAAGAGGCTTCTCTTATTGCACGTTGGCTTTCTACACGTTGCCAGAAAGCTTCTATGCACTTATCGTCTCTGAAGAGAAACTCAGGGCTACTAAGAACTGAGATTCTGATATCTCCACTAAACGCAGATGCCCCAAGCTTACTGGGTGGAATGTTGTTAATGTAACTTTCCACTTCTTCCTTTATGTTTTGCAAAATCTCCTTTTTATCCGGAAAAACCGTGTTTGCTCCTCTGGAAATATATACAGTTCCATCTGGATAGAAAAGTATAGGCGTCCAACCACGTTTTTCGTAAGCTTTTGTGACGCCATTGTGGAGTAGCTGAGTGACAATGCCCCTTATCACTGAAACTTTGTGATACGAAAAATTGAGACCAAGTCTCTTAAGGGTCTCAGCAAAGAGTGTTCCTTCTTTAATCTCTAGCCTAGCCAAGCTCTTTTGGCTGACTATCTGGTCAGCAAGCTGAGCTGTTCTCCAAATCTTCTCTTCAGGCATCTGAGTTGATACAATGTCGATTTTATGACCGCTACTTTCTGGCCGCTCCATAATCATATCTACAGCGAGAGCCGTCTCCTGAAGAGCCTCATTTATGCCTAGCTCTTTCAAGAGATAGCCCTTCCTGTCTTTACCCTCTTTATGTCGGAGGGCACCTTGATGTCTACCGCTTAAGATTTCTTGTGCTTTCTCGTCCTCTTTCCCTGAATCGTGTATGAAGCATCCTGCGAGAACTGAGACTCTTTCAGTCTCACTAAAGCCGCCAAGAATCTTCATGATAATTTCTGCTGCCGACATCACGTTAAGCGTGTGTGTTAATAGACTATCTGAGCCGGTAGCTTCCCTCTTTGCAAGGAGTAGATGCCACCTTTCTCTTAATGCTATGTCGATGCATTTACTGTACAAATCAAAATCTGACAAGTGGATCATTAATAGGGTAGTAAGAAAACATAAAAGACTTTTCCTAAAAACCTTGAGGAGACATGTGCTAAACCTTCGGGACGAATTTTGTTACTCCGAATCCTCCTGTTTTGTTTCCTCCTATGTTGGCGTATTCTGCGTATTTCGCCAGCATACACGTTATCTTATTCCATTCGCCTTCCTTATCCTTCAACTCATATGTGACCCAGCCTACGAATCCTGTTGCCTTCTTCCGCCTCATAACCGCCAACCGCGTCCACAGTTCATACTCGCTTACACCCACATTCTTAGTCAACCACTCCTTATAGGCTAAATACTCCTCCTTACCAAACCGCCTACCATCACTAAACAAATTCCAAACACGCATCAACCCACAGAAAACCTTCACAGCATCAGGAAACATCCAATGAAAACTGCTGCCCAAACTAGCCAAATAAGTAGGCGTCCTAAAAACTAACCGAAATGCATCAACTACTTGCGCTTCTTTTTCCAACTCTTGATAACTCTTACAATTTACGCTCAAAGAAGCAACTCTGAAGGTCGTGTCGAAAATCAACATGCTATTCTGTTTTTGAAAGAAATTGAGCAGATACGTCGCATACTCATCCTTCAGAAACCTAAACCTAACACGACAAGGAAACAACGGATCCAAAACATAACCCTTTTCACTCCGCGCCTTACTCTTAAATCGCAGAGGCGTGACAGAATATGGTTTAGCAGTATTCAACTCATGCAACAAACCAGACGCACTAGGATCAACCCGCCCAACAAAATGCAACAACAAACCCCGAGCCACATGACCCGTAAAAAAAGGCAAAACCACAGGCTTCTCAGCATACATCTCCAATCCTATCTCTACAGGCATATTTATCAACTCCCAAAAATGGGATTTAAGTGAATATATTAACGAATACTAAAAAGGAGATTCGTGGCTTAAAAACTTGTTTCGGACAGAAACCCGATCAGCCTTTCAGCTATTGTTTTCTTTGTAGTAGCTTAGTCCTGCTGTTACTTCTGTTGTTATGGCGAACCATATGATTGTTACCGTTATGTTTCCTTGGCTCACTAAAAAGGGAATCAAAAACATAGAAGAATCAGATAAAAAGTAGTTACGAAATTCGAATGTGCCTGATTGATTCCTAGATTTGTGAGATCACGTTTTTTAAATCAGGTGATCGACTTTAGGTAAACTTAATTCCCATGGCCTTGGCTGCCTCGTTAGAAAGCCATTCCTGTCGCTCCTCAACCTGTTTTCCTGTCCAATCAGACTCCCTTATAATCCTCTCAGAAATGTCAAAACCGGTTTTGCCATCATGGCCTATGCCCCGATAGATGTACTTTTTCGTTTGGAAATCATTGTTGCTCGCTTGGATATTTTTTTTCCCTGATAATAAGGTGAGATTGCCTAGCATATTCAATCGATCGTCTGCTTGCTTGTTTGTCCATCTCTCCTTCCAATAATCTATCTTATACCATTTTTCAGGAAGTATATGATCAACGTGTAAGTTTCTGCTGTACTCGATGTAAACGAAATCCTCCTTCTGCCCGTATTCTATTAGAATCAACAACGGTTTAAGCCATCTGCTGTTGTACACGTCCTGACCTTTCAAGCTTCCTTTAATGCGATCAATGACCTTATCTTTTGCTATTTTTTCATTAATTTCCTTCTTGATATCGTCAAAAGGTTTTTTCTTCTTTATCATATCAATGAGTTTGATCGATAGGTCACGTGTCTTGGCTGTTGTATAGTCTGCAACCCAATAGGAATAGTATAACTTTACTAATTCATCACGGAGTTCCTTGAATTTCTCAAAACTTTCTTTTTTGGCGGTCAGGAGCACAGACTTCCAGAAAACATTATCAGGAAGATTTCTCAAGGCGTTAATTGCTTTTGATTTCTCATTCAACATTCTGTCATAATGGTCTGTAAAGCTTCTGAAGTCGTAGATTACTTCATTTGCTGTCCTTTTCTTATTTTTGAATTCCGCTTCAAGTTCTTCATATAGAGATTTCTGAAACTTTCTTGCAAGTAAATAGTATCCATAACAGTTAAGTAAGTTTTCTATTTCTTCATCGTTTTGCTGAGCGATGGTTTCAATGTCTTGCCATGAGGCTTTGAATTGCTTCTTTTCGCTTTCTTCGCTTTCTTTTATTGTACTGTAGAGATAGCTCTTTACTAGATCGGCGTTTGTCAGCTCCAATCCACTAGTGTTAATGGTTTGGAAAAGTCTGATTGCGGAAATAGTGCTTGAACATGTGATGGTAATCATCACTACATTGTTCAGAAGATACTTAACAAAGTCTTGGATTTTTTTGGCATCCCCCTTCTCCTTCAATTTTTCCTTGAAAATCAACGCCGCGTTAAGAAATTTGTATTCAAGTCTTCGTTTTTCCTTCTTTGTTAGGGTTTCTTTGGTAAACTTGACCCCGTTCAGAATCTCTTGTTCAAACAGATTCCCGTAATGTTCTTGGGTAATCAGACGCATTCTATAATCGTCTTCGGTCATGCTTTTGACGGCATCCGAAATCAACCTCTTCAAATGATCTTTATCGTCGAAATCTTTTAGATCTTTTAAGTAAAGGTCTCTCAAAACGCAAAACAGAATAGTCAAAGTGGTTAATCTCTGTTGCCCATCCACAACATCATATCGTTTTTCCTTTCCCTTTGCTAGAATCACTGGTCCCAAGAAGTATGGAGCTCGATCATCGCTCTCATAGGCAGAGTTGACGTCATCCCACAATTTTTCAATTTGTTCATCTTCCCAACTGTAAGGTCTCTGGAAATCAGGTATTTGATAGTAGTTGTATCCCGAGAAAATGTCTCCAATCGTCTTAGTATGAGGTTCGAAGAATTCCTGAACACTCGCCATAAATTTCACTCCTCGTTGCTGGATCTATAGCTGCATACAGAATTTAATATTTGCTTAGTTTTGGATTGTGCCTAGCACACATTGCAGAGGGCGTATGGGGTTGCGTATCTTATCTCATGCATGCATGAAAAATTATTTTCTTAACTGCGTTCAACAAACAGCAAAGAGAGAAAGACTATTCGAAATCATCAAATCCCCAAATAATTTCGACACTTCTTCAAGGATATTGCGCTGAACTCACCTATGGTTTTTCTTTGTAGTAGCCTAGTCCTGCTGTTGCGCCTTTGTTATGGCGAACCATACAATTGTTGCCGCTATATTTCCTTGGCTAAATATGTAAGCTAAGCCCACTGAATGTTTGCGCGGTCGAAAAACAAAAAAAAGAGAAGATGAATTTTAGGGTTTGAAGTCTACTTCGCTTCTGTCTTCTTCTTGTTGTTTGCCAAGTCTGATGCTAGCATCAGTTTCATGAAGTCGTAGATTTTTCCTTCCCTTCTGTGACCGCTTATAACGTCTATCACGTAGACGCCGACTACAAAGATTATGCATGCGATCAGCCACTCGATCAAAGGCGTAAAACTTGTAAAGTCCATTTTGGCTCTTCACCTCCTTCTTAGGGTGGTTTTGCTACGAGTGTTGTATGCTCGTAGTGTTTCCCGCCACTCAGGCTTGCTGAGATGGTTCGGGCTCAGCTTTCTCAAGTGGCAACCCCATATCCTTCAAAATATCTCGAAATTCTGTAGCTGTTATGATGTCTGGTCTGTCTCTGGCGATTTGTGCAAGAATCGGAAGTAACCCGTTTACGTCTGGTTTTTCTGGCATGCCCCAGTTAAGTCTACAATTGGCTTCAACAGGATTTAGACCTGCCTGCTTGATAACGGGTTCAAAAACTTCATGCTCCACTATCCGTTTGATGAATCTCTGTAGGGCTAGGACCTTCCTTTCTGCCACTTCTATTGCTGCTCTGGCAGAGGCTTCTGTGAAGCCGGGAGTCGTGAACAACTTCGGCAAAGGCGTCTGCAAGCCGAGAATAAACTGGTTCCACATGTGCTCTATGTAGACGTCAAACCTGCTACGTGGATCCACAGTCACTGTCTGAACTTCAACATCCTTGGCGTTGGTGACAAATCTTGCGCCTTCCCTTGGAATATTCTTGACCTGCCCAGCGTACTCCTGCGCTTTATCATCCTTTGCTCCTGGAAACTTCCAGATCTCTGTTGGCCCCGCATACTTCCTCACGATTTCCGTCATGCTTCTCTCGATTCCAGCCTTCATCGTTACGAAGGATGGACGGATTTCATCTTCGCCTGTGGTCATGGCAGAGGCTATGCTCTGTAGAATGCCTGTGCCAAATGCTTCACCGTTAACCGGGTTCCAGCAGAAATGAATAACGTGATCGGGCTGGAGTTCCTTGCCGCCATATCGGAAAGTCTGCTTATAGGCTTGTACTTCGCCATACTGGTCCCGCAGAACCTTGTCAATGCTTGTTATTGGCAGAAGCTTAAGATTCTCCAATTTCTCTGGTTCAATTTTTTCCCAGAAGCAGTTGCCGTAAGCCACGACTTCTCGAGTTGTCTTCTGCAATAGCCCATCTAAGTTTACTGAAGCGTTGAAATCATCCACAATATGCTTAGCCTTTTCGTCTTCTGCCATCGTGTAGAAGCCCATGCCCACCGTCTGATCCGCAAGGAAGTCTACGGCTGCTCTCGCTGCAGGGTCGCAAAGGTAAATTTCAACTAAGGCTTCGAAGGATACGGTTGGTTTCTCTCCCGCTTTCGATGGCCACGCAGGCACTAGAATGCCAGTGGTTTCCTCTATTTTTCTTGGACGAAAACTGTTCAAGATGCGCTTGGCACGTTGAAAGAAACTCATGTTGGAACCACTACTGCGATGCCCTCATTTCCCTTCATCTGCTGTTTCTGCAAGTTTTGCGGATAGCCTAAAGCCTTCATTTCAGCTAACTCTTCTTCCGCTTCCCGCAGCTTCCTTATCGCCGACTGAATCGTGCGTTGCACATAACCAGGGTCTTCACTGAAATGCCTAGCAATTTGGTATGGGGTTTTCTTGGTTTTCAAGGCGTACTCGAGAAATTTCCTTTCTTTTTCAGTGAGCAAGCCTATCCAACGCTAAAATCATGCTTTGTTGACTAAAATACGTTATTGACTGTTTTTAATCCATGATTAAGGCTTGTCAATAGGCTTTTTCAGTTTCCCAAGCCTTTTTTGATTTTGGATTGACTGTTTATGTGGGAAGAGACCGAAGAGTTTATTCGCAGCGGACATCGCAGCCCAGACGACTTTCAGCCCGACAGTCTAAGGACCATTACTCTCAGCGAAGAAGAGGGAATCAAAGCTGTTATTGGCAAGCCGAGAGGTCAAGACACGACCGAAGTGCAATCTTACTTGTTTGCGAAGGATAAAGGCTGGACCCTAGATAAAGCGAAAGCATGGTTTGAACAACACAATCAAGCTAGAGAACATCATGTCTGCTTCATAGCGCCTTTCTCTGTCACAAAAGAAAGCCTTGCGGAGAAGCCCTTGAAAACGAAAGGCATAGCCATGACTGCAGGCATGAGCCGAAACTTCAACATCTACACTGAAGACGAACTTCAGGCATTTGCGAAGAAACTCGTTGGCTCACCAGTTTATCTTGAACATGTTTCTGCGACGAATGCTATAGGCAAAGTCACCAAGACAGAGTGGAATCCAGAAAGTAAGGTCTTGTTCTACGAGGCTGAAATTCACGATGAAGAAACTGCTGAGAAGATACGTCGCGGCTTGATCCAGCACGTCTCTGTAGCCGCAGATTATGAGCGCCTAGACGTTGTAGACGGCAAAATCCCACATGGCTTGTATAATGCTGAGTTGAGCCTAGTCGCCGTCCCAGGCATACCCGAAACTAACATTCAGGTTGCTGAGAAGTTGAACCCAAATTCAAAGGAATTTAAAGAATCAGTCAGAAGCATCGTGAAAGAGTTTTTGAAGGAGCAAGAAGACGAACGCACTAAACTTAGGCAAGCACAACTTGAAAGAGCACAGAAATATGGCATTGCACCAAAGGAAGGCGGAAATCTAACCAAGCCATCCGAATACGAAAGTATTCCAGACGATCAATTTGCCGATCCGACAAACTATCGCTACCCTATCGACAGGGAGCATGTGGATGCCGCTCTAAAGTATTTTAATCAACCTGACAATCGCCGAGACTATTCCCAGGAAGAAGCCGTCAAGATCATGGCGAAGATCATTCAGTCAGCCCTGACAAATGGCATCGAAGTTTCCTATCAAAGCGAAGACCCTGTCTACCGTGACTTGCCCGAAGATTTGAAGTCAAAGATGAAGGGTTATGAGCAAAAGGGCGGTTCTGTTGGCGAGTCCAAGAAACCGACTGGGCAGGGCATTGTTGTACCGCAAGAGCCTAAATCCGAGCCCATGGACTTAACCAAAGTCAAGTTGCGTGACGTTATGGAGGATTTTTCATAGTTATCCCTTGAATGGGTAACAAAATCAAAAAATCTGGGGGAAAAAATGGAAAATGGTCGATAAGTGGCCTGACGAAGAAGGTTTCATTAGCGAAGGCGAGATTGTTTCACTTTTCAAGGCAACTGGAACCATAACAAAGGGTAAACTAGTCTACTTGACGGGTGACTTGGAAGTTCAGCAAGCAGTTCTAGACTGCGATCCTATCGGTGTAGCATTGAAAGACGGTGTTAATGGCGATTATGTGCCCATATGCATTCATGGAGTATGCAAGATCCTAGCTGGTGCGGCAATCACCCGTGGAAAAGCAATAAAAAGCGACGCAAACGGCAAGGCAATCCCATTATCTGATCAAGCAGTAAACGAAGGCGGAACAGGAACATACACAATCTACTACGCTCGCAAGGCTGGAGTGGCGTTACAGGCAGCCGCGGCAGACGGCGACTACATTCTGGCTTTCGTTTGCAAGTAGGTGAAATGAAAATGGCGAAAACAGATTTAGCCGTAAAAAGGCTTGAAGAGAAGCTCAAGACACCGTTTAGTGGCAAACCTTTAACAATTCTGCAGGCTGAGTTAAGGCAGAAAATGGCTGAGGCGCTGAAGGACAAGCGTCTGGCTGAACTTCTGCTTTCTGATGTTAGCCAAGCAACTGCAAAGGTCCTAGATGTCGTTTGGGAAGCAGCTAAACCTAACCTTATTGGCAGAGAACTTGCGGTTGTAGTGGCTCAAGATCTGCCCAGCTTGAAGGTTCCGAGGGCTAAGTTGAGCAAGGCGTATGAAATAGCTGAAGGCGCCGAAATCCCAGTTGGTACAGAAGACTATGATAGCGTGACTTTGACACCTAAAAAGTATGGTGTCCGCCCGTTAATCAGCAGAGAGATGATTGAAGACGCCGAATGGGATGTCATCGAGTATCAGTTGGCTGAAGCGGGCAGAGCTATGGCAGACTTGGAGACTGAGAAGATAATCTTAGAAATGATTTCTGACGCTGGCAACAGCGTTGCGGCAGGAACAAGCGGAACCTTAGCCTATGCGGATGTTGTAAACATACTCAAAGAATGCATGATAGACGAGTTTGTGCCTGACGTTTTGGCGATTCATCCCAGCGAGTTTGCTGACTTACTGAAAGACGCAGCCATTCAGAAGGCTATGGATTGGGGTGGTCCAGCCGTCGCCCCTACTGGAAGAATCGCCAACTTGCTAGGCATGCGGGTCTTGGTTTCAACGAAAGTTACAAGCGGAACGGCGCTAGTTGTAGACAGCAAGCATGCAGGTGTGCTATTCATCCGCAGAGACGTCACAGTAGAAGAATACGAGGATCCAGTGAAAGATTTAGCAGGAGTCGCCGTAACAGCACGTTGGATATACGACACATTAAGAGCTAATGCAATCGGTAAGGTCACGAGCTGCTAGCGCCTTCCTTTTTCTCTTTGGAGGCTAACAAGGTGGTTTTGGATAATGAACAATTGGAGAAACGAATAGAAGACCTTGAGAAGCGAGTTGAAGCATTGGAGAAGGAAATTTCGCTTGAAAGACCAAGAAAGAGACATCCTTCGCAAAACCCTTCTTGAACTCGTCAAGAAGGGTCATGTTCACTACACGGACATTGAGAAAAAAGCGGTTGCAACATGCCTACGCTTCGCAACATCAAACACAGTCAGAAAACAGTTCTACCACTATCTACTTGAGAACGGCTATGTGGAACGAGTCAGCCGAGGCATATACAAAATCACACAAAAAGGAGAAACACTCTTAGAGATATTGAATTGAGTTTTAAGTTGGAAGAGAACGCGACCATGCGCAAACAAGTGGGTTCAAATCCCCCACCTCCCGCACTAAGATTTGCGACTGACGTTTAAATTCTCGGAAATTGAGAAGACTGCATCTAAAGTGCGACCAATACCGCTTTCGTTCTTTACTTAATCCGAGTCACAGTTTCATCCCGAGAAATCATTAGCTAGGATCTGCTGTAATTGTTCTGTTGTAGTTCAGCGAGTATGAATATATTTCCAACGAAGATGGTTTTGAAGGGGATTCGCGGGAGATTCTCCAGTGTTGTTGTAGCACTTGCTCTGATCAGTTTCTTCCATATAACTGGTTACGCCAGTTGTCTGTGTAGATTGATTATTTCCATTTGCTACTAAGGATGCGGTTATAAAAGAGGCGCCCATCAAAACACCAATTCCTATTGCCAACGTTTTCATTCTTCTCTGTTTCATTCTTGGTTCACTCCGCAGTTTAGCTTATCCCACGCACTATAAGAAGGTTCTTCAAAATTAGACTTGATTCAAAGTCCTAGAGTCTATTGGAGTCTGAGTCTGAATTACAAAACTATCGATTCATACACCAACTTCATAACTATTATAGCAACGTAGAATATAGCTTCATAATGCTATTGAGAAGGCCTTCGATATGCACAAAAAACAATTCAACGTCTGGCACATAAGTAAAGTTTTACACATGAACGACGGATTTAACTCCCTGAAAGTGCAGAAAATCTCTGGGTGAACGCATGAAACTGCGCAAGAAAGCACTCATCATAATTGGCGGGGCAATCGCTAGCATTATTGCCTTAAACCCAATCGTATCTTTTTTGCTCAGCCCCCCACAACAAATTCCAATAGAGCGCTCAGGCAACGATCCTGTTTTTCTCGTGTTGATAGTTAACATTGTGTTTGGGGCAGCGGTCATTTTTTTCCTTGAGAAGGCAGTACTGTCCCGGCTAGCCAAACTCAACACTAGCGTTAGTAGTATTGGCTCAACCGGTGACCTTTCGGCGCGCGTGTCACTAACAGGAAAAGATGAACTGTCGAGCCTTGCTGACGAGATCAACGGGATGTTGGTAAGACTAGAGCAAGCCCAAAGTGAACTTAAATCGCTGAATGAAAAGTTGCGTGTTGTTGGCGAACTGACTAGACATGATGCACGAAACAAGCTTTCCGTGGTTGTGATGAACGTTTTTACGGTTAAGCAGATGTTGGCTGGCGAGCACGAAGCCTTAGAACATTTGAGGCAGATTGAATCAGCTTGCGGAGAGATCGTAAGAATTTTTGATTTCGCAAGAACCTACGAAAAGTTGGGCGTTGAAGAATTAGCTTACATGGATGTAGAAAAGACGGTTGAAGAGACCGTTGCGCTTCTTTCAGATTTGCGTGGAGTAGAAGTAGTAAATGATTGTCATGGTTTGACAGTGCTTGCGGATTCACTGCTGAGACAACTTTTCTACAATCTGATTGACAACTCGTTGAGACATGGCGAAAAGGTCAGTCGAGTCAGAGTGTACTATGAAGAAATGGGCAAGGGTCAGTTGAGATTGGCTTATGAGGATGATGGTGTAGGCATACGAGAAAATATGAGAAGCAATCTTTTCAAAGAAGGCTACGGGAAAAACACAGGCTACGGATTGTACTTGATAAGTAAAATGTGTGAAGTGTACGGTTGGACAATTGGGGAAACTGGGAAACAGGGCAAAGGAGTTCAATTCACCATAACTATACCAAGAGTAAACAAAAGCGGAAGAGAAATCTATCAGCTTCACTAGCACACGGAAAATGAAACCTGTCAACCAGGAAAACTACAGAGAAGGCGTGCACGTGTTACTTTTTTGGCACATACTTTAGGACCCTTGGCGCTTAAGGTTGTGTTTTAATTAATGTACACAACAACTACGCAGGTTCTCAACCTCTCGGGTCTGTTTTGTATGTGTGTGGCAGTTTAGTATATCATACGGTAACCCTTCGTTTTCTTCTTTGATGGTGAGAAAAGAGAACCTGCAATCGCTACCTTGGTTCTATTGCGAACCATGGAATAATAAGTAACTGAAAACTCGACTTGCCATCGTGAATATCATCGGTCGTGGGCTATTTAGGCGGAGGAGGAGGTGGCTGTCCTGGACCTCTAGCTAATATAAACCCAAGCAGAATCAAGAGAACCAAGATAATCAAACCAAGTATCACTATTTTTTTCCGCATGTCCATCCACCTCCATTTTTACGTCAGGGGAAAAAGAAATGCTGAGATAAACAATATCACAATGAATGACAGGACTGCGGCCACTGTCGACCTTTTCGTCGATATTTCGTAGTTTTCGCGAGTAGCGATCACGAGAAGAACTATTGACCATATCCTGAAGATCGTGAAAATGTCCAAGGCTGCGTTTGCGATTGGATTGAGGCGCAAACTCGTTGCAAGTTGGAGTAGTGCTTCTTGACCGACCATAAACGAGTCTACGAGACGGATTGCATGTTGTATAAGGAGGGGTACTGAGGCGTATCCAGCTAACGTTAGCATGCTCCTAAAGTATCCCCTTCCTCCAAGAGTCCTCGAAAAGCCGTGAATAAGAGCTGAGCTTAGTAGCCAGATTGCGAAAACGCCGATTAACGTCATTATTGCCTCCATGATCATCAATGCCTGCCCGGCTTGCCCTGGAGGCGGCGGTCCTGGTTGTCCGGGTGAAGAGGTTAGAGGAAGTTTCCCCCTGTAGTTGAAACTTGCCCACGCCGCAAGAATTGCTATTATGAGAACTACTGCGGTTGCCTTCATGAGGCTTGGCTTCTCCAGTGTCGACCTGAACGAACTTCGAGGAGAGATTAGACATCTTATGATTGTTCCTATAAACCCCAATTTTCTTTTTTCTCTTTCATTCATATCTCAAAGCCTCCACGGGAGCGAGTTTCGATGCTTTTCTGGAGGGGTAGAGACCCGCCAACGTTCCAGTTATGGCTGCAAACGCTATTCCAACTGCTCCAACTGTCAGTGATGGTACAGATGTTAAGGAAGTACCTATCAAGTTGGTCATGGCAACTGCAACTATCCGACCGAGGAGGACTCCGAAAGCTACGCCGATCACGCCTCCGATTAAACCCGTCAATAAGGTTTCTGTAAGAAACATCATCAAAATATTCCTGTTCTTTGCACCCAGCGCCTTCATCACCCCTATCTCACGTGTCCGCTCCATAACCGAGATTGTCGTAGTATTAATGATTGCAATCCCAGCAACAACCAACGATACTGCAGCTACTCCTCCAAGTACAGTCTCCATTGTCGAAGTCACACTTTCTGCCATTCCGAGGTAGGTGTCGTACGACATTACCGTCACTTCCTTGTCGAGCTTGTTTTGGAATTCATCTTGGATTTCTTCTTTGATCTTGTCGACCAGTTCTGTGGTCTCAGCTTTTGCTATAATCTGGTTAGCTGTGATGCCAGTATGGAAAATCCGTTGTGCGGTTTCGAAGGTAACGAAGACCTGGTGATCTGTAGAACCTATTGTCATTCCCCCAACTTCTTCTAGAATACCAGCCACTCTAAGAGTGACTGTTTCTTGTTCGTTGATGTGCAACGTTACTCGACTTCCCAGGCGTGCTATGGGCTCTTCAAGGTATTGCGGATGAGCAACTCTAGCCCCTAGTACCGCAGACATATCATCGCTTCTCCGTAGCCACCTGCCTTCTGTCACCTCTGTAGTGGCAAAGACTTGAGTATACTCTTCTGGGATAATGCCCATAACTGTCACAGAGTCTGAGTAACCACTTATCTCAGTTTCCACAGTTCTGGTTATCACTGGAGTTGCCAAAGCCACGCCGGATATTTTTTCTAGTCGGTCGATGTCTCTTAAAGTTAAAGTGTCTCCACTTGTTGAGCTTAGACCCCCGCGTTCTTGCCCCCCGCGCGTTTCCATGAATCTTCCTGGCATCACCATTATCGTAGTGGGATCCAAAAGTTCAAGGTCTTCTCTAATAGTGACGCTCATTCCTTCTCCGATGGAGAGGAGAGCCACTAATGCTGAAATTCCAATCAGAATACCCAGAACGTTTAGGCCTACTCTGGATTTGCGTTCCTTTATCCCGTCCATAGCCATGAAGATTATGTCTGTGAGCTTCACTCGTAGACCTCCTATGGTTTCACACCTAGCAATATTCTGATTATGGTCCAGATTGTGTCCCAGAGGGTTACATTTGTTACATTTTGTGCATTTTGACCTGAGAACTCGGTGACTTCGATGGGTAACTCGATTGTAACTTGGCGTTGCTTGTTGTATCCATCCCAACAGCTAACTCTTATTTGAAGAGTATAGCTTCCTGAAGTGGCATCCGGCTCCACCATGAATTGGATTGTGAATAAGACCGGGCTGTCAGGGTCTACGGTGCCGATGTACTCGTAGCTTTCAGAAACAGCTGAGAAAGGACCAAGAGAAGGATCCTCGATGATTTCGACTTCAACAAAATCAACAGTTTCGGTTCCTAGCAGAAGCAGATCCGCCTCAATCGTCACTGTTTCGCCAGGCTTAGCAGTTATAGCCGAAGGCTGAATATCGATCAGTCGGAAGTCAACGATGCTATGAACGGCTATTGATATCGCTTCGGTTAGGCTCTGCGGTTGATCATACACATCATAATATGAGATTGTCAGTGGAAAGACGTAGAGGGTTGCGTCTGCATCCCCCTTGATGCGGAGACTGAAGACAACCTCTGCTGTTTCGTTTGATCCCAAATCTCCCACGAAAACGAGCGTGGATCCAAGAGAGACGAATTGACTCTCAGAGTCTATTGCCAGCTTCGCTTGAACGTCGTTAGCCTTATCTCCCAAATTTTTCAGATTCAATTCGACAGTCAATTCGTCGCCTGGAAAAACTTCTGTGGGTGTCACCTTGAAGTTTTGAACCGCAATCTTTGTACGCTCTGCTGGCTTAACGGAGTCGACCAACACTCCTATGATCAGACTATCAGAATAGGAGGTGCCGTCTTGATCTTTGCACTTCAGTGTAAGCGTTAGGGAGTAGGCGCCTAGGGGAGTGTTCCTCGACAAGCCAAGCGTCGGCGTGAAGTAGACACTCTGGTTTGACCCGATTGTATTGAAGGTATTTAATGCATCTTTCAAAACCGAAATATAAGGGGTAGTCGAAGACAGCTGCACGTTAACATCTGAAACCGCTGTGTCTCCAACGTTGCTGAGCGTAATTTCTATTGTGTTCTCAGCACCAGCCGTAATGCAATACCTTCCTACCTGTGTCTTAAACGCAAATGTATGAGAAAAAATCGAGTCAACAAAAAGACCTACAGTCTCTTTGTCACGGTAAGAAACGCCATTTGAATCTTTATAATCAAGGGTAAGAGTCAAAGAGTAAGCTTCAAATAGAATGCTTTGCGAGACCGCGAGTAGTGGTCTAAAGTTGACGTGACCTCTAACATCAATGTCGTCAAACAGGTAGGATAGTTCTCTCAAGATCACAATGTTTTGGCTATCTGATGTTAACACTGCTTCAACATCGTACACTGCTTCCTCACCAACGTTGGTTAGGGTTATGTTGATCTCGTTCTCGGCACCAGCTGTGACATGATAACCCTCCACGTCAACGGAAAGATGCATCTCCGTGGGCTTTACAGCGTCGACAGCAACCCCAATCTGCACACTATCAATAAATGTTGCACCAGTATAGTCAGTGTATCTTAACTCAAGCATCAAAGAATAGGCTCCTATTGGACAGCTGCTTTCAACATACAAAATAGGATACATCCATACTGTTTCACCGCAATATATGTTCTTAAACACCGCGTAAGAAACATCCACAATCGATATTCCCAAAACAGTTGAGGGAACAGTCAAAGCTGCCTTAACGTCGTGAGCGGTTCTAGAGCCGATGTTTTTGATGGAGACACTCATCTGGTTCTCATCCCCTGCTGTAAGACATATATCCGTGACATCAACCTCCAGCAACGGATTGTCATACGCAATAGCGGGTTGCGTGGAATTCACAACGAACAGCACAAGAAGGCAAATTGACAAGATTATCGATCTTATTTTCGTGGACATAATTCATCGCCTGTTTGTTTCTTCCTTCGCTATCAGCCCATCCTTCATGTGTATTACCCGTTCAGCGGAGGCAGCTACTTGAGGGTCATGAGTGACAATCACGAATGTCTGCTGCTGTTCTCTATTCAATTTCCTAAGAATCTCGATAATCTCTTTACCCGTCTTTGAGTCTATGTTTCCTGTGGGCTCATCACAAAGCACTACCGAAGGGCTATTAACTAATGCTCTCGCAATAGCAACTCTCTGCTGTTCTCCTCCGCTCAACTCTGTAGGTCGATGATCAAGCCTATCCCCTAAGCCAACTTTCTCTAGAAGTTCCGCTGCCCACTTTTTTCGTTTCTCCTGTGGGACACCAGCAAAAGCCATTGGCATCTCGACATTTTCCAAAGCGGACATTCGATGAATTAAGTTGAAAAACTGGAAAACAAAGCCTATCTCACGGTTTCTAAGCTCTGCTAGTTCATCATCATTAAGCTTCGCGATGTCGGTTCCCTTTATGAATACTTTTCCTTCCGTCGGTCTATCCAAAGCACCTAGGAGGTTGAGCAGGGTTGACTTGCCGCTGCCTGATGGCCCCATGATACACATGAACCCACCAGCTTCGACTTGTAAGTTTACTCCGTTAAGAGCAGAGACATCAAGCTTGCCCATCCGATATCTTTTTTTCAAGTTTTTGGTCTCTATTACTGCACTCAACATGGTCACCTATTCGTCAGGTTTTTCCAAGGCATATCGCTTCGACAACAGGTGTCGCCATATGCATCGCCCTTATACTTGTGAAATGAATCTGTGTTAGTCTCCTAATAAAAGGCGACGCACTTCACGTATACACCAAAAATGAATCGGGAATAAAACCCGATCGCGAAAGTATTCCAAGATTCGAGGCTATTTCGAAGCGTTTTCGCCGAGTTTTCCGCTAATTAATTCCTCTTCGAGACGGACAAGAAGCCTCATACGATTCTCCCATTTTCTGAAGAATCGATATTGTGCAACCATCGCCCATATAATATAGAGAAGAAACACCGTTGCAAACGAGGAAATGACGAGATCCAAAACTTCCAAGCCTGTCCTTACAGGACCGGAGAGACGATAAACGGAACCTATTAATAACGTACATGCAATGAAAATGCTTACCAAAGATCCAGACTTGAATCTATTCCATTCTTTATCTAGTTCAGAAAGAAACTCGTGCAGTGATTTTATCGGAAAGGTTTTTTCAGGCTCTTTTTCAGTCATATTCTTCCCGTCATACTTCTTTGTCAAAGTTACTGATATAGGTAATGCACCAAACGTGAATTGAGATTCTACAAGATTGATGGTAGTGATTTACGCAACTCAACGTATATTCTCCTCCCTTCTGCGGTCAACGAGTAATACCCGTCTTCGTTTTCCTTCACAAGTTTCTTGTCTCCAAGGTAGGCCAAATGTTTCAGAAAATCGTCATAAGAAAGATTCGTTGCCTTTCGCCAAACATATGTACGTGGTTGAGGCTTGTCACTAAAAAACAAGAACTCCAGAATCTCAAATCTTATCTGAGTTGCTCCTTTCCGTACATGTACCATTGACTACACCGTGAAGTCAATCATCTGTTATTCTATTTGAGAGATTAAAATAAATAGCTGTTTCGCAACAGACACACTCAACTATTAGATGAAACCCGTGCACGCTTTTCAAGTTTAGCTCTATGTACAAATTCCGAGTATTTAAACCGATGTTTAAACCTAACCCCTTTTGGTGCCATCACTGAACCAAGAGTTTGAACAATATCCTGACTAGGGTTTCATGGTAGTCTGGGAGAAATCACGCTACAACTCCTTCCAGACTAGGGGATATTACATAAACTTCAACATACAAAACACCATAAGGATGCTACGCGACGGTTTTTCGACACGGTTCTTCTAACGTGGTTTTTTTCGCCAAGATTCCTTAAATTTGGCTTCTTTCCTCCTTTTCTTTTGGAGCTAGAACTCTTTTGGTAACTGTAAACCCTGATCGTGTTCGTAACCGCGTTAATCTTTCAGCCTCAGATATCGCCGATTCCATTGTCACTCAATTTATTGAAGATGCTTGTGCTGAAGTTATGCTAGAGACTGGTCTCACCATTGATTACAACAGTTGCACACAAGCCGAAGCCTCTTGCATAACCGACCTTGCCGCCCTCTACTGTCTCACCTATCTAACTGGTGGATCCGCATCTGGCACAAGCTTCACTCTAGGAGATCTAAGCGTAAGAGAGGTCACGGGTGGAGTTGAAACTCCCTCGCCGGCATTTTTGCAGCAACGTGTTCTCAGTCTGATTGAGAAGCTGCGTCAACCGTATGTTGGGAGGGTCTAAACCATCGGCGCCTTAGAAGACTATTACGATTTCGTGATGACGCATGCTCCTTATTTTTATTGGCTTCCAAGTCAGGGTCAGCACGATCCCACGTGGGGACGTGGAGTTTTAGTCGCAGCTTTCGCAATTGATTTTCTTTATGAATGTTATAATGATTCCCGGTTTGAGAGTGAGAAAACTAACATCCATAACAAGATTGTCTCGCTTGCCGACTTCATTCTCACTCAGCAGTGCACAGATCCGGCGAAGAAGGCTTATGGTGGATTCAAGAGCGCCGAAGTAAGCGACTACTATTACGCCGTTGACGCTTGTCGAGTGATTCCTGGACTGCTGCATGCTTACGCCTTAACGAATACCACGGGATACCTTGATGCTGCCAAGCTAGCTGGCGGAACCTTCCTCAAGACTATGCAGGACAAGCAGACTTACGGTGGATTTGCACGTGCAGTGACGATTAATGATGCTTGGCTTCTGCAAATGGATATTGAATGTCTGTATGGTCTTATCGGTCTTAAGCTGTTGTGTAGCTATGATCCAGATAACAAGAGCCAGTATGAATCGATGATGGCTAAGTTAGTGGAGTTCTTAAGGGAAGGCTTTGAAGAGTATTGGCTTTACTACGACCCAGCAGACGATAAATGGCATCGAACAGGTTTAGGTGAAACGCAGATTTATGATGATCCCTTCAGCTATGCACTGCTCGGCTTATACGATTATGAGGGCAGAAGCACAACAGTTGAGAAAGTTTACGAGTTCATCAACACGATAGGCGCAACGGTTGAGTATCCTGGATACAACCCATACATTTGTTGGAGTGGCTACATTGATGTGGTAACCAGAAAAGCAGCTTGCGAATATTATGATGGTGTAACATCTGGGATTTTGTGGGCAATTCGTAATGCCTTTGACAAGCCTTCTCTAGCTCTGAGCCATCAAATCGTCGAGAAGCACTCGGATGACTTTCTTTTTTGGGGTGTTAAATTCACGGATTTTAGCCCGATCGCCAATCAGCAATCAACCGTTACGGTCTCATGGCTCGGTCACATGCTTCTAAATTATGCTCCTGCCTTAACGTCCTTCACTAAGATTCTGAACCAGTATGGTGAGAATCTCGATCTGCTAATGATTGTTCAGGCTGGGGAGCCAATTAGCTACTATGATCCGATCCCCATCAAGGGCGTAATTCGTAATGTGCGACAAGATGAGATCATAATCGAGCCCGGGTACATGGTCACAGATTTCTTGATGGTTTACACGTTTCTTCCAGTAAGGCATCACGACAAGATAAGGCGTCATGGCGTCGATTACGAGGTTGCGCAGGTTGACTTGTTCCGATTCCAGGGTGAACCGCTGTATTTCAGGTCTGTTGGTAGGAGGCTTCTTGGCTAATGGCAGTTGAGGACGCTGTTACAACTCTTGTTCGCTTGATCAAGACAAAGATGTGGCTTATTAAAGATGATGGATCACTGGCTAGCATTCATGTCGGGAAAGAATGGTATGACCGTGAACTTCTCAAGAACTATGAAGGACAAGTCACAGTGGGCTTGACTAGTAGTGATGATAAAAAGCTCAGCATAACTGGGAAAGACCGCCTCCGTGTGGGCCTTCTGCAGGTTAACATTTGGGTGATCGACAAGGAGACGCCTACCATAGTCGGCCGGGATATGCGTGAGAAACTCAGAGAGGAGATCCTCCGCATAATCCGAGAAAATCGGACCAAGCCAAATGAAACCCTTTACAATTTTCTCGGTGTTGGTCCTCCAACTGGCACTCACAAGGCTTACCATGGCAAGTCTGCGACTGAATTGGCTCCTGGAGACGCCGGTTGGACCGAACTAACGGCTCCGGAGTACGTTAAGATTTGGCAAAGTGATGATGATCGCTATAGTTTTTCACAGTCTGAGAATGGCAAATACAGCATGATCTTGTTCCGTTTTAAAATCGGCTCTAAAAAGGATGTAGTTAGTAAGATTATTTTGAGGTTTGAAGGCTATGGCACTGCTCCCGGTGGCAACGGTGTCACAATTAAGATCTGGAATTTTACGGCTTCTGCTTGGCAAAACGCCCAGACCGGCACAGGTGGGGCTGATGAATGGATATCTATTACATTAACTTCTGATCTGACCAATTACATTGACTTAAACGGTTACATCTACTTACTTGCACGAACCACAAATCCAAGCGATGGCTCCACGCCAGCCGTAATTTACTCGGATTGTGCCGACTCTATCATAACGGTTTATGGAATCACATACTGCGACATTGTCTCTTCTCAAGATCAAGATGAGGTGCGCGTTAAACCGTTTCTCTGGCACACCGAATTTTCCGTCAAATCATGGTTGTTTGAAACAATACCATTCTAAAAAGGAGGAAAAGAAAAAACATGAGCGTATATGGTGCGCATGAAGCAAAATTCTACTACGTCGAAGAAACCAACTACGGCGAAACACCGGCAAGTCCAAATATGCTTGGAATTGGCCTGTGGACAATGTTGAACCCGCCATAGATCCTGGGCTCATCAAAGTGCGTGGCATTGGATCAGTTGATTTGCAGGCGCTCAAGAAAGGTCTGAGAGAAGTCGCTGTTAAGGTTGCTTTTGCTTTGCCGAGTGATGTTCCTATAGGCTTTATTCAATGGGCGAAAGTTGAGTTAGACAAAAGCCTGAGCATTGAGGTTTATTACGAGAAAGCAAGCGGAATCGTTTCTCTGCTTCACAAAGGGTGCAAGTTCAATCGTTTAACCGTGGGATGCTCCATTGAAGATATCGTAAAAGCGGACGCTGAATTATTGGGTCAAAACCTAACGGTTGGAACTGCAAAAATCGGCGCAACTTACGGCGACCATCCATACGCGGTGCCTTTCTATGAAAGTTACATCAAGAAAGGCGCAAATACTCTGGAACGCGTAACTGATTGGAAATGGACCATCGACAATAATCTGAAACGGGTCCCTGTGATTAGAACAACCAGTGGGAATATTCTCAAATTTTTGCCACATCGCCATCGAAACCTTTCAGGCGAAGTGACATTTGAATTTGAGAGCAAGGAAGAGTTTGACGATGTAATCAACGACACCGAGTTCACCTTAGAATTTGGGCTTGGAGGCTCAAACAAAGCTGTCTTCAGTAATTGCAAGTGGGAAAAAGTGAGCACACCCACAAGCATCGAGGACCTCGTCGCTTTGAAGGCGCCTTTCGTTGCAAGAACAGTAGCAATAAGCTAAGGTGATTGAAAATGTCATATTCTGTTCAAAGGAAGTTTTTCATCTCCATTCTAGTATTATCTATTGGCTTGGTCGCTGCGTCACTCGGGGCTTTTGCTATGATGCAGTGGAGCCAGCGTATTCGAAACGTTGCAACCTTGAAAGTTGTTGGTGTCGGCGTCTACAAAGATGCAAACTTCACACTCTTAGTGACAGAAATAGATTGGGGTGTGGTTGAGGCTGGGGAGACAAAGAATTTCAGTGCATATATCAAGAATGAAAGCAATGTTCCGCTTAGCTTGGCGATGTCGACTGAGGGTTGGCAGCCTGCGAATGCTTCGTCTTTCATCAGTCTTTCTTGGAATTACAGGGGAGAATTGATTCCTGTTGGCGGCTCGGTTCCTGTGACCCTCACCCTCCGGGTGGATTCAGCGATTTCAGGCATTGCGGATTTCAGTTTCACAATCGTGATCATTGGGAGCGGATAACATTGGCTGCAGAGGTTGAGCCTTTCAATTTTGGACGAGCAGCCGTGTTGCGGAGAAAGTGGATGAGAGTATGGAAAGAAATTGGCAATCGGATTTTGAAGATGCCTCAGTGGATGCAGGACATCTTACTTGACGATGTCAATACTGCGGTGAAAAATCGGATAGCAACTATGGAGGAGATAATTGAGAATGCAAACAAAAGAAATCGACCTTGATGAGCGGTTCGGCAAAGAGTACGCTGGTCACTACGTCTTTCAGGAGATCTCTTGGGCTAAGCGATCGCGGATCATTCAGAAGTATACGAAGTACCATCCGATATCAGGGCAAGTTATCAGCAGCGACTTTGTAGCTATTCAAGCAGAAACCATCTGGGCAAGCCTCAAAGAACAACCAGAAAATAAGCCAATCACATTAGAAAGGTTACTCTCTGAAGAAAATGGAGTTCCCATAGAATTAGGCGAATTATTCAGTAAGACCGCAAATCTACTCTGTAGTGTCACAACTGAAGAGACTCGTTTTTTATCAGAGCAATCCGACGTGGAAAACCCAATTCTAAACTCATTGACTTCCGACTGTGCAAAGAGTTCGGTTGGACCCCGACGCAGCTCGAAAAGCAGCCAGCCAAAACCATTGAAGAGTTCATCGTGATCTTGAATGAAATAGATCGCCAAGCCGAGGAGGAAGTGGAGAAGGCGAAGAGGGAGGCAAGACGTGTCCGTTGAATTAGAAATTCATGTTGAAGGCTTAGATGATTTGCGCCGCAAAATGGAGATGTTAAGCTCTACTATGAAGAGTCAGGTGCATGATACGCTTGTTGAGCAGGGTGAAGTGTTGAAAAATACGGTTCAATCCTTTGCGCCTAGGCGGACAGGCTATCTTGAGTCAACTATTTTCGCTAGAGTGGAAGAGTGGATTTTGAAAGTTGGCGCTACTGCTCCTTATGCTGCCTTCGTTGAGTTTGGGACACGTTTCATTTTTCCGAGGCGTTTCTTAGCAAGGGCACTCGAATATTGCATGCCAAGTCTTGTTCGTCGCGTGTATGAGGCAATTGACCAAGCCATACGGGAGGCTGAGGGTTGAGTTTTCACGAAGTTGCTATTGATGTTGTGGCGAGAGATCACGCTACTGCAGAGTTTGAAAAGATATCAACTAGTAGCGTTAAAATGAGTACAGAGATTCGGCATGTAGGGCGTGAGTTCGCTTCTTTCGGTGCTTCAGCCTTCGCAATCGCTAGGGTAGGTGAGCAATTCGGAATTTTGTCAAAACAGCAAGCTGACGCCATCGCAGGCATCGGAAGTTTCCTAGCTTTGGCTGGCACGCTGATCAGAACTTTCAGTTACTTGGCTAGTGCCCAAACGATTTCAACGATAAAAACTGCGATTGATACGGCTGTTCAGTGGGCACACAACGCAAGTCTTGCTGCAAAAATCGTTCTATTAACCATGGGAGTAGGCGCGATTATTGTAGCCGTAGCAGCTATGGCAGCGCTTAGCATGTCGACTATGGCTGCAACAACATCAATGCGAGAGTTTAACGCTACAGCATCAGAAACGCCAGGGCATGCTCGTAGTATCCGAAGAGCTGGAGAGGAAGAGGAACTTCGTAGGCGAGGAATTGAGGGTTGAGCTTAGAACTGCCTGTTGTGGCGGTTGTTTTCGGTTCCGTCACACCTCCTCAAGGCGATATTCTCGAATTAAGGGTTCATCTTGGCTGCACTAAAGAGGTTTCCAGCTTTGAGTGTCTACTCCAAAACTTCGACAAGAAGTATAGTCCAGGCGGGACTTATCCCATTAATGTGGGCGATAACGGAACCATAAGCATCGGTAGAGGCACCAACTGTCCCCTCATTCTTACATTAAGGGTTGAAGAGATCGAGCCTGAGTCTACGCCAGTTGAAAATTATATTCGAGTTGGCGGGCGCTGCTGGGGAGAGAAACTATTTCGCAAAGTAGTGACGAAAACTTATGAGAATCAGAAAGGCGAAGCAATTGTCAAGGATCTGCTAGATAATTTTGTTGGCCTAAGCCATGTCCGAGATACCACAGAGCTTGTCGAAGACACAGATACAACATATACGCTTCTGGAATATGAAAATACGCCAGTCTTTGACATTCTTAAATATATTGCAGAAAGCTCCGATAAGGCTGGTGTGATTGGCTTCGATTTCAGGGTTGAATGGGATGGCAAATTCGCCTTTTTTCCAAAGAACAGCAAAACTTCGCCCGTAAGTCTCTCAGAGAAGATCGAGGTCAGTCGCTACTCCAAGGATATCCACCGCATCCGAAACAAGATTACGGTTTATGGTGCTGCAGAGAAGGCTAATCCATCTGACAAGGATGCTTGGACTGAGACTCTAGACATCAACAATGACACGATCAACGACTGGACCAGCGGAACAGGAACTGGAAACGTCTCATTAGATAACACAAAGAAAATCATGGGGACCTGCAGCATTAAGCATACTACGAGTACACCCGACTATTACGGATGCGCTATTCTCACGTTTCCTTCTGGTATGGAAGTTGACTGTAACAAGTATCCAAGCCTGACATTTCAAATAGCGGAGCAATCTGCCTTCAACGGAAATGTTGGAGTTGAACTCGAAGATTCTGCAGGCATGAAAGTTCGAAGGGAAATTGGAATTTCACCAAATGAAAAGTGGCACCTACAAGGATTGAACGTAGGGAAAAAGCACACTGACGAATGGACCCACAGCGTTTTCAACTCACAACCCTTCAACTGGGCAAGCGTCAAGAAGATTCTTTGGTACGTTAATTTTTCAGGCACCGGAACCGGCAGTTTTTGGATTGACAACCTATTCTTCAACAGAAAACGATGGGAAGCCACTCGGGAGAACTCAGGCAGCCAAACCAATTATGGTTTAAGAGAACTTGTCGAAGTGGACGAGGAACTTCACAGTGACAATGAATGTGACCTTCGGGCAAAAGCCTTGTTAGATCACTTGAGTGATCCTGCAGAATTTCTGACTGTGCGAAGTACATGCTTGGATTATGGCACGAATCGCCTGTTGCCAGGAGACAAAATACATGTCACATTACCAAATGAGAATATCGACTCAGACTTCCGTATCATAAGCGTTGAGTATCGGGTTATCGCAAGCGAACAAACACTAGAGATAACCTTGGAACTTGGAAAGGAGAAGCCCCTACTTGCTGATTATCTGTACGGTTTAAGGGCTACGACAGTAACCGTTGAGAAACTCATGCGTACTAAAGCAGGCCTCACTGGGGTGGCTGGATCTGCAGGGGGCGGTGGTGGAGGAGGCGGAGGCGGTATGACCCAACATGGAAACGAATGGCATGATCCAGACATGGCTTTAGCAACGCACAATCACAACCTCGCAGACTTAGCCGAAAAATCTCATGCCAGTCTAACGAATGTTACTTCAGATCAGCACCATCCTCAGGCGCACACGTTGGCAAGCCATTCCACAAAAGCACACAGCGAATTAACTAACATTACCGCAGACCAACACCATAGTCAAAACCATAACTTAGATGTAACACATCCTGATGTGGAAATTGCTTCACCCGCAAATAATCAAGTCTTAACTTACGAGTCTGCTACTTCTAAGTGGAAGAATAAAGACCCAACTGGTGGAGGAACCTACAGGCGTTCTGCGACTAAAATTGTTGTGGCTTCAGATTCTTTGGATACTACGAACGCTGATTACGTCTGCGATGGAACTGCGGATGAGGTTGAGATAGAGGCTGCGATCAATGCTTTACCTGCTTCTGGCGGACGAGTCATTTTGATGGAGGGAACATTCAATATTTCAACGCCGATCGACTGTGTAAAGTCGGGAGTTACCATCGAAGGACAAGGGCTAGGAACCAAACTGTTCCTCATTAACAATGCAAACTGTCACGTCTTGGTGATAGGTAACGGAGCAACTGCACTTAGCAAAGTGACAATCAAAAACCTAGTTATAGATGGGAATAGAGTAAATCAAGGAGTGGGCACATATCATGGCATCCACCTTTATGGTGGTGCATCCACATACTTAGACGACTTCGCAATCCAAGACGTTCACATATACAATGCCAGAAGTTATGGTGTGAGAGCCGCATACGTCAACAGGCTCTTGTTGTCCGGTTGCCTCAGTCAAAACTGTTATGTTGGTGCCTACCAGTTTTATTATGCCTACGACTGTGTTATTTTCCTCTGTATCGCCAAAGACGCTGGCACTTATGGCTGGAACTTCTACGGTGACCGGAACGTTTTATCCGCTGTCATTGGAATCTCTGCCGGGACTTACGGCTTTCTGTTTAGCGGAAACGATAACGTTGCGAGCGGAGGACGTTTCCAAGGCGGAGGATATGCAGGTTCATTGAATGGAAGTCGAAATTCGGTTGAGGGAATTGTTGGAAACACTGGGAATCAACACGGTTTCTACCTAAACGCCGCCATCGACTGCGTCCTTTCTAACTGTGTTTTTCAAGGCTACACTAATGATGGAATCCGCTTACTCAACTCTGACAACAACATCGTAGCCAACAACAGATGCCTAGGAAATGGTGGTTACGGAATAAACGTTTCTGACGCTGCCTCTGACAAAACCCTGGTTCACGGAAACATCTGTTTAGGAAACACGACCGGGGCGATAAACAACTTGGGCACTGGCACGGTTTTGGCGGACAACATAACAGCGTAAGGGGGGGTGAACAAATGGGAAGGTTAATGGTAACCATAAGTGCTGAGGTAACAAAGGAAAAGTACGCCGAAATAAAAACAAAACTAGCGGGAATGAAAGGGAAAAGGTGATTTTTTGAAGGAAGTTTTGAACGAGATCAAGGCTTTGCGTCCAGGCAACCTCCTTCGTGTGGAATGGTTTGACGCCAGCACAGCCAAAACCGCCATGGGAGGACCAATAGACGTTCCCGTCAAAAGCTGGGGAATCTTCCTCGGGGTTTTTGGCGAAAAGAACAAGCACATTATTTTGGCTCAGAACAACTTTCGCTTGACGAATGACGGGTTACATGACATCGACTTTACCGCTATTCCTCTAACCTGGACCGTAAACGTCTTTGTCATTTCACCGAACGAAGTGGACGATAAAGAGGCTCAGAAGCTGCTTCAGTCTTTCGTTGCGGGAACACGCCGCGGCGAAAGGAAGAAGAAGGTTCAATGGAGAACACACAATGCGAAACTTGATTAAGAAGGCGTTAACCCGCAGAAGAGGGAAAGTTGAGATCCCGCCAAGCCAATCCCTTCTCCTCGGCATCTATTTCGCAATAGCCTCTTTGATCTGCCTCACAGCCTTAGAAACCACATACATCATTGTAGTTCGTAGCTTCAGCAGTGAAATCTTCGCAGCCATCACCCTTGTCATAGGCACAATTCTAGGCGCTTTCTTCGGACAAAAAGCTTAGGAGTTACGAACTACATGGGTAAATATTATTGGAGCCGGGAAGAGGAAGCCAAACTACTAGAGTTATGGAGAAAAGGCATAACCGATTATCGGGTTTTGGCAGGGGAGCTGGGGCGTAAACCCAGAGCCATTGAGATGAAACTTCAGAGAATGGGAGTTGTGGTTGTGGACAAAAAATTGCACACCACCACAACTGTGGCTCAAAGCAGGGGTTTGTTAACTCACGAAGAGGCTTTGAAGCTTTTAGCAGGTACGCTTGAGGCTCTTCGTAAACCCAACCTCGACAAGTTAGAGTTGCAGCGCCTCCGCATTCTTGTCGACGCCGTTCAAGCCTATGATTCTGTTTTGGAGAAGTTTGAGAGGTGGAGTGAGATTGAGGCGCGTCTTTTGGAGATGGATAAGAAAATTATGGAGTTACAGAAAGCCCAAAACATATCGACCTGACCACCGAGAGCATGCCCTAGGTATCTTGGAGTCTCGGTTAAGTGAGATTTGGCTTCAGGCTGAACAAAGGCGCATGAGGCTAAGCTCCGACCCCATCACATTTTTTGAGCAAGTCGTCGGGTTTAAGCCTACAAAGTATCAAGAGGACCTCACTAAGAGGTTTGTTGAAAATCAGTTTGTGGCTATGCGATGGAGTCGCCAATCGGGGAAAAGTTGGATTGCAGCAGCTCTCCTGCTCAATTACGCCTTAACTCATCCTAACTCCTACATCGGCATTGTGGCTCCGGGCTGGCGCCAAAGCAAATTGATTATTCGGCGGATACGCTTTTTCCTCCGCAAGCTTCCAAACGATATCTGTCCCAAACCACAACGTACAGTGCTCTATTTCTTTAATGGTAGCATTATCGAGGCTTTTCCAAACAACCCTGACACTATTCGGGGGCCTACTCTTCACGTGATTTATTGGGATGAAGCCAACTTCACACCGAACGACATTGACATGTACACCGCCATACTTTTTACTATCTCTACAACAAAAGGCAAAGTTCTAATCAGTAGCACACCCTGGAACACGGACTCCGTTTTCTACAAGATTTTCCATAGTGATGAGTTCAGTGATTTTGCTCGTAGTCATGTTACTTGGCGAGAAAGCATGGAGCCAAATGGACCACTGGACAAGGGAACCCTTGAGAAAATCCGTAAGCAGTTTGCAGAGGACCCTTGGCGTTGGAAACGAGAGATGGAGGCTGAATGGGCTGAGGATGAAACCACTTGGTTAAGCCAGTCATTAATAACAAAGTGTATCGCTACAGAGAAGACACTGGGGGAAGAGCTGGAGCTCTGGAATTTTGAGAGTGTGCACAAGGGCGCCAACTTGTTCGCTGGCTTGGATTTAGGTCGTCTACAAGATTATAGTGTTCTCGTAGTAATCGAAGAGATCAAAGGCAAATTCTTTCTCCGGCACCTCAAAATTTTCGAGTTAGGCACTAGCTACGCCTCTGTCATTGGCTATGTCAAGACCCTTCAGGATCGGTGGGGAGGCTTCTGCAAGGTTCGAGTTGACTTTACAAATCAACAATATGTCGTCGAAGACATGAAAAACAGTGGCATAGACAATGTAGAGGGCGTGCACTTCACTTTACCACGGAAACAGGAGATGGCTACACTCCTAAAACAACGCATGGTTAACAATCAGTTTTGGTTTCCTTATTTCACCTGGGAACGTCCATACAAAAGCGAGTTTGTAACTGAGTTAAATGTTGAAAGGTTTGAACTTCGCAAAGATGGCACCATCGCCTTTAATCATCCTCAAGGAACTCACGATGACGTCTTCTGGAGTACATGCCTCGCTCTATACGCAACCGTAGAATTGACCCCAGAACCCTTCCTTGAGGTGATTCCAATAAGATGAGGCGCCGAGAGTTCTTCCGCATCACGAAATACGCTCGCAGATACGACAAGCGAGAAGGCAAATTCATAATTGACATAGCCTACGAAACAGCTGCGCCTGAGCCGACAGATCGTGTGGTGGCTGTTGCCGAAGGCTTCGGGTTGGGGCTTGACCAATGGGAAAAATTCGTGGTTTACGATAATGTGGAGTTGAAAATAGGACCCACGGACATCGTGTATATTACGGGCGACTCCGGGTCAGGCAAGTCTGTCCTGCTTAAGGTTCTCGAAAAAGACATCAAACAAGATCTAGGGTTAAGCTGCATCAACATCGCCAATATTTCACCAGACTCTGGCAAACCTCTCATTGAAACCGTTGGCAAAACCCTTGATGAAAGCTTAGAGATTCTCAGTAAAGTCGGCTTAAACGACGCATTTCTCTTTTTGCGCTCGTATGAACAGCTAAGCGATGGACAAAAATATCGTTACAAAATCGCCAAGATGATGGAGAGCAACGCTCAATTCTGGGTTATGGACGAGTTTGCAGCAACCTTGGACCGGGACACAGCCAAAATCGTGGCTTACAACCTTCAGAAGTTGGCTAGACGGCAAGGAAAGGCTGTTTTGGCAGCAACAACCCATGGGGACCTTTTTGAGGATCTCAGCCCATCAATACACATTCATAAGCGCTTTGGCAAGGAAATAACGGTAAATTATTACCCAAATGAGCCAGCCAAAGAATGCAGCCTAATCAAGGAAATGCAGGTCCTAGAAGGCAGCTTTGAAGATTGGCGTAAGCTCGCTGGCTTCCATTATAGAAGTCATAAGGTAGCTGGTCCTCGCAAAATCTTCTCGCTTAAACGTGATCAAGAATTGTGTGGAGTAATCGTTTATTGTTACCCGGCGCCTTCGTGTTTTGGGCGTAGGCTTGTCCTTCCAAAAATGAGTATGAAAGAGTTGAACGAGAGGCTGAGTCTAATCAGCCGTGTCGTTGTGCATCCGAAATACCGAACAATAGGCTTGGGCGTTAGGCTTGTGTGGGAAACATTGGCTAGGGCAGGAACGCCTTACGTGGAAATGCCCGCTGTCATGGCGAAATATAATCCCTTCGCAGAACATGCGGGAATGCAGAGAATAACAGAGCAGCCACCACCCAAAGAAGCCTTGAAGATCGCAGAGACTCTCCAAGACCTTGGCTTTAACATTCAACTTCTGGGAAGCGAAAAATACGTTTTAAACAAGCTGCAAAGCTTAACCAGAAAAGAAGTTGCTACAATAAGAGAAGCCCTTGTTAAAAATAGTCACTTGCGACTTATGAAATACTTCAGTTCCCTTCCATTCGGAAGAAAGCAGGCTTATGCAAAAGAAGTAGAGAAGGCAAGTCTTGAGAAGATTGCACACTTAATCAAAGTCTGCGGCTTCTTACTGCAAACAAAAGTCTACCTATTCTGGAAAAGCCCAGAGTACGATTAGAAGCCGCAACAGAAATCAGAATCTCGAGTTCATAAAGCATTTTTATATTCTGAATCTGAATACGACCCATAGATGAGTAAAATATGCTGTGTCCCTATCTTTCCTCCAGCAAAAAGAGACGATGCGACGAAATGATTAAAGCCGGAAAACCAGCTGAAATCTCGGACTTTGATTTTGAGCATTTCTGTAACGGCAACCCACTCTATTGCTACTATTATAGGAAGGCGATAAACGAGAAAACTCAAGGGAAAGAACCGAAGCAACCTTTCTAAAATTTGATTTCACCCTTTTCTATGAGTTCTTTAACTTTGAGTATAGAGTATTGCACGGCATGGCTTCTATCCGCAAAGCGACCCTTCTCGACTTGTTCGTCGATCCATCTGACGATGTCGGGTAGAATGCTGACGGTTAGTTTCACTTTTACCATGTTAACCCTAATGGCGTATGAGTCAAACTTTGTTTAGCACTTATCTGTATTCGTAAGCAAAAGTAAGCAAACGTTATATTAAGAACACTGAAAACATAACCTTACCTCATCCTCAGATTAAGGTGGAACATAATGTCAAGAAGGCAATATTCACGTGAACAGGCCATGAAGAAAATGGTTTTCATAACAGCCATGCTTGTTGAAGACCCAGAAGCCTATAAAGGTAAAACCGACGCCGACATAGAGAGGGAAATCTTAGAGGAGATAGGCTCCATTCCGTATGTAGCCCGGATAGAGAAGGTCACCGTGCTTGACTGCCAACAATAAGAAGCTCTTCAAAAGATTAAGACTCAGTGAAACACCAACAATGCTGGAAATTTAATATGCGCTGCCCCTATCTTTCCGCTCCTTCTGAGAAAAGATGTGTTGAAATGGAGAAAGCTGGACAACAAGCGGAAGTCTTGGATTTTGATATGAACATTTTTGTAACGGCAACCCAGTCAACTGCTACTATTTTAGAAAAGCTGAAAGTGAGAAAACTCAAACAAAAAATATGGGAAAAAGAAGAGGGGATCAAACGGGAAGGTTAAGCTTCTGAAACCGCGACCGTTTCAACCTTCTTTAGCCAAGGAATCCTTGCTGTTTCTTTTGAAAGTTCGCTCATTATTTCTTTCTCAATCTCTCGATTCAGCTTCTCCGTGCTTTCCTCTACAAGAGAAACCACAATTACAGCTTTCTTGACCATTTCAGCTCACCTCTCTAACTTCCTTCGTTACGAGCAGTCCTTCGGGCGTCTGTCGCAAAGTTACCCTGTCGCCCTTCTGAAAGCCAAGAGCCGCAAGGATCTCTTTACTCAAGTAGAGGAAACCATACTTGCTGATTGAGGCCTCTATCGGAAGCGTTTGCTTATTTTCCTTTGTCATACGCTCACCTCCTCAGTAGTCAAGAAACCTCTACTCTGACGCTCTATTAAAAATCTACTAAAAACGGGGTTGTAATGCCAAAAGACCCATAATTCAAGGCGGTTATAGCAACTACTGCACGCGTCTCATGAATCTAAAGACCGCTGACATCGATAAATAATTCTGTTATGAAGTTTTGTAGCTTGTGTCTTCTGATCCCCATATATGAGTGGAGTAGCTTTATTGCACCTTTCCATTCATCAATTGTTTTAGGACCTTTCATTTCCAAGTCGTTTATGAAGTAAACAAACACAAGGTATGCAGGCAATTGATTCAGCTGTTTCAAAAGGTAAAGGTGGGATAACCTATTTGCATACTGGTAGAAGACGCTAGACCACTCAACTTCGGGTCTTGCATTTAGAAATTGTTTCGTCTTTTCCAAGCTGTCGCAAATCTTTTTCCTGGATTCTTTAGACTTAGCTTGCATTGTGGAAATCATTTCGTCAATATGAGATTTTGCTTCAACTAGGAACAAATTTCCTGAACTACTTCTGCCAAGTCCATCCCACTGAGGACCTCCGCCAGGCCAAAAATCAGCTAGAGTAACTATCTCTAATCCTACGCCAAGTCGTTCCAGGAATTCTTGATCACGATACTCTGCGTACTCGTCATCTTTCAAAGGCGAGAGCCAATGAATTTTTTCCTTTCTCGGAAGATTCAGTTTCCGTATAATCTCAAAGTTCAACATCTCGGGTTTTTCATTGACCAGTTTTTGAATCCATTTCTTGCTGCCTTTTCGTCCTAGAGCTTGAGGAAAACGCCCCAAGTAATTAACCCTCTTTTCTTGCGTGCTTTTGTTTCATGGTGTGCATGTCTATTAGGGTTCCTGTTGCGATTGCGTTTACGCCTGATGAGAAGGCTACTAAGATTAGAAGTGTGTCATGTATGTTTTGTGTCCAGTCCTGCCAGATAACCATACTGTAGATTGTCAAGCCGATTATGACTATCCCAAACGCCCATAACAATATGTATAACTTTGCTAGTTAGTGTACAAGTGTTTCGTTCGTCATGAACGCTTTTTCGCGTCTTTTGTCATATACAAATGAGTACTTGTTAAGCATATCTCTTCCCAGAATGCTCGGAAGTCTCATAATCCTCTCATCCAAAACGGGGTGCTTCAAAGCGTAAATCCTTTCAAAACTTTCAACATGACTCCGCTCATCTTCCCTGCGAAAAATGAGTCTAACATCCCTCAAGACGTAAGCGTCGACAACACCACCTACCCCAAGCATGCCATCACCAAATCTTTCCAAACGGTTATAATCTATGCCTAGCTTTACCGCATCCTTATCACAGATTGTAGTCCTTGAAGCACCCGTATCAACCAAAAACTCCACGGTTTCACTCATACGAAGAAAATCGGATTCCAAAACAGCCACAACATAAGCTGCCTCAAAAGGTCCAACCTTAAAAAAGCATGGAATCCTCAAAAAACCGCCCAGCTCACAAAATTAACTCTATCTCTCTAACCGTAACATATTCCACAGCAATCTCGCTATAGGCGTCAGGATACTTCTCCCGCAGTCTGCCGACAAGCCTAACCAACTCGCGGTCATGATCAACCACAGCCTTATTCAAGACAGCAACCCACTCATCCTTATACTTCATCTTCAACCTATCATAGTGCCTGCTAAGCCACCGGACATTCTCCTCGTAACGAGAAAGAACCACAACAGCAGACTCCATCTTTCAGCCACCCACACACAGCTACAACATACTCAACACACCTTAAATCATTTTCGACCGCAGAAATTGCTTTCATTCGCATCTGGTTCAAGACTATAGTTTCAGAAATTCACGCATTTCCTATCCAGCAATACTTTCAGTGGGAATAATGTTATGCAGATGTATATCCAACTATTACTTTCACCCTCGTCTCTCCACTTTATGCGATGTTGTTATGTCAAACGTTTTAAAAGGGTGCAGATGCGACCGCTTAAACGGTGTGCTTTATCCATGAAGATGGAGCAAAATTTCACAGCGTTAAGGAGGATTCATATTGGAACTAGAGCAGATTGAAGGAGTAGGCAAAGCCGTAGCCGATAGGCTTATGAAAGCTGGTTTTCCAAACGTTGAAACCCTAGCTGTTACTCCAGCAAGAGAGTTGAAGGAAAGGGCTGGCTACGACAAGCTTGAAAGCGCTCAAAGAATCGTTGAGGCTGCCAGAGAGGCATTAGGCACCAAGTTTATGACAGCCTTGGAGCATTGGCAGATGACCCAAAACCGCATGCGATGCACAACAGGAAGCAAAGCTCTAGACGCCTTGCTAGGAGGCGGAGTAGAAACCCAAGCCATAACCGAGCTTGTAGGACTTTATGGTTCAGGAAAAACTCAGATATGCCTAATGCTGTGCGTCAACGCTCAGCTCAAGCCTGAAAACAGAGGCTTGGGAGGAAGCGTGCTTTTCTTTGATACAGAAGGAACCTTTAGCTCCCAACGCATACATCAAATAGTTGCTCAAAATGGCTCCAACCCTGAAGAAATCCTACACAACATAATGCTTTCACGGGTTTACACCTCAGACCATCAGATGTTCCTGCTCGACAACGCGTTTGAAAAATGCGCTGAGGAAAAAGTCAAGCTCGTAATCGTTGACTCAGTTATCTCCCACTTCAGAGGCGAGTTCTTAGGAAGAGAAACACTGGCTGAAAGGCAGCAGAAACTCAACCTCTACATGCACAAACTTCTACGCCTAGCAGAAATCCTAAACCTCGCCGTGGTCGTCACAAACCAAGCCCAATCAGACCCAACACCATCGTATGGACATGGACTCACAGATAGACCGGCTGGAGGCAACATCCTAGCACACGCGTCCAACACTCGAGTTTGGTTGAGAAAGGCTAAGGACAGCAAGAGGATAGCAAGGGTTTTTGACTCTCCGTGCCTACCCGAAGGCGAATGCACCTTCAAAGTAACCGAGAAAGGCATAGAAGATGCTGAAGAAGAGAAAAATAACTAGCCACTAACATCACTCCATCGTACGGGACTCGGGTAAAGCGAAGTGGTAAAGCACTGGCACCTCATTATTTTGATTCTTTATGATGTGGAGTCATCTTTGGTCAAAATCTACTCCAGAATAATAAAGAAACGCTACCTCAAGCAAAAACACACATACCAACACAGACACATTTCTATCCCCGTTCCCAGCAAATTCCACCTACAAATTGAACCTTTTCTCGGGCGAAACCTAGAAATGATGGTCACTCGTGAAAATAACAAACTCACCATAACGCTAATAGCCAAATCAGACCCCGCGAAAACGTTTCTTCACGACGAAAACACATCGGCAAGAACACCTCAACCGAACAGGTTTTAGCCTCTGCCACAACATTAAACTTCAAAATCTGCTTAAATATCCACCCGAAGAAAAGTTTTCCACTTAGCACATTTCTTCCCGAAGAAACGTTTTCGCCGAGGTTTCAGCATACACAAACGTGTTGATTAACGTGATAGGCTACTTTTTCACAATTTTTCTCTCAGCGGGTTTGAGTGAAACTGCATGTGTCGAGGCGCAAGGAAAAAAGTGGAAGAGTCTCAGTCTTCAAGGGACGGGAGGCAAGGCTCAACAGAGTCATCTTCCACATCCTTGCCCTCAAAGGCCCGCTGACAATCTACGAAGTATCCAAAGAAGTAAAAGCTCGGAGAGGTCTGAAGCATACAAAGTACACTAATGTTAACCGTAGAGTGAGAATGCTCGAGGAGTATGGCTACATCGAGAAAGTGGGCACCAGAAAAACTCAAGCCGGCTTTCGGGCTGCACTCTATCGGCTAACGGCGAGAGCATATCTTGCCATTTTACTCAACAAAGTCAACCTCGACAACTTCATCCAGAAAGCAAGCGAAGAAAGCGTTCTTGCAATGCTGGCAGCCTTGATACCTCAAACGTCAATCTTTCAGGTTTCATATAACTAGAGTTTCTTGGTAGCCGGGGATACGTGACTTATCTCGTTTAAATTCCTCAAATCACGAAGATTGGAGAGAGTTTGAATCTCTTGCTTTGCACCAACTTTTTTGCCAAGTTTTCAAATTCGCAGTTAGCGCGTTGTAAACAAAAGTGGATCGGAGGAGCATGTGTAGCTCTGATCATCAGTACCGCGAGCGAACTTGATAACTTAACTTATATGTATTTGCGCTAATGCTCTTAAGATAGAGGATTGCCTAAGATGTCGACTCACGTCGCGAAGACTCCTCCTCCAACCAGTCTGCCTTGCAACCGATATTGGACGAATCTCCGCCCTGAATGTAAAAAATGTAAGGATAAAATGAAGTGCCCTATGTATCTCACACACTGGAAGAAACATCAAAAACTTATGAGGTGATGAAAGCGACCGTAGAAAAGCTTTGTAAAATCGTGTCTACTTCAAGGTAAATGTGTGCACACTACCTATTTTTGACAACGTTCACTTTTCCGCTTCTGCCAACCTTTAACTGACGTACACCTCTAAATACGATAACATTCGCGTTTTCAACTTGAATGAAGTCACCTGCAGAAATTCCATCTATTTGTTTGTTCCATAAAGGCAATTGGATGGTTCCAGTTTCGTCAGTGACGAGGACGTTTGTCACATTAGCGTAGAAACCAAAACGGGTTGCGACCACCCTTGGCTGAGATACTTCGAGAACCCTTGCCTTTATGTTAATGCGTTTCATTCCAACCCTTAAATCTTTAATCTGATAGCGGTCTGATTTAGCCTCTTGGGCTGAGTCTCTCATAAACGACGACCTATAGGTGAACTCTTTGAGTGGATTGGTTTTTACAAGAATGTGCTCAGGTATGGGGAATTGCGCAACCACTTTATGACTTTTGGTTATGAGAAAGATTCCGTAATCCTGTGTCTTTCCACGGCATTCAATCGATAGTTCTCCACACGTAGTTTTTTCATGCTCAAAAGCATCAAGAAAACTACTGAAAAATTTGCCTGAATCGATTTCGTGCTTCACTGAAATTCTAGCGAGATACTCAAGAAGCCGAACGTCATCGTAAGAGTGAAGCCTACCAGGGGGTCGCCCTCGCGTAGTCCATACTTTGTTTCGCATTTTACTTGTCTTCTATTCTCGTGTCAGAGTGATTTCTATCGTTGAAACCATCCTCGGTCTGCCTTCGCCTTCTCCCGCTGAAACCTGTTATGATCCCCAACACGTAATTCATCGGAGGCTTTCTACCAACATATATGACGTTTGGTTCTCTACTCATTTTGATTTCCTCATTGTCTGTGTTGGCAAAATAATAGGTGGACCTCGCTTATAAAAACCATTAACATCCTCTAATAACTAAAATGCACACGCTATCCTTTTAACTCCCATGTGCCCGCGCAAAATCGCACGAATTTATACTGGGGGCCTTTATCTTTCTCAACAAGCGCGTTATCGCATTCCTACTCTACCGTTTTTTGTTTTGTCCCTGAAATGAGTATGTTGTTTAATCGGTTTTGATGGTTCCTTTTGGTTATATAAATCGTCCGCGTCAAGCGTGACTCCGTCGATGATAAATTTGGGTTGGGGGATGGTAGATGGACTATACCAACAGTTAATTTTGACTTCGTGTTTTTTGCAGAGGGCTTCCACATCGGCTTCAAACTTTTGGTAGAGTTGGAGGAGAGACTCCTGAAAAGCATGCACTTTCTCCCCTCCTTTGACCTTTCTGTTGCGTGCTCGGAGCATAACCTCTGAAAGCCCTCTGTTTAACTCTCAAGTCCCGATAAAAACATTGTTAAGTGTTAGAAATATCTAAGAATGACATACAGCGTCTGCTTAGCGGCACCATCTAGTAGGATCCATCTATGCATGCATTGACAGGAAAGAAACATTAAGAGATCCTATCGAATTGGTTATAAGTGTCACGTGTTCTACTAAGTCTGCTCCTAGAAAGAAACAAGGAGAGGAAAATAAATGAGATATACATTTGGAGAGGAAGAACCAGAAAAACCAGAAGAAACTGAAGAGGAAGAATGGGAAGAAGAAGATTGGTGACATTCTTTCATAAATGCGTGCGCATGACGAAACAATTCTCTAACATTTCAACTCTCATAGAACTTTTATCTCTTCAATTTTTCGGGTTAGGATCTCAACGATCCCATGGTTATTGATGTGCATCATTGGTTTGTTACATACGGGACACTTGAAGAGAAGCTCGAATGCCTCTGCGAAGGGGAATCGCTTGCAGCCGGGCGTTTGGCAGGTGTAGAACGTGTGGCTTTTCTCGTATTCAAGTCGGGGTTCCAGTTTTTCGAGGATCCGTCGCTTCTGGTTTACGATGAAGCCTTCCAGTTGGTCTGGTTGGAGTCTCCAGTTGAAGATAAACCAGCCTGTTTCTTTGTCGCGGGACTGCCTGAGAGCCACTAGGGAATGGTCATAGAGTCTGTAGAGCGCCTTTCGAACCATGTTGAGACGTATTTGGGTTTTATCCGCTATCTCAATATCCACAATCTCGTCAACCCCCTTGAGAACCTCAACTACTCTAACAGCGTCCTCGCCGAACAACGCAGACACCTTCCTTAGCGTCTCGTCATCCACAAAGAACAGTTTTGAAACGCCTCCGCTTAGACAACGCGCAGACGAGCTCTGCCTGAAGAGAATATCCGGAATACCACTCTCGAATTTCCATTCGCTAGCCTCTACTTACCCGTATATCACCCTAATAGATGTTGACTCTTCAACCCTTTCTTCGAAGATCTTTGCTCCCTTACTTAGTAGCGCTCAGGGCGATTAACCCTTTCTCATCCTAAGAAAGCTATAAAATGTGCGCGCATTAAGAACTTCTCAGTCTTATTCTTCCTCTCTGGAAGACATGCCTTCTGCCTTTGGTTTTGTTGCGGCGATCACATCGTCGATTCTTAGGATCATGGAGGCTACTTCGGTTGCCGACTTTAAGGCCTGCTGCTTGACCCAAACCGGTTCAATGACACCCTTCTCTAGCATGTTCGTGACATCGCCTGAAAAAACGTCGACGCCCATTGTATGTCCCTTCTTTTTCTGGTGGGCTGACCTTAAGGCCACTAGTATGTCGATGGTGTTGAGGCCCGCGTTCTCCGCCAGGGTTTTGGGGATTGCCTCCGTGGAGTCGGCGAAGGCTTCGATGGCCAACTGTTCTCTTCCTCCCACTTTTGTTGCGTAGTCGCGGAGTTCTTTGGCTATCTCGGCTTCAATGGCTCCTCCACCCGCAACGACCTGGTTTTTTTCGATCACGTCTGCAACGACGGATAGGGCGTCGTGGATGGCCCTCTCAGCCTCGTCTATCATTTTCTCAAGGCCTGCACGAATTAGCACGGAGACGGATCTTGGGTCTTTGCATTTCTCTATGAAGACTATCTTGTCGTTGCCGATCTTCCGTTCTTCCACCAGTCCAGCCTCTCCCAAATCTTTGGCTTTCAAGTCGTCTAGGTTGTTGATGATTCTCCCGCCTGTTGCCTTGGCCAGTTTTTCCATGTCAGATTCCTTGGCTCTTCTCGCGGCAATGATTCCCTCCTTGGCTAGGAGGTGTTGGGCTAGGTCATCGATGCCCTTCTGGCAGACTAGCACGTTAGCGCCTGCCTTCTTAACTTTCTCCACCATGTCTTTTAGCATGCGTGTTTCTTGGTCTAGAAAGGCTTTCATTTGGGTAGGTTCCCGTATTCTGATTTCGGCGCTGATCTCGGTCTTCTTCACTTCTAAAGCGGCGTTTATGAGGGCTATTTTGGCTTTCTCGATCCGCTTAGGCATATCGGGGTGGACCACTTCTTTGTCTAATATTATTCCCTGAATGAGCTCTGTGTCAGCTAGGCTTTTTCCCTCTTTCTTAATTATTTGGACGTTGTCGATGTCAGCAATATTTTTTTCGCCCCTCTGCTCGACGATCTGTTTCACGGCGTCGACGGCGATCTTCGCCAAGTGTTGCCTTGCCTCGCCCATCACCTTGCTCGCCATGGCGGTCACAGCGACCTTGCGTAAAGTTTCCCGATCCTCAAGATCCACAGGGATTCCGATCTTCTGAAGAACCTCTTCGGCCTTCTGAAGGGCCTTTCTATAGCCACTCACAACCATAGTTGGATGAATTTTTTGATCCAAAAGCTCCTCCGCCTTTCCCAGGAGTTCTCCAGCCCAGATTACGGCGGTGGTGGTTCCGTCGCCAACCATGTCATCCTGTGTCTTAGCCACCTCCACCATCATCTTAGCTGCTGGATGTTCCACGTCAATCTCCTTTAGAATGGCAGCGCCATCGTTAGTTATCTTGATGTCACCCATACCACTGATGAGCATCTTGTCCATGCCCCGCGGACCCAGAGTAGTCTTTACGGCTTCGGCAATAATTCTGGCCGCCATTATGTTGTTTCTCTGGGCCTCTTTTCCCCTACTTCGACCAGTTCCCTCCTTCAAAATGAGAACGGGCTGTCCCGTTTCCGTTGTTGTTAAATAAGCCACCTAAATTTCCTCCATCTCAATTAACATTGAATCTGGTTCTGGATTAAATAAACGTGCCTATTCTACCGAAAGCGCTTCCTAAATTTTGACCTCTTTCTTTCCTATATAAGTCCCTTTAGTGTTTTGCAAGCAATCCCGAGCAAAAATGTATCAAAAGGTATCAACAAGAGCATTTGCAGCATTTCTGATGATGAGGTCAACAGCTTCAAATACGCCCGCGAAAATCAAAAATGCCTAGGCAAGTGGTCAAAACTCTTAAGTTTTTGTAATTTTAACTTCGTTCTGGAAGGCATAAAATGTTTCAATACTTTGAGGCTGCAAGGGTTGGGAGTTGGCTTGGATGGGTTTTCAATTTTGGTTTTGGGAGTGTTCTCTTTGGTGCGCCTCCCTTTGAGATTACTGCTATACTCCTCTTTGCCTTCTCACTTGCCACGGCTAGTGTCTTCGTTTTGAATCAATACTTTGACCGTGAGGCGGATCGAGAGAACGAGGTTAAGTCAAATCTGCCTGTTGCCTCTGGCCAGATAGACTCACGCTCTTAACCTCGCCATATAGTTATAGTAGAGGAACTTCCCATTAATGTCTAAGTGCGATGTGTATATCAAAAACGTGAACATTTACATGTGGCATAAGCCATGGGGCTAAATGCGTTCCCATCAGAAAAATTCAAGGAGATAATGATCGATGATGCTGGATGGGGAGACCTAATTCTGGGTGTGGTGATAGGTGCCCTCAAACTTCCAGACCGCAGGTACATGGAACGCAGGATCCCTGTCTCCTCCTTCCAGTTGCCCAGCTTCGAAAATAAACAGTACTTGGATGACGCCGTGAAGATTGCCGGGGAGATTGTTGAGGTGATGCAGCCTGACATGGAAACCCGTTTCAAGGTATGCTCAGGATACGTTCTTTCCAGCATTCGTAGACACCTGCGAAACCAAGGATTTAACGTGGAAGAAGTGGAAATCACAGGCGAACTCCAAGAGATGGTTGAGAGAAGCTATGTAAGATGGTGTATTGAAGTAGGTGTGCCAGCAGAAAGACTGAAAGATGAGAGACGCTTCTGGGCGCTTCTAGAATGGGTTGGGGAAAAACCTGAGATTAGAGAAAGCCGAGTCAAAACAGGGTGGAAAAGTTGGCGTCAAAAGTGGCGAGAGCTTGCTTTTAAAATGGCTAGGAAATAATATTATAATTGGAAAATATTTCGCAAGAACATCCGCTTTCTAAGGGAATAAAAACTAGGCGGGTCGATGTAGAAAAAACATTAAAGTTTTATTTGACTATTTCAGCGTTTGCGGCGAGTCTAGGAGAACCCCGCCGAGACCCGCGCCAGAAAGAACAGCGTATGTTGCTTAACACTCTTCGCAGCGAAGAACCATGAGATCTCATGTTTGCAAGGACTGCACTAAGAGCGGGAAAGAAGTTGAGGAGTGCAGAGTAAGGGTCTACGTCTACAGGGTTTTCGGTTACTATTGTCCTAGAGAGGAAGAGAGAGATAAAAAATAGGGTTCTGTTTACACTTTCTTTCATTATCCATCTTTTTCAAGAGTTTGTCAAGGATTTTTGCTTTCGTTCTCAATTCTTGTTCTGAAATTGTGTGTCGCATTGGGCATAATTCATCAACCATGGCACCTTCATTTGCCAGATACACAACCGGATAGAGATGGCATCCCAAGGGTCTTTTCCCATAGACTCGGCATTTCTTATCAGCGAGACTGTAGAAAAAGCAGCATCCGTCAACGTTTCTGAGCCGAGTCACACCATCTTCTATAACTGCAAATTCTTCTCGCCGATAACCCGCTTCCTCTAATCTTTCGATGTCCTCGCTTGAAAGCTCCATCTCCGTTTTTTCACAGCATTTTCCACAATTTGAACAACGCACAGGAAGCAGACTCCCCAACATATCCAACGAAAATAGCCGAAATATAGTTGTTTTGGTAGCCCGGGATAGGTTCGAACTCCCGTCTCCCATATCCCTGTGTCTGTTTCGAATATGTCTGTTTCGAATATGTCCGTTTTCTGATACTGTACTTTGCGAGCCTCTCCAAAGTATAGTATACTTTGCTGACGCCAGAAAGTCCTTAAACTTTTGAAGCGACACAGTAGAAAGGTGAGATTGTTTGGTTGATCTGGTTGAAGATTGGGAAGATATAGAAAGATACACTCGATGCCTTGCTGCGTGTATAAGAGCTGGAGCATCGTATCAGCTTAGAAAGTCTAAAGAAGGCATAGAAATCAAGGTCCGTGTCTGCAAATTCGGGTACAGCGAAAAATTCAAAGACCCACAGGATCCAGAACTCATCAAGATCTTAGCCTTCTGCCAAAAAGAGGAATTCATTAAAGTCAGCGGAGCCGTCGCAACTGACCTTTTCTTCGCTTAGGCTCGGAGAAAAAAAGCATGAACATGAGTGACTACACCTTCTGTCCAAGATGTGGAACACGGCTAAACGCTAATGTCTGCCCCAAGTGCGGCTGGTGGATCAAGCGTAAGGCGGAACCATGACAATGGTCGTGGTGGAAGAGAAAGGCGGGTCCTCAAAGACGCAGTTGAAGCCACAAAGCACCGTGAGGTCGGGAGTGTCACAGAAAGGTACGGGGTCTGGGTCTCCCGGTGGCACCCGCCACTCCAAACACCACGAGCATTGCCCGGAGTGCGGCAGCCGAAGGATCTGGAAGGACGGATTGAGAACTACAGGGTTAGGCCCTGTCCAGCGCTATCTCTGCAGGGAGTGTGGATATCGGTTCTCAGAGGGTTCCAGGAAAACAAGTTTCAATGGTTCAGGGATGTCTGACGGACTTCAGATGGTTCAGAGAATTCAGACGAAGGCAATTTATAGCTGCTCCGACAAACCTTTATTCTGCCTAGTAAGCGCCGCCCAACCAAAGGGGGCGAAAAACTTGGCTGAAAAGCAAGAAACCCAGACCCAAAAGGCAGCGGGAGCCACAACACCAACACTAGCAGACGCCAAAGGCAAAATCGTAGAATTCCTTTGGCACCTCAAGAAACAAGGTTACGCAGAGTCCACGATCAGATCATACGTTTACCTGCTGAAAATATTGGCTAAACGGGGCGCCGATATCTTAGACCCTGAAAACGTCAAAACGATTATTGCTGAGCAACCCTGGGATAGAGGGCGCAAGCACAATGCTGTCAAAGCATACACAGCCTTCCTAAAAATGCAAGATAAAAAATGGGGCAAGCCAAAGTACAATCCGAAGAAGGGCTTGCCGAGACCCCCTACCACAGAGCAAGTTAAACAGTTAGTAGCAGGTTCCTCTCAAAAATATGCGCCCATCTTCAGGTTCATGGCTGAGACTGGAGCCTCACCAGTAGAGGTCTCAATCATGTCAGAGAAAAACTTTGACTTTGAAAGACGAGTAGTGTATATCGACGGGAGGAAAGGACACTTAGATCGTGTCATTCCCATGAGCCAAGAGCTAACAGCGCTTATCAGAACTTACTTCGCAAAGTATGGACGCTTTCCTTCCGGGGACAAGATGGGGCAGAAGTGGCGTAAATACCGTAATAGGCTGGCTCTAAAACTTAACGATAGTGGGCTTAAACACATCCGCCTATACGATCTAAGGCACTACTTCGGAACAATGCTTTACCTGAGAGTTAACAACCTTCTCTACGTGAAGGACCAGATGGGACACGTAAAAATCGAGACAACGATGATCTACACGAAACTGGTTCAATTTCCAGTCGACGAAGAATTCACTACTGCTGTGGCAAAGGATATAGAAGAAGCAAGAAAACTTATCGAAGCTGGCTTTGAAAGGCACGATGAATTCAATGGAGTGCACATCTACCGAAAGCGGAAAGCGTTATTAAAAGGGCTGTGGTCCAGTGAAAAGGGGTCGTGGTCCAGTTTGGTCTAAGATTCGCGCCTGGGGCGTGCGAGGTCCGGGGTTCAAATCCCCGCGACCCCACTTTAATCTCCTTTCGCCAAAATACGTCAAAATTTATTATTTTTTCCATGGAAACTTCCATTTTTGACTTTTATGTTAAAGTAATAAATCCGGGAGAGATTTCAACTCGGAGCTTGAATCCTCTCATGCGTTTTTGCCCTTCGAAAAGCGTTCTTGTAAGTAAAAAAAGGGATAACGGCATTTTGCGAAGGTTTCGCTACGTTTGATGTTGCGGGCGTCATGTTTGCTCTAACTGCTCTTTCTTTTTGCGTAGTCTAGACAAGCCTATGGAAAAGGCTCCAATGGACGCGAGAGTTGATGCGCCTATTAAAAGAAGTCCTACGCTTGTTGTCTCGGGTGGATCGACGTTTGGGTCGGTTTTCCCAAAGTTTTTGGCGATCAAGAATACGTCTCTCATGTCAGTCTTTCCATCTGGAACGCCTGTAGTAGGTCCGGATATGTCGCCTATGATGGGTGGTTTTTCTATGAAAACGTCGAAGAAGCTACATGCACTGTTCTCTAAGGCATCTATTGCCCTAATAGCATGTGGTCCTTTAGCAATCTCTGTATCAATCATGATGCCGCATGTGAATTTGCCTTCACCGTCACTTAGTGTTGTGTTCATGAGTCGATCATCACAATAAACGTATATGCGCGTCTCTGGGGCAAACCCTGTTCCGCTAACTTTTGCGTTGGTTCCAGCAGAACCCATAGGTGGATCGACTGAGATTTCCGGACTGCCTGGGGATTGCACCCACGGAGACTCAGGCGAAGAGGTGTAGGCAATCCAAAGGATGTCGTCATACTTTGCTATCTCAATGAATGCACTACTGCCTGCATTGGCAAATGCCTGAATAACCACATATGTTCGGTACCAGAAGCCATTAGTCCATTGAAATGGTTGCGGATTTTGTGGTCCAGGCCAATTGAAAATAGAGTTGTCATAACGACAAATCCCCAGATCAACTGTGTTGGCTTCTCCTCCGGGAGGCGTTATTGCATCTGACCACATTTTCGACCAAACCCGAATAGTTAGTGGTGCCAAGCCCACTTGTACATGGAATAGATAGACCCTTACGCCCGCTAAGCCGGTTATTACATAGCGAAGCCAAGTATCTGCATGGACGCTCCCCTGCTGATTTGGTCCTATGAACTGTTGCCAAGGTGTACTTTCCCATGTCAGGGCCCAGCCTGCGAACGCTGGATTCGCAGGTGCGAATTGATTTGGAACATAGCCGTTTATGTCTGGTAGAGGTGCATTTCCATTAGAGACCCAAAATCCTGGGATCAAATCTATATAGGGGTAAGCGGACGGTGCAAAGACCGTGATGGTAAGCGCAGAAACTTGATTCACAAGCAATGTCGAAAGAGCGATCATAAGCATTGCCACTAGGAATTTCTTTACATTCATTTCTCTCCCTCCTTTCATTCATTTCATTTTATGTTTCATCTCTAAAAGAATAGACTCGACACAGTATGAAAAATGGGTACAACTCACATTTATACCTTATGTAACAATCTTCCTTTGTTATAACACCGTCTCATAAAGACTCGGAAGTAACGCCTTAGCCTTAAGGTTCAAATTAAGCAGATTTAGTATGGAACTTGTTGCAGGCATGAGGACACCCCGTCTAGACACATAGATTATGCTATTTTTTGTGCCGGAGCCTTTGGGTGTTGGGCTGTTGTCATACACTTCTTCTATGTTGAATAGATAGAGGGTCTTTCTATTCGGCGTCTCTGTGTATGTCTAGAGTTTTCGGGTAAGAAAGTGGTTTCTAACTTGCCAGTGTTAGTGAAGGATGTGTGCCGTGTTGTTTATCCGATCCAACCGAATTTTCTGGCTATTAAGTAGATGTCTCTCATGTCAACTTTGTAGTCGCCGTTGAGGTCTCCTATGGGGTTCCACCTTTCGTGTCCTAGATATGATCCGAATGCTTTCGCCACGACATATACGTCTTTCATGTCAACTTTAGAGTCTAAGTTCGTATCTTCAATGATGGTGGCCCAGATATGCGTCGTGTATGTGCAAGTTCTGTTTAGGTAGGAGTCTGGGGAATGTTCAACTTTTATTTCGTGCAAGCCACTTGTAAGGGACTCTATGGTGAACTGCCCTAATTCTGCCTGCGTGCATGATTCCAAGAATAAGGTTCTGTTTTCTACGAGTGTTCCATCAAAGTATACATGAACTGTTGCGTTCAGGCTCTTGTCTGCAAAGCAATTTTCGACAGTTACCTTATAATTGAGAACGCTTCCAGGATATACTCTTCGAGATTCAACATCAACTTTTGCCTGCACCGGACAATTCTTGAAATAGTTAGTGTTTGATTCAAGTAGAACGTGGTCGCCTTCTACGTACTCGATGAATTTGAATGGACCAGTACCGACAAGCTGAGGATTAGGTGCAAAGCCCACGGGCGCAGTGATGTTCTCCCAGATGTGCTTAGGTAAGATTGGAAGTTCTCCGATGTCTTGCAGCGCCCGTGCTCTGGGAACACTCTCGTAGACAACGACCGTGTAGGGATCTGGAGCGTCTACTTGATGGACATCCGCTACAGAATAATAGAAGGTTGGTAATTGACCTCCCCACATGAGATAATCCCAGAAGGACAATAGATATTCTATGGTGAACTTCACATCTTCGGAGGTGAATTTCACGCCGTCGTGCCAGTAGATATTTTCGCGCAGATGAAAGACGAGTTTGGTGCGATTTCCATCCCATGTTTCCACCTTCCAGTCCTCAGCCATCCATGGAATTTCACGTGTTATGTTGTAGGGATCCCGTTTTAGCAAGGTGTCGTAGATTTTATCGAGCACTAACCAATCGGTATACCGTCGAGAGAAGATGGGGTTGAGGTTCTCGATATCTTGTGTGAATCCATACCTGATTGTGTCACCTTGTTCTACATCTTTTGGATGCGTGTTAAGGAAAGTCCACCAACTGTCTACACCGAAACCTTCCTCGTTAACCATACCGCGCCAGTTACTTTTGTAAGCTTTGGCTCTTAGAGGTGCCCATATGGGTATGATGCCCACGATTTCTGCGAGTCTTCTCTGAGCCTCTTTACAGGCAATAACCGCTTCTTCTTGATTCGTTGCGTACAACAGTTTTTCAAGCCAGTGGTCGAGTTCGTCGTCGTGAACGTTGTTATGGTTAGGATACTCATAGCTTGGTCCATACTGCGTGGAGTGGTAAAGCCAGTACAGATACGTTGGATCTGCGCTTAAACTCCACGCTCCTGTAAATAAATGGTAGTCGTGGTATCGCCATATCTTATCTATAATTTCTTGAATACGGATCGGTCCTGGAATCCTAACCGGAATGCCAATGCTTAGCATCTCATTTTGGACCATTTCGGCTGTCGCTAATCTTTTTGAGTCATCATGTCTTGCGACAAAGATCAATTCGTCGAGGTCTTGTCCAGTTTTCTCGTGATCTGGTGGGTAGATCCGCATAAACTGAGTGGACCCAGGTTTTGAAGAATTATAGTGAGGATTTGGTGTAGAGCCTTGCACGAAGCCGGCTGCATCCAATATCGCAGTCGCCTCCAGTGGATCATATGGGTGGTCATCAGCATCTGGATTAAACCATTTTTCAAGCCAAGGAAAAACCGGCGTGGTTAACAACACACCAGAACCCTTCAGAATCTCTGTTATGATCCTAGTCCTGTTCACCAAATGTGCTATGGCATGCCTAAACTCTGGGTAGCTAGTTGGAGAGCGCCAATGGGGATATGTGGGAATTGTCTCATTGTTGTTGATGTCAAGCTCGTACATGCCTGTCTCCGAGTATTTTGCCAACGCTATCGTTTCGTTATATGGAGGTTTAGACCATTTGTCAATGAGCTCCTGTGGCAATGGCCACTCTATGATATCGATTTCATCAGTCTCTAACAATTCAAAGTCGGTTGGCATTTTGATCAAAAGATTGTCTACTCTCGGTCCGAACCTCTCAAACCTCTCGTCTTCAAAACCGTCCGGATAAATCCAAGCCGTCACATGAGACGCAAAAAACATAGGAAGCAGCAAAAGTAACGTGATCGGAAATATAGAATAAACTGATTTTCTTCTCACTTTCTCTTCTTCCTTCTCGTCCCGCATTAAACTTTGCTGTTACCAACTAAAAAGGTTTTGCGATTCCAGCTAACAAAACAAAAACTAGAGAGCAAACGAGGGAAGCCAACCTGCACAAGCCCACCAAGCTGTACTCTTACATAGGAATATGCTGACTGACCTTTCATTACCCATTAAAATTTTTGTTTGAGATTCATCTAGAGCACGTGCTTTTTTGAAATCTTTGCATACCTCTATAAATGCCTTAAGAAACTATTATTCTATGCAACATAGGGTGCGGTCTCTGTGGTCTCTAGTGGTTTTTGTCTCCGGGGTTGTCTCTGTTCGCCGCATTTTCTGCAGCTTTCTTCGCACAGTTGGAGGTATGGCTCTTCATCTTTTAGGACCGCTTCCGCGGCTTTGTTGCACAACTCGCTTGGTTCCTTGCACCCTGCCTCCTTGCATAGTTTGGCTATGAACGAACAGCATTCTTGGGCGTCTTTTTTGTTGAAGGCTACTCTGTTAAAGCGCACTAGGACGCACAGTTCCCTTGCCAGTACACAGGTTCTGAGGTGTCGGAATTGGTTGAGAGCGTGTTCACGCATTTTTTGGCGGCTTAGTTCCAAAGTCATTGTGGTTTACCTTGCGCTACTCGTGTCTCTTGTTTCATATATAGTTTGTTAGTTTAAGAACTAGACTAGAGATGCATTTTAGTCTGTCAACCCAGCCATTTCGGTTTTCTTTCCAGGAATGCTGTTAAGAACTTCGCAAATGCATTGTTAGACAAGTAAAGGTCCCTGACTTCTTCGTTGGCCCAAACTTCAAAGTTATCTTTAATGGCTTGAGAAATTAGATCAGCGATTCCTATGCGCCTTCCACCATCTGCCAATTTTTCGAGAAAAAGACTCACAACGTCTGTGTATTTCCTTTTTATCTCAGTGATCCATCTGCCATTCTCTATGTAAGGTCCTGCAGTTGTATTTGGGGATTTGAGATGTTTAAGCAAAAACTTTTCGCATTCTCTTCTTTTCTCGATGGGTGGTCCCAAATGTTTTCTCAGAGGAGGCAGAAAACGTCGTTCTAACTCAAAAATGAATGCATTAAGGTCTTCTTCGTTGCTCCAAACGTCATCGTAGAGGACTTCGAAGTCGTGTTGTTTAAGCATTTTTCGCAGCGACTTCTGTGACTTGTAAAGTTGCCCCCACAAAACGTCTGGAACCGCCTTCACGCTCCCAAATTTTACGAGGACGAGGGCTGACCCACGATTTGCCATGACTTGGACGAGTCTTTTGAGGTCGTAGGCTTTTTGGGCGGGTGGATAGAAGAAGTTGTGGTGCGGGTTTTTGAGAAAGGCTCGTGCCGCAGCGATTAGTTCGTCGATTCTTTCTCTTCTTACAGCGGCTGCAGCGTTTCTCCCTTTGTCAACCGGGTCAATTATGATTAGTGGTTCTTCAAAGATTTTCTTTGCCTCATTTTTCATTTCTTCGTAATAGCCTTCAATGTCGATTAGTTTTCTTTCTTTCCAGTCTGCGAAGGATTTTAGGACGTTGGCGAAGGATTTGTGGTTGAGGGTTAAGAGTTCGCAGAGGTATCCGCTGAAGCCTCCGATTTTTATTTCTGCTCCGTATACGCCTATGCCCTTCATGAATTTCTTCAGAAGCCTAACTTCTCCACACACTCTTTCGTTTAAAAGAGGCTTCACGTAGTCTGTGTGAAACGGGGTTCTGTCTGTGGCGCTTATCCATTCTCCTTGCTTCACTTTGTAGCATGGCACAATGTTCACTTTTATAGTGTCGGTTATGGCTTCTAGGTAGGGGTGTTCTGCGAATCTTTCGATTTGCCTGTATCCTTCTGTGGCTTTTCTTGCAATTTCCAGACAAATGGTTCCAAAGGCTTCTCGAGGCGTTGCTGTTGGCAGACGCATGAAGATGTCAATCTCAGGTTCTTCACTTAGCCATGTGTCCTTTGCAACTGAACCCTCGACCCTAACCTCTGCTTCGACACCCACCCTTTTTGATACCTCAATCACTTCCTTTCTCAGATCTTCGGCTAACGTAAGAATGTGCTTTCTTTGCTTAGTGTTCGGAGTGACCCTTTTAAGAACTTGGGCACAGAGGTCGTCGAGTGCAGGAGTCATGAACCCACCAAAAACCTATTTCATACAGAGAACTTCTATCGGTGAACCTCTTTTAGGGTTGAGTAAATCGGACCTTTAGGCGTTAGGACACTTTTTTTAAGTTTTAAGCAATTAGCCTTAATTATGCCAAATTGGTAATCTTTGAGTTCCCGGATAGTGCGGACGAGTTCAGCCTTGTTTCGTCCTGATTTCACTCGTGCTATTGTGAGGTGTGGACTGAATCCCTTCGGGTCTGGTCTGAATCCCAGTTTTAGGAGGCGGGGTTCTAGCTGGTTAGAGATGTCTGTGAGTTTTTCAGCGCCGCCTTTGATTCCTGCCCAGACAACTCTGGCGTACTTCAGAGTTGGGAATGCTCCTAAGCCTCGAAGTTCTACTTCAAAGGGGGTGAAAGAAACTTTTTCCATTTCTTCGTATAGGGGGTCGATCATGTTGGATGTTATGTCGCCGAGAAACCGCATGGTTACGTGAATGTTTTGTGGCTCAACTATCTTCAAATCAGCGCCTGTGTTTACGAGTGTTTTCTGAACCTCTGATAACCGTTTGATTACGGATTCGCTGTCGATGTCGAAGGCAATGAAGCTCCGAATCATTTCGGACATAGCTACCACTCAGTTACGTTATAGTTTACTTTATTTACTGTCTTGAATATACGCATTCTTTAATAACTTTTAACTAAGCGCCGACAATATTGGGGTTATGATGTTTGCTATGAAGGAGAAGATTCTGATAGGTGTGGCGGGCATGCCTGGCGCTGGAAAGGCCACGGTTGAGGAGATTGTTAAGAACATGGGCTATCCCGTGGTGGTTATGGGAGACGAGATAAGAAACGAAGCAAAGAGAAGGGGACTGAAACCCACACCAGAAAATCTTGGCATGGTTATGCTCAAATTGAGGGAGGAAGAAGGACTGAATGTAGTTGCTGAAAGGTGCATACCCAAAATTGAAAAGGCTGGTGGAAAAATTGTTGTTGTTGATGGTATTCGCAGTCCCAATGAGGTGGAAGAGTTTAAGAGACATTTTTCGAGTTTCACTTTGATTGCCATTCATGCGTCTGCTGAAACCAGATTTCAGCGACTCTTTAAAAGAAAGCGTAGCGATGACCCAACGGGGTGGAAGACCTTCGTTGATCGTGATTTGCGTGAGTTAAGCGTTGGTTTGGGAGACGTTATAGCCATGGCTGATTACATGATTGTTAACGAGGGAACGAAGAGTCAGTTGAAAAAGCAAATAAATGAGGTTTTGGAGGTTGCGATAGGAAAGTGGACGAGATAAGCGTTTACGTAGAGGCTGAGGTTAACCCTACCGAAGACGTTGAGAAGGTGAGGATGGCTGTGGAAAACGTCTTCGGAAATGTGGAGTTCGAAGTCAAACCTCAGAAACGGGGGAGTATTCTTGTTGGAAGAATGAAGGGGTTGGATGGGCTCACCAAACTGCAGAATTTGCTTCGTAGGGAGAGAATCCGTGACGCTGCCAGAGGAGCATTATTTGAGGGTTTGAGCGGGAAGTCTATAGTTTTCTATTTGAATAAGCAGGTTGCCTACGTGTCGCACGTATCCTTCTCAAAGCCTGAAGCCGAATCACCTTTAGGTCCTATTAAAGTTCAGGTTCAGTGCGATGATCCACGGGAACTCATTGATTGGCTGGCACCGAGAACTGTTAAGAGTTAGGATAACGTAAGTTGCATCTACGTTATTTGGTATAGGAGAGAAAGCCGATGAGAATGGTGGTGTTGGGCGGGGCTGGAGCCATGGGGATGGTGACAACAAGAGACTTAGCCGAAAGCCCCACAGTTTCGGAGGTAATCCTGTGCGACGCCAACATGGAGAGAGCTAAAGAAGTGGCGAGTTGGGTGGCGAGTGACAAACTCTCGATAAGGCGTGTTGACATTGCTAGTCAGGAAAGTTTAGTCGACGCCGTAAGAGATGCGGATGCTGTCGCTAACGCGACCCCCTACCATCTCAACCTCGTTGTGACAAAGAGCGCCATTAAAGCTGGGAAAGATTTGACGGATTTAGGTGGTGTCTATTATATGACGCTGAAGCAACTGAAACTGGACAAGGTGGCAAAAGAAACTGGCGTAACTGTGGTTTTGGGTTGCGGAGTCGCCCCAGGCATAGCAGACGTGCTCGCTAAGTATGGCGCTGATAAATTGGACCGAGTGAAGGAAGTTCATATACGATACGGTGAACTGAACCTTACACCTGCAAAATACAAGTGGACATTCCGAACAGTGTTGGAAGAGTACACGAGAGGGCCAGTGATTTATCAAAACGGCAGTTTTAAGAGGTTGCCACCCTTCTCCGGCAAGCATACGGTCATGTTTCCAGAGCCTGTGGGAAAGCGGTCGTGTTGTTACGCCTTGTATTCTGGTTTAGCCACTCTGCCAACCACTATCAACAAGGGAGTGCGCATAGTGGACTGTGCGATGTCATATACGGATGAGGATGAGCAAAGAATCAAGATATTGAAGGAGATGGGACTTACCAGCACCAAAACCACAGTTATGAAAGGCGAAAAAGTATCACCTAGAGAGTTTCTGTTGCAAGTTGCGCCGCCGCCTGACGTGAAGGTTAAGGACGCAGCCAGCATCGTTGTTGAAGTTTTGGGAGAGAAGGAAGGCGAATCTACAAGGTGCACCTATAGCCTTGTTTATCAATATCATGAAAAATACGGTGTAAGCGCACTAGCCTATCTAACGGGTGTTCCCTTATCGATTGTGAGTCAGATGCTTGCGAAAGGTGACATTGAGCAGAAGGGAGTGTTGCCTCCAGAAACTGCGATTAAACCCGAACCCTTCATAAAAGAATTGGATAGAAGAGACATAAAAATCAATGAGACAATTACGAAAACTCACACGCTCTAAACTTTAGGATACAAAACAATACTGGTGACCAAGTGCCCAAAATGAAAATCGGCTTGTCGATGCTTTTCTGTCTATCAGAATCTTTCAAATCCCTCGTTGAACACCTACGGGAAGTTGAAATCAATCATGTGGAACTTTTAGACGAAGGCTTGCACTCACTCAACAGCAAACGTGTAAAAACTCTGAAAAAACTCTCTCTATCTCATGGTCTGGAACTAACGCTTCACGCACCCTTCGCAGACATGAACATAGCCTCTCCCAACCCCGTTTTGCGTCGTTCATTTCTGAGGCAACTGAGAAAGTCTATTCTCTATGCGAGTCAGTTAGATTGTCGGTTGTGGGTTTTTCATCCAGGCAAAAGAACTGGTATCAGTTCCTTCTATCCGGGCTTGGACTGGAGGTTAAACATAGATGGCATCCATGAACTGTTAAGGATCGCAAGACACTATGGCGTTTCGATAGCGGTAGAGAATCTTCCAGAACCCTTTCCGTTCCTGATGAAAAGTGTGGAGGATTTTTCCCGTTTCTACAACGACTTCCACGAGGACCTAGGACTCGCCTTTGACATCGGACACGCAAATATGAACAAACAAATCAAAGACTTTGTCACTCGTTTCTCCAGCAGAATCACCCATATACACGCTCACGACAACTACGGAATTGAAGATTTACATCTTGGAATAGGATACGGAAACATTCCATGGACAGAAGTCGCAGAAGCCATCAAGAAGAGCGAATATCATGGCATGGTCATGCTAGAATCAGTGGATCACGTTAGAGAAAGTCTTCAAACCCTCCGAAAACTCTTCACTTAAACATCATTAGTGGGGTTCGAGCAATTAGGTTCTGGTGGGGTCTATTGTTAAGAGGTGGAAGACTATGGCTGCAACGACACCCAACGCTCCAAGAGTGAGTCCTAACACCTCGTAACCAAACAAATCATGCGTCAATCCTCCCAACGCTGTCCCGAGAGCAGACCCCATGTTGATGGCAGCCGAGTGTACTGACATCATTGTGCCACGGAATTTTGGAACTTGCTCAAGGGTCAAACTACTAGCCGCCGAAGCCCCCATGCCGAAAAACCAGGCACCCAGAAAATTCAGTGCCAAAGAAAGCCACAGATCGGGCGCAGAAGTGAAGGCGATTGTGAATATCGCCGATAAGAGAACAGTTAACACCGTTAGGGGTTTTCTTCCAAACCTGTTTACGAACCAACCGCACACCAGGCTACCCAGAGTATAGAGTAAAGCCGCCATTAACATTACGATGGACGCAGTACCCATTGATGACAAGAAACGTTGCCTAAAAAACGATATCCCATAAACCAGAACCACCATAAACGCAATCGAGCGAAGGCTACTACCAACCAAACAAGCAAAGGCAGACCTGTTTGACAAAACCCCCTTAAAACTCTTCAGATAAGCCCCTTTGCCTACTGCGGGTTGAACACTACCTGAAGTGAATGGCAGACCGACAAAAGCCAACAAGAGACTCATAAGTGAAACGGGTATCACGAATACGAAGAGGACGGATCGCCAGTCTCCAAGACCTGCGATGAAGCCAATAATTGGAGCTCCAATGACGTATGATAGGGCTCCACCAGCAATGATCCATCCAATCGCATTTCCCCTCTTTTCTAAAGGCAAATGCTCTCCAATCAGTGAAATAGCCATCGGCGACACCATAGCCATTCCCACCCCACTTAGAGAATATAATATAAGCATCAAGTTGAAATCTGAAGCCAAGTAACAGCCCAAAGCAGATATGCTGGTGAACAACAGACCCACCATTAGTAGTGATTTGTGCCTGAACCGAACGCTCAAAACACCCATGAACAATCCGAAAATAACCGCTGCAATGTAGTAACCAGTGGTGATCTGCCCCATGACGCCAACATCACATCCAAATGTGGCACCGATGTCGATTAAAAGGAGCCCTGTAAGAACTCCAATGGGTCCTGTCGCAAAGTAAGAGAAGGTCAGCGAGGGAAGGAACAGCCTCCCAGGAGAACGCTTTTCTGAAAGAGGTGACTCATCGCTCATGCTCTATCACCTTGCAGTTTTTTGGTAGAAGCCAGTATCTTATGCCAGCATTAACCATAAAAAGGTTCTCAAAAGGCGACAAGGAAGAAGAAGGAGAAGGAGAAAAAAATAATTTTATTTCTCGCACAGATGCAGAGGCTTCTCTTCACTATTTGGCTAAACGTCTTGAAGCGGAAGATCGATTTTCATAAAGTCTTCTGCAACATCAACTTTCGAAAACACATTTTTCGCCTGCTCAAGCAAGAGACTTGTATCCTTGTATCTTGCGCTTATGTGGGTCAAAACTAACCATTTCGCCCTTGCCTTTCTCGCAGTTTCAGCGGCTTCACTTGGAGTGGAATGCCCCTCTTCCTGTGCTCTCTCGAGCAGTTCGTTATCAAAGGTGGTTTCATGAATCAGCAGATCGGCGTTCTTAGCGAATTTCACAAGATCCTCAATGGGTCTGGTGTCTCCCGTGTAAACTATCTTTCTTCCTGGACGTGGAGGACCAAGAACATCCTCTGGCTTCACAGTTCCTCTATTAGGAACCTCAACCACAGAGCCTTGTTGCAGCTTCGACCACAAAGGTCCTTCAGAAACCCCCAGAGACTTCGCTCTTTCGGGATAGAACTTTCCTGGTCGGGGCTTCTCCACTAAGGCATAGGCTAAAGCTGGAATAAGATGGTCAACGCAAGCCGCCTGCACCTCATACTCCTTCTCCTTACACACCACCCCAGCCTTCTCTATCTCTTCCACACGAACTGGAAACGTGAGCACGAACTGAACAGTCTCCTGTATAGCTTTCACAAGGGCTTCTATCCCAACGGGTCCGTAAACCTCAAGTTTCTTCTCCCTATTCATCAAAGACATTGTTTGAAGCAGCCCCGGCAAACCAAGAACGTGGTCTCCGTGCATGTGGGTGACGAAAACCCTTGTTTTTCGGTGGAAACTCACTCCAGCCCTGATCATCTGTCTTTGCAAGCCTTCGCCACAGTCGAAGAGTATGAGTTCGTTTTCTCTCTGGATGGCGATTGCGGGAAGGGACCTTTGAGGTGTCGGAACGCTTCCGGCGGTCCCCAAGAAAACAACACTTAAGCTCATTTTAGTTCCTCTCAAACACGGCTATTTCCCTCGTCAATCCTCTGTGCACATAAACCAAATGCGATTCAACGTGCTTAAAACCCAATTCTCTGCCAATCCCACCTATCCTTATGGATTTTGGAGACGCAATACAAATCCTACGCCCTTTTGCAATGCTTACATGAGCAACGGATAGGAAGTCCCTGACGATTTGTTCGGTGCTTAAGCCTAAAGTTGTTGCCGATCTCCCGTAAGGTGGATCTGTGACGATGCAGTCGACCTCCTTAATTGGGAGGCGTCTTGCATCTGCAACAATCATTCCCTCAGGAGTTACATGATAATGCGCGAGGTTCCTCAAGCTTCCCTTGATCATTCGACGCTGAGCATCAAAACCTAAGACTCTGCATCCGATCAACCCAGCCTCCACGAGCAAAGTGCCCGTTCCGCAGAAGGGGTCCAAAACCAACTCTCCCGCTTTCGGCTTAGCCAAGTTCACCATACACCTTGCTAATTTTGCGAGCAGAGCCGATGGATGAAAAAATGGTCGCCTTTGGGGTCTTCTCTCAACGAAAGACTTGGGGAAGACTTCAGCCTTTTTCAATCCGAAAAGGAATCGGTTTTCTGTCAAAACCCCGAATAACGTCTTTTTAGGGGTAGTCAAATTCACCCTTGCGTCCTCAACTTTTTTCAGGATTTGCTCACCAAGTTTTCGTTCAAGTTCCCCACGGTCAATGTGCGGAGCGGCTGCCATTATCCTTCTTATTCGAACGGCAAAGCTCTCCCCTCGCCCAATAAGATATTCAAGTGGTGCTAAACGAACCTTTTGTAGAATCTCTCTTTCTATAGCATCGCAGTTGAAGATTTCGAGGCAACAGACTCGTGTCATGGCTGCTCTTGAGGCGACGGATTTTATGCTTTCTGGGGGGGCTTGAATACAAAGAACCTGGCTTAGCTTCTCTGAAACCCGATGTTTGTAGCCTTCAACCTCTAAGATGGCTTTTAACTCGGAAAAGGGGAGAGTCGGGTGTTCACCAGAGAGTAGGAAGAAGAGTTTAGCCACTGCTTAGGTTCCTCTTTTCGATAGGGCTTCAGCGATTAATGGCGCCACCGACACGACACTGACTGGGCTTGGAACACAGTCGGTTCCCACGATTCCGTTTGCCCCACTTTTCAGGATCTTTTGTTGGGCGTCTCCGATGAGAAGGGGGTGCACACACGCTGCGTAGATTCTTCGGGCACTCTGCTCCTTAACCAATTCAGCAGCCTTAATCATGGTTCCACCGCTACTGATGATGTCGTCAAAAATGATGATGTCTCGGTTTTTTGCTGGCAACGGTTTTCTTTCGATTGTCACTTTTCCAGTCACCTTATCTCTTTGGGTTGATATGTAGTCGTAACCACCCCTTAAGACCTTGTCAGCCTCTATCGCTGTGTCAAGTGCCTTTTTCCCAAGCGACAGAGACAGTGCTCCAGCAAAGCCCTGTTTCTTGAAGTGACTCGCCAAAAGACCAATGGCTGAAAGGTCCTTGATCGGAACACTTAGGGTGGAGAGAATCTTTGGGTTGTGTGAGTTAACGGTGATTATTCTGTTGACTCCGCATTTTTTGAGCAAGTCCACTATGGTTTTTACGCTGAAGACTTCGCCGGGTCTGAAACGCTGGTCTTGTCGGGCATAGGCAAAGTATGGGACGACGGCTGTGATGCTCTTGGCTTTCAGGTCTCTCGCGTTGTCCGCCATGAGAAAGAGTTGCATTAGGTTTTCATCTTGGGGTGGACTCGTCGTTTGAACAATCACAACATCCTCGCCTTCTACGTTGTTGAGGAAGCGGATGCGAGATTCGCCGTCTGGGAAGCGCTTAAACTCTATTGGAACCACTTTCAGTTTCAAGAGTTTCGCAACTTTTTCGCCCAAATCTTGGGACGCTGGTCCTGGAACCACTATCAAGTTTGATTCTCTCCTGAAATTGGGCTCATTTGACTATTGGGTTGACTATATTTAACTTGTAGTGTCTTTCTAAAGGTAATCCTAGAGGCTTTGTTGTCGTTGATCGTTAACAAAGAAGGGAAAGGATGCGATTAGGTTTTGGGTGGTTATGGGTCTGTTTTTCCGAAGTTTCTTGCTACCACATATATGTCGCGCATGTCTATTTTTCCGTCGTTGTTTATGTCTGCGTTTGGGGTGTGCGGGCATGAACTGCACGGCGTCTTGTGCCAGTACTGGCAGTGTCTGGGGTCGTTGGGGTCTGTGACGTGTTCTGCGCCGAAGCCTCTCGCCACAGGGTAGACATCCCTCATGTCAACCTTGCCGTCTGGAACGCCTTCGGGGCCTGTTATGTCGCCTGGCATAGCGACTATTATCCAACCATTTACGTATGTGTTGTCGTCTAGGTCTGTTTCGCCTGGGACTGGCCAAGCGTAGGCGCTCATGGTGTAGTTGCCCTTAGCAAAACCAGAAGTGTTCCAAGTGAAGGTGACGATTGCGAAGTTTCTGCTCGCTATGTCAATGCTGTTGATTTCACCGATAATGGTTGTGTTTGCGTAGATTGTTATGTTAGTGTTTTCTGTGTAGTTGCCGTAGTTGAATGTCATTATGCTTATGGACACGTTGTATCCTTGTCCAATAATGGTTTTTGAAGTTGTAACACTCGTTATTCCAACATCATGAGTAGCCCAAGGATACGGTTTCATAAGTGGATAATTGTCGTGATTATTCACATCAATAGTGTATGGAATATCGCCTATGCCATCACTTCCAGTCAAATTTTGATAAGGTCCATGTAATAAGTCTGTGCCATTGTAGTCGCTCCAGTAGTTTCCGCCTGATGGGTAGCCATCGTCCCAAGTATTTATGGAGTTAGTGAAGACTTGATTTGTATTGTTAATGAAGTTGTTGTGGTAGATAGAGTTGTTCGATGAGTCAATGAGACTTATACCATCATCTTTGTTTCTTTCTATTGTGTTTCCAACTATAATGTTGTGGTTTGAGGAAGAAGCGAGTACTATTCCGTCATACTTGTTTTCTATCAAAATGCTTCCGTTGATGTTGTTATGGTTTGACCTGTATGAATGGATTCCACAACTTCCCACCTGTTGAGGAGAGTCTTCTAGATTTGGGTAACCAAATCCATTATAATATTCTTTACTTATTCCACTACCAGAAGGACATACAAGAGTTATAGTATATTCAACACCCTTAAGACCCGTTACAGTTGCATTATAAGTTATAGATGTTTCTACATATGGACTAGCAGGTGATATTGACCCATCAGTCGTATATAAGTACGCTGTTCCTCCATAGTTAGGGCATCTAAATCTACAATAATTAATTGTGCAACCGGAAGCAGGTGTGTGAGTTGCTGTACCATCGCCAATTATGCTACATGTAGTAGTATCTTTTTTTCCCAAAGGATCAGCATCACAGGGATTATGTATTGTGGTCGTTGTGACAGTATTACCACTTAGAATATTGTGATTAGACTCATGCAGATAGATACCATAGCCTCCTTCCAGACCGAGAGTTTCTTCACGACTAATCGTATATATGGCACTAGAACCTCCTCTTCTTTTTTCAAGTGTATCAGACTGACAGTACGTTAATATTACTTTATATGAAACACCAGTGAGACCTGTTGCTGATACAGTATAAACATTACCGTCATAAACATGCATTGGGTTTGGTGCTGTCCCAGCATTTGCAGGATCGATTGCAAAGAACATAGTACCAGGATAAGAATCACATGAAGTTTTCCAATAATTAACTGTACAACCTGTTGTTGGAGTATGATAACTTGGGTTTACAGCATCACATTCAGTGGTGCTTGGATTTCCACAAGAGTCAGCATCACAAAGATTAGACGTGGTTGTTGTGACGGTATCGTTGAGAATAATGTTGTAGTTTGACTCATTCAAGAAAATACCCCGCTGAAAACCCTGTATATCACAATTCTCTACAGTCACTTCATTTCTGTTAGCAAGATAAATCCCATAATCATTTCCATAATTATCCCCAGCGATTGTGTGACCATTGCAATCAAAGGTTATGTTGTCTGCTCCGATTATTATGCCGTTTCCTGAACATGACTGAAGGTCGTGATTCAACACAGTATCACTAGTTATCGTGTCTCCACAACTCACTGTATCCACATAAGTAACATCACTCTCGACGTTACATTCTCCGTAGCCCACTTTGAAATAGCCGTTTCCTTCTGGTCCCCAATCGGCACCCCAGCTATTTTTAACGATCCAATACTGACCAGTGTCATTATAGCCAGCAAAAATCACGGCATGATCTGCGCCCGCGGTATCATTACACCTATACACATTGTCTTCATCAAAATGGCCATCCCACTTATCGCCAATTCCCATATAAACCGCAAGAGGCCCCCTTTCGACAATGTATTGCTTGATGGTTTGTCGAGCAGGATAGAGTTCGTGTTTCACAGCATTTGCTTTTTTCAATCTATTTTGCCAATCGGGACATCTGTCAGAACATGTTGCATTACTACAACTGCTTTCAGTGGCATATCTACACTCTGAACCTGGAAGTTTATCACAACCGGTTTGCTCAGGCATAGAGGAATTACATTTGCAGTTTTTGTCAACATACGGCATACAACTCTCATCTGGAATCCCATTATCCTTAATATATGTAAGAGCTGAATCTTTCGACCCACCACAGCAAGTACCCGCAGAAGTACAATCAGACACGAGATATTCTTCTGACAAGTCAGGATCAAGATTGGCATTGTTTGCTCGTATATTGTATACTGCTTCCACTGTCCCAACAGCTGAGAATGCCCAGCAAGAGCCGCAACCTCCTTGATCCTTTACAGGTGTCATCCAGTCCTGTTCATCTTTATTCATCCAATCGAAATAGGACGGTAAACTCTCTGTTGAGACTTCTTCTTGAACACTTGATACTCGTTCTGTTGAGAAACTCCCTCTGGCAGATTTTTCGCTTAAACTGAACAAATCAGTAACCAAGCCAATTTCCTTTTTTGAGATTTTATCTACACAAACAGCATACTCTCTTGAAAAAGGATTCATACCATCAGTCTTTGCTATCAAATCGTATCTTTGTCTGGCACAATAAGAATAACTCTGCCCACATTTCCCTGCTAGGAATTGCCATTCTTCGCATTCAGTTTTGTCAGGAAAAATACATACACCTTTCTGTCCTCGGTCCGTATTGACTATTTTGTATCCGTATCCTAGTTCATGACAGTAAACAGCAGCAGGATTTGCCATTCCTAGTTTTTGAACAGGAAGTTCGACGTTTTTGTTTGTTGAAACACGCCGTGAAGAATCAAAGGGCGTGTGTAGTGGCAGTAGCCTTCCAGTCATTGCGCCTATCATAATGAACGAGCAGAGAACCATGGGACCGATATAATGCCTGAAATCATGTGCGAGATTTCGTTGCTTGGCAATAGAGAACACGGTGTAAAGTGAAATGGCAATCAGTATCGGCAACCCGACTGATTTGAAACTGACAAGAAACAGATGGATAGACTGAAGTAGATGTGAAGCTGGCACTATGAGAAAACCAATGACTATCATTGTTGAGCCTTCGACTAGTCTCAGCCAACGTTTATTCCTATCGCTCCATTCTCTAACCTTTCCCAAAGAAACAATGTTAGAATAAAGAAGCAATGAAACCATGACCAACGGCAACATGTAGATGAAATTGTAATAGAGAAGAAGTGGAAGTGTGTGAAGCCTCGTAGCATCGTTCGCCAACTGCCCAAGAATGAACAAATAAGGTCCTCCAGTGCATGGCAGTTCGAAACAGACAGCCACAAAACCCATTATGAAAGCCCCGAAGGGACTCGTCACGCCCTTAAGCATTTTCATGAGCAGAGGCTTCAACGAGCGAGGAACTTCCATCACAAACCCACCTTTACCATACCAGAAAACATCCTTGAGATAGAAGATTCCAGCTAGTATAGCAACCAAGCCAACTAGAAGGCTAAAGATGTGCGAGAACCCGCTTACCTGCACGAGAGCCAAAAAGCCTAATCCGAAAAGCAGGTACGCGACAAAAACAGCGAGACAGAAGCTCAGGCCAACTTTCAAGATCCTCTTCTTTTGATCAGTAAGAGCTCTTGCACCTATCAGAAAGACTAGAATGGCAATGGAACAGGGACTGAGTGAGTCAATCAGCGCAGCAGTCGTTATAGCCAAAAATGACAAGCAATCTAGACTATTGGCTTCTCCAGAACTGCAATCCTTGTTGTCACTTTCATTTTTTGCTTGAACTTGGACAGGATTTTCTGGTGTTCTCTCTTGATTGACCAAAGAAGTCGTGAGTAATGCTTTCTTCACCACATCTTCAAAACCATTGAGAATAGAAGTGTCTCCAACGAAGTAGGTTTCAGATACAAAAACTGTCGGAACACCTCTGTGGCTTAGGGGAAGACCACACTTGTTAGAATATTCATCAAAAAATGAAATGCAGCTTCTATTAGTGTAGATGTCAAATTTGTGAAGATTTAGAGGATACTTCTGTTCCATCTCAACGAGAAAAGGCTCAACCCTAGCACAATGAGGACAACCCTTCCCATAAAAGAAATAGACATCCAAGACGTTTCTGCCCGCGGAAGCAGGGAAATTATTTTTCTCCATGGAAGTGGAGTTGGTCTCTCTACCAACAAATAAAGAAACCACAAATAAACCAATCAAAAACAGAAAAACAACCAATTTCTTATCCAAACTTCAGCCTCGATCCTCTTTCACAAACGAAATACAACCAAAATATACGCTAAATCTCTGTAAATATTTAACTCTTATGAAACATTTTTACAGTCGCCACAGAATCTCACACAAGAACCATGAATGAGACCCATCAAACCAAAAACAAACCTAATCATTCAAAACATCACCCTAAGTTACTGAGACCATGCGGCTATCAACATCCTAAACATCACTCACCCCAATAACAAGAAAGAAAACATCCCACCAACACCAAAGAAAACCAAAATTAAAGGACGATGACTATGAGAAGAAGCCAAAGCGAAGATGTCGCTCCCATCAGATGCCTCTTTTCCACAAGATTCAAACCAAAGGGTTTAAGGCTCTAAGAAAGCCATAGCCCTCAAAGTCTTCGACGTTCTCCGTGTAAATCATCTCCACACCGTTCTCTTGCGCTGTAACAACCAACGCACAATCAAAAATCCTACCCCCAAAAGCTTCTGCCCACAAACCAACGCCACTAAACCAAACCTCTATGAAAATATTCATTCGCCTCAGAAATACCGAATTTTGAAGCCTTTCTAACAATCTTCCCGAAGTTATCTTAGCCTTCGCCCACAGTGGGATACTTCATGTTACATCATGTCACAGAGTAGTTCACTTTTTTTCTAACCATTTAGCAATGTACCTGATAAAGCTTTCAAAATCAGGAAGCCTTTCTTGAAGAAACTCGTAGACCAAACTTACGTTTATAGATGCATAGTCATGAACAAGAAGATTCCTAAAACCAATCATCGACGCAATCGTTTCTGCAAAGGCTTTAGGAAAAATCTTTGACTCGGCTAAGATGAAAGGAATGTCCCTATACCGCTCAGGTCTCTGAAGCTGAAGCGAAGAAATTATTTCGTTACCAACATCCACAACACATTCAATAGAGACCTGAAGATATCTTTCAACAGCACCCCTAACCTTGAAGTCCCTAGTAAAATCTTCCAAGCTTACCGCTCGCAGCTCTTTTAGAAATCTTTGATATTCCCTAAGTTTGCTCAGCTTGGTTGTAACGAGAGTTTTTTCTATGCTAGAATCTGCTCCATGAAACATTCGTCATACCTCGCCAAAGCATGGGAAAAATCCAAATATTCGCATTGAGCCCTCGCCTCAAACATAATTCTCACTTCCTCGTTGCGGCAATAAATAACTTCACCATGCTTAATCACCTGATACCTAAGAAGCGGCGGAGACATATTGAGGATTATCAAGTCCACATCGGCTCCAAAGACCTCAAAAAGCTTGTCCATCAAGTACGTGTAATGCTCAAGCAATTTCTCAGGAGTCTCAGAAAGCAAAATGGCTATGTCAACATCGCTCTCCCGAGTCTGGGTCCTTTTAGCATGCGAACCGAATAAATAGGCAACTAAAACTCTCTTTTCACCCCTAAAGAAGGACACCAAACCCTCAAAGACTTCTTTCTGCACCCTTTCACCTTTCACAATTAAGTTCGCCAAGCCCACTTATATCTGTGTTGAAAAATCGACCCAAAAAAGTTAGACCCAACAAAAATGAACTCATAAAGTCAATAATCAACTACCGACAGATACACCTACCAACACACTGCAACCCATCTCAGTTCCGCATGCCCTTCCAAAAACAACGCCCATAAACCAAAGGTCATGAATAAGACCCATCAAACCAAAAACAAACCTAATCATTCAAAACATCATCCTTAAGTTGTTGAGGCTATGCAGCCATGAACATCCTAAACAACACTCACTCTGTAACAAGAAAGAAAACATCTCGTCCACACCAAACGAAGCAGTAGTAATGTATTTAAGTGTATTCTTCTACTTTTCTCTTGGTAGAACAAATTGACCACAACCATAAAAATCGAAGACACAAAAAAGGAAAAGCTAGACAAGTTCCTCGCCTCCCTCCTACTCCAAGAAGGTGTAAAAATAACCCTCCAAGAAGCCATCAGCCTAATAGTAGACTACGCCCTTGAAAACCAAGAAGACATCATCAAAAGACTCAAAGAACTACCACCCCTAGAAGAAGACCCCGCATGGAAAAACCTCGAAAACCCAAAGCACTGGGGAATAAAAGACTCCTCAAAAAGAATAGACGAACACCTCTACGGAAGCTAACCCCTATGACAGTGTTTATCGACACAGGCATCTTCGTCGCCCTAAGAAACGCCGACGACGAACTCCACACCAGAAGCAAAGAACTAATGAAAAGAGCACTAAAAGGCGAATTCGGCAGAATCCACACCTCAGACTACGTCATAGACGAAGCAGTAACAACAGCCCTCGTAAGAACAAGAAGACACGACCTAGCCGTAGACGTAGGCAAATACATCATCCAATCCCCAAGAATCACAAAACTGTGGACCACAAAAGACACATTCGACACGGCATGGGAAAAATTCCAAACCTTCAAAGATCAACCCCTAAGCTTCACAGACTGCACTTCATTAGCTTTGATGGAAAAAAATCACATCAAACAAATCATAAGCTTCGACTCAGACTTCGACGGACTAACCCAAAGAATTTACTAAGTTAAACCTAAATCTGAACTTACGTTCAATAATCCTTCAAGTGTGTAGTCTTTAAGTAGCCTTTCGCCACTTCAAAGAGATTCTTGTCAGCCGTTATGAGGATGGATTTAGTCTTTAACGCCGTACCAATGTACGATGCATCATAAAAACTTATATGCTTCATCATTGCAGCCTCCAACGCATTCTTCAAGTCCTCAAAGTCAAGATTTATAACCTTTGGAGACACCTTAACAAACGCCTCGCACAAAACAACCGCATCCTCAGCTTTCATCATTCCTCCCTTAACTGTTTTCCAAAGAACATTCAAAACCTCAAAGGTCAACAAATAAGGGGCATAGAGTTCCACACGTCCCTCCGCATAATCGTCCCTAAGCCTCACCGCCTGAGTCTCATACTCTTCGCCCGGAACAAGCCACCGAGCACACACACTAGCATCAACAGTAAAACTCACCTTCCCCTATCCTCCCTAACCCACGCATCGAGCTGCCCAGCCTCAATAGGCTTAACTCTCTTTTTCGCCTCATCAATCCTTCTAATCGCTTCCAAGCGCTCCTCAACCTCGATTCTCCTCGCAATAGCCTCCCTCACCACCTCACTCCAGTTAACACCACGGCGCTTCTTTATCTTCTCCCTTAACTCCCTGGGAACACGCAAAGTAATTACATCCAATAATACATCACCGTATTAAAAATTGCGAACACACCCCTAAAAACCTTACGGAGAACACTCCAACGTTAACAACAAACCAGAATAACAGCCCCCCCTAGACCTAGGTATACCCGTCTCTGCCTCTCCCCCCTCTATAGACTAGACCTCACACACGCACACACAAGCCGAAAACAATTCACGCCTTCCACGACATCTCAAAACAAACACACTAAGTCGGTCTTACACTTCTCATAGTTCTTTCCAGTTCAGTTAAAAGCCTCTCACAAAGGTTGTACGTCTTGTCAGCTCTCATCGTGGCGTCTTCAGCATCATCTTTATCAATCACTTCATTCGGAGATAGAAAAGCTTCTTCGCCCCCATAGAGGCTCGGTTCCCTTTTCTTGACAAGGATTTTTGAAGATTCACGTAAGAAGTCTATTTCGGTTTTGAACCAGTTTGGGAACCTCTCCTTAACCTCTGTAAGTATGTCTGACACATCATGTATTTTGGGGTACTCTATTCCCACAGCTTTCAAAACAGCTTTTAGAGACAACTCAACACATTCCTGACTCAATCGCACGGCATACGGATAGTTTCCCTCAGGAAGAGCTTCCTTGGCATCTTCTAATCTTGCCTTGGCTTGACGTAGATATGATTGACCAACCCTAAGCAATCGCAACCATTTCACCAAACTTGTAGTCTGGTTTCAAGTCCCAATACCAATGCTCTTTATTGACGAAGACTCTTTTTACGCCTTGTCTCAATATTTTCGTCTTGAGACCTAAGAGCAGTGTTTCTAGAAAGCGATCCTCATCATAAAGAATCACTGCTTCTTCGGTTAAATCTAAGAATAGGTAAGGTATTCTTTTGGCTTCTTCTTTTCTTAAGGGGTAGAAACTCAACCCTGTATAGATTCCGTGTTTTCTAAGCCATCTCAGTTCGTCTTCTATGGCATTCTCTATCTCACACAGTTTTCCTATTCTCGAACCCACACTGCCACACAAATCCTCAGAAACGAGTAATATGTCAACATCGCTATTATTTGTGGCGCTTCCTCGAGCTACAGACCCATAAACAGCAAACGACTCAATGTCAAACGCCTTGGAAGTATGCAGAAAACAACCACATATCAGTTGCAGATATCTTTCTTGAGGAACTCTGTTTAAATTTTGAACCTTTTCTGAAGCGAGTAAAAAGAAGTTTTCAGGTTCCATTAACCTATATAGTCTTGGCTTCTTGTGCTCAAAGATTAACAGAATCTTTTTGGAGTGGAGTTTGCTGAAAGCAACAGCTAGCTTGTTCTCGTTTATCGATAGTAATTTCTTCGCCTGTTGAAAGGTGAATAGCTCTCGTTCGAAGTGGAGTAATAGATCGGAATAGATTTCGCCAAGCCATCTAGGGATCCACATGTGAACCAACTATTTGTTAACCTTAACAAATTATTAATCTTTCGCTCTTTTAAGGACACCGTACATCTATAAAGAAGGGAATTCTGGTTCATAAAGGTAAAATATCAGAACAGTAGCTCAGAACTGCTGGGAAAGACATAGAAATCAGCAGGTATCAAAGAAAAGTAAAGACTGATAAAAATGATCATCTTAATTGTTTCCTTGATCGCATCATTTGTTACGACATTCTTCATCACTCCATATTTTATACGTTTTTTACAAGCTGCTGGAATCATTGGTTTAGACCTTCAGAAGAGAGACAAACCACAGTTGGCCACTTCTGGTGGGATTTGTGTTGCTTTTGGAGTTTTAGCTGGGTTGTTAGCCTACATAGGTTTGCAAACGTTTTATAGTAAATACTTTTTAAATGAAAGCATAGAGTGGCTTATTCCCCTTTTGGCTGTTACGTCTTCTGTTCTCATAGTGATGTTTGTGGGTTTATTGGACGACTTAAATGTCAAATTAACGGGAGTGAAGACAAAAGAAGGCCGTGATATTAGGGTTGGATTTCCTCAATGGATAAAACCTCTCCTCACTCTACCAGCTGCAATACCGTTAATGGCGATAAACGCTGGCGAAACCTGGATGGCAATTCCCTTCGTTGGGCGCGTACCTTTTGGTATATTTTATCCTCTTTTGTTAATTCCGTTGGGAATTGTGGGAGCATCAAACATGGTCAACCTTCTTGCGGGGTTCAATGGGTTAGAGGCTGGAATGGGAATCGTTTACCTCTTAGGTCTAGGGATTTCCGCTTTACTAAACGACAGAACTTCTGGGGCAGTGACCTTTCTGGTGACCCTTGCTGCTTTGACCGGGTTCATCTGGTACAACTGGTATCCTGCAAGGATTCTTCCTGGAGACTCTCTCACATACTTATTGGGCTCGATAGTTGCGTCTGGGGTGATAGTTGGAAACATGGAGAAAAATGGAATTATCGTCATGTTACCATTTATAATAGAGTTTTTCTTGAAATTGAAAGTTAAATTCAACGTGAGTTGCCTTGGAAAGTTAAGAGAAGACGGAAGGCTTGATCCCCCTTATGGAAGGAAGATATACAGCTGGACTCATGCAGCAATGAATCTAAAACTACTCACAGAGAAACAAGTTACACTCATACTAATTCTTATCCAAGCCTTTTTTGTTGTTCTTATATTCTTGCCAATTTTTTAAAATTCAGATAAATCTCTTAGCCTTTCTTCGCTTCTCCTTTTAGGTTGAAGGGTTTGCCTTCTAAGAGTATTTTTTTAGGAATCTTCTTTTCCCATTTTTGCAGGAATGGTAGTTCGTCTTTTTCTGTTCGTAGTTCGTCTGGCAACATTTCTGGGATTTCATCTCGAATAGGATACCAGCGTAGGCATTTGGGACATATGATTATGCCTTCTACGATTTCCTCCTTCTCTTCAAGAACATGCAGTTCCAAAGGATAATACTTGTCAATAGGACAAGCCAGAATATCCATCAGTTTCTTCTTTATTGTTTGTTCCTCCTTCTTATGAATATTTGAAATGTAACTTTATAAAAGGTTTGCCAAAAGTTGAAATCTACTTTCTCACTCTTACGTCAACCACCACTTGATACCAGCGGGGTCCCGTGGTACGGACAACACGAGTGACAGGTATTTCAAAGTCAACGTTTAATTCTTGCAGTTTCTGTGAGAGTTTCGCTTTGATCTTTTCCACCGGATTTTCATTTTTAGTTGCGTGCACAAAGTCGTAATAATGAACATATCCTCCTGTTGACTTTAATGCAAAAATTGCATAATCAAGATATTCGTATGCTTTCTTTGGTAATGGCATGAGAACTCGATCTGCTGTGTCATGCAACCTTTCTATTATTATTACCTTTGCGTCTCCTTCAACTGAAACAACTCTGTCTTCAACCTTGTTTAATTTTATATTGTCTTCTATGTATTTCACAGCAACTGGATTAATGTCTATAGAATATATCCTTTCTGCTCTAGAATGCTTAGCAATGATTACGGAGTAACATCCCACCCCAGCAAACATGTTTATTACAACTTCATCGGCTTGAACCAGTTGGGCGATGCGCATCCTCTCATAGGAAAGCCTAGGAGAAAAATAACACTCTTTCAGGTTTATTTTAAAAAGGCACCCATATTCCTTATGAAGAGTCTCTGTTCTTTTTTCACCAATTATCCACTTAAGCTTGCGTAAACGAAGATCGCCGGAAACTGGACCGACTTGAAGCAACACTGTTTTGACAGATTTGTTTATTTGCATTATGCTCTTCGCAATGAGCTTAGTGTGCTTTTTTAGGGGTTCTGGAACCTTTACAACGGCAATGTCACCAATAATATCATAGGATTTGTAGAGAAATTCAAGTTCCTCACGCGTAAGGGTGTCTGCAAGATGCTCCTTAAGATTTCCTTTCATCAAGAGTTGTTCCCAAAGTTACTCTATAGATGCGAGGCGACCTATCCAAATAGCTATTCGCTTAAACCTTCCAGGGAGGTAATCATGAATCAGTTCTACATCCTGTTTTTTGATGGCTTTCAAGACAACTAATGACAGGAAATAAGTGACTGCACCGAGGATTATATAAATTGGAAATAGGTATAGCTGTGAGATGGTCTTCTCGAAAACACTAACTAGAAAAACCATTACTACCATACTGATGCAAGCAAGTGAAGCCTTCCATAACACTTCCCAATCAAAAGTGATGTCGAGATTATTTCTTTTTAGCGCATAGACACCAAGTCCGAAAGATACGCAAGAAGCAATAAGCCTTGCCAATGCAGCACCAACCATACCTAAGTTAAGGTAAGCTAAGCCAATGTAACTCACGATAGTATTAGAAAATATGGAAGCAAAAGTCACAATCGATTCGGTTTTTGTACGTTCAATAGCCATAAGCATTGAGCTGATGGCGATACCCAAGGTTGGAAAAAGCATAGATAAACAAATAATAGTAAGCGGTATCGCAGCCTCAGAATATTCTGGGCCTGCGAAGATAGCCATTGCGGGATTTGCGAGGGCTGCGAGTCCGACAAACATTGGAAACCCCACTAGAACCGCATATCGTGACGATGTGGTGAAAGCCCTTCGTAATGTGTCTCTCCCATATCTAGTGTATAACTCCGAAAGCTGAGGAAAGAGTGAAGTTATTATTGAGGATATAATTAAACTTGGAATAATGGCAGCCTTGACTGCCCAACCGTAAACGCCAAGAGTGGCCTCTCCCCCATAAATCAGAATGAATAGCTGGTCTACCCAGCTTGCTACGTACCCGAGAATGCTAGAGATGTAAAGGGGATAAGAGAACTTGATAAGAGGCTTCATTGGATGGGATTTTCCGAAAATGCCGAGAAATTTGGCCGTTAGGATCAAGCCAAAAAGAGAAGAGAAAACGAGCCCCATCAACCATCCATAAAGAACACCGAAAAGCCCTAAGCCCATATATAGTAGGAATATACCCAAAAGGTACTGTGTGGCAGTATGAATAAAGCTTGTTGCAGCCAACTCCCTCATTTTCTGTAAGCCCTGCAAGAATCCTAACATTTGCGGAAAAAGAATCGCGAAAAAGCATGTAACTGCTAAGATTCGAAATAACGGTGTCCATTCAATGCTACCAGTCATCACCAACGATATTTGTTCTGCAAAAATGAGAAGGGATGCAGAGAACAACAGAGAAGATAGTAGCGTTATCTGTAAAACTCTGCTAACTATGGATCTTGCCTGCTCCAAGTCCCCTTCTGCAATATATTTGGAAATGTATCTTGCTGAGGCATACTGAAAAGCAAAAGTTCCAACGATTTGAACTAATGTCAAGGTAAAGCTTAGAATGAAGTAAATGCCTACGTGGGGTTCTGGAGGAGGCGGAAGCCTAGTTTCAGGAATTCCGACTAAAAACACGAAATATATTACACTGATGATGGTAGCAAATACTCCTTGAGCGAATAAGTAAGTTGCGCCTCGTGCGATTCGAGCCCCCGGACGTAAAGATACCAATAATCTATGCCCCTACGTCATTGATACATGATTGTCTTAAATAATTTAAGTAAGGTGCCCGGAAAAGGGCAACTTTCACTCTTCTTTTAAAGTCTTCAAAACTTCCCATTTCATTGAACTTCAATTGTTTTCAGCAAACCGCAAGAGAAATAAAAGGGTTCTTCGAATTGTTTACGAAAAGAAGGTCCTTGGTTATGAGAATTAAGGGGTTGTTCCGCAAAGAAAACGTCATTGAGGCTTTAAAGAAAGTTAGTGTTCTTCGCTTCAAAGTATCTCATTCCTCACTTATGCATGCAGGTATACTTCTTCTCGTTCTTTTTCTTGCCTTTGCGGTCCGGCTTCTTCCCATCCGCTGGGGCTTTTACTTGTCTGAGTTTGATCCTCACTTTCAATATCGCCTAGCGAAGCATATGGTCGATAATGGATTTTTTGCATGGACTTCATGGCGTGATGACATGAGTTGGTATCCTTGGGGATTTTATATGGGAGATTCCTATCCAGGATTGCCCTTCACGGCTGCTTTTTTCTACTCTGTGATTAGAACTTTAGGAGTACCCTTTCCATCTTCAACATCTTCTATTCATCCTCTAGCTTCTGACCCTCTCTATAATTTTTGTGTCATATTCCCAGTCATAATGGGGACGTTGACCTGTTTGGTCATGTACTTTTTAGGAAAGGACATTGGTGGTAAAGAGATGGGTCTCCTATCAGCGTTATTTCTTGCCTTAAACGGTTCATACATTGGCCGCACTTCTTTAGGCTTCTTTGACGACGAAACAGTTGGAATATTTGGTATTCTATTATTCATTTTTTTCTTCCTAAGATCAATTGACCATGAAAGAACCTTAAGAAGGACTCTTGCTTATGCTGTTGCTGCAGGTTTATCTCTCGGTTACATTATTCTTTCTTGGGGAGCAGCGGTGTACGCCACTGGAATGGCTGTCCTCTTTGTTTTTATTCTACTCTTGTGCCGTAGATACTCTTCTCGTTTGCTTCTCTCGTATAGCGTAACATTTGGTATAGCTATATTCATGGCTATCAATGTGCCTCGCCCAGGTTTTTGGTTCTTAACCGAAACTACTACCTTGGCTGTGTTTGGAGTCTTCTTTTTGTTATGTGCTAGTCAAATTTATTCTAGTATCAAAACAGCCAAAAGGAAAGTAATCTTTACATGGGCTTTCTTCGCCCTTTCAGCAATTCTCTTCTTTCTGCTTTTATGGTATGGACAATTTGGGAACTTGGCGACTAAGTATAGATGGGTTATAGATCCTCTTTCGCGTCTAGGTATAACAACTGGCCACCAACTTGCAGTGTCTGTTCAAGAACATCGGCCCGCCGCTTGGGGAACCTTTTATTACGACTTCGGAATAGGCATTTTCTTTGTACCAGTCGGTTTGTTCTTCGCTGTGCAAAATCCCACAAATCGAAATATCTTCTTGTGCATTTTTGGTCTTACGTCTGTTTATGCTGCTAGTTCCATGGTACGATTGACCTTACTTCTGGGTCCAGCTTTCTGTCTTCTTTGGGCTTTGGCTCTGACGCGCATAGTGAGACCCTTTATCACAACGATGAAGGAAGCTCCCATAATTCTAAAGCGAAAAATGCGTTTTGAAACTCATGTAGGCAAGGAATTCAGTGGAGCTTTCTTAATACTCATGCTTCTCTTGCTTACTTTCACCTTTGTTTTTCCAAGTTCCGGATCTATGTTCCCACGGGTTTTTGACCACGCTTTTTCTCCAGTCACTATTGCAGCAAGCAGTATGCCGATTAGGCCTGACCAAACAGTTACGGATTGGCTCGATGCTCTGAATTGGATGCGAACCAATGAGGACGTGAAGGTGGTGGCCAGCTGGTGGGATTATGGATACTGGATTACAACAATAGCAAACAAAACAACCCTAGCGGACAACGGAACTCGCAATTCAACTCAGATAGAACGAATCGCTTTGATGTTTATGTCAAACGAAACTGAAGCCATCGAGATTCTTAAAGAATTTGAAGGCCCACGCGGACCAGTAACCCATGTCGTGGTTTTCTCAACATTTGATACTCAAGGTACGGATATTGGGTGGGGTGAAGATAGCAAGTGGAGATGGATGGCTCGTATTGCAGGAAAGGATGATGAGGATTATAGACATTATGTAAACAACACTGATACGGGTCAACTTGAGGAAAAAGGATGGAATACATTAGGAAGTGAAACAGTGATCTGCAAAATGTTAAGTGCTGGGAAAAAAACGAGGGCAGGATTTACCACTAATAACGCGGAGACAGAGACACTTATAGGGGACTTGGAACATTTTGGGCTTGTATATTACTCTGAAGGACCTCCTCAAGGTGGTGCTTACGCGCTTGTCTGTGTCTACGAGGTTATATATGGCTAATTGGAACTCGCGAAATAGAGTGTAAGGTTTTTGGTGTTCCATGCTGGCATACTTTAGAAGTATATGCTGATAGATTGAAGTGTCAAAGAGAAGAAGTAAAGTTGGATTTAAGGTACTTAAATGAATATGGTTTATTTGCACTGTATCTAAACCGTAAAAAATGGTCTAGAAGTGTGGGCGTCTTCGTAGCTCTTTCACTATATCCATTAGACCGTTAGTAACGTTCCATTCTGGTTCAAAACGCAACAAAGTTCTAGCCTTTGAAATATCATAAACGAAAACTGAGTAGTCAAATGTTCGAGCAGGTTCTATTTTCATTTTTAAATCGCTCTTCATCGCTTTTATGCAATACTCACAAACGTCTCTTATACTAGTCGCTCTAGCTGTTCCAATATTGTAAGCCTGATTCGTATAGCGTGTCTCTAGAGCCAAAATATTTGCCTGCACGACATCCTTTACATATATGAAATCGTTGGTTTGGTCACCTCCGAAAACAATTGGCTGTTGGTTGCCAGATAGCCTTTTTAAGAAAGCTCCTATAGCACCCCAGTCCTTTCCCTTTCCATAAATATACCCGTATCTAAGAATAACATACGGTAGTTGATTTCCAAAAAACATTATCCAATCTTCAGCCATCTTCTTCGTTAAACCATAAACGGTATTGGGTTCTCTAGGTGCATCTTCTCTTATAGGTACAGGAGCACTAGGACTATAAACAGAACCCGTTGAACTATAGACTAAACGTTCTGCTTTCTTTTCTATACAAGATGAGACGACATTAAGTGTACCCTCAACGTTCACTCGAACTGCTTCCTGTGGATTAGCTTCTGCTGTCTCAAATCTTGCGACCGCCGCTAAATGTAGGACTCTATCTCCCATCTCAATGGAGGTCTTTAAATCATCGCCAAGAACATCCACGTCAAGGATTGTGAAGCGTTCGTTGTCAGAGAACTCTTCTAATTTTTCTGTTTTGATATCGACAGCCGCAACATTGTAGTCCCTTTTTAAAAGTTCTCTGACGGTATGTATCCCAATAAAACCATTCGCGCCGGTAACAACCACCTTCAATCAAGAACCACCTTGACTATGCAACATTCCTAAAATCTCTACCATATATTTAATGTCTTCCTTGGTGACTAATGGATGAACAGGCAGGCTCAGAACTTGCCTGCACGCTTTCTCTGCAATCGGACAAATCTTTTTTCCATATCCTAACCTCTCGTAGAAGGGTTGCCTGTAAATGGGTATTGGGTAATGCACAGCCACTTCGACGCCCTTCCTCTTCAGTTGCTCAGCAAGATTGTTCCTATCAATAGGATAATCATCCTCCACCCTCACCACATACTGATAAAACACATGTTTCACATCATGCTTTACGTATGGAGGTGTTAGACCAGAAATCTTACTGATTCCCTTTGTAAGAAGTTCCGCATTCTCTCTTCTTCTCTCGTTAATCCCATCGAGTTTCCCAAGTTGCACCAACCCAACTGCTGCACACATCTCGGTCATACGGTAGTTGTACCCAAGGATGACATGATGATACTTTTGAGCCTCTCCATGATTTCTGAGCAAGCGGCTTCGCCTCGCCAGTTCATTGTCATTTGTGGTAATCATTCCTCCTTCACCTGTTGTCATGTTTTTTGTGGCATAAAAGCTAAAGCACCCAATATCTCCCAAGCTGCCGACCCTCTGCCCTTTATACTCAGCTCCATGAGCTTGAGCAGCGTCTTCTACTAAGGTGATCTTATGGTCTTCAGCAATTTCTTTCAACTCGTCCATTTCTACAGACTGACCGAACAAGTGCACAGGTATTATCGCTTTAGTTCTAGCGGTTATCTTTTCGGCGACATCTACAGAGTCTATATTGAAACTTTTGGGGTCAATATCGGCGAAGATGGGTTTCGCCCCTTGATATAGTACGGAGTTGCTTGAAGCTATGAAAGAGAAGGCAGAGGTCACAACCTCGTCTCCTGGACCTAGTTCGAGAGCCTTCAAAACTGTGTCTAGGGCTATGGTTCCGTTTGCCACCGCAATCGCGTGTTCTACACCAATGTACCTTGCGAATTCGTCCTCAAAGAGTTTAACCTTCTCTCCTTGAACCAACATCCCTGATTCAAGGACCCTTCCTACCGCCTCCCATTCCTCCCTTCCCAAATTAGGCTTTGCTATTGGTATTCGTCTCAATCAATTTTCACCTTCGGTTTTTTATTTTCACGTAATCTTTTACCGGTATCTTGTATTTATCACCGCAAGAGGAGCAGCTCATCAAAATAAACCCGCGCTTTTTCTTCTCCTCTTTGAGTTTTCTGCCACATTTACATGCAAATCCTCTAATTTTGGCCGAGTTTCCGTATGCTATAGCGTGCGACGGAATATCCTTTGTGACTACGCTGCCGGCTCCTATCATCGCATACTCACCTATGGTGACACCGCAAATTACGACTGTTCCAGCTCCTATGGATGCTCCTTCTTTCACGAATGTCGGCACGATCTTCCAATCTGTGCTGAAACTTCTGGGATATGGGTCATTTGTGAAGGTAACATGAGGCCCCACGAACACTTTGTCCTCGATTTTTACTCCACGGTAAACGGTTGCCCTGTTCTCAAGTTTCACACAGTTTCCGATTTTCACTTCTTTGTCTATGTAAACAGAGTGCCCAAGAACGCATTCTCTGCCTATTTCAGCATTTTCTCTTATGTGGACAAAGTGCCAAACTTTTGTACCATCCCCTAAAGTGGCAGTTTTATCTACAACTGCAGTGGGATGAACATAGACCTTGTTCACAAAATCCCTCGTTCATACTAAGACCAACATGTAAATAACAGTTTAGGCTATAACTTTCTCCACATCACTATACCACTAAATCGTGTCCAATTTTTTGAAGTACGTGTACGCGAATAAGTGACCTTTAAGAAAATTACGAACAAAAAATGGATATTTGTTCACGGGTGAATGTTTTTATCTATTCTAATTATCCACATTATATTAGTTGTAAGTCCAAAAACGAAGAGAAGGAAAAGTCGTTGAAAACCCCCACAAATATTAAACTTTTCATATTCGATTTAGACGGAACCATCATAGATCTTCAAATAAATTGGACAAAAGTAAAAGAAAAAATAAAGAAAATCCTGAAAACCGATCATTCACTTACTCCCCTTATTCCATCCATAGAAGAAGTTGCCACCGACTCCAAAGTTAAGAAAAAAATTTACAAGGCAATAGATTATGAAGAAATGAAAGTTGTCGAAAAGCTCAAGTTTGATCAAGACATCGCAAGACTTTTTGAAAAGTTGAAGAAAGTCAATCTCAGACTCGCCCTAGTTACACTACAAGGACGCAAACCTGCAATTGAAGCTTTGAAGAGGCTGAACATATACAAATACTTTGATCTGGTCATATCAAGGGACGAAGATAAGAACAGGGAAAAACAAATCCAAAAGGCCTTAAGAACAATGGGTATGGAACCGTCTCAATCCATGGTTGTAGCCGATAAACTTAGAGACATGCTGATAGCCAAACGATTGGGTTGTGTATCAATGGCTGTCACCGACAAACCAGATATAAACGGAGATTTCAAAGTTACTAACATAAAAGAAATCTTGAAAATGTTGGAGGTTAGTTAGTCCATGAACGTTGTGTTCAAAAGGTTGCTGTTTATCGGTCCCCATCCAGATGACGTTGAATTAGGCTGTGGAGGTATTATATCAAGATACAGTAAGAGTGTTCGGATGATGTACTTGATCTTGTCTCCATGTCTAGAAGACCCCAAAAACAAAAACATCTTGGAGGAAGCTAGGGAAGCAACTAGCCTTTTAGGGCTTCCAACAAAAAATCTAATGATTGAAAACTTGCCTCGACGAACCTTTCATGATCAAAGGAGAGAGATCAGAGAAATTCTGATTTCCGTAAGGGAAAAACACAAACCCGACATAGTTTTTTGTCCATCCCTCAAAGACATACACCAAGATCATTCGGTAACTGCTGAGGAAACTCTGAGACTTTTCAGGGACATAGGCGTGATCTCTTATGAGGCGCCGAGAAGTTCACTGGTTTTCGAACCTAACCTATACGTAGAATTGAGCGAGGAAAACTTGAAAAACAAAATTGATGCACTCATGCGCTACAAAAGCCAGCACGACAGATACTATTTCAATCCAAGCGTAATCCAATCATTTGCTCAAATGAGAGGTAGTCAATGTAGGGTCAAGTACGCTGAAGCATTTGAAGTGCTGAGGATGAGAATATGAGAGCTTTAACAGTTATAGTCACTGCTTGTGGAGCTCCTGGGGGTCCAGGAATAATTAAAACCCTTCGAAAGGTTGAAGAAAGGGATATTCGAATAGTTGGCACAGATGTCAATCCAATAGCGTCTGGTTTGTTTCTTTCAGACGAAGCTTATGTGGTTCCTGAAGGTCAATCAGAACTTTACATCCCTGCCATGTCCAAACTGGCAAGGAAAACTAAAGCAGATGTGATTCTTCCACTCTCAAGCATGGAACTTTTGCCTCTGTCGAAAAACATCGACACGTTTAACGAAACGAAAGTGGTAGTCAACAAGGAAGAGCCTTTGGAAATAGCGTTAAACAAAAGAAAGTGTTATGAGTTCTTGAAACAGAGAAATCTACACGTTCCCGAATACTTCGCAGTTCACAGCTTAAAGGAATTTGAAGAGGCTGTACACGCTCTGGGTTATCCTGAAAAGCCCGTTTGTTTCAAGCCACCTATCTCTAAAGGGCAACGAGGCTTCAGAGTATTGCGAACAGATGTGGACTTGAGAAGACTGCTTCTAGAAGTAAAGCCTAACAATACAGTTACGACTCTTGAATCAGTTTCGGGTGTTCTATCTAAAGGTTTTGAAGAACTTCTAGTGATGGAATATTTACCCGGACCCGAATACAGCGTGGACTCGTTAGTCAAAAACGGAGAAAGTTTGGTTATTGTTCCAAGGAGACGCACAGAGACAAAGCTTGGAGTTTCTAGTGTTGGCGTAGTGGAGAGAAATGAAGAAGTTATGGAGATTGTGAGGAAGATAAATGAGGCTTTCAAGTTTGATTACAACATCAACATTCAGCTGAAATACGCCACGAATGGAGTACCAAAACTTATTGAGATCAACCCTAGAGTCTCTGGGACAATATGTCTTTCTTCAATGGCGGGACCACACCTACCCTACTTGGCGATCAAACTGGCTTTAGGGGAAAAATTTTCCATACCAAAAATAGAGTGGGGAGTAACAATGATCAGGTGTTGGGACGAGATCTACACCAAAGGTTTGCCTTCGTTCCCCAAGATAGGGGGTTAGATTCTGCAAAAAATTGAGCGCGCAATCTTCCGCAATATCGTTTACCAGTTTTCCTCTTTACTCATTTTCCCCATGTCATTTTCCGCTTCGGTGCGCAATCAAATACTCCTTCAGCATTTACGTAGGTTAGACCAAAGCAACGTGGAATCAGCAGAGATCATAATGATCCTATATGAAACGGCAAAAAAATTGAACGCGCAAACGATTATAGAGTTAGGTGTCGGTGGAGGACATTCATCGCTTGCCTTTCTTGCCGCCTGCGCTAAGACAGGTGGACACTTATGGAGCGCCGATATCCAACCCTGCTTTCGAGCAAGAAAAACAATCTTAGATTTTCACCTATCCAAGTTCTGGACGTTTATACAACAGGACAGTCTAAAACTTGCAAGGACTTTGATGATCCCTGCCAAGGCTGACATTATTTTTATCGACACTAACCACCAATATGAACAAACCAGAAAGGAAATCCTGTTTTACGAGCCGTTTCTCAGAAACGATGGCGTAATGTTACTGCATGATTCCCGGAACCCAGGCTGCCCCGGTGTTGAACAAGCAATCAAATGGATCTTGCAGAACCATCCCGCCATGTTCAGATACAAAGAATACAAAGTCCGCTATGGATTAGTCGAACTTACAAAAATATCCTAATACGCAATGTTGACTGAAGGGTTGAACGCGCGACCGAACCTGTCATACTTGGCAATCAAACTTGCTTTTGAGGAAGATCTTTCAATCCCGAAAATAGACTGGGAAGTAACGATAATATTAGGTGTTAGAACGAACTCTATACCAAAGATTTCACTTCGTTCCAAAAATAAGCGTTAGATTCATGAATTCCTATCGTTCCCAAGTTGCATCTTCATTAAATCCAAGAAGAACTTAAATGCTTTATTTGATGCTTTGTATCTTTTAGTTTCAATTCTACCAGTGATAACATCATTGACAAACTCCTTGGTTGGATTCGGGTTATGCAACATAAATTTGTTTTCGATTAACCACTTGTCAACCGTTGTCAGGCCCTCTCTGAATACCAAAATTGCTTCTTTGCCCAGCACAACAGCTTCCTTGCTTATAGTTCCACCAGCGCTTATTACAAGAGAGGAATTCGCTATTACGTTTGGTCCATCCAGCGCCTTTACTGGAATGAAGATGCTGTTGCCAAAGGTTTTTTTGTAGAAGACGTTTTGATCTAGCGTTCTTGGTGTTAGGATTATGAAGTATTCCTCTTTCAACGTTTCTATGAGTGGGATGAGAAACTCTGTTTCTTTGATATACACGGCTTTGGAGGCTTCTGGCCTTATTAGAATAACAGGTTTATCAGTTTTTACGCCTATCTCTTCCAAATATTGTTTGTTCGGTTTAAAATCCCAAAGATATACCTCTTCTTTTAGGCCTGGATACTGGGTGATTTTTTCTTCTTTCGTTCCCATTTTTACATAATCTTCCTTGGGAACGATTTCAGGGATGATTACTTTATCTGCAAATTTTACGCTTGGAATGATAATGTCCTTTGCTATACTTCCATCCAGAGTCCATAAATTGTAGATTCCTGCAAAATTTGAGGCAACGCTGCAATAAGGTGAGGCATGACTGATGGAAAAGGATATGCGATTTTTCTGCTTTATTATCTCTTTCCAAAGAAGAAAAGACCTTAAGAGTAAACCAAATGCCTTCCTAAACTTGTTTTTCCCATAGTGTTTCCCAATGATTTTGTAGCTCAATTTCTTCTGTTCTAGTAATTCGATTGTTTGCTGATAAGGTCTAGTGGTTATCAGGAACTCTACTCCTTCTTTTTTCAGTGCTTCTATTAATGGTTCGAAGAATAGGACGTGAGGACTGTTAGTGATATCTATCCAGATTTTTTTCGGCATCTTCCAACACTTTCACAATTTCCTAGCTGTATCTCCTTCAGGAACAGGAAAGGGTAGGACACTTTTTCATGAAGCGTTTGAGCTAACACGTATGCGTACTTTGTGTACCAGCTATTGGTTGCAAGGAACGAGAAGTGTCTTCGCACCTTCATTTCTCCATCAATACACGCATGTTGCAGCGAAGTTTATAGGTATGCCACATAACAACGCTACAAACAAGAATTTAAGCAGTAGGTTGCTCCAACATGCGCATAGTTTTAAGTCTTAGGCGCAGATAAAATGTTTGGAGAAGCTATGCAAATCTCAAGGACTCTGATAACAGGAGGAGCTGGCTTTATAGGAAGCCACATAATGGATCGACTCCTGAAAGAAGGTTATGAAGTAGTGATTTTAGACAATTTTTCTTCAGGTAGGGTTAAAAATATACAACGTCACTTAAGCAGTCAAAGGCTTCACTTAGTTAGAGGTGATGTTCGAAACTCAGAGGATGTCAAGAAGGCAGTTAAAGATGTAGACGCTGTCTTCCATTTAGCCGCGATTGTGAACGTGCCACTATCCATAGAGAATCCGTTACTCGTTAATGACGTGAATATTGAGGGAACACTGAATCTTTTGGAGGCGAGTGTGAAAGAGAACATTCAGCGGTTTATTTACGTTTCTACATGCGCTGTTTATGGTGAGGCATGTTATCTACCGATAAACGAAGAACATCCAATAATGCCTCTGTCTCCTTATGGCATTTCGAAATTTTCTGCTGAAGGCTACTGTAGGATTTTCCATATGATTCACGGACTAGAGACAGTTTGCTTACGTTTCTTCAATGTTTATGGGCCCAGGCAGTCAGAGGGCCCATATAGTGGTGTAATAACTCAGTTTATCACTAGGTTGAAGAGAGGAGAAGCGCCAGTTATTTATGGAGACGGAGAGCAGACGAGAGATTTCGTCTATGTTAAAGACGTGGTTGAGGCAAGTATGCTTGTCTTGGAATGCCAACACTTTGGTGGCGAAGTAATTAATATAGGGACTGGAAAACCAACTACAATCAATCAGCTTGCCAAAGTCTTAGCGCACCTGCTTGGAAAGGCGGATGTGAAGCCCGAATACGCGCCACCAAGGGCGGGAGACATCAGAAATAGTTACGCAGACATCAGAAAAGCTGAAGAAGTGTTAGGCTATAAGCCGGGGATTAAATTGGAAGACGGGATAAGACGACTGCTTCAAGGTTTAGGGCGTAAGGAGAAACTATGAAGGTTGATGATTAATCATTCTGCGTTTGTCGGAGAGACATTAATTAATATATTTGCCCAGTCACATCCATGAGTACATTTTAAAACGAACAAGTAGATTTCGTGACAATCAGTCAAATTTACTTGAAGATTTTGGAGACGAAGAGATGTATGTCATTGTCATTAGCTGCTTCCGGATTGATAAGGTGGGTTCAAAACGTTATTCTAGCTAGAATCCTTCTGAGAAATCATCCTTAGTATCCTGTCATTAAGCATTTCTACGTTTTTTCGCCAAACGACCTTTGCCCTAACCGTATCAAGAGCGTTCTTTGCCATTTTCTCTCTCAGTTCCCTATTTTCAATCAAGAAAATTATTCTCTGAGCAAGCTGCTTTGCATCTCCCATTGGAATTAGGTATCCACTCCATCCATCCTGAATCCACTCTTTATTGCCTGGTATGGCAGTTGTAACAGGGGTTGTGGAGCATGCCATTGCTTCCAATAAACTGGCGGATGTTCCGTTAGAGAATGATATTGAAACATAAATATCTGCAGCGCTAAGGTATTTGGCTACATCTCTGTGCGGAACTTCTCCCAGAAACTTAACATAACCTTGCACGATGTATATTTTCAGTCTTTGTATAAAGTCTGAGGTTAGTTCGCCTTCGCCAAGAATTAGAAATTTAGCTTTTGGTTCATGTTTCAAGATGGAAGGGATCGCTTCAATTAGGTAGGTAACCCCATAGATCGGTTTGTGGTTTCTCATACTGATGACCACCGTATCATCTTCAGTCCACCCAAGTTCTTCCCTAACTTTGGATCTCTGTTTGGCGTTGCTTTCAAAGCCGTTTAACTTAACCCAAGGAAACTTCAATATTTTATTACTATCACATCCAAGTCTTATCACAGCTTTTTCCTGAACGTCGCTATCAACAACGACAATATCCGCTTTTTTTAAGGCGTATCTCACAAGAGTTCTTAATGGGAAAAACTTCCAGGGAAGTATCAGCACATCAGATCCCCATACGAATAGCACAAACGGATGTAGATTCGAATAAGCGGCATAAGAACCGTACGTGGTTGCCCAACATCCTATGACTACGTCCGGGCCAAGCTTAGATGCGTACTTCTTAAAGGTGAGAGACCTTATAGGGCTTAGGATGTGTTTTCGTGCACCCTCGAAGGGATGCAAATTCGTCGCCGAAACTAGGTCAGGCATTTTTGTGACTTTTATTCCTCGAGGTATATGGCATGGCGTTGGGTGAAAGGTGAGAACGTGAACATCATATTTATCCCTAAGGGAATCTATGAAGAGCTCGTCGTACGTGCTGGTTCCATCATGCGCATATACGAGTTTAATCATTTTTCACCTTTGGGGGATGTTTCTCTGAGAACTTTATGGTGGAAAAAATTATATGTATTCTTGTTATAAGAAGAGAGGAGAGAAACAAACATAAAGCTAAGTTTTTTGGACTCTTATATGCTGTAGGTACTTTTTTACTCCTTCTTCGAATGATGTTTTTGGTTCCCACCCTAGTAACTTCTTTGCTTTTTCGATGTTTACGACGATGCCTTTGAAGTCGTGTGGTCTAGGAGGAGCGTGTTCAATTTTGATTTCTCCTAGAGTTTCTCTGAGAACGTCAATAACGTAATTTATTGAAACAAATTTGGGGCCTGCTAGGTTGAAAATCTCGTTTTTTCCAGCATCTTTAAGCGCCGCGACATTTCCTTCGGCAAGGTCTTCAACATATATAAAACACCGACCCTGACTTCCATCACCAAAAACAGTGATCGGTTGCTTTCTTATAGCTTTTCCAACGAAGATCGCGATAGCCATGTTAGACCTCATTCTCGGGCCATACGGTATGTCATATCTCAATATTGTATAGGGTAACCCGTAGTGCTTTTGCCACGCAACGATTAAGTGTTCCTGTCCGATTTTTGTCTTTGTGTATATGTGGTCGGGTAGTGGCACGGGTGTATTTTCGTCGACCTTGCCTTCTGCCCTTCCGTAAACCCATGTGGTTGATGCCAAGATGATCTGATCAACCTCTCTGGCTATAGCAGCTTTCAAGATGTTTAGCGTTCCGATTTCGTTAACGTGGAAGCAGAGTTCAGGGTGCGATAGAGCTATGTTGACATCGGCTATGGCGCCCAAATGATATATAGCTTCGATGTCTTTGCACGCTTCTAGAACTTCTTCATCATTTAGTAGATCACCCTTGCACCATTCAATCTCCTCTTGTTGTGGTTTCTGTTTATCAAACACTCTTACCTTGCACTCTTTTTCAATCAGTTTGTCCACTATGTGGCTTCCTATAAAGCCTGAACCCCCTGTGACGAGGACGAACACTTCTTACTTAGGCCTCCGATAGAGATGCATTGAGCATCTCGATCACGTATTCAGCGTCTTCTATAGTCATCCATGAATGCATTGGCAGGCACAGCATCCTTCTGCAAGCGTCCTCGGATGCTGGGTAGTCTCCTTCTTTTGTGCCAAGCAGTTTCTGATAGACTGGTTGTAGGTGTAGTGGTGGCCAGTAGACTTCTCCTCCGCACTGTACACCCTTCTCTCTAAGATCTTGTTTTAGCTTATCTCGGTTGATTTCGGGTTCTAGGAAGGTTACATACTTGTAGTAATTATCAACGATGTTAGGTGGCACCCTTAATGGTTTTATCTCGCTGATCTGCCCTAATTTTTTGTCGTAGTATTGGGCTATTTTTCTTCTTTTGTCTATGATTTCGGGTAGTCTCTTTAATTGAACTATCCCTATTGCAGCGTTTATTTCGGGTAGTCTCCAGTTGTATCCTAGCCGAATTATTATGCTGCTATGGAAATTTTCTTTCCCCTGATCTCTTAGGAGGCGGGCTTCCTTATCTGTTTGATCATCGTTTGTTGTTATCATTCCTCCTTCTCCAGTGGTCATAACTTTAGTTGGATAGAAGCTAAAACAGCCTATATCACTTAAGGAGCCAGCTGGTTTTCCATCTAAAGTGGAACCTTGAGCGTGAGCAGCGTCCTCAATCAGAAATAGTTTGCGATCTTCACAGATTTCTTTAATTGCTTCAATATCTGGGCAAATTAAGCCGCCTACATGAACGACAATGATTCCTTTGGTTTTCTGGGTCACATATTTTTGAACATTTTCAGCATTTATGCACGATGTTTCTGGGTCTATATCTGTTAATGCTATTTTTCCTCCCGCAAAAAGCACAGTGGCTGCTGTTGAGGTGAAGGTATTTGTCGGAACCAGCACCTCGTTTCCAGTTGTTAATTTCATGGTTCTTAAGGCTATTTCTAGGGCGCTCGTTCCAGAGTTTACGGCTACCGCGTGTTTCACATTACAGAGTTTTGCGAAGTGATCTTCAAATTCTTTCGTGTACATGTGGAGTGTAAGCATTCCAGACTGAAGAATTTTCGCCACAGACACCTTTATTTCTTCGATATCCTCCCTTGGAAAATAAACTCTAATGGGAGGGATTGTTTTCGGCATGCTTTCACCGTGGAAGAACTTGTCTCCCATAGCTCTAATAAACTTATTTGGTTTACTAAACTTATGTTCTTTTTCTTGCGGTCATGGCAACTGCGCCATCAATGAGTGTTGAATTCTGGTTAATGCACAAATCTTTGTATACTCAATGTCGGTGGCCATGGAGTTTAACGTATTTTGTAAACTGTAGTCCTGTAAACTGCAACCTTGATACTAGGGATTGTTTTAAATTATATTTCCCCTTCTTCAAAATATTTTTGACAAGGTTAGTAGGTGAGCTTGGCGTGTTCCAAAATGTTAAAAAAAGAAACGAGTTGTTTGTGGCGGTTCTGGATATTTCTTTCAAAACCTTTTCGACGTTGTCCTTTGTTCTTAGATGTTGCAGAAGTGACAGGCTCAGAGCAGCGTCAAAAATGTGGCCTCTTAGTGGGAGATCTGTTGCAGTAGCCATTATGAAATCTAGGTTGCGTCTTCTTTTTCGGCAGCGTTTTATCATTGCCTTTGAAACGTCGACGCCAACAACGAAATTGAATATGTCCGCCATGGGGACTGTGAATAATCCGTTTCCACATCCCACGTCGAGAAGTAGATTGTTCTTTCCGCTTTTATTGAACGCTTTATGGATTTGGGCTATATTTTTCTTTACTCGTTTAATTGGGTTCTTCAGTGTACCCCTCACATTAATATCGTCTTGTATGGTTCTCGCTCTTTCATCCCATACATTTTTCTCTTCTCTTACTTCGCTGTAATCCAGATTCAAACCACTCCTAGAAGCTCGCTTGAATAACCTTGCCATTCTGTGTTGCCCAATCTTATATCTCTTTAGAAAGACAAATGGTGCGTCTTTTCGTCTAAGATTCATTTCCTTGCTCGAAATTGGTATCAGCCTGAAGAGCCGAAATTGCTCCGCATTTCCGAAGCAAGATGTTCACTATTCTTTCTCCAGCTTTTCCGTCACCAAGAGGATGCTTCCAGTCCTTCTCCGTCTCCAACATTACCTTGACGCACTCGACAATTTTCTTCTCGTCTGCGCCAGCGAGAATGTTCGCGCCTGCTTCAACTGTTTCTTCCCATTCCGTCTCGTTTCTCAGCGTAACACAAGGCGTCTTCAGGTAGCAACATTCTTCTTGAACCCCTCCAGAATCAGTTAAAGCGACCAACGCATTTTTCTCAAGCATCAGAAAGTCAAGATAGCCAACCGGTTCAATGACTTTGACATTATCGATTTCTAGCAGTTTTTCCAATTCAAACTCTTTTACCCTTTTCTTTGTTCTTGGGTGTATTGGAAATGTCACAGGGATATCATAGAGTTCCGAAATTGTTTTAATCGCCTTAAGTATTTCCGTCAAATTTTCTTTCTCGTCAACGTTACTCACACGATGGATGGTTATAAGAAAATATTTTTTGGATTTGATTTCAAGAGTTTTGAGGATGTCTGAATGTTTTTCCGCAATTTTGATGTTGTAAATTGTTGCATCTGCTAATGTGTCCCCGACAAGGTATATTTTTGACTCGCCGATTCCTTCGTTTAAAAGATTCTTTTTTGCACTCTTTGTGGGACAAAAGAGAAAATGTGCACAATGATCAGTAAGTACTCGATTGATCTCTTCAGGCATTTTCATGTCAAAGCTTCTCATTCCTGATTCGACATGGGCGATTGGAACATGCAATTTGACGCTTGCGAGTGCTCCTGCCAATGTGGTGTTTGTGTCGCCTTCTATTACCGTAACATCCGGGTTTTCTTTGAGAAGAATATTTTCTGTCCTCTCAAGCATTCTGCCAGTTTGGTAACCGTGGCTACCGGAGCCAATATTTAGATTAAAGGTAGGTTGTGGAAGTTTCAGATCGTTAAAGAATATCCTATCCATCTCGTAGGAATAATGCTGGTTTGTGTGGAGAAGAGAGTAATCTAGTTTCTTTGATTCACAGAGTCTTATTATGGAAGAAAGTTTTATTATTTCTGGGCGAGTTCCAAGTATTATGATGAGCTTCAAACGCCTACCTCTTTGAAATCGCAGACTGGTAAATTTCTAATGTTCTCTCAGCGATTGTATTCCATGCTCTCTTCTTTACAGCGTATGCTCTGCCATTCTTTCCGATTTTTCCAAGAAGTTTCTTGTTATCTAACAGTCTTGCTAGCGCAACTGCAAAAATTTCGGCATTGTCTGGCGTCAACACTCCAATGTCGTTTGAGCTTATTCCTATGAATTTACCACCAGGTGTAGATACTACTGTCGCTTTTCCGCTTGACAATGCTTCAAGTGTTGTTATGCTAGTCCCTATGGGTCTTGCCTTCTCCAATGCCTCGAAAAGCGAGGAGACTTCAAACTCTTTCACACCGCTAATGTGAGTGAAGGAGTTTGCAATTATGTCAGCGGAGCAAAAGTATTTGGGAACTTGTTCGTGGGGGACGGCATCTTCAAGTGTCACGCTATTTTCTAATCCATTTTCTTCGATCATTTTGACAAACTTTTCTTTCAATTCACCTCCACCCGCAAGAAGGAGCCTAACATTTTCGAACCCGTGTCTCTTTTTCAGTAGGTTGAACCCTTCTAAAATTGTTTCTACTCCATTCTTGGGCGTAAACCTCCTTACAGTCACAATAAGTCGTTCGTTGTCCTTTACCCCATATTTTATTCTTATTTCCCTCCCATCAACCGATGGGGAGAACTGTCGCACATTGACACCGTTCGGAATACAGTAAACTTTGTTTTCACTAGCGCTCAAGTCTTCTTTTAGCCAGTTTTCTATCGTTGAGTCCACGGCAATTATAGCGTCGGCTCTGTTTGCTACCATTTGTTCAAACTTTCTCATCGCTCTAAATCCAATCGAATTCTCTGTTACCCTTCTGCTAGTGACCATTTCAAGGCTTGCATATCCATGGGCAGTTAATACGAGAGGGTGTTTTCTATTTAATAGGCCGATACCGCTGTAAGGAAAACCGTGAGAGTGGAATAAGTCAACGCGGTTCTTCAGGGAGTTCGCCTTCTTCGTTAAAGAGAGAATTGTGGTTGCCGTCGTAAAATGCCTTTTCTGGATCCTCTTTACCCTGTAAATCTCTATGCTGCCAAACGATTCGAAAGAGCTGATTTGCGAAGGGGAAATGATAATAATTCTATGTTTTGTTGAAAGAGCGTTTGAAAGCTCTTTGATGTGGGTCGCTATCCCGCCTGAAGTTGGAGGATAGTCCCCAATCATTCCTATTACATGGTTCTTAATCACTTGGGCACTCAACCATGCCAAGCATTTTGACTCACATTCCAAGTCTTCGTCGTTACTTTTTAATCTTTCATTTTCGACAGTTTTTGTAGAAGTACGTAATGGTTATATTTTTGCGTTCATTAATTAAAAAGTTGAGGAGCTTATTGCATGATTAAGAAAGTTGATGTTGCTATATGGGCCAAAAACGGTTCTAAGACTTTGCCTGTTGTTTTGAAGCGTGTTGAAGAAGTTATTCCTGCGGAGTGCGTTCAAAATTTAATATTGTCAGATGATTATAGTTCGGATAATACCCGAGAAATTGCAGAGTCTTTTGGTTGGCAGGTTATTAGAAATGAAGGGAAGGGAATCAGCGACAATGCAAACACTGTCCTAAAACATGTTGAATCGGATTATTTCGTGAGCCTTGAGCAAGATGTGCTCTTGGCGGAAGATTGGTGGCGAAGAATTTCACCTTTGCTTTTTTCAAACCCTAAAGTTGCTGTTGCTTCAGGTGTTCGGGTTCCAAACCAACCTCTAGCGCTTAGAAAACTCCAAGAATACATAATTGAAAAATATAAAAAAAGAGACACGGGTTTAGAATTCTTCCATGACGGTAAAAGCCTTGATAACACTATTTATAGAACCGCGATAATTCGAGAGTTGGGTGGCTTTCCTCCAGATTGCAATTTGGCAAAGAGAATTTTTTTGAGTGGATATAAGTGGAAAGTTGACTATTCCGTTAAGTCAATTCATATTAGGAATGGGATGCAAGATGAATTATCCCACTATTACTGGTATGGGGCACTAGCTAGAGAGGCTCATTATAGTGTGAAAGGGGCAATCTTGAGAATGTTCTTTAGCCCGTTCCGAGCCTTACATGTAGCTGCAAAGAAGAAAACACCAGAGATTGTATTCTTTTACCCTCTTATACGCTTGAACGTAGTGCGTGGAATGTTGGAAGGCAAAAGGAGCAAGGAAGCGTATCCGTTGGCACACTTGGGTGAACAAGCTTAATCTTGATATATGTCAACTATTAGGTGTTCTAGACCCCCTTATTTGCGGCTGTAGGGATTTGGATTCTGCGCCGAATAAGTGTTGTTAAGTTTTCTTAGAATAACATTTGCATTGGAAAGCGACAATAGTAAAGATGGGGGAGACCTTTTTCACGGAAAACGGTTGAGGGATACCGCAACAATAATCTTCAATTGGTTTACATAATCCGCCCCAAACACTTTAAATCCTAACCGTAAAAATCTTTGCGATATGTCCTCATACAATTCTGAAGTGTGCGTTTCAATTAACCATTCATCGACTTTCTTTAACGTGTTGTCTGAGCATTCTAGTAAGTAACATTCGGAACCTTCAATATCCACCTTAACAAGATCTGGGGAGTGACTGGAGATCAGTGAGGCGATATCCACTGCACTATTTATCTTCTGTTCAATAGGTATGACCCTAGTATCACCAACAAAATTACTTTTAAGCTTGGAAGCTAAATCGTGATCTCCTTCAACTGCAACAACCTGCTTTGCTCCCTTCCGCAAAAAATAACTTGCTGTGCTTCCATAATCAGCACCTAAATCTAGAATCTTCTTATTTCTGAATGAACGATAATTCCAATGCAAATCGTAATCCTCATCATAAATGGGCATCAAATCTCTCCGTAACCAATAAGGAAATCTACGCTTGTATTTTGTGATGACACCTTTAGGATTAGCAAAGAGCGTATGTAATTTCCGTTTGATAATTTTCTGATCAACCATAGTCATCGCACCTTCTGCAACTCTAAAGTAATATCGACTTTATTCTTTGTGGGCATTTACTTTTGGAAATGAGAGATAATCTTATCGATGCCCTCACTAAGAGAGACCTTGGGTGCCCAGTTTAGTTCCTCTCTGATTTTTGTCGAGTCTAACTCTATAGATGGTTGATCAGAGATTAATGGGCGATATGGATAGCCAGGAGGATATGAACCAAACGCGATCCTCTTTTTGTCATATCCGATTTTTTCAGCTACCATTTCAGCTAGTTCTCTATTGCTTGTACCAATTCCAGTTCCAACATTATAAATCTGACCATTTGATTTGGCGTTTTTGATGACAAGTAAGTAAGCATTTACATGGTCATCTACATACATATAGTCTCTGACGGAGTTAGGTGCGCCAATGTAAACTTTCTCGCCTTTTAGCATACGAGTAACTAAATATTCAATCATGAAGCTAGTGTCGAATTTCCTTCCGTAAGTGTTTGTTGGTCTTAATATAGTATTATTTAAGTTGTAGGTATGGGACATCATTTGGAGGTAAAGGTCTGCTGCAGCCTTACTAACAGCATATGGGCTAGTGGGTTTTAATGCGAGGGATTCTTTCATTGGTTCTTTTGCTTGTAAACCGTATACTTCTGCCGTTGATGCAGCAATTAATTTTCTAGTTTGCGGGTCGGGAAGCTCTAGCATAGCATGCGCGACGTTCATTGTTCCGAGAAGATTTGCCTGCAGGTATTCGAATGGTCGCTCAAATGAGTCGCGAACAGGGGTAAGGGCTGCCAAGTGAATAACAATGTCGGGGTTTACGGTTCTTAGTGCATTGCGAATAGATACATAGTCGGTGATGTCTCCTGTGATCAGCGTTATATCTTTTAGAATTTTTTTAATGACTTCGAAGTTTCTGTTTGCGACTCGACGAACAATCCCATAAACTTCGTATCCTTCGTTAACTAATTTTTCCGCCAGATGGCTTCCTATGAACCCTAATATGCCAGTTACTAACACTTTCACCATTTCATATTCCTCTTATGGATGCAAACTCCTTTTCCGCTATCGATAGGTCTTTGATACTATTAATAGTCAACCATCGTTCGTTCGTGCCGAGTTTGTACGCCTTGAGGAGTCTATTTTTTGCGAGCAACGGAAATGTTGTTTTTTCTATAGATCCTCTTGCTGGCAAGTAATCTAAAATCGAATGGTTAAAAACATATATGCCTATGCTAACAAGTTTATCTGCAAGAATAGGTTTTTCTTTAAACCCGACTATGTTGTCTCCATCGATTTCCAATATTCCAAAAGGCGATTGCATCGGCGAAACAGCTATTGTGGCGACTGGTTTATGTTTTAGGTGAAACTCTGCAAATTCTTGAAGATTTAGATTAGCGAATTCGTCCCCATTCATGGCTAAGAAATCCCCGTCATTCACGTATCTTTCAATGGCCAGTCGGAAGCCTTCCCCAGTTTCACCTTCTATTGTATGCTCGCTAAAATTCACCTCTACTCCCATTGGATTTTCTTTGAGATAGTTTACTACTACTTCCTTGCGATAGGCTACCCCTAAAACTATAGTTTTAAAATCATAGTTCTTTAGCCAAGTTAATGTCCAATATAATAAAGGTTTACCATGTAAGGGTATCATGCATTTTGGCATGTCTTCCGTAAGAGGGTGCATTCGTAATCCCGCTCCCCCAACCAAAATAACGGCCGTTTGAATCTTTGTTTTCACGTTTATGAACCGCCCCAATCTTTGCTTTCTGAAATATATGCGCTAAATTTTAAGTTTATGTTCGGATATGAGAATTTTTCTATAGAAAATATGTTTTAGTGGGGCGGGATGATTTAGACAAGGTTTCTACCTGAGATGTAATGTCACGTAAATTCTTTTTGTCGAAAACATACTCTTATCCCCAACTGACCTATTGCCAAAAAACATGCCCCTGACGTTATACTTTCAAAACGTATTTTCAAATTTGTAATACTTGAGCCATCCAGTTAAGTAATTTAATCCTTCGGAGATGTCTATAAACATAACATCGGCATTGCGCATTTCTAAGCCACTCTTAATGCCGTGATATACCAGATACGTCAAGTGCTTGAACACATTAGCAATTCCAACACCGATTATTCTTTTACTACTTCCAACCCACTGGGCATTTTTAGCAAAATTTGGGTTAAGGTGAAGAGGAAAAACGGGTGCACGCATCCACTTCCATCCTCTGCTAAGTACATATTGTGTAATGAAGTGGTCCTCAAATGGGCAAAATGATTCAGGAGATGTGTATACGATTCTATCACACAACTTTTTTCTAAGCAGTAAATTACTGGGTATCTTTATTCCCTCGACTGCCTCCTTCCTAATAAGGGCATTACTAGTGTTTCCTCTTTCTCCAATTTTCACTTCTTCGAGACGGCGATTTCCCATCGTTTTTAAGACATATATTTTGAGTGCGGGTGGATTTACAGGTAGATTATACCCTTCAACACCACCAACAGTAGGTCTCATGTACCCTTGCATAATCTTTTGCCAGTCGGGAACAAGAATTATGTCGCTATCCACAAAGGCAAAAAATTCAGTTTCTACGTGTTCTATTCCAAGTTGTCTTCTATGTCCGAGACCTGCTTCTGATCGAATAACCAAACAGTTGTATTCCCTTGCTATAGTCAAGGTTTCATCCTGACTATAGTTGTCAACAATGATTATTCGATTAGTGTTAATCCCTCGTTTTACTCCATTCAAGCAGTATCTAAGCGTATTTCCAGAGTTTTTGGTAGGTATTACAACGTCTATAGGCTTCAAATAGGTCAGCCTCTAACGATTTCTACTTTCATTATTCTTCCAATAGTAAGTTGGATGAACGCTCCATCCAGAATTTCGGGCTATTTCTCTTGTTCTGTCGGTGCTATGGTCACCCGCTAGTATTTTATTGTTAACATGACTATGTGGGATGACTTTTTCCATGCGCCTAAGAACAAGTGGTAACGTTTTAGCATCATCTCTAGCCCACATCACTAAATCAATTTTCCCAATCATTGATTTCTCTCCACTTTTCTAGTGTTTCCTTTTTATATAAAATTGTCTTACAATGCCTTCTTTACATCACACATAGATAACACCTATTCCGCATCCACCCTGTTCCCAATCTTTGACGAGTTCCGTGTAAGTGAAGTTGTGTTTGATTTCATCCCAAAATCTCGGCACACCACCGACATATTCTGGTGACCCCGGAACAATGTCGTGAAACGCTATCATGCCATCCTTCCTAACCAACCCACGGTACATCTCGAAATCCTTCTCCACGCCGCTATATGTATGATCTCCATCTATGAATAAGAAATCTAACCTATGCCCTTCTAGAATCTTCTCAATCATACTAAGAGTAATAATCGCATGAGAATTTCCCCGAATGAGACGAATCTTCTGTCTATGCATTGGAAATGACTCATAAAAGGGAACTCTCCATTCAGGATAGCCTCCTCCAAATCTACCACCCGGAAGATCTATGCTAATTATCAAAGCATCCAAATTTGAAACCTTGGCGAATAAAAAAAGTGTTCCACCTCCTGCAGTCCCTATCTCCAAGATGTACTTCGGTTTACGCTTTGCCAAAATTTTCAGAAGCTTCATAATCTCCTCTTTCTCCTGCCCAGGCTTTATGCTCCATCGCCTGAAAGGAAAAGTGTTAAAAATGTTAAAGGCTAGATCCATATAATCCTTTATGCTGTTGCATTTGTTCGCCTCTCGTTTTAACTTGATAGACGCAAAAGTCACAAAGAACCTCATTAATGCATAGAAAAACCTGCGAATCACAACACTCAACCATTTCCTATTCACTAAAATCTTACGGGCACTGTCAAGAATTCTCATATCTGTCACTTTCATCATACAACAATAGATAAAACGATGATTTATTAATTATGACCATGTAAAAAAACGTGAATTGGGTATGAGATAAAAATGGAGAGACTGATTATAACGGGTGCAAGCGGTCTACTGGGCTGCAAAATTATTGAGCTGGCTAAAAAAGGTTACACAGTTATACCTCTTCACAAAACCAAGCCGCTGCATTCAAATTCTCTAAAACTGGACATCACAGACGCAACAGAAGTTTTAAACCTCTTCAATAAGCTCAAACCAGAGACAGTAATTCACACAGCTTCCGAGACGAACGTGGATAAATGCGAAACTGAAAAAGAGCACGCTTGGAAAACTAACGTTGAGGGAACACGCAACTTAGCCCTTGCCTGTAGTCAAGCAAGCGCAAAACTCGTCTACATATCCACAGACTACGTCTTTGACGGCGAAAAAGGACGTTACACTGAAGAGGACAAGCCAAATCCAATAAATTACTACGGCGTCACAAAGCTTGAAGGCGAAAACCAAGTCACTCAAAACTGCAAACACTACACGATACTGCGCACAAGCGTCTTATACGGTTGGCACCCTTGGAAACAAAACTTCGCCACATGGACAATCAACCAGCTCAAACAAAACAAAGAGATAACAGTAGTTAAAGATCATTACAACACGCCAACGTTGGCAGACAACCTGGCTGAAATAACCATCGAAGCCGTACAAAAAGACCTTCAAGGACTATATCACGCTTCAGGAAGCGAAAGAATAAGCCGCTACGAATTCGCTCGAAAAATCGCCAAAACCTTCCAGCTAAACACAAACTTAATTAAACCCATAAAAATGAGCCAACTAACCGTTTGGATAGCCAAAAGACCAGAGGACTCGTCCCTAAACACAGAAAAAATTCAAAAACAACTAAAAACAAAACCGCTAAACATAACAGAAGGACTAAACAAAATCAGGAAGGAAGGCGCTCAACCGTGAAGGGGGTAATACTCCACGGCGGCCATGGAACAAGGCTAAGACCATTAACCCACACAGGACCAAAACAGCTTATCCCTGTAGCGAATAAACCGATATCCCAATACGTTTTAGAAGACCTCCATAATTCTGGAATAAATGACATAGCAATAGTACTAGGCGACATAATGCCTGAAAAAGTTAAGAGCCATTACGGAGACGGAAGCAAATTCGGTGTAAATATCACGTACATATACCAGGAAGAACCCGCAGGAATAGCTCACGCAGTAGGCTTAACTGAAGACTTCACAAAGGACAACCCTTTTGTCGTATATTTAGGCGACAATCTACTAAAAGGCGGAATCTCAAAATTCGTCCAAGAATTTCAGCAGAAAGACTATGATGCAATGATACTGCTGTGCAAAGTGGAAAACCCACAACAATTCGGAGTGGCTGAACTTGACAAAGACGGAAAATTAGTCAAATTGATCGAAAAACCGAAAGCGCCTCCAAGCAACTACGCACTGACGGGAATATACTTCTTCAAAGCAGCAATCTTCAAAATGATAAAAAAGCTAAAACCTTCATGGAGAGGAGAACTTGAAATAACAGAAGCAATACAATTGCTAATAGATTCAGGCCACAAAGTCGGCCACAGAATCGTCAGAGGATGGTGGAAAGATACAGGCACCATTGAGGACATAATCGAAGCCCACATACTAATACTAGACGAACTGGAACCAAAAAATGAGGGAACAGTTGAGGATAGCGCATCCATCCAAGGGCGCGTATCCATAGGAAAAAGTACACGCATCAAAAAGGGCGCCTTAATTCGCGGCCCAGCCCTAGTAGGAGAAAACACAACAATAGAAAACGAAGTTTACATAGGACCGTACACATCAATAGGCAACAATGCAAAAATAAAAAGAGGCGAAATAGAAAACTCAATAATAATGGACAACTGCACAATAGAAATCAACACAAAGATAATCGACAGCATAATAGGTGCCAACTCCGAGATAATAGCAGACCTGAAAGGACCGAAGGGACATAAACTAATCGTGGGTGAAAACTCGAAAATAGTGTTCTGAGATGAAAAAATGATAGAAGGTGTTGTAACAAAACAGCTGAAACAGTTCACAGATGAAAGAGGATGGCTAATTGAAATAATGAGAAGCGACTGGGAACACTTCCAAAAATTCGGACAAGCATACATAACAGCGGCCTACCCACAAGTTGTTAAAGCTTGGCACATGCACAAAAAACAAACAGACAACGTGGCGTGTATCAAAGGCATGATAAAACTTGTACTATATGACGACAGAGAAAAATCAAAAACCAAGAACGAAATAAACGAATTCATAATAGGTGAAAGAAACCTTCTCCTCGTCAAGATTCCACCGGAAGTTTGGCACGGATTCAAAACCACAACTGAAGAGTACTCGCTAGTTCTCAACATTCCCACAGAACTCTACCACTACAACGAACCCGACGAGTACAGACTGCCACCCAACACAAGCAAAATCCCTTATGACTGGAAATTAACACCTTGGCTGAAGCATGGGTGATCCAATGAAGATTCTCATAACTGGAGGCGCGGGATTCATAGGAAGCAATTTTGTTCACTACATGTTAAAAAAACATTCAGATTATGAAATTGTTGTTTTAGATAAGCTTACATACGCGGGAAGAAGAGAAAATTTACAGGATGTATGGGACAAAATAACATTTATCAAAGCAGATATAACGAGAAAAGAAGATGTTGAGAAGGCCATTAAAAGTTGCGATTGGGTCTTGAATTTTGCCGCCGAAACCCATGTTGACAGAAGTATAGTGGAAGCGGGAACCTTCGTTCTAACAGATGTTTACGGAGTTTACAATTTGTTAGAAGCTGCAAGAAAATTTGACATATCGAAGTTCGAGCAAATCAGTTCAGATGAAGTTTATGGACATATTCTAGAGGGAAGTTTCAAAGAAAAGGACAAGCTGAACCCACGCAACCCCTACTCCGCCTCGAAAGCTTGCGCAGAGTTGATATGTCAAGCCTATTTTGAAACTTATAGTTTGCCTGTAATCATAACAAGATCCACAAACAATTACGGACCATACCAGCATCCTGAAAAGTTTATTGCGAAAACAATTATTTACGCCCTATTAGACAAACTAATACCAGTTTATGGAACAGGAGAAAATGTCAGAGATTGGCTTTATGTTGAAGATAATTGTGAAGCAATAGATTTAGTTCTACATAAAGGTATTGCAGGAGAAATATACAACATTGCTGGAAAAACTGAGCTGAAAAATGTAGATGTCGTCAGAGAAATTTTGGAATTACTTAAAAAACCCGAAACCTTGATTCACTTTGTAAAAGATAGGCCCGGGCACGATTTAAGATACTCCTTGGATACCAGCAAAATAGAAACTCAATTAGGTTGGAAGGGTAGAGTGAGGTTTAAAGAAGGAATAAGAAAAACAATTGATTGGTACACCCAAAATAAATGGTGGTGGAAACCTATTACAGAAAAAGAACCAATAGATTTTCATAAAAGATTCCCATAACAAACGCAGTTATGAAAAACATCTTTATGTGATAGACCAGACAACAATCAAAATCAACTAAGAAAGATTTAAATTGTCTCTCTAAACATGGTAACCAACTTTAGGGGAATAGAATAATGTCTGAAAAGTCTACTAGTGGACTTGTTTACGAATGCGTAAAATGTGGCGCCAAGGTCTCATCAGAAGAACTAGAGTTACGGGGTGGCAGAATAAAATGCACCTTTTGTGGATATCGAGTTCTTAAGAAGATAAGACCACCCGTTGTGAAACGTGTACCTGCGAAATAATGTTTCTTATAAGCGCACCTTATTTTTAGACTTTAAAATCGGTCTTTCATGAACTCTTTTTTCAATCAAAAAATTGTACGAATACGTTTTCTTGGCTTTAGAGGAAAGAAAGGTTACTAAGTCTTCAATGGTATCAATGTCTAAGGCAACTCGCGAAGACCTTAATGAATAGATGTTTTTTCCTCGCTTTAGAGCCTCTTTCGTGTGCCTTCGAAAACTATTGGGGCCATAAAACGTTGGAATTACATTTGGAGGAGTAAGCAACAATGCATTTGTTCCTCCTCCGCTTCTAGACGGCGATATAACTATCCGAGAATTTTCTTTTTGGGTAAGAATTCTATTTAAATCAACAGATGTAACTGATGGAATGTCTGCAGGAAGAATAAGAGTAGATGAGGCTCCACTCGAAATGCACCAGTTGATAACTTCTGCAATAGCTTGATTTAAGCCGAGCTTATTTTCCCTGAAAGACAAGGCATCAAAATCTTTCGCAACTTGAAGTACTATCTTGTCTTTGCTTGTCACAACCGTTTTTTGAATAAGTTTTGCTCTTTTGATGGCTGTTAGTACGTCTTTCAGCATCTCAACACAAAATTGCTTCCTTTCGGCAACAGACAAGAGAGGGGAAAGTCTACTTTTTGCCATACCCAACTTTTTGACTGGCACGATTATGAAAATACTCATAATCCTCTCTACGTAATTAATAAACCATAATGTACACTCAAAGTTTTTCGTTTACTTTGTCAATCTCAAAACGGTATTAGCTAACTTAACCTTATCCTCTTGGGTCTTCATTATTGTATTTGTTACAATTACATGTAACCCTAACTGTTCGATTCTTTTCTTTTCATTTTGATCTACGCGGTCAAGGATGAAAACGTCAAGAAAGTCTTGATAAAGGCGAGCAACTGAATAAGCTGAAACCTCTAAACCTAGCCCTTTCATTAACTTGTCTGCTGGACCCTTTATCGGAGCTCCACCGACGATTGGAGTTATTGCCACCACTTTTGCTTTAGTTTTTCTTAAGGCGTCTCTAATATTGTTAATAGAGAGGATGGTGCCTATACTAACGATGGGGTTACTGGGGGAGACAACGATCAAGCGTGCGTTTGAAATTGAGTTAATCACTCCTGGTGCCGGCTTTGCATTTTCTAAGCCTTCAAATAGGACGTTGATTACGTTGTCTTTTGCATGACTCTTCACTAAATACTCTTGAAAGTGTAAGTTACCCTTATCTGTCACGATTCTTGTTTCAAACTTGTCATTAGTCATTGGCATAATCGTTAACCTGAGCCCTAATGCCTGACAAATCTTGTTGGTACTCTCGGAGAGAGAAAGCCCTTGCTTCAAAAGGCAAGTTCTGTAGACGTGAGTGGCAAAATCTTTGTCGCCAAGGTTAAACCATGTCTCCTGCCCATACTCTTTAAGCATTTCAAGACAGTGAAATGTGTCTTGGTCAATTCCCCAACCTTTCTCTTTGTCCACTATACCTGCCAATGTGTATGTAACTATGTCAAGATCAGGGGAAATGTGCAAGCCATAAAGTTGAATATCATCCCCCGTATTAACGATAACCGTTATCTCTTCCTCTGGGACTATTTTCACTAAACCTTGAAGAAATCTTGCAGCCCCTACACCTCCAGCTAACACAGTGATCAACCGTCATCTCCCTTGCCTTCTGGTGCACACTTCTTTCTAAAGGCTTTCGATAGAAATACTTTGGGTGAGTGGTTGGGTCAAAAGATTTCTTTTTCGCCTATTCTCCTCAGAGCTTTTCCCTTGAGTTTCACTGCTGGTCCTAGCTCTTCTGGTTGTATTTCGGTTGTCTTTCGTTTCACGGTTTCTCCACAAACGCCTTTGGGTAGTAATCGCCTTTTTGTGCAAGTAGCATAACTGCAGTTCGAAACCTCGCATTCTTCTTCCGTCCATTGACACCATACACTGTTTCCACGGTATACCACAGCATTCTTACCACATCGAAACAAGCTACATTTTTGGGAACAATATCTTATTTCAGTCAATTCAAACACAACCCTTTGAAAAATGAAGTTCATAGAAACACAGTTTCTCTATTAATATGAATGAAAAAGAGAATATTAAAACTTTTCCTTATTTAGGAATCTCTTCTGGTGTTTTTGTCTCCTTGACACTTGTCTGTAGATATTTCTTGTATACGAGAGATGAACAAAACGCTAGAACTAACAAAATAAGTGAAACATAGGCGATGAATCGGCTGGTTTCAATCGGATATCCGCCGACAAGCACGTGATTGTCTAATTTAACCAGTATTTGCTGAGATGTTGTTAAGGTTATAGTCCTAGTCTCGTCAAGACTTCCAGTCGCATAGACAGAAATTAGATAATCTCCGCCGATGTTGGGTAGTGAAACGATTCCTTCTGAATTGGTCTTAGGAGACGGCTCAATTTTCGTCCATCCTTGTTCACTTTTTCGTTCAATTTTTACCATGGCATTTGGGATTGGTTGTCCGAAATAGTCGACAACTTTTACAGAAAGTGTAACGCCGTAAATTTGGCAGTGAATCACTAGGAATTGATCTTCGATTAGGTCTAAGATAGTTTGGTTTAGAACAATCACTCGTTTGAAGTCTGCGCTATGATTGGCCACTATTATCTTGTATCTTCCAAAGGTGAGTTCTGAAGCGACGTTTCCTGTTTCATTGGTGGCTCTGTCCAGCATAAGAAGCCCACTACTCCATTCATATATCTTTACTTGGACGTTTGGGAGAGGCCGTTCATTCGAATCCAACACATGAATAAACAGAGGACGCTTGGAACAAGTCACATTAGCCCAGAGTGAAGCGGTAAGATTTCCAATTGTTGTTGTGTTAAAAAGATGATTGTAACGTCGTGCCTCAATAACGTAACTTATATTGGTGAATGTATTTGGAAGGATTACGATTCCTGTGTTGTTGGTCTCAAAAGAATACTTTGCTGAGATCGTTTTGTTTTCTGTCGTCGTGTAGTCGTAAATGAAAGTTACGTTTATGAAGGGAAGCGGAGTTTCGTCAATATCCTTAACACAAGTTCTAATATGAGCAAGTTGGCATACCAAAATTTCGGTGGTGTTTTCTGAAAGCGACAACAGAGGTATATTTCCAATCTCAACCTTATCTAATGAAGCTTTGAAACTGTAATTGCCGGCTTCAAGTAGAAATCCTGCAAACCCATCTTTATCAGATGTTATTGTATGGATCGGATAGGGATAAACAGGGAGATAAGCATCAATAGATATACCACTTACAACTTCGTTGTCAAGATTTCTGGTTTGAATTTGACATACGAATTCAACTTTTACAACGGTGAAGTTTTGGGTGTCAGGTAGTGGTTTGACGGTATGTAGCAAAGTGGAGTTGGTTATGGTTAACGTGTAGGTTCCATACATGGCAAAAGCAGGAATTTTCCAACTTGCGTTGACAATGCCATCCACCGTCGATACATTTTCTGAGAAGATTATTTCTTCGCCTATTGTTATGTTAATCCAAACGCTCTCGTTGGGTAGAGTGTAGTTTGTGGCTTGAATGTGAACAACTTGAAATCTGTAATATTGTGTAGCATTTGTTAGCCCGACTGTGAAGTTTCCAGTTGCGAGAGTGTTATTGAAAGCTATTTTGTATAATCCAGTTAAGTTTGTGTGAGCATTGGCGCCAAAATCTGTGGGATAGACACTGTTTCCCCATCCGTCGCCGTTATCCGTGGTGTTGGTAAGTTGAATGGAGTCATTGAAAAAAACCGCATTGGATGGAGATGGGTCAACGACAGTGACGTTTGCCCAGTAACATGTGTTTTTTTCCCCTCCAGTGATATTGACTCGGATTTCTGTCGACTGGCCTTCCTGGAGTTGTTTTGGTGCAGACGGCACAACAGCTTCTATGTAATATGCGGTTTCAACAGAGAATATTTTGGTATCACTGTTATCCGTGGTTTCATCATGTAGTCTCACGGTGTAGTCGCCTATTGGGCGGTGGGGCACAGAAAATGTGATGTTAACAACCTTGTCCAAGGCAGTTCCATTTTGCACCCTCTCTCCGTCAAAGAAAATTGTATACGTTCCATTTGTGGTGTCTATTTCTCCAACCACTCTTACTGTGTCTCCAACGTGTCCAATATCCGGAGTTATTGACGTGATACTTGTTGGAGCTGCTGTAGCTCTAGGTATATAGAATGTCATAAGCGTTGTTACAAGAAGCACTATCACAAAAGCTGTTATGATTTTCTCCCTTCTTGATACACTTTTACGCAATGCTTTCCCTCGACTAAGTTTCCGATTGTTCCTGTGTTGGTTGAGATGTCAACATTTTTGGTAACGAACGTTTTAAGCTTTCGGGTTCTCTCGTGTACGCCCCTCATCAGAAAGGAAAAACATCAAAAGTGTTTTTTAGGTTACTGACGTAAACCTTTTTTAGGTGGCAAACGTGATAGATGATGTTTTAAGTTTAACACAGAGACACGAGAAGTGGCGTTGGGAAGAGTGCATCAACCTTATTCCTTCAGAAAACGTTATGAGCCCAGCGGTTCGTTCCTTACTATCTTCTGATCTTGGACATCGATACACTTCAACAGATAAATTCTACATGGGCACCCGATTCCTTGATGAAATCGAACAATATGGAGAGAAACTGGCTCGAGAGGTTTTTAGATCTGAAACCGTAGATTTGCGTCCTCTTTCAGGTCACATAGCGGACTTGATCTTTCTAGCATGCTTCACTAAGCCAAAGGACACGATTTTGTGTATTTCGCCAACGGACGGGGGCTATCCAGGAATCTGGAAAAAGGGAGCACCAGATTTCTTACAGCTTAACACGGTCAAATTCCCCTTTTCTAAAGACAAGATGAACATAAAAGTAGATGAAACAGTAGATCTAATTACGCAGATAAAACCGAAGGTAATCATTTTTGGAGCGAGTCTCTTTCTCTTCCCGCAACCTGTCTTAGAAATCACTAAAGCAATTCGTGAATTAGATATTCATGTTGGGTATGACGGCTCTCATGTTCTCGGCTTAGTTGGTGGGAGAGAATTTCAAGACCCCCTTCGAGAGGGAGTTTCCGCTCTTTTCGGCTCCACTCACAAAACCTTCTTTGGGCCTCAAGGTGGAATCATACTTGCTGATCAAGAGCACGGAGAAATCATAAAACAACGGATATTTCCAGCCTTTGTGGACAATGCACATTGGAATCGAATAGCCGCTCTGACATTGGCACTTGCTGAGATGAAAACGTATGGTAAAATGTATGCTCGGCAGATCGTTAGGAATGCTCAGACTTTAGGAAAAGCCTTAGATGAACATGGTTTTCCAGCTTCCGGGCGAAGTCATGGATACACGAAGTCTCATCAGGTCTTTCTTGACTACGGCGGTTACAAGCAAGGTCGACTTGTAGCTCGAAAACTTGAGAAGGCAAACATCGTTACGGATTGTGGTGTTAGGTTGGGTGTCTGCGAGATAACTAGAAGGGGAATGAAAGAGGAGGAAGTGCAAGAAATAGCAGAGTTGATTAAAAGAGTAGTCATCGATGATGAAGAGCCACCCTTAGTTAAAAGGGATGTTATTAGGCTTGTGAAGGAATTTCGAGAGGTCGAATTCTGTTTTAAGTAGATGGCTGGTCTGAATGCTTAACTAATAAGGGGTTCTTTTAAGATAGTTTTTATTGATCCAAGAGTTCTATCTTTCGAGATCATGGTGACTATTGTGCGGTCTTTAGTTTCCGTCGACTTGCTTCGAGTGTTGAAGAACCAAAAATACCACGTAGTAGGAAAACACTCGGCTGTTAAGCGTTGCAGATGGCTCTATGAGACACTCATTCACAATCGTCCCTGTTACAAGCAAAAGTTCTATGGAATAAGGAGTCATCAATGCATTCAGATGACACCAGCCGTCCTTTATTGTACGATGCGTTGTCTTTTCTGCTGGCGTGCTCAGAGCGAAGACGGTGGAATCAAATGGGAAGAGACGAAACTGCCTGAGTGGGATGAGCCAGACGAAATAGTTGAAGGATGTATTGAGGCGCAACTCAAACTTTTAAGTGGATATAAGGCAAATCCGAAGACCGATGTCAGGAAATACAGAGAAGCCTTGACACCGAGGCACGCAGCCATAAGTCTGACTGGAGAGCCAACTCTGTATTCTCCATTAGGCGGTTTGATTCAAGGTTTCCACAGAAAAGGCTTCACTACCTTTTTGGTGTCCAATGGGACACAACCCAAGGCTCTTTCTCAACTAAGCGAGGAGCCAACTCAACTGTACATTTCGGTTAGTGCCTTCGACAAGAGAAACTTTGTGGAAACTTGTCGACCGCAGATACCCAACGCATGGGAAAATCTCAATGAAACCCTCTCTCTGTTGCCAAGTTTCAAATGTCCAACCGTGATTCGAATAACGTTAGCACGGCATCTAAACCTAAAAAACCCACAATTGTATGCACACTTGATTCATAGAGCCAATCCCACTTACGTTGAGCCAAAAGCCTACATGCATGTAGGCTTTTCGCGACTTCGTTTGGGGTTTGAAAACATGTCGACTCATAGGGAAATCCAAAATTTTGCTTATGAGTTAGCTAAAGAGATGGGTTATAACGTTCTGGATGAGGTGCCAGAAAGTCGAGTGATTCTAGTAAGTCGTTTAGAAAAGCCAGTAAAATTGCGTAAAGAGGCTGAAGTTCAAAACTCATTTAAGCACTTCAGCGAATAATGTTTTTCATGCAACTCGAAAAAGTTTATGAGTACATCGACTTCAACCAGCAGAATTTCATTAAAGACCTTGTGCGCTTGGTGAATCAACCGAGCGTTTCGGCTAAAAACGAGGGAATTCAAGAATGCGCCAAGATAGTAGAAGAAATGATGAAGAAAATTGGTTTTTCAACCAAGCTTATTCAGGAAAAGAAGGGAAATCCCCTCATATACGGAGAATTAAAGGCTAAAGAGTCAAAAAAGACGCTCTTGTTCTATAATCACTACGATGTTCAGCCACCAGAGCCACTCGAAGAATGGAAATGTGACCCCTTCAGCGGAGAAATAAGGGAAGGAAAAATCTATGGAAGGGGGGTTTCCGACAATAAAGGAAACATTGTTTCAAGGTTAAAGGCAGTTCAAGCGTTTCTAGAGACAACCAGCGAAGTCCCAGTCAACATAAAATTCGTTATCGAAGGGGAAGAAGAGATTGGTAGCCCCAACTTACCACCCATCATCAAGAAGTATAAGAATTTGTTTTCTGCTGATGCGGCGATTTGGGAATTTGGTGGAACCGACCGCCACGGGCGTCCCATAATTTACTTAGGTCTCAAGGGAGTGCTCTCTGTAGAGTTAGAGGCAAAAGGAGCATCAAGAGATGTTCACTCGGCAAATGCACCATTAATCCCCAACCCAGCTTGGCGTCTTGTATGGGCACTAAATGCTCTAAAAAATGAAAAGGAAGAAATATTGATTGAAGGCTTCTACGACGACATTGAAACTCCGTCCAAAGAAGAAATCAAATACCTTAAAGAGATTCCTTTTGAAGAGGAAGAGGAAAAGAAAGAATTAGGATTGAGGGAGTTTCTTCACAATGTGTCGGGACTGGACGCTTTGAAGGCGCTGTTGTACAAACCCACATGCACAATAAATGGGTTTCTGAGCGGATACACGGGCACAGGCTCTAAAACAGTGTTGCCGAACATAGCTGCAGTGAAACTCGACTTTCGTCTTGTGCCTCGCCAGATGCCAGAAAAAATCTTCAAAAAACTTGTGAAACACTTGAAATCTCGTGGTCTTGGAGACATCAAAGTGATTGACCACGGTTTCACAGAACCTGTTAAAACACCGATTAGTGACAAGTTCGTTCAAATGGTCGTGAAGACAGCTGAAAGGGTTTACAATAAAAGGGCGGTGGTGTATCCGACTAGTGCTGGTTCTGGACCCATGCATCTCTTCCGAAACTGGCTTGGTTATCCAATAGTTTCAGTTGGCTGTGCCCATGCGGAATCTCGGGGACACGCACCAAACGAAAACATCACGATAGACGGTTTTGTTCAGGGAACAAAGTTTGTAGCTACCATAATACAAGATTTTGCGAGTCCGTATTAGCCTCACTCACCATAGTTGGAAAGGTTGTGAATGACATGTCATTGAGGTCGCTTCTTGACAGAATTCAGGTAGAATTAAAAGGAAGGGAAGAAATTAGGGAGGAACTTCGGCGAGACATGCAGAGGGCGACTCGCCTATCCAAGCAATCAATTCTTTTTGCTCATCAAGAGCGGTTTAGTGACGCAAAAGAGTTGTTGAAGGAAGCCAGCGAACTTTTCGCTAAGCTTGAAAAAGTCTCTGAGAATCATCCAGACTTGGTGTATGCGGGCATGGTTGATGCAGCGTATCAAGAATACGCTGAGGCTCATGCTTTTCTCGCTTTAGGTAGGCAAAAGCGATTTCCTGACCCCAGAAAACTCAGGGTGCCTTCTATTCCTTATGTGCTCGGATTGATGGATGTCATTGGAGAACTGAGACGCAGGTCTCTTAACTCACTGCGAAAAGGAGACGTTAAGACCGCAGAGAAGTGCCTAGAAATTATGGAGCACATTTATGTTGAGATAACGGCTATGGACGACGCTTATCTTCTCGTGCCGGGTCTGAGAAGAAAGTGCGACATCGCAAGGGGTGTTATTGAAACAACTAGAGGTGATGTTACGATGGAAGCACGAAGAAGTTCACTGGAATGTTCTATTGAAGAGTTGAAAAGAATCGTTGAGAAGGGAAAGAAAACTAGGAAAACTAAAACCAACTGATATCTTAAAGACGGTTAGAAACTTTCATTAAGGTTCGAGCTGGATTGAGTACTAAACTTAGTCCGAGTTTCTCTGTGGAAAGGGCGCATGCGATGCAGCGGAGACTCTCTAAAAAGGTGATTAGAGAGGACAGACTCCCTAGAAAGATTAGATGTGTGGCTGGAGTGGATGTGGCGTACGCGAGAGGAGTTTCTGTTGGTGCCGTGGCTGTCTTAGATTCAAATTCGTTCTCGTTAATAGAATCTCAAGTGGCGTATTGTAAGACACGGTTTCCCTATGTTCCAACTCTTCTTTCTTTTAGGGAGATTCCTCCAGCTTTTTTGGCAATAAAAAAATTGAGGACTCAGCCGGATGTTTTCTTGGTTGATGGGCAAGGGGTTGCGCATCCGTTTCGGTTTGGGTTTGCTAGTCATTTGGGTTTAGTGATTGATAGACCGACAGTTGGAGTTGCAAAGAGTCTACTGTGCGGTGAGGTTGGAAGGTTTAATGATGAGGGTTGGGCGCCCATAAATGATAAAGGGGAAGTTATAGGTGCGGTGGTTGCGACGTTTTCTGGTGGAAAGCCAGTGTATGTTAGTGTTGGTCACAAAGTTTCCTTAAGAAGAGCCATAGCGATTGTGAGGCGTTTTACACGTGGGAAACGTATTCCAGAACCTATTCTGAAGGCTCATGGAATAGCGAATGAGGAAAAGAAGAAATTAACAGTTATGGGTTCAAAAAAGTGTTAGAGTCTGGTCGCTGTGTGAGAGAATAAAATTATTTTTTCTTCATCTTCATCATCATCACTGAAAATGTTGTTTGCGTGTGTATGAAGCAACTCGCCTTTTTGTTTTGTTAGTTAGGTTTTGACAATCAATCTCTTGAGGTATGCGATGTGCTTGGAGATTTCTTTGGTGTCGCATAGTTTGCTGAGTTTTTCAAGTGAATTAATTTATACTAATTCCGCTGAGAGAGTTTCGCTCATTGGAACTTTTCCAGACGGGTAATTTCTTCGTAGATTTTGCTGAGATTGCGCTTATGTACAACGGTTTTGTAGGAATCATGCAGGCGCTCAACTCTGTGCGGCGGAAGGAAGAACTCCATCGGAAGTTTGAGAATTTCCTCGATGGATTTACCCGAATCCGTGTACTCTTCAACGAGTTTTCTGGTCGTTTCAAGGTATTTGATGTCTTCCGACAACTTGCTCTTTTCACACAATCCCCCGTGGCCTTGAATGATCGTGTTCACGTTCATTTCTTGGATGGACTTCAGCGAATTGATGAGTTTCTCACTGTCGCCATAACCCACGAATGGTAGTTCCATAACCGTGTCACCTGCAACTAAGACGCGCTCCCCTTTTAGATATGCCACTATAGAGTCGGGAGTGTGTCCTGGAAAGTGCATGAGGGTTATGTCCTTCTCTCCTAACTCTAACCTGAATCGCTGATCAAAGGTCTGATCCGGGTACTTTATCACTACTTCCTCAAATTGCTCAGTGTACTCTGTCTTTGCCATCTTCAGCTGCGCTGGCAACTCGGTTTTCATCAGCTCTTTGCAATGCCTGTGTGCGACTATTCTGACCTTGAAAAACTGATTACCAGCCGTGTGGTCAAGATGCCAATGAGTGTTTACCAGCGTTATGAACTCCTTCCTTTCTGTCCTTACGGTTTGAAGAAGTCTGAGCGCTTCATTCGGGTAGAAGAAGCTGTCAACGACAATAGCCTGTCTCTCAGAAAGAATAAGTGCCGAACTCGTATCGATTCTAAAAGGATGGCTTCCAGTAATCAGGAACAAATTTTCGGCCATCTTGTGTTTGAAATTCATATTCCGACCTCCAAGATTCTCTCTTTTTTGCTTGTTAGGCTTTGGCAACTAATTTTTTAAGGTATGCAATGTGTCGAGAAATTTCCTTGGTGTCGCATAATCTCCCATGCCCTGGAACAATACATTTTATACTCAGCTTACTGAGCTTTTCCAGTGAGTTAATCCATTGATGCCAAAGGTTCTTGTCGCCGAACCTTGTTGTTGGTTCAAAACCTGAAAAGATGGCGTCTCCTGCAAACAATACTTTTGAAGACGGCAAATAAACTGAAAGGCAAGCCTTCCAGTGCCCAGGCGTGCCCAGAACATGGATTTCTTCGTCGTCAACTTTGAACACTGTGTCCTTGTCTATTGTTTGGTCTAACGGTGAGAGTTCAACATCGCCAAAAAGGAGTTCTCTTAAAGATTCGTCCTTTGAAATTAGTTCGGAAAAATATCTATTATAACCGTCATTGATGAATTCTCTCCAGTTTTGCATCACGTTTTTGTCACGCAGTAACTGGTCAAGGTTTGCATGACCTATTGTTTTAACTCCTGCCTCTTTAAACGGCTTCATGCCAGAAATGTGGTCGGGGTGATGGTCTGTGAAAATAAGATACTTGGGCTTGTTATTCGGAGCGACCGCCAAAGAGTAGCCCAAAATGGTTTGAGCGCTGGGAATGGTCCATCCAGCATCAACGTAGACTATGTGCTTCTCAGTGACAATGAAACCAGCGTTCACACCACATATGGGGTGAAACATGTCCAAGACGGTATAAACATTCTGGGCAACTCGCATCTGTCTTTTTCATCTCCTTGTCCATGTATATCGCTGTCTGCATATATAATTGTCTAGAATGATTTTTGTGTGGGAAGAAGGACTTCACCTGGCTGTCCATGCTCGTGCATTAGAACTGTTTTGATAAACCTTAATTGCCTACTAAGAATGATTAGGAGAATTGTGGGATACAGATTTGGATGCGCGCCTTAAGAAAATTGTTGACAAGATTAAGAATGAGTCGCTTCGAGAGAAAGTTGCTAACCTTATTGAAAATCCGTCCATTGAAATAGATGCGAAACTGTACACTGGGATGCCGCTGGAAGCTTGTCCAGCCGGCATGTCTCGTCACCACAGTTATCCAGGAGGATTTGTTGAGCATGTTGTGGCTACAAGTGAAATCGCTCTGACTCTCTGTAATGTTGTTAAGAAGGTTTATCGTGGAAAGGTGGATGTTGACTTGGTGCTCGCTGGAGTGCTTTTGCACGACATTTTTAAGCCTCTCACCTACGAGGAAGAGAATGGAGTCTACAAGACAACTCCTTTAGCCGAACGACTTGACCATTTAACACTAATTGTTTCAGAAATGGTCCGCAGGGGCTTTCCCCTCAGCCTCATCCACATAGTCTGTGCGCATCATGGCGGTCAGGCAGGTCCAGTGTGGCCAAGAACCATAGAAGCCTTGGTTTGTCACCTTGCCGACATAACGGATTCTCAGCTCAACGGCGAAGTATTGAGGGCTGCAAGATACCTTTCAAGAGAGGCTACAGGCGAGGAACTACAAATCTTAAACTCGAAGGAAGCCTTCGAGATAGTTCACTCGAAGGTTGTCGAAGGATGGAGCGGAGTGCAGAACACTATGGAGAAAATTAAACGGAAAAGAACAAGCACCTTTTGATACGCTTGTCATAATTGAATTATCTTCACTTCAAGCGTCTCGGTATTTAGTAGGGCAATGGTTGATTTTCCAGACACGTAACCACAAACTTCCCCAGGGTTCACAATAACCGTCTTTCCTTTTAGATATGTTTTTGCTTTATGTGTGTGAGCGTGCACTACAAAATCATAACTTTCCGCATTCACTAGGGAGTTTAATAATCCCTCTTCTTCACCGTGCAACATCGCTATTTTTAAACCATCAACAATAACCTCAGCGAATCTTCCCCGAAGTTCCGCACCCAACTCCTTGAATTTTTTGCCTATGAGATCGTGATCGCCATCATTGTTGCCAAAAATTCCAATCAAAGGCGCCTTCAGAGACTTGAAACGTTGAACTGAAAACCCAGCGATGTAGTCTCCCGCATGCAACACTAAGTCAACTTTCTCCCGATTCAGTCGTTCTATAGCTTTATCAATCAAGGGTAGGCAGTCGTGTGTGTCAGCTATTAATCCAATAATCACTTTCATCACTTCACACACTAATTTCTAACATTCCGTTTCTTTTGAAGAATCTTTCCATACTCGTAACCCTTTTCGAAGGCAGTTATGTTCAGTTTTTCAGCTTTCTCAGGAACGTTGTCGAGAACAGATTTTTTGATAGCCTTAACTTCTACCAGATTTGTTATCGAAGTGAAAGCCCCGAGCATAACCACATTTGCCACAATAGTGTTTCCCAGTTCTTCCGCAATTTTTGTTGCAGGAATCTCAAAAACTCGAACATCCAAGTTTTCCCTTTGTGTAAGAACTAGGTCTGAATCTAAGAGGAGGATTCCTCCCTTCTTCAATGTGTCTACGTACTGATTATAGGCCTCTTGCGACATCACTATCAAAACATCCGGTTCCGAAACATTTGGGAAATCTATTTCCTCATCCGAAATCACCACTTCGGATTTGCAGGCACCACCTCTCGACTCAGGACCATAAGACTGTGTTTCCACAGCATTTTTGTCCCCGTACATACAAGCTGCGGTTGCCAGCATCAATCCAACTCTTATAATACCTTGTCCACCAAAACCCGCCACTCGAATTTCCAACCTCAACTATCTTTCGCCTCCATTTTTTCTTGAACCCGATTTATCATCTTCTGAAGAAGATAATCGTATGTGGGCTTTTCGATGTCTATGAATTCGCCGACAACTATTTTTTCTAGAGTTATTTCAGCTTTGGCTGGGTCAGAGTGGTTTCGTATTTCAGATGCTGTCTTAAACCAGTTCATCATCTCTATCCCCGTCGCCATTTTGTTGCGTCTCCCATAAATCTCTGGGCACGGTGTAATCACCTCGATGAAGGAGAATCCCGTTTTTTGCAACACTTTCTTAATGGATTCCGTGAGTCTCCGAACGTGAAGGGTTGTCCACCTCGCCACGTAAACGGCTCCAGAAGCTGCGGCCAAGTGAACCAAATTAAACGGGTGTTCAATGTTCCCGTAGGGAGTCGTTGTAGTCCATGCATCAAGCGGGGTAGTCGGTCCATACTGCCCCCCAGTCATTCCATAGTTAAAGTTGTTGGCGCAAATCACCTGGATGTCGATGTTCCTTCGGGCGGCGTGAATAAAATGGTTGCCACCAATCGCAAAGAGGTCTCCATCCCCGCTTATCACGACCACCTTTAATTCTGGGTTGGCTAACTTTGCTCCAGTGGCAAAGGCGATAGCTCTACCGTGAGTGGTGTGATAGGAATCGGTGTTTGTGTAACCGGATAAACGACCTATACACCCTATCCCAGAAACAACCACAACCTTGTTTAGGTCAAGTTTTATTTCTTCGAGGGCTCGCACAAAACAGTTGAGAATAACTCCGTTTCCACAACCCTCACACCAGATGTGAGGGATCATTCCTTCTCTCAAGAAGCGTTCAAGAGGATGCAACTCTTCGCTCATCTATAAGACACTCCTCATAACATCCAGAATCTCCGCTGGTCTATGAGGGTCCTCACCCAATTTTGACATAAAAACTACAGGAGTTTTTTTCGCAGCCCTCTCTACCTCCCGAACTATCTGTCCATAGTTCATTTCGGGAACCACTATCGCACGAACCCTTTTTGCTAGTTTTGAAACTTCCTTGTCAGGAAATGGCCACAAAGTGACCAGTCTGAGGAGACCAGCTTTTAGTCCCCTTCCTCTGGCTTCTCTTACAGCACTCATAGCGGATCGAGATGTGGTTCCGTAGGCAACCACCATCACTTCGGCGTCCTCAAGCATGTGCGAACTAACTTTCACGATTTTCTCTGAGTTTTTCCGTATCTTGTTGCACAGTCTTTGAACGAGTTCTTGTTGGGCTTCGGCGCTGTCGGTTTGTGGATGTCCAGTTTCGTCGTGGGTGAGTCCGGTTGCGTAAAAGTGGTATCCTTCCCCAAAGGAAGCCATAGGAGGAACCAAATCCTTGTCGGGCATAAAGGGAGCATATTTCTCAGGCGGTACTCGAGGCTGTTTTCGATCTACGAGTTTAATTGCATCTTCGGAGGGGATGGTAACTCGCTCCCACATGTGCCCAACGATTTCGTCAGCAAGAACAATCACGGGAACCCGATAGATTTCCGACAAGTTAAATGCTTCAACTGTTAGGTCAAACATTTCCTGAACTGAGGAAGGAGCAAGGGCAATTATCTCGTAGTCTCCGTGAGAACCCCATTTGGCCTGCATCACGTCTTGTTGTCCAGATTTTGTGGGTTGCCCAGTGCTGGGTCCCCCTCTCATCACATTTACAATGACGCAGGGTGTTTCTGTCATCACTGCCAAGCCGATGTTTTCTTGCATTAGGCTGAAGCCTGGACCAGAGGTTGCGGTCATAGATTTCACTCCAGCATAAGAGGCTCCAATAACAGCTGCCATGGAGCCAAGCTCGTCTTCCATCTGGACGTATACTCCGCCTATTTCTGGTAAGCGTTGAGCCATCCTTTCAGCAATCTCAGTGGCTGGGGTAATTGGGTAACCAGCGAAAAATCTGCATCCAGCGGCGATGGCTCCTTCAGCACATGCGATGTCTCCTTGCATAAAATGTCTTCCTGTAAGAACAGTTCTTTTTGGTGCCATTCAGCAATCTCCCTTACAGTCTTTTTTAACGCTGAAAATGGCAAAGTCTGGGCATACAGCTTCACAAAAACTGCAGTCGACACACATAGCTCCTTTTTTCACTTGAGGGGGGTGCACTCCCTTCACGTTAAATCCTTGAGATTGCTCTAACACTTCTTTTGGGCAAAACTCTATGCAGAAATTGCAGCCTTTGCATCGATCTTTTAGTATGTGAACCTCACCCTCCGGGACCTTAATCTTGTCAGAGTCTAGTGGTTTGCGCCAAAGTCTTAACGGCATCGTGGATCACCCAGCTGTTCTCTTCGCCATCGTCTTCGACTTCTCTATCTCGTCTCGGGTTACGCTGTTCACGATACTTTGCATTTCCTTAATCTTAGACGCAAATTTCTCGCCCTCAGCAGCAGTGAACCATGCTAACTGCAGGCGGTTTTTGTCCAATCCGAGTCTTTCCATTTTCCTCCATAATTTTTCTATTCTTTTCTGGGTCTGATAGTTGGCGTTGATATAATGGCAGTCGCCCAAATGGCAACCCGAAACGAGAACTGCTGCGACTCCTCTAGCAAAAGCATGCTCTACAAATATGGGAGCCACTCTTCCAGAACACATGGTTCGGATTATACGAACGTTAGTTGGATACTGCATCCGGCTAACTCCAGCAAAATCTGCACCAGCGTAAGAGCACCAGTTGCAACAGAAAGCCACAATCTTTTTGTCCGCGTCTTGTTCTGTTGCTGCATCAATTTGTGCAAGGATTTGTTCGTCGGTGAAATGTCGCATGGTTAATGCTTCGAAAGGGCATTCGGCACCGCAAGTGCCACATCCTGCACACGCTGCCTCTATGAGTTCCACTCGTTTGGCTTCTTTATCCACCGCTATGGCGTTGTAGGGACAGACTCTACTGCATAATCCGCAGACTTGGCATTTTTCAGCTAATAATCTCGGCGTGATTGCTTCAACTGTGACTTTTCCCTGCGCCATTAGAATACTGGCGCGGGCTGCGGCTGCACTCGCTTGCGTTACACTGTCTTTGATGTCCTTTGGAGATTCTGCGCATCCTGCTAGGAATACTCCTCCTGTTGGGGCATCTACGGGGCGAAGTTTTGGATGAGCTTCCATAAAGAACCCATCGGAAGTTCTTGATAGGGTGAAGAGGCGTTGAATCACTTCGCTGTCTTGTCGTGGTTCGATGCCTATAGAAAGAATAACCATCTCAGCACTGATTTTGTACAGTTCTTTCTGTAACGTGTTTTCACCTATCAGCCATAGGTTGCGAGTTTTTCTGTCCTCAATTATTTCGGCTGGCAAGCCACGGATGAATAATACGCCCTCTTTCTTGGCTCTCTTATACAGGTCTTCGAAGCCTTTTCCGTACGCTCTTACGTCTATGTAGAAAACGTGGATTCTTGTTTCAGGCCAGTGCTCTTTTATGAGGAGACTATCCTTTATCGTGTTCATACAGCATACGTTGCTACAGTAAAGGTGCCCGTTCTTTTCGGAGCGAGAGCCAACACATTGGATAAATGCCACTGATTTTGGAATCTTCATGTCGCTTGGCCGAAGCAGGTGACCACCTGAAGGACCACCTGCGTTTATCAAGCGCTCAAATTCCAAGGATGTTATGACGTTTGGAAACTTTGTGTATCCATATTCTATTAGAGAGACTGGATCGTACACGTCTGCTCCAGTGGCAACTATAATAGTGCCAACTTCTAACTCAACGGTTTCAGGTTTCATTTCGAAGTCTATTGCTTTTCTTTCACATGCTTTCAGGCATTTGTCACAGGTGATTATGTTGTCTTTGTTTAGGCAGAGGTCTCGGTCAATGATGTAGGTGGATGGCACTGCTTGGGCAAAGGGTATGTAGATTGCGCGTCTCGTTGCTAGACCAATGTCGAATTCGTTTGGTGCTGTCGCAGGGCATTCTTTTGAGCAGTCACCGCAGGCTGTGCATTCATCGGTAACATATCTTGGTTTCTTTAAAACCTTGACTTTGAAGTTTCCGATGTAGCCTTTTACCTCCTTGACCTCACTATTTGTTAGTAGTTCAATGTTGGGGTGTCTGCCAGCATCAGACATTTTTGGTGCGAGGATGCAGATAGAGCAGTCCATTGTTGGGAAGGTTTTGTCTATCTGTGCCATTCTCCCTCCGATGCTGGGCTCCTTCTCCACGAGATAGACCTTGTATCCTGTGTCAGCCAAGTCTAAGGCTGCTTGGATGCCTGCGATTCCACCACCTATAACTAAGGCTCTCCTAATTATGGGAACCACGCTTTCCTCTTGAGCCTCAAGAAGAGTCACCTTCGCAACCGCCATCCGAACCAAATCTTTAGCCTTTTCTGTTGCCTTTTCCTTCTCGTACAGATGTACCCAACTGCAGTGCTCTCGAATATTCGCCATTTCAAAGAGGTACTTGTTCAATCCAGCCTCTTCACAGGCTCTCCGAAAGGTAGGTTCATGGAGGCGAGGTGAGCATGAAGCCACCACCACCCGATTTAACTTGTGTTCCCTGATGTCGTTTTTTATCAGTTGTTGACCTTGGTCGGAGCATGTGTAGCGGTTGTCCTTAGCAATCACAACATGAGGAAGGGTTGCTGCAAACTTTGCAACTTCCTCGCAGTCAACAGAACCCGCTATGTTAAGTCCACAGTGGCAAACGTACACGCCTATTCTAATATCCTTGTTGGGGTCAGAACTGGAATGCAATGTAGGCGTTTCAGTCATTTCCTTGTCACCTGTACTACAGGTTCGACTTTTCGACCATACCTAACCTTGCTTTTTATGTAGTGGTCTATGGATTCGGCGGCTCTTTTGCCAGCAACTATTGCCTCTGCAACAGAAGCTGGTCCAGAGACTACGTCTCCGCCTGCGAATATGCCTTCTTTGGTTGTTTCCATGGTGAAGGGGTCAACTGCGATTGTGTTTTCCTGTGTGAGTTCTACCTCCTTAGGGAGAAAGGAGAGGTTTGGTGTTTCCCCTATGGCCAGTATGAGTGTATCTAACCCCACAAGGAATTCTGAGCCTTCAACTGGAATTGGTTTTCTTCTTCCACTTTCGTCTGGCTCTCCTAACTTCATACGAACACATTCTATGGCGGTTACTCGTCCTTCTTTTCCAACGATTCGTTTGGGCGCAACCAAAAATTGAAACTTGATGCCTTCCTCTTCTGCTTCCCTTATATCCCAGGGGTTGGCTGGCATCTCCTCCCTAGACCTTCGATAAAAAATATGAACTTCTTTGGCGCCGAGTCTGTGAGCGGTTCTGGCGGCGTCCATGGCGACATTTCCGCCGCCAACCACCACAACCTTGCCTTTGAGTTGGACACGCTTTCCCAAGTTGACTTCGTTCAAAAAGTCGAGGGCATGAACTACACCCTTTAAGTCTTCACCTTCAACTCGGAGTTTTCCGCTTTCGTGGGCTCCCGTTGCAACAAAAACCGCTTTGTATCCCGCCCTTAAGAGGTCGTTTAGCGTTAGGTCTTTGCCAATTGTTGTGTTTGTTCTGAATTTTATTCCAAAACTTTTTAGGCGTTGAATTTCAGCGTCTAATAGACCTTTCGGCAGTCGATATTCTGGGATACATTTTTTTAGCATTCCACCGGGTTCAGGAGAGGATTCGAAGACTGTGACCGAATACCCCTCTTTGATTAGTTCGTGGGCAGCCGTGAGTCCGGCTGGACCAGAACCCACTATGGCTACTTTTTCTTTTCGAGTTTTGGTTGGAGTTTTGTATTCATAGCTTTTGGCGACGCCTTTGAGATAGTTGGAAATCGTTTTTTTGTCGATTTTCGCTCTCTCGGGATGTAGGCAGACCCAGCAGAAAGATGATAGAAAGGGAATCTCTTCCCCGATTATTTTTAGGGCTTTTTCGAACCTCTGCAGATATCCTTCTTCTTTGGCGATTTTCTTTAACGCCAACAAAACCTCTGGCACTTTTAAGCCTTGAGGGCATCTTCTGTAACAGCGGTAGCACCAAGCGCAGAGCCAGAGTTCCTCGTCAGAGAGAACTTTTTCTGGGTTGAGAAAGATTCTTTCCAGAAGAGTTCTTGGGTTGTAGTTTTGGGGAAATAACTCTACCATGGGGCAGCTTGCAGTGCACTTGCCACACTCAAAGCAATGCTTCAGCTTTTCGACGTCAAGTAACTGTTTAACAAGTTCATCTGAAACCATGGTTTTTTCGTTTTTCAAGGCTTGCAAGTCCCATTGCCTCTAAAAGTAGGGACTTGCCTAACATATAAAGTTTACAAATGTAAACCTCTATTCTACATTGTAAAGGGTTTCCGCTTTCTCAAGGAGCATCTTTGGATGACCGCAAGAGTTTTATCTTGACTGACACAACGATAGAGAATATGGGTATTCTTGATAAGCTTAAGAAAGGCTGGAAAGTAGAGAAAACTTGGGGAACAAAACCGACAACTGTACCAGGGCGTGCACCTATGCCAGGAGCGCGCAGCCGCTACGATAGACTTGCTGCATGGATCAAAACAAGGTATAGAAACCAGTTTAGGGACGGCATGAACAGTTTTGAGGTCGAAACGCAACTTACAAATATCTTTAGGGATTTGGAAGCGAAAGGCGCTTTTAGGAAACACCCAAAGATCGCGAATGGGTTCAGAGCGTACATAAGCGAAAGAAAATACGGCGACCTCGTAAAGGTAGCTGAATGAGAGAAGTCAATGGGTTCAGTTTCCTTTCTTCTCATGCGGTCTCAGATTAGATCGTATTATAAACAGAATCCAACGGATTTAACAGCAGTACCCGCGGTTAATTTTCGCCACTTTCGATTTCGGCTTGCAGACGGCTCTTTCTACAAAGTTAATCGCAAGATCCGAGATCTGAGCGGCTTGCGTGAACATCTTGTAAAGAAGGCACCTCTTGACGTCTACTACTCAACCGCTTGTTGGCTCAACCCCCATCTGCTTGGCAGCAGAGTCGAAAAAGACGTTCTGAAGAATGTGATGATTTCATGCGACCTCGCCTTCGACATTGATTGCGGAGAAGCAAAAATAAAGACACTGGAAGATGCGAAACAACAAACAATCCTGCTAAACGAATTCCTTGAATCAAAAAGAATTAGTGTGCGCTATTCTGCGTTTTCAGGAAGCAAAGGCTTCCACATCGTATGCGATGACCCATGGAACGACGAAATAACTGAAGAAAACCCCGTGAACCGAGAAATGAAAGCAATCGAAAAGAGGAAGAGAATAGTAGAGGAAGCAAAGCAAAAAGGCATCATTTTCGACGAAAAAGTGACAGTCGACACACGGCGCATAATCAGGTTGCCCGGAACAATAAATTCAAAGACCGGCTTTGTATGCACAGCCTTGAGCAAGAAGGAACTTAAACTTGATATAGAGAAAATAATTAATCTCGCGAAGCCACATATTATTGCTGCTCCCAGGATCTCACGAATACGAGCGCAGTGGGAGATGACGGTCTACTTCGTAGTCCGCAAAATCCCTGGGCTTTTGGGCCGATTGGGAGTAAGGCCCAAGCCCGAACAAGGACCTTGTTACTCTACGTTCATTACCAGCAATATACCTGGAACAAGGCTAAAGATACCCATATTAGAATTTGGCAGCTGGAGGAAACTAGAAGAGATTACCGATGTCATCAAGAGGGTTCAGAGCCAATACGGACTAGGAAACATCTTCGTCTTCAGCGACGGCAACAAGTTCACTGCCTTTAGTCTCAAAGCGGTTTCTAGAAGAAGAGTTGAAAAGATTCTCTTCACGGCTGGTTCCTTGAACCTAAACGCGTGCAAGAAGTATGGAGGCACGTTCGCCCGCGTCGGAAAAAGTATAGGAATAAACGGGAGGATTGCCCAAAAGGAGCCAAAACTAGTCAAAATATTAGAATCCGAACTGCATGGCCAAGCAAGCAGACCACATTTCGAATTCCTTACATCGCTCGGAGTAAAAATCCATAGGGAGGGAGAGGAATTCTGTGGAGCTGGAAAGGAAGAGCTTGAGCTAGTACACGCCTTCATTGAATAGCAACTGTTGGCTTTTCTGCACTCTTTAGAACAGAAAAACATTTTCAGTGAAGAAGAAGAACCAAAAATAGTAGTAACCCCAAAGTGGTTAGACAAGAACTTTTAAGTTTTTCTTTTTTTTTTGCGTAAGTTTTTAGAAACCTCAGCTGACTTGTTAGCGCCCTTCTTAATGTTGAACGAATCCGGGCTTAATCTATTTCCGTTTTCTGAAGAGTTTTATGTTGCCCATGTAGGTTACGTAGTGCAAAACAGAGTGACGCAACCAAAAATAAAAAAAAATAGAGGAATTGCCGAGGGAATAAGTGTCTTGTTGCTTTTTCAAATGTAAAGGTCTACTCCACGCTGTAACCGCTTACTTTCGCTTACAGACGATTCTGTCTGTGTGTTTCCATCAAAAGTGCGCGAGCTAATGCGTCATAAATTTCTCTTCATACTTCTTTAGGTGTTCCGCCGCCTCTCCAATGTCCATAAAGAGTTTGTCCACTCTCTCCACATCTTCGACTGTGACTTTTTCACGCTTCAGTGTCTTGGCGTTTTGGGCTGCGAGACTGAGTAGTTGAACCGAATATCTGAGGGAACTCTTCGATCCGATTTCAGTGAGTTTTTCTATGGCTTCTTTCTCCATCTTGACCTTTTCCTCTTCGCACCGTAGCTGTAGTATCTCTCGGATGCTCTCTGGGTCGTATTCTTGGGTTGCGATTATCACTGCGCGGTCAACAAGGTCAAGTGGAAAACCCAGAGGGCTTTTCACGTCTGTTCCTCTTATTCGTGCCACTCCTCTATTGGTGGCGAGAATAAGGATGGGCACTAGTTCGCTTTCTATGGCTCGTCCAATGAAACTAAACGCCTCCAAGTCTAACAGGTGAGAATCATCGATGAACAAGACGCCTGGATGAATGAATGCTTTGCCCTCGTCAACCAGTTTTTTCACACTTTCATCAACCATTGTGCGTATTTCAGTGTCAATTTCTTTGGTTTCAGTGGCTCCAAAGAACATCGAGAAGATTCCTCCTCCAGCTCTCCGCTGAGCATTAAGCTCGTCTAAATCCGCCAACGTCAGTGTGTAAACAAACTCCTTCTCCTTCACTATGGGACCATCGGGACGGGGAATCTTTCTTCTCGTGTCAACATCGTATTTCTTGCCCTTTGCACTCTCCAGACTTAATCCGAGATTGGCTACTCTTCCTGTTTCTGCGTCAATTTGGACAACATGCCCCTCTGAGATGTTTTCTTGTATTATCTGTTGAGCTATTGTCTCTCCAGCCTCTATCGTCTTCTCTTCTTTTGTTGTCTTGAGTGTCAATCGGACGCTTTCTGGCACCTTCTGATATGGGTTGTATGGGTGGGGAGCTGTGACAATGTCGACGTTCGCAACCTCACCTTCATAGACCTTGCGCATCTCATGGATTTCAACTCCTATACACTTTCGGATAGCCTCAATCAGTACCTCAGTCTTTTTTCTCTCACTACTATATACCTCGCTTCCGCTCATCTGTATGAACGGAACGTTCACCCCTAATTCCCGTGAAATTGCGACCGCAATTGCTGTTTTTCCAGTGCCCGGTGGACCAGCAAAGATTATGCATTTGCCACTCAGTTTCCCCTCTCTGATCATTCTTACAACTAAACCAGCGGCTTCTCTGGCTTTTTCTTGCCCTACCATGCCATCTTTTATCTTTGCCGCCTTTAAGTTATCGTCAAGACCCAAACCCTTTACGTGCGTGTGAGCGCCAATCCTCTCAAAACGACTAACCTTAGCTGGAACCTCTCTGATTGTAGCCATGAGTAACCCTTCCAACCAGATAGCAGATTTCTATCAACCAAAAGAAAAATATAAATTTTTATCGAAAACGTTTGTTGATTCTCCGTGAAATGGAGTTGACTTCAGGACGATGACTAACGAGTATGTGGATCGCGAAAGCTGTATATTCAGTACCATACGCCATATACTAGGCATAGAAAGGGGTTGAAGCATGAATAACATAAGAGTGGTTTTGTACGGCATTGGTGCGGTGGGCAGCCGCATAGCCAAGTTCCTGCTAGAAAAGAAGGGAATAGAAGTCGTCGGCGCCATTGATGTCGCTAAAGACAAGGTTGGAAGAGACTTAGGTGAAGTGTTGGGCTCTGAGAAACGGCTCGGAGTCGCGGTCTCTGACGATGCAGACGCTGTGCTCTCTAAAGTCAAGGCTGATATGGTGGTTCACGCAACGTCTTCCTTCCTCAAAGACGTTTACCCACAATTAGAAAAGGTCATAACGCACGGAGTAGACGTGGTTTCCACCTGTGAAGAATTATCCTATCCATACGTTACAAGTCCTGAACTCGCAAAAAAACTTGACCAACTCGCAAAAAAACATAAGGTAACTGTTTTGGGAACCGGCATAAATCCAGGCTTCCTCATGGACACACTGGTCATCACTCTGACAGGCGTGTGCCAAAAAGTAAACAAGATCAAAGTGACGAGGCTGATGAACGCGGGCACCCGCAGAGTGCCCTTCCAAAAGAAGATAGGAGCAGGACTTAGAGTTGACGAGTTCAAGGAAAAAATTAGAAGTAAAATTATCACGGGTCATGTGGGGCTTGAACAATCCATAGCCATGATAGCGGACGCTTTAGGCTGGAAACTGGATAAGATAGAGGTTGATACGGTTGAACCTGTAGTAGCCAAGAAGTACGTGGAGAGCGAAGCCATCAAAGTCAAGCCTGGACAAGCAGCTGGTCTGAGGCAGATATCTAGAGGGATAAGGGGAGGAAAAGAAACTATAACACTTGATTTTCAAGCCTACATAGGCGCAGAAGATGAATACGACTCCATCACAATTGAGGGAGAACCCAACATCAATCAAAAGATATCTCCATGCGTCCACGGAGACCTCGGAACAGTAGCCATAATAGTCAACTCCATTCCGAAGGTCATCAACGCTTCACCCGGTTTGGTGACCATGAAGGAACTGCCGATTCCCTCCTCTGCTGTAGAAGACATGAGAAAGTACATCAAGAAATGATTCGGAGTCGAATGCGACATCCTATTATAGTTGTAGGCTTGAGCCTATGAAAGCAGTAGAACTCGATCGAAAAGGTTACATGATCGATGAAGCCGTGGCTATGGACCTTCCACTTCGAGGGGTTGTGCGGAAACTTTACGAAGCAGCTAGCGCAAACGTGAATAAGCCCTTGTGCTTAGCTGCTGCTGAAGGAATTGCAGAAAAGACACAGAGAGGGGACACGGTCTTCATAATAACCGGGTTTCCTGTAGTCTCCAAAAATGTGTGCGAAACAGATGGTCCTCCAGGCGCTGCCGTACTTGCGAAGACGCTGAATAGGGCTGGAATAAAAACTGTAATAGTGACAGATGACTTGTGCGTTGATGTTGTAAAGGCGACTACTCCAAAAATGCCAGTCGTGAAATATCCGGTCGATAAGGAAACAGGCAAAGAGACGACCGAAGAACTCTTCTCAACCCATAACCCTTCAGTTCTTGTATCCGTTGAAAGACCTGGATGGAACGCAAAACAAGAGTACCACACAATGCGTGGTGTAAACATTTCAGGTCTGGTCGGCAAAACAGACTACTTATTCAGTTATGCTGAGAGAATGGGAGTGATGACCATTGCTGTGGGAGATGGCGGAAACGAACTCGGGTGTGGCTCTATAATAGAAACTGTGAGAAAGCATGTATCATATGGCGCCAAGTGTCAATGTCCATGTGGCAAAGGCATCGCTGCAACAACACCCTCAGATGTGCTGGTGATTGGAGGGACATCCAACTGGGGAGCATACGGAATAGCCGCGTGTTTAAGTCTTTTAAAAAACGTAGACCATAGACACGAAGGAAAAAGTGAGTTAAGACTCCTTGGTCGGGTCATAGATGCTGGCGGAGTTGACAGCATGACTAATGAGAGCCAGCCCTTCGTGGATGGAGTGCCAACATCCATAAACAAGCTCGTAGTTGATCTTATATGGTCCATTACTAACGCTTAGTGGGATAATTCTATGGCAAATAGCGTGGGTGTTCATGCAAAAGGAACCCTCTCTCTCCTAAAGGCATTGAAATCTGTGAGAGATAACCCTGACTTCAACAAGGCGGGTGCCTTAGCCATATTCATAGGGGTAGTAAGAGGAGAAACCACCAGCGGTGAAAGAGTCGAAAAATTGGAATTAGAGGCATACGAGGAAAAGGCGAACGAAATTATCGACAGAATCTGTAAAGACCTCGAAAAAGAAAAGGGAATCATAGATGTGCAGATTCATCACTTTCTTGGAAGTTTCGAAGTTGGCGAAGATTTGGTTTACGTTGTTGTTGCTGGTTCTCATAGGCACCACGTTTTTCCAGTTCTGAAGGAGGCGGTGGAACGGTACAAGAGTGATGTACCAATTTTCAAGAAAGAATATGTGACAGATAAAGCGGGAAGAACAAGATCTTATTGGGTCAGTGAACGTGAGGCGATGAAGCGTTAACCCCTCTCTCAGTTAACCTCAAACTTGAGATGAGACACTCCGATGAATTGGCTAAAATCTTCTGCAGCTAACCTAATCTCTGCCATTTCTTCTTTTTCGAGTTCATAGAAAGGTGAAATTGTCACAGTTACACTTTTCTTTGTTTTCTTGTGTCTCCATGTTCCGACTATGTTGTCATCGACTATGACAGTGGAAGCGATGTCTCCAGCTTTGCGGAAAACTTGTTTCATAAACTCTTTTTGTACGATGCGTGTTCTGTCCTTGTGTCCTAGAACGAAAGAGTCGAATTTGGGCAAGAGGTGTACTGGAGTTTTTTCTTCCAAGTCTACTTTCATAAATGATTTGTAATCTTTCTTAGGCATCCAGAATTGTCCTTTAGTACCTTCTATTTTTACTTCTTCAAGTTCTGACGTTACGTTTTCTAGGGTTTTTCTGGCGTCACTTATCATTAGTCCGCTCCAAGACGCAAAGTCTTGAACAGATGCTGGACCATAGCCGTTGAGATATTTTAGAAGAAGTTTTTCTTTTGCCTGTTCCTCGTTTAGTGTATCCAAGTTTAGGTTTGGTAGCCACTTATCTAGTCTGGCAAAACAAGCTTCTGCACCACACGGTTGAGCATGAACAGTAAAGCCTTCATAACATGTCTCTTTAAGCATGCCACCCCAAGCGGAGAACCACTTTTTGTAAGGCATTGCTTCATCTCCCAACAAAGAACGCACTTTGGCAATAAATTCTTCCCGTTTAAGAGGTTTATCTGATAGAGCTTCGATGATTTTTGGATACACCACGCTTTTCCTTTCCTCAATTGGAGGCCAATCTGGCGACTTCATGAAGCGTCCATGATGCTCGAACCACATCCTTCTCAAGGCTTTGTTGTAGATTGGCAGGTCGTTTGACGAAATGACGTGTAATGTTCCTCGCATGCACCAAATTCTTACCAGTGTCTTTGCCTTGTAGAGGGCTTCATCTAACATGCTACGTTCAAATTTCTCCACTCTGTTCCACAGAGAGAGATAAGGTGTTAAAACTGCTTGGGCTTGCAACCCACAAACATCCTTGACAACCTCTTCGATGTCACTTTTTTCAGCTTTACATAGCAAATGATGTTTAAGGAAGTAGAATCTGCTTACTCTTTTTAGCAGCACTTCTTCAGGAACCATGATGCTTGTGTTTCTCCCTTACGTGGGTTCTAGGTTTTGCCTTTAATGGAGACTGAATAGATGTCATCTGAGAGTTTCTTCACTTTAACTACATCGCCTCTCCTTACAATGTCTGGTTTGCCTTTCTAAGGTAATTGTTTAAGCTTTTATACCTAATGGGCTTCCATTAACCTTGTGGGGTCTTCTTGTGAAATGGGTTACTCGTGAACACGTCCATGTGGACCGAGTGGCATGTCCTTGGCTTATCAGAAAGTTTGTCGACCGAAAAGCCGAATTCTTATTCGTTCCTGTTGAGAAAATTGAAGAAACCATAAAGCAAGAAGGGGCAATACCTTTTGATGCGCCCGGAGTCGAGTTAGGACATAAAGGCGACAAATGCAGCTTCGACGCAATAATAGAAAAGTATCACTTAAAAGATGAGACACTACAAGAGTTGGCAAAAATTGTTAGAGCCGCCGACACCGAAAACAAGAGCTTAGCACCAGAAAGCATAGGCTTGGAAGCAATCGCAAGCGGCTCAATGATTATAGTCAAAGACGACTACGAAGCCATTGAAAAAGGCAAATACATCTATGACGCACTCTACGCCTACTGCAAACTCAGAATCCTACGCGAAAAGTACAAGAAAGAATTGGAGAAAATGAATAGAAGACAAAGACATGAATTTTTGAGAGGTAAAATTAAAGAGTAGAATCTTCAGTCAAACCGTAAAATTCAGAAATTCTCTTTCTCATACTACGGATCAAGGTGGGGAATGTTTCTGGGGGATTCAACTTCAAGAAAATCCGTTAACACTTTCTTCCTTCTATTATGTTTAATGGGATTGTTTGCGATTTTCAGCTCAACTATGTCCAAAAATCCTGTTCTTCCACTATTTGCTGAGAACATTGGAACGCCCGAATACTTGATGGGAATCGTTGCAGCGGCTTCAACTATCCCGGGCATCCTTGTCAGTCTTCCGGCTGGTTCCCTTTCGGACATTTTGGGAAGAAGAAAAATTCTAATCTTGTCTAGTGTCATTTTTGCTTCAGCACCCTTTCTTTATCTGTCAGTTGCACTGCCATGGCAATTAATCGCAGTAAGGTTTTATCATGGTTTTGCCACAGCGATTTTTGTTCCAGTAGCAAATGCCGCGATAGCTGAGACGTTTCCTAAACGCCGAGGAGAGAAGATATCAGTTTTTTCTTCAGTGACTGTTGTCGGAAGAAGTATCGCACCCTTTCTCGGCGGATACATCCTCTTCGCTACCAGCTCAAACTATCATGACCTCTATGCGAGCGTTGGAGTGGCTGGAGCTATAGCATTACTTACAGCCATAATTCTACCCAGAAAAGTGACTACGAAAAATGAAGAAGTAGAATTTGAGAAGATGAGCGAAAGCAAAGGGTTTTTGAGCAACTGGAAAGAGGTGGTCAAAAATCGTCAGGTTCTTGTCACCAGCGCCATGGAATCAGCCGTTTACTACACCTTTGGGGCTTTCGAATTCTTTCTAGCTCTATACGCTAAATCAATTGAGTTAGATGAGTTCCTTATTGGAGTCGTCGCAGGTCTCCAACTCGTTATAGTAGTACTCTCTAAACCCTTCTTTGGTAGGATTTCTGATAGAGTTGGCAGAAGAACACCGATAATCATTGGCTCGATAGTTGCGAGTGTACCACTGATTCTTACATCTTTTACAACTAGTTTTTTGGAGTTGATTGTAGTTTCGGTAATGTATGGACTAGGATTTTCGCTTGTTACATCTTCCACAGTAGCCCTAGTTTCAGACTTTGCTAGCAAAGAATCATATGGTACATCCATGGGTTTCTTGAGCACAATCATGGATGTTGGTCAAACTGCTGGGCCAATAATCACTGGATTTATTCTGTCTACCGCTGGCTTTTCTGGCGCCTTTGTAACTCTCGGTGGAATCCTAATTGTATTCAGCGTCTTCTTTCTCATAACAACAAGGATAAAATAAATTGTTAAGTCACATGTTTCTTCGTCTTGTCATGAAAAGATATGCCGAGTTGTTGCAGAAAACTCACAAGTTTTCCCACTTCTCTTGAATCGACATCCTTCCCATTAATTATAAATTCGTGACTTCTTCTTGTCAGTTTTTCAATGTAACAGTCTATGCAATCAGTTATCTTGGGCTGATAGTGAGAACAGTTTTCACAATACCCTGCTTTTCCTTCCCACACATTATTCACCTTAATAACGAGACGACTTTTTCATAATTAGTTAGAAATTCTAGACCCTTTGAAGTTGTTTTATAAATTACTCTAGCGCCTTCTTGAAAGGTTTTGAGAAGTTTTGTTGAAATGAGAAAGGACAAATAACTGTTTAATTGGGCAAAACTCAGATTCGCCCCGTACATAAGTTGAGTCTTTAATGCCCCCTTTTTGGCTATTCTTAGGAGTTCTGCTATTATGTAGAGGCGATCTCTGCGTCTTCTTCCCTTTCCTTCGGCTTCTTTACGCATAAGTGCTCGGCTTAAAATTGTCGGTTCTTGCTGAAAGATTTTTCTATTCCGAATTAAGGATGCGTTACAACATAGCGAAAAGTTACTAAGAGACAATGATGTGACTCTGTTTATAGGTCTAAACTGTAGAGCTCTAATCTACTACTCAAAATATCAAGTACTGCGAGTTTGTTGTTGCCCAACTCTTCCCATTTTTCATCAAGATGTTTCAAGCGCTCGGAAGAAACCATGAGGAAGTTTTCTGTCACAAAATATTTCATGGTATAGTATTGAGGATACTCTTTGTGAAACTTGTTTAAAACATAGGCTTTGCGATTATTTGCAAGAATGAAGTTGATTGCCGAGAAACATTTTACCCTACTTAAAGCAATCTTGATGGCGCTGATCACATCGGTTTCCTCCTTCATTTCGCCCAGAATCATTTCGAAAAATCTTTCAGAGTCACTTCTGTCTCGTGGTCCTGTAAGGTCATAGATTGTGCCGTTGTGACAGAAAAACCATCCACACCTTTGAAGGGGATGCGTGAAACCATAACTGATTGGCATGTTAGGAGATGCTTTTCTCGCGTGAAGAATCAGAAAATCCACATCCGCTTTGTAGTATTCCCTGTATTTGGAATCTTTCCAACACGGAACTGCTCTTTTGTATAACTCCAGTTTCCCGAATTTTCCAACAACGATGCCCCAACCATCCCCATGAACAAGATCAGGTTGCTCTTTACTGATTTCGTGTTCCTCATTTTTGTTTAGGGATATTATTTTGAAGTCGTCGAGTATCTGAGTCATTGGTAGTTTGCCAGCGCAAACGAGCATTCTGCAGGTCATTCGATTACCTTAGCCTTCTCTTACGTTTCTTTTCGAGTTTCTTTTGTACAGAGAAATTCTACTGGTTCATCGCCGATGTTCTTGAATTGATGCTCCTCAAGTGACGGTATGAATATCACGCTTTCAGGTCCTACAACGATCTCTTGGTTTCCTCCGCGAAGTAAAGCCTTGCCTCTCAAGATGAAGACTTCGTGTTCATGGGCATGTTTCTCTAAAGGAGTGTAGCCTTTAACGTCAATTCTGAAAAGTCGGAGTTGCAGGTTTCTTGCTCCCACCCCTTTGTGTAGCAGATACTTAACTGTCACATTGCAAGCTCCTTCCTTGTCAACTGTATACTCTCTCGCTTTTTCAACGTGAGTCACATACAATCTGTTTCATCCCACTCAACCGTTATTCAGTTTATAGATAAAAATTTCCAGATTTTTAGTCGCATTCTTCCGCTTGCTAAGAAATTGAAGATAACAAAGAAAGTATTAAGTGCTTACAACTCGAGACTGTCAAGTGAAATAAAATGAAAGTGGCAATGTATTACAGCCCAAGGGATATCAGAATCGAAAACATGCCCAAACCCAGGATTGGGTCAGACGAGATGTTGGTTGAGATGAAGGCGTGTGGAGTATGTGGCTCTGACCTTATGGATTGGTATCTGAAGAATCGAACTCCTCTTGTTCTTGGTCATGAACCAACCGGAATCATCGTCGAAGCTGGCGAGCAGGTTCAGGGTTTTGAGGTTGGTGACCGTGTTTTTGTTCACCACCATGTTGGGTGTCTCGTGTGCCATTACTGCATCCGTGGAGACTACACCATGTGCGAGGAGTTTGGACGCACCCACATTCAACCCGGAGGCTTCAGTGAATATTTTAGGGTGCCAGCTCCCAACTTGAAAATCGACACGCTAAAAATTCCAGAACATCTCACTTTCGAAGAGGCGACCCTAATTGAGCCAATTGCGTGTTGTATAAGGGCGCTGAGAAAATGCAACGTTCAAACAGAAGACACTGTGGCGGTTATTGGTGCAGGCACCTCTGGAATCATTCATTCTATGCTTTCTAGATGTTTTGGAGCTGGACGGGTTATCGTCAGCGACTTTGTCGATTATAGGTTAGAGGCGGCTGAAGGTTTTGGAGCGGATGTAACAGTGAACCCACAAAAGGAAAGCTTGATAGAAAGGGTGAAAGAAGTTACTGAAGGCAGAGGAGCGGACCTCGTTATTGTCACTGCTCCAAACGTAAAAGCCTTTGCAGATGGAATCAAAGTGTGTCGCAAGGGCGGAACGCTTTGCTTATTTGCTCCAGCACAACCAAGAGAGCAAGCGAAGATGAGTCCTCATAGGCTGTTTTTTTCGGAAATCACCGTGATCCCCTCTTACTCTACATCTCACGTAGAAACAAGAATGGCTTTAGAAATGTTAGGTTCTGGAAGAATACGTATAAGAGAACTCATAACACATACTTTTCCGTTGAGCCGTATCATGGATGCCTTTAAAACAGCAACTGAAAGCAAGGAGTGTTTGAAGGTGGTGGTTGTGAATGAGTGAGAAAATGAAAGCAGCGCTTTTGTATGGAGTCAAGAACCTCAAAGTCGAAAACGTTGATGTGCCAGAAGTCGGAGTGGGAGAGGTTCTGGTGAAGGTTAAGGCGGCAACCACCTGTGGGACCGACCTCAAGATTTACCAGAGAGGATACGTCAGCGCGGTAATTCGGCTCCCTACAATTTTTGGGCATGAGTGGGCTGGAGATGTAGTTGAGGTTGGCAAGGGAATCTCTTGGCCCCAAAAAGGTATGAGGGTCAGGGCTGGAAACAGTGCGCCGTGCCTTCGATGCGTGATGTGTCAAAAAGGATTGTACAACCTGTGTGAAGATATGTTGTGGCTGTGGGGAGCCTACGCCGAGTACGTCAAGGTTCCGGCACGCATGGTTACGATCAACATGCAGGAAATTCCTTCGCACCTAACCTACGAGGAGGCAGCCATAACAGAACCACTCGCCTGCGTCCTTCATGGAATCGAGAAAACCCACATAACGTTAGGAGACACTGTGGCGATCATAGGGGCAGGACCAATCAGTCTACTTCATTTACAGTTGGCAAAAAGGATGGGCGCAGAAAGGGTTGTCATGAGTGATCTTGTTGATGAACGGTTGCGGGTCGCCGAGGAGCTTGGCGCGGACAAGACAATAAATGCCAAAAGTGAAGACCCTGTGAAAGGAGTGGTGGAATTCACTAATGGTTATGGAGCAGACGTGGTTATCGAGGCGATTGGGTTGCCAGCCACGTGGGAGCAAGCGTTGAAAATGGTTAGAAAGGGTGGGACGGTTCTGGAGTTTGGTGGGTGTCCTCCTGGAACCGAGATAAAGGTAAGTACGGAATTGCTTCATTATGGGCAGGTGACGGTTTTTGGTGCTTTTCACGCAATCCCTTTGCATTTTAGGAGGGCTCTTGGTCTCATAGCGTCTGGAGCAGTAAGTGTAAAGCCTTTGATAACTCGGAGAGTGGGACTTGAAGAGATAAAGGATGCTTTTGAGACATTAACCACCTCAAAGAGTGACCTTAAGGTTGCGGTACTTCCTGACTCGCCTCATTAGAGTGGTCTCACACGCACGCCTTCTACTCTAGGTCTGCTATATGATCCTGTTAGGCTCGGAACTGAATGAAAGAGATTTGGGCAAAGGTTGCGATGATTATGGATGAGATAACGCTGGATATTAAAGCTAGACAAGGAAGATCTCTTCAACTCTAAATCAACTATAAGACGTAGATTGGTCTAAATTTTTAAAACTGTCTTGATGTACTCTGCTATCGCTCTACTTCTCGTTGGGTTCAGTGATATTGTCTCTCCTCCTTTGTGGGTCAGTATGTAGCCTTCGTATAGAAGTTCTTTCACTATTCTTCTTATCCTCTTTCCATTATTTTTAACTACGTGTGAAAGCTTGTTGACAAGCGTATCCAGAGGAAAATAGTGAGTGCCCCATCTTCCGTGTCTTTCAAGCCAATCTAGGATCAAGCCTCTAAGCTCGGAGTTCGCATAATCGCGTCTCATAAGAGTACACTTTTAATACCTTCAGATAGTTAAGTATTTATACTTTTAATCGCAAGCATATTTTGATGAAAATGGCTGAGGAAAGTTACGACTCGCTTGTGATTAGAGCTCTAGGCAATTCGCCCAAGCTCAGGATTCTGGACTACTTGCTAGACTACAAGTTGAACGATTTTACCAAGAAAGAGATCGTGGAAGCTTTGGGAATGAGCAAGCTCACATTCTACAAATACTTCAAGGATTTGGAGGAGCTCGGTTTGGTTACAGCAACAAGGAAAATCGGACGGGCAACACTGTATAGAGTTAACTTAGACAATCCAATGGTCAAAATGCTTATCGAGTACGAGACAAGGCTCTCTCTCCAGATAGCTGAACAGGAAGCAGAAAAGATGAGGAAACCAATAGCGGTAAGATAACTCCCCCCTTCTCTATAACAGTGAAAATGTTTCGCAAGTGAATTAGATGATTGTGTTCACGGATCATGATAGGGAAAAGATACGAAAAGAGATGAAGAAGTTTGGCGTAACCGAGAAGACGATAAAGCAAATCGTGAAGAAACCTGACGAGATGCTTTATGACGCCTTGAGGAACAGGTTTGTAGCCGTAAGCTGGAGTCATAATCTTGCAGTGATCCATGAAAAGACAAACCACAATCTTATTGTGATAAATATATAGCACCGAGCTTAGAGACGTAGTGAACAGGAGAAGAAGGACTGGAAGATGGATACAGTCTTAAAGTATGATCCTAAGGCGGACATCCTAACCATGAAGGTCAAAGAGGGCGTCATAAGGGATGAGAGGCTTCTCGACAGCGACGTGGTTTTAGGCTTTGACGAAAAAGGAGAACTAGTAGCCCTAGAGGTGTGGGACGCCTCAAAAAGGGGACTATTGAAAACGCTTAAAGACCTAGCAAACGAGAAAAGAGAAATCGTCGAAGCCCTACTAAAGAAAAGATCATAGAATCTAGGAGAACAGTTGATAAGGTTTTATTGTGGGATGGAGAAGGCTGTGTTTAGGTCGAGTGAGCATCCGAGTAAGATGTTTGGGATGGAGATGAGTTTGGAGCTTGAAGAGAACGGATGCAAAATGACAATGAAACTAAAATAAGTTTGGTTGGTTTTTCTCTTTTTTTTCTTTTTTTCATTAGGTATGCGCAAACTTCTTCGGAATCTGAATAATTATTTTTATTGATTCATATTTTTGTTTCATAAAAATTAAATTGCTAAACAAACAACCTTAATGCGGGTGGGAAGATTGAACAGGAAAGTTTTGCTTTTGGCAATACTGTTGTTAATCGCATGTCTAATCCCAATGAACGTGACTAAAGCTGACAGTGGCATAACTCATGCCGTTTTAATTCATGGATACAACGCAGACAAATCTGTAATGAGTCACATTTCAGATATGCTTCTTAAATGGGGATGGACCGTTGACAATCTTGAATACTATGGAACCATTCAAGACTGGCCAAGTGGCAGCCACGAAAACAACAAAGATACCTCTATCAAAACTTTGGCACATGATGTAGCTGCGATGGTTAATGCGAAATACGACAAGTATGGAGGCGAACCCATAACAATCATTGCCCACAGTATGGGCGGACTCATTACACGAGCCATGCTTCAATATGAAACATGGGTTCGAACACCCGTGGAAAGCGTTCTGATGCTTGGAACACCAAATGATGGAAGTCCATGGGCAAAATTGGCCAAATACACGGGCATAGACAGAACGGTGGAAACTGATGAAATGTCATCTGGAAGTGATTTCTTGAAGAGCCTTCAGAAGAAGCCTGGGTCAAGTAGCATACGATGGGGAACTGTTGCTGGAACTGATCACCCTTGGTACTCTTTCGTGGTCTTCGGATGGGATGATAATGATGGTGTTGTTTCTGTCAATAGCGTTGAGTCTATTAATCCTGATCAACATTGGCGTGTTGACACTGATCACAATGGGTTGGTTGGGAATGATGAGGTGTTGAAGATGATAAATCAGTTTTGCACCACGAGAAGAATCCCTCGTGCCTTCCCAGTTTCTGAAATTGATCTTTCTGTCTATCCGACGTCACCGAGTGTGGACCAGATACTCTGTGTGACTACGAGTGTGCAGGACATTGAGACTCTGACAGAGGGCAGGACAGTGGACTTCTACGTTAATGGAGCTTTGATTGGCAACAGACTATTAGACAATTCTGGTGTTGCTACGATTAAGTATATTCCTGAGACAGCAGGGCTATACAACTTTACTGCTTTTCTTTTGAATGGAACACGTCTTTACTATGGGGAGGTTGCTGTACAAGTAGGTCAACCAAGAATAGATTATACGCCATATATTCTAGTGTCTGCGGTAATTGTGGCTTTTGTACTAATCGCAGTATTCATCGTAACTCAAAGAACCGTGAGAACTTCTAAGGCAATCCCGTAACAAAAGATATTTGAAAAAGGTTATCAAGTGATATCATAGCAGAGTCATCAACAGAAGCTAAAACAGCGTCTATTCTAAATTTAGAAAACTAGAATTGCTGCTCCATCCATCAGTTGAAAATGAAAACCAAAATTTTCCATAGGCGTTATTATATAAAGAGGCTATACATCCAAGTTATTAACATTAACACAATTTTTGTTGCACATTCTTTTGCTTATTTCAATCACAAAACCTTCCACAGAACTAAAGTCCGCATATCTAACACAAAAACCAACAACCACAATATAGCCCCCCAACAACCAACAAACCAATAATGCGAACCTTAAGCAACATCTATTTCAAAATCATTCTTATCAAGAGAGAGTATCTATTGTTTGGCTTGAGAGATCAGGAATTTGGATGCCTTCTTGCGGGCTTCTCTATCAAAGACAATCTCTTTCGTTAGTTTAGCCAATTCTTCCTCGGGCTTCTCAGGCAAGGGCTGAACGATAATCTTGTCACCAAACGGAACAACAGCCACCTTCTGCCCAACCCTTAAAGGAACAACCTTCCTAACAGAACGAGTAATAGTAATACGATACCTATCAGCAACCTCAACAACTTCCAAACGAATCCCTTCACCTAAAAAGTTATAACGTGACACAATATAAACATTTTGTGCCACAAAGGAGACATCCAAAACTTGTACTTAGTTGAAACCGAGTTTCTCTTCGGATTGAGAAAAGACGACAAGTGGCACAATCATGTCGTCAAAATCTTAGACCTACTCAAGAACGGAAAAATCGACACCTTGAATTCTTGTACGTCCGCCTTCCTCGAAGTAGGAACTGTTCTACAAACTCACAACATACAACCCGAACAAATCGAAGAGGTTCTCTTCCTGATCAAGCAAAAACTATCCGAAGCCCACATAGAAGAAATCGAACTAAACTCAGACGACATAATAAGACTCTACGAGCTCCTAAGAAAATACGACATCGAGTTCTTCGATGCCATGCAGGCTGCAGTAGCCCTCGGCAAAACCGCCACACTCGTGACCAACGACAAAATCTTCGCCAAAATCGGACTAAAAACCATCTCCTTCACGGAACTAATAAGGAAAGCAACTCACAACACAACCCCCTAACAACCAACAAACCAACCATCTCCATAAACCACACAAACACCACATCAAAAACAAGCCCCAAACAACCCTAAATCAACCCTCTCTCCCCCTCCCCTCTATAGAGAGGTCTAGACAGACAGACAGACACACCCATACAATCCTCCCCTAGACCCAGGTATACCCGTCTGTCTCTCTCCCCTCCCCCCTCTATACTAGAGGTCTCACACACACGCACACACAACCAACCTCCATACCATAGCTAATTCTCCCCGCTTTATATTCACAGTATGAATAAACGTATCACTACCCAGATTCTGTTTCTCGATTCGCTACGTTTATCTATAAAAACCCCACCAATAATAATCGTAAAGCAGAGGAGAGAACCATGACAAAAAAACCGACGAAGGACGAAGCCTTCGAAGCCCTCGACTTCATCATAAACGTCCTCAAAGAACACGAGAAAGACCTCGACCGATTAGTTGCAGAACTAAGCAAAACCACAGAGAGACTAGGCGGAACCGGAGAACTATCAGAAAAAGTCACAAAGGTTGAAGAAAGACTTTCAACCATCCAATCTGAAATCTCAAACCTCATCAACTACATCTCTTCCCCACGAGAGGCACCCACTTATTCTCAAGGACCACCAGTCATCGTTAGATGCAAAAAATGGGAAGACTTCAAAACTCTATCAACAAACGCAGACACGGTTTCCTTCCTATTCAAAGAAACAGAAAGAACCTTCCAGATCGACGCCCTAAAAGAAGGCAAGGTCCTAACCTACAGCGGAGAATTCCCCCAAGACTCAAAGTTGTTCAAAACTTGGATCTCAAAAGAATTAAAGATCCCAGAGGAGAAAATTCTAGAGGGGGTCTTGGCGATAGGATAGACCCTTCTCTTTTCTTTCTTCGTTTGATTGTTTGTTGACGAACTGTTTGAGGTCGGGTTTATCAATAAGTTTTTATAAGGGATGCTGTATAGTGAGTATTGAGTCTTGCGATGCACTATGATCGGGGTGGAGGTTGAGAGTCCCTGCTTGGGATGAGTGGGTGTGATGCGTGTGGCTGTTCGTTTTATTGTGTTTCGTCTCCTCCTTTCTCTTTGATGAATGCCATGCGTGGAAGGCCAACAGACGATGATGCCCCGGTTTGGTGCGGTCTGTGAGGTTTGGGTATTTCGTTTTTGAAATATTGGTTTTTTGGGAGCACGGTTTTTTAGGGTTTGTTTCTTTAGCAATGTTATAGATGAATGTTATAGAATAGCTTGTAGGTTGTTGGTAGATGTTTAGGGAGGATTTGGTGGGGGGTTTGGCTGGGGATAGGAAGCGTCGGGATAGGTTGTATATTATGGCTGAGGTTTTGGAGATTGCTAGGAATGGTTGTTTGAAGACTCAGATTATGTATAGGGCAAATTTGAGTTTTGCTCAGTTGAATGATTATTTAGGTTTTCTTTTGGAGGTGGGACTTTTGAAGGAATCCAGTGAGAATAGGAAGGATGTTTATAGGACGACTCCTAAGGGTGTTAGGTTTTTGCAGAGTTATTATAAGATTAGAGATTTGTTGCGTGGGAAGGGTGAAAAGAGTAGTCTGGAGAATTTTGGGGCGTTGTGTTTGGGGAACAATCGTGGTAGAATATGATAATCGTTTAGTTTTGTTAAGAGTTTGATGTTTTTGTGTGTGCGTGTGTGAGGCTACCTATATAGAGGGGGGAAGGGTTGTTGGGGCGTTACGGTAGAAAACGTTTACTATTACTTGATCGTTGGGTTGTGATTTTTGGTTTATGGCTCACAAAAGACAATGCTACGTTAACTAAACATCAGTTTCCTCTTTCCACTCTTCAACAATTAACTTCTTATCCCCAACCCTAAAACTAACCTTAACAAAAACCGCTGGGTTAGATTCACTCGCCCTAAACGGAAACATACTGTCCTCAGCCAAATCCACAGGAATATACAACAGAAACTTGCCATCCTTTCTTCGGAACAATCTCCCTTTCGCTTCACTAACCATATCAAACCGCCCAACAGGATTATTCAGAAATAAACAACCTAATATATAAAAATATTCTTACTCACACAAACTCTTTGAATCAATCAAGAACACCTCTAACTAGCCAACATCAATAATGTTTGACAAATGCCAACTTTGATAAAAACTGAACCATAACTAGCTCACAGATGATACTGAGAAGGAAAACCACTATCAGCTAAACATCTGAAGACATGTTAATTCAATGTATATCTTGCTATCACATGATTAAAATATAGAAGAATTTTCTAAAGTAATCCCTCAGAAATCTTTTATTCCAAAACAACCATACTCAGCAACCTCTGAGGAACCCAATCTTTGACAGAAAAAATCGACAAAATCCTAACACTACTCGAAGACGGAGAATGGCACCGAATAACAGAAATCACCCAAGAAACAAAACTCAACCAAACAAAAATTCAACTAATCACAAACTTCCTGACAAAATATAACATTATAGAACTAAACGAAACAGAGCAAAAAGCAAAACTGACGCTACCAACACACAAATTCATCAAAAAAACCAAAAAACCCAATAACAAACAAAAACCATAGAGAAAAGCTACTTCAAGTGCAACTCCTTACAAACCCTCTCGTGATCAACATCACGCCTCATGAAGACGCTCACCCGAGAATTGCCTATTGGTATCAACAGCACCTTCACGTCCTTCCCCTCAACAACAACAGAATAGACCTCACCGAGCCCAAACACCTCAGAAACATTTTCCCCAGACTCCAAAGCAGCAGAAGACAAAACTGCATAGTCAATAATCTTACTAGGATCCCTTATGTCAATTGAAGCAGACTTTGCGTCCCTCAAGATATACCCAATGATCCCTTCATCACTCTTAATCCTGTCCAAACCCAAACGCAAACTCTCGACCATCTCATAAGACCGGCTTTTCTCCGGCATGGACCTCACCTCAGGGCTCCACAGGCTTAATCCTGATCAACTCTCCCTGTTTCACCTCTAGTTCTCGCGCAACCTTCTCTGGCATTCTTATTAGACCCTTTCCTTTAGATTGAGAGTCACTAATCACCTTCACCTTACACCGAATGACCTTACCACCAAAGGCCTCAACCTCAACCTCACCAACACTCTTCCCTTTGAAATCCTTCGACCAACGCCTCAAAACCTCCTCATCCACCTGTACAGCGTCCCCAACAAAGAAACCACTTATGCTCTCGACGATGAGCTGTTGTGAAGGAGCCATTTTGGGAGGGGTAGGGACAACGGTCTTAAGAAGTTTCAGAACCGTGGGAATAATCACGTTTGCAATTGAACGTATATGAGACATATCAGCATTCTTGGACGCGGCTATAACCAGATACATGTCGTTAACACTGGAAATGTGGACCTTACCTTTACTCCCATTAACAATCATAGTGTTTAGACCTCCAATCGTAGTCGCCTTATCCATCAAACCTTGGAAAAAACCCAGTGTCTTCTCCACAGGAACATCAATCGAATGCTCATCCCCAGCAATAACGATACCTTCCTTGGTAAAAATGAAAGAGCAAGTGATGTCAGGACAGATATTCCTTACTTCAGTTAGAGTGTTCCTTAACGCAACCGCATAAGTATCCTTGTCCATTCTGTCACTTCCTTAGAAACTAGGAGATCTTGAGCAAGATTTTTTCTGGAACGCCGTCACTTTCCAAGACTAGATACTTGACCCCTTCAGTTTCTCCGATTTGATCTACCCACTTTAACGCTTCGCGAACTTTTTGTAGACTCAGAAGTCTTTCCTGCTGGCTTCGGACAACCTCTTCAATAGCTGTTAGTTCATGGAAAGGGTTCGCATCCAAGACTACATTTAAGGTGCCTACAGATATTTCCCCTAGATTTTCACCGGAAGCCTTTTTTCCTGCCAGCTTAAAGACCACTTCTCGAATCTTTTTGGACCTCTCTGCTAATGTGCGAATGTCGTCAAGGCGACGCAGGTACTCGCCTAACAGGCTCTTAGTCTCTGCAATTTCGTCATCTATTGCCTTTGATATATCGACTGCAGAATCGAATTCTTTGAGCTCAACAACCATATCTACACCTCCAAAGATAACGGAAGAGGGTTAAGTTTTCCCTACCCCTACTCCCACTGTGGACGATTTAGGATTCGTCTTGGCCGCCAGTAAAGTTGTCTGTAAACTCATAGCCGCCTTGAGTTACAACTGCAATGTCGTAACTAGTTCCATTTGAGTAAGCATAGGTGAACGTGATGGTAAGGGCACTGTCTGTTGTCTTGAATGGATAGGGTAGACCAGCTGCTGGAGCAGTTACGTTTGCATCCGGCACTTTTACATGATTTACCTCGATGCGATTTATGGTCACATCTTTCGTTCCAGTGTTTTCTACAGTAATCGTAATAGTTCCAGGAGTACCCCATGTCCAAGTTATTGTTTTGATTTCTAGTTTTTCGTAGCCCATGAATGTAAATGTCAGTGCTCCCATCCATGCGGCTACTGCAATTGAAACTGCGACCGTTACCGCAATCAAGATGATCGCTGCGACCACTGGACTTAACGCCTTCCTACTTTTTAGAAGTTTTCTCATTTTGTTTTTTATCCCTCCTTTTAGGGTTCACTAAGAGAATAGGAGAATATTAAGATTTAAATCTTACGACTTAAGACAACATATTGAGAAAAACTAAATCTGCATCGTTATCCTTCTACTTCTCCCGTTCACTTGGACTTCTTAATCAACGACTCAACACGGTCAAAGAACGCCAGTAGAAGCTTCGCTGTCTCTTCACCAAACTCCGTTTTTATATAATGTTTCTTCAAGGGGTCAATGGGCACACTCTTAGCTAACCCGAGATCCTCTATCTCCATCATCCTCGCCCTAAAAGTTCCATCACTTAAGGTAAGGTCAAGACCCTTCATGAAACCCTTAGCTTCTTTCCACCGTCCCTTATCCAAATGCAATAGAAATATGCAATCAATGGCGTGATCTTTTTCAAGCATTGACTTGATCGCTGAGAGCCTTTTCTCAGTAAGAATGTGTTTGATTTCTTCCTCCTTCTCCGCAACCATTTAACATCCCAACTTATTTTTATGTATACTTTACATTTTAAAAATTTAACCTATATTACGATTCTTGACATAACTCTTACTTCACAAGATTCCGAGAATCTTGCACACCTATTCTTTCTTCCGATGGTTTATGAAGCGAAAATTTGAAGGTGTGATCATTGAAGAATAGTATGCTTTCGTAAGACACAATATTTAATACCCACATACCCCGAAATATTGAATAGGAGAACTCCAATGCGACAGAGCAAGCGATTCAACGAAAAATTACTGGTGCTCACGCAACTGTGGATCCGTAAAATCACGAAAAAACATTGGAAACCGCTTCTTTTTTTATTGATTATGACTTTTAGTCCACTTGCGTTTGCAAACGGTCTGTTCTTTTCCACTGTGAGGGCAACTTACATTGAAGGCACGATTACGCAAGACACTATTTGGACACTAACAGACAGCCCATTTGTAGTGTCTAAAAACATAACAGTTTCTCCAAGTGTCACGTTAACTATAGAGCCTGGAGTTGAAGTACGGTTTGGAGGAGAATTTTCGCTTATTGTGATGGGAAGTCTTTCCGCAAGAGGCGCAGAAAATAGTACGATAACATTCACCTCAAATAAGGATGAACCCGAAGCAGGAGATTGGGATACAATCAAGTTTAACGGAACTGAACCATCCACGTTAGCGTACTGTGTTGTGCTATATGCAAAAAACGCAATAACCATCGAAAACAGCAATGTGAAAATCGAAGAGTGCAAAATAAGCACCAGTTCTAAAAATGGAATCATCATAGTGAACAGCACAGCAGAAGTAAGAAACAATGAAATAGCCAATAACTTGGAGAGCGGTATCGACATAACTGGTAACAATCAAGTTGCCATACAAAACAACACTATAAGATCAAATGCGGATGGCATACTTCTAACTGGAAACTTTACGACAGGAGTAAGTATAACAGAAAACATTGTAATGTCTAACACCCAAAATGGAATACAACTCAACGCAGATAACTGCAGTAACATTGTTATTCTCAACAACATTCTTTCAGCAAATAACAAAGGATTTTATGTTTCAGGTCTAGCAAACACTCACATCACTAATAACTCCATCTCATACAACACTGTCGGGTTTTTTTACGAGCAGGCACAAGACCACGAGGCTCACTGGAATGATATTTATGGCAACGACTACGGCATGGACGTCTCATCCAACACTACAGTTAACGCAGAATATAACTACTGGGGCCACGAAAGCGGACCCTACCACATATCGTTGAACCCAGCTGGAAAAGGCGATCCCGTGGGTGGCAATGGAGCGAATCTAGATTTTATTTTCTTTTTAACCGCTCCAATTGGTTACATTAATGAACGCCCAACAGCAAGACTTTTGACAGATAAGAAAGTGGTCTCGCCAAATCAAATCGTTACGTTTATCGCTACCACCTCAGACGATGACAGACGTGTTGACCAATACTTTTTCGAGTTTGGAGACGGACAAAATAGTGATTGGACGACACTCTCAATTTTCGTTCATAAATATTCAACGGGAACTTACTATGCAACCCTCAAAGTTATGGATGATTTCGGCGTCACCAGCGATAACATAGCAACCGCAAGAATAAACTGCCAAGAAATCACACCATTAGACGTCTCAGTCACTCCAAACAGTTTTGTCACGGGTTCTGGAGAGCAAGTTTCAATCACAGTTCACGCAACAAGCGGAGCCTTCCCAGTAGAAAATGCAAAAATCACCTTATTCTCGATTATGGGAGGAAACTTCACGCCTTCATCTGGTTTAACAAACTCAACCGGCTATCTCACTGCAACGTTTTCTGCACCAAACGTTACTCAAATAACTAACGTACGAATAACAGCAACGGCTTCGAAGACCGACTATGCAGATGGTTCCGACTACAAATACCTGATGATTTTACCGTTGCTTCTGGTTCGAGTCACTGCCGACCCTGACAGAATAAAGACCGAAACAACATCATATGTGACGGTTTACGTAACAGACAGTGGAGCGCCAGTTTCAGATGCTGTAATCAACATGTCATTAGATGGAGGAGGAAACCTATCCCCCGTAAATGGAACCACTGACGAAAACGGTGAATGTGCATTTACCTTTACACCCCCCCAATTAACAACGCCGATTAACATCACGATTATAGCAAGGGCAACAAAAACGGGTTATGCAGATAGCACGAACCAAACAACCATAGCTGTGGACTTGGGAACACTAAACGTTCAAGTTACTGCCAACCCTGCCATAGTTGAACCCAAAGCAACATCAACCGTAACCGTTCACGTAACATACAACGCAAAACCTGTTGCAAACGCTACTCTTACAGTGTCATCAGAACCAAGCGGAACCCTTTCGGCTACTAACGGAACAACCGATGAAAACGGTTATTGCACCTTTGCTTTCACTGCACCTCAAACAACAACACAACTTAACATCACCATCACTGCCATTGCGACAAAAATCGGATACATAGATGGACAAGACCAAAGAAAAATTACAGTGATCCCCGTTGCTCCTTCTGGTTTGCCCCTGACAACAATACTCTTGATAGTCACTGGGATAGCATGTGCATGTGTGATCGCTATTGTGTTGGTCTTGATTAGATTGAGGATTCTTGTCATAAGCTGGAAAGAGGTCTAAGTTACAAATGCTTGCAAGTTTGAAAACACTGAAAACAAAACTAAAGAAAATAAAAAATCTAAAAATCTCAATGAATTTTGCGAAGCGTAAGCTGAAACCCATACCCCCGGCACCTCCAAAACCTTTACCAAAGGGTTACAAAGTCATTGAAAGATACCCTCTTTACGAACCCTTTGTGCACGTTGCCATCACTCAAAGCCCCAAAACCGGCGAGTTTAAGTACGTTCTAGATGAACTTCAACTAGACATCCTAGAACGGAATATATATAATCGAATTTTAGAGATACTCCTCGCTGAAATCCGGTCTCCAAAGGAAGAGATCGAAGATCCGAGGGCATTCTTTGACAGAGAAGCAAAGAAAATTGTTAGTAAATACCGCATCAGCCTGGGATGGTTGCCCGATGTATCCTGGTCCAAAATTCTTTACCACGCAGAACGGGATTTGGTTGGCTTTGGACACATTGATCCATTAATGCGTGACCCAAACATCGAAGACATTTCTTGTGACGGAGTTAAAAAACCAGTCTATGTTTGGCATAGAAAATACGAAAACCTCGAATCAAACTTGACCTTTCAAGAAGACCAAGAACTAGACGACGCGGTAGTCAAACTGGTTCATATGGCGGGAAAACACGTTAGCTCAGCCTTCCCCATTGTTGATGCCTCTCTGCCAGGCAAACACAGACTTGCCGTCTGCTACAGACGCGAGGTTACACCCTTCGGAACAGCCTTTACCATAAGAAAGTTCCGAGAAGACCCATACTCTATAATCGACTTGATTAACCTAGGAACTCTCTCAGAAGAGATGGCGGCATACTTTTGGATGTGTTTAGAGAACCGTGCTTCTGTGATGGTGCTTGGCGGCACTGCCGCAGGAAAAACCACAGCTCTAAACGCTCTTGCCTGTTTAATTAAGCCTGGAAGTAAGCTTGTTACAATTGAGGAAACAGCGGAACTCAATCTTCCCCATGAAAACTGGGTATCTCTCATCGCTAGGAGAAGTTATGGACTCGGAGAAAATCAAAGCGGTGAGGTAACACTTTTCGACTTGGTAAAAACTTCAATGAGGCATCGCCCAGACGTTTTGATAGTGGGAGAAATTCGTGGAAACGAGGCATACGTTTTGTTCCAAGCCTTAGCGACAGGCCATGGTGGCATGTGCACGATGCACGCAGAGGGCATTGATTCCGCTGTAAAGCGTCTAACGTCTAAACCAATGGATATAGCGCCCACATACATACCCCTTATGAACATTGTCGCAACGGTTCGAAGAGTGCATCTGCCAGAAGCAGGTGAAATGAAAGCTTATAGACGCATAGTCTCGGTAGATGAAATCACTAATTATGAAGACTACAGAAACATATTCACATGGAAACCAGCAAAAGACGTCTACGGTTCCTCACTAAAAAACGGAAAAATGCTCTCAGTAATGTCTGAACAACGAGGTTACAGTGAAAAAGAACTATTTGAGGAAATAGAGCGTCGAAAAAACTTGTTGAGTTGGATGAGAGAGCGCAACATAAGAAGTTACAAAGATGTTGCGGCAATCATAACCGAGTACTATTCAAAACCGAAAGAATTTTTTGAGGGAGAAGTAGAGATCGTTGCCGTTCCTCAGCATTCTTGAAGGTTGGTCTTACCGTATTTTTGGACGCTTTTCGCCCAAATTCCTAGCCAATGTCTTTGAGTTCAAAGACTACTTAGAGAAAGCCAGAATCAAAATTTATCCAGAAACTTACGTTTCCCTAATGTTTTTTGCTGCTCTCTTAACATTTCCGGTCACACTCGGTTCAATTGTGCTTTTGTATTTCTTCAGGTTTCTCCCACTAATCTTTCTCGTGCCCACGCCGGTTTACGTGATGATAGGATTTATTGCGTGGCCTATGTCAATGGCAGGTGAAAGATCTAGCACCTTAGAAAGAGAGATGCCTTTTGCGGCAACGTATGTAACTGTCATGGCAACTGGTGGCATACCGCCTTACGTGAGCTTCAAAAGACTTTCAGAAGTTGATTTGATGCCTGCAATGCAGAAAGAAGCAAAGGACATAATAAGAGATGTAGAGATTTTTGGAGTTGATCCCTTAACCGCCTTGGACAACTCTGCAAAGAAAAACCCCCTCGACATCTTTAGAGATTTTGTTTCAGGCTACGCTTCAACTGTAGTTATCGGTGGTGATGTAAACCATTTCCTTGAAACTAAGTCCCAAGACATCTTTAGAACACGGTCTGCTAGAGTAAAAATTGCTGCTGAACGTCTTGGAATGCTCTTGGAGTCCTTTATTATTATAATGGTTCTGATGTCTCTCTGCTTTTATATTCTGTTCAGTGTCGAAACCATATACAGCGTTGGTATCTCCCTCTACTCTGGCATGATAATGTACACTTACGTTTTCACTCCCTTACTTTCAATAGTCTTCCTATATCTTGCTCATGGCATGCAACCAAAAACCCCGATTACTGACTGGAGACCTTACAAAGTCTTTGCCATTTCAAGTCTGATAAGTGTCTTGGTTATTTGCCTTCTTTCTGGTTTCTTTGGAATAATACACATACCGTTACTTGATTCCTTAAAAAGTATTGTGGACTTGCCCACAGCAGTGGCAATATCGTTGTTTATATCTACTGCACCTCCAGCCCTTATTCAAGGCAAAATCTCTAGACGAAGATTAGGCATTGAGCGTGGAATAGCCAGTTTTCTCCGAGATTTAACAGAAGTTAGGAAGACGGGTTTGGCTCCAGAAAAGTGCATCGAAAGCCTTTCAAAGCGTGACTACGGTGAATTCAGCAAAGAATTGGGAAAAATGACCACGCAACTTTCGTGGGGTCTCCCCGTTAGGAAGGCTCTCATGGATTTTGTGAAGAGAACCAAGAGCTGGTTGTCTCAGATCGTGATGTTCCTTTTAGTTGAGGCTATTGACGTTGGTGGTGGAACAATCGCTATGATTGAGGCACTTGCAAGATTTAACTCCATGACTCAAGAAGTGGAGAAAGAGAAGAAAATGAGTGTGCGTCCTTACATTTTTGTTCCTTACTTCGCTGCAGTCTTGTTGGTGGCGACAACACTCATGACTCTTCTCTTCACTTCAAAGACGCTTATGTTAGGAGAAACGATAAAGATTGACTTATCCTTCATCACTACAATCTTCACGATCTCAGTGATTGTTCACTGCTATCTGATCGGTTTAGTAGCGGGCAAAATCAGCGAAGAGTCTATTTCTGCTGGTTTCAAGCATTCATCGCTGCTCGTCATTTTGGCTATTGTTGCAGCAAAAATTGTTCCAATGATGATGAATACCTGAAAACTTTCCTTTTTCTGCTTAATGTACACTGCTTTGACATGGTTATCTTACATTCTGGAACATTGAAGCCTGGGATGCGAGTGTTAGTGAGGTTGATTTAGTGTATCATCAGACAGAATACTTAATATATACGTTTGATATGAATTATGTATGTAGGAAGAACGCAGATGCTAGTTAGAAGGATTTCCAGAGTGATCCTCAACAAAAGAGCAGAGAGTTATGTAATCTCTGCAGTCATATTGGCTGGTGTGGCTATTGCCATGGGCTTTGCCGTGCTTGCTTGGGCACAGTCAAGGTCCTCTGATTATGGAAGCCAACTCAGCGAAACGATGAACGCTGAAACAGCGAAGCTGAAAGAGAGACTGGCAGTGGAATACATTGTTTATGATGAAAGTACTCATAAAGTTTGGATTTACCTGCTCAACTGGGGTACCATAGACGACGTTGGGGTACAGACTGTACATATTAGAAAGGACACATGGCATCTTACAACCTCAACTTTTACCTTAAGTTTTTTTAATGGTACTTTAATCCCGGACGAGGACTTGGATATTGGGGAGGAAGGATACATTCTTATTTCATCCATCGATCTAGATGATGGTGGTTATTACTACGTCAGGGTTGTGACTGTTAGGGGGGCTGTGTTTGACTCGACTTTCGTGGCTTAGGAGATTTTTTAGAGATTCAAAGGGAATTTCTACGGCCATTGGAACCATACTTCTTGTACTCGCAATGTTTGTTATATCTTCCAACGTTTTTCTCTTCACTATTTCCCAGAACACGCTGTACAGCCAAGCGGTGAGAGAAAGCCATGAAACAGATGCTGATCGTTTCAATGAAAAAATTGTTGCTTTAAATGGAAACTATACTGTTGATGGAAATGAAGTTACGGTTGAGGCTGATCTTACGAATGCTGGCGGTGTGGCGGCTCAAATAATAAACCTATGGGTTTTCGACACCACAATCCAAGAATACAACTACACAGTTATGTCGCTAAATCTAGGGGCAGGAGAAAGCAGAATGGTGTCGGTGGTCGTAACGATAGTAGGAGCCCATCAGGATCACACGTTCAGTTCGTGGTTTGTGACAGCAAGGGGGAACACGGTGGCAATTGAGGAAGCGCGAATCGAAGGGGTAATAGTAGCAGAAGTGGCCCAAGGAATCGGTCTTATGGCGTTGGACTTCATGACATTCAGGTATTTCCTTTATAATGGCTCCAATAAACTTGCAAACTATCCGGCTGGTGTACATAGCTACAATGTGCCTAGAACACCGGAGATAGCCTTCGGCATCACCTTGACCAATTATGACCCACTGAAACGAACAATCCAGCTCAACCAATATGCGCAGGTGTGGTTATATTTCCCAAAAGCACCGGGGCAGAGCCTTGTATGGCACATTGTGAACGTTGACTCTAATGGAACCATTACTACCCCGTACTCTCCAATATCCCTAGCATATCGTCAAACAAGGTTAAATGTATTTGCATCGGCAAATCCTAGAAGTTTCAGCAAAGTTAGCATACCTGCTGCGGTTAAGGATTTGCCTTGCGCCCTCAACTTATTGCTGCTTGGCACCGTGGGATCTGATGATTATGGACAGAACATACCCTTCGTTTCGCTATTTGTCTACGAACCTTAAAGTTGACAATGCCCCTTCAATTTCAAAATGTCAGTTTAGTCTACTGAATAAACTTCCATGTTTCCTCGTTCTGTTACAGCTTTAAAGTAAACTGCCCATCAGGTAAATTAATATCATAACGAATTAGGAACACGTATCTCCCGAATTAACGAAGACATCCATGTCATAGTGCTGATGTACTATGAAATTATGATCCAAAGAGAAACCAAATGACGAGTCAAAGAGCCTTCATTCTTAAAAGTGAAGCGAGTACCATCGACCACTACATTCACGTCCAGAAAATCGATGTCGATAGCGTTAGGGCGCCGTCAAGATCTTCATCAACGCTACAAGTTAGCATAGAAAACAACATTCTCGGTGATGATGAAGATGAAGAAAAAAATTTGACTCCCCCTTCCACGGAGAGGAGACTCCATCCCCCCTCCAAGAATTTTTACATATGGAGAAAAGTATAAATGGCAATAATCCCCTTTTTACACATGGTGCAAAAAAGAGATGGCCGGGCTTCGTTTCCAAGTTAAAGAAGAGTTGGAGAGAAAATTCAGAGAAGCAGCTATGAAACGATTCGGATACGGAAAAGGAGCGCTAAGTCGTGCGGCAGAAGAAGCCCTTCAAAAATGGCTTGCCTCCATTAACACGGAAGAAGAAGTGTTTAAAGGAGATCCTGTTAAAGCTATTGATGGACTTCTTGCCGACATAAACCTGGATTCCGTGGAACTGCAACACTTAGTCAAAAAGATGTGGACAAGCAAGGTGCCCACCGATGTATCTAATTGACACCAACATCTTCTTGGAACTCATGCTTTCAAGACCTAAAAAAGAGGCTTGCAAACATTTTCTAAACCTTCTAAAAACCGGAAAGGAGACAGGCATCGTCACAGAATTCTCCATATACTCTATAATGGTCATTATGGCAGGCTTTGCAAAGAAAAAAGAACTTAAGACATTTCTGTCCAGCCTGTCAGCATACAGAGGGTTAAGCATTCACACAACTACTTTGTTGGACAAGGTGAAAGCCGTCGACATAAGTCTCAAGAATGATTTAGACATCGACGACTCCATTCAATATTCAGCAGCACTGACGCTCGACGTTCAGAGCATAGTCTCATTTGACAAGCATTTTGATGGGTTAGAAATTCCCAGAATCGAGCCAGAAAATCTTTTCACGCTCCAATAAAAATCTGGATAACTTTGTTAATCCGGTGATGACCATATAAAAGGCTAAACACCATCCATCCTATGCCTTCGAAAAACAATGACAAATCAGGAGTCTCAGTGAAGAAGAAGAAAAAAAATTTATCTCTAGCACAGAGCTAGACTAGTCTGACTACTCAACCTATTAGGACGCATTATTATTCAGCTAACGCACGCGCATTCTAGCTTAGTCTACTGAGTAAACTTCGATGTTTCCTCGCTCCGTTACAACTTTAACTGTAAACTGCCCATCAGGCAAACCAATATCATAACGAACATACGAACATGCATCTCCTGAATTGATGAACACATCCATGTCATAGCGCTGATGCACTGTGGAGTTTATGATCCATAGCGAAACCAGATGACAAGTGAACGAGCCATCATTCCTGAAGTCAAAACGTACACCATCAGTTATCACTCTCACAGCCAGAAAGTCAACATCAACTCTTGTCTGAACCCCATCAGCGCCCTCATCAAGCAACTGGACTTTCATTGTGCCATTAGTATGGACGTAACTGGACCACCTATCTGTAAGATTCACAGCATAGTAATCCCATCCCGTTGTTGGCATGTGACCTGTAGTCGCATTGAAACCATCATAACTGTAATCCATCATGGTCCAGTTGTAGGCTCTCAGGTACCATTTCTCGCCAGAGTCGTCTGCTCTATACCTTAACTGTATTTCAACCGTTTGGACGTGGGCTAAGGGATATGTGGACACATCTATGACAAAGGTTCCGTTCATGTCAAGTTCATAAACCGAAGTTGTCGTGTAGTTAACGACGACCCAAATCGCTGTCATCCTGACATGTGAAGCGCCAAAGTCCTTACTGGAAGCGCCGGCTTGTAACGAATCGATTTCACTCCATGTCCAAGGTTGTCCAGTGTTGGGGTTGGTGTCATATTGCGTGTATTGGTTCTGATATGAGGTTGAGAGAGCCAAATCTGCAGACTCGTAGTCAGTCTCATTACTCCTAATCAGCGTTCTTATGTAACTAGGAGGACTAGCGGTTTTTTTTGCTCTAACGTAAACTCTTATCCAATTGATTGTTCCTGAACCGGTGTGATCAGAGAGATTATATGCCTCTTTTTTGTAGGTATTGTCAGCCGTTTGTACGTATGAAGTGTCCTCATCTGGAGGCTGCTCATCACAACAATCCCAATGAGCCGCACCCAAGGGATATACTGTTCCCCACTGAGCATACTCACCATCCGCAATTGGGTGAAGCGTCTCTTCAACGGCTGGAGGTGGAGCCTCCTTGAAACTTTCAAATTGACCACCTACACTTTGTGTGTCTTCGTATGTGCCGTTTACACGACTACCCACGTTCACGGTGTATTCGCTCTGAACTACAAACCAACCAGAACTAGGATCATGCTCAACTCCCGTAATCTTTACATCTTCCTGCATCTTTTCCCAGTCCAGTTGATTCATCTCAAAGTTCCACAAAAAAACATTCGCAACAATAACTGTAACAATAACTAATCCTAACACAAAGACTATTGCGTTACTAACACCCCTCTTATCCTTCCTAAACGAACGCATTCACAAAGCTCCAGCAAACATCGCTACTGTCTAACGTTCCTCTGCAGTTCAAAAAGCATTATGAAACAAAAAACAATATTCAAAATCTGAAAATCAAAACTGAACCAAGAATAAACCAGACAATATCTCCAAAAACCAAAGCCAGAATCAAACCGGCAGTAATAAAGACAAGCATAGGCAAACCAGGAGACACCCAAACATCAGTCTTAAGTTTTCCTTCACGAGAAGCCTCCAAAATTCTTTCAACTATCTCATCCTTCTCCTCATCCTTCGGAAACACTATCAACTTTCTCACGCTCTCTCCTGTTTCGATAACCCGAACGTCTTCAAGAGGATATAAGTGCCTCTTTTTTTCTAGTTCGGCCGTCTTGGTTTTGTAACCGGAAACCGCCGTGAAGAATTTCCGACCAATCGACTCTTTCTCAAAACCTTCAAACAGCCTTTTTCCAGTTCTGCGCTTCCATAGATAATTACGCAATAGCACGTAGAACACGCTGAAGGCGGCTAACAAAACAGCGTTGCAGAACACGCTTATTGGAAAGAGAAGATAAGGAACGCCAAATAATGGTTGGAAGAGATGCGTAGGGTAAGAGGGCAAAGCCAAGGATAAGCACATCAGAGCCTTCGCATCGGCTCCGCCAAAGGCTCCGGCATAAAAGAGCGTTATGGATAAAGCAGACATGACAGCAAACGACAAAACAAAAGCATACAGCAGATGTGGAGAAAAGACAAAGAACTGTAAAGAAGTCAATGCTAAAGCCAAGGGTGCAAAAATCACCCATACCTTGTTGCTCACTTCTCGCTTTCTTAGATCACTCCAAGACGCATAGGCTAAGAAAATCAAGGAGACAAGAACTCGAAGACCGTCAAGGATTTCATTCATCGTATCTCACAGTTACAGATAATCATTCCGTTAGAAAAATGAAGGTTGTGGAAACACTTGAGAAATAATGTCTTATAGTCTGAAATGTTCCGCGTTCCGTTCTAAGATGATGGCGACTTCAAAGAGAACTCAAGGGCAGCTCCAATCTTTGGAGCGACTTTGAAGTAGTATGTTGTGTCAACATTCCATGAGTAAGTAACTGTGATGGTAATTGTTCCGCCACTTGCATACGCAATCTTTGATGTAGGATTATAGGTCACAGAGGTTTGTTTTGCAAGATTTGTGGACGAAGTGCCAATATAGATTGCGTCAATCTCAGCATCGGACGTTCCAGTGTTCCTGACATAGATAGTGATGTTCCCTGTAGCCCAAGACACGTTATCCCTGTTGAGGATAACTCCAGCTCCTCCAGTTGCACCAGTTAAAAATGTTGTTACCCAAGCGTATGTGATGACTATGGCGGAAACCGCAATGACAATAAGAAGAAGCGTCGCAAGAATCGGAGAAATCGCTTTCCTTGAACGGAATAATTTTTTAGGCAAACGTGTTTCCACCTCTTGCTTTAGACTTTGGATTCAACTTATTTAACATATATGAAGTTAGAATATGTACCATAGGTATGTTATAATCGGACTTAGAATCGATTTAATTCGCTGCGATTTCTGAGCAACCATTAGTGTGATAACTTGGTCCTTAACAATAGGATTATTAGAATTGCGTGCGCCCTATTAACCGACGATTTCGAAAACAAGCGGCGGAGTCACAGTTTTCGCTTCCAAACGAACACTAAGCAACCCCTCTATGAAACCAGCAAAAACCTCATGGTTATTGACAAACGGAGCTTTGAGGATCAAATACTTATCTCGCAGATAAAAGTCACCAAACCCTTGAATACGCAACCGCTTAAACACATCAGGCCACTTTTCTCGATCAGTGACTTGTAGGTTTAACGTAGCCTCAAAAGAGACTTTAGCAGCTTCTCCCAACTTTCGGCCAACTTCACGCCATTTCTCCTTCGGTATAAATTGAAGCAACGTGTCAATAAACTCAACATTTACAAAGGCAACACGACTGATACCAGAATAATATTCTCCTGGGAATTTCCAGTCGTAAATCATCATGCTACGGTAGACATCGAGCATTTTGGAAATGAGTGGTTTTATGCCGGGTTCCTTTCCGCTTTTTATAAGCGAATCGATGAATTTACGTTCTTCTTCGTCTAAAATGATCGTTGTCCGCTTAACAGGCTCTTCCTTAGGCGTTGTAGCCTTCATGTTATCACCGTATTGATATGCTCTGTAACATATCTTATATGTTTTGCTCCCCTAGAATAAACAAAACACGAAAAACATCACTAAGAGAACTTGTGCGCTTTTTTCCCCTTTAGCCAGCCCCACGAAAAGTAGAATCCCAATTATAAAAGTAGCCAAACCTGTAAGCCAGAAGAGAGGATAAGGCGCACCAAATTCTCGCAGAAGGTAGATGAGAAATGTGGGTCCTCCAATCACTAGAAGAACCGAGAAAACAGTAAGCACACTCCTTACCCAAGCTTTCTCTAAAAGTTGCGACATCAAAGTCTTTCGTTTTTTCTCTTTAGTCAACCTCAACCCACATTAGGCAAATGAATGACGTGTCTTTACTATTAACGCTTTCTTAAAAGCCTATTCGATTTTTATTCCAAAAGCTTTTGTGAGAAAGTTGAAAACAGAGAGTCCGGCTTCATGATCGCTTCTGATGCCTTTTGTTGCGCCCAATAAGGCTATGCCTTCCAATCCACGGTTTTTTGCCAGTCCTAACAAGAGCCCAGTGGCACCCATTATTCTTCCTCTCCCATAAATTAAGGCTCCCTTCTCCACAAAATCTGATGCAAGTTTTTGAGAGGTAGCTGCCACATAAACCTCTCTCGCTGGTTGAGGTAAAGGTAAGCCGCCGAGTGTAACAATAAAACTACATCCATACTTCTCTATGAAATCTAAAATTTCCCCACACAGTTCGTAGTGGGCGGTTATATCATCCACCGATGGCTGGGCATCACCAGTTAGAATTATGAGACTAGTCTTCTTTGTGGAGGAAGCGTGAAATTCGTATCGTGGAGGTCGACATATACCCTCTCTGTTCACCATTACATAGTCTGGAAGAAAAGGTGAGTACAGTTCAGTGAAAAGCTTCGCTTGAGTCGATTTGACCAGTAATCTCGCAGCTATCCTTCCCACATTTCCGAATCCAGGAAGCCCTTCTACAAACACTGGGTTCACAAGCTCTGGATGGAACACCTCACGAAAATATGGTTTATCCATGAACACACCATCTCTTAAGTAAACAGAACGGACTATAGAGTTTTCGCAAGATCTTGTTAAATTTGTTGGTTCGGCTAATACTTGGGGTTTTCTTTCACATTTTTGAATGTTTATGTCTTCGACATATTTGGGAAGCTGGAATCAAGTTAACTTTGCAGGAAATTTTAGTCAAATATAGGGAAAATCGTGGAAACATTGAAAGCGTCTTGCGGCTGTGTGTTCTGCAAAGTCGGAAATTCTTATGTAAGGGTTGAGTGTTGTAACAAACACAAAACAAGATTCTGAAGTATTAGTCTTGGATTTACAACTTTTATTGCCTATTGCTAGTGGATTAACACTGAAGCATTCCGAATAGTTGTATGAAAACTTCTGCAAAGAATGGAAAAAATATAAAAAGAGAAAAAGGGGGGTTTAGCCTAGGTCGACGAATGAGTCTGCTGTCATTCCGCCAGGTGCTGTCCGCACAACAGTCAGAGCCGCGCCCTTACCAGTTTTAACCTCTATCTTTATTGTCTCGTACTCTGCTACCTCGTGGCCACTTCCCAAATGTATTGCAAGAAACGCTTTCTCAGTTGACTCTAACACCGTGTCAGTGTCACCATTGAATATTGCAAATTTAGCTGTATCATTACCTACATCTGCAATTAGATTATCCCAAGTTGTCGACGAACTCGTGCCATTGTAGATGTTTAGGAGCGTAGCCTCTGGTAAGTAGACTGAAACGACAACCGTGTTGTTGCCCAAATCCACCGCAGATTTTCCAACGGACAGTTTCACTGGAATAATGAGATATGAGATATTGGTGGCTCCAGTCCCGGTTTTTGCTATTACGGATCCGTCTAGTTGTAGTGCACTTGTTGCCTCTTCCATTCCTGATCCTATCGTTTCTTTGGTTTTCTGTGTGGCGAAGAAGCCCATGTTAATGACCACGTACGATAGGGCTGCCGCGATAACGACGAAGGCAATGAGGACGATGGCTGCCTCGATTCCAACAATTCCTTTCTTAGCCTTCAGCAGCTTCCTTAGAGGGTTCATTGGTTATCACACCGTTATCCAGCTGTCTATGGACATCGACTCTGGGACGTTAAACTCTATAGATAGCGGCGCTGTTTTCTCAAGTCTGATCTCAATAATGATCTTATCCCTAACATCAGCAGCATAGCTTGAACCCAAGGTGATTATCAGATATCCTTTCTCGCAATTGTTCAAAGATTCGTCACTGTTGCTGTTTTCAATCGCAAGGACAGCTGCGGTACCCCAGGTTGGGTGGTAGTCAGTGTAGCTTCCATTCACCCATACGGTGCCAGTTGCATTCTGATGAACACCAACAAACTCGTCGAATTGTTTGCCAGTTGGATCATAAGGTTCGCCTGTGGCATTGTTGTACAGTATGCCGTGGTATACGTTTCCCCATGCAGTGGTGTCGACCTTCAGCGTTACTACGGTTTCGTTCTGCCACATAGCTACATAGTCTACTCCAAAAGCTCTCAACGGAATTGCAATACAATCAACTTGGATGCCAGTTGAGTCTGTCCTGCAAAAGATGCTTCCATCCAAAGACAGTGGTGTGCTAGCCTGTTGGAGACCCTCCTGCACCACTGCCTTGCCTCTCTCGGTCGCGAACAATCCTTGGTTCACAACCATGAAAGAGAATGCGGCTGCGATGATGACGAAGGCTATCAGCACTATTGCGGCCTCAAGGCCGACGATTCCTCGTTTCTGTCGAAGTATTTTCTTCAATAGATTTTTCATTTTCATCACTTATTTTCCGTGTTCTGATTCTAACTCGGAATTTTATATTAAATCTTATGACGTCATAAACAATATCCACAATCCAGTTCATAAAATCACAGTTTTTATGCGTTAGCCTATCAAAAGAAGCACAACTGCCATATAACAACAGTACTCTCAATAATGATTATCGTTTCATAAGCGCTTTCTGGTACAGATTTCATCTAAAACGTGCAGGCGCACTAATTGGGATCTCATAAGAATCCTGAGGACCAACAAAATGTCACGTATAGGCCCGGAATCTGTCGAGAAATATAGGAAACTCAGCAAACAACTGACAGATCCATCTCTGCTGATCGAGTTGAGAAAACTCTTTGAAAGAGAGTACACTTTGACAGAATTACTAGATTGGCTTCATAGAAAAGTCAAATGGAGCAACGACGAGATAATCAGACACAACGACCCAATCAAGATAATAGCATACGGAAAAGGAAGATGCGGAGAGTTCAGCATACTATTCACAGCTCTCTGTCTAACCCACAACTACCGTGCCAGACTAATCCTCGACATGTCCGATCACGTATGGACAGAAGTCTGGAACGAAGAACAAAACAGATGGATACACGTGGATCCATCAGAAAAGAGAATCGATGACCCCAAAATGTATGAAAGAGATTGGAAAAAATGCCTGAAAGAAATATATGCTTTTGAAAATGGCAACTTAGAAAATGTGACAAAAAGATATAAAATAGCGTCAAATCCGAGTAATCGCCAATCTAGGGCGGTACAGAAAAAGAATCAATCAAGCTAAAAGCATGAATGGACAACCTAAGAAAGATTTTCCGCACAGGTGGAAGGAATGAAAGAGACCGTTTCTGTTGAAAACAAGCAATCTTCATTTAGCTCAAGTTTTTTCCATGGAAACCTCGCTGTCCTTGCAGCCAGTAACGCTGTTAGAGGCTTCGGAGGACAAATCATAAGCACTTACATTCCTATATACTTCCTCTTTCTTGACGGAACCCCCCTCACACTCGGATTAATGACATCAATAACATCTGTGATCCAATGCATCATGCTCTTCTTGGGAGGCTTTACAGCGGATTATTATGGCAGAAGAAAAATCATAGTCCTCACCGCTTTTTACAGCATAATCTTTCCATTACTCTACGCTCTCACACAGGATTGGCGCATATTCGTCGCACTAAGTATAGCTGGAGTTCTCGGAACATTATCTGACCCTGCCTCACAAGCTATCGTGGCTGACTCGATTCCTCCTGAAAAACGGACCACTGGTATAGCATCTCTGCAAGTCATTTCCTCTCTCCCTCTGATAATAGCTCCCACGATCGGGGGATGGCTGATTCAAAACCAAGGTTTACCAAGGGGCTTTAGACTTGCGTGCATGTACGCTGTAGCTACAGCCTTTACTTCAGCTTTGATAGTCTTTCTATTCCTTAAAGAAACATTACAGCATAGTCCAGTTGCAGAACATGATTTTTCAAATTCCAACAGATTGCGGAACTTCTTGAAACTTCCGTGCTCGTTGCCAAATGGTCTTAAAGCACTCATAATTTCATTTGCTTTGGTGACGTTTGCCAATGGAGTTGTAGGACAATATTACATTCTTTACGCGTATGATGTAATAGGGATCACTGCAGTAGAGTGGGGCGTGATTGTTAGTCTACAACTGCTTTTAGCAAGCATCTTAAAGATCCCTGGAGGATGGCTTAGCGACAGATTTGGTAAAAAGAGGATTATGACAATCTCGGTGCTAACATGTGCTCCATGCGCCATACTTTTTACTCTCTCCCAGTCGTTCTTTCAAGCCTTAATAGTTGCTTCACTTCTCATAGTAACTGGGATATACTTCCTCCCTGCTCATATGGCCCTTCAGTCAGATCTAACACCTAGAAGAATGAGGGGACGAATCACAGCACTATTTGGGATAATTAACGCTCTTTCAGTAGCTTCAGGTTCACTTATAGGCGGATTCTTATTCCAATCAGTCAATCCAGCAACGCCGTTTTATCTGTTTACTGGTGCCGAGTTAATAGCAACATTCTTCATAATCAGCTTTCTACAGGAACCTACGAAAAAAGAAGTTTAGGGATTTTTGTTTCGCTAAGGCGCACATCGCCTCGTAGAAACAAAAATGCCGCTAATGATAACACACGAATTATATTACAAAAATCAACTATTTGATAAGACAAGGGATTAGTCAGTTTTTGGTTCCCTTGTGCGCTCAAGCAATTCAGCTATTGTAACTTGCAAATTCTTCACAGCACCTTTCAAATCTTCTGTCTCTTTTCGAAGCCCCTCTATCAACTCCTTCGACTCTTCTTCAACTAATAGCGGGCTAGGCTGTTCAGAAATTCTTTCTGAACTCACAACTGCTGTTTTTATTACTTCTTTTAGTATAAGGAAAAGCCCCATGGCTACAACTATAGCTCCGATGATTAAGAAGATGTGCATGTAGTAATATGAGAAGATCAAATATCCAACATCTTTGGAACTCCCGCTAAAGGTATTACCGAACTTGAATGAGTATATGTCGTTGTATGGTACATGCCACTTGAACCTATGCTCATTGTATACTCTTCCTGGGTCTAGACAAACATTGCCACCCGAATCTCTAATAAGAAAATCTATATCGTTATTCCCTCCGTAGCACCAGACTTGCCCCCGAATTGTAGCTCCCCATAAAAAGTCAACCTGAAGAAAACCTTCAGCTCCCGAATTAATTATCCAATCCCTACCCTGCACTAAATTCCAAGGTGGTAGAAACATATCCCATGGAACAAGAAAACCCAGAAGGAAGATAACGATCCCAACTATCAAAACAAGAGATCCTTTCTTTAAAGCTTCCAATAACTGGTCCTCAGAACTTCTCTTGTACAAAAGTATTTAACATTTGTTAGGTGACCTGTAACTGATTACAAGTGAAACGCTCCCCTTTAATGATGGGGGTATACGTCTTCTTATTCGCCCGTTCGGATTATGGAAGCAATATAAAACAGAGCTTGACGATAACTATGCCAAGAATGAATAGGGCTACAGCTAACACAAAATAGTTGGATTTTGAGGATATTTCATTGATTATCTTGCTGAAGGCTGCTGAGAGAATGCTCCTTTTAGATATGCCACTTTCTTCGACCGTTGAGTCCGCTGGTTCTTGAAACACGTTTTCGAATTGTGGAGGGTTGGTTCCTATATTTGTAGTCATTTTAGTCTTAGTAGGCGTTTCACTCGTTTCTTGAAGGGACATTTCTGCAGAAGTTGTTGCGTCATTCGTTAGTTGCTTGGTTTCCCCAGTAATGATTCTGTTCCCATTGAGCTCTTTGTCGTCTCGTGAAGATTTTTCTAATGACTCTAATTTTTCAATCTTTTCCAACACTAATGATAACTTTCTTTCAAAGTTAACAACAGCATTCTCAAGGTTGTCCATCAACAAGTTTAATGCTCGAACAAAGTCTGATGGTTGGGTTTCATCTGCTCGGAGTTCACCCAAATCTTAATCATCTCTTTGGATTGATTGACGTTCTTACGCCCATGTGGGGGCAGTATAAGCCTTGTGAACTGCAAATTCATATTAGTAGTTTCAACTAGAACAAGATCAGGACAATACTGAAATCGAAATGGTTTATTCTTTCTTGTAAGTCACAACCAAGTCACTAACTATTTGGCAAGGAAGTGTTTAGGGGCTAAAAAGTTCACTCACCAAGTCTGATATAAAGAAAAAAGAGGAGGAGTGGAGGATTCTAACCAAGGTCCACGTAGCCATTCGCTGGCATTCCGCCGGGAGCCGTTCGCACAACTGTCAGAGCCGCGCCCGTACCAGTCTTGATCTCTGTCTTTATCGTCTCGTAGTCTGACAACTCATGGTTACTGCCCAGATGTATTACAACAAATGCTTTTTCTTTTGACTCAAGAACAGTGTCATTGTCATTGTTGTAAAATATGACTATCGCCGCATCTTCACCCATACCCAGTGCTGTACAATTTAGTTCTGTTGGAGAACTGCCTTGATAGGTGCCGTTGTAGATATTTAGTAGAGTGGCGTTTGGCAGATATACTGAAATCACAACAGATCCATTGCTGAGATCCACTCCAGATCTTCCAACTGAAAGTTTAACAGGGAAGATGATATATGAGATATTTGCACTAGCCCCTGTTTTTCCAATTACTGATCCGTCTAGTTGTAGCGCGCTTGTGGCTTCTTCTATTCCTTGTCCTATTGTTTCTTTAGTTTTTTGTGTGGCGAAGAAGCCCATGTTTATGACTACATACGCGAGAGCTGCAGCGATAATGACAAAGGCTATAAGGACTATTGCTGCTTCGATTCCAACGATCCCCTTCTTGCTCTTTAATAACTTCTTCAACAATCTCATTTTATCACACCATTACGTATGTATCCTTAGGCATGGCTTCTGGAATCCTGAACTCTATCGACAGCGGAGCGGTCTTCTCAAGCCTAACCTCAACAACTATCTCAGCTCTAACGGCAACGCGATCCGCGGATGAGAAGGTTAGTATCAAGTAACCTTTCTCGTCAGAGTCTAAAGACTCATCTCCGTTACTGTTCTCGATTGCAAGAACCGCAATGGTATTCAGGTTAGCTCCTTGATAACTTCCGTTGACATAGCGACTGGTTGCGGCGTTATAAGTAGAGCCTACGAATTCATCGAATTTTGCACCAGTGGGATCATAAGTCTCGTTTGTCACACTGCTATATAATACACCGCCGTATACGTTTGCCCAAGCATTTTTACCAACCTTTAATGAGACCGCTGTCTCGTTCTGCCACATAGCCACGTATTTGACCCCGAAGGCTCTCAATGGAATAACAACGACATCCACGCTTTTGCCGTCTGCAGTGGTTCTGACAAACATGCTTCCATCCAGGCCTAACGGCGTGCTAGCTTGCTTCAATCCTTCCTGAACTATCGCTTTTCCCCTTTCAGTTGCGAAGAGCCCTTGGTTTACGACCATGAACGCAAAGGCGGCGGCGATAATAACGAAGGCTATCAGCACAATTGCGGCTTCAAGCCCAATTATTGCTCGTGTCTGTATCAGCATCTCTTTCAATACATGTGTTTTTCCAAGTGTCGTGTTGGTTGTTTTCTGGTTGCACGAAGGGCACGTTACTTTCCCTAGCTTTGATCTTGTATACCAGTGGTATCCACATTTTTCGCATCTTATGTTGGTTTTCTTCTCCAACACTACCACCACTTACAGTTATATCTGATATCGTGCGACTTAATAAATATTTCTGATTCAGATTCCGACTAAGTTCAGGACTCGATTCAGAATTTATTTCGAATGTTGATTCCGAATTCATACGAGTTAAATACACTGCAACTACAGAATCCAAAGCATCCTTATAGAAGTCAAGGTGTAGTTAGATGGCAAATGAGGAAAACAAGAACAAACTAGAGAGCAGAATCGAACAAAGAGTTGAAAAGGTAGAAAGCGAAGTTAGCGAAGTCAAATCAAATATCCAAAAAATCTCGACCGACCTAAGCTCCGTAGTCTCCGAACTAAAAAAGTCTATCATAGATGTCAGGGCGGCTGTAAGCGAGATCGAAAATCCATTCAACCTTCTCAGAACAATCTCAAGCGAAAAAGACCTCAAGAAACTAAACATGGACAGAAAAAGACTTGGAATAAAATCGTTATCTCTAGAAAAGCCGGAAGAAGAAGAGAAAGAGGAGCTTGAACCTCTTTCCATGCCTTCCTCCATGCATTCCCCCATGCCTCCATCCATGCCTCCCTCTCTGGAGGAAGAGAAGCCAATAGAAAGGGTGTCTCCACCACCAAGCCCCAAGACTGGATTTGGCCACTTAAAATGGGTCTGGTCTCTCCTAGATCTTGGTTTAACCCCAAAAGGCATAACGCAGCTCTCGCAATATTGCGAGCACATCGGCTATCTTCCGCTAAACTCCAGCGAATACATATCTTTCCTAGCCTACGCTGCAGATAAAGCAAAGAAGAAGGGATTGAATAAGGAACAGCTCATGGTAAGCATGTACGAGGCAGCTATGGCTTCTGGGGCGGAAATGCATTTTGAGGACATGAACGAAATCGTTTCCGTCGCTATCAGAGAAATCAAAACTCCGGTAAGGAGTGAATGATGGGATTCTCAGTAACCATGAGCCACATATTAATAGTGATAGGCTCAGTGGTTCTAGCCAGTGGTTTCTCCGTATACGCCTTGTATACGGGACAATCGCTTCAGAGCAACATCCTACAAAATGTTAGTGACGTTAGGAGGCAGATGAGCCTTCAAGTACAGATAGTCTATGCGACAATAGATAACTCCACAACCCCGGATCACTTCGTTATATACGTCAAAAACATCGGCTGGACACTGATAAACGATTTTACTTATCTAGACGTTTACGTTGGCGAATACGGTAGAGCCATGCTATACACCTACAGCCCGACAGCTCACAACGGAACTGGAACCTTCAATCTTACAGATGCGAATGGAGACGGCATATGGGAACCCAGAGAGACCGCCGTAATAAGAGCCTACCCAACATCTGAAATCGAGGGAGCCATGTTCGAAGCCAAAGTAGTCCCTTTCAGAGGCCTCGCAAGCAGCTATATCTTTCCTCCTCCACCGTGAGGTGGTTGAATGGGGTTCTCGGTCACCATTGCATCGACGATAGTTCTAATAGGGTTAATCATTCTCTTTGGCTCTCTCTTTGCAGTGTTAGTATATAGTTTGAACACACTCTCTGACACGACAAGCGAGTATCTAAGCCGTGAAAGGGAAAAAATGGATGTCAAGCTCGAATTGGAGATAGAAGCGATCAATGTGAATTCCTGTGAAATTAAAGTGAAAAATCTGGGAACCAAGACAATCTTTCTCAAAAGCCAAAGGAGCTTTCAATGGAACAGCATAGTGACTTCTTATGGGCCTTCTCGTGGATGGCTTTCTGGATGGGACCAACGTGTAAAAATTGCAATTGACCACAATGATATTGATGATGCTCTATCTAACTTCCCTGTTTTAGTTTATCTAAGCAATTCTTCTGGACGCAATAATGATGATGTTTCATTCGTTTTTGACGAATTGCAGAGTGACGCTAACCGAAAGAAGATTGCAGTTACAACAAGTGATGGTACAACTCAATGCTTCGTTGAGATTGAGAAGTGGGATGATAATAACCAGCAAGCTTGGATGTGGGTTAAGGTTCCAAGCATAAGTAATACCTCTGACACAGATCTCTACTTATACTACGATGCAGACCATACAGACAACACAGACTATGTCGGCGACACGGGTTCAACTCCCGCAGAAAATGTGTGGGGTTCTTACTTCAAGACTGTTCTACACCTTCATGAAACTTCTGGGATTGATTACGATTCTACAAGCAACAACAATGATGGAACGCCTCAAGGCGGAGTAACTCAGAATTATCCAACGGGAGAGATAGATGGAGCAGATGACTTCAATGGCATAGATGGCTACATAAATTTTCCAACCAATTTCACGGCTGGTCAATCAGAAGTAACCCTTGAGCTATGGATATACCTAGATGAATGGGTTGCTGACAACACAATTTATGATGCATATTACAGTGGGGACCGGTGGCAGTTCTCACTTCTTGAGGGCAATTGGTACACAAGAGACACTTCCACGGGTCCAACTGGCTCAAGAAATAATGACCTAACTTGGAGTAACCCAGGTACGGCGGCGTGGCATCACATCGCCCTCAGATACAGCGTTTTTGAGTCGATTAAAGCTATTTACATAGATGGCTCTCTAAGTAATTCAACAGCTACATCCATTGATACCCTAACTGCTAATAGAGATGATGAGCGACTAGGATATCCCTGTGATGGAGCTTATTTTGATGGAAAGATTGATGAACTTCGTATTTCCACAGGTATAGCAAGAAGTGCTGCTTGGATCAAAGCCAGCTACGAATCTGGAAGAGACCATCTGGTTGATTTTGGGAGCGAAGAGAATGAAAATCCTCATTGGCTTTCATACATGATTGAGAACTACACAGTCCTAGAGGTCAACGTTACTGACACTCAAGTCTCTTTTGACCCCAGCAGCCATGGCTTCATAAACCCTGGAGAAGAAGCAAGAATTAGCTTCAACCTTCCAGAAGAAACCTCCGGAATTCCTACGGGAGCTACGGTGATAGTCGTTTTTGTCTCTCACTATGGGGTCACTGCACAGGCAGAGGGGGTAAGATAGAGGTGGGTGTTCTTAGTTTAGGAATAGGTGAACTTGACAGAGGCTTGGGCGGAGGAATTCCGTATCCCAGCCTTATATCCCTTGAAGGAGGGCACGGCACCGGAAAAACTGTTTTCACGCAACAGATCGTTCACTCAATGCTCAACAATAACATGAAGGTTTGTGTAGTGTCGAGTGAAACCACCGTGAAGGAGTATCTCTCAATGATGGGATCAATCAAACTCAACTCTTCGCCTTCCTATCTTTCAGGTCAACTCGACATTTACCCGCTTCATGTTGAGGGAGGTAGATGGAGCAAATTTCTATCCTCCTTCTTCCTTAAGGTCACCGCAAACTTTCTTGAACTGAAAAAGAAAAGATATGACGCAATTGTAATTGATAGCCTAAGCGTTTTAACCGTTGATACGCCACCACATGAGTTCTTAACCTTCATAACCAGACTGAAAAACATCGTTTCAGATGGAAAGACGATAATTGTGACCTTTCACCCGAAGTTTCTGACCGAAGAATCCATAATGAAACTGAGAGCATCGTCAGATGTCTACTTTGTTCTTCAGAATGATACCATCTCTGGAATGGACGTGAAGATTCTGAAGATCGTTAAGTTGTGGGGCAGCGAAGGCGCGGAAAGAAAAAGTGCAATAACTCTTGAAGTCAACCCTGCTATTGGTCTGAGAGTGATGCCTATCGGCGGCGTAAGAGTTTAAGGGAGCCGAAATGAAGCTCACAACAATATTCGAAAAACGTCCAAAGAAAGAAAAGGTAGAAAAGTTAGATTTGTTGAAAAAAGAGATGTGCGAGACTCTTGAAGAGGCTGTGAAAAAGCACCCACACCTTGCCTCCTATTGGGAGACTTTGCCTAAAAAACCAATGTATGCGAAGAATCTAGACTTCGAAAAGTTTGGAGGAGAAGCCAATCTCTTGTATCCTTTAGGTTTCGGCATATACGCCCATATTAGAAGTGGAATAGGGGTCGGCGAATACAATTTGGTGGAACCTGAAAAACCGAGTCGCATGCTCCTAGACCGAGTTGAGGCGGCAGTCGCAAGGTTAGTAAGTGATGAAAAATACGAGGAAGACACAGAAGCAGTTTTGACTTCTCTATATAGAAAGGTTATCAAAAGGAAATTGGTGAAGGTTCCGAAGGGACAGGAAGACAACGTTTTATACTACTTTTTAAGGCAGAAGATTAAACACGGGTTTTTAGAAGGTTTCTTGGCTGATCCTTGGCTAGAAGACGTAAGCGTTCCTGGAGAAGGAAACGTATTTGTTTATCATAAAATGTTCGCCAGCCTCGAGTCAAACGTCAATGTGCCAAAGGCTGAAGTCGATCTCCTGCTCAGAAGCATATCCGAGAGATATGGAAAAGTATTGAGCTATACTCATCCGATAATTGATGTGCATCTGCCCGATGGGTCCAGGTTCAACATTGTTTTCGGCGAGGACATAAGCCTAAAGGGCAGCAACTTCACCATAAGAAAATTCCCTGAAGAACCCATATCAGTTGCTCACTTGATCAGATGGAAAACATTCAATGCAGAGTTAGCCGGCTATCTGTGGATGCTTTTAGATATTGGAGTCACATGTTTCTTCTGCGGAGAAACGGCATCCGGCAAAACCACGAGTCTAAACGCGCTTACGGGTTTCATCAAATCAGACGCTAAAATCGTTAGCATCGAGGAGACCCCAGAAGTAAACATCTACCATAGAAACTGGGTCAGAGAAGTAACCAGACTACATACTGGTTCTCAAGTAAACATGTTCGACCTATTGAAGGCTGCACTAAGACAAAGACCCGACTATATCATCGTCGGTGAGATAAGAGGAGAAGAAGGAAGAGTAGCTTTTCAGGGTGTTCAGACAGGGCATCCCGTCTTATCAACGATGCACGCTGGCAGCTTGGGACAGCTTTTCCAGAGGCTAACCTCGTTTCCAATAAATGTTCCAAAATCGCAAATAAGCGCATTGAACCTCGCTATTTTCCAAGCTAGGATAAGAAGAGGGCAAAAACTGATCAGAAGAATCATGTCTGTTAACGAGATAATAGACTACGACATGGAGAGGGAAAATTTAAACTACATACCGACGTTCATGTATGACCCTGACACGGATCATCTTCGTGCTCTTGGATCAAGTTACATGCTAGAGAACAAGGTTCTGGAGTTCAGAGCTTGGGGGAAAGACAAAATTCCAGAGCTATACAAGGAAATGCGTGTACGCGCTGAAATTTTTAGTTATCTGTCACAGAACTACCCTCGATTTGTAGACGTATGGAAAACTGTGGTTAAAGTTCAAAATGAGGGGGTGTGGAATGCCTACGAAAGAGTTAAGGAGGGAAAAATCCCTTGGGACTGACGTTAAAGAAGACTATAATAATCCTAGTTCCCTCCTTGCTTTTCGCCGCTTATTACTTGGTCAAAGGAAACATGCTTACTGGATTACTCACAATAGCCGCAGCCGTAGGGGTCTTGGTCTCATTTGCGTTCATCCGTAGAGAACGCGTTCCAACTAAAGTGGATCTTCAGCTAGTCACTACAATTCTTCATATGCACGCCTTGTCGATGGGTCATGTTGGACCAGAGGACTTAGTGGGAATCATAGCAGACACAGAAGAGTATGGATTCTACAGCAAGGTTTTTCAGAGAATCCGTAGTCTCGCTAAGAAGTTTGGATACGGATTTACTAAGGCAACCGCTCAAGTGGCTGAAACCGTCAAGTCTCCCCTGAGAGAAATACTTGTTCGATGTACAAGTGTGTTTTCAACCGAAGAGCCAGAAGGATACCTTGAGATGGAATCGTCAACCTTGATGGAGGAATACTCGGGATACTACACGAGAGCGATCGAAACGCTAAAGATGATAGGAGGTGTGTTCACAGCCTTCCAAAGTGTCCTTGTTTTCATGGTCATGACTTTGTCGATTATGACCGTGTTTATGGTGGACCCTAACATCGTCGTCTACTCATACTTCATCTCTGGCATCTCACTTGTCATGATGTGCTGGATGTTCAAGTCAGTTTCGCCTGACGACAAAACTGTTCACATAGGAAAGTTTCCGCCAAAATCGTATCTCTACATCAAGCGGAGTCTGATAGTCGCAGTACCTATTTCTGTAATCGCCGCCATTCTGGTATACCTTTGGTATGGACCACCATTTGCCTTCATAACCTTGGGCTTAGGTATGCTTGTTCCAGGCGTGATAGCGTACAAATTCGAGTCTTATGTATTCTCTATTGATGATCAGTATCCCACATTTCTGAAAGCTCTAGGGGAAAACCTCGCCTCAACTTCAGACCTTAAAGCAGCTCTATCCTACATCCTTTATATGGAACTTGGACCACTAAAGAAGCTGGTTCAGAGCGCACTAAGTAGACTCCAACTTGGTCTAACCCACGATATCTCTTTGGAAACACTGTCTTCCGAAGCCGCCTCTCATCAGGCACACATAAGTAACAAAATTCTACTGGACGCGATAGATCAAGGAGCCAACCCTCTTAAGGTTGGCAACCTACTCGGAAACAGAGTTGTAAAATTCATAGAATTTAGGAAAAAGAGGGAAACGGTTGCAAGGGGCTTTCAAGTCACAATCCTTGTAATGCAACCAATTATTGTTGTGCTCCTTGTGGTTCTAACAACCCTTTCAACATTCCTCTCCGAGTCCTTGTACTCACTGCCCTTCTTGGGATTTGCGCCTATTCCTCTTGGAATCGTCGAGATAGGAAACGTCCTACTTGTAATCCTAACAACAGTGATAAATGCCTTGTCTATGAAAGAGATCAAAGGCGGTTTCTGGGGAACATTCCTGCTAAACCTGGGACTCCTTTTAATCCTAAGCGGGGGAGCATGGATCGCAACCCATAAACTGATAGAAATGATGTTGGGCCAATTACCTGGCATCCAGATGTTCCCCATGCCGGGCGCCTGAAAGCATTTGAAGTTGGAAATACGCATGTACATACAGAAAAATAGTTTTAAGAGGAAATTATCCAACGAAGGATAATGAGCACTCAAACAATGGGATTACTAGGAAAAAGAAAATGGCTAAGATCCGACTTTGTTTATTATACATTTTTCGTCTTCTAATGTTTCAGCAGCAGTAACTTCTGTCCCATCCAGTAGAGCTTGGTATATTTGAAGCGTCTGTTCCGCTGCCTTCTTCCATGTGAAGTATCTTTGTACTCTTTCACGTCCGTTTTGACCCCACTTTTTCGCCATTTCTGTATCCTTCAATACTTGCTTCACGCCCCAAGCTATATCCGCAGAGTCCCCACCGTTCACGTGAATGCCGTTCTGATCTGGTCCTGATGATATGACTTGCTCTCTGAACCCGACTACTCCGTGGGCTCCGACAACTATAGGCTTTGCCATGGACATGGCTTCGAGGCTGACTATGCCGAAGGGTTCGTAAGTGGACGGAAATATGCAGACATCAGCAGCAGCATAGTGCAAAATCCTTTCCTCCTCTGGCACAAACTCGAAATTGCAAATTACTTTATCACCTATTCCGAGTCTCCGTGCAGTCTCAGTTACGTCTCTTTGCTGTTCCCCCTTACCCAGAATCACGAGCTTTGTCTTAGGGTACTCTTCTAGGATCAAGGGCATAGCCTGAACCAAGTTATTCACGCCCTTAACCCATGTAAGTCGCCCCAAGAAGAGGAGCAAGCATTCATCTTTCTGGATGCCGTATTTTTCGTGCAGTTTCTTTACGTCTTCTTTGCGGCATTTTTCGGGATCATATCGATCAGGATCCACTCCATTCCAGACCACGCTGATTTTCGAACTAGGCCAGCCATGTCGAATGAGATCTTCTCTCATCGCCTGGCTGACCGTAATTATGCGATCCGCAACGTCGGCAGTTGCCAACTCTAGGTGAGACACCACCGCAGAGCCTTGGCCACCGCTACGACCAAACTCAGTGCTGTGCACATGGAAAACCACAGGCACCTTTGTTTCGTTTTTTACCATGATTCCTGAGATGCTGCTTAACCAGTCGTGAACACATACGATGTCGAACTGACAATTCTCTTTCTCAATAAGTTGGTTGACGAACTTTGTCGCGCTCAAGATGTTATAAATGAAGAGGTCGTTGAAGAAGCGGATGTTTGTTCCCCATCTTTTCAAGTCCTCTGTTACGAACATCGGGAACACGTTGCTTGCATCTGCGATCTTGGGACGATGAATCTCCACTCCCTTGAATACTTCTCTCGTCTTTAAATCTCCTAAATTTAGCGTGAAGACGGTAACGTCATGGCCTAATCCGACGAATTCACGAGTTATGTATTCAGCGTAAGTGCCTAAGCCTCCAACAAGCTTAGGTGGATATTCCCAAACGAAGAACCCAATTCGCATAGCATTACCTTCTAGTGGGTTGACAGAAGAGGAATCTTCGTCTCTATACTAACAGGCTCGAATCTATCCTTTAGTTTTTCCAAGATCTTTGGCAGAGTAGTGTATTCCATACTTTCTACGCCTAATCGAGCAGGTTCGAACTCACCCATCCGACGAAGAGTAACCGCCATTTCCACAGCTTCGTGACGAGCCAAGTCAAAAGCTGGATCATCAAACAGATCACTTATCAGTGGAGTGCCATCATCATCGCTAGAAATCTTACCATTTGCAACCTGGAGACCAAGAGCCACAATCCTCGGAGGCCCATCAAAAGCTGTGCATCTACTGTCCTTCAACCCCACAGGCATCAGTGGACCCCAGTGACTTCCACGCATCCAGCCCTCCACAAGATAACTGTGCATGAACGGTGCCAAAACCTCACCGAGCGCAGGTAGACCATGTTGAGCCCTCACAATACAGACAGGATCATCTTTCCCAACATACTTGCCTGCGATTAATGAGAGTCTCGTTGTGCTAGTTGCAGCGCACGGGAGATCGTCTCTAGCTCGCCACACATGCGAAACCACATAGCGTGAGGGAGTTCCGATTAACGCAATCAACTCGTACATCTCTTCGGGGCACTTTAAAACAACTTTCTTGTTTTCAATAACGTCGAGAACTTCAAATTTAAAGCCTTCAGCCAATTCTGGGTCAATTACAAGTCCAGCTGTGTTGGTGGGATCTGCAAATATGCGGAACAAAGGATAGTTGAAAGCGCCTGGTTCAGTCTTATCAGCTGCGAAGATAACCATTGGATCCGATTTTCTCTCTTCTATTTCCATCTCAGCCACGCCAGGACCCATTCCTCGAACGTTTCCGCTGAATGCTGTCTTTAGGATGTCTTGCCCCGCACCATACATCTTCAGTACGGCTGCCTTTTCGGCAGCTTCTTTGAAAGTGTCCCAGGCGAGTCCGTGGACTTTTGGGTTGTCTTCGCCTTTTGTGTGTACCATGAGAAGTTCAAGATCGTCTCCTGCGTGGAAAACATAGTGGCTATTGATGAGCCTCCTTTTCTGTGCTTCTTCTAAACGCTTTTCTCCGATCTTTAGCAAGGGACTGGGCACGGTATGATGCCCGGCTAGAGAGCCCACATCGCATTTGATTATAGAGATAGTCGTTTTTGGTGCCATTTCATTCATCTCCTAAAATTACCATGCGAATGTTACCCCTTTTACCTTTCAAAGATTCCTGATTCGTTGGTTAACCAAGCACCTCTTTTAGATTCAGGACAAATTAACAGGTAGTAATCGAAAACTTTCTTCATTCTTTTAGGAGCGAGGCTGTTTGAGAAAATTTTATACATCTTGATAAGTTGCGGCTGAATACGGAGAAGATCTGTTAGAGTAACCAACCCTAAAAGCTTTCCATTTTCTACTATGGGGAGCTTCTTGATTTTCTCTGTAAACATAATTCTAGCAGCACTCTCAATTTCCATGTCAGGTGTTCCTGCTATGAGTGGTTTTGACATTATTTCTTGAATGCTAATCTTCTTAAACTCCTCAGAGTCTGCTAGAACCCTTTTCAACATATCTCTTTCAGTTACAATTCCAATGGGTTCTCCCTTTTCCATCACGATCAAACAGCCAATCTCATACGTGTTCATTAGTTTTACAGCATCGCTTACCGGGGCATCGGCTTCTATGGTTATTACACTGTCAACCATAATATCTTCAATTTCTATCGACATGGCGCTCGCCCTAGTTAGTTATAGCTAAGTTATGTAAAGTCCAACGATTTTGTTCATCCGCTTTGGAGGGTTCCATCCATTCTTTCTGAGTTGCTTAATTATTTTAATCAGCAAGTGCTCAATGTGATCGACTCTAACGATGTCGGTCAAGGTTACCAAACCCACAAGCTTCTCACCGTTCACGATAGGAAGCTTCTTAACATTCTTTTTTAGCATCAGCCTCGCCGCGTCTCCCAGATCCATATCAACCCGCCCAACCAAAAGAGGTTTAGACATAATCTCGGAAACCCTCATCAGCTCAGGTTTTTTGGATTGGCAAACAATCTTCTTCAGAATGTCTCTTTCAGTGATTATCCCTAAGGGCTTTCCGTCTTTCGTTACAATGAGGCAGCCGATTTCATTCTCGTTCATCAGCTCCACAGCGTCCCTAACTTTTGTGTCGGGTTCAACTGTTATCACTTCTTCAACCATAACATCTTTAACACTCATAGCGATTCACTGAGAATGTTGTTGGATTTTCTGTCGTATAAATTATATGAAATTCAAGTAAATATTTCGACTATAATTCAGATTCTGATATTGATTACAAATACGCATCTACAATTCAGAAGACTTAAACTCCCACTAAAAGAGGATAGTCAAAAAGTTGAGTAACCTCGACTTGCACGCGTGATGAATTATGCCCAAGGCACACCTAAAAGGGTTCTTGAAAACGTTAATCTTGTCTTTTATCATCGGCTACTATATATTATGGTTCCTGTTTCCAGTGGTTGTTTCAGCCCAACCAAATATCAATCCATACGCAGGTAAACCACTGTATCCAATAAAGATACTCGAATCAGATATCCCGATAGGTGCTAACGGAACCTATCCGATATTTCTCCACAAAAATCGCTTGTATCACGTGTATTGTTACGGAAAATGGGTTGATTACGGTTCCAACCCTGAAACAGACTATGACATTTATGTTTACGATCCTGAGGGCACACTAGTTTCATCCCACACCGAGGCGGCTGGACTGCCCGAACACTTGGGAACCACAGTAGACCAACCATTCTTCACCCCAACAAAAACAGGCAACTACACCTTCACAATAAAAAATGATCCCCGAGAAAGTAAAGGGGCAAAGGAAGCCACGCTTATGACAATTGAGCATATTGAGTGTAATCAATTGTATAAACAGAGTTTGCAAGGCAAAGTAGATGACAATCCAATGGAAAACACGAGTTGGGCCTACGAATTCTTCACCGACAGCAAACACACCGAGGTGTGGATTGATGTGCCCGATAGCCTAGACATGTATGAAGCCAGATTGTACGCCATGGCTAATCCCTCAAAGAATGTAGGGACAACGTTAAACGGTGTACCTTTAGCTTGGGAGCCTGGATTATATGGGGAACGTTCCGGCGCCTATGGCGGATACAACCTGAACAGTACGGGATTTAGGAACCCAAATGCCACTGCAAGCTGCGAATTTCCTGGACAAGATATGCTAATCAATTACACTCATCCCGACAACGGAAACACTTTATATCACCTGGTTTTGATAGCTGAAGAAGGAGCAGGCGAAGTTAGCTTCATAGTCAAAACTGACTTTGGTCCACGAGCACAGAATCCCGCTCACATGGATTTTGTAGTCAAGCCAGTTTCGCCCTTGAGGATAGAAGAGTCACAGATTCCTATAGGCGAAGATTGGACCTACGTTTACAGCCTGAACGAAAATCGCTCTTACCACGTGTACTGTTATGGGGACTGGATTGCTACTAAGACGGACTATGACATTTATGTTTATGACCCCCAAGGCCGGTTAGTTTCATCCCACACCGAGGCGGCTGGACTGCCCGAACACTTGGGAACCACAGTAGACCAACCATTCTTCACCCCAACAAAAACAGGCAACTACACCTTCACAATAAAAAATGATCCCAGAGAGAGTGATGGCGAAAACGGAGGCACCTTTATGGTCATCGAGCATGTGGATTGCAACAAGTGGTATCAACGTTATTTGCAGGGCAAAGTGAATAACAAACCAGTGGAAGATACGGGTTGGGCTTATGAGTTTTGTACCAACAGCACTCGTCTTGAAGTTCTGATTGATGTGCCGGAGAGTCTTGATATGTATGAGGCTAGACTGTATTTAATGGCTAATCCTTCAAGAGATATAGGTACCACACTGAATGGAGTACCGTTAGCGTGGGAGCCTGGGCTCTATGGAAGCCTTAAGAGTGTTACGAAGCAGGCTACTTTTGGTGGGTTCAATTTGGATGATAGGGGGTACAAAAATCCAGATGCTATAGCAAGTTGCGAGCATTCGGGGCAGGATATGCTGATCAATCACACCTCACCATACAATTCAGAGTTTATTCTCTATCATCTTGTTCTGTTAGCTGAATTTGGGGAAGGCAATGTCAGATTTATGGTCAAAACTGATTTTGACGCCCCACAACTCAGTCTCGTTGATTCGGTTGAGCGGGCGTATCCCAGTGATGAAACAAACATAACAGCACGAGTGTCTGATGAAACTGAGTTAGAGAGAGTATGGTTGACTTATACGGGAGATAACTGGTTGACATCGGCTTCTATTGACATGGATGAAGATCAAAACAACACTTACAGAGCAATCATCCCCAGACAGACTGCTGGAACGTTTGTGAAGTATAAGGTATTGGCTGTTGACGTAGCTGAGAACCAAGCAGAGGTGCAGGGTAATTATTCTGTGAAGAATCCAACTCAAATCGAAATTTCTTTGTCTCAGTTCATCTGCGATGTTGATGAGACTGTGGTAGTTAATGGTTCCATATCGCATGGCGGAGCCGTTGTCGCATTGAATTACACTTGCAAGGGCAGTGAAGTGTTAAGGTCGGTAAGTGCCGATTCTCATGGTTTCTTCAGTGATTCATTTTCGCCTTCTAGCTTTGGAGTTTGGATGGTTTCAGCGAGTTGGGTTGGCAACCAAACTTGTTTCGGCGCCATTAGCGACTGTGAGAGTTTGGTTGTAAGTAAAATCATTCCATCCTTAACTTGTAATGTTACTGGTAAAGTTTTGAGCATGGGAGGAAAAACCATTGTGAATGGGTCAATCAGTCCAGCTATAAGTTTTGCTGAGATCACACTGGTTTTCACTTGCCCCAACGAATCAGAAGTTGAGACTTCTGTTCATACATACGCAAATGGCACCTTTGACACTGTCTTCACACCGGATTCTTCAGGACTTTGGCAGGTTGTTGCAAGCTTTGAAGGAGACAACACACGATATGGGGCGTCAGAGAGTTCTCCAAGCGTGTTTTTTGTAGAGGCGCCTGCAGGGTTTCAGTTTGAGTTTTATATCTATATTGCGATTGGAGCTGCTGCTGGGGCAGTGGTTCTGATTGTGATAATTCGGATGCGTCGTGGGCGAGCGGAAGCGTAGCACACTCCTGAAACCGAGTTAGAGTGAGATTAGTAAGTTAAACTTTTTAAACGGCGCTACCACTCTTAAACGAGGAAGTGTTGTAGAGCGGGGTGGGGTAGCCAGGAGAACCCGCTGGGCTCATAAACTTGGTTGAGAAACCCAGAGATCACTAGTTCAAATCTAGTCCCCGCTACCATCCTAGTCTAGGCAGAAACACGCACACACGCAACTTCTAGCCCCAGTCTACTATATGAGTCAAATAGACAGGTGTAGTGGGACAGAGAGACGGGTATAGGCTCGTCTAGGAGGGTATTAGGCTCTTAGTAGGTTGATAGGATTTGGGTGAGCTTGCTTTGTGGTTGTTTTGCCATTGGATTAGGTGCCAGTAAACAACATGTTTTTGCTGAAAAAGATTTTTAGTAAGGGGGGCTCTACTTGGTATGCCTGGGTCTACTCCTATGGGTTATTCAGGGAAGGGTTCTTTTTTGATCCCGTGGGCGAGTAGTGAGTCTGCTATGCGGTATTCGTTGTTTTCTTTTTCTATAAGGCTTGTTTTGACAAGTTTATTTAGTAGTTCTGTGAAGGTGGAGTTTGGTAGTGAGCGTTTTTCATGTATTTCCAGTGCCGTTTTTATTTTTGACCAGTTTGCTTTTTCAACTTTTGATAGGAAGTTTAGGATAATTCCGTAACGTGGTGAGAACTTTACTATTTTGAGGGCTTCTGCTCTGGCAAGTTTGCCTCCTTCGTCGAGGACTTCGTCAACTATTTCTTTGCTGCATTTTCCTTTGTCGCGGCATTTTGCGCCGAAAAGGGTTAGCCATCCTACGACTCCGTTTAGTTTTTGGATGACGTATTGGAGGATTTCATCGTGGCATGCTATGTTGATCTGCTTGAATCCTGCTTGGAGGAAGGCTTTTGTTTCTTCTTTTTTGAAGTTTCTCATTTTGATTTCGACATAGTGTCTGCCGTATAGTGGTGATTCTGGGTTGTCAAATCCAAGGAAATCGTATAGTAGGCCCATTTCTGAGCCAGTTAGGATTATGATTATGTTGTGGTGTACGTCTGCTATTCTTGCGAAAAGTCTTGGAATGTTTTTGTCTCCTCGGATGAGTTGAATTTCATCAAAGGCGAGTAGGAAGCGTTTATCGTGGTTTTTGGCCCACGAGTCTATTTTGTCAAATAGTTCAATTAAGTCTACGCCTTTTTCTCCCCATTGGAAGGTTATTGAGCTGCCTGCAATGTTGACTCCTTTAACGTGTTTAAGTGCGTCTAAGAGTATGGGGATCCATTTTTTGGATAGTTTGTTGAAGGCTGTTTCTATTTTGCGGAGTATTTCGACGCGGGAGGGGATGACTGGAAGGTCTCGCATGTCGAGGAAGATGTATGGGTAGTCGGTTTCTGATAATGCTATGTCAACAAAGGATGTTTTGCCTGTTCGTCGAAGTCCTGTGACGACGATGATTGAGGCGTAGGATAAGGTGTTTTGAAATTGTTTGAGTTCATTCTCTCTGTTGAATAAGTCTTCTTTTTTGGTTTTTGGTCTGGGGTCAAAATACAAGTAGGGGCACCTCTACTTAGTAGGGGTGGGTATACTAAATAAAACTTGCGAAACTTCTTGTTTGCATGGGCTTCTTTCTTGAGATGCCATAACGTTTTAAAGATGGAGGACGCCCTCAATACTTGGGGGATGATGTTGCCGTCCCAGACCGACCTAAAGGAATGAGGACCTCATGACGAACAGACCCCAAAGAATATTCTTTTAAGGATGCACAACTGAATAATGCGTTCTTCAACATACAGATGAAAGTGTATCCTTTGGAGAGAAACTTTATTGACACCAACCGACATGATCTTGCTACCACTCGTAGCCTTCTTCATCGGAATAATCGCCTCAATGGTCGGCGTTGGAGGAGGAGTATTCATCGTACCTTTCTTAACCCAAGTTTTCGACTTTAACCCAGTGGAAGCGGTTGGAACAAGTCTCACAACCATAATCTTCACTTCTCTATCATCCACCATAGGCTATTCAAGGCAAAAAAGGATCGACTACAAGATTGGCGCAATTCTAACCGTTGCAACCATCCCCGGATCAATTGCCGGAGCATATGTAGCAACTGTGATAGAGCCGAGACTCCTTGGGCTTATCTTCGGATTTTTCCTCATATTTGTCGCCTGCCAGATGATGCTTAGACTCCCCTTTTTGCGTCATCTACCAGCCAAGACGGAGAAGAGTTGGCACCGCAAAATCCTAGACTCTTACGGAACAGTTTTTGAATACGATGCAAATGTTAGGCTGAGTTTTCCGCTCAGTTTCTTTGGCGGTTTCTTCTCGGGGTTACTGGGAATAGGGGGAGGCGCCCTTGTGGTGCCAATAATGAATTTAGTAGCCAACTTTCCGATACACGTCGCAGTTGCAACTTCCATGTTCACGATGATTTTTACCACGATTTCAGGAGTTGCCACACATTTCTTGTCAGGAACTAACATTCATCTTGATTATGTTGTCTTTCTTGCATTGGGAGTGATCTTTGGAGCTCAAGTTGGCGCCTACCTATCCAAGAGAACCTCGGTGAAGAACCTCAAAAGAGTCTTTGGCATAGTTCTAATACTCATCAGCATAAGAATGATCTTAAAATACATCTAAATGTCAAAAACTACGATAACAGAATTATTATCATAGTTGCTAAAGTCCCCAATCACTGGGGTACAAGATTAGTGTGACCGCATGGATATATGGTTTTAACAAACCATAGCTTCTTCGTGTATGATTCCTTTCAATATTCATTTTTCTTTCTCATGTGATAAAACCATAATTCTTATTTGACTACCTTAAGTAAACTCATAGTTTTGGAGGTTATGAATTGGGAGAATCTAGAAAGGGAACTGGGAAACTCAAAATAGCTTTGGTCATAAGTGTTATTGTGATAGTCGTTTTAGGTGGGTCGAACATCTGGTTCTTCGTGAACAAGCAATCTTTGGAATTGCAGATAGATGACTTGTGGGATGACTATGGTAGTGAACAATGGTGGCATGGTCACTATCAGAATTTGTCAGATCAACTTTCAACAGAAAAGGCTAATCTTCAAAACCAAGTGAACACATTGACTATCGAAAGAGATAACTTACAAAGTCAAGTCAACTCTTTAACATCACAAGTAGCTACACTGCAAACGCAATATGACACATTGAACGCAAGCTGTTATGAAGCCTTAATGAACTTCAGCTCTTTACAAAATCAATATGAGGCATTAAATGCAAGCTATTATGAAGCTTTAGCAGATATTGCCTCTTTACAGACCGACTTTACCAACATGACGAACTGGAAAGATTCTCTTCAAGCCACGGTAACAGTTCTGCAAGATCAAATTGATAATTTAAACGCGCAAATAGCCGAAAAAACTGCGACAATAGCCAATCTTCAAGCTCAAATTGCCGATCTAGAAGATCAAGTTGACCAATTGAACACAATAATAGCACAAAAAGATGCCATAATAGCAGAAAAGAATGCGACAATAGCTGACCTTGAAGCTAGACTTGATGAGTTAGCCCATGTTCTCACGGATAAGGAATACTACCACTCCATAAAGAGTGACCTTGAGAATGCTACTGAAACGATCTTGGTTGCCATGTATTCGATGATCTATGATCCAGGTGATTCATATGACTGGGCTAACGATCTGATTAAAGAACTCGTTTATGCCAAGGATAGAGGGGTTAATGTAACCGTAATCATCGAGTATAGAACCTTTTTTGACTACATGGATGAAAATCTGGAGGCATACGAGTATCTATCAGACAATGGTGTCACCGTGAAGCTAGATAATGATACTGATACGGATCATTTGAAACTCGTAATAATAGACGACAAGATTGTCTATGTTGGATCACATAACTGGAGCGAGTCTGCACTCTACTACAACCGTGAAACTTCGGTTAAGATAATTAGCGAAGATATTGCTGAGATCTTTAAGACATATTTCGAGACCATCTAGTTGAATACACAAGAACAAGGCTATTACGGAAAAACCTTTCAGAGAAAGTATGTTAGTAGACCCTTCATTTGTTCAGTCGTTAAGACTTTTCTTTTTTCATGAGTAAGTCTATCTTTTTGTAAGAATACGATAAACTTTTCAGAGAGTGTTTGCTTAACATGACCTTCAAAAACACATGCTTTATGAAATTCAAACAACCAGTGTTTTAATACTTCCATAAATAAGGGGGACAGAAAGATGACGAAAGAAGAAGTGAGAGTTGGAGTATACATTTGCCACTGCGGAGGGAACATAAGCGACACAGTAGACGTGGAGAAGGTTAGAGAAGCAGCTTCCAAATTTAAAAACGTTAAAGTTGCAAAAACATACGAATACGTGTGCAGTGATCCTGGACAAGAAATGATCAAGCAAGGAATCAAGGAACATGGGCTTAACAGAATCGTGGTTGCGTCGTGTTCACCACGGATGCACCTAGACACCTTCAGACGAACAGTTGAGTCCGCAGGCTTAAACCCGTATTTACTTGAGATGGCGAACATCCGAGAACAGTGCAGTTGGGTCCATGGTGACAAAGAAGACGCCACATCTAAGACGATCGACATTATTCGTGGTGCGGTTGCCCGAGCCCGTTACCTTGAACCGTTAGAGAGTAGAAGCATACCAGTGAACCAAGATATCCTTGTAATTGGGGGCGGAATCGCAGGCATCATCACTTCCATCGAATTGGCAGACAAGGGCTATCAGGTAAATCTTGTGGAGAAAAGCCCGAGCATAGGCGGGCACATGGCACAACTCAGCAAAACCTTCCCAACCCTCGACTGCTCCCAGTGCATTCTCACACCAAAAATGGTTTACGCTGGACAACACTCAAAAATAAAAATCATAAGCATGGCTGAGTTAACGGATGTTAAGGGTTCTCCAGGCAACTACCGAGCCTCAATCAAGAAGAACCCCAGATTCGTAGACGCTTCAAAATGCACAGCCTGCGGAGAGTGCACGAAGGTTTGTCCCGTCAAGGTTCCAAGCGAATTCGAAGCCAGCCTGTTCTCACGAAAGGCTATTTACATACCTTTCCAGCAAGCGGTTCCAAAAACATACACAATTGACAAGGAGCACTGCTTATACTTCACCAAGGGGGTCTGCAGGCTTTGCGAAAAGTTCTGCAAGGGTAAAGCCATCAATTTCGACCAGAAAGAAGAAACCACGGAGTTGGATGTGGGTGCCATTATTGCTTGCACTGGATTCGAGCTAATAGACCCGAAAACCCTTGAGGAGTACAGCTTCGGTTTACATCCAGACATTGTAACGAACCTGCAATTAGAGAGACTCCTAGGTCGAGAGATGCGGAGGCCATCTGACGGAAAAGTAGCGAAAAAAGTCGCTTTCATACTTTGTGTGGGCAGCCGAATGATGAACAAAGAAACCGGAGTGGACCACTGTTGCAAGATAGGTTGTATGGCTGCTATTAAGCAGGCTATGCTGGTTCAGAAGGTCGTGCCTGACGCCGAACCCTGGGTCTTCTACACCGACATAAGAGCCGACGGAAAAGGATACGAAGAGTTCTATGCCACGGCTCAAGACCATAACGTGCGATTTGTCAGAGGTCGCGTGGGAGAAGTTGTTCCACTGAAGAACGGTGAAATATCGGTGAGGGGAGAAGACACCCTTCTTAACACTCAAGTTGAGGGAAAATTCGACCTAGTGGTACTCAGTCTAGGGATCATCCCCAGTTTAGGCACGGAAGAGTTAGCTCGAAAGTTAGGCATTCAAGTTGGTTCCGATGGCTTTCTCTTGGAAAGACATTACAAGCTTCGACCAGTGGACAGCCAAAGAGAAGGGGTTTTTGTCGCCGGGTGCATCTTAAGCCCAAAGGACGTGAGGGAAACAACCTTAGAAGCGATGTCTACGGCTTCAAGAGTCGCCACTTTCGTGGGTAAGGGTGAAATCTCCGTATCGCCAGAAGTAGCCTACATCATCCCAGAAAAATGCAACCTCTGCGGGGTATGTATGAATGTGTGTCCGGTGGCTGCGGTAGAAAAGTCTCCAACTGGCATGGTGATCAATCCCGTTTCATGTGTCGGATGCGGAATCTGTGTGCCCAGATGCCCCCAAGAAGCTATCGAACTGAACAACTGCACTGACCAACAATTGATCGCCCAAATAAATGGAGTCTGCGAGGGAGGACAACCTCCTAAAATCATTGCTTTCCTTGAAAGAGAAATAGCTTATGGCTCTGCGGACTTAGCTGGACAAACCAGAGTGTCCTATCCATCCAACGTGGAGATAATTCGTGTGCCAACAACCGGACGAGTCGGATTGAAGCACGTCTTACACGCATTTGCCGCTGGAGCTGACGGCATCATATTCGTTGAGGACCATGGCGGCGTATTCAGTGAGGAAGCCCTAAGAGAACAAGTCACCCAATTCAAGAAGGAACTAGGAGCCTACGGCATTGAACCCCTCCGCCTAATGTCATTCACCACGACGCTTCCAGAATACAACAAGATACTAAACATATTTGAAACCCTCAACTCAAGAATCTCAAAGATTGGTCTCGTGCCAGAGGACGCACGCTTAAGAATCAAGGAGAAAATCACTACACAATAATAAAAAGTTTAACGACGCCTCTACTCAAGAACAGGGGCATAATATCCTTTTATCTAGCTTCACTCATTTACCACATTCTCAGCAGTGCAGGGTGACCAGATGATTCCCACAATTGCGGTGTTAGGAACAACAAAGTCTGGAAAAACCGCTTTGATTGAATATTTGATTTCTAACCTATCCAAGGAAGGATTCAGGATAGGAACCATCAAGCACATCCATGACACGGTTTTCTCCATCGACGTTAAGGGAAAAGACACGTGGAGACACGCAAAGGCAGGTGCAAAAGTAGTTGTGGGAGCGGCTCCAAAGGAAATAGCAATTATTAGAAAGAAGGAAACTTCTGAGAACGACTTGGAAGGAATAATCGAGTTGATTAAAGATGAAAAACTTGATTTGCTCATTATCGAAGGATTTCACTCCGTAGTCTGCCAGAGGAAGGACATTTTTAAGATTGTGGCTGTAAAGAGTGAGGAAGAACTAGAAAGAATGCTTAGAGGAACAGTTGGTCCTATTTTGGCAATTACGGGTCCGTATGCCAAGCTAAAGGTCGTCCCGGCTGGAGTAGGGACACCCATTATCAACATCAAAACCGAAGGAAAAAAAATTCTGGGTATAGTAAGAAAGTTCTTGTAAAAAGGGAAATTTTGGAGACTCTAGAAAAGGTCAATAACCCCACTGTGCGAGGTGCTTCAATAAGAATCTGCAAACTTCATGAAGGATTCTTCTTAGTTTTCTTCTTTTTTCTGCTCTTCAAGCATGCGTTTGAGACGCTTCTCCATTTTCAACTCGTAAGTGTGTTCTTCGGGTGGCAGTGGCAATTTTTTCAAATATTCCTCTATATTCGTTGTCTCACCTTTTTTCGGCTTCTTTTGTCTTTTCTCTGTCTTAGCCATGGTGCACTCTCTCATTTAGTATTCTTCTTGTGTCCGTATCATTCTTTCGGTCCACTTTAATTGTTGTTAAATGAGCCTGTAGGGCAGAAATACTCATACGTTTAACACTGATTTTAAGCGTAACGAACTACTAAATAGGAAGGGGTTATATTCTTGAGAAAACCGTTAGAATCTGCAACCTTTCTGGAGATGGAGAACCGAGAATTTAAAGTCTTTTTGATAACCGAGCAATTGTGTGAACTGTGTGGAAAGCCGATGGAGAAGAAAGAGAAGATGTTACGGAAAGTTCGGGTTTCTGATCTGGATGATTACAAGAATATGTTGACAAGGGCAAGAATATATGATCGTGCAGAAGTTGACCTTGAAACCAATGAGGTTCACTTTTATGATCATAACTACCCAGGTGATGTTCATCCAGGTTGCATAGAGAAATTGTGAAATTACCTAGTTATCATCTCAGCGTAAATTATAAAACTGCGTAGAGATATCCGTCTTCCTTTTCGCCCGCTTCTGAAACTACCCCAGTCTTTCTGAGGGCTATGATGTGTCGAAGTATCCTATTCGGCGGTATGTTAATAGCGCTGGAAATCTCTCGAATGGTTAACGGTCCCTTTTGTTTAATTGCCCCAATGATCATTTGACGCTCTATCTCATCCTTCATCACAGTATCCACAGCCGCGCGATACTTCTCTTCATCTAACTTCGTTTCGGTTTGCGAGACTCCAAAAATCCATCTTAATCTCTCCCTCTTGTAAGCTTCGATGGCAGCTTCTATCTCGTGTGCTCGTTTTGGCAATGAACTCGGTCCCAATCCCTTGATTTCAGTCGTCACATCCCTGATCAAGGCAGCAAACTTTCCTCCTTCACTGGCAGAAATCCATTCTAATCTAATCCTATCTGGCTCGATGCCAAGACGGTTGGCGACTCCCTTGAGGAAGTTGAACCTTTTCTCCATCGCAAAGTTTCCTTTTACATAGTGGCAGTCACCCGGATGGCAACCAGCTATCACAACTCCGTCAGCACCCCAGTGTAACGCTGACAGAATGTGGATTGGACTCACTCGAGCGCTACACATAACCCTAATTACTCTCACGTTTGCTGGATATTCGAAGCGACTGGTGCCTGCCAAGTCAGCACCTGCATACGCGCACCAATTGCAGCAAAAAGCCACTATAACAGGCTCGAATTCAAGTTCTCTTATTGCTGTTTTGCTCATAAACTTCATCCTCGTTGAATCCTAATGAAGCAATGCTTCAACTTGTGCCAGTATTTCTTGGTCACCAAAGTGCCGCATGCTTATAGCTCTCTGCGGACATTCTACTGCGCATGCTCCACAGCCCCTACACAAGGCTTCAATAACGGTGGATTTTCCTTCTACGACCTTGTGCGCTCCGTAGGGGCAGATTTCTTCGCAAAGTCCACAACCGATACACAATTCTTCGTCTATTACTGCTGTAATGGCCTCTGTTTTGAGTTTCTTGTTAGCCATGAGTATGGCTGCTCTCGCCGCTGCGGCTTTGGCTGAGATTATGGATTCTGAAACGTCTTTGGGACCAGAAGCCGTTCCTGCAAGAAATACGCCGTCAACCGACGTATCTACAGGTCTCAACTTCAGGTGAGCTTCCATCAGAAAACCGTCTGGACTTATGGGCACTTTAAGCATCCTTGCCAAAAGCACTTCGGCTTTGCGTGGTCTAAGGGGGGTTGAAAGCACGACCCAGTCAGCTGAGAATTCTACCTCTTGACCAGCGAGCATATCGTAAGCTACAACCTTTAGCTTGTCTCCCTGCGCCTTCCCGATTTCCGCGGGGACTTCTTCCATGATTCTTATGAATCTTACCTCAAGTTGACGAGATTTTGTGTAGAAATCTTCGTATTCTTTGTATACTCTGAGGTCTCCGTACAAGATGACAACGTCTGTATCAGGGTATTGAGACTTAACTAAGATTGCGTTTTTGATGGCGTTCATGCAACAAATTCTGGAGCAGTAGGGCCAGCCTTCCTCTTTCCTCGCCTTTAATATCCTCCTTAGTAATTCGGCTGTGTCTGATTTCGGAAAGCTTTCCAGTTCATATGCACGTATTTCTCCTTTTCTCGCGCCCACACACTGTATCATTACAATCCTGTCTGGTTTCTCAAGTTTTCCATTCTTCAATATATTATCTAGTTGTTGCTGCGTTATTACCCGATCAAAAACTCCATACTGATACAATCCTTCCGGTGGCTCGTAATTTAGAGCGCCGCAAGCGACTATTATAGTGCCTACTTCAAGTTTCTTCTCTCCGATTTTTCCAGAAACTGTGACCTCAAAGTTTCCAACGTATCCTCCAATGTCCGAGACATCCGTTGAGGTCAGCAACTCAATTTTTTTGTGTGACTTTACCGCCTTAATTAAAGGGTCAACAATTTCCGATGCATCTTGTAAGGTTGGGTACAGCTTGTAGAGATCCTTAACTATTCCACCTAGTTCCTTTTCCTTTTCAACAAGGTACACCTTGAATCCTTGATTGGCCAAGGTGAGAGCAGCCGTCATTCCGGCTACCCCAGCGCCGATTACCAGAGAGGTATCCTTTACCTCTAACTCAGGTTCTGTTTGGGGCATCAACCATCTAGCTCTTCCAACAGCCATCCTCACCAGGTCTTTTGCTTTCTTTGTCGCCCTTTCGGGTTCACGTGAATGAACCCAGGAGCATTGTTCCCGAATGTTCGCCATCTCAAACAGATAAGGATTCAATCCAGCCTCTTTACATGCTGATCTGAATAACGGTTCATGTGTTCTCGGGGTGCAGGAAGCTACAACAACCCTGTTTAGACCAAGCTTCTTTATTGCTTCTTTTATAGAGTCTAATCCTGCTTCGGAACATGTGTATAAGTTATGTTCCGCATGCAAGACATTCGCTAAAGTCTTTGCATATTCCGTGACTTCTGGAACGTCAACTACGCCACCTATGTTGACTCCGCAATGACATATGAACACTCCAATCTTGGGTTCTTCTTTCATGTGATCAACTCGCTCCAGCCAGAACCTCTGCAACTCGTGCGGCTGTGGCACTACCTTGGGTTATAGAGTCAGGAATGTCTCCGGTTTTTGGACCCAAACAATATCCGCTGGCGAAAATGCCCGAGACGATGGTATCGACTGGGTTGGCTATGGGATTTGGAGCTTTGAAAAACCCATACTTGTCGACCTCTATCCCCAAGAGTTCAGCTAACTTCTCGTTTCCTTTAGATGGTAAAAGTGCTGGACACAGTACCACTAAATCGAAATTCAAGTTTTGTACAGTCTTTGTGGCGATATCCTCGAACCATAAGGTCAGATTCTTTTCTGCTGGGTTCTGTGTGATTTCGCCTGGACTACTTCGAATAAAACTTATGCCGTACTCGGTTTTAGCTCTGTTAATAAATTCTTGAAAGCCTCTTCCGAAAGCTCGCATGTCGATGTAGAAAATGTTAACTCTGGCTTCCGGAACATGCTCTTTGATGAGAACGGCGTCTTTTATTGAGTACTTGCAGCAAATGCTGGAGCAGTACGCAGTCCCGAACCGTTTATCCCTTGAACCAACACACTGTATAAAAGCGACGCTTTTAGGTATCTTGCCATCGCTTGGTCTCACTAAGTGTCCTCCAGTTGGACCAGAGGCACATAATAATCGTTCCAATTCGAGAGAAGTGACCACGTCTTTGTAGTGTCCATACCCATAAGCTGGAAGCCCCGCGGGATCGAAAAGATCGAAACCTGTCGCCAAAATAATCGAACCAACATCAAGTTCGATTTCTTCCGCTCGCTGCTCCAAATCAACAGCCTGCGCCCCACAGACTTTTTCGCAGAGTCCACAATTTATACAGTTTTCTTTGTCGACAGTCATCACTCTGGGCACTGCTTGTGGGAATGGCATGTATATGGCCTTTCGCATCCCAAGGTTCATGTCGAACTCATTAGGGACCTCTGAAGGACAATGCTCAGAGCATATGCCACATCCCGTGCATTTTGTTTCGTCCACGTATTTGGGCTTCTTCAGAACCTTAACAGCAAAGTTGCCTACAGATCCCTTTACTTCTCTCAGTTCAGAGTACGTAAGCAATTGAACATTTGGATGATGAGCGCACTCAATCATTTTTGGCGCGAGAATGCACATGGAACAGTCCATGGTTGGAAAAGTCTTGTCCAACTGCGCCATTCTTCCGCCTATACTCGGGGACTTCTCCACAAGGTATACTTTGATACCCCTGCTTGCCAGGTCCAGAGAGGCTTGTATCCCTGATATCCCCCCACCTACAACCAATACTGCAGGCTTTTCCCGCATCCACTTTCCCCTTTAATCAATCCTTTTAGATTGAACTACATAACTTGATATAGGTATTCGTCCTCTTTTTCTCCAGCCTCTGAAATTGTACCAACTTTCCTAAGCGCGATAATGTGACGCAGTATTCGGTCAGTGGCTATGTTAGTCGCTTCTGATAGTTCTCTGACAGTCATGGGTCCTTTCTCCTTGATCTTACCGATGATCGTTTGTCGCTCTATTTCGTCCTTCATTATTTCTCCAGTTTTGGCGAAGTATCGTTTTTTCTCAATTTTCGGTTCCATATGAGCAAGTCCCATAACCCATCTGAGCCTTTCCGTTCTAAATGCGTCTACGGTTTCCTCTAGTCTTGGCTTAATTGGTCCCAGTTTCTCGAGTTTACCAACCATCTCATTAGCCAGATAAGCAAACTTGTGGCCTTCACTCGCTGACACCCAGTCCAGTTTTAATCTTTCCTCTTCGATTCCCATGTGCCGAAGCGCTTGCCTAAGAAACTGCATCCTTCTTTCAGCCATGAAGTTTCCTTTGAGGTAGTTGCAGTCTCCGGGATGGCAGCCCAAAATCATGACGCCGTCTGCACCCCAGCTGAACGCTGACAGGACAAAGGTGGGGTCCATTCTTCCACAGCACATGACCCTGATTATCCTTATGTTTGGGGGGTACTGCAGCCGACTCGTTCCCGCCATGTCAGCGCCCACATAGGCTCGCCAATTGCAGCAGAAAGCGATGACTCGAGGTTCAAAGTCTGTTTTTTCCATTTCGATCACCCAGCTAAAGCCGCCTTTACTTGTGCAAGAATCTGTTTATCCGTGAAGTGCCGCATAGTTATTGCTTGTTTGGGACACTCTGCGGCGCAGATGCCGCATCCTCTACACAAGACCTCAGTGATCGTCGACTTGCCCTCTTCAATCTTAGCCGCACCGTAGGGGCAAAGTTCTTCACACATTCCACACCCGATGCAGAGATCAGAATCTACAGCGGCTATGATTCCTTCTGTTTTAAGTTTCCTTTTGGATATGAAGGTTGAAACTTTCGCGGCAGCGGCTTTAGCCGACGTTATAGATTCTGGAATATCTCTCGGTCCAGATGCCGTTCCCACAACGAAGACCCCTTCAGAATGGACGCCTACTGGCTTTACCTTTGGGTGAGCTTCCATGAAAAAGCCATCTGGGGCCAAAGGAACCTTGAGCATCCGTGACAATAGTATTCCGTCTTTGCTTGGAATCAGTGGGGTTGCCAACACAACTAGGTCGGAAATGAAGTCTATTTCGCGACCAGCGAGGGGTTCATAAACCGTGACCTTCAGTTTACCTTTAGGTCCTTGAACCACTTTTGGCGGCGTTTCCAAATCATATTTGATGAACCTTACTTCGAGATCTCGGGCGTTCGTGTAGAAATCTTCGTATCCCTTATACGTTCTTAGGTCGGAGTATAGGATGCAAACGTCAGCTTCCGGATACAGTTTCTTTATCAGAATTGCGTTCTTTACAGAGTTCATACAACAAATCTTGGAGCAGTGTGCCCAGCCCTCCTCCTTCTTCGCTAATATCTTCGTTAACAGTCGAGCGGCGTCAGATTGAACGAGACTTGGAATTTCGTATCCCCATAACTCTCCAGTCCTTGAACCAACGCACTGTATCATCACAACTCTCTCTGGCTTCTTTAAGGTGCCCTCTCTAAGCATCTTCTCTAATTCCAGATGAGTCACTACCCCTTTGTGAACTCCAAATTGATACATTCCCTTGGCAGGCTCGTAGTTCCCTGCTCCGCAGGCGACGATTACGGCTCCAACATCGAGTTCTAGGGGGTTTTTCTCTGATTGGGCTGTAACATGAAAATTTCCGGCAAAACCTTTTATGTCTTTCAAGGTTGTTGATGTGAAAATCTTGATTTTCTTATGCGCCTTTGCAGTCTTAATAAGTGGTTCCACGATATCTGACGCTTTTTGGAAGGTGGGATATACTTCATTGAGGGTTCGAGCGATTCCTCCAACATCTGCTTCCTTTTCTATCATAAACACATCGATATCCTGATTAGCTAAACTCAAGGCTGCGGTTAGTCCAGAAACTCCGCCTCCGACTACTAAGACTGATTCGTTAACGCCTATTTCTGGTTCCTCTAGAGGCTCCAGCAAACGAACTTTTTCAACAGCCATTCTAACAATGTCTTTTGCTTTTTCAGTCGCTTTTTTCGGTTCATTTAAGTGTACCCATGAACATTGTTCACGAATGTTTGCTATCTCAAGCAGATAGGGATTTATTCCAGCTTCTTGGCATGTCTCTTTCAAAAGTATTTCGTGAGTTCTAGGCGTACATGCCGCTATGACTACCTTGTTCAAACCATGTTTTGCTATCGCGTCTTTTATGCTTTCAAGTCCAGCCTCTGAGCATAAGTACATGTTTTCCTCTGCGTAAGCGACCTCTGGAAGGGTTTTTGCAAACTTTACCATGCTTGGGACATCTACTACGCTTCCTATGTTGACCCCACAATGACAAACGAAAACTCCGATACGATTTTCTTTGCTCAAAATATCATTCCTCCTTCCTCGCATGCAAAACCTCAAAAACCCTTTCTGCCGCAGCGCTTGCTTGGGTGATTGAGTCTGGGATGTCTCCAGTTCTTGGACCTAGAGCGTATCCAGCAGCAAAAACACCTGGAACAGTTGTATCAACAGGGTACGTGATTTCGTCTAACTGCTTGACAAAACCGAAATTATCGAGTTTTATTCCCAAAACCTTAGCCAGTTCGCTTGTGCCTTCTCTCGGTACGCAGGCGTTGCAAAGCACTGCAAGGTCCGCTGTCAGGTTCTGCACGCCTCTTGACATGGTATCCTCATACCATATTTTTATGTCCTTTGTAGTGGGATCTTCGAGGAGTTCGCCTGGGTTACTTCGGATGTATTTGACGCCGTAGATCTTCTTAGCCTCGTTTGCAAACTCTTGGAAGCCCTTTCCGAAGGCTCGAAGATCCGTGTAAAACAGATAGACCTCGGTTTTGGGGTTGCGTTGCTTGATTGAGACTGCCATTTTGAGTGAGTATTTGCAGCAGATGCTGGAACAGTAGGAATAGAACCGCTTATCCCTCGAGCCTACACATAGAATGAAGGCGACGGATTTAGGCTCTTTATTGTCGGAAGGTCTCAGTAGACGACCTTGAGTAGGACCGAAAGGCGAAAGTATTCGTTCTAATTCCATGGCTGTCATTACATTGTTAAACTTGCCGTATCCATAGGCGGGAATCTGAGAAGGGTCAAACAAGTCGAAACCGGTAGCAACTATGATTGCGCCGACATTCAACGTTACCTGCTCTGGCTTTTGTTCATAATCAACAGTCTCTGCTTTACAGACTTCCTCACAAACACTGCAACGACCGTTTTTGAAGTGTAGGCAATTTTTTGCGTCAACAGTTACGATGTCGGGTATTGATTGCGGAAACGGAATGTAGATTGCTTTTCGGTCTTTGAGTCTCATCTCGAATTCATCGGGAACTGAGACTGGGCACTTTTCAACACAGACGCCACAGTTGACGCACTTGTCTTCTTCTACGTATCTTGGAGATTTCACAACATTTACTGTGAAGTCTCCGATCTTTCCTTCAACTTTTTTCACTTCGGCGCACGTTAGCAATTCAATGTTTGGGTGACGGTAGCACTCGATCATTCTTGGCATTAGAACACAAAGCCAACAGGTGCCCACGCAGTCTCTGGAGCAGTCGGTCACTGGAAACACTTTCTCTAGTTGTGCCATTCTTCCGCCAAGGCTGGGAGATTTTTCTATTAGATATACCTTGAAACCTCTGTCAGCGAGTTCAAGGGATGCTTGTATGCCTGCTATTCCTCCGCCTATAACTAAAGCAGAATTCTTTATGCGCGCCCGCGCCACGGTTAACTCCCCTTTATTTTCTCGTAAATAGAGTCTAAGGGAATCCTATGGTCTCGCATCTTCCAATCTTTAATCTCTAAGCCTGTGGCTAGGCTTAGGAGTTCCACAAAATGTAAAACCGGTAGATTATATTCCTCTTTGAAATCCCTTTTGATTTCAAGTTGACCTAAATCAAACTGTATAAAACAGAAGGGGCAAACTGTCACGACGCAGTTGGCTCCCGCTTCTTTCATGCCTTGAAGTTTCTGTCTACTCAGTTGACGAGAAATCTCGTCATTCACGCCCCTTAACGGACCGCCGCAACACACTTCTTTCTTGTCATAATCGACCGTCTCAGCGCCCGTTGCCCTCACGAGCTCGTCGAGTGTCCCAGGACCCACTGCGAGCGTGGGATGAATCATTTTTGGCCTCACAGCGTGACATCCCGTTTGTGTTGCAACTCTCAATTCTGTCAACGGTTTTTTGACGGCGTCTTTGATTTTTTTCACCCCCACATCTTGGTGTAGGACTTCCAACAAGTGCTTTACCTCTACCTTTCCTTTGTACTCCTTGCCTACTTCTGAGAGTACCTCGTTGACTTTGCTTCGCAACCCTTCGTCATCTCTGAGGATTATGCTCGTCATTAAAAGGGACTCGTAGCAGTCGTTGCAGAAAGCCAGCACGGGAAGCCCCATTTCCTCCGCTATGGCTAGGTTTCTTGCAGCTATTGACAGCCAGCCGATGTAGTCTAGGGACTGAATGCTGAAAGGTGCACAACACGTCGTTTCAGACATGTCTAGTAATTCAATTCCTAAACGAGGCAGAACCTTTCTTGCATAGAGCTCATAACCTGGCTCTCTTGCAGATATCAGGCAGCCGAGAAACAGAGCATACTTCATTTTCTCACTTCCGACCCTTCGTACGTGCCTTTGTTATCATCTTGTCGACTCCCGCCCTTTTCATAATTGTTTCTGCATCTTTTGCGGACATAGAAATCTCAGGCAAGCCTAAGTCCTTTCTTTGCCTATGCATGAATTCAGTGGTTGGGATCAAACGCCCAGTACCTAAGAGGTTTTTCGTTTGTTCTACAACGCCCTCAGGTATGTCTCCTTCTCTCGCGGCTAGGCTTCTTATAGCAAACACTACTTCACCGACGTCTCCACGTTGGGGACATCTATCCAAGCAGGTGAAACAGGACAGGCAGTACCACGGCAACCTGTGAACAACCTCAGGTCTGAAACCGAGGATGATCATTTCCATCAGGCGTCTAGGATTATGTTCTGTGAGGAATCTCGCAACTGGACAGCTGCTTGTGCATCTTCCGCACTGAATACATGTTAGAACTCCTTCGCCTCTAGGGGTGTTGGCGACTTCGTGCATGAAATTTGGATCAACTTCGCTCATTTTTGTCGTCTCTCCATATTGCACTATGTTCAAACCTAATATGCTTTATCCTAAAGATTTGTTCGACGCTGTTTACGTTAAGAACCTAATAATAAAACCCAACAAACTTTTAAAGTTTCTTAATTTGTCGAAAGGTGTGAAGCCGCGCACGAAGTGACCGACGTGATCCGATGTAGTTTGACCCGGAATTGATCGCTGTCACCCGGAAAGTCCAAGTCGCCGACGAATTCGGCGTAGTCTTTTTTGATGGTTCTGTAACATTCAGGATAAGAAGTAACGACTGGTTTTTGCTCCGGGTTCTTTTTATGTTTGCAAGTTTATTTTTGCCACTTTTTCAAAATTCGCCAGGTCTCCTGTTCATAATAGATCGCGACCGTAACACTTCTCATTAAGGAGCATTGCCATTTGTTTAACCTCCGATAGCAGCCGTTACCATGGCGTTGATTTGCTTGTTGGTGAAGTGATTCATCGTAATCGCTCCAGTTGGGCAGTTGACGGCGCATGCACCACAGCCTTTACATACGACTTCATTCGCACGTGCGATGTTCATGGGTGCACCGGCAAAGGGCTCAATTTGTTCCAGTTTTATGGCGTTGTATGGGCAAACCTCTTCGCACCTGCCACATCCTCTACAGAATTCTTCATTCACGACGGCGATAATGGGTTCCACTTCAACTTTGCCCTTTGACAGCGGAATTGCTGCCCTTGCGGCTGCTCCGCTTGCTTGGACTAAGCTTTCGGTAATGTCTTTGGGTCCCTGAGCAACACCGGCAAGATAAATTCCGTCGCTCATCGTGTCAAGAGGTCGAAGCTTGGGGTGAGCTTCTCGGAAGAATCCGTCAGGAGTCCTAGAAACGCCGAGCTTGGATCCTAGTTCAGTAGCATCAACCCTCGGCGTCATGGCTTCAGCCAATACTACGAGGTCAGCCGGAATTTCAACGGGCATCCCCAAAATACGGTCGTCAACAAGAATCTGGAGTTGCTTGTTTCCGGTTTTTCCATAGACTCTCGGTGGATCTTCAGCGGAGAATTTGAAGAAGTTTGCGCCGAGCTCCCTAGCCTCTCTATGATATTCTTCCCGACCCTTACCGAAGGCTCTGATATCTCGGTATAGGATGAACACTTCTGTTTCCGGATACTGTCTTCTGATAAGCATCGCGTTTTTCAGGGCAGCAGTGCAACAAACTCTGGAACAGTATGGCCGACTCGGACTCCTAGACCCAACACATAAAATGAAGACTACGCTCTTTGGCACAGTTCCAGCGGACGGTTGAATTAAACGACCATCAGTCGGGCCGTTTTTGCTTAAGAGTCTTTCCAATTGAAGCTGAGTGATTACATTCTCATGTTCTCCAAAGCCATACTCGTTAACTGGTGTATAAGGATCAAACCCCGTGGCAATAATTATCGTTCCTACTTGAAACTTCGTGTTTCTAGGTTGGTTGTTCAAAACTATAGCGTTTGCCTCGCATACTTTAAGGCACTCACCGCATCGCGTGCAATTGGTTTCATCGATAGAAAAGATGTTTGGCATAGCTTCTCTGTAGGGCATGTAGATGGCTTTTCTCTTAGTTAAACCTAGATTAAATTCATCAGGCACTTCAACTGGACATACATCGGCACATTTTCCACATGCGGTACATTTTGCGGTGACATACCTTGGTTTTCTGTTTAGCGTGACCTCAAAGTTGCCGATGTATCCCCCCACATTCTCAATCTCTGAATTGGCAAAAACCTCGATGTCAAGGTGCTCGATCACTGCCTTTAACATAGGTTTCAAAAGCTCTAAAGCTTCCTCGTTGGTCAAGATTACCCTGTTCAATTGTGCTACCCTTCCACCGAGATACGGCGTCTTCTCCACAAGGTAGACGTGGAACCCGCGATCTGCTAGATCTAGAGCTGCTTGGATTCCAGTCATGCCTCCGCCTATAACGAGCGCCTTTGCCTCTACTTCCACTTCCCTTTTTTCTAGGGCATGAAGCAAACGGGCTTTGGCAACAGCCATTCTCACCAGATCTTTAGCCTTTTCTGTGGCTTCTTCAGGTTGATTAAAATGAGCCCATGAACATTGCTCCCGAAGGTTTGCCATTTCAAATAGATACGGATTAAGTCCTTCTTGTTCAACAACCCTTCGAAACGTAGGTTCATGCATCTGCGGTGAGCAGGAAGCCACGACAACGCGATTCAACTGATATTTCTTAATATCCTCCCTAATCATTGCCTGACCAGGCTCAGAACACGTGTAAACATAGTTTCTGGCCACAACAATGTCGGGAAGAGTTTTCGCGTGTTCTACAACTTTTTCAACATCCACAACGCCTGCTATGTTTAAGCCACAACTGCAAACATAAACCCCTACTCTAGGTTTTTCTTCCATATCATCTCCGCCTCCGCAAATAGGTTACCGCCTTTATGGCCGCTGCGCTGGCGTCGGCGACACTATCCGGTATGTCTTTTGGACCTTGAGCCGCTCCAGCAACAAAGATGCCATCGGCTTTAGTTGCGATTGGGTTGGTCTTGATGTTATCCTCTTGAAAGAAGCCACATTCATCTATTGGTATATCCAGAATTTCGCTGAGATCTGATATTCCATTTGACGGTTCTATGCCAACTGACAGTACTACCATGTCAAATTCTTTTTCGACAACCTCTCCGGTTTCGGTGTTCTCCGCGCGGATCATCAAATTTTTTGTTTCCGGGATCTCGATTATTCTGGCGACTCTTCCTCTAATGAAGTGGATGTCAAACTCGTCCTTTGCTCTTTGATAAAACTCTTCAAACCCCTTGCCGAAGGCTCGAATGTCCATGCAAAACATGGTGACATCAACGCCATGGATGTGCTCTTTTAGTAGCAAGCCATTTTTGATCGCACACATGCAGCAGACTCCAGAACAATACGGGTTTCCCACATGAAGATCCCTTGACCCCACGCACTGGATGAATGCAACTCTTCTTGGGATACGCCCATCTGACTGCCTCATAATGTGCCCTGCCGTTGGACCTGAGGCGTTGAGCAGCCTTTCCAGTTCTAAATTTGTTATAACGTTTGGATATCTGCCATAGCCGTACTCGCTTTTCTTCCGAGCGTCAAAAATCTCATAGCCTGTCGCGACGATGATTGCCCCGACAGTAAGGCTGACTATCTCGGGTTTTTGATCGAAGTTAACGGCTTCGGCTTGGCATAATCTTTTGCATAACTCGCACTTTATGCAGTGTTCATCGTCAATCGTGTACTTGAGAGGAACAGCTTGAGGGAAAGGAACATAAATTGCTTTTCGCATCCCTAGGTTCATATCAAACTCATTCGGAACTTCGATTGGACAGTTTTGTGCACAAATTCCGCAGCCGGTGCATTTCGTTTCATCTATGTATCTAGGCTTCTTGAGAATTTTGACCTCAAAGGCTTTTCCGCTTCTTTTAACCTTCTGTAACTCGTTGTAAGTTAGAAGCTTTATGTTTGGGTGCCTAGAAACTTCTACCATCTTTGGGGTTAGAATGCAAGCTGAGCAGTCAAGTGTTGGAAACGTCTTATCCAACATGGCCATGTGGCCGCCTATGCTCGGCTTCTGCTCCAACAGATAAACGTTGACGCCTTGCTCAGCCGAGTCTAACGCAGCCTGTATCCCAGCTATTCCTCCCCCAATAACGAGAATTCCTAGTGTTTCACTCAAGTTGAAGCCTCCTTAAAAGTTTCTCAGGGCTTGTGGAGACATCACTCCAATTGTAGCCGATACAGAATCTGAGTCGCTTTCTTAACCGACTCCTTCCCGCCCTTGACGATTATTTGAGAATCCTTTTCGAACTCTGTCGTTACGCCAAACTGGTCTGAGATTTCTTGCACTTTTTCTTTTGCGATTGGCTTCAGTAGGGTTAATCTTATCCATCCCTTCTCTGGATCGTTGGGCCCGCCCGGAACAAAACTAGATACAACGTGAGTTATACTGGCGACGCCACCGCGTTCAGCTTCGTCAATTTTGCTTACCCAGTCTTTTGCGTAGCTTTCACTGAAATTTAGTGCTGCAGTGATCAAATTGTGTCTTATTTCTTCTAAACTATGCTGCAAATCCTGTAGTTTATCGTTAACTATATCCTTATTGCATCCAGGGCAATTGTGGGCATGAATAAAATTGATTAGAGTTCTGCAGTTCCGAAGCTCAGAAGCAAATTCAACATCCACGTTGATGCCATATCGAATCAAATCCTCAAAAAATTCAACCAATACCCACCAAATCTGCTCTAGTCGTCCCACCAATATGTCTGCTTGTCTTTCAGCATCCGCCATCTCAGGTGTAACTGGTATTTTAAAGGTCCTTCCAGAAGGGTCTAGAGAGTCTGTGTGACCCTGACTAGGCGAAACTTCTTCTAGCCTAAGTCGAATCGCTTCAGAGACAAAGTCGGAGATGCTTCTGTAGCGGCCGGTTTTCACAACGTTTCTTATTTCCTCAACAAGTTTTTCGCGTAGACTTACGGTTGCCCAATTTGGCATATACATTACCTCGTATTGTCTTTGCATCATATATAAATCAAGTCTGAAGTAAATACATAATGTTTATATTTTGAATAGTGGTATATACGATAAATAGGTAATCACGTTGGAAAGTCGTAAAGTACAGCAAGTTGGCTACTCCACCTTGAGTGTTTCGTTGCCCCGCAGCTGGGTAAAGGACATTGGTTTAAAGCAAGGCGATCAGGTCACGTTTCTTCCAGAAAGGAATGGTTCATTGAAGCTCATGCCAAGCGCTCTAGTGGAGCATAAAGCGGAGGTTGAGGAATTTGTCATAAACTCGGACGTATGCAATGAACCAAATATGTTAGAGAGAATAATCGTTGGAAGCTACATTCTTGGTCGAGACGTGATAAAGATCGTCTCTTCCAAACGAATACGAAGTACACACGTTGAAGAGGTTCGAAGGATACTGCGCAGACTCATCGGGTTGGGCATAATAGAGGAAACACCGAATCAGATCACTATCCAATGCTCCATAGATCCAACGAAATTCAAGATAGACATTCTGATGCGAAGACTATGTGTAATCGCCTCCACCATACATAATGAGGCAATACAAGCGCTTGTAGAGTTTGATCCTGAGCTGGCAAAGGACGCCATTCGCAGAGAGGATGAAGCAGACATGGTGTATTGGCTTGCAACCCGACTTCTCCTTTCCGCACAGAGATCTCGAGCGATAGCCGAGAAAATAGGTCTTGAAGAACCATTGCAGATTTTGGGGTTTGGAATGATTTTAAAATACTTGGAATTAATTGCTGATTATGCTGAGAACATAGCAAGAACAGCTATTGAGCTTGAAGGCTATAAAGACAGGATAGGCAAACAAGTGATGCAAAGAATATCTCATGTAAGCGAATTAGTCAATAACTTATTTCAAAAAGCCATGGAATGCGTTTTCACTGCTGATGTAATAATCGCTAATAGTCTTTTGGAAATAAGGAACACTGTTGAAGAAGAGGAAGAGAGGTTGATGAGAGAACTACCTGAAATCCCACACTTAAGGGCAACCGCCTTAAATCTAAGAATGATGGCGGACAATGGCGCCGGTATTGCCGCGATAGCCATAAACAGAGCGCTCGAGAAACGAAGCAAAGCAATATGTTCGCCATACTAGTTCGAGTAGCTACACCTTACGTAAATTTCAGATCAGAAGAATGTTCCATTTGAAAGGTCAAAGAGTCTCAGCAACTAACTCCATGATGTCCTTAACTTCGATCTTATCCTCGTTACCCGTTGTCTTAATGGCATCGTCGAATGTTAAGAGACAGAAGGGACACGCCACAGCTATTATCTCTGCTCCAATGTCAACGGCTTCTCTAACTCGAGTTTCGGCGAGGCGTTCCCACTTCCTTGAGACGTCATACCACATCCTTCCTCCTCCACCTTCGCAACAAACGCTGCGTCCCCTCGACATGTTTAGTTCCACAAATCTTAAGCCTGGGATGTTCTCGATTATCTTTCTGGGTTCTTCGTAGACGTTATTGTGTCTACCTAAAAAGCAGGGATCCTGATAGGTTACCACTTTTTCGATTTTTCCTGAAAATTTAACCTTTCCTTCATCGACCAAATTTGCGAAATATTGCGTATAATGTTGTATTCCAAGATCTTTTCTTCCGTATCTATTCTTGAATGCGTTGTAGCAATGTGGCGAGGTAGTAACAATTTCATTAATGCCATACTGGTCGAAGATGCCTAAATTTTTGTCAGTTAACTCTTCGAAAAGTCCCTTTTCTCCTAGTGAGTACATCTCATTTCCGCAGCAGTTCTCTTTATCTCCGAGTATCGAAAAGTCGATGCCTAACGCATTTAGATTCTTTACCATTGCTCTAGCTACTTCTTGTGCACGGGGATCGTAGGATGCGGCGCAACACACAAAATAGAGTAACTCAACCTTCTCTCCCTCTGAAACATACTTTACCTTCAGATCCTTCGCCCAGTCAGACCTCTTACTTCGGCTCATTCCCCATGGATTTCCATACTTGTAAACCCCTTCTAGGGCTTCTCCCAATGTGCGTGGAACCGCTCCTTCTTCAACGACAAGGCTACGCAGACCAATAAGTATCTCCATTGGATTTGCATCTCTAGGGCAGCGGTGTGCACAGGTGTAACATGTTGTGCATAACCAAAGGTCTTTATTCGAGAGGACTTTATCTCGAAAACCTAACTGCGCCCTTCGAATCAGTTGTCGTACTCGAAAAGGCGTCATCCGTCCAAAGGGACAGCTAGCCGAACAGGTACCGCATTGAAAGCAGAGGTTAATCCTTTGCCCTCCGGCTTTAGCTACAGCTTCTGCAAATCCCATGTCAAGTTCATCCAGTCGCACAACACTTTTCTTAGGCTCAGCCATCAGTTAAGCCTCCGCATTTTCGGTTGATCCCTAATGAGAATAGAGTTTAGTCTTAATGCAACTTAATAAATCTTCTTTGGATGGTCAACTATTCAAGAGATAATTCATAAATGTCCTTGGCTGCCTTTCTAACTGAGACTCTTCTGCCACTGATGATGATGCGAGATTCATCTTTAAGTTCAATAATTACACCAAACTCCTCCGCAATATCTTGCACTCTTTCCTCAGCCAATGGTCTTGGCAGAGTTAGTCTAACCCATCTTTTTTCAATATCTCCTGGGAGGTCTGGAACAAACTCGGAAGGGGTGTAGATCATTACGTAATTTAGTTCAGCCCGCTCAGCTTGGTCAATTTTGCTCGTCCAATTCCTTACATAGTCCTCATCAACGGTCATGGCCGCTGAGATCATATCGGATTGAATTTTACCCAGAATGCGCTGCAAAATTTGCAGGGAATTGCTGATCGTCATAGAGTCGCTAGAGGGATGAATAAGGCTCGTTCGTATGAAGTGAATTAAAGTTTTGCAGTTTCTTAGTTCAGAAGCAACACCAACGCTAATGTTTCTTCGATTCAAATCTTGAAAGAAGTCTGACAAAACAAGCCAAACTTGCTCTAGCCTTCTAATTTCTTCATCCGTAACCAATCCAACTCCAAATAATTTAATGTTAGAGGCTTAATTAAATCTGACGATTTTCTTGTAAGAATGGATGAAAAAAGTGAAATTTCTGTTTTATGCCTCTGCATGCATGCACTGGATCAATTCCGAAAGGCTTATACTAATGAAAACATAGGGGAGTCTTCTAAAATATCGCTCGCTTGAAGGGAATACTGATGTCCAATCGTATATTTCAATGTATGGACAGATTTCCTTCTATAAGCCTATTTCCGGAAGCTGGCGTTGTATTAGTAAGCAAGTTAAGGAAAGTAGATATCCTTAAGAAAAAAGGCTTTAAAAGGATGGATTTCTTTTATTACTGGATTCTTAGAATTAGGGAGGTGTAAACTTGGGGAAGAACCAAGAGGCTCTTGTCATTGGCGCTGGAATAGCAGGGATGCAAACTGCGCTCGATCTCGCTGATCAAGGCTTCACGGTTTATCTTGTTGAGAAGAATCCAAGTATTGGCGGAAGGATGGCTCAACTTGACAAAACCTTCCCAACGATGGACTGTGCCTCGTGTATAATGACGCCTAAGATGGTGGACGTGGGAAGACACCCGAATATAAAGATGCTTACATATTCTGAAGTGAAGGAAGTCAAGGGGTCTGCGAGAAACTTTAGAGTTAGAATCCTCAGAAAACCTCGCTTCGTCGACGAAACAAAATGTATTGGCTGTGGCGTGTGCGCACAGAACTGTCCAGTGGAAACTTTAAACGAATTCGACGAAAGGCTCGGTGTTCGAAAGGCAATATATGTTCCGTTCCCCCAAGCCGTACCTCTCATATACACTGTTGACAAAGAAAACTGCATAGAATGTGGGCTCTGCGAAAAGGTTTGCGAGGCAGGAGCCGTTCACCTCGACCAAGAACCCGAAGAAATAGAACTAAAAGTAGGCACCATCATCGTTGCCACTGGCTACAATTTGTTTGACGCAAGAAGAAGGGAAGAATACGGATACGGCGTCTACAGTAACGTGATAACTGCATTAGCCCTAGAGAGGCTTCTAAGCGCTTCAGGACCCACAGGCGGCCATGTAGTAAGGCCTTCTGACGGAAAAATACCGAAAAAAGTTGCTTTCATCCAGTGCGTTGGGTCTAGAGATGAAAGGGTGGGAAACAAGTATTGCTCCAGAGTTTGCTGCATGTACGCGACGAAAGAGGCACAGTTAATCAAAGAACACATCCCTGAGGCTGAAACAGAGATTTTTTACATGGACATTCGAGCCTTCGGCAAAGGATACGAAGAATTTTATAGAAGAGCCGAGAAGGAATTTGGAATCAAGTACATTAAAGGTCGACCTGCGGAAATCCTTGAAGATCCCGTCACCAGGAACTTGATAATTCGAGCTGCAAATATCGAGACAAATGAGCTTCTTGAAGAAGAAGTGGACATGGTAGTTTTGTGCACAGGCATAGTTCCGGCCCTAACAGATGAAATAAGAAAAGTGTTACCATTACCGGTTGACGACTACGGGTTTATCACTACTACCCATCCAAAGATTGATCCGGTTACCACATCCTTTGACGGCGTATTTACAGCAGGTGTGGCTGAGGGGCCAAAGGACATTCCCGACACAGTGGCTCAGGCGAGCGCCGCAGCTATGAAAGCGTCAATAATCATCAAGGGTTGAAAAGAAATGCCTCAACACGAGGAGACTAGAATCGGAGTGTACATTTGTCACTGCGGAGTTAACATAGCTGCGTCTGTTGATGTTGAAGAAGTCGCAAAGTACGCGGAAAAACTACCAAACGTTGTTGTTGCAAAACACTACGTCTACATGTGTTCTGCCCCAGGCCAATCCATGATCAAGAATGATGTAAAAGAACACAAACTCAACAGGGTTATCGTCGCGTCGTGTTCTCCAAAAATGCATGAACCTACTTTTAGAAGCGTCGTTGAGGACGCTGGACTAAATCCCTACCTTTTCGAGATGGCTAACATAAGGGAACAATGCTCATGGGTTCACTCAAAGGAGCCTGAGAAGGCAACAGAAAAGGCAAAAGACTTGGTGACGATGGCCGTGGCTAGAGCGAGACTTTTGGAAAGGCTTCAGAAGAAAGAAGCTGGTGTCACATCCAAGTGCTTAGTGATTGGCGGGGGTATTTCAGGAATGAGTGCTGCTTTGGATTTAGCAAAGAGGGGTTTTGATGTTTACTTAATAGAAAAGGCTCCCAGTGTCGGAGGGCGGATGGCACAGTTAAACGAACTCTTCCCAACCGGCGACTACGCGCTAGACGTTTTAAAGCCAGTTATGGAAGAAGTGATGTCCCACCCAAAAATAAGAGTTTTCACCAATTCAGAATTGGAGACTCTAGATGGTTTTATCGGAAACTTTAAGGCGAAAATTCTCGTAAGACCGAGGTACATTACAAATGAATGTAATGCTTGTGGCAAATGTGAAACCGTTTGTCCTATCGAAGTTCCAAATGACTTCGACTTTGAAATGAGTAAAAGAAAAGCCATATATCTTCCATTCATAGCCGCTTCACATCGAGTGTATGTTATTGATTATGAAAACTGTAACAAATGTGGAAAGTGTGTGGAGGTTTGTGAGAGAAGAGCGGTAGATCTTAAAGAGAAGCCCATGAGGATGGAAATTGATGTAGGTACAGTCATCGTTGCGACAGGCCATGATTTGTACGAACCTCCGAAAGGTGAGTATGGCTACAAGTTTTACGATAATGTAATAACCATGCCTCAACTTGAGAGGTTGCTGGATGAAAACGGTCCAACGAAGGGGCAACTACTAATTAATGGTTCCACGCCTAGAAGCGTGGCTTTCATCTCATGTGTCGGATCAAGACAGGAACCTGGAATCTACAAACCAATCAAGAAGGATCAGCAACTTAACAGATATTGCTCTCGCGTCTGTTGTATGGCTACTTTCCAGAATGCATTAACAATAAAGAAAAAGCATCCCAACACTAGGATTTACTATCTCTACCAAGATATACGATCTTTTGGAAAAGGACATGAAGAGTATTATAGAAAAGCCAGTGAATCCGGGATCGTGTTCGTAGAGTACAATGCTGAAGCCCCGCCGGCAGTTTCAAGGAATCAGAAGGGCCTCATCGTCACAGTTCGAGACGTACTGACCGACAATGAATACATTGCAATACCTACGGATCTTGTGGTGTTAAATGTCGGCATGGTACCACGCGCAGACGCTTCGAGTATACAAACCAAACTGAGAATCCCTAGAAGCGCTGACGGCTTCTTCCAAGAGGTTCATGCCAAGCTTAGACCGCTTGACACTGCTATTGATGGAATCTACTTGGCTGGTACTGCACAAGGTCCTAAGGACATCACTGACAGCACAGCAATGGGAAGCGCATCAGCGGCGAAGGCAGCGATTCCGTTGGCAAGGGGCAGAGTTGAAGTAGAGCCTATCGTTGCAGTGGTAGACGAAGAATTATGCCGAGGATGTGGCAGATGCGAAGAGGTTTGCCCATACAACGCCATAAAACTGGAAGAAATTGAGCCGTTTGCTGGTGCACCCATGAACATCGCACGTGCGAATGAAGTCGTATGTAAAGGCTGTGGTGCATGCGCCGTCAATTGTCCAACCGGAGCGATTACCATGAGGCATTTCACTGACCAGCAGATTCGCGCCATGATAAAGGCTGCAATAGGAGGCTGACAGGATGGAAGCAGAGCCAAGAATTGTAGCTTTCCTTTGCAATTGGTGCAGCTACGCGGGTGCAGATCTGGCTGGCATGAGTAGGATTACCTATCCACCCAACGTCCGACCGATAAGAGTAATGTGTTCTGGAAGGGTTGACCCAGGCTTCATTCTTAAAGCCCTTGAAATGGGAGCGGACGGGGTTCTAGTTTCGGGGTGTCACCCCGGCGACTGTCATTATGTTGATGGAAATCTTAAGGCAGAGAAGAGGGTAGAGAGCACAAAGAAACTTCTTGGCATATTGGGACTTGAACCTGAAAGACTTCGTTTAGAGTGGATTTCAGCCCCTGAAGGAACAAAATTCGCTCAGGTCATAAAGGACTTCACAGAACAATTGCGTAAGATTGGACCGAATCCGCTAAAAACAAAGACAACAAGCAGAATGCCTGCAACCGTCGATGAACTAGTCGCTGAAACTGTTAAAGAGACCAACATTCGTTATTGTCTTGAATGTGGGAAATGTTCCAGTAGTTGTCCAGTTGCAAGACTCAGCGAAGGATATTCGCCGAGACGTATGGTTGAGAAGTTTTTGCTCGGGTTCCGAGATAAGGTCTTGTCCAGTCATGAGTTGTGGACGTGCCTAACCTGTTACCAGTGCAGCGAGAGATGCCCCTCAGACGTTAAATACCCAGAGTTCATCAGGACTTGCAGAACCTTAGCCAACGGAGGAGTCTTGGAGGAAGTCTGCGCTCATAGAGGTGTACCTCAAGCATTATCGAGGATGATGACAAGTCCCAAAGTTAAGCAAAATCGAATGGGCTGGCTACCAGATAATGTGGAAATCGCTGAACGAGGTGATTTAATCTACTTTGTCGGCTGTCTCCCCTACTTTGATGTGATTTTTGAGAATCTTGGACTGGAAAGCATGAAAATTGCTCAAAGCGTGGTTAAAATACTGAACAGGGCTGGAATAAAACCAGTAATCATGCCCAACGAAAAGTGTTGCGGTCACGACTTGTTATGGACAGGGGACATAGAAAAATTTGAAGAACTAGCGAAAATAAATGTGGCGGACATCAAGGAAACTGGAGCAACTCGGGTCGTCTTGGCTTGTCCCGAAGGATACAGAACATTCAAAAAAGATTACACAGAAGTTATTGGCAACTTGGATTTCGAAGTCTTACACATATCAGAACTTCTATCAGAATTGATTCAGAAGGGAAAACTCAAATTTGACGGAAAACTCGCAAAGAAGGTAGTCTACCACGACCCATGTAGGCTTGGAAGGCACATGGGAGTGTATGACCCTCCAAGAAGCGTCATATCCAGCATTCCCGGAGTAGAGTTAGTAGAGATGGGTAGAAACCGAGAGAATGCGGAATGCTGTGGCGTGAACGCTTGGCTAGCCTGTGGTAAATGTTCTAAGGAGATTCAGTTAGACAGGCTGATGGAAGCAAAAAACACAGGTGCAGACTTATTGGTCACGACTTGTCCGAAATGCCAGATACATTGGCAATGCGTCATGACCGAAAAGGTGCCGAACGAAACAGAAAAAGTAGGAATGGAAGTGCGAGATCTAACCGTGCTCGTGGCAGAAGCGCTCAATCTGAAATGAGGTGTTTGGAGTGAAGAAAACTAACTCTGTCTTAGTTATCGGCGGTGGAATAGCTGGAATGCAAGCCTCCCTTGATCTGGCAAGCCGTGGAATGAGAGTCTACTTGGTGGAAAAAACTCCAAGCATCGGTGGAAGAATGGCGCAGCTGGACAAGACTTTCCCTACCATGGATTGTTCGATGTGTATCCTTGCGCCCAAAATGGTGGACACTTTCCGTCACCCCAACATCACGTTATTAACTTATTCTGAAATCATGGAAGTCAGTGGCTCCGTGGGCAACTTCACTGTAAAGGTTCTGAAAAAGCCTAGGTTCGTTAACCCAGAAAAATGTACGGGCTGTGGGATTTGTGCTCAACACTGTCCAGTGGAGGTTCCAAACGAGTTTGACATGAACCTTGGGGTTCGGAAGGCAATTTATGTTCCCTTCCCGCAAGCAGCCCCGTTAGTGTACACGATCGACGAAGATAACTGCTTAAAGTGCGAATTGTGTGGCAAAGTTTGTTTGGCTGGAGCCATTGACTATGATCAAAAGCCCGAACTCTTAACTCTCAACGTTGGAGCCATCGTGGTTGCCACGGGCTACGACCTTTTTGACGTTAGAAAGAGGACGGAATATGGTTATGGCAGATACCCAAACGTTATGATTAGTTTAGAGTTTGAGAGAATGGAATCCGCTTCTGGTCCAACTGGAGGACATGTAATACGACTGTCCGATGGACGTGTTCCTGAAAAAATCGCTTTCATCCAATGCGTTGGCTCCAGAAGCATAAAAGGCGGTCTGCCCTACTGTTCAAGCGCCTGTTGCATGTACGCCACAAAAGAGGCAGTCTTAATAAGGGAACACAACCCAAAATGTGAGGTCTACATTTTCTATAACGACCTCAAAGTCTTCGGAAAAGGCTTCCAAGACTTCATCAACCGCGCCAAAGACACTTGGGGGGTCAAATACGTTAGAGCCCTTCCAGGCGAGATCACGAAAGATTCAAAGACTGGCAAACTCATCGTGTGGTACGAAGACACAACAGAAAACGCTATAAAAAATCTGCAAGCCGACATAGTCGTACTCTGCCCAGCACTGACTCCCAAACCAGACAACCAAAAACTAGCCAAAATTCTCGGCGTGGAACTTGACCAACACGGCTTCTTCAAATCCAAAGACCCTATGTTGGCACCAATAGACACAACCGTTCCGGGCATATTTATCGCTGGATACTGTCAAGGTCCCAAAGACATTCCAGAATCAGTTGCGCAGGCAAGTGGAGCATCTGGAAGGGCAGCCGAATCAATGGCACTAGCGACTGTGAAGGTGGTGCGTAGAACTGCAAAAAAGTGAAGAAAAGGAAACTCCTAGGGTTGGGGTCTTCATATGCCACTGTGGCATCAACATAGGCGGCGTAGTGGACGTACCGGAAGTTGTGAAATATGCAGAAACGCTACCAAATGTCGCTTACGCTGAGAGAAATCTCTACACATGCTCCTCAGAGGGATTAAGAAAGATTAAGGAAGCCATAGAAAAGTACAACCTCAACAGAGTTGTCGTCGCATCCTGCACTCCAAGAACCCACGAACCCCTATTTAGAGCAACCTGCGAGGAAGCAGGCGTAAACAAGTACCTTTTCGAGATGGCAAACATCCGAGAACAGTGTTCCTGGGTGCACTCTCACGAGCCAGAAAAGGCAACTGAAAAGGCAAAGGAAATCGTTCGTATGGCTGTTGCCAAGGCTCGTTTACTCCAGCCACAAGAAGAACCAGAAATAGACGTTATACCATCAGCGCTAGTTATCGGCGGCGGAATCTCCGGACTAACAGCGGCTCTCTGTCTTGCCCATCAAGGTTTCAAGGTTCACGTTGTGGAGAAGGAGCGAGAACTTGGTGGGCTTCTGAAGGAAATTCATAAGTTGTATCCGTCTATGGAAGATGCTTCAACAGTTCTGAAGAGAGCCGTTAAGGCTGTAAAGTCAAATAAAAACATCAAGGTATCGACGTCAACAGTCATCAAAAACATGAGAGGATTTATCGGAAATTTTGACGTTACGGTTCAAACGGGAAAACAGAAACCTCGAACCATACGAGTGGGTACAATAATTGTGGCCTCCGGAGCGACCATTTTCGAACCTATTGGAATGTTTGGTTATGGAGAAAGCAAAAACGTAATCACTCAGCTTCAACTCGAAGAACTTCTTAAGACTGGAAGGTTGAAGAAGCCTGAAAGAGTGGTCATGATTCAATGCGTTGGAGCTAGACAGGAGACAGGAAGGACGTATTGTTCCAGAGTTTGCTGCATGACCGCCATTAAAAACTCCCTGCTCATCAAAGAACTATACCCAGACACAGAAATCTGCATCCTATATCGAGAACTCCAAACCTATGGAAAAGAATACGAAGAATGGCATCGCGCGGCTCAGGACAAAGGGATTACATTTATAAGGTATGTCTTGGAACGGCCACCAGAAGTCATCCTTGCGCCAAATGGAAAATTGATCGTCAAAGTTTACCATGCGCTCCTAGGCGAAGAAATTACCATTGAAAGTGACCTAGTTGTTTTGTCAACTCCCTTGATTCAGCACGAGGAAGGGAAAGCGTTGTCACAGATGCTTAAGGTGCCTCTTGGTTCGGATGGGTTCTTTTTTGAAGCCCACGTCAAACTGAGACCCATAGACTTCGCTAGTGATGGAATCTACGTCTGTGGAACAGCTCATAGTCCAAAAGACGTTGCCGAGAGTATGGCACAAGCGTACGGTGTTGCCTCCAGGGCAGCTATCCCCATGGCTTTGAAACGTTTGCGAACCGAAGCGATAACGGCAAAGGTGGACGAAAGCCTCTGCAGCGGTTGTGGCACTTGCGTACAGCTGTGTCCCTACGGCGCCATAGAAAAGGATGAGAAGGGTGTCGCAAAAGTAACCGCAGTTGTCTGCAAAGGATGCGGTGTCTGTGCTGCGTCCTGTCCAGAGAGGGCGATTACCATGCGTCACTTTACTAACGAGCAGATCATTGCTCAAGCTCTTGCAGCGTTAGGGAGGGTGCCAGCATGAGTTTTGTGCCGAAAATTTTGGTTTTCACGTGTAACTGGTGCTCCTATGCCGGGGCTGATTTGGCAGGGGTCAGCAGAATGCAGTACCCGCCTACTATACGGATAGTGAGACTGATGTGCAGTGGAAGGGTCGACCCTGTCATAGTACTAGAAACTCTCGCTAACGGAGCAGACGGAGTCATGGTTTTGGGTTGCCATCCAGGTGACTGCCACTACACAGATGGAAATCTCCAATCAGAACGCAAGATAAAAATGTTGAAAAAACTGTTAGCACAGACCGGTCTTGAACCACAACGTCTACGACTAGAATGGGTCTCTGCTTCAGAAGGCGGGCGATTCGCTGAATTAGTTAGAGATTTCACAGGTCAGATCACGAAACTTGGTCCGTCTCCCCTTACTGGAGAAAAACCCAACGAGAACATCCTAACCAATGTGCTAGCCGCAAAGGGAGCCGCAGAAGACTTCAGACTGCGACTTCTTGTGGGCAGAGAAAAAACGATGACTGAAGACGGAAACGTTTACGGAGAGAAGGTCACAGAGGAGGAGCTCAACAAAACCATAGAAGACATCGTTAGCTCAGAGTATGTACGCAACAAAATCTACCTACTACTGAGACACGAGCCACTCTCCGTGAAAGAGTTATCCAAACGCTTAGACCTTGACCCACCCAAAGTGCTGCGCCATATAGTAGTTATGAGACGCAAAGGTCTTGTGGCGATTAACAAAATCGACGGAACAACCCCACACTATACTGCTCTGGAGGTGGGCAAATGAGCAAAGACAAAGTAGGAGCAGTACTTATAGTCGGTGGCGGAATCGCTGGAATTCAATCGTCCCTCGATCTGGCAGACTCGGGTTTCAAAGTGTACCTGATGGATCAATCACCATGCATCGGAGGGACAATGACACAACTCGACAAGACTTTCCCCACAAACGATTGCGCGATGTGTATTTTGGCGCCTAAGCTTGTCGGCGCTGGAAGGCACCCTAACATTCAGTTGGTGACCAACTCTGAGATAAGGGGAATAAAGGGAGAGCCTGGACATTTCGAAGTTGCCGTAAATAGAAAAGCCAGGTACGTGAACGCGGAGAAGTGCACTGGTTGTGGCGCTTGCGCCCAAAAGTGCCCCGTAGAAGCCATAGATGAGTATAACCAGGGCTTAGGGGATAGAAACGCTGTTTACGTTAAGTTTCCGCAGGCTGTGCCTCTGACTTTCATGATTGACAGAGACAAGTGTCTGGGTTGTGGCACGTGTCAAGAAGTGTGCAAAGCAGGCGCGATAGTGTATGACGAGAAGGGAGAAGACGTCACGTTAAGCGTAGGCTCAATTATTCTAGCCCCAGGCTTCGAGGAATTTGACCCAAGACTAAAGAGCGAATACGGTTATGGGCGATATCCAAACATAGTCTCGAGTATAGAGTTTGAGCGCATATTGAGCGCTTCGGGACCTTACGGCGGAACCGTGCTACGTCCCTATGATGGCGAAGTTCCACGTCGAGTGGCATTTGTTCAATGCGTTGGCTCAAGAGATGCAAAACTCGGAAACAACTACTGCTCCTCAGCCTGCTGCATGTATGGCATCAAAGAAGCGGTTATCGCAAAAGAGCACAGTCCTGGTCTCCAAGCCACCATATTCTTCATGGATGTGCGTGCCTTTGGAAAGGAATTTGATGATTACTACAGTCGGGCACAAGAAGAATACGGGGTAAGATTCGTTAGATCCCGGGTTTCTCGCATTGAAGAGGTGCCTGGGTCACGAAATCTTATAGTGAGATATGTTGATGAGGAAGAGCCGAAGCAAGAAGAGTTCGATCTCGTGGTCTTGGCGGTTGGGATGCAGCCGCCTCAACATGCAGGAGACTTAGCCAACACTCTAGGCTTTAAACTAAACCAATACAACTTCTGTCACACAGAAACATTTACGCCACTGGAAACCTCCAAGCTTGGAATATATGTTTGTGGCGCCTTTTCTGCTCCGAAGGACATTCCAGAATCGGTTGCACAGGCAAGCGGAGCTGCAGTAAAAGCGTCTAGTGTAATTGCTCCAGAAAGATGGAAACTCACGGTGAAAAAGGAGTATCCACCAGAAACTGATATTTCCAAAGAGGAACCGCGCATAGGCGTTTTTGTCTGTCACTGTGGCATCAACATCGGTGGAGTGGTTAACGTTCCAGAGGTTGTGGAATACGCTAAGACCTTGCCAAGCGTGGTCTATGCGGAGCACAACTTGTACACTTGTTCTCAAGACACGCAGAAAAAGATAAGGGAGATGATAAAGGAGCACAACCTGAACCGTGTGGTGGTGGCATCGTGCACCCCCCGAACTCACGAGCCCCTTTTCAGGGAAACCACCCGTGAAGCCGGACTAAACATCTACTTGTTCGAGATGGCAAACATCCGAGATCAGTGCAGTTGGGTGCACATGCACGAGCCAAAAGAGGCAACTGAAAAGGCAAAAGACTTGGTGAGATCGATTGTAGCCAAGGCTCGGCTGCTGAGACCATTAAAAAAGCCAATGATAGATGTTACTCCAGTTGGCTTAGTTATTGGCGGCGGCTTGTCTGGAATGACAGCAGCCTTGGAGTTGGCGAAACAGGGTTTCGAAGTTCACTTAGTGGAGAAGGAGAAAGAACTCGGGGGACATCTACGCCACATCCGCTACGTGCTTGGGAGCGAAGACCCGCAGGAACGCCTGAAGTCAATCGTCAAAGAAGTCACCGAAAACGACAAAATTCACGCTTATCTCAACGCAGAGATCGCTAACATTGAAGGGTACATTGGAAACTTCAAAACGTCACTGAAACAAAACGGCGAGAAAAAGGAGATTCAACACGGAGTTGTCATAGTCGCGACAGGAGCCATAGAATACGAGCCAACAGAGTACATGTACGGAAAAGACGAAAGAATACTAACACAGCATCAACTTGAGGAGAGGCTCAGCAAAGAGGAGTTCAAAGCCAAAACCGTTGCGATGATACAGTGCGTTGGAGCCAGAAACGAGGAACGTCCCAACTGTGCGCGCATATGTTGCGCTTCCGCGGTCAAGAACGCGCTCAAAATTAAGGAGTTAAGCCCTGATACAGACGTTTACATCTTGTACAAGGACGTTAGAACCTACGGCTTCCTCGAAGACCATTATCGCGAGGCTGCGAGCAAAGGAGTCATTTTCATACGTTATGACGACGAAAGTAAGCCTGAAGTCACAAAGGAAGACGGAAACCTAAAGGTAACCGTGACCGACCCGATCTTGAACACAGAGTTTCAGATTCAGCCCGAACTTGTGGTTTTGAGTGCGGCTACGATTCCAAATCCAGAGAATGAACGAATAGCACAACTGCTGAAGGTCCCTCTCACCAAAGATGGGTTCTTTTTGGAAGCCCACATGAAACTTCGTCCTGTGGACTTCGCAACTGAAGGCGTTTTCTTGTGTGGAATGGCTCATTCACCGAAACTAATCGATGAAAGCATTTCGCAAGCATGCGGAGCGGCAGCCCGAGCAATAACAATTCTTTCCAAGCCTAAGCTGGAAATGGAAGGAGCAATCGCCAACGTTAACGAGGATTTGTGTGGCGGATGCAGAATCTGCGAGTCCGTCTGCGCCTACGGCGCCATTGAAATGAAGGAAGTGGACGAAAAACTCAGGTCAAGCGTTAACGAAGCATTATGCAAAGGGTGTGGTGTTTGTGGCTCCTCCTGTCCCACAGAAGCAATAAGCATGCTTCATTTCACAGACGACGCAATACTCGCACAAGTTAGAGCAGCGTTAATGGAGGAAAAGAAACATGACTGAATTCAGACCGAGAATTGTGGGGTTCCTATGCAACTGGTGCGCCTACGCTGGAGCTGACTTAGCCGGAGTGAGTCGAATTCAATATCCCCCCACAGTTAGAATCATAAGAGTGATGTGTTCCGGAAGAATTGAGCCATCTTTCATCCTTGAAGCCTTCAAGGATGGAGCAGACGGCGTTCTTGTTGCTGGGTGTCATCTTCCAGCTGACTGCCACTATCTTTCAGGCAACTTTAAAGCCTTCAGAAGAGTGATGTTGTTGAAGAAACTGTTGCCCCAGTTTGGCATAGAACCTGAGCGTCTCAGAGTTGAATGGGTCTCCGCATCTGAAGGAGACCGATTCGCAACCGTTATTAAGGACATGACGGAGGAAATAAAGAAACTCGGACCGAGTCCTTTAAGGGTCGGAGGAAAAAGCGATGGCTGAAACCCAAAAAACGCCAGAAACAAAGGCGAGTGAAAAAATGGTGGTCAAATCAAGCGAAATGGACCCACGATTCAAATACGAAATCAGCAAGATGCCTGGCGCAGAGAAGATTATGCTGTGCTTCCAATGCGGCACTTGCACAGCAGACTGCCCAATCTCCCGATTCAATGACTTCTACAGACCCCGAAAACTCATCCGGATGACGCAGTTAGGCTTGAAAGAAAGGCTTCTTTCAAACGACGTCATCTGGCTCTGCTCTACCTGCTTCACGTGTATTGACCATTGTCCGCAGGATGTAGGAATCGCCAACATCGTGCGGGCTCTCCGAAACTTGACTGTGGAAAGAGGACGCATGCCACTCGTCTATAAGGAGTTAGCTTCCAACATCTTGAAAACAGGCTACGCATACGTGATCCCTGAGATGCGACACAAAAAGAGAGGAGAGGAGGGGTTGCCCGCATTGCCAAAAGCCAATCTAGAAAATATCGCAAAACTCTTCGGCGTCACAGGTTTCTCGAAGACACTAGAAAAGGTGAAGACCTAAAATGACAAAGTACTTACTCTTTCTGGGATGCGTCATCCCCTATAGGATAGGGAGCTACGAGGTTTCCACCAGAAAAGTTCTCGGTAAACTTGGCGTAGAATTGGTGGATATGCCAGAGTTTAACTGCTGTGGATTTCCATTAGACCCAGTCTACCACGACATGATGCTCACCTTGGCAGCAAGAAACCTTTGCTTAGCTGAACAACAAAAGCTGAACATCATGGCTCTCTGCAACGGATGTTTCGGTATCCTAAACCACGTAAACAAAGAACTCAAAGAAGATAAAAAACTAAGGGAGAAGGTCAATGCGTACCTGAAAGAAATCGGCATGGAATTCAAGGGAACAATAACCGTCAAACACCTCATCCATGTGCTCGCAGAAGATGTTGGACTTGAAAAAATAAAAGACATAGTAAAGAAGCCACTTAACCAGCTCCGCTTGGCACAGCACACCGGATGCCATGTGGTTCGTCCTGGAAAGGATGTGGGCTTCGACGACCCAGAGAATCCCCAAACTCTCAAAAACCTAATTGCAGTTACGGGCGCGAAATGCTTAGATTACATGGATGAAACAGAGTGCTGCGGCGCCCCAATAATCGGCATAGACGATAAAATATCACTCCAGTTAGCAAGAGAGAAACTGGATCATGTTCGGGCGGTAGGTGCACAAGCCATGATCACGGTCTGTCCCTTCTGCCACATGATGTTCGACCTAAACCAACCGAGAATAGAAAGAGCCTATAACGAAAAATTCAGCATCCCCGTGCTCCATTATCCACAGTTATTAGGCTTGGCTATGGGCATGAACCCAGACGAATTAGCCATAAAAGAGCTTAGAGTAGACGCATCCACACTTGTAAGTCTACTGTGATTCTTATGCAAAAGGAGAAGCTGAAGTTCGCCTTCTACTGGGCAGCGAGCTGCGGAGGCTGCGAAATCGCAGTCCTAGACATAAATGAGAAAATCCTTGACGTCGTAGCCATAGCCGACATCGTGTTTTGGCCAGTGGCAATGGACATCAAATATAAAGACGTCGAGGCGATGCCAGACAAACACATAGATGTATGCTTTTTTAACGGCTCAATTAGAACAGAAGAACAAGAACACATGGCAAAACTGCTGAGAAAGAAATCAAAAGTTCTTGTAGCTTTTGGCTCTTGTGCCCAGCTAGGCGGTATTCCAGGTCTAGCCAATGTAGCAAACAAAAAAGAGGTATTCGAGAGAGCTTACCTTCAATCTCCATCCACTCCAAACCCAAACTCTCTGACCCCTAAGACTTCTTTCAAGGTCGAAGAGGGAGAATTAACATTACCCGAATTTTTTGACACTGTAAAAACGTTAGACCAAACCGTAGAAGTAGATTACTATTTGCCAGGCTGTCCTCCACATTACAATTTGGTGGCGAAGGCTGTCGAGGCAATTGCCAAAAACGAGCTACCTCCTAAAGGCTCGGTGCTTGCTCCAGAAAAATCCGTCTGCGATGAATGCCCTAGGAAAAAAGAGGAAAAGAAAATCTCGAAAATCTATAGAGTTTATGAGAAAGCACCAGAACCAGAGAAATGCTTGCTTGAGCAAGGAATAATCTGTATGGGACCAGCGACTCGTGGAGGGTGCGAGGCACAGTGCATCGGCGCGAATATGCCTTGCACAGGGTGTGGAGGACCTTGTCCCAATGCAACCGAACAAGGAGCCGCAATGATAAGTGCCCTCGCGTCGATTCTTGGATTAGACGAGGAAAAAAACCCGGGTTTTGACGCCGAAAAACTTGTCGCACAGATTAAGGATCCTTTGGGAACTTTCTACAAGTACTCTTTACCCGCTTCTATTCTGCGAAGGAGAACCATGAAGAATGAGTGAACTGAAAGCGATAACTATAGACCCCATCACGAGGTTGGAGGGGCACGGAAAAATAACCATCTTCCTAAACAAGGAAGGAAACGTAGAAAACGCTTACTTTCAGGTTCCAGAACTGAGGGGTTTTGAAAGATTTTGTGAAGGCAGAAAGGCAGAAGATTTACCCATAATAACTCCCAGAATCTGCGGCGTATGCCCAGTTGCCCACCATTTTGCCTCAACTAAGGCATTAGACGCAGCATTTAACGTAGAACCTCCCTCCGCCGCTAAGAAGCTTAGAGAACTCCTGTATAGCGGCTACTACATCTATGATCACACCCTTCATTTCTACTTCTTAGGCGCCCCAGACTTTGTTGTTGGACCAGACGCCCCACCTGCGGAAAGAAACATTCTCGGAGTCATAAAGAAGGTTGGGTTAGACATAGCTAAAGAAGTCATCAAGCACAGAGCCTATGGACAAAAGATCACCGCCATTCTTGGTGGAAAGGCAACCCATCCGATTTGCGGGTTACCAGGAGGCGTGTCGAAAGGACTGACAGAGGAGGAAAGGCAGGAAATTGAAAAGATGGCAGAGTCTAGCGTTGAATTCGCTAAGTTCAGCCTGAAGATTTTTGATGATGTTGTGCTGAAGAACAAGAAATACGTGGACTTAGTGCTCAGCGACGCATACACCTTGAAAACACATTACATGGGTCTCGTAGACGACAACAACAAGGTTAACTTTTACGATGGTAAAGTGCGGGTGGTTGATCCAGAAGGGAAGGAGTTCGTGAAATTTGCTCCCTCTGACTATTTGAACATAGTGGAAGAGCATGTAGAAGAGTGGACCTACGTTAAGTTTCCTTACCTTAAGAAGGTTGGGTGGAAAGGCTTTGTAGAAGGACCGACAAGTGGCGTCTATCGTGTTGGACCCCTCGGAAGACTTAACGCCTCAGAGGGAATGGCAACCCCACTGGCGCAACAGGAATACAAGAGGATGTACGAAACACTTGGCGGAAAACCAGTGCATTCAACCCTTGCTTTTCATTGGGCACGACTGATAGAACTGCTATACGCGGCTGAAAGAGCTCTAGAGTTAAGCAGAGACAAGGAAATAACGAGCACAGAAATCAGAAACAAGCCAGGCAAACCCGGGGAAGGGATAGGCATCGTTGAAGCGGCAAGAGGTACATTAATACATCATTATAAACTTGACGAGGAAGGACTGGTGAAGAAAGTCAACTTGATCGTTGCCACAACAAACAACGCTCCAGCGATATGCATGTCCATAAAGAATGCGGCGAAGGGTCTCATTCATGGACCCGAAGTGAGCGAAGGTTTGCTGAACATGGTTGAGATGGCTTTCAGAGCATACGATCCATGCTGGGCGTGCGCCACCCACTTCGCGATAGGTGAAATGCCTCTCGAAGTAAAGATATACGACAGTGACAAAAAGTTACTGAGAACCGTGAAAAGGTAGTCTGTGTAACACTCAATATCCTTAGAGTGCATCTTTCTTCTCTTTGCATTGAGGAGTAAAGCAAATGGAAAAATCACCCACAACTGACACAAGTGAAACTGAAGTTGAGCTGCGTAGTTGGCTTAAAAATGCTAAAAAAGTCGTTGTTGCAGGCGTCGGAAGCTCAATTCGGAAAGACGATTTTATCGGAGTAGAAATTGTAAGAAAACTGCGAAACAAAGTATCGCAATCTGTTTACTTGATGGAATGCGAAACTGTCCCTGAAAGTTTTATAGAACCGATAATCAAGTTTAAACCAACCCACATACTGATTATCGACGCCGCCTTACTAAATTTAAAGCATGGGCTTTCAAAACTTATCCCACCAAACCACTTGGCAAAGAGAAACGCAATATCAACTCATGCTCTGCCACTTCAAATATTCTGTGAATATTTTAAAGAAACAACAGAGGCGAAAATTGCACTACTTGTCATACAGCCTAAGGACACTGGTTTCGGAGAAGGCTTAACCGCGGAGTTAGAAAAAACTGCAGACCACTTGACTAAACTTCTCTTAGAAAGTCTTCCGTAACTTTACATCTATCGGGATAGGGGCTTTAATAGCGGAAAGAAAAAGTTACTGGACTCTTTTAGTTCAGGCTGCATAGTAATTCTCCTCTCTCCTTTTCAGAAAATCCGTGTTTTCGTAATGCCTTTTGAACCTCGGTAGATTCAGTTTTTACTACTTTAATTGTTTCAGCATCATGAAAACTGGCAAGTTCCTTTATTCTCTCAAGAACTCTATTCCATTCCTCATCTTCTAGTTGACGTTTGAGAACAACATCTTTGATTACGAAGAGTTTTCTTGGTCTGTCAATTTTCGGATTCATGAAACCCAGAAATTCGTTGTTGTAGAGAATGTTTACGTGCCACTTCATTCCTTTCTTTCGGAAGTATTCGACTTCGAAAGTGTAGTTGAAGAGTTGTTGTAGCCATCTTCTATCTCTCGTCAAGTTGTCCATTAGTGTCAAGAGTGCCACAAAATCCTCTTCGCCAGTATCTGGTTCAAGTTTGTTGAGGTCTTCAACTCTTATCCAGTGGAGCCCTCGCAAGCCTTCTATTCTCACTTTAGTGACAATGCCTTCTTTTTCTAGTTCTTGAAGAATTTCTTCTGTTTCTCCGACTTTGTATCCTATCCAGTATGCGATGTGTCTTGATGAAGATATGCCGTAAGCGGATAAGGTTTTGAGCACTAAATGCCTACGTGCGGTCGCTTCGTCAATTGAATCCAAGTTAACATCTGGAAAGTGATTTGAAAACAGGCTGTAGTAAGGCATTCTAAATACACCTTTTTCTCTGCGAGCAATGAATATTTTTCCAGAATAAAAGAGCGGTCGAAAAGCGGCGTAGTGAAAGTCTTTCGGTGAGACTTCACCCCTTTCTTTTATCCTCTGAAGAATTTCTTTGCTTGTCTCATCTTCTTTTTTGTCGATTACGCTTTGTATCCATCCAGCTCTCGCGACGCTTCGTGTGCCTTGGTAATAGTATGGTAATTCCTCTGGCGCCACGATGTTGAGTGTTTGGCGCATTAACATGAATTCAATTAATTTCCCTTCTTCATAGAGTAGTGAGTCAAGCCAGTTTTGTCTGAACCCTTGAATGCGGTTCCATAGAGTTATGTATTGGGCTTGTGCAATCACTGGCAACGGGTCGTATTGAATCCCGCACAAATCTTTGACAACCTTGACAACGTCTTCTTTTGATTTGCCTATTGTTGATGGAATAAGCCTCTGCTTTTTCAAAACCAATAATTGGGCGGTGGAAAGAGGTATGGACTCGTTGGAAGTCAAAGCAATTTCCCCAGCCACAGTTTGTTTCTGATTTATATGTTTAGGTTTAACCACGGATTATCTCTTTATAGCTCAAAATCGCTATTCCATAGTCTTCACTTATTCGTTCCCTCATAGACAAAATATGCGAATCTTCCGTGGCTAAATTCTCCTTGAGAACCACCGCAGTGGCAACAATTACACAATCCACATAATCTGTTATCAACTTCTTTAATCCAAAAGCCACATCAACTATTTCATGTCTGTGGAAGGGTTCTACTCTAAAAGCCCCAAGTATAGCCTTGACAGCCTCAGTCACAAACCTTGGAGGAACCATGAGCCTTGCTGCTTTTGCTTGCAGCTCGAAAACCGAAATCAGGTTCACAGCCACTTCCTCGAGCTTCAAATTCGCTTTTCCGTCAGCGATAGCCTTCAACAAATCGGTATCTACTTGGATGCGTGCGAGTGGCAAAAGATACGTGGTGTCTAGGATCAAGATTCTAGCCTTCTCGATAAATCCTTACGAAATTCCTCAAACTCCTTGGCAGTTGTCTTCGCAATCTTCTCAGAGTAGATAAGTCGTATGATCTCTTCTCTACCCTTGAAGCTCTCCTTCAGCAATTCGTTTAAAACCTTTGACACAGCCCTAACCGTCCCATATCTTCTCAGGCTCTCTTCCACAAGCTTCTCATAAACCTCATCCTCAAGTAGCAATGTCGTGCGCTTAGACATACAAACACCTAAATGACAAAATGCTTAAACTTACATAAATACTATATGCCCTATCGCAAAACTCCAAAAACAACACAGTTTCCTGAACGTCAACCATACATGAGAAGTGCTTGGCATCTTAAACTGGACAGGCGTGGCTCCATGCTGAAAGTTTGGTTGAAACCACGTAACGCCGTGGTGAAATCAGTGTCAGTCTCAACTGCAGGCATTTCGTAGTTATGAAGCCCGTGGCGAAACGCTGGGTCATGAGGTTTTTAAGGCGTGATGGTGCTAAAAGTTTATAGGTGGAAAGTACTACTTTCTCTACTTGGTGGATTAAATGACCGAGGTCAAGACCGTTAAAATCAGTAAGGAAACATATGCTCGGCTCTCTGAAATTGCGGGGGAGCTCCAAATAAGGCTAAAGCGCCCAGTCTCCTTAGATGAAGCAATGAGATACCTAATCAGTCTAAAAGGAAAAGGCGTAAAGATAACGGACTTGGCTGGTTCTTGGGATGTTTCTGATGAGGAAGTTGCTGAGATGAGGGCTTCGCTCGCAGAGGCTTGGAAAAAATGGAGATTACCAGAGTTGTAATAGACACGGATGTCCTCATAGACCTTCTAAGAAACGTAAAGAAGGTTCTTGAATTCATTGGCGACATGGAGAGAAAGGGGTACATCCTTTCAACAACCATTATAAATGCGTTTGAACTGTACTACGGTGCCTACAGATCGAAAAAGCGAGCAGAGAATTTGGCTTCAACGCGAAGATTGCTCGAAAGACTGATCATCCTGAGGATGAGTCTAAAATCTGCCGAAAACGCTGGTCGCATCTACGCTGAATTGGAGATGAAGGGGCAACCCATTGGGCTAAGGGATGTGATGGTGGGCGCTATCGCCTTAACAAGGGGCTATACTCTAGCCACCAGAAATATTGAACACCTCCAAAAGATTTCGGGCTTAACCCTTATTCCCGCCCCATAAATTAAACTCCCTCTCAGCGTCTGTGCAGTTGCTATAATCGATTTCTTTGTCAGTTTCAAGCTCAAGCGTAACCTCAGCACGCTTAACCATCTTCAAAACCTTAGCGTCCGGAACCTCGGCTGAGTTAATATTAATCACGTCACGTACATCATCAACGGAAACGCTTGCCACTGCTGACTCTGGCCCCAAGACGAAAGAGAGAAAAAGCTTATTTAAGGAATTTTGGCAAAAAAGGCCATGTCAAAAGAAGTAGGTTAGAACAACTTAGGGAAGCCAGTTGATGGAGCAGTTCAAAAGTTCTTTGCATACTTAAAAAGAATAGGTGATATTGTCGTGAGACTGCGACAATTTCTTACATTTGACGAAACTTTGCTGCAGATGTATAAGCATTTCTTATTATTTGTTCTTACATTTCCGATGGTGATAACCTCATTTCTCTTTTTTCTGCTAATATTTTCCTCTTCAGCATTTTTGGAGATCGGGTACGCCTTTGGACCGATTTTTCTCATCCTTGCAATGTTACTGCAGATACTTATAGTAGTTGTTATCGGACTGGACATTTTCTCCTATAGACCTAGAGACATTCGTTATATTTACAGTAAAACGCTATCAGCATGTTGTGTTATGTTTTTGGCTATTCTGTCTTCACAGTTTTGGTTATTTTTTGGAACACTGTCGATTATGCTGGGAACGCTTGGTCTCCCGCCTTTTGACTTCTACTATTATATGTGGACCTTTATTGGATTTGCAGGCTTAAACGTCGCCCCTCTATTCCTCAGAATGTTCTTGAGAGGAGCGCAAAGCCACGGTTCAAAAATAAACCGTCTCATCATTTTCATGAGTGAAGTTATGTTATGTAGTGGTTTTTGGCAAGCAAGTTTCTCTTGGATAGCCTCTACCGTTACTCGTTATTCTCATGTCTATAATTTGACTTTTGGGCTTGGGTTTGGGTTTATTGCCGCAATCTGGATTCCTGGTCTAATTTTATTGGCCATTTGGATTCAAGTTTCAAGGGGAAACCGTGACGAAATCGTTCAAATCATCAGGAGACTTGAACGATTCGATTTAATGGTTTATAGAAAAGTTGATAGTTTTCTGACGGATTTGATTCTTGGAATTCTCCGTAGAAAGACATTTACAGTCACATACTTTCTCAGCTGCCTTTTTGGAAGCGTAACTTCCGGAATAGCTTTTTCTCTGGCGTCAGCAAATGTCAAATCTCTTAGCTATTCATACTACGTATTTCTTTTTTTGGTTATATTTGGAGATGTGTTTTTGACGATTAGAGTGTGCCGACGATTTCGTATTGGGATAAGAGGCGCTCTTGGAACTATCTTCCTTTCACTTATGGTTTCATTGGTTACAGTTTTTGCTCTTTTCCCATTGAGTGTTCTTGGATGGTCTGCTTTCTTCACAGTATTAATAACTACCCATTTCTTGGCTGGTGGAATTAACATTCTGCGTTAGCAAATGCTAACTCAAAATTTCTAACAAGTTGTTCACCTTTTCGTGTGAGTTTGTATGCGCCTCTGCTGACTCGTTCTACGTAGCCGTCTGAAAGAAGATAGCGGTAGAACTGTTTTCTGCTGTGCTTGATGTGGCGGAGCGTAGGCATGTTGCAACCGCTTTTTTCTCAATATCCGTGTAGTGCGCATGACCCTTCTTGCTGAGTTCAAGAATGGTTTTGTGGAGAGCATCTCTTTCGCTACACACGAGACAATCTTGTTGTAGTATCTGTCGCTTCTGCTGGTAATGAACACAGCAAAGTGGTATGAAGAACCTTATGGAGAGCCATTAGGCAAAATCGTATCCAAACAAAGTAGAGTATAGAAAAAGGGACTTTGGTAGACCGCTTTTTATCCAGGCACGGTTTTCATTGCTTCTTGGAACAGCTTCTTAATCGCTGTGATTCTTGCCTTCTGCGCCAAAACATCCGATGTCACAAAGTCTAGTGCTTCTTCAGGACACCATTCGACACACTGTGGTTTTCCCTTCTCTTGACAGAGGTCACAAAGGAACACCTTCTTCGTTTCCGGATGCAGCGTGATGGCTCCGTAGTCGCACGCTTCGATACACCAGCCACAACCGTTGCACTTGTCCTCATCAACCATGATGACGCCAGTTTCTTCCGACTGCGTTAACGCATCCCTCGGACACGCAGCCACACAAGGCGGGTCCTCACAGAGTCTACAGGTCACAGACAAGTTTACAAGGGGGTGTAAGCGCACGACTCGTATCCTAGACTTTAACGGATTGTAAGACTTCCCCTTTTCGAAAGAACAAACGTATTCACAAACGGAACAGCCAACGCATTTCTCTGGGTCTGCGGAAACAAACTTTCTTTTCGCAGGTGCTGCCAAACTTATCGCCTCCTACTTTGCCTTTGATTTCTCGATTTTTGGCTTGACTATGTAGGCGAGGTCGTCAAGTCCCAGTTCCTTGATTTTCTCCATGGTTGGAACGCCCTCTTTTGTCCATCCACGGGTCTCGTAGTAGTCGTCTAAGAGTATGTCGAGGTCTTTCTGGGTGACGTGGCTTCCTTTTGAGACCACTTCGTCGGGTATGGGAACCGTCATAATTTTTGGCGGCATGTGATCATCTTTCCTTGTGAAGCCTTCTCGAATGTTGAAGAGTCGACCGATGACGTTTATTCTCTCACCAGTCTTTTCCAGTTCTTCTGGGGTCATGCCTATCCCAGTAGCCAACGTGTAATATTTTGCGAGGTCCTTGAACCCGTCAAAGTACACTCCCCTCGAGAACTTGCACACGATGAGAGAGTCGATTATGGTGTATATGTCCTCGATTTCTCTCACGAGTTTTCCCCTACCCTTCTCCGCCTTGAATCGGTCCACTGATCCTTTCACGTCTGGGGCGTAGGCTCCGTGTCGATTGTGATCAGCCCCTCGGAATGAGATTGCGTAGCCTAAGGCTGCTGTTTTTAAGCCTCTTATGTCGTATCCTGTCATTTCTACGCCTTTGATGTGGTTGGCGTATTTTTCAGATCCCTTCCCGATTTTTGTTGCGGCTCTCTTTACTCCTTCTGCTAGTGTGTCTCCTATTCCTTCTCTTAGGGAGATTTTCTTTAGCATTTCTAGCATGGCTTCGTGGTTGCCGAATCGTAAGTCTATGCCGTCTGTGTCCTTCTTTGTGAGGAGTCCGTGTTCGTAGCAGTCCATTGCAAAGCTGACGATAACGCCTGCTGAGATGCTGTCTACGCCGTAATAGTTGCACATAGCCATTGCCTTTATAATTGCATCTAGGCGGTCGACGCCACAATTCGGTCCAAGAGCCCAGAGAGACTCGTACTCCATTCGTGTCGTCGTTCCCTTGTACGGGCCTTCGGGCACAACAGTTATGTGTTCACAGCGCATAGCGCAGGAAGAGCATCCAATGATTTTTGCGACAAAGCGCTCGTTTAGGTATTCTCCGCTGATCTTTTCGGCACCGTCAAAGGTGGCTCTGGTGAAGTTGTTCACGGGCAGAGCACCCAGAGAGTTGAGGACCAGAACGTTTTCTGGAGTTCCGAGGGTTCTGTATTTTCTTGTTGCTGGTCCCTTCATCCTTTCGTGGATCATCTTTACGAATTCTTGGAATTCTTCGGGTTTGGCTACTGTTACGTCCTTTGACCCGCGTATGGCGATAGCCTTGAGGTTTTTGGAGCCCATCACAGCTCCTAAGCCACATCTTCCTGCGGCTCTGGTGCCGTCGTTGAGGATGCAGGCGACTCTGACTAGTTTTTCGCCTGCGGGACCGATTGAGGCAACTCGGATGTAGTAGTCCTTTAACTCTTCTCTGATGGTTTTCTCTGTTTCTTCTGGGGATTTGCCCCACAGATGTTTGGCGTCCATGAGTTGGACTGAGTCGTCGTCGATCCAGACGTAGACTGGTTTCTCTGCCTTGCCCTTGAATATTATGGCGTCGTAGCCTGCGCGTTTGAGTTCGGCTCCGAAGAAGCCGTGGGATTTGGCTTCTCCGACCCCTCCTGAGGCTGGTGACTTTGAGACGAAGGCGTGTCCGTTTCCTCCTGTTGGTCCCATTGATCCGCTGATGGGTCCTGTTGCTAGGATGAGTGGGTTTTCTGGGCTGAAGGGTTCAATGCCTGGTTTTGAGTGTTCTAGGAGGAGTTGTATTCCTAAGCCGATGCCTCCGATGTATTTCTTAGCTTTTTCTTCTTTTAGGGGTTCGGTTTCGGTTTTTCCTGTTGAGAGGTCTATGTGAAGTATTCGTCCAGCATAGCCCAAAATTTTAGTCCTCCATTATGTGACTTGATTTTGTTGTTGAAGAGAAATATCAGTTGAGGGTAGATAGATATTAATTTATTGATTTCTGGACTAGTTCAGGCTTGCGCTTTAACTTTGCTTGTTATTTGCTCTATTCTTTTCAGGCTCTCAACTATGTTGTGGGCTTCCTTGAGCACTATTTCTTGATCCTCTATGCTTAACCCTTTGAGCATCCGGTCTACATCTTCATGTATCTGTTTTGCTGCATCGACGCTGCTCATAGTATCCACTCTAAAATGTTAGTTGGTGTGCCTACTTTTATAGTTTTAAGGTTTTTTCTCTTGTTGACTTTGTTTACGGATTTCTCGAAATGTGGGTTAAAGTCATCGGTGTTCCATGAGGCAAGATATTCTGCGTTCAGCAAGGTTGCTCCAGCGTAGTGCAACAAGTCGCCTATGTTTAATGGAGTTTCTTTTAGATATTCCTTTACAAGTAAAAGTAGGGTTCTTGACAGTGTGTTTAGGAGCTTGATTCCGCAGGTGTCGATTGTCTCCATTATTCGGAGTGCATCGGTTACTCTTAATGGTCTCTTGGCTACACCTATGGCTAAGTCCATTTCTACAGCTTGCCTGCAGGATATTGGTTCAAAGCCGAGACGTTTAATTTCGTCTAAGAACTCTTGTGTTTCGTCATGGAATAAATCGAGCGAGTTAGCTAGGGCAATTAGTGTAGAGAGTTCTAAATAAACTCGAACCATAAATCGCACGCATCCATAATGATGTCATGTGGGTGTTGCTCTTCTATCTCTCCGAGTTGCTTTTATGCTTTGATGTTGAAAGTTGCTTAAAAAAGCCTCATTTCCCCTTTTCTTTTTGAAATAGAGTTCAAATATTGTTTATAAGTTTAAGAACGGCTTTTCTATATCGATAGAGTATGCTTCTTACTGTTGAGCAGAAGATTTTGATGGCGCTGCTTGAGCAGGAGCCTTTGCAGGACAATTAAATTGCTAGACGGGTTGGCATTACGCAAGAGCATTGCTGCAGGGTAATACGGTTTCTAGCTGAAGAAGGCTTGATAATGAGCGAATTTCATGTGCCGAGACGGATTAATAGGCTTTCGCCCGCAGGACGAGAAATGGCAGAGCACATTCTACAAGTGAAGAAAATATCGACTAATGTCGTCCGAAAGTGAATACCGAACATCTTTTTGGCTACCCACATGCTCGTTTTCAGAGATTTTCCGAAGGCACTAGGAAATATCCCACTCTAACTTTTGTTTCGCGTCAATCAACATAGACTCTGAACAACCATCACAAAATCGATTCAATAAGTCCTTAAGCCTTTCTGTAAATTCCGTCAGTGCCTTAGTAGGAATTTCTTTTCTTGCGGCTTCAGTGAAGAGAGCAATATTCATCGAGCCCGCCTCAATTTTTGTGAAATCAGAGTCTCGGAAATTCCATTTCCTTGTCAGTATCCTTTGAGCGTCGCTATACACTACTTCACTTGGGTTCGTTTCTTCAACTACTTGACTTCCTAGTGGAAAGAATTCTTCACCACCTTTTGAATAGCGTAAATGGACATCACCATAAATCTTGTTTAGATCGTAGCCACCGCAGGGCAAGAGAAACTCAGCTTCCACTAGAAGGTATAGGTCAACAGCTACGTTTATGTTAGGAATCCTCTCTCCATTCAGAATCCTTCGTATCAGTGCCTCACAAGTCGGATTATATTTTTTGGGTTTAACTCCGAAAGAGCGATAAGTTTCCCTCCACGCCCAAATATAAGGATGACTAGCTAATATTTCGGTAGAATATTTGTTCCTTATCTCATCTTCAATTTTTCGTTTAAGTTCTTCTAATCTATCATCTCTAGATCTATTAGTTATACCTCTAGCCACAACAACCCCTATCCGTAAGTCAGGATATGCCTTTGAAATTTCATTTGCTATTATCAACTTCACTTTGTTCACCTCCTTCTCTTTTCTTAAGAGTCGTATACTTTTTCAATGGCAAGTGACTCAAAATATTAGATATTCTGTCTTCAAATGGCAAAGAAGCAACAACCTTTAGTCTTTTTTCCAGTCTTTCATGCACCCACAACGCATGCTTTCGAAAACATTGCTGGAATAGTTACCATCGAATTCCGTTGATACATTCCAAACAGATTTAGTACATTTATCGCAATTGTACGCTGCCTCCGAGGACTAAGGATAATAAGCATCAGGCTCTCCGCGTATCCGGCGATCTTCTCGATGGCTCTACTATCAGCTTCCTAATGCAAACGAGATGCGTACGATGACTATCCATGTAATCTCTCTCGTTTAATCTTTTCAAATATCATCTCTTGGTCAAAGCTGTCTAAGGTATTTATTATTCTATCTTCTAGTATACCTTCTCCCATATAGTGAGGGATACCTTGCATAAGAGATTCTTTCCAGTGAATTTGGCAACTACACGAAATATCCTCTAAGAAGCTCGGGTCATAAGATTTATTGAACTCTCGAATCGCAGAAATCACCTTTGGATCACACTTTTCGCAATTGTGAGCGAACGTCAACGGTATCGGAAAGAACTCCGGGGGAACTCCAATACGAATAAAGCCATTTCTCAATGTGGCCTTAGCAACTTCCACTACACTCCAAATCCACGGAGGTCTATATTTTTTGCCTTCATACAAAAATTGAACTAGTGTATATGGCTGAACGCTGACTGGCTCTAAAGAAACAAAGTCAACACCTAGTTCGAAAGCTTTGTTTGCTGACGACACAGCATCTTCAATGGCCTCAGATTCTGTTAGAAATGGGGGTTTGACAAGGACATAAGAAAGTACCTTAAGATCATTCTTTTTCAAAATTTGTACAGCCTTAGTGAAGCTAGATAAAGTGAAACTCTTATTTATGCACAAGTCCCGGACATTATCATTGGATGTCTCCAGGCCAATGCCAATCTCAACATGTTTCCCGCTTAAAATCTCTCTGATTTCCGAGGCAATGTCGTTGTTGATGTATTCAGGTCTAGATTCCAAAATTACCGCTCTTATTGCCTTTTCTTGAGCTATTAGGTCTAAAATACGCCTGCGAGCTTCCGGCGAAACTTCGTGATCGTTCAAAAAAGAACCGGAATTGTATAGGCAGAGCATCGAATATTTCTTCCAGTTGTGTCTGCGAAACTCATTAAGAAATTGATTTACATACACACTTGCAGGGATTTCTTTGTCTCTCGTAGTTGCCGCAAAATGTCCACACATCGTGCATCCTCCACCCCCTCTCAAAGCCCATGAACAACCTCGCGAACGAAGGACGATTATCACTCTTTGTATTGCCCGGCCTTCTAGAAAGCCCTCTCTAATGTGAGTTAACCCGACCTTAGTCAAGTCAAATTCTCGATAAGGTGCTAGTGACTGCAGTCGTCTCAGTATGTCCAATATTTTGATCTTGGCGAGATGTTTTCTATCTGTGTCCATAATGACATTCCCTTGAAGTTTCATTTTCCAACTCTGTTCTCAAACTTCCTTGTTGCTGACGTAAAAGGATTCAAATGGAATTCGGAGCGTTCCTCCTGGGATTTTATCTTATTAGATTTGACATGTAACATATAAAAATATTATTAGGATAACGACCCCGGCAACCATAGACACATGACCCGCCTTTAGCCATCTTTCCTTCGCCTCAACAACCCCTGAGACGACATGGGCTTCTCGGCAGATGTTCTCAATCATCTTCGCCATTTCAGTGCCGCCGACTTCAGAGTGAAAATCATCTTGCCTAAGTCTCCTTATAAAATCGTAATAGACTCTACTGGATGGCTCTGGAGATCTGGGAAACATTGCTAATCCAAAACAGATTGAACTACCGAAGAGGACGATTGTACCAGCCGTACCCAACATCATTACAGGCTGTATAGGAGGAGACATCACAGAGATCATATTCGTAATTCCCAAGATGATCGTGACTTCAATGATGGACACTGCAGTCAAAAGGCCTGTGGCTCTTTTGTCGTAGAGCTTGTTCATGTACATAACATAATCAAAAATGAACTTTGCGTAGTCATATGTGTCGTTCAATGTCATCATCTTCTTTCCTGACATAGCGGTCACACTCATTGAATGTTATCTCTTTAAACTCTTTTCTCTTTTTTCTTTTATGAGTATTTCTATCTTTGTATGAGTTAATATCTACAAAAGGCGTGCGCTATCCGAACGTGAAGGCTGGTTCTTTTCGTTGTGGTTCTCTTGCTGCATAAACGGCTAAGGCTAACGCCCATAGCATATCGTCGTGGCTATTTTCTGGGTGGCTGAATTGCAAGTGTCCGCTTTTGCTGTAGCTGTATTGTTGCTCGTTTATCTGTTCACATAGTTGCCTATGATAAGGTATTGCCAAACGGTTTTGCTCCATGGCAATTTTCAGGCGTGAAAGCAACTCTTCCTTTGTCTGAACCGTAAATTTTAGTCCTTCCACGTTTCTTATGCCTTGATTGCATATCTCCTCGGTTACGGGCTCGCCAACATCCTCTGATCTATAAGCATCCTGCTGAAAGAGAATTTTTGGTTTGGCGAAGAAACTGTGATGTTCTTCCGAACATTCTTTAGTGCTTCTTTGCGGGCGGAAAGGTTTTTAACACAATTTGACAGATTGTGTTATGGTGGAAAAATGCCCTCAGAGATCAAGCACCTCACAGGAAGAGTAAACCGAAGACAAATCGAGGTGTTAGATAAGATTTCAAAAGAAGAACAGATAGATCGTTCCGCTGCACTGAGAAAAATCCTGGACATAGGGCTCCAAGAGTACATGAAGAGAAAAGCCGTGGAAAACTACAGAAGAGAAAAAATCTCCATTGGAAAAGCAGCCGAGGAAGCAGGCGTATCAATCGCAGAATTCTACAAAATACTAAGCGACGAGGGTGTTCCCATCAAAATAGACACCATAGCCCTCAGAGAAGCACTGAAAGAAGACTTCGGAGACCAATGATTGAAAGCGGTAGCCGACGCTTCCAGCCTGATCCACTCAGCAAAGGTTCCCGAACTCTGGGCTCTACTCAAAGAAACATTCCGAGAAATCTACATTCCACAAGCAGTCTACAACGAAATCCTGAAAGGAGAGGAAATCCAAAGCCCCGATGTCCCATTAATTAAAAAAGCCATCAGTGACGGATGGATCAAAGTAGCAAAAGTGAAGGCTGCTCCCAAACTGCCCAACAACCTCGGGCAAGGAGAAAAAGAAGCCATAGCCTTAACGGAACAGTTAAGAACGGACTGGCAACTGATAGACGACCGTCTAGCCTCAACCACAGCAAGACTTCGCGGTCTCCCAGCAAGATCCATAGTCTACCTACTGATATACTGGAAAAAGAAGGGCAAAATCAACCAAGACCAAGCCGTCAAACTCCTAGACGACCTAGTCAAGTCAGGCTACTACTTGGGCACAAGAGACTACGTAAACATCAAAGAAATGCTATTTTCAAACAAGTAAAGATGCTCTAATAACTTGGCTGTACAGAGTTTCGAGCGGAAACCGACACCCGCAAACAATCAACGCCTAAAGATGCTATTTGGCTCATATTAGCCTCATATACAAGACCTAGGTCTAGACCCGTGCGTGTGTGAGCTCCTCTCCTTCCCCTCCACCACGAGGCTATACCCGTCTCTCCGTCCCATCCCCCCACCCCTTCATAGAGAAACCGTCTCTCCAAAAACCTAGGCAAACGGTCAAAACTCTTAAATTTTCCAACTTTAACTTCGTTCTGGAAGGCGTAGAAATGTCTCAATATTTTGAGGCTGCAAGAGTTGGGAGTTGGTTTGGATGGATTTTCAATTTTGGTTTTGGGAGCGTACTATTTGGCGTGCTTCCTTTTGAGCGTACTGTTATAGTCCTCTTTGCATTCTCACTTGCTACGGCCAGCGTCTTCGTTTTGAATCAATACTTTGACCGTGAGGCGGATCGAGAGAACGAGGTCAAGTCAAATCTACCCGTTGCCTCTGGCCGAATAACGCCGAGGAGGACATTAATCTTCTCTTTCCTACTCGTCATCTCATGTTTAATTTTGGTGTTCATAGCCAACGTACATGTTCTCCCGTTGTTTATTGTTTACTTAGGACTATGGACTGCTTATTCTACTCCTCCATTCAGACTGAAAAGCGTACCAGTTATCGACTTCTTGATCTCAGGTGTAGGCGCTGGCTTTCTGCCATTCTTAATTGGAGGGGGATCAAGTGGCAAGCTAATCTCCAGTATTCCCTCAATAATGTTGGGTGCCATGCCGCTAATGCTAATTCAATGTGGTGGTCACATTATCCAAGCCGTTGGAGACTACGAAGCAGACCGTAAAACTGGGGTTCACACTTTTGTTGTCAGGTATGGAAAAAAGAAGGGTGTTATTGTCGCTGGGTTTATGTTTTTGATGGCAAGTTTCTCGCCATTCGTCTATTCGGCTTTTGGTTTACTCCCCGACAGACATTTATTCTTGTTTTTCGTACTTTTCCCCCTTTCCATACCCATTGTAATGCGTTATGCTGATATGCTAAAGAACCCGTCGACAAAAACTGTCATTAACATACAGAAAACGACGAGAAAGTATGGAATTATTGGGGTAACCGTGATCTGGGCTTATGCACTACTTGCAAAAATAGCCAGCTTTTAAAGGGCGTAGAAGGGCAACTTTGAAAACGTATATACGAGTTTTCTGCACCTAACTATAACATATCACCTGAATGCGAAGTGAATTCTGTGTCTAAAATCGGTCAAGGCGTCATCGTGAGTTGTCGGAGGGGACCGAAAACCCAGAAGCCAAAAGAATACATCCTTCGTTTTCCCGGCATCGAATCAGTTGGCGGGGCAGTGCGGCTCATAGGTCGAAAGGTCGCGTGGCCTATCGGGAAACATGAAGTTCGAGGAAAAATCGTGGCGTTGCATGGAAAGAATGGACTCGTTAGGGCTCGTTTCAGAAGGGGCGTGCCGGGTCAAGCGCTGGGAAGTCTAGTGGAGATAATTGGTTGAATCAAATCCATGTTGTTTTCAGTGTTAGCAACACTAACGTTTTAAAGTAGGGTTTCTCTTGTAAGAGAAAGAGAACTTGGAATGAAACTTTGGGTAAGAAGAAGGTCATCAGCGAAGAAGAGATAGAAAATATGATGTTGCCCGTCGCAAACGATGTCCTCGGCATAGCGGTAACAATGATGGGTTTCGACCGTATCTTGGTGAAGTGTCAGGACGGCCACGAACGCCTGTGCAGAATTCGAGGTAAGTTAAAGAGGAGGGTCTGGATAAGGCAGGGAGATATCGTTCTGGTCTCTCCGTGGGACTTTCAGTCCGACAAGCGAGGTGACATCATATGGCGGTACAAGAGAAATCAAGCTGAATGGCTGAGAAGGAATGGGTACCTGAAGATTTAACGGGAGGTTAGCGTTCAGGACTATTGTTAGTGTGGTTTTGTGGAGGTTTTTTGTGTTGGTTGGGTTTGTGGGTGTTTGTGTTTTGGGTTTTGTTTTTGTTAGGGTTTGTGTTTGTGGTTGTGTTTGGGTTGGGTTTGGGGTGATTTAATGGGCATTTGTTGTTGTGTTTTGGTTTATTAGGGGGGTGTCATTAGTTATAGTTCTCTTTTGGATGGTAACAAGTTTTTGTTTCCGTTATTAACTGCTGAAAGAAGCTTTGGTCTTGTCTGTTGGTTTTAAGATGGGTTGTTTCGGGTTGTGTTTGGTCACTCCGCAATGATTATAATTTGATAAGTTCGTTTCAAGAGTATTTGTATATGTGCGTGCATGTACTCAAAATCTTAGGGTTGTTCGATCAATGCTTGGGTTATGAAGTAAACGCCTAGTAGGGGCTATGAAAGCGCCTAAGAACATTGAAATTAGCCTTTGACTTGGGTTTATGTATCTTTCATGCTTGTTTATCATGAACGATATGAGGGTATAATAGGCGATTTAACAATTCGAGCCTTGCAGGCTCTGGACCCAAATTTCCGAACGCATTGAGGAAACTTCGTCAAATCGCTGTTAAACTCTTCAAACGGAATGAAGTAGAAGAAGAGAGCAACGAAGTGAGCACCGCAGAAGTTGTTGGTGCACAAGAATTAGAAAATAGGAGCTGACGAACGTTTATTTAGTAGGATCCATGACTCTACCTAAGAATAAAATATTTCCTGTATCTTTTTGTTGTATCATGAATATGAATGGATGGTCTGCTCTGAATATATTTGATATAAAAACTGCTTTTGCCATTACTATTGCTGTTGCAGCAGCTGCTTCAGTTCCCTCTTCATTCACTTCAACAAGTGCCTGATGAATAACTTCACTAATAAACAAATCTCGTCTTCCTGTCATACCGGAAAGATCAGCTGCACCAGTAAATGCTGAAGGCATTCCCATCTCCAGAAGGTCTTGAGCCATAAAGTACCCAGTTTCGAATTTAAATTTAGGCATGTAAACATCTATTTTCCTCTCTTGAAGCATGCCTCGCCATTCTTCTAATTTTTCTACATTAAGATGTTGTTCGAGTTTATCCAAAGTATCTTCTTTTGGTAAAAGCACAAGCATAGATAACTCTTCACCCTCATAAGGCATTTCGAGAATTTGGAGTTCTTCTGTTTCAGCATAATTAAATTTCGCTTTTTCTCCGGTTAGGCTCATCATCTGTGCCTTTACAGTTTTGGTGGGACTTACCTTGAAGTCCGCTTCTCTTGTTTTGCTTTTATCAAATTGTAAGACCCAAGTACCCTTGAAGTAAACAGCATTAGTTAAGACCAACCTTGTCAGTGGATCGATAACTCTTGGAGGAATTAAATCTTTGATTTTATTATTTGTTTGATCTTCAACCCAAGTATTGATTATTTGACGAGACTTTTCAGTTTCTCTTGCAAAATCTAAACTTGCCACTTTCCCACCATAGTATCTTTCCGTGGTGCTAAAATATTCATCAAGAAATTGGTAATCTCTCTGTGCCCAAAGGGCATTTGCTGTATGAAGTTTATACTTCCTGTCTTTCTTGTTAATTTCATTATAAATTCTTGCAAAAGCAGGTCTTCTTATATCATCATCTTCTGGAAAACGAAACACAGATTGCATTTCTTCTGCAGTTCGTCCTCTCGCACCTTCATAAGTCATTGCTAAAGCAGTTGAAATACTATAAGGAGAAAAGAAGACATTATCCTCTTTTGATTTGTATTTTGAGTACAGATCAAATGCAAATTGATTATTGGCATTTACAACAGCGCTAACTTTTTCCGTTGTTGCTCCGGTATCATTGGCCCTAGGCGGAGTACTCTCGGGTGGATTAAGCACAAAAATTCCTCTTAGAACAACTCCAACTCATATTGATAAAATAATTATTCGATTGCTTATAAATATGTAGATAACTTCGAACCGCCGAAGAATCAAGCACAGAGGAGAAGGTTAATTTTTGCAGTTTTTTTAGAAAAAGGCGTTGCTTCAGGTTTTGTTAGGGTTCTCTGCTTTGATAGAAATTGAAAACCCATTTTTCAAGACTGTTTGTCTCTGTGTTGCTTCGTCTGGGAAAGGCTTATTCTTTCTTTATGACAACGTTTTTCTTGACTAGAATTTTTAACTTGTATCATCTTGATTGTCGATGAATTTAACTTCATCCAGTCTTCTCAAATGTTCATCGCTCGTTACAATTTTAGCGGCATAGGCTTTTGCAGTGGCTACGACGATGGAATCTGCCATTCCTAAATCCAGTGCTATGCTAATATCAGCAGCTCTTAGGGATAGAGGACCAGTTAATTCAACGATTTTCGTGCAAGACATTTGAGCATAAGCCTCTAAGGCTTTCTGTTCACCTTTCACACTTTTAATCCTCTTATAAACCTCATAAACGACTATGGTCGGAGTCACTGTATTTTCAGCGTTTGCCTCTTCCACAAAGGTTGCGTACTTCTCTGCCAAGGGACCGTTCGCAAGGTATTCTATCCAACCATATGAATCAATCAGAATCAAAAACGATCCTCTTCGTCCCTAAGCTTACGTGTATCTACTCCCTCTACAAATCCCCTCATTTCCTTTATTGATCTTTGAGGTATCAGATGAACGACACCATCTTTCTCGATGACAACGATTTTCTGTCCAGGCTTCAACTCCATTCTCTCCCTAACATCCTGCGGTATCACGATTTGATATTTTGAAGAAAGCGTTACCACACCCATAAACGACACCTCTAATGTTTAACAATTTTCAAATCGATATATAAACCTTCTTACGACACAGGCTTGGATATGTTGAATAACCCAAAATCTTAAGATTATCCTATCAACGCTTGAATTATGAAATAGGTGAGTTATGCGAAGAGTTGCGGTATATTTAAATATCTGGTTGTTTTACTCATCTAACGAATAAGTTTTCCAAAGGGAAACAAAAATGTCTTTAGATCAACGAGCCCAAATAATCGAAGCCACAAAATCAACCACCTGTGGCGTCAGAGACTTGGTCAAATTGCTGAAATGGAAGACATCAAATGTTGTTTCCTTACTAAGAAAGATGAGCGAAGAACAACTTATTGAGTTGCAACAAGTAACACATTTAAGAAGAGGCAGACCCAAAAAGAACATAGTGTGCACCCCATTAGGCTTGGATTTTCTTGAAACTTACCGAAAATTAAAAATGAAACCACTTAGAGCGAGAAAAGAAGACTTAGAACACGCAACAAAAGATGCATCATATGCCAGTAGACTTGTTGCACATGGTCATTCACCCTTTCAAATTTTTATGGAGTTGAACACGATTGCCCGCAATATTAAGGTCTCTTCAGAGACTCCTGAAACTATTTGAAGACAAAAATGTCTCCTACATGATAATTGGTGGTTACGCTCTTCCTTTCTACGGAAGAATCCGAACAACGGTTGACATTGATTTGGCTGTAGCAATCAAAACTGCAGAAGAACTTAACCAACTCCTCAATTTGCTGCAATCGGTGGACTTTGAACCAGCGATCTACTCTTCTCTTGATCCTTTAATTGTCATTTTGGATCGGAAAGAGAAGATAGAAATAGAACTATGGTTGAAGCCTGATGGAATAGATTTTGATGACGAAACATTAAAGAGAAGAAGGAAAGTCAAATTAAACACGAATATTTTGGCGTGGATTGTTTCTCCAGAGGATTTTATAGTGAACAAGTTAGCTAGACCTGATAGGGGAGTAGTTGATGAGCAAGATGTAAAGAGTGTGCTAATCAGGCAAGCGAACAAACTAGACGATGAATACCTCAAGAAAAGAGCTCAAGAAGCTGGAGTCCTCACAATTTTGCAAACCATCCAAGCTCTATAAAAGGAAACGCACATGCTGGAATGAGATGGCGCCCTGGCCTAGGTATCATCCTCCGTATAGTGACCAATCCCGACTCCAAGTCCTATGGCTGCCAGCCCGTCTGTGTTACGGTTGTATGCTCCTTCGTCAAAGTGAACTTCACCAGCTGGTCTCTCAGTTTCCCATGCATGAGCCATTGGCACCAGCAACATCAAGAAAATGACGCACCCAATGATTAGCTTCTTCATTGCGGCACGCTCACAGCTAACAAGTACATTCCACCGCCTCCCACAATGCGAACTTCGATGTACCAGTAGCCTGTAGCGTTGGCTACGAAGTCTACGGTTTCGAAAAACCCTGATGCATCGGACTGTGTTACGACTTTTTCTTGCGGGTCATATATGTGAACAGACATAAGTGCCGCTAGTATGGGAAAGTAATGGGTGTTGTTCACATCAATGTGGACTTTTTGTCCTTGGATTAGTTGGATTTTGTACCAATCGCTGCGGTCGTCTTGTCCGATCCATAATTTGTCGGACATTCCAGGCTGGATTATCCTTGCAGTTTCAAAGTTGTCATTGTTGTCTGGACCTATTTCCAGCATGAAAGGTTGGATGATTTTCTTGAGGACTGAGTCGTTGTAGTAAGTGATTTCAGAAGTTATCTCAAGCTGATGGGTCTGATTATAAGGACTATACAAAGCCCAGTCGACGGGCGTGTAGAAGGAGATGTTCTTGGGAAAATTCACTCCAGCCAGATTGATGAAAAAGTCGCTTCTGGGATAGGGATGGAACCAATCCACGTCCGAGTAGTTGGTCAACGCAAGATTGCTAAGCTTCACTTTGTATTCAATTTCGTGGAAATCTATTTGGGATCTCTCGTAGCTGTCGTTAAAGCCTACATGCAGGTCTGTGATGAAGCCTTTTTCAACCTGTGCCGTTATGTTGGGCGTCAAAAATAAAGAGTCAGAACCTCCATAATAGCTGTCCTTGTAAGTAAACCCCCCTATGTTGATTTTTTGGTAGGTTGAAACCTCGTCGGTGTAGCGAGCTTCGACGCTCTCATTCAAATTAAGATAGCCACATGGCCGCTCGAAATGCCAGTGTACAGGGTCCAAAGTTATTGTTTCTGAAATCTCGCTTGAAATTGTCAATGGTTCGCGCAGTATACCGGTTAACCGAAAAGCCATGAGTAGGCCCACGGGTATGATTATTGAAAGAAGCAGGCCCAGTTTCCAGCTTCTAACGGTCCACATCCAGACCCGCCGGTCCGCCCCAAACCTAGGCATGACCTAGGCACACTGTGCGGCTACTTCTCAGTTTAAAAAGGTTTTCGTCCAATCCAGAATAGCCGTAGATCAGCGAAGAATCATCAGCGTCGTTGTCTCTACGACGGCAGCAACAAACAGCAACACGACAACAACAACGTAGATTCCAAGAGACTCTCTCAACGCCTTCCGAAACGCCTCACCTCTAGTGATGTCTTCATCGTGGTAAACCTTTTTCGGGAGAAGCCACGATGCTCCGGTCACCGTTCCAGCCACAGCTGCAAGCGCGTAGGCTTCACCCTCCAAGACAAGAGTTGGCAGGGCCGCAAGAAAAACTGTTGTCGGCTGATAATGTAGCAGTACACCCCAGATCACCCCCTTGTAGACCAGAAGACCAGTGGAAAGGGGAAAGAACGCGAGACCAGGCAGAGTAACAAGAACAAACGAGGACAAGACAAGGTTGTTCAAGAAAATAGACAGAACAATTAGAGCAAAATTACCGCAATAAAGCGTCTGGAAAAAGTTTGGGTTCGTGAAATAATACAATGATCCAGGAAGCAGAAACTCCGAAGCTAAAGCAACCACAAAAACACAGCTGAACAATGCCAAATTCATCACAGCCAGCCATCTGCCCCTCAAAGAAAGCACAGAACGAACAGCAGAAAACCGCATCACACCCAACGTCACTAAGCCGTAGTAACTCCGTTCAACATATAAATCCTCCCAACCAAATCCTCCCAACACAAACGAGGCAGTTTGAACGAACATTGTCATACTGTCAGTCTTTTCGCTCTCAATGATTGTTGGAGCGGTGTTCATCTCTACATTTAGTCTTTCGAGTTTGGACGCAGAACAAAATATCCAGAATACGCATAAACTGAGCAGTATTAATAGAGTCTCTGTGCCCAAACGGGTAAAAAATGCTCATTTTGAGAAAGTTAAATGGCGCCTTGGCCGGGATTTGAACCCGGCTCCCGTTACATTTCTGTAATGTCGGGCGGGCGACAGCCGCCTATACTAGACCGGACTATACTACCAAGGCTATCAAGCCAAGACGCCAGAAGAATAGAGAAGAACCTTAATTAATTAAGTTTTCTTGACAGGTTACGATTCGCAAGTTAGGTCACATGCGTTAAATTGTTATATTCGTGTGCGTCCTAATCTGTTTCTCTCTCGCTAGGTGATTAAAGGTATGAGCCAACAGAACGTCAATACTCGGTTCCCAATTCAATCTCTGCTCTCTGCGAGACTACTGCTCACACCGCAATTGGCAGAGGGCAAGGTCTACTTTCTAAGCGACATGAGCGGCGTAATAAGCCTCTACGCCATGCACCAGAGAGGAAGCATCCCCGAACCCCTACTTCCAGCTGGTCTAGCCTTACAAAACCCACACTTGATGGCAGGACACAACTACTACGCTTTGCCCAAGCTCGGCAAGATTCTGGTGATGATCGACGAGAACGGAAACGAGAACTATCAACCATGTTTCATCCCGCTCAACGGAGGCATTCCAGAACCAATCTTCGGAGACACGTACAAGAACGAACAGTTGGCCTGTCTATACTGCGACATAGAGAAGAACATCGCCTACTTCTTCAGAGACGACCGAAAAACCCCGAATATGGAAGGCTTAAAAGTTGATTTAGCCACTTCGGAAGTCACGTCGCTCGGCAAGAGTCTCTACGGCAACAACTGGAACGGCGTCAACAAGGATCATTCAATCGTGATTCTAGCGGACGGCTACACCGCCGGCGACATCGTTCTGTACATTTGGCGCAAGGGAATGACAGAGAGGCAACTCCTCCACGGAATTCCAATCGAGAAAAGAACTAAAGATCAGCAAATCAAACTGTCTGGTTTCGGAACCTGCAACTTCACACCCGACGAAAACGGCCTTCTAGTCCGCACAAACCTGTTCCGCGACGAAGGAAGCATAGGTTATCTCGCGCTTGACGACCCAGCCAAAATAACCGAGGTGTCAATTTTAGGGGTTAAACACAAGGGAAACGGCGAACTAGTAGACCTCAAAACGGTGCATGACGACCTTTACTTTCTTGAGTACAACATTGACGGATGCTCATGGCTTTACGAGTGCCGCTACCAAGAAGACAAAAGCAAGAGACGACTAGAAGTGACACGAACACTTTGCGGTCTCCCGCCCCTCGAAGAAGGAGTGTTGTTGGGATACGATTTCGAGTTGCAGAAAATGTCAAGTCAAACCAAAGTGGGGTACGTCCTCTCACACGCAAAAGCAAACATCCCCGCACAACTATATCTCTTTCCAACGGGTTTCCGAGCAAGAACGCCAAAAGTATTATCCCACGAACGAGTTCTCGGCATCCATCAAAAGTTCCTTTCACCCGGAGAAGACGCTAGCTACACATCCTTTGACGGATTAAGGATTTCGACTCGCCTCTACTTACCTTCCAAGGAGCTAGGCTTCAAGGGTCCTAGGCCTCTTGTTCTGTACGTACACGGCGGTCCACAAAGCCAAGAAAGACCGGACTTCACCTGGTTTTCAATGCCACTCATCCAATATTTAACTTTGAATGGATTCGCAGTCTTTGTTCCCAATGTACGAGGTAGTAGCGGCTACGGCATGAAGTACATGAAACACGTGGATCACGACTGGGGTGGCAAGGATAGGCTTGACCACCTCGAGGGCTTGAAAACGCTTGAGAAAGACCCGCGAATCGACTCATCTAGACGAGCGGTAATCGGTCGTTCTTACGGGGGCTTCATGACGTTAACCCTTACATCTAGGCACCCCACCTTGTGGAGGGCTGCGTGCGACATGTTCGGACCGTATGACCTGATATCTTTTATCCACAGGCTCCCTCAGACGTGGCAAACCTTCTTCATCTTATCAGTAGGTCATCCTGAAAAGGATAAGGAGTTCCTGGTAGAACGCTCGCCGAAAACCTACCTAAAAAACATCAAGTGTCCAATGCTCATTATCCAGGGCAAAAATGACCCAAGAGTTATTGTAGCGGAGTCGAAAGATGTGGTTGAAGATCTGAAAGCAAACGGAGTGGAAACCGAATTCCTAGTATTCGAAGACGAAGGTCATGACGTCATAAAATTCAAGAACAAAGTGGTCTGCTACACAAAGATAATTGACTTCTTCAAGAAACACCTAAACCCATAGAGTCATCTCACAAGTTGCAAAAGCCCTCGAAAAAAGCTAGGAACTAATATCGATAGGCTCTGAATACACAACTGAAATGAATACAAAAGGTCTATGTTTGGTTAAATGGAAATTGTGAAGAAAGGAACAAGGAAAATATGGAGCAATGCTACATAACGCTTTTCTATTTGTGTATTCTCTGGTAATTTTTGGGGTGTAGGTCAAGGTTTTCTGTCTGGTACTCCCTTCTCTCAGCGGAAAATTAAGTTGGGACTTGCACCCCTTACAACTTCCCTGTCTCGAACATTCCATCAAAACACGTCGATGTAACTGTTACGCACGTCTTACCAGATAACTCTTCTTCACTTCATAGGTTCGCTCTAACTCTCGTTGAGACTTTTTCCAAAACTCTATGAGCTCACGTAGAACATCATCTGGGTTGCGTGCCGAGCCATCCCTAGCCATGAGCACCCCTTTAACCTCAAGCAACCTTCGATAAGTGTCCCAAGAAACCCAGATTGTTGTCATCTTTTCTTTCTTAGCCATTCAAATCATTTACAACTCGCCTTTCCTCCCCAAAAAAATTATGAACCCAAAATTCACACCTAAAATCAAACTTTTTGATTGGCTCTCCCTCATGTGTGATGGCGGGCCCGGCGGGAATTGAACCCACGACCCCCGGGTTTCTTCAAGACGTTTAAAAGCCCGGTGCTTTAGAAGCCTTCGACAACTCTATCCTTGCTGAGCTACGGGCCCATCAAACCGTTTTAAAAACATCAATTGAAGTTCTTTAAGTTTGTGTTGTTCGTTAGTAGGTGAATTTTTCTCCGCCGGCAAAGATGCGTTCAAGGATTGCGTTAAGATTGATAAATCCCTCGTTTGTTTTTGCAGAGACTGGTGTCAAAAGAAACTTTAGTCCGAGCCTGTAAATAACATGCATCATATCACGACTTAACAAACGCTTTGTTCCTTTCAACCGTTCTTCAATGGATATCTCCAAAGCATTGGGATTCGCAGACCAATCAACAACGCGGTTCAACTCCTCGGGCGGGAGAAGATCACACTTCGACAACACGTATGCCTGTGGAATAAAGAACCGATTATACAAGGCAGCTGAAAGAAATAGATTTGAAACATAATTAAGTGGGTCCGCAGAGAAAACGGAATCAAACAAGTACACCAAAGCTTTTGGTTCCTTAGTTAATTCACTCGCAATGTAGGGTCCACTTGCCCTGAAAGCGAAAAGTTCCATTTGCCCGGGCGTATCCACGATCACAATGTCGGGCTTAAACTCTTCAACCTCTTCCCCCAACCTCTCTGCCTCGTCAGCGATCAGGTCTGCCGCCATAACCAGGGCACCATTTGGTCCAAGCCCATACTTCTCCATGATTTGGTCAACAGTGATATAATCACGGATGTCGAGATCGGGTGAATACGGTAAGACCACGACTCCGGGATCTAAATTCAGCGTAATTGCCTTTTGTTTTCCTATTTTTAGCCAGTTGGAGAATGATGCTGTAAGAAGAGACTTGCCAGAACCCGCCGTTCCAACGATGAACACGATAAACATCCAAATCGTAACCAATAAGATTTTTCGGTTAAGAAAAGGTTTTTGCTTCCGGAAGCAAGACTTTTCCACCTTTCTGTTTGATTAGTTCTGAGAGTTGGATAAGTGTCCGGCTAACTCTGTTTTTTGCCGTATCCGAGTTTTCAGCCGTTGTTGATAGATGAAGTTCCAAGTGTGGAACTTTTTCACCCGTATGACTGGGATGAGACTTCACATAAACGTAGGGGTTATCATGCATCACTCTGTCAATGAGTGGAGCAATATCCGATTCCATGACCCCTCTCACATCTAAACTTGTTTCAAAAAACATCTTATCGCCCGCTGCCACCTTCAACATTGGAACAACGGAGTCCTCAAAGATAGCCATCATCTCTGACGGAACTCCAGGAAGCGTTATTATAGTTGTTTCCTCATGCTTGATGATCACGCCAGGTGCAGTTCCAACAGGGTTAAATAAGGGTTCAGCGCCTTTAGGTAGCCTAGCCATTTTAACTCGAGGAGGAGTTAACTCAAATTCTTCTATTAGACCCTCTTTCACATACCTCCGATACTTTTCTTCAACCAATTTTAAGGCGTCTTCATTAACCTCCATCTCACATCCCAGAGCCCCAGCCACACCCTCTAACGTTTTATCATCAAAGGTTGGACCAAGCCCACCACACGTGATAATGAGGAGGGGTTTTCGGTGAAGAGTCTCCTTTATGACTTGGGACATCTCCTCTATTTCGTCATGAACAGTTGTGACGCGACGTACTTTTAAGCCTAGGGAGGTTATTCTTTTGGCAAGCCACTGGGCATTCGTGTTTAGTGTTTTTCCTATTAGGAGCTCTGTGCCAATGCAGATAATTTCTACGGGTGTAGACATTTTGAGTCCGTAACTTACTAAGAGTGGAGTGGTAATAACTGCTTCGCTTTGGCTGGATAGCGTAAAAGTCTGTTACCTATAGAACAGTTTAACGCCATGTGCCATGTTTTCTCTATTTTTTCTTGCCAAGCCACCATTTCAGGTATTCTTTTCTTTCTCTCTGTCGCTTCTCCTCTTCAGATTCAAAGGACGGTCTAAGATTTTCACGCAACTCCATGAGTTCCTGATGCGTAATAGAGAGCCCGCAACTTACGCACACATAGCGTTTCGTAGCCGACGTGTATCTTAGTTCTCCGCCACACTCTGGACAGTAACGCAACTTGTATCCACTACACTAGACTGGGAGGCATGAGAAATATCTTTTGGTTTTACTATTGCTTTACTGTTACGTACTTTCTTAATTGTGCCAGGTGCGCGCGCAACGCCACTCAAAAGCTAGTTTAAGGATTAAACTGATATATGCCGAAATCCACATCTATCAAAGGGAGATCTGGTTGCCCCACAAACTATTGATCACGCGAAAACTAAAACCACCTTCAAAATACAGAAAGTTCCTAACAGAGAATGAAACAGTAGCTGGAGGGATCACTGAATTCACTTATGAACTAAAAAACATTGGTAGCGAATCAATACCTGAGGGAGATTTTGTAACTGCATTAGAGAAGCCGATCGGAATGAGAACAGTTACTCATACTGCTCTTCCTTTGAAAATTTCTACCATCAAACCGAATGATACAGTTGTTTATAAGGGTAGAACCCGAGATCTGATACTTCCAGGGACTTGGGCTTCAACTATAGAACTCAGAACTAGGGGAAAAGCGAAGATTCAGTATTATCATACTGAAAAGGGAGAGCCATTCAACGTCTGGTTTAAGCCTTTTTATGTAATTGAGCGACATCAACTGGATCTTTTATCAATTTTGGAAAAGCTGCTTAAGAAAGAGGAGGAATAGCGTTTTGTCTAAGAAATCAGATCTAGAAGCTTTTATTGGTTTCAAACTATCCCCTGAAATGCTAATTCAAATCCATAAAATCATAGAGGAATATTGTGATAGAGAAGTGGAAAAACTAGTAAGAAAAGTAGTTGCTGAGAGGTTAAAGAAAGTTGTAATAGAATGCCTGAAGGAGAAGGAGGAGCTTATTGGAGAGCCTGTTATCAAACTGAAAAAGATTCCAGAATCGAAGGCGATTGCGCAAATTAAGAAATATATTGACGAACATCAGGGCTGTCGGACTAGTGATATTATCTATGATCTAGAACTAGATCCAGATCTGGTATTATTGGTGCTTAAAGAACTAAAAGAAAAAGGACGGATCAGGAGTGAAGACATTTGAAAAAGGATTTTTGCCCACAACCTGGTTCTAAAATCTATTTTGCTGCAGCAACTGCCTTTGCTGAACGAATAAACCTTAAAAAGAAGAAAGTTCAGATATCAGAAACCCATAGAGGAGTCAGTGCAACACTAGATAACGGTTACATGATAATAGATCAGAAATGGTATTCCTGATTTTCACAAATGTGCGTGCATCTTGGTCAGGTAATCGACTCAAGTTACAATCCTGTGAGACTAAAGAATATTTTGGGAACGCAATTTTAGGGTAACCAATGATTAGGTTATGAAGTTTGTTAGTCCAGCCTCTTGAGTGAGTTCAATGGCTCTCTCCATTTCCCTTTTCGTCAGTCTTCTTCGAAGCTCCGGGGCTTCTTGGGCTCTCCATTCTGGTCTGTACTGAAACATCACGTTCGTTCTAACCCACGTTCCAAGATTTTTGGCTATCCAGTTCAAAATCGGTTTGGTGCAGCATTCCAAGTGTTCTGGCAAGACAAGGACTCTGATTAAGAGTTCTCCGTATTTTTTTCCGTATGTGTGGTTGCGGGTGCACACGTCCCAGTAGTTTGGGGCACTGGAGATTCTTGTGGCGCATTGATTTGACCCATACTTAAAGTCTAAAAGATACACGTCCACGAACCCAGCCAGAAGTTTGGCGGTTTCCTCGCTGTAGTAGGAGTTGGAGTTCCAAACCACAGGAACATTCACGTTAACGTGTTTGAAGGTTTCAAGCCACTGTTGAAGCCAAGGAGTAGGCTCCCCGCCAACGAGGTTTGCGTTTCTACAACCGCTTCGACGCAGATGTTCAATCTCTTTAGCCAGTCTTTCCGGCGAATAGATTTCACCGTTTTCATACCACTGTGATATGGTCCAGTTTTGACAGTGAAGACAACACAAGGTGCAACCTAGCGTAAAGATTGTTCCTGAGGGAACCAGTTCGGGTTCTTCTCCCATGTGCTGAAATATCGTGGAAACTGTGATTTGGGTTCCACACTTACAATGCCCTAACTCTCCTGCGAGTCTATTTAAGCCACAACTGCGAGTACAGAAATGACAGCTCTCTAGGATGCGATTGGCGATTTCTATCTTTAGGTCAAGGTAAGATTTTTCTGACGGGCTTAATTCTTCAAAACGCTGCTGTTTGGTGTCAATCTCCTTTTGGGTTCGATAAAATTCCTCTGTAAGTTGGTCGTGAATCTGCCAGAGTTTTGCTAGAGAGTCGTTTTTATGGAAGTTTGCGGGTAGTTTTTTGGCGATCATGAAGTTGGCTGGCTTGTCGTCTTCCATCACAGCAAAGTATCTGCCTAAACTTATCCGAGCTTTCGGGTCTTTTAGAACTGCTGTGGCGTCGGGTCTCCAAATGCTCCACATATCGTTCATCTAAAATACTGAAGGAAGGTCATATTATCTGTTTTTCGATAACACCTATTCCAATCTTAAATCACAGCGTAGGGGTATGAAAAACCGCTTGGATAGAACTTCCCCTTTATCACAATATTTTCTCCACACGCTGGACAGCGCATATCCTCAGTCAGACTCCACTTCACAATCTCAAAACTAAATCGTTTAATCAGCAATTCCTTGCAGTTTGGGCAGTAAGTGTTTTCAAACCTGTGTCCTGGAACGTTACCTATGTAAACATAGTTCAATCCAACATCCACAGATAGGTTACAAGCTTTCTCAAGCGTTTGCAACGAAGTTGACGGGATGTCAGTTAACTTGTAATCGGGATGAAACCTCAACAGATGGAAGGGCGTATCCTTTCCCAAGTTATCCTTAACCCATGTGGCGAGTTCCTTTATGGTCTCTAAGTCGTCACCGACCTTAGGAACAACAAGATTAGTGATCTCCACGTGAATGCCACACTTTTTCATCTCCTTCAAGGAATCATAGATGGGTTCAACCGAAGGAACCGCCGAAAACTCTTTGTAAAATTGTGGGTCGCCGCCTCCTTTGAAGTCAACTGTTGCCGCGTCCAAAACTGGAGCTATCGTTCGGACTGCTTCGGTTGTCATGTAGCCGTTGGTTACAAAGGTGTTGAAGAACCCTTCCTTGCGTGCCAATTTAGCCGTGTCGTAAGCGTACTCGAAGAAGATTGTTGGCTCTGTGTACGTGTAGCTTATTCCTTGGCAACCGTTTTCTTTTGTCGCTTTTACGACATGCTCTGGCGGAAAGTCATATCCGCTTATCTCTTTTTCTTGACTTATAACCCAGTTGTCACAGAATCTGCAACGGAAGTTGCATCCAACAGTTGCGATGGACATGACGAGAGAGCCCGGGTGAAAGTGAGACAGAGGCTTTTTGTTTATGGGGTCTACGCAGACGGAGCAAGCCTTCGCATAAACAAGCGAGTAAAGCTTCCCGCCCTCGTTTTTTCTAACCAAGCAGAACCCGATGCCACCATCACGTATCGTGCATCCCCTCGCACAAAGATTACACTTGACATCTTTTTTTCCCAATTGTTCGTACAGCATGGCTTCTTTCGGCATTAAGACGACTCCTCCAAGCGTATTCCGTTACCATTTAATCTGATGGTCAAGGCTTTTGTCGCAGCTCTGAAACCCCGTCGAGACCCGTTTAATTCGACAAGGTTTGCTGCTCTAAGTTTGTTGATGTGAAACCACACAGTCATGCGAGGCTCAGAAGTTATTTCTCCTAACTTGGAAATCGTTAATTTCTTTGGGTACACCTTCAAGAGTTCTCGGAGTATTCGGGCTCTTGCGGGGAGACCCAGAGCTTCGCATACCTTGTGACCATTCAATTCTTTTTCACTAGCCATTACGATCGCCTTTATACAGTTGTACTAGTACAGACGTACATATATTCCTTCTGTTAGCCCACTGCAGAATCCCGAGTAGGATGGATAGGACGAAACTCTCGCAAAGCACGACCCTCATTATCATCAAATCTGAGTTCTGTATTGATGGAAATTGGCAAAGACACTAACTTTATTCAGAATCTGTATTTCTTATTCATAAAGTTAAATTTGTTGGTCCGTTAACTTTTAGAGGTTAACGGAGGGAAAGAAACCTTGGCAAAATATTTCTGCCTACTGAAGATTAATCCAGCAAAGACGACCGATGCGACACGCACTTTGAAAGCTCTGCCAGACAACCCTTGGAACGGCGTAAAACTGTACTACACTATGAACTGCTTCGGAAACTGGGACATGTGCATTTGGTTCCATGCCGACGATCATGAGCAAGTCATAGAATTTGTGCACAACAAAATACACCCAATCCCCGGAGTCGTTGAAACATATCTAGTGCCTACAACTCCAATCAAAGAGTATACACAGAGCTGGAAATAACCGCCTAAAGGAAACCTAAGAAAAATCATTTCCCTTTTTTTCTCTATTTATTCGGTCAACCAAGCGTTTTATTCTTGCCTTGCATTTTGAACACTCTATCAAGAATTGCTCTTTCGGTAGGGGACCTAAGACTTCGCAGCTTATCAGACCATTTTCGTGAAAAATAAGACAACACGGAGGAGATTGACCTGAGACATAAATTTCTTGACTTATGATTGAAATTTCGTTTATGACGTTGTTAAGTCTCTTCCTTAAGTTCGTCATAACAGAAGCCCCTTCCCTAAATTATTTTGGAAAAAAAAGAAATATAGCGATAATTACTGTTCAAAGCATATTTCCAAAATAGATAGAAAACAAAACTAGAAAAATCCTCTATCCAATTGTCAGACATTCATTTCTCTAAAAACAAAAAAATGCAAGAATTTATTGAAAGGGATCGGATTAGTTAAATTCTTATGTCATGTCATCTCCACTTATAGGATAACTTGAAGAGTGAATGTTATGAAAAAGAAATCGGAAATCTCTGGTTTTTACAAACTGAGCCCAAAACAGAGGATACAGATCGTAAAGGAGTTTTCGGATTTAACAGGTGAAGAGGTCAAACTTCTTCAGTCCACCGGGTCATTAGAATTAGATTTAGCCGACAGGATGATCGAAAATGTTGTAGGCGCAATCCCCATTCCCTTAGGAATTGCCGTGAACTTCTTGATCAATGGAAAGGATTACCTGATTCCGATGGCTATAGAAGAACCCTCGGTTGTTGCCGCAGCTAGTTACGCGGCGAAGATGGCGAGAGTGAAGGGAGGGTTCTTCACGAGCAGTACAGAGCCCATCATGATTGGTCAAATCCAAACTGTGGATGTACAAGATCCTCACTGGGCTAAGATGGCGATTCTGGCAGCGAAACAAGAAATCCTTCAAAAGGCTAACGAACAGGACCCGATGCTGATTTCGGCGGGAGGAGGAGCCAAGGACTTAGAAGTAAAGGTGATACACGCAAGCACTGGTCCAATGGTTATTACAGAACTCCTCGTTGATTGCAGAGACGCCATGGGTGCAAACGCGGTTAACACCATGGCAGAGGCGGTTGCCCCATTAATTGAGAGAATAACCAACGGTCGAGTTTATCTCAGAATAATTTCTAACTTGGCTACTGAGCGATTGGCGCGAGCTTGGACTGTAGTGGCGAAGGAAGCTATTGGTGGAGAGGAGGTTGTCAACGGCATAGTAGAGGCGTACGCCTTCGCTGCAGCAGACCCTTATCGCGCCGCAACCCACAACAAGGGCATACTCAACGGCATAATCGGTGTCGTAATAGCCACCTGCAATGATCATCGGGCTGTTGAGGCTGGAGCCCACGCCTACGCCGCACGATCAGGACACTACAGTCCGCTAACGGTTTGGGAGAAAAACAAAGAAGGCGACCTGGTGGGTTCGATAGAGTTGCCTATGGCAGTTGGAATTATTGGAGGCGCCACGAAAGTTCACCCAATAGCCCGAATAGCACTGAAGATTTTAGGGGTCAAAACTGCCAATGAACTTGGGGAAGTGATGGCTGCTGTTGGACTCGCCCAGAATCTCGGCGCCTTAAGAGCGCTGGCTCACGAAGGAATTCAGAGGGGACACATGTCGTTACACGCCAGGAATATGGCGGTTATGGCTGGTGCGTCAGGGGAACTGTTTGATCTGATTGTTGAGAGGATGGTTGAGGAACGGAAGGTTAGGCTGGATAGGGCGAAGGATTTGTTAGAGGAGTGTAAGAGAAAGGGAAGGTTGTAGTTGTTTTGTGGTTTAGTTGAGTTGTGTGTGCGTGTGTGAGACATCCTCTAGAGAGGGAGAGAGAGACGGGTATAGCTAGGTCTAGGAGAGGTTGTGGGGTTTGATGCCGATGATCCCCCCCTAGTGGGAGCGAATAACATGGAGCTTTATGATATATACTTTAACAATGGACTGAACGTTGCTGTGATGACTAGAATTGGAGTTTTGGAAGCGTATTCAAACGACCACAAACATCTTGGGAAAATAGATTTTTGAAGATGATTTTTGAGTAGCATTTTCGAAGCTAGAGATTCAAATTATTTTTTGAGTGTTCTGGTTTTGAAGTCTGTTATCGTTATGCCTACGACTTCGTTGTCTGCTATTCTGTATATGACCCCGTCTTCAACTTCGATGGTGTCTTGGGCTTCTTTTGGCTTTCCAAAACTAATGTAGAGCACGTCTGCTTCTTGATCGTAGTCGAAATCGATTTTTTTGAGGCTTATTGCGGCTTTCTCCAAATTACTCCGCCTTTGACCTTGGCTGTGTTAGAAGTGAAGTAGGCGGTTATAATAACCTTTTCTTCATGGAGATTGCGGTAGATAACGACGAGGTATTTTGACCCTATGTGTAGTGTTGGATAGAATTTTAGGGCTTTGGATTCGCCTCTTAATCCCTTGACAACTAGGTCGGGGTTTTGAACGGTCTCAGTGATTTCGTGTGTATAAGCTTTGACTTCGGGATGTCTTGAAACAATGTGGTCAAGAACCGTCTTAGAGAGTTTTATCCTCATGTTTGACCATTCAATTTCTGTGGTAATAAAGTTAATGTCCATATGTTATAGAAAGTTCATCAGTAAATTATATTTGTTGATTAATCCACTTAGGATAAGGGAGTGAGAGTTTGTTTAGCAGAATAGGGTCTGGAATAATGCTTGCCCTGCTTTTAATAAGCATGTTAACATCGTTATCTGATATTCAACCAGCCCATCCCTTAACTACAAGTTCGGTAAGCTCTACTGAATGGAGATCACCAACAGCAACAGGAAGAAGATACAATGAGTGGGACACTCCAGAAAATGCTTATAGTAGCGATGATCAATATGCTGTAGCTAACACTTGGTATGATTCGCAAGATTGGTATAATTTTGGGTTTAATATACCATCAGGATCAACAATTGATGGCATTGAAATTAAACTTGAAGGTACAGGTGATGGCATAGATTATGTCGGTAAGGTAAAATGCAGAGTTTTTTACTGGGATATTGCATTTGATGAAACAGATTATCTTGAATTTCCCGCGACTGAGGATGCTTTTCACATAGTGGGTGGTCCTTCAGATCTTTGGGGATGTTCTATTTGGACACCAGAAAATTTTGAAGACAATGCAGAATTTCCCTTTGTAGTTAGACTTACGACAGGAGCTGACTGGCATACTTGTCGTCTTGATAACATTCAGGTGAAGGTTTATTACACAGAAGGATTACCTAATCAACCCCCAAGCGTACCAACTGCGGTTTCTCAGTATAGATCTGATGGAGTAACTGTTATTTCTGAAGGAGGAACAACTCCAGAGTCGACAGTTGTCTTCAAAGCAACGGTCAGCGATCCAGATGGGGACTCTGTTAGGCTTGAGATTGAGCTTCGCCAGATGGGTGAAGCTTTTACGGGAGAACCTACCCCCTGAGACCATCAGCGATTATGTGTCCAGCGGAACCCAAGTGACTATCACTCGTTATGGTCTTGTAAATGCTGATTATAAATGGCAATATAGGGCAAAAGACATTCATGGAGATACAAGCGATTGGACAGAATTCGGGGCTATAGGAAACATAGATTTTACCATTTCACTACCTTCAACTCCAAATATAATAGGTATCTATCCGTCTCAACGTAACACTGGCGTTGGAAAGCAATTGTTAAGTATTCTCGGTGAAGGTTTTGTTCTTAACTCGGAGGTAACTCTCTCTATAGGCTCTAGTGTGTACCCTATTCCGAGTGACAGAACACTATTTGTAAGTCCAAATAAAATAGAAATAATCGCCGGGCTCCTGAATGAAGGCCTATGGACGGCTTGGGTTACAAATCCAGGCGAGATTCAATCTAACGAATATCCTTTTGAAGTTGGGAGTGTTTCAATAGAGGACGCCAAGAAAGTACTTGCGTTAGCACTTCAATACACGGGACCTCGATACGAATGGACCCTCAACGATGCTATAATTATGACAGCAATAGCTGGGGCTGAATCTGGCTGGAATCCAAGTGCTGCTGGTGATCGTGGATATTCAGTGTTCAATTGCATGGGGTATGCCTCTTGGGGGTTATGGCAGATCTTCATGGGTGAAGAATGGGAAGAGGGAAACAAAGAATTGCTCGGAGCATTAGGAGCTCCCATAGATGATCCCTACAAAACAGCAAAGTGGTTATCAAATCCAAACAACAATGTCAAGGCTACATATGAAATATGGAAAGTATTCAAACGCTCTTCATATCGAAATGGTTTCATGGCTTGGAGCACCTACAAAAATGGAGCGTGGAAACTGGGGGGTTGGTATGACATAGTGATTAGAGTCAAAGCATCTGTTTTCAAATGTCCGGTGAATGTTACTATCTCAGACGAATACGGCAGAATAATATCTGAGGTTGAGAATCAGATTCCAGGGGCAAGTTTTGAATATTTCAACGCAACTGACACTAAAATATTCTGCCTACCTTTGAATCTTACATACACTGTTCAACTGAATGCGACTGCCTATGGAAACTGCACAATAAGTCAAATAACTCCTACAGAATCTATTTACGAAACAGCTTTCTCTCAAACAGCATTTAATTTGACAAGCGAAACTGTGGCAGAGTTCGATTTGCTACCATACGACGCTAACTATACATTAAAGGTTGATGAAAACGGCGATGGCATGATTGACTATAAGGTCACACCAGAAGTGGAGACACATACTACTGAGTATGACATAGGAATAATAGAAATAATCCCATCGAAAACCGTCGTAGGACAAGGCTACAACCTAAACATAACAGTCACAATCCTAAATTACGGCGTTTACACCGAGTCTTTTGATGTTT